>Ga0213831_1000002_pt1 | contig 1326598 bp, 1158 predicted proteins | sample SWATP12_FD_163421 | JGI IMG/M metagenome (GOLD analysis project Ga0213831, IMG submission 163421) | Coastal seawater microbial communities from Marineland, Florida, United States - SWA TP1 #2 | ecosystem: Environmental > Aquatic > Marine > Coastal | place: USA: Florida | collected 2016-08-06 | reverse complement strand
GGCTATGACGAAATTGTCGATGAAGTTTCAAAGGCATGGAATCACTTTATTTCGATACCGGATCGAGTGAAGAAAATGTGCAATCGGGAATGGATTAAATTGATTTAATCTTTATGCGGAGTGGTATTACTTCACCTTGCGCTAATTCGTCTGTTATTAATGAGCTTTGTCTCTTCATTGTGCATGACGAATTACCACGCTGTTGGGTTTCGCTTCGCTCTACCCAACCTACGCCAGAATTCCAAACCTTTACTCCTTCAACTTTCCCCTCGCTAACTTTTCTCTCGTAACTCACTAACTCGCTCAGCTGCCGTTCATTAAATTAACTTTGCTTTGTTTATGGCTTTGATTTAGGATCAAATCAGTTTAAAAGCAAGAACTAATGGCCTGTGTCTAGATTACTTATTTGTTTATTATTATTTTTTTCGAGTGCTTCAACCTTTGCTGTTGAGGTGACTAATTTATATCAAGATACTCTTAAAGTTGCAGACAAATCACGTGATGCTCGTTTGGCAGCAAGCCGTGAAGCGCTGCTAAATGTGTTGGTGAAAGTAAGTGGGGACACAAGCGCAGATCAAAACCCGGTTGCTAAACAACGCACCCGCGACATTTCCGATTACATGCTCAAATTTGAATATGACGAAAAAGCTGATGGCAGTTTAAATCTGGTCGTTAAGTTCGAAGCCAATAAGATTAATGCATTAATTAAAGATCTTGGCTTGCCACTTTGGGGGACACGTCGTCCTTTAGTGGCGATCTGGCTAGGTATTGAAGATAACTGGCGCCGTGAATTGGTTACTCAAGAATCATACCCACAGCTTGAACAGCTTATATACGATAAAGCAAGTCGTCGTGGTTTACCTGTCGTTGTGCCACTACTTGATTTACAAGATCGCGCTATTGTTGGGATACCAGAAGTGTGGGGTAATTTCTCTGAGCCTGTAGAGCGAGCTTCAAGCCGTTATAGTGCTGAGCGCAGTATTACTGCAAGAATGTATCAACAAGCTGATTCAGAAACCTGGATCCTTGATTGGCGTTTTACGAATGCTGAATTATTCGATACTAATCGCTTGATGGGTGATAAGCAGCAAATTGTTGCAGATATGATTGACAGTTTAGCAGGTGGCTTAGCAGCAGAATACGCAATAGATCCAACGATGATTGGCCAACTTGCTACAGCAACTTTCTATCTTAAAGGTATCAATAACTTTGTTGATATTGAATTTGCTAAACGCCGTTTAGAGAGCTTAAGTGTTGTTACTCGTGCCATAATATCTGTGCGTACACCTGATAGCGTTCAATTTACAGTTAATCACACTGGCAGCATGAATGATTTTAGAAAAGCGTTAGAACTTGATAGTGCCTTTAAAGCGTATCAGGACCCGCGTGATTTCTATCAAGTGGTCAATAAAGATGAGCTTGAATATCAGTGGCAGGGGCTTTAATCGCAGTGCAAGAACCAATGCAAATGGCATTGCCAGTTACTTTGCCTGATGATGAAACATTTACTTCTTATTTTGGTGGCGAAAACTCGCTTGAAGTGAGTCACCTTAAAGATGCGTTCACAAAGCTTAGTAACAAATTTCAATATACTTATTTATGCGGTTTGGGCGATTCAGGTAAATCGCACTTATTGTATGCGACCTGTATTCACGCTCAAGAGCGTGGTTTGTCAACCATGTTACTTTCGATGCGTGAAGTGATTGACTACGGCCCTGTGGTACTTGAAGGTCTCGAAAACCTTGACGTGTTATGTATTGATGACGTGCACTTGGTAGCAGGCAACGATGCATGGGAGAAAGGATTATTTAACTTTTTCAATCGCTTTAATGAGCCGGGCAAATACCTTGTGGTCACAGCAGATTTATTACCTGACATGCTACATATCAACCTACCGGATTTAGTTTCGCGTTTGAAGTGGGGCACAACGTTACAAATTCGTTCAATGAGCGATGATGACAAAGCCGAAGCGCTCGTACGCCGTGCTCACATGCGTGGCCTTGAACTAACTGATGAATGTGCGCGCTTTTTATTAACGCGATTAAGCCGTGATATGCGTGCATTATTAGACGTTTTAGATAAACTTGACCACGCCTCAATGGCTGCACAAAGAAAATTAACAATTCCTTTTATAAAATCAACGTTAAAGCTTTAGTAGGGCTAGAATCTAGTCCTTGCTTTCAGTTATCATTAGCTATTACAAAAATCCTTCTGTGAAAGACCAGGTACTCAATGAACTTAGAAAATATTTTAGCGCAAGCACTTGAGGCTGTTGCCAGTGCGAATGAAATCGCGCAACTAGAAGATATCAGGGTTAATTACCTTGGTAAAAAAGGTGAAATCACCAGCTTACTTAAAACGCTAGGCAAGATTGCCCCTGAAGAGCGTAAAGAAGCGGGTCAAGTGATTAACCAAGCAAAACAAGAAGTACAAACAGCCATTAACGAAAAGCGTGAGTTACTAGCAAGTAAGGCTCTTGAAGAGAAACTAGCTGCAGAAACGATCGACGTAACTTTACCTGGTCGTGTTATGCCAACAGGTGGCTTACACCCAGTAACTCGTACTATTGAACGTATTGAAAGCTTTTTTGGTGAGTTAGGTTTTGCGGTTAAATCAGGTCCTGAAGTTGAAGATGATTTTCATAACTTCGATGCGCTAAATATTCCTGAGCACCACCCAGCGCGAGCTGATCACGATACTTTCTATTTCAACCCTAAGCTTGTGTTACGTACGCAAACAAGTGGTGTACAAATCCGTACGATGGAAACTGAGCAGCCACCACTGCGCATCATTTCTCCAGGTCGTGTTTATCGTAACGATTACGACCAAACACACACGCCAATGTTCCACCAAGTGGAAGGCTTAATGGTTGATACAGATGTAAGCTTCACTGAGTTAAAAGGTATTCTGCACGACTTCTTACGTAACTTCTTTGAAGAAGATATGGAAATTCGTTTCCGTCCTTCTTACTTCCCATTTACTGAGCCATCAGCTGAGGTTGATGTTATGGGTAAAAACGGCAAGTGGTTAGAGGTATTAGGCTGTGGCATGGTTCACCCTAACGTTCTTAAATCAGTGGGTATTGATCCAGAAAAATACACAGGCTTCGCATTCGGTATGGGTGTTGAGCGCTTGACGATGTTGCGTTACGGCGTAAACGACTTACGTGCATTTTTCGAAAACGATTTAAAATTCCTAAACCAGTTCCGTTAAGAGTGAAGATATAAAATGAAATTTAGTGAAAAGTGGTTAAGAGAGTGGGTTAACCCAGCAATCGACACACAGGCTCTTTCGGAACAGTTATCAATGGCTGGACTTGAAGTTGACGGTGTTGAGCCTGCAGCAGCTGAGTTCACAGGCGTTGTTGTTGGTGAAGTGGTTGAGTGTGGTCAACACCCAGATGCTGATAAATTACGTGTAACTAAAGTAAACGTAGGTGGTGATGAGCTACTTGATATCGTGTGTGGTGCACCTAACTGTCGTCAAGGTTTAAAAGTCGCTGTTGCGACTGTTGGCGCTGTATTACCAGGCGACTTCAAAATCAAAAAAGCCAAACTTCGTGGTCAACCTTCACACGGTATGCTGTGCGCATTCGTTGAGTTAGGTATCAGCGAAGAAGGTGATGGCATCATGGAATTACCAAGTGATGCACCAATCGGTACTGATTTACGTGAGTACTTAAGCCTAGACGACAACATTATTGATGTTGACTTAACACCTAACCGTGGTGATTGCCTAGGTATCAAAGGCCTAGCGCGCGAAGTGGGTGTACTTAACAGTGTTGATGTAAACACACTTGAAATCGCACCAGTTGCTGCAACGATTGATGACAAAGTATCGATTGAGCTTGTGAATGATGAAGCGTGTCCTCGTTATTTAGGGCGTGTAATTAAAGGTATTAACCTTGATGCAGAAACACCACTTTGGATGGTAGAAAAACTGCGTCGCAGTGGTATTCGCTCAATTGACCCTGTTGTTGATGTAACAAACTACGTGTTATTAGAGCTAGGCCACCCAATGCACGCATTTGATTTAAATGCGATTGAAGGTGGTATTAAAGTACGTAGCGCAAACGCGGGTGAAGAGTTAGTTCTGTTAGATGGCAACACTGCAAAACTAAACGAGTCAACGCTTGTGATTGCTGATCACAATAAAGCGCTTGCTATTGCAGGTATTTTTGGTGGTGAAAAGTCAGGTGTAACTGAAGCAACTTCAGATATTTTATTAGAAAGTGCATTCTTTAACCCTGTCGCTATTGCGGGTCAAGCACGTAGCTACGGTTTACACACAGATGCGTCACACCGTTACGAGCGTGGTGTCGATTTTGCACTGCAAAAAGATGCGATGGAACGAGCGACAGCATTACTTCTTGAAATTGTTGGCGGTGAAGCAGGCCCAGTTGTTGAAGCAGTTGCAACTGACAAATTACCAAAAGTAACAGAAGTGCGTTTACGTCGTGAGCGTTTAGACCGTGTAATTGGCCACCACATTGATGATGCAAAAGTAACTGACATCCTAACGCGTTTAGGTTTAGACGTTAAAGTTGTTGATGGTGTATGGAGTGCTGACGTACCTAGCTATCGCTTTGATATTCGTATCGAAGAAGATTTAATTGAAGAAGTTGCGCGTGTATACGGCTATAACAGCATTCCTAACGTTGCACCAACTGCTAAATTAAAAATGACTAACCATGACGAGTCACATGTTGCGGTTACTAAATTCCGCAATACGCTTGTTACTCGTGGTTACCAAGAAGCAATTACTTACAGCTTCGTTGATCCAAAAGCACAAGCAATTTTACACCCGCAAAGTGATGCGCTTGTATTGCCACACCCAATTTCTATTGAAATGTCAGCAATGCGCGTGAGCTTAATGCCAGGTCTATTAGCGTCGCTAGTTTACAATCAAAACCGCCAGCAACCACGTGTACGTTTATTTGAGCACGGCTTAAAATTCTTACGTGACGAAAATGCTGAAAACGGCGTAAACCAAGTTGCTGTTATCGGTGGTGTAATCTCAGGTCTTGCACACGGTGAACATTGGGTTCAAGAAAAGCGTAGCGTTGATTTCTATGACTTAAAAGGTGATGTTGAAGCACTTTTAGCTATTAGTAACGATTCGTCACGTTTTGAGATAAAAGCAGAGCAGTCTGATGGCTTACACCCAGGCCAATCAGCGGTTATTTATGTTGATGGTAAGAAAGTTGGTTTCTTTGGTGCAGTGCACCCACAAGTGCAAAAGTCACTAGATATCAACAACACAGCATTTGTGTTTGAAATCGAAATGTCTGCACTAGAAAAAAGAAAATTACCAGAAGCCGTGGCAGTGTCGAAATTCCCGTCAAACCGCCGTGATATCGCGATTTTAGTGGAAGATCACGTAAAATCTGGCGATATTTTAAATGTCATAGAAAAAGTTGGCGGAAATCAATTGGTTGACCTAAACTTATTCGATGTGTATAAGGGCAAAGGTATTGAGCCAAATTATAAGAGTTTGGCGATTGCTCTAACACTGCAAGCGGTTGATAGAACGCTCGAAGAGAAAGATATCAATCAAGTAGTTGATAATGTGGTGGCCGCACTGGCCGAACAATTTAACGCATCGTTGAGGGACTAGATATGGCGCTTACTAAAGCCGACATAGCTGAACACCTATTTGAAAAACTCGGGATCAATAAAAAAGATGCCAAAGATTTAGTTGAAGCGTTTTTTGAAGAAATCCGCTCAGCGCTAGAAAAAGGCGAGCAGGTTAAGCTCTCTGGATTTGGTAACTTTGATCTTCGAGACAAGAAAGAACGTCCAGGCCGCAATCCGAAAACAGGTGAAGATATTCCTATTTCGGCGCGCAGAGTTGTGACTTTTAGACCAGGTCAAAAGCTAAAAACTCGTGTAGAAGTTGGCACAAGCAAAGCAAAATAAGAAAAGGCAGCGTTAGCTGCCTTTTTTATTTGTTTAAAAACATTACTTGCGAGTGGCTAGAATCCGCGCGGCGACACAAAAGTGCCGGCTTGGATACTGTCGTAAGTTTTTTGTGCTAAATCATCTAGGCTGTCTAGGCTCTTACCAATGGCAGCGAGCTGATGTTCGATAGGTAAAATATCGACATTTTCATACCCTGATAATTGTGCCACGCGTGCAAAAGTGTATGCGTGCTTATACTTTTCGTGTTTGTAAAATAAGCTGACCAGAGTCGGGTAGATCTCTGGATTCGGTGTTTCACCTGGTTTATTTAACTCGAGCGTTTTGTATAGCAAATCAATGGTTTTTTCATCATCAAACTTCACGTAGTAGCTTGCCAAGAAAAACTGCATTTCAGCATCTTCGGTCACCCGTTTATCTTGTTTTTCTTCAAGGGCGAGTAGTTTAGTTAACGCTGATTGGTCGTTATTACGTGACCAATGGTAATACAACAAACCAGGGTGGTTCGTATTTTTGGTATCTTGAAAAATACGTGTCATTTCTTTGATGCTTGTTAAATGACCTTCAACACGAGACGTGGTTTTTTCTTTTAGTTTTATATGCTCAATCTTGGCCGCAAGCGATACGCATTGATCGTATTTCTCAAAGTCTTTTAATAATTGATATTTGTTTTCGTCTGTTGGCGACTTATATTCAACATAACGTTGAATGATGACCTCGGCACGTTGCTCTTTACAGTGACTGTCTTTATTTAAATCACTGCAGAAGCCAGGTGTTTCGTCGCACACTTTCGCCAGTGTAAGCGGATCTTCACAGCCTGCTAATGCCAATAAACCAAGCAACACGCTTGCTCTTAATAACATTCCTTAACCTCTACTTAATTTGTACTACTTTATTCTAGCGCAATGATTTGTTCTGTAACAGTGGAGAATCGTTCGAGTTTAAATTAGAATACCCCTGCCTGAGATGTGTTGCTCTCAAATCACAACACATTTTTTAAGGCTATCCGTTCAAAATTGTTTAATTAGGTAAAAAAAATGACCTCATCTCACGAGTTAGAATACACAAGCAGCTGGCAAGAACGTCAAGATTACGCAGAAAGTATGCAACCTATCATTGGTAGACTTTACCGTAATCGTGGTATCGAAATCGCTGTATATGGCCGTCCTCTCGTTAATGCCAGTACAATCGATATCATCAAAGCACACAAAACAGTTGCTCAGTTTGAAGGTACAAAACTACGTTTACGTGAAAGCTTCCCTTTCTTAGAAGCAATTAGCAAAATGGACTTAAACTCAGCACGTATCGATATTGGTAAACTAGCGTATGGTTATTTGTTTAACGATGCTGCTAAAGGTCGCTCAGTTGAAGAGTACTTAACTGACGAATTAGCAGAAATCGCAAACTCAGAGCGTAAAGAACCACGTGATGTTGTGTTATACGGTTTCGGTCGTATCGGTCGTTTATTAGCGCGTCTTTTAATCGAGAAGTCAGGTCCTTATGCAGACCTACGTTTACGTGCAATCGTTGTACGTGGTGGTAAAGATGGTGACCTAGAAAAGCGTGCAAGCTTACTTCGTCGTGATTCTATCCACGGTCCATTCAATGGCTCAATTACAATTGACAAAGAGCGCAATGCAATTAAAGCTAACGGTAGCTACATCCAAGTTATCTATGCTAACTCACCAAGCGAAGTTGATTACACAGCTTACGGCATTGAGAATGCGCTTATTGTTGATAACACAGGTATTTGGAAAGACGAAGCAGGCCTTGGTCAGCACTTAGAAGCGAAAGGCGCAGCAAAAGTATTATTAACTGCACCAGCTAAAGGTAACATCAAGAACATCGTGTACGGTGTTAACAACCAAGATATCAAACCTGAAGATAAGATTGTCTGTGCAGCAAGCTGTACGACCAATGCTATTACGCCAACGTTAAAAGCGCTTAACGATAAGTTTGGTATCAAAAATGGTCACGTTGAAACTGTTCACTCGTACACCAATGACCAAAACTTAATTGATAACTACCACAAAGCTGAGCGTCGTGGCCGTGCTGCTGCACTTAACATGGTTATCACTTCAACAGGTGCTGCAAAAGCGGTTTCTAAAGCTTTACCTGAGCTTGAAGGTAAACTAACTGGTAACGCTATCCGCGTTCCTACGCCAAACGTATCAATGGCTATCTTGAACTTAAACCTTGAAAAAGGTACAACTGTTGAAGAACTAAATGCGTTCTTACGTGAAACAGCACTTCATTCAGACCTTCGTGATCAAATCGATTACACAGCGTCTACTGAAATCGTATCGACTGACTTAGTCGGTAGCCGTTACGCAGGTGTTGTTGATTCACAAGCGACAATCGTAGATGACAACCGCGTTGTACTTTACGTTTGGTACGATAACGAGTTCGGTTATAGCTGTCAGGTAGTACGTTGTATGCGTGATATGGCTGAAGTAACTTTCCCAAGCTTACCTCGCTAATACCTAAGTTATAAAGAATCTAGAAGCCAGCATTATGCTGGCTTTTTTAGTCGTGAAAGTTTTTGCAAATTTTCAGCATGTGATAGGCTGTTAAGGGTCTACACCATATTACTAACAAAACGTTCTAACTACAGAGCGTTGACTTAATTCTTAACTAACAAGCGAATAGCTAAGAATTATTTTTAACCAATAGGTTTATAGAATGAAAATCACCAGCAATTTTGACAGTGGTAATATCAAGGTTATTGAAGCCGTTGATCCACTGAATATTCAATTAGAAATCAATAAAGACAATCAGTCTGATTTTTTCCAGTGGTTTCACTTTCGTCTTGAAACAACTGCGTTTCAAAACCATAAATTACACATTAATAACCTAGAGAACTCAGCATACCCTGATGGCTGGGAAGGTTACCATGCGGTTGCATCATACGACCGTCAAACTTGGTTCCGTGTCCCATCTGAGTACGCAAACGGCACACTATCATTTGAAGTAGAGCCTGAGTGCGGCAGCATGTACTTTGCTTACTTTGCGCCATACAGCTATGACCGTCACTTAGATTTACTAGCATGGGCACAAAGCCAACATGCCTGTGAATTAGAAACATTAGGCGAAACCCTTGATGGTCGTGATATGAGTGTTTTACGTGTGGGTATTCCTAGCAGTGAGAAGAAAAAAATCTGGATCACGGCGCGCCAGCACCCAGGCGAAACTATGGCTGAGTGGTACGTTGAAGGTTTACTTCATAAATTACTTGATGATGAAGATCCACATGCAGCGGCACTATTATCTAAAGCGGTATTCTACATCGTGCCAAATATGAACCCAGATGGCAGTGTGCGTGGTCACCTACGTACTAACGCTAAAGGCGTTAACTTGAACCGTGAATGGCAAACACCGAGCATGGAAAATAGCCCAGAAGTTTTCTTAGTGCTTAACAAAATGCGTGAAACGGGCCTTGATATGCACTTAGATATTCATGGTGACGAAGCAATTCCTTATAACTTTGTTGCGGGTAGTGAAGGTATCCCGGGCTACGATGATCGCTTAAAAGAGTTAGAAGATAGCTTTAAAGCTGCGCTTTTAACTGTGACGCCTGAGTTCCAAGACGAACATGGTTATCCAAAAGATGAGCCGGGCCAGGCTAACTTAACTGTCGGTTCTTCTGCTGTCGCGCATGAATTTAATGCATTAGCTTACACGGTAGAGATGCCATTTAAAGATAACGATGATTTACCAGATCCAGATTATGGCTGGTCAGATCGTCGCTCGTATCAATTTGGTCAAGATACGTTAGCGGCTATTGTTAACGTGGTTGATAAATTAAGATAACGACCCTTACGGGCATCAGCAAAACTGATGCCCGTAATTGTATCTGATACCAATTTGCAAAAATACTTAATTAAACAAATTGGTATGAAAGTTAAAAAAGCAGCGGTGCAGAGCAGGATGCATCGAATGTTAATTTAGTAGGTACATTTATCATATTGAAAATTAACTGTTAACAAACTTGGTTGGTTTAAGTTAATATCCAATATATTCAGCTGTGAAGTAACAAAATTTCATTTTTATTGCTCACAGTTATCGTGTCGCGCATTCTCACAAGCTCACGCTGAGTATCGTAACTAACAATAAAAAATATAATCATAGAGGATATCCATGGAAGCTTTAGTAAGCGCCGTTAACGACATAATTTGGAGTGATGCACTCATTTATTTATGTCTAGGTGCAGGTCTGTTTTATTCCGTTTTAACCCGATTCGCACAAGTTAGACATTTTAAAGAAATGTGTAAATTATTACTTAGCTCTAATAATTCAGATACGGGTATTTCTTCGTTTCAAGCGCTAGCGGTTTCGTTATCAGGCCGTGTAGGTGTAGGTAATATTGCCGGGGTTGCTGCAGCAATCGGCTTTGGTGGTCCGGGTGCGATTTTCTGGATGTGGATAGTTGCGTTTCTTGGTGCAAGTACTGCGTATGCCGAGTCAACACTTGGTCAGATTTATAAATCAGAAGAAGACGGTCAATACCGCGGTGGCCCAGCATATTACTTCGACCGCTGCTTACAGCAAAAGTGGTTAGCCGTATTATTTGCAGTATCGGCGATTATTGCTTGTGGTGTATTCCTTCCGGGCGTTCAAGCGAATGCGGTAGGTAATGCATTCACACAAGTTTTTGGTGAAGGCACATTGGTTAGCACCAGCTTTGGTGAAGTAGGTAGCTTTAAGTTGGTTGCTCTTGCAATCATCTTAATTGTGCTTGCATTTATCATCTTTGGTGGCATTAAACGTATCGCAAACTTCACACAAATTGTGGTGCCATTTATGGCGCTAGGTTACATCGTGTTAGCTTTAATCGTGGTGTTCTTAAACCTAGATAAAGTGCCAGGTATCTTCTCAATGATCTTATCTGATGCATTCACCGCGCAAGCAGGCTTTGGTGCTGCTATTGGTTGGGGTGTTAAACGTGGTATTTACTCAAACGAAGCAGGGCAAGGTACGGGTCCGCATGCAGCATCAGCTGCCGAGGTAGATCACCCAGCTCAACAAGGCTTAGTGCAAGCATTTTCTGTTTATGTTGATACCATTTTTGTTTGTACAGCAACTGCGTTAATGATTCTAATCACTAAACAATACAACATTGTGGGTGAGTTACCTGCAGGTCAATTCATTGTGCAAAACGTTGATGCTGCAACTGAAGTAGGCTCTGCTGCTTTTACACAAATGGCATTATTTAGCGTATTTGGTGGCTTTGGTGAAGCATTCGTTGGTATTGCTTTATTCTTCTTCGCATTTACTACAATTCTTGCTTATTACTATATTGCTGAAACGAACGTTGCTTATTTAAACCGTTATTTCAAAGGCAATATTCCGTTGGTTGTTGTGAAGTTTGTCATCATGTTTATGGTGGCTTACGGTATGGTAAACAACTCAGGTTACATCTGGAATATTGGTGACATTGGCGTAGGCTTAATGGCCTGGATCAATATTGTGGGTATTTTGGCTATTTTCTTTGTCGCAAAACCTGCACTTAACTGTTTACGTGATTACGAAGATCAAAAGAAAGCCGGTGGTGAAATCACTTTTGATCCAGTTAAATTAGGCATTAAAAATGCGACTTTCTGGGAAAAGCGTCTAGCTGAAAAGGCGAAACAGAAACAATAAATCGTTTTTTTGAGTTTTTACGGTGAATTTAGTTGTGCAGGTTTTCGAATCTTCATAAATGAATGAAATTCAAAAAAGACATCGACTCATAAAACAAGTACAATAAAGGGCGCCTAAAGGCGCCTTTTTTATGCGTAGTATGGAGAAAGATATGGCGATTATTAGTTGCCCGCAGTGTGCAAAATCAATATCTGACAAACATAAGCAATGCCCGCATTGTGAATGCCAAGTCACCGACCTAAGCAATGAGCAATTGCAGCAAATGCAAAAAGAAACGCGCATTCGTAGACAACAAAAGTTTATGAATCAGTCTTTCCTCGCACTGATTTTATTTTTAGGGGGCTTTTTCTGTTATTACTTTATGCACCCCGAAGCAAAGTCTCTTGAGTGGTATGCCTATACATCGGCAATGGCAGTAGGTTTTGTGTGGTATCTTGTAAGCCGCATCTATTTAGTTGTTTTAAAAAAGAAAAAGTAACATGAATATTGATCACATCGTTAAAAATATCACCCCAGAAGTATTTGAACGTCTTCAGTATGGTGCCTCTACGGGTAAGTGGCCAGACGGCACTCCTTTGACTGAGGAGCAAAAACAACAAACCGTTCAACTCGTGATGCTTTATCAGGCCAAAGTTTCGCAAAGCAATGAGCAGTTTACCATTGGCGCAAATGGTGAAATGGTGCAAAAGAGCAAAGCTCAATTGCAAAAAGAATTCGCATCAGAAAATGAAATAGCTAGGTTTAGTGAAAATGATCTTTAAACACCTGTTTACTCCAAAATGGAAGCACCCTAAAAACCAAGTCCGTTTAGCTGCGGTTGAACGTCTTGATACAGAGCGTGACCTTAGCATCTTAAATAGCATTGCCCTTGAAGACAGCTCAGCTGAAATCCGCAAAAAAGCATTAAACAAAGTGAACGATATCGTTTTATGGTGGCAAGCATACAAGCAAGACCAAGCACTGAAAGACCTTGCTGAGCAGCATATCAATCAAGCGGTTTTAAATACCGACAGCCAACTAGATGCAAATATCAAAAATGAGTTTATTGAGCGTTACGCACCTGTCAAAACTCTTGAGAAACTCGCCTTTGCAGAAAAAGAACTTCAAGTTCGTGTTAAGTTATTAAAGCGTTTAGCAAACCCAAGCTTAATTGATAAAGCTTTTAAAGAAGGCCGTGAAGAGCTGCAATTGCAACTTGTTGAGCTTGTGATTAATCATCAACTTGCTAAATCACTATTAAAGCATGCAAAAGGTGAGGCGCATACCCAACTAGCTACTCATCTTGACAATGAACGCTTAGCGATAGAAATGCCTGCCAAAGTAGAAGCTGATACACGTGTGGTATTAGCAAAGCTTAATGCGCTTCGTCATAAAAATGACTTTCAGTTAGTGTCGATGCAACATGCTGAGTTATTACAGCAGTGGCAAGCTATCGAACTAAAATGGCTGAGCGATGAGCAAGTAAGCACGCTTGATAAAAAATATTCAGCGATTACGCAAAAGCTTGAATCGCATATTGCAGTTTTAAGTAAAGAGCATGAAGCAGCGCAGCAAGCGTTAGCTGAGCAACAACGTCAGGTATTAGCACTTGCAAGCCTTGAAGCAATTGGCGAAGAAATTGAAAATGCATTGCAATTAGGCTTAGAAGCGCCAGAGCAAATTCAGCAAGATTGGCTCGAGGCAAAAGTTGCAGAGGCAAAAGATGCGTTAGTAGAGGCGAACTTACCTGAAAGTAAACATGTTAGTGATGTAAAACAGCATTTAGCAACTTTATTTAAGCAAGTTGAACAGTTACCGCAACTAGTTAGCGCGATTGCTGAGTTTAAAGAGGCATTTGATCAATTAAATATCGTTGCGACAACTGAAGATGAAAGCGAGTTTGACGGCTTAAAGCAGCAGTTTGAGCAACAGCAAAAACTAGCACGTAAAAAGCTGGCAAGTATTCCTAGTCGTTTACAAGGTCGCTTCAAAGCAAATTTAGCTGAAACAATAAACAGCTGGCAGCAAGCGATGGCACCGCTGACGAATAAGTTTGAGAAAAATCAACAAACAGCTAAGCGTAAAGCTCGTGATGTAAAACGCTTAATTGAGCAAGGTCGCTTTAATGTTGCCTTTGGTGTGTTCAAAGGTTTTGAAGAGCTATACGCAACACTTACAGACTATTACAAACAGCCATTAAATAGCCTTAAAGCTGATTTAGAAGCCCAACTAGCAGAAGCAAAAGATTGGCAAAAATACGCATCGGCACCAAAGCGTGATGCGCTACTCGTTGAAGTAAATGAACTTGTTGCAACCGAGTGTACTGACCCTAAACAACGTGCAGAGCATGTTAAACAGTTACGTCGTCGTTGGAATGAGTTAGGGCGTTTAGATACTGATGCAGAAAAGCAACAAGGCGAGTTATTCGATCAACAAATTGAATTACTGTTTGCGCCGTGCCGTGAGTATTTCGCAGAGCAAGAGCAACAACGTGAACAAGCTAAAGCACAGCGCGTTGAAATAATCTCGCAAATGCAGCAGTTAACAGAGCTTGATAGCTCTTCTGATGAGTTTGATTGGAAGCAGTTTGAAAGCAAGTTCAACCGTACCGCAAAAGCGTGGCGTTCTGCAGGTAACCTCTATCCTAAAACATACCGTGAACTACAAGCGCAATTCAAAGCTGCACAATCACAAGTTCAAACTCAACTTGCTGCATTTCATAAAGCAAACGCTGATCAAAAAGCAGCACTTGTTGAGCAAGCAACACAGTTATCACAAAGTGATGATTTAGCTGCTGCGTGCCAAGAGCTAAAAGCGCTTCAACAAACTTGGCAGACTATTGGCTTTGCTGGAATGAAAGCTGAAAACACCTTATGGCAGCAATTCAGACGAGTTAATGACGAGACTTTTGCTAAGCGCAGTGCTGAGTTTGAACAGCAAAAGCAAGTACAGCAACAAAATGACGAAGTTGCCGCACAGCAGTTAAGTGAGCTTGAGTCTGCACTTGAGACCGTGATGCATCTTGCACAGCTTAAAGATTTAACAGTGAAGCTAGCAGAGCTTGAATACTCAAAAGCGTTATCGGCACGCGTGACTCAGTTAGAGGCAGCGATTAGTGCAAAATCAGCGCTAATTAGTAAGCAAGCAGAGCAGTCTAAATTAACGGCTTTATTTGCTGCTCTTGAAAGCAACAGCGAACTGCCTTCGCAGTTTCAAGCTTCATTAACAACTAAGCTAAACGCTGCGCAGCTGTTAACTCGTATCGAAATTCTGGCAGGCGTAGAATCGGCTGATAGTCAGTTACGTATGACAGAGCAAGTTGCGATGTTAGATGATAAACACCGTGGCGAACAGGCAGATGTTTATTATTACTTAAAGCAATTACTTGCAGTCAGTGAGGGTTCAGTTTCAGCTGACACACTAGCAAGGCTTAAAGCAATATTTGCAATTTAACGAATAAAACCGCTTTTTAAAGCGGTTTTTTTCCGTGTGTTTTTGAGGAAAACAATGAGAATTTTATTACTACTTACCTGTTTATTTTTAGGGGCATGTAAAACGACAGATCAAGGGATGTCTGTTTACTCGTTTACCAACTCTGAAATTGAAGCAGCCCTTGCTAATCAATTACCAAAACTAAGTGAACAGATTAAGCTGATGGGCTTACCAGTTGATTTTGCGGTAAACGACCTGAGTGTCAATGTTGGCCCAGATAAACGTGATGTGGTGGTTTTAGGGGCCGATTCTAGTGCCGTCATCAAAGCGTTTGCGCTTAAGTATCCAGTACGCTTAAAGCTACAAATCGAAGGTAGCCCATTTTATGACAGCGAGAAAAAAGCGGTCTTTTTACGTAATGTAAAACTGGTTGATACAACAATCGACACCGCGGGTTTCAAGGGCAGCTTAAACTTATTAGATGATCAGGCAATGCAAGTGATTAACGGCTTTTTAGCGGTTAATCCTGTCTATAAGTTAAATATGAACGACCCTAAAGTTGCACTATTGAGCAAATTACCATTAGATATGAAAGTATCTCAGGGCGAAATTATCTTAGTGCCTACACTGTAAACCCATACGATATATTAAAGCGGCTTCTAGTCGCTTTTTTTATGATTGCTTGTTAAGTATGTTCAACCTTGCCATAATTGCTCGTGATATTTCGCGAATTGAGTGATTACTATGATCAAGGAATTTTTAAACGACCCCACGTTATTGCTAAACGCCGTTGGCGAGGGAATTTATGGCTTCGATTTATCGGGTAATGCAGTTTTTGTAAACCCTGCTGCGGAGCGCATGACGGGCTGGAAAGCAGACGAACTCCTTGGTAAAAAAATACATCAATATCATCATCATACTCGTAAAGATGGCTCACCATACCCGGCGGATGAATGCCAAATATATTGCACTATGTTCGATGGCAAACACCGTCATGTAAACGATGAGGTATTCTGGCGTAAAGATGGAAGCTATTTTGCTGTTGAGTATACTTCAACGCCAGTTTATAAAAATGGTGCCTTGATTGGAGCAGTCGCGATTTTTCGCGATGTATCAAAACAGCAGCAAACAGAAGCGGCGTTGCGTGATGCCTTAGCACAAGTTCAGCACCTATCTGAGCAGCTTCAAGCTGAAAATGCTTACCTTATTTCAGAGTTAAACGAAGATTGGCAAGACTCTGGCTTAGTTGGGCAAAGTCATTCATTTCAAAGTATGCTCGAGCAAATTACCTTGGTAAGCCAAACTAATAGTACGGTTTTGATTTTAGGTGAAAACGGCACGGGTAAAGAGCTGGTGGCACGAAACCTTCACCGCTTGAGCAATCGTGCTGAGCAACCTTTCATAAAAGTAAACTGCGCGGCGTTTTCCGCCAACTTAATTGAGTCTGAGTTATTTGGTCATGAGAAAGGGGCATTTACTGGCGCTAATGAACGCAGAAAAGGGCGTTTTGAACTGGCTGATAAAGGCACTTTATTTTTAGATGAAGTGGCAGAGCTGCCATTAGAGGCGCAAAGTAAATTACTGCGGGTACTACAAGAGCAAGAGTTTGAGCGTGTCGGTGGTAGTCAAACTTTAAAAGTCGATATCCGAGTGTTAGCTGCAACAAATCGTAACTTGTGGCAAATGGTTGAGCAGGGCAGCTTTCGAATGGACTTGTATTATCGCTTAAATGTGTTTCCCATTCGTGTGCCTGCGCTTCGTGAACGCAAGGAAGATATTCCACTACTCGCAGCAAATATTATTACGCAGCTGAACAAGCGCTTAGGTAAACAGTTAAAAGGGCTTAGCAAAGCAACACTCACCAAACTGGCGAATTATGATTGGCCAGGCAATATTCGTGAGCTACAAAATATCCTTGAGCGTGAAGCTATTTTGTCTAAGCAAACTGTACTGCAGCTTTCAGCACCTTTGAGTAACGAGCAATCAAATGAGCAGGTGGTTTCCCTTGATGCGGTGCAAAAGCAGCATATTTGTGAGGTGCTAAAACGCTGTAACGGGCAAATAGCAGGTGAAAATGGTGCTGCAACCTTGCTGGGACTGCCTGAAAGTACCCTTAGATCAAAGATGAAAAAGCTAGCGATAAAGCGTTAGTTCGTGATATATCGCGATCATTCGCGATATATCGTGCTTTTGAGCGTTCAAATATAAATTTAATCATTTAATATCAATAACTTATTTTTAATTTTTCTTGGCCTGATTGTTGCTCTGTCAGGTTATTACCGACACAAAAGTAAGTAGCAAAATGAAATTTGATATTAAAGAGCAAGACTTAATCATCAAGCCCTACAACCAAGAAGGGCCAATTTATATTCGTGAGCAAAAGGGGTATTTCCAACGTATCCGCCGTTACTTAGGCTGGGTGCTGATGCTGACGTTCATCGCCATTCCGTGGATCCCCTATGATGGCCGCCAAGCCGTATTACTCGATGTAGCCAGCCAAAAATTTACCCTGTTTGGTTTAACGCTGTTACCACAAGATTTTATGATCTTAGCTATGTTATTTATGACAGGGGCGTTTGCATTGTTTTTCGTCACTAATTGGTTAGGGCGTGTTTGGTGTGGTTACACTTGTCCTCAAACAATTTGGATGCTGATGTTTACTTGGATCGAACACAAAGTTGAAGGTAACCGTAATCAGCGTATTAAACTTGATAAAGCTGAATGGTCAGTGAGTAAATGGCAAAAGAAAATTACTAAGCATGCAGCTTGGCTGGTGATCTCATTGCTTACATCTATGTCATTTATGGCTTATTTCATCCCCGCTAAGTCTCTATACATGAGCTTATTTACCCTAGAAATGTCTGGTATCGTCAGCTTTTGGGTATTCTTGTTCGCGTTTTGTACCTATGGTAATGCGGGATTCTTACGTGAAAAAATGTGTACAGTGGCGTGCCCATATTCACGTTTTCAATCTGTGATGTTTGATAAAGACACGTTAGTTGTTACCTACGATCAAGCGCGAGGGGAGTCTCGTGGTGCGCGTAAGCGTAAAGCCGACCCTAAAGAATTAGGCTTAGGTGACTGCGTAGACTGTAACCTATGTGTTGAAGTATGCCCAGCGGGTATCGATATTCGTAATGGCTTGCAGTATGAATGCATAAACTGTGGCTTATGTATCGATGCATGTGATAGCACTATGGAAAAATTCAACTATCAAAAAGGACTGATCAAATACGCCTCAGAAAAACAAATGGAAGGCAAAACGACCAACCCATTTAGATTAAAACTGCTTGGCTATGGTGGTTTAACGGCGCTGTTTGTCGTTGGCATGGTTGTGTGGATGGCAATGCGAACACCTATTGAGGCCTCTGTCATTCGTGACCGTAATGCACTGTATCGTGTTAATTTTGAAGGTTTAGTAGAAAACCCATATACCTTATCAATTATCAACAAAACACAGCATAGCTTGAGCTATTCAATCGGTATCAGTGGTATTGCAGAAGCAAGCTTACAGGTGCCTGAAAAGATAACTGTTGAAGCAGGTCAGATGAAACGTGTGCCTGTCACTGTGGTTGCTGATGGCTACGAGTTAAAGTCAAAAGTAACGCCTATTAGTTTTCACATTCAAGCATTAGAAGATGCTGATATCGCAATAACTAAAGAAACTAAGTTTTACCGAGATTAACCTCAATCACGGCTCTAGAAACGAAAATGGCTTGTTTTTAACAAGCCATTTCTGCAAATTCGAGCTGCTTTAGCACATAAGCTTTAGCGCTGTCTAAATCATCAAATAAACAGTCCATTATTTGAATTGGAGACTGTGCTTGTGCAATGATGCGTTTCATTTGATTAAGCACAATAGACGAGCTAAACATATAAGCGGTTGCTATACAGTTAGTGCCTTGCAGGGCACGGAATAATTGAGTAAAACCACGTTCTGCATCAGGGGTGGTAGCAAGTAAATGGGTAGAATGACTAATATACGCCCACGGCTTTCCAGCGAAAGCAGTAATATGCTTTTTTAAATTGATTGCAAAGTCATTGACTAAACGAGCGTTAATATTGCCAGAAAACTGCCCAATAACAATTGGACCTTCAGTAATAATCCTGACACTGCCATAGTGATTCTTAAATTCCAATTTGCTTCCTTTTGAACTTAAAAAGAGCGCGAATTTTATACAATTCTATGTATGTGTCTAGTTATTTAGTATACAAATTTCAAAAAACATAACTTTTTCATTAATTTTATTTTTATGTGAATCCTATCTAATTATTTTGCATTGGAGTGAATAAATAATCCACTCCCTTTTTAAAGTATAGCTAACTATTTGTTAACAATGTAATTTAGAGCACCGGTAATTGAGGCTACTTGTGCATCAATACAAATGTCATCATTTGCTTGTGGACTATCAGGGTAAACCTCTGTTGTTGTGACATATTCTGCATCGGTTAAGCCCATACATAACCCCAGTTTTTTCGCTTGGTAATTAATTACACCAAATTGAGTTTGTGGTACGCCAATCAATTGGTTATTCTCATCACTTGGTGCGATGTGGGTTACTTTCTCAACTGATTTTATAATCGCTGTTTGAAATGCATCATGCGGACGCTCACTATCAGCGACAAGATAAAAGCCATCAGGAATGTTCCAGTTATCGTGGGTCGTTGCATCACGTGCTGCTAGAGCAGGGCGAAACTCACTATTATCAGTGTCTGTCGTTTCATGTAGGTCAATATGCACATAAGGTGCAATAGTGTTATCTGCTAAATATTGCATAATTGCTGCAGACTCTTCAGCGGGGCTATCTGCATAGAAAGAGCGATTTGGATCCGTGGCATTTGGATTCCAGCGGTTAATCGTTTCATATCCCCAAGGGCTGATACACGGAGCCACTAAAATATTAAAATCAGCAAAGTAGTCTTTGGCACTTCTCTTAGCAAACGCTAAAGCACCATGCACGCCACTTGTTTCATAACCATGAACACCACCGGTAACCAGCACAACATGTTTATCAGCTTGCCATTGTTTGCTCTTTAAAATGTAAAGAGGGTATTTGTCGCTGTCGTAACTTAATGCGCCATATTGCTCAATATTGAAATCGCTTGTTAAAGAGTCTAGTTGCGATACAACATCATCTAAATAGCTACGCTTTACTGACTGTAATTCAAACCATGCTTTCTTATCTTCTTTGTTCCACGTCCTACCAGGGGTTCCTATAGGGTAACTCATAAAATACCTTGTTGTGACTTGCTGCAAAACGCCAAGCTTATCTAAGCTGTTAAGCTGCTGCAACTAGATAAGCTCAGTAGTAAAGTTACCTTGCTCGTACAGCTTTGCATGATGGTGCTTATGGGTCTCAAATAAGTAATTACGAAGTGCATCTTCACCTTGGCACACTTTCACTATTTTTCCGGCAATTCCTTTGCTGGTCGTTCTTATTGGCTTTACGCTAAGAATAACCTGTTCTTCACTCGGTAAATTAAATGCCAACAGTATTTCTTTATTGAGAATAGGAGTTTGACGCTTTGGCTTGAGTAACACGCCTGTGCTTGATAAAGACAGTATCTGAAATTGCTCTGTGTGAATTTCGAGATCAGGCGTACGCCAGCTGCGCTCAATGCCTTTGGTATCTATTACTTCTGGTGCGCTAAGTACAGGGATCAGTTGGCCATTCTCGTCCTTGCTAAATTCAAGCGGAAACCACAATTGATAAATCCCTACTTCAGCAAGCAGTGTCAGTTTGGCATTGGTAAGTAAGCCGTTTAATTTATCAGGCAAATTGAGCCTAACAGACATTTTTGTATCGGTTGGATCGCTATCAGTCCGTTCAGCCTCGAATAAACGGTTGAAAAAAGAGAGTTCTTGTTCGGATAAATGTGCCATATAAAGCTCCTTTTAAAGCACGCTTACTTATATGTATCATAAATTGTTCAAATTATGCACGTATAAAGAGCATTAATTGTGCCAGCAGCTTTGTGATTTATTTTGCGACGTATTTCACTTACACTGATAAAAAAACTAACAAGGATTTTATTTTGTCGAGCCTGACTGGTGTAAATAAAAGTTTAGTGATATTTGCTGCTTTAGTCGTTGTTTTAGCTGGTATTAAAGCTGCAAGTGTGATTGTTATCCCATTTGTATTGGCAGCCTTTATTGCCATTATTTGTAATCCCTTAATTCGTTTCTTTGCCAAATACGGTATCCCTAAAGGCATTGCTGTTGTATTTGTGATGTTGATGATTGTCGGTGTAGGGATAAGCCTTGCCGGGTTGGTTGGGCAATCAATGACCGATTTCTCTGAAAAGCTGCCTGAGTACAAAGCACAACTAAAAGAAGAATTTGTCTGGGTGGTCAATGTTGCAGCGAGTTATAACATCCTGATTGATAAAGAGCAGATTATTTCTTTATTCGATCCGGGCAAAATGATTGATGTTGCAACCAACATGCTCACAGGCCTCGGTGGCGTGATGGCGAATCTGTTTTTGATCATCCTAACCGTGGTGTTCATGTTGTTTGAAGGACCTATGCTGAGTAAAAAAGTGCATTTAGCACTTGATGATCCTGAAATGAAAATGCAGCAGGTTGATCGCTTTTTAGATTCAATTAATTCTTATCTGGCTATTAAAACGCTGGTTAGCTTAGGCACAGGTTTGCTTGCAGGCTTTATGCTGTGGGCACTTGATGTTGATTACTTTGTACTTTGGGGTGTAGTGGCGTTCATGCTTAATTACATTCCAAACATAGGCTCTATCATTGCTGCGGTGCCTCCTGTGTTACTTGCTTTGATAACTCAAGGCCCACTGGTTGCAGGGTTTATTGCTGGCGGATATTTGGTTATTAACACCGTCATGGGTAACATTGTTGAACCGCGCTTTATGGGTAAAGGGTTGGGTTTATCGACGCTGGTGGTGTTTTTATCGTTAATATTCTGGGGCTGGCTGATGGGGACCGTGGGCATGTTGTTGTCAGTCCCATTAACCATGATAGTTAAAATAGCCTTAGAGACTAGTCAAGAAGGGCGATGGTTAGCTACCTTGCTTGGCAATGGCGAAGAGCTAAAACTTGAAGAGTAATACCAATCCGCATTAATACTTAATCATTTTGAGGGATTAAACCTGTCGCTATCTGCGTTAAAAATTTCTTATTTAGAACAACTAAATAACGAAATTTTTGCCTTGCTATCAACGAGGTTTTCTTGCCTCAAAATAGACCACTTAATTAAGCGCCTTTTTGTCCATGAAAATCTGTGAGTTGCTATTACTTTAGAGGTCGCTGTAAAACCTGCACATGGTTTTTTAGGATCTCAATTTCACATTGCTTGTAGGCAATAGCGGCTTTCGTACTATTTGGCATTTTTTGTAGATAACGCCAACGACAGCTGTCTTCTAAATAACGCTCTTGGTTCTTGATGCTGCGATTAAAAATCGGTAGCAATTGGCTGTTACCGCTATCCTCTTTGATTTTCTCAAGATCCATAGTGAGCTTATTAATCCACATCTTTTGGTCACGCTGCAGATCGGCGATAACTTGATCAAGACATTGAATATAGCGTTTGGTGTCATCGGTATTATTGCTAGCAAGCTCACACGTTTGCTCTGCTTGAGCATGCGATGCACTCGCAATTAAAGCTAGAAAGCTGCCCTTAACGAGTATTGATGTTTTATTTTTTATCATGGTAATTAAACTCTAATATAAACTCAGCACCGGCTAGTTTCTCTGCATCTTTGATGGTTAAGGTGCCATTATACGAGTTGACTAAATCCGACACGATAGCCATGCCGACACCGTGGCCACTTTCATAGGTATCGAGTCTGGTACCGCGAGTCAGTAATGATTCACGCTTGTGCTCAGGGACACCTGGGCCATCATCACTTATACTGAGGGTTAACTTTTTGTTCTGCTTAACCTTTATATCGACCTGTGAACGGCAAGCTTTACAGGCATTATCGATTAAATTACCAAGTAGTTCCATCAAATCTGTTTTATCACCCAAGAAATAGTCTTTTTCACTAACCTCTGAGGTAAATATAATATCTTTGTCGCGATAAACCTTGCTCATCGCGCTTATAATTGAGTCAATAACAGGCTTGATATGAGTTTGTTTCTTCCATGTGTCAGACGCACCTGTTGCAGCGCGCTTTAACTGGTGTTCGATCATCACATTAATTCGGTCTAGCTGCTCTTGTGCATCCGCATCATTGGCTAAAGGGCTTGATTTAAGCACTGCCAAAGGCGTTTTTAATGCATGAGCAAGGTCGCTCAACGAAGCACGGTAACGCTCTTTTTGGCGTTGCTGCGATTCAAGCAATAAGTTTAAATCGGCTTTAATAGTTTGTAGTTCAACCGGGTAAAGACCTTTAATTTGTTGGTTATCACCCGACTCAATGGCTTTAATTTCTTTATCGAGTCGTTGCAGTGGTCTTGCACTCCAAACAAAACCAATCGCCATGAGTGCAGCAATGGACACTCCCATGACATACATCCAATTTACGAGTGTCTGCTTAAAGCCATCCATCAACCTCAGTAGGGCATCATTACGCTTTAATAGGATAAAACGTGCATGCTCAGATTGATCAATGTTTTCTAAAATAACGGTAAGGGTTAATTGCCAATATACGGTATTGTTGTATTCAACCCGACGAAAATCCGCAGAGCCAGCTGGGGCTTCAAAGTTATCAGGAATAAAGTTGATATTAGTAGCCGATTCAGAATACCAAACTGGTAAGTCACCGCGATAAACCATCGCGTAGGTATCTGAGTTTAATCGATTTAGCTCTGGCGTTAAGATGGTGCTAGGCATAACAATGCCACGTTCAGTGAAATCAACTTCAGAAATTAATGAATATAAGTGAGCTTCGAGGGTTTTTTCGGTCGCTTCGACCAAAGAGGCGTAGTAAGCCTTACCAATTGAGAAAAACAGAATTGGTAGGGCGACTAATAAAACAAAGACAAGGATAAATCCTTGCCTTACTTTAAGCGGTATTTGCGATGCTACCACTGACTTTTTAGCCTATAACCACGGCCGCGTAATGTTTCAACTGGGTTAAGGGTACCATCAGGGTCAAGCTTCTTACGTAAACGTAATACGAAAACTTCGATTACGTTTGAATCAAGGTCAAAGTCTTGGTCGTAAATGTGCTCAGTTAGTTCAGATTTAGAAATTACCTTTTGTGGATTAACCATTAGGTATTCTAAAACTTTGTATTCGTATGCCGTTAAGCTAAGTTCTTTATCGTTAACCCATACTTGCTGTGAGCGAGTATGAATTTTAATAGGGCCAGCTGTCATTTCTGGGTTTGCTTTACCGGCGCTACGGCGGATAAGCGCATTACAGCGGGCAATTAGCTCTTCAACGTGGAAAGGTTTAGTTAGGTAGTCATCTGCACCTGCATCTAAGCCTTCTACTTTATCTTGCCAACGGTCACGTGCCGTTAAAATCAAAATAGGAATGGTAATACCTTGTGCGCGTGCTTTGGTAATTAGTTCAATACCATCAACTTTAGGTAAGCCTAAATCGACTACCGCCATATCTAGCGGGTATTCGGTAATATGGAATAAACCAGCTTCACCATCGTGACAAAGGTCAACGCTGTAACGCTCTTTTTCTAGGGCATTACGAAGGTTATCTGCTAAGTGTAAATCATCTTCAATAACTAAAATTCGCATTCTTAATCCTTTTTCACTTCGCCAGTCTTTTTGTTCACATGGACATCAACCACGTGGCCGTTCGTTTTTAAAATTCTTACGGTAAATACTTTATCTTGCTCTGTGATTTTTAGGGTTCGGCCGTCTTCAGACTTTTTGGCGATCGTCACAGCCTGCTTTTTAGTCACCTCTTGGGCTTGTTTCTTATTGGCATCAGCATGAAAGCTTGATAATGCAAATAAAAGACTAAAACTGAAGGCTAATAATATGCGCATGACGGGGAACTCCTAAACCAGACCCATTTAGTTTAATTAACCAATTAACTAAAATTCAAGTAATTACGTTAAATTCTGTAATTCAATAGCCAAATCTTAGTTAATAAGCCGTGAACAAACACTGAATTATTGGTTCAGTTAAGTTCAGAGGTTAACCAAATACTTTCTTAAATGGTTTTACCACTGAGTTGTCGTAAACACCCGCCGCAATATACGGATCGTTTGCTGCCCATTCACGTGCTGCTTCTAATGACTCAAACTCAGCAACCACTAATGAACCAGTAAAACCAGCGTCAGCCGGATCTTCACTGTCAATGGCTGGCAATGGGCCTGCCGTAAATAAACGGTTTTGATCGTCTAATTCTTGAAGGCGTGCTAAGTGAGCAGGACGTGCAGATTTGCGAGCTTCTAAACTATTTTCAACATCAGTTGAATAAATCATATACAGCATGGTGTGTTCTCAATGTTATTTTTAAAAAATAGTAGCATATTCTTAGCAATAGACGAGAGATTATTCGCGTAATAATCTTTACACAAACCCATATAACTTTAACTTATAAAGCTTGAAATACGCGGTGTAACACTGGTAGAGTCGCTGGGTTGAGAAAATAATAATAAGGTTTTTAAATGAGCGAAAAACGCGAGCATTTTAGCTCCCGCCTCGGTTTTATTTTAGCGGCAGCCGGTTCTGCTGTAGGTATCGGAAACTTAGTAGGTTTTCCTGTTTCAGCCACAAAAAACGGCGGTGGTGCTTTCCTTTTAGTCTATGCATTGTTTGTCATTTTTATCTGTTTGCCAGTGATGATGGCTGAAATGGCCATGGGTCGTAAAGCGCAAAAAGATCCACTAGGTTCATACAAATTTTTAGCGGGTAATGATCCAAAATGGAACTTTGCTGGCTTTTTAGCTGTATTAACGCCATTTATGATTGCTGTTTTTTACATGGTGATCACGGTATGGATTTTCGGTTATTTATCGCAAACCGCTTTTGGTAATCTAGATGCCTTGGCGCAGCCGGATAATTTTGGCACCTTTATCAATAGCTACACCGTGTTTGGTTATATGGCCGTGGTTGCCATCATCGTTAACTTGATTTTAGTGGGCGGTGTTAAAGAAGGTATTGAAAAAGCGGCTAAGTTTATGATGCCAGCTTTATTTGTACTACTCACCGCGTTGGTTGTATACGTACTAACTCTTGATAACGCAATGGCCGGTGTTAAGTACTATGTTGTTCCTGACTTTTCAAAAATGGATGCCAGCGTATTAAATGGTGCATTAGCTCAAGCGTTTTTCTCGTTGTCACTGGGTATGGGTATCTTAATGACCTATGCATCGTATATTTCTAAGAAAGATGACATTGTTGGTAGTGCAAAAATGGTTGCAGTCACTGACTCGATGGTGGCATTTATTGCTGGTCTAATGGTGCTTCCAGCTATTTTCAGTTTTAACCCAGATACTGACCCAAGTACTTTATCTGACTCGTCAGTATCGATGATTTTTGTCTACCTACCAAAAATTTTATTAGCGTTACAAGCTGATATTGGCTACGTGGGTGCATCAATTGTTGCGTTTGTATTCTTCTTACTTGTCTTTTTTGCTGCAATTACGTCACTTGTATCAATTGTAGAGGTGCCAACAGCGACTTTAAGCGACCGCAAAGGTATTAGCCGTAAAAAAGCACTGGCTATCTTAACTTTATCTACAGGTGTTTTAACTGTGCTGTGTACAATGTCATTTGGTATGGTTGACTCGCTTACAAAGTTTGTTAGCTATGGCGGTGCAGATAAGAGCTTATTTGATATTGTTTATGATGTGTTTTACGACACAATTTTACCGCTTAACGGTTTAATGGTGTGTTTATTCGTTATGTATCGTTGGAAAAAAGCAAACTTGTCGGCAGAGTTAAGCCAAGGCTGTGAAGGCTATATTGGCAGCTTCACAGAGAAGTATGTGAACTTTTCACTATCAACGTTTATCCCTGCCATTTTATTACTAATCTTTGTAAATACGGTGGCGACTAAGTTTTTTGCATTTAGTATTTTCGGATTTTAAAGACCAGTTCAATACTTAGCCGCGCACTTTGCGCGGCTTTTTTATGCCTATTAAATTAAAAGGCCCCCGCATCGAGCACATCACCCAAGCCAAGGGTAAACATCCAAAGTCCCCATAAACTGTGTTCAATCACACACACGAAGGTTGAGCGGCTTTGCGCATAGGTGTAAGAAAACAGCAGCCCCCCTAAAAAAGCCAACAGTACAGCCAAAACATTCGCATAGACAATATGCGCCAATGCAAACACTGATGCGCTGACAATAATACGCACTGTTTTACTTGGCATAATGCGTTTGTAGCGATGGAAAAAATAGGTTCTAAAAATAAGCTCTTGCGGCATCACCGATAAAATGGGGTAGAGCAATAACAACATTAGCCAATCGTTAAACGAGTTTCGTGGCAGTGAAAACCAGTTTTCTTGATTCATAATCCCGTAAAACATTCCAGAGAATAGCGCCCCTAAAAAGAAGAAACTAAATAAGCGACGTTTTACCGCACTAAATTGCCCAAAGCTTGTTAAACGAAAGCGTTTAAAATGGGGATCAGATAAAAGCAACATGCCGCACACGGCCATTAAAATAATAAGGGCAGGAATAAGCCAGTTAGCGAGATAGGCACGAAGAAAGAAGCCTAATAGCGGCAGAGAAACAAATATGAGGGTAAATTCAAGCCAGCGGTATTGGTTAGCGTTCAATGTCGTCTCAGCGTGTTTTTTGCTTACGCTAACAAGCTAAGACGACAGATTTATGACATTAAGATTGCTTTGGATCTTTCTCTTCGTCATCTTCTGGTAAGTATTTGAACAGGGTGATGATCGTTGCTAACACGCAAACAAAGGTAATGCCCATTAAGCCAAACACTTTAAAGTTAACCCAAAAATCGAGCGAGAAGTTATAGGCAATGTAGATATTCAGCGCCGAGATACCAGCAGTCACTGCAACCCAAAACAGGTTAAGCTTATTCCATAGCACTTCAGGTACGTTGATTTCTTGTTTACTCTCAGAGGCATTTTCTAAAATCGAGCTTAGTGCTTTTTTCACTAAGTTTTTGCCAAGTACATAGCGGCTTACCAGCAAAGTAACACTGAAAATGGCATACACAATGGTGGCTTTCCATTTTACGAACTGCTCGTCGTGGAACACTAAGGTGAGCGTACCCAGCACAACTGCAATGGCAAAAAACACCCAGTGACGGGTTGGCACTTTACCATCTTTAAAATAACAGTAAGCAACTTGAATTAAGGTGGTTAGCATCAGCAAGGCTGTTGCCCAATAAATATCAACTAACTTGAAAACCGCAAAAAACAGGATCAGCGGGATGTATTCAATAATCGCATGCATAAATTTATAAATGCTCTAATTTAAAAAGATACTGGGTTGTATCAAGTTATCGTGCAAGATACAAGGTTGACTTAGCAGCCCTGAAAGCTTAGCCTCCCGAGCCAATCTGGCCTAAACCTGCGTTTAGGTTGTTTTACCTTATCTTTTTCCGCTTAACCTCAGATGATTAAGTGGCGTATTTTGGAGCACTTTTTATGAATAAAGCCGCGTTAGTATCGCAAATGGCTGCCCACAGTGAATTAACAAAAAAAGACACTCAAGCTGCCTTAACCAGCATGTTAAATGCTATCGAAAAGTCTCTTTCTGAGGGCGATCAAGTGCAAATTAATGGCTTTGGTACGTTTGCTCTGAGTTATTACCCAGCACGCAAAGGACGCAACCCACAAACCGGTGAAGAAATTGAAATAGAAGGCGCTAACAAGCCAGTTTTTAAACCAGCTAAAGCACTCAAAGACGGTTTATAAGCAGGATTTGCAAAGCTGTTGTAGTATTTACAGAGCATAAATAGAACACCTGAAAATTTATTCAATATTTTCAATATATTAAGTTTGGCATGTTGTATGCTGTTAATCATTTAGGTTTACCTAAATAAGGAGATAACATGTCAAATTTAAATAGCCAACTGAATGGTAAAAAGATTGCTATTCTTGCAACCAATGGTTTTGAGCAAAGCGAGCTATTGTCACCACGAAGCGCATTATTAGAAGCGGGTGCACTTGTCGAAGTTGTGTCACTTGAGCGTGGCGATATCACCGCATGGGATGAAAACCAATGGGGTGAGCGAGTCAGTGTTGACCGTGTAGTCAGCGAAGCAGACTCTGCTGAGTATGACGCGTTACTTCTGCCTGGTGGCTTATTCAACCCAGATACGTTACGTCAAGATAGCGAAGCAAAAGCCTTTGTTGATGGTTTTTTCAGTGCCGGTAAAAACAAGCCCATCGCCGCGATTTGCCATGGCCCATGGTTATTAGCCGAAATTAATAAACTACGTGATCGCAAAGTAACCTCATACCCAAGTATTAAAACTGATTTAATCAATGCAGGAGCTAATTGGGTTGATCAAGAGGTGTGTGTTGATGAGGGCATAGTTACAAGCCGAAGCCCAGCCGACTTAGAGGCTTTTAATCGAAAATTCATAGAAGAAATTAAAGAGGGCGAGCATCGCCATCATTAATCATAAATTGTTAAGTACAAAAAAGGGCCTACATGGCCCTTTTTTAGTAATAAAAAAAACTTACTTTGTAGCTGCTTTCATACTAGCTACAAACTCTTTTAAACCAGTTAGCATTGCTGCTTGATCATCAAGGTTTGCCTCGATAATTTTAACAACCGCAGAGCCTGAAATCGCACCAGCGGCCCCTGACTCAAGTGCTGATTTAACATCTTCCGGTGTTGATACACCAAAGCCTAATAATGCCGGTGCAGCATGGTAATCTTTTAGTTTTTTAACTAATGAATCTGCTGGCATTTGTGCCTTGGTTTCTGTGCCTGTCACACCTGCGCGTGAAAGAAGGTATGTGTAACCGCGGCCATATGACGCACACTCTCGTAACGTGTCATCATCAGCATTCGGTGTAGCAATAAAAATTGGGTCAATACCATTTTTCATCGCTGTTTGGCGAAATAGCTTTGACTCATGTAGCGGCACGTCAGCCACTAAAATTGAATCGACACCGGCTTCTTTAGCATCTTGATAGAACTTCTCAATGCCACGTTTAAACACTAAGTTTGAATACAATAACAGGCCAATTGGAATATCGGCATTGTACTGGCGCACTTGTTTAATAATATCAAAGCAATCTTGGGTATTAATGTTTTCATCAAGAGCACGAATGTTGGCAGCTTGGATCACTGGGCCATCTGCAATCGGATCTGAAAATGGAATACCTAGCTCAAGGGCATCAGCGCCGCCATCAATTAAGCTTTTGATGATTTCTACGCTCAGTTCTTTATTAGGATCGCCAATCGTAACAAAGGGTACAAAAGCACCTTGGTTTGTTTCATTTAATGTGGCGAACAGTTGTCCGTAACGGTTAGTCTGGCTCATAGTGCGCCTCCTTCTGATAAAACACTGTGTACGTGAGCTAAATCTTTATCGCCTCGACCGCTTAGGTTAACCACTAAAATGGTGTCTTCAGTTTGTTGCTCGGCATATTTAAGGGCATATGCGAGGGCATGGCTTGATTCAAGCGCTGGAATAATCCCTTCGTTTTTAGCCAGTAGTTGGAATGCTTCAAGCGCTTCAGTATCGGTAATACCTACGTACTCTGCACGGCCAGTTTCATGTAAGTGCGCATGTTGTGGACCAACAGCTGGGTAATCAAGACCTGCTGATACAGAGTAAGACTCTTCAATTTGACCATCATCATCTTGCATAATGTATGTATAGGTACCGTGTAAGATACCTTTTGTGCCTTTACATAAGGTTGCACCATGCTGGTGGGTATCTAAGCCTTTACCAGCTGGTTCTACACCAATTAGTTTTACGCTTGGTTCATCAATAAAGTCTGTGAACATACCTATCGCGTTAGAGCCTCCACCCACGCAAGCAAGCACAGCATCCGGTAAGCGACCTTCAGCTTTTAGCACTTGTTGTTTTGCTTCTTCACCAATCATTTTTTGGAACTCACGCACCATGGTTGGGAATGGGTGAGGGCCTGCTGCAGTGCCTAGTAGATAGTGAGCATCTTTGTAATTTGCTGACCAGTCACGCAGGGCTTCGTTTACGGCATCTTTTAAGGTGCCAGAGCCCGCTGTGACAGGAATAACCTCTGCGCCCATTAATTTCATACGAAATACATTTGGTTGTTGACGTTCAACGTCTTTTGCACCCATGTAAATACGGCACTTTAAGCCAAGTAAGGCACAGGCTAGGGCTGTTGCAACACCGTGTTGGCCGGCACCTGTTTCTGCAATCACTTCTTTTTTACCCATGCGTTTGGTAAGGAGTGCTTGACCAAGTACTTGATTGGTTTTGTGTGCACCGCCGTGCAGTAAATCTTCACGCTTTAAATACAGTTTTACCTTAGGGTTTTTAACTAAGTTACGTGTCAGTGTTAATGGCGTAGGGCGGCCTGCGTATTCATTTAATAGTTTTTCAAACTCAGCCTGAAAAGCTGGATCGTTTTGCGATTTATTAAACTCTGCTTCTAGTTGCTTGAGTGCTGGCACAAGCAGCTGTGGTACAAACATACCACCGAATTCACCGAAATAAGCTGGATTTTGCATTCTAACCTCAATAATTTCTGATATGCGAAAACGCATTTTGTAATTTTGTTTGGCACTTTTTACCCGCTGACGCTTCAACGCCAGAATTTAGGTCAAGACCATTAGCACCGCGATAAAGCGCTGCGTGAATATTTTCTGGGTTTAAACCCCCGGCTAACATAAACGGCACGGTTGCCGTCTCAAGCACAGACCAATCAAATGCTTCGCCTGTGCCGCCTTTTTGGCTTTTGCTGTAAGTGTCGTACAAATGGCGGTCAACCCCTTCAAGCGGTTTGGGTAATTCGCCTTTAACGGCTTGGGCTTTCCAAATTTCACAGCCAAGCGGTAATTGCTTTCTGAGACTTTGAATATACTCGCTATTCTCGTCACCATGTAATTGCACTGCAGCTAATTTTAAGCTTTGTGCATAATCGACCACTTGTTCTAGAGGTGCATTGACAAACACACCCACATACGCGAGCGGGGCACTTTGCGTAACTTGCTTGGCACAGTCGATATCGACATAACGCGGTGACTTAGGATAAAAAATTAAGCCACCATACACAGCACCACTGGCGTAGGCTGCTATCGCATCTTGTGAACGGGTTAAACCGCACACTTTGTTCTCACCTAAAATGACTTTACGGCATGCGGCTTCTAAGTCGCGCTCAGCCATTAATGAGCTGCCAATTAAAAAGCCATCGCACAATGGTGCAAGGCGTTTTACATCTTTATGGGTATAAATGCCTGACTCTGAAATTACCACTTTGTCATTTGGGATAAGCTGACGTAAACGCTCAGTTGTTGCAAGATCAGTACTTAAATCACGAAGGTCGCGGTTATTAATACCAATTAGGCTGGCATTAAGTGCAAGAGCACGGCTTACTTCTTGCTCATTACTGACTTCAGTGAGTACTGACATGTTTAAAGAGTCAGCCACCTTGTGAAGCGCTAAATATTGCTCGTCATCAAGGACAGAGAGCATTAATAAAATGGCATCACCACCAGATAAGCGTGCTAAATATACTTGGTACTCATCAATAAAGAAGTCTTTACAAATAAGCGGCTGTTCAACTTGGCTGCGCACATACTCAAGGTACTGATAGCTACCTTGGAAATATTTTTCATCCGTTAGTACGCTCATACAGGTTGCGTACTTTTTATAAACCGATGTAATTTCGTCTAAATTAAATGGTTCGCGAATAAGTCCTTTTGACGGTGAGGCCTTTTTACATTCTAAAATAAACTGTGTACCGGTTGCTGCTAATGCTGCTTCAAAGTTTCGCTTGGTTGGCACAACCTCGCTAATGAACGACTCAAGTGGGCGCTGTGCTTTTCTTTGTTCTAATTCAATGCGTTTGTCGGCAACAATTTTGTCTAACACGTTAGCCATGACTTACCTCAATAATTGCGTTCAATGTGTCCATCGCTTTGCCTGATGCTAATAAATTGCTTACTTGATCTGCGGCTGCTTTTAAATCACCTGCTTTATCGGTTAAATAAAGAAGAGCGGCAACGTTGGCTATAATGGCTGCGTTATGCGCCATTTCACCTTGACCTTGTAAAATCGCTAAGCTTGCTTTTGCGTTATATTCTGGGCCTTGGCCTGCTAGTTGTTCAAGTGAATAGTTTGCAAGACCAAAATCGCTCGCTGTTAGCGTGTATTCACTCAGTTCACCGTTATTAAGTTCAACCACTTTGGTTGTTCCGTGTAAGGCAATTTCGTCAGTGCCTGCACCGTGAACCACCATAGCGCGTTTTGTGCCAAGGGTTTTTAGGGTTTCGGCCATTGGTAAACACAGCGAAGGGCCATAAACACCAAGCAATTGCACCTCAGGGGCAGCAGGGTTGGCCAGTGGCCCTAAAATATTAAAAATTGTGCGGCTTTTAAGGGCCGTACGCACGCCCATCGCATGGCGTACACCACTGTGATAATGCGGTGCAAATAAAAATGTAAAGCCGGTATTGTCTAAACAATGGGCAGCTTGCTCAGGGCTCATATCGATATTGATACCCAAGGCTTTAAGTAAATCAGCTGAGCCCGAGTTACTCGACACACTGCGATTACCATGTTTGACCATGTTGATGCCCGCAGCGGCAGCAACAATAGCAGCCGTTGTACTAATATTAATTGTGTTTGAGCCATCGCCACCGGTACCACAGCTATCAGCAAGTAAGGTTTTGCTGGTTTGAAATGGCACTGCATTGGCGCGCATTGATGCCGCCGCACCGGCGATTTCATCACTTGTTTCGCCTTTTAGTTTTAGGGCGATAAGTGCAGCCGTTAATTCAATATCATTAAGCTGGCCATTCATGATGGCATCAAATAATGCAGTTGCTTGCGAAAATGATAAATCTTGCTTTGCTAATAATTGGTTTAACTGGGTTTGAGTTGTTGCTTCCATGTTATTCCTCTACTGCACGCGTGCGGTTAAAAATTCAATGCTTTGCTGTAATAGCAATGCGCCATTTGGCGTTAAAATTGACTCAGGATGAAACTGATAGCCAAGGGCATTATCTTGTTGATGGTAAATTGCCATCGGAATATTTTCATAACAAGCAATTACTTCAACGTCATCAGGGACTTTGGTTGCCATTAATGAATGATAACGAGCAACCGGCATTTTATCGCCCATACCCGCGAATACTGGGTGCTCAGTCAACGAAATAATTGATGACTTGCCATGCACAGTTTCACCTGCATGACCAATAACCCCACCGTAGCTTTGTGTTAGTGCTTGCTGCCCTAAACAGATACCCAGCATCGGGAAGCGGCCTTTACACAGTTCAATGAGCTCCATTAAACAACCCGCATCAGATGGTGCGCCAGGACCAGGTGAAAGCACTAATAATACAGGCACTGTCTCTTGGCACATTTTGTCGAAGATGCTTTGTGCACTGATGTTATTACGGTATACCACTAACTGGCACCCTAACATAGAAAGTTCATCGACTAAGTTATAACTAAATGAATCAAAGTTATCTAAAAAGTAGATTTTATAGGCTGATGTTGTCGTCATTATTGTGCCTCGTAAGTCGATTGAATCGCAGTGATCACAGCTTGTGCTTTAGCGCGGGTTTCATTGGCTTCTGATTGTGGATCTGAATCAAACACCACACCTGCACCTGTTTGCACGTAGGCCGTGCCGTTTTTAACAAAGGCAGAGCGAATAACAATACAGCTATCCATGGCGCCATCGCCCGTTAAATAACCTACTGCACCTCCATAGCTGCCGCGGCGTTTTTGTTCGGTTTGACGAACTAACTCAGCAGCGCGTACTTTAGGTGCACCCACTAAGGTGCCCATGTTCATACAAGCTTGGTAAGCATGTAGCGCATCGAGTTCAGGTTTTAAAGTACCCACCACGCGTGAAACTAAATGCATCACTTGTGAGTAGCGGTCTACTTTTAATAATTCTTTTGCGTGACGTGTGCCTGGTACGCTAATACGGGCTACATCATTTCTTGCTAAATCAACTAACATAAGGTGCTCGGCACGTTCTTTTTGGTCGTTGCGAAGCTCAAGCTCAATGCGGCTGTCTAGGTCTGGATTAATTTGCCCATTAGCAAACTTGCCACGAGGGCGAGTGCCGGCAATAGGGTATACCTCAACTTGTTTACTCTCTGCGCAATATTTGAGGGCTGACTCGGGTGATGCGCCGAATAACACGAACTCTTCATCGCGCATGTAAAACATATATGGGCTTGGGTTTTGTAGTTTTAATTGGCTGTAAGCATGAAGTGAGTCAGGGCAGGCGAGAGAAAAAGTACGTGATGGCACAACTTGGAATATATCGCCATCAACGATGTTATTTTTTAACTTGATGACATGTTCGCAGTATTGCTCGTCGCTAACATCAACAGAAATTGGGTTTGAGCCTGTTTGCTTTTGCCCTTGGTAGCTTTGTGCATTGTCACATACGGCATTTAAACGCTCTAACTGTTGACCAACCTCAAAGCAATTAGCATGAACTTCAGGGCCGTTAAATACATTGCCAATTAGCTCGGTTGTTTTTGCTTGATGGTCGATGACAACTAACGTTTCGGCGAGGTAGAAAACATAATCAGGGCAGCTGTTTTCGCCGTCAGGCACATCAGAAAGGGTTTCGAAATTAGCAACCATGTCGTAGGCAAACACACCGCCTAAGAACACAGAGAATGGGTTGTCTGTGGTGCTTTTAATACTGTTAATGCAGCTACGTAGCGCACTAAATGCATTATCTGCTACTAATTTACTGGCTTCATCAATATCGCTTGCGACCTCGTTGTAGGTTAACGTTAATGTATCTTCTACAAGCTCTGCAGAGCAGTTTTGCACATGAGCTTGTAAATAAGGCAGTAATTGCTTGCCATTATTTGACTGTGCAGTGAGTGTGACCTGTTTGCCTTGGCAAACAATACGTAGCGCTGAGTCAACCAAAATTAGACTTTTTACACTGTCTTTAGAATCAATTTCAGCAGACTCTAACAGCAGTGAATTAGGCTTATCGAGTAAACTGTATAACGCAAGTGGGCTACTGATGTAATCGCGCACTTGAGTGATACTGGTTACTTCACCCGGTGTCGTTGTTATATGACTAAAAATCAAACCTCATTCTCCCTCATTCCCAAAAACTCTTTAAAAAACAAAACCCCGCGAAGCGATGCTTGGCGGGGTTCGTATAAAGATGCCTATAAATTAGATAGACCCTTACCGTCCCGCTAAGCCAGGCGCCACCACCAATGATGTGTAAGAGTTGCTATGTAATTCATTATAAAACCTTAAAATTTAGATATAAAAAAACCCGCTACTTGAGCGGGTTTTGAAATCGTTAGACACGACAATTCGTCACCCGCTAGTTACGAGTGCCACCACCAAATTGTGATTTGAATTGTTTTGTTCATTGTTATTGCTTATTTAACGTGTCTGAAAGTGCATACAGTAAAGCGTACCTAAGCGGATACTGTCAAGTATTAATTTACATATTAGTACGAGTTCGGCATTTACCCATCGCAATTGCCCATTTATGAGGGTAAAACACACAGCTACATAAGATAATCACGCCCTCGCAGTAAATTTTTGTTATACTCACATCATTGATTCAAGAACTTACGTAAAGCAGTCTTTCCCTTTGATAAAATACGATTTACATAGCCACACCACATACTCAGATGGTCAGCTATCAGTCGAGCAATTGTTACACCGCGCGGTTGAGAAAAACATAGATGTGTTTGCAATTACCGATCACGACACGTTAAGTGCGATAAAACCAGCTCGCCAAGTCATTGCAGATGATAATTTACCGCTTAAATTAATTGCTGGCGTTGAAGTATCAACAAAATGGGAAAGTTTTGAAATTCATATAGTTGGCTTAAATGTTGATGACGAAAATGACGCACTGTTGTCATTATTACAAGCGCAACAAGGCAAGCGTGAAGAGCGCGCTTTAGAGATAGGTCGTCGCCTTGCTAAAAATGGTTTTGAAGGCATTTACGACCAAGCAAAAACATTTGCCGAAAACGCCCAAATCACACGGGCGCATTTTGCCCGTGCACTGATTGAACGTGGTGTAGCTAAAAACTTCCCGGGGGTATTTAAAAAATACTTAGGGCGAGGAAAAACAGGTTATGTACCAAGTAGTTGGTGCGATATGCAAACTGCAATTGCTGCCATTCATCAAGCCGGTGGGGTTGCCGTTCTTGCACACCCTGGGCGTTATCAAATGTCGAATAAGTGGCTACGTAAGTTAATTATTGAGTTTAAAGATGCCGGTGGCGATGCGATGGAAGTTGCACAACCACAGCAAGCACCCAGTGAACGCCAGTTTTTAGGTGAACTTTGCCGTGAATATGGCTTACTTGCGTCACAAGGGTCAGATTTTCATTTTCCGACCAGTTGGTTGGAGTTAGGTAAAAATTTATACTTACCAAAAGATTGCCAAGGGGTTTGGCAAGCATGGGAAGGGCAATAGGAGCGTGTAATGAGTCAGTTTTTTCATATTCATCCAGATAATCCGCAACCACGCTTAATCAGCCAAGCGGTTGATATTATTAAGCAGGGCGGTGTTATTGTATACCCAACCGATTCGGGTTACGCACTTGGCTGTAGCATTGGTAATAAGCAAGCAAAAGAGCGCATCGAACGTATTCGTGGTATTGAAAAACACCATAACTTTACTTTGGTCTGCCGTGACTTATCGGAACTATCTACCTATGCTCGCGTCGACAATCAGTTATTCAGATTGATTAAAAATAACACCCCTGGGCCTTATACGTTCATCTTTAAAGGCACTAAAGAAGTACCAAAGCGTTTATTAAACGAAAAGAAAAAAACCATTGGTATTCGTGTTATCGAACACCCAATCACCTGTGCTTTATTGGCTGAATTAGGTGAACCGTTAATGTCGTGCTCTTTAATTTTACCGGGTGAGCAATATACCGAGGCAGATCCTGATGAAATTCGCGATCGCATTGAAAAGCAAGTTGATTTAATTATTCATGGTGGTTATCTTCCTGAACAGGCAACCACAGTAATTGACTTGTCGGATGATGATATCGAAATCTTACGTGTGGGTTGTGGTGATACTAAACCATTTGAGTAGAGACTTCATTGACTAGCCCAGAGCTTGACGCGCCAGATAATTTACAAGAGCCAGTACAGCAAAAGCTGCCACTGGCTTTTTTGCATGGTAAAGCGGTGGTTGATAAACCTGAAGATTTATATATTCCCCCCGATGCGCTAGAGATCATTTTAGAAACCTTTGAAGGTCCTCTCGATTTACTTCTGTACTTAATCAAAAAACATAAACTCGATGTGCTAGAGCTCTCTATTTTTAGTATTACTGAGCAATACGTGAGTTATGTTGAAATGATGAGCGAGTTTCAGCTTGAGCTGGCTGGTGAATACCTTGTGATGGCGGCGCTATTAGCACAAATTAAATCACGATTATTATTACCAAAACATGAAGAGCTTGAAGAGGAAGAAGACCCACGAGCTGAGCTTGTAAGACGTTTACAAGAATACGAACAATTTAAAAAAGCCGCAGAAAATCTTGATGAAATCCCTCGCGAAGGCCGCGATATCTTTGTTGCCGAAGCACTGGTGCCAGAATTCAGTGAGCGTGAGGTACTGTTACCTGATGTTGAGATGAAAGACTTGTTAGTTGCACTAAGCGACGTTATGGCCCGAGCTAAAACATTTGAACACCATCATATCACCGCAGAGGCTTTATCAACCCGTGAACGCATGAGCTTAATCTTAGATAAGCTCTCAGAGGCCCAATCACAGCTGCCTTTTAGCACTCTTTTTACGGTAGAAGAGGGCAGAAGTGGTGTTGTAGTAAGCTTTATCGCCATGTTAGAGCTGGTGAAAGAAAACCTGATCAGCTGCTTTCAGGTAGATGCCAATAGCCAGATTTATGTTGGTTTGGTGGAAGAAAGCGAATAACTAGAAGTTAATGGTTTTAAGCAGTAAGTTTTAAGTTAGCTGTCAGAGTAGACTGAAAAATATAAGGAAAGCAGATGCAAAGTAAACATTTTACAATCAAAACCATGACCAAGAAGGAAGTCGAACTCATGATTGATTGGGCTGCAGCAGAAGGCTGGAATCCGGGCCTTAATGATGCAGAGTGTTATTTTGCTGCTGATCCTGAAGGATTTCTAGTTGGTTTTCTAGACGATGAGCCTATCGCTACAATTTCTGCCATTAATTATCACGATGCATTTGGCTTTATCGGCTTTTACATTGTTAAACCTGATTACCGAGGCAAAGGCTACGGAATACAAATCTGGAATGCCGCATTAAAGCGCCTTGAAGGGTTGAATATCGGCCTTGATGGTGTGGTGGAACAGCAAGAGAACTACAAAAAGTCTGGTTTTAACTTGGCTTATCGCAATATCCGTTTTGCAGGAGTAGGCGGTGGTAGGTCACCAAAAAATGCAGATATTGTAGATCTTAATGCTGTGCCATTCGAAATTATTGACGCATACGAACAGGCTTTTTTCCCAGTAAATAGAGCAAACTTTACCAAAGCATGGTTAAGCCAACCCCAATGCGACGCTTTGGGCGTAATGAACAATGGGGAACTGGCAGGATACGGCGTAATTCGCAAGTGCCAGAACGGCTTTAAAGTCGGCCCTCTATTTGCCGACTCACCAGAATTGGCTGAATCTTTGTTCCTCGCTTTAAAATCTAAAGTGGGTGCCTCTGACGCTATTTTCCTTGATACGCCAGAAATCAATCAAGCTGCTGTTGCTTTAGCACAGAAATACAACATGCAAGTGTCATTTGAAACCGCCAGAATGTACACCGGTGAATGTCCGAACTTGCCATTAAACCGTATTTTTGGCGTCACTTCTTTTGAAATCGGCTGAGCTAGATTTAGAATTAGCTGATATCTACCAATTAAACTTTACTAAAGAGTGTGTAATCCATTGTCTCAGATAATGAGGTTAATTTTATATTAATTTTCATAATGTGTGTTCCAAGCTGGCTAAAATCTTTGGGGGGGATAATGATTAATAGTGTAATAGAAAATAAAATAAATGAAGTTATTAACTTGTATTGTGTTCGCCAAGCAGTTGGTAATAGCACATCCTTGAGTTTAGGTTTTGGAAAAAAAGATAACGAAGCTAGTTCTGGAGAGTACCGTGAATGGGAAATTGGAACGTATTCAAGTAATTGGAGAGTTATTAAAAATAAACAGGTAATTTGTGCATGTTTAGATGACGTTGAAACAAATGAAGAGCTAGATGAAAAACTTAAAACTATCAGTTTTGGTTCAATTAGGGCTGTATCTCAAAATGATGTTGGCGACGTAACTTTATCTTTTGATAACTTTGTTCTTGTAGAAATTCTGTGTTTATCAGATGAGGACGACGAAATGTTTCATGTTTTCTGCCCTAATTCAGAATATATTGAATATAATCCTTGCTCAGGTTGGAGAATTGGTCGTTCTGACTCCCCTTGGAAGTAATGATTTGAAACCACAGCCAGCAGAAGCTGGCTTTGTTTTATGGGTGAAAATAGTCGAAATTGCCTATATCAAATTACCGTATAGTACCAAACACCTTCCCCTTTCAACTTTTTTTGGGTGTGCACATACGCACAGAAGCTGTTCGTTTTACGCTATTTTCATTATATAAATCCTAAGCTAAGCTGTACCTAGTTTCACGATTCTCATGGGAAATGAGTATGTTAAAGAATTCAAAGTCAAGTTATGGCTGGGTGGCCATCTTAGTGCACTGGTTAATGGCACTTGGGGTGTTTGGTTTGTTTGGCTTAGGCGTATATATGGTTGAGCTAACCTATTACGACGCTTGGTACAAAGGTTCTTTGGACTTGCATAAAAGCGTTGGTATTACCTTAGCGGCATTATTGCTGTTTCGATTTGGTTGGCGCTTGTTAGGCACCCAACCTGAGCCTGTTGCAGGCAGTTCAAAAGCAATGAATCGAGTTGCACACTCAGCCCATAAACTAATTTATTTAGCTTTAGTCGTCATTGTGACATCAGGCTATTTAATTTCTACGGCTGATGGCCGTGCAATTGAAGTATTTAATTTATTTGATGTACCGGCATTACCAGAGTCGGTCGCAAACCAAGAAGATATTGCAGGTAAAATTCACTTTTATGCCGCGTATGGGCTAATAGCTGTGGTTGTTTTACATGCTTTAGGGGCACTAAAACATCATTTTATCGATAAAGATAAAACCTTAATTAGAATGATCAAACCATTGAAGGATGATTAAAATGAAAAAATTACTATTAGGCACAGCACTAAGTGCTGCACTTTTCTCAACAGCAAACGCAAATGCAGCTGACTACGTTATTGATACAGACGGTGCACACGCATTTGTAACTTTTAAAATTAAGCACTTAGGTTACAGCTGGTTACATGGTCGTTTTAATACTTTTTCAGGTGACTTTAGTTATGACGATAAAGCGCCTAATGCATCTAAAATCAATGTAACGATTGATACTAAAAGCATCGACTCAAACCATGCTGAGCGTGACAAGCACTTACGCGGAAAAGACTTCTTAAATGTTGATAAATACCCAACGGCAACATTCAAAAGCACCTCAATCAAGTTTGATGAAGACGGTGACGAAGCAGATGTAACAGGTGAATTCACCTTAAATGGTGTGACTAAAACCATTACTTTTGAAATTGATAAAATTGGTGAAGGTAAAGATCCATGGGGTGGATACCGTGTTGGTTTTGAAGGTGAAACAAGCCTTAAACTAGCTGACTATGGTATCGACTACAATCTAGGCCCTGCTTCTACGCATGTTGATATCGGTTTATTCATTGAAGGTGTGCGTAAGTAAGCACCATTAATACGACTGCCAATTCGCATAACTATGTGGATTAGGAAATTAAAAGTGCCGCTCAATGAGCGGCACTTTCGTTTCTATCTTTTAACCTTTTTTCTAAAATGGGCTGTAAATTATCAGGTAGCCAGCGAACTAAAACATCATGAAAAGCGTTTGTGTGAGCTATTTTTTCAAGGGTTTCATCTAGTAGTTTTACCGTTTCTTTGCCTTGTTTGTTATTTGTACAACCTATATAACCAACGCTTAATGCCGGTGCTTCGGTGAGTGTCAGTTGGGTCAATTCATCTTTAAAGCCCATTGAGTGCGCCAAATAGTAATGTTCGCTAGGGTAGCCAAGTAATATATCAATGCGCTTCTTATGCAGCATATAAGTTAAGCTTGCGAGTGTATCTCTGCCGGGGCGTGAGATAATATTAGCGTCATGGCTTTCGTTAATCACGCTATCTATATCGGTGCCAAACGAGCGGCTCATTGATACCCCTAATGCCAAGTGTTTTTCGTTTAATAACGATTTTAAAGACACGGGTTTTGTGACGTCTAACTTAAGTTTTGTGGCTAACTCTTTACGTATGGCAATGGAGGGTGATAAACCCACTGTTGAAGTGTGCTCTGTAAACTGAATATGCTGCTTACGGTGCTCGCTTTGATATAACGACAGCATACAGTAATTGTTGTGTGGGTTTGATAGTTCATGCACGGCACGACTAGCCGGCAATAAAGTGCGTTTAAATGAAACCTCTGGCAGAAATTGCTCTAGTAATTTGATCACACTTTCGTCACGACCAGTTCCTTCATATTTGTCATTCATGATGTAGTAGGGAGCAAAATCAACCATGATCCATTCGATTGACTTCGGTTGCTTGGTTGCAGCAACTGGCAGGCAGAAAAGTAATAGTAAAATAGAGCACGTAAAACGCATTTTTACTACCTATTTGTGGGCTTAAAATATAAGTGTAGCAGGAATTTAGCTATATGCAGGCTGGAGATGAAAAACTAAAACGCCAGCGTATTGGCTGGCGTTTATCGGTAGGGTTTAGTTGGCTTTTAGCCACTTCACAAATTGGCGTGCATCACTGGCCTTTTGGAAGATGGCGTTTTTTAAGCCTTGCGTGTCACTAAAAATTACACGCTGTTTATTTACCGAGATTGATTGCACTGGGTGTGCGATCTGGATCAAAGATCCGTTGTATTTATATGACATAATAAAACTCACTCTTTCTTTTGTCTGTGTCTGTAGAGCTTTAATAGGCATTTAAAAAATACAGACCGACATTTGTTCTCTTGCTAACAGTGTTGACTAAGTTTGTGACAGTTTGGTGATGATTTGAAAATTCATCAAAATGTCATTTAGCAAACGAGTTGCAAGTATTTATACGAATATGCGGGAATTACTGGATCAAGGTAAGGGGTTAACCGCGTGGTTTCTAAAAACCAGACAAGTAGAGTACTGTAAGAATTAACTAAGCGCAAGGTTTATTTTTTAAACATCAAAAATAATTTCTGGATGTTTTATAGAAACGGGCGTATTGTGATTAGGCACAAAATAACAATAAGAAGTATGCATATGAATTACCTTTTGGTGTCAGATATATTTGGTAAAACAGCGCATTTATCGCTGCTTGCCCAGCAGCTTCGCGGTAAGGTGAGTCTTTGCGACCCTTACCAAGGAGAAATTCAGCTCCCTATAAATGAGCAGTTTCAATACCAGCATTTCTTAACACAATGCGGCCATGATAGTTATTTTGAAAAAGTACATTTAAAAATGGCTGCTATTCGTCAGCCAACCACGATTATTGCATTTAGTGCAGGCGCGGCTGCCGTTTGGCGAGCTCAAGCAGAGTTAAAAAATTCATTCATTAAAAAAATTATTGCCTTTTATCCATCCCAAGTCAGATATCATCTTGAGCTTGAGGCTAACGTCCCTTGTCGATTTATTTTTCCTCACAGTGAAGAGCATTTTGATATTAAGCCTGTGGTTGCTTCATTAAAAAGCAAAGCAAAGGTGAGCTGTGAAATAGCCGACTTTGGTCATGGTTTTATGAATCCGTTATCTGAAAATTTTAATCAGTTTGGCTATCAGCAATTTACAGAACAACTGTTAAAAGAAAGTTGTCATCTAGAAGTTACCACCAACCATTAAAAACTAGTCTATAGTCATTACTAAACAATAATATAAGTAATAACTATGACGGACCAAGCAAATTACAGCCATTTCTTATCTAACCCGGTTGCTAAACCACCTTGTCGAATGATCAATGCGCAAATGTACGGATTTTTTGTTGCTGGGTGTGAGCAAAAAATGCAGCAGTATGTTGATGCAACTTTAAATTTACTAGCAACCGAATCAACCTCGTTTAATGTGTTAGGGAGCACGTGTTTACTTACCTTCACTGATATCGAAAAAATCTCTTCGTTAACGCCACCTTTTTCAGATCATGGCTGGATGCAAGAAACCGATATTATTATTTGGCTCCCAGTCGCAAAAATGCAAGGTGGTGACATTAGTCATTTATATTGGTATCCGGCATTTATTAGCGTCAATAACATTTATGCTTTAATTAATGGCCGAGAAGCCTGGGGTTATAATAAATACCTCTGTGAATATCAAATGCCTGCGACTGTGAGTGATGCGGGCGCCTTTAGCATTTCTTTAGAATGTTTTGATGTGTTTAACCCAGACTCTAAATTAGCGATGCATGATCTATTAACCATTGAGCAAACGCAGGCAAGCACGAAGGAAAACCTACTCGATAACTTATCGCATTTTTCTAAACACGTGACAGATTTATTTGATGCGCAAATTCAAGGCATTGATTTATCACTTCTTAAACAATTGTTAAGCGGGTTTATACATCCGCAGATGGATCAGATTTTGTTTAAACAATTTCCCGATGGTCAAGGAGATAAAGCCGTTTATCAAAGCGTGGTTCACTCACCATCTTTAATCAAAAAAATTCACCAATTAAAACTTTTACACAATGATTTTAGTTTGGATGTAAAAGCCCTTGCGAGCTTTCCTCTGAATGACATGTTTGGCATTGCACTTGGCAAACAAGCGGTTCATTTACCCTTTTACGTCAATATGGACTTTGACCAGCTTGGCGCAACACAACTGTTACCGGTACAGGGGTAACCATGGAAAAAGAAAAAATTACCATTGTCGGTGGCGGTGTTGCAGCGATGACCGCGGCAGTGTATTTAACCGAGCAAGCTAATTGGCAAAGCCAACGCGAGATTACCATTTATCAACAGGGGTGGCGCCTAGGTGGTAAAGGGGCGAGTGGCCGAAACGCCCATTTTGGACAGCGAATCGAAGAGCATGGTTTACATGTTTGGTTTGGTGCCTACGTAAATAGCTTTCGCACCTTAGAAGGGGTGTATAACGCACTCAATCGACCTGCTAGTTGTTCATTGGCTACTTGGCAGCAGGCATTTAAACCACACAGTTTTATTGCTTTACAAGAGTTTATTGATAACGAATGGCAAACTTGGCCGATAGATTTTCCTACCGTTGAAGGGAACCCCGCTGATGGCAGCCTAGATATAACAGTGTGGGACTTTGTCACCATGACATTAGCATGGCTAAAAAAATGGACCGAAGGTATTGAACATGTTTGTCAGCAGCAAGACGCTAAAACCACTTTAGTGACTAAAAAGTCACGGGATCAATCGTTACTCAAACACATGTATCAAGAAATCAAAGCAGACATTGATACCCATTTAAATGGCGCAAAGAAATTCATCGATGATATTGAAGCAGGCGCAACTGAAATTGCCTCGAACCCACGAACATTGATAACTCATTTGCTGCAGTTCACCGAAAAGCAGGCCACCCATACAGATAAACAGGCCGATCGACTGGTGATTTGGTATATCGTCAGAAAGTTAAAACGTTGGTTTAAAGACCAAGTTATTGATTTACTCGATGACAACCCAGAGCTGCGCAGACTTTATATTTGTGCCGATCTTGCGATTGCAATGCTCACCGGATTGATTAAAGACAAAGTATATCGCGACGGTTTTGGTGTCATTAATTGCTTCGACTTTCGTCAGTGGCTCGAAAAAAATGGTGCTAACAAAACTTACAGTGTCGATTCCGCGCCAGTGCGTGGCTTTTATGATTTGGTGTTCGCATACCCTAAAGGTGACTTTAATAAACCCAATGTTGAAGCAGGCGTTGCCGCCCTTGCCATGTTACGTATAGGTCTTTGCTATAAAGGCGGCGTGATGTGGAAAATGCAAGCTGGGATGGGCGATGTCATTTTTGGGCCAATTTATGAACTTTTAAAGCAGCGCGGCGTTAAGTTTAAGTTTTTCCATCAGTTAACTAACTTAGCTGCAGGGCAAACTGACCAAGGTGAACAGCTGGTAAGTAAAATTGAGCTTTGCCAACAGGTGAGTTTAGTTGGCCAAGACTATGATCCGCTCATCGATGTTAAGCAGCTACCATGCTGGCCAAGTGAGCCTCTGTATGAGCAAATCAGCTCTGAACAAGCGCACTTATTACAAGAATATCAAATCAATTTAGAGTCATTTTGGAGTAATTGGCCCGAGGTGTATCAAGAGCACTTTGGTACCCCATTGCCAACAGTGACGCTTCGCCATGGTATTGATTTTGACACACTTATTTTAGGTGTATCGGTTGCCTCACTTGAACACGTGGCCCCTGAACTTTTAGCTGTAGATTACGCGCTCTCTCAACAAGCTACAAAAGTACAAAGTGTAGCGACTCAGGCTTGCCAGGTATGGTTGAATAAAACCGACCAACAACTTGGCTTTACGCAAACCAATGCCGCTCATGAAGGACCTATTTTAAGTGGCTTTGTTGAGCCGTTTGATACCTGGGCGGCAATGGGCAACTTGCTCGATAAAGAAGATTGGCCAAGTGAAAATGCGCCCGTGAACATTGCCTATTTTTGCAGTGCATTTAGCTGCGAAAACTATCCACCTGCCAGTGCTCATCAATTCCCAGAGCAAATGAAAGCCGAAGTAAAATCAAATATGCATAATTTGTTTAGTGCAGATATGCGGCCACTTTGGCCTCAAGCCTATATTGATAACAAATTTGATTGGCAGGTTTTTTACAGTGATCCGCACAGCATTTTACCTGCTCTCGAGCAACAATACTGGCGCGTTAATGTTGATCCCAGTGAGCGCTACGTCTTATCTGTGGTTGATACAAGTAAATACCGCCTAGCTACTGATGGCAGTCAGTTTGTCAATTTGCGCATCACTGGCGATTGGATAAAAACCGGTGTTAATGCTGGCTGTGTTGAGGCTGCTGTAATGGCCGGTATGCAAACAGCGCGGGCAATATGTGGTTGGCCAAGCGAAATTAGCGGAGAGCATGCATTCGAAAAAAGTTAGGGTGAGCAAAGTTATAAATAAGTATGCGTATAAGTCATGAATTTTCATGATTTATATGCGACTTTAATCTATTGTTTGGTCTATACTTACCACTAAATTACAACAATTTAACAAGTTTCCCTCTTTTAAGGTCTAAAAGCCAATGAAGCGACCCTTTCTGAATGATCCTAAATTTATGATGATGTCGAGCACCTGCTTGGCAGCATGTGTAATGGCAAGCGCTTTTGCACAAGGAGCTGAGACTGAAAAAGACATGGAAGTTATTAGCGTTTATGCACAAAAGCGTCCGCAAGCAATTGAAGATGTGAGTGTAGCGGTAAGCCAAGTGGATGGCGAAATTTTAAAAGCTCAGCATTTTAAAGATTCAACTGAAATTGGCTTGTTTGCGCCAAATGTTAAAATCACCCAAAACGCCGCAGAAGGGACGCCTCCCGCTGTGAGTATCCGTGGGGTGGGGTTACTTGATTACAATACGGCTAATACCTCACCTGTTGCTATGTATCTTGATGGCGTTGCGGTGGGGTCTGCTAATAATCAAATTGTTAACTTGTACGATATTGAACAGCTCGATATTTTACGCGGCCCGCAGGGTACCTTGTTTGGTCGTAATTCTACCGGTGGTGCAATACTTATACGCTCAAATCGCCCTGAGTTTGATAGCTATGGCTCGTTGACATTAGGCGTTGCCAACAATAATGCCACCAGCGTTGATGGTATGTGGAACCAGCAACTATCAGGTTCCAGTGCATTACGAATTGCGGTTAACTATCAAGACTACGAATACTCAACAAAAAACACTTATGCAGACTCGCCAACAGCAGGCATGGAGCAGAAAAATGCCCGTGTGTCTTTTTTGTCTGAGTGGGATGAGGTTGATCTTTACCTGCAAGCGCATATTGAAGATTGGGATGGTATTGCCCAGCCAGTTGGTAGTATTGGTATTGTCGCAAACCCTTTAACGGGTGAGCTGTGTTCACCAGCAGATGCGGGCTCAACACGCTGTTTTGATAACTTTGGTTTTAATGATGGCAGTGATGACTTCTTTGCGGTGAGCGTCAATAACGATTCACCTCATAAATCCGATGGCTACGGTTTTATTGCTGAACTGAATTGGCATTTAAACGAGCAAAGTACATTTACTTCACTGTCGAGCTTTAACGATTTAGAAAGAAGCCACGCTTTTAACTGCGATGGCTCCCCAGCTCGTTTGTGCGAAGGGGTATTAGGGTTAGATACCCAACTATTCAGCCAAGAATTCAGGTTATTAAACGAACTTGCTGATTACACACTCACCAGTGGTATTTATTTTGCCGATGAGACAATTGAGCAAGATAATTTAAATGATATTTTGCGTGATTTCCGGGGTGTTTTACCGACAAATTTAACCGCGACCTTTATCTACGATAACGAAATCAAGATGCAAAATTTGGCTGTATTTAGCCAAATTGAAGTGCCTGTCGCAGATAAATGGATGATTACAGCCGGTCTTAGATATGACTATGAGTCACTTGAGTATGACTCAATCGCCACCTTAAATGCGGTGGTTGATGTGAACGACTTAGACGGGGTACTGGTACCATTTTATCGCGTTACCGATGAGCAGTCGGATAACGGTTTTACCGGGCAATTTGCCGTTAATTATCGCTATTCAGATACAAGCAATCTTTATTATCGTTTTGCTAATGGTAGTAAAAGTGGTGGCTACAATGGCGGCTTTTTGTCATCCGAAGAACAAGCAATCTTGGCAAACTATGGCAAAGAGCGCATAAATGCCCATGAAATTGGCTTAAAGTCGTTCTGGCTTGGGAAGCAACTTAGAATGAATTGGGCGGCGTTTTATTATGATTATAACGACCAACAAGTGTTTATGAACCAAGCGTCAGAAACACCGCAAATGCCCCCAGTGCAATTACTTGAAAATGTGGCTGACTCAACAATTTACGGCCTTGAAACTGAAATTAATTACCAAGCAACTAAGCAATTAGCCATGCTACTTTCAGTAGGCTATATCCCCCATGCTGAATTTGAAGAATACGTTGATCCACTTGGTAATAGTATTACCGATAACCAACTACCATTTACTTCTAAATGGAATGTATCAGCGGGGTTAAAATACGACACCAGCTTGGCGTCGTATCCGTTATCGGCCAACATTATTTACGATTATCAGTCTGAGTTTTATTTTGACCAGAACATGAACCCATATGCCCGCCAAGACGGTTTTAGCATTGTTAATGCGCATCTAAAATACGATGTTGAAAATTGGTCATTTACTTTATGGGGCAAAAATTTATTTGATACTGAATACAGTCAGTTAAAGTTCGATTTAAGCTCGTTCCTAGGCATGCTTGAAGACTTTAAAGGGGAAGGGCGTCGCTATGGCTTTGATGTTTCACTGCAATTCTAGTCGTTGCCATCTCCACACTGGTACAGGGGTTTTGTGAATGCGGTTTAAGCTGTATTTTAGTACTCTGCTGTTTTTGTTGTTATTAAGTGTTTCGGCTAATGCACAAGAGACGTTTGTCTACACCGATGCTGTGGCTGATCAAAATCTTCATGATGTCGGTGATGTGTTTACGGCGAACGATAATATGTTCCCGCAATTGGTGGCTGAAATTGATACTTGGCGAGCCAGCAAAAAGCCACAATCTCGAATAAGCTCGGTTGGTGGTAGTTATTGGTTAATTGTTGAAATTGAAAATCAAAGTGATATCGAAGATTTAGTGCTCTATCCGTATAACACCTTGGTTTCAAAAATAGAAAGCCGCATTTACGATATCACTGATCCAACAGCCCCCATACAGCACTTTGTAACGGGTGGTAAAGAGCCAAATCAGTTTGCATTCCACTATGGTAATCGTTTGTCTCTTGTGAAAGGCAAGCGCTATACGCTTATTACTTATTTTGAAAGTGACTACTTTTATACCCCTGCAAAGCTAGTATTAACGCCATACCAAGATTATTTTCAGAATATAACCGTTGAAAATATGGTCATGATGCTCTGCTTTGGGGTGGGTATTGCGCTTGGCTTATATAACTTATTAATTTATTTGGTTTCCCGTGATGTGACACATCTTTACTATGCATTATTTACTGCATCTTGGGTGTTTGCTTGGAGCCACTTTTTCCATATTTCGGATCAGCTATTTGGTTACTATAATCCTCACCTTCATTGGCTTGGCTTTGCGCTCACGCCATTAACCAATATTCTGTTTTACAACAACTTGCTTAAACTCAAAGAGACATTTCCAAAACTGGCGCAATTATCATTGATGGTGGGTGTGATCGCGACCTTGGGTATACCGTTTTGTATTTTATGGCCAAGCTTTGGTTTTTATTGGTCAACGTTAGTGACGGGCGTTGCTTTATGTTTAGGCTTATACATAGGTATTCGCTGTATGCTTATTGGCTTTAAGCCGGCGCGATATTTTGTGCTTGCTTACATAGCCATGATGCTACCGAATATGGTAGGTAATTTAACGAATTTAGGCTTGCTGCCAGCAACCTCCATTAATTTATATTTATTGGGTTTGATAGGCACCGCTATGGACGCTATGTTGCTTGCGTTTGCTGTGGCCGATAAGTTTAGACTGCTTCACGATGACAACGTAGAGCTCAACAAAAATCTAGAAGAAAAAGTCCATTTAAGAACGTTGGAGCTTGAAGAACTCGCCTCAGAGCTTCGCGATGCAAATGAGGCTAAAAGCCGTTTCTTAGCGAATATCAGTCATGAAATTCGCACCCCAATGACGTCAATCATTGGTTATGCAGATGGCATTATGCTCGGGGATATTAAGCCCCATGAGCGCAACCATGGAATTGGGGTTATTTTGCAAAATAGTCGTCATGTTCTTGGATTAATTAACGATATCCTCGATATGTCGAAGATTGAAGCTAACAAGCTCGAAATTGATTTAGTCGAAACGGACTTGTTTGCCACGATTGCCAATATAGAGTCGCTCATTGGCAAGCAAATTCGCGATAAGGGCTTAAAGTTCAGTGTCGATTATCAGTTCCCATTACCAGACTACTTGATTACCGATCCGAGTCGATTAAGGCAAATCTTATTAAACTTAACAACCAATGCCCTTAAGTTCACGCAAGTGGGGCGTATAACCTTAACTGTGAGCTGTCACAACGATAAGTTGTCAATTAGTGTAAAAGATACTGGCATTGGTATGACTGAAAAAGAGCAGCAGTTGTTATTTAGTGCTTTTTATCAAGCTGATTCGAGTATTTCTAGGCAGTATGGTGGCACAGGTCTTGGTCTTAATATTTCAAAGAGCCTTGCGCAGAAATTGGATGGGGATATCAGCGTTAAAAGTAATGTCGGCTCTGGCAGTGAGTTTATTTTCACTATGTCGGTGTACACCACAGACAACACTCGTTGGCTCAATGATATGAGCGAAGTGAAACTTGTTGAAACCTCACCGTTTAGTAAGCTTGATGCGCCAGAGAACCTAAAGGGCAGGGTATTACTTGCCGAAGACCACCCAGATAACCGACGTTTAATTGCGCGAATATTAGAGCGTATGGGGCTGACAGTGACCACCGTTGAAAATGGTAAAGACGCAGTACAAGCAACCCTCGAAGACAGCTTTGACCTTATTTTGCTCGATATTCAAATGCCGATTATGGACGGCCAAGAAGCTTTAAAAATGATGCAAGCAACCGGAGTAAGCGTGCCTATCATTGCGCTAACAGCGAATACTATGAAGCATGAAGTGACGCGTTATATGAAGCAGGGCTTTAATGATTTGATTGCAAAACCAATCGATAGAAATGCCTTTAGTCATAAAATTGCCAGTTATTTAGAATGCGATGAGTTAGCAGATATAAAGTTGCCTGAAAAAGAGTTTCAGGCATTAAAAAATGATTATATAAAAGGGTTAGAGACACAGTACAAAGAAATGCTAGAACAATATAAAAAAATGGATTTAGAAGGGTTTAGCAAAAATGTGCATATGCTCAAAGGTGCAGCTAATATGTTTGAGTGTGAAATGCTGTATGTAAAAGCAGTGGCTGTCGATACGGCCTTAAAAGAGGATACTGTAACCTTGGATACCCAGTTAATTGGCTCATTATTTAATGCGATGGAAAATGAATTTACCAAGGTAACCCATTGATTGTTTGAATAGCGGCTATTTATTTGTAAGCACAGACAAATTAGCTATTTCTTGATATTAATATTGTTAAAACTCTTTGCTGGGAAGGCATGATGCAGTATCAACATATTTCAGTCCCCTCGAACGGCGCGCAAATTACGATTGATAGTAAGGGCCAATGGCATATTCCTGATAACCCGGTTATTGCTTATATTGAAGGCGATGGTGTGGGTCAAGATATTAGCCCGGTGATGCGAGATATTGTCGATGCTGCGGTGAGTCATGCTTATCAAGGTGATAAACAAATACATTGGATGGAAGTGTTCAATGGCGAAAAAGCGGCAGCATTATACGACGGCGACTGGTTCCCGCAAGAAACCCTGCATGCCGTTAGACAGTATAAAATTGCCATAAAAGGGCCGTTAACAACCCCCCTTGGCGGAGGCTTTCGCTCATTAAATGTGGCTCTTCGTCATGAGATGGACTTATTCGTTAACATGCGGCCCATTCGCAGTTACCCGCATTTACCATCGCCCTTAAAAGAGCCTGAAAAAACCCAAATCACAGTAATACGCGACAGCTCTGAAGACGTTTACTCGGGCATTGAATGGCAGGCTGGCAGTATTGACAACGAACGTATGCTTGATTTCTTATGCCAAGAAATGGGTGTCACCCGACTTCGTTTTGATAACCAATGTGGCATTGGTATTAAAAATAGCTCGAAAGAGGCGGCAGAGCGACTAATGCGTTACGCCCTTAACTTTGCCCTTAAAGAGCGCAGTGAATCACTGACTGTGGTGCACAAAGGCAATGTATTAAAATTTACCGATGGCGCTTTTAAACGCTGGGCATTTGCCCTTGCAGAGCAAGAGTTTAACGCTGAAGCGCATGAAAATGGTCGTTGGTTGGTGATCAAACGAGACGAACAAGATGATTTAATCATTAAAGAAGTGATTGCTGATAATATGCTTCAACAAGCGCTGCTCACCCCAGAGCAATTTGATGTGGTGGTAACAACCAATCAAAACGGCGATTACTTAGCTGATATGCTAACCGCACAAGTCGGTGGGGTAGGTATTATGCCTGCGGCAAACTTAAATAATGAAGTGGCCTTTTTTGAACCAACTCATGGCACATTTAATCGCATCGCCGGGGAAGATAGTGCAAATCCAACAAGCAGTATTTTAAGTGCGGTTATGATGCTACGCTTTATGGGCTGGCACGAAGCGGCGAATAAAATAGAAAAAGCCCTAGAAGAGACGCTTAGCGCAAATGAAATGACGTTTGATTTGGCTAACTTAGTAGCCGATGCGACGATGCTTAGTTGCAGTGATTTTGCAACAAGCATCATCGCGCGAATAAGTAACTCAAATAATGAACCATATTAAGCGGCATTGGCGCTTTTAACTGCGTAGACACATGGTTTACCTGTTAACTGTGCTGCACGTTGATAAATGTGCTCTGCACCTGGCTCATTGCTTGTCATGCCTGTTAATGTATCCATTAACGCAACCACTAAAATAGCTGGTACTTGGCAGCAGTATTCATCGAGCACCGCAGTTGTTGTTTGTGCATCAACATGGCAATGAGGGTGAGTACGTACTGTGCTATATGCTTTTAACAGTGTGTCTGCTTGTAAAACATCATCATCTTGATGTTTGGTTTTACGACATTGGCAACCAAACTCATCAACCATGGTTGCCAGTGTTTGGTAAATTTCTTCGCAAGCTAAATCGCTTTTTTTACAAAGCTGCTGCTCGATGAATGAGTGTAATTGACCATTGATGTAAAGGCCGTCCTGTTGAGTGAATTGCGCTGAAGTTTCCATAATCATTTTCTCTTTGTTTATGTGCTTAACTTCACTCTAGCCCTTCACTCATTATTAATGAAATTGTTGTTTTCAATAACTGATATTGATTTTATCAATATTATGCTTGTTTTTAGCGATCAGCCACAGTACTGGCAAAGGCGAGTAGCTCTCTACGCAGCCACTGATGCGGGTTTGCGTGATGTAGCAAAGGGCTCCATAACATTTTTACTTCAATAGGAACTATTTGAAATGGCACTGGACTTATTACCAAATCAGTGTGTTTTGCAAGTAACATGGCTTGGCGGCGGGGCAATGTGGCAATAAGTTGAGGTGATTGGCAAAGTAGGCTCGCCACCATGTAATGGCGGGTGAATACGCGAATATTGCGGGTTTGTTCTAGTTGCCATAATGCCTCATCGACCCAGCCGAGTTTTTGACTGCCGGATTTATTCGTTACGGCCGCTTCAACGCCCCAACCAGCCCGATTCACCCAAATGTGCTCTTGTGCAAGGTAGCCTTCGAGGTTTTGCTGTTGTAAGTAAGGATTGTCTGGGTGTGTTAAGCAGCAGTAATTGTCGCGCCATACACTGGCTTGGTGGAATGAGCGGGGCAGGCCGTTAAAGCGGTTAATGGCAAGGTCAATGGTGCCTTTTTCCATATCTTGAAGGTTAACATCACTTGGGCTCAAAATATCAAAATTAAGCCCCGGGTTCTTTGCTAGCTGCTGGGTGATAAACGGCGCAATAAGGGTTGATTCAAGGTAGTCGTTTGCCATGATCCGAAACGTAATATTCGCGGTGCTCGGGTCGAATACCTCACTTGGCTGAGTAATTTCCTCAGCCATTTTTAACAGTGATTCTATTTCAGGTTTAAGGCTGAGCGCTTTTGCGGTTGGCGTCATTGTGCCAGCGGCTCTCACTAATAATGGATCATCAAATAAATCACGCAAACGTTTAAGGGCATTACTCATTGCAGGTTGAGTCAAAGCTAGTTTATTGGCGGCTTGAGACACACTTTGTTCGTCAATGAGGACATTTAAATACACCAATAGGTTGAGGTCGACGTGTCTAATATTCATTTGATCAATCTTATTTATTATCTTTATTAATTACCTAAATTAAAGCGCGCTTGCTATTGTGTGTAAACAAGGCGACTAAAATAATCAGCATAAGCGATAAAAATAATGCCACAGCAAAGTTCACATTTGGCTGTTAAATCACACAGCGAACAGTTAAATCAGGTCGTAGCGACTAAGCTTGCCCGTGCGGTGTATGCTGGCTTTGAGGCTATGTTTGCAGAGTTTTTAAATATAACTCTCGGCGCTCAAAGTCGTTTTGAACAGCGCCAGTGGCATCAAGTTCAAGGAGCTATGAAATCGCGACTGCAGGTTTACGAAGGGCAAGTAAAAAAGGTAAGCCAAGCGGTAAAAATTATTGCTTATAGCGAAGTAGACGACCCAGCGCTTTGGTTACTAGCCAAACAAATATACGCAGAAATGGTGCAAAATCACGAAAACCAGCCCATTGCTCATACCTTTTTTAATTCAACCTTCGGTGCAATTTGGGACTCACGAAAAATCCGCAATGTGCACTTGTTTGTGCTAAAAGCGCGCTATCAACTGGGGCCAAGGCCCTTTGATTCACTGGTTAGCCGCATTTCTCTGCAAAATGGCTTTGAAAGTGCGATTAGTAGCTTGATAAAGCGCCATGTGTTTCGCTCACAATACGCTAACTTTGCTGATGATGTAGCCATGTTACAGCGCACCTTGATTGCTGGAGCGAAACAACAATGCCCACAAGTTTATGAGCTGCTTGCTCTCAACGATGGCTATATTGAATACGCTAATTCATTGTTTTTCAGAAATAAAGCATGCTACATCATAGGTCGTTGTATTGCTAAAAATGGCGATAACATGCCATTTGCGATTGCGCTATTAAACAGTGAAAAAGGTCTTCACATTGATGCTGTGATGATGGGAGCTGATCAACTCAGCTTGTTGTTTGGCTTTGCGCGTACTTATTTTATGGTCGACACTGACCAACCCGCCCGATACGTTGATTACCTCAGTGTTTTAATGCCTCATAAGCAACGCTTTGAATTGTTCAATGCCATAGGCTTTATCAAACACGCGAAAACCGAGTTTTATCGTTACAAAGTTGATACTACGCGTAATAGCCCCGTTGACGATAAATACACACTTGCGCCGGGGACGCCGGGCATGGTGATGCTGGTATTTACCACCCCAGGCTCAGATTATGTCTACAAGGTAATAAAGGATAAATTTAGTGCGCCAAAAACGGCCACCAAACAACAAGTAATGGCCAAGTACGACTTTGTGAAACAAGCGGACCGAGTAGGCCGGCTAGTCGATACCCATGAATTTCGTTATTTAGCGTTTGATTTAAGCCGATTTAGTGATGAGCTTATACAAATAATGCAGCAGCAAATTGGTGACAGCCTTGTGATTTCGGGTAATGCACTTATTTTGCGCCATGTGTATGTAGAGCGCAAAATGACACCGCTTAATTTGTATATCAACGACTGTGATGAGCGAAAACTGCAGCAAGTAATGGTTGATTACGGTAAAGCAATAAAAGAGCTCGCGGGGGCCAATATCTTTCCCGGTGATATGCTGATGAAAAACTTTGGTGTAACCCGTTGGGGAAGAGTAGTGTTCTACGACTACGATGAAATTTGCCCGATGACAGAGTGTCAATTTAGAGAGCTGCCAAAAACCGAGGATTCATTAGATGAGCTAAGCAGCGAAAGCTACTTTGATATTGCCGAAAACGACGTATTTCCGAGCCAGTTTAAAGTATTTTTTAGCGCTAATAAGCGAGCGTTTGATCACTTCAATGCTGCACATCAAGATATTTTCACTGCCACGATGTGGCAGCAATTACAAACTGCGATAAACGATGGGCAATTGCTTGATGTTTATCCTTATAAGCAGTCTTGGCGCTTTTCGTCGATGAGAGCTCAAATGAAAAAATCTCAATCTATAACTGTTTAATAGGAACATAGTGTTAGCGTATGCTGTTCAAAAAGCTAAGGAACGCACTATGAAAAACACACTGTTATTATCGAGTTTATTTATTTCGTCTATGGTAAGCGCCAATCCGTTATTAGGTAGCTGGCAATTTGTTGAAGGTAAATATGCAACCAACGACGGCTATGTGACGGCAAAAGCGCCAGAAATATCCTCAGTTAAACTGATTACACCTAGTCATTTTAGCTATATCACTCAAAAGCAAGGCAACTTTCATTATGCTGGTGGCGGCAAATATGTTTTGCAAGACCAGCAATTTATCGAAACTTTTTCCTATGGTAATGTACCTTCACTACTTGGTAAGACCATGGCATTTGATTACAAACTAGAAGGTGACTTGTGGCATCACACCTTGTATGAAAATGGCAAATTAGTCGAAGCTGAGATCTGGCAACGAATTAAATAGAAGGTGATATGCGTTATATTAAGCACGAAGACTCACAGTTACATTTTGCGCAAACAGATAAACCAACCCTTAAAGATAACGAAGTTCTTATTGCTGTTGCAGCAATTGGCGTTAATCGCGCAGATTGCTTACAGCGACAAGGTAAATACCCAGCCCCAAAAGGTGACAGTGACATTCTAGGGTTAGAATGCGCCGGTACCATTGTTGAGCAAGGTAGTGCAGTATCCGGTGACTGGCTGAATAAACGTGTTTTTACCTTATGCGCGGGCGGTGCTTACAGCGAGTATGTTGCCGTTGATGCTGCACAAGTGATGCCGTTACCAGATGAAATGACAATGGCAGAGGGCGCTGCAATCAGCGAAGTTTATTTAACGGCTTTTTCTGCCTTATTTCAATTTGGTCAGCTCAAAGCGGGGCAAACGGCACTGATCCATGCGGGAGCCAGTGGTGTCGGTGGGGCGGCAATTCAAATGGCAAAACGCGCGGGTGCTCAAGTAGTGATAACTGCAGGTAGCGATGAAAAGTGTGAGCATGCCAAACAGCTTGGTGCAGATCACACCATTAATTATAAAACCACTGATTTTGTGGAGTACTTCAAAGCCAATAATTTACAGGCCAATACCATTGTTGATCCTGTCTCAGGACGCTATTTAAATAAAAATGCTGCCGTTGCAGCAATGGATTGCCAAATTGTGATGGTAGCCTTTTTAGATGCGCGCTTTGCTGAGGTTGACTTTGCAAGGCTGCTTAGCAAACGTATTTCCTTTCATGCATCAACCTTGCGTAACCGTTCAATTGAATTTAAACGTGATTTAAAAGAGCAGTTTATTTCGCGCTTTTATGATGACTTGGTCAACGGGTTGTTCGATTGCAATATCTATAAAACCTTAAATTGGCAAGAAGCGAATGAGGCTCACCGTATTTTAGATAACAACGAAAACTCGGGAAAAGTGGTGATGTTAGTTGAATAACATCAATTTGCCCATATTATTGGTTTTATTAGTAGTTAAAAGTAAAGGTTAATATGAACCCTATTATTGCAATGCTCAAAGAGCACAATGTAAGTGACGAGAAAGTGCGTGAGCTGTTTCAAGCGTTTATGGAAAACCCAATGATGGCAATGGGTCTGGTTCAACAGTTAGGTATTCCACCAGAAAAGCTTCAACAGTTGATGGCATTAGTGATGACACAGCCACACCTTATTAAAGAAGCAGCTGAATCAGTAGGTATCAGTGATGATGAAGTTGAGCAGGCCAAAGCGCAGTTCAAAAATCAGCAGTCATAAAATTAAATGATACGAATATAAAAAGGTTAGCTCTTCGGCTAACCTTTTTTGTTAATTACTGATACGAAAACACGTCGTCTAGTTTTTTATCAAACAGTTGAGCAATCTTAAAAGCCACCTCGAGCGACGGTGAGTATTTACCTTTTTCAATCGCTACTATGGTTTGCCTTGAAACTCCAACAGCCTCTGCCAATGCTTGCTGAGTCATTTCATTGTGATGAAATCGAAGTTCCCGAATGGTATTACTGAGCTGTTTTGTCATCTAGCTGTCTCTTCGATATAAATACGCTTTGCTGGCAATAGTAATAATTTCACTGACTAAAAAACCAATAATAAGAAAGTGCATAATATTATATAGATCTGAGACCTCAGGTAACAGCATGCGTCCAGATACGCGCTCAATTTGCGTCGCTAAAAATACACATATTAAGATAGTTGCAGAGCAAAACCAGTGACCAAGCTTGGTGCTTTTTAGGTCAATGAGCTTATCACGCTCATCATCCCCTAAGTCTGCTTCTTTGTGTTTAATACCAGCAAGTACAGATTGCATAATTATCTCTAGGATCACCGCAACTACGGCAACCCTATACAAATAAGACACCATGGTCTCTTGGCTTAGAGCACCCGCGGCTTGTAGTGAATTAATACCTAACATGTAATAGCTTAACAGGCCTATGGTTACCACCAAGGTGCCCCAAATTGTCATTTCTTTGTAGCTCATTTTCTTCCACCCTATGTAAAAAATATTTGACTTGGTGTTAAGTAAACTACTCATTGCATGCTGTGTCAAATATTTTTAACATCATGTATGGTATTTTTATCATTGACGCATTTCGTTACATTTAGTTAAGAACTAATTTGTACCGCTCAGACTCCTAATGACACAAACAATAAATAAGGAACGAATATGAACTGGCTTTTAAAGGTATGGAAAAATAACCGCTCATTGATTTTATTTATCTGCTTGATGAGTGTGTTTAGAAGTGCAGTGGCTGATTGGTATGAAGTGCCAACAGGTTCTATGAATCCGACCATCGTTGAAGGGGACCGTATTTTAACGGATAAAATGGCTTATGATCTGCGTGTACCATTTAGTCATATTTCGCTAATGCGTACTGATGAGCCAAAAGCCGGCGATATTATTGTATTTGATTCTAAGGCTGCAAATAACCGTTTGATAAAGCGTGTTATTGGCGTGCCGGGCGATACAGTGACTTTAGTCGATAATAAATTGATCATTAACGGTAAAGCACTTGATTACGCATTAACTGATGATAAGCAAGAGCAGCAGTTACTCATTGAAAACCTTGCAGGTGCTCAGCACGCTATTCAGATATCAAAAACGCCCTCGGTGATGCAGCATTTTGCACCTGTCGTTATTCCCAAAGATATGTATCTAGCGATGGGCGATAACCGAGACCACAGTGCAGACTCGCGAGTGATTGGGCTAGTGCCTCGTAGTGAGTTATTAGGCAAAGCTAAAAGAGTCATAGTGTCACTTGATTATGATGATTATTACTTACCTCGAAAAGAGCGACTCTTGCATGATTTGTACTTAGAACTCTAGATAAAAATCGTACAAAATTGGCAATTTATAATTTTATGTTTCAATATTAACGACATAAAAATAATAAGCCAAAAGGTAAAGTATGATAAATGATAAGTTTGCGAGATTAATTAGATGTTATTTATTACTCGTCTTTTCGATCAGTCTGGTTGCATGTGGTTCGAGCTCAAAAAACGAATCTACAAAAGTTGATGACACTAACAGCTCAACACCGGATACAGGTGTTGAGCTTGTCGATAACAGTGGTAGTGCTGACTATAAAATTATTATTTATGGCAATAGCCATAGTGCTAGATTAGGGGATTTGCTTGAACAGCTTATTTCCAGTGAGTTAACCAACGCTCAAGTTTCAACGCTTACCGTCAGTGGTCGTTTTTTAGATGAAATAGTGAACACATCGGGCAATGTTGAAAAGCTACAGCAAGCCAATTGGAGCCATGCTATTTTTCAAGGTCAAAAGTATTCTCAGTCTGGCTCTGTTAATTATTCTACAAGTGAGGCTGAGCGATTAATTGCCAGTGCAAAAGAGCTGGAAATTACACCTATTTTGTTTCCTGAGCATCCGCAAAGAGGTGATAGCAAAGAAGGGGAGCTTGTTTATCAATTGCATTTGTCGATTAGCGAAAAAGAGGCAAGCTGTGTTGCACCAATCGGCTTAGTTTGGGACAAAGCAATCGCCGCATTACCTGAGCTTAATTTTTACAGCGCAGATGGTAATCATGCATCAAACGCAGGACACTTACTGACCGCGATGACTTTTTATGAAGTTATAACAGGTGAGCTTGCAGATACCCTAGCTTACAATGCTGCTTTTGCGATTACCGAACAGCAACACCAGCAGTTTGGGCAAATAATTACACAAGTGCTTGCTGAATATCCTGCATGCCCCAGCTCTTAAGCTAACAACATTAATCTAAAGCATTCATTAAATACAAAAAAACCGTTGTGTCTGAAACACAACGGTTCTTTATATTAACTAGCAATTGTGTAATTACATTACACGCATGCCAGGCTCTGAGCCTTCATCAGGGTTAAGAATATAAATTTCTTTTCCGCCAGGGCCTGCTGCTAATACCATGCCTTCAGACATACCAAAACGCATCTTACGAGGCTTAAGGTTTGCTACCATTACAGTTAGCTTGCCTTCGATGTCTTCTGGTGCATACGCAGATTTAATGCCTGCGAATACTTGGCGCGTTTCGCCACCTAAATCTAAGGTTAGTTTTAATAGCTTATCTGCGCCTTCAACGTGTTCTGCTTTAGCAATTTTTGCTACGCGTAAATCAACTTTAGCAAAATCATCAAATTCGATTTCTGGGCTGATAGGTTCTTTTGCTAGTGGGCTGTTTGGATCAACTTTATCTTTTTCAGCAACTAGACTTTCTTTTGACTCTTCAATCATTTTGTTTACTTTATCCATTTCAACACGTTGCATTAACGGTTTGAACTTATTAATTGCGTGACCAACCAGCGCTGTTTGCGCGCCTTGCCATGTTAAACCGTCGTTTAAGAAGGCTTCAACGTTTGCAGCCATACCAGGTAGAACAGGTTTTAAGTAGGTGATAAGTACACGGAACATATTTAAACCAAGTGAGCATACATCGTGTGCTTCTTGTTGTTTTGTTTCGTCTTTAATTAACACCCATGGCGCTTTAGCGTCGATGAATTGGTTTGCTTTATCAGCAAGGGCCATGATTTCACGAATTGCACGGCTATAATCACGGTTTTCGTAGTGATTTGCAATGCTTGCAGAAGCCGCTTGGAACTCACCTAATAGCGCTTCGTCCATTACGGTGTTGCTAAGCTTGCCGTCAAACTTCTTGGTGATGAAGCTTGCACAACGACTTGCAATATTAACCACTTTACCTACTAAGTCTGAGTTTACACGTAGTGCAAAGTCTTCAAGGTTTAAATCAAGGTCAGTAATGCCGTTGTTTAGTTTTGCTGCGTAGTAATAACGAAGATACTCAGGATCTAGGTTATCAAGGTAAGTGCGCGCCTTAACAAAAGTGCCTTTTGATTTAGACATCTTCGCGCCATTCACAGTTACAAAACCATGGGCAAATACATTTGTTGGCTTTCTGAATTTTGCGCCATCTAACATTGCAGGCCAGAATAAGCTGTGGAAATAGATGATATCTTTACCAATGAAGTGGTAAAGCTCTGCATCTGAGTCTTCGCGCCAGAATGCATCAAAATCAATCCCTTTTTTATCACACAGGTTTTTAAAGCTTGCCATGTATCCGATTGGTGCATCGAGCCACACGTAGAAATATTTACCCGGTGCACCAGGGATTTCAAAACCAAAGTAAGGTGCGTCACGGCTGATATCCCACTGCTGTAGGCCATCTGCAAACCATTCATCAAGCTTGTTCGCCATTTCTTGTTGAATAGTGCCTGAGTGTAACCACTCTTTAAGCATGTCTTCAAAAGCAGGTAGGTCGAAGAAGTAATGCTCAGAATCTTTTAAAATTGGCTCAGCACCCGACATTACAGAGCGTGGGTTAATTAGCTCAGTTGGGCTGTAAGTTGCACCACAAGAATCACAGCTGTCACCGTTTTGATCTTCAGACTTACACGTTGGGCAAGTACCTGTTACAAAGCGATCAGGTAAGAAGATACCTTTCTCTGGGTCGAAAAGTTGAGAAATAGTATGCTTTTTAATGTGACCCGCTTCATTTAAACGGTTGTAGATTAACTCGCTGAAATGACGGTTTTCTTCACTGTGCGTGCTGTGATAATTATCAAACTCAATGTTGAAATCAGCAAAGTCACGTTGACGTTCAACACTCACGTTTTTAACCATCTCTTCTGGCGAGATCCCTTGCTTTTGCGCATTAAGCATAATTGGTGTGCCGTGAGCATCATCCGCGCAAACGTAATAGGTTTCATGACCTTGTTGTTTTTGGAAACGCGCCCAAATATCAGTTTGGATATATTCTAGTAAATGACCTAAGTGAGTCGGGCCATTGGCATAAGGTAATGCGCTAGTAATCAGGATCTTTCGCTGTGCCATAATCATTCCGAATTGAGATTAGTTCGATGCAAATATGCTCGAATATCATTATTTAATTCATTGTGAGTTGCTTATATGCAACCTAAAGCAATGATATTATCTAATTGTCTGGTTTTAATGCCTTGAATGTTACATAATTCCGCAGCACTTTTCATCAAAGAAACGCTAATTTATTGCTATGTTTGGACTGTCAAAACTATTCTCAAGTAAATCGGCTGAAAAAGCACCTATCATTGCTGCCTTAGCCGCTTATCGTAGTAGCGCATTTGCCATTGGTATTGAGCAAGATTGGCTCGAAGAGCTTAATCAAAACAGCGATAAAAGCTGGCAAGTCAAATTAAACCTCCCTTTTGCAGGCTTGGGCGAAATCAACGACATTGAAAAATTTGTCGCCGATAAACTATCAGTGCCTGTGTCAATTAGCGCTAAAGTGAAATTACCAAGCACATTTAGTTTTAAGCAAATCAAACATATTGTGCTCGTTGCTTCAGGAAAGGGGGGCGTTGGAAAGTCAACCACAGCGGTGAATCTTGCCTCAGCTTTAGAGCAAGAAGGTGCCAAAGTGGGTATTCTCGATGCCGACATTTATGGCCCGTCTATTCCACTGCTTCTGGGCCTACAAGGGGCTGAGCCGAAAACAGCCGATAATAAAAATTTACTTCCTTTTGAAGCGCATAATCTTAAGGCGCAATCGATTGGCTTTTTAGTACCAAGCGATGATGCAACCGTTTGGCGCGGACCAATGGCATCAGGTGCACTTAATCAATTAATGAACGAAACCGCTTGGGGAGAGCTTGATTATCTCATCGTTGATATGCCTCCAGGCACGGGTGATATTCAATTAACCATGAGCCAAAAAGTGCCAGCCAGTGGTGCGGTGATCATCACCACGCCTCAAGATTTAGCCCTAGCCGATGCACAAAAGGGCATTGCCATGTTCAATAAAGTGAACGTGCCTGTGCTTGGCTTAATTGAAAACATGAGCTACTTCTTATGTGGTCATTGTGGTGAGCCTAATCATGTATTTGGTAAAGATGGTGCCGTAAAATTAGCACATCGTCATGGTGTGCCTGTGCTGGCAAATATTCCACTGGCCATTGAAATTCGTGAAAGCTCGGAGCAGGGCGATTTAATTGCCAAAGACAACGCGGCTCAAATAAGCGAAACCTACAAAACCGCTGCCCGTGTACTTGCCAGTAGCTTGTATTATCAACAGGCGCACACAAGCGCAGTTGAAATAGTCATTACTGAAGATTGATTGTTGCAAAGATTTTGTTAATGGGTTTTTCTTATTAACAAAATCTTTGGTGGTTCTTTATCATTAACTTTGCTCTTAAACCCCTCTTTTAGCCTTATGTAGCCTACATTTTCGTTAAATATGCCTAAAAACAAAATCGCCACAAATGTTAATATTTTATTGACGTTTTAATAACCTTGTCATAGTCTAATGAAAGCGCTTACATTTACGGGGCTTTTTATTTGTCTTTAAATGTAAGCGCTTACAATTGACTGGTTAGAATAATATTCATATAAATCAGTTGAGTACTAACAAACACATAATGTTAGGGTTCAATGCAATGAACAGATTCAAAACACACTTAACACAACTTACAATGGCGCTTTCAGTAGCGACATTAGCTGGCTGCGGCGGCTCTGCCACAGATACGAAAATTGATACTGTCAACCCAACTGAGCCTGTTTCAGACTGGGTGATGGTTTGGGAAGATAATTTTGATGGCGATGCTATCGATGACAAAAAATGGAGTTTCGAAATAAACTGTGCGGGTGGCGGTAATAACGAAAAACAATGTTATACCGACAGTGAAGAAAACGCCTTTATTGCAGACGGTATTCTAAATATCGTTGCGTTACCTGCGGAAGAAGGGGCTGATAAGCCTTATACCTCTGCGCGTATTAATACTCGTTACAAAGCTGATTTTAAATATGGTCGCTTTGAAATACGCGCAAAGCTGCCTAGTGGGCAAGGTTCTTGGCCTGCGTTTTGGATGATGCCTACCGATGAAGTTTATGGTGGATGGCCTCGCTCTGGTGAAATCGACATTGTTGAGTCGGTTAATTTAAAAGTACCAACCGATGACGGTGTAGAGTCAAATATCTACGGCACGTTACATTACGGCCAAGAGTGGCCAAATAATGATAGCAGTGGTAAAGCGTATACCTTTTCGCAAGATTCTAATCCTGCTGATGACTTTCATACTTATGCTATCGAGTGGCAAGAAGGGGAAATTCGTTGGTACGTAGATGATTATTTATATGCTACACAGCGCCAATCAGAAGTGCTTTATGATGCGAAGGGCAATGAGATTGCACTTAAGCACAGAGGCTGGTATTCAGAGTACTTCGATCAAACAACCGGAGAGTTAACGACTTTTTGGGATGCATCTCCTTACGATCAAGAATTTTATTTAATCCTGAACTTCGCAGTGGGTGGTGATTGGCCTGAAAACGTTAATGCCCTGGGTGTTGATGCAACTGCATTCGAAAATGGTCAAACTTTTGAAGTTGACTATGTACGTGTTTACGAATGTGCACAAGACCCTGACACAGGTAAAGGCTGTGAAACAGTCCGCCCAGGTTATGACAACTTAGACGATGCACTTGTGCAAGGCAAAGCTCCGGCTCCAACACCACCAAGTGATGGCACGGTAACGCCGCTTACTATTTTTGATAGCAGTTTTAACCCTAACTGGCCTGCATGGGATTGTTGCGGTGAATCAACACCTGCGCTTGTTGAAGATGCAGAGCGTGGTAATGTAGTTGAGTTTGTTGTAGGTGCAAAACCTACAGTAAATGGCTTTATTAGCCGTGCTCTCTTTATTACCGATGAAAATGGTGAAGCGTCTCCTTATGACGCCAGCGCTATGTTAGAAGATGGTTTTGTGCGTTTTGATATGCAAGTGACTTCATTACCTTCTACTCCAGATGCACCTTGGCTTTTCAAAATTGAAAGTGATGAAGGCAAGACAGCCGTTGAACTAAACCTAAGTGCTAGCACTGAAGGTGTTAGCCCAGTTGCTGGTGAATGGCAAACTTATACCTTCCCACTGCAAACATTAGCTGATGCGGGTTTAAATGTATCGCTGATTGATGTGATCATGATTTTCCCTGCGTGGGGTCAAGGTGATGGTGCTGTTTATCGTGTGGATAATGTAGAGATCACAAATGATGCACCTCCTGCAACATTAACTCTTTTTGCTGACGAGATGAATCTTGATTGGCCACTTTGGAACTGTTGTGGTGATTTAGCACCTATTGAGGCCGTCGATGATGAGCAACATGGTTTGACTGCTGAATTTTCGATTGGACCAAAACCAACCGTTGTTGGCTTTAACAACCGTACTACATCAGGCGGCAGTGGCAGTCAATTTGATGCATCATCTTTAATTGATGAGGGTGTATTGCAATTTGAGATGAAGATCACCTCTTTATCATCAACACCGGATGCAGCTTGGTTTGTTAAAGTAGAATCTAGTGGTGGCCCTGATAATGGTGGTACTGCAGTTGAAGTTAACCTTAATACCAGCATAGAAGGTGTTGACCCTGTTGCAGGTGAGTGGCAAACCTATACTTTTACGGTCAATTCATTGTTACAAGCCGGTTTAGACATAAGTTCAATTGATGTCATCATGGTATTTCCTGCGTGGAGTCAAGGTGAGGGAGCTGTGTTCCGTATTGATAATGCAGTAATTGCAAACCCGTAATTAACATTGGCAACAAGTGATGGGTGCTGAATATGGCACCCAGTATCCATGACAACATATTGCAAAAGCAGGTAAATCATGAAAAGCACAAAATTTATTAAAACACCTCTTGCAGCGTCAGTTGCGATGATCTTAACTGCAGGGCTGGGCACTATGTCTGCTTATGCACAAGATGAACAAGAGAAAGCTGATAACAATATTGAAGTTATCGAAATTAAAGGTATTCGTGGCAGTATGATCCGCGCCATGGATATGAAACGTGATGCAACAGGTGTTGTAGATGCGATTTCAGCAGAAGAGATGGGTAAATTCCCAGATACTAACTTAGCTGAATCATTACAACGTATTACAGGTGTATCAGTGAGTCGTTCTAACGGTGAAGGCAGCGAAATTACGGTACGTGGTTTTGGTCCTGAGTTCAACCTCATAATGCTGAATGGCCGTCAAATGCCAGGTACGGGTTACACCCGTTCTTACGCCCTTGAGAATATTGCCGCTGACGGTGTCAGTGCACTTGAAGTAGCGAAATCAGGGCAAGCAGATGTACCAAGTGGTGGTCTAGGTGCTACGGTAAATATTATTACTACGCGCCCATTAAATAGCCCTGGCGAGAAATTTAGCTCGTCTATTAAGGCTATTCACGATTCATCTAATGAGGCCGGTGATGATGTAACGCCAGAGTTTTCTGCAATGTACAGCAATACTTATGTTGATGATACATTTGGTTTTGCGGCATCATTCTCACATCAAGAACGTGATTTTCAACAGCAAAACGCCAATATTCAAGGTTGGCAAGCCAATGTTGATTTACCGACCCTTGATGAAGCTGACTACATTGACCCACGTGCAGTCGATAGCGAAGGCAACCGTGTCGGTAATCATTTCTTTCCGAAAGACATGAACTACAGCATTGCTGATGTTGAACGTGAGCGCACTAATGGCCAAGTAACTTTACAGTACTCGCCAATTGAAAGCTTCACTGCAACGGTTGATTACACGGCGAGTCGTGCAATCACCGGTGTGAATACCGTGGGTTGGGGTATTTGGAATGAGTTTGGCAGTAACATTAACAGCTATGAGCTTGATGAAAATGGTACAGCGATTTATGCCGATATCAGTGGTAATGATGGTTCATTTACAGCAAGCCGTGGCACTACTGAAGTTAAAGCACGTTCAATTGGTTTAAACCTAGAGTGGCAAATTAACGACCAGTGGGAAGTTGAGTTCGATTATCATGATTCGAAAAACGAAACAGATAACGGCGCAGATGATGGCTTAGGTTCTGATGGTCAAATCATTCTTGGCTCAGATCAGTTACAGAGCAAAGTATATGATTATCGCACTGGTGAAGTTCCGCATGCCTACGTTAATTGGAACAATGGCTCAACAGTGCTTGATCCAAGTGAGATTGATTCAAACTTCAGTCAGTTTATTTACTCGCCTGGTGAGTCTAATGTTGAGCAAGCTCAGCTTCATGCAACCTGGTTTAATGAAAGCTTTGAAATTCCACTTGTTAAAGTGAAATTCGGTGCTGCCAATACTAAGCAAACTATGGGCGGTTTTACTGCATGGAGTGGCTTACGTGGCGGCCCTGGTTTTAACCCATCATTCACCGAAATCTTCCCTGATGGCATGTTCACTTATAATGATACAGGCGACATGCTAGATCAATTCTCTGGTGGTGGTAGTGCCCTTGAACCAAATTACTATTACACCTATAGCTTTGAAGAAGCGTTAGCGCGTCAACTTGACTTTTTAAACGAAGATTTATTGGGCGATAATCAGTACTCAATAGACCCATTCTTTGATGGTATCGACAGTGAAAGCTACGTAGAAGAGAAGACACAAAGCTTCTATGTGAACAGCTTATGGGAGTTTGAATTATCTGATTACTTCGTACAGATTAACGCAGGTCTTCGTTATGAAGAAACGGATGTGACCAGTACGGTTCGTCAACGTGTTGAAAGCCAAGTTAACTGGGTGAGTGCATCTGAGTGGATCATGCAGTACGAAACTGGCGGTACAGATAACTTTTATCAAGAAGAAGGTAACTATGATATCTGGTTGCCGAACATCGACGTAAAAGTTGAAATTACAGACGAGCTTGTTGGTCGTGTTTCATGGGGTAAAACCATGGCACGTGCGCCGCTGGGTAATTTGGCTGGTGGCCGTAGCTTAACGGGTAGCCCGAAACCAGGTTCGCGTACAGGTAGCCAAGGTAATACTGATCTGTTGCCATTTGAATCAACTAACCTCGATTTATCACTTGAGTACTACTACGGCGAAGGTAGCTATGCGTCGGTTGGTTACTTCAAAAAAGACGTAGATAACTTTATTCAAACGCAAATAACTGAAACAACCATTGATGGTTTATACGATATCTTAAATGGTCCTCGTTACCTTGAAGCTGTGGCATCTGTAGAAGCCCGTGGTGAGCAAGCTACAAGTGACGCTGTGTTCAATGAAATGCTGGCATTAGGTTATGGTAATGCGGATGGTGCTATTGAACCAACGAGTTCTGATCCACTGATGGTATGGAATATTTCTCAACCACAAAACACGGATAGTAAATCAGTTGATGGCTTTGAACTAGCTGTTCAACACTTATTTGGTGAAAGCGGCTTTGGTTTAGGGGTTAATGCTACGTTTGTTGATGGTGATGTTGAATTTGATGTAGCAAGTTTGACTCAACAAGCTCCTTTATCTGGCTTAAGTGACTCAGCTAACTTCCAAGCTTTTTACGATAAAGATGGTTTATCTGTGAAAGTGACTTACGCATGGCGTGACTCTTACTTAATTGGTGTGGGTCAAGCACAAGGCTCATCTGATGCGCCGCCACAATTTGGCGATACATATGGTCAGTGGGACTTGAGTGTTAACTACGACATTAACGAAAACATGACTGTTTTCTTTGAAGGTATAAACCTTAACAACGAAACTGAGCGTGGCTATGGCCGTTACGAAGAGCAGTTCTTATTTGCTCGTCAATATGGACCACGTTACACAATCGGTGCCCGTTATAGCTTTTAATATGTGATCTCAAAAGGAACAAAAGCCGCTCGTTGAGCGGCTTTTTATTATCTATTTTAATTAATTAATAATTATTGAAGCAACGCACAGTTGATTTGTGTAATATATGCCTCACTAAGTCCACTATAATTAGCTTTTCGTAGACGCAAAAGGTTTGTGTTTTTTGTTAAAGTTATCGTTTTTTCCAACTTTAAATCAAATGTTTAAGTTGTTTAGGTAGAATAATAAATGAGATTATCAGATACCCATATTCAGCAATATATTGACGAAGGCCGCATTGTTATAGAGCCAGCACCAAGTAATGAAATGATCTCGGGTGTCACGGTTGACCTGCGTTTGGGCAATAAGTTTCGTGTTTTCCAAGATCATACTGCTGCGTATGTTGATTTAAGTGGCCCTAAAGATCAGCTTAATAAGGCAATGGAATCAATCATGAGTGATGAAATTGTGCTTGATGAAGAAGAAGCTTTTTTCCTTCATCCAGGTGAATTAGCATTGGCTATTACTCATGAAAAAGTTACTTTACCAGCAGATATTGTTGGTTGGTTAGATGGTCGCTCGTCGTTAGCACGCCTTGGTTTGATGGTACATGTAACAGCGCATCGTATTGATCCAGGTTGGTCGGGTAATATCGTTTTAGAGTTTTATAACTCAGGCAAGCTGCCACTTGCGCTTCGTCCAATGATGAAAATTGGTGCCATGAGTTTTGAAACCATGACAAGCCCAGCACAGAACCCTTATAACACGCGTAAAGATGCTAAATATAAAGATCAAAATACGGCAGTAGCAAGCCGCATTAGTGACGATAATAAATAATCCTTCAACATGTGGTCTTTGGACCACATATCATTATTTGTTAAACTTTTTACTTATTTGCATTCTCATAAATTGGCAATTTAAGCGTATTCATCCCATACTTTTAGCTGGTGTTTAAAGCACGGAGCTAAAATGCACTTTATTGGCAAGCTGATCCATCAGGTTATAAAAAATTTGCTCGTTTTACTGGGCTGCGTATTGCTTCATAGTGCCAGTATTAATGCTGCAAGCAATAACTTACCGGTATGGGTACTTGATTCAGAACAGCCTTTAGCCAAACTTAGTCAGACCCTCGAAGTATCACTGCAAAATGCTGAGCCTTTAAATGCTTTAGAAAACAATACGGTTCGCCTCGCAGCACAAACCTCCTATTGGTTAATTATCGATTTACAGCAATTGCCTGAAAATAAAAACTATGTTGTTTATCTTAGTGAGCCTAACTTAACGTGGGCAAAGTTTTATCTGTTAGATGAAAATTATCAGTCCACCAATGATCAGCGGCTTGCTTCTCTAGAAAGTTTATCGAATGTGCGACCTCATTGGTTAATAGAGCACAGCCAAGGAGCTCGCTGGGCGCTAGTTAACTTCGTGCACAAAAGATCGCTAACATTAGAACTAGGTGTCGAAACAGCAAAAAGTTTTGAAGTTGACTTACATCAAACTATTTTGAGTTACGGTGCGATTTTAGGGGGGCTGATTTTGTGTATGTTTGTTTGTGGTGTTTACTTTTTTGTATCCCAGCGAACAAAATACTTAGTCCTAAATGCCTATTTTATATTGGTCACCATTGGGTTTTTAATCGATAACGGATTAATAAATTATCTAATTGGTGGTTTTAATTGGGAATCTAAATGGCCTGTTAATGAGTTCGCATTATGTTTTGTGAGCTATTTTTTATATCATTTTTTAGCGATCCATACCTATACAGCAAAGTTTAAAAAGGCCTGGCAAGCAATGATGCTGTGTTTATTCAGTGCAGCTTTATTGTCATCACTATTGCCTCATTTTAATCGTCAGTGGTTATTTATAGTCAGCTGTTTGGGCTTTTTGTGCTTTGCCTCTGTAATATTTTATAGTTTGATTAAGCGTAAGGGTAATCGTACTCATCTGCGTATTTTTATGCTTCTAATTATTGTTATTCAGGCGTTAAGTCTGTTTTTATGGAATGGATTTGGTATTGGCTACCATGGAATTCATAACACCATTTTATTGCTCACATCATTGGCGATCTGCTCCGTACTGTTATTAAAAGACCGTCAGCAAATTTCAGCATTTAGTTATTCGATGCTGCACGATGCGGATACGAAGCTACCAAATAAACAATTTTTACTCGCGCAAATGATGAAAAAAGTGTCGCAAAAGCAACATTTTTCAGTTTTATTATTTAAACCTCATGTACTCTCAAATGCACGTTCTACCTTTGGGTTTGAGCAAGCTAATATTTGTATCAATGAAAAACTAAGTATATTAAACATTCAGATGCAGACCATGAATACATTAAAGTTGGAAGTTCAAGCCACCAGAAGCACATGGCTTGCTCATATTGACGATAGTACATTTGGGTGTTTGATCTTAGGCGAACTAGAATTAAGCCATATTGAGCAATTTGCCTGCATGATCCATGGTGTGTTTGAAGAGGGCCTTACTCATGAAGAAATTAACTTAGTCGACCGTGTTGATATTGGTGTTGCTTATTACCCGATGCATGGCAATACCGCGAAACAAATATTGCAATGTGCAATACAAGCAATGACTGAAAAGCGCCTACAAGGTGAACGTTGGCGTATGTTCGACTCAGAAAGTGCGCGGCTTTCTGAACAAAGGTTATCCATTGCGGCAGCGCTTAAAATTGCGATTGATGAAAATCAGCTAAGTTTGCACTTTCAACCGCAGATATGTTTGAAAACGGGCAAAGTAGTTGGCTGTGAAGCATTACTGCGCTGGACACATCCAATTTTTGGTATTGTTAGTCCTGAGATATTTATTCCAATTGCAGAGTCAGCAGGGGTGATCAATCAGCTAACAGAGTGGGTCGTTGAAAAGGGGGTTGAATGGCAAGCGAAGTTTTGCAAACTGATACCCGATCATGTTATTTCCATCAATATTTCTGCAAAGGATTTATTAAATAAAAATTTACCTGTGCTGCTAATTACCATTTTAAATGAGCAAAATGTGGCGGCTGAATCAGTGATGTTAGAGCTCACTGAATCAGCGACCTTAGAAGAAAGTAAAAAAATTAAAGCCATGCTTGATGATTACCGTTTAATAGGTCTAAAACTCGCTATTGATGATTTCGGTACAGGCTACTCATCACTTGCCTATTTAAGCCAACTTGGTTTTGATGAAGTCAAAATAGATAAACAATTTGTGTTAAATCTGCCGTTTTCGGTTAATGATCAAAGTATCTGTAAGGCAACCTGTGATATCGCCACTACTTTAGGTGCACATGTTGTTGCTGAGGGTATTGAAGATGAGCAAAGCCTCGCTATGTTACAAAGCTATGGTTGCCAGTTTGGACAGGGATATTATTTTTCAAAACCCCTTGCTGCAGATGATTATTTAGACTGGATAAGCGAGGTAAAAAAACTTGACCTTAATCTTGATGCAACAGCGAACCTAGCTGATTAAAATATTTAAGCAAGGCTTCAAAACAATTCATCGTATGCTGCTCATCCGGGTAGATTAAGCCACTTTTCGATAAGCCACTCACTAAAAAGCTATTTTTGATGTTAGGGTGGACGCTAATACACTTTTCAAAACAGCGGGCAGCTAGTTCCTCAGGCATACTCATATAAAGTTGCTTTACTTGCTTATCAAAAGCGATAGATTGTTTTACGAATTCATTTGGATTTTTACCAGAGTTATCTAAAAATACCTGATGATAAAACTCATTTAAGCGTTGATTAAGTGGATGACTCAAGTCTGGTGACTGTTCGAGCCACAGCGCCGAACAGAATTGCATGCTCTTTCTGCCGCTAAATAAGTGCTGACAAATATGATGGTCAAAAGCATGAAACCATTCATGGGCGAGTGCGCCACCACCTGCATTTTTAGCCAGCGCAAGGGTTTGGCTGTGAGCATTATAATGAGCCTGCACACCTTTTTGTCCGCCATGACCAAAAGCAAAATTGAGTTTCCCTCTAAGGCCAATTGCCGTTGGCGGTAAAGTCAGTATTTGCGCAAGATCGGCTAAAGCATCGTAAATTAAATTCGCCGCTAATAGCCGTTCTTGCTTATTAACCCAATTACCAACCACCATAGTGCGAAAACCAAAGGTGTCGCGAATATCGTCAAAATCGACCTGATCATCAAAGCGATAATCGGGTCCCTTACGATGAAAACCTGCGCTTAGTCGTTTTGATACACGCATTATAGATAGCGTGCCTTAACATCATCCGGCATATGCTGAGTTTGCTTATCGACCAGTGCTGCTAATAATCTGTATAGTGGTGTTACATCAATGCCTTCAATTAATTTAAGGCTATGAGCTACAGCTTCTAAAGTTGATAAACTATCTGCTCGAGGTGCTTTACGGATGACGTATTTGTTTTGTGGTATGTGCTTAAAACTCACCGTTTGAAATGCACGGAGGCTAGGGGTTAATTGCAGCATTTTGTAGGCTTTTTTCCATGTACCATCAATTACGATTAAATGATTTAAAGACTGTTTGAAAGCATCTGTAGTGGCAGTGTGCTCATCTAGACTTAAGGCATCCTCAGTAGGGTAAAGAACCGCTGTTGTTGCTTTTGGCAATGTTGCAAGCTGTAAAAAGTCTTGCTCTGACTCACCAGCGATGATCTGGCAATTTTCTAAACCTAAATTCAGTAAATTGGCCGTATTTTTAGTGACTTTTTCCTCACTTGGGTGGCGTAATATAATGATTTTTAGTTTATTATTGATTATGCTTATTGAATCACATAAACAGGTTTTAATTGAAAAGCCACAATGTGAGCATAATTCTCTAGCCATAGATACTCTTGTATACATTTGAAGTCTCTTTAGTATACATGAGCTAGAGCTGTAATTTTGCATTTTTAAAGCAGACAGCTAAAATTGCGATTTAAATATTTGGTTTTATTAAGGGATAAAGATGACGACTATCACTATCGATGAAAGTGCGCTTGAAGGAATGGAGTCGCTACTGGGTGATCAATTTGCTGACACGCTTTCTTTTTGTTGTAGCGAGTTTCAAAGGTTAGGCTCTGAGGTGCACGCTAATCTTGGTTCAGACAACGAAGCTGCAGCGCGTCATGCTCATAGCTTAAAATCAAATGCCGCCCAATTTGGAGCCCAAAGTCTATCTGAGCTCGCTCAATCAATTGAGCATGCACTCAATGAAGGGAATGCTGATATAGCACAGCAAAACAGTGCAAGTATCGATCAGCAAGTTTCTGGCTCTGTAGAAAAATTACAAGCTTGGTTCGCTACTCGCTAAAAACTTGAATTTATTTCAGTTATAACCGCAAAAATCCTCTGGCGTGGTGGCCCCTTACTAGGTTAGTCTTAAGGCTAATTAGTAGAGGTAACCATGTCACAAATCAAAAAGAGTCACAAACTAGACGGTGTCTGTTATGACATACGTGGGCCTGTGCTTGCACAAGCTCGAAAAATGGAAGACGAAGGGCAAAAAGTATTAAAGCTAAATATTGGTAATCCAGCTGCCTTTGGCTTTGATATGCCTGAAGATATGCACAAAGATATCATTCGTAACTTATATTCAGCCCAAGGCTACTGTGACTCTAAAGGCCTCTACTCAGCCCGTGTGGCAGTCTATCAGCACTATCAGCAACGCGGCTTATATAACCTTGATGTCGATAATATTTATATCGGCAATGGGGTCAGCGAACTCATTCAAATGACCACGCAAGCACTACTTGATAATGACGATGAAGTGCTTATTCCTGCACCGGATTATCCGCTATGGACAGCTTCGGTTAAATTAGCAGGGGGTAACCCTGTGCATTATCTTTGTGATGAAGAACAAGATTGGTTTCCTGATATTGCTGATATTAAATCGAAGATCACCTCAAAGACCAAAGCATTGGTGCTTATTAACCCAAATAACCCAACCGGTGCGGTATATAGCGATGATCTGTTGATGGAACTGATCAACATTGCTCGCGAGCATAAATTATTGTTATTGAGCGATGAAATTTACGAGAAAATCTTGTACGACGGTGTCAGCCACAGCTCAATTGGCGCACTGTGTGATGATGTACCAATTATCACCTTTAATGGCCTAGCAAAAACGTACCGCGCTGCGGGATTGCGAATGGGCTGGATGGTGCTAAGCGGTCGCACTAGCATGATGGACGACTTGAGTCGTGGCCTAGATATGCTGGCATCCATGCGCTTATGTGCCAATGTACCAGCACAATATGCTATTCAACAAGCTTTAGGTGGTGTGCAGTCAATCGATAACCTGATAAACCCAGGTGGTCGGCTTTATGTTCAGCGTGATATTGCATGGCGTGGTTTAAATGCCATTGATGGTATTAGCTGTAAAAAGCCTAAAGGGGCGCTTTACGCATTTGCGAAAGTAGATACCGCGCACTTTAATATTAAAGATGATGAGCGCATGATTTTAGATTTACTCAAAGCGGAGAAAATCTTATTAGTGCATGGCCGTGCATTTAATTGGCCAGATCCTGATCATTTCAGATTGGTGTTTTTACCAAACAAAGATGATTTAACAGAAGCCATGAGTAAGATGCAGCGATTTTTCGCTGATTATCGACAAAGCTAAAAAAAGCGAGCCGAGGCTCGCTTTTTTAATACGCTTTATCAACACGCACCGTGTTATCATTGAGGTACACCAAGCGTACTTTATCACCTTGGCTAAACAGCATTTGGTTGTCTTTATCTTGCACAACCATAAATTGTTCGCCGCTTTCTACTTTGATCATTAATTCAACAAGTTGATATTGTATTACGCGACTGTTTTGCTGACGGTTGTGAGCAACAGAGCCACCAATCATCGAACCTAAAATGGTTGCTACAGTACGGCCACTACCGCCACCAAACTGATTACCGATAACACCGCCAATAAGTGCACCGCCAAACGTTTCCCAGCCGTTGGTTCTGTCTTTGACCAGTTCTTGTTCGGTAATGGTTCGTACTGATTGTACTGAGCCAAATAACACCTGTTGTACTGGTACTGCTTTGTTACGCTGATAGTCAGCATAACTAGGCGAGCTCAGTAATAAACAGCTTGCTAGGATTGCTACTAGGTATTTCATAACCCCTCCTGACTACCAGCCAAAGGTTGATTTCTCACGTGTTTTACGGATTTCAGTTTCATCAGCCCATTCAACTAAGCCGCTTTTTAAATCCATTAAACGCATAGTGAATTTGTAATACACATCAGCCTTGTCAGCATTTGATTTAACAATGCTCGATAAGTTGCCGTATAACATATATTGCGCACCAACTTGCTGGCCAAAGGCAATAGCGGTATTTGGATCAACTAGTGGATCGACGTTTTGGAAATTAAGTTGTTCGCGCACAGCTTCAACACGGGTCATATCAACAAAGCGGAACTTACCACTGCGTAATAACTGTGTTGAGATTGAATCGGTGATTGATTCAGAATCAATATGCTCGCTCGTTTTGTTTTTAATACGCTCAACAAACACGATAGGGCGAGTATTTGCTGTCATGGTGCCAACCACAGGTGAAGCAAGTAACGAGTCTGTCATTTGGCTGGCTACTTTTTGTAGATCTGTTGAACCAAAATTGATGTCTGTGGTTTCAACAGCTTGCGCATCACCATAGCTAACAACGGCCTTATTAGCACAGCCAGATAGTAACAAAGCGCTTGTCATTGCAACGGCCGCAGCCGACTTAACAGAAAGTAATTTCATTGTAGTATCCTTAATCTTCAAATTCTTGTGCTTCTGTTGACACTTCACGCACTGCAAGCGAGAAGGTGACAGCATTTGCTGTCGGGGCTAGGCCCGGTAATTGAGTTTTAGCAAATCCAAATAAAGTAATGGGTTGCCAAGGTGAGTGGTTGCCACGAATAACAAAGCCATCAGCGTCATACCAAGTAAATTGATATTGTAAGTATTGAGACTTTTTATATTGGCTTGCCAGTGTCACAACCACATCAGTTAAGCCGTTCGTTTGGCGTGTTTTTACATCTGTAATGGCTAATTTCTTGCCTAGTTCAGGGTTATTAACAATCAGTTGTTGGTTATACTGTTGTGATGCCTGCTCAACACCAATGCCAGAAGTGGTAGGGCGTGAGGAGCAAGCCGCAACAAGTAAAATGGTTAATAGTGGCACTAAGTATTTCATCATTGCTCCTAGAGTTGTACAACGTGTGTGTCGTAGTAGTTATTTATGGAGGTTAGAAAAATCAAGGTTAACCCTTGCTTACCAACCGTAAAAGTTATTTCGCCATGCCCTGGCACAGTTAAAGTGTGCTGACCTGTGGGCATTGGGTGCTGAGCAATGCTAAGTTGGCTTGGTAAAGTCAACCAGCTTCGTGTATCAGCTTGCTCAGATGCAACGTTATAAATGTTGGCTAAAATGTTACCAACATCGCCGCCACTTCTTGCTAACTCTGCACGTACCTTTTCTTTTGCTACCAGACGCATTACTTGTCGGGTTATTCTGCCAGCACTTTGATCCTTTAATGTCTTCGCCGCTAGCGCTTCGAGCCTAACAATAGGGGTTAACATTATGCTTTCACCACCGATTTTGACAGTGTTATCACCGCCAGCATAAGGTGTATCGCGATAAACTGGCATGGCAACACTATAAAAGCGTGCATCGCCACGCGAAGTATAAATAGGTAACCGTAAATTAAACTCTTGCCTTGCTGGTATTAAACCTTGCTCTGCAATTACAATTACTTGGCCTGTGTTTGCTTGAGCTTGCTCTAATTTGCCAAAGCGTTTGCTAAATTCTTCAAAGTCCTGATCAAAACCTTGTTTTTTGGCAAGGCGTAACACTGCTTGCTGTAAGTAGCTATTCTCACTGTTTATTTCGAGCGCTTTCTTATAGTCGATATAGGCATCATCAAATTGTTTATCTGCCTCATAAAGTAGGGCCGATAAATAAAACGTAAAAGCATTTTGAAAGCCATTTTTGACATTACCAATTAACTCGGCCATATCAGGGTAGCCTTCAGCGGCCTGTTCTGCTTGTTCATCAAGTACAGCTTGATTATCTTTTAGTGCATCTTCTTGCACTTTATTAGCGCGTCTAACTTCAACTAATGCAGATTCAAGTTGCTTATCAAATACATAACTCAATGCTTTGTAGCTATGCAGCATAGTCATTTCATAGGCTGCCGGCTCATAACCAATCACAGAGTCATTGGTTAATAATGAGTTTGTTTGTTCAAGGCCTGCACTAAGCTGTATTTTGGCTGCTTGACGCTTTTTTTCCATACTTTGATATACAGCTTCAAAGGTCTCATTAGCCTGCAAATTTTGTTTTGCCAAAAACTCAAGACGGGCCGTTTCAAGCTGATTTAACAAATAGTTACTGTGAACACGGCTATTACTTGGCAAAAGTTGCTGAGCACTTGCAATGTTATTTTGAGAAACAGCTTGGCGCACAGGTCTTAGCTGCGTCGCATAATCTTGGAATAGATCAGTAATACCTATGGTACTGCAACCAGATAACAGTAAAGCAGCTCCAATAAATAAACGTCGATGCACTGAACACTCCTTTTAAACAATGTACTCAGATTAGCATACGCGGCTTAACCTTATATGATAAATTATGTAAAAAATCGTAAGTTAATAGACAACTTTCTGGTCTTTTAATTTTTATGTTAAAGGAACACCGCATTTGTTAAGCACTGTACTGTATACCTTGATTGCACTTTGTGCGTTTGCAGCTAACTCTTTGCTGTGCCGGATGGCATTGCAAAGTGGAGATATTGATCCGTTAAGTTTTACCGTCATTCGCTTAGTGAGTGGGGCGTTTATGTTGCTTGGTATACTTTTATCGCAAACAACTTTATTGAGATCAAAATCACAATCAGCACAACCTTTAACCGATAAAGGTAGCAATATCAGTGCGCTTAGTTTATTTATTTACGCGCTGTGCTTTTCAGTTGCCTATGTTGATTTAAACACAGGCACAGGCGCACTTATCTTATTTTCGGCGGTGCAGTTAACCATGATAGGCCATAGTGTTTTAAATAAAGAGCCACTCAGTAAAGTGCAGTGGGGGGCTTTGTTTGTTGCTTTTGCGGGTTTTATTTACTTAATGCTGCCCTCAGCCACCGTACCTTCTTTCATGCCTGCAATGCTCATGGCGTTAAGTGGTGTGGCGTGGGGTGTTTACAGTATTCGCGGAAAATCATGCAGCTCACCTTTGCAAGCAACCAGCTTTAACTTTCTAAGAAGTTTAATACTTGTGCCAATTTTAGTCTTTCTAGCCGTGGTTGATTGGCAGGGTATCACAGCAACTGGCGTTTATTTGGCGATAGCTTCAGGAGCGCTTGCATCTGGGTTTGGTTATAGCATTTGGTACATAGCATTACCTAGGCTTAAAAGTAGCCAAGCAGGGGTGGTGCAGCTAACCGTGCCTGTGCTTGCCACATTAGCTGGGGTGGTGGTTTTAGATGAGCAATTAACAGCGCGTTTAGTTGTAGCCAGCGCCTTAATTCTTGGCGCTGTACTGGTGTTTTTGATGGCTAAAAAGCGCAGTGTCTAGATTAGGGCTTATTAACATTTAATACGTAGCGTTCATACAGGGTGTTTAGTTCGGCTAGTATCGCTTGTTTACCGCTGAGCTCACTTTGTTCAATAGATTGTTGTAATGTTGCAACTGACAAATACTGCATCATCTTAGCTGATACACCGATATGGCTGATATGCCAAGGCTCAGGGGCAACTCCACCTTTGTACTCTTGGTAAGGGCGATAAAAACCATACTTTTCTAAGTTATCGTCAAGCCATGCAGTAAGCTTGGCAAAGGGCCCTGTGGGTGAATACTCATCAGGCGTTAATTGCAGCTGGTAATCATCGTCAATAGGGTGGGTATCGTAAATGTCGAGGTCGGTACCAAAGTGGTGCCTGCTTGCCCCCGGAAGTGCTGAGTAAAGCATAATAGCGTGGCACTTTTCAGTATCACTTAGGCTTGCTAAATCTACCGTTTGTTGCTCAAGGGTGTAAACCGGTCGAAGGCCCTGAAATTTAGCATTCCAAATAGCACTTTGACGATGAAAGTCGCGAAAGCTTGAGGCAATTGTCAGATCAATACCAGCTTCTTTTGCCCTTTGCTGCAGAGCTAAAAAATCATTAACAATATCACGATGCAAGCGATGATTTTGTAGCTCAACTAAATGTGAGCTACTTAATCCTGTGGCGCATTGCTTAAGCTCTGTTTGGTTCATGTAAGCAGCTGCTCTAAAATCACTTCGTAAATATCAGCAAGTTGAATTAAATCATCGGTGCTAACACATTCATCTACTTTATGAATGGTTTCATTACGCGGACCAAGCTCAATGACTTTGGCACCCGTTTGTGCAATAAAGCGACCATCAGAAGTACCGCCGGTGGTTTCAAGTGCGGTGTCGCGTCCAGTTACTTGCTTTATAGCGTGCACGGTGGCATCAACTAACGGGCCATGATCGGTTAAAAACGGTAGTCCATTAACAATCCAATTTAGCTCGTAATTGAGGTTGTGTTTCTCAACAATATCAACCACTCGTTGCTGTAGCTGTTGGTGAGTTACTTCGGTGCTAAAACGAAAGTTAAATTGAATTTCAAGTTCACCTGGGATCACATTACCAGCACCGGTGCCACCGTTAATATTCGAAACCTGAAAACTCGTTGCAGGGAAAAATTCGTTACCTTGATCCCACTCAGTTTGACTCAGCTCAGTTAACGCAGGAGCAGCTAAATGAATTGGGTTTTGCGCTAAATGCGGGTAAGCAACATGGCCTTGCAGACCTTTCACAGTTAAAAAGCCAGTTAATGAACCACGACGACCATTTTTTACCACATCGCCAAGCACATCACGTGAAGATGGTTCGCCAACTAGGCACAAATCAATCTTCTCACCTCGTGCTTCAAGAGTATCGATAACACGGGTTGTGCCGTTGATAAACGGGCCTTCTTCATCAGACGTAATTAAAAACGAAATTGACCCTTTATGATCAGGGTGTTTAGCGACAAAACGCTCGGTGGCAACCACCATGGCAGCTAAAGAGCCTTTCATATCGGCTGCACCGCGGCCATGTAACATACCGTCTTTTACCAGTGCAGAAAAAGGAGGGTGCTGCCAATTTTTTTCAGGACCTGTTGGTACAACATCTGTGTGACCAGCAAAACAAAAATGCGGTGACGCATCGCCCTTACGAGCCCAAGTATTTAGCGTATCAGTGAAAAACAGTGATTCAATATTAAAGCCTAGTTTTTCAAGGCGTTCGTTCATTAACGCTTGGCAACCAGCATCTTCAGGCGTTACTGATTCACGCTGAATAAGCGCTTGAGCAAGTTCAATAACAGGGTGAGTCATTAGGCAAAAATCTCATCGTATTGAGCGGCTTTAAAACCTAAGTGGTATTGGCCGTTATGCACAAGTACCGGGCGCTTGATCATCGCAGGTTGCTCAACCAGCAATGCTAATGCAGATTCTTTATCTAGGTTTTGCTTTTGCTCATCAGATAATTGACGGTAAGTTGTGCCGCGTTTATTAACTAAGTCTTGCCAATCAATGTGCGCTGCAAACTCATTAACTAGCTCAGCACTAATGCCGTCTTTACGGTAATCATGGAAAGTAAATTCTTGATTGTTATCAGTTAAATATTTTTTGGCTTTTTTAATTGTATCGCAGTTGCTGATACCGTACATGATAGTCATAAATTCTACTTTTTAGTTACAGTGAGTAATGTGTCTACCCCAGCAGTGACCTGAGATAGTGAATAATATAGGGGTCCAAGGTGTTGGCTATTGAGAACGCACAGTGTGCCAAGCATAGGACTGCTCAGCTCGCGTAAATCAAAATAGGCTAATCGTTCACCTTTGCTAATTTTACTGCCGTTTAATTTAGCAATATTGGTGTGGTTGATATGTTCTTCAACCGATGAAAACGATAAGTTTAATAAAACTTTTAAACCGTTTTTTGCCTGTAAAATGTATTCTTTACCGGCATTTTTAACTTGTAATAGGGTGCCATCGAATGGCGCGATGATGTTGTGGCTGGTTAGTTCAACACTAATCCCTGGGCCAAGGGTGGCAAAACGAAAAAATGGCTCAGGGTGCTCGCTAATGCTTTTTACACGCCCAGTAAATGGGCTTTTAATGGCCATGCAGCGCGCTTTTCTGAGGCTGCGTTCGGGTAAGTATTGAACTTCGTTAGTCATGGCTTATTTAACATCACCTAGCACATGGTAACCGTCTTTTTTCAGGGCTGTAATGGCTTTGGCCATACTTTGCTTTTTCACCAATACATAATCTGTATCGTAGGTTGATAAAGCAAAAATCGAGATCGACGCTTTTGCTAGCACCCCAGAAATATTTGCCATAATACCTGTTAATGAAAAACCAAGTGGGCCAATGACTTCCAGTGCTTGCCAGTCGGTTTCTTGGTCCAGACTGTCGAGCTGGAAACTACTTGGGCAGACAATAGACAGCTCATCAGCCGTTTTTGCAATAAAGAAAATAGCTTGTTGGAGTAAGGCAGGATCAATCGTCGCATCGACATCTAAACTATGAATGGTAAGTTCTTCACTATGAAGTTGTAACGTTTGTTTTGACATCTGCGATCCTATCTTTGAAGCCTTTGAATTTATAGTATAGGTAAACAAAGTTAAGATAAAGCGCAATAATTTTGATTGTTGAGGTTTTACTCAATATCGCTGTTGAGGTTGTCCACAGAATCTGTGGATAAATATGGGAATAGGTCAGTATAAAGAAGCTAATAGGCTAATTTATAAAGGTTTTATAAATTAGCCTAAATTTTGAAGGGTTAATTTTCTAAGCTTTCAACTTGCTTAGCTTGAATCGCTGTAAGGGCAATGGTGTAAACAATATCGTCTACTAATGCACCACGACTCAAGTCATTTACCGGCTTACGCATACCTTGCAGCATAGGGCCAATACTAATTAAATCAGCACTACGTTGTACGGCTTTATAAGTTGTATTACCGGTATTTAAATCAGGGAATACAAACACCGTTGCTTTACCTGCAACCGGACTGTCTGGTGCTTTCTTAATTGCGACGTTTTCCATAATTGCAGCGTCGTACTGAAGCGGGCCATCAATCACTAAATCAGGACGCTTTTGCTGGGCAAGTTTAGTGGCTTCACGCACTTTTTCTACATCAGCACCTGAACCCGAGGTACCCGTACTGTAGCTTATCATTGCAACACGCGGTTCAATACCAAACGCAGCCGCTGAATCCGCTGACTGGATCGCGATATCGGCCAGTTGCTCTGCTGTTGGATCAGGGTTGATTGCACAGTCACCGTAAACCAGAACTTGATCAGGTAACAACATAAAGAACACTGACGATACCAACGATGAACCTGGTGCAGTTTTAATTAACTGTAACGGCGGGCGAATCGTATTCGCTGTAGTGTTAACCGCACCCGACACTAGGCCATCTACTTTGCCTTGCTCAAGCATCATAGTACCAAGCACCACGTTATCCAGTAGTTGTTCTTGAGCAACTACTTCTGTTAAGCCTTTGTTTTTACGAATTTCGACCATAGGTGCAACGTAATCGTTGATCACATCACTTGGCTCAACAATAGTTACGTTATCGTTAAGCTCCACACCTTGTTGCTCAGCAATACGTAAAATCTCTTCTTTGTCACCAAGTAAAATTGTTTTTGCAATGCCACGTTGACCACAAATTGCCGCAGCTTTAATTGTGCGCGGCTCATTACCTTCTGGTAAAACAACCGTTTTATTCGCTTGACGAGCTTTGTCTGTCAGTAAGAAGCGAAACGCTGGTGGAGACATTTTACGAGTACGACCAACACTTTGTGCCAGGCTGTCTAACCAGTCAGAGTCAATATGGCTGGCGTTGTGATCTTTTACTTTATCGATACGTTGGTCATCATCACACGGTACTTCCATATTGAAGTTGTGCAGTAATAAAGATGTGCGCCATGTATCTTCTTCTGTAGCAAGAATTGGCAGGCCAGTATCCATCGCTTGTTCGCATAATTTCATGATGCGATCTTCAGGTTTAAAGCCACCGGTTAATAAAATAGCCCCAAGCTTGGTACCATTCATAGCCGATAAACAAGCGGCAACGAGTACATCAGAGCGATCGCCCGGAGTGACCAGTAATGCACCCGGGGTAAAGTGGCTTAAAATATTCGATACAGTACGAGCACAGAAAGTAACGCGACGTAAACGACGGTGAGCCATGTCGCCTTCATTAATAACTTCAGCCTTTAGGTATTCACATAAATCACGCACACGCGGCGCCACTAGGTCGAAATCCCACGGGATTGAACCTAATAACTTAAATGGGTGTTTTCTGAAAATAGGCAGTGATGCTAAACGGTTTAATTCGTTTTCAAGTTGCTCAGGCTCATGGGCTTCAACAAGGTCAGCACGGGCACGACCTTCGTCATCTAAAGGTGCATTAACTTTATTGAAAATACAACCTAACACGCGAGGGTGGTTAACACCGCCATAGTTGCCTGAGGCGATTTCTAAACGGTCTTCAATTTGGTCGTTGCTATCGTTACTAGGCGTTAAAACAAAAACAATATCAGCACCCAGTGTTTGCGCGATTTCACGGTTTACACGGCCTGCATAAGGCTGACGGCGTGTTGGCACCATACCTTCGATAATAGCAATTTCGTCTTCTTTAATAGTGCTTTCAAAGCGCTCTACGATTTCTTCTAGTAAATCGTCGCCTTTACCATCACCAATCATTTGCTCTGCATAGCTAAGCTCAAATGGTGTCGGCGGATTAATTGGTGAGCCATGGGTGACAATTTGCGTCGACTTTTCAGGGCCTGTATCGCCAGAACGTGGCTGTGCAATTGGCTTGAAAAAGTTCACTTTGAGCGCTTTTTGCTCAAGCGCACGCACTAAACCAACAGAAACAGATGTTAAACCAACCCCAGTCGAAATAGGGATCAACATAATTCTACGTGCCATTTACTTAACCCTCCTTTGCAATGCGGGCTGCATCGTTAGCAATAACCCATTCTTCGTTGGTCGGGATCACAAACGCTTTAGCATGCGTTTGGCCTTTTGAAATTAAGCCTTCTTTACCAAAACGTGCCGCTAAGTTTGCAGCTTCGTCACACTCAAGGCCTAAAAAGCCTAATTGGGTGATCACTTTGTCGCGAATGATATCTGAGTTTTCACCAATACCACCGGTGAAAATAAGCGCATCAAGGCGCTGCACAGGCACTAAGAATGCGGCGATTTGTTTTGCTAAACGGTAGCAAAAAATATCGAGTGCAAGGTTCGCTTGCGGGTGGCCTTCAACAGCGGCTTCTTCAATAGTGCGACAGTCATTTGATAGTTCACTAATACCTAACAGGCCACTTTGCTTATTAAGTAAGTCATCAATTTCTTGCACTGAATAATTTAGTTGCTGAGTTAAAAACGTGAATAAACCCGGGTCGATGCTTCCACTGCGCGTGCCCATCACTAAGCCTTCAAGCGGTGTTAGACCCATACTGGTATCAACGCTCTTACCATCTTTAATCGCACACACTGAACAACCATTACCTAAATGCGCACTGATCACATTGGTTTGGTCGCGCTCTTTGCCGAGCATTTTTGCTGCTTCACCTGCAACATAATAATGGCTTGTACCATGGAAGCCATAACGTCTTACGCCGTGCTCTTTATAAAGCGAGTAAGGCAGGGCGTATAAGTAAGCAATATTTGGCATGCTTTGGTGAAATGCCGTATCAAATACAGCAATTTGTGGCAGCGCTGAGAACGCTTGCTGTGCAGTGCGAATGCCTAATAAGTTGGCTGGGTTATGAAGTGGAGCAAGTGCGGCTGTTTTTTCGATAGCTGCAAGTACATCATCGTCGATAAGCACAGATTCAGTGAAATGCTCACCACCGTGTACAACACGATGACCCACAGCAATTAAATTATCTGCAAGGCCTAGCTCATTAACTAGCTTCACAAGCTCAGCAATTGCTGCATCGTGGGCTTGGCCCTTTGCAAGCTCAATAAGTTGTTTTTCACCATTATATTTATATTTGATTGAAGGCGTGTCTGAGCCAAGGCGCTCAGCTAAACCAGAAATAACTTCGTCAGAAGTGGCGGCATCTAAAATGGCAAATTTTAAACTTGAACTACCACAGTTCAGTACTAAAACATGTTGTGGTGAGCAAAGGGGCGTCGACATAGCTAGGTCCTAAAAGTACGATATCAGTCAGTGTATATTAAGGCTTGATAATTAGAATTCTTTGCCAGTATAGTAAATAAGTATTTTGTTGCTACACTTAACAAAGCTAGGCTGTAATTATACTAAAGTCTGGTTGACTTAAGCCGATAACATTTTATCTCATTTAGACTTTAAACGTTAGTCTCCTAACCATTAATTTGGTATTAAAACTAGGACAGGTTTTGCAGGGATTGTATCCGGGAGTGTGTTACACTCGGTTGTGAAACAAGTTGAAAACCCTAGGAGTGATGATGCAAAAAGGTGTCATGTCACAAGTGCAAACAGGTCGTCAATACGCTAAAAAATGGCCAATGCGACAAGAGCTCGCTCCATTGTTTGCCGAATTTAGAGTGATCAAGGCCACTGATCTGGCAATTACAGTGATGCCAATATTGGCAATGCTGACCGTATTTATGCAAGTTAATTACTTAGGTAGTGATTATTTTCCACAAGCTATCACGATCGCGCTTTTCTTTTTATCACTACCGCTGCAAGGTTTGTTGTGGCTAGGCCGCCGTGCAGAAACCCGTTTAGAGCCAGCAATGCTAAGTTGGTATACCGAGCTGCACAGTAAAATGAAGGCGCATGGTTATCAGTCACAATTAACGACTGAAAAACCACGCTACACTGACTTAGCTCAATTATTAAAAGATATGTTCGAAAAAATGGATAAAGCCTTCACTAAAGAACACTTCTAATCGCGAACAAACTGGCTCACATAAAACGATAAAGTTACTTTTTGTGGGCCTTGTTGCTCTATCTGCTGCCAATGCTCTGGGCGAAACTTCCACGCAAACGGCGTCATCATAATTAAATGTTTAATCTCATCGACAGACAACAGCACCTGTTGCTCTAATAAGTTTATCGACTCTTTGCTAAAGCCTGCTGGTGGTTCTATCTCTGTATGCGGTTTCACATCGGCATAAATAAACGCTTTTAACTCTTTAAGGTGCCAAGGGCCAGGACTTGCAACAATTAAACTAGCTTGCGGCTTGGCAAGGCGGGCAAGCTCTTGTGCAAATAAAGGGGCAAACACACTAACAAGCACATCAGCCTGCGCATCTGCAAAAGGGGCTTGGCTAATCGACGCGACACTAAAATGCGCATTTTCGTAACGCTTAGCAGCGTATTTGACCGCGGGCTTAGATATATCAACACCATATACATCGGCACTCGACTGCGCTGCTATAGCTTGAGTATAAAAACCTTCACCACAGCCTAAATCAATCACTGAACTTGGTTCGAGAGATGCCACTAACTCAGCTAAAGCCTGCTGTAAAAACAAATAGTGTCCGGCACTTAAAAAAGCGCGGCGAGCCTGCACCATTTCAAGGTTATCGCCCGGTTGTTTCGACTTTTTATTTTGCACGGGAAGTAAATTGACATAACCCTCTTTGGCGATATCAAAACTGTGGTTATTGTCACAACGGTAAGTTTTGTCGTTTAGAGTAAGTTCAAGTTTGCAAAGCGGGCAGTGATAGTAAAGACTCATGAGTCTAAATAGTCCTTATCATAAAAGGTTTTAACCCAATGAGGGCGATAGGTGATCATCAAGGTAATGGCCATGCCATTGAGCATTGCTTCAGGAAACCAAATTATGGCACACAGAATCAGATAGTTTTCTGAAATCTCAATAAAACTGTAATCACCAAGCAAGTAATAAAACACACCGCTGGTAAGTATTTTAATACAGGCGGTAACAGCAGCGGTTAAAAACGCGCATAAAAAGATATAAATAAAAAAGTGTCTCGGCAGGTAGCTATAACAAAGCACAAAACACAAATAGCTCAATGTAATTGGTAAAAAAGCAGTAAACAATAAATGCACTGGCAGTATTGATACTGGCAACTGAGCGACTAATACCAAGAGTAAACTTGCAAGAAGGCTTGCAAAAATAGCCAGCCGCCAACCTAAAATTAGGGTCACTGCAGTAACCCCTAAAATATGCAATTCGAGGCCTGGCAATATCCCCGCTTTAATGCGCCACAGTACCGCAAGTACTAAAGCACATGCGAGCACACCCACTTGTCTTATTGGCGTTGCCAATAATTGTGATGCGCTTTGCTTATCAAAGCTGAGCCAAAGTATTATAGCCACACAGCTCCACAAAGGGAGCTGCCATTGCAGTGTGTCTATCATGCGTTAAATGTTGACCAAATTGGCGCATGATCAGATGGTTTTTCGATACCTCGCAATTCGTAATCGATACCAGACTCAACACAACGCTCAGCAAGAGCTGGAGTTGCTAAGATCACATCAATACGTAGACCACGGTTGTCATCAAAACCTTTTGAGCGGTAATCAAACCACGAGTATTGCTCAGTTTTTTCTGGGTAAAGTTCACGGAAGGTATCTTTAAAGCCCCAGTTTAATAAAGTGCTTAACCATTCACGCTCTTCAGGTTGGAAAGAACACTTACCTGTTTTTAACCAGCGCTTACGGTTTGGTTCACCAATACCAATGTCGAGATCGGTCGGTGAAATATTAATGTCGCCCATCACAATAACATCTTGCTCTGGCGTGTGGTTATCTTCTAAGTGAGTCATTAAATCTTTATAGAATTGACGCTTATAAGGGAATTTGGTTTCGTGGGAAATATTATCCCCTTGCGGGAAGTAGCCATTCATCACCGTTAGGTCACGACCATTTTCTTGTGTCACGGTAACACTGATCATACGACGCTGTGATTCGTCGGTATCGGTTGCAAAGCCTTTAACAACTGATTTTGGCTCTTGTTTACATAACATTGCCACGCCGTAATGTGCTTTTTGACCGTGAAAATAAACGTGATAACCCATTTTTTGCACATCTTCGAGAGGGAAGGCCTCATCATGTACTTTGATTTCTTGTAAGCCAATAATATCTGGTTGATGTTTATCAATTACGGCTTGCAATTGGTGTAAACGAGCGCGCAGGCCGTTAATGTTAAATGAGATTACCTTCATGGTGCACCTATTATTTTTGTTTCAGTGTTTAGCGCAATTCTATCATCAAACTAGGGCTTATTCATGAGCTAATTACGAAAATCAAATTGGGTAAATGTTGATCAATTGCTGCTTAATTTAAAAACATTGTTAACTCACTATTAATTATTAAATTAAATAAATAATTCAGTTGATCTGCTTATTTTTGTTTATATAATGCGCGCAAACCACCCGTTCATATTATGTACTATTTAAAGGTAAACCATGAAAAAACAATTAGTGATGCTTTCTCTTGCATGTATCTCATTTGGCTCATTAGCAAGCAACCCGCACTACTTTTCAGCTGATAACAGTATTGAATCGAAGTTATGTAGCTTAAGTGCAAACGAAGGGTTTACCGCTGCACGCAAAGAAGCAGCAAAGCATGGCATTTCAATGTCACGTTTTTCAAAAAGCATTTTATGTAACGGTACTGACATTCGTGAAATTGCAAAAAAAGCACAATCACAAGAAGTAGCAAAAGCAGCGATTGAAGTGTTTGCTAAAAATGAGCAAAAAGAAACTCAACTTTGCATCACTGCACTTAAAAAAGGTTTAACACCTGTGCGTGAAAAAATTGGCAACTTAAACACGTTAAAATGTAATGGCGAAGCAGTAACAGACTTCGTTAAGCGTTACCAAAACGCAGCTATCTGATAGCGACAGTATACTTATTTGTAAAAAGCGCTCTTCGGAGCGCTTTTTTTATGAAAAAATTACAGCAACCTATGAAAAGCTTGCTAAATCATAGGCTTAACAGTAACTTAACTAGATTGTAAGTGCTTGATTTTAGTCAATAAGGCATTTTGGCATTCAACTTGAAATAGTCTAATTGAATCTAATCGACTACAAGGAAATGTCTTATGAAAAAGTTAACTTTAGCATCTACAATTTTAGCAGCACTAAGTCTTTCAGCATGTTCTGCAAGTAACTCTTTAGCAAAAATCGACAGCGATTTTGGCAGTCTAGATAATGACAATGACGGCTATATCTCTAAGGTAGAAGCTGACGATGATGCAATTTGGGAGCATTTTTCAAACATCGATACCAATATGGACGAGCAAATCAGCCGTACTGAATTTAATGCATACATGCAATTAAATACAGGCAAGGTGGCAGCTGATAGTGAGGTATCTGAATCAGCATTTAAAGCTGAAATCGCTAAATTTGACCCAATCGAAAATGACTTTAAATCGTTAGATAACGACAAAAATGGTTATGTTTCAATTGAAGAAGCCGATGACGACGATATCGCAAATCACTTTGGCTATATGGATAGCAACAAAGATAAGCGTATAAGCCGCACTGAGTTTGTTAATTACATTAGCAAATATGGCAGCGACGTTGCCGAAGATGATGCCCTTGAAATGGTTAAAAATAGCTAATTTCAAAATTCATTCGTAAATATCCCCCAAAGCCAGTGTTTTACACTGGCTTTTTTACAATAATTTTTCCAACCTTGGCCGACTTCTGTCATAATAGAGCGTTAGTGATTTAAAATGACCTTTAGTAGCAATGGCCACAAAACGTATCAGTGATGAACAGTTAGTCGAAATCATAGAAGCCGCGATTTTTGTTGCTGGAAAACCTGTGTCTAAACGTCATTTAAAAGAGACAGTATTAGCTGATTTAAGCGTATCTATGCCGCGCATTAATAATGCAATTGAACAAATTCAAACGCATTATCAAACCCGAGGCATTAAGCTTGTTGCAGTAGGCAGCGGTTACAGGTTTCAAGCCTGCGCTAGTTTAGCGCCTTGGCTGGCAAATTTATGGCAAGAGCGCGCACCTAAATACTCACGAGCACTACTAGAAACGTTATCCTTGATTGCCTATAGACAACCTATTACCCGTGGTGAAATTGAACAAGTACGGGGGGTTGCTGTTGGCTCAGGAATTATTAAAACCTTATTAGAAAGAGAGTGGGTTAGAGTTGTTGGTCATAAAGAGGTGCCCGGGCGCCCAGCGTTGTATGCCACAACATCCGCTTTCTTAGATTATTTTTCATTAGCTGGTTTAGATGAATTACCGCCGTTACCTGAACTTCAGGAGAGTAAAATCAACCAGTTATTGAGCGATCCTTCTGTGAGAGAACTATCTGAATGAGTAATGTAGAAACTGAAAAGTTACAAAAAGTATTAGCCCGTGCTGGCGTGGGTTCACGTCGTGAAATGGAAAAATACATCGATGCCAACCGTGTGAGCGTAAATGGTAAAGTGGCTCGTTTAGGCGACCGCGTAGAAGCAACCGATGTAATTCGTGTTGACGGTCACGTAGTAAAAATTGAAGACAAAGCTGACCGTATTTGTCGTGTGCTTATGTATAACAAACCAGAAGGTGAGTTATGTACGCGTAAAGACCCAGAAGGTCGTCGTACGGTATTTGACCGTTTACCACGTGTTGATGGCGAACGCTGGATTGCAGTTGGCCGATTAGATATTAATACCGCAGGTTTAATGCTGTTTACTAACGATGGTGAACTTGCTAACCGTTTAATGCACCCAAGCTACGAAGTAGAGCGTGAGTACTCAGCTCGTGTGTTTGGTGAAGTGACTAACGAAACGCTACGCACTCTAACAAAAGGCGTTGAGCTTGATGATGGTCCTGCGAAATTCTTAAACATCAAACCTATGGGTGGTGAAGGTATCAACCGTTGGTTCAATGTGACTTTAACAGAAGGTCGTAACCGCGAAGTACGTCGTTTATGGCAATCACAAGATGTTGAAGTATCGCGTCTTATCCGTATTCGTTACGGTAAGTTAGAGCTTGATAAGCGCTTGCCACAAGGTGGTTGGGCTGAACTTGATTTAGAGACGGTTAACTATTTACGCAAAACAGTACAACTAGGCCGCGAAACGCAAACTAAGCTGTCGGTTATTCCTGAAAAGCGTAAAGACAAACGTGCCAAAATTAACCAAATCCGTAAGGCGGTTAAAAAGCACAATCAACGCGCTAAACAAACTAAACGTCGTTAATCAGAAATATAATTGTTTGCAGATAAACTAATTTATTTGCAAACAGGCATAAAAAAAGCAGCGATATCGCTGCTTTTTTTGTTTCACAATGCTAATTCTTATTAAGCATTTTCAACTGCTGTACGTGGGTCAACATATTCCATGTTGAAAGCTTCAGCTACTTCTTTATAAGTAACTTGGCCTTTGATCACGTTTAAGCCTTTTAAGAAGTTTGCATCGTCAAGAAGCGCTTTCTTATAACCTTTGTTAGCAAGGTTGATGATGAACGGTAATGTTGCATTATTAAGTGCGAACGTAGAAGTACGTGGGACAGCACCTGGCATGTTAGCAACACAGTAGTGAACAACGTCATCAACAATGTAAGTAGGATCAGCGTGAGTTGTCGCTTTAGACGTTGCGATACAACCACCTTGGTCGATTGCAACGTCAACGATTGCAGAACCAGGCTTCATTGCTTTGATGTGCTCAGCTGTTACTAGTTTAGGCGCTGCTGCACCTGGGATTAGTACGCCACCGATCACAAGGTCAGCTTCTAGTACGTGTTTTTCTAGTGCGTCAGCAGTAGAGTAGATAGCTTTAACTTTATTACCGAACTGTGCGTCTAATGCACGTAGTACGTCGATGTTACGGTCAAGAACAACAACGTCAGCACCTAGGCCAACAGCCATTTGCGCTGCGCTACGACCAACCATGCCGCCGCCGATAACAACAACTTTAGCTGGCTCAACACCTGGTACACCACCAAGTAACATACCACGGCCGTGGTTTGATTTTTCAAGCGCTTGTGCACCAGCTTGAATAGACATACGACCAGCAACTTCACTCATAGGAGCAAGAAGAGGTAAACCGCCACGTGAATCAGTTACTGTTTCGTAAGCGATACACACTGCGCCACTTTTAACTAGGTCTTCAGTTTGTGGAAGATCCGGTGCTAAGTGAAGGTAAGTAAATAGAATTTGGTCTTCGCGTAACATTGCACGCTCAACAGCTTGTGGCTCTTTTACTTTAACGATCATTTCAGCTTTAGCAAAAACGTCTGCTGCTGTAGGTAAAATTTCAGCACCAGCTGCAACATAATCTTCGTTAGTGAAGCCAATGCCCATACCAGCATCAGTTTCAACAAACACTTGGTGGCCATGGTTTACTAGTTCACGAACACTCGCAGGAACCATACCTACACGGTATTCATGGTTTTTGATTTCTTTAGGTACACCAATAATCATAGTTTTTCGCCTTAATAGAACGGGATAAAATTTTTGACTATTATATTCATGACCAGCCAGTGTGTCTCACCTTTTTTAAGTGGCATTCTAGTGATATAATCTAAAAATATATTTTAAACAGTGCAAAACTCTGGTTTGGCTTATGCATCAATTACTCGACAGAATAGACCGTAAAATTTTAATGGAATTACAGCTCGATGGTCGGATCTCTAACGTAGAGCTGGCAAGGCGTGTAGGACTAAGTGCCACCCCTTGTTTGGAGCGGGTAAAAAAGCTCGAAAGAGAGGGGTATATACTTGGATATAAAGCAGTAGTGGATCCTGCTAAGCTTGGCCAAGGTTTGTCGGTTTATGTAGAAGTAACCATCACTAAAACCTCACCAGATGTTTTCGAAGAGTTCAACGCTGCAGTTAAAAAGCACGACGAAATAATTGAGTGCCATCTCGTGTCGGGTAATTTCGACTTTCTATTAAAAACACGTGTAAATGATATGTCGGAATATCGAAATGTACTGGGTGATATTCTACTAAAACTACCAAATGTTAGTGAAAGCCGAACTTATGTGGTAATGGAAGAAGTAAAAGGTGAAGAAGGGGTCATTATTCGCCCATATATTGCCTAAACTGTTAAAATACACATTGAGTAACAAAAACTTGTTCATTATCAGTCCATCAAGGCTAAGATAAAGTGCATCAAACGGCATTTCCTGCTAAGGTATTTCACTGCTAATCGATCAGTAAAGAATAATAAGGAATAGGGAGCTATGCGCCTAAATGGTGTTCAAAGACTGTTAGAAACGGGGCTAATCATCAGCACCTTTGCTGCAGTATTTATTTTATGTGCATTAATCAGTTTTGACCCTGCGGACCCTTCATGGTCGCAAACCGGTGAATTTGTTAATGTTAAGAATATTACCGGCACAGCGGGAGCTTGGGTTGCAGATATCCTATTACTCACTTTTGGCTGGCTTGCTTATTTAGTGCCTGTTGCTATTCAATTGTTCGGTTATTTATTGTTTAAACAGCCACACCGTATTTTCCAGCTTGATTACACCACGCTTGCCTTACGTGTTATTGGTTTTGCGTTGTTTATTACTTCTGCGACAGCTATCAGCAGCATTAATTTTGATGATATTTATAACTTCTCATCTGGTGGGGTAGTGGGGGATGTTATTGCGACAGCAATGATGCCTACCTTTAATTTTACCGGCACCTCAATTTTATTACTGTGCTTTTTCTTTGCTGGTTTAACCCTATTAACCGGTATTTCGTGGGTGCAATTTGTCGATTTTGTCGGTAAGTGGGTAATGAAAGCATTTTACTTTTTACGTGAGCAATTTTCTGCTTGGTTACATCGTGAAAAAGAAGCTGTTAAAGATATCGCCACTACAGAGCCAGACGCTAACTTTGTAGAGCCAGAAAACGAGCCTGCTATTAACTTTAATGATGCAGATGAAGAACAACCAAAGCCTGCTAAAGCTAAGCAAAAGCCTGCTGAAAAAGCCGATGATGACTTTAAAGGCTTTGATGAACTAGACGATATTCTTGACCAAGAAATTGGTTTTAGTGCCCTTGATGATGAATCATTTGATACCGTGTCGGCACTGAATGCGCTTGATCAGAGCCCAGTCGTTGAGCCAGAAAAACCTGTTACAACGGTTGTTTCGCCTGCGCGCCCTATGCCTAAACCAAAACCTGCATATGAGCCACCACCAACGGCAAAAGAAAAGTTCGAAGCACTGCTTGAAGAGCAGCCGCCTACAAACCCGTTACCGTCACTTGATTTATTAGACCGCCCAGATAAAGCGAAAAACCCATTATCTCAAGAAGAGCTTGATGGTATTTCGCGTCTAGTTGAAACCAAATTACTTGATTTTAACATTCAAGCTGCGGTTGTGGGTGTATACCCAGGTCCGGTTGTAACGCGCTTTGAGCTTGATTTAGCGCCGGGTATTAAAGTGGCTAAAATCACTGGCCTAGCGAAAGATTTAGCGCGTTCACTGTCTGCTGTAAGCGTACGTGTGGTAGAAGTTATTCCGGGTAAAACCTATGTTGGTTTAGAGCTGCCTAACAAACACCGTGAAATTGTGCGCTTAAGTGAAGTTATTAACGCGCCTAAGTTCGAATCAAACCCATCACCACTGACTATGGTGTTAGGTAAAGACATTGCTGGCGAGCCGGTATGTGCTGATCTTGGCAAAATGCCACATTTACTTGTTGCGGGTACCACAGGTTCAGGTAAGTCAGTGGGCGTTAATGTAATGATATTAAGCTTACTGTACAAATCAGGCCCTGATGATGTTCGTATGATCATGATCGACCCGAAAATGCTTGAACTTTCTGTGTACGAAGGCATCCCACATTTATTATGTGAAGTTGTTACCGACATGAAAGAAGCAGCCAATGCATTGCGTTGGTGTGTAGGCGAAATGGAACGTCGTTATAAGCTGATGTCGGCACTTGGGGTGCGTAACTTAAAAGGTTACAACCAAAAAGTATTGGATGCCAAAGAAGCGGGTCAACCGATTCTAGATCCACTGTTTAAAGACACTGACGGCATGGCCGATGGCCCTGAAGAGCTAGATAAACTGCCAAGTATTGTGGTGGTCATTGACGAATTTGCCGACATGATGATGATCGTGGGTAAAAAAGTGGAAGAGCTGATTGCACGTATCGCGCAAAAAGCCCGTGCTGCAGGTATTCACTTAGTGCTAGCAACACAGCGCCCATCGGTTGACGTAATTACCGGTTTGATTAAAGCAAATATTCCAACCCGTATGGCGTTCCAAGTTTCAAGTAAAATTGACTCGCGTACCATTTTAGATCAGCAAGGTGCTGAAAACTTACTTGGTATGGGTGACATGCTTTACTTACCGCCGGGTACCAGTGTACCTGTGCGTGTACATGGCGCGTTTGTTGACGACCACGAAGTTCATGCAGTTGTAGACGATTGGAAAAAACGTGGCAAACCAAATTATATTGATGAAATTTTAAGTGGCGATGCCACAGAAGAAATTTTACTACCAGGAGAAACCAGTGAAGACGGTGATGAAGAGTCAGATCCGCTTTACGATGAAGCAGTATCATTTGTCATTGAAACCGGCAAAGTGTCGGTATCGAGTGTACAGCGTAAGCTTCGTGTAGGTTATAACCGCGCAGCACGCTTAGTTGAACAAATGGAAACATCAGGCATTGTTAGCGCACCAGGACATAACGGTGCCCGCGAAGTCTTAGTGCCAAATGGTGGAGCAAATTAATGAAAAAAATTAAATACCTAGCCCTAATTATGGGTTGTTTATTAAGCGGTCAAAGTTTTGCAGACGACAGCAAAGCGTTGCAACAACAACTGGCCGCGATTAAAAGTTTTAAAGCAGAGTTTTCACAGCAGGTTACCGATTCGCAAGGCGAAGCTATCATGCAAGGTGAGGGGAATATTGCCCTTCAGCAGCCTATGATGATCCGTTGGCAACAGCAAAGCCCAGACGATACTTTATTTGTATCAAATGGCGACAAAACGTATTACTTCGACAGCTTTGCAGAGCAAGTAACGATTATGAATACTCACAGCCTGATTGATTCAACACCGTTTGTATTGTTGACCTCAAAAGATCCAGAGCAGTGGGCTAAATACCAAGTTGTGGCAACGGATGCAGGCTTTAGTGTCACACCAAACAAAGGCGTTGAGAGCCAAGTTGAAAAGTTAGACATTAGCTTTAACGCTCAAGAGCAAGGCCTAGCATCACTGACTGTATTAGATACCTCAGGTCAGCAGTCTTTATTTACCTTTAAAGAGGCTAAAGTGAACGAAGAACTTGCAACTCAAACCTTTGAATTTACCATTCCTGAAGGCGTTGAAGTTGACGACCAAAGCCAAGGTGATTAAGGCTTGAGTAATCTCGGATTTAATTTTGGTCCTGATGTGCGCCCTCTTGCGGCGCGCATGCGACCCGAAACACTCAATGACTACATAGGTCAGCAGCACCTTTTAAGCCCCGATAAACCTCTTTACCAAGCGATTCTTGCAGGTCGATGCCACAGCCTCATTTTGTGGGGGCCGCCAGGCGTTGGTAAAACCACGTTAGCGCAGATTATTGCAAACCATGCCGACGCAAGCCTTATTCAAATGTCGGCGGTCACAGCAGGTGTCAAAGATATTCGTGAGGCCGTAAGCGAAGCAAAAGCAAACCTTGCTGGTCGAGGACAGCGCACCTTATTGTTTGTTGACGAAGTGCATCGCTTTAATAAATCTCAGCAAGATGCATTTTTACCACATATTGAAGACGGTACTTTTATTTTTGTTGGCGCAACTACCGAAAATCCATCATTCGCACTTAATAATGCGATACTGTCTCGTGCTCGTGTGTATGTTTTAAAAGCGCTTGAACAAGCTGACTTATTTACCGTGATTGAGCGCGCCTTACGTGAAGACGTAGAGCTCAGCCAAAAACATATAGACATTGCTGAAAACGCTAAGCAAGCGCTTTGCCAAGCAAGTGATGGCGATGCACGTAAAGTACTTAACCTGTTAGAACAAGCTGTTGACTTAACCACGGAGCAGCAGGGTAAATACCTTGTTGATCAACATGTTCTAAGTCAAGTTCTACCAACTCACTTAGCCAAGTATGACAAAGGCGGTGATGAGTTTTACGACTTGATTTCAGCGTTTCATAAGTCAGTGCGAGGTAGTTCACCTGATGGTGCTTTATATTGGTATTGCCGTATTTTAGCTGGCGGCGGTGACCCACTTTATGTAGCTCGGCGTTTATTAGCGATTGCTACAGAAGATATCGGTAATGCCGACCCGCGAGCAATGGAAGTCGCACTCAATGCGTGGGATATTTTTCAACGCGTTGGCCCAAGTGAAGGTGAGCGCGCTATTGCACAAGCCACCATTTATTTAGCCAGTGCCCCGAAAAGTAACGCTGTGTATATGGCGTTTAATCAAGCAATGCAAGATGCTAAAAATGAGCCGAGCCATCCGGTGCCAGAGCATCTACGTAATGCACCAACCAGCTTAATGAAAGACTTAGGTTATGGCGCTGAATATCGGTATGCACACAATGAGGAAGGTGCGTTTGCAGCAGGCGAAAAGTATTTCCCTGAGGCAATTAATGATCGCCAGTATTACTTCCCAACCGACCGCGGGCTTGAACAAAAAATAAAACAAAAGCTGGACTATTTAACCCAGCGCAACGAGCAAAGTGATATTAAACGTTATGAATAGTTTGAAACTTTACATGATGATTGCAATGGGGGGCGCTTCAGGGGCATGTTTACGCTATTTTCTTAGCGAAACCATGCTAAAACTGCTCGGTAGGGGATTCCCTTTTGGCACGTTGACAGTTAATATTCTTGGTTCATTGTTAATGGGCATTTTATACGGCTTGATTGAAAAAGAAATAATCGCTGTTAGCCCCGCTAAAACCTTAATTGGTATTGGCTTTTTAGGTGCATTGACCACCTTTTCAACATTCTCAATGGATTCGTTGTTGCTCTTGCAACAAGGTCACTTTTTTAAAATGGCCCTCAATATCACCTTAAACGTGGTGGTGTGTATATTTATGGCTTGGCTGGGCCTTCAGCTGGTAATGCAAAAAGGTTAAAAATCGAACATGTTAGATTCTAAATATTTACGTCAAGATATCGAACAAGCGGCTGCACGTTTAGCATCACGCGGTTACGAACTTGATACTGCAGCGGTAACTGCACTTGAAGAAAAACGCAAAACATTACAAGTAAAAACGCAAGAACTTCAAAGCGAGCGTAATGCAAGTTCCAAAGCTATCGGCCAAGCAAAAGCGAAAGGCGAGCACGAAAAAGCACAACAGCTGCTTGATTCAGTCAGTAACCTTGGCGATCAACTAGACAGCGTAAAAGCAGAGCAAGACGCAGTACTTGAAGAGCTTAAGCAAATTGCACTTGCTATTCCAAACTTACCTGATGAGTCTGTTCCTGTAGGTGAAGACGAAGATCAAAACGTTGAAATTTCAACCTGGGGTACGCCTAAGTCATACGACTTTGAAGTAAAAGATCACGTTGATGTTGGTCAAGACGTAAACGGCCTAGACTTTGAAATGGGCGTTAAAATCAGTGGCGCGCGTTTCACTGTTATGCGTGGTCAAGTTGCACGTATGCACCGTGCTCTTACGCAGTTCATGCTTGATACGCACACAGACAAAAACGGCTATACAGAAATGTATGTGCCTTACCTTGTTAATAGCGCAAGCTTATACGGCACAAGCCAATTACCTAAGTTTGCTGGTGACTTATTCCACACCTTAGGTTTAGTGGATGACGACGGTCAGCAACAACCAGGTTTTAGCTTAATTCCTACAGCTGAAGTACCACTTACGAATAGTGCTCGTGACGAAATTTACGACGAAAGCGACTTACCAATTCGTTTAACAGCACATACACCTTGTTTCCGTAGTGAAGCAGGTAGCTATGGCCGTGATACACGTGGTCTTATTCGTCAGCACCAATTCGACAAAGTTGAATTAGTACAACTAGTAAAACCAGAAGATTCAATGCAAGCGCTAGAAGAGCTAACAGGTCACGCTGAGCAAATCTTACAAGCATTAGAACTTCCATACCGTAAAGTGATTTTATGTACGGGTGATATGGGCTTTGGTGCAGCAAAAACTTATGATTTAGAAGTATGGTTACCTGCACAAAACACCTATCGTGAAATCTCATCATGTTCAAACATGGTTGATTTCCAAGCGCGTCGTATGCAAGCACGTTTCCGTCGTCAAGGTGAGAAAAAGCCAGAGCTACTTCATACATTAAATGGTTCAGGTTTAGCAGTTGGTCGTACACTGGTAGCAATCTTAGAGAACTATCAACAAGCAGACGGCTCGATTGTTGTACCAGAAGTATTGCGCCCTTACATGGGTGGCTTAGAAGTTATTAAATAACATTTAATCTTATAACCTTTTAAAAACCGTATTTTGATCAGAAAATACGGTTTTTTTATGCCTAGCATTAATAATAATTGCGGTACACAGTATTTTTAGTAGACTGAAAAAAGTACTACAAGTTTAAAAACTAAACTACATAGTATTTTTATTAAAATACACGAAGGACTGCTGTTATGAAAAGACTACTCGCCGTAGCATCCGCTGCTTTATATTTAGCAAGCTCTGTCGCTTTTGCTAAAGACAAACCCAATATTCTAATTATATTCCCCGATGATGTTGGCTGGCAAAATGTAAGTGCTTATGGACTTGGTACCATGGGTTATAAAACGCCAAACATCGATAAACTCGCCCACGAAGGGGCAATGTTTACCGATCATTACGCGCAACCATCGTGTACTGCAGGGCGCGCTGCACTTATTACAGGTCAATATCCAATTCGTAGTGGCATGACAACGGTGGGCCGACCAGGCGCTGAGCTTGGTTTAAAAGCGGGTTCTTATACCCTTGCTGAGGTTTTAAAAGAGCAAGGTTATGCAACGGGGCAGTTTGGTAAAAATCACTTAGGTGATCGCAACGAGCACTTACCAACCGTGCATGGCTTTGATGAGTTTTTCGGGAATTTATATCACTTAAATACCCAAGAAGAGTTTGAGCAACGTGATTACCCGAAAGATCCTGAATTCTTCAAAAAATATGGTACGCGAGGCGTTTTACATACTTACGCCACAAATGTAGATGACAAAACAGTTGATCCACGTTTTGGCAAAGTGGGTAAGCAAAAAATTAAAGATACTGGTCAGCTTTCTCGTGAGCGTATGAAAACCGTTGATAAAGAGTTTATGGACGCAAGCATAGACTTTATTAAACGAGCGAAAAAAGCAGATAAACCTTTCTTTGTTTGGTTTAACCCAAGCCGAATGCATATGTACACGCGTTTAAGTGATGAGAGCCGTTATTTAGCAGAAGAATACACCACAGAGCATGATTTATACGGCAGTGGTCTGATTGAACATGATCAACAAGTGGGCGAGTTAATGGCTGCACTAGATGATATGGGTGTGCTTGATAACACTATTGTTGTTTATTCTACAGATAATGGCCCAGAGCACAGTGCTCGATTACATGGTGGTACAACGCCTTTCCGTGGTGAGAAAATGACGACCTATGAAGGTGGTGTACGTGTGCCTATGATTGTTCGCTGGCCAGGTAAAGTACCTGCAAATACAGTATTAAACGGTATTCAATCGCACATGGATATTTACACAACGCTAGCTGCAGCAGCAGGTGAACCTAATATCGCGAAAAAAGCGCTGAAAGAACATAAGCAACCGATTGACGGCGTAAATAACCTGAATTACTGGCTTGGCAAAACTGACCAAAGCGCCCGTGATCACTTTTTCTACTATTACGAATCAAGTATAAAAGCGATTCGCTACAAGCAATGGAAGCTGCACTTTGAAACGAGCGAAAATTATTATGCTCCTTATGAAAAGCAAAAGTTCCCAATTTTCTATAACATACGTATGGATCCGTTTGAAAGCTTTGATGGTTTAACCGACCGCTCAGACATAGTGCAAGCTAAGCAATGGCTGAATGAGCCTGTGCAACATCTACTTGGCGAACACATAAAATCGCTATCAGAGTATCCACCACTGCAAAAAGCAGCAAGCTTCGACTTTAGCCAGCTAATGGAACAGTTGATGTCTGGAAAGCAGTAACTCTCAATAAAACAATTTATTGGCTTGTTAATTAAATAAATAGCCGCATCGGGAAGCAAATAAGCTAACCATGCGGCTTTTTGCTTTTGGCTAGAAGACAAGTGATAGTAAAGCTAAAGTCGATCTAAACTCGAACAACCAACGTATTCAAGCATTAAGTTAATAGTGTGAAGTAATATGAGTGATAAACAAAAGTCTGTTCCAACATCACGCTTAGCAAGAGCGGCTCGGCTTGGTTCTTTAGCAGGTAAAGTTGCGAGTAATATGCTGTTTGAAGGCACAAAAGCATGGGCGACTGGCAAGCAAACATCACGACAAGAGTTATTGTTACAGCCAAAAAATATTCAGCGCTTTGCTGAGCAGCTAGCAAATCTTCGCGGGGCTGCAATGAAATTGGGGCAGCTGTTATCCATGGATAGTGGCGAATTACTTACTCCTGAGCTGTCAGCAATTTTAGCAAGGCTACGTTCAGAAGCGACGCCCATGCCACAAAAGCAGCTAGTTAAAGTAATGCGAGAGCATTGGGGCGATGCGTGGCTAGAACAATTATCGCATTTTGAACTCAGACCATTTGCTGCGGCATCAATTGGGCAAGTGCATATTGCTTACCGAGAATCGGGCGAAAAGTTAGCAGTTAAAGTGCAATACCCAGGTATTGCAAAAGGCATTGCCAGTGATGTTGATAACTTAGCTTACCTTCTCAAGCTCAGTGGCTTATTACCTAAAGAGGTAGAAATACAGCCTCTTATCGAGGAAGCAAAACAGCAGCTTATAAACGAAGCTGACTACGAATTAGAAGCGAGTTTTTTAAAACGCTACAGCGAGTGTTTAAAGGGTGATGACAATTACCTTATTCCAAATGTGGTTGATTCGCTTAGTTCTTCTCAAGTTTTAGTCATGAGCTTTGTTGAAGGGCAAGAGCTAGATGAACTGGCAAGTAAAGAGCAAGCTTTACGTAATAAAGCGGTTGAACAGTTACTCAGCCTATTTTTGCATGAATTATTTAGCTTTAAACTAGTTCAAACTGATCCAAACTTTGCCAATTATCAGTATCAAATCGACAATCAACGCTTGGTGCTTTTAGACTTTGGCGCCACCCGCGAACTACCTCAGCATATTAGTGATGGCTACTTACAGTTATTATCTACTGCGATTAATAACGATAGAGCAGGTGTGGCAACAGCAGCACAGCAAATTGGCTATTTTCAAAAAGGGCTTGCTCAAGAATATATAGATAATGTCGTTGATATATTTCTACTCGCCTGCGAGCCACTGCGCCACCATGGAGAGTATGTTTTTGCAAATAGCGACTTACCAAAACGCATAAAAGATCTCGGCCTAAAAATGAGCACCGCCTCAGAGTATTGGCATGCACCACCCGTAGATGCCTTGTTCGTTCACAGAAAACTAGCAGGCCTGTTTTTAATCGCTGCAAAGCTAGGCGCAAAAGTGAATGTGAACAGTATTTTTAAGGAGTTTGAAGCTCAGAGAGATAATTAATTGAACGGGAGTTTGGGGTAACTTATTTCTGTCCCAAAATAAGTTAGGTTAAATGCTCTAACTGCTGCTTTGAGCAATCAAGAAACGGTCCAAGCCCTACACATTGAATGATAAGTTAACGCATCTTTAATAATAGCTAGGAAATTTTGCTTAATGGGCTTACAACACCGTTTGCTCCTTGTTGTAAAACATGGGTGTAAATCTGTGTGGTTTTGACATCAGAATGGCCCAATTGTGCTTGAACGGTGCGAATATCGGCGCCACTTTGCAATAGGTGCGTTGCAAATGAATGGCGCAAGGTATGAGGCGTAATAACCTTTGTAATATTGGTTTGCTTTAATACTTTTTTAATCGCTTTTCTAACACATGTAGGGTGGAAATGGTGGCGACGTATCTCGCCAGTTTCTGGGTCATCACTTAATTTGTAGGAAGGAAATAAGTATTGCCACGTTAGTGATTTATTAGCTGAGGGATATTTACGAGTTAAAGCGTTAGGCATCCACACACCTGCGTATCGCTCGTTTTGTAAATCTAATCTTTAATATTCTTCAACTTGCAAAATTTGATTTCTAAGTAGTGGGTTCAACTCCGTTGCAAGAGTAACTATACGATGCTTGTTGCCTTTTCCGTTCCAAATTTGAATGCATTTGTAATCAAAATCAATGTCCTTTACTCGCAATTGCACCGCTTCCATCACACGCAAACCACTTCCATACATTAACCCCGTGATTAAGTAATATCACTTGGAAAGATGACTCATCAATTGCTTTACTTCATCAAGCGTCATCACTACAGGCAGCTTGGGTTGTCGATTACTTCGTGCAAAATTCAAGTTTAAAGAAAGCTCATTTTTGACAATATGTTTATATAAAAAAGCGAGCGCATTTAAAGCTGCACTTTGTGTTCTAGGTGACATATTACGTTTTAATACAATATGGTCTAAAAACGCTTTGACTTCTGCATCTCCCATTGAGCTTGGGTGACGTTTGTTGTGAAAGTGAATAAATTTTGCGATCCAACCTAAATAAGCATTAATTGTTCTTAATGAATACTGACGAGTGAGCATATAGTCTGCAATGTAGTTTAAATAAGGAGAGCGAGTTTTCATTTTCATTCCTTTGAAAAGAAACTGTATATATATACAGTTTTAGCTCAGTTGCTCGTATAGTCAAGAAAACGACCCAATCGCTCGTTTTTATCCTGAGGTAAAAGCGAGAACTCCTAAATTTTAATAACACTGGTAATTAGTTAACAAGTTTGTTAGAAATAATCTAATAAGAAAAACGAGCTACGCTGTGGTAGAAAAACGCGCGATTAGCTCGCTATAAACATGTTAGTTGCACATAATGACTCCAGTATATTTTCATAAGATAAGTGTAATAATAAGTGAGCGTAGAAAGTTTCTTTTCTATACTTTCGTGTGTTCTTTTTGTGTTTTGGTTGGCAGTTCTTTATTAAGGCATTTCATTAGTATTGATCACACCTTGTTGAGGTTAATTTCTGCTATGTCTGGAGTAACGTTATTCTGGTGTGTTGCTTTATGTGGTCTGTGGTTATGTTATAGAAAAGATCCTATAGATGTTAAACCAACAAACTCAGCACTGAACTTTTTTCAATCAATTGGTCAAGTGTTTCATTGGTTATATACAATTATATTTGGGCTTTGGTTTGTAGGGTTAATAATCATGACAATTTTTATACCTTTTAGTGTATTGTTCAGCTAACAAGGCCTTTATGAATGGGACGCAAAAAGCTTGGCTTCGCTCATTCTTCGCTATTTTAGCCAAGCATTTTCCGCCCTATAAGGCGGCGTTAGCATGCAACGCAGAATCGAGGTTCATCGTAACAAATGGAATTTACATACACACTTACAGGGCTAATTCACCCAGAAAGAGCTGATGTAAACGTAAGTCATACAACAATAGAGTTTGAAGGAAATAAAGGAAAAGTAGGCTTTTCGATCTATAAATCAAAAATTGCTTTTACTTATCAATCAAATGAACCTTTAAATGCTGAAGGATTCAATGGTTTAAAAGTCTTCGCAGAAGAGAATGTAAGGGCTGTCATTGATTCTTTGGGATTCTTAATTGGTTGTGGCTACGATGTAGAAATAGTTCAGGGAATTGACAATAAAAATGATGGCCATTTAGTTTTTGGTGTTGAGGAAAGTTACTTAAAAGAACTTAACTTCATAGAAGAAATCCCTGCCATTGAATTGATTAAAATAACCAATAGTGAATTTGGTATTTTTCTCAAAAGGTGTTTTGGTGACTTGAGACTTGCCATAAGATCATCAATAGACAGTCCATTTTATTGTTATAGAGCAATAGAATGTTTGATGCATTATTTCAAAACCGATGACTTAAGTAAAAAGCAAGCATGGGAAAAATTTAGAACTCAGCTAGAAATAAATTTGGATGATATCATGTATATAAAGAATAATTCTGATCCTTTGAGGCATGGTAATCCTAAAGAAAAGTTAAGTTATGATAGAAAAACTTTACTAACTAGCACTTGGAATATTGTTTTTAAATTCATTAAGTTTTCTAAAGCTAAATTGAGTTGAAAAGCATGCTAACAAGGCGCTCAACTAGGACAAAATTAAATAAGCTCGTCGCTTCGCTCGATTTTAGCTTATTTAATTTTGCCTGTTAGCTAAGCGTTAGAGCAATAGTAGAAATTCAGGGAATATATGGACGGAAAGAGACTCCAAGATTATTGGTCACAAGAAGTAGATGCTCTGATTGCAACGTACAGGCAATTTGAAACTCTTGTTCCATCTCACGAGCATCAAGGATCGGCGCATCATGGCGAAGATGGTCGATTCGTTGAGGAGTTGTTACGTGAGTACTTTTCAAAATATCTTCCTAAAGGATTAGAAGTCCTTACTGGATTCATTCTTCGGCCAGCAGTAAAAACTGGTACTAAAGGAAAAGAGCGAAAAGATGACCTCGATGAAAATTCATCCCAGCTAGACATAATTGTCTACGACTCTGAAAGATATCCAATATTTCAGAGATTTGGAAACAGTGTAATTGTTCCCCCTGAGGGCGTCGTGGCCATAATTTCGGTGAAGAAGCACCTTAACGATGGAGACATTGTTAAAGAATGCCAATCTTTATGGGATGCCTCAAAATTATGCAAAACACAGTACTCTAACAACAGAGATGATAAAGTAAGGGGGCCCTACCTAGCCTTAGTAACGATGGAGTCAAAGATCGATAAAAAGCGAGTGGAAAACCTAGATTGGATTTTTAATAAAGTGTTAGAAGCATATGGCTCAGGTGATAAACCTACATTCGATGACTTGATTGGTTATATCGGCTCTCTTAGTGAGTGGAGTCTTTTTAAACGAAGGCCATCTGGTAAAAATGTAACTAAAGCGAATTTTATTAGCCTTGTTCATGCCGAAGGAGAGTCTCATTTAGGGCTGCAATTCATTCTCACTGGTATTCTTTCAGTTTTTTATGATGAAACTAGGAGAAACATAAGGCGACCTGGGTTTACAGCATTCCCTTCTGGGCGAAATATTGAGAAGAACCTTGGCGAGATAACATGTAATGGGGAACGCTAGCTCTAACAAAGCGCTGCTAGGGACAAACCTACGCTGTGCTTCGGTTTGCCCCAGAGCGCGGCGTTAGCTTAATGTCGATGTTAATCCAGAATAAATAAGAAATAGAGCTTTATGTATAAAAAAAAAGTTAAAGAAGAATTGGATATTGAGGGAGCTTTCATCGACTGGGATTTTGTCGATGAGCATTCATGGAGGAATGCATTAAAAGCCTTTTTAGATATAGGCACATTTTATGTTTTAAACTTTAAGCAAATTGAACCAGATAATTTCTTTTTAGAAGAATACTATGAGTCAACTTATCGTGAAAACCTTTCTGATTTTTTTAGTAAACTATATCCAGAGTCTAAGATTGAATTTGATAAGATAGATTCTTTAACAGAAGCTTACGATTTATTAAATGGAACTGAATTTGAGAAAAAATGTTTCCATATTAGACTCCAACACACACTATTAGGTAGTACGCTAAATAGGTTGGAAGGTTTAGGGCTGATTTCATCTGAAAGATTAGAAAACATTGAAAACATCAAAGAGTTTATCGTCCCTTCCGATAGTTTCTGCTTTACAAAGTACACTCTTACCGAAAAAGGGGTAGATGTTTCTATTAAACTTGTAGAACATGACGATAATAAAAAGAAAGATCAGCAACAATTACAAATTAGCGAACAGTTAAAATCTAACAGTACAATAACGGTTCGTACAAGTATTTTCGCTTCGTTTGTCGCAGCTTGCGCCCTAATATTGTCTTTCTTGAATTACCAGCTTCTTGACCAGCGATTAGAGTTAATGAAATTATCATCTGTTGAGAAATCCGACAAGAAGCTCAGGGCTGAGGAACAAGAACATGCTGACGCTCAAGTAACTAGTAGGCTTTATTTAAAGGAAAACAAATTAAATTCAGAAAAAGCTAACAAATCAAGTAACACGGATGGCGAGAAAGCCGCCACCGGTTCTTGAGGCGTTAGCTGTACAAGGAAGTAATTTGAAAATTGAGTTATCTCCAAAGCAAGGCTGGTCTACTTTTTTAGATTCAACAAAAGTAGAAGGCGTCGTTTTTGAACATATAAGTATCAAAGAGCATGGTGGACGTTGGAATTATTATAATTTCACTAGTAACACTTCGATTTGGGAACTAGACAAAAACTTAATTACGATTACTTTTGATGGTTCAGAAGAAGAAAATATTTGTGCTCTACATATTGAATTCGACGGAAATAAAGAGTTAGAGAAGCTAATTCAATATTATACAGAAAGGTTTAAATTTGTGGCTAAGTACAGCTAACAAGTTACTCAAAAGGACGCAAAACGCTTGGCTTGTGCTCCTTCGTCGCTAATTTTAGCCAAGCATTTATGCGCCCATTAGTAAGGCGTTAACTGTCTCAGTAAATAAAGGAGTAAAACTTGAGCGACGATAAAGATAAAAAAGATCGAACTGAGGAAGAGAATACTCGAACAACTGGTGCGGCAATTGGAGGGGCTATTTTTGGCGCTTCTATTGGTGGTCCTGTAGGAGCAATCTTTGGTGGGATAATTGGTGCTGTTTTAGGAGAAGTTGCTAACGACTCTAAAAATAAGGGAGATAAAGATAATGGATAAGGCCATTTTGATCCCTTCGGTTGTCCTTGCCGCATTGATGATGTGTATCTATCTTTTCCGTTGCTGGCGCTCAGGTAAAGAGGTAAATAATGCTGTCTTAATCAGTTCAATTTTAAATTCAAGTGGTATTGTTTGCGGTATTGCTTTAGCTGTCAGCCCTTTCTTTCCTTATGTTAAAGGGCTCATTGGCGGCATTGATATTTATATTGTTATTGGCGGAGTGGCCGTCTTGTTTGTATCTAGTCAAGCTGTTCATAAAGATGTAATTAAATCCACCCGTGGTTCAGCAGTTAACAAGTCAAGTAACTCGGACGGCGATAAAGCTGCCGCCGGTTCTTGAAGCGTTATAAGCATTTTTAGTCTTAGTGTATATTTTAAGTAAGTTATGAAAAAAGAATTCTCAATTTATGAAAATCCTCTTTCTGAGGAAACAATGAAGTTAAGAAGAAACGCAATTCTATCTGCGGTTGTATGCTTGTTCATTTCTTTTTCAGAAGCTTTACCAACAAAGATCTCTGCAATTGGTCTTACTTTCGATAAAGTAGAACAACAGGCTACTTTAGGTTGGTTTATTTTTTCTATTTCGTTATATCTTTTTTTACACTTTATCTCTAATGCCTTTGTTGAAGTTGCAAAGTGGCTACAACCATATATTCAATCTAAAATTTATAAAGCGGAATTACATAAGCACCCAGCATTTGATGAAACGCATTTCATTGACCAGGCCGATATGGGTTATGCTCCAGACGAACAAGATCTTAATGTTATATCAAGGTGTGAATACTCTGATGCTGGGTATGCCACTAAAAGAAAATTAAAGTCGTTATACTTTTTTATATATTTAAAGTTATTCATAGAAATTGCATTGCCGTTAATTCTAGGAGTATTTGGTTTGTGTAAGTTATCTATGCTTATAACAAGCAATTAATTCGGACGCGTAACGCTTGGCTCCCGCTCGTATCTCGCCGATTTTAGCCAAGCGTTACTTGCCGTTTATTGCGGCGTTAGTTTGATAGGTAAGTTCCGTGGATAATGAAATATTGATACTTTGTTTGGGAGTTGTATCCCCTACATTCTGGTTAGCTAAGTTGCTCAAGGCAAAGTTTGACAAGAATAAGGTCATACGGAAATTGAATTGGCTTTATTTTCTATCGTCAATAGTGTGCGCTATTTGGATGTATTTTGTTGTCGAACCATCGAACTCGATAATGTATATTGTCTTACCTGTGATTTTGCTTTCGCGTTGTTCGGAAATATTATATGCATTTCTCATTGATGCTTATGACAAGATCTCAGCCCAAGATCAGTCTAGTAATTCGACTCCGCTACCAGCTAAAGAATGGTGGCACTTTGAAATTGGTAGTGAACCGATTCAAATGCATCATCGAATGGTCTTTGCGCTGAGGAGTTATATTGAACTGATCATCAACTTTTCTGTGTTATATTTTATGCTACCCTGCGAACAATGGAAAGAGCTAAAAGAACCATTGACTGTTGTTGATACTCTATATTTTAGCGGAGTGACTATTACTACTCTTGGATATGGCGACATAACTCCCACAGGGTGGTTTCCTAAGTTTTTGAGTGTGTACGAGGTTTTTTGTGGTTTCACATTATTAGTTGTTTGCTTTGCTGTATATTTGAGCAAAAAATCAAACTAACAAAGCATTTAAGAATGATTCGCAACGCTTGGCATTTCGCTTCGCTCAAGTATAGCCAAGCGCTGCTCACACCTTAATGCGACGTTACCACCGTCCGCTTTTGGCATAGAGTCGTCTGTCGAATCTAACTTATTTATGTCCAGAAATGTGTTAACTCAATACCCTAAAGATCAATTCTCAGAGATAGCTAGACATTGAGATTGGCTTAAAAAAGAGTTAATTGATTTCCATACTGTGTAGTACGCGCATATATTCAAGAAAATGAGCGACAAGCGCATTTTCTTTTTTCTGAATATCTTTAAGTACTAATAAAAAAATTAGAGTTGGCGATGCCTTAACTTATTTGTTACTAATAGACTTATTAATACATGCGCGTAACATCGGCAGAATGATGCGCGACGCTCGCACTATAAAATTGTTATATACCAAGGGAAATATGGTTCAACATTCTAACTCTGTTCAAATAATGGCTTATATTTGTGGAGTCATACTTTTGCCTGTTTATGCACTAGGTCCTCTATCTATGATTTACTTATCAAGCAATAGAATTGCGGATGGTGATTGGCAAACTTTAACTTTTTTATTTTTCTTATGTAGCGCTTTGGTTTATTTTTGTGGCAAATATTTCTTTCTATTGGTTCGTTTCCTTCGGAGTTTAAAGTTTAGTTTTACCTTCGATTCTAAAGGAATTGCTCTATGTAAAAACGGGCAATCATCATTCTATGCTTGGAGTGATTTAAAAAACTCGAAAGAATATGCTAATTGCCAAATGTATTGTTTAGTCGACTCAAATGGAGAGCACTTATTTTCTATTTGGGAGTATGCTGACAACTATCAAGAATTCCGAGATGCGGCTCTGGTACATATTGGTATATAACATGTAAATTATGTGTGGGACGTCTAAAGCTCGACTGGCGCCTGTTCCTTGCTAATTTTAGCCAAGCTTTATCCGCCCTCTATGCGGCGTTAGGGTTACAATCAAGCAATGAAGTGGGATGAACCTTGGGTTAAATCAATCCAAAAGCAAGAAAGATATAGCCTCATTTCAAAAGGGGTGTTAATCAGCTGCCTTATTGGACGTTGTTTTTCGTTATTTTGGCAGTCGTAAGTCTGTTGACTAAAGATGACTTTATCAATCATCTGGTTAAAACAATTTGGATTGCGCCTGTAGGAGGTTTCATTTTAGCTTGGGGCATGTATACGATCAGGTGGCTGTCACCAGTTAAAATTGATTCCGGCCCCAAAGGTATTATTAGAATCAAAGCAGATAATATAACTTCGATACCTTGGGAGCTGATATCTTCGTATACGTTTATTGTTGACGGCATAGTTTTTAAGTTTACGGATGATAGTGAAATTACATTTTTATTACCGAAAGATATAGATCGAGATTTAATAGCAAAAGAACTTGAAGCACACTCAATCAAAAAAGGTGTTTTATAACCTTAACAAGGTAATTAAATCGAACACAAAAGATAAGGCAGGGTTCGCTCCAAATTGTAGCCTCCATTTTGTTCAGTTTATCAAGGCGTTAGGCATCAAGGAAAGTATGGACGATAATATTAAGGTCGGAGATTGGGTCAGAAGCTATGGTTCAGGGATATGGAGAGTTCATCGAATTCTAGAACTCAATGATTTTGATATTCAAAGTCAAACTAATAAACCTAGAACTGTTGTTTTCTCTTCACGCTTTGTAAACGACGCTTATAAGCGATCCTTTGCAACAGGATGCTGTGATTCAACATTTGTTTATCACTTGCAACAAGCCGAGCGAGATGAACTCGATTCATTTATTAATCAAAATCCTGATTTATATACTAAATTCAATGCTTATAAACCAAAACCCATTGACGCTATTTACAACGCAAAAATAAATATTCCAGTTTCAAAAAGTAAATCTGAGTTAGAAGATTTCTTAATTAGTTACCAATCATTATTTTTAGAGCAACTCTTTTGTCAGTTGCATTCTTTAGGTTTAGCTTCAAGTGATAACAAAGGCTGGACGGCACAATTTGTAGCTAAAGATCACGAGGCTGTTGATGGTAAATTAGTGTATAGCTCTTCAACGTTATTGACGTTTTAGATTTTATAGAAACTAAGAATAGTATGTAAGTTTTTGAAAGGGATAAGGAAAAGATGGTCGGCATAGCAGGATTTGAACCTGCGACCCCTGACACCCCATGACAGTGCGCTACCAAGCTGCGCTATATGCCGACGTTGCAAGCCATAGTACGGCTTTTTTTATAAAAATCAATATCCCCGCAGTTTGATTGCTTGTTTATTGTTCAGGTAATCCACATTAAATCAATGGGCTAGAGGTTAATCTAGCCAATCGTTGATCGTTTTGTACATAAAGTCGCGTATTAATGGTTGAGCATCGGCATTAGGGTGCAGGTTATCGTTTTGCATAAGTTCTGGACGGCCTGCAATGCTAAGCATGAAAAAGGGCATGAGCTCAGAATCTGTTTCATCGGCAATGGTTTTAAAGCTATCGGTGAAAAGTTTTGTGTAACGCGGGCCATAGTTTGGTGGAATTTGTACTTCCATTACGGCGGTTTTCGCCCCAATTTTTTGGCTTTTTGCAATTAAATCACGTAAGTTAGCTTGCAGGCGTTTAATAGGGAAACCTCGTAAACCATCGTTTCCGCCAAGCTCAATGAGTACATGAGTGGGTTCAAATTCGCTCAGTAACGCGTCGAGTCGCCTTAGAGCACCGCCTGTGGTTTCACCGCTAATACTGGCGTTTACTAGGTATACAGATTGGTCTTTTTCATCGTACTTATCTTGTAACAATTTAACCCAGCCTTGCTCTTGTTTAAGACCGTAAGCGGCGCTTAAACTGTCACCTAAAATTAAAATTGTGTTGTCAGCTGCTGCCGTAAGTGGTTTGATTACTAACAGTAAAACGAATATAAAACGTAGGATTGGATGCATCATATGTCAGCGCTTTCTCAATTAAACATCATTCAAGTTAAAGGACTTTCTAAAACGGTCACCACGGTTGAGGGCGACCTGACCATCCTCAGTGACATCAGCTTTAATGTCAAGTCGGGCGACTCAGTTGCTGTAGTAGGCACCTCAGGTTCGGGTAAGTCTACTTTATTAAGTTTATTGGCGGGCCTTGACCAATCTACCGGTGGTAGTATCCATTTAGATGGAGCCGCATTACACGAATTAGATGAAGAAGCACGCGCAGCACTTCGCGCTGAAAAAGTAGGTTTTGTGTTTCAGTCTTTCATGCTTGTACAAAGCTTAACAGCCCTTGAAAACGTAATGCTTCCCGCTGAACTTGCAGGAAGCAAAGACGCTAAACAACAAGCCCTTGAGCTACTTGAAAAAGTAGGTTTGAGCCATCGTGTTGGCCATTACCCATCGCAATTATCTGGTGGTGAGCAGCAACGTGTAGCAATTGCTCGTGCATTTATTGGCACTCCGAAAATCTTATTTGCCGATGAACCGTCAGCAAACCTTGATAGCAAAAACGGTAAGTTAATTGAGTCTCTATTATTTGAACTAAATAAAGAGCACGGCACGACACTTATTTTAGTAACCCATGATGAGCAGCTTGCACAAAAGTGCCAGCAAATTTTACATATTGAAGCAGGGCAGCTAGTAACTGTTAAAGAAAACGAAGGAGTGCAAGCGAATGTGGGCTAAATTAGCACTAAAACTGTTTTCACGTGAGTTTAAGCGTGGCGAATTAACAGTGATCAGTGCAGCAATAGCCTTAGCTGTTCTCACTGTTTTAACACTGTCTATGGTTACCGACCGCATTGGTCATAGTATTGAAGAAAAAAGCAGCGCCTTTATTGCCGCTGACCGCGTTTTAGCAAGTAACCATGCTTTACCTGCTGAGTTTTTAGATAAAGCCAACCAAGAAAACTTACGCACCGCTAAAATAACTTACTTCGATACCATGTTATTTGCCGGTGACGAAATGCAACTTGGCTCGGTAAAAGCGGTATCAAACACCTATCCGTTAAAAGGCGAGTTAAAAGTAAAAACTAGCCTGACTGGTCAACCACAAGTAACTTCTGATATCCCAAGTCGTGGTGAAGTGTGGTTAAGTGAATCTGTGTTTTATGCGCTAAACATTAAAGTGGGCGATAAAGTAGAACTTGGTGCTGCTACGTTTACGGCTAGTCATGTTGTAGCCGAAGAGCCTGATGCACCCTTTAATGTGTTCTCGAGCAGCCAGCGAATCTTAATCAATGAAGCAGACATTGCTGTGACTGAGGTAATTCAGCCCGGCAGCCGAGTGTTTTACCGCCAACTTTATGCTGGCGACAAAGACAACTTAGATACCTTTTATGCGTGGTTAAAACCACAGATGAAAGAAAACCAGCGTTGGTATGGCGTTAAAGACCGCCAGTCACCTATTTCTAATAGTTTAAATCGTGCCGAAAGCTATTTATTGCTAGCTGGTTTACTTGGCATTATTTTAGCAGCTGTTGCTATTGCGGTATCGGCAAAACGTTATTGTGAGCGTCAGTACGACCCAGTTGCTATGATGAAAACGCTTGGCGGTAGCCGCGCTATGATCCGTAAAATCTATTTATTACATTTGAGCCTTGTATGTTCAATGTCGGTGATAGTCGGTTTACTGATTGGTTATGGTTTACAAGCGGTTGCCACGGATTATTTGGCACAAACCATGGGCTCAGCACTGCCAAGTGCATCGGCAAAACCTTGGATCATTGCGATTAGCACGGGTGTGATTTGTGCGGTTATGTTTTCAATTAAACCGCTACTCGATTTATTTGATATTCCGCCGCTGCGTGTACTTCGACGTAACTTAGGCGACCGTTTATTAGTAAGTAAAGTGCACCTTACTATGTCGGCGCTTACTGTGTTTTTACTGATGTGGTTATTTAGTAACAACATCAAAATTAGTGCAATTTTGTTCCTTTCGACGGCATTTTTAATTGCGGTGTTATTTGGCTTATCAAAGGTTATTTTTGGTGGTGGCCGCAAACTCGGTTTAAGCCCTGGTAACAGTTGGTCATTGGCGATTGCGTCAATTCAAAAGCGTGCCAATGTGAATGCCGTGCAATTAATTAGCTTTGCTTTGGCTATCAAGCTATTACTGTTTTTAATTGTACTTAAGAACGATATGATTTCAGACTGGCAGTCTCAGCTTCCTGAAAATGCCCCTAATTCATTTTTAGTGAACATTACTGAGCAAGAGTTAGAGCCTATTACTAGTTTCTTAGCGCAAAACGATATGCCAACGTCTGATTTCTATCCGGTTGTGCGTGGTCGCGTAAACGCTGTTAATGGCGAGCTGGTTGCCCGCGAAGTATCGCAAGAAGACAACGAAAAGAAAGACGAAGAAGCCCGCTCTGGTATTGGCCGCGAGTTAAACCTAACTTGGCGTAAAGACTTACCTAATCAAAACGAGCTTATCGACGGTGCATGGTTTAGTGAAGACTCAGTAGCCGAGGCATCGGTCGAAGAGTCGATGCTTGAACGCCTTGATGTAAAAATAGGCGATACGCTTACCTTCTTAATTGGTGCGCAGTCATTCGATGCAAAAATTACCAGTGTGCGTAAGGTTAATTGGACCACGCTTAAACCTAACTTCTTTATTATTTTGAGCCCTGATGTGCTAGCGAGTTTTCCTGCGACTTATATTTCATCAGTAAATGTAAAAGCAGAGAAAAAAAGAGAGTTTAATGAGCTAATGCGTCAATACCCCACGGTTAACGTGATAGATGTTGAGAGCTTTATTAAACAAATTCGCTCAACCATTGAGCAAGTATCGTTAGCGATTGGCTTTGTACTAGCGATTGTGGTTGCCTGTGGTGCTTTAGTACTTATTTCACAAGTACAAGCAAGTTTGGGTGAGCGAATGCAAGAGATTGTTATTTTGCGAACTTTAGGTGCGAAAGGGCGCTTAATTAAAAATGCCACCTTATATGAGTTTTTACTATTAGGCGTTACCGCAGGTTTAGTCGCTGCAATTGTCAGTGACATCGCTCTGTTAATAGTGCAAAAACAAATGTTCGATTTAGCAGGTAAGTTCCACCCTCATATTTGGGTGATTGGCCCAGCAGTCGGGGGGTTATTTGTGGCATGTTTAGGTTATTTGATGATAGCGCGCACAATGCGAAAAAATACCCAAGGCTTATTACGCTCGCTCGCGTAAATGTCTTAATTAAAGGTTGACTATAAAATGCTCGCAATTGCGGGCATTTTTTATGAATTGCAATTGGTTACTGGTAATTTATACAGTGCTCTGGCATTATTAAGCGCAGATAATAATGATAATAGACGAGTCAGTTAGTTGGCGATTATTTTAGGGATTGATCCTGGTTCACGATTAACAGGGTACGGCGTGATTGCTCACCAAGGTGCTAAGTTCACTTATTTAGGCAGTGGCTGCATTAAATTGGCCGATCACGATTTTCCGATACGCTTAAAAATGATTTACCAAGGGATCAGTCAATTGGTAGAGCAATTCTCCCCAGACAGTTTTGCTATCGAAAAAGTGTTTATGGCACACAACCCAGACTCAGCGCTTAAGCTCGGTCAAGCACGCGGCGCTGCTATCGTTGGTGCTTCAATGGCAGAGCTGCCAGTTTATGAATATTCGGCTAGGCAAATTAAGCAGGCCGTTGTAGGTAATGGCGGAGCCGATAAGTCTCAAGTACAGCATATGGTTAAAAACATTTTAAAGCTGCCAGGTACCCCTCAAGCCGATGCCGCAGATGCCTTAGCAATTGCTATTTGTCATGCTCACTCAGAACAAAATTTAATAAAACTTGCGGGCAGTGCGAGCAAAACCGTAAGAGGACGATTAAGGAAGTAATATGATTGGTCGATTAAATGGCTTACTAGTAGAAAAGCAGCCACCAGAAATTCTTATCGAAGTAAGTGGTGTAGGCTACGAAGTACAAATGCCGATGACTTGCTTTTATGATTTACCGGCAGTGGGTGAGCAAGCGATTATTTATACCCATTTTGTGGTACGTGAAGATGCCCAGCTATTATTTGGCTTTAACAACAAAACCGAACGCGCTTTATTTAGAGAGCTTTTAAAAGCCAATGGTGTAGGGCCAAAGCTTGGTCTAGCTATTTTATCGGGTATGTCGGCGCAGCAATTTGTAAGTTGTGTTAATAATGAAGATGCGACCACACTGGTTAAACTACCGGGCGTTGGTAAAAAAACGGCTGAGCGTTTAGTGCTCGAAATGAAAGACCGGCTTAAAAATTGGGGTAATGACTTATTTACACCATTTAGCGATAATGCCGTCATTGAGCCATCAAGTGATGATACCCTAGTGGCAAATAATGCTGCTGATGATGCTGTATCAGCACTTGTGGCATTAGGCTATAAGCTACCGCAAGCACAAAAAGCGGTTAAAACAGTGAACAAACCAGATATGACGACCGAGGTTCTAATTAAAGAAGCTCTAAAATCAATGTTGTGAGTAAACCATGATTGAAGCAGATCGCTTAATAGATGCGAGTGAACAAAGTAACGAAGACAGTGTTGATCGTGCCATACGACCAAAACTGTTAACCGATTACACCGGCCAGCCGCATGTTAAGCAGCAAATGGAAATTTTTATTGAGGCTGCTCGCCATCGTGGCGAAGCGCTGGATCACTTATTAATATTTGGTCCACCGGGTCTTGGTAAAACCACACTTGCAAACATTGTTGCCAACGAGCTTAACGTTAATATTAAAACAACGTCGGGGCCAGTGCTTGAAAAAGCAGGGGATTTAGCCGCACTTTTAACGAACCTTGAAGAAGGTGACGTACTGTTTATTGACGAAATTCACCGTTTGAGCCCGCAAGTCGAAGAGATTTTGTATCCAGCAATGGAAGATTATCAGCTGGATATCATGATAGGTGAAGGCCCTGCAGCACGTTCAATCAAGCTTGATTTACCGCCATTTACTTTAATTGGCGCAACAACTCGTGCAGGCTCACTCACCTCACCACTTAGAGACCGTTTTGGCATCGTACAGCGATTAGAGTTTTATTCAGTTGAAGACCTCTCAAAAATTGTTGCCCGTTCAGCAAGCTTTTTAGACTTAACCATGTGTGATGAAGGCGCTACAGAAATCGCCAAGCGCTCACGTGGTACACCTCGCATAGCTAATCGTTTATTACGCCGCGTTCGTGATTACACCCAAGTGAAATCAGACGGTAAAGTGAATGCTACAGTTGCCGAGCAAGCCCTCGATATGATTGATGTCGATAAAAGCGGTTTTGACTACATGGATAGAAAATACTTGCTAGCTATTATCGAAAAATTTATGGGCGGCCCCGTTGGCCTTGATAACCTAGCGGCTGCAATTGGCGAAGAAAAAGAAACCATTGAAGATGTGATAGAGCCGTTTTTAATTCAACAAGGCTTTATACAACGCACCCCACGCGGACGACTTGTTTCAGACATTGCCTACCTGCACTTTGGATTAACGCCAGAAAAATAACTAAAAACCCCGTGAAGCGGGGTTTTTAGTAGTTAGATTTCAGAAGTTAGATATTAGTTGATCGAGAGGGTGGTTTTATTTTTGTGTAATTAACAAAAAGCTTGCTATAGATGATATTAGTTTTACTTTGTCCTAACCACTAACCACTAACCACTAACCACTAACCACTAACCACTAACCACTAACCACTAACCACTAACCACTGGGTTGTTGTCTCATTTTAACATCTGTAATTCACATGCTGTTAAGTTATCGATAGGTATTCTCATTGACGTTTGTGTAGGCAAAAAAAAGCCCGCATAAGGATGCGGGCAAACAACAAGTTGAAGGAAGTAATCCAGGGAACTACGGTCTACTTAAAAAAGGTTTTATCCAGATTTAAGCAAACCTAGTGCAATACGAATTTTCATATTGCTAAAAACGGAGCTTAATGAAAGAAACTTTCATGAGGTTGCTAGCTCGGTATAGGTAAATAATACGCAATGATGGATTTTTCTTCAAACTAGAAAAATTTTATTTTCAGATAAAAAAAACTAATGTGAGCATATTTTTTAATTGTTTTCTTTTTGTTCACATTGTGAATATATTAATTTTAAGTTTATGAATGGGAAGGTTTTTATAAATTTTAAGAACTTTATTCAGGATTAGTTTAAGTATTCTGTAGTAGATTCGTAAAAGTGCTTTTGGGTGTTTATGCGTTATTTATGAATAAACGCCGAGTTTTTGGCTGTTTTGGTTGCTTTTTAGTGTCACTGTAGTGACTTATTATTAAGGTGAAAATATGCATAATTGTATTGATAAAACCTAATATGGCTAAAAAATAACTAAGCAAATTGCTTTTTACCGTTATTTGCCGCTAATTCACAGCAAGAGCGTTGTCAGTTCATAGCTGACTAGATACACTAGATGTAACTTTTGGCCGCCTTTGTGGTCAATAAATACAAGTGTAAAAAATATAACAAATTACATAGAAATCTATTTTAGGAGTTTAACGTGGGATCAGGGCTTAACTTTTTAGATCTTATTCTAGAAGCCAGTGTACTTGTCCAGCTAGTAATGTTGGCATTAGTCGGTATGTCGGTAATGTCATGGGCAATTATCTTTCAGCGTAAAAAAGCGATTTCTGATGCACTTAATGGCGCAAAGCGCTTTGAGCAGAAGTTTTGGTCGGGTATTGACCTAAGTAAATTATACAACGAAGTATCAGCGCGTCCTGGAGGCGCATCAGGTGTTGAAGCATTATTCGTTGCAGGTTTTAAAGAGTTTGCACGTCATAAGAAAAATTCACCACAAAGTGCAAGTATTGTTATGGAAGGCACACACCGTTCAATGCGTGTTGCTTTATCGCGTGAAGTTGAAAAGCTTGAGTCAAGTTTATCGTTTTTAGCAACAGTGGGTTCTATTAGTCCTTACATCGGCCTGTTTGGTACGGTGTGGGGTATTATGAACGCATTTATCGCATTAGGTGAAGTTAAGCAAGCAACGCTACAAATGGTAGCGCCAGGTATTGCTGAAGCACTAATCGCAACAGCAATGGGTTTATTTGCTGCAATTCCAGCTGTTATTGCTTACAACCGTTTTGCAAACAAAGTAGAAAAGCTTGAAGGTAATTATATTAACTTCATGGAAGAGTTCGCCAATATTTTACACCGCCAAGCTGCTGCGCAAATAGAGGCTAAAGCGAATGTACCAGCGTAAGAAACGTCGCCCAGTAGGTGAGATAAACGTAGTTCCTTACATTGACGTAATGTTGGTACTACTAATCATATTTATGGCAACTGCGCCACTTATTACTCATGGTGTAAAAGTAGATTTGCCAAAGATGGAAGAATCGGATCTTGTTGATACTAAAGATACGCCTCCAATTATTGCGTCAATTGATGCTGAAGGTAAGTACTATGTAAGTATTGGTACAGATCCTGAAGCACCAATGGAAGCGTTGGATGTTGCTGCAGTGATTAAACTTCAGCTGCAAAAGAATCCAGATACGCCAGTGATGATCAAAGGTTCGGGCCGTGTTTCTTATCAAGAAGTACTGCTACTCATGGACTTTTTGAAAAATGCCGGTGTGCCTTCAGTGGGTCTAATGACCGAATCATTTGAGGGTTAGTATGCGTGAGTCATTAATCAAATCGATTCTATTACATCTGGGTATTATTGGTTTTTTAATTGGATCAGCTAGTTTTCATTTACCTACTCCTAAGGTAATGGAAGTAACTTTGAATCCAGCTATGCCTGAGCCAGAAAAGGCTGTTTCAGCAGTTACGGTAGACCAACAAAAGGTTGAACAAAAAATTGCTGAGCTAAAAAAGCAAGAAGAAGCGAAAAAACAAGCTGAAGCAAAGCGTCTTCGTGATCTCGAACGACGTGCTAATGATGCACGTAAGCAACGTGAAGCGGAAGACCGTCGTCTTAAAAAGCTAGAACAACAGCGCCGCGCGAAAGAGAAAGAAAAAGCAGAAGCCGAAGCACAAGCGAAAAAAGCACGTGAAATTCAGCAAAAAGAACGTGCTAAAGCGCAACAAGCTGAAAAGCAAAAGCAAGAAGCTGAAGCAGCAGCAAAAGCTGCAGCAGAAAAGCGCAAAGCTGAAGAAGAGGCGTTAAAGAAAGCGGAAGCAGAGCGTAAGCGTAAAGCTGCCGAAGCAGAAGCTGAACGTAAACGCAAAGAAGCCGAAGCCGAGCGTAAACGCCAGCAAGCATTGCAAGAGCAAATGTTGCAAGAGCAGTTAGCTGCTGAGCAAGCTGCACGAAATAAAGTTCGTCAACAGCAAATTGTAAGTGAAGTCGACAAATACAAAGCCTTAATAATGGCACGTATTCAGCAAACTTTACTTATCGATGAAAAGATGAAGAATAAACAATGTCGTGTAAATATTCGTCTTGGCTTTAATGGCTTAGTAACACAAGTTAAGTCATTAGGTGGTGATAAATTAGTGTGTGAAGCTGCGCTTCGAGCTGTTCGTATGGCAGATACACTCCCGGTATCACCTGATAAAGACGTATTTGAGCAACTTAAAAATATTAATTTAACAATCAAGCCAGAATTCTAAAGGAATGATATGTTCAACCAGATAAAAACAGCATGTTTTATTGTATTACTGGGCTTTCATGGCATCGCCAGTGCTGCACTAGAAATTGTTATTACCGAAGGTGTTGATGGTGCACGTCCGATTGCGGTTGTGCCATTTCAATACAATGGGGTTGGCCCCATCCCTGAAAAGTTAAGTACTGTTATTGCAGCAGACTTAATGCGTAGTGGTAAATTTAAACCTATTGATGTAGCAACAATGCCTCAATTACCAGCAACTGATACTGACGTTGACTATGCTGCATGGGTTAATAAAGGTGTTGAAGCCGTTCTTGTTGGTCAAGTTGAACAACAGCCAGGTGGACGTTACTTAGTTAAGTATGAGCTTATTGATGTTATTCGTGGTCAGATCACGGGTGGTCAAACACAGATGATGAGTAACGGTAAGTTAGTTAAAAGCCAAGACCATATTCTTGATGCAAGAGAAAGTGTAATAGCTGAAACGGGTTTCCGCCGCTACGCTCACCGCATCAGTGATGTTGTATACGAAGCTTTAACTGGCGAAAAAGGTGCATTCTTAACGAAGATTGCCTACGTTATTGTGAGAGAAAATCAGGCAATGCCTTATCAGTTAGTCGTTGCTGATTATGATGGTTTTAATGAGCAAGTATTACTTCGCTCGAAAGAACCATTAATGTCACCGGCATGGTCACCAGATGGTACTAAGCTTGCGTATGTAACATTTGAAAATCGTCAAAGCCAAATTTACATTCAAGATTTATACACGGGTAAACGTGAGCTGATCACAAGTCACCCTGGTATTAATGGTGCGCCACAGTTCTCACCTGATGGCAAAAAGCTACTATTAGTGCTCTCTAAAGACCGCAATGGTGCAACAGAAGTATATGTTTTAGACCTTGCAACTCGCAAAGAAAGACGCCTTACAAATCACCGTAGTATAGATACTGAACCATCTTGGTTCCCTAATGGGCAAGATATTGTGTTTACGTCTGAAAGGGGTGGTAATGCCCAGATTTATAAGTTAAATTTGCAAACTGGTAGGTCAAAACGCATGACGTTTGACGGAGATATGAACCTAGCAGGTTCGGTTTCTCCAGACGGAAAAGAATTAGTGATGGTGAACCGTACCAACGGTCAATACCATCTTGCTAAGAAAGAGCTAGCTACAGGTGCGTTCCAAGTATTAACTAGAACACGCCTTGATGAATCGCCGAGTATCGCACCAAACGGCTCGATGATTATCTACAGCACGCTTCATAATAATAAACAGGTGTTGGCGTTAGTTTCTATGGATGGTCGCTTTAAAGCACGCTTACCTGTGCTAGACGGACAAGTTAAGGCACCGGCTTGGTCGCCTTATTTACAGTAATTATACTGGTTTACTCAATATAGGAATCAATTAAATGCAACTTAATAAAACTTTAAAAGGCCTGCTAATTGCTGTGCCAGTGATGACATTAGCGGCGTGTAGCTCTTCTTCAGGTGTTGATGAAGGTGCTGCAAACCAATCTAACCAAGGTATGGTTGAGCAATCAAACAACACTGATACTGTTGAAGTTGCAACGCTTACTCCAGAGCAACAAGCTGAAGAAGCACTTCGTGAAAAATACGAAGCGTTACGTCAAGAGCAAATCATTTACTTTGGTTTTGATAACGCAAAAATCCAAAGCAAGTATGCTGAACTATTACAAGCACACGCTGAATTCTTAGTACAAAACCCTTCAGTTAAAGTACTAATCGAAGGTCACGCTGATGAGCGCGGTACGCCTGAGTACAACATCGCACTAGGCGAGCACCGTGGTCAAGCAGTAGAAAAATACTTACAAAGTTTAGGTGTTTCTGCTAGCCAAATGTCAGTAGTGAGCTATGGTGAAGAGAAGCCAATGGTTAAGTCTCGCACTGAAGAAGCGTTCGCGAAGAACCGTCGCGCAGTATTAGTTTACTAATAAAGAGTCATTATGAAGCCGAAAATTATTTTGGCAGCAATGATCTTAAGCGGGAGCACCCAGTTATGGGCTGCTCCCGCTCCTGTTTCAGAAGCTGCAAGCTCGCAATCGAGCATTGAGAAGCGTTTAGTCGCTTTAGAAAACATGATGAAGTCACGTAATTTATTGCAAGCTGAGCTTCAGCAGCAGCTTAATATTTTACAAGACGAAGTGAGCCAAGTACGTGGTATTACAGAAGAGCAAAGCTATAAGCTTGAAAAAGTACTGCAACGTCAGCGTGAGCTATATCAAGAAATTGAGAACCGAGTTAGCCAAGCTTATAGCCAGCCTGCTGCAACACAAACTCAACCTACAAATACTTATACAGATGTAGGTGCATCACAGGCAATCAGTTCAGACTTATCTGAAAACGAAGCTTATGAGCGTGCAGTGGCGTTAATCATGAAAGATAAACGTTATGAGCAAGCAATTCCTGAGTTTCAAGCATTCTTAACGACATACCCAAATTCAGTGTATGCATCTAATGCGCATTATTGGTTAGGTCAGCTGTTAACTATTCAAAACGATCAAGCAGGTGCGACTGAGCACTTTAAAGTTGTTGTGAATGAATACCCTAATTCTAATAAGCGCCCAGATGCAATGTTAAAGTTAGGAAACTTATTAGCGGATCAAGGTTTAGGCGAGCAAGCCCTTAAAACCTTTAATGATTTAATTAATCAGTACCCAAGTACTACCGCTGCTAAATTAGCCACAGAACGTCTGTCGCAAATGTAGATTTGACCTGATTAGACTGCTTTTTGACATAAGCGGTCTAAAATTAGGCAACTAGACATAAAAACTTAAAAAAAGAGATATTTTCTGTTGCACTCAGCATTTAAATAAGTATTATAAGCGCCCGCAGCAGGCGATTGGTAACAACAGCCAAAATGCGGAAAAAAGAGCGGGTCATTAGCTCAGTTGGTAGAGCAGTGGACTTTTAATCCATTGGTCGATGGTTCAAGTCCATCATGACCCACCATTCTCTTAGAATGGTAATCTTTAATCGACGGATTTACGTATAGCTTTTATAAGCAATTAGAGCGGGTCATTAGCTCAGTTGGTAGAGCAGTGGACTTTTAATCCATTGGTCGATGGTTCAAGTCCATCATGACCCACCATTCTTTGAATGGTTCTATATAGGCGGATTTACGCAGCTTTTATTAGCATCAGAGCGGGTCATTAGCTCAGTTGGTAGAGCAGTGGACTTTTAATCCATTGGTCGATGGTTCAAGTCCATCATGACCCACCATTCTTTGAATGGTTTTATATCGGCGGATTTACGCAGCTTTTATTAGCATCAGAGCGGGTCATTAGCTCAGTTGGTAGAGCAGTGGACTTTTAATCCATTGGTCGATGGTTCAAGTCCATCATGACCCACCATTCTTTTGAATGGTCTTAAATCGGCGGATTTACGCAGCTTTTACAAGCATCAGAGCGGGTCATTAGCTCAGTTGGTAGAGCAGTGGACTTTTAATCCATTGGTCGATGGTTCAAGTCCATCATGACCCACCATTCTTTTGAATGGTCTCATATCGGCGGATTTACGCAGCTTTTTATAAGCAACAGAGCGGGTCATTAGCTCAGTTGGTAGAGCAGTGGACTTTTAATCCATTGGTCGATGGTTCAAGTCCATCATGACCCACCATTCCTCGAATGGTCTCATATCGGCGGATTTACGCATCAAAATTTCCAGAGCGGGTCATTAGCTCAGTTGGTAGAGCAGTGGACTTTTAATCCATTGGTCGATGGTTCGAGTCCATCATGACCCACCATTCTTTTGAATGGTTCTATATCGGCGGATTTACGCATCTAAATATCCAGAGCGGGTCATTAGCTCAGTTGGTAGAGCAGTGGACTTTTAATCCATTGGTCGATGGTTCAAGTCCATCATGACCCACCATTCCTGATTTATCTTTTCTTTCTAAGTTATCCTTTATTTATCTTAACAGCTCACAGCAATACTGTTCATTAGCTTAAGATTCTCGTATAATTCGCGCCATGAATGCACTGTGGACTAAGTGGTCGAGAAATGAGTCTAGCTGAACAAATTATGCCTGAAGATTATATCTTCCCTCCAAAGCCAGCTCCGTTATCAAAAGACGAGCAAGCTGAGTATAAGGCACGTATCAAACAATTATTAAAAGACAAGAACGCGGTTCTTGTTGCCCATTATTACACTGATCCTGAAATTCAAGCACTAGCTGAAGAAACAGGCGGTTGTGTTGCTGACTCGCTAGAAATGGCGCGTTTTGGCGCTAAGCACGACGCAGATGTAATTGTGGTAGCCGGTGTTCGCTTTATGGGCGAAACAGCAAAAATCCTTACGCCAAATAAAACCGTTGTTATGCCAACACTTGCTGCAACCTGTTCATTAGACGTAGGTTGCCCAATTGAAGAATTCTCAGCGTTTTGTGATCAGCACCCTGATCGCAAGGTAGTAGTGTATGCAAATACATCAACCGCTGTTAAAGCGCGTGCAGATTGGATTGTTACTTCTTCATGTGCCCTAGAAATCGTTGAGCACCTTGATGAGCAAGGCGAAAAAATCATTTGGGGTCCAGATAAACACTTAGGTTCTTACATTCAAAAGAACACAGGTGCAGACATGATCATGTGGAATGGCGCCTGTATCGTTCATGATGAGTTTAAAACCAAAGCACTTAAGGATATGAAAGCCTTACACCCAGATGCGGCTGTATTGGTTCACCCAGAGTCTCCTGCGGAGATAGTAGCCTTAGCTGATGCGGTTGGCTCAACAAGCCAACTAATCAAAGCAGCGCAAACTATGGACAACAAAAAGTTCATCGTAGCGACTGACCGAGGTATTTTCTACAAAATGCAGCAGTTATGCCCAGAGAAAGAATTCTTTGAAGCACCAACAGCAGGTGAAGGCGCAACATGTAAAAGCTGCGCACATTGCCCGTGGATGGCAATGAATGGCTTAAAAGCGATTGAAGAAGCACTGACAGACCCAGAAGGTAAAGAAGTGTTTGTTGATATGGACTTACGCGAAGGCGCATTAAAGTCGCTTAACCGTATGTTAGATTTTTCAGCAACGCTTCAACGCTAAGAACGAATCGTCTATACAAAAGGCAAGGTGCACACCTTGCCTTTTTTGTTTGATTACTAATCACTTAACTGCACTATTTTAAAAAGCCCTTGCGTCTGTAGGGTTGTTTTCATACTATAACGCCGCTGCTAAACTCTAAGCAGCGTTAGGTGACGTGTCCGAGTGGCTGAAGGAGCACGCCTGGAAAGTGTGTATACGGCAACGTATCGAGAGTTCGAATCTCTCCGTCACCGCCATTTCTTAAATTTACCCCACCATTGCAAAGTGTTTTTCAAGGTTACATTTAGCGCGCATCGCTATGTGGCTACTGACCTTTCTGGCAAGTTCTATCACTAATAATTCAAGTTGTTCACGGCTATAACCAAGCAGTACACAGCGTTTAAGTTGCTCGCTAACTAAGTTGCTGGCATCGTCTAATGCAAATAAAGCGCCTAAAGAGGCAAGCTCAAAAACTCTGTTGTTTTGCTGCTCTATGCCAAAAGGTAGTTGGCCAAATGTGAGTGCGGTTTTTAGCTGCTGCTCTGTGCGTTTGATAAGCAACGCATTTGAACCTTGAATATCATCAAGTGACTTTAAAATCTCCAGTGCTAACAATGCTTTTGGCACCCCAGAATATACACTGATATGCGGTAAAATATCACACAACACTTGCATTGAAACGCCATCATTCAATGCGTGCTGACATGCTCGTTTTAACAAAGGCTTGTCATGAACGGTGACCAAAGCAGCGATCGCGACAAACACAAATAAATCCGTGTTGTTATGGTTCATAATATCTCTTTTGATTTTAGGTATTGAATATATTGAAGTTTTGTAGCAGTTGCTGATTACATAGAGCATGCAATCGAAAAATTGAAAATACATTATGGTCGATGATGGCTATTTCTGCTTGCCATAAATGATTTAATTTTTGCCTAAAATAACGAACTGTTACCTTAAATGGTCCTAACCTCAAATTACAGTGATACACTTAATTGAGTGTTTATTAGAGGTAATTTAAATGCGTCAGGCATTAATAGAAGCAGTGAAAGCAATAGCGATTGCAGACGGTAATTTTGAAACAGCAATTCCAGAGTTATTAGTGTTCAGACGAAGCGAAGTTTCATTACCGATGGCCTGCGTGTATGAGTTAGGGCTGGGTATTAGCTTGCAAGGTGCAAAGCGAGTTGTGCTGGGTGAACATAGTTATGATTACACTGACGGGCAATCGCTGGTGACCTCAGTCGACGTGCCTGTTGCGTCGCATATTACTCGTGCTAGTAAAGAGCAGCCATTTTACGGTCTTTACTTACGCTTAGATGCTCATGAAATCAGCCACATTGTTGCAGAAATGGAGTTCGCAGGGCAAGACAAGTTCCCTAAGCACCAAGCTATGTCGGTGGTTGATACTGATAACGGCTTACTTGATGCTTTACTAAGGCTTATTCAACTCGACAACGAGCCACAATTAAAAGCTAACCTTGCGCCACTTATTAAAAAAGAAATTATATTGCGTTTGTTAAATAGCCCGCATAGCCCTTATTTAAGGCAAATTGTGATGTCTGGCTCAGCCCATCAAAAAATCGCTAAGACCTTGTGTTGGTTAAAAGAAAACTTTACCAGTCAATTTTCAATTGATGATTTAGCCCGTGATGCACATATGAGCCCGTCGACATTCAGACTGCATTTTCGTGATGTAGTAAAGATGAGCCCGTTGCAATACGTAAAAAATTTACGGCTACAAGCGGCAAGGCAATTAATGCTGAATGAGCGAATTGATGTAGGCTCTGCGGCTTTAAAAGTGGGCTACGAGAGTCCATCGCAGTTTAGCCGCGAGTACACACGCTTTTTTGGCAAGCCACCGATTAAAGATATTTCAGCACTGCGGTTACAACAAATCGCATAAAAAAGGGAGCGCATGGCTCCCTTGTATTTAAAATCGTCTTTTTGGCATTCTCAATTGTGAGTCAAACTCATCGGGGAATAAAATGGTGCCGTCGTCTTGGTCTGTTGGAAATACAGCAATAAGTAAGTCATCTTGTTCAAGGCCTGGTGTCCAGCGGCTTAACCAGTCTTTTACAGGGATGGCTTTTGGTGTGCAGTCTTGCCATTCACCGGTTGCCCAGCTTTGGGCAAATTCGCGGCTAGGCCATACAGGCACGCAGTCGTCGTCTTCGTTTGAGAGCATGACGCAGCCATGTTCATCATTGAGGATCCACACTTGTTTAAACTCTTGTACCGTTTCAAACATATAAGCGAGTCGTTTCTTTGCGCCTAAGGCGAGTACAGTATCAAATTCAGTTTCAACACGTTTAGCAGTTGCATTATTCATGACAGGCTCACTCTTTTAGTTATACACAGCTACACCTTAATCATAAGGTGATAAATTAATATGACAAGTAAAGTTATTAGCTAAATTAATTTACTAATGCAGCAAATAGATCGTCAGCAAGTTGTTGCAGAGATTTAGGGTCTTGATTTGTCAGCGCATAGGTACGAATACCGTATATGCCCATGACTAAAAAGCGTGCAAGTTGTTGCGCTGACTTGCTACTTACAAATTCGTTGTTATTTAGGGCTTTTTGAAGTTGCTTGGCGAGGGCATGCTCGTATGCATTAAGGTTGCTACGCAGCACAGTGCAAATTTGTGGGTCATTGCCTTCAACCTCAGAAATACTCTTTGTAAGTAAGCATACTTTAGCTACTTCACCTTCAATACACTCATCAACAATCACAGTTAAGTAATGTTTAAGAGTTGATAAAATTGATTGTTGGTCATTAAAAAGGGCTGTAAATTGTTGGTTTCTGTCTTTTTGATATTGCTCGGTGGCGGCTAAAAACAAGCCTTTTTTGTTGCCATAAGCCGCGTAAATAGAACCCGGGTGAAGGTGAGTCACTTCTTTTAATTTTTGCATACTGGTCTTCGCATAGCCATATTTCATAAAAGCATGCATGGCTTGGCGTAGTACAAATTCAGTATCAAATTCAGCAGTTCTCATTAAAGCTCCTCACGGTTTATAATACCAATCCGCAATAATACTTAGTCATTTTGAGGGATTAAACCTGTCGCTACCCGCGTTAAAAATTTCTGATTTAGAACAACTAAATAACGAAATTTTTGCCTTGTTATCAACGAGGTTTTCTTGCCTCAAAATAGACCACTTAATTAAGCGAATTGGTATAAACGAAGTTTACGTAATCTTGAACGATTATTCAAAATAAACCTTGAAGTATGTTTGTTTCGCCCTTATCTTGAATGTGTGTTCAAGATAAGGATAAAACCATGACAACCGATTTACTTTCTCCGTTTAAACTAAATGACAGCATTGAGTTGCAAAACCGTGTACTAATGGCACCCCTTACACGCTGTATGAGCGACGATAATCTCGTACCTACCCAAGCAATGGTTGACTATTATGCGCGCCGTGCTGATGCGGGCTTAATTATTAGCGAAGCAACGATTATTCGCCCAGATTCACAAGGTTATCCAAATACACCGGGTCTATTTACTAGCGAACAAATTCAAGGCTGGAAGAAAGTCACCGATGCTGTGCACGCAAAAGGCGGCAAAATGTTTGCTCAGCTTTGGCACGTAGGTCGTGTTGCTCACCCTCACTTTTTTGGTGGTGATGTACTGGCGCCATCAGCAATTGGTGTTGAAGGTTCGGTACCGAGAATGCGTGAATTAACTTACGTTACTCCAAAAGCGGCAACCATTGAAGACATCCAAGGTTTAATAGCTGATTACGCAAAAGCCGCCGAAAACGCTATTGAAGCGGGTTTTGACGGGGTTGAAATTCATGGTGCGAATGGTTACTTAATTGATCAATTCTTACACTTTGCTGCCAACCAACGTGAAGACCAATACGGGCAAACACCAGAAAACATGTCACGTTTTGCTCTTGAAGTCGTTGATGCTGTCGTGGCGGCAATTGGTGCAGATAAAACTGCATTACGTTTATCGCCAGGTGCGTATTTTAATATGACTGAAAGCGATGGTGATAAAGCAGTATTCGATTATCTGTTACCAGCCCTTGAAACACGTAATCTTGCCTACTTACATGTTGGTATTTTTGATGACAGCATGCGCTTTGCAAGCTTAGGTGATAAGTCAGCGTCTGAATATATGCGCGGTGCGTATAAAGGTACGTTAGTAGGGGTAGGTAGCTATAGCTTTGAGTCGGCTAATCAAGCTATCGATAACAACCAATTTGATTTAATTGCGATTGGTCGTCCATTCATTGCGAACCCAGATTACATCAGCAAAGTTAAAAATGGTGAAACCTTAACACCATACAGCGATGAAATGCTGGCTGAACTGATTTAAGCAAACCTAATAATATTGTCCAACCAATAAGCGCTCAGTTAATTTAACTGGGCATTTTTTCTAATGCTTTCTTATTTATTAAACAGTTAAGTCTTAAATATGCCATGAAAATGCATTAATTGTTTAATTGTTGTGTCAAATATTTTGACCCTAAATGTAATACGCGCTCTGCATACTGTGCCCGCTTTTAAATACGTAACCTTGGAAAAACAATGAGCACAGTAGCAAAAAAAACAAAGCTAAGCCTTGTAGTCGCAACGCTTTTAGCAACATCGGCACATGCAAACACGAATAACGAAATTGAAGAAATTACCGTTGTTGCAAAGCCAACCAGTTATGCAAATAACGTTATTGAACCTGCGATGCTTGAGCAACAAAGTTCAGTATCAAGTGTGTTAGCCGTGATTGATAACCTACCGGGTATTAGCATCAACGAAGGTGATGCATTCGGTGGTGACGATTGGTCAACCACCATCACTATGCGTGGCTTTAGTATTGATGGTAATCAACAGCAATTAGGTATGACGATTGATGGTATTCCTAATGGTGGTTCTAACTATGGTGGCGGTGCAAAAGCAAACCGTTACTTAGACAGCGAAAACTTAGCAACGGTTGAAGTAGGGCAAGGTACGTCTGATATTGCTTCAGCATCACTCGAAGCATTAGGTGGTACTTTTAATTTTGTGAGTGCACAACCGAGTACCGAGCAAAGCACCACATTTGCTTATACAACGGGTGATCACAATGCTAGCCGCTACTTTGTGAAGCACGAAACTGGCACTGTGTTTGATAACACGCAAGCCTATATCAGCTATTCGCAAACAGACACCAGTCGTTGGATTGGTGATGGCAGCAATGGTGGTAAAGACAGCCAGCACATCGAAGCGAAGTTTGTATCCGACTTTAGCGACTTAACCGTAACGGGTCGTGTTTCGTATGATGATGTTCACGAAATTAACTATAACAGCATCAGTATTAGTGAATTTGAACAAAACCCTGATTGGGATCGTTTAACTTGGAATTGGACAGGCGTGCCGCATTTTGATCAAATGTTTGCTGAGGGCTGGGGTACACTGCGTGAAAATACCCTTGCGTATGTAAAGTTTGATTACGCGCTAAGTGCCACTTCAAACTTAAGCTTGTCGCCTTACTATCATAAAAACTCAGGTCGTGGCGATTGGATCCCGCCTTATTTAACGTCACCGGTTGATGATGGAAATCCAACAACGATTGGCGGCGAAAATGCTGGCAATTATGGCTTTACAGATAGTGAGGGTAACCCACTGGCACCTGCTGCAGGTTGTACGGCAAGTTTAGAGTGGCCATGGTCTTCAGGCCCTGGCTTAAACCCAGCCTGTTACCCAGATGATGCGATTCCGGTTATGTCGTATCGTCATACTCACTATAAAAAAGACCGCTTAGGTATGACCGGTGAATACCAAGTAACCCTTGGCAACCATGACATTGAAGCCGGTTTTTGGTTTGAACAAACAGACCGTGATGAGTCACGTGACTGGCATAAAGTTATTGATGCCCGTATTTATCATCACTTTGACCATACGCCGTATTGGACACAATATAAAAACACCTTCGAAACAGATACATTCAAGTGGTACGTACAAGACTCAATCAGTTTAGGCGACTTCACACTTAATTTAGGTGCTAAACAGTACCTTGTTGAGCTGCAGCGTTATAACCATTTTGAAGATGAGTACTCAGATAAAATCGACAGTGATTCAGACGTACTATTCAGCGGTGGTGTGCTGTATCAGCTATCTGCAAGCACAGAGCTATTCACCAGCTACAGCGAAAACTTTGCGGCAATTAAAGATGGTGTACTTGAACGTGATTCATCAACACTGACCGAAATTGAACCTGAAACAGCTGAAAACATCGACCTTGGTGTTCGCTACAGTGATGACCGCTTAAGCTTAACGGCAACAGCTTACAGCATTGAATTTGATAACCGTATTACCTTTATTGCTCCGGGCAGTGATACAGATGGAATTGATTACACCATTGGCACGAACGGTTCTTACATCAACGTTGGTGGAATTGAGTCAACGGGTGTGGAGCTTTCTGCAAGCTATATGCTGACTGACAAATGGAATCTTTACACATCGTATACCTACAATAACTCTGAGTATCAATCGAACGATCCAAGTGCTTACAAAAGCGATGGTGAGTTACTTGAAGATGCAACAGCCAGCTTTAAAGCGGGTGATGAAGTGATTGACTCAGCACAAGATTTATTTGTGGTATCAGCAGATTACTACAGTGGTGATTTCCGCTTTGGTTTATCAGCTAAATACACAGGTGAGCGTTTAGGTGCATGGACTGATGAACAAACCCGTTCACGTAACGAGGTTGATGGTTACACCTTGGTTGATTTAAACATAGGTTATAACACCAGTCTTGATTCTGGTGTGTTTAAATCACTCGACCTTGCATTTGTGGTGAATAACCTGTTTGATAAATCTTATCTAGCAGGTGGTACTGGTAATGGTTCAACCTACTTTATTGGTGCACCACGTACAGCTGCTCTAACACTTACAGCGCAGTTTTAAGCAATAAGCTAACGTTTAAACAGCCCATCTTTGATGGGCTTTTTTGCAGGTGAGATATGAAAAAAATAATTTTAGCCACGGCGGTGGTGGCTGCATCACTTTTAAGCATAAGCTGTAAAGCTGCCGACAATGTTGTGCTTGTTACTCTTGATGGGCTTCGCTGGCAAGAAGTGTTCTCAGGGGCAGATGAGAACCTTATTGATAACACTGATTTTGTTGCAGATACAGATGAACTAAAGGCGCTTTTTTGGCGAGATGATCAAGCACAGCGTACTCAAGCGTTAATGCCATTTTTTAGCGAAACATTGGCAAAGCAAGGCGTTTTGATTGGCGATAGAACTCAAGGCTCATTGATGTCGGTAAGCAACCCGTGGTATTTCTCATACCCAGGTTACAGTGAAATTTTAACCGGCGTAGTAGACGAAAATATCGATAGTAACGATAAAGTGCCTAACCCCAATAAAACCATTTTAGAGAGTTTAAATTCTCAGCCAGAATTTAAAGGTAAAACCGCGCTTTTTGGTAGCTGGGATGTGTTTCCCTATATTGTAAATCGTGAGCGCAGTGGGGTTTATGTTAATGCTGGCTTTGAAACTTTTGATGCAGTGAACTCAGAGGAAGTGAGTTTACTAAACCAAATGCAAAGTGAGATCCCAAGCCCTTGGCACAATGTTCGCCTCGACAGCTTTACCTACCGATTTGCCAAACAATATTTATTAAATAAACAGCCGCGTTTGCTAGTTATTAGCTTGGGTGAAACCGATGACTTTGCTCATAACGGTAAATACGATGCCTATTTAAAATCAGCTAAACAAAGCGATGCGTTTATCCGTGACCTTTGGCAAACAATTCAACAAACACCGGGCTATAAAGACAATACCACATTGATCATCACGACCGATCATGGCCGTGGCAGTCATGCTGATGATTGGCAGCATCATAGTTCGAAGCGTGCTTTGGCACGTTCAGAGCAAGGAAAGCAGCGTTTTCCAAACGGCATTGTTGGCTCTGAGCATATTTGGTTAGCAGCGATTGGCCCAGATATAAAAGCAACAGGCTTAATTAAGCCAAGCAATGAGCTCAAACAAGCGCAAGTAGCGGCAACTGTGCTGAATATTTTAGGCGTTAACAGTCAGCAAGTTAACCCGAAAATGGCCGCGCCAATTAAGGAGATTTTAAAATGAGTTTCACTCTTCGTTTGTTTAAAAGCGCCTTATCTGGATTAATGCTGGTTAGTTGTGCGAGTGTGATTGCCGCGCCGAGTAAAATTTTGTTTGGCTCATGTGGTCATCAAGACAAGGCTATTCCGATTTTTGATGCCATCAACAAAGAGCAAGCCGATTTATTTATGTTCCTTGGCGATAACATTTATGGAGATACTGAAGATATGTCGGTACTTGCCGATAAATATCAACGTTTAGGGCAAAAGCCGGGCTTTAAAACATTACGTGCAAATACACCTATAATAGCCATGTGGGATGACCATGATTATGGCGAAAATGACGCTGGCAGCGAATACCCAAAAAAACAGCAATCACGAAAAATCATGCTCGACTTTTGGCAAGAGCCTGCGGATTCTGCTCGCAGGACTCGTGAAGGTGGTATTTACACTTCGTACACGTACGGTGAAGGTGAGCAAACAGTAAAAGTGATCATGCCTGATCTTCGTTTTAATCGCGCACCGTTAAATCACGTATCGGCGATGACCTATCAACTGGAACGAAAACCTGCAAAACAAGGGCCTTATAGCCCAACAACGGATAAAAACGCCTCTATGCTTGGCGAAAGCCAATGGCAATGGCTCGAACAAGAGCTTAAGTCAGATGAAAAGATAAAAATCATTGCCTCAAGCTTACAGTTATTGGCTGATTTTACAGGTTGGGAGTCATGGGCTAATTATCCTGCTGATCGTAAGCGTTTATTTGCGCTTATTAAAAAACATAAAGTAAATGGTGTAATTATTGTCAGTGGCGATACCCACTGGGGGGAGCTTTCTAAATATCAACAAAACCTAGATTACCCGTTATATGAGATGACTAGTTCTGGGCTTACAGAAAAGTGGAAAGATGTTAGCCCTAATAAACACCGTGTGGGTGATTACACTCATGAGGTAAACTACGGCGATTTAACAATCGATTGGCAAAAAGCAGACCCTACCATTCGTATTGCGCTTAAAGGTATTAAGGGTGATGAGATAATGCACACCGAGTTTACGTTATCAACGATAAGTCCATACCAATAAATATTGCCCACAGGTCATGCCCGCAAATATGGAATAAGCCTTGTTTGCGGGTATTTCTCTCTATCCCATCTAATTAAAATATCTTACACTGTGTCAATTAGTTAGTTTCAAGCAAGGACAGTGTAAAGTGCTGAATATAATTCAATCAAATCGCATGGAAGCACTGCAAGCGCGGTTTCACGCTCTTCTTAAAGTTAATCCGCTAACGAGCCCTTTTAAAAAAGAAATTGTGCTCGTGCAGTCACCGGGTATGTCGCAGTGGCTAAAAATAGGTTTAAGTGAACACTTAGGGATTGCCGCTCAGGTTGATTTTCCGCTGCCTTCGAGTTTTATATGGCAGCTTTACCAACAATTATTGCCTGATGTACCCAGTGAATCACCGTATAACAAAGCGAACCTTGCTTGGAAGCTGTTTGCGATTTTACCAAACTGCATTGATGATCCGCTGTACTTACCACTTAAAACCTATTTGGATGGTGACAGTGAAGGGCAAAAAACCTTTGCCTTGTGCGAGAAAATTGCCGACGTTTATGACCAATACTTAATGTATCGCCCTAATTGGATTGCCACTTGGGAGCAGGGCATTGATGAACTTGATGATGTTGATGTGGGCATTGCACCATGGCAGCCAGATCTCTGGCGCAAGCTGGTGGCACACAGTAAAGAGCTTGGGCAAAGCCAATATCACCGCGCCAATATGCAAGACAAGCTGCTTGCAGCCCTTGAAAAAATGGACGCAAACCTATTACCTGAGCGTATTAGCTTATTTGGTATTTCTGCAATTGCGAGTAGCCAGCTTGAAGTATTTCAGGCCATTGCAAAAAAAACGCAGGTATTTTTGTTCTTCTTCAACCCGAGTGAGCATTACTGGGGCGACACGCTCGATGAAAAAACAGCAGCCAAGATTGCCGCTAAATATGCCAAACGCCCGCAGTTACAAGCGCTTGAAGACAGCGTGAAAAACCCTGATCACAAGTACTTTTTTATCGGTAACCCGTTACTCTCGTCGTGGGGTAAATTAGGCCGAGATTATTTTGAGCAGTTACTGCAACTAGATGCGCAGTGGCTTGATGGATTCGATAACGAGTTTGATCAAAGCTTGTTATCTCAAATACAGTCTGAAATTTACCAATTAGCTTTTAAGGGTGAGTCATTAACGCCTGATAAAGAATGGTTTATTAATGACGAAGGCAAGTTGCCAATTCAGGCAGACGATACCAGCATTGTGCTGAGCGATTGTCATACGCCACTTCGTGAAGTAGAACGACTACATGATTACTTACTCAATTTATTCAATGAAAATAAAGCGCTAACACCAAAAGATATTATTGTAATGATGCCAGATGTTGGCACATACAGCCCGTATATTGAGGCGGTGTTTGGTGGTGCCGAAGGGCGACGTTTTATTCCTTATGCGTTAGCCGATTTAGCGATAGAGCAAGAAAAACCAGTACTTAGCTCGTTTGCTAGTTTAGCCGATTTACCTTACTCACGCTTTGGTGTATCTGACATTCTTGATTTACTGCAAGTTACACAAATTGCCGAAAAGTTTAACCTCGAAGCCCATGAATATGAGCAAATTGGTTTTTGGCTTGAGCGTGTTGGCGTTAAATGGGGCTTAGATGCAGCCCACAAAGACAGTTTTGGCTTACCCGCAATAGATTTAAATACTTGGCAACATGGCCTAAACCGCTTGTTATTAGGTGTTGCACAACGTGATGAGCAATTGCCGTTTTCGGGGATTTACAGCGCCGATGAAGTTGAAGGTATGGCACTGAATACCTTAAATAAACTTATTGAATTTATTGATGTACTGGCCCGTTATAAAACTAAGTTGCAAGCTGATGCACCGCTTAACGAAAAGGCAGAAATTCTAAAAGAGTTATTAAGCGATATATACAGTGATGAAGGCGAACAAAGCTGGGATTTATTAGTGCTGCAAAAAGTGCTCGATACACTAATTAAGCATTATGATAATGGCGATTACCAACAAGCTGTTTCGCAACGCATTGTTAGTTACCTTGTAAAACAAGGCATTCAAGAAAAAGGCGTAGGGCAGCGATTTTTAGTGGGGCAAGTTAACTTTTGTACGCTGATGCCAATGCGTGCAGTGCCATTTAAAGTAGTGTGCATGCTAGGTTTAAATGATGCAGATTACCCGCGTACCGTTCAGCCAATTGGTTTTGACTTAGTTCCTTACTCAAAACGCCAAAAAGGCGACCGCTCTCGCAAACTTGATGACCGTTACCTGTTTTTAGAAGCGATTTTAAGTGCCCGTGAGAATCTATACATCAGTTATATTGGTCGTTCTTGTTTTGATAACCAACCAAGAATGCCCTCAACTTTAGTGAGCGAGCTTTTGGAATACATAGCCCGTAGCTTTGAGTTTGCTGATCAAGACACTCACTTAAAGCTACCAGAGGCGCTGATTAATTATCAGCACTTACAGCCATTTAACTCGGCTTATTATCTAACAGAGAAAACTGATGACGAGCAAAAAGCAAACAAACCGTTAGCCACACAATTACACAGCTATAACCCTGTGTGGATGCCAACTCAAGCTGTTAACCCTGAGCCACAGCAAGCGCTTAGTGTTCAGCCAGAAAGCAGTGTTGAGTTAACTCAGTTTATTCGCAGTATTTGCCAGCCGCACGAGAGCTTTTATCAGCAAAGTTTGGGTTTACGCTTACCGCAATTTAACGATATTGCTAAAGATGAAGAGCCATTTAGTTTAGATGCATTACGCCGCTACTTTTACCTTGACGAAATTCTCGAAGCGAGCATTCAAGAGCTACCGCTTAATAAAGCGCAAATAATGCAGCGCGGTGAATTACCCCAAGCCCATGTTGGCGACCTTGTGTTTGAAAGTATGCAGCACCGAGTTGATGCGCTTGCAGGGCAAGTGAAAGCGCATATTCAAGGTGATGAAGCATTACCCGTTGAAGTAAATATTAAAATAGCCAATACCACATTAGAAGGTTGGTTAAATCATATTTATGGTCAAAAACAGGTGTTTTATCGCACCGCCAGTATTAAAGCAAAAGATGTAATTCGTGGCTTTGTGCATCATTTAGCGGCGCAAATAATGGGGCAACCTGTTGAAACCCTCATTCTTGGTTTAGACAAGCAAATTAGTTTTTCACCCTTGTCAGAAGACGATGCCCGCAAGTATTTAAACGATTGGTTTTCGCTTTATGAAACGCTTTTAACTCGTCCAGTGGCGTTTTTTCCGGTCAGTGGTTACGAGTACATAAAAACAGATAAAGACATGGTCAAAGCAAACAATAAATTCGCGCCGCAATACATAGGCATAGGTGAAGGTGAAAACCCATACATTCGCTTAACCATTAAAAGCCTTAAAGACTGTGAAGAAGAGTTTATAAAATGGAGCGAGCTGCTGTTATCGCCAATTGTTGAATTAGCACAGGAGGCCGATCATGCAAACGCTTAATCCAATGAGTATGGCGCTGTGTGGGCAAAGCCTTATTGAAGCCAGTGCCGGTACAGGTAAAACCTACACCATCACAGGTTTGTATTTACGGTATTTGTTGGGCTTACAAAAAGCGACCGGTGAAGATGAAGCATTAAATACGCCGCTGAGTGTTGAGCAAATACTGGTGGTGACCTTCACCGAGGCTGCAACTCAAGAAATTAAAGACCGTGTGCGGGCGCGTATAATCGATGCAAGAGATGCACTGCTTGGTAAAAAGCCAGATGATGAGTTGATTGAGCAAGTAATTAACGAGGTGACTGACAAACACGCCGCATTTGATTTGTTAGACGCTGCAGCAAAGTCGATGGATGAAGCCGCTATATTCACCATTCATGGCTTTTGTCAGCGAATGCTGAAACAACATGCTTTTGAATCAGGGGTGGCGTTTAACTTAGAGTTTATTTTAGATGAGCGTGAGCTCATTCAAGAAACCCTTAATGACTTTTGGCGTGCCTTTGTTTACCCACAATCAAAAGAGCGCACCCAAGCAATTACCGATATTTTTCCAGTGCCGGCGTCACTGTATTCACAGGTGGTGAGTTTACTCAATAAACAAGGGGCAACAATTACCCCTGAGTACGACCTTGACGATATATGGCAAGCGCGCGACAACTTTGTGGCAAAAGTACCTGCATTTAAAACGGCGTGCCGTAAGAGTGAATTTATTAATGCTGTAAAAGCATCTGATTTAAGTGGTTCAAAAACCCCAGGCCGAAAAAACAGCCTTGCAGCGCTTGAAGAATATATAAACAATGATGAGCTATTTTTTGTATTTGGTACCAGTAAATACTCGTTTGAAGTGTGGAGCACAGAGAGTTTAAGCAACCCTGCAAATTATAAGAAAAACGGCAGCTTGCTGAGTCATGAAATGCTGGCTCAGTTTGATGAAATGGCTGAACTCAGTAGCCTTATCAATAACGGATTGAATATTGCGATTGTGCAATATGCTGCTAAATGGGTGGCAAGTGCATTAGCTAAACGCAAGCAAGAGCAAGGCGTTATTACTCCAGATGACTTACTGAGTAATTTGCATCAAGCGCTTTTAAGTGAGCAAGGCCAAGCATTAAGTGAAAAAATTGCGACTTTGTTTCCGGTTGCCATGATTGACGAATTCCAAGATACCGACCCAGTTCAATATGGTATTTTTAGCCGTATTTATGGCATTAAAAACACCACGCTTGCCATGATAGGTGACCCTAAACAGGCTATTTATGGATTCCGTGGTGCAGATATTTTTACTTATATTGGCGCAAAACAAGCTGTTTCAGAGGACAAGCAATACACCCTAGATACCAACTACCGCTCAAGTGAAGGGGTTGTTGATAGCGTAAACCGTTTATTTGCTAAAAATGAAAATAGCTTTATTTACAACGACGCAATCCCATTTCAAAAGGTTAATGCTAAAGGAAAACAGCAAGACAAAGCGTTTTTAATAAACGGTGAAATGCCAAGTGCGTTTGAATTTTCGGTTTTTGTTGATGAATACGCCGAAGCGAACAACAAGCCAACCAGTAAAGGGGTGGCTCAACAGGCATTGGCTTTGCAGTATACGAAAAAAATTACTGAGCTACTCAAGCAAGCCGATGCAGGCGCTGCAACTATTGCAGGAAAGCCTCTCACGGCCGCCGATATCTGTGTGTTAGTGCGTGACCGAAACGAAGCACAGTTAATGAAAACTGCACTGGCAGAAGCCGCTATTGCCAGCGTATATTTGTCGCGAGATAGTGTTTTTAACCAAGAGCTTAGTCATCATTTACTGAACTTTTTAACGGCCTTGCATGGACAGTATGATGAATCATTACTGCGTGGTGTGCTAGCCGGGCCATTGTTTTGCTTAAGTTACAACCACATTTATGAACTTCACGAAAATGAAAGTGCATGGCAAGAGCATTTAAACTTTTTTGCTCAGCTTGCCCACATTTGGCATAAACAAGGCGCTATGGCGATGCTCGAGCGTTTATTAAGCCATAATCAGCTTGCAGCGCGTTGGCAAGGTTTAGGTTACAACGTTGAACGCTGGCTCACCGATTTCCGCCATTTAGGGGAAATATTACAGCAAAAGCAAATTGAGCTTGAGGGAACCCATCGATTGCTGCGTTGGTTTGCGCAAAAAGTTAGTCAACAAGATGGTGAAGCGGTGCAAGTACGCCTAGAAAGCGATGCTAATTTGGTGAAAATTGTCACCATGCACGCTTCAAAAGGCTTAGAGTACCCGATTGTATTCATGCCGTTTGCCTGTGGCTATCGCGAAAGCAAAGAAGCCCTTTACCACAAAGACGGTAAGTTGATTTATGACCTTGCTAAAAGTGACGACGCAATGCAAAAAGCAGAGCAAGAGCGCTTGGCTGAAGATTTACGGTTACTTTATGTGGCATTGACACGTGCCGTGCATTTTTGTTCTGTGGGGATGTATAACATTGCCCAAGGTCGTAGCGCTCGCCCTGGTATTCAAAGTACCAGCATTGGCCACGTATTATTTGCAGGGTTAGAGATTAAATCGGGCGATGAATGGCGCGCTTTGTTACAACAATTTTGTGAAGGCTCTGCGCACATGCACTATGAGGCATTTAGCCAAGCGGATGAGCTTGAGAAGTTAACATTTGCTGGTGCTGACAGTGAGCGAGCCTATCAAGTTAATACTGTTAAAGCAGACATTCAGCGTGATTGGCGCTCAACCAGCTTTAGTAGCTTAACGCTGAAAAAGCATACTGATCATATTGAACTTGGCCGCAGTGATGAAGACCACGAAAAAGATGAGTTTTTAGCCCAAAATGCCAATGCTTTAACACCTTACAGCTTCCCTAAAGGGGCAAAGCCGGGTAGTTGTTTGCATGAAATATTTGAGCAATTAGACTTTACTGACCCTTATGCGTTAACGCGCCCAGCTAGCGAGCAAGACGACCACGCTCTAGATAAAGTGATCAAAACGTTATTCGAAAAATACCATATTGACGATAGTTGGCAGGAAATGACCGAGCAGTGGATCCTTGCTGCACTGAATTGCCCATTAAACGATAAAGGGCTTAGTTTATCAGTACTTGAGCCCGATACCTGTTTGGTCGAAATGGAATTTAACTTACCCCTGTTATCGCTCTCAAGCGATAAGCTTAACCAAGTGTTAGTAAAACACTTTAACTTACCCGGGCAGCTTGATTTTAGTGAGGTACAAGGCTTACTAAAAGGCTTTATCGATTTAATATTTTGCTGGCAGGGTAAGTACTATATTCTTGATTATAAATCGAACTTTTTAGGCAATAGTGCGGCTGATTACCATCATGAGCAACTAGAGCAAGCAATGACCAGTCATCAGTATCATTTGCAGTATTTAATTTATACCGTGGCACTGCACCGTTTATTAAAACAACGTATTCAAGATTACGATAGCGATACGCATTTAGGGGGCGTTTACTACACCTTCTTACGTGGTATGAGCGAAGGACAAGGGGTGTATTTTAATCAGTTAACAAAACAGCAGATAACTGAGCTGGATAGCTTATTCGCACAAGGAGCCATGCTATGAGTCAACTGACATTCGGCTTTGATGACCATGAGCCAAACGAGCCAATGAATAAGCAGCCAGAAAAACCAGTGCAACCTGCCCAAAGCGATTTAGTGTTGCCTGCCACAGAACTTAAAACACAGCCTTTACTGAGTTATTTACTTGAGGCAAAACGTATTCGCTTAGTTGATGTTAAACTCGCAGAGCTATTGACTGGCACAGAAACACTGGTAGAGAATAACGAAGCAGCGCACAACGAAGTGTTTTACCTGATTTTATTACTTGCGGCCGCGCAGCAAAGTCAGCACAGTTGTTTAGAGCTTGCGAATATAATCTGGCAAAATCCGTTTGAAATTAGAGAGCAAAGCTTTGCTGATGCCAGCATTGCAGCCCCTGAGGTTTTAACCCCGTTTGCGACAGAATTTGGCCTTAATGAGGCTGTTAATAAACTAATGAATGCTGAGTGTGTCGGGGACGACAAACCACTGCTATTGTTTGCGAATAAACTTTATTTTGCCCGCTTGGCAGAGTACGAAACCACACTGGCTTCGCGTTTACATCATTTAGCAACGAAAGAACTCACACTTGATGAAGCTGAATTAACGTCATTACTTGAGGTGTATTTTCCTAATAGTGAACATACAACCAACCTAAGCGATCCTATTAAAACATTAAACTGGCAAAAAGTAGCCTGTGCGATTGCTGCAACAAAAGGCTTTAGTGTGATCACTGGGGGCCCAGGTACCGGTAAAACCACCACGGTAACTAAGCTACTAGCCATATTACAATCTTTGTATGCCAGTGCGCCGCTAACAATTAAGCTGGTTGCACCGACAGGCAAAGCAGCAGCGCGTTTAACCGAGTCGATTTTAGGGGCAAAGCAAAAGCTCAGTATGATCCCTAATAATATCGCGCCACTTATTCCTGACAGTGCGCAAACGATTCACCGTTTACTGGGTGTTATTCCGCATACCAATAAGTTTCGCCATAACAAGCGTAACCCACTGCATTTAGATGTACTGATCATTGATGAAGCATCGATGGTTGATTTATCGCTTATGGCAAAACTAATCGAGGCATTACCGAGCCATGCAAGGCTTATTTTACTCGGTGATAAAGACCAATTAGCCTCCGTTGATACGGGCAGTATTCTTAGCGACCTATGCCAAGGGTTAGAGCTTGGCAAAATGCCTGATTACAGCAGTGAAAAAGCAGCGCAGCTTAATCGCGTTTGTTTTAATAATCAGAGCGAAATACCCGCGGCAAGCAGTCATTTTGTACTTAACGATTGTATTTCGTTTTTACAGCAAAGTTATCGTTTTGATGGCAGCAGCGGCATTGGTCAATTAGCTCAAGCTGTAAATACCAATAACAGTGGCTTACTGGGCTATGTTGAGCAAACGATTAATCAAGGTGGCTTTAAAGACCTTAAACTTAATTACAGCGTAATTAGTAAACCGATTGAGCAATTTGTGCAACAAGCGGCGTTGCAACATCACGATTATTTGCAGCTTATCCAGCAAGGGGCAAGTGTTGCCAGTGTGCATAAAGCATTTGCGCATTATCAGTTGCTAGCTGCCGTCAGAGAGGGTGATTACGGTGTAAATAGCCTTAATCAGCGTATTGAAAAAGCACTGGCTCAACAAGGTTTAATCTCGCCATATCAAAGGCATTACGTGGGTATGCCAATTATGATCAGCCAAAACGACTACCAGTTAAAACTGTTTAATGGCGACATCGGTATTTTAATGCACGATGAGCAAGGTCAGTTAAAAGCCATGTTTGTTGATGAACAAGAAAATATTCGCGCCTTTTCGCCCGCACGTTTACCTGCTCACGATAAAGTGTATGCCATGACAATTCATAAGTCGCAAGGTTCTGAATTTGCTTACACAGCAATGATTTTACCACCAATAAAACAGGCTAATCAGGGCATTAACAGGCAATTGGTTTACACGGGGATCACCCGCGCGAAAACCACATTTGAGCTGGTGGCCGATAAAAATGTATTGCTCATGGCAATGAATAAATCTGTTACTCGTGCATCAGGTTTATACGATAGGTTAAAACATGAGGCTAGTTAAAGTAACGAGTGACCAACTCAACGAGTTAATGGGTTGGTTTAACTCAGAGGCTGAACTGCGTATTTGGTCTGGGCCATTTTTTAATTATCCATTTGATACGCAAAGCTTTAAGAATGATTTAAACCTAGATGCGCTGAATTCCTTCGCGTTGGTTAATGACGAAGGCCAGATGTTAGGGTTTGGTCAATACTATTTACGTGAAGGTCGTTGCCATTTAGGACGGCTAGTTATCGCGCCAAGTGAACGTGGTAAAGGTCTTGCGAAAGTGTTGATAAATTTACTAGGAGAGCAGGGCAAACAGCAGTTGCAGTGTGATAGCTTGTCGTTGTTTGTATATACCCATAATACCCTTGCTAAAACAGCTTATGAAAAAATGGGGTTTATTCAAACCCAATACCCCGCTGACATGCCACTGGATGGCTGTATTTATATGACCTGCTAAGAACGTTTAAAGCTGCTTTTACGAAACAGGTTAGGTTGCCAGCCAAAGTGTATGGCGCCTAATCTTAAACAGACCGTCACAGCAAATGCGCCAAGAATGCACCAAATATAACTCACCTCAAGGGTGAATAAAGCCGCGTAAGTTAATCCGCCAGATAAGCAAGCGGTTGAATAAAGTTCTTCGCCCATTACTAAAGGCACTTCTCGACAGATCACATCACGCATCAAGCCTCCAAAAATACCTGTGGTCATACCCATGGTGATGGCAACAATCATATCTGCGCCGCCGATCAGCGCCTTTTCGATACCAATAATGTTGAAAATTGCCATCCCTACGGCATCCATTAATAGCATGGTGGTGTTACTTAAATCGGGTAAGTGACGAATAGATAAAATAGAGGCGAATATGGCTATGTAAGTTGCGTACAAATAATCGGGCTGAGCTATCCAAAATACCGGTTTGTTAAGCAATATGTCTCGAAGTGTGCCACCACCTAGAGCTGTGACTGTGGCAACAACCACCACACCAAAACCACCAACACTTTTTTCATGGCCCAGCAAGGTGCCGGAAATAGCAAAAAACGCTACACCGATAATGCTTAAAAAATGAAAGTATTCTGATGTCATGGGGCTTCCTTACCTGTTTATAGTAATCTAACCCTAGCAAAATGAACTTTATTGATGCTGAACAGCTAAGAAAATAGGGCGGGTAGTGATGTCACCCGCCGGTAAGAAAATTTTTATTATTTTAGGTAATCAACCACTAATTGCGTCATTGCATTTACGCCAAGCTGTAAAGCTTTTTCGTCTGCAAAAAAGTGTGGTGAATGGTTACTAGGTGCTGTAACTGCATCTTGACCTTTTGGTGTGACACCTAAGAAAAAGAACATGCCTGGTGTTTCTAAGGCGTAGTAACTAAAGTCTTCAGCACCTGTGATAAGTGGTGTTGTAATCAGGTTTTCTTTGCCAACCACACCAGCAAGAGTTGGTGTCATTTTCTTGGTTAATTCAACATCGTTTACTGTTACTGGGTAACCATGATCAATGTGAACATGGGCTTCTGCGCCACCTGATTCAGCTACCATCTCAGCGGTTTTAGCTAAACGTTTTTTAATGTCAGCACGCATTTCTTGGTCAAAGGTACGGATTGTGCCAACCATTTCAACTTGATCAGGGATGATGTTGTTACGCACACCGCCATTAATGGCACCAAATGAAACCACCGAAGGTGCTTTGGTTACATCAACTTGGCGTGAGGCAATAGTTTGTGTTGCCATAATAATTTGTGATGACGCCACAATTGGGTCAACCCCATTCCAAGGGCGTGAGCCGTGAGTTTGGCGACCTTTTACTGTGATTGTAAATTTGTCGGCGCTGGCCATTAGCGGCCCTTCACGAAAACCAATTTGTCCGGTATTAAGTGAACTGGTTACGTGTAAACCAAATACGGCTTCTGGCTTTTCTTTAAATAAGCCTTCTTTAAGCATAAGCTCTGCACCGCCTTCTTCGCCATCAGGAGCACCTTCTTCAGCAGGTTGGAAGACAAACAGAATGTCACCCGCGAGCTCTTCTTTAATTTTTACTAAAGACTCAGCGGCTGCCATTAAAATAGCCACATGGTTATCATGACCACAGGCATGCATTACGCCAACGGTATTACCTTTGTACTCTGTTGTTTGAGTTGACGCGAAAGGTAAGTCTACTTGCTCTTTTACTGGTAATGCATCCATATCAGCACGTAGCGCAATAAGCGGACCTTTTTTGCCCCCTTTAAGCTTGGCAACCACACCGGTATGAGCCACACCTGTTTGAACCTCAAGGCCTAACGAACGTAAATGCTTAGCCACGTATTTAGCTGTTTCAAACTCACGGTTACTAAGCTCTGGGTTTTGGTGTAAATGACGGCGCCATTTAATGACTTTTTCGCTGACGCTTTTATTGGCAGATTTAAGTTCAGTATTAATATCACTCGCAAATGCAGGTGTAGAAATAGCACTGAGAAGTAGGCTGGTCGAAAGTAGTTTGTTTAACATCCCGTATCCTTTTATTATTTAGATATCCAAACAATCTGTGAAACGCTGAATTCTGCATTTTGAGGTGGCTTGGATATATGCACACTACACCAATGTAAAGGATAAACACTTGAATGAACAAGACCTTTCGGTAATTAACCAAGACAAATGGTTTAAAAATCGCACACAAATATTTAGGGACAAGCTAGTAAAAAATGCTAAATTAATCACCTTAAATGCGGGTGATGCATTGTTTTTGCGTGGTGATGAAAATACCGGTCTGTATTGTGTTATTAATGGCGTGCTTAGAGTTTCTGGGGTCAATAGCCAAGGCAAAGAAGCCGTGCTCAGTTTTGTAACCGGTGCTATGTGGTTTGGTGAAGTGGCTTTGTTTGATGGTGGTAAACGCACCCACGATGTGTATGCTCAAACTGCGGTACGACTTTTACACTTACCTGAGCGGGCATTAACTCAGTTATTACAAGAGCATCCTGCTTATTGGCATGATTTTGGGCTGCTGCTTACCAATAAAGTGCGAAACCTGTTTGACTCATTAGAAGATCACGCACTCCTTACAGCAAAGCAAAAGGTGAGTAAGCGGTTATGCATGCTTTTTCAATCGTCACACCAAAGCTGTTTGCCGCTTACCCAGCAACAACTTGCCGATATGACCTATTTAACACGGCAAACCATTAACCAAATATTACAATCCCTGCAAGCTGACTCAATTATTAACCTTAAATATCAAACGATTGAGATTATTGATATCGATAAATTGCAATCTCAATGCTAGCTTGGAACTAAAATTGCTACAAGGTTGTAATCAAGCTTAAATGGAAGACAACTTGTGGCAATTACATTTCATAATCAATATAACCCTTATCACGCTTCGGCTGCTGCTAAGCTGTCGCAAACGGCTCGCACTGAGGGTGTGAAAGCCATGCATACGCCAGCATCTTCAGCACAACAACTTTTACAAAAGCAGCCTGAGCCCAGCTCTTTTTTAGCACAAGCTCAAGAAGCTTTGGTTTATCAGCGGCTCGGGGTTGATAAAGAGAAAATTGACGAAATAAAAGCGCAAATAGAGAAGCTTGCTGAACAAATGCAACAACAAGGTGCCGATACTAAAGCACTGCAAGAAAAAATGAATGAGCTGCAAGCGATGCTCGATGAAGAGTATCAAAAAGGTCGCGAACGCATGGATATGCGACCAGAAGCTGAAAAAGGCAAAGTTATTGATGCGCTGGTTTAATGTGTGATTTTAAGCTAGCAACTTTAAATGTCGGCTAGTTGACATTCTTGTTGGTGAATTTTCTGCTAATCTGAATTTTGAACACAGTTTTGGCAGGAAAAACAATGAAAACATTAAAACAACAACTGACAAATTACGCCCTTTATCACCGTTCTAAACGCAATATTGTCACTCACTTTATCGGCATCCCATTAATTGTGTTTGCAATTATTTGTTTATTGCAACGCGTCACGCTTATCTCAGAGCCTGCTGTTATCTCCTTGGCAACCGTGGTAATTGCGCTCACCTGTCTTTATTACTTAATGCTTAGCTTATCTATGGGGTTAATTATGGCTGTATGCTTAAGTTTGTTAAGCATTGCTGCTGAGCCTGTGGTGTCGCTTTCAACAGAGTTATGGCTAGCTGTGAGCATTGGCAGTTTCGTTATTGGTTGGGTGTTTCAGTTTATTGGTCACTATTTTGAAGGTAAAAAGCCAGCCTTTGTTGATGATTTAATTGGTTTGGTCATAGGGCCGTTATTTGTATTAGCAGAGTTTTTGATTATGCTTGGTTTTTATAAAGATATTGCTGATCATATCGAACAACATGCAGGGCCTAACAAAGCATAACAACAATAATAAGGAACACACATGCAATTAAATGGTAAAACAGTTTGGGTTACTGGGGCATCTTCTGGAATTGGTGAGGCACTTTGTGAGCAATTGGCGGCAAAAGGGGCAACGCTAGTACTGTCTGCCCGTAATGAGGAAAAACTCAACGCTCTTAATACAAGACTCGGCGGTAATCATCATGTGGTCGCCCTTGATTTGGCAAAGCCCGAAGCCTTACTTGAAGATATGCCAGCAGTGATCGAGCGAATTGGCCGCATTGATGTGCTTATCAATAACGGTGGGGTGTCGCAGCGTAGTCTATTTTTAGAAAACGAATTTACGGTTTATCGCCAACTGATGGAAGTAAACTATTTTGGTTTAATTGCTTTAACTAAGGCGGTCGTACCACAAATGGTGAAGCAAGGTATGGGCATGGTGGTATCAATTAGCAGTGTAGCGGGTAAAGTCGGTTCAAAATTCAGAACTGGTTATTCGGGCTCTAAGTATGCAGTTGTGGGCTTTATGGATTGCTTAAGGGCAGAACTAGCCGACAAAAATGTGAATTGCCTGACTATTTGCCCGGGTTCAATTAAAACAGCCATTGCGCATAATTCGTTAGATGGCCAAGGTAAACCGCAAAATAAGCCCGAGGAATCAATCGAAAACGGCATGGATGTGGCAAAAGCGGCTGCAAAAATGATTAAAGCCATTGAAGCCGAGAAAGATGAAGTTGTTATTGGTGAAGGAATAAGTGGTTTAGCACCGACTATCAAGCGTTTATTCCCGGGCTTTTTTAATCGCCTCACAGCAAAAATGAACTACAGATAATTTATAGTCATTTGTTAGCGAATGATTCTCAGTAAACAATGCGCAACTTGGGTTGCGCATTTTTTGTACCAAATGGTCGGATTATTATCACTTTAATCGATAAAAGGCACTAGTTTGCTATGGTTAAACGGGGATGGATTAGCATACAATGGGGTAAAAGTAGTCCAAACAAGAGAGAACAACAATGGCCGCATTTGGTACTGTATTTATGCCACAAATGATCCAAGCACGTTTTGCTGATAACTCATGGAGTGAAAGCGCGCTGGTCCCATCTGATAAAATCGAATTACATGCAGGTGCTCACGTATTACATTACTCAAGCACCTGTTTTGAAGGATTAAAAGCATTTCGTCACGAAGATGGCTCGGTCTATATCTTTCGTATGGATGCTAACATTGCGCGTATGAAACAAAGCTCTAAGTTACTTAACTTACCTGACTTTGACGAAAGCATGCTTGAGCAAATGATCAAAGACATTGTAAAAGAATACGCAGACGAAACACCAACACCGCCGGGTTCAATGTATATTCGCCCAACTCACATTGGTACAGAAGCGGCAATTGGTAAAGCGGCTGCACCGTCAATGAGTTCCTTGCTTTATGTATTGCTTTCGCCAGTAGGTGATTATTTCTCAGGCGGTGCTACAGCATTACGTGTATTACTTGAAGAAGACGGCATGCGCTGTGCACCACACATGGGAATGGTTAAAAGTGGTGGTAACTATGCAAGTGCATTAGGTCCAATCTTAGAAGCTCGCTCAGAGCATCAAGCAGACCAAATTTTATTCTGCCCTGGTGGTGATGTACAAGAAACTGGTGCTGCAAACTTCATTCTAATTGATGGTGATGAAATCATCACAAAAGCACTTGATAGCACATTCTTACACGGTGTGACGCGTAATAGTATTTTAACGATTGCGAAAGATTTAGGTATGACAGTATCTGAGCGTAACTTTACAGTGTCTGAGTTACTAGAAAGAGCCGCTAAACCAGGTACTGAAGCTGCGTTATCAGGTACCGCTGCGGTACTTACCTCGGTTGGCACACTTATTCATAACGACCAAGAGTTTAAAGTGGGGTCGGGTGAACCAGGTGAGAAAGTTGCTAAATTACGCCAAGCATTGAATGATATTCAATGGGGTAAATCAGCAGATACTCATGGCTGGTTAACAAAAGTATAATCGCTGAGCAAATACATACTTTGAAGAGCCACGTTACTACGTGGCTTTTTTGTTTTTACATTGGTTTACAGCACTTCCTGTGTTTAACCGCAAATTACTAGACATTTTAATGCTTTAATTTTACTTTCATTTTATTAACAATAACTATAAGTAAATTTATTATGATCAAGAAAACACTAGCATGTGCAATTGTTGTTGCATTGGCGGGCTGCGGTGAATCCACCCCAACAAAAACAGAACAAACAGTGAAAACTGCAGAGGTTAAAGCTGCTGTGAATTATCCAGAAACTAAAAAAGGCAATGTTGTTGACGAGTACTTCGGTGAGAAAGTAGCCGATCCGTATCGTTGGTTAGAAGACGATATGAGCGACGAAACAGCCCAGTGGGTTAAAGCCGAAAATGACGTTACCTTTTCTTATCTAAAAAATATTCCGTATCGCGATGAGCTAAAAACTACGCTTGAAAAGCTGATGAACTACGAAAAAGTCACAGCGCCATTTAAAGAGGGTGAGTACACCTACTTTTATAAAAACGATGGTCTGCAAAATCAGTACGTAGTTTATCGTAAAAAAGGCGACTCTGAAGCTGAGGTGTTCTTAGATCCTAATACCTTCAGTAGTGACGGCACAACTTCAATGTCGGGCTTAACATTCACAGAAGATGGCACTTTAGCGGCTTATCAAATCTCTGAAGGCGGCAGTGACTGGCGTAAAATTATCATTATTGATACTGCGACTAAACAACCAATTGAAGAAGCATTAGTCGATGTAAAATTCAGTGGTATCTCTTGGCTTGGCAACGAAGGTTTCTATTATTCGAGCTACGATAAGCCTAAGGGTAGTGAGCTGTCTGCAAAAACAGATCAACATAAAGTTTACTACCATAAGTTAGGTACATCACAAGCGGACGACCAATTAATTTATGGCGGCACAGAGGCACAGAAACATCGTTATATTGGTGCGGAAGTGACCCGTGATAATCGTTATTTAATTATTGCTGCAAGTACTTCAACATCAGGTAATAAACTGTTTATCAAAGATTTAACTAAGCCTGACAGCACGTTAGTGACGATTTTAGATAACACTGACTCAGATACCTCAATTATTGATAATGACGGCTCGAAATTGTATTTGGTGACTAACTTAAACGCACCCAATATGCGTGTAGTGACTGTTGATGCTGCTGATCCAAGCCCTGAAAATTGGCAAGATTTAATCCCTGAAACTGACAATGTACTTAGCATTTCGAAAGGCGGTGACTACTTCTTTGCTAAGTATATGGTTGATGCGATTTCGCAAGTAAAACAATACGATAAATCAGGTAAATTGGTGCGTGACATCAGCCTGCCAGGTGTAGGTACTGCATATGGCTTTAGTGGCAAGCACGATGCACAAACACTGTATTACTCATTTACGAATTACACTACACCAGGCAATACCTACTCGTTTGATGTTGAGTCAGGAAAGTCTGATGTGTATCGCAAGTCGGGCGCTAAATTTAATAGTGAAGAATATATCTCTGAACAAGTGTTCTATACATCAAAAGATGGCACCAAAGTTCCGATGATTATTTCGTACAAAAAAGGCACTGAGCTTAACGGTAAAAATCCGACTATTTTATATGGCTATGGTGGCTTTAACGTAAGTCTAACACCAAGTTATAGCCCTACAGTAGCGGCGTGGCTTGAGCACGGTGGCATCTATGCTGTTGCTAATATTCGTGGTGGTGGCGAATATGGTAAAGAATGGCATGTAAATGGTACACAGCTTAAGAAACAAAATGTTTTTGATGACTTTATTGCTGCGGCTGAGTACTTAAACGAAAAACAATACAGCTCACCTGATTACTTAGCGGTACGTGGTGGCTCAAATGGAGGCTTGTTAGTTGGTTCGGTTATGACACAGCGCCCTGAGCTATTTAAAGTTGCGCTTCCTGCTGTAGGTGTTTTAGATATGCTGCGTTACCACACCTTTACAGCGGGTGCTGGTTGGGCGTATGACTACGGTACGAGTGAACAAAGTAAAGAAATGTTCGAGTACTTAAAAGGTTACTCACCAGTTCATAATGTAAAAGAGGGTGTTAGCTACCCAGCAACCTTAGTAACAACAGGGGATCATGATGACCGTGTTGTGCCTGCGCATTCATTTAAGTTTGCAGCAGAGCTACAAGAAAAAGGTGCGAAACAAAATCCGTATCTTATTCGCATTGAAACAAATGCAGGCCATGGTGCAGGAACACCAACAAGTAAGATCATTGATCAATACGCTGATATTTATGGCTTTACCCTATACAACATGGGTGTTAAATCGCTATAAGATATTACTTAACTAAAATGAAAACGCCGAGCTAAGCTCGGCGTTTTTGTATCGAATAATCGAGATGTTTATAAATCGATACCCAGCGCGAAAATCATTTTGTAATCTTCTTTTTCTGGTACTACACCGTTTTCATCGGCAATCGGGTCGGCAAGGTAATCCCAAACTAATGACACATCAAAATCGATATCATCTGTGATTTCAAATTCAAACGCAGCCAAAGCATATTGTGAGTCACCGCCAGCATCACTGCTTGCAGTTAGGTAGCGATAATTTAATGAAAAATCGATTTTCTTAGTGATTTCTAACTCATAATTTGTAGAAATAAACCAAGACATTGATGAGTTACTCTTATCTTCTCCAGCTGCTACAGTGTCAAATTGGGTTTTTTGATAAGCAGGCCCCGCTGTAAAATCCCATTCTGTTTTGTCGGTATCTATCACATAATAACCAACACCGGCGCCGACAGTGTATTTATTGGCGATATTTTGGAACGGGTCACGATAGTATTCGAAGAAAATAGGGCGATAATACATTTTTTGTGTGTAAAACCAGTCAAATGTACCGCTAGCACGAATATTGTTTTTAGTAATTTGATCATCACTGGTAGTGCGATAGCCTAAAATCTCAGATAAAAATCGACTTGAAGCAGTACGGCGCTTTATGTCAGCTTTAATAGAATATTCAGTTTGGTCAGTATTTCCACGGGCCAAATCTGCACCCATGGATAACTTTACAGTCCATGCACTGAGTTCGCTTTCAACTGAGGGAGCAATTGAGACTAAATCGCGATAACGGTATTTAGCGTCTTGTTCGCCAACTTTTACATAACCGCCCGATATATTAAGTGTACCACTGAGCTCGTTGCCATCGTTAAACCGAACCGTATGATGGCGATCTGAAATAATCATATAGATATCTTCGCGATCAATCATTAATGTATCAAGAATGTCGCTGTCAAACTCAACTTCTTTGTCGTACAAAGAGACAAGCTCGCCTTTGAGCCATTCGCCAGAATTAAGTCGCACCCAATCAAAGTGGGTTGCATCTTTAATTATTATGCCGCGCTCTTCGAGAAGCGGATCTGGAAGTGTTTCTGCGCTATAGCAAGCAAATGAACTTGCAACAGCTGCACTGATGAGCAGGTATTTTTTGAGCATTATTTCAATCCATGTTAAATAGAATGCATCTAAAGAAGTGCGATTATTTATTAATAACCTGCTTAATTTTAGGACACTATCAAATAGTGTTCAAAAATTACTTAAGCAGAGGGCAAAAACAAACGCTGATAGGTTTTGTAGGCGTATTCGTCACTCATTCCTGACAAATAATCACAGATTATGCGCATCGCATTATCGCCTTGTTGGTGCGCATTTAGCCACATTTCTTGCGTTGTTTCTGGTAATAAGCGCATTGGGTCGCTGGCAAAAGCACTAAATAATTCAATCAGCAGGTTTTGCCCTTTAAACTCCACTTGCTGCATCTTCGGCTCACGAATTAAGCGTTTAAAAACAAAATGTTTTAGCACGTTAAGAATTTCGGCAAATTCATCTGGAAGACTCACCGTGTACTGTAATATTTCAGATTCGAAATCAGCGTTTTGTACAACTAACTGAGCGTTAATAATAAAGGTGTTTACCAACTCACCAATGGCGTCTTTACGCTCATACTCGTGATGAGAAAAGAGTCTGGCGGTTATCGAGCTTAAATGAGTGGTTAGCCACGCAGAGTCAAGCTCTTGTAGTTGTACAAGGGCATGATTTTGCCAATCAGCCAGCGTTAAAACCTCTGTAGCTATGGCGTCTTCTAAATCGTGAACGGCATACGCAATATCGTCAGCTAATTCCATAATTGCTGAGTCTATCGATTTATAGTGGGTTTTGGCTCTAAATTCATCAACCTTATAATGACTGCTCAGCAGTGCTTTATCGTTATTAGACAGTGGCTCCATGATCCAGTCGAAAATATCTTTATCGTCGGTGTATAACCCCTTAGCTGGTCGCCAATGGTCAGCTTTAATAAAGCTACGCTGCTCGCTCAAAGGTGGAATGCTGTGCCACAAATCATCAATGAAGGCTGGATATTTAATAAAACCTAACAAGGTGCGCCTGGTTAAGTTCATGCCATAGCCATTTGAATAGGGCTCAAGCTTAGAGACAATTCTAAGTGTTTGCGCGTTACCTTCAAAGCCACCATGATCGCGCATCATGTAATTTAATGCTATTTCACCACCATGACCAAAAGGAGGGTGGCCAATATCATGAGCAAGGCATAAGGTTTCGAGTAAACTACCGCTAGGAAAATTCGTAAATTCAGGGTGCTGCTTTTTCAAATGGCGTAATAAACCACTGCCAATTTGGGCAACTTCTAAAGAATGAGTAAGACGAGTTCTATAAAAATCATTTAAGCCAATACCCATAATCTGAGTTTTGGCCTGCAAACGCCTAAATGCTGCGGCGTGTATGATTCGAGAGCGGTCAACCTGCCAAGCTGAGCGGTTATCGTTTGGACGATATTTTTGTTGATTAATAATGCGAGCTTGCCAAGATTGGCACATAAAAATAACCTTCCTATTCCTTGTTTGCTTACTTTTCAGTATACGCAAGCGCTTGAAAATTGCGAGCAAACTACACTGTTACGTCAATAGTTTGTCCCTTTTATGGGTGGTTTTATAGTGCTGAATTCGCTAAAAATCATCTGCTTTGGTATACTTCGCCTTTGTGTGTGCGTGAGTTAACCGCACATGAGTAGTAGTTTATTTGAGAGAATACATGCTTAAGTACGTTTTTCGAGCTTTATTAACCGCTTTTTTTGCATGGGCGTTATTTTCGCCATTTATCGAAAAAGAAGTGACAGTTGAAGAATCTGAACAAACTCAGAGCACGCCTACCGGAACCCAGCGCGTAATCAAAAAAGAAAAACCATTACATAATGTAAAACTGCCTGACTTTGCAGCATTTACTGATGTAAAAGAGAAGAAACATGCTTTTTTTGATTTTATTCGCCCACATGTTGAGGCCGAAAATAAAAAAATTTTACAGCAGCGAGCTAAACTAGAAATTGCGCGCATGATGCTTGAGTACAATGAGCCGCTTACGAGCAAGCAAAAGTCAGATATTAAAAAAATTCTTACCAGCTACAAGTTGCCTAACACTATTGACACTTTATCGCTTACCCAAGCACTACGTCGAGTTGATATCATTCCTAAAGAGCTTGCGCTAATGCAAGCAGCAAATGAATCAGCATGGGGCACGTCACGCTTTGCACGGATTGGTTTAAACTTTTTCGGTCAATGGTGTTACAAAAAGGGTTGTGGCATGGTTCCTCGTCGCCGTGCTAACGAAGCGGCCCATGAAGTGACAGCATTTAAATCGGTACGTGCTGCTGTAAGCTCATATTTTAAAAATATTAATACCCATGCTGCGTATAAAGATTTACGATTAATTCGTGCCGATTTACGTCGCCAGCAAAAACCTATAGAAGCAACCAAGTTAACACAAGGTTTGTTATCATACTCTGAGCGCCGTGAAGCATATATTGATGAATTAAACACTATGATAAATCAAAATAGAGCTTACTTTGATGAATAAACTCCTTCCATGGTTAAAAGCAGCAACCATCGCGGTTGCGCTAAGCGCGGTTTCCTCTAAAGCCGCAGCAACTGAATTTGTTATTGCTTATGATGGCTTTTATGATCGTTTAAAAGTCGTGAATAAAGGTGAGTTTCAATACGCTCAAGTTAACTTTTATTTGTCTGATATTGCTAGTAACGAAGTATGCACTATTAAATCAGGTAAAATAATTACAGAAAAACAAGAGTTTGACTTAACTTATACAGATAAAGCTCAGTTACTTTTACCTTTTGATAAGCAATTAGATACAGATAAAGCTGTTATTGTTGTGCAACCAGAAAACCCTAAACATGAATGCCAATTAAAGTTACAGATTGAAGCGACTGATTTGGCAGATTTTGAACTTAGTAAAGCAAACTTATATACGTTAAATGAAGAGTTTGACGAGCTGTTATCTGATTTATCAGGCTTTTTTGTCAGCAAATTAATGTGGTTTTTGCTTCCTGAACAACAAGGTGTTGTACTTAAATTTAATGGTCAAGACGCTATCTCGGCAAATGGCGTTAGCTGTAAAGAGCAGCGTTGCTCAATAAAAGTAACAGACGACTGGCAAGACGATAACACAGTGTTAAACAGTCATGCTGAGCTTATCAGCGCCACACCTTGGATTGTTAAATAACGGACTATATATTGGCTAAAAGCGTTTAAACTTCGACAAAAGGGACCTTAATTAGGTCCTTTTTTCGTTGTGAAGCACAGATAGTTCTTATGTTTCTTTTTTCAAAAGTTTATCTCAGCATTTAGACGTATGAGCAAAATTGAAAATTCATCGTAGTTAGTACAATTACTATGACTGTTTCTTTGCTCTAAATTATTCCCTTGATTCATATTTTTCCTAACTATTTGTATTGCTGTGTATTTAAGGTTCAGTGTGTTTTGAAACATAGAAATAGTCGGAATGTATTAGTTTTCTCTGATTGTTTTTTATTATAGAAAAAAGACTTGATTGTATATTGCTAGCCTGATCTTTACTTAATTATTAAGTGCTAACTTTCTATTTTTAAATGAATTTTTAAGGAATGAAAATATAGATTTAGATCAAGTTACTTAGCTATAACTGGCTTAAAGTAAAACTATAAAGTTCTCAATATAGGTAGTTATAGTTTAATAGGAGTCGTTATGCAGACAGTCAATGTCGAACCTGTATCAGTAAAACAGCAGAATTTATCCGAACACAATGCTAAACAGGATGTGGTTTTTGATCTAGATGTTAAAAACCCAAGCTTAAAGTGGAATGCTGACGGTAAATACCCGTATAAACGAAAAATGGACGTGATTGAATACGAGCGCCATAAACACGAATTGCAAATCGAACTTTTAAAAATGCAAGGTTGGGCCAAAGAGACTGAACAACAAATTGTGATTTTATTTGAAGGTCGAGATGCGGCTGGTAAAGGTGGCACTATAAAGCGTTTTATGGAGCATTTAAATCCTCGCGGGGCGCACGTAGTGGCTTTAGAAAAACCATCTGCAAGAGAGCGTGATCAATGGTACTTCCAGCGTTACATTAACCACTTACCTACTAAGGGTGAAATCATACTTTTCGATCGTTCTTGGTATAACCGAGCCGGTGTTGAGAAGGTAATGGGGTTTTGCGATGATCACGAATATTTGGAGTTTATGCGTCAAACACCTCAACTTGAGCGTATGTTGGTGAATAGCGGTATTAAGCTATTTAAATATTGGTTTTCGGTCAGTAGAGAAGAGCAATTTAGACGCTTTAAATCGCGCCAAAACGACCCACTCAAACAATGGAAGCTAAGCCCAGTTGATATGGCATCACTGGCTAAATGGCATGATTATAGTGATGCCAAAGATGCCATGATGTTTCATACCCATACTAAGGATGCACCTTGGACACAAATTCGATCTGACGATAAAAAGCGCGGGAGAATCAACTGTATGCGCCACTTCTTAAGTTGTTTAGATTACCCGGAGAAAGATCACGATGTAGTAAATTGTGTCGACTCGCTTATTGTTACCGAACCTACCCGCATGTCTATACGCCAGTGAAGGAGAATACTATGCAAAATTCACAGTCAGTATTTGAGAAACGTCTTGCTAAGCTCGAAAAAATTCTTGAAAAGAGTAAAAAAGAAGTGGCAAGAACCACTGAACTTGCAAAAGATGCAGCACTAAAAGCACAAGCAGCTGTAGAGTGTGCCAGCGAAGCTGAGAACCTAGCTGAAAATGCTAAAAAGCGCTTTAAAGCAGCAAAAAAGCAATTAAAAGAGGCTAAAGTGTTAAAAATTGCGCAGAAAAATGCGTCGAAAAAATCGGCTATAAAACGTGCCAAACGATTGGCAAAGAATAAAAAAGCTAAAACTAAAAGCGCTTAAAGTTAACAAAGGGCACATGGCTATTGTGCCCTTTGTTTTTATTAAGCGTATCGCTGGACATTTTTACGATTCTCGATATGCTAAATGTCAATTTTTCAGGGACTTAAAAGCATCTTAATGAAACCTTTAGCGTCTATTTTTGTTATTTTACTGCTATGTTCAGCGTGTAGTAGTCATTCACTTATCAACCAAGAAATGCAAACTAAGTTGCAAGGCTCATGGCAGTCTACAAATAGCCCAGTTTGTGAAGCTAATTTTCATATCGTAGCTTTCAAAAACAACACATTAGAAATCTCATATGACGAACAGGGCTATATTTCTGAGTCTGAAGCGAGAAAAACCTTCGTTTATAATATTCTCTCAGCAGAGAAAAATTTAGTCCGTGTGCAGCTTGAAAATGAAACTCGCTTAGATAATAAGGGCAAGCCAGTAGTTTGGCATCTAAAACCACTTAGAAATGATAAGTATTGCTGGGGTAGAGATGACTGGCCTGATCTTGCTTGTACAGCTTCCCGTTATAAATGCACAGTAAGCAATTAAGATGATCTCAAAAGAAGTCGCTAGAATTGTGCGTGTTGATCATGCAGGTGAATTTGGGGCGATAAGCATTTATAAGGCTCAGTTATTTGTCGCTAAGTTTTTATATCAAGATATCTCTGTACAGCTTAAAGAAATGCTAAATCATGAAATCGAGCATTTCAAAACTTTTGATTGTTGGTTAAAGGAACATAAAGTACGGCATTGCCACGCAATCTGGTTTTGGTCTTTGGGTGGTTATTGTTTAGGTTTGATTACTGCTTTATTTGGCCGTAAAGCAATTTGGGTGTGTACAGAAGCCGTTGAATCAACGGTTCTTCATCATCTAGAATGGCAATTAAGCTATTTAGAGAAAAATAATAAAAGCGCATATCAAACGGTACTAAGCATTCAACAAGATGAAATTGAACACCAGAACCTAGGCAAAGTGAATGGTTCAAGTTCACTTTATTATTCACCAATCAGATTAGTCGTTAAGCACTCCACTAAATTTGCTATTTGGCTTTCGACTAAGTTGTAAAACTAAAAAATAAGGATAATTAAATGAGAGTTTGTTTGCTGATTTTGTTTTCGTTGCCATTTATCGTGTGTTCGGCTCAGTCTGAGCCAAATGCAGAATTAGAATTTGAACGGTTCTATAATGCATTGAAAATGGATGAAATCTTCAATGGCCTTGGTGGTATTGTAGAGGTCGATACAAAGCAAATATTAGCAGATACACTAAAAGATTTACCTGAAAGTCAAAAGCAATTGTTGATAAATGCGATGGGGACATCGGTATTGGCAGAGCCAACAGACATGAGTGCCGCCAAGATGGCTTTTAAGCTTAAAATTCTTAGTTTATTATCACCACAAGAGCTTAAAATAGCAGCAGATTTTTATTCAACAAATATTGGTTTAAAAGCGCATAGAGCCATAATCGAGGCGGAAGTAGCTGCTTCGAACTTTTTAGATTAATTGTTGTTTCATATAAATTATTTAGTAAATCCAGAAAACACCACTTAACCTGTTTTAAATATAAATAACCTGAATCCTTAACCTTCATTCCCAAAGCGCTGTGCTGTACGTGGTATCTCTACAAGAGAAGCGTTTTAATTATCCCACGCTAATCATTTCAACTCGCTCAAAAAGTCCGTATAATCCACGCCGAACTTTTTACTATGAAACATGGCTTACTAAAGCCTGTATGAGCAGAGCAAATGAATCAAACTGATACTAGAAAAGAAACTCTTGAATTTAATAAACTTCAAAAGCGTCTAAGAAGGCATGTTGGTACCGCGATTACTGATTATAACATGATCGAAGACGGTGATGTTGTTATGGCATGTATCAGTGGTGGTAAAGATTCTTTTGCAATGCTAGATATTTTGCTTAATTTACAAAAAGCAGCGCCGATTAAATTTGAAGTTATTGCGGTAAACCTTGATCAGAAGCAGCCTGGTTTTCCTGAGCACATTTTGCCTGATTACTTTGAGACGCTAAATATTCCGTATTACATCGTTGATAAAGATACTTACTCAGTAGTAAAAGAAAAAGTACCAGAGGGCAAAACAACCTGTGGTCTGTGTTCACGACTTCGTCGCGGCACACTTTATTCATTTGCAGAAAAAATTGGTGCAACCAAACTAGCACTTGGTCATCACATGGATGATATCGTTGAGACAATGTTCTTAAATATGTTCCATGGTTCACGACTAAAAGCGATGCCACCAAAATTACGCTCTGATGATGAACGTAACGTGGTAATCCGTCCGTTGTCATATTGCCGTGAAAAAGATTTAATTAAATACGCTGAGCACAAAGACTTCCCGATCATTCCTTGTAATCTATGTGGCTCACAAGAAAACTTGCAGCGTCAATCAATCAAAGCCATGCTGACAGAGTGGGATAAGAAAACTCCAGGTCGTGTTGAGAGTATCTTTAAGTCTTTACAAAATGTTAGCCCAAGCCAGCTTGCAGACAGAAACTTATTTGATTTTGAAAATTTACCACTTGATAGAGAAGGCAATCGTGAAAGCTATGACTTTAGCGAGGCGGTGGTCTCATCAACAAACATTGATGAATCATTATTTATTGATGTAACAAATATATAAAACTCTTAAACTGTATATATAAAAAAGCCCCAAACAGGGGCTTTTTTAATATCTATTCAATAGGTTATTTAGCAAGTGGGCTTACATAGCCGTCTGGTTTTAATGCTAATACATCGCAGTCAAGGCTGTCAATCACATGCTCTGCTGTGTTACCGACAAGCGCTGCACTTAAGCCAGTACGTCCAACTGTACCAATCACTACTAATTCGCTGTTGAGGCGCGCAGCCACATCAGGAATAACATCTTCAGGTAAGCCTTCTTCAATGTGGCAATGAGCTTGGTCAATTTCAAAGCCTTCAGCTAATGAAAGCGTTGATTCAAAGTGATGTTTTTTAACTGATTCGTTGTAAACACCTGGGTTAAACTCAGGAATTTCAATCGCGATATTAACCGGCGTTGCTGGGTAGGCATTCACTAAATTAAGAGTGGCATTAGCCAAGTCACAAATGAAGCGAGCGTCTTTGATAATACGCTTGTTAAGTTCAAGGTGTTGTTCATTCTCACTCACGGCGTTCACAGCAGCTAAAATATTGCCTTTTGCTGGCCACTCTTTCTCTTTAACAAGTAAAACTGGAGCAGGGCACTTACGAATGAGGTGCCAGTCAGTTGGGGTGAAAATAACCGATTTAAGTGTATCGTGTTGATGGGTGCCTTTGACAACTAGGTCAAAACCATCGTTGATCACGGTATTGATAATGGCTTCGTAAGGGCGGTTATGCCAAACCACACAGCTATCAATGGTAAGCTCTGGGTAAAGGGCAATTTGTTCATTTAACCATTCTTGGCGGTCTTTTATTACGGCTTCGCGCATTGCTTCACGCTCATCAGCAGAAAGCATTGTGGTCATTTCATAAGAGAAGTCGTAGATACTGAGGAAAGCGGTGATGGTCGCGCCAGATTTTTTGGCTAGATCAATTGAGCGGCTTAAACTATGTTGCTGCTCTTTGGTTGGGTCTATAACTGCTAAAATTCGTTTAATTGCGTCCATGTGCTGCTCCTTAACTGTTCCGCAAAAAGTAGTACTTTGAGTGTAACCTAAATTTAGAACAGTTAAAGGGGCAAACAATATAAAGTTGCGTTAAATCAAACTCTATTTACATTTAATCGCTGCTGTTGCTGCAAGCGCTTGCTGGTCCAAAATGGTGATAAATTTGCCTTCAACTTTAATAAAGCCCGCTTTTTGGAAGCGGCTTAAAAGGCGGCTAATTGTTTCAACAGTAAGGCCTAAATAATTACCGATTTCACCACGTGTCATGGTTAAACGGAATTCTTTACGTGAGAAACCACGTTCACCAAAACGCTCTGCAAGATTATAAATAAAACTTGCTAGACGCTCTTCAGCTGACTTTTTATTGAGTAACAATAACATTTCTTGGTCGTAGTTAATCTCATTACTCATTAAACGCATAATTTGTTGGCGTAGCTTAGGTAATTTACCTGCTAATTCGTCTAGAGTATCGAATGGAATTTCACATACCATTGAAGTTTCAAGGGCTTGCGAAAAGCTTTGATGAGCCATTTTGTTGATTGCATCGAAACCGACTAAATCACCAGCCAAGTGAAAGCCAGTAATTTGTTCATCACCTTGTTCAGACAAAGTATAAGACTTAAACGAGCCAGAGCGTACCGCATAAATAGCATTTAAGCTTTCGCCAGACTCAAATAAATAATCACCTTTGTGTAGAGGCTTTTTACGTTCGATGATTTCATCGAGACGATCCATTTCTTGACCGTTTAATGAAAATGGCAAACATAGCTGGCTGATACTGCAATTATTACAGCTAATTGTGCATAAGCCTTTTGACTTGTTTTGTGAGAAGTCCATACATCAAATCCATTCAAATAGGTTAACAACTTTAGGTTAATGAACTAACTTATCGGTTGCTATAATTAATAAGTATATACCGTACCATATTATTACGCTGCCTAGAATAACCCTTATCCAAACATGGTTAAAAAGAGTATTTATTTTTTGACTAACAAGACCAACACTGATCATTGCTGGAAAAGTTCCCAAAGCAAAAAATAACATTACGCCTGCACCGTGAAGAGCTGATGGGCTTGTGAGTGCCCAGGTTAACGCAGAATAAACTAGGCCACAGGGTAACCAACCCCACAAAGCGCCATAAAGCAAGGCTTTAGGGGTTGTATCGACCGGTAATAAAAAACGATTGAGTTTAGCTAAATGCTGCCATATGAGCGCCTTGCCTAGTTTTTCTAGCCACTGTAGGGTTGCCGCTAAGCGCATTATGTAAACCCCAACTAGTAGCATAAAAATACCACTCAAAAAAGACAAAGCTACCGATATACTGGTATTTTGCGCCGCGAAGCGACTACTAATTCCAGCTACGAGTGCACCGGCCAGCATATAACTGAGTGCTCGGCCTAGGTTGTATGCAACCGAAAAGCTTACTGCTCGATTTTTGTTGGCAGCAAGTTGTAAACTACTGGCAATGCCGCCACACATAGCTAGGCAGTGACCACTGCCTAACAAGCCCATTATAAATGCACTAATAAACAGCGGATCAATCATTACTTTTGTTATGCTGCTCTTTATCGTCTTCGAACAGAATACTGTGACCCTGTTTATTTAAATCAGAAAACTGCTCGCTTTTTACAGCCCAAAAGAATACCCCAATTGCAATTAGCACAAATAAAATGGCAATTGGGATAAGCATATAGATGATACTCATAGTTTTAATAACCTTAATGAGTTGGTAATAACCAAAATGGAGCTTGCAGACATACCGATGACGGCCATCCAAGGAGCAACGAGCCCAAGGGCTGCCAGAGGTAAGATCGAACCATTGTAAATAAGTGACAATGCCAAGTTTTGCTTAACAATACGGCGCGTCTTTTTCGAGACAGTAAGCAAATGTTCTATAGCCGTTAGATCACTATTGAGTAATACCACATCAGCACTATTTTTGGAAATATCAGCGCCGGTTTCCATTGCGATAGATAAATGGGCACTGGCAAATACCGGGCTGTCATTCACGCCATCACCAACCATAGCAACAATGGCACCTTTAGCTGCCAATGTTTCAACATGGGCTTGTTTATCGCGAGGGCTGCATGCTGCATGCACGGTATCTAAATTTAGCTGTTTTGCAATTCGCTCACCACTGTTAGAGGCATCGCCCGTTAACATATGGCATTTGAGCTGTTGTGAATGAAGTGTAGTAACCAGTTTTTCTGCGTTATCACGTAAGCTGTCTGCTAAGTAAAAGCGCGCAATGACTTGTTTATCGATATACAAGGTTGCTTGAGCATCAGCTTTTTCGGTATCAAACCAACCGCTTTTACCTATCGCAAGGTGTTGATCATTGAGTAAAGCGGTAATGCCTTTACCCGGTTCGATAGTCACATTCTCAATAGGGTTTATTGAGTCGTTGAAACCAGCAAATGCATTAGCTATAGGGTGCTCAGAGAAGCTTTCAAGTTGGGCAGATAAGCGTAATGCATCAGCTTCACTGTACTGGCTGTTTACTAGCTCAACGCGTTCAATGGTAAAGCGACCTTGCGTTAAGGTACCTGTTTTATCAAAGGCGATATCAGTTAATTGTGGTAGCGTTTCTAATACGTGGGCTTGCTTAATTAAAATCCCACGCTTTGTTAAGCTTGCAACTGCACAAGTTAGGGCAGTTGGAATCGCTAAACTAAGCGCACAAGGGCAGGTAGCAACAAGTACAGAAATAGTCACCCAAAAGGCATGCTCGGGGTCTATTTGATACCAACCAATCGCTGTTATTGAGGCAAATACTAATAAGCAGGCAACAAACCACTGTGCTACTTTATCTGTGATCTCAACTAATCGCGGGCGTTTGGTTAACGCTGTGTGTTGCAACTTAATAATTTGATTAAGCAGGGTATTTTGACCGATTTTGTTGATCTCAATACTGATAACGCCATCGTGATTAATAGTACCTGCGTAAACTTGATGACTGATAAACTTGTTAACGGGTTGATGCTCGCCCGTCATCATTGCTTCATCAACGGTTGTTTGACCTTTTGTAACAATACCATCAGCAGGAATGGTTTCACCTGCTTTGATCAACACAACATCACCCAGTTTTAGTTTTTTGGCCGCAATTATCGATTCTTGGTTATTCTCATCGATAATACGAGCTGTAAGAGGCAGTAACTTTTGCAAGTTAGCGGTAAATTCACTGGCTTTTAAACGGGCTCTAAATTCTAAATATTTACCTAATAATAATAAGAAGGTAAACATACAGATAGATTCAAAATAAACTTCGCCAACCGACATTAATGTGGCATAACAGCTTGCCCCATAAGCACCAAAAATCGCTAATGAGACGGGTAAATCCATATTCAGCTGTTTGGCTTTTAAACCATTAATAGCATTGGTTAAGAATGGCAGGGCACTGTAAAGAATTACAGGAGATGCAAGTACTAAGCTTATCCAGCGAAAATACTGCTCGAAGTTCTCTTCCATGCCAGAGAACATGCCAAAATACATAGCGAAAGCAAACATCATTACTTGCATGGTCATCAGACCGGCAACCCCTAAACGGCGGATATAAGCTTTCGCGGCTTGTTGTTTTTGGCTCGCTTCAAGGTCTGCCTGAAACGGGTAGGCTTTATAGCCGATTTCATGTAATGAGGTGATAATTTGGCTAAGCGGTGTAACCGATTTATCCCATTGTATCATGGCACGGTTGGTCGAAGTATTTACATCAACACGTTTGATTGCTTTTAAGTTAAGTAGTTGTTTTTCGATTAACCAAGCACAGGCAGCACAGGTGATGCCTTCAACCGTTAATAGTACTTCTGATAAATCATTAGTGGCTGAAATAAACTCGTCTTGAATATCTTCGTTATCGTAACTTTTAATCAACTCGAGTTGCTCTGGAACAAGCTGTTCAACTTTACCAGAGCGAACAGTTCTAAATTTATAATAATCGGTCATGCCTTGGGCGACGATATTCTCAGCAACCGTTTGGCAACCAATACAACACATAGGTTGTGCCTTACCGTCTATTTCGACAGTCGCATTAAAGCCTTTTGGCACACTTTCAAGACAATGAAAGCAATTATCGGACATTAGAGTTTACTACTTATATTCAGGGCTAATCGAAATCGTTTTATCAGTTGGTAAAATGACATCTTCTTTAAGTTTCCAACTGTTATCGATTGGTTCAATAAACACTGTGTATGCACCGTCAACATGGGTGTCGAGTAGGGCAGTAAAATCGCCATGGGCGTTTTTCATTAAGCTTACATCAAAGTCATTGGCTTTAATGGTGCGATGATAAAAAGACATTTTTAAAGAGTGAACATTGCTTGCATCACCCTTGGTGAAAGTGAATGTTACTTTGTCGTCTGCAACATTTAAATCGCCATGTAAGTAAAGTGCTTTTGCTTTATTAAATTTGCTGAGTTCAAGGTTAATTGCCTTGCCTTTTTTATAATAATCGTCAACAACCATATCTGGGCCGTTGCCAATTGCCATATAAATAAGACCAGCACAGCCGATGATAGCTGCAAGAGGAAAAGAGATTAAAAACCATGGCCAAAAGTTTTTATACCAAGGAGTGGGTTTCATAGTACTTATACCTTTAAAAACGTTGTACGCATTTTATCGGATTTAAAAGCAAAAGACTAAAAAAAAGCCTCCAGATGGAGGCTTTTTTGATCTTAATTAATCTATTGAATTAAAAGATTAATTGTTTATACATTTTATTAACCGCGTGGTTATTTATCTTGCGATAAGCTGTAAACGTACGCTGTTAATAAGTGAACTTTATCTTCACCTAAAATGTCTTTCCATGCTGGCATTACACCGGCGCGGCCATTGATTAGTGTTTCTTCAACAGCACGTTTAGAACCACCGTATAACCAGATGTTATCTGTTAGGTTAGGTGCACCAAATGGTAAGTTGTGTGCAACTGAACCTTTACCGTCAGCACCGTGACACGCAGCACACATTGCAAACTTAGCAGCACCTGCAGCAGCGTCTTTTTGGTTAACAGTTCGGCCAGAAAGGCTAAGTACGTGAGCAGTCATTTCTTTAATGCCTTGCTCGCCAAGCGCATCACCCCAAGGTGGCATCGCAGCAACACGACCGTAAAGAAGTGTTTCTTTGATCTTGTCCGGTGAACCGCCGTATAACCAATCGTTATCTGTTAGGTTAGGGAAGCCTTGACCACCACGTGCATCTGAACCATGACATTGTGCACAGTTTTGAGAGAATAAACGTTGACCAATCTCAAGCGCTTTTTCGTCTTTAACTAGTGTTTCAATATCTTGTTTTGCGAATGACTCAAAGATTGGGCCAAAACGCTCATCAGCAGCGATAAATTCTTGGTCTAATTGAACGTTCTCACCGTTAGCTAATGCTTGTTCAGTCGCTTCTTTAGACTCAGCTAAAGAGGTAATACCTTGGTTAGAACTTGTCCATTTACCTAAACCTTCCCAGTTACCTAAACCTGGGTAAGCAGCAAGGTAGTATACAGACCAAATAAATGTCGCGAAGAACATATAAGTCCACCATTTTGGTAGTGGGTTGTTAAGTTCTTCAATGCCGTCAAATTCGTGACCACAGCTTTCGCCTTCTTTCACACCTGCGTAGTTTTTTAAGTTCCACAGAAGTAGGCCGAAGATGATAGCAAGACACGCTAGGGTTAATACAATAACCCATATACTCCAAAAGCTAGTCATTTCTCAGACTCCTTTTCCTCATTAGAGATTGTGTTGTTGTGTTTTTTTTCATCTTCAAATATGGCATTAGCAGCATCGTCAAAACGGCGTTTGCTACGCTTGCTGTATGCCCATACAACAATCACAATAAACAGTACTAAAATTACCAGAGTCAAAATGCCTCTGTATGTTCCGTAATCCATAATAATTACTTCAAGTGTGTGCCAAGCTGTTGTAAGTAAGCGATTAGAGCTTGCATTTCAGTTGCACCTTGACCACCGTTCATGGCTTCGATTTTCGCAATGTCAGCTTGTAGCTCTTCGTCACTTCCGTAACCTTTACCGTCGTAACGGTCGCTCGCTTTATCAATTCCGAAGCTATCACGGAATATTTGAAGCTTTTTAAGTGTATGGGTCGTATCGACTCTGTTTTCGTCTAACCAAGGAAACGCTGGCATGTTTGACTCAGGAACCACTGCACGTGGATCCATTAAGTGAGCATGGTGCCAATCGTCTGAGTAACGCTCACCAACACGCGCTAAGTCAGGACCAGTACGCTTAGAACCCCATTGGAATGGGTGATCCCATACTGACTCACCAGCTACAGAGTAGTGACCGTAACGCTCAACCTCGTCACGGAAAGGACGAATCATTTGTGAGTGACAGTTGTAACAACCTTCACGCACGTAGATATCACGGCCTTCCATTTCTAACGCTGTAAGAGGGCGTAAGCCATCAACAGGTTTAGTCGTATCGTCTTGGAACATTAGTGGAGTAATCTCAACTAATGCACCAAAGCTGATTGCAAAGACAGTCAAGATAGCCATTAAGCCAACGTTCTTTTCGACTATTTCGTGTTTGTTTTGTGAATTATTATTGCTCATCGTGCTACTCCATTATGCCAATTGTGCGTCAGCGTCTAGTTGAAGCGAATCTTTCTTCGCTGCAATAGTACGATAAACGTTGTAAGCCATAATTAGCATACCTGTTACGATGAATACACCGCCTAGGAAACGCATGATATAGAACGGATACGAAGCTTCTAATGACTGTACAAAGCTGTACATTAACGTACCGTCTGAGTTTACTGCACGCCACATTAGACCTTGCATTACACCAGAGATCCACATTGCTACGATGTATAGAACAACACCCACAGTGTGTAACCAGAAGTGCGTGTTAACTAGTTTAACACTGTACATACGGCCTTGTGAGAATAGTGCAGGGATTAGGTGATAGATAGCACCGATAGAAATCATTGCAACCCAACCTAGTGCACCTGAGTGTACGTGACCTACAGTCCAGTCAGTGTAGTGAGAAAGCGCGTTAACTGACTTAATAGCCATCATTGGGCCTTCGAACGTAGACATACCGTAGAAAGATAGAGAAACAACTAAGAAACGAAGTACTGGGTCAGTACGTAGTTTATGCCATGCACCTGATAACGTCATGATACCGTTGATCATACCACCCCAAGATGGAACGAATAGGATAACTGACATAACCATACCTAAGCTTTGCGTCCAGTCTGGAAGCGCAGTGTAATGTAGGTGGTGAGGACCTGCCCAGATGTATAAAGAAACAAGAGCCCAGAAGTGAACAACCGATAAACGGTAAGAATAAACAGGGCGGCCTGCTTGTTTTGGTACGAAATAGTACATCATACCTAAGAAACCAGCAGTTAATAAGAAACCAACAGCGTTGTGACCGTACCACCACTGAACCATTGCATCTACAGCACCTGCGTAGATAGAGTATGATTTAGTAAGTGAAACTGGAATTGCCATGCTGTTTACGATGTGTAAAACGGCAACAGTAATGATGAAACCAGCGTAGAACCAGTTCGCAACATAGATGTGCGATACTTTACGCTTGATTAACGTACCAAAGAATACCACTGCGTAAGTTACCCAAACAACGGCGATAAGAATATCGATTGGCCATTCAAGTTCTGCGTATTCTTTTGAGCTTGTGATACCTAATGGTAAGGTAATCGCTGCTAGTACGATAACAAGTTGCCAACCCCAGAAGGTGAAGGCTGCTAATTTATCTGAGAAAAGGCGCGTTTGACATGTACGTTGTACGACGTAATAAGACGTCGCAAAAAGTGCACTTGTACCAAATGCGAAAATTACTGCGTTCGTGTGTAACGGACGTAGTCGAGAGTAAGTTAACCATGGTGTATCAAAGTTAAGTGCTGGCCAAGCTAATTGGGCAGCAATCAGAACCCCAACACTCATGCCAACGATGCCCCAAATCACTGTCATAATAGCGAATTGGCGTACAACTTTATAATTGTACTCAGTTTGTGATGCTACTGTTTGGCTCATTTTCTGGCTTCCGCTGCAATAAATGCGTTTTAGAAATGAATTACCCACTTTTATTCAAAGTGGGGCCTACTATTACTTCACAAGCATGTTACCTAAAGCCAACTTAGCGGTGCTAGCTTCAGAAAACAAACTCGAGAAACCCTTATTTTTGCGATGGAAATGATAAAATTTTTGACCTTAAAAAGATAGGTCAATTGCATAAAATTATGACATCAATCAAATTTTAGCGCTTTGTTGGTTATTTTTTGTCAGAGATTGTATTTTTATTGACTTATTATTAGGTGCCTGTTGTCTTTTTTGGGCATTCTAATTAGTATCTGACTTTATTTTATACAGGCAAATAGAGTGCGAATAAGCTTATTTCCCGTGTTCCTTTTTAGTCTTTTTTTAGCTGCATGTGATAGCCAAAGTATAGATAAGGGCAGCACAAGTACAAGTTGTCAGAACAATAGTCATTGCAATTACCCTAATAATGTAGAAGTTTGGCTAAGTAACCCAGATATCAGTCCAGAAACACCGTTTACGATTAACCTAAAGTTACCAAAGGAGGCTAAAAACCTTTCAGCAAAACTTGAAGGTGTCACCATGTATATGGGTTTTATTCCACTGCAGTTTAAACAGACAGGGCAAGTTTGGGTTGCTGATACTATGGTTGGCGCATGCTCTGAACCTGTTATGACTTGGAAAATGATGCTCACTTATACTTCTGGCGATAATCAACCTCAAACATTGCTTTATTATTTCGATTCACTGCAAACTCGATAACATCTTCCTTCATTATTGTTGATCGCAGTTTTTAATTATCTAAAAGCTGTGATTAGCGCAATTTCTGCTTCACCTTTTTTTACTTGATGTTCTTTATTAGTCGTATTTTTATACGGTATTACAAACTGACGGAACAAAAACAAAAAATCATCCTCTAATACACTGTTTAACAGACTAACTTTGTCTATTTAGTTAATTTAAGTGAATAACTATGGTTAGCAGTCTTACCAAGCTTTTACGGTTTTTATAACGTTGTGTGATCAACTTGTAAAAATTTCATTTGTAGCATTAATTGGGCTCTGATTACACTTGATTACAAAGTGCGTGCAATTGATTTCAATCGTGTTTTTTTTGCTACTTAATAATGTTATCCTGCTGATGTATAGGTGTTTTTTTCTATTAACATTGATACATTGTGAAACCTTATTACCTAAAGTTGGTACGTCATTTTTGGGTTGTTCTTTATTTGATCTTTCATTCAGTTTTCGTTCAGTTAACTGCGCCTAAGTTGCCCTCCGCTGACTCGTGATTCTAATAATAACGAGCGCTACCTAACTAAAGGTAAATTTCCAACAAGTAGGGTTTTCACATGAAAAAATCAATTCTTGGTTTAGCTGTTGTTTCAGCAATCCCAATGTTCTCAAGCATGCAAGTTTTAGCTGCTGATGATGCAGCAGAGTCTATTGAAAAAATTCAAGTTACGGGTTCTCGCATTAAGCGTTCTGATATGGAAAACGCAAGCCCAGTAACATTAATTGGTGCAGATGACATCAAAGCAATGGGTGCAACAAGCATCGATAGCGTATTACAAAAAATGACCGCAACAGGCGGCGCGATGACTAACCCAGGCGTAAATAATGGTTCTGGTGGTAACGCACGTATTGATTTACGTGGTTTAGGTGCTAGCCGCACATTAGTTTTAGTAAATGGTCGTCGTATGATTGCATCTGGTACAGGTGCGGCATCTACTGTTGACTTAAATACAATTCCTGTTTCTATGATCAAATCTGTTGAGGTACTTAAAGACGGTGCTTCTGCTGTTTACGGTACTGATGCGGTAGCTGGTGTTGTTAACATCATCTTAAAAGACGATTTTGAAGGTCTTGACATGAATGTTAACTCTGCAATCACTGGTGAAGGTGATGCAACAGAGAATTCATTCGACTTCACAGTTGGTTCGTCTTTTGATAAAGGTAACATTGTTATCGGTATGCAATACACCGATCGTGGCAAAGCAAAACAATCTGACCGTGACTTTTCTGATTGCCCAATCTCTGAAGGCGCTAATGGTTTAAACTGTAACGGCGGTTCTGTTTATGCTGAAGGTGGTCACATTTGGCAAGACGGTACAATTGGTGATGTAAATAAAGCGGGTGAGTCTGTAGATGCAGATGGTAATCCAATTACTTCTGGCCTAGCCCACCAAGATAATGGTTTGAGCGGTCTTGGCGGTTTACACCCATTTACTGATGCTGATCGTTACAACTTTGCACCTGATAGCTACCTTTACACGCCAATGGAGCGCTTAAACTTAACAGGTCTTGCTACTTATGAACTAAGCGACGAGACGCGTTTATTCACTGAGTTCACTTATACTAAGCGTTGGTCTGAGCAACAAATGGCTGCTCAACCAATTTGGTTTGGTTTTACTTATGATGAATCAATGGGTGACTCACTATTAGGTCAAACATATAACAGTAAAGTTGACCGTGATGGCGATGGTATTGCTGACCGTGATGCAGATGGTAACTACATCACTGAAACAGCTAATTACGCGTATGGCGATAAAATTTTCTACGGTCGTCGTATGTCAGACACTGGCGCACGTTATTTTGAGCAATCTGTAGATACTGTTCGTGCTGTAATTGGAGCTGATGGTTTCATTGGTGACTATTCATGGGATGTATCTGCTAACTTTGGTCGTAATGATTCAGTAGATAAATTGAGCAACCTTCACAATATTGGTTCATTAACTGATAGCATTATGTACACGAATGATGAAGGTCAAGTTGTGGGCACATTTAACCCACTAGATCAAAATGCTTGGACTTCTGAAGGTTTCCGTAGAAACGTTTACACTGAAGTAAATAATGGTGGTAGTCAACTATTTATCCTAGCGGCTTCTGTATCAGGTGAGTTATTTGAATTACCAGCAGGTTATGCAGCATTCGCAGCAGGTGTTGAGCGCCGTCAAGAAAAAGCTTGGTACACGCCTGATTCTTTAACTGCTCAAGGCCTAGCTAATGATCCGATGGTTGAGCCAACATCAGGTGGTTTTGATGTAAACGAAGCATATGTTGAATTTGCATTACCACTTCTTGCAGATGCGCCACTTGCACAAAATGTAGAATTAAGCGCTGCTATCCGTGCATTTGATTACAGCACATTTGGTTCAGATGAGACTTGGAAACTTGGTTTAACTTGGAAAGTAAACGATGAGTTAATGCTACGTAGTGTTGTATCAACAGCATTCCGTGCACCAACTGTTTCAGAGCTTTATTCTGGTAACTCACCTTCATTCGAACAAGTTGAGTACCCTGGTGCGCAAGACCAAGCAGAAGTTACTGTAGGTGGTAACTCATCTTTAACACCTGAAGAAGCTGATACTTTAACTGCTGGTATCGTCTATGAGCCTGAGTGGTTTGAAGGCTTCAGCATGACGCTAGATTACTACGATATCGAAATTGAAAATGCGATTGCGACAGTAGATAACCAATACATTGTTGATCAGTGTTTGAAGACAGATGCAAATAATGGTTCTGCGTTATGTAACTCGGCAAATGTATCAATCGATTCAACGGGTCGTATCATTTTCAATAACCAGCTACAAAACATTGGTTCTGAAAAAACATCTGGTATCGATTTAAATCTTTCTTACTCATTTGAAGCTGCTGGCCTTAACTGGAAAGCGGGCTTAGATACAACTTACTTAGACGAGTATGTTGTTCAAGTTACTGGTGAACCTGTTGACTACGCAGGTGTTATTACGTCAGGCTCTGGTGGTTATGCAGATCTTAAATCAAACCTAACAATTAATGTTGCTGGTGATAACTGGGATGCTCAGTACCAAGCTCGTTATATTGCTGGTATGGATAGTTTTGCATGTATCGGTGATGAAGATTCATGTTATGCGCCTACAACACCAACGGTTATTTACCATGATATCAGTGGTTCATACCTTATCAATGACTCAATTACACTTTCTGCAGGTGTAAATAACTTATTTGATAAACAACCACCATATTACACTGGTAACAATGACTCAAACACTGACCCGTACACATATGATGTATTAGGTCGTCGTTTCCACGCTGGTATTAACGTTAAGTTCTAATCTAGTTTGAAATGATTACTAAGGCCCCGTTTTTACTGGGCCTTTTTTATTGTCTGAAAGCCTATCAACGCGTAAACTAAGGGAGCATTATTAAAAAACGAGGTGATATTGCTTAAACAAGACGAAAACTTATCCTTGATTATTGAGCCTGAGCTTAAACCACGCACAGAGCAACGACTCGACCTGTATTTTTCCATTCCGAATGAAATGAGTGTTAACCCACAAACACTGAGCGAAGAATCATTCTTTAATAATAACTTTAAATCGCACCTTGCGTATAACGCTAACAACATTCACTTACCCTTAGTGAGAAGCCGCTTTGTTAGTAAAAACAAAGGTGAACAGCAAGATTATCGGCAAAACTTAAACTTATATTGTTATCAAGTTCGACTCGCGCTGAATGCCGATATTAAAGACACCCTAAAACACCAAGAAGCCGATGAGTTTTACCCTGCAGCCATTGAGTTGTGCCAGCAAACCAAAGGCTTGTTGAAAAAGCTAAGACGCTACACCCCAGATGATGAAAAGCTACTGCCATTTTATAAAAATGCCGATAACTACTTAAGCTGGCATGTAGAGCAGTCATTTTTGAAACTACTGGATGAAGGGCCGCGCAGTAGTGATTTTGCAAAAGAGCGCAGTGATCTATTAGAGTTCTGCAAAGCTGAAAACAGTTACCGTGAAGAGCAAGAATATAATTCGCAATCAACACTTGAAGATGCCAACCGTATCACCAATAAAATGCGCCTATTACAACGTTTGATTGAGCATGGGGTGGTACTTAATCGCACTACACGGCATTTAAACAGTTATTTAAAGCGCATGGTAAAGGGCACAGTGACCGCAGTGATCATGGCCTTTGTGATGTTGGTTGTGTTAAATGCTCGCTCAAACTTTACCGAAGTAACAGCAACCTTGATTTTGATCTTGGGTGTTATTTATGGTCTTCGTGAAATATTTAAAGAAGACATCACACGGGTGATCTGGCGAGCTATCGTAAGAGGGCGACCAAAATGGCGGTTTCAGTTTAAAAACAGCATAACCAAAGACAAAATTGCCAGCCAATACATTTGGCTTGAATACACCAGTTTTAAACGCCTGCCTAAAGCGGTAAGAAGAATTTTTTCAAAGCGCCGACATCAAAATAAACAGGCTGCTCAGTGGCTGCATTTTGCAAGCGAAACACAAGTTAACGCGAAAGAGTTTTTACCAGGCTACGATACCTTGCAACAAACCATGCAATTTAGCTTGGCACCGTTTGCTCGCTACTTAAAGCGGGGGGAAGGTAAGCTCTATCATCTTGATAGTAATAAAATCTCTAAGAAAGCCGTAGAGAGGCGTTATCAGTTAAATGTGGTATTAGTCTTTACACAAAGCGAAGATGAAACTTTGTATCAGCGCTACAAGATTACGTTAAATCGCAGCAAAATTGTTAATATTGAGCGTATTTACTCACAAACTGACATTCTGAAAGATGAAAGATGAAAGATGAAAGATGAAAGATGAAAGATGAAAGATGAAAGATGAAAGGGTGGCCTTGGCCACCCAATTGGGTTTATTTAGCGTCTAAACCAGTTTTGCTATAAAGCGATACTTTGTCTGACACTAGGGTAATTTCGATATTTTTATCTTTGTTACCCCAAATACAGTTAGTGTGTAGTGTCTTTTCTTCACACTTATCTGCTGAACCTAAGATAGCTTCAACCTCAGTTTTATCCATACCAATTTTAATTTTTTCGTAGTTCTCTAAGTTTACTTTTGAGCAACCCGCTAAAGTAAGTGTTGCAGCCGCTGCTGCAATTGCCATATATTTTTTCATAATTGTATCCATTAATGGTTGTAGCGTCTTATTTGCACGATCATACCCATACGTGGGTGATCAAAATAATGTATCTCGTTACTTATCACACGTTTAAATTGTGAAAAACGTGCTTTTTCGTAATCACCGTTTTCTAGGCGCTGACTAATATCAAAATCTGCGTTTATAAATAGGTAGTGACGAACATAAATTTTCATTAAACCATCAAATTCCCACTTTGGCACATTTTGCAACTGGTCGGGAATATAGCGCTCAGTAGGGCCCACTAGGCTTATAAAGTCGTTATTTTCATTCTCTACTGGGGTTGAGTGTTTTGCTAAGTGTTCACCGGAAAATAAACGGATACTGGGTGCGTTTCTTTCACTCATTTCAGGAAAACGCCACCCAGTGTGCAAAATAGGGGTTAAGCCTTTTCTATCAAGCTGATTTTTTTGCTCAACAAATTGTAATTGTTCTGGCGCCATTAAGTAAATGTCGTCAGTGTCTTCACGGGGCTCAACAACGGGTGTAACAGGCAGTTGATTATAGCTTGCTAAAAAATCAACACTGTCGTCACATACATTAGAGTGAGGGTTGCTATTCACTAAAGAATCGGTAAACGAATTTGAGCGAAAGCGGCTATCACCTTCAATACACGCTTGCTTCGCTTGTGCTGTGTATGCAGGAGATAATAAATCTTTGCTACGCTTTGCCTTGATCTCATCGTGTTTTAAACTGAAATCTTCCTGTAAATAAGGGGCTGGGCGCTGTTTATAAATAAGAACTTCTATTTCGAACCAACGTGCTGCAAATGACGAGCTTGTATATAAGCAACAAAGCAGTAGTAAACTATTTCTAAACAACATTAATGGCTAACCTTTTTTTCGAAATCTGCAATCATTGCAGTGACCATTTTTAAGCGTTCGCGAGCGTTGGCTTCGCTAATTGCAAAGCGCAGTTTATTTGCGCCATCCATTTTATACACCTGCGGTGCACTTTGTATCAAACCTATAATGAAGCTAGGGTTAACCTTTGTATGCTGGCTAAACTCAAAATAGCCGCCTTTCGGGTTTGCTTCAATCTTCTTAATGCCGATATTACTTGCTTGCAGTTTTAATTGCTGTAAGCTGAATAAGTTTTTCGTGGCGTCAGGTAGTAGACCAAAACGGTCAATCAGCTCTACCTGTAACTCGTCCATATCATTGAGGTTAGCACAGCTTGCAATGCGTTTATAGATTCCTAAACGTACGTTTACATCATGAATATAATCATCAGGTAATAACGCTGGCAGCTTTAAGTCAACCTCAGTTTGCTGACCGAGTAGGTTCTCAAGGGTTGGCTCTTTACCTTCTTTGAGGGAGTTAACCGCTTGCTCAAGCATTTCCATATACAAACTAAAACCAATGGTTTGCATTTGACCCGATTGATCATCACCAAGCAGCTCACCAGCACCACGAATTTCTAAGTCATGGGTTGCGAGCGCAAAGCCTGCACCCAGGTCTTCCAGTGATTCAATCGCTTCGAGGCGTTTAACCGCATCTTTACTCAGTGATTTAGGGTTACCAGTCAGTAGGTAGGCATACGCTTGGTGATGGCTTCTTCCAACACGACCACGCAACTGATGCAGCTGTGCCAGACCCAGCTTATCTGCTCTATCCATAATAATGGTGTTGGCAGTGGGTACATCGATACCGGTTTCGATGATGGTGGTACACACAATCACGTTATATTTTTGGTGATAAAAATCACTCATAATTTGTTCAAGCTCGCGCTCTCGCATTTGACCATGTGCCGTTGTTACGCTGGCTTCAGGTACCCATTCGCTAATTTCTTCAGCAACTCGGTCTATGGTTTCAACATTATTATGTAAGAAATACACCTGACCACCGCGTTTAATCTCACGCAGAATTGCTTCACGAATAAGTTCAGCATCTCTTTGTCTAACAAAGGTTTTAACCGCTAAACGTTTCGCAGGCGGTGTGGCTATGATTGATAAGTCACGCATACCACTCATCGCCATGTTTAATGTACGTGGGATAGGGGTCGCTGTGAGCGTTAAAATATCGACATCGGCACGTAATGCTTTGATTTTTTCTTTTTGACGCACCCCAAAACGGTGCTCTTCGTCAACAATCAATAAGCCCAAATCTTTAAATTGAATATCTTGTTGAATAAGCTTGTGAGTACCAATCACGATATCTAATTTACCCTCAGCCATTTTATCTAGGGTGTCTTTTTGCTCTTTGGTTGAGTTAAAACGCGATAAAACGCCAACCTCAATTGGTAAATCGGCAAAGCGGTCTTTAAAGTTCTCATAGTGTTGCTGTGCAAGCAGTGTGGTTGGTACAAGTACCGCAACTTGCTTGTTATCATTCACTGCCACAAAGGCTGCGCGCATTGCCACTTCGGTTTTACCAAAGCCAACGTCACCACATACTAAACGGTCCATCGCTTGCTTACTTTGCATATCACCGAGCACAGACTCAATGGCGTTGCGTTGATCGTCAGTTTCTTCAAATGGGAAGCTGTCGCTAAACTGACGATAAGCACTGCCATCAAGCTTAAATTTATTGCCAGGCTTTGCTTGGCGTTTAGCGTAAATATCTAAGAGTTCAGCAGCCACATCACGAACTTTTTCGGCGGCACGTTTTTTTGCTTTTTCCCACGCATCAGAGCCTAACTTATGAAGCGGGGCAGAGGCTTCTTCACCACCTGAGTAGCGGCTCAGCATATGCAACGCAGAAACGGGCACGTATAGTTTTGCCTCGTTAGCGTAGATGATCGTAACAAATTCAGTGATCACACCGGCTGCATCAATGGTTTCAAGGCCTTGGTAGCGGCCTACACCGTGATCGAGGTGCACAATAGGTTGACCTTCACGTAGCTCAGCAAGGTTACGAATAAGCGCATCTTGGCTGGCTTCGTATTTATGTTTACGGCGTCGACGCTGCGAAACCTTAATGCCTAGTAATTCTTGCTCTGTGATAATAGTTAAACGCGGTTTACCGTCTAGCACCACACTTTGCTCAAGTGGCGAAACGATTAGGCCAACATCACTCGAACTATTGGTAAAATCGCTAAACGATTCAAATTCTTTAAGCTTTAAACCACTTGGCTTTAATAAAGTGAGTAATGATTCGCGGCGGCCATCTGATTCAACCGAGAGCAGCACGCGGCCTTTTTGTTTTTTCTCACTGGCAACATAGTCAATTAAACCTTGGTACGGTTCATGTAACTTATGATCAATACGAACATTTGGCAGCTCTTTACTAGCAAGATTGGTGTGACCCGCTTTGGTACCTAGCTTGGCTTGTGATAAGCGAATACGCGCGTATTTACCAAACTCACCAAATAGTTCATTAACACTTTGATACAGCTTTACAGGTTCAAGTAAAGGTCTGAGCGGATCAACACGGCGGTTTTCATAGCGTACATTCACATCATGCCAAAACTGATCAGCAGCATGCTCAATATCGCCAAAATGCATAAAGGTTGTATTACTTGGTAGGTAATCGAAGATAGTTGCCAATTCATCAAAAAACAGTGGCATGTAATATTCGATACCCGCAGGCCAGGTTCCTTTAGTCACCTGCATATAAATTGAGTCTAGCTCAGAGCTTGCGTCAAATTGTTCACGATAATTGATACGAAAACGCTCAATGTCAGCGTCGTTAGTTGGGAATTCGTGGGCTGGCAGTAACTCAATTTTGTCGACCTTTTCATCTGAACGTTGGCTTTCAACATCAAATAAGCGAATGCTGTCCAGTTCATCATCAAAAAAGTCTAAACGAAATGGGTGCGGGCTACCCATAGGGTATAAGTCAACGATAGAGCCGCGAATCGCGTATTCGCCGTGCTCCATCACTTGTTGTACATGTAAATAGCCCGCTTGTTCTAAGTTTTCACGCAGTGTGTGGGTATCTAGGGTATCGCCCACTTTAAAGTTAAGGGTTGAACCATAAATAAACGAAGCAGGGGCAGTACGCAGCATCAAGGTCGACACTGGCACGATTAATACACTTTGTTGTTCTTTTTTTAAGGTATTTAACGTGGCTAAGCGCGCTGAAATAATATCTTGATGCGGCGAAAAATGATCATAAGGGAGTGTTTCCCAGTCAGGGAAGACCATGACTGGGTTTTCAGGCAACAGAAATTCGAGTTCAGTTTCAAGGCGTAGGGCGCTTGGCGTATCTGGGGTGACAATCACAACCAGCTCGTTGTGTTGTTTTACACCTTCTGCGATAGCGATGCTAAGCCCGCTACCGGTAAGTTGTCCCCATTGAATTTTATCTTTTTCAGATTTTACCCAAGGCAATGCTGCCCATTGCGCAAACGCCATTTACTACTCCTTTAAACTGTTTTTTTACTGCTTAGTCTCGATAAATCTTGGTTAAGTCCTGATAGTGATCGATACGACGATCACGAAGGTAAGGCCAAATTCGACGTATGTTTTCACTACGTGCTTGGTCTAATTCAACAACTAATAATTGCTCATCGCTGTTGTTCGCTTCGGCTAAGATTTCACCTTGAGGGCCCGCGATAAACGAGTTCCCCCAGAACTGAATACCTTCACTTTGACCGCTTGGATCACTTTCGTGGCCAACACGGTTACAGCTGATCACCGGCACGCCGTTGGCAACTGCATGAGCACGTTGTGAAATAACCCAAGCGTCTTTTTGACGTGTTTGCTCGTCTTTTTCATCACGCGGGTCCCAGCCAATGGCTGTTGGGTAAATTAAAATTTCAGCACCGGCCATTGCCATTAAGCGTGCAGCCTCTGGGAACCATTGATCCCAACACACTAATACACCTAATTTACCGACAGAGGTTTGAATAGGCTCAAAACCTAAATCACCTGGTGTGAAGTAAAACTTCTCGTAAAAGCCTGGGTCATCAGGAATATGCATTTTACGGTATTTACCGGCAATGCTGCCGTCAGTTTCAAGTACCACAGCAGTATTGTGATAAAGACCCGTAGCGCGCTTTTCGAATAATGATGACACGATCACCACATTAAGTTCTTTAGCAAGTGCACCTAAGGTGTCTGTGCTTGGGCCCGGGATTGTTTCTGCTAAATCAAAAACGTCTACATCTTCGGTTTGGCAAAAATATAAGCTACGGTGTAGCTCTTGAAGAACAATAAGCTTAGCGCCTTGGCTTGCTGCATCACGAATACCAGCAATTGATTTTGCCATATTGTCTTGAGCATTATCGGTGTTTGATTGCTGAACAAGAGCAACCTTTAAATGCGTTGGTTTAGTCATTGTTTGTTCCTGCTAAAAAGCCGCGCGGTAATTGCATTGTAATACAGTGTAAGCTGCCAAATTGGTGAATAATTGGCACACAATTAATACCCACTACAGTGTGATCTGGGTATGCTTTGGCAACCTGACCAAGCGCCAGTTGGTCGTTTTCATCACCATAAATTGGTACTAAAACGGTTTTATTGATAATTAAATAATTAGCGTATGTGGCAGGTAGTCTATCACCATCTTCATCGAACACTGCTTTTGGCCAAGGTAAGGCAATCAGCGTGTAATTTTCACCCTCTGCTGTTTTAAATGATTGTAGTTGCTTTTCCATTGCATCAAGGGCTGCAAAATGCTCATCATTTTTATCGTCGCACTGTACATAAACAAGCGTGTTGTTTGGTGCAAAACGTACCAGCGTATCAATATGGCTGTCGGTATCATCACCTGCAAGGTAACCGTGATCAACCCAAAGAAAAGAGGTCGCACCCAGTTGCTCAACCAGCGTTTGTTCTATATCTGCTTTTGTGAGTTCAGGGTTACGATTTGGGTTTAATAAGCACTCGCTGGTTGTGAGTAGCACGCCGTGTTCATTGATCTCGACGCCACCGCCTTCAAGAACCAGATCACTTTGCTGATAGCTATTTTTAGAATTAGCGACTTGCTTTACAAGTACTTGATTAATTTGATTATCAAGATCACTTGCAAACTTATTGCCCCAACCATTAAAAATAAAATCCATTACTTTCAATTGAGTTGCGTCATCAATATTTGCACAGGTCAATGGGCCATGGTCACGTGCCCAGGTATCGTTACACGGTGTAACCACAAAGTGAATGCGATTAGCATCGACATCTGCATTTGCAAGTAAAGCTGCAATATGTGCTTTGAGGGCATTATCATGTGCTACAATCACAACATCTTGTTGTTGGCTTATTGCTTGGCAAAGTGCTACATACACAGGCTCAACAGCGGTTAAACTTGCTGCCCAATCTGTGTCTTGATGAGGCCAAGTGAGCATAACGGCATCTTGCTCAGCCCATTCAGGTAAAAGTCTAAATTTCATGAAGGTATTAAACAAACTAAGGTGGGGCTAGTTTAGCATTTTAGCCATAGATGTCAGCTTTTTGTGCGCGATAAAGCGTGATTTTTAACTGTCTTGCTGATTGTTTTCTTGCTGACGTTTTTTTAGTTGGCGTGTTTGTGCGTGCAGGGCCGCTCTTACGACTAAATCTTGGTCAGCATCGCGAATGGCAGTAAACAATAATGTGTATTGGTATTTATCATCATCACATTTTTCAATGGCCACTAATTCGGTATAGCAATAAATAGCTGATGCTTCGTGTTGTAAGAATAACTTTGTGCGAAATGTTTGCCCTAATTCATACACATCAGCTGAGGTAAGTTTTACACCGCCACCGCCATAACTATCGCAATAGTTTGCGTTATCGTCAGGCTGCTCTGAGGCTAAGATGTGACTCATGATTAAATCAATTTTACGAGATTGCGCCTGTAAAAAGGCCGCCAGTTCTTGTGCAACATCACCTAGATTACGAAGTGGTCGTAAGCTTGTTTGCTCAAGTTCGTTTACTTCGTTGGCAAGTTTAAATAGGGCAGGGATATCCGCTTCAAGTTCAGCATTGGTTTTTGGCACAGCACTTGGTTCAACCGCATATAAATTGACACGGTTGCTCTCGTTGATTTGAAAATACTGTTCAAATTCGGCTAATTTTTGATTATTCATGCTGTACTCCACACATCTTTCCTTAATACTAGCGTTCGAAGCAGTAAATTGCTAGTAATCAAATAATCAAAAAAAAGGGCAAACTCATTGTTTGCCCTTCATTTTTTACAGGTTACCCTCTTGGGTTTTAACATGTTCTTGTTGATGATGTGCTGCTATCTCATCAGCAAGCTCTTGTCTTGAACGTTTTTCAGTTAACTTACGTGCCGTTAACCAATAAAAGAACAGCGGCACAAAGAATACTGCCAGGAATGTCGCTGCCATCATACCGCCCATTACACCGGTACCAACACTGTGACGGGCACCTGCACCTGCGCCAGAGCTTAGTACTAAAGGCACAACGCCCAAAATGAAAGCAAGCGAAGTCATAATGATTGGTCTAAAACGTAAACGCGCAGCCTCAAGCGCAGCCGTACTTGCGCTCCAGCCTTGTTGATGTTTCATCAAGGCGTATTCAACAATAAGAATCGCGTTTTTACTAGCAAGACCAAGAAGTGTTACCAGACCAATTTGGAAGTATACATCGTTTGTCATGCCCACAACCCAAACCGCTATAAGCGCACCAAAGGTACCAAATGGCAAAGCAAGCATCACAGACAGCGGTAGTGACCAACGCTCATATAGCGCTGCTAGAATCAAAAATACCATGATCACAGCAAGGCCTAAGGCAATTCCTGTGGTGCCTGAACTGCGTTTCTCTTGGAATGCAGAGCCTGTCCACTCGTAGGTCATATTAGGTGGTAAAACGGCTTGTGCAATACGCTCAACTTCAGCAATAGCTTGACCCGAACTGTAACCCGGCGCTGCATTACCCATCAGTTTAACAGCTGGTAAGTTGTTATAACGATTTAGGTTTTCAGGGCCACGGCTATACTCGATAGTGGTAAAGGCTGAAAGCGGCACCATAGTACCTTGGTTGTTTTTAACATAGATACGGCCAATGTCATCAGGCTTCATTCTGAATTCAGCGTCTGCAGACATTAGCACTTGCCATGCGCGACCAAATTTATTGAAGTCGTTAACATAATAAGTCCCCAAGTTACCGGCAAGGGCAGTGAACGCATCATCAATTTCTACACCCATGGCACGGGCTTGTTCACGGTCAACATCAACACGTAGCTGTGGTGCGTCAGGGCGCCAAAGTGTTTGCAGGCCACTGATAATAGGGCTCTTTTGTGCTTCAGCTGTCATCAACTGCATTGCATGTTGAAGTTTGTCTGGGTCGCTATCACCTTTGTTTTGAATGTAAAACTCAAAACCACCTGTGTTACCTAAACCAAAAATAGCCGGAGGATTAAAGGCAAGAACGAGCGCCTCTTTAATACCTGCTGTTTTCATAAAGAGCTCTTGCACCAGCGCCTTGGTATCAACTTCGCGCTCATCCCAATGTTTTTGTGTCACGAATAAGGTTGCAGCGCTGTTTTTGTAACCACCGCCAATAAAGTCAAAACCGGTAAACGCTACCACGTTTTCGTTCGCTGGGTTTGATTGCACGGCCTCAACAACTTGCTGCGTGACTTGCTCTGTGCGTTCAAGTGATGAACCGTCAGGTAAGAAGATTGCAGAGATGTAATAACCTTGGTCTTCATCTGGCACAAGCGAACCTGGGGTGTTTTGCCAAAGGCCAATCGTTGCGGCAATCATACCTGTCATTAAGATCAGACCTAACAGACCACGGCGCACCATAAATCCAACAGCACCAACGTAACGGCCGGTGATCTTGGTAAACATGTCGTTAAACCATAAGAAGAAGCGGGCAGTTTGCTTGTGTTCTTGTTTTAAAATAAGTACACAAAGCGCTGGCGTCATCGTTAAAGCAACGACACCCGATAAACTTACAGCAATCGAAATAGTAATAGCGAACTGGCGGAATAACTCACCGGTTAAGCCACCTAAAAACGCAATTGGCACAAACACTGAGCAAAGTACTAAAACAATTGCCACCACCGGGCCGCTTACTTCGCCCATCGCTTTAACAGCGGCTTCTCTAGCACCGAGCCCTTCTTCGTGCATGATACGCTCAACGTTTTCAAGTACTACGATGGCATCATCAACAACAATACCAATCGACAGCACCATACCGAATAAGGTGAGTGAGTTAATTGAGTAACCCAGCATATACATACCGGCAAATGTGCCCAGTAGTGATACTGGCACTGCAAGAGTTGGAATAAGCGTGGCGCGCCAGTTTTGTAAAAATAAGTACACCACTAAGAATACTAATACCATGGCTTCAAGCAGTGTTTTTACAACTTCACGAATCGATACTTCAACAAAGCGGGTTGTGTCGTACGAGGTTAAATGTGCAAGTCCGGTCGGGAACTGGCTTTTCATTTCTTCAATAACACTGTTTACTTCTTCAGCTACATCAAGAGCGTTAGCACCCGGTTGCAAGAAGATACCTAACAGTACCGCTTCTTTACCGTTAATCGTCCCTTTGAAGTTATAGTCTTTTGAGCCAAGCTCAACGCGGGCAACGTCTTTTAAGCGTAAGCTACTGCCGTCAGTGTTTGAACGAATAATGATATTTTCAAACTGCTCAGGCTCAGACAAACGCCCTTGTGCAGTTACACTGTAAACCAGCTCTTGTGGAGATTGTGTAGTTGGTGTTGCACCAATTTTACCTGCCGCATATTGTGAATTTTGTACGCGAATTGCCCCTGCAATTTCTTCAACAGTAACACCTAACTGGCTCATTACATCAGGGCGCAGCCAAATACGCATTGCGTAATCTTTGGCACCAAAAATTTGTACACTGGTAGTGCCTGGAATACGTTTAACACGGTCTAGCACGTTCATAGTGACATAGTTTGATGTCCATAAACTTGAACGTGTTCCATCTGGTGAGTAAAAGGCATGAACTTGTAAAAAGCTAGAAGAACCTTTTTGAACCACCACACCTTGACGGCGTGTTTCTTCAGGTAAACGCGCTTCAACCTGCTTAACACGGTTGTTTACGTTAACGGCTGCTTGGTCAACATCAGTACCAATTTCAAAAGTAACTTCGATGGTCGTTGAACCTGCACTGGTTGACGTTGATGACATATACATCATGCCTTCAACACCGGTAATGGCATTTTCAATCGGTGTCGCAACCGTTTGCTCAAGCACATCGGCAGATGCACCTGGGTAGGCTGCGGTTACTTGTACAACCGGTGGGGCTATTTCAGGATATTGCGCCACAGGTAAGCTGCGCATCGCAGCAAGGCCCGCAAGTACAATAACAATAGAGATAACAAACGCAAAAATGGGTCTGTCTATAAAGTAACGAGAAAACATAAGACTTCCTGTGCTTATTTTGCGTGGCTAGGGTTAGCGGCTGGTTTGCCAACATTGACTGGCATACCCGGGAAGAAAATACGTGCCATGCCATCAACAATAACTTGGTCACCTTCTTTTAACCCACTGCGAATTAACCAAAAATTTTGGTATTGCTCGTTTTCTGGTTTTTTGATCCACTCACCTACAGTAACAGGGGCAGGTAAAGCGACATCCATACCTTGCTCGTTTTTACTTACTACATAAACAAACTTACCGGTGCCGTTATCAAGTACTGCACGTTGCGGTACGATGAAAGCGTTTTTGCGTACTGCACCACTTAACTCAACGCGCACGAATTGGCCCGGGCGAAGTTGAAAATCAGGGTTAGGAATAATTGCCTGAAACTCACTGGTACCTGTGTTTGGATTAATACGCACATCTGAGAAGTTAACTTCACCGGTTTGTCCGTATAACGAGCCGTCTTGAAGTTTAATTTGTGTTTTCCAATGGCCTTGCTCAGGTAATGTCAGTGAGCCATTTTTAACATCTTGACGCATTTGCAGTTGTTCACGCTCAGATAAGCCAAAACGAATACGAATAGGGTCAAACTGAGTCATTTGAGTCAGTAATAAATCTGGACCAGAAACATAAGTGCCTTCAGAAACAAACTCACGTCCCATTACACCTGCAACAGGGGCTTTCACTTGCGCATATTCAAGGTTTAGTTGCGCTTCTTTTAAGGTAACTTTTGCAGCTGCTAAATCAGTTTTAGCAATATCATTGGTTGAACTAGCGTTATCGTAGTCACGTTGTGAAACGGACTTTTCGGCACGTAGTTTAGCTAATCGTTTAACATCACGATCAGCTTGAACAAGCGCTGCTTTTGCACCATCAAGTGCTGCTTGCGCTCGGTCAACCGCAAGTTGATAAGGTTCAAGGTCAATTGTAAACAGTGATTGGCCTTGCTCTACACGCTGACCTTCTTCAAAGTTGCGTGATTCAAGAATACCGGTGACACGGGCACGAACTTCAACTTCTTTTGAACCAGACAGCGTCGCTGGCAGCTCAATAGTAAAAGGTGCATCGTGAGTTTCCATTGTCATAGTCGCGACAGCGGCGGGGTGCATTTGACCCTGTTGTTGCTGTGGCGCTTCAGAACAACCTTGCAGTAGCAAAGGAGCAGAAACTAATAACAACGCAGATAATGATAATTTGGCAGGTGCGAAAGGCAGACGCATGTTTACTCCACAGTCCAATTGTTAAGTAGGTATACATAAAAAGTAGTCTATCAGGATGAAAGACGTCACTATGCATTTTCAATTAGCGTTTAGTTTATACCCAAAAAAGAGAAAGGTACACCCTGTAGTTTACTTTTTTATTAGGCACAAAAAAACGCAAAGCATTTTCGCTTTGCGTTAATTTAAGGGTTTAAATCGTTTTTTACTTTTTCGTTAGTAAAGAGGCTAACTCTTCAAGGTTTTTAACAATGTAATCTGGTTGCTTTGCCAGTGGGTAAAGCGCTTTACCGGGCCTTGCGATAAACGCTGTTTGCATACCCGCTTCTTTAGCGCCTGCTACATCCCAGCCGTGAGCAGCAACCATCAAGGCTTCGTGAGGCGCTACATTTAATTGTTCAAGCAACCACTTGTAAGCGCGCAGATCGGGTTTATACACTTTAATATCTTCAACACTGTAACGGTGAGTAAAGTATTCTGTTAAGCCAGCATGTTGAAACTGTGCTTTTACACCGTTGTTTGTCGAATTTGTAAAGCTGACTAGTTTATAGTCTTGCTTTAATTTCGCTAATGCTGGTTTAACATCCCTATGCGCAGGTAAAGATAAAAGCGGTGGTACAATCGCTTGTTTTGCTTGCTCGTTGGTTAACGAAATTTGATTATTACTTGCCACCATCATCAGTGCTGCAACACCGATTTCACCAAAGTCATGATAATCATTCGATACCGTACTTACTAAAGAGTGGTGAAGCATTGTCGAAAACCAAAGTGGCAATAGCTGGGTATTGCCATCAAGCGCTTTAGCGACTGAGCTTTGCATTTGTTCAAGATCAAGCAAGGTTTCGTTGACATCAAACACAATTACTTTTGGTTTTGCTTGGTGTTGAGACTCTGCCATTGTGCCTCCCGAGTAAGTTAGGGTTACCAATAAAACTAGACTAAAAAATACTTTTTTAAACATGATTTAGTGCCTTAACTGCGTTAAGAACATCTAAAGGCTCTGCTCTTAGAGTGTAATCTTCATGGGCAAATGCAAATTGAATTACCCCTTGGCTATCAATAACGTAGGTTGCTGGTAATGGTAATTCGTAGCTTTCGTCACCATTGGCTTTTGGAATATCTAAACCAAGTTGATCGTAAACAGGGATCAAGCGTTCATCTAAGGTGAATACTAGGCCACACTTTTTAGCCAAAGAGTTAGACACATCAGAAAGCACCGTATAAGCTAGCTCGTTTTGCTGTTGGGTAGACAGTGATTCATCAGGTAACTGAGGCGAAACAGCAACTAACTGTGCATTTTGATCAGCAAATGCTTGTTGCATATTGTTAAGCGCGCGAAGCTCTAAATTACAATACGGGCACCAACCACCACGGTAAAAGCTAAGCACAAGCGGGCCTTTAGTTAGCAATTCAGTCGAGCTGATTTGTTTGCCCTTGCTGTCGGGTAATTCAAATGCTGGAAACTTATCACCGACTTTTAAAGCATGTTCACTTAATTGTTCAGCAATTAGTTTTTCAGTCGTTACATCCATCAAATTTAAGATATCAGCAGGGACATTGGCTTTCTTTTGCACTTCAAAGGCGTCGATTTGGGTTTTTAAAGACATACATGCTCCAATCATTTTTTACAATTAGTAGCAAGTATAGAGTTTTAAATATTTATATATACAATACAAAACTGAAACCTAAATTCGAAAATGTTGAATCAAAGCCATGTACAGTTTATGTGATTTAGAAACCTTTATTGCCATAGTTGAAAACCAAGGTGTAGTTGCCTCCGCTAAAGCTCAGGGCCTCTCACCAGCTACGGTAAGTCATCGCTTAAGTAAGTTAGAAAAAGCGTTAAGTACTGTATTGTTGTTTCGTGATAGTCGGCGAATACGCTTATCGCCGGCAGGAGAGCTGTTTTATCAACGTGCTGGTGCCATTTTAGAGGCCTTGTATGATGCAGAGCATCAAATTGGCGCACGGGGTTCAGCAGTAACAGGGCTTTTAAGAGTCACTATGCCGCCTTGGGTATTTTCAAAATTTGTGATGCCTGAGCTTGGCCACTTTGAACAGCAATTTCCCGACTTAAAACTCGATTTTATGATTACAGATCAATTTGTGAATATTGTTGATGATGCCCAAGATGTGGCTATTCGAGTTGGTCAGTTAGCAGATTCAAACTTGCTTTCTCGTAAGCTGGTTAATAATTCACGTATTTTGTGCGCAGCACCGAGCTATATTGAAAAATATGGGCAACCTAAGTCGGTGGCTGATCTTAAAGACCATTACTGGGTGTGTTTGCCATGGCAGCGACAGCTTAAATTTAGCGAAGGCGGACAAGTCATTAATTATAATGCGAGAACGCGTTTTACTGTATCTAATTCAGATAACATGACACAGGCTGCGATTGCAGGCCATGGCATAGCGATTAAATCTTATATTGCAATTAAAGACGATTTAGCCGAAGGGCGGTTAATTGAAATACTCCCTAATAGCCTAGTTGATGCTGATGCGCCAGTGTGGTTTTTAAAACCACAAAACAACCTAGTGACGCGTAAAACAGAGGTTTTTTATGAGTTTATGAAATCTTTGTTTACTTAAGGTACAAAAACTTAACAAATGGCTTGTAATTAAACTGAAATCTCGTACCCTAAAGCAATAAAAATATAATAAAGGTGAGTTAAGGATGACAGAACAAACTGGGGTTATCACCGCTTTTACTGAGATATCGAGCAAGCTTAGGCGCTTTGTATCGCGAATTGTCAGCCCTGATGATGTAGAAGATATTATACAAGAAACGTTTATAAAAAGTTATGAAGCTGATCTTAAGCAAAATATCGAATATACTCACAGTTACATGCTGAAAACAGCTAAACATTTAGCGCTGAATCACATCGCTAAATGGGACAATAAATACAAAGAATCGTTAGATGAACAACAGCAGGTTGAGCATCACATGCGTTCAATGGCACTTGAAGATGAAGTGACTTCTAAAGAGCGTTTTTTGTTTTTTTGCCGAGTAACTAACGAATTAAGCCCTCAGGTTAAAAAATGTTTTATCTTAAAAAAAGTCTATGGCTTAAGCCAAAAGGAAATTGCAGCTAAAATGGATCTCAGCGAGAGTACTGTTGAAAAACATATTGCTAAAGGCTTATTGCATGTTCACCGAGCAATGAAATCACACGATGTACAACCTCAGGCATTTACCCCTACCACAGAGTTCACTGCAAAAGAGGTGAGCAAATGAGTAATGTTCATCCATTTTCATCAAAAGACATGATTCAAGAGCAGGCGAGTCATTGGATCAGTGCAATTGATCGTGGCTTATCTAAAGATGAAGTTAGCCAATTACATATCTGGGCTCATCAAAGTATGGCTCATCAAGAGGCTCTGTTTGAACTTGCGACCTTGTGGGATGAAATGAGTGTGCTTAATGAGTTAAGTAGTTTGTTTCCTTATAAAGCACCGCAAAAACAACCTGCTGTATTTGGTATGTCAACCGCAGCCAGCTTTTTAGTGGTGATGTTGCTTGGTTGTATCATGCTTATCTATTCAAGCTATTGGCAAAGTGAAGAAAATGACTACGCCAAATTTAGCAAAATTTACCGCACTAAAGTGGGTGAGCAAGCTGAATTTGTGTTACCAGACAGCACTATTGTGCAGCTTAATACCAATACTAAACTCGAAGTTGCCTACTCAGGCGATCGTCGTCAATTAATTTTGAGTCGCGGTGAAGGGCGCTTTAATGTTGCCAAAGACCCCAGCCGTCCGTTTACGGTTATTGCTGGTGATAAATCATTTACTGCACTTGGTACAGTGTTTAATGTTCAGCGAAATACCGCTTCAGACTTAGAGCTAGTGGTGACCGAGGGCAAGGTGATGATTGCTGATCCTGGTACGCAGGTTGATGCTAGCGACTTTAATCGTTTAAAAGACGCCTCAGATAACAGTGAAGATATAAAAGCGCTTCGCGCTAATGTTGTTGTATCTGGTGAGAAAGCACTGATAAAACAAAGTAAAACAGAACCAATTAAGCAGTTATCTGTTGATGACGTACAACGTGATTTGGCATGGCAACAAGAAATGCTGATTTTTAATGGCGAGTCTTTAGACGAAGCTCTGCAAGAGGTGAGTCGTTATACCGCCACACGTTTTGAATTAAATGATCCAGAACTTGCCTCTTTAAAAGTGGCTGGCGTGTTTAAAACTGGTGACATTAAAGGTTTGCTTGATTCTTTACAGGTCAACTTAGGTGTAGAACATCAACGTTTAGGTGAACATCGTGTTAGCTTAACTATCGCTGCAAAAGGTTAGTTCTGTCTATGAGAATACGCCAATCTAATGATGTTAATTGTGCGCCACTTTCTCGTCACAAAAAATTAATTAAAAAAAAGTTAAATTTACATAGCGGATTTTTCTTCCTCACTTGTTTGTTTAAATTGCGCAGTAAGCAATTGCCGTTGTTACCTGCCTCTTTTGTTATTTATGGCCTTACAGCAGGCCAAGTAGCAATAGCGGCTGAAAAACAAATGCTGCAATTTGACATCAAAGCGCAACGAGCTGATTTGGCGTTAATCGAATTTGCAAAGCAAACCGAACAAACAGTCATTTTTTCTTTCGAATTAGCAAAGCAATATCAAGCGCAATCAGTGTTTGGTTTTTACACCAAACTTGATGCACTGAATGCGATGCTAGAAGGCACTGAGCTCGATGCGGTTGTTGATCAACAAGGCTTGCTGAGTATAAAACTCAAACAAGTAGATAGGATAGATAATAACATGATCAAAGTATCAGGGGTCAGCGCTGCAGTCGTGCCATTACTGCTTGCCGCCAATACGCAAGCGTTAGCAGAAGATCAATCAGCAGAACAAAACATCGAAAAAATTGCCGTTGTCGGTAGCCGTGTAGCAGGACGCTCGGTTGAAGATTTACCGGTTCCGGTTGATATTTTAAGTGCCGAAGCACTCGAGAATACAGGTCAAACAGAAGTAGGCCGTATGCTTCAGGCTATTGCACCGTCTTTTAACTTTTCAAGCTCGTCTATCAGTGATGGTACTGATGCACTTCGTCCTGCAACATTACGTGGCTTAGGGCCAGATCAAACCTTAGTTCTTATCAATGGTAAACGCCGCCACCAAGCGAGCCTTATTCACATTAATACGTCAGTAGGTCGTGGTACGGCGGGTACCGACATGAATGCTATTCCTGCTGCTGCAATCAAACGTATTGAAGTATTACGTGATGGTGCTGCTGCGCAATATGGTTCAGATGCCATCGCAGGTGTTATTAATATCGTATTAAAAGACGCTGAAGAGGGAGGTAAAGCGGCGATTAATTACGGTGAGTACTCAGAGGGCGATGGCGAAACTGTAACTGTTGATTTCAACAAAGGTTTTGCTTTAGGTGATGAAGGTTATTTAAATACCACAATCAACTACCGTGACCGTGCGCCGACAAACCGTGCTGGCCTTCATGGCTCATGTCAATTTTACGGCTGTACTGAACTTGATGACGGTACGCTTTTAGCAGGCGACCCTCGTGAGTTAACGGCACCTCGTGATACGTTTAGAATTGGTGATGCAGATTCACAGCAATTTGCTCTAACCGTTAACACTGGCTACGAGCTTGCTGGTGGTGAGCTATATGGCTTTATCACTTATTCAAATCGTGAAAACGAATCAGCTGCGTTTTTCCGTCATAACGCAAATGCTAATGGTAACCCTGTATTACAAGATGGTGATGCAACCATTCCTATGGGGTTCTTACCGAAAATTAATACTGTCATTGATGACGTGTCTTATAACTTTGGTTATAAAAAATCGTTCGATAATGACTCAAGCATTGATTTATCGTACACCTACGGTGAAAACAGCATTGATTACACCACAAGCGACACTATCAACGGCTCTTATGCTAACTACCTTCGTTATGACCAAGGTTTAACGGCTGATGAAATTCGTGCCACTATCCCGCGTTCAGCGTATGCATATGGCCTTGAATTATCACTGCAAACTCTAAACCTTGATTACACCAAAGATTACGACAACTTCTCATTAGCACTAGGTGCTGAGCTTCGTACCGATGAGTTCCGTATTCTTGAAGGTAGCGAATACGCATACCGTGATTACGATACAGTTGATGGTGTGAGCATCTATTCTGGCTTAAATGGCGGGGTAGGTAGTGTTGACGCTGCAAGCGGTACGCAAGGTTTTGGTGGCTCAGATCCGGCATCATCTGTTGATGAGTCGCGCGATGTGATCTCATTCTATATTGATGCAGAAACCTATGTTATCGATGATGTAATTATTTCAGGTGCGGTACGTTACGATAACTACAAAGGCTTTGGTGATACCGTTAACTTTAAGTTAGCAGGTAACTGGTCTGTCACTGAAGATGTGTCTTTGCGTGGTGCATTAAGCACAGGTTTTAGAGCACCTTCTATGCAACAACTTTACTTTAATAACGTAAGTACTCAGTTTGTTGTAGGCGATGACGGCAGCTTAGTGGCTGAGCAAGTAGGTACGTTCAGAAACGACAGTACTTTAGCGCAATCAATTGGTATTCCTAAGCTAAAAGAAGAGAAGTCACAAAACCGCAGTTTAGGTATTGTGTATAACGTAACCGACAATATCAATTTAACCATTGATTACTACTCGATTGATATCGACGACCGTATCGTTATTTCAAACCGTTTAGGTAAAGGTTTATCAGATACGCTAGATGCTGCACTTGAAAGCTCAGGCGCAGGTGCGGGTCAGTTCTTCTTAAATGGTGCAGACACAGAAACAGAAGGTGTTGATTTAGTTGCCACATGGAACACAGAAGGTCTTGGCGGTACGCTAGATTTCACCTTTGCTGCTAACTTTACTAAAACAGATGTGGTTGATTTATTTACGCCATCAGGCAGTGGTCTTGAAACTATTCCGGTAGAAGATGTGTTTTCTGCCCAAGAAACGTCAATTATCGAAGAATGGCAACCTGAAGACCGCATTAACTTAAGCGCGCTTTACCGCTTAGAAGATTGGACTGTAAACCTATCTCTAAACCGTTACGGCGAATACACAGTTGAAGATGGTGGCCGTCAAACATACGGTGCTGAAATCTTAACTGATGTTAAAGTTAACTACTTCTTTAACGAAAACCTGTCATTTAACATTGGTGCAAATAACTTATTTGATGTTTACCCAGATAAGAACACCATTGGTAATTCGCGCTCGGGTACGATTGTTGATGCTAGCGGCAACACAATTGTTTCAAGCCCTGGTGTATTCACTTACTCACGTCGTTCAGCACCATTTGGTTTTAACGGTGCGTACTACTACGTAGGTGCAGAGTACAAGTTCTAAACTCCCTTTAGATTCCTTTATTATTTAACTTGCAAAGGGCCGTTAGGCCCTTTTTTAATGCAGTCATAAAAACTTCACTTTTTTTATCAACATAAATCCCTAATAATATCTGGACTAGACCAGATTTTAGGCGATATTAAAAATGAATGAATATTTACTGTTAACTCCTGGCCCATTAACAACATCGGACAGTGTAAAACAAGCGATGTTAAAGGATTGGTGTACATGGGATGACGATTATAACTTAGGTGTTGTACAGGCTATTCGCAGCAAACTTGTAACTTTGGCCACTAAAAGTTCTGACTATACGTGCACATTAATGCAGGGCAGTGGCACTGCGAGTGTAGAAAGTGCTTTAGGTAGTTTAGTCGCAAATGAACATAAGTTATTAATAATAAACAATGGCGCATATGGTAAACGGATGGCAGAAATTGCCAAGTATTTAGGTGTTGACCATTGTGTTTTAAATTACACTGAAACGCAGCTACCAAACTGTGACGACATTGAAAAAACACTCTTGAGTGATGAAAACATTAGTCATGTTGCAATGGTGCACTGCGAAACGACGACCGGCATGCTAAACCCAGCAAAGCAAGTGGGCGAACTATTATCACGCCATAACAAAGTGTATATTTTAGACGCAATGAGCAGCTTTGGTGGCGTACCGTTTGACTTAGCAGATTGGCACATTGATGTAATGATTAGCTCATCTAATAAGTGTATTCAAGGTGTTCCAGGTTTTGGTTTTGTAATTTGCAAACGTGACTTAATTGAAGAATCACAGGGGGTTGCACGTTCGTTGTCACTTGATTTACATGCACAGTGGCAGTGTATGGAGAATAATCAAGGTAAATGGCGTTTCACATCTCCTACACATGTTGTACGCGCATTTCATCAAGCTCTAATTGAATTAGAACAAGAGGGTGGTATTGCAGCACGTCATAAGCGTTATAAAGACAATCAGCAACTTTTAGTCACTGCGATGAGAGAGTTAGGTTTTCAAACGCTCTTAGATGAGAGCTTACATTCACCGATTATCACCTCATTTTATTCTCCAACAGCGAATGGGTATGACTTTAAAGAGTTTTACTTGTTGCTTAAAAACCAAGGGTTTGTGATTTACCCAGGTAAGGTGTCAGATGCTGACTGCTTCAGAATTGGCAATATTGGTCATGTGTTCGAAAACGATATTACACGTTTAATTGAGGCAATATCAAACAGCAGATATTGGTTATAAAGAATGTTCACCCGTGTAAAGGCTTTGTTTAACAAAGCCTTTTTTCATTTATTGCCTTAGTGACCTTCTACAGTCATTTCAATAGCATTATGCAACCAATACTCAACATTGTAATCCACTAAACTGCCTAGTTCATCAAAGCGTTTACGAATAACTTTTAAACAGGGTGTGCCACTATTTTTTTGCAATACCTGTGCTACATCGTCAGGAAGGACAGTCACACTAATCGCGCACTGCTCATTGACTACATTTGTTGCGTATTGATTTGCCATTATTTGTGTTATCGAGCCATTTAGGTTGTGCTCAGCAAGTCCATCAAAACGCGCAGCATCACAAAAAATATCTTCAAACATCACTAAGCGCTCATCAAGGCTGCGGGCACGTTGCAAATGGTGCAAAGTTGATGCAGAAAATTCTGCTTTTAAATCATGATTGCTAATTTCTTGATGGCTAATCACTTGGGTATCAGCAACAAAGCCTTGTTGTTTTGCAAGTTCATAAAAGTTTACTTTAGTGGCAGGGTTCCACTTAAGTTTTGTTGGTGTTACAAACCAACCACGGCGCGTTTGGCTATAGATCAATCCTTCAGCTTCTAAACGAAGTAGTGCCTCACGGACTGTAATACGGGTCGAGTTAAATTGTTCTTGTAACAAACGCTCAGAAGGGAGTTTGTCACCCGTGTTCAGAGTCCCTTCGCTTAGTAATTGATGTATGTAATTTCTGATTTGTTGATATAAAAGCATACGGTGCCTTTTTGCTAAATACAGCTTTAGCTTAACTGATAATAAAGGGATTTATAACGTTTGATTATGAAATTAAATAGTTATCTAAGTAATCTAGCCAAAAAGAAAGTGGTTCAATATGCATATTTGGATCTTTTGCACAGTCGTCAAGTTCTCTTAATTGTAAAATTTCTTCAAAAAATGGCTGGGCTGAAAATTGATTAGCTTGTTGTAACGACAAAGGGCCACCTTGTTGTTGCAAGGTGAGTGTACTGGCAGGCGAAAGTGTTTGCTCATAACCTGCATTCTTTGCGACTAAATAGCGTTTAGCTTGAACATGTTGAGAAACCATGGCAACGACAGCATCATTAAAGTTATTTTCTTTTAAAAAAATAGCGCCAAGCTCACAGTGATTTACATATCCTTGCTTGGTCATAGTGAGATTTTGCTGCTGTGCGATTAAATGTCCAATATCATGTAAAAATGCAGCAACGACAGTATCAGCGCTTAATTTTTGCTGCAATGCAAGCCCAGCGCACTGGGCTGCATGAGAATACTGAGTACAAATTTCGTCATAGTGTTGGTAACCAAACTGCTCAAATAAATAACAGATCTGTGTAATTGTTTGTTGGTGTGTAATGGCCATCTAAAAAACTCTACGATTTCATATCGACTTTTCCTGCGCTGCCTATGAGGCTGGCAAGATACGTATCTATTGGATTTACATGGGTGTTATTGTCTTCTGCTCGTTCTTTACGACGAATTGCATTACGAATTAGGTAAGCGCCGACAGTTCGAAAGGGCTCAACTACAAAGTTGTCTAATGTTTGATTTACAAGGCCACAGTGTTGCCAAACAGGTGCATTCTTTAAAATTAAAGCACACAGAATATTTGCCCCTAAAAAAGACTGTACGACGCCATTACCAGAATAACCCCCGGCGTAGATAACGTTTGCTTGATTATTCAAATGTCCAAAAAACGGGAAGCCAGTGACACTTCGGTCAGAAGGGCCTGTCCAAGTTCGATCAATTTCAAAATTATGCTTAGGGAAAAAGTGTGATAAAGAGTTATTTAATAGCGTTTGATAGCGACTCGGCTGCTCAAATTTATCACTCATTCTGTTTGCGAAGCTAAAATAATTTCCGCCTTTGCCAAGCATTAATCGACCATCAGTAGTGGTTCGGTAATAGTTTACAAAAATACGGGAGTCTATTATTGCAGCGCCATGATTGAGACTTAAATGATTTAGCGTTTCAGGCATCGGTTTAGTAATTGCCATATCGCTTGAAACCAGCACGATATTACGTTGAAACTGCGGCTTTAGGGTAGGGAGCCACGCATTAACGGCAAATACTAGATGATTAGCACAAATATTACCTTGGCTTGTTTCAACATTTAGGGGGGACTGTCCGCTATGTGCTGTGTACTGGCACTGTTCAATAATTGTAACGCCTAAACTTTCAGCGACCTGTTTTAAACCACGAACTAATTTTGCCGGCTGAATACTTCCACCATGAGGTGAATAATGACCGTTAATATTGGCGGCTGATCCTGTATTGATAAGAGCTTGAGTATCACAGTGTTGCCACGCATTAAGATTGTTATCCTCAAGCATTTTTATTGCGGGGGCTAACAAGTGCTTTTGTGCTTCATTTGAGGCGGTGTAATAACAGCCATCAATCCGACAATCGCAGTCGATACCGTGCTGACAAACAAACTCTGCAATTTGATGAACCGCTGACTCAGACTCTTTGACTAAAAACAGTGCCTTTTCGAGACCGACTAACTTACTTAAACTGGGCAGCTTAGTTGACCAAGTTAACATTGCACCGCCATTTCGCCCTGATGCACCTTGCCCGCAAAAGCCTTTTTCAATGATGGTAACCTTTAAATTAGCTTGTTGCTGCTTAAGTTTGATTGCGGTCCAAAGACCAGTAAAACCACCACCTATGATACATACATCGCAATGATGCTTTGCAGGTAATGCAAGAGGAAGCGCATTGGCTTCCTCTTGCATTGCGTTATCAAACCAAAAAGGTTGAAACTGCATTATGGGCGCTCCCCTCGGCTTAGTTTTGCATCAATCTCCATTAAAACAGCTTCAATATCGGCCAGTGAGTCGACCACGAAATGTGCACCTGCAGAGTACAAGCTTTGGTAAGCTTGGCGTGTCAGTTGTTGCTTCTGTTCAGCACTACAAGCTTGCCACTCTTGCTCTGTTAAGCCAACCGCATTACCGCTTAATGCGAGGCCAATTGTCCACATGCCGGCATTCAAACCTTCTTCGATGCCGGGGGCTGAATCATCAATTTTGATACAGTTAGCAACTTTTTTAATGCCTAAAGCATTTACATTTTCAAGAGCCATCCAAGGGCCAGGGCGAGAACCGGCTTTAAGGTCGTCACTTGCTACCCAATGATCCGGTTGATAGCCATAGTCTGCAGCGGCGCTGACTAACACTTCCATAACTTGGCGAGGGTAGCCCGAACAACTGCCTACTTTGATGTTTTGCTGTTTTAAGCGATTGATCACTTTAAGCGCACCAGGAATAGGCATTGCTCTGTCTGCTACTTTAGCCTTTTGCAATGGCATGAAAGTTTGATAGATGTGATCAATATCTGAGTCTGACATTGCTCGGCCAAACTGTGAGTGCCAGCGTGAAGCAACTGACTCTAACTTTCCAAGTGTGGCAATGTGATCCCATTTTCCCATACCCATTGGAATACGCGCTTCAGCAAGTGAAATCTCAAAGTCATAAGCTTGTTTAAATGCTTCAACAAAAATGGTGGTGGGGGCAACTGAGCCATAATCCACGACAGTTCCAGCCCAATCTAAAATGATAGCTTCTATGTTTTTCATAAGATTCTCTTTTAATTGTTTCAGGTCACAACCTGTTTTGAGTGATGAGTTCGAATAGGGGATAAACGTACTGTGAAATAACACAGTGAACATGCAACTAAAGCGGCGGCTACAATGCCAACTAAGTAACAAGCGTTAATAAAGAAGTTAAGCCAACTGAGTTCAGGCATAGCAAATGTTCTGTACAGTAAAATACTGACAGAGCCAAGATAGCCTGCAGAATCAGCAAGATAAATTAAAAAACCAGCATTAGCGACAGAGCCAACGGCAGAAATCATTCGGTCAAATAGAAAACAGTTATACGGGATGTAACTGATATAGAGACCTGAGCCAAGTAAGACCATCCACGCTTTTGCGGATATCAAGTTAGCTTCGAAAGCAAAGGTACTCGACAATAACAAAGCGGCACCGAATAAAATAAAGCCGTGATTGACATAAAATGCGGTTTTGTTGTTTTTTACCAAAACCATCGCACCTAATGCGATAAGGACAATAAATGACATTCTTATCCCCGCGTAGGCGAAAATGGCAGGTTCTTCACCATGGCCAAGAGCTTGCCAAATTTCAGCTGCAAAATTGTCACGGAAATCACGAAAACCAGTAAACAGCATAAAGCTTAAAATGAGGCAGCTAATACCAAACCAATACTGTTTAAAAAATTGCCAACGGGCTTTGCCATCCATAGGTAAGCGTTTTTGTCTTGCTTGTTCGTCCTCTATTGTTGGTTCTGGAATGAGGGTTAAGCATTTAACACTAAACAATAGCAGCGGGAAAAATAGCGCACCTGTTGCTGCAGGCATCCAAAGTTCAGGTACATTTAGTGTATCAATAAGCCATTTGCCTACACTGCGAACAAGGCCTGATGCCAATATAAAAGTGACACTCAAAATAGCGCCTAGAATTTCACTGGTTTTTCTTCCTTCAAGAAAGCTAAAAACAAGTCCCCAAATCATGCCTAGTGAGAGGCCATTAAAAAATAGCCAAATAACATTTAACCCAATCGGAGTGATAGCAAATAACACCAGCGATATTTCTGCAGCGGCAAGCAGGCCAATAATTGTTAAACCTCGTTGCTGATGCTGCATCTCTGAAATAACTTTTATGCCAATAAATTTAGCGCATAAATAGCCAAAAACTTGCGCCAAAATCAGTGCAATCTTAAAGCTTATCTGCCAACTCGGATCGTCGAATTCAGTGTAACTATTTGCAGTGAATGGCTTACGAAATGCGTACATAGAAAAGTAAGTGAGAAATGCAGCACTGGCTGCAAATAACACAAAACCGGTTCCTTGCGCACGTTTAAGCCAATTAGGGTGTGAAAACATTAGGTATCCTTTGCGGGGCAATGGCCCCGCATACAACTCAAAAACTGATTAGAACTGATAATTAATGCCAACCATGCCGCGTACACCGTAGTACTCTACTTGTAGAGGACGGCTTTCATCGCCTAGGTAGTATTTAAGAGGCTCGTTGGTTAAGTTATTCAGTTCGAGGTAGACTAATGCGTTTTCGTTAAGCTGATATGACGTGGTAAAGTCAACGCTTGTATTGTCGCCATAATAGCTATCAAATTGTTTGCTGCTGCCATGCTCTTCAATGTATTCACCTTTGAAGTTAACGGCTAATCGAGCTGCAAAATGCGTATTATCGTAATACACCGTAAAGTTGTAGAGACTATCTGCTTGGCGAGGAATGGAGACTTTGTCTGCGCGATCTGGAATCGTCATTTCTGAATCCATGAAGGTCGCATTAGCCATGATGCCAAAGTTATTTAGTTCAGGTGTAATAAACCCTAAATCACGATTGAACGCGACCTCGAGACCTGCAAGCCATGCGCTATCGCCATTTTCAGGGCGAATAATATTAACCCCAGTGTTATTGCCGAACTCTCCTATAGAGCTACTTTGAAAAATAGGATCGGTAATATCTTTATAAAATACCCCCAGAGAAACTAACCCTAAGCGGTCAAAGAAGTATTCAGCCATTAAGTCGACATTATTTGAATAAGTCGGCTCTAAATTTGGGTTACCAGAAGTTAATTCGTTGTCTGCTTCTAAGTAAGTTGCACCTGGCGTTAATGAGCCAAAGTCAGGACGAGCAAAAGAGCGAGTTAATGCAAGTCGATAATTGGTTTGACTGTTAGGGTGATAGGTTAAATGCAATGCAGGTAACACAGACAAGTAGTCATTGTTTGCTTTAACGCTTTCGACTTTATCTTCATCTGCAAGGTAAATATAACCGTCAACTTCGGTGTCGGTTTGAGTTAAACGAAGACCTGTTAGCATTTCCCAATTAGCATTAATGGTATATGTAGCCATACCATATAAAGATGTATGTTGTTCATTAACATCAAAGTTTCTGCCAAGTGCTCCACCATTTTCGATTAAAGCAGATTCACTTTTATCAAGGACAAACTTGTCTTTATTGTTATTCCAAAAATTCGCTAAGTCATCAGTACTAGCAACTTGCGAAAACTGACTTTGATAATCGTAAGAAAGCTCGCTTAAATAGTCACTTCGCCCAGGTTGGTCGGCTAATGCAAAATCACTCAGAGTAGGGGCTGCGCCATAGTTTTCAGTATCCCATGCATAAAATTCATCGCTGAACCTAGCAACGCGTTCTTTATCGCGATACTTTGCGCCTACTTTAACAATAAGATCATTATTGAGTTGCCACTCAAAGTCTAAAGCGGCAACAATTTTATCTTTTTCATTCACCTTAACTTTATAAAGTTCGACCCACGATAAGCCCATTTGGCTTGGATCAAACGAAAAACCACTTGGTAGATGAGTACTGATTTGATCCCATGGATCTGAACCACCATCAATCGTGTTATAAGCGTAGTTTTTGCCTGTATCTCTGTCTTCAAGGCCTTCGTAACCGACATTTTTTTGGTCAAATCGAACTACAAAATAACTGTTATCTTCACTGTTAGGCGTGTTGCCATACCTAAATTCGTTTTCATAGCTAGATAAAGACCAATTTAATGTTTTGTCGTAGCCAAAAAAATGCTCACCAGCAAACTCAAAGCCCGTCATTTCTGTTATGAGCTCATTTCTAATATGTTGTAGCTCTGCTCTGTCTTTATCAAAACGCATACGATGCTTATAATGCGTTTCATCGTCGATTAGTGTGCCGTACATTGCACTAGCACTAACATTGCCTTGTTCTAGCTGGTATTCAACAGAACCATTTAAACCGTAAGTTTCACGAGTTCCGGTGTAATCTCTTAGCTCTAAACGATAAATACCTAAACCATCATTTCCTCGACGTGGTTCAAAGTTATCTGTTGCCCAGTCGCGTTGCCACGCTGTTGCGTTAATTAAAAAACCTAACTTGTCATCTAAGATGCGATCGCCATAAAGTAAGTTGGCAGAGTAGTTATTGCCATCAGCTAGTTCGTTTTGACCGAGTGCTAAATTGGCATTAAATACAAAATCATCGGGTGCTTTTTTGGTTATAAAGTTAACGTTACCACCAATAGCATCTCCCTCCATCTCTGGCGTTAATGCTTTTGATACCTCTACAAATTCAATAAGCTCACTCGGGAAAAAGTCAAACGCAGTGGCGCGGCTGGTGGTTTCTTCTTCTGCAGTTGGTAATCGGTTGCCATTGATAGTTGCAGAGCTCCACTGGGCAGGTAAGCCGCGAACAGCAACAAATCGGCCTTCGCCTTGGTCGCGTTCTATAGAAACACCAGGGATGCGTTGAACTGCTTCAGCTGCGTTACGGTCTGGCAACTTACCGATGCCATCAGCCGAAATAACATTTTTAATATTTTTAGCATTCTTTTGGCTATTGGCCGCAGCCATTTCACCACGTTGAATTTGACCAACAGCAACGACTTCTTCAATGGTGTTAGCTGAATTATCCATCACAATAGGAGACAGTAATTTAACCTCATTGTTGCTTATCTCAACATCAACAATCTGGCTGCTATAACCCATATACGAAACTTCAAGTTGGTAGTGGCCTGCATCTAATTTAGCAAGCTCAAACTTACCATCATAATCAGTCACCGTTGATTGATTTGTGCCAACGACTTTAACCAAAGCACCTGGCAAGCGATTACTATGATCTGTGATAGAGCCTTGAATTTTTGCATCAGTGGCAAAAGCGCTATGCGCTGATAAAAATGGGTAGCTGCACAAAAAAACAGCTGTGCTGAGTGTACGTCGTTTAATCATCTGTTGAGCCTCTTATTTTTAAATTTAATCTGGACTAGACCAGATTTGTTGCAGACAATAATAGAGAGGCTTTTTTACAAAGATGTGACGGTTTTTTATTTTTAATATTAAAAAAGGGTCAAATGACCCTTTGAGATAAGTTATAAAGACGTGCTGATAGCAATTGGTACATCTTGATATTGTTTTATTTTATCAAGCAAGGTGACCAAGGTTTTATGGCTGCTTTGCTCACTTGCTGTTACTTGCACATTGGTCATTTCAAACTGTGCGGCAAATAACGCAAGGTTAGCGATTATCTGCTCTGGTGTGATAAGCCTATTTGCAAAATAAATACTGTCGTTTTCAGTGATAGTAAATTGTGCTTGTTTTTTAGGGTTTTCAAGACTTGGTTTTGCTAAAGGGCGGTTCACTTCAATAGCGCGCTCTTTAACAAATGAGGTTGTGACGATAAAAAATATCAGCAAGATAAACACAATATCGAGCATAGGAGTCATATCTACATCAGCGTTTGCAGTGGTTTTTTTATGTTGTTTCACCATAATTAGGTCCTTGTTGTTTTTGACTAAGCCACAAAATTTACGATTAAGTGGACTAGCCATAGTCGTGATTAATACCACGGATTATTTTTAAAATGCTGGGCGCCACAGCAGTTTTTCGGATCCTAAATTTAAAGTTAGCAGCTTTTAAAAAAACGGTGGTTAAATAAATATTCTAAGTTTATTAAATATTTGTAGCGTTTTTGTTGGTAAAAATATTTATTAACTTTGATGAAATCATTTTGAAGTTTATCTGGTCATTTTTGTCGGAACTAAGTTTAAAGGATGGATAAATGATAAAAATTACGTCTTTAGTTTGTGCAATGTGTCTTGTTTTACCGACAGCAAGTTTTGCTGAGCAACCAGTAAACGGGCAAGATTTTATCAATTTATTTGAAAAGCTTTCAGGTAAGCAGCCCGGAATCAGAAAAGGTCACGCCAAAGGGGTGTGCGCTGTTGGCACATTTACACCTAATCAAGCAGCAAAGCATTATTCAATCAGCCCTTTATTTAACGCACCGTCAAAAACAAATATTCGCTTTTCTATGGGCGGGGGTAACCCTCATGCTGATGAAACATCACGCTCGCCGCGAGGAATGGGGGTGCAGTTTGTGCTAGAAAATGGTGATGTACACAATATTGCAGGGCTAACTACACCAGTATTTGCAGGTAAAAGCCCAGAAGCGTTTTTTGGTTTGCTAAGTACCTTAGTACCTGACGAAAAAACTGGGCAAATCGATTTTGCAAAAGTAAAAGCATACAGAGAGCATAACCCGAGTACCTTAGGGCAATTTAATTGGCTACAAAGCCATAACCCGCCAGCATCGTATGTGTCTTCGCGTTATTTTGGTGTGCATACCTTTTACATGATTGATGAAAAAGGCGCTAAGCATGCCTTTAGATGGACCATGGTGCCAGAACAGCCAGAACAGGTGCTAACTGAAGAGCAAATGAAAACCTTCCCTAAGTCATTTCTGGCTAAGCGACTTGAAGAAGATTTAGCGAAAGGGAAGGTGCATTATCGTTTTCAGGCTGAATTAGCTGAGCACGGTGATGCATTAAATGACCCTTCAGTTCGTTGGCCTGCTGATCGCAAAACAATTAATTTAGGAAAGCTCACCATAGAATCGACAGGTGAATCAGGTTGCGACCTCACTAATTATGACCCAAACCTGTTATCTAAAGGCTTTATGCCAAGTGATGACAAAGTACTTAAATTACGCTCAACAGCTTATGCAATTTCATTTGCGAAGCGTTTAACGGGTCAATAAGTCTTAAGTGTATCTGTCAGGTTTGTTTAAAAGGAATTGTTCAAACCTGATCGGCGCATATGTGCCAGAAGCAAACTGTCGGATAAACTCGTTTTTGGACAAAAATGAGTTAGATTAATTTGTAAGACTCACCCTTTAGAAAATTCATTTCTAAATCATAAAAACTGTAGAGTAGCGATGATTACGCAAAAGTACACTCATGATCTTGTGCTCATGATTTACTCATCCAACCGCTCAAAAAACGCATGGGTTCTTTCACCATAAGGCCCTAGTTCAATAGGTACCTCAGTAAAGCTATCTATCTCATTCGCAACAATAACCTTCACTTCAACATTAGGAACTTTTTCACGAATATTATCAGTAATTTCTTCTATTTTTGCCTTGTACTCATCTATATCAGCCTGCTCTTGGCAGTATTGCTCACAGATAAGAAAGGCTATATCAGGGGACAACCTTTGGATTTCATCAATAAACGCAGCGACTTCGTGAGGGTTATCTACAAAGCTAGCTGCACTTAGTTTAACTTCTGCCGCAACAAATTTACCATCAATGACAGCAAGTAAATCAATTTCATTATTCTCATTGTCTTCGCGATTTTTAAAGAGGTTAATTTCGGGTAAATAAAATGCCTGTGCACGACGGAAAACATCCATTAAATGATCGATTGCCCAAAGTACGGTCAATCCATTTTGCTCAATAAGTGCGGAGGTTATAAACGGAGCAACTTTGTATTTCCACTCCATATCAATTGGTGTTTTATGCAGCTTATTACAAATTGAGCAATTGTTATTCAGTTTGATTGTGTCTAGAGTTAATCCATTTTCATTACCGCAGTATGAACAACGCCATCTGTATTCCTGAATTAATATGTTTTGATGAACTAAGTATTCGATGGTGTCTTTAAGGTTATTTTTTAAATACTGTTTTGTTTTACCAACGTTTCCAAGTCTCATTTGATCAGTAATGTGTGCGAGGCTGACAGGAGTATTTTGATCAATTATCGATGTAAGCTTATGAAGAGAAAATGACTCTTTTTCATTACCTATCGACTTTCTAACTATTTTTCGCCAGTAAGAATTAGCTAAGATGCCCGCATGAGACAAGTCGCCGTTAAACAATGAGATAACACCACGATGTTTTTGACCTTTATCGGACAATTCAAAGTCATAGTATTTGTCAGTGACCAATTGTATACGCATATCATGTTTAAACCTTATCCTATGGGCATACTCTAGAACGAGACACTGCAATACTTCTTCTTCATTAGGTATGGACAAAGAAATAGTTAACTCATGTTGTGGTATTCCATTAAAAATTTGCCGTGGAGCATCAGGGATTGCGGTAATGAAACCATGTCTAGATACTTTCGCACGATTTTTAGTGAATGCTAATGTCGCCTCAAGTCGTCTCGGTAGCTTCCAATCATTGAAACCATCTACCACTTCATAATTTTCTTTTGGTTTCTCTATCTGTAGGTTAGAGACACACTGCCCTTTTTTAAAATCATATAGATCAGGCGTTAGATATTTAAAGTGCTCGACTTCATTTACTACAAACTTATTATTGCGTTCATAGACTTTTAGAGAGCTTGTTATTCCTGACTCAATACTATAATGACCACTGAATGCTCGCTCACTCGGTAATGCAGGACTGTCGAACTTGTCTGGCACTGTAACATGACTATGAGTATAGTTTTGCAGTTGTTGGGCTAGTTGCTGGCAGTCCTCTTTGGTAATAGATAAGCTTCGTAAGCTTAAAGAATTAGGGCCTTTACCTTGCCCTTTGAAATTATGAGCATTAATAAACGTACCTAATGCTATTAAAAAGTTATTGTCATCAAGGTGAGATTTTGAAATACAGAGAGCGCTGAAATCATGTTGTTCGTTATTTTTAGACAACAACCTGCTGTTCCAAAAATTCAGCCGATCTGCTGCGGTATCGCCAACAAATAAATTAAAACTATTTGACCAGTCATAATCATTTGGATGGTTAACCATTGATGCATGAATGCTCGAAAGCATTGAGAAAGTTTTGACCTGTTTTTGGGATAATCTACCCAAAAGTTCAGCTAAGCTATGACAACGCTCATCACCAACATTGTTATATATGGGCAGATCTTGTGCACAATAACAAACAGTGCCGAAAATATTCTGCCGCCCTAGATTAGAACCACCACCCCCCTGAGATATACCAAAGTTATCTGGTAAGAATCGATATTCATCATTTTCATAGTGTTGCGTTACGTACATATTTGGCTGAGTTTCATTTGACCAACCTTTGTACTTCGCATAAGGACTGCTAATTGTAGAAATTGCTCTAATAGGAACAAAACCATAAGGCCAACTAGGAATGAATTGATTCCACCTCTCAACTTCACCATGAACTTCATGCTTTATCATTTCAATAGGTAGAGATTTCTCATTGATTATATTGATTTGTTCTGGTGTTAGATCTACATAGGAATAAACAAAATCCGGATCATATTGTTCTAGCCAGTCTAAATATCTATCAGGTATGAAAGCGTCATTACTGAAAGGGATTAATAAAGATTTAATACCACCCCAACGAGAGTATGCTTCGTCAAAAATACCATCTAAAATCCACTGAGTGTTGTCATCAGCTAAAGGAACAATAAATGCAACTTTAACTGGACGATTTGAGTATCTTACATTGACGCTTTTTTTATTTTCCATTTAGCAAAACTTATCAAAACCATAGTCCTGTTAGCACTCTGCAATAGTATTGAAGTTTGGTCAAATTGTTCATCATAAAAAGAAGTTATAACTCTTGCTAACACGTTTTGGGACATAAACGAGTCATGCTTGATGGTCACTAATTGGAACTTAGCGGAACTACGGGAAAGCTCGCACATCGGATGGTGAATTTGCTAGTTGCTGTCTCTCAATTGATGTTTAAACCTAACAATTAAACTCTCAGAATAGATACAAACCGCTTATCTAACTACTAAATAAAAGGGCAACTACTTGTTTGCTACACTGCGTGAAGAATAAACGCCAGCCAGTATTTTTTCATTTTAAATTTTATTGTTAGCTTCGAACTCTACGACGCTAACTTTAACCACGTGATTAGAACAGCGTAATAATGGCCACGAAGCATTATATTGAACTTCAAGAGGCTTAGTTTTCTTAATCTGTAATTCATTCCCACTCAACCAAGTCAGCTTGAACTCAGCATTCAATTGGTAAGAAGCTATGACTCCCGCACCACAAGTGCCGTCAGCAAAATCAAGAAATACTTGAGTAACATCACCACTCACAGAACTTGTTTCAACAATATATGCCTTATGCCCAAGCGAAGAAGTTAAAACCTTAGATTTCTCCATCTTTAGCCCAGAAGGTAAAGTGTTTTTTTCACAACCCGCAAGCGCTGCAATGATGAATAGTGTGAGATACCATCTCATTAATAAACCTTTGCCCTGTAAAGGGGGTGATAATGTTTGTCTAAAAATTAGAATAGTAGCGAAACCGAGCCAAGCTTTAACAGTCCCATCACTTGGTGTGATTGTTAGCTGTACTTAGAACCAAAACTGCCATCACTTTTTTGATTTTTGTATTTTATAACCTGTTGGCTCTTTTTCATTTGGGCTTCGATTATCATCGTATTCGATACCCTGATACTCACCACTATGCCCCGTTATTACTATCTTTCTTGTATCTAGCCACAATATTACTCTTTCAGCTTCTTCAGCAATGTGAGGGTAGAATTCATCAACTTTATCATTAAAACCATCTGGACAAGTTAAACCAAGACCGTAACCTAACCCAAGGTTATCCATGAAACCAAATCCTTCGCAATATAAGTCATAACATTGCTCGATATATTTATCCACATCGTGCGGCTTAGCAATTATTTTATGGAGGATGTTGCGAATACTCCATTCATAATATTTACCCATAGAATAATACTTTGAGAGCACTTTTTGGGCTTCATATAAACTGGAAGGCGTTTTGTAGTTTATTGAAATGATTTCGAGATAATCATCAGAGTTTAAGGTTTGTTCGAGTGTAGTTTCCGTGTACACCCAATTCTCGAAGTCATTTATTTCGATTTCTCTGGATACTAATCTATAGAAAGTTAACTCGACAGGGTGCAAACAATTCTCTCACAAAGCTAACGCCACACTAAGCGGCAACTAAAACTTGGCTATAATATACGACGATGGAATACAAGCCATGCGTTTTGCGTCCATACTCATTACGCACTGAACCAGATTTGTTGCATGGCTGATAAGAACTCTTCTGTAACAGGATAACCAGAATCATCGCCAATGACTGAATCTATGTCACAAGTTGGACAAAGAGCTGTATCCCCATCATCTGTCCAATATAGGATATTTTTGTAATCGAATATATCGAGGCAATAGAAACAACCACATTTGTTGCTATTTCGCAAAGAATCTCGGTGATATATCGATTTTTTGTGAGCCGCTTTCGCAGCATATAGTAGTTCAATATCCATATTTTAAAAGGGTATATAATGCCCCGTTTAAGTGGTAGTTATTGGCTAAAAAACGAAAGCAGTAATTAAACCCAACTGTTATGCGTCCATTGATTGATTAATTTGTTAGCTATACACATTCCATTCTGTAGCTCAAAGTTAAATTAGTTATGCTACCTGAGTTTGCAATGTAACGTATAATAGCCTTTTCGCTGTACCAGTCACCAGACCATTTAAATTTGAACTCACCATCTAGAGTTTCAGATTTATACGCTTCACCGTTTAGCATCAAATGTATAACGGAAGAACCGGTAGAGTTTCCATAGCCTTCTATCTTAATAGCTATAACTTTATCTCCACATGTACTCGTAAATGTAAAAGTTTGAGATTTTGTTAAATTCTTATAATTGATTGTGGAAACTTGATAATTATTACTACAAGCTATTAAACCAACCAATAAAAAATAGACTAAAACTCTCATTCGATTACACCATATAGCTAACGCCGAGATAAGCGGCAAAAAGTAGTTGCAAAATTTGTGATGCACGAACAAAGCCAACTGTTTTTGTCCTCACTTTTAATTTACCTTGTTAGGTGTATGTATTCCAAATTAGTGTAAACAAAACAAAAATTGAAAATGTTGCATACGTGACGATACCTAACCAAAAACAACCGGGTGATTCACTGCGCCTAACAGTTATTGCTTTAATTTCTATTTCTCCAGTTTTTACTGCATGAAGGCAATAAACAAGTAAAAATGGGCTTAAAAATAAAAACACTATAAAAGCTACGAAGTCACCGAACCCCTCGGATTGTGGTGTAAACACAAATGCCAAGAAAGTAAAAATACAACCTAAAAGAAAAATAGTTTTCAAAAGCCGCGAGGTATTTAACCTTAAGTTAGTTATTGCTTTGATTACAACGTTATCATCGTTTTTAACAGAACTTATTGGTGACTTACATTTAGAGCTAGTTTTTGGAGAAATACCTTTATTTCTATTGTCTATTTCTTTAAGTACAATTTGATACCTATGATGATATTTATCCCGATCAATATGCTCTAAAACATCTAAAAGTTCCTCATGAGTATATTGAGAATAATTTGGTTCAGAAGTAAACACCAAGTACACCTAACGCCCGCATAAGTGGCGTATTAAAGCTTGGCTATAATAGGAACGAAGTGACGCAGCCAAGCTTTTTGCGTCCACCCTTAATGCGATTGTTATATGCCGTTCATCTAAAATGGTTTAGGTATATACTTTCGCAACATTTCTGGAATTAAAAACTCTTCGTACTGTTTTGGAATACGACCGTTAAAAGATTGAGCATAAAGACTAGCCCAATCAATAAAGTACCCCAATTTAATTGCATAATCTCTAGCTTCATCGAAATTCAATTCAAGATGTTGAGCAATATTTTCATAAATAGCACGGTACTCAAATGGTGGTTCATCATATGCCATTCCAAAAACAGCACTCTCAGTATACCAATTTTGATGGCTTACTTGCTCGTCCGAAACTTCACCATTGATATAAGACTTTGCTGTTTCTAACGCTATTTTAAAATATTCCTGAGGCAATAGCCCAATGTATGCTCTGCAACAATCAATATAGAATAGTTGCAATTCTTTGGTAAAACTGTCGAACTTTTGTTCATCGCTTTCTCTTAACGCATTCAGCATTGCTAATGCATTTTTACACGAATTCCACTCCAGGTTATTCATAGGCATATAACATGTTTATAGCGAGCAAATTGCGCGTTTTTCTTATTGGTTTATTTTTAACAAACTTGTTAACTAATTGCTAGTGTTATAAAAATCTAGTCGTGCTAGCTTTTTAACTGTATAAAACGAGCGAAAGGGTCGTTTCTTGACTATGCGAGTGATTAAATTGTAGCTTTACGTATATACAGTTAGAAGGATTGTAAATGAAAAACTCTCTCCGTATTTTAATTACATTGAGGACTATATACTCTATCGACAGTACTCATTAAGAACTACAAGTACTTAATTTAGATGATTTTACGGCGGAGGGTTATTCGCTATCTCAATTATGTTCCCCTATGGCTTTAGACAAAATAAAGGTTAGGGTTTCCTATCAACCTCCAATAGGTCCAAACGGTGAGCTGACATTGTGTTTATCTACTAAAGAATTTATGCTTTCGGAGTTGAGGGGTTTATAACGAGCCACTAAAAAAGATAAATAGTGTTTACCAAATTCTTGCAATGGTGTTTTACTTTCAGGAGATACAGTGAGATTTCTAGTATTTTTACTTTCATTAACTTCCTTTTTTAGTATTGCTTGCTCGACTGAAAATTCGAGTGGGGTATCAGCTTTTAAAACTCAAAGTATTTACGGTGAGATATAGTATATAGAAGTTTACTACCCTTTGGATTACGGCGACGCTCAAGCTTTTCGAGCTGAAATTTCGTTTGAAAGCAATTTTGATCAACCTGTATTAACTGTTCCCACATTTGTTAATGAACCATTAGATCTAGAACACAGTCCAGAATTGAGACCTTATAGAGTTTCAACTTTCCAGCTTGCTACTAATATGCTAGTTAAAGCTTCTATAGCCATTCATTATAAGTTTCCGAAAAGAGATGATGGTTTAATAACATTTTGTATGGGACCAAGAGAGATATACAAAATAAGTGACTTACCTGAAAAGTCTCTATAACAAACACATTAATAAATGAATGTTTATAGGCTAGCTTATGTATACAGAACGTTAACTTTAGCCAGTCATAGAGCATAAAGTGTTTTATAATTTTGATGGAATTAAATGATCTAACATTAATTTTTCTCACCTTGAGCGAGATTATTTTTCTGATTAGGGCTAGTTATAGGTTTTCGAACACTTACCGATTTTACTTTTAGTTTAGTTGATTGATTCGTTTAAAATGAAAATTACGCAATGATGAACACCCCATCAACTTGAGCCCTTGTCGATGGGATGTTTAGTTTTATTACTCAATGAGTGAATTGGCGTACATTAAACTTTTAGGTTATTGCTAGATTAAGGTTGCTGACGGGTAGGAGCAATCTGTAATTCACGAACACACACATGTTGTGGTTGCTCTTGAATAAATAGCGCAGCACGAGCGATATCATCAGCAATTAGTACTCCACCCATAGCTTTTTTCCATTCGTTGTAACCTGCTTTAATATCGTCAGATGTTGTGTGGCCAAGCAATTCTGTCTCAACGGCACCAGGGCAAATACTTGTTACGCGTACCCCAAAGTCGGCCACTTCTTCTCGAACATTTTCTGTAATTGCTGATACGGCGAACTTTGAGCCGCAATAAGCTGCATGATTAGCAAATGTCTTTTTACCAGCTATTGAACTAACGTTAATTATGGTGCCACTATTACGTTTTTTCATAGCAGGTAAAACAGCTTGCATACCATTTAGTAATGCTAAAACATTAACATCGAACATTTTTTGCCATTCAGTAGACTCTTGTGTATCTATTTGGCCTAATAACATGACACCCGCATTATTAATTAAGCATTCAACAGGGCCGTATTGTGCCTCAGCTTTTTCTATAGAATTAGAAAACGCTTCTTTATCAGTAACATCTACCTGTTCACAGATGCAATTTTGAAGATTCAAAGCCTTTAATTTTTCAACTCGTCTTGCAACAAGCAAGAGTGGGTAACCGGCTTCGCTAAAGTGCTTAGCAATAGCTTCACCAATGCCTGAACTTGCTCCAGTAATCACTACTAACTTTTTCATTTATTACTCCTCTAGGTGAAATTAATTTAAGTTTTAACTATCTATTTCTAATGATGTTTTTCTGAAGCTTATTTTATTTATTAAAGATTTGATGATATATAGTCATTAATTCACAATACTGTTTACAGATTTGAGCGAATCTATGTGGTTAAGTTGATTTTAATGGGTATAAAACATGAAAAAAGACATCAATTATGCTGATATCAATAGCTTTCTTATTTTGGTCGAAGAGGGAAGCTTTACAAAAGCAGCCAATAAATTAATGTGCTCTCGCTCACAAATTTCTAAACAACTATCTCAATTAGAGGCTGGTCTAGGTGTCAGTTTGTTAGTTAGGACGACGCGTACGCAACATTTAACACCATCTGGTGAGCTTTTTTACGATAAATGTAAAAAAGCTTTTGAGCGCATTGAACATGCTATAGATATAACATCAGATACTGCGTCACATACATCAGGTGAAATTAGAATAAATTGTGTCGGGGGGTACATTGGTGAAAATGTTATTGGCCCAATGGTTACTGATTTTATGCAGAAGTACCCACAAATTAATGTTGTGTTAGATTTTAGTAGTCGAAGAGTCGACTTAGTAGCAGGCGAATTTGATTTTGTATTCAGAATGGGAGACTTAACAGATTCATCATTAATCGCAAGAAAGTTAACTGAGCTTACAATAGGCATTTATGCGAGCCCAGAGTACATTAAAAAGCATGGAGAACCATTAAACCCAAAAGATTTAATTAATCACAAGTGTATAGCAGGTTCATTGAATACATGGACTCTATTAAGTGAGCATACAAATGAGAAGCAAGAGGTCATCGTCCAAGGTGATCTTGAGTGCAAAAATGGCAAAGTAATGGTGTATTCTGCATTGCGTGGTAATGGCATAATTCGAGTTCCAGAAGTTTACTGTAATTCGGAGTTAAATGACGGCACCTTGATCCCTGTTTTTAAGCATTGGCACCCTAAGGCAACGCCATTCTATTTGGTCTTTTTACGAGATAAACATCAACCAATGAGAATAAAAGCATTTAAAGAGTTTGTTTATAAAAACTTTATGCATTATCTAAATGGTGGCTCTGGCTCAAATTGCTAGCTCAGCTATTTTTAAGTGACATAGTTTACTGAATTTAGCAAAAGGGCTAATTGACAAGAAACTTTGGGCAACAAGACTGGTAGCTGTCAAGAATAAGGAAAGAGTTGTTTATGTCACTTTATGTAAATCATCCCCGTTATGGGTGTAAGCCGATTCGATCTGGATACCAATACTCTGTAACAGATATAAATAATTCTTATTGGCGATATAAACACGTTAAGTTTCTCGTTGGGACAGCTATACCTGCTAATACAGAGAAACAGAATTATGGGGTTTATCCGAGGGAGAAATACATTGATATAGAAGAGTTGTGTGAGGTATGTAATAGACCTTTTATTTTCTTTGCCTTGGAGCAAAAGTATTGGTTTGAGGTACTCAGATTTTATATTGATGCGCACTGCACAAAGTGTATTGATTGCCGTAAAAGTGAACAAAAAATAAACAGGTTACAAAAGTCTTATTGTGATTTAGTTACAAATAAAAACAGGACTTCAAAACAAAATGAAACAATAAAAAAATTGTTTGTAGAGTTAACTAGGCTCGGAATAATCAAACATAAAAATAACCCTAGTTTTCGAGATAAACTTTAACAATCAATTACGGAAACATTGCTACCTGGTAGATTAGACTTACGCTTAATATGGCAATTATAGGGATTTAGTTACAGAGTCTAGGGATGATATTTAACTATTCTAACAATATAAAAGCCCAGCTTAACTGGGCTTTGCACTCTCACAATTTAATGCTTTTTCATTTTACTCATTTCAGCATGACAACTTTGAATTGTCAGCAGGGTTTTTGATAACGCGGCTTCACAATCATGGGGTTGTGGCTTTTTAAGCGCGTGCTTGATTTCGGCTAGTGTTTTATCTTCAACTTCTTCAAGTTCGCTAACATAGGTGGCGTTTTTGTCGGCACCTAGTTTAGTAATTAGTGATGTATAAGCTTTACGCGCTTCTACAGCAAAGTCAGAACCATTTTCGCGCTCGCCATTTTCGTTAATAGCATAAGGTTGTAAGCGCTCAACACTTACTTTGCGAGCATCTATCATGCGTTGAAATAAGGCAATAATGCTTGGGTCGGTTACTTTTTCCTGAGCTTTTTCATAAAAATCGATACCGCTATTCATAACTTGGATGATATCTGCAATATGATGAACGTCTTGTCCTTGATGAGTATTCATAATGACCTCTTTTTGAATATTAAAAACAATGCAATTAGATACTTGCAAAGCATATTCCAGTTCATTACTTAAATATAAAGTTATTGTATTTCAGTTGGTTATTGGTTTTTAATAGGAGGATGCTGCTGATAAGCTAAGCTAACACCTTGCTTATCAGCAATAATTACAACTGGTTGGTAAAATCTTACTTAAGCTCGTCGGCTACTTCTGCAACCTTTTGGCGTAACCAAATATGGCTTGCATCACGGTGTAATAGCGGACTCCAAATCATATCGAGCTCAAACGGCGGAATAGGGAATGGCGGCTCAAGAATTTTCAGGCCCGGATCATCTAAATAAATATTTGCGGCTTTTGAAGGCAACGTTGCAACCAAGTTTTGTTCTTTCGCTAAGTGAATGGCTACGTGGTAGTTACGGGTAAAGGTGGCAATATTACGGTGTTTACCAAAGTGAGCGAGCGCCTCATCAACCCAACCTAGCTTTTGCACATCTTTAGGGTCCATACCCACACCTACACCAAAGCCTGTTTTACTTACCCAGATATGGCGGGCTTTTAAATAGCTGTCGAGGCTGAAGTCTTTGATAATTGGGTTATCTGCTTTTACTAGACAACAAAAGCTGTCTTTCCAAATTTGTTTGTAGTGAAACGACTGCGGTAAGTTTTCGAAGCGGTTGATAGCCATATCCACTTTACCGTTTTCTACGTCGTGAAAGGTGACATCACTGGGGGTCAAAATATCGAGTGTGGTATCGGGCGCTTCTTCGTGTAATTTACTTAATAAGCGAGGAGCAAGGGTACTTGCTGCATAGTCACTGGCCATGATACGAAAAACACGTTTACTTTGTGATGCTTCAAATTCGCGATTTGGTGCAAGTGTTTCTTCAAGGGTCATTAAAATGCCACGGATCACAGGCTGTAGCTCTTTTGCGCGCTCTGTCGGTACCATACCTTCGCTGGTACGCACTAAAATAGGGTCGTTAAATAAATTACGGAGTCTTTTTAGGCCATTACTCATGGCAGGTTGGGTAATGCTTAGCTGGTTAGCAGCTTTAGTGACATTACATTCCCTTAGTAAAGTATCTAGGTAAACAAGTAAGTTTAAATCTATTTTACTTATATTCATTGTGTGTCCTTGGTGTTTACCAATAATGGATAAATCGTTGTGCAGCAGGGTATGGATAAATGTGGCTAACTACACCTTGCTTATAATTGTATTGTGCTTGTCGCCAATAGGCTGGATCTTCAAGCTCTGGGTGTGTACTCAATAAATATTGCTTATACACTGGGTTTGCTGTCACAAAGGTACATAATTGCTCTGGAAACACATCTTGCGGTGCCACAGAGTAACTTTGCTCATTGGTTAAGTAATCATCGTACGACTTTGCTTTTGGTAAGGCGCGAAAGTTCATGTCTGTTAGGTACTGAACTTCATCATAGTCGTAAAAAATAATGCGATTATGTTTACTCACCCCAAAGTTTTTCAACAGCATGTCGCCAGGGAAAATATTTACGGCAATCATTTCTTTTAAAGCTTGGCCGTATTCTTCTATTGCTTCAAACGCTTGTTGTTCACTGGCATTTTCAAGATACAGATTTAACGGTGTCATCCGTCTTTCTATATACAAATGCTTGATGATTAGCCATTCGCCTTCAATAATCATCGAAGAGCCAATCGTTTTATGTAACTCTGCAAGTAATTTACTATCAAATCGAGCTAGTGGAAATACGACGTTCGAATACTCTATGGTATCGGCCATGCGGCCAACACGGTCATGGCTTTTTACTAATTGATAGCGTTTTAGTACGGTATCGCGGCCAAAGGGTTTGCTTTCACCAAAGGTGTCTTTAATGACTTTAAACACATAACCAAACGACGGCAGGGTAAATACCATCATTACCATCCCGGGTGTACCAGGGGCAATTACAAGCTGATCGTTTGAATGATCTAAATGACTTAAAAACTCTCGGTAAAACTCGGTCTTACCTTGTTTATGAAAACCTATGGCGTTGTATAGCTCTGCCAGGGTTTTGTTTGGCATAAGTTGATTTAAAAACCGTACTAACGCTGATGGCGCATGGGTTTCAACCATAAAATAAGCACGGGCAAAACCAAAGATAACCCGCATTTGCGATGATTTGGTAAGTAGGGCATCAAGGTATAGCCCTTTGTCTTCATGGTGTAACACCGCAATAATAAATGGCTGTACGCCACTTTCTGATACCACGCGGCCAACAATATAAGCCGCTTTGTTTCGGTAAAACGGGGCTTGCAGTATATCAAAGCGCATTTGCCATGCTTGGTGATGTGTATCGGGCGCTTGTTTATAAAAGGCTTTTACCAGCAAGCGAATATCGCGTTCTAAATCAACAAAGGGCGCTTTAAAATCAAACTGATTAATAATTTTGCGTATTGTGGGTCTTAAACCATCAACAACAGGGTGGTAACTGCGGTATTCAACTTCCATTGGTAGTGCAGGGGCATCCGCAAGCGTCGCTTTTACAAAGATAAAGTCATTATTAAAATAACGACGATGAAATAAACGACAAAAAACAGAGTTGTAAAAGGTTTCGGCAAGTTCTGCCTGAGGGTGAAAGCGCAAAAATTGCTGATAAAGCTGTTTGGTTTCGAGCCAGCAGGTTTGATCTAAGGTAATAATTTGCTGTTCGTTGAGCGACTTGAGCTTAGCAATGGTTTCGTTAACCCGATCATCGTAATGGCTAATTCTAAGTTTGCTAATCTCATTTATTTTTTGCCAATCACGATGGGCAAACGCAAGTGGTGCTTTGGCTGTAATTGCTTGAAAGAGTTTATAATGATTGCGAAACCCAGATAAAATTAACTCTGCAATGTGTTGTGGCTGCATATAAACTCCTTACTTATACCAACATAGAGCAATAACTCTATTGGTGTTAAGAATATGTTATTTATTCTTCAAACCCAATAGTAAAGTGTATTTAATTATAGCGAGCGAGTTTTTTCTCTAGATTTGCGAGTTTTTTATTAACGCTTTTTACGTCGCGCCCGTATTGCTTGTTAATTGCTTTTAGCTGCTTTTTAATGTCTTTATTAATTTGTTTAGCTTCTTTATCAGACAAAATTCGGTTTAAGCGTTGCTCTTGCTGGTACTGAGCTCGGTCTCGATCACGGCTTAAAATATCTAAACGGTGTTTATAGCTGCGAATTTCAGCTTCGAGGTTTCTGATAATTTGCTGGCGTTCAAGCTCGTTGAGCTCTTTAACAAAGTTTTGCGGTGCTTTTAAGTCTGGATCGGTTACTTGAATTTTATGTTTGGTTGCACGGCTACCACAGGGGAACTCACTAAATACCGTGCCTCTGTCTGTGACACATTTATAGTATTCTGTGGTGGCAGCAAGTGATGTGTTGGTAAAACAAAGTAGTGTAAGTGATATTAGATAAATGATTATGGCTTTCATGACGTCCGTGTCTCCTAATCAAATAAGGTGTCTAATATCTAAAGCTAGCTCGAAATAATGATTTATCAATAAGCGCTAGGGCGTATATCGCTTCAGCTTTTTAATGCTTTGCACTAAGAATGGAATATCGAGCCCTTGTTCAATGGCAAAGCCTTGTGCTGCTGAAATGTTTTTAAAATTACCGTCTGAATCAATCAGGGTAATTCTGTCTTTTTTAAATGCGATAAATACATTTTGCGAGTAGTTAACACCGGTGTCGTCATGGCGTTTGTATAAGTTACTGCCTAACATGCTTTGTTTTGCGAGTGTTTTGCAACCTAAATAATGGCCTACGCTGGTGGCGATAATATCGCTTGGCTGAATAAGGCCTTCGGTTTGCACAACTTTTTTATCTGAGCTGTATAAGCGAGAGGCTGTAACAATACCATTGCTCTGCTGTGCAAGACTAAAGGCAAACACGGCATTAGCAGATTCACGTGCTTGTGTTGTAGCGTCTGCGCGGACAAGGCGAACCGCTGGGTTTTGGTCGTCGTTATTAATAAATTCGAATTGCTCAAAACCATTAATTTGAATTGAGCGATTATCAGCAAGCCACACAGGCAGTTGCTGTTTGTCTAGAATAGGGGCTTTGTAAAATGCTGGCAGGCCATACACTAAACTAAATAGCGTATCTTCGGTTTCTACAGGTTGTAAGAACAAGTCTGTCTTACGTAGTGCAGGCTCAGTGGCAACAAATTGCTCTAGGTCAGCATTATTTTCAAATACTAAAATATCGATAGTCGCACTCGACTCAGCTTTACACTCGGCAAGTGGGGTAGGTGCTAAGTAATCAATATTATGTGGGTCAAGCCTCACATCGTGTGCTTCTTTATAACTTTCTAAATCGAGCAAATCGTTTTTAGCTAATAAGCTTTTTGCTGTAGTAGGGTAAGACAACGGCAATACATTATCTTGTTTAGTGATATCAAATTTTAAATTGGCATCTGCCCAAATATGAATACTGTGGCTAAGTGCAAAGCACACTAAAATAGTACTGGTTGCATAGCGTGGGAACTTATATTGCTTTAAACGCGCTAGGTGGTGCCACGTATAGTTACTGACTAATAACTGGAACGCTAAAATTAGCAGCACAATGCCGCCCGCAAGAATCGTTGTTAATGCCGGTGAGTTTGTTAAGCGGTGCCACAACAAAGAAACGATTTCAGGTAGCGCAGATGTGTTTAAGTGATAACCCAAGTTAAAATAAACATAGGCATCAAGCGTTAAGAATGACGCGCCGAGGGTTGCAATAATGGCTGCCATCCCTCGGATATGCCGAGGGTATGGAAACACTAAACTTAATGGAAATATCGTTAAAACAAAGGCAATAAAAGTAATAAAACTGGTGTGGCTTAACCAGGTCACGAGCATATATACATAGCCCATGAAGGTTGTCGGTGCACTGTCTGCAACTAAGTAGCTTAAGCTAATAAATAGCACTAACCCTATGTTTGCAAAGGTGAACCAATGGCCCCAACTTAAAAGCTGACTTACTTTTGAAGAAAACTGACTTTGTTGCGATAAATTCATAAATCTTATTTAACCGACTGTGCTAATGCTTTGGCAAAGTTGTCGGCAACAGCTTGTCTTTTCTCTGATGGTACATGCTCTTTTAAAATATGCGTGATAGAATTTCCTAAACACATAAGGCTTAAATCAACAGGCGCTTTGTGCTCTGTTAGTACATCAATCAGCTGATCAACGATTTGTTCTACTTGCTCATTAGAATATTTTGATATGATAGGCATCAGTTGGTTCGATAAAAAGAGTTATATTCCCGTATTTTAACACCAGAGGCGTGAAAAACAAAGATGACAATAGATGTTAAAAAATTAGTCGTTCATTATGTAGACAAAAAAGATGACGATACAGATATTCATTTACGCAATGATGAGATGGTTGTTAACGATAAAGTAGCCGTTTTTATAGAGCAGCTACACCATGCATATAATGGTAAGCCAGGTAAAGGCTACTGTGCATTCAGCGGCGAGAAAAACAGCATTGTTGCTTCGGCAATGCAAAGTTACCGTAACGACGAACTTGGCTTTTGGCACATGACAGAGCAAGCAACGAATGTGCTAAAAGAAGAGTTAAATAAGTATGCCTTTAACGAAACGGGTTATTTAGTTTTTTGCCATTATCAATATGTTGCAAGTGACTTCTTGTTAATTGCGATGATCAATATTAAAGAGCATTACTCAATTACTTCTGAGCTTGATTTAGCTTCATCTCGTCACTTAGATATTTCGCGTATGCAACTAGCTGCACGTGTCGATTTAACTGCGTGGGATACGCAACCAGAAGATAATCGCTATGTGTCGTTTATTAAAGGTCGTGCAGGTCGTAAAGTAGCTGATTTCTTTTTAGACTTTTTAGGCTGCGAAGAGGGCATTGATCCTAAACAGCAAAGCCAAGTTATGCTTAGTGCTGTAGAAGATTATTTATCTGAGCAACAATACGACAAGTCAGAAAAAGACGAGCTACGTAAGCAAGTTTTTGATTACTGTAATGATTGCGTAACCACAGGTGAAGATGCCAGCGTTAAAGAGCTTTCTGCAACCTTATCGAAAAATGACGACAGTCCATTTGAAAGCTTCTGCCAAGAGCAAAGTTATGACTTAGAAGAGTCGTTCCCTGTTGATAAGAAAACAGTCACTAGCATGGTGAAGTTCTCTGGCATGGGCGGCGGTGTTAGCGTGAGCTTTGAACGTAAGCATTTAGGTGAGCGCGTAATGTATAACGAAGCAACCGATACACTGGTAATTAAAGGTATTCCACCTAATCTTAAAGACCAGCTTCAGCGCTTTATGGAGCAAGACGAAAGTTAATTTGGCTCAAGCTTAAAGCTCTAAGTTTTAAGCGATAAGATTATAAATACTCGTTTTATAGCCCAGCACTTGCTGGGCTTTTTTATTTATAAGCAATTGTGCAAGGTGAATTTAACTAATATCAATGACGTTGCTATTGCTATATCGCTTAGTTTTAATACACTCAAGGTACACACTTCCCCGATGGCTAAGGAGAGTCATTAATGAAACTTGCCCAACTAAATATTGCTCTTGCTAAATACCCATTGGATGCCCCAGAAATAAAAGACTTTGTTGATAATCTCGATTTAATTAATGGGGTGGCTGAAAACAGTGTTGGTTTTGTATGGCGATTAAAAGACGAATCAGGCGATGCCACCAATATTAAATTGTTTGATGATCCAAATATGATAATCAATATGTCTGTGTGGGAAAGCGTTGAAGATCTCAAAAATTTTATGTTTCGCACTCACCACAGAGATTTCATGCGCAGAAAAGGTGAATGGTTTCAGCGCTTATCAGAAGATAGCTATGTTTTATGGTGGGTTGAAGATAAGCATATTCCAACACCTCAAGAGGCATTAGAAAGGTTGCAATATCTGCGAGATAACGGCGACACACCCTATGCTTTTACATTTAAAAGTAATTTTACGGCTGAAGATCTAAGAGGTTAAATGGCTCTTTCATTTAATACACCGAGACTAAACGTCATTGAAATAAACTCTAATACCGCTAAATTAGAGCAAACTACTTTAGTTAACGCTTTACCTTCGATATTAACACCTGCTGTAGTTGCAAATTTACCGGGTTATTTTCAGGGGATAGATTCTATAGCTGCTGCTGAAAAGTGGTTGGCTAACATGCTTAACGAGTGCTGCTTATTAATGGTGCAATCTCAACATCAAGACGTTGTTGGGCTTTTATTTATCTATACCGAAAACCATGATGCTCATATAGGTTATTTGTTAGCTGAGCAATATTGGGGGCAGGGTCTTGCATATGAGTTATTGCAGGGTTTTATCAATCTGGCTAGCACTCAGTCACACTGGCATAAGCTCATCGCAGGTGTTGACGAGTCAAATACACCATCAATTAAGCTTTTAAAAAAGTTGGCTTTTGAAGAACAAGCGCCTAAGGAAAATGGCATGCTGTTTTATGAATTTAATTTAAATCACGGAATACAATAATGACAATAACTGTATTTTTAGTTAACTCGTTTAGTGCAAATAATACAGGCGGCAACCCAGCAGGTGTTGTGTTGAATGCAGATAAACTCACCAACGCAGAAAAACTGACGATTGCAAAAGAAATTGGCTTTTCAGAAACCGCATTTGTAGCGCAAGATCATGAAGTTGACTTTGCTGTGTCATTTTTCACTACAACTGAAGAAGTTGATTTTTGTGGCCACGCAACACTTGCGGTGTTTGCTACGCTCTTTGAACAGGGCTTCTTAAACCCTGGTTATTACACACAGCGAACAAAAGCAGGCTTGTTAGGCGTAACAATTGCCGCAGATGGGCAAATTACCATGGAGCAAGCCTTACCAAAGTACCTTGGCAACATTGCTTATGATGACCTTGCAGGCTTACTAGGGCTTGATGAAACGACTCTGGCAGAAACCGGCTTGCCGATCGATGTAATAACTACAGGATTGCCGGATATTATAGTCGCTGTGCCGAATGGCTACTTAGATAAAATTGTTATTAATAAGGCAGCGCTTAGCGAGTTCTGCCAACAGCATAATGTGATTGGTGTGCATGCCTTTGAATTATGTGAAGAGCAAAGTGAGCTGACCGCAAGTTGTCGTAACTTTGCGCCTTTGGTTGGTATACCCGAAGAGTCAGCAACCGGTAGCGCCAGTGGCGCGCTTGCATGCTACTTATCAAAACACGTATTTGTACAGCAAGAAAACCATTTCAAGTTTGAACAAGGCCGAGCAATGGGATGCAGTTCACATATTTCTGCCAGTGTTTATTCGGATGAGCAGGGTGTTTATAAGGTTCTTGTGGGCGGCTATGCCAATCACCTAGGTACTCAACAGGTTGTTATTTAAAAGCATTACACACAAAAAAGCCGCGTTATAAACGCGGCTTTTTTATTAAGCAACTAAATTAATCAGCCGCTAAGGTTTTTGCCATATCAGCACGGGCTCTGCCAGCAGGTTTAATTGAACCTGCACGAAGGCCGCTATCTGGAATAGCTGTACGCTTGTCATGCGCCATAGCCGCTGGTGTTGGCTCTGGCTCACTATCTGCAACAGGCGTAGGTTTTGCCATTGCAGCGCTTGCAGAACCTTTTACTAAAATAGTTTTTTCATTTTTAGCAGGTTCTACAGCTTTCACTGACTTTTCAGCTTGTGCTGGCTCTTCAGCTTTCACTGGTTCTTCAGCTTGTGCTGGTTCTTCAGCTTGTACTGGTTCTTCAGCTTTCACTGGTTCTTCAGTTTTAACTGACTCTTCAGCTTGCACTGGTTCTTCAGCTTGTGCTGGTTCTTCAGCTTTAACTGGTTCTTCAGCTTTAACTGGCTCTTCAGCTTTAACTGGTTCTTCAGTTTTAACTGGCTCTTCAGCTTTCACTGGTTCTTCAGTTTTAACTGGCTCTTCAGCTTTAACTGGTTCTTCAGCTTTAACTGGTTCTTCAGTTTTCACTGGTTCTTCAGCTTTAACTGGTTCTTCAGCTTTAACTGGTTCTTCAGCTTTAACTGGTTCTTCAGTTTTCACTGGTTCTTCAGCTTTAACTGGTTCTTCAGTTTTAACTGGCTCTTCAGCTTTCACTGGTTCTTCAGTTTTAACAGGCTCTTCAGCTTTTACAGGTTCTTCAGTTTCAGCCTGAGCCTGTTTTGCCTTTAGCTCAGCTTCATATTCAGCAGCAGCTTGATCTGCTACAGGAATAAATGCTGGCGCATCAGCTTTGTCATCACTCGACTTTTCATCATGCTCAGGGCGACGGCGACGTTGACCAGCAGCACGTAAGTGGCGAGGTGAACGACGAGATCGTGTACGAGGTTGAGCTTGTTCTTCATCAGTTGATGTTTCAACTACCGATTCAGTTTGCTCTGCTTGTTTAGGTTCAGCGTCAGCTTTTACTGGTTCTGCAGGTACTTGCTTTTCAGCAACAGGCTGTTCTGCTTGTTCAGTTTCAACTGCTACTTTTTCTTTTGCAGGCTTAGCTGGTTTTTCAGCTTTAGGTGCTTGCTCAGTTGTTTCAGTAGTTTGTACTGCTTTTGCTTCATCTGCGCTTTCATCTGTTACGCGAACTTTTTTGCGTAAGTTGCGACGTTGACGACGAACCTTAGGTTTAGTTTCCTTTGGTTGCTCAGATTTCGTCTCTGGTGCAGTGTCTTTATTCGTTTGTTCTACATCATCATTACGTTTTTCATTACGTTTTCTGTTGTTAGAATTACGACGACGTTTGTTGCGATTCTCGTTACCTTCTTTTTGCTCAGGCTTATTTGAAGTATTTGTGTTTTCTTCTTTAGCTTGTGCATCGTCAGGGCGTTTATTACGAGAGTTGCGACGGCGTTGGTTATTGCTACGACGACGGTTGTCGTTGTTGCGACGATTATTGCTACGCCTTTGTGCTGCTTTTTTCTCTTCTTGCTCTTTTTCAGCTTCTTCTTCGGCATTGCTGAATAACGACTTGAAGAACTTACCAATTGCAGCAAATAATCCACCTTCTGACTTTTTAGCCGCAGGCGTTGTTTGCTCAGCTTTTGGTGCAGCTTGAGGTGCAGGTGTAGTAGGCATAACAACACCTTTAAGAACCGGCTCTTCACGAACTGGTGCTGAAGGCGCTTTAGCCATTTCAAATGCTTCTGGCTCAGGAGCAACAACTTGCTCATAGCTTACTGTTTCGATTGTTTCGTCTTTACGTAAGCGAACTACTTCGTAATGTGGCGTTTCCATGTGTTGATTAGGAATGATCACAACATCAACGTTATGGCGCTTTTCGATGCGTTGAACACTACGACGTTTTTCGTTTAATAGGTAAGCGGCAACAGCCACAGGCACTTGTGCATTTACTTGTGATGTATTGTCTTTAATTGCTTCTTCTTCGATTAAACGAAGGATAGACAATGCAATTGATTCGTTAGAACGAATCGTACCTTGACCATTACAACGAGGACATGGACCCTGGCTTGCTTCACCTAATGAAGGGCGTAAGCGCTGACGCGACATTTCAAGCAGACCAAAGCGTGAGATCTTACCAATCTGAACACGGGCACGGTCAGGACGAGCAGCGTCTTTTAAACGATTCTCTACTTCGCGTTGGTGGCGTGGTGGAGTCATATCGATGAAGTCGATAACAATAAGACCACCTAAGTCACGTAAACGTAATTGACGGGCAATCTCGTCTGCTGCTTCTAAGTTAGTATTAAGTGCTGTTTCTTCGATATCACCGCCTTTAGTGGCTTTAGATGAGTTGATATCGATAGACGTAAGTGCTTCAGTTGGGTCAATTACAATTGAACCACCTGATGGTAAGCGAACTTCACGTTGGAAAGCAGATTCAATTTGGCTTTCAATTTGGTAGTGAGTGAATAGTGGTACATCGCCCTGATAAAGCTTAACGCGGCTCATGAAATCTGGACGGAAACGCTCAATATGCGCTTTCGCTTCTTCAAATACACGTGCTTTATCAATTAAAATTTCACCAATATCACGACGTAAATAGTCACGGATTGCGCGGAAAATTACGTTACTTTCTTGGTGAATTAAGAACGGAGCAGGGCCGCTATCAGCAGCTTGCTGAATCGCTTGCCAATGCACTAATAGTGCTTTTAAGTCGTACTCTAGTTCTTCAAATGATTTACCAACACCTGCTGTACGAACAATTAAGCCCATGCCTTTAGGTAGTTCTAAACGGCTTAGTGCTTCTTTAAGTTCAGTACGCTCATCACCTTCGATACGGCGAGAAATACCACCGGCACGAGGGTTGTTAGGCATAAGTACTAAATAGCTACCTGCAACGCTGATAAAAGTCGTTAACGCAGCGCCTTTTTGGCCACGCTCTTCTTTATCAACTTGCACGATGACTTCTTGGCCTTCTTTGATCACGTCACGGATATTTGGACGACCTTGGAATGTATAGCCTTGTGGGAAGTAGGTGCGAGCTATTTCTTTAAGAGGAAGGAAACCGTGTCTTTCAGCGCCATAATCAACAAAGGCAGCTTCTAGTGACGGTTCGATACGGGTAATTTTACCCTTGTAAATATTTGCTTTTTTTTGTTCGTGACCTGGGCTCTCTATGTCTAAATCATACAGGCGCTGGCCATCAACCAGTGCAACGCGCATTTCTTCTTGCTGCGTCGCATTGATTAGCATACGTTTCATATTGTTACTCTACTAATTCTGTCGCTGACATGACGATATAAACTCGTCTGTTCAGTGGTTTCTGACGGTTGTTTTTGTGCAGTCTCACGACTGGGTAAAGTCAAAACCTGAAGTTGTTTGCTTACATTGAGCATCACTAAGTGTGGCTGACAATAACATGTTCTCACGTTATTAAATTCTTATAGGTGTCAAAACTGCCGCCAATTCTGCGGTTTTAATTTACGAGTTTTGTCCCGAAGTCGACCATGTTCAAATTTTTATTCAATGTCTTGCTACAACAGCTGCTTCTGAATGACGTTGCTACGTCGTCACTATCAGTCAATTTATCTTGTTCAATTGCTTTTTATGTTCATTAATCAACATTCGTGCTCAAATTATTCAGGCAATATATTACGCGCATCGCCGATAATTGAACGCTCGTGTTGGCTGGGTAATTATAAAAGCTTTGGAAAACTTAGCGCGGATCTGTATGATCGGCAACCCAGAATATGCTTCACGAATGTTTTAATGTGATAAAAGCACCGTTGTTACTTGCAAACTTTATGTTCGCGACGGTGATTATCCCACTATTACAGTCGCGTTAGCAACTAAATTATTTACTTAAATCAGTGATTAGGCAATGTCAGAAAAAACCGGCTTACAAGTTTCGTTTGTTACCATAGGTGAAGACCATCTAGGTCAACGTATTGATAACTTTCTTATTACTCACCTAAAAGGTGTGCCTAAAAGTGCAGTTTATAAAATCCTTCGTAAAGGCGAAGTGCGAGTAAATAAAAAACGCATAAAACCTGTCTACAAACTACAACTAAACGATGTGATTCGTATTCCACCTATCAAAGTGGCCGAAAAAGAAGAGTTTGTGCCAAAGAAACTCGATAAAGTAAAACAACTTGAAGACGCCATTTTGTTTGAAGACAAGTATTTAATGGTGATCAACAAGCCTTCGGGTATGGCTGTGCATGGTGGCAGTGGCCTAAGTTATGGCTTAATCGAAGCACTTCGCGTACTTCGTCCTGAAGAGCGTAGTTTAGAGCTTGTACACAGACTAGACCGTGACACATCAGGTTGCTTGCTTATTTCTAAACGTCGTTCAGTGTTAACTGATTTACATAAACAGTTACGTGAAAAAACCATGGAGAAAAACTATTGGGCATTAGTTGATGGTCAATGGGATTCTAAAACGAAAAACGTTACCGAAGGACTTCGTAAAAACACCTTAAAGTCTGGTGAGCGTGTGGTGCGTGTTGATAATACTGAAGGTAAACCATCGCACACGCGTTTTCGTGTGCTTGAGCGATATGCTGAGTGCTCATTAGTACAAGCGTCGCCGGTAACGGGGCGTACTCACCAAATTCGTGTGCATACGCAATGTAAAGGTCATCCAATTGCGTGTGATGATAAATATGGCGTTGCAGAGTTCGATCAATACGTGAATAAACTGACTGGTTTAAATCGTTTGTTTTTACATGCCCACGATTTACGTTTTATGCACCCTAAAAATGAAACAACCATGCATGTTGAAGCGCCACTCGATAATGCACTTCAAAATTGTATCAAAAAGCTACGTGCAGATAATGAACAAGTTTAAGCTGGTTATTTTTGATTGGGATGGCACAGTGATGGACTCTGTGCCAAAAATTGTCACCTGCTTGCGAAATACTGCGCGAGACTTAGGTATTCCTGTTCCAACAGAGCAACAAGCGAAAGACGTTATTGGTTTATCGCTGGCAAAAGCCACTGAAGTGCTTTTTCCGGCGCATTTACATTTAAGCGACGAACTCGTTGCAGGTTACAAAGCACAGTACCGTGAGTTAGATGTTACACCTACACCTTTATTTAAAGATGTAGAATCCGTTTTAAAGCAGTTAAGCGATGCAGGTATGCAATTGGCTGTTGCTACCGGTAAAGGACGTGAAGGCATTGATAGGCTTCTTAATGAGTCAGGCCTTGGTAAGTACTTTGTGAATATAAAATGCTCTGACGATGCTGAGTCGAAGCCATCTCCAGATATGCTTGAGCAAATTTTACGTGAGCAGGGCATCGCAAAAAGCGATGCTGTGATGATTGGCGATAGCCAACTCGATATGGCAATGGCTAATGCCGCAGGCATTGCTTGTATTGGAGTGAGTTTTGGTGCCCATAGCCCGGCGCAGTTGCAACAACATACGCCGTTATGTGTTGTTGATTCATACCAACAACTTTTGCAGGTTTTAACTACGCCCCTTGCAGAGTTAACACGTCAACACCAAACTCAGCCAGCACTTTAGTTAGTGTGATCAGTGGCAGGCCTATCAATGTATTAGGGTCATCGCCACTGAGCTTTTCAAATAAACAGATGCCTAATCCTTCACTTTTAAAGCTACCTGCACAGTTGTATGGCTGCTCTGCATCGCAATAAGCATTGATCTGCTCATGTGTGAGTGTTTTAAATGTCACGTCAAATGGCACCACGGTGGTAATTGCTTTATCGCTTTGTATATCAAAAACACTTAAACCCGTTAAAAAGGTCACTGTATGACCACTAAATGATGATAGCTGCTTAATGGCATTCTCTTTAGTATGAGGTTTACCTAAAATTGTATCGTTGAATACCGCAACTTGATCAGAGCCGATCACCAATCCTTCGCTAAAATGTTGTTTGGCAACTCGGGCTTTTTGCTCGCTTAAACGAGCAACTAATTGCTCTGGTGTTTCAGCTGATATAGGGGACTCATCAATATCTGGAGAAAAACTTTGAAAAGGTAAGTTAAACTTAGTTAATAATTGCTGTCTAAATGGTGAGCTTGACGCTAATATAAGTGTTGGTTTCATAATAAATTCTGGATGAAAATTGTATTTTGCCAAGGATAAGCCACAATGAATCCGAAAACAAAGCAGAAGATCGTTAAAAACCTATCAAAATTGGTTTTTTACTTTGACTAACTTACTAACTATCTATATGATGCAGCCCCTATGCAAAAGGTGAAAATTCCCATCACTCTTCATCCCAGCAAAGCAGCTCAACATCGTTTAACGTATGACGGTATTGTCCCGCTTGAAAAACTTTCTCGTTTAGAGCAAGTTGTGCAGGAGGAAGCAGGTGAAATAGCGGTAAAGATTCATTGCAAAATTGACGAGCAAGGTTTAGTGGTAATAAGTGGTAACTTATCAACACATGTAACTGTAACTTGCCAACGCTGTAATGGAGAATTAGGGTTGGATTTGGAACAAGACTTTGTGTATTCGCCAATTGGTTTGGATGCAGAGTCAGATCATCTACCTGAAGGTTACGATGAAGTAGAGCTGGACGAAAACGGTGAAATCAACGTATTTGAGTTAATCGAAGACGAACTGATTTTAGCTATTCCAATAGTGCCTACTCACAATGAAGCTTCATGCAGTTATTCATCAGAGCCTACTAGCTTTGGTAAATTAGCAGCAAAAGATGACAAACCAAATCCATTTGATATTTTGAAACAACTTAAGAAAGATTCTTAGGAGAAGACTAATGGCTGTACAAAAAAGCAAAAAGTCTCGTGCAAGACGCGGCATGCGCCGTTCACACGATGCGATCAGTGGTCCAACTTTAACTGTAGATCAAGTTTCTGGTGAGACTCACCGTCGTCACCACGTAACTGCTGACGGTTACTACAAAGGCGTTAAAGTAATTTCTAACTAAGAGATTGCTATATGCTGACCAATCTAACCATAGCGTTAGATATGATGGGGGGCGATTACGGCCCCCGTTCATCTATCCCCGCTGCCGTGCAAGCGGTAAATGCTAATACCAACTTAAGACTCATCTTATGTGGTAATCAGCAAGTTATTCTAAAAGAACTCGAAGCACTCGATTCTGTTTCACACCCTCGTTTAATTATTCGCCATTGTAGCGAAGTCGTCACAAATGCGTGTGAACCTGCTTCAGCGGTTCGTTCTAAAAAAGATTCATCAATGCGAGTTGCCCTCGATTTAGTTAAATCGGGTGAAGCGCAAGCGTGTGTAAGCTCTGGTAATACAGGCGCGTTATTTTTTATGGCGCATTATGTATTAAAGATGCTTCCAGGCGTAAAACGTCCTGCATTAATCTCTGCTGTTCCAACCGAACGTAAAAACCCTGTTTATTTACTTGATTTAGGCGCTAATGTGCATTGTGACGCACAAACCCTTTATCAATTTGGCATTATGGGTTCTGTGGTAGCAGGGCAGGCACTTGGGTGTGATAACCCAAGAGTTAGTTTATTGAATATTGGCTCTGAAGACATCAAAGGGCATGAAGGAATAAAACAAGCTGCACAGTTAATGCAGCAGTGTGAATATCTCAACTACACAGGTTACAGTGAAGGTAGTGATATTTTCAGCGGAAAAGCCGATGTTATTGTGTGCGAAGGATTTGTAGGTAATGTGGCATTAAAAACCTGTGAAGGTATTGCCAAACTGATCATGCATAAACTCACCAAAGCCTTACACAAACATTTCTTATACAAAAGTTTAGCGTTTTTATTGCGTCCAGTGATAAAAAAACTCTACAAGCGGGTGAACCCCGACCAGTATAACGGCGCAAGTCTGGTAGGATTGCGCGGTATTGTTGTTAAAAGCCATGGCAATGCCTCACCAAAGGCGTTTCATGCTGCTATTGATGAAGCCGCGCGGGAAGTCGAACGCCAACTCCCTGAAAAAATCGCTGCGATTTTTGAGCAAACACATCCAACAACAAAGTAGTGCAGCATATCTAAAACTTGTTATGCTGCCTGCTACAGAATATTTTTTTGTTTAATTATAAGAGCAAAGTATGGCACATAAAATTGCACTCGTATTTCCAGGTCAAGGCTCACAAACTGTGGGCATGTTATCTGAACTATTAGCTGATTCTCAAATTGCTAAAGCAACATTCGCTGAAGCATCTGAAGCTCTTGGCTATGATCTAGCTGCACTTGTACTAAATGGTCCAGAAGAAGAATTAAATCAAACCCATCGTACACAACCAGCACTTCTTACAGCTAGTGTTGCTATTTACCGTCAATGGTTAGACGCAAACCCTGATGCCGATGTTGTTATGGCTGGTCACAGTTTAGGCGAGTATTCAGCATTAGTTTGTGCTGGCGTTGTAAGCTTAAGCGAAGCCGTTAAACTAGTAGAAAATCGTGGTTTATATATGCAAGAAGCAGTACCTGCGGGTGTTGGTTCTATGGCTGCAATCATCGGCTTAGGTGATGACGAAATCAAAGCAGCCTGTGACGCATCAGCAAATGGTGAAGTTGTTTCACCAGTAAACTACAACTCACCAGGTCAGGTTGTTATCGCTGGCCACAAAGCGGCAGTTGAGCGTGCATCAGAAGCATGTAAAGAAGCAGGTGCTAAACGTGCTTTACCACTTGCAGTAAGCGTACCTTCTCACTGTGAACTAATGAAACCAGCTGCTGAGAAATTAGCTGCTGATTTAGCCGCTTTAACATTTAATACACCTAAGTGTGATGTAATCAACAACGTTGATGTAAAAGCTGAGCAATCAAGTGAAGCAATTAAAGATGCATTAGTACGCCAACTATACAGCCCAGTACGCTGGACTGAAACTGTACAAGCATTAGTTGCGCAAGGTATCACACAAAGCTATGAGTTTGGCCCAGGTAAAGTATTAACGGGCCTTGCTAAACGAATTGATAAAGCAATGGTATGTGGTGCGGTTAATACGCAAGCTGCTATTGATGAAGCGAAATAAGTAGGAATAGAATGACAAATTTATTTTCTCTTGAGGGCAAGGTTGTCCTAATCACTGGTGCAAGCCGTGGTATTGGTAAAGCGATTGCAAATACGCTAGTTGCACAAGGTGCAAAAGTAGCGGGTACTGCAACAAGCGAATCAGGTGCTGCTAAAATCAGTGAATATCTAGGTGACAACGGTAAAGGTTATGCCCTTAACGTTACAGATCCTGAATCGATTGAGGCGACACTTGCTGCGATCAAGGCTGATTTAGGCGATATCGACGTATTAGTTAACAATGCAGGTATTACTCGCGATAACTTATTAATGCGTATGAAAGACGGTGAGTGGGATGACATCATCGACACGAACCTAAGCTCAATTTTCCGTTTATCAAAGGCTGTTTTACGCCCTATGATGAAAAAGAAAAATGGTCGTATCATTAATATCGGTTCTGTAGTGGGCACTATGGGTAATGCGGGTCAAGCTAACTATGCTGCAGCGAAAGCGGGTGTAATTGGTTTTACTAAGTCATTAGCACGCGAAGTGGCATCACGTGGCATCACAGTGAACGTTGTTGCACCGGGTTTTATCCAAACAGATATGACAGACGAGCTGACTGAAGACCAAAAAGCAGCTACGCTTGCAAATGTACCTGCAGGGCGTTTAGGTCAACCTGAAGAAATCGCTGCTGCGGTATGCTATTTAGCATCTGACGCTGCTGCGTATGTATCAGGCGAAACATTGCACGTAAATGGCGCGATGTACATGGTTTAATGAAAGTTAGCAAAAATTTGCTAGCGAAAGATTATCGAAAATTGTTGAAATTTTTGTGATCTTGCTTTAAACATACTTGAATTCGCTATGAAAATAAGCGATAAATGAACAAATACTATTCGAGAGGTTTGACCAGATAAGTAATTATCAGCAAATCCTTGAATCACAGAATTATGCGGCGTAAACTACGCCGCAATCTGAAAATAACGCATTGGCGTTTTTAATAAAGGAAAGAAGAATGAGCGACATCCAAGAACGCGTAAAGAAAATTATCATTGAGCAACTAGGTGTTAAAGAAGAAGAAGTAAAACATGAAGCTTCTTTCGTTGACGACTTAGGTGCTGATTCACTTGACACTGTAGAACTAGTAATGGCTCTTGAAGAAGAGTTCGACACTGAGATCCCAGACGAAGAAGCTGAAAAGATCACTACAGTTCAAGCTGCAATCGATTACGTTACAGCTCACGCTGAGTAATTTTACGCATTTTGATTTTAAGGGCAGCATTAAGCTGCCCTTAGTCTATCTATAGAATGATACTAATAAATTTGGTATACACCCCACCTAAAATAATTTCCTTATTGGAGGCAACCCGTGGCTAAACGTCGAGTCGTCGTAACTGGCTTAGGAATGTTGACACCGCTAGGTAATGATGTTGAATCTACTTGGCAAGGTTTGTTAAACGGTAAAAGTGGTATTCAAACTATCACGCATTTCGATACCTCAAGTTTCGGCACCAAATTCGCAGGTTTGCTGAATGACTTTGATGCATCAGCTTACATGTCACCGAAAGATGCAAAGAAAATGGATTTGTTTATCCAATATGGCATTGCAGCGGGTGTACAAGCACTACAAGATTCTGGTCTAGAGATCACTGAAGAAAACGCCACTCGTGTCGGTGTAGCAGTGGGTTCTGGCATCGGTGGTTTAACTTTAATTGAAGAAAACCACATTAAACTATTAAATAGCGGCCCGCGTAAGCTTTCTCCGTTCTACGTGCCTTCGACCATTATCAATATGATCTCTGGTCATTTATCGATTATGCACGGTTTACGTGGCCCTAATATTTCAATCGTTACAGCCTGTACTACAGGTCTACATAACATTGGTCATGCTGCGCGTATGATTGCATACGGCGATGCAGATGCAATGGTAGCCGGTGGTGCTGAAAAAGCATCAACACCAATTGGTATGGGTGGCTTTAATGCGGCACGTGCATTATCAACTCGTAACGACGATCCACAAGCAGCATCTCGTCCTTGGGATAAAGACCGTGATGGTTTTGTTCTTGCTGATGGTGCTGGTGTTATCGTACTTGAAGAATATGAGCATGCTAAAGCACGTGGCGCGAAAATCTACGCTGAACTCGTTGGTTTTGGTATGAGTGGCGATGCATATCACATGACGTCTCCACCTGAAGACGGTGCAGGCGCAGCTCTAGCGATGGAAAATGCCCTAAACGATGCACAAGTTAATGCAGACCAAGTTGGTTACATTAATGCTCACGGTACATCGACGAATGCAGGCGATAAAGCCGAAACATCTGCTGTTAAAACTATTTTTGGCGATGCAGCGAAAGATGTGATGGTAAGTTCATCTAAATCAATGATGGGTCACTTGTTAGGTGCAGCAGGCTCGGTAGAGTCGATCATTACTATCTTGTCACTTGTTGACCAGAAAGTAAGCCCTACAATCAACCTTGATAACCCAGATGAAGGCTGTGATTTAGACTACGTACCGCACACTGCACGTGACGCTAAATTGGATTACGCACTATGTAATTCATTTGGTTTTGGTGGTACTAATGGCTCGTTGCTGTTTAAAAAGGTATAATTCTTTTTAACAACGGACTAAAAAGAAGAGCCCAGTTGTTTAACTGGGCTTTTTTGTATGAGTAAATTAAAACAAACAATAAAAATAATCACACCAGACACCACAATAAGCACGCAAGATCGTGGCTTAAATTATGGTGACGGCTTTTTTACCACGGCCTCTGTGGTGAATTCTGTCGTTGAGCACTGGGGTTTACACAAAGCGCGTTTAGAAGAATGCGCGCAAAGACTATTTTTCCCCGAATTAGATTTAACCGCAATTGAGCGTGAAGTTAACCACGCAATTAGTGATACACAAACCGGTATTTTAAAAATAGTTATCACCCGTGGTGCAGGTGGGCGTGGTTATGGCTTACCAGATACACCAAGTATCCAAGTGTTGATCAGTATAATGCCTGCAGTTTCACACTATAAAAGTTGGCAGCAGCAGGGCGTAAGCTTAGCAGTCAGCGACGTGAAACTTGCACATCAACCTTTACTTGCAGGCTTAAAAACATTGAACCGTTTAGAGCAAGTGCTCATCAAAAAGCAAATGAGCAGCCTTGAATGTGATGACGTTGTTGTTCTTGATTATGATAACAATGTGATTGAATGTTCGGCTGCAAATTTATTTGCTATTAAAGACGGTCAAGTTATGTCACCTAAGTTAGACCGCTGCGGTATCACTGGGGTTTATCTCAGCGCTTTATGTGATAAGTTAGCCATTGAATTTAAAGTAATCCAATTAGATGAGCTTTTAGCTATGGATGCCGTATTTATGTGTAACAGTTTAATGGGCGTGGTTCCCGTTGCACGGATTGCTGATACACAGTTTGATATTGAATGCAGTAAAGCGCTATTAACGGCGCAGTTTGCCAAGGAGAGTGTGTGATAAAAGTCATTGTTAGCGTGCTGTTATTAGCATTGCTATGTTGTGGTATTGGCTATCAACAGCTTCAATCAGCATTAAAAATGCCGTTAAAAGTTGAAAATAGTACTTTATTTAAAGTAGAACGTGGCACCGGCTTTAATCAGCTTTGCCAAGCATGGCAAACAAAGCAGTGGGTTGATAGCTGCTTTAAATTTCAGGTTCTTGCTAAATTAGATCCTACGCTTACTGATCTAAAAGCGGGTCTATATGAACTGGATACAAGCGCTGTTATTGATAATATTCGTCGTATCAATCAAGGTGCACAAGTAAGCTTTAGCTTTACAATTATTGAAGGTCAGCCACTTCGTGACGTCGTTGCTAATATTCAAAAGCAAGCGCATTTAAGCCAAGACTTAGATACAGAAAATTTAGCGGCGCAGATAAGTAACACGAAAGAGAATTTAGAAGGCTGGTTGTTCCCTGATACCTATCACTACCATAGCGAAGATAGTGCCAGCGGCTTATTAAAACGCGCATACAACAAAATGCAGCAGGAATTAGACACCGCATGGCAAACTAGAGCGCCAGATTTAGTATTAAGTTCACCGTATGAAGCGTTAATACTGGCTTCTATCATCGAAAAAGAAACGGGTCTTGCTTCTGAGCGACCATTAATTTCTGCGGTATTTACCAATCGTTTAAAAACCAATATGCGCTTACAAACCGATCCAACGGTTATTTATGGTATTGGTGCTGATTTTGATGGCGATATAAAACGAAAAGATTTAACAACCTATACACCGTATAACACGTATAAGATAAAAGGCTTGCCGCCAACACCCATAGCCATGCCTTCGAAAGCAGCGATTTTGGCCGCGGTTAATCCACCTGAGTCTGAGTATGTGTATTTTGTTGCGAAAGGGGATGGCAGCCATCAATTTTCGAAAACATTGCAAGAACATAATCGTGCGGTAAAGCAGTACCAAATAAACTAACAACCAGAATTGAGTCATATGACAGCGAAATTTATAGTGATTGAAGGCCTAGAAGGGGCCGGAAAATCAACGGCCATTGCCGTATGCCAAGCTTATTTAGAAAACAAGCAAGTCGATTTTATTAATGTACGTGAGCCTGGCGGTACAGCTATGGCTGAAGAGCTGCGTAATATCGTCAAACAGGCTCACCAAGAAACAGTGACCGGTGAAACTGAGCTGTTAATCATGTATGCAGCACGCTCGCAATTGGTTGCTAATGTTATTAATCCGGCACTTGAAAAGGGCACTTGGGTTTTAGGTGATCGCCATGATCTTTCATCACAAGCATATCAAGGTGGTGGTCGTGGTATTGAACAGACTAAACTCTCTTTTTTAGCTGATATGGTGCTAAATGGTTTAAAACCTGATTTAACCATTTATTTAGACATTGACCCAGCTGTGGGTCTTGCTCGCGCTAAAGGACGTGGTGAACTTGATCGTATCGAACAAGAAGCATTAGGCTTTTTTGAGCGCACTCGCGCACGCTACCTTGAAATAGCTAACACTGATAGCAGTATCAAAACTGTGGATGCAAACCAAACAATACCAGAAGTACATGCGGCAATCACAACCGTACTTGATAACTTTTTTGCAGGTTTAAATTAATATGCCTTTGCCGTGGCTTGAAGGGCTTTATCAGCAACTTGCGCAAAGTTTTGCACAGCAACGCTTTCATCATGCACAGCTATTTAATGGTGATAAAGGTGTTGGCAAACAACCTTTAGTCGATTCGCTCGCTGATGGGCTACTTTGTGCGTCACCTGTAAACTTAAAAGCCTGTGGCAATTGTAAAAGCTGCCAACTAAATCAAGCGGGTACTCATCCTGATAAACGCGTTGTAAAGGTAGAAGGCCAAACAATAGGCGTTGATGAAATTCGGGAGATCAGTGATTTTATCAACCATTCGGCGGCGCAAAATGGTAACAAAGTAGTGGTGCTTGAACAGTGTCACAAAATGACCACTGCAGCGGCTAATGCTTTATTAAAAACCCTTGAAGAGCCAAGTTTGCGCCGTTATTTATTGTTAACGTGCGAACAAACAGCATTATTACCTGCAACAATTTTAAGTCGCTGTGCGGTACACGAAATAAAGGTTAACCCAGAATATACAACACAATGGTTAGCATCACTGAACATTGCTAATTATTCATGGTTAGAGTTGTTCGCTAGACAGCCACTGCTTGTTCAGCAGTGGCAAAATGATAACCAACTTGAAGCTATTGATTCACTCTTTAAATTTGCAACTAAGCTAAAAGACAGCCATAATTTCAGTGCGTTAGTCGACATCCTTAATAAAGATCATAGCTTGGTTAATGTATTTGCCTTGTTTTTAACAGAGCATCTTAAAACGCAATTAGTATTAGGAATGGACTTTTTCAATTATCAAAAAGCACAATCTGCTATTTCAGAGTTTCTTTATAACAGCTCGCATGTGCTTGGCTTAAATATGGATCTAGCCATTTCACAATTAGCGTTTACTTTACGTGAAAGTCAAAATTAGGATATATCGTGCAAGAATTATTAGTAGATATCGAAGACTTAGAAGAATTATACCGCTGTTACATGCCTTATCTAAAAAATGGTGGTTTGTTTGTTCGCACTAATATGCGCTTTGAAATGGGTCATTCATTGGCTTTAAAAGTCACATTACCAGATGCACTCGAAGATGATGTAGTAACGGGTAAAGTTGCTTGGATCACACCACAAGGTGCGCAAAGCTCAAACCCGCCAGGTATTGGTGTGAATTTTATCGATGATAAAACCAATTTAAATGCCAAAATCGAAAAACTACTCGGTACTATGTTAAACTCAGGCAATCCGACCTATACCATGTAATAAAAGTAGTACCATGATTGTAGATTCTCATTGTCATTTAGATCGTTTAGATTTTGATAAACTCGACTTAGACTTAGACCAAGTTTTAGATAATGCTCGCGCTAAAAAGGTTGAACACTTTTTATGTGTCAGTGTAACTTTAGATCAATTCCCAAGTATGCTGGATAAAATTAAGAACTATCCAGATGTTTCTGCATCATGTGGTGTGCATCCACTCGATCAAAAAGACGCACTCGATAAGCAAAAGCTAATTTCACTTGCAAGCCACGACAAAGTGGTGGCAATTGGCGAAACGGGTCTTGATTACTATTACTCAAAAGACACTCATATTGTTCAGCAAGAGAGTTTCGTCGGTCATATCGACGTTGCCAATGAGCTAAATAAGCCGCTTATTATTCATACACGAGACGCTAGAGAAGACACCATTAACTTAATGCGCGCTCACAATGCCGAGAAGTGTGGTGGTGTATTGCATTGCTTTACAGAAAACTGGGATATGGCCAAAAAAGCCATTGATATGGGCTTTTATATTTCGATTTCGGGCATTGTTACGTTTAAAAATGCCGTAGAGTTAAAAGACGTTGTAAAGCAAATTCCGCTAGAACGCTTATTGATCGAAACAGATTCACCGTATTTAGCGCCTGTTCCATATCGTGGTAAAACAAATCAACCAGCCTATGTTGAAGATGTGGCTTACTACATCGCTGAGTTAAAAGGGCTTACTTTTAACGAGTTAGCTGAAGCAACAACTAACAACTTTTATTCGTTGTTTAATCAAGCTAAAAGGGCGTAATAGTGCACGGCGTATCGAACTTACCTCAGTTAGTAATGGGGCCAATGGTACGCCGAGCAGATTCAGAGCGAGTGTGCTTTCAATTTGTTACAACTAGGCCTTGCCACTACCGAATAGAGTTTAGCGGTGTTGAAACATTCTCTAGCTTAGAATCAATCCAGTTAGGGCAACACCTTTACTTAAATTTCATAAATGTCATACCAGTCAGTGGCCAGTTTGCAGTTGATTCACTGATCTATTATTCGTTACATGATGAAGAAAAAAGCCTTGATTTATCGTTTTATTGCTATGAACGTGCAGAATCTCCTGCATTTGTGATCCCAAATCGACTCGATAGAATTCTGCATGGTTCGTGTCGTAACCCTCATCACCCCGCAAAAGACAGCCTTGTAGCTGCAGATAATTGGCAAAATGATCAGCGCCAGTCACTTAATGCAGGTGCTGATCTATTATTGTTATCTGGCGATCAAATATATGCGGATGATGTCGCAGGGCCTATGCTGCTTGCGATTGAAAAAGTGATTAGTCTATTTGGTGTATTTCAAGAGCCAGCGCTTGATTTAGATTTACCAGAAGAGTTTGAGCAGCAACTTTATCAGCGCCATTTACACTTACCTAAAGTACCTTGGCAAAAACGGAGCAAATTTGGTGTTGGTTATTGGCTTAAAAAAGATGAGCCACACTTCTCAAGCTTAAAAGCTGAAAACCACTTAATTCATTTTCAAGAATTTATAGCGCTATATTTATTAAACTTCAGTGCTGTTACTTGGCAGCTAATTGAGTTTGAATCAATTGAATGCCCAGCATTAGCCCCTAAATACGCTAACCTATTTAAACTTGAAAAGGACGCACTGGTTGGCTTTGCAAATGGCCTTCAGAGTGTTGAAAGATTATTCGCCAATGTGTCGACACTAATGATGTTTGATGATCATGATGTCACCGATGATTGGAACTTAACCGCAGGGTGGGAGCAAGCTATTTATCAGCACCCAGCTAGCCGTCGTATTGTAAATAATGGCCTGATTAGTTATTGGTTAATGCAGGGGATTGGTAATGATGCAGGTGATAACACTTTGTCTTTATTACCCAGTTTTAAACAAAGCCTGCAACAACAGAGCTGGCATTTTAAAGACTTTGATAAGCTAATACTCAATTTTAACCATTGGCATTACGAGCTTAATACCATACCCAAAGTTGTGGTTCTCGATACCCGAACCCATCGCTGGCGTAATGAGCAAAATTTTAATGAGCCGTCAGGCTTACTTGATTGGGAAAGGCTCACTGAATTAGAAGAAAGCTTATTGTCTCACGATAAAGTGATTATCGTATCTCCAGCACCGGTGTTTGGTGTTAAATCGATTGAAGCAATCCAAGCTATTTTTAATTTTTGCGGGCAGCCATTGTTGGTTGATGTTGAAAACTGGATGGCCCATGAAGGTTCTGCTAAAAAACTGCTAGATACTTTTCGCCGTGAAGATACGCCAAAAGAAACCTTGATCCTCTCTGGTGATGTTCATTATTCATTTTGTTTTTCAGTTCAAAAGCGCTTTGGTAAACATAAAAACCGAATTTGGCAGTTGACTGCCAGTGGCATTAAAAATGAGTTCCCACGCAAACTTATTAATGTACTCGATAAACTCGACTCAATTTTATATGCGCCGAAAAGCCCACTTAACTTTTTCACTAAGCGTTGGCAAATGGAAGTTGATAAACACCAAACCATAGGCGAAGGGCAAAAGTATTTGGTCAGTAATGCGGCTATCAGCTTAATTGAGCTCAATGATGGTTTACTAGCTAAATATGAACTTATACACGCTGATAACCAAATAACTGAATTCGATTTAAACGATAATTAATCGAATGCTTTTGAATAAAAAAACGCCCAGAACGAATCCGCATTGTTCTGGGCTTAGGGGGTGGCTCGTGTGAGCCTGCGCTAACTATAAAAAAACACCTTCTAAATTCAGTAGGGAGAAGTAGAAAGTACTTTTAAGTGTAGTTAATCAACAGGAAATTGCACGGTAAATGTACAAATTTTATACTGGTTTAAAATCAGTCTGTTACAGCTTTTTACCTAAATTAGCGCCTTATTTATACAGTCTTTATGCGCAACTTATACCCAAGTTATCAACTGGGCATTTTGGACCAAATCACGAGGTAATGAGTTCTTAATTTTATTCTTTTGCCACTTACCTAGGCCTACCGGACAACCACATAACATTAAAACTACTTCACCATTATCTTGCGTTGGTTTTTCGAGCCTAATATCTTTACCGTTAAAGTAATCGTTTGCTTGGCAAGCAGACATCTCAAAGGTATTTTTATCGCAATCTTGGCCAAAGACAGTGGCAAACTCGTGAGTTAAGCGAACACCGCCTTTGTGGATCACACCAAGTTGAATACCTAAACGTGAGTATTTAATTTTATCTTGCAGTTCATCAAAGCCATCAGGAAACAACCAAAGCTCTTTATCACGTTGCATTAAGGTGCCTTGAAGTGATTTTAGACCGAACTGTTTTTTAATTGTTTGCATAAACGCTTGGCTTTGCTTTTTATCAAATTCAGCAAACGGAAATGCGCCTTTTTTAACTTTTTGATTTGGGTTATCGCTTGATGCTACTTTCTTAAATTTAGCGATGAAGAAACCTTCACTGTCGTAAGTTTGCGGCCAAACATGTAAATAACCTTCACTGGTTGTCGCTTTGTCTGCGCCATCAAACAGGCTGTCGAGCGGTTGTACTTCGATGCAATCAGGGAACTCTGCTAATAGATACTCACACACTTGTTGGTTTTCAAGGGGTGTTAAAGTACAGGTCGAATAGACTAATGTGCCGCCTGGTTTTAAGGCATAAAAGGCACTTTTGATAAGGGCTTTTTGCACAGCAGCAATATCAATATTAGATTCGATTGACCAATTTTTTAGGGCGTCTGCATCTTTACGAACCGTGCCTTCACCTGAACACGGGGCATCTAGCAAAATGCTGTCGAAGCACTCATACATGTAATCCCCGAATATTACACCGTCAAAATGTGATAATGCACAATTACCCACACCCATACGTTTGAGGGTTGCAGCCAATACTTTTAAGCGTGACGATGACAACTCATTGGCCACTAACACGCCACTATTATCCATCATGGCGGCGATTTGTGATGTTTTTGAACCTGGTGCCGATGCCATATCAAGTACTGCATCGCTTTGCTTAACTTCGGCTCTTAGTGCTACCGGCGGTAACATTGAGCTGGCTTCTTGCACATACATAGCACCACTTAAGTGTAAATCGGTATTACCGATTGCAAGGGCGGCTTCTTCGTCGCTTGGGCGTGTTAGCCAGAACCCTTCTTCGCACCATGGAATTGCTGTTAACTCCCATCCTTTTTTGGCACATTGACGCTGAAATTCTGCGACTGACATTTTTAATGTATTTACGCGAACAGATCGTCTTAGTGGGCGGCGACAGGCTGCAATAAAGTCGTCTAATGATAAATGTTCAGGAAGGTAGCTTTTTACATCATCAATAAATGAGTCAGGAATATATGTATTAGCGTCCACTAAATTGCTCTCACATCACGTAATAATAGCTGGATCATACCATTTATAGCGCTATCAGGGGATATTTTTAGCTTTTTAACAGTGAGATTGAAGTGTCGACATATTACTAATATAAATGTTCTTTATAGCCATTATTTTTGATAAATATCAATTTATGTCGACATTTTGCTGGTTTTTTAGTCTGTTTTTCCGATCTCAAGGTTGACAGTTTCAATGTTAGGGCGCATAGTGAACTCACAAATTGTCGACAATCTTAATTTAGTACTTTGATAGACCTATTATGACAGAGCAAAAAGCCAACGATAACTACAACGATATCACGATTACAACAGCATCAGACCAAGTGTTTGTCGACATGCGTCGTGAAATTGTCCAAGGCACCATCGAGCAGGGTAGTAAAATTTCTGAGCCAGAACTTGCTAAACGCTATGGTGTAAGCCGTGCCACCTTACGTGAGGCACTAAATCGTTTAGAGAGCTGTTATTTGGTAGAGCGTAAAGCGAATGTCGGTTGTCGTGTTGTTGCGCTAACCGCCGAGCGTTTAATCGAAGTCTATCAGGTTCGTAGTGCCTTAGAAGGGCTGGCTTGTCGGTTAGCTGCCGACAACATGGAACCTGAAGAAGTACAGGGTTTAAAACAGTTATTGAATCAGCACTTACAAACACAGCGTGTAAAAGAAGGTGAATCATACTACCAAGAAGCGGGCGACCTTGATTTTCATTATCGCATTATTAAAGGGTCGAAAAACGCACACTTAATTCATCTGTTATGTAATGAGTTGTACCAGTTAATTCGTATGTACCGTGTACAAATGGGCATGGTTGGGCCGCGTGTATCAAAAGCGTTTGATGAACACTTAGCTATTATTAATGCCATTGAAAATCATGACGGTGAATTAGCCGAAATGCTTATGAAGCGCCATATTAGTGCGTCTCAGGCAAATATTCAGACGAAGTTTGACTTGCTCGCAGCAAAAAATCAGTAGCGCCGTAGTTAAACAGTCACAATTTAGATTTAAAAAATAGAGTCAGCCAAAGAGCTGAAACCGTTCAAAGATAGGAGTTATCCAATGTCAGCAGGATTAAAGTTCAAACAGGCAATCGCCAACAACAAGCCATTACAAGTGGTTGGCACCGTCAACGCGTACTGCGCAATGATGGCAGAGAAAACCGGTCACCAAGCACTTTACCTCTCAGGTGCGGGTGTTGCTAACGCATCATACGGCATGCCAGATTTAGGTATGACTAGTCTTGATAACGTACTTGAAGATATTCGTCGAATCACCAGCGCTACCGACTTACCGCTTCTTGTTGATGCTGACACAGGTTGGGGCGGTGCTTTTAATATTGCTCGTACCGTTAAAGAAATGACCAAAGCAGGTGCAGCGGGCTTCCATATTGAAGACCAAGTAGCACAAAAACGTTGTGGTCACCGTCCTAATAAAGAGATCGTGTCTAAAGATGAAATGGTTGACCGTATTAAAGCTGCGGTTGATGCCAAAACAGACAGTGATTTTTATATTATGGCGCGTACTGATGCATTCCAAAAAGAAGGCTTAAATGCCGCGATTGACCGCGCCGCAGCGTGTGTTGAAGCTGGTGCAGACGCTATCTTTGCAGAAGCGGTACATGATTTAGCAGATTACCAAGCGTTTGCTAAAGCGTTAAATGTGCCAATTCTTGCGAACATCACCGAATTTGGTCAAACACCGCTTTATACAACTGAGCAATTAAGTGAAGTGGGTGTTGAAATTGTACTTTATCCACTCAGTGCATTTAGAGCGATGAACAAAGCCGCACTTAATGTGTATTCGTCTATTCTTAGCGAAGGCTCGCAACAAAGCCAAGTAGACAATATGCAAACACGTGCGGAATTATATGAGTTTTTAGATTATCACTCATATGAAAACACACTCGATAACCTTTTCTCAGCTAAAAAATCATAACGACAACATATAAGGAGAACACTCATGGTAGATAAAGCATTAGGCGGCGCAGGTTTACGTGGTCAAGTAGCAGGTGAAACAGCTCTGTGTACAGTAGGTAAGTCAGGTTCAGGTTTAACTTATTGTGGTTATGATATTAGTGAATTAGCAGATAAAGCGCAGTTTGAAGAAGTGTCTTTTTTACTGTCGCGCGGTGAATTACCAACAGAGTCTGAGCTGACTGAATATAAAGCAAAGCTAAAATCACTTCGTGGTTTACCTGACGCACTAAAAACTGTGCTTGAGAACATTCCTAAAGACGCGCACCCAATGGATGTAATGCGTACGGGTTGTTCAATGCTAGGTAACCTAGAAATGGAGCAAGACTTCTCAGAGGCGAATGATGCGATTGACCGCATGGTTGCCGTATTCCCAAGCATTATTTGTTACTGGTATCGTTTTAGCCATGACGGCGTTCGTATTGAAACTGAAACAGATGATGATTCGGTAGGTGCACACTTCTTACGTTTATTACATGACGAAGCACCATCAGCACTGTTTGAGCAAGTAATGAATGTGTCTTTAATTCTTTATGCAGAGCATGAGTTTAATGCATCAACATTCACTGCGCGTGTGTGTGCATCAACATTGTCTGATATTCACTCTTGTGTAACGGGTGCAATTGGTAGCTTACGTGGTCCACTACATGGTGGTGCGAACGAAGCGGCTATGGATATGATTGAAGGCTTTACAAGTGCAGACCAAGCTGAAGATGCACTGATGGGTATGCTTGAGCGTAAAGACAAGATCATGGGCTTTGGTCACGCTATTTACCGTGAATCAGATCCACGTAACGTGATCATCAAAAAATGGTCAGAAAAACTGGCTGCAGAAGTGGGTGATGATGTTCTTTATCCAGTGTCTGTTCGCTGTGAAGAAGTTATGTGGCGTGAAAAGAAATTATTCTGTAATGCTGATTTCTTCCATGCATCTGCGTATCACTTCATGGGTATTCCAACTAAGTTATTCACGCCAATTTTCGTGATGAGCCGTGTAACAGGTTGGACAGCACACGTGAAAGAGCAACGTGCTAATAACCGTATTATTCGCCCAAGTGCTGATTATACGGGCCCAGAAGCGCGTAGCTATACGCCAATTTCTGAGCGTTAATCGTAATTAAATCAGTGATAGGGGTAGCTTAGCTGCCCCTTTATGAAGGGGCGAAATAAATACAAAAACAATCAGCCCACCTTTGTTCACCGTCACCAAGTACAAGTAGAATCATCATGAATACAAATTTTAGAAAACTATTAGCAGGCACCGGAGTCGATTACTTTGATACTCGCGCTGCTGTTGATGCAATTAAACCAGGCAGCTATGCCACACTTCCTTACACATCGCGAGTACTTGCCGAAAACTTAGTTCGTCGTTGTGACCCTGAAATGCTAAATGATGCATTGTCGCAATTGATTGACCGCAAGCGTGATTTAGATTTTCCATGGTTTCCTGCGCGCGTTGTGTGTCACGATATCTTAGGTCAAACAGCGTTAGTTGATTTAGCAGGCCTGCGTGATGCCATAGCTGCAAAAGGCGGCGATCCTGCAAAAGTAAACCCTGTGGTACCGACACAGTTAATTGTTGACCATTCATTAGCGGTTGAACACGCAGGTTTTGAACCTGACGCATTTGAAAAAAATCGTGCTATTGAAGACCGTCGTAACGATGACCGATTCCACTTTATTAATTGGACGAAAACAGCATTTAAAAATATTGATGTGATCCCGCCGGGTAACGGCATTATGCATCAAATCAATTTAGAGAAAATGTCACCTGTGATCCAAAAACGTGACGGCGTGGCATTCCCAGATACATTAGTTGGTACAGATAGCCACACACCTATGGTCGATGCATTAGGTGTTATTGCAGTCGGTGTAGGTGGTCTTGAAGCTGAAAGCGTGATGCTTGGCCGTGCATCTTACATGCGTTTACCTGACATTGTGGGTGTCGAGCTTAAAGGCAAGCCACAACCGGGTATTACTGCAACCGATATCGTATTAGCGATCACCGAATTTTTACGTAATGAAAGAGTTGTATCGACCTACCTTGAGTTTTTTGGCGAAGGTGCTGATGCACTTACCTTAGGCGATAGAGCAACTATTTCTAATATGACGCCGGAGTTTGGCGCAACAGCTGCGATGTTTTACATTGATGACAACACGCTTGATTATCTACGTTTAACAGGCCGTGAAGAAGAGCAAGTTAAACTCGTCGAAACTTACGCAAAAGAAACTGGCCTTTGGAGTGATAGCCTTAAAACGGCAGAATATGAGCGTGTGTTAACCTTTGATCTATCATCAGTTGGTCGCAATATTGCGGGCCCTTCGAATCCACATCGCCGTGTTGCAACTAGCGAACTTGATAAAGCAGGTATCACTGGCGTTGTTGAGAATGAAGAAGGTTTAATGCCAGATGGCGCGTGTATCATTGCTGCAATTACAAGTTGTACTAATACCAGTAACCCACGTAACGTTATTGCTGCAGGTTTACTTGCGCGTAATGCCAACGCTAAAGGGTTAACTCGTAAGCCATGGGTTAAAACATCACTGGCACCGGGTTCTAAAGCGGTGAAGTCTTACTTAGAAGAAGCAGGCTTATTACCTGAGCTTGAACAACTAGGCTTTGGTATCGTTGCCTTTGCATGTACAACCTGTAACGGCATGAGTGGTGCGCTTGATCCTAAAATTCAGCAAGAAGTGATTGACCGCGACCTATACGCAACCGCTGTACTTTCGGGTAACCGTAACTTCGATGGTCGTATTCACCCATATGCAAAACAAGCATTCTTAGCTTCACCGCCACTGGTTGTTGCTTATGCTATCGCTGGTACTATTCGTTTTGATATCGAAAAAGGTGTATTAGGGCATGATCAACAAGGCAACGAAATTCGCCTTATGGACTTATGGCCAACAGATGATGAAATTGATGCAGTTATCAAACAAAGTGTTAAACCTGAGCAATTTAAAAAGGTTTACGAGCCAATGTTTGATTTAAGTGTAGATTACGGTGAAGACAACGATCCACTTTACCAATGGCGTCCACAAAGTACCTATATTCGTCGTCCTCCTTATTGGGAAGGCGCATTAGCAGGTGAACGCTCTCTGAGTGATATGCGTGCGTTAGCTGTGTTGGGCGATAACATCACTACTGACCACTTATCACCTTCGAATGCGATTTTAGCGTCAAGTGCTGCTGGTGAATACTTGGCTAAAATGGGTCTCCCAGAAGAAGATTTTAACTCCTATGCTACTCACCGAGGTGACCATTTAACAGCACAGCGTGCTACATTCGCTAACCCTAAGTTATTGAATGAAATGGTTAAAGAAAATGGTGAAGTGAAGCAAGGTTCATATGCTCGCATTGAACCAGAAGGCAAAGTGACGCGTATGTGGGAAGCTATCGAAACCTACATGCAGCGCAAACAACCGCTTATCATTGTAGCTGGTGCCGATTATGGTCAAGGTTCGTCACGTGACTGGGCTGCAAAAGGTGTTCGCCTAGCTGGTGTTCAAGTGATTGCAGCAGAAGGCTTTGAGCGTATTCACCGCACTAACTTAATTGGTATGGGCGTATTACCGCTTGAGTTTAAAGCAGGCACGACACGAACTACGCTAGGTATTGATGGTAGTGAGAGTTTTAGTGTCAAAGGTGAGCCAACACCAGGCGCAACACTGACATTAGTAATTACTCGTGCCAATGGTGAAACCGTTGAAGTACCAATGACGTGTCGTTTAGATACCGCTGAAGAAGTGTCAATTTATTCAGCGGGTGGTGTACTGCAACGTTTCGCGCAAGATTTTTTAGAATCTGAGGAGCACTAAGCGATGGCGTTTAAACCACAAATTAAGGTGCCAGCGACCTATATGCGTGGCGGCACCAGTAAAGGGGTTTTCTTTAACTTAACTGACTTACCTGAGCCTGCCCAAGTGGCAGGTGAGGCGCGCGATAACCTGTTGTTACGTGTGATTGGTAGCCCCGATCCTTACCAAAAACAAACTGATGGTATGGGCGGTGCAACCTCAAGTACCAGTAAGACGGTAATATTATCAAAAAGCGCGAAACCTGATCACGATGTTGATTATCTATTTGGTCAAGTAGCTATCGATAAAGCGTTTGTTGATTGGAGTGGTAACTGCGGAAATTTAACTTCTGCAGTCGGAGCCTTTGCTGTGTCGAACGGCCTTGTTGATGCCAGCAAAATTCCAGACAACGGCGTTGTCGAAGTTAAAGTTTGGCAAGTCAATATTAGTAAAACCATTATAGTACATGTGCCAATTACTAACGGCGAAGTGCAAGAAACCGGTGATTTTGAGCTTGATGGCGTGACCTTTCCAGCCGCTGAAGTAAAACTTGAATTTATGGACCCTGCAGATGGCGAAGGGGCCTTGTTCCCCACAGGTAACTTAATCGATGAGATAGAAGTGCCAGGTATTGGTATGTTGTCTGCAACGATGATCAATGCGGGTATTCCGACAGTTTTCATCAACGCCAGTGAAGTTGGCTATGATGGCACAGAGCTGCAAGAAGCCATAAACGGTGATGCTTCTGCACTTGAAAAGTTAGAAACAATTCGTGCCTACGGGGCGTTGAAAATGGGGCTAATTTCTCATATTGATGAAGCAAAGGCACGCCAACATACGCCAAAAGTAGCTTGGGTTGCACCGGCTAAAACTTATCACGCATCAAGCGGTAAAGTTGTAAATGAAACCGATATTGATTTAGTGGTACGTGCTATGTCGATGGGTAAATTGCACCATGCCATGATGGGCACCGCTGCGGTAGCAATAGGTACTGCAGCTGCTATTCCTGGTACCTTGGTAAACCTTGCTGCAGGTGGTGGTGAGCGTCAGGAAGTAAACTTTGGTCATCCTTCTGGCACTTTAAAAGTGGGCGCTGCTGCAACACTTGTTGATGGTAATTGGCAAGTCACAAAAGCAAGTATGAGCCGAAGTGCGCGTGTATTAATGGAAGGCTGGGTTAGAGTGCCCGAGTAGTCCCCAATAGCGTACTGATATAATCAAAATAAAGCGGCGGTTACGCCGCTTTGTCTGATCCGTAGCACTGTTGTTTCATTCTTTCAATATATTCATCAAACTTGCCGCTTTGTTGCATCAGTTCAATTTCATCATTTAAATCTTGTAAAACTTTTTGCCAGTGCGGCGTTGATTTACTAATAGAATAATAAAGCGGTTTGTATTCAAGCTTTGGTTCTAGCGCGACCAGTGATTCTAGAATTTGTCGTTTGCCGCTAATTGATAATTCAGACTTATAAACACTGGCTTTAAGAACTTCAAGGTCCGCCACAATCAGACTTACTCGATTACTTAGTAAAAGATGGATTAACTGGTATTCATTATTTGCGACGATTGTATCGATTTCTTTATTATCAATCATAGCATCGAGTTTTTTGGTATTTTTATAAGAGCGGACTACACCAATAGGTAAATTCTCAACTGATTTTAAATCACCATTGAAAGGGATTTGATTTCCTTTTAACGCCACGAATGATAGATCTCCACCAGGTATTTCATGACTTAAAGCAAGTAAATTGTTGCGAGTTTTACTAAGAAAATTATCTGATACAACATCATCTTCAATGAAGTACTCAGGAAAAAGAATATCAGCGCGACCTAATTCAGCTTCTCTTACGGCACGCGCCCATGGGTAGAAACCAATGTGTATGCCATAACCTTTTTCAAGAAGTGAGCTGACAGTAAATTGATAGAGCCAGCCCTTGTTACACAAGTTTTCGTCAATATAAGGAGGCCAATCTAAAGTGACGAGCTTTAAAACATGTTTGGCACTTAGGTTATAACCGTATCCGCCGTTGAAACGCACCGCTTCTTCAGTGACGATTTCACCATTTTTTTCAAAACTAACAGGTGTTAGACCCGCAAGGGCTTGATATGAAGCGAATAAAAAGAGCACTGTTAATAGTTTCATAAATTGTTTAAGTTTTTGTTATTTATCTAAAGCTTAGCCTTTTGTCGTAAATATACAACCTAGGAACTGTAACAATATCTAACGGATGGAGTACATTTTTCGGTCACAGTTTATAGTTGTAGGCTTGAGTGACAAAAAGTTTGTATTTGTATTATGATATCACTTAATGGTTTTGCAACTTAAGGATAACAACAATGATAAAACTAAGTCTCTATATATCACTTCTCACAAGCTCTATGCTTGCTCACGCACAATTACCGCTTAGCGTTACAAGCCCTGATGGACAATTAACTGTAAAACTCGAAAAACAACAAAACCAGCTTGTTTATAGCGTAAATTATGGCAATCAGGTTTTTTTGCAGCAATCAGAGCTTGGTTTAAATACCAACCTAGGTGATTTTTCACAAATCCTCAAATATAAAAGCCATACAACCGCTTCGGTCAATAAAAGCTATAAATTGCATAATGCGAAGGTGAGTGACGTAAATTACACAGCGAATACACTCAAAGCGCAATTTGAAAACCAAGACGGCAGAATACTTGGCGTCGAGTTTAATGTGTCTGATAGCGATGTTGCATTTCGTTATCAGATATCGGGAGCTGAAACAGATACCCGTATCAAGGTGTTAGCTGAATACAGTGCTTTTAACCTACCAGATAATGCAACTACATTTATAAGCCCACAAGCCTTACCTGAAACGGGCTGGATGCAAACAAAACCAAGTTACGAAGAGCCTTACACCTTTAACGAAGCCCTTGGAACACCGTCAGCGAATGGCGTGGGTTATACCTTTCCTGCATTATTTAAAAATAGCGATAAAGGTTGGCTTTTAATTTCAGAAACCGGTGTTGATAGCCATTATGTTGGCTCAAAATTAAGCGAAGGCACGAAAGACGGTGTATATCGTATTTCATTTCCTCAGGCCGGTGAAAACAATGGCATTGGTGCAACTTATGCCACTATGGCAATGCCAGCAACCACACCTTGGCGTACCATCACGTTAGGAACAAGTTTAAAACCAATTGTTGAATCAACCGTGGCATTTGATTTGGTTAAACCACTTTATCAAGCAAGTCAAAATTATAAAATGGGTCGATCAACATGGAGCTGGATTGTTTGGCAAGACCCAAGTATCAACTACGATGACCAAATCAAATTTATTGACTTAGCTGCATCATTAAATTTTGAATATGTATTAATCGACAATTGGTGGGATAAAAACATTGGCCGCGAGAGAATGGCTGAATTGGTTAAGTACGCCAATGGGAAGAACGTTGATGTTATTTTGTGGTACAACTCAAATGGCTGGTGGAATGATGCACCACAGACCCCACAAAATAGAATGAACAGTGCACCTGCACGTCGAAATGAAATGGCGTGGCTGCAAAGCATTGGTGTAAAAGGGCTTAAAGTAGACTTTTTTGGTGGTGATAAACAAGAAACCATTAAACTGTATGAAGATATTCTTACAGATGCAAATCAGTATGGTTTAGTGATCACCTTTCATGGCAGCACCATCCCGCGTGGCTGGGAAAGAATGTATCCTAACTTCGTCACTTCTGAAGCGGTACTGGCATCGGAGAACCTTGTTTTTCATCAAAATTCGTTAGATTTACATGCCTATAACGCGACTATTTTACCATTCACTCGTAATGCTATTGGCGCTATGGATTTTGCCCCTGTGTTTTTAAACAAACGCTTATCGCAAGATCAAACAGTCGGCACTATTCGTAAAACCACAGATACATTTGAACTGGCAACAGGTGTGCTTTATCAATCACCAGTGCAACATTTTGGGCTGACGCCAAATAACCTTGCAGAGCAACCCCAATTTGTTATTGATACTTTAAAGGCGATGCCAACGGTATGGGATGAAACACGTTATATTGCAGGTCAACCGGGTCAAGATGTAACGATCGCAAGGCGTCATCAACAAACATGGTGGGTAGCAGCCGTGAATGGTGAAAATAAAACCAAAAAATTCGATATCGATTTACCTATGTTAGCGGGTAAAAAAATCACCCTGTTGTTTGATAAAAAAGATGGCAGCGCTGGTACTAAGCAAGTCACAGTAAGTAACAGTGGCAAGTTAACCTTAAACTTATTAGCTCAAGGTGGCGCACTGATTATTGGTCGCTAACTGTGAGTTTATAGGCGACGAATAAAAGCCAAGTATAAAAAAAGCGAGCAGATTGCTCGCTTTTTTATGGCTATAGTTGCCTTGGTAATTTGGGCGTGCTAAATTGCGCCGTGTGTGGTGATGTTCTACACCGCTTTAAGGACGACCTTAAAGTTGTAATTAAATTCGGGGACGACCCCATAAAGAGGTCGACCATGAATTGGATCCTACTTATTGCTGCTGGCTTACTTGAAGTCGCTTGGGCTTATGGCTTAAAACAATCAGACGGTTTTACAAAACCCCTCATTTCATTCTTTACAATCTTAACCATGGCTGCCAGCTTTTATTGCTTAAGTGTGGCGCTCAAATCATTACCACTTAGTTTGGCTTATGCGGTTTGGGTTGGTATCGGCGTTATTGGCTCAGCAATAATAGGCATGACACTATTAGCTGAAGGCGTGAGTCTATTAAAAATAGCCAGCTTGCTACTGATCGCCCTTGGCATTATTGGTTTGAAACTCGCCAATTAATAAATTTTTTACTGCTCCTACTCAGTTTCATAACGTTAATTCAGGGTATGAGACTGAGAGCAAACGATTGAAGCAGTCGTGCGTTAAACAACTGAACTACATATTTTAAATTTGGAAAATTAAGAATTGGTACGACCGAGTGGATTCGAACCACCGAATTTGGCGTGGGTCATAGAGAGCGGTAATGCTCTAACCAACTGAGCTACAGATGTTTTAAATTTGGAAAATTAAGTATTGGTACGACCGAGTGGATTCGAACCACCGATTTTGGCGTGGGTCATAGAGAGCGGTAGTGCTCTAACCAACTGAGCTAGAGATGTTTTAAATTTGGAACATTAAGAATTGGTACGACCGAGTGGATTCGAACTATTGACCTTTGGACCGAGCCGATAAGAGTGGTAGTGCTCTAACCAACTGAGTTTCAACTGTATAATATTGATTTTAGGATAATAAAATTATGAGGAATTTGAATAAATTGGTACAACCGAGTGGATTCGAACCACCGACCTTTGGACCGGGCCATTAAGAGTGGTAGTGCTCTTTCCTTTGGTTATACCTAAATCGTGGTACAACCGAGTGGATTCGAACCACCGACCCCTACCATGTCAAGGTAGTGCTCTAACCAACTGAGCTACGGTTGTATTTTGATTTAAAACTGTTGTTAGCGTGGCTAAACAACGGAGGCTAATATATAGCGACTGGTTGTGTGAATCAAGCAGCTTTAGCTATTTTTGTGCTAAGTGCTGGTTTTTTATTCATAACGGACTAATTTCGCACGTTCTGTAAAAACCTTGCCACCAAGCAACATGCCTTTTCGCAGAGTGCTTAAGACTTTGTAAAATTGCGTCATTACTGTCGCTATCTACAAACTGGGCCAATTCGGTGTCACGCCATATTTGCTGGTAAAGAGGTTGTAGAGTTTCTAATCGACCCACTAAGAATGATTGATAAGGCTGTAGTTGCTCTAAATAAAACTTTTTAAAAACATTACTCAACGTTTGCGCTTTTTGTTTATTCTTGTTTGCAGGGCAGAGATCATCTTTTGAATACTTCATGAGCAGCGCTGTTAATTGTTGATTGTAATGTGTTTGCACACGAGCCGCAGAAATGAGTAGCTTGTTGTATTTAAAACGATTTAATACTTCGAGTTGGTTGATGATTTGCTCTGGCTCTATAGCGTTTATTTTGCCGGTATTAATTTGATTGTTTAACTTAGCAATTTGCTCCATCGCGCTCACGGTTTCGCTAAAACCTGCGGTGTTTTCATCAATGTGTGTCGAGCTTAGCTGCCAGCTTTGCTTTAACTCGCTTTCGTTGAGCAGCATAGCTCTAAAGTAGTTAGCAAGGTTTGCTTGTTTTTGTATTGCGGTGAGTTTTATTTTTTCAAATAGCTCATCTTGTTCTTCAAAGCTTTCTAAGCACTCCTTTGCGCTTTGAATAAACTTAATTTGATAACTAAGAATGTTAGCAGGCGTTGCAGTTTTGCCAAGCTGGTTATTGTGCTCAGCAATAAGGGTTGCAAGTTTACACTGTCGTAACTGGGCAAGTTCAAGCATACCAATGGTTGCTTTATCTTCAGTATTTTCAGTAAAGTGGTTAACAGTTATTGTACTTGGTTTAGATAGCTTAAAACTTTCGGTTTTAAGCACGTTTTCTAATCTTTGCGCGTAGGTGTGATTTACATCACCGGAAGAGGGCGTGCAGGCAATAAGTGCCACGCACGCTGTTGCGATGATAGAGTTTAGAAGGCTATTGGTTTTGCAAAAAAGGTGCATGTTTAAATCGCCTATGAACAGTGAACATCAACATAATTGCTGCGGCACTTAACCCCACAATAATGCCTATCCAAAAGCCATGAGGGCCCATTGCTGGAACAATTAAATCTGTACGAGCAAGTACGAAGCCAAGCGCAAAGCCGATCAACCAATAGGATACAAAGGTGATATAACCAATTGGTGCCGTGTATTTTAACCCCCGCAAAATACCATTGGCAGAAACTTGCAGGGCATCTGGTAACTGGTAGATACAAGCAAGTACCATGATTGAAGAGGCAAGGGCTAATACTTCAGGGTTATCAGAATACAATTGGCTTATAATATCTCGGGCAAAAAAGGTCACACTTGCCAGCAGAAAAGCAATAATTGCCGCGAGAATATAACTTGTTTTAACGGCATTTTTTAACTGCTGATAATGTTGTTGGCCAAATAAATTGCCTATTCGAATGCTAATCGCAATTGAGAGGCTCAACGGCATCATAAACAATAAAGTCGTCACACTGGCTGCAATTTGGTGACCGGCAACAGCAACAGCACCTAAGTGCGCTATAAACAAAGGAATACAAGCAAATAGCGTTACTTCAAAAAAAGTAGCTAATGAAATTGGAATACCCACTTTGGTGATAGTCCATAAAGTCGCGAGCTTTGGCGCTCTAAAATTGGCTAGCAATGCTTTGGCATCAATCTTTTTGTTAAAGTGACAATAAATAACCTGAGTTAACGCCATTGCTGTAAATACCAGTGCCGTGGCAATACCACAGCCCGCGCCACCGTACGCTTGAAAACCTAATTTACCATGTATAAATACGTAGTTGGCCGGAATATTAACAGCTAAGCCAATTAAACTAATGTAAAAAGCAGGTTTGGTCATTCCCATACCTTCAGTGATATTGCGGTACACACTGAAAAGTAAAAAACCAAAAATACCCCATTTTACAAAATGAATGTATTGCTCAGCTAAATGGGTAATAGACTGTGAGGTGTCTAATTGACTAAGCACTGTATCAGCAAGGCTTGCCAGCCCTAAACCGATTATGGCAAGTACTAACGCCAGATACAGACCTTGTTGAAAGTAGTGGCTAATACCTTGTTTATCGTTTGAACCAGCAAACTGCGCTATGATCCCGGTTAACGCCAATAATATGCCTTGCAGTGCAAGCATTAACGGATTCCAAATACCCGTTGCAATAGAAAGTGCTGCCAAGTCTGTTGCACTTACTTGGCCTGCCATCACGGTATCTACAACCGTCATTAAAATAAGGGTTACCTGTGCCAAAAAAACAGGAATGGCTAACGAAATTAACCTTTTGGCTTCCCAACTACAAAAAGACATAAAATACACAACTAAATAAACAGACAGCCATTGTAATCTATTCATAGATCAATAAAAATCGCAGTTATCTATTTAATGAAGAAAAGAGAAAGCGATGTTCACTGGAATTGTGCAAACGCAAGCCGTTGTGGTTGATGCTACTAACCAAGGCGGTGTACTAAGGCTAGCTTTACAAGTAGAACAGCAATACGCTGAAAACCTGAATATCGGCGCTAGCATAGCCATTAATGGTTGTTGTTTAACCGTGGTGAAGTTTGCATCAGACACTCAAGGGTGCTGTGTTATAAATTTTGATGTGATTGATGAAACATTGAAGTTAACCAACCTAGGTAAGCTGGCTGTCAATGATACGGTGAATTTTGAACGTTCAGTGACTTTTGGGACTGAACTGGGCGGGCATATCGTATCGGGCCACATTCATTGTATGGCCGAGATACTTTCAATTAAACACCATCAAGACAACTGTAAAATGCAATTAGCATTAGCAAAAGAGTGGCAAAAATACGTGCTTTATAAGGGATTTGTGAGCGTTAATGGGGCAAGCCTCACTGTAGGTGAAGTTGATGAGCAGGGCTTTTGGTTGCACTTAATCCCAGAAACTCTCTCTATTACCAATCTCGATAATTACCGCGAAGGGGATAAGTTAAATATCGAAGTCGATCAGCAAACTTATACCATTATCAACACGGTCGAAAATTATCTCTCGCAAGAAGGACATATAAAACGAGCAAATTAAAAAATTTGCTCGTCGTCACTATCGACATGTAATTCGAGTTTGTTGTGTGCGTAATCGATATGCATATTCAAATGGATGGGATTGCAACATGCTGCGCAATCTTCATAGTAATCTTGGTCACCGTCACTTGCATCAAGTGCTACGTGAATGTGGTGGCCACAGTGAGGGCATGAAATCCGTTGTGTGTATTGGTCTTTCATCAGCTTTTACCTTAATCAGGCATGCCTGAGTTCGTTAAATTGCAATCTTCATTAAACCCTAACTCATCAAAAATGAATCTAGATTTAATTAGATTGATATAACTCACTAACCGAATTTATTTAAGCGTAGTGCTACCAATTCGGTTAGCATCTTTATTAATACGCTTTATAAGCTAAATATAGCTGTGTTTAGCGGTTTGTGACATTCCTTTTACAGTGATTTTTAGCTTATTTCAGGAGCTGATCAATTTGTTGTTTTGCTTCAGTAAGATAGTGCCCTGCAAAGATATTGGCATTATTGAGCATAGGGTATAGTTGGTAGATGGCTCTACGTTGCTCGTAGCCTACCTGCAATGGGTAGATATCGTTATAGGCGTCATAAAAGCTATCGGGAAGTGGTGCATAAAGCTCACTCATTGCGATATCGCATTCCCGATCACCATAATAACAAGCAGGGTCAAACACACTGGGCACATTATTATAAAAGCCCATATTTCGACGCCAAAAGTCACCGTGTAATAACGAAGGCTCTACAATATGGCTATGCAGTGCGTCTTTAACAAAAGCGATGAAGGTGTCTTGATTAACAAGCTCAATGCCTTTTTCTTGTAATAACTGTAATTGCCAACCAATGCGTTCTTCAGCAAAAAATACATCCCATTTTTTGTGCCAACGATTTGGTTGTAGAGTAGGGCCAAGGAAGTTGTCGTTATCTAAGCCGAACATGGCTTGGGTATGCTTTTGGTGTAAATGAGCAAGGTGTTCTCCCATTTCATGCCAATTGGTATGGGGCTGTTTATCAAGTTCTAACCATTCAAGCACGATAAATGAAAACTCAATATTGCAACCTGTGGTGATGCAATCTGGGATCATAAATAAGCTTTCTTGAGTTAACAGCTCTAGATTAAAGGCTTCGCACTCTAAGCGCTCCAGATCACTTAAGTGAGCGACTTTCACAAAGAAGTGGTGTAAATCATCGCCAATTTGGAAGTATTTATCGTTATTGGGTGATTGTAATTGGCGCTTAAAGGTATGCTTAAAATCAAAATGCATCGCTTGGCTAATCTGTTCATTCACCGAATTCCACATAATTTTGTTCACCTTTTAACCATATAATTAAACTATGGCAAAAAGACGATGAATTAACAAACCCATAGCGTTAATATTGTTAAAGTTTATCGAAGTATTTATGAGGGGTCAGATGAATAAAAGTCTCATTACTAACTTAGTGGCACTTGCCTTAGTATTAGTCGGATTTTTATTTGAACAAGCAATTGTGCTTTCTGTTGGTTTATTTGCGTTATCGGGCGCAGTAACAAACTGGCTTGCTATTCACATGCTATTCGAAAAAGTACCATTTTTATACGGCTCTGGTGTTATAACATTAAAGTTTGCGTCTTTTAAGGTGGCGATTCGTAACTTGGTAATGACCGAGTTCTTCGCTGAAGAAAAAATCGATCAGGTCATGGCGCTCGCTAAACCAAATATTGATTTAGAGCCTGTGATCAGTGAAGTTAATTTAAGTCCGGCTTATGACTCTTTAATTGAGGTTATTGAAAACTCTCAATTTGGTGGCATGCTGTCGATGTTTGGTGGCCGTGATGCGCTCGAGCCAATGCGCGAACCTTTCATTGAAAAAATGAAAGCGGCGGTTATTGATATTTCGAAGAGCGACGAATTTAAAACCATTCTTGATGAAAAGCTATTTGCAAAATCTCACCTTGGTGGCTCATTACACAGTACAGTTGAGCGTTTAGTTGATGAACGATTGAATGAGCTTACACCAACCATGGTAAAAGATATTATTCAAACCATGATCAAAGAACATTTAGGTTGGTTAGTAATTTGGGGTGGGGTGTTTGGCGGCTTATTTGGCCTGATAGCTGCGCTAGTCTAATGAAGAAGGAATTTGTAGCAGGCCTTCAAAGACCTGCTACTGTGTATTCATCATTATTTTGAGCCTGCAATTACAATCACAGTGTCATCAGATACGTTAGCGATATCTTGAATACTGGTTTTTGTTGCTATGTCAAAATTTAAGTATTTCGCAGAGTTATGCAACCCATAAGTGCTAACAAACTTATTAGTTGGCATATCATTGCAAAATAGTTTTTCTGTCATTACTCGTTTACTTAAGCGTAAATCGCGCATAGTTCCGATTACATTGAGTGGCTTATTTGATGCAATAGCCATACACGCTTGAGTGCCAACTGAGTTATCTGCTGCGACAAATTGGGCTGCACTTGCATCAGTTGCTGCTAGTGAAGAACCTAAAATTATTGCTGTACCTAGTGCTGTAGTTAACGTATTCATCTTTCTCTCCAGTTGTTGTCTATAACGTAACATTTGTGCGACCTGGCTATTACGGATACTGCACACTTCCTGTTTGCTGGGCACATTTAAAGTATTACGCTAAACAAAAACAATTGCTGTTAATGAAAATCGACAAGATGTAAGTAAGTATGTAGATGTGAACAAACAAAACTAACCGCTTGATAAGTGCTATTTTAAAGTGTGAATGTTGACACAATTAGCCTTAAAATTTTTTAATTAATTTTTAAAAATCCTGTATTAGCTCGTATTTAAGACTTGATATTTACGTGGCTGTTACATTTAAGTATTAACTCTAGCTTTTCTTAAAAAGACTATTCAGAGTATAAGGAGCATCAGTGACCACAAAATTAGCAGGCTATTATCAACAAGCCTATGCATCTGAATCAAAACACTTTAATCAATGTTTTTATTGTGGTTGTGAAGCAACTGAGCGAGATTTTTGTCCGCCACTGCATATGCTGCAAAGCATTATAGATTTAGGCGAAGAGGCCGAATTTATATCAATTCCAGCATGTTATGAGTGCTTTGCATTACTGCATAACGAACGAGTGCTAACTATTGATGGGCGAGTGACAAAGCTAAAAAAGAAACTTTCTGCAAAATATGCAAAAGCGCTGAGAATTTATCACATGTGGCATGAAAGTGAACTTCACGATATGAGTGATGAGTTTGTGCACAGTATTAAAGCAGGCATGAAGTTAGGTGCAGAGGCGGCAGAGCGATTAGCATTTCAAGGTTATAGTTATGCAACTGAAGATGCCAGTGTCACTATTCGTGAGAAGCGTGCCGAATTTTATGTGCAAGGCAAAGTCTTTTATGACTTTAAAGACGCGCTTAATTACTGCATTAATGATTTACAAGTCGACAGAACAGAATTCTATAAGCTGGTGGTCGAAGATTATAATGGTGATTTTAACCGTGCATTGAGTCAATACCGCCATCGACACGAAAAAATAACCGCAGCTAACGATGCAGATTCACTGATTAAAAGCTTTGCCAAGCAGCACAAGCAAAACTCAGACTTTGTAACTCGAACTGTGAAACATTTTATCAACAAAGATCCGAGCTTAACTACCGAAGGTGCGTTAGAGCAGTTATATAACAACTACATAAAGAAATAGTGCTCTGTGAGGCTGGTTATTCGTCTTGAATATTGGTGACTGGCCTCGTTTACTCGCATTAGAATTAACAATTAGTTAAAGTAATTAAATAATAAAAAAGAGGAACGTAAGAATGCAAAAATTTGCACCATCCTTGTTGGTTATGGCGCTTGGTGTCGCGTTAGCGGGCTGCCAAGACAATGGCCCACAAGATCCAAAAGTCTCAATTAACAAAAACCCATACCCAAGCACTTATCAGCCACTTGCATCACAAAGTACGTTAATCACTAATGCCACTGTTTTAACCGGCACAGGCGAGCGTTTAGATGACGCAGATGTATTCTTTGTAGATGGCAAAGTCCAACAAGTAGGTAAAGACCTATCTGTTCAAGCTGATAAAACAATTGATGCACAAGGCAAATGGGTAACACCGGGTATTATTGACGTGCACTCACATTTAGGTGCATACCCAACTCCATCGGTGGCATCTCACCAAGATGGTAACGAAATGACCAGCCCTGTGACTGCAGAAGTATGGGTTGAGCATTCAGTATGGCCGCAAGATCCTGGCTTTAACCGTGCTCGTGAAGGCGGTATTACGTCATTACAAATTCTACCTGGTTCAGCAAACTTAATTGGTGGCCGCGGTGTAACGCTTAAAAACATTCCCTCGCACACGATGCAAGGTATGAAGTTTCCTGAAGCACCATATGGTTTAAAAATGGCATGTGGTGAAAACCCGAAACGTGTTTATGGCCGCAAAGGTGTTTTACCATCAACGCGTATGGGTAACATGGCGGGCTATCGCACAGCGTGGATTGAAGCGACTGAGTACAAACGTGAATGGGATAAGTACGAAAGTGATTATGCCGCAGGTAAAAACCCTGCAGCACCTCACCGCGACATTAAGCTAGATACGCTAGCTGGCGTGTTAGAAGGTGACATATTAATCCATAACCACTGTTATAAAGCAGAAGAAATGGCCATGATGATCGACCTTGGTAAAGAGTTTGGTTATCACTCAGGCACTTTCCATCACGGTGTTGAAGCATACAAAATTGCTGACTTACTGGCTGAAAACGGTAACTGTGCGGCACTTTGGCCAGATTGGTGGGGCTTTAAAATGGAAGCCTACGACATGGTTCAAGAGAACGTAGCAATTGTAGATGCTGTTAAAAATTCATGTGCCGTTGTTCACTCTGATTCTGATACAACGATTCAACGCTTAAATCAAGAAGCCGGTAAAGTGATGTATCGCGCGAATGATGTGGGTTACGACATCTCTGAGCAACACGCAATTAAGTGGATCACTTCAAACGCGGCTAAATCACTGGGGATTGATGATAAAACAGGTTCACTTGAAGCAGGTAAGCAAGCTGATGTGGTTATTTGGAACCAAAACCCATTCAGTGTTTATGCGAAAGCTGAACAAGTATTTATCGATGGTGCCAAAGTTTATGATCGTAACGATGATAAATACCAAGCACAAAGTGATTTCATGCTAGGTCAAAAATAGGAGTAACATTGATGACAAAATTAACTAAATCATTAAAGCTGTCACTTGTTGCTGCTGGCTTATTTTCTGCGACAGCAAGTGCTGCATCAGTAGCGATTGTAAATGCAACACTACACACTTCAACAGAGCAAGGCGTACTTGAAGGCGCAAGCGTTGTTATTGAAGATGGCAAAATTGTTGCTATTAACCCAGCGACTGTCAACGCGGATACAACCATTGATGCAAAAGGCCAAATCGTGACTGCAGGCTTTATTGGTACTATGAACCAATTAGGCTTAGTAGAAGTGGGTGCTGTTGCAGGGTCGCGTGATGGTGGTGATGACAAAGCGGGCATTGATTTTGATCCAAGCCTTGCATTCAACCCACGCAGTAGCTTAATTCCTTATGCACGCAAAGGCGGTATTACTCAAGACGTGATTGTACCAAACGGCGGTGACAGTATCTTTGCGGGTCTTGCATCTGTAGTTGATCTATCAGGTAGCTTTGAAAGCGTAAATAAAAAGCAAGTTGCACTTGTTGTTCACCTAGGCGAAAAGAGTAAAGGCTCACGTGCTATGTCGATGAAAACACTTATCGACAAGCTTGAAGGCGAAAAGTCAGCTAAAAAAGATGACAAAAAAGAGCCATCAACAGAGCAAAAAGTTTTAGCAGCTGTGCTTGCTGGTGATATGCCACTTATTGCCAGTGTTCAACGCGCATCTGACATCTATGAACTTGTTAAGTTAAAAGAAAGCTATGGCATCAATTTAGTGATTCATGGCGGTGATGATGCTGTTGTGGTTGCGGATGCTCTAGCTAAAGCGGATGTACCTGTAATCATCAGCTCTATGGCTAACTTACCGGGTAGCTTTGACTCTATGCATGCAAATCTTGCTAACGCAGGTAAGCTTGAAAAAGCGGGTGTAAAAGTCATTATTGGTGTTGCTGGTGACTCAAGCCACAATGTATACCAATTACGTTTTGATGCAGGTAATGCTGTGTCATACGGTATGAGCCAACAAGGTGCACTTAGCGCAGTTACCAGCAATATTGCTGATGTTTTTGGTTTAAACTCAGGCGCAATTGCCAAAGGTAAACGTGCAAACCTAGTTATGTGGTCTGCTGATCCATTTGAGCTTAACTCACACGTAAGCAAAATGTGGATCAACGGTGAAGAGGTTTCAACCGAAGCGCGTCAAGACAAACTACGCGACCGTTATACAACTGATTCAGCGATGCCACGCGCTTATACTAAATAAGTGCTCAACATATAAAAAGGCCGCAAATTTGCGGCCTTTTTTTTATACATATTTTCAAACTAAAAGCTAAAAAATTAGATTGCTTAGTTTATAAAGGCTAAGGCCAAATATAAGCAGTATTACTGGCACAATTACAAGGTTAAGTAAAAGCGAATTAGTGTATCCTTTCATCACCGATTTTTGATTCACTAACCAAACAAGGTAACAGGTAACAATTGGAAGTAATAATCCATTGGCAGCTTGCGCAAAGATGATAACCGCAACCGGATCAAGCCCAAGCGATGCGACCAGTGCACCGAAAACAAGGATAGTGATAGCAACCAGTTTAAAACGTGTATCACTCATTTGTGTTGACCAACCAAGCATGCCGCAAACAGCGTAAGCACCCGCAAGCGGTGCAGTTATTGCGCTAGTAAGCCCGGCAGCACATAAACCGATAGCAAAGAAATAATGAGCCATACCACCTAGAAGAGGTTCAAGTTGCACAGCCATATTGGCCGCTGAAATTTTACCTGCATCAGTACCGTAAAATGCCACAGAGGCTGTCGATAAGATAGCTAACGTGATTATGCCACCTAAAGTTATCGAAATACCGGTATCAAGGTTTGTTTCTTTGATTACTTTGTCGATATTTTTTGAACTATCGTGTTTTTCTGCAAGTACCCCAGAGTGTAAAAACAGGTTGTAGGGCACAATGGTTGTGCCAATTAAGGCAAGTACCGTGGTAATTGAATTATCAGGTAAGCTAGGTATAAATCCTTTTAGCACTTCACCAAGTGGCGGAGCTGCCATCACCAGCGTTGAAATAAATACTAAACTCATCAACACCACAAGAACAATTAACGCACCCTCAATGACTTTATGTTTGCCAGTGTACAAGAGCACTGCACTTAAAATTGCAATAAGGGGAGTCCAGAGTAGTGGACTTACAGAAGGGAGTATTTCTTGCAGTCCTAAACTGGCACCAGTCAGATTGCCTGCTTCATAGGCTGCACTGCCAATACCAATTGCACTGATCACTAATATGGCAGCCAGGGCTTTAAAAATCGGTGTTTGAATGGTGGTTCTGAGTGCAGATGCTAAATCAAGTCCTGTAGCAACACCAAGACGAGCAGCCATTGATTGCAACAAAATAGTCGCTACAACTGAGAACAATAACGTCCAAATAAGAGCAAAGCCAAAATTAGCACCTGCAACACTTGCCGTGGTGATGGTACCTGGTCCAATAAAAGCTGCGGTGACTAGCAGTCCGGGCCCTAAACGCATAATAAAACCTTTTATTATTATTTTTATACATTAACTATTAGCAAAGCAGCTAATGTTATAGAAAACAGACCATATAGAGTATAGACAGACTTAGTATGGGTAAAGTAAAACAGGTGAATCGCTTAAAGTTAGCGAGTTGAACTTAGACCAATCCACACTGTAATTTTTATATACAGTACGTAGTAATGGCACAGTACGCATAACGAAATTAAAGTAAATACACCTAAAATCAATGGTTTGCTTTAAGTTTTGGCTTGGTAGGTATCTTGCAAAGTGTAAGTCTATATGCTTTTAACTAAAGGAAATGAAAATGCCTGAACTTACTCTTTCAGCATATGCGGCCGTGTATGTTTATCTGATTATGCTGACAATTCAGTGGGTGGTTGCCGCTGTCACTAAAGCCAAACAGCCCAATGCGGTGCCTGGTAAACTCGATAATTCATTAAGCCACGATAGCTTTGTATTTCGTTCACATCGCACATTTATGAATACCTTAGAAAATAGCCCGTTATTTTTAGGTAGCGTATTTCTGGGGTTCTTTTTAAACTTGAACAGTAGTGCATTTGCACTGTGTATTTGGTTGTATGTGATAGCCAGGTTCATTCATATGCTGCTGTATTATGGTGTAGCAACTGAGAAGAATCCAAGCCCACGCAGCTATTTCTTTTTAATCGCTGCTTTGGCAAATAGTGTGATGCTTGTTTTAATTGGTTTACGTTTGATTTAAACAGCATTGCTAACATATATAAAAGGCATTGAATGAATGCTCATACAATGCCTTTTTTAATACTGAAAACCTAGCTACTCAACGCCAATAAAGCCACCTGTTTGGTGTGACCATAGGGCAGCATAGATACCATCTTGGGCAATTAGTTGCTCGTGAGAGCCTTGTTCAACCACGCCACCTTCATCAAGCACAATGAGTCTATCCATTTGCGCAATAGTTGATAAGCGGTGCGCAATGGCTATAACTGTTTTGCCGGTCATTAAATCGTCTAGGCTAGTTTGAATTGCGGCTTCTACTTCAGAATCAAGGGCACTGGTTGCCTCATCTAAGATTAGAATTGGTGCATCTTTTAGAAGGACTCGTGCAATAGCAATACGTTGACGTTGACCACCAGAAAGCTTCACACCGCGTTCACCAACTTGTGCGGCAAAGCCTTTATTGCCTTTGCTGTCTTCTAAGTCTTCGATGAACTCAATTGCTTCTGCTTGCTTTGCGGCCGCAAGCATTTCATCTTCAGTAGCATCGGGTCTGCCATAAAGAATGTTATCTTTTACTGAGCGGTGTAATAGCGAGGTATCTTGGGTTACCATCGCTATGTGCTTACGTAAGCTTTCTTGGCTTACCTCAGCGATGTTTTGACCATCGATAGAAATCGTACCTGAGTCAACATCATAAAAGCGCAGTAACAAATTCACTAAGGTAGATTTACCTGCACCAGAGCGACCTACTAAACCTATTTTCTCACCCGGTTTAATATCTAAATTTAAGCCATTGATAACAGGGCCGCGGAGGGTCTCGTTGGCAGCTTTACCATAGTTAAATTGCACATTCTCAAAGCTTATCGACCCTTCATTAACAGTAAGAGTGCTTGCGTTTTCTTTATCATCCACTTCAATCGGCGTTGATAGGGTTTTCATACCATCAGCAACAGTACCAATGTTTTCAAATAGGCTACTGATCTCCCACATGATCCACTGTGCCATACCGTTTAGTCTCAGTGATAAACTCACCGCAATGGCGATAGCTCCAACACTGATGGCGCTAATTGACCATAGATATAAAGAGAGGGCAGCAATACTAAATACCAATAAGTAATTTAGCGTGTTGATAGAGAAGTTTAGGCTAGTAACTAAGCGCATTTGCTTATATACCGGTTGTAAAAACACATCCATACTATCTTTTGCATATTGTTCTTCTCGCTGTGTGTACGAGAACAATTTGATAGTAGAAATGTTAGTGTAGCTATCAACTACACGTCCGGTCATTTCTGAGCGCGCATCAGCCTGCGAGCTTGCTACCTTCTTGAGCTTTGGTACAAAATACATTTGAATAGCGGCATAAAGAACTAACCAAATTAATAATGGCAACATTAAACGCCAGTCAGATTCTGCGACCAAAAATACCATGGCGCCAAAGTAGACCACGATATACATTAGTACATCGAGCAGTTTCATCACCGATTCACGAACAGCTAATGAGGTTTGCATCACTTTAGTTGCAATACGGCCGGCAAATTCGTTTTGATAAAAACTAACACTCTGACGAAGCAAATAACGGTGCGCTAACCAACGGATAGACATAGGATAGTTGCCAAGCAGCGCCTGATGTAACACTGCTGAATGAAAAAATACGACAATGGGTAACACGACTAGCAACATAATTGCCATTTTTGTCAGTTCAGCCTGCTGCTCAACAAATAAGGTATCAGGAGTATATTCGCCAAGCCAATCGACAAGTTGGCCCATGTAACTAAATAGCGATACTTCTAAAATAGCGAGTGCTGCGGCACTTAACGACATCAGCAGCAATGAAAGTTCCATGCCACGGGTATAATGACGGCAAAAAGCAAATAAGCTATTAGGTGGCTGAGAGGGTTGCTCTTTAGGAAACGGATTAGTCATCCGTTCAAATAAACGATACATAGACGACGCTTTTTAAAAATCAAAGTGGCCTTACTATACCATTTGAGTAGTTTTTTAGCAGTTCATTTAATTTAAAAACTAAGATTAAAATCTAATTACTATTCAGTTATTTACATCTAGTGTAAGAAATGAAAATATAATAAGAAAAAGGAATTAATGATGAAAAAGTTGCTTTGTACGCTGTCCCTCGTTTTTAGCTTACCGCTTTGTGCCTACCAAACCGACACCCACATATTTAAGGGCAAAAAGACTGCCATCGAGAAACCTGTAACGGTGACATTACCTGATGGCTATCAGGACTCAAAAAAATACAATGTTATCTATGTATTACATGGCTACAGTGGAAATCACAGTGATTGGACTAAGCTGACAAACATAGAAAAACTGGCAGACCAATATGATGTCATCATTGTTAACCCAGATGGCAACTTCGGTTCGTGGTATCTCGATTCTGATATCGACAAAAGCTCGCAATACGAAACCTACATTGCAGACGATTTACTAAATTATATCGATTCTGAATATTCGACTAATCGGTCTAAAAGTGGCCGTGCAATAACAGGCTTATCAATGGGTGGCTTTGGTGCCTTGCACATTGCAATAAATCACCCAGACCAGTTTGCAGCAGTTTCAGGGATATCTGCTGGGGTTGATGTTAGGCCCTTTAGTGCAGAGTTTGACCTTGAAAAAGTACTCGGCAGTTATGCTGAAAACAAAGAAAAATGGGATAGCATAGCCATCATTAATAATCTTCATAAAATTTCTGCAGGCAATACTGCATGGAAAAAAGGCGCTGATACCTTACCGATTATGCTTGATATAGGTGTTGATGACTTTTTTATTGAGCAAAATCGAGCGTTACATCAAGCGATGTTAAAAATGCGTATCCGCCATGACTATGTTGAACGTCCGGGCATTCATGACTGGCACTATTGGAATAAAGTGATTGCCTATCAATTTTTATTTTTAACCTCACATATGGCGCCATAAAAGATGTTTCAACGTATTCTGGTGTTAATTGCTATCGGCTTTTTCGCTTTTATTGGTTGGGTTATTTATCTTGCCAATACTGGTCAAAAGTCGGTGTTTTTCGAACTCGTTGCGGCCATTCCTTACGGTGATAAGTTGGGGCATTTCTGCTTATTTGGACTACTTACGTTATTCATAAACCTTGCCTTTAAGTTTAAAACATTGAACCTTGCTGGACGGCCTATTTATTTAGCTGTGTTGATTGTGAGTACGTTTGTGATTTTAGAAGAGCTAAGCCAATTTTTTATTGAATCGAGAACATTAGACTTTGTTGATTTAATTGCAGATTTTACTGGTATCGCAATATTTAGTGCCATATCTGCATGGCTTAGCAAAAAGTTATATCCACCTAAGGTCTAAACTTTCAGTGACTTGTTAGGTTTCGTCTATACTCAGTATAGTGCTAGCCTAAAAGTTGCGTATGAACAAAAATACCTCAGATTATTTGTCAGATATTATTGAGCTATTACTTGATGCTGTTTGCGTAGTAGATGTAAAAGGCACCTTGCTGTTTACTAATCCAGCTTTTCAAACCATATTTGGTTATACGCTTGAAGAAGCTATAAACAAAAAGATGTTAGACTTTGTTTACCCTGAGGATAGAGCAAAAACCATTAACGCTATCAATCAGATAATGACAGATAATCTACATCCAAGGTTTGTAAACCGGTGGGTGAAAAAAGACGGTACTGTGGTCCATGTCTTGTGGTCTGTCTATTGGTCAAAAGAAAAGCAAGTCAGAGTGGCGATTGCTCATGATATAACAGAACAGAAAAAGCTTGAGCAAAAACTCATATTCATGGCTGGGCACGATCCACTCACTAATCTCCCTAATCGTAGCTTTTTAATTACCCAACTAGAAGAGTCACTATCCACTTCTAATACTATTTCTGCAATTATTGCGGTATTGTTTATCGATATTGATGGCTTCAAGCAAGTCAATGATATTCACGGCCACAGTGCTGGCGACAAGCTATTAAAAACTATTGCCATGCGAATTCGCCATGTATTGGATAAAGACGACATAGTTGGCCGTTTGGGAGGGGATGAGTTTGTAATTGTTGTAAAAAGTGTAAAACGCAAAGCTGATGTAAAAAAAATTGCTGATAAACTAAGTCGTGAAATATGTAAGCCTTTAGTTTTTAATGATGATGAACTGTGTTATTCCCCAAGTATTGGTGCAGTTCTATTTCCAGAGCATTATGGTGATGCAGAATTCTTAATACAGTGTGCAGATAAAGCTATGTACAAAGCTAAGTATGAAGGGGGTAATCGCTTGGTGTTTTATAACGAGGGAATAAAGTTATCAGGCACTAAAAATATTAAATAGTATTAATAGCTTTATCGGAAAAATGTTTTAACCTATTAATTTGTTTTCTAACGCATTACTATTGCGCGAAATGAAATATTAGTTAGCCTTTAATGATTCATTGAAGGAGTGAAACTATGTTAAAGCGTAAAATAACAACAACGGGTGCTTTGTTTAGCTCATCGCTGTTATTGGTCTCGGCAGCTCATGCCACAACACCTCAATATAAAGATCAACAAGCTTTGCATGATATTGCAAGTGCTGTTTCTAAAACACGTATAGAGCAAGATATTCAAACGCTGGTTGATTTTGGCACTCGCCATACTCTCTCTGAGACGAAATCAGATACGCGCGGTATTGGTGCTGCAAGACGTTGGATCAAGTCTGAATTTGAGGCGATTTCTAAAGCTTGCGGTAACTGCCTAGAAATCATCGAGGTAAAAGACACTATCTCCGGTGAAAAGCGTATTCCAAACCCGGTTGACGTGGTCAATATTGTGGCTATACAGCGTGGTCAAGTTGATGCAAACCGTATGGTTATGATGTCGGGTGATATTGACTCGAGAGTGTCTGATGTAATGGACTATACCTCAGATGCGCCAGGGGCTAACGATAATGCATCTGGAGTGGCTGGCGTGCTTGAATCGGCGCGAGTTTTATCAAAGTATAAATTTAACGGCTCAATTGTTTACGCAGCATTATCTGGTGAAGAGCAAGGCTTGTTTGGCGGTAAAATCTTAGCTAAATATGCACAAGAGCATGATTGGCGTGTACATGGTGTTTTAAACAATGACATGATTGGTAATTCAACGGGCATTAATGGTGTAACAGATAACACAACTGCACGTATTTTCTCTGAAGGCACACGCGTTATTGAAACGAAAGACCAGGCTCATAAACGCCGTTTTACGGGGGGTGAGGTTGACTCAGCAAGTCGTAACCTTGCGCGCTACATAGATACAATCGCAGATCGTTACATCGAGAATCTAGATACCATGTTGGTATATCGACTCGATCGGTTTGGTCGAGGAGGGCACCATCGTCCATTTAACGATGTTGGCTTTGCAGCTGTGCGTATTATGGAAACCAACGAAAACTATAATCAACAGCATCAAGACTTACGTACTGAAAATGGTATTACTTATGGTGACACCATCGACCATGTTGATTTTGCTTATGCAGCGAAATTAACGTCACTCAATGCAGTGACAATGGCATCAATGGCATGGGCTCCGGCACCACCAACGGGTGTTAATATTTCAGGTGCCGTAAAGCCAAGTACAACCTTAGCCTGGCATAAAAGCGATGATCCAACGGTGGTTAGTTATAAAATCTATTGGCGTTATACCAGTGAGCCACAATGGCAGTTTAGCCGCGATGTTGGCAAGGTAACCGAAGCTACACTGAAAAATGTTGTTATCGATAACTACTATTTTGGTGTTGCGGCTGTGAACAAAGACGGTATTGAATCACCGGTTGTATTTCCTGGCGATGTTGGCGCGTTTGAATGGCCAGACAAATCTGCTAAATAGCAATCGTTAAGTCATAGCGGACACCACCCAGTTCGCTATGAGCTGCTGTAATACGCCAGTTATGGGCTTCGACAATTTGTTTTACTATCGCAAGCCCAATTCCTGAACCTGACTGTTTCACTGTTTTTAAGTCAGGCACTCTATAAAGATGGTCAAAAATCTTTGCTAAACTCTCGTCGCTGACGCCAGGGGATGAATCTTCATAGCAGATTAAAAGCTGTGTTTGGTTTTGGCTAATCGTCAAATTAATCTTACCAGGGTGATTTGTGTACTTAAGCGAATTACTGATTAAGTTTGCAAATAACTGTGAAAGCCGTGTTGCATCGCACTCAAAACTTAGTTCATCAGCAACATTTTGTGTAAATGTCACTTCAAATTTTTCAAGCTGGATTAGCATATCTGCGTGTAAACTTTGGAAATACTCAGCCGCATTAATTGTTGTTACGTTGAGCTGAAAGCTGCTTTGTTCTAAAAGTGAAATTTTATTTAAATCAGTCACTAAAGTTGCCATGTCGGTGATTTTTTGGTTAAGTTTTTCGTAAGTAAGCTCATTAAATTGGGCTAGGCCTGCTTGAAGCGTTTCAAGGTGTAAGCGCAACCCTGTTAATGGACCACTTAGTTCGTGAGCTACTTGTGATAATAACTTACTACGTTGACTGATTTGTTTATCCAGATAATTTCGGCGCTGTTCAATAAGCTGTTTTCTCTGTCTTATTCTTAATAAAGCAATGCCCATTGCAGCTAAAAGCAGGCTAAATAATAAGACGCTGTATAAAATAGCTTGACGTTGTGCGGCAATAGCTTGGCTTTTTTCATTGTCTTGAAGTTTTAAATCTTGTATTGCTAAATCGCGGTCGCGCATTGCAATGGAGTTTTGTAGCTCAGCTAAACGCTGGTTGTAGTTGTTACGGGCAAAGCCTTTTTCAAGCTCTGTAATAGCACGTTGATACGACAGGGCTTGTTTATAATCAGCTTGTTTTTCTGTCACAGTGATCAAATGTTCTAGGGCAATGATTTGTTTTTGCAGCTTATTTTTTTGTTTACTTAACTGGTAGGCTTGCTCAGCATAATGTTTAGCTTGTTCGTGCTCAGTAGAGCCAATGTACAGCTTAGCTAATGTAAGTAATACATCTATATATAAGTGATCGTCTTGCTTGAGTTCAATGAGCACTTGTTTTTCAATGCTTAATGCTTGGTCAGGTTTATCTATTTCGAGCAAATTTATCGCAATATTATGGTTTGCCCAGGCAGTATTTCGCGTACTGTTATAACTAGCGAAGACCAGCTTAGCCTCTTGTGCGTATGCAAGTGCTGCAGGGTAGTTTTTAAGTCCATATTCGCATTGGGATAGCTTAACTAAACTATGTCCGATATCAGATAGTGAACCCGTTTGCCTATCAAAACTAAGGGCTGTAATAAACTCGCTCTTTGCTTTTTCGTATTGTTCTAAATCTAAATAACTTTGGGCAATTGAATAACTTATACCTGCTTGTAATGAAATAGACGGCGACATTTGCTGAATAACTTCACGGCGTTTTAGCTTATATTCTAGGGCAAGGGTTAACCGGTCTAACTGTTCAAGATTACGCGAATAACCATGGTAGAGCATTTCTTTTTGCTTTAAGGATAACTCTCGATTGTTGTCGTGAATATAAACCTCAAGCAAGTTCAAGGCTGCTTGATATTCACCTGCATTATGATAAGCACTGACAAGGCTCGCAACGGCATCAATTTCGTAATCGGTGAGTTGCAAACGCTGAAACAGCGCGACATTTTGTTGAGATAAGTGAATTGCAGATTCTAATTTATTTGCACTATATGCCAATCGAGCTTTGACTAAATATAATTCGCTATAAATAGAGGAGTCACTTTTATATTTTGGAGAAGACTCAAGTTCTTCTACTATGTTTTGCGCCTGTTGAAACTGACCTAGGTGTATATGAACGTGAATTAATCTAACATTAAAGCTTAATCGCTCAGCAAAACTGGCAGATTCAATAAGGCGTTTATCTATATTTGTTAAATATTTATAGCGTTCTTGGTAATCGCTTATTGTTCTAGCTTCATCAATGTGGCCTTGTAGAGTTGACGCAATTGATGCAAATGACAAGGTACACAGCAGAATAACAAGAGCTTTAAAGTTCATTTTTAACATTTATTATTATTTTTTCTGAAGCAATTCTAGCACATCATGCTTTTGTGATGAGTAAATTTGTATTTTGTGATTAAAAAGAATTGCATTTTGCGATATAGATGGTTGCATCTTGCAAAAAGAATCTGCAAAAAATATTTAAAACCTTATTTTTTAATGAGTTATATTTTGGAACAATTGCTGCTTTAAATAATTACATAACCACAGGAGAGTGTAATTATGAAAAGCAAAATACCCGTCTGTCTTTTATCAGTGCTTGCCACTAGTTATGTAAGCGCAGCTCCGTTTGAAGAATGCCCAAGTAAAGCATTTCTAATACAAGGTACACCTGCACAAATGTTTGGAATTGATTTGGTCTCTGCTAAAGCGACAGTTTTAGCGCCGTCATTAAACTTTAGTGACGAAACAAACAATGAAAGCGTAAATGCTGTGGGTTTTAACTATAAAGACCAATATATGTATGGCTTTAGTAAGCAAAGCCCTAAGAGTGTTGTCAAAATTGGTGATGATTATCAACTAGAACGACTCGTGGTTAACGGTCTGCCTGATACTAACTTCTATGTGGGTGACATCCATGTAAATAGTGAAACTAATCAGGCGGTATATTATTTGTATCATCCCAAATTCGGATTGTACGGTATTGATTTGACAGAGCCTGCTGATGAATATCAAGCTGATTTAGTTGCGGGTTCAGCTAGCTGGGGGTTAGCTATTTATGATTTTGCTTTTCATCCTAATAGCAACCTTTTGTATGCAGTTGAATCAAATGGCGACTTATACGAAATAGATCTTAATAATCAGACACCCACTTTTGTGGCGAACTTAGATATTGCTGGTGATACCGGAGCGAATGGTGCTGGGTATTTTGATGTAAAAGGACAGTTTTATTTTAGTAATAACCGAAGCGGTAAAATACACAAAGTAGACCTTAGCATTAGCCCTGTAAACGGTTACACGCCAACTGCTGCGGTGTTTACTTTAGGGCCTACATCAAATCAAAATGATGGTGCACGTTGCGCAATTGCTGAGGTAAAGGTAACGGATAATTCAATCGATTTTGGTGATGCACCAGCTCCTTATCAAACCTCACTCGAAGACAGTGGCGCAAGACATTTATTTGACCCAAATGCAGATCAAACTAATTTGGTTTACTTAGGTGCTACAGTAGATGGCGAGAATATTAATACACGTTCAGACTTACTTTTAACACCTGATGATCAATCAGATGACGGCGTTAAGTTCGTCACTGATTTGGTAGCAGGCAATACCAGTCAAATTATTGTTACCTCTGCAAATGACGAGACATATCTATACGCATGGTTTGATTGGGATCAGAATTACCAATTTGATGCGGATGAAATTACGGTGTCTAAATATCGGTTAAACCAAGGCGATAATAGCATTCTGGTGAATGTTCCTGATGATGCCGTTATGGGATCAACCTGGTCTCGCTTTCGTGTAACTGATGGTAGTGAAACCAATCCAATTACAGCAACTGGTGGTGTTATTGGTGGGGAGGTAGAAGATTACTCTGTAACAACATTGGGAAGCCTAGTTTACCCAGGAGAAAATAGCTGGGTAACACTTGCATTTGAGGATAAATGGCCATTTTCTGGAGATTATGACTTCAATGATTTAGTTATAAACTATCGAACTACAATTATAGATCAAAATGGTGTGGCTACAGGTTACAAAATAGAAGGTGAGCTAGTTGGGATAGGTGCTGATTTTCATAATGGCTTTGCAGTTAGGTTATATGAGACTGTGGAAGGTTCAAATGATAAACGCATTTTACGTAGCCAAATTAATGCTGAAAAAACTAGTTTACTGATTAATGGTCTTGAACAAACGCACGAGATCTTAGAGCAAAATACTGAAGATGCTATTTTCGTGATTATGCCTGATACTTGGGATTACATTGATAAACAGTCTAATTGTAATTATTTTAGAACCGAGACGGGTTGTGATAGCAACAATAAAGTCACGTTTTCATTGTTTATTGATTTATTACCAGGTACAGCGACCGCTGATGCACCTAAGTACACATTAGATCCTTTCATATTTGCAGCTGATGGACACTATCATGGTGAAGCCTTGGTTGGTAAAGACCCTAGAAGCTGGGAGGTTCACCTTAAGAATCAGCAGCCGACAGAAAAATTTGATATGCAACTATTTTCTTTCGCAGAGTCTGATGATGCATCTGACAGTGCGCAGGGTTTTTACTTCCAAACCGAAACAGGTCTACCTTGGGCAATTGAAGTAGGTACTTCTTGGGCTCACCCTAAAGAAGGGGTAGATATTACCCATGCATACAGCGATTTTAAAGCATTTGCAGAATCAAAAGGGCAAGAAAAGCCAATGTGGTTCAACAATGCTAAGCCTGCTAACGTGATTTCAAGAGGAGAATAATTATGAAACATTATACTTTAGTGATCATAAGCTTAATGTTAGCTGCGTGTGGTGGCGGTGGTGAAGGCGACTCTGCAACTGAAAGTGCTGGAACAAATGTAACGCAAGCACCTACAACAGATACAACACCACCTGAGACAACGCCTCCTGCTACTGGCGTGGATCCTGAGACGATGAATGATTTAACGATTGCTCCTGAGTTTAATTTAAGTAGTAAATTAGAGCTCGATGTAGATGTAGATTTGAATATTGGTGACACCAGAGCCTTTTTAAACATATGTCTTAAAGGCGACGACGATAAAGCCGATTATAACCAGTGTTTGCTTCGTGCACCATTGGTACAGAGCAAGCTGTCATCTAGTTTAATGTTAGCTAACAGTGGATTAGAGCTGGTGGCCGAGGTGTGGTTTTATGACACTCAGAGTGAGCCTTTACGTTATTATTGGAAAAATGATAGTGAGCAGCCAATGGTGTTTACGATTAGGTAAGAGTGATCGATTCTTTACGTAAATGAGTTTAATTTGTAAGAATCTTATTTTCAACAGCTTGAAGAGGAATGAGTGATGGAATACATAGAGCAAGTGTTAAAATCAGTAAAGAGTTCTAATCCAAATGAAACGGAGTTTTATCAAGCTGTTGAAGAGGTTCTGTCTTCGATTAATCAATATCTCGAGATTAATGATAAGTATCAAAAAAACTCTATTGTTGAACGATTAGTAGAGCCAGAAAGGCAAGTCATATTTAGGGTTCCTTGGCTTGATGATCTTGGAAATGTTCAGGTTAATCGTGGTTTTAGAATTGAATTTAGTTCATCGTTAGGTCCTTTTAAGGGCGGCCTACGATTTCACCCCAGCGTTAACCAAAGTGTGGTTAAATTCTTGGGCTTTGAGCAAGTCTTAAAAAATGCATTGACAGGTTTACCGTTAGGTGGTGGTAAAGGTGGTGCTGATTTCAACCCCAAAGGCAAAAGCGACCATGAAATTATGCGTTTTTGTCAGTCATACATGACTGAGCTTTTCCGTCATATTGGTGCTAATACAGATGTACCTGCTGGTGATATTGGCGTTGGGGCGAGAGAAATTGGTTATTTGTTTGGGCAGTACAAGCGGATCACAAACCAATTTAGTGGCGTTTTAACAGGAAAACCTGAATCATTAAATGGCTCTTCTTTAAGAACAGAAGCAACAGGATACGGCGTTGCTTACTTTCTAAGTGCTATGTTAGATGCGAAAGGCGACTCTTTAACAGGAAAACGGTGCTTAGTGTCTGGTGCTGGTAATGTTGCACTTTATCTGATGAAAAAGCTTGATGAGTACGATGCTGTGATTCTTAGCTGTAGCGATTCGAAGGGCACGCTATATAGTAAGAATGGGCTTGACGTAAAATTAGTGATGCATCTAAAAAGTGAACGTGGTGCTGAGCTTAGAGATTATTTGAATGAACATAAAGATGCTGAGTTCACACCTGTCAATCAATACCCAAGTGACGGTCATCAAGTTTGGCGATATGAAGCAGACATTGCTTTGCCATGTGCGACGCAAAATGAAATTACTAAAGATGATGCTAAAGCTCTTGTAGAAAACAGATGTTTAACTGTGTGCGAAGGTGCGAATATGCCAACTACACCTGAAGCAATGAAGATTTTCAAAGAGCACAACGTTTACTTAGGGCCAAGCAAAGCCGCAAATGCTGGAGGTGTGGCGACGAGCCAATTCGAAATGGCTCAAAATGCCAGTATGCAAAAGTGGCAATCTGAGCAAGTTGATGAAAAACTTCAGCAAGTTATGAAATCCATTTTTAATACTATTTCAGTTACTGCCAAGCAGTACTCTATTGAACACGACTTGGTGCTTGGTGCGAATATAGCAGGATTTGAACGAGTTGCAGATGCAATGTTAAAGCAAGGTGTTGTTTAGTGATTTGACAATATAATTAGACACCCACTTTTTTCTAAGAATATAAAATGTAATTAAAGAGACATCCATTTTTTACATAAACAATAAAGACACCCATTTTATTTATTGATATGAGTGCAGTATCGCATAATTGAGATTTATCTCGGCTAGATGAAAGTAGGGAGTTGGTACTTAATTACTGCTCTGTCTGAAAAATTAGCTATTTAATTTATATCATAAGTAATTTCAGAACGTCGATATTTTTATTTATATCAATAGATATTTATTAGTATTGTTTTGTAGTTTTAATAGATTAACAAAATAAAGCTTGGCTCTTAGCTATAGAGCTTCTCCGTTTTCGTTTCATGTGATTTGTGTAAGCTGTGATTGCTTGTTCTTTACCCGCTGTATTTTTAAATGAGCGGGTAAAGGAAGTGGCGAGTGTAAGCCAGTTGTCAGTACAAATATTTAGTCTTTCAAGTATTGGTAATGCATCTTCAGGGATTTTCCCTGGTTTATCTTCTCGTATTGAGCGACCAGTCCAATCAACGAGTTGCAGGTATGTTTTGAGCTCATATGGCAGACCTTTAGGCATATGCTTACGTGGTTTACCTGCAAAGCGCATAAGTGATTTTGGTTGCTTATTATTTTGAGCTGACTCAATGCGTGTTTTTATACTGGTGTAGTCAGATTGCTCAGGTAAATCAGCCGCTTTCGCTCTTACAGGGTTTAGGTCAACATACGCAAGACAAGCTGCAAGAGCTGCTTCATCAAGTAATGCTTGTGACTTAAAGCGACCTTCCCAAAAACGACCTTTACAGTCATCTTCTTGATTCGCTTGTCGTGCAATACTCTCATTAAGAACGCGCATAAACCAACTGATGCTACTGAGCCTCTCTCGATATAAATTTACTCTGGCATTAATCGCAGAAAGCTCTGCTTTTGTTAGCAATTCGCCATTTAAGAATTGTTGGCAAAGGAATGTACTTTTAAATAACTTGTGCCATCTAATCAGAATCGCTTTATTATTCAAACGATTTGCTTTTGCTATATCAATATGAAGTACTAGATGAGTATGGTTACTCATAACTGCGTAAGCACAAACATCAATACAAAATATACGACCAAGTTGAAGTAGTTTCTTTTCAACCCAATCGCGCCTGTGTTCATATGAACGACCAGTTAGTGGGTCTTGCCCGCACAAAAAAGCGCGACGAACGCAGCGTGAAATGCAGTGATAATAAGGCGTGTTTGAAACGCTAATTAAGTTTCTACGTGGGGTTGCCATGCTCTTCTCCTCCATGAGTTGAACACTATAAGCTTAGCTGTAATTCCAAAAATTGAGAAATATTAAGTTGGATGTCTACATAAATTTAGTCTTTATATATGAAGCTCGGTTAACTCTTCAAATTTAAAATGGGTGTCTAAATATATATCTAAATAAAAAAGCTCAGCGGTGCTGAGCTTGCTTTAAATTAGGGTGTACTTTGCAAGTGAATGATTACGAAAATGCTTTTTCGCTTAGGAGTTCTTGCATTTGTTCGCGCATTTTAAATTTTTGAAGTTTGCCTGTTACCGTCATTGGGTATTCTTCAACAAAGCGGATGTGCTTTGGTACTTTGAAATAGGCAAGTTTATCTTTTAAAAAATCACGAATGGCATTTTCATCAAGTACCGCATCATCTTTTGGTTGGATCCAGGCGCACACTTCTTCGCCGTATTTTTCATCGCTAATACCAAATATGGCTGCATCTTGAATACCTGGATAGGTGTAAAGTACTTCTTCTATTTCTCTTGGATAAATGTTTTCTCCACCGCGAATGATCATGTCTTTTATCCGACCAACGATAGCAACAAAGCCATCTTCGTCCATTACACCTAAGTCACCAGAATGTAACCAGCCGTCTTGATCAATTGTTGCTTTCGTTTTTTCTTCATCATTCCAATAGCAGCGCATAATTCCAGCACCACGGCTACATACTTCTCCAGGTAAGCCAACTTGTTGAACATCACCCAGCTCGTCGATGATTTTCACTTCAGTATGGGCTAATGCACGGCCTACTGTGGTAACTTGTTTTTCGAGAGGCGAGTCGGTTTCGGTTACGTTATTTATTGGGCTACATTCAGTTTGGCCATAACCAATTACAACTTCTTTCATATACATTAATGAGTGAACTTTACGCATAACTTGCTCAGGGCAGGTTGAGCCGGCCATTACGCCTGTTCGGAGGCTAGATAAGTCATAGTTTGCAAAATCTTTAAGCTCTAACTCGGCGATAAACATTGTTGGAACACCATGTAAGCCTGTACAGCGTTCTTTTTCAACAACTTCAAGGGTTGTTTTAGGGTCGAAAGAATCACCCGGAAAAACAGCGGTAGCGCCTTTACTTATACATACTAAATTGCCAAGCACCATCCCAAAACAGTGGTATAAAGGTACCGGAATACAGAGTTTATCTTCATGTGTCAGCTTCATCGCTTGGGCCATCAAAAATCCGTTATTGAGGATGTTTTTATGGGATAAGGTCGCTCCTTTTGGGTTACCCGTAGTACCAGAAGTAAATTGAATATTGATATCTTGGTCACAATGTAAAGTGGCCGCAATGGCATCAAGCTCCAGCTTATGGGCATCTGTAGCGCGCTGCATGATATCGCTAAAGCTAAACATGCCAGCAGCAGGTTCATCACCAATACGAATAATGTTTTTTAGGTGTGGCAGGGCGTTTAAATTTAATTCACCTGCTTGTGAATCTTTAAGTTCCGGTGCGAGCTCATTGAGCATGCTTATATAATTACTGGCTTTAAATTCACTTGCTGTGATAAGTGTTGAACACTCAACACTATTGAGTGCGTATTTTAATTCGCTTGGTCGGTATGCAGGGTTGATGCACACCATAATTGCACCAATCTTGGCTGTAGCAAATTGGGTTAAGCACCATTCAATATTGTTAGGAGACCAAATACCAACCCGGTCGCCAGGTTTTACGCCAAGTGATAATAATCCCATTGCTAACTGGTTAATCTGTTGCTGGTATTGCCTATAGGTTAAACGGATCTGTTGATGATGAACCACAATCGCGGGGTGATTAGGGTAATTGTCGACAATATTATCAAGGTACTGTCCAATAGTTTTTTCAATTAAAGGAATATCTGTACGGCCTTGATAATAGCTTTGAGTAAGTGGAAGCGCATTACAGTGTGTGTTCTTTGTCTGCATTGTATTCTCCGTGTCCGGTTAATTTGTTGTCATGGACTTGATGCAAAAGAATTGAAACAATCAATTAGGATGATTTCAAAACATGCGTACCTGATTAACTAAACATAGATTGTCGACAAAGAAAAGCTTTATAAGACTAATGTACAGAGTGTAATTTTAATAAAGCAGAATAAAGAATGGGTTTTGAGGTATAAAAAAACGTGCCGTAGCACGTTTTTTTAAGAATAAGCAGCAATTAAGCTTTTGGCTCATCTTGCTTATAAGTTTTACGCATGATGTACACGTAAGCACTAATGAATGCGTTTTCTTGGAATTTTTTCAGTCCTGTGTCTTCAAAATCAATAGGCACTGGGTTGCGCTTAAGCTGCTCTTTGATTTCAGTTGCAGATAAAACTTGCACATCTAAGCGTTCAATTAACTGAATAGCCGTTTCCATTTTGAAACCTTTCGCACTACCAGCGAATTTACCTTTTGCTTGGCGCTCTTTGATTGCTACAGAGTCAATTTGGTAATCTTCCATTAATTTTTTGAAATCAAATTGGAATTTACGCATTACTTCTGTGTCATTACCATTGCCTAAGGTAAAACGTGTTTGTCTGACATCACGGATATCAAATACGTCATTGTCTTTGGTTAAAATGCACAGTAGTACGTCACTACCTGTAATTTCTACACCACATGTTCTCATGGTCTTTCTCTAAATAACTTAATTTGCGCAATTATAGCAATTAACGTTATGAAAAACAGGTGCTTTAAAAATGAATTTTAATTGCGATAACACCGTGGTCACTTACACTAATATCTTCGGTTAATTTACTTGGCGAAATATGCTTATCATAACTTTCGTAGTCGAGCACTTTAACTTTCGAAGCTTGGCAATCGGGATTAAAATGCGCTGAAGCAAGAATATAATCTAATACATTCCCTTTTCCTTGGTAATAATGGCTAAAGGGTTTGTTTTTATTATCATAATATGAGCGGCTAAACTCATAGCTGTCGGTCAGACCAACAACGAGTTCGTTCTGTTCTATACAAGGTTCACAGCGAGTTGGATGAAACCCTTGAGTCATAAATGATAAAGTTGGGCTGGTAAGTACATCATTAAAGTCTCCCATAACAAGTGTTGCACATTGCATTTCTCGCTGCGTTTTCAGTGCATCATAATAGACAATAGACGCTTCTAATGAGCGGGAGATTTGCGACTGCATGGTACCTACCGTTTGATGTAGTAACTGCAGGAGCGGATCTTCAAGGTTATGAATATTAAGAATGTGCGCCATTGATTGCACACGCTGTGACTTAAAATGAACAACATAAAAACAGACTTCACCAAAATCAGGTAAATCAATGATGCATTTAATCGGTGTGCGATTAAATTTGAACTCATTTTGATTGTTTAAGTACTCAAGTAATTCAGGGCATGGCGCTAGTGCATCGGCCGATTTAAACGGGTATTTACTCGCAATGGCAACTACAGGGTTGAATAACACTTGCGGATAGAGCGCATCATGGGACGGGCTATCGACCGTTTTAAAATAATCATAACCCGCTTCTTTACACTGCACTTCTAATGCGTGTTGACTAAACACTTCTTGAAATGCCACCACATCAGGGGTTGACTCACTTAAGAAATTAGCAACAAACAATTGTTTTTGCAGCCATTGTGTATTGTTATAGCGTTCATGTAATTGGTAAAACGAGTAGGGTGGCGCGGTATAATTTAATAAGTTAAATGTAGCAAACTTGAAAGAACGCGTGTTTGGCATTTTCATCACCCTAAAAGTACTGACTCATTAAGTATGAAATGAGTTAACTAATTGTCAATTTACTCTTCTAACTACTTGTATTTGAGCACGTGAGCAGCGACAATAGCTGTTTGTATTTGCGAAGACTCAGTAAATACAAGCTTAAATAGCAATGCTTATTCGTAAAAGCGTTGCAGAGTTACATAAAATTTTTTTAAAAATATTACATGTGATGCATTGTAGGCATCACCACTGTATTAAGGATTTATAATGCCAGTTATTACCCTCCCTGACGGCAGTCAGCGTAGTTTTGAAAACCCAGTAAGTACATATGACGTAGCGAGCGATATCGGTCCAGGTCTTGCCAAGGCAACGATTGCAGGCCGTGTTAATGGTACTCGTGTTGATGCATGTGACTTAATCACTGAAGATGCGCGTTTAGAAATTATCACAGCAAAAGATGATGATGGTTTAGAGATTATCCGTCACTCATGTGCGCACCTTATTGGTCATGCAGTTAAGCAGCTTTTCCCTGAAGCAAAAATGGCAATCGGTCCGACCATCGATAACGGTTTTTATTACGATATCGACATGGAACACTCTTTAAGCCAAGATGATTTAGATGCTATCGAAAAGCGTATGCTTGAGCTTGCTAAAACAAACTACGACGTTGTTAAAAAGACCGTAAGCTGGCAAGAAGCACGCGATACTTTTGAAGCGCGTGGTGAAACATATAAAATGGAAATCCTAGACGAGAACATCGCGAAAGATGATCGTCCAGGCTTATACCATCACGAAGAATACATCGACATGTGTCGTGGCCCACACGTTCCAAACATGAAATTCTGCCAACATTTCAAAATCATGAAAGTGGCAGGTGCTTATTGGCGCGGTGATTCTGAAAACAAGATGCTGCAACGTATCTACGGCACTGCATGGGCAGATAAAAAGCAACTTAAAGCGTATTTAAAACGCTTAGAAGAAGCTGAAAAACGTGATCACCGTCGTATTGGTAAAGCGCTTGATTTATGGCACTGGCAAGAAGAAGCCCCAGGCATGGTGTTTTGGCACAACGATGGCTGGAGCATTTACCGTGAACTAGAAGACTTCGTTCGTGAAAAATTACGTGAGTACGATTACGAAGAAGTTAAAGGCCCATTAATGATGGACCGTGGTTTATGGGAAAAATCAGGTCACTGGGACAAATACGCAGATGCGATGTTCACAACTGAATCTGAAAAGCGTGAATACGCAATCAAACCAATGAACTGTCCGGGTCACGTACAAATCTTTAACCAAGGTTTAAAATCATACCGTGATCTTCCATTACGTATGGCTGAGTTTGGTTGTTGTCACCGTAACGAGCCATCAGGTGCATTACACGGCTTAATGCGTGTACGTGGCTTTACTCAAGATGATGCGCATATCTTCTGTACTGAAGAGCAAATCATGGATGAAGTTTCTGCATGTATAAAAATGGTTTACGACACATACGAAACGTTTGGTTTTGAGAAGATCGTTGTAAAACTATCTACTCGTCCAGAAAAGCGTATCGGTGAAGACGAAATGTGGGATAAAGCTGAGCTTGCGCTAGCTGATGCATTAAAAGCAAACGACATTGAGTTTGATTACCTACCAGGTGAAGGTGCATTCTACGGTCCTAAGATTGAGTTTACACTTTATGACTGTTTAGACCGTGCATGGCAATGTGGTACTGTACAGCTAGACTTCGCATTACCAGGTCGTTTAGGTGCAACTTATGTTGCTGAAAATAACGAACGTCGTACACCTGTTATGATCCACCGCGCGATTTTAGGTTCAATTGAGCGTTTCATCGGTATTTTAACTGAAGAATACGCTGGCTTGTTCCCAACGTGGCTTGCTCCTAAGCAAGTTGTGATCATGAACATCACGGACAAACAAGCAGATTATGTGCAAGAAATTGTACAAAAATTAAATAAACTTGGAATTAGAGCCGCTGCTGACTTGAGAAATGAGAAGATTGGCTTTAAAATCCGTGAACATACGTTAAAACGTATTCCATATTTACTTGTTGTTGGCGATAAAGAAGTTGAACAACAAGAAGTGGCAGTACGCACTCGCACAGGTGAAGACCTAGGCAAATTTAGTGTTGATGATTTCATTGCAAAAGTAAGCGAAGAAATTAAAAATCGACAATAAATCATGAGCGTGTAGGGCAAAACAAACAGCCAACTACACGCTTTTTATTTTATATTCTTGGAGGATCGTACCATTAGAGGCGGCAAGAAAGGGCAACAAACAGCTCAAAAAAATCGTATCAACGAAGATATTACAGCTAAAGAAGTTCGTTTAATTGGCATCGACGGCGAGCAAGCTGGCATCGTGTCATTAAAAGAGGCGCAAGCTATCGCTGATGATGCGGGTGTAGATCTTGTAGAAATCAGTCCTAATGCTGAGCCACCTGTTTGTAAGGTTATGGACTACGGTAAGTTCATCTTTGAAAAAAGCAAAGAACTAAAAGAACAAAAGAAAAAGCAAAAGCAAATCCAGGTTAAAGAAATCAAATTCCGTCCAGGTACGGATGAAGGTGACTACCAGGTTAAGCTACGCAACTTACGCAAGTTCTTAGAAGCGGGTGATAAAGCTAAAATCACTATCCGTTTCCGTGGTCGTGAAATGGCTCACCAAGAAATTGGTATCGAATTATTAAACCGTGTTAAAGCCGATTTAGAAGATGTTTCACAAGTTGAATCATTCCCAAATCGTGTTGAAGGTCGCCAGATGGTTATGATGATGGCACCTATTGCTAAAAAGCAATAAACAGGGTATATTACGCACCGATTTTATTTCAGGTCTGCAAGTAACAGTTTACTGTTCACCTGAAATAACCGGTTATAAGTAAGGTTGCACTGCTTTTGTAGTGAGCCTTCACCGGATTATGGCAGTAAGTTAGGCCTTAAAAGTAGAGCTATTTTTATATCTCTCGCCTGCTTGCTAATTTTTAAGCAATACATTTGGAGTTATTGCAATGGCTTACAAGCTAAAAACTCACAGAGGCGCGGCTAAGCGTTTCAAGAAAACTGCTTCTGGCGGTTTCAAGCGTAAACAAGCGCATCTTCGTCACATTCTGACTAAGAAAACTTCTAAGCGTAAATTACACTTACGTCCTAAGATGATGGTTCATAAGAATGACCATGGTCTAGTTTCACGTATGTTACCATTCGCTTAATAGGAGTCTTCAGAAATGGCAAGAGTTAAACGCGGTGTTATCGCACGTGCACGTCACAAAAAAGTTTTAAAGCAAGCTAAAGGTTACTACGGAGCACGTTCACGTGTTTACCGCGTAGCTTTCCAGGCAGTTACTAAAGCGGGTCAATACGCTTACCGTGACCGTCGTGCTAAGAAACGTACTTTCCGTCAACTTTGGATTGCACGTATCAATGCAGCAGCTCGTCAAAACGGTCTTTCATACAGCCGTTTTATCAATGGTCTTAAAAAGACTTCTGTAGAAATCGATCGTAAGATCCTTGCAGATATCGCTGTTTATGACCAAGTTGCATTCGCAGCGCTTGTTGCAAAAGCAAAAGAAGGCCTAGCGGCTTAATTTCGCTTTTCATAAAGTTTAAAAAGGAGCCTAGTGCTCCTTTTTTTGATCTTAATTAATATTCATAATTAACAACGATTTTGCATAGCGTATGTCGTTTGCTCCATTTTTTTGTTGAATCACCGCAGTTTACGCAATCCATTCAGATTAGTTGTTATAATTTCCCCAATATAGAATAAGTACCGCACTTGAGAGTGATATGTTTGCGAGTTTAGTGTTTTTATCTGCTGCAGTAACTTTAGACAGCCACTTACCCCCATTATTGCCATGGCAAGGCGATAGTGTGTCTTTAATGCAAGAAAAAGGACCTTTAACCACAGATTTTGAATTAAGTGAAGGCACTTTATCGCCTAATTATGCCGATACCATGGCGTTCGTAGACCGCCTTGTTGCAGCAAATCCTACCCAATTCAAAGTTACGACAATTGCAACAAGCAGTGCGGGTCGTGCGGTTAAAATGTTAGTAGCAAATGAGCAAGGTATGTTTGATGCCAAACAACTTGTTGCTGATACAAAGCCAACCATCTTTATTCAAGCAGGCATTCACAGTGGTGAAATTGATGGCAAAGACGCCATGTTTATGTTGCTACGCGATATTGCAACAGGTAAACGCCGCGATATTCTGAGCAAAGTCAATATTCTGTTTATTCCTATTTTAAACGTTGATGGTCACGAGCGTAGTAGCCAATACAACCGTATTAATCAGCGTGGCCCTGTAGAAATGGGTTTTAGAACAAACGGTCTAAATTTAAATTTAAATCGTGATTACACTAAGCTTGATACACCCGAAGTACGAGGTGTGATGCAGGTTATTAATCAATTTAAGCCAGATTTATACGTGGATGTCCATGTAACCGATGGCGCTGATTACCAATATGATGTGACCTACGGCTATAATCCGGTTTTTTCTAGTGAATCACCAAGTGTGTCACAAGCGTTAGATAATCTATTTAAACCTGTTATTGATGCCAAACTCGAAAAAGCTGGGCATATTCCTGGTCCACTGGTTTTTGTAATGGACAAGCGCGAATTTAAAAAAGGGTTAGCGGGTTGGGTGGCAACACCACGTTTTTCAAATGGCTGGGGTGATTTACGTTCATTACCGACCATCTTAGTTGAGAACCACTCTTTAAAACCTTATAAGCAGCGTGTATTAGGTACTTATGTATTTATTGATGGTGCCATTGACGCCTTAGCTGCAAACGATAAAGCCCTTAATGAAGCGGTTCAAAAAGAGCTCGATTTCAAACCGACACAATTAGTTGTTGAACGTGGTTATGCAAAAGAGCCAGATACCATCGAATTTAAAGGGATCGCCTATTCAAGAACTGAAAGCGCATTGTCTGGGCAAGCTGAAGTTAAATATTTAGGTGAAGTTAAAAACTATGACGCTTTGCCTATTTACTGGCAGAAAGAGGTTAAAAAGACCGTTAACGTACCTGCTGCGTTTTATATTCCGCCGGCGTACAGCCAATTGGTAAGTAAGCTTAAATTACACGGCGTAGAGGTAACGACAGTGAATGGTTTTGCTTCTGAGCCATTAACGCAAGCAAGCGTTGCTGATTATTCATTTGCAAAAGCGCCTTTTGAAGGACGTTTTCGTGTAGAGGCGACATTTGATTACAACACCGTAGAAAATGTCGATATGACCGGCTGGTACAAAGTCTCAACTGAGCAGCCATACTCAGAATTGGCTACACACTTACTACACCCAGAAGCGCCAGATTCATTCTTTGCTTGGGGCGAGTTTAATACTATTTTTCAGCGCACTGAATACGTTGAGAATTACGCTTTAATGCCGTACGCACGTCAAATGCTAAAAGAAAAACCTGCATTGGCTTTAGAGTTCGATAAAAAAATTCGTGAAGATAAAAACTTTGCTAAAGATGCTGATGCGCGCTTGCATTGGCTTTATGAGCGTACACCGTTTTATGATCAAGGCTATTTAAAATACCCAATTTTAATGGCGTTTGAGCAGTTACAAAAAGGACAATAACATGAAAGTGAAAGCTGTTCCTGTTACTGGCTTTGCGCAAAATTGCCGCATTATCATTTGTGAGCAAACGAATAAAGCGGCCTTGATTGACCCAGGTGGCGATGCAGACAAACTTCAAGCAGAACTTGCTGCTTTAAATTGCCAATTAGAGGCAATTTATTTAACACATGGTCACTTAGACCATGTCGGCGCTGCAAAGCAACTCGCAGAGCATTTTAGCGTTGATATCATTGGCCCACATTTAGATGATAAATTTTGGTTTGATGCCTTGCCAATGCAAGCGCAAATGTTTGGTTTTGCACCAATTACACCATTTTATCCAACGAAGTGGCTAAATCATGGCGATACAATCACAGTGGGTGAACTTGAGTTATCTGTACGCCATTGCCCAGGGCATACGCCTGGTCATGTTGTTTTTTACCACCAAGCTTCAGAACAGCTGATAGTGGGTGACGTGATTTTCCAAGGCTCTGTTGGTCGTACTGACTTTCCAAAAGGGGATAGTGCGCAATTAATCGAATCAATTAAGTCTGAGATTTTATCATTCTCTGATGAAGTTGCTATTTTGCCAGGCCACGGTCCAAATACCACCGTAGGGCATGAGCGAAAAACAAATCCATTTATTAGTGGGCGTTTTGGTTGATATTTACTCGCAATAATGGCTAATTTTTTAATTAAGTGGATTGGTATAAAGTTGCAATTTTTTTGCACAAACAGTAGAAAATAGGCAGACTGATATTTAAATCAGTTATATAATTTAACCAGTATTTTTACAGAAAAAGAAATAAAATGTCTCTGAACCAAGTAGATCGCCAAATTTTGGCATTATTACAGCAGGATGCTAGCTTATCTACGGCAGAAATTGCCGATAAAGTTGGTTTATCTCAATCTCCATGTTGGCGTCGTATTGCTAAGCTTGAGCAAGATGGTTATATCAAAGGTAAAGTTGCTTTGCTTGACGAGAAAAAGCTTGGCTTTGATATGTTGGTTTATGCCCATGTTCGTCTATCTAACCACGGTAGAACGAACCTAGCTGAGTTTGAACGTTTAATTATGAGCTATGATGAAGTAACCGAGTGTTACAGTATGGCTGGTACGATGGACTTCATGCTTCGTATTATTTCAAAAGGTATTGAAGGTTATGAGCAGTTTGTTCGTGATAATCTATTAAACCTTGAGTTTGTTCAAGAAGTTCACTCAAACGTGACCATGACATGCGTTAAGCGTAGTACGTCTTTACCTCTTTAATCTTTTTCTACTACGTTTTATTTTTCGAAAACGGTTAGTGCTTTTAGGTACTAGCCGTTTTGTTGTTAATAATTGTTAACTTTTGCGGATTTTGCTAGAATTCTGCGCCTTGCCGAAATGCATTCACTATAAAGAGGATCTTAATGTTTAACTTACTCAGCAAAGCGCCAAGCTCTGCTAAAAACGATATTCTATCAGGCCTGACCGTTGCGTTGGCATTGGTACCAGAAGCGGTTGCGTTTGCTTTTGTTGCTAATGTTGAGCCTTTGGTTGGTTTATATGCCGCATTTATTGTTGGCTTAATTACGGCTATTTTTGGTGGTCGTCCAGGTATGATTTCTGGTGCTACCGGTGCACTAGCCGTTGTAATGGTAAGTTTAGTTCTAGATCATGGTGTAGAGTATTTATTTGCAACCGTCTTATTGATGGGAATACTGCAAGTACTCGCAGGTATCTTCAAGCTCGGCAAGTTTATTCGCATGGTTCCGCACCCAGTAATGCTGGGCTTTGTAAATGGTCTTGCGATTGTTATTTTCTTGGCGCAACTGGGTCAATTTAAAGTACCAGACGGTATGGGCGGCCAACAGTGGATGGAAGGGCAAGCACTTTATATTATGCTTGGCTTAGTAGCGTTAACTATGGCTATTATTCATTTCTTACCTAAGCTAACCACTGCTGTACCTTCATCGTTAGCTGCCATTGTAACTGTAACAGCGATTGTGATTGGTTTTGATTTAGAAGCGCGCACTGTACTTGATTTCTTAAAAGGAATGACAGGTAATGAGCAGGCAACGATTGCCGGTGGCTTGCCGGAGTTCCATATTCCTATGGTGCCATTTAATCTTGAAACATTAAAAATTATCTTCCCTTATGCTTTAGTTTTAGCGGCGATTGGCTTAATTGAATCATTATTAACACTGACCTTAATTGACGAAATTACTGAAACCCGTGGTCACAGTAACAAAGAGTGTATTGGTCAAGGTGCTGCAAACATTACCTGTGGTTTCTTCGGTGCAATGGGTGGTTGTGCGATGATTGGTCAATCTATGATCAATATTAACTCGGGCGGTCGCTCACGTTTATCTGGTATTAGTGCAGCATTAATACTGCTAGCATTCATTATTTTTGCAGCCAGCCTCATTGAGATGATCCCACTTGCTGCCTTAGTTGGCGTTATGTTCATGGTTGTACTTGGTACCTTCGAGTGGGCAAGCTTCAAGATGATGAAGCGTGTACCTAAGTCTGATGCTTTTGTTATCGTACTTGTTTCAGGTGTAACCGTAGTAACAGATCTTGCGATCGCGGTATGTGTGGGTGTGATTGTTTCGGCTTTAGTTTTTGCTTGGCAGCATGCTAAACACATTTACACAAGCAATTATATCGATGAGCAAGGCTCTAAAGTGTATGAGCTTCATGGTCCTTTATTCTTTGGTTCGGTTAAGAACTTTGCCGAGTTATTTGATGTTAAAAATGACCCAGAAGACGTGATCATTGAATTTAAACACAGCCGTGTTGCTGATCACAGTGCGATTGAAGCGATTGACAGTCTTGCAGAAAAATACGCAAAAGTCGGTAAGAAACTGCATTTGCGTCATTTAAGCCCTGATTGTATTCAACTATTACACAATGCGCGTGATTTAGTTGAAGTGAATGTGATTGAAGATCCAAATTATAAAGTGGCTTCAGATAAACTAGCTTAAAGATAAAGCAGAGAAAAAGCGAAGGCTGTTGTGGCCTTCGCTTTTTTAATGTCTGAAGAATGCGGTAAGGCTATAAAAAATTAAGATAGGCGGCAGTGCTTTGTTCTCGTGACTATCGGTATAATAAAAATAATTATGAAAGGTAATCTGATATTTTGAATTGGCAATCATTAGTTGATAATCGACAACGCTTTTTCTGGGTTTTGCAAATTGCAGGCTGGATAGGGTATGCGTTAGTTAATTATATCGGCTCAAAAGTATTTGAAATGCGTGATATTTACGTATTTGTTATTGTATTAAACGCTTATGCAGGCTGTTTAATGACAGTACCTTTACGTTATATGTATCGTAAAGTGTGGAATGCCTCACCTTGGGTATTAATGCTTGTCGTTTTTGGTGCTTCCTATGTAACTGGCACATTATGGGCCGTTGTACAAAAATTCAATTTATGGGAAATCTACCGTCACGGTTACCGTCCAAATGAATGGTTTTATTACTTTCAACAAGGGTTAGATTCGGTTTATATCATCCTTTGTTGGAGTGGTTTGTATTTTGGTATTAAGTATTACCAGCTATTGCAAAGTGAGCGACAAAAGGCCCTAAAAGCAACCACTATGGCGCACGAAGCTCAGCTGAAAATGCTGCGCTATCAACTTAATCCGCACTTTTTATTTAATACCCTAAATGCAATCTCAACCTTAATTTTGGTAAAAGAGAACAAAGATGCAAATTTAATGGTGTCAAAATTGAGTGACTTCTTACGATACACACTCAATACCGACCCAATAAAAAAGGTGCCGTTAGAGCAAGAAATTCATGCCCTCATGCTGTACTTAGAAATTGAAAAAGTACGCTTTGATGAACGTTTACAAGTCAATGTAGACGTAAGCGAGCAGGCAAAAGAAGCCTTGGTACCAAGCTTGATCCTCCAACCTATTATCGAAAACTCGATAAAGTATGCGATAGCGCAACTAAATGAAGGTGGTGTGATTGATATTAAAGCACAAGTTTTTGCAAATGAACTATTATTGGAAGTAGGCGATAATGGTCCTGGCACTGAGCTTAAAAATGGCCAACTGGTTAATTCTCAAGGCGTTGGCATAGCTAATACACAGGACCGCTTAAAAACACTTTATGAGAACAACTACTCGTTTGTTCTCTCTGACAATACGCCAAGTGGATTAAAAGTTAATCTGCGCGTTCCGTTTGAAAAGGCTGTTAAGAAATGAGCAAAATTAGAACTTTGATCGTTGACGATGAACCGCTAGCAAGAAAGGGCTTAGCTGTTCGACTTTCTGAATTTGACGATTTAGAAGTCATTCGTTTATGTAGCAATGGTCAAGAAGCAATTGATGAATGCTTATCGGGCAATATTCAATTGGTTTTCTTAGATATTCAAATGCCAAATATGAACGGTTTTGAAGTTGCAAGAGCACTTAGCGAGAGCGTTAATCCATTACCCGCTATTGTGTTTGTAACGGCTTTTGACCAGTTTGCAGTTAAAGCATTCGAGATTCATGCGTTGGATTATATTCTTAAACCAGTCGATGACAACAGACTAAAACAGGCGGTAGAAAAAGTGCATACCTATTTAAAAACGCAACAAGATAACGCCCATAAGAAAAAACTAGCGAGCTTTGTTGCAGGTATTACAGGCAATAATTGCGAAGAAATTTTAAAGAAGTTAGCAACGGGCGATAGCCTTGCTGATCGTCGTTACCCAGAATCATTAGCAGTAAAAGAGCAGGGCGAAATTGTTCGTGTGCCAGTCATTACGATTCAATGGGTTGATGCGGCTGGTGATTATATGTGCCTTCATTGCCAAGATGGGCAAACGCATATCCTTCGTAAAACAATGAAAGAGCTTGAACAAGAGCTTGATCCACAACTATTTGTGCGAGTTCATCGCAGTGCCATTGTTAATACAAAGCAAATTAGCAAACTTGTAACTCAAGTAAGTGGTGAGTATCTTTTAGTGCTAGATAACGGCCAAGAACTAAAAGTAAGCCGTAGCTATCGCGATAAAGTGAAAGCAGCGCTTGCGAGCTAATACCAACCCGCAATAATACTTAATCATTTTGAGGGATCAAACCTGTCGCTAACTGCGTTAAAAATTTCTCATTTAGAACAACTAAATAACGAAATTTTTGCCTTGTAATCAACGAGGTTATATTGCCTCAAAATAGACTACTTAATTAAGCGGATTGGTATAATAGCTATTCAAAATTTAATAAGTTAAAAACAAAAAAGGCGCAATTATTAATTGCGCCTTTTTAATGAAAATTTGTAATAGTTTAAACTGTTACAATCTTCATAGTGTTAGTTGCACCAATCGTTTCCATTGCATCACCGTGAGTTAAAATCACAGTATCACCTGCTACTAGTGAGCCTTGCTCAACAAGAGTGTTTAATGCATCACGTACCATGCTTTCGTCTTCACACTTCGTTGAATCAAAGAATACAGGATAAACACCACGGTAAAGTGCTGTTTGGCCCAGCGTACTTGGATGACGTGATAATGAATAAATTGGTAAACCAGAGCTGATGCGCGACATCAATTTAGCTGTGCTACCTGATTCAGTCAGAGTCACAATTGCTTTAACAGAATCTAAGTGGTTAGCTGCATACATCGCAGATAATGCAATTGATTCAGCATTTGATGAAAAACGGCTGTCTAAACGGTGCTTAGAAACGTGCGTTTCTTTTTGTGATTCAGCACCTAAACAAACGCGAGCCATAGTCGCTACGGTTTCTTCAGGGTAGTCACCAGCAGCTGTTTCAGCAGATAACATAACTGCATCAGTACCATCTAATACGGCGTTTGCTACGTCCATAACCTCTGCACGTGTTGGCATAGGGTTATCGATCATAGATTCCATCATTTGTGTTGCAGTCACAACTGTACGGTTAAGTGAACGAGCACGGCTAATGATAAGCTTTTGTTTACCAACAAGCGCCGCATCACCAATTTCAACACCTAAGTCACCACGCGCAACCATCACTGCGTCAGAAGCAAGTACGATATCATCAATTGCTTCAACAGTTTCAACGGCTTCTGCACGTTCGATTTTTGCTAATAGTTGTGCGTTTGAGCCAGCAGCTTCTGCTAAAGAGCGAACATAACGCATGTCATCACCACTGCGTGGGAATGAAACAGCAATATAATCAACGCCAATCTCAGTGGCAGTAATTAAATCTTCTTTATCTTTATCAGTGAAAGCAGGGGCTGTTAAACCACCGCCTAAACGGTTGATACCTTTGTTATTTGAAAGTACGCCACCAACAGTAACAGTTGTGTGGACTAGGTCACCGTCAACGCTATCTACTGTCAATTGAATTAAACCGTCGTTTAATAACAGTAAGTCGCCTGTTTTAACGTCGTTAGGTAGCTCTTTATAGTCGATACCTACTGCATTAACGTCGCCTTGGCCTTTTTCCATTTTCGCATCAAGGGTAAATTTTGCGCCAACTTCTAGGTTTACTTTACCGTCTTTGAAGGTTGATACACGAATTTTAGGACCTTGTAAGTCTGCAAGGATAGCAACGTGTTTGCCTAAACGCTTAGCAATGCTGCGTACCGCTTCAGCGCGGTCTTTATGATCTTGTGCTACGCCATGTGAGAAGTTCAAACGAACCACATTTGCACCTGCACGAATAATTTTTTCTAGGTTGTTATCGCGATCGGTTGCCGGTCCAAGGGTCGCAACAATTTTTGTGCGTCTTAGCATCAAATTCTCCTGTGCGCTCAAATATATTAAGCGAATTGATGGTTATCTATTAAAATGTCGTGCCATAAACCTTTCATATAGGCTTATACATAAGCACAATGTAGAACTCATAAGTAAAAAATGATTGTTTTTACTTATGAGAATCTGGCTCTTTGTATTAATTATAGAGTATACAAAGTGTGAATGACGTTATTATGACACCGGTGTCAGGTAGCGTCAATACACATACCTTTTTAAAGGGTATTATAAAAATCTGGTCCGATGCCTTGGTTATTTTGATATACTGAGGGCCAACGTCGCTTCATGATTTCGATGATTTATCTCAAGTTGGCTGTCAAGCTCGCATTTTTGGGCTGCTTGGGTATAATGCGCGCGTAATTATTTTGATTAACTAACCAATAGTTGTTACCGAGGAGGACACTAAATGCAAGTTGCATTAGTAGGGTTAGGCGTTATGGGTAAAAATCTTGCCCTCAACCTGATTGAAAAAGGGCTGACATTAGTAGCTTACGATAAAAACCCAGATGCGGGTGCCGAGTTACTAAGCTGTGCGAAAGCATTAGGTTTGGCAGACCGTTTACATATTGTGTCTGATTTAAATGATATGGTTAGACGCTTAGAGCCGCCTCGTTCGATTCTTCTTTTAGTTCCTGCTGGTGAATTGGTTGATAAAGTATGTACAGAGCTTGCAGAAGCAGGTGTTGACTGTGATGACATTATCGTAGATTGCGGCAACAGTAACTACAAAGACGGCATTAGCCGTAAACTTAAATATCAAAACAAATTTGAATTTGCCACTATGGGTATTTCTGGCGGTGCAGAAGGCGCACGTCACGGCCCTGCAATGATGGCAAGTGGTTCAGAAGGCGGCTGGGAGCGTGTTGAGCCGTGGTTTGAAAAAGTAGCGGCAAGCTACAAAGGTGAGTCGTGTTTTGCACGTGTAGGCCAATCTGCAAGTGGTCACTTTGTGAAAATGGTGCATAACGGTATTGAATATGCGCTAATGCAATTAATTGCAGAAATGTATCAACTATTACGTTTAGGTACTAATCGTTCACCAAAAGAAGTGGCTGACATTTTCAATGAATGGTCCGAAGGCACTTTAAATAGCTACTTACTGTCAATTTCAAGCCATATCTTGAGCCTTGAAACGACAGAAGGCGAGCCGCTAGTTGATTTAATCGACAATAAAGTTGGCGCGAAAGGCACGGGTTTATGGACTGCACAAAATGCCCTAGAGCTTGGTATTGCTGTGCCATCACTCGTTGCGGCTGTTCAAGCTCGTCACTTAACAAATACGTGTGATACGCATGCTGCTAAAGAAATGACTTACGCTGCTAAAGCAACTGATACCGTTGATTTAGACTTAGCAGAGCTAAAAGATGCATTCACATTGGCAAGTTTACTTGCTTATCGTCAAGGTTTAGCACTTATCAAAGGTGCGTCTCGTGCGCATCAGTGGAAAGTTGATCTTTCTAAAACGCTACAAACGTGGCGCGCTGGCTGTATCATTCGTGCTGATTACTTAGACAATGTCGCTGAAGGTGTAGAATTTATTGATTCTATGCAGCGTGAATCAGCAGCATTACGTAAAGTAACGGGTGCAGCAGTTGCATCTGGTCTTGCATTCCCAGTGTTAACTGCAACGCAAACTTACATTGCGACGTTAACAACACCAAGTAATGGCCACCTTGTGCAAGCACAACGTGACTACTTCGGTGAGCATGGTATTAAAACTCACAGTGGTGAGATTTGCCATTTAACAGATTTAGTTGAGATTGACGAAAAAGTTCGTTAATTATCAAAAAGCATAAAAAAGGCACCAATTGGTGCCTTTTTTGTATTTGTTGTATTAACGACTTAGCTCACCGCGCAGGTTGTCTTGCATCAAATGGCGAATTGTTTCTACTTCAAGCTTTTGACTAAATAAGTAGTGTAACTTGGTCAAACAGGCTTCTAATGTCATATCGTAGCCACTGATCACACCACAATTTAATAAGGCATTACCGGTTGCATAACCGCCCATATTAACTTGGCCTTTTAAGCACTGCGTTAGATTTATAATCACCATACCGCGTATGCTTGCATCATTAAGAATGTCTAAGAAAGCTGGATCTTGTGGGGCATTACCCACGCCAAAACTTAATAACACAAGTGCTTTGATGTCGTCATTAACTAAACTTTTCACCACTTTTGGGCTGATCCCAGGATAGAGATAAAGCACACCAATTGGCTGTGGCGTGATATTCGATACCTGTAGTTCGTTATCAACATAAGGGCTAAGTTGCCCTTTAATAAGCTGAATATTAATTCCTGACAGTGCTAATGGTTCAAGGTTCGGTGATGCAAAGGCATCAAAGCCATCAGCATGGGCTTTTGTTGCACGGTTACCACGGAATAACTGGTTATTAAAAAACAGGCTTACTTCAGCAATTGGGTAATTTGCGGCTAAATACATGGCATTAAGTAAGTTTACTTGGCCATCAGAACGAAGTTGCGACAATGGAATTTGTGAGCCTGTCACAATCACAGGTTTTGTCAGGTTTTCGAACATGAAAGACAAAGCAGAAGCTGTATAGGCCATAGTATCGGTACCATGCAGAACCACAAAGCCATCATAGTCTTGGTATTTACTCTTAATATCGTCAGCAATTAATTGCCAGTGGGCAGGGGACATATCTGAAGAATCAATGAGCGGGCAATATTCGTGAATATCAAACAAAGGCATTTCATCACGATTAAACTCTGCATTATTGACCACTGTTTCGGTTAAAAAACCTTCTGCCGGAACATAGCCACGGCTCGATTTTTTCATACCGATAGTACCACCCGTATAGGCGATATATATACGTTTACGTTTCATAAAAAAAGCCCAGTTAAATAACTGGGCTTAGTATACCTAAAATCGCTTAGCTAAGTAACTTATTGAATTACATTACACACTAAACAACGAGCGTAAACGCCTTGTGGATCGTTGTAATCTTTTAGATTATCGATCTCACTACTTAACTGATTAATAAGGCTTTGTAAGTTAGCTTGTGTTGCGAGTACTGATTGTGATGAATCAGACTTAGCAAAGAAGCTCTTAACAGCCGCGGTGCCAAAGATATCTTGCAGCATTTGCTCTTGTGGTGTTAATGACTGTTTGATGGTCTTAACATCATAATGATTAAGCTTAGCAAGCTCAGCTGCCGCCTTAATTGCATCTTGCTTATCGCCAAGTTTATCAACTAAACCTAGTTCTTTCGCTTGAGTTGCAATCCATACACGGCCTTGGGCAATTTTATCAACTTGCTCAGGCGTCATGTTACGTGCTTCAGCCACTACATTTAAAAAGCGTTTATATGCATTTTCAACGCTCATTTGAATGATGTCTGACATTTTCTCGTCAAGTGGGCGTGCAATAGAGAAGCCAGCAAGGTCAGTTGTTGCAACACCATCTGAGTAAATACCTAATTCAGCCATGGTATTTTCAAACGTCATGAAAGTACCGAATACACCAATTGAACCAGTAATTGTGCTAGGAGCTGCCCAAATTTCATTGGCTGCAGATGCAATCCAGTAACCACCTGATGCAGCCACTGAGCTCATTGATGCGATAACCGGTTTTCCTGCTGCCTTAAGTGCTAATACTTCAGCGCGGATAACTTCAGAAGCAAACATACTACCGCCACCTGAATCGATTCGTAGTACAACGGCTTTCACTTTGTCATCAAGACGCGCTTTACGAAGTAGGGCTGCAGTAGAGTCACCACCAATTTCGCCCGCTTTACGCTCGCCATCGACAATGGTGCCTTTAGCTACAACGACAGCTACTTTTTCAGTAATTGGGTTATCGAACTCAACAGGCGGTTTTACCAGCGATAAATACTCACGGAAGCTTACTTGCTTAAAGGTTTTACCTGTTTCTTCTGCACCGACTAACTCAATAAGTTGTTGGCGAATTTGTTGTGATGTTTTTAAAGAATCAACCCACTGATTATTTAGCGCGTATTGGCCCGAGTTACCATCCACTGCTTGCATTTTTGCAAGATAAACATCCATATCTTCATCGAAATTACTTTCATCGAATGGACGGCTTGCTGCAACGTCAGTTTTGTACTCGTTCCAAAGTGCAGTTAACCAAACGCTGTTCGCTTCTTTTGCCGCATCTGACATATCATTACGAATGAATGGTTCAACCGCTGATTTATAAGTACCCACACGGAAAATATGTTGAGTCACTTTTAACTTTTCAAGTGCATCTTTGAAGTAAAGCGGGAACATACCGTAGCCTTCAATGCTCACACCACCATATGGGTGCATAGAAACTTCATTGGCATGGGCAGCAATATAATATTGTGCTTGTGTATAGTAGTAGCCCGTTGCAATAACTTGCTTGCCTGCCTCTTTAAACGCATCAATTGCTTTAGTTATTTGTTTTAGCTTATTGATGTGAGCACTTGGCATTTTTTGTAGATCAAGAAGCATCACACTGATGCGATCATCTTTAGTTGCTTCGTTGATCACTTCAATGACATCATCAAGAAGAATTTCTGATGGTGCTTCTTTACCCATAGTTGCATCGTTGATTGCTGCTTCTACAGGATCAACATAGGTTTTTTCTTCAACAATAGGGCCATTTAAGTTTAGGCGTAGCACGGTTCCGTCTGCTACTTTTACTTGGTCTTCTTCACCTGTGATGGCAACAAAGAAGAGTATTACTAGTAATAGAAATAATATGTTTAGGACCAAACGGCGGGAAAAATTAATCCCGGTCCAAATGCCTTTAAATATCTTTGCTAGCAAAATAAATCCTTAATTCAGTACAGCTTAGTAGTGAACTCATCTTAGCTTAGAATAACTTTAAAATTAACTGTTAAATAGTAACAGAGTGTTTAAAACAATAATTTGCTACCGATTAATTAGCAGTGAAAAGTTGATTATTCTAAGTTATTGCCGCAGAATCTATTTCAAATAGAGGTTCGACCAGTTAACGGGGCACACAATGTTAGAACAAAAATTACAATTACCGCATACCGAACTTCGTAATCGTTTGGTTATGGGATCAATGCATACTGGCTTAGAAGAAGGCTGGCATAACCGCAAACGCTTACGTGCATTCTACGAGGCACGTGCCAAAGGCGGCACGGGTTTAATCATTACAGGTGGCTACAGCCCAAATATTCGTGGCAAGCTATCTCCGTTCGCATCAACATTTAATTCATTTTATGATGTGATCAAACACAAAGCATATACTGATGCGGTGCATCAACATGGCGGAAAAATTTGCTTACAATTATTGCATGCAGGTCGCTATGCGTATCATCCATTCAATCAAGCACCAAGCTCAATTCAGGCACCTATTAATCCATATAAACCTAAAGAAATGTCGTTAGGGTCGATTAAAAAAACCATCAAAGACTTTGCTAACTCAGCAAAAATGGCTGAAAAAGCAGGTTATGACGGTGTTGAAATCATGGGTTCTGAAGGTTATTTGATTAATGAATTCATGGCTAACCACACCAATAAAAGAACAGACAACTATGGAGGTAGTTTAGAAAACCGCATGCGCTTGGCTGTTGATATTGTTAAAGCTGTTCGCGCTAAAGTCAGTCAAAAGTTCATTATTGTATTTCGTTTGTCTGTAATGGATTTAATTCCTAATGGATCAACGCCTGATGAAGTAAAGCAACAAGCCCTGGCACTTGAACAAGCTGGCGTTGATATCTTTAACACCGGTATTGGTTGGCACGAGGCTCGTGTACCAACGATTGCCAGTATGGTCCCAGCAGGTGCATTTAAAGAAGCATCGAAACGCTTAAAAGATACGGTATCAGTGCCAGTGATCGCGGTTAACCGTATTAACACGCCAGAAATTGCCAATGGAATTTTAGAAGCAGGCGAGTCTGATTTAATTTCGATGGCACGTCCTTTATTAGCAGATCCAGAGTTTTTCAATAAGTACGTTAATAATAAGTCTGAACAAATCAATATTTGTATTGGTTGTAATCAGGGCTGCTTAGACCATGTGTTTAAAAATAAACGTGCCACCTGTTTGGTTAACCCACAAGCGGCTTTTGAGTTAGATTACAGCCTTGAGAAAGCACCATCTTCTCGATTAGTTCTGGTTGTGGGTGCTGGCCCTGCTGGCCTTGCTGCAAGTTGTTACTTAGCAGCGAAAGGTCACAAAGTGACTTTAATTGAACGTAAAGAACAAATGGGTGGCCAATTTAATTTAGCCATGCAAGTGCCGGGTAAAGAAGACTTTAACCATACCCTTAACTACTTTACTAATGAATTAAAGCGTTTAAATGTCGATTTACAGCTTGGTACTGAATTTACTGACAATATGCTTAATCAATACGATGATGTGGTTTTTGCAACAGGCGTACGTCCGCGCGAAGCCAAAATCGAATGCAGTGATGGCAAACGTGTATTTGCTTACGATGAGGTCATTCGTGGTGAAGTAGAACTCGGTGAGAAAATTGCGATTCTAGGTGCAGGTGGTATCGGTTTTGATATGGTTGCCTTTTTAAGTGAACACAAAGGACAAACAATTGAGCAGTTCAAAACTCAATGGGGTATTGAATGCGAAGCTAGGCCTGAAAAAGACAACCGCCAAATTTATATGCTTAAGCGAAGTGCAGGACGTTTTGGTAGTGAACTGGGTAAAACAACGGGTTGGATCCACCGTCAAGTTGCCAAACAACACGGTGTTAAACAAATCGCTGAGTGCCAATATCTAAGCTTTGATAAGCAAGGTTTGAAGATAACGGTAAAAGGTAAAGAGCAAATTCTCGATGTTGATACTGTGATTGCTTGTATTGGTCAGGTGTCAAATACTGAAACGTTCGACAATCAAACCGAAAACACTAAAGTACACGTTATTGGTGGCGCAAAACTAGCTGCTGCTATCGATGCTAAACGTGCTATTTTTGAAGCGTTACAAGTCGCTCGTAAAATTTAATTGAAAGAAAACTAGAAAACGTGCGGTCTGTGTGATTAATCTATTTAGTCACGAGACCGCTATGTTGAACACACACCTAATACCCCTTTACCAACACACCTTAAAGAAACTGCACTTTTTAGATGGACTACCGAATCTATTAATTCGCTTGATTTTAGCCCCAGTGATGATCATTGCAGGCTTTAATAAGCTTGCTTTAAGCGGTGATGTTACTCATCTTTATCAATACTTTTTAGCATCTGAAGATATTGTTGCATGGTTTGGAAATAGTGACTGGGGTTTAGGCCTACCCATGCCCTCTGTATTGGCCTTTTTAGCTGCATGGACTGAGTTTTTAGGGGGGATCTTTATATTATTGGGTTTATTTACTCGTTTAACCGCAATTCCTTTGATGATCACCATGCTGGTTGCAGCAACAACAGTACATGCCAGTAATGGCTGGTTTGCTGTAACACCTACCGATGCCAGCACCAGCCCAGCGAGAGTACTCAATTGGCTTGCAATACCTGGTAGTGAAGCTAGCCTAGTTAATTCTGATGAAGCCAGCGAAAGATTAACCAAAATGCGTGAGTTGCTAGAAACGCATGGTTATACAGAGTACCTTTATGCGAAAGGGAAACCTGTGATCTTAAATAATGGTATTGAGTTTTCTGCCATATATTTTGTTATGTTATTGAGTTTATTTTTTACAGGGGGTGGTCGTTACGTTAGTTTAGATTATTGGTTAACTAGAAAAGTATCGAATAGCTTTCTTGCTCATAAAGATAAATGATAAGCTTGGGTTTTCTGCCCCGATTATTAAGGGGCGTCGTACTTAAGCATTTACGGAATATTCATGGACGCTTTAACGCTATTACAAACTCGACAATCAGATCCTCGCCTTATCGCACCTGGACCTACTGCAGAACAACTTGAAATTATTAAGCGAGCGGCCATTAAAGTGCCTGATCATGGCTGTATTGCGCCTTGGCGATTTATTGTCGTTGAAGGCGATGCACGTAATAAATTAGGCGATATCTATCATCAGGCCGCTGTTGCTGAAAACCAAGATGATAGAACCATTGAGCGCGCTAAAGAACTACCGCTGCGATCTCCGATGATGATCATTGCCATTGCAGATGTAACTGAAAACCTAAAAGTGCCACGTATTGAACAAGTACAAAGTGCAGGCTGCGCTGTACTTGCAATGCAACAAGCGGCATTCGCCCAAGGTTTAGGGGGTATTTGGCGCACAGGTTATTTTGCACAGAGCCCAGCTGTTAAAGCGGCACTCGGTTGTAAAGAACAAGATGAGATTGTTGGTTACCTCTATTTAGGTACGCCAGAAATAGACATTAAAAAACCTATCAGACACAAGCCAGAGACGTTTTTTGAGAATTTATAAATAGTAGGAACTTTTTTGCAGTTAAGCAGTCAGAGACTATTAAGCTTACTTATGTTAGTTTTTTTAGATTTAGCTTAGCTGTAAGAAGCGCACGGATGCAAAAAACGAAATAATTCTTCTTCAGTGTGTTTTTTAATCGGTTATTTTTTGTTAACGTATGGAAAGTCTTAAAAAAATAACGATAAAGAAGACGAGAACAATGGGAAACTTATTTTTACGTGAAAAAGAAAATTGGTTCGCTTGGTCAATTTGGGGCTTAGTTGGCGCTGTTGTCACATTTTTTGTTGCCATGTCTACAAAACAACCTCATTACCTTGGCTTGTCTGCTGTAGTGGTATTACTTCTATTGACATGGTGGATGCAAAGCACTAAACGTTTCGATTTCGGCCGCGCTTTTAAAATTTGTTGCTACGTTTTAACGATCACCTGCTTACCCGCCTTCGCATTAGTTATTGTACCGAGTTATAACCTCAATAAAATTGACGTAATAGTGCAGGGCTCAGGTTTTGCAATTGTTAGTTTAATTGTTTGTTTAGTTTGCTCTTTAATCGCAAAGCGTCCGAAGCAGTACTATTAAAAATACTTTTTTAAAGTTTTTTACATTTAAGGCTTTACAACGAACGCAGTAAACACTATTATGCGCGCCGTACGGAGAGATGGCAGAGTGGTCGAATGCACCGGTCTTGAAAACCGGCAGGGGTTTGTAGCCCCTCTAGGGTTCAAATCCCTATCTCTCCACCATTATTTAGAAAAACCGCCTTTAGGGCGGTTTTTTGCTATCTGGAGATAAGTAATGTCAGCAAGCGAGTCTTCTTCTACACTAATGCGCATTGTTAAACATGTTCTGCTTTGGTGTATCTTTTCTTATTTTTATCACAGCGGGATCAATGTACTTGTAGCTATGGCCCATGATGCCCAGCCTGATTACGGGCTAATATCTTCAATCGCTTATGGTATTGGGTTTAATGTGTTAGTAGGGCACCTTATTGGCAAATACGACAAGCATTGGCCTGTCATTGCTGCATGTGTGATTTCGATTGTGGGTCTTATTGCTGTGCCTTTAATTATGTTAGGCAAAGATGGTTTAATGAGCGGCTTTTTTATTGCTTCGATGATCGCTACATTACCTGTTGCGACATTTGTAATTGATAAAATAAAGCAGCGAATTAGTGCAAACACTGAGCAAACGCAGTAAAACTAGGCGATATTCGTTGTTTTTTTATGTTAGTATGAGCACGTCTTTTAACTAAATAAACGTGAATTAAAACATGTCAGATAATTTTACAACAGACGCTGAAAAAGCAAGTTACGGTATTGGTTTACAAATGGGTGAGCAATTAAAAGCGAATCCATTCGAAGGTTTAAACTTAAATTCTGTATTTGAAGGTATGAAAGACGCATACACTGGTAATGATTTCCAAGTTGAAATCCCAGAAATTCAAGCAGCTTTTGAGAAAATCAACGCTGAGATCCAAGCTCGTCGTGAAGAAGAAGCTAAAGTTCTTGCAGCTGAAGGTATTGCATTCTTAGAAGAAAATGCAAAACGTCCTGAAGTAACAGTAACTGAATCAGGTCTTCAATACGAAGTACTGACTGAAGGCGACGGTGAAAAACCAACTGCAGATTCAACTATCCGTGCACACTACCACGGTACATTAATCAACGGTACAGTATTTGACAGCTCATACGAGCGTGGTCAACCAGCTGAATTCCCAGTTGGCGGTGTAATCAAAGGTTGGACTGAAGCAGTGCAAATGATGGGTACTGGTTCTAAGTGGCGTTTATACGTACCACACGAACTTGCTTACGGTGAGCGCGGTGCTGGTGCAGCAATCGCTCCTTTCTCAACGTTAATCTTTGACGTTGAGCTATTAGAAATCATCTAATCGATTTCAAATAGACATAAAAAAACCTGCTTTAAGCAGGTTTTTTTATGTCTGAACCAAATAGCTAATTAGCTATTTGATTCAGCGTATTCTTTACACGCAGCAGTGTCTTCACATTCACCATATAGGTAAAGAGAGTGGTTCGTCAGTTTAATACCATTCTCTGTTGCGATTTCTTCTTGACGACGTTCAATAGTGTCGTCTTCAAACTCAACTACCTTACCACATTTTAGGCACACTAAGTGGTCATGGTGAGTGCTACCTGATAATTCAAATACTGACTTGCCGCCTTCGAAGTGGTGGCGAGATACAATACCTGCATCATCAAATTGGTTAAGAACACGGTAGACAGTTGCAAGACCAATCTCTTCGCCTTTGTCTAAAAGAATTTTATAGACATCTTCAGCGCTGATGTGTTGGTTGTCTGGAGATTGTAGAATCTCTAAAATTTTAATACGTGGCAAGGTTACTTTTAACCCTGCTTTTTTTAATTCCAAGTTGTGATCAGTCATTCAATCTGTCTCAATTTTATTTAGTTATACTAGGCATCATCAAGATGCACACGACACATTAGCAACTATTAGAATAACGTGCCTAGTTACTAAGTGCAAAGAACAATTCGTCTATTTGCCGATTTTTCAAACAAAAATGAACTGGTTGTGCATCTTTACATCAGCTAGTAAATGCGAGTAGTACTTGTTATTAATCAGCAAGTTCCGCTAAACACATTTCGTCATAAACCTGAGCACACCAGTCTTTAACACGCTTTTCAGTAAGCTCTGGTTGACGGTCTTCATCAATACCAAGGCCAACAAAGTTGCTGTCATCTACGAGTGCTTTTGAAGCTTCGAAGTCGTAGCCTTCAGTTGACCAATGGCCCACTACGATTGCGCCACGCTCAGTAACGATATCGTTAATCATGCCCATTGCATCTAAGAAGTACTCTGCATAGTCTTCTTGGTCACCGCAGCCGAAAATAGCAACAAGTTTACCTTCGAAGTCAACTTCTTCTAATTCAGGGAAGAAATCATCCCAGTCACATTGAGCTTCACCGTAGTACCAAGTTGGAATACCGAATAACAATAAATCGAATTCAGCAATCTCTTCTTTAGAACTTTTTGCAATGTCGTGAACAGCTACAAGCTTTTTACCTAATTCTTTTTGAATCATTTTAGCTACGTGTTCAGTATTGCCTGTGTCACTTCCGAAAAAAATACCTACGCTTGACATGGATTTAAAACCTTCTATCTATCAATAGCCAATCTTTCTTGTAAAATTGTTTCAATCAACGCGCTACGGCTAATATTCTGCGCATCTGCCATATCGCTTAATGCTTGATATAACTGTGATGAAACCTTAAATTCTACACGCTTTAAACCACGTGCTTTATCTCGTTTTATTTGATTACGTTTATTTACTTTTAATTGCATATCGCGAGGTAGGGGATTTGTTTTCGGCCTACCTGGACGCTTTTCGTATTCAAATAAATCGGGTGTTGTTCTATCTGTTTCTGACTTTGCCATGTCTAGCCTACACCTGCGCCTTGCCAGAAGACTTGAATAAGTCCTTTCGCTATAAACCCAGAACAGCCTAAAAATAGCACTAACCAAACGATGTATCGGCCAAATCGTGGTACATCACCTTTTTTAAGGACGTCTTGAATTGCCATTCCAATAAAAAAGAAAATACCGGCTAAGCCAAAATACAACCCTAAGGTATCAAATTCGTTAATTAACTGACTGACCATCAACGTATAAACCTTTAAATTAAACGGCGCGTACTATATCACACAAATTTGTAATAATTTAGTGCGCACGATCAAAAACAGCGAATTTAATCAGCTCTATTAATGAGCTAAAAAATCGCTGATTGCTTTATTAACAGCAAGTGGTTTTTGGGCATGTAGCCAGTGACCAGCACCATGAATAATTTTTGCTTTTGCATTAGGGAACAACGCCATAATAGCAGGGCGGTGCTCTGCTAAAATGTAGTCAGAATCATTACCTTTAATGAACAAAGTATCACATAAACAAGAATCATTTTCACTAACTTGCGCTAAAATATTTTCATATTGCTGGTATAAAACAGCTAAATTAAAGCGCCATTGATAGTGACCTTCATCATTTTTAGCAAAGCTTTTTAATAAAAATTGACGTACGCCCATTTCCTCAATGTGCTTGGCAAGTATTTCATCAGCCGATTTTCTATCTTTGATATTAGACTGTGCAACTTCGTTTAGGCCTGCAAATATGGCACTGTGGCGAGGGTTATTAGCAACAGGAGAAATATCTAACACGACAAGCTTATCGATTAGTGAAGGGTGATTAAGTGCTAATTGCATGGCCACTTTGCCACCCATTGAATGACCTATGATGTGCGCTTTACTAATAGTTAGATGTTCAAGTAACTCACTGACATCTTTTGCCATAGCATGATAATTCATGGTATCGCTATGGAATGATTTACCGTGGTTACGTAAATCGATATTCGTTACACGATAATTTTCAGCTAATGCTTTTGCGATTACATTGAGGTTTTCAAGTGAGCCAAACAAACCGTGGATCAATACAACGTCTGAACCTTGACCCATTTGTTGGTAGTTTAATAGCATTTTCAACTCCTATTTTTAATGGCAGTATTTTGCCTAGTGAAATTACAAAATGCAAAACATAGAGAATTGCTGCGAGCTTAGGTATAATCATTGAGAACTTTTAAAATGTGACCCGTAAAGACAGGAATAACATGAAAAAAATCGACATAGACGACGAGTTATATCAATACATTGCAAGCAACACGCAAAGTATTGGTGAAAGTGCATCAACCATTTTGCGTCGTTTATTAAACCTCTCTGATGGCACCAATGCCCCAGTTGAAACAACTACTAAAACTGAACAAGAAACCCCAGTTGTTGAAGTACAAGAACAAGCAGAACAAGAATCAAGCCCTGAACCAAGCAACGAAAATGTTGAAGAGGCTGCAGAAACTGTCACAGCATCGACACAAGTGAAAGGTAATGTGTTTAATGTATTAAACAAAGAAGAGCTGGCAATGCAAAAAGGTGTTGTTGGTCGATTCTTATTTATACTTGCTGCTTTATATAGAACGCATAAAAAAGATTTTGCTAACGTGCTTGAAATTAAAGGCCGTGATCGAGTTTATTTTGCCACAAGCAAAGAAGCACTTCTGGAGAGCGGTAGCAGCATGAATCCAAAAAATATCACTGATACTGAGTATTGGGTGATGACAAATTCAAATACAACCAGAAAAAAAATGATGCTTCACGAAGTAGCACTGTGCTTAGGTTACAGCGCAGATGAAGCAGAAAAAATTCGTGATTACTTATAATCCATAAGGAAATAATATGGCGATTCATCCAGATGCAGGTAAACCTGCACCGCAATCAAGCTTAGTGAATGTACCAAAACTGATCTCGGCTTATTACTTAAATGAACCAGACCTAGAACAAAACCCAGAGCATTGTGTTGCTTTTGGTACATCTGGCCATCGTGGTTGTTCGTTCGATGTAAAATTTAATGAATCGCATATTTTAGCGATCACTCAAGCAATTTGTGATTACCGTAAAGAAAACAATATTTTTGGCCCACTTTTCTTAGGTAAAGATACACATGCATTGAGTGAAGCAGCTTTTAACTCTGCTATTGAAGTACTTGTTGCAAACGAAGTGCAAGTCATTGCACAAGAAAATGACGATTACACGCCAACGCCGGTAATCAGTCATGCTGTTGTTTGCCATAACAAAGAAAACCCAAATGAACTTGCTGATGGTATTGTGGTAACACCTTCACATAACCCGCCAGAAGACGGTGGTTTTAAATATAATCCGCCAAATGGTGGCCCTGCAGATACTGATGTTACTAAGTGGATTGAAGACAGAGCAAATCAATTACTTTTAGAAGACTTAGTTGAAGTAGAGTTATTTCCATATGCTAAAGCATCACGTTCTGGTTTTATTAAGTACCAAGACTTAATTACCCCTTATGTTGATGACTTAGTTAATATCGTTAATCTAAAAGCAATTAGCGATGCGAAAATCAAAATTGGTGTGGATCCACTTGGTGGCTCTGGTATCAACTTTTGGCCAGTCATTGCAGAAAAATATAATTTAGACTTAACGGTCGTAAATGAATCTGTTGACCCAACATTTTCGTTCATGCCTTTAGATAAAGACGGCAAAATCCGTATGGATTGTTCATCACCTTATGCAATGACAAACCTTATTGCATTAAAAGATGACTATGATATCGGTATTGGTAACGACCCTGATTATGACCGCCATGGTATTGTTACGCCTGACGGCTTAATGAATCCAAATCACTTTTTAGCAGTTGCGATTGACTACTTATTAAATAACCGCGAATGGTCAAAAGAGGTCGCAATTGGTAAAACGCTGGTATCGAGCGGCATGATTGATAAAGTGGTTGCACGTAATAACCGCGAAGTAAAAGAAGTACCGGTAGGCTTTAAATGGTTTGTTGAAGGCTTAAGCAAAGGTACCCTTGCTTTTGGTGGTGAAGAAAGTGCAGGGGCGTCATTCTTACGCTTTGATGGTACAGTTTGGAACACTGATAAAGATGGTTTCATCTTAGGTCTACTTGCTGCAGAGATTTTAGCTGTAACAGGTAAAACACCATCACAGCTTTATAAAGAACTTGAGCAAGAGTTCGGTGCGCCTATTTATAAACGTATTGATGCGCCAGCTAATGCAGAACAAAAATCACGTTTAAAAGCGTTATCAGCGGATGATGTAACTGCAAGTACCTTAGCGGGTGATGCCATTACGCAAAAACTAACCCATGCTCCTGGTAATAACGCTGCTATCGGCGGTTTAAAAGTTGTTACTGAAAACGGTTGGTTTGCTGCACGCCCATCTGGCACTGAAGACATCTATAAAATTTACCTTGAATCATTCAAAGGTGAAGAACATTTAGCATTATTAGAAAAAGAAGCGAAAAAGCTGGTTGATTCAGTAATTAGCTAATTCCTCTTTTACCTATTAAAACGGCTGAGTTTCTCAGCCGTTTTTGTATTCTACTCTCACGCATTTTTAGGATAGAACAATGAGCTATTCAACTCCTTCATATCTCGAACAATTAAAAAGTACTGGCGACTTTTTAACCCTTACTCGTAACAATGAATTTTCACTCGAACCTTGTGCATTTACCCTTGAAAACGGTACTGATGTCACTGTTCACGACACGGGTATCATTGAGTTTCAACCTGCGCAGCAGACAAACAAAGATATTGTACTTTCAAGTGCGGTACATGGTAACGAAACTGCGCCAATTGAAATCTGCGATCAATTAATCAAGTCAATCGTTACAGAACAACTTACCTTGCAGCAGCGTGTACTGTTTATTTATGGTAATCCTAAATCTATTAATATCGGTAAGCGTTTTGTAGATGAAAACTTAAACCGTTTGTTTAATGGTCATCATACTGTAGAAGGCATTGCTTCAAACCCTGAGCGAGTTCGTGCAAAGCTACTTGAAGACGTGGTTACTGATTTCTTTGCTAGAGGCAACCAGGACAGTGAGCGTTTTCATTATGATCTTCACACAGCAATTCGTGGCTCTAAAAATGAAAAGTTTGCAGTCTATCCTTTCTTACATGGTAAACCGTGGAAAAAATCACAACTGCAATTTTTACTTAGCTGTGGCGTAAACACGGTACTAATGATGAAATCAGCGGCAACTACCTTCAGTTACTACTCGTCGTTTGTACATGGAGCTGACTCATTTACGGTAGAACTTGGCCAAGTAAAACCATTTGGCGAAAACGACATGTCGCGATTTGAGAAAACCAAACAAACCTTAATTGCATTAATTAGTCAAAAATCTGTTGAATATAAAGGATTCAATGCAGAAGATTTCGAGTTGTTTTCTGTATATAGAACAATAAACCGTACTTGCGAAGACTTTAGTTTTCCATTTGCTGATGATGTGGAAAATTTCACCGGTTTCGCAAAGGGCGAATTAATGGCAACTGATGGTCAGACCAGATATGAAGCGGAAGTAGACGGTGAAGCTATTATCTTCCCAAACGCTGATGTAGCCTTAGGTCAGCGCGCTTTGCTTACCGTTATTCCAATGCAAGTTGATAGCAACTTTATTTAAAATCTCTGCATTAACATCCATCTAAATTTAGTTAACTATATGATTGTAAAGAATTTATCTTGTTGTATAGTTAACTTTCCATGCGTTTTTAGCCATTTGTCATCTATTCGTCTATGATTAGTTGAATAACAACTTACGTTAACGTAAAGTGACGGCAGTTTAATTTAATTAGATTGAATATTGCGCAAACTTTATCCTTACAGCTCATGCTGATAAAAATATAATTAAGGGCAGTAGCGTAGGTTTCTGACAACGAAAGAAGGTAGGTTATGAGTAATCCAAATAACGTATCGCTAAACATTAATCATGAACTGTCATTTATTGATGGTCACGCATTAACGATCCCTACATTAAGTATTCTTAATGAGGAAGGCGACATCTACGAAGGTGCAACCGCACCTGATATCGACAAAGCAACGGCAATCCGTCTATATGAAACAATGCGTTTTATTAGAGCACTTGATGAGCGTATGCAAGCAGCACAGCGTCAAGGCCGTGTTAGCTTTTATATGCAATGTCTAGGCGAAGAAGCGGCTGTAACAGCATCAGCTGCAGCGCTTGATCAAAACGATATGATCATGGCCCAATACCGTGAGCAAGCAGCTTTACGTTATCGTGGTTTTAGCCTTGACCAATTCATGAATCAAATGTTCTCAAATGAAAAAGATTTGGGTAAAGGTCGCCAAATGCCAATTCACTATGGCTCACGCGAACTTAACTACATGACTATTTCATCACCGCTTGGTACACAAATTCCACAAGCAACAGGTTATGCATATGGTCAAAAAGTTCGTCATATTGATGCCCAAACCGGTGAGTTAAACAGCACTATTGATAACATCACTATTTGTTACTTTGGTGAAGGCGCTGCGTCTGAAGGTGATTTCCATGCTGGTTTAAATATGGCCGCAGTTCATGAAGCACCGGTAATTTTCTTTGCTCGTAACAATGGTTATGCGATTTCTACACCTGCTGATGAGCAATTTAAAGGTGATGGTATTGCATCACGTGGTGTTGGCTATGGCATTAAAACAATTCGTGTTGATGGTGCTGATGCACTTGCTGTTTATGCAGCAACTAAAAAAGCCCGTGAAATTGCAACGACTAAAGGTGAACCTGTTTTAATTGAATCGATTGCCTATCGTCTTGGCGCTCACTCAACCAGTGACGACCCTAGTGGCTATCGTACAAAAGATGAAGAAGCAAAACATAAAGGCTGTCCAATCGAGCGTTTCCGTAAGTGGTTATTAAAACAAGGTTGGTTAGATGAAGCGCAAGACGCGAAAGACAAAGAAACAATTCGTGAAGAAATTTTAGCGGCTCTTAAACGCGCTGAAAAAGTAGCAAAACCAGCATTAGAAGACCTTATTTCTGATGTGTATGATAAGCCAATCCCATCACTGCAAAAACAATATGAAGAACTAAAAGAGCACATTTTGCAGCATCCTGATGCTTATCCAACAACTGCAGGGAGATTAAAGTAATGGCTAAAATGAATATGCTTCATGCAATTAACTCTGCCCTTGATATCACCATGGCAGAGCATCCAAATGCATGTATTTTCGGTGAAGATGTTGGTTATTTTGGTGGTGTATTCCGTGCTACATCTGGCTTACAAGAAAAATATGGTAAGCATCGTGTGTTCAATACTCCGTTAACTGAGCAAGGTATTTTAGGTTTTGCTAATGGTTTAGCGGCGTTCGGTGCACCTGCTTTAGCTGAAATTCAATTTGCTGATTATATTTTCCCTGCATTTGACCAAATCGTGAATGAATCAGCTAAATTCCGTTACCGTAGTGGTAATGAATTTAATGTTGGCAATCTAACAATTCGTACACCATACGGTGGTGGTATTGCAGGTGGTTTATATCACTCACAATCACCAGAAGCTTATTTTGCTCACACACCGGGTTTAAAGTTAGTTGTGCCACGTAACCCATATCAAGCAAAAGGTTTGCTTCGTGCATCAATTAAAGATGATAACCCTGTTATTTTCTTTGAGCCGAAACGTTTATACCGTGCATCAACAGGTGAAGTGCCAGAAGAAGATTACAGCATCGAGCTCGGTAAAGCTGAAATCGTTCAAGAAGGCACTGATGTCACTGTACTTGCTTGGGGTGCTCAGATGGAAATCATCGAAGACGCCGCTAAAAAAGCTGCAGAGCAAGGTATTAGCTGTGAAGTGATCGACTTACGTACCATTTTACCATGGGATGTTGAGACCATTGCTAAATCAGTGACTAAAACAGGTCGTTTAGTGGTAAGCCACGAGGCACCCATCACGAATGGTTTTGGTGCAGAGATCGTTGCAACAATTCAACAAGAGTGTTTCTTACACCTTGAATCGCCAATTACTCGCGTGTGTGGTTTAGATACGCCATACCCATTAGCACTTGAAAAAGAATATGTGCCGGATGCACTTAAAGTGCTTGCTGCGATCAAGCAATCAGTAGAGTTTTAGGAGTCAGTATGTCTAAAGATTTTATCTTGCCAGATATCGGCGAAGGCATCGTAGAGTGTGAAATTGTTGAATGGTTAGTTGCAGAAGGCGATTCTGTAAAAGAAGACCAGCCTATTTGTGATGTTATGACCGACAAGGCGCTTGTGCAAATTCCTGCTGTTCATGATGGTGTGATCAGTAAGCTCTATTATGCAAAAGGGGATATTGCGAAAGTACATGCACCATTATTTGCAATGGATGTTGATGGCGAAGCACCAACACAAAGTGAAGAAGTTCAAGCTCCTGCAGCAACTGAAGCATCATCTGAGGCTGGTGAGCACTTAGAAGATTTCATATTACCCGATATCGGTGAAGGGATCGTTGAGTGTGAAATCGTTGAGTGGTTAGTCAGTGAAGGCGATGAAATCGTTGAAGACCAAGCTGTTTGTGATGTAATGACAGACAAAGCATTGGTGCAAATTCCGGCTAAATACACAGGTAAAGTTGAAAAGCTTTATTATCAAAAAGGTGATATTGCTGCAGTTCACAGCCCATTATTCCAAATGAGCATTGCCGGCCAAAGTGCAGAGCCAGATGTAAGTTCTGCGGTAGTTAAAGCACAAACAAATGCAGCAACTAAACCTTCGCAGAAGCCTGCGACTTCGGCAAACTCTAGCAAACAACTTAATAAGAAAGCGGTTGCTTCACCTGCTGTTCGTCGTAAAGCCCGCGAACTTGATGTTGATTTAACGCAAGTACCAGGCTCTGGTAAAAATGGCCGTATTTACAAACAAGATATCGAAGATTTCTTGAATGAAACACCAAGCCAAGCAGCATCACAACAAGCTGCGCAAAAAGCGGCAGAGCCTGTATCAACGGTGGTGTCTTCTGGTGGCAGTCGCGTAGAGCCTATTAAAGGCATTAAAGCGGCAATGGCTAAGCAAATGGTTGCTTCAGTTTCGACAATTCCTCACTTTACTTTCTGTGATGAAATTGACCTCACTAAACTAATTGCAATGCGCAGTGAGCTCAAAGAGCAGTATAAGCAGCAGGGTGTTAAGCTCACTATGACGCCGTTCTTTATCAAAGCACTGTCGTTAGCGATTAAGCAATTCCCAGTACTAAACTCGCAAGTAAATGATGATTGCAGCGAGCTAACTTACTTTGATGATCATAACATCGGTATGGCGGTTGATTCTAAGATTGGTTTACTTGTACCAAACATTAAATCATGCCAGTCAAAGAGTATCGTAGATGTTGCAAACGAAGTGACCCGCTTAACTGAAGCAGCACGTGATGGTCGTGTTTCACCGGATGATTTGAAAGGCGGCACTATTAGCATTTCTAACATCGGTGCGATTGGCGGCACAATTGCAACCCCGATCATCAATAAACCTGAGGTAGCGATTGTTGCTTTAGGTAAACTGCAGCATTTACCTCGCTTTGATGCACATGGTAATGTGATTTCAGCAGCAATTATGCAAGTAAGCTGGTCTGGTGACCACCGAGTGATTGATGGCGGAACAATTGCCCGCTTCAATAACTTATGGAAGTCTTACTTAGAAGACCCTGCAAAAATGATGATGGCGATGAGCTAAATCAGTAAGCATTAAAAAACCAGCCTCTGCTGGTTTTTTTAATTGTAAATTTTGTATTTGCTATTTACCGTAAAAATACAACCCATAACCGAGTATCAGCGCTGGAATTGTTGAATACACCGTCGCGATTAAGGCCGCTTTTGGCGCTAATGCGATAGCTGGGAATAGGGCATCGCCGTCATTTGAAATTGCATTGGCTGCCATCGCACTAAATGGAATAATACCTTGAATATAGAGTGTCATCACGACGATTTGTGGCCCGCAGCCGGGTAATAAGCCAATAGCCACAGCCACCAGCGGTGCAAGATAAGCATACTCAGAGAACCACGCTGTTAAATCAACACCAACTAGGTTAACGAGAATTTCAAACAGCATAAAACTGGCAACAACCCAGGCCGTAACAAAGTGCGTGTCCATTAACACTTTCGTGAGTTTTGAAGGAGGTGTGCAAGGTGCTTCTTCACTGGTTACTTGCTTATAACTGCTGCCTTTAGAAGACAGTGCCCACACAACCACGGTGAATAGTGCCATGATTGAGCCAAATACAGTAATGCCCTCATTAATACCACTGCCAAATACACTTAAGTCGGTATTGGTGGCGATAACAAAAGCAACAATCAAGCTCGGTACTAAAGCTAATTTCCATACTGGTCGGCTAAACTTTAACGCTTTTGGTTGGCATTGTGGCTGCTCGTTGTATTCGCTAGCCTCACCAGGCTGAAATTTATCTGGGCTATGAAATGTATTAACTAATTGACCACTAATAACGCCTACAGCAACACCTATTAACATCATTAATAAGCCATCAAGCGGACGGGTTGCTAACAGTAAAAAGGCGGCATCACCCATGGTTGCGGTTAAGACAGCAACAACAGAGCCAAAGCTAGCCTGCTTTTTAGTAAATTGGGTTACCACAATAATGGCACCCCCACAGCCAGGTAAAGCACCTAAAATTGAGGCAAAACTCACCTCTAGAATGCCTGATTTAGCGCGTAGATAGCTCAGCTGTAACTGAGGAAGTTTATCAATAAGGTAGTAATAGATTAATAAGGTGGCTGCAACAAATACAGATACTTGAAAAAAAGCATCACTTAGCGCTTGTAGGGTGAATTCTCGGCTTGCAGGTACCGCCAAAGAAATTAGTAATAAAAGGGGTAAAAATAAGCGTTTATTGTCCGTAATGTAACACCTCGCTTTGTTAGGAATAAACCTCGTTTGTGTTAGTGAGAGCATACAGTGCAACCTTAAAATTAATCAGGTCACACTGTAGTACGATTTTAAATGAAAATCAATCTCATTTGTATCTATTTGCGTTGGAACTCAGAAGCGGCATTCCAGGTCGGCCATTCTTTTCGTTCTGAGATATCAAAACCTACTTGATAGAATAACTGAAGGTCCTGAACGGCACCTGATAAATCCCATTCATCTCGGTAACGGTCGCAAGGCTGATGATAACAACCACGAAGCACTAGGCTCATACGCTTACGGTAATTTGCCGTTTCTTCATCAAGGGCTTCACTACCACCACCGGCATACATTGCTGGTACACCCATGTTTGCAAATGCAAAGTGATCAGAGCGGTAGTAACCACCTGAAGACGGTTTAGGGTCGCCAGATACTGTACGGCCTTGCGCTTTTGCAGCTGTTTCTAGTAGGCTATCCATTTCAGATTTGCCAATACCAACAACACTGATGTCTTTTACTTTACCTAATAGGTTTAAGCTATCCATATTGATGTTTGCAACCGTTTGTGATGCTGGGATCACTGGATTTGCAGCATAATATTTCGAGCCAAGTAAACCTTGTTCTTCAGCAGTAACGGCTAAGAAAGTCATTGAACGGCTAGGGTGCTCAGGTAGGGTCGCGAATGCTTCAGCAACTTCGATTAAGCCAGCAGTACCCGTTGCATTATCGTGGGCGCCATTATAGATTTGGTCGCCTTTGCGGGTTTTATCAGTACCAAGGTGATCCCAGTGAGCTGAATAAATGATGTGCTCATCAGGCTTTTCGCTACCCGGTAAGGTCGCGATAAAGTTATACGAAATTGATTTTTTAATTGTGTTATTTACTTCAACACTTGCAGTTAGGTCGCCCATATCAACATGGTAAGCGCCTTTTGCCGCATTCGCTTTCATGGTATCGAAATCTAAGCCTGCTTTTGTGAAAAGCTCTTTAGCAACACCTGTTGTTACCCAGCCTTCAACAGCAACGCGATCCATGTTGTTATTTTCTTTTTGGAAACCAAATTGCTCACCGCTCCAAGAGTTTTCAACAACTGACCATGGGTAAGAAGCCGGTGCTGTTTCGTGGATGATAATCGCACCTGCTGCACCTTGACGGCTTGCTTCTTCATATTTGTATGTCCAACGACCGTAATAGGTCATGGCATCGCCCGTGAATAAATCAGGGTTTTTCGTCGCAAAACCAGGATCGTTTACCAGCATAACAACGGTTTTGCCTTTAACATCTAGGCCTTCGTAGTCGTTCCAGTTGTACTCTGGTGCATTAACACCGTAACCAACGAATACTAATTCAGAATCTTTAATGCTTTGCTTAGCACTAATACGGCTACTACCCATTACCATATCTTTTTTGTATTGGTAATCTTTGCCGCCAATAGTAAGTACCATGTCTGAATCAGCTTCTAATGAAACAAGCGGTACTTCTTGTAAGAAGCTATCACCGTTACCCGGCTCAAAACCCAATGCTTTAAACTGGTCGGTTAAATAGGCAAGCGTTAGCTCTTCACCTTTCGATGATGGTGCACGGCCACCGAACTCATCAGAGGCAAGCACTTTAATGTGTTCTGCTAGTTGCTCTGAGTTAATGCTTTGATAGGCTTTTTCGACATCACTTGATGTGATACTTGTTGAAGCACAGCCCGCAAGAATAGCACTTGCAAGGACAGCACTTGCAAGGACTGTCATTGGAAAATAGCGTTTCATAATAGCTCTTTTTTTGTTTTATGGTGGCATTAGTATATGAGGTTCTATTAATGAGAACCAGTTTTTACGGTAAACTACCCACAATACATCAATAAGTTAAAAAATAAGCAATGAAACGATTTACTGCTCCCGAGCAATGGTCAACGCAATACCTTACAACGGGTGCCTTTAGTGACCTAGCAACGCTATTTAATATTGATAAACTCTCAGATTGGCCATCTTGCCAGTGGTTTAATCAATATCTAAATGCGAAAACTACACAGGGCAAAGCCATAACCTTTGTTGAAGATGAAAAGTTTGCCGATGAAACCCGTTATTATGAGCAAATCATATTTGAAACAGGGCAAGTACCAACAAGACAACAAAATTGGCATGACCTTTTTGGTGGCTTTATTTGGTGTTTATTCCCAAAAACCAAAGCGCTGATTAATCATCAGCACATTGAAGAGATTAAACTACATGGTCTAAAAGAGCGTAGTAAACACCGAAACGCACTGACCTTATTTGATGAATGCGGCGTGGTGCTGGCAATTACTGAACAAAGCTGGCAGCAGCAATTACGCGACCACCAATGGCAGCAAGCCTTTGTAGAACAGCGTGAACAGTGGGGTAAAAGCATTAGACCATTTATGTTTGGCCATGCTAACTACGAAATGCTCACACAGCCTTATATTGGTTTAACGGGTAAAGCATTATTTGTAATTGTTCCTGATGACATATTTTGTAAAGATTTAACCGAGCAATATGCGTATCTAGATCAACGTCTTTATGAGATGATTAAGCATGATGATTGTTTGCGTGATAATAAAAATTTATCACCCTTACCCTTGTTAGGCGTACCGGGATGGTGGGCTGACAATGAAAATCCAGAATTTTACAGTAACACTGATTACTTTAGACCGAAACGAAGGAAACGCACATGATTGAAGTGGCAGGGCTTAAAAAGAAGTTTAAGCTAACAAAAGATCATAAAAAAAATAAAACGGATAACGTAGACCCACGTGAAGATAAAGAGTTTTTTCATTCTGTAAGAGACGTCAGCTTTCAATGTAACAAAGGTGAAGTACTCGGTTTACTCGGCCCAAATGGTGCCGGTAAAACAACCACCCTTAGAATGATTTCAACAGCCTTAAAACCAGATGAAGGCAGCATTACCATCTCTGGTCACGATATCGTTAAAAAGCCATTAGTTGGCCGCAAATCAATTGGATTTCTGTCAGGTAGTACTGGCTTGTATGGGCGTTTAACAGTTAAAGAAAACGTTGAATACTTTGCCCGTTTACATGGCATGAGTAAAAAAGCGGTCGCCGCTCGTTGTGATGAGCTATTCACCTTACTTGATATGCACAGCTTTATTGATAAACGCGCCGAAAACCTTTCAACAGGTATGAAGCAAAAAGCCAATATTGCCCGTGCTGTTGTTCATCATCCTGATGTGGTAATTCTTGATGAGCCGACAACTGGTTTAGATATTATGACTACGCAAACCGTCATTAACTTTATTCGCGGCCTTAAAGAGCAGGGCACACCAGTTATTTTCTCAACGCACCATTTAGATGAAGTTGCCTTACTGTGTGACCGTGTTGCAGTGATAAACCAAGGAATTAGTTGCTTTGATGGCACCTTAGATGAGTTTAAACAAACAGGTCAAAGTGAAGAATTAAACCAAGCGTTTATGAATATTTTAACGGAGAGCCGTAATGTTTGAAGTATTTAAAAAGGAATTAAAAGAGCTATTACGTGACCGTAAAACATTGATTTTCGTTGTTGCACTACCGGTTGCTATCTTCCCACTGTTATTTGCTGTTATGGCCTTTATTAGTTCACAAGCGGCGTTAGAGGCAGAACAAGAGGTCCATACTTACGCTATTATCAATGGTAATTACGCGCAAGATTTTACAGATAAAGTGTTTTACCATAAGAGCTTTGCTTTATATAAAGGTGATGAAACCTTTAATACGGTAGAAGATCTCACTAAAGCGGTAAAAGCAGGTACCATAGACATGGGTATCTATTTACCGTCAGACGCTAAGCAAACGTTAGATGATGCAAAGCAAAGTGAATGGCAAGTTGTGTATAACGACGCAAAAGCAATTAACTTCCTATTTGACCGTGTAAAAGAACTGGCAAAAGAATATGGCGATACGCTGCGTACAAACAAACTATTAAGTTTTGGTGTATCAGAAGAGCAGCAAGCCGCTATTATCGAGCCTATTAAAGTGGTGAAGGTCGACACTGCAGATAAACGTGAAAATCTGGGTGAGAAAATTGGTGGGTTTATTCCTTATTTACTTATTCCTCTGGTATTGATGGGCGCAACGTATCCGGCGATTGATTTAGGTGCTGGTGAAAAAGAGCGCGGTACGCTCGAAACCCTTCTACTTACACCAATCACCCGTACACAGCTGGTGTTAGGTAAGTTTGTAACCTTACTTGCTTCTTCGATCGCAACAACCACCATTACCGTACTCAGTATGGGGGTGTGGATATCAGTGGCCATTGCATTTGTAGATTTAGCTGTTGTTAAAAACGCATTTAGCTCTTTAACTGTATTAGATTTAGGGCTGATTTTTGTGCTGTTATTACCTATAGCTGCAATATTCTCATCATTAGCGTTGGCCATTTCTATCTATGCGCGAACCTTTAAAGAAGCACAAAACTACATGGCACCACTTAGCATGGGTGTAATTTTTCCAATTATGGTTGCCTTAATGCCTAATGTTGAGCTTACGAGCAAAACAGCATTTATTCCTGTGACAAATGTAGCTCTGGCAATCAAAGAAATCATTAAAGGTACAGTTGATTACACACTCGTGGGTTTAATTTTCTTAGCGACAGTCATTGTGGCAGGTGCATTACTTGCGTTTTGTGTTAAATGGTTCAATAAAGAAGATGTACTATTTAGATAGTAAATTACAATAAATTTAAGCCCCGAGTAGGGGCTTTTTACGTTTAGGTCTAGGCTGCATCTTGGTTTTTATCATAAGCAGTCTTTGGTGTAAGTTTGCTAATGTCTGCTGAGTTAATCACTTTTTTAGTTTCACTCCAGTGCAATAACTCTATACGCCCAGAGCTGTTCTCTACTAATGCAGTGCAGTTTTCAATCCAGTCGCCATCATTACAATATAAAATTCCATCAACCACTTTAACGGCTGGGTGATGAATGTGCCCACAAATGATGCCATCGACGGCTTGTTTTTTTGCTTCGTGGATGGCCGCTTTTTCAAATGCATCAATAGCTTCACGTGCTTTATGCACGCGTGCTTTGATCCAAGAGGCCAATGACCAATAATTACCGCCAAATAAACGCCGAATGCGATTAGTCCAGCGATTTAAAAATAATAAAAAATCATATCCTGCATCGCCTGCAATACTGATTAATTTGTTGTAGCGCGTTGCTGAGTCAAAATCGTCGCCATGTAAAAGTAAAAAACGTTTGTTGGCTTTAGTGGTATGAATGTATTGCTTGTGTACTTCGATACCGAATAATGAATCATTAGCATAATGGCGAAAGGTTTCGTCATGGTTTCCTGGTATATAGATCACTCGTGTTCCATCTTTCGCTTTTTGTTGAATAAGCGCAAGTACATCATAATGACTAGGATGCCAAAAAAACTGTCGTTTCATTGACCATAAATCGACAATATCACCGACCAAATACAGAACATCGCATTCAATGGCATTTAAAAAGTCTAGTAAATACTGCGCTTGGCAGTCTTTATAACCTAAGTGAACGTCGGAAATCCAAACGGCAGGATAGTGGGTTTTACTACTGCAAGTGGTGTTATTCATGGCATTTACTCATGGTGTAATAAAGTAAATGCTAGGCAGAATCAATGACAGTTAAAAGACGCTTTAGCGAAACATCTATGACAATTAATAAAACAAAAAAACCGCCGAAGCGGTTTTTTAAATTTTGTTGAGAAGACTTAATCAGCCTTTAACAAGTGCGGCAATTTCAGAAGCGGCACTATCTAAATCAAGCATTAGCTTTTCGCCAGTACGACGGTTTTTAAGCTCAACCTTGTTTTCATCAAGGTTACGCTCACCAATTACTAATGTGAAAGGCACACCTAGTAATTCCATATCGTTAAACATAACACCTGGGCGCTCTTTACGGTCATCAAACAACACGTCTAAACCGGCATCTTTCAAGCCTTTGTAAAGGTTATCTGCAATGTCAGGAATACGATGAGACTTATGCATGTTCATAGGAACAATCGCTAAATCAAAAGGTGCGATAGGTTGCGGCCATTTAATACCGTATTGGTCATTGTTTTGCTCAATAGCGGCAGCTACGATACGTGATACACCAATACCGTAACAACCCATTGTCATTACTTGGTTTTTACCTGTTTCACTTAATACGCCTGCTTTCATTGCTTCTGAGTATTTAGTACCAAGTTGGAAAATATGACCTACTTCAATACCACGTTTGATTTGCAGTGAACCTTTACCACATGGGCTTGGGTCGCCTTCAACGATATTACGGATATCAGCCACTTCGTAGTTTTCTACATCGCGATCCCAGTTGATACCGCTGAAATGTTCACCATCTTTATTAGCACCTGCTACAAAGTCAGCCAAAACGTTAGCTGTGCGATCAACAATAATTGGCATTGATAGACCAACAGGGCCTAATGAACCTGGTTTTGCGCCAATAGCAGCAACGATGTCTTCTTCTTTCGCCATTTCTAGCGGTGAGTCTACAAGCGGATGCTTCTCAGCTTTTAACTCGTTTAATTCATGGTCGCCACGTAATACAAGGGCAACTAAACCACGTTGTTCGTTTTCATCTGGTGCGCCATACACGATTAATGTTTTCACGCCGCGATGAGGTTTAACACCATAGTGCTCTTTAAGCTCAGCAATTGATTTTGCATCAGGCGTTGGGAACGCTTTTAACTCTTTACTTGCTGCTGGGCGCTCTTCAGTCGGTGCCAGTGCTTCTGCTTTTTCGATATTTGCAGCGTAATCACTTGCATCACTAAATGCGATTGCATCTTCGCCTGATTCGGCAAGTACATGGAACTCGTGTGAAACGCTACCACCAATTGAACCTGTATCAGCGATAACAGGGCGGTAATCAAGACCAAGGCGCTCGAAGATGTTGCAGTATGCTTTGTGCATTACTTGGTATGTTTTCTCTAAACACTCATCACTTAAGTGAAAAGAGTACGCATCTTTCATGGTAAATTCACGGGCACGCATCACACCAAAACGAGGGCGAACTTCGTCACGAACTTTTGTTTGTACTTGGTAAAGAGTAAGCGGTAATTGCTTATAAGAGCTCACTTCTTTACGTACAAAATCTGTGATCACTTCTTCGTGTGTTGGGCCAAGTGCAAATGGGCGGTTGTGACGGTCATTAATACGCAGTAATTCAGGGCCGAATTGCTCCCAACGACCAGACTCTTCCCAAAGATCAGCTGGTTGAATAATAGGCATTAACATTTCGATAGCGCCTGCTTTATCCATTTCTTCACGTACGATGTTTTCTACTTTTTTAAGTACGCGTAGACCAGAGGGCAACCATGTATACAAACCCGACGCAACGCGGCGGATCATGCCTGCTCGTAGCATTAATTGATGAGAAACAATTTCTGCATCAGACGGAGTTTCTTTAAGTGTTGCGAGTATATATTGACTGGTACGCATCTCTATTCCAAGTAGTGTTAAAATTATTATCGTTTACTCAAGACGTTTGAGTAATAACAAGGCGCTAAGTTTACCAGTGGAAGCACTGACACTAAAGCGCTATATGCTAAAAACTAGCATTTTTCAATGCTGGTCACTGTATTATGATTGTCCTGAACATGCCACCTAATATTAAAATCATATAAGGTCATGCCGTAGCTTTGCTCTGAGTCACGTTGCTTTTTATAAGCTGGGCGAGGATCTTGCTTTAATACATTGCTTATAAACGCTTTTAATTCAGGTTGCTCAGTTTGCTTTGCAATAAACGCCAGGGCTTCTTCACTAAACTCAACGCTCATATCGGTTTCTGGTCGGGTATCGGCAAAGCCTGCGGTGGCATCGGTCATTGCGTCTGAGTAGGGCAAATATGGCTTAATGTCTAAAATAGGTGTGCCATCGAGTAAATCGATTCCTGAAAGCAATAAGCTTAACTGACCATTTTTATACTCGATACCCTCTAATTTTACGGCACTCATGCCAATTGCATTTGGGCGAAAGGTTGCACGTGTTGCAAATACACCTTTACGTTCATTACCGCCTAGGCGAGGGGGTCTCACCATTGCTGAGTAACCTTTATCTGCGGTTTCATGAAATCTAAATAACAGCCAAATATGGCTAAATTCATCGAGGCCGCGTACAAACTCTTCACGATTAAAATCGCTGCTGAATACCAGCTTTGCTTTAGCTTCAGGAACTAAACGAGGTTGGCGAGGTATGGCAAACTTTTGTTTATAAGGAGATTGAATATGGCCGACGGCAGTTAATTGGTATTCGCTCATTGTGCATTGTCGTTAAGAAAATCTGCCGACATTTTACATGCATTACATGCAAACACAAAAAAGGCAGTCGAGACTGCCTTTTAAATATTTAGACTGTATAGTCTAAATTAAAACATGTATTGGAATGATACAGACGCAACGTCCATATCTGGGTCAATATCATCTTCTAATTTATAGCGCTCATACTCTAAACGTACTTGCATGTTTGTTGTGAAAGCATATTCTACACCTGCACCATAAAATACATCACCACCGTCTGAGTCAGCACTGATGCTGCCAAGCTCGCCTAGGTCTTGCTCAATTTCAGCATCCCACTCTAGCCAACCACCTTTGGCATAAACAGAAAAGCTATCTGTAATTGGGGCTGCTAAGCGTGCTGCTAGTGAAACACCGTCAATTTCAGCTTTAGAATCGATATCGCTTACTTCATCAAAATTTTGATAAGCAAGTTCAAGGCTTAAGTACTTGTTAAACTGAGTACCAATATAGCCTTTTAGCATTTGTGAATCGTCATCGAAGTCAGTGTCATTTTCACTGTCTTCAAACTCAAAAGAATATTGGCCGTAGCCGATACCGGTATAAATACGCGGAGAATCCATTTCGGTAATATCTGCATGTGCAGCATTATTAAAACCTAGTAGTGCTAAAGAAAGTGCAGAAAGTGAAATTGCTTTAATCATTTAATAGCTCCTTTATAAAATAAATAAACGAATGTTTCGCGTCATTCACAAGGAGTATTGCAATGGCAATGCCAAGCTGAAAATAAAGCCTAAAGTATTGTTTTTAGGCTTCATTAAGTGGTTTTTTAAACAGTTTGTTGAAACTGTAATCAGGCATTCAGTTTGGCAGTCGTAACAATTTCAGGGTGCTCTGTAGAAGTTACTAGGTGCAGTTTATATTTTTGTTGCTTTAAATTTTAGGCTTTTTGTAAAAGGGTTTCTGTTTCTATCGCGATCTCTTTCATTTTTATCGCATAGTTTTCAATTTTCTTTTCTTCGTCTGTTACGGCTGTATATGAAGGTACTTCAATTGGGTAGCCTGCTTCATCCATTGCAATAAAACTTATAACACAATGATTGGTTTCAACTAGATTTTGTGTTTTAGGGTCGCCGCAGCGTACTTGAATAAAGATTTGCATGCTGGTTTTACCTGTGTGGGCAATACTGGCTTTCACTTCGACTATTTGGCCAACCAAAATAGGGCGCTGAAACTTTACACCCGCAACTGAGACAGTTACGCAGTAATGACCGCTCCAACCTGCAGCACAGGCGTAACCAGCTTGGTCAATCCACTTCATTACCACACCACCATGAACTTTACCGCCAAAATTGACATCGGTAGGCTCAGCTAAAAAACGAAAGGTTACACTTGAAGACGGCATACTTTACTCACTTTTATAAAACACGACACTTTCAGCATAGCCTAAAAAAGGGGCCGAAGCCCCTGCAATTTAGGATAAATTTTAATTAAATGAGTAACGTGCGTTACATATTAGGGTAGTTTGGCCCTCCTGCTCCTTCAGGTGTTACCCAAGTAATGTTTTGACTTGGGTCTTTAATGTCGCAGGTTTTACAGTGCACACAGTTTTGTGAGTTGATCACAAACTCTTTCTTACCTTCAACTTCTTGTACTTCGTACACACCTGCAGGGCAGTAGCGTTGTGCTGGCTCATCGAATTGCGGTAAATTCACTGCAATAGGAATCGAGTTATCTTTAAGCTTTAAATGGCATGGCTGCGATTCTTCATGATTGGTATTTGATAAAAACACCGATGAAAGTTTATCGAAGCTAAGTTTGCCATCTGCTTTTGGGTAGTCGATTTTTTCAGCCTGATCAGCTGCAACCAAGGTTGCATGATCTGGCATGTTATCTTCAAAGTTAAACGGTAAGCTGCCACCAAATAGATTTTGATCGAGGGTGTTATAAGCACCACCTAAGAATTTACCGAGTTTGTGCATAACAGGGCCAAAGTTACGTGATTGATAAAGCTCTTTGTATGCCCAGCTTTGTTCAAAAGCTGATTTATATTCAGCTAAATCGGCATTTTCTTTACCGTCGCTAAGAGCTGCTACTATCACATCAGCGGCAACCATGCCTGATTTCATCGCTGTATGATTACCTTTGATCTTGGCAAAGTTCAATGTGCCCGCATCACAACCTACAAGTAAACCACCCGGGAAGTGCATTTTCGGTAAAGAACGCAGGCCACCTTTGGCAATAGCTCTTGCGCCATAGGCTATGCGTTCACCGCCTTCTAAAACATCTTTAAAAACAGGGTGATGCTTCATGCGTTGGAATTCATCAAACGGGCTTAAATGTGGGTTTGAATAGTTAAGGTCAACAATTAAGCCAACCACAACCTGATTGTTGTCGCTGTGATACATAAATGCACCACCACTGGTATCACCAGTTAACGGCCAGCCTGTACCATGAACTACAGTGCCTTCTTTGTGTTTACTCGGGTCGATTTGCCAAATTTCTTTGAAACCTAAACCGTAATGCTGTGGTGATGCATCTTTATCAAGAGCAAAGTGTTTGATTAGCTCTTTACCTAAATGACCGCGGCAGCCTTCAGCAAATACGGTGTATTTTGCTCTAAGCTCCATACCAGGCATGTAACCATCTTTTTCGTTGCCGTCTTTATCAAGGCCCATATCGCCAGTGATAATGCCTTTCACTGTTTCGTCTTCAATAATCAAAGAATGAGCACTAAAGCCAGGGAATATTTCTACCCCTAAGTTTTCCGCTTGCTCTGCTAAAAAGCGACATACATTACCCATAGAGACAATGTAATTGCCTTCGTTATGGAATGTTTTAGGGCTAGCAAAGTGGGGGATGCTGGTGGCTTTTTCACTGTTATTGAACCAATAAATATCATCTTGCGTTACTTTAGTGGTAACTGGTGCGCCTAATGACTGCCAATCAGGTAATAATTCATCCAGCGCTTTGGTTTCGAAAACCGCACCCGATAAAATGTGTGCGCCCACCTCAGAGCCTTTTTCTACCACACAGATCATTAATTCTTGTTGTTTTTCTTGTGCTTGTTGAGCCAATCTAATCGCAGTTGATAAACCTGCTGGGCCTGCGCCTACGATGACTACATCAAATTCCATGGTTTCGCGTTCGACCATATAAACCTCTTCTCGGTGACGGACCTGCTGTAAAGAACCTTATTTCATACTTGCAAATGAAACGTTACAGGCTGTGAATACTTTAAGGTTATTTTAGGTTGACGTTTACGTCAACAGGAAGTAGTCTGAATTCATAAAATAAATAAGTTGACGCCAAGGTCAACTTTGAGAACACACAATTGATGGAGTCACGATGAAAGTCCTCGTTCCAATTAAAAGAGTAATTGACTACAACGTCAAAGCACGCGTTAAAGCCGATAAAACGGATGTTGATCTAGCTAATGTAAAAATGGCGATGAACCCGTTTTGTGAAATTGCAATTGAAGAAGCTATTCGTTTAAAAGAAGCAGGGACGGCCACAGAGGTTGTTGCTGTGACTATTGGTAATAAATCATCTCAAGAGCAATTACGTACGGCATTAGCACTCGGTGCTGATAAAGCCATTCATATTGAAACAGAAGAAAAGCTTGAGTCTTTACATGTTGCTAAATTACTGAGCAAGATTGTAGAGCAAGAATCACCTGAGCTGGTTATTTTAGGTAAGCAATCGATTGACTCTGACAACAATCAAACCGGTCAAATGCTTGCAGCTTTAACGGGTCGTGGCCAAGGTACTTTTGCATCTAAAGTCGATGTTCAAGCGGGTACCGTTAATGTAACGCGTGAAGTAGACGGTGGCTTACAAACAGTTGCTCTTAAACTTCCTGCTATCGTAACCACAGACTTACGTTTAAATGAACCACGCTATGCTTCATTGCCAAACATTATGAAGGCAAAACGCAAGCCTCTTGATGTAATTGCTGCTGACAGCCTAGGTGTAGACCTTGCGCCTCGCGTACAGCTGGTAGAAGTAAATGAGCCAGAAAAACGCAGTGGCGGCATCATCGTAGAAGATGTAGCAACATTGGTAGAAAAGTTAAAAACAGAAGCGAAGGTGATCTAAATGAAAACATTAGTGATAGCCGAACACGATAAAGGTGTTCTAAAGCCTGAAACGAATAAAACGATTACTGCTGCTGTTAAACTAGGCTTTGATGTAGATTTACTACTTGCAGGCGAAAACTTATCAGCAATGAGTGAACAAGCAGCATCAATTGCAAGTGTTAGTAACGTACTTATTGCCGATGATGCAGCTTATGCTAATCAACTTGCAGAAAACCTAGCTGATCTAGTTTTATCTTTAGCTGATAACTATTCACACATTGTCGCAAGCGCAACAACAACGGGTAAAAACTTTATGCCACGTGTTGCTGCACTTTTAGATGTTGCGCAAATCTCTGAAATCATCGACGTTATTGATGCAGATACTTTTAAGCGTCCTATTTATGCAGGTAATGCAATTGCGACAGTTAAATCACTAGATAGCAAAAAAGTGATTACTGTTCGTGCAAGTAGCTTTGATATTGCACAAGAGCAAGCGCCAGTAGCTGTAACGAGTGTTACTGGTAAAGGTTCTGTTGGTCTGAGTGAGTTTGTATCAGAAGAACAAACTGAATCAGAACGTCCTGAGCTTACTGCAGCACCTGTGGTTATTTCAGGTGGTCGTGGTATGCAAAATGGTGAAAACTTTGCGTTATTAAATGGTATTGCCGATAAACTAGGTGCAGCGATTGGTGCTTCACGTGCTGCTGTTGATGCGGGCTTTGTACCAAACGATATGCAAGTCGGTCAAACAGGTAAAATTGTTGCCCCAGATTTATATATTGCTGTGGGTATTAGTGGTGCGATTCAACACTTGGCGGGTATGAAAGACTCAAAAGTGATTGTTGCCATCAATAAAGACCCTGATGCGCCAATTTTCCAAGTCGCAGACTATGGTTTAGTTGCTGATTTATTTGATGTGTTACCAGAGCTTGAAAGCGCTCTGTAATTCATAACGATTCTGGTTGTTAAAAGCTGTTCACCTTTTAGGTGCGCAGCTTTTTTTATATTTACGAAGCTATTTTACTGGAAGGTAGCCAATATCGAGCATTTTTTGTTGTATCTTTTTTGACTTTATAAATACAGCTAATTTGTCACCTATTTTCTTTGAACGCGGTGATTGTGTATTAACTATCAATACCAATGGGCGAACAAAAGCGTATTCTCCACTTTGAATTGTTTCGATAGACGGGCTAACGCCATCAATTGCTAATAAACTCACTTTATTTATTCTTCTATCGTTTTCAAGCTTGGTTATTGCTCCATATGAATCATAAGCAATAGCATTTTGTATTCGTTGCACAATTCCCAGCGCTTGATTAAATTGATCGTATAATTCAACTTTTTGTTCAGAAAATAGGCCTCTATTTCCAGCATTTTTTAGGCGAATAAAATTACTGTCTGGTTCTTTGATGTAATCAAGCTGTAAATACTCTAAAAACACATCAAAACTGCCGTGCGTTGTGCCTTTGCTGAAAAGCAAAATCTCATCATTTTTACTACTAAGTTTCGGAGTATGCGGAGAAACATCTGACCACTTAGTGAGCTTACCCTGATATATAGCACTGAGTGTACTAGTTGATAACTCATCGATATTGAGGTTTTTATTTACAAAAAAAGTGATCGCATCTTGTGCTAAAACAATTTGCCGTAAAAAGGGCCATCTTTGCTGTTCATCTTTGGTGAGGTATCGGGAGCTTGTGCCAATATCGATGACATTATCTGCAATTGCGATAATTCCTTTATCGCTACCCATAGGTCTTATTTGTATGCTATTACCAAATTCTTGACTTAATTCGCTCTTAAGATCTATTAATAATGTAGAAACAGAAGTTGATCCTGCAATAAAAATAGGCTTTGCGTTTAAGTCTTCTTCTAGTGCCGTGACTTTGCATGCGATTAATGATGAGGTTACTAGTAAAATGGTCTGAATAGCGCGAAAGTGCATAATAAAATGAGCTCTTAATTATTAGACTACTTTCAATATAGGCTATTTATTTATGTTTGCTAAATCTCTACCAGATTTTTTATATATTATAGTGTGTTAGCAATAAAAAAGCCGCTCGAAAGCGGCTTTTAAATTGTATAGCGTTGCTTATTAGTAAGTCGCGCTGCCTTTTGTACGTGGGAAAGCGATAACGTCACGTACGTTCCCCATACCGGTTACATATGCAACTAAACGCTCAAAACCTAGACCAAAACCTGAGTGCGGTACAGTGCCGTATTTACGTAGGTCGCGGTACCAGCTGTAATCTTCTTTGTTTAAGCCCATTTCTTCTAGACGCTTATCTAATACATCTAGACGCTCTTCACGTTGAGAACCACCGATGATTTCACCAATACCTGGTGCAACTACGTCCATTGCAGCGACTGTTTTACCGTCTGCGTTTTGACGCATGTAGAAGGCTTTAATATCACGCGGGTAGTTTTTAATAACTACTGGCGCATTAAAGTGCTCTTCAGCAAGGTAACGTTCGTGCTCAGATTGTAAATCCACACCCCATTCAACAGGGAATTCGAACTTCTTGCCACATGCTTTTAAGATTTCGATAGCATCGGTGTAATCAACTTGTGCGAAATCTTTAGTTACGAACTCTTCTAAGCGAGAAATAGCTGTTTTCTCAACACGTTGTGCAAAGAATTCCATATCATCGCGACGCTCAGTTAATACTGCATTGAAAACATATTTCAGCATGTTTTCAGCAAGTTTTGCGATATCTTCTAAATCTGCGAATGCAACTTCAGGTTCAACCATCCAAAACTCAGCTAAGTGACGAGATGTATTTGAGTTCTCAGCACGGAAAGTTGGGCCAAAGGTGTAGATTTTTGACATTGCAGATGCGTATGTCTCACCGTTTAACTGGCCAGATACTGTTAAGAATGCTTCTTTACCAAAGAAATCTTCACTGTAATCAATGTCGCCTTTGTCTGTGCGTGGTAAGTTTTCCATATCTAATGTAGATACACGGAACATTTCACCTGCGCCTTCACAGTCACTTGCTGTGATGATAGGTGTGCTGATCCAATAGAAACCTTGCTCGTGGTAAAAACGGTGAATAGCTTGTGCTAAACAGTTACGTACACGTGTTACTGCGCCCATGATGTTAGTACGAGGGCGAAGGTGTGCGTGTTCGCGTAAATATTCAATGCTGTGACGCTTCGCAGCCATAGGGTAAGTATCTGGATTCTCAACCCAACCTAACACTTCTACAGAGTTAGCTTGAATTTCGAAAGATTGACCTTGACCCGCAGAAGGCACAAGAACACCCGTTACAGATACAGAACAACCTGCTGTTAAACGTGTTACTTCATCATAATTATTGAGTGAATTAGGTACTACCGCTTGAATAGGATCAAAACACGAACCGTCATGAACGGCTAAAAATGAAATTCCTGCTTTTGAATCGCGGCGTGTACGGATCCAGCCTTTTACTGTTACTTGGCTGTCTACCGCAACCTTGCCTTTTAATAGCTCTGAAATCGCTAAATGGCTCATCTTCACTCCAATGATATAAGTTGCCTAATATAATAATGCTGTGCATTGCACTTGAATCGACTATCTTACCCTCGTAAATCAAATAAAAAAACTATTGTGACGCACTCTTTAGTAGTTTTTCTTCAATTGAGTAAAATAGCAGCAATATTTTGCGTAAAATTTGCGTTTATTTAAATTCTCGCTGCGCTAATTGGTTATTTTGTGGCATTATTAACAATTACTATCCTTTAGTCTTTAATTAAATTGTATAACAGGTGCTATGAAACAAGTTTTTATTCTTCGCGGCTTACCAGGCTCAGGTAAATCATATTACGCACAAAGCCTTGCTGATGAGTTGGTAGCTGGTAATGAAAGTGATTATGTCGTGTGCGCAACAGATGATTATTTTTACAATAGCGAAGGTGAGTATCAATTTGATAAGTACAAGTTATCTGAGTATCACAATCTAAACCTTGCCCGCTTTATTAATGCCTTAGCAGAAGAAATCCCGTTAGTAATTGTTGATAACACTAATATTAAAAAGTGGGAATTTATCGCCTATGCACAAGCGGCCACTGCACTGGGTTATCAAGTAAAAGAAGTGATCGTTGGTGAAATTAAAGATAAATCATTACAGCACCTTTATGCCAAGCGCTGCGAACATAAAGTACCACTTCGCATGATCAGTAAAATGGCTTATATGTTTGAATGGTAAAGTTTAAAGAAAAGGAAGCATCAGCTTCCTTTTTTAATGTCTAGAGGGCGTGTTGACCTTTGTGGATTAAAATTTGTTCACTCTAGGGGCGATTTAATCACGGCGCGAGATTTGTAACCTAGTGGGCTAAGTAAAAATCGAGCAAAGCTACCGCGTCCTGCTCACGCCCCTTACCTACATCCATGTAGGTAACAAAGAGTTAATCGCCCCTAGGAAGAACCCGAAGGGCAGCGCGTGTTTGGCATTGATGCTGCGTTATCGCCTATTTATGTGGAACAACCACACTACATAGGCTCTGTCTTGCCTAAATACCAAACACACTGCTGCAAAATTAATCACAAAGGGTCAACACGCCCTAATACGCCTGTTGTTCAATGGCTGCATAAATAGCATTGCATAACTTAGTTAAGCTTTGTTCGTCGCTTATGTAAGGCGGCATCAAGTAAATTAAATTACCAAACGGGCGTATCCACACACCTTGCTCGATAAAAAAGCGTTGAATCTTTGCTACATCTACACTTCTATTAAGCTCTACAACACCAATTGCCCCCAATGTTCGCACATCAGCGACTGCATCGAGCTGCCTACATTTAGCAAGCTGGGTTGTTAGAACATCATATATATGTTCAATTTGCTCTTGCCACGGTTGATCGAGCAGTAAATCAATACTCGTACAGGCTGTAGAACAGGCAAGCGGGTTACCCATAAAAGTTGGGCCATGCATTAATACGCCGGCTTCACCTTCACTAATGCCAACAGCGACGTTGCTGGTGGTTAATGTTGCTGATAGAGTCATCATGCCGCCCGTTAATGCTTTGCCAATACATAAAATATCAGGCTCTATGTTGGCGTGCTCAACAGCAAACAAGGTGCCGGTGCGGCCAAAGCCTGTGGCGATTTCATCACAAATAAGTAAAACATCATACTTATCACACAGAATGCGTAGGTGCTTTAAGTAATCAGGGTGGTAAAAATTCATGCCCCCAGCATTTTGAACTATGGGTTCAATGATAAATGCCGCAACATCTTGGTGGTGAGATGCAAAGTAGCTTTCAAGCGTATCAGCTTCAGCAGGGCTAAACTCGCCATTAAATTTAGCACTCGGCGCAGGTACAAAAACATGTTCAGGTAAAAATCCGGAGTACATACTGTGCATTGAATTAACCGGATCGCAAACGCTCATCGCTGCAAAGGTATCGCCATGGTAGCCCTTAAGCGGGGTCATTAGTTTTTGTTTGCCGGTATAACCTTGGCTAAGCCAGTACTGCAAGGCCATTTTTATGGCAACTTCAACACTCACAGAGCCACTGTCGGCTAAGAACACCTTATCGAGTGACTCAGGTGTGATACTGACTAGCTTTTTACATAGCTCAACAGCGGGCTCGTGAGTTAAACCACCAAACATGACATGACTCATTTTGCTAACTTGCTGGGTGATTGCTTCATTTAAAACAGGATGGCAGTAACCATGGATGGCACTCCACCAAGAGGCCATACCATCTATTAGGCTTTCGCCTGTTTCTAAGAAAATACGATTTGCATTGGCATGACTGACTGGGTAAACGGGAAGGGGCTGAGTCATAGAAGTATAAGGGTGCCAAATATGCTCACGATCAAAATCTAAATCTATTGGTTGTTTATTAATCATATGTAAACTTTATATCACTTCGATTCGTTGACAATGTTACGTCAAGTCGTAGACTAAGCCAATCTAACCGTCCCAATAATTTAAAAAAAGAGACTATTATGGAGCACGCAGTTGTCCGTCACGATTGGACTCACCAAGAAGTAAAAGCATTATTTGAAATGCCGTTCAATGATTTGTTATTTAAAGCGGCCAGCGTACATCGTGAAAACTTCAATCCAAATGAAGTACAAATTTCTACTTTGTTATCGATTAAAACCGGTGCTTGCCCAGAAGATTGCAAATATTGTCCTCAGTCAGGTCATTATAAAACAGACTTAGACCGTGAACGCCTTATGGAAGTCGAAAAAGTGGTTGAGCAAGCGCGTGTAGCCAAAGAAAAAGGCGCAACACGTTTTTGTATGGGTGCTGCGTGGTCTGATCCGAAAGAACGTGACATGCCTTATATTTCAAAAATGGTAAAAGAGGTTAAAGAGCTCGGCCTTGAAACCTGTATGACCCTTGGTATGCTAGATAACGAAAAAGCCCATGCATTAAAAGACGCGGGTCTTGATTACTACAACCATAACCTAGATACATCACCTGAGTATTACCAGCAGATCATTACAACACGAACTTACCAAGACCGTTTAAACACCATCGATAACGTGCGTGATGCGGGCATGAAAGTGTGCTCTGGCGGCATTGTAGGTATGGGCGAGCAGGCTGCTGACCGTTTTGGTTTATTAATGCAATTAGCTAATTTGCCGCAGCAGCCAGAGAGTGTGCCAATTAATATGTTGGTTAAGGTTAAAGGCACGCCACTTGAAGATGTCGAAGACTTAGACCATTTTGAGTTTATTCGTACCATTGCTGTTGCACGTATCATGATGCCGAAAAGCTATGTTCGTTTATCAGCTGGTCGTACGGCGATGAATGAACAAATGCAATCTATGTGTTTCTTTGCTGGTGCTAATTCAATTTTCTACGGTGATAAACTACTGACTACAGAAAACCCTGAAGCAGACGCAGACATGATGCTGATTAAAAAATTAGGCATGAACCCAGAAACTCGTGAAGATTATTCTGATGAAGCGGTTGCAGCATCACTTTCATCAAAAGTTGCTGATAAAGCAACATCAGAACTATTTTACGAAGCGTAGCAATTAAATGGCTTTTGATTTTATTGCCGAGCATCTTGTTGAGCGTCAAGCAGAGGCATTACTGAGAAAGCGTCAACTTGTTGAGCAATCAAGCGGGCGCTTTATTCAGGTTGCAGGCAAACAGTATTTAAATTTTGCCAGTAATGACTACCTTGGCTTTTCGGATGGTTTTATTGAGATACAAGCGCAGCAACTAGGTAGCCACAGTTCAGCATTAGTGAATGGTTATAATAAACCACAACAACAGCTTGAGCAGCGTTTATGCGAGTTATTAGGCTACGAAAGCGCCATGTTATTTAATAGCGGATTTAGTGCTAATAGCAGTGTATTAAAAGCGTTGTTTCAAGATAAAAGTGTAGCGAAATCATCGGCAATATTTCAAGATAAGCTCAATCATGCCAGCTTAATTGATGGTGGACTTCATTCTGCCGCTGCCATGGTGCGCTTTAATCATAACGACCTTAGGCACTTAGAATCTCGGTTACAAAAGTCAAAAGCAAAGCATAAGCTTATAGTGAGCGAAGGGGTGTTTTCGATGGATGGCGATCAAGCCCCCATTGAAGCACTCTGTAAACTCGCTAAACAATACAACGCGTGGCTGATGATTGACGATGCCCATGGCTTTGGTGTGTTAGGCGAGCAAGGCTTAGGCAGTTGTGAGGCAATCAAGCCTGATTTACTGATCATCACCTTTGGCAAGGCACTGGCAAGTAGTGGCGCTTGCCTGCTTGCATCAAAGCAAATGATTGATTACATGTTGCAGTTTAATCGCGAATACATTTATTCAACGGCGATGTCACCACTGATGGCAAGTTGTACTCTTGAGCGACTCGAAAAGTTACTAAAAGCAGATAAGAGACGCTCTCAGCTTACAGAGAATATTGCCTACTTTAGAGCACTTGCCAAAGAGCATAACTTGGCATTAATGGAATCAACAACGGCAATTCAGCCCTTGGTATTGGGCGATGCAGAACACACGCTTGCCGTTGCTAATAAGCTTAAAGAGAAAGGCGTGTGGTTAACCGCTATTCGACCGCCCACGGTGCCATTTAATACGGCACGACTTAGAGTAACCATAAGTAGCGCACATCAAGCAGACGATATAAAACAGCTTGTTGATTCACTAGTGGAGTGTTTATGAGTGTTCAACTGCAAGCGCCTTTAAGCTTTCAACACAGTAATAAGCAAACAACACAAACTAAGTTCTCTAAAGCGGCTGCAAATTACGCGAGCCATGCTAATGTACAAAAACAAGCAGCTGCACACTTATTTAAAATGATGGCAAGTAAACATCAGCAGGGTACTTGCCTTGATTTAGGAGCTGGGCCTTTAGTTAATACGGCAATGCTTAAAACACATTTTGATACTGTATTGGCAATGGATTTAAGTCATTCCATGCTAAGCACAGAGCATAACCCGCGTTGTTTAAAAGTGTGTGCTGATATGGATAACCTACCATTACAGCAAAACTCTCTTGATTGTGTGTTTAGTAATTTTGCAATGCAATGGTCTGCTGATTTAGAGGCACTACTTAAAAGTCTTTTTTACTCCCTAAAAGCAGGCGGTAAGGTTTATTTAAGCTGCGTGGTAGATGGATCCCTTAAAGAGATCAAACAGGCTTTTGCTTGTTTAGATGATCAAAGCCATATTAATCAGTTTCATAGTGCTAGTCACATTATTGAGTATGCAAAATTAGCAGGGTTTAAGCTCAATTTTGCAGCCGATAGATGTTATATAGATGCCTATAACTCTCCCTTAGATGCTCTGCGCTCAATAAAAGCGATTGGTGCTACCTCATTGCAAACTAAGCAAAAACGCAAAGGGTTATTAACAAGACAGGCACTTAATAGTGTTTGTAGGGCATACCCTCTGGTTGATGGGCATGCTAGAGTGAGCTATCAAGTTGTCCTTTTAGAACTAGAAAAATAGAATTAACTCAAAAATGAAAGAATTTTTTATCACGGGTACAGACACCGATGCCGGAAAAACCCATGTCACCAGTTTATTATTAAATTTACTAGCGCAACATAAACAGCGTGCGGTTGGTTTTAAACCTATTGCAGCAGGTGCCGAAGAAGCATTTGGTCAGCTAGTCAATGATGATGCATTAACCTTAATGGAAAGCTCATCAATTGGGGTTAAATATAACATAGTTAACCCCTTTACCTATGAGCCACCCATTGCACCGCATATTGCAGCTGCCCAAGTAGGTGACAGACTGACATTTGACAAGCTCGATGCTGCTTATGCGAATGTAAAAGCACTCAATACCGATTATATTCTTACAGAAGGTGCAGGCGGTTGGTGTTTACCTATCAACGAAATAGATTTGCTCAGTGATTGGGTTAAATCACAAAACCTTGATGTTGTTCTAGTAGTAGGCATGAAGCTTGGTTGCCTTAATCATGCACTATTGACAGCTGCTCACTTTAAAGCGCTCGGTGTAAATTGTGTAGGTTGGATAGCAAATCATGTAGACCCAAACATGTGTGAACAAGAGGCCAATTTAGAAAGCTTAAAATCCGCATTACCTTTCCCGCTTTTAGCGATTAGTCCGTATACAGACGGCACCCCTAAATTAAAAATTTACAAAACCTTACTTGAAATTTTATCTATCAACCCATAATAATTGAGTTGTTACTTTTGACATACTCTGTCACAATTGGTTGCAATTAGTTCCTTGCAACCAATTGCATAAGCCCTAAACTGAGTTGGTAGAACACCCAGATAATTTTATTAACTAACGATTTTTAACCATGTCGTTAGTTAATACAATTGGTATGTTTATTCTGAGGTTATTATGAAGCGTGTATTTTTGTTTCTACTGACTAACTTAGCGGTAATGCTAGTGTTAGGTATTGTGTTGTCTATTGTGATGAGCGTACTGGGTATTAGCCATCGCAGTCTAGGCGGCATTTTAGTTATTTCGACCGTATTTGGTTTTGGTGGCTCGTTTATTTCGTTATTTATGTCGAAATGGATGGCAAAAAAATCAACTGGTGCACATGTTATTGAACAACCTCGTTCTGAAACAGAACAATGGTTAGTTTCGACGGTAGCAGCGCAAGCTAAAAAAGCAGGTATCGCGATGCCAGAAGTGGCTATTTACGATAGCCCTGAAATGAACGCATTTGCGACCGGCCCAAGCAAGAACAACTCGCTGGTGGCTGTGAGCACAGGTTTATTACATAACATGAATCAAGATCAAGCTGAGGCGGTATTGGCTCATGAGGTGTCACACATTGCAAATGGTGACATGGTAACGCTGACACTTATCCAAGGTGTAGTGAATACCTTTGTTATCTTTATGGCGAAAGTATTGGCAGGTATTGTTGATAACTTCCTTAATAGTGATGAAGAAGAGGGCGGGAGTAGCTGGACATACTTCTTGTTCGATATGATTTTCCAAATGTTATTTGGTGTTCTAGCAAGCGTGATTGTTGCTTACTATAGCCGTAAACGCGAATTCTCTGCGGATGCCGGTGCAGCAAAACTAGTAGGTGCAGATAAAATGCGCAGCGCCCTTGAGCGTTTAAAACAAAACCACCCATCACAACTTGAAGGTTCAATGATGGCATTTGGTATTGCAAGCGGTAAAGGTGTTGCTGAATTATTCTCATCGCACCCACCACTTGATGAGCGTATTAACGCATTACGTTAATTTAAACACGAAAAAGCCAGCTTGATGCTGGCTTTTTTTATTGTTGGTTTTTCTCTCGCTCGAGTTGTTGTGGCAATAAAACCTCAACAATTTCACGGGCCGGTAAGGTATACCTTACGCCATCAAACATCACAGAAGTATGTTCATCAATACTTGTGATCCCTGTTAATGTCCAGCCTTCCCCGCGTTCTTTACAGTATACTGTGGTGGTAGGTTGAATTACTTTAAATTCTTCACTCATCGAACTTAATCTAATTGCTTGAAATTGCGTTTATAGTAAGACAATAATGCCAGCTCATAAAGCAAAAAGAAGAAATTAACGTGTCTAGCCACGATGACTTAGCCTTTGACTTACGCCCAATTCGTCATAGAGATTGCCAAGCGATATGGGATATTTTAAAAGATCCGCAAGTACAAACATTTAATGATTACGGCGCTGATATAACGAAAGGTGACGTGTACGACTTTATTCAAGGCGACATAGAACGTTTTTATAATCAACAAGGCATTCGTTTAGTTATTGTTTTACGAAGTAGTGGGCAGGTTATTGGCAGCGTAGGCATATTTAACATAATTGACGGGCAGGGCATGTTGGGGTTTGAGTTGTCGTCACAATACTTTGGCAAAAAAATAATGCAAAAGGTACTAGATATGCTATTTGAAAAACTGACGACCTTTGTACCTGCTCCGCTAAACAGTGTGTTAGCTTTAGTTAACCCAAATAATAGCGCAAGTATTAAACTTTTAACTAAATGTGGCTTTCAACAACATGACACTCACTGGGTAAAATACTTTAGCTAATTACTATAATAGTACAATCTTGTTCTGCTAGGGTTGCTACTATAAAATAGCGCCTCATTTTTAAAAAGGAGCGCTTGCAGCTATGGCAAAAGCAAAGCCAATTACCACTATTGAAAGTTACGGCATTTACAGTCATTGGGATGCAAAAGAGAAAGACCTGCCACAAATCACCGAGTTTACAACAGACGTTCCTGCACAGTTAGATATTGAATTTGGCTTTATAGTTAACATTAAAAAGGCCAAAGGACAAAAAATTAAATTTTGCGTTTACCACCCAGATATTCCGGATGAAGATGGCGAGATTATGCCACCGTTTGAGGGCGAACAGTACGTTAAAACAAACGATTGGCAGTTTTATTTAGGTGATACGATATGGACACCTGTTGACAATAAAGTAGGTATTTGGCGCATGACTATTGAGTTAAATGGCCATATAATTGCTGATAAATCCTTTAACTTATTAAAGGAAGCCGAAGGCACTGCCACTGAATTTTGGAAGCATCGCGGTTATTAATCTTTAAACCTGAGAGGGACTATGTATCAAGGAAGTTGTTTATGCGGCGAAGTAAAAGTAACTATTGCTGGTGGTATAGACTCAATTATTCATTGTCATTGCTCCTTATGTCGTAAAAACTCAGGCACAGCCTACGCAACCAATGGCTTTATTCAACGAGATGGTTTTAACCTCACAGAAGGTAAGCAGCATCTAAGCGCGTTTGAATTTAAACCCGGCAGAATTCGTTATTTTTGTAGCTATTGTGGCTCACCTATTTATAGCGAGAATAAAGATGACCCAAGCCGCTTACGTATTCGCTTAGGTTTATTAGATAGCGATATAAATGAGCGCCCGATCAGCCATAACTTTGTAAGCTCTAAAGCAAATTGGGATACATTTGACGAAAAAATTCCATGTTATGATGGTTTTGAACCAAGTAGGGGGAAGTAACAGCCATGATAGCGAATACACCAAAACCGCCTTATTACGCCGTGATTTTTACGAATACCTTATCTGACGATACCGCCGGTTATGAAGATGTGGCTAATAGAATGGTTGAACTTGCAGAGCAACAACCTGGGTATTTAGGTATAGAGTCTGTTCGTGATGGTTTGGGAATTACAGTGTCGTATTGGCAAAGCTTAGATGCAATAAAAGCCTGGAAACAAAACGTTGAGCACTTAAACGCCCAACAGCTCGGTAGAGACAAATAGTACAGCGCCTTTACAACGCGTATTGCTAAGCTAGAACGTGATTATTCATTGTAATAGCCATCAACTATGAAAAGAACACATCATACTATTTTGAGGTTTATTTCAATCTCGGCAAATATCTTTGAATTTAAGATTTTTAAATCAACAGATATAGTGTGTAAGAGGGGCTATTAATATTCACGTGCAACAAATGAGAATAATCCCATTATTTGCTTATTCAAAAAATGCAAAATCTCTTTTCCTTTCTATAATTTAAATATCAATAGCTTGCAGACTTTCTTGTCATCTTTTGTGGTGCCTTATTAGCTACTTAAATATTTATCGATAATACAGGACTCGATGTGGAATCTTCTTTGTTTATCAAATACGGTGGTTTTTCTCGAATTTATAAAGTCATAGAAAAGTTTTATGACAATATTTTGAAGTCAGAAACCCTTAATGCTCATTTTAAACATACCAACATGGAAAGGTTAATTCATCATCAAACAAGTTTTATCTCATCTTTAATGGGTGGACCTGATTACATCAGTGATGAACAGCTAGCACAAGCCCATAAAAATTTAGGTATTAATATTAAAGATTGGCAAGAAATGATAAATATCTTGTCGCTTACATTTTCTGAGCAAGGAATTTCTGATGCTGATTCCATACAAGTAATTGCCAAACTTGAAACAAAACGAGACTTTATCGTATGTCATTAGAACAAAACAACGCGGATTATTCTGTTTTAAATTATTTGCAGTTACCAGTCGTTGTTTTGTCGGCTAATGAACACAAGGAAGTATTTCAAAACAACTCATTTCAACTTGTTGCACAGCATTACCTAAATGCATCCAATAACCCAGCCAATAGACACTTAGCGCAATTAATTAGCTCAAAATTATTAAAAAACGATGTAGATAAGCTTGAAGTGGAAATTAATAACGGTTCTTATCGTAATATATTTAGATTTACTGCCAATGTAGTGGGTGAGCACGTCATTGTTGAAGGTGAGGATATCACCGAACTTAAGAGAAACCAGTTTTTGTTTAACCGAACAAACACTCTCTTAGAAGACTACAGTAAGCAAATGTTTGAACTTGCTCATACTGACCAATTAACAAATGTGCCAAATAGGCGAGCCTTATTTGCAAAATTCAGTCAGTTACAATCAAATCATAAAGAATTTAGTTGTACTGTTTCAATTATCGATCTTGATCACTTTAAGCATTTTAATGATTCATTTGGCCATGATTTTGGCGACCAAGTATTAGTCACCTTTGCAAAGCATGTAAAAGATAGCATTGATGATACGTGTTACTTTGCAAGACTTGGCGGTGAAGAGTTTTGCCTTATTCAAATAAACAATAAAGACACGTTTTGTTTTGCCAATACAGAAACACTACTTCAAACAACTAAGACCATAAAGCTAATGACACCTGATAACTCAAATATAGGTATGTCGTTTAGCGCAGGTGTTGCTGTGTATGGTAAAGACGGCATTTCACTTGATGAGCTTTTGAATAAAGCTGATAAAGCACCTTATATTGCTAAAGAGAATGGCCGTTCGCGTGTAGTAAAGTTTGAAGGTGCTTAAAACGCTAAATTGATTACTGATACTTTATACATTTTAGATTCGCTAAAAGATTAATAGCTTATTTTTCTGCTAACACGTACCCATTCCAACATACGTAACATATAAGCTATTTACTAAAGTGAAGTGTAACCGTCATTCGTTATTATCGGAAATTTGAACGCTCCATTGCTAACTTTTCTGGCTAGTTATCAGTTAATAGCTCTGGTAGAAATAGAATATTCAGAAAAGGAACTATTATGCTTTAGTAAAATGTGTAATTAGCTTGTCTTACATTTCTTAAATACAAGCATAATCCACAAATTTGTGAAGAGGTGCTAAATGTCGGTTGATTTAGAATTAAATAAGAGAAATGCTATTGAGTTTTACAAAACCGCTTATCTAGGAAATCCATCTGTAGCGGTTGAAAAGTATGTAGGCGAAGTATACATACAACATAATCCTTTAGTTGGTGATGGAACAGCCTCATTCATTGCCTATTTTGAAAAAATGCATAATGAATATCCAGATAAGAAAATTGATTTTGTTCGTGCCATAGCAGAAGGTAATCTTGTTGCACTTCATACTCACCAAATATGGCCCGGGAATGACCAATATGTCACTATGGATTTCTTTCGGTTTGATGAAAATGGCAAGATTGTTGAACACTGGGATTCAATACAACAGATACCACAAGAGACTTTGAATGGTAACTCAATGTATTGAATATGTACGTAAGCGACTTATCGTTGTAAAGCCCACAATAGTGGGCTTAGTGTTTATCGTAGCTACAAAGTATAATTAAATCCGATAGCTATACCGTCATCTTCGGTTTGAGACATCTGTGTTTCTTGCTCTGCGTCATTACTTGAAAAGTCACTAAAATCCTTACGAGCTTCGATATATAAAATGGTATCTTCAGCCATAAAGTAGTGCACACCTAAAACTGCAAATTGGCGTTTAAACACATCTTCAGGGTCGGCATTAAAGTTAGGCTGAATAACATAGTCACTACCTGCATCAAATACGTTATAGGCAACAAAAGTACGAATGTCATTATCAAAGCGATAACTTAGAATTGACTCTAAACCAACGGCATCTTTGATTAAGCGTCCTAAGTTGTCGGTGTCGTGGTTTTCGTTTTTATTTATATTTGCTGATGCATACCAGCCTGGTTTATAAAAATCACCATAAGTAACACCAACACCATAGATAAGATCTGTAACGAGTTGATCGCGACCGTTTGCATAAACAATATCAAATTCGCCGCGGTTAACCCCTGCAGTAAATTTTAAATTATTTGTTGCATTGTAGGTGATAGCCGCACCATAGGTTGAATTAAACTCTACTCTTTGTGCTGCGGCATTACCTTGATTAAATAACAGTTCACATGAACTTCGTGATATGTCTGCAATGTCGCAGGTATAAAAGTCATCTGATTTCAGTTGCGCTTGTAGGGCAAGATGAAATTTTCCCCACGTATTACGATACTGTAGTACTTTATCACCGCGACCAGTACCATTTACTGCACCGTCATCTTTATTGTAGGTATAAACACCCGCGGCGTTACCATCCCACACTAAACTGTAGTTGGTGTTATAAACAACGTCATACCATGCACCCCATTGTTTGCCTAATGTAATTTGACCATAGTCTTCATGTTTAAGGCCAACATAGCCAAGTCGGTTATATAAAAACTCATCTTGAATCGATTCAAAGCGATTATTATAAATAATGTCACTACTACCAACAGGGTTTACACCCCATTCTAATAATGCCAAGGCTTGCCAGCCATTTTTTAATTGACGCTTAAAATCTAAATTGATTCGTGATGCACCATTAACTACCTCTGTTTCACCTTGTGTATTAATAACCCTTGCATCTATAAAGCCACCTATAGTGACACTATTGGTTTGATCGTTGTAGATCTCGATGGCATTCGCTGTAGGCATGCTTATCATGCCCGCAACAAAAAAGGCAGCGTGTGTTCTTTTCATAATGTACCTTGATTAAATATTGTCCCTAATAGGTATAATTTAGTTAAGAGTCGGAGATTATCAAAGCTAAAATTGGGTCAAAAGTGAAAAATTATCATGCAACAAACCTTGTTTGAGGAAAAATTATTCACTTTAGGTTCACAATATCGAATTATCAATGAGTTAGTGAGCTTAAAATATAGACACTTTCTGACTAAGCGTTCTCAGCATCAATTTTGTATTCGGAGTTTCAGCGCCCAATCCATACAATAAGGTCATAAAATAGCAGTCGAGTAATATAGCAGCTTTAACTTTATTAAATTGCGGTTGATCGGCAAATACTAATGATTGAATTAGTTCCATGTGTTGTTGTTGAAAGGTTTTGCAGAACAAGCGTTGGCTAAAAAGCACTTTATAAAAGCGGTGATGTAAACAGTAAAATTGATAAAAGTATTGAGCATAATGATTGATTTTAAGACGAGGAGGGCGGTGAATGTCGGTTTCTTTGGCAAGTTCTAATACGTCATGAAACCTTAGATCAAGACATGCTTCTAAAATCGTAATTTTACTATCAAAATGTTTAAACAAAGTACCGATTGCAATACCACAAGTAGAAGATATTTGCCGTGTAGATGTTTCATTGAACCCATGTTTAGAAAAAAGTTGCCAAGCAACATTTAAAATATGCTGATGTGTCTTATCGTAATTACCCATAGCTAATATCTTAATTTTTATAGTTAAATTTAAAAGTGAGCGCGTTCACTAATAAAAGTGAGCGTGTTCACTAAATGTAGACCTAACAATTTTAGTTGTAAATTGAGGAATTGATTTAACTAATCTTTCATGGCGTGCCAAGCGGCTTTAGTTTAAAATTGCACACAGTTTCATTTTTACTTTTTACCCGCTGGAGGGTACCGCTATCATTAGTACAGCTAATATCACCATGCAATTTGGTGCTAAACCTTTATTCGAAAATATCTCAGCAAAATTTGGAGACGGTAACCGTTACGGTTTAATCGGTGCGAATGGCTGTGGTAAATCAACCTTCATGAAAATCCTAAGTGGTGAACTAGAGCCATCTTCAGGTAATGTCAGCACAGATCCAAACGAGCGTATTGCTAAACTAAACCAAGACCAGTTTGCTTACGAAGAGTTTTCTGTAATCGACACAGTGATCATGGGTCATAAAGAGCTGTGGGAAGTAAAAAAAGAGCGTGACCGTATTTACAGCTTACCTGAGATGAGCGAAGAAGACGGTATGCGTGTAGCAGACCTAGAAACTGAGTTTGCCGAAATGGATGGTTACTCAGCAGAAGCTAAAGCAGGTGAGTTACTAATTGGTGTAGGTATTGGCACAGAGCAACACTACGGCCCTATGTCTGAAATTGCACCAGGTTTTAAACTGCGTGTGTTACTTGCACAAGTGCTGTTTTCTGATCCAGATATCATGCTACTCGATGAGCCTACCAATAACTTGGACATTTACACCATCAAGTGGCTAGAAGACGTGTTAAACCAACGCGACTGCACCATGATCATCATTTCGCACGACCGTCACTTCTTAAACTCAGTATGTACACACATGGCTGACATCGATTACGGTGAGCTTCGTATTTACCCAGGTAATTACGATGAGTACATGTTTGCTGCAACGCAAGCTCGTGAGCGTCTACTAAGCGAAAATGCCAAGAAGAAAAGCCAAATTGCCGAACTTCAACAGTTCGTATCGCGCTTCTCTGCGAACGCTTCAAAAGCAAAACAAGCCACATCACGTGCTAAACAAATTGACAAAATTCAGCTTGAAGAAGTTAAAGCATCTTCGCGTCAAAGCCCGTTTATTCGTTTTGAGCAAGAAAAGCAATTATTCCGTAATGCTTTAGAGCTAACAAATTTAACACAAGGCTTTGAAGAAACATTATTCAGTGGCCTTGAAGGCCTAGTTGAAGTAGGCGAGCGCATTGCAATTATCGGTGAGAACGGTGTTGGTAAAACCACACTATTAAATACCCTTGCTGGTCGTTTAGCACCAAAACAAGGTGAATTTAAATGGTCTGATAACGCTAATATCGGTTACTACGCACAAGACCATGCTGACGAGTTCGAACAAGATATGAACTTATTCCAGTGGATGGAACAATGGCAACAAGAAGGTGACGACGAGCAAGTTGTTCGTAGTTTCTTAGGTCGTATGCTGTTTTCACAAAACGATATCAAAAAGTCAGTAAAAGTGATTTCAGGCGGTGAGCAAGGCCGTATGCTGTTTGGCAAAATTATGATGCATAAACCAAACATCTTATTAATGGATGAGCCAACCAACCACATGGATATGGAATCTATCGAAGCGCTTAACTTAGCACTTGAAGCATACGAAGGGACATTATTGTTCGTATCTCACGATAGACAATTTGTATCATCACTAGCTAACCGTATTTGGGAAATCAAAGACGGCAAAGTTATCGACTTTAAAGGTACATACACTGAGTACCTAGCAAGCAAAGAAGCTTAATTAGCTGATGAGTGATTAAAAGCCATGCATGTCATGGCTTTTTTGTGCTTCTAGAGTCGCATCTTGATGTGAGTTAGGTATATAATACCCGCCACAAAATAAGGACAAAAGTCCGCTTTTTAGAAAACTATTTAACTGAGGTGTATTTATGACTGTTGGCATTATTATGGGTTCCAAATCAGACTGGCCAACGATGGAACATGCGGCGTTAATGCTAGAAAAATTCGGCATTGAATACGAAACTAAAGTTGTTTCTGCTCACCGTACCCCTCAATTACTTGCTGACTATGCAAGTTCAGCTGCAGATCGCGGCATTAAAATTATTATTGCAGGTGCCGGTGGTGCTGCGCACTTACCAGGTATGGCTGCGGCGTTTACATCACTGCCAGTTTTAGGTGTGCCAGTTAAGTCTAAAACACTTAATGGTGTAGATTCGTTATTATCTATCTGCCAAATGCCTAAAGGTGTTGCGGTAGGTACATTGGCTATCGGTGAAGCGGGTGCTGCAAATGCTGGCCTTTTAGCGGCACAAATTTTAGGTTGCCAACAGCCTGAAATCTTCGCAAAAGTTGAAGCTTTCCGTAAAGAACAAACAGACACTATCTTAGCTAACCCTAATCCTGCAGAGTAATATGAATATTCTAATTTTAGGTGCAGGTCAGTTAGCTCGCATGATGAGCTTAGCGGGTGCACCGCTTGATTTAAATGTTGTTGCCTACGATGTGGGTAGTGAAAAAATCATTCATCCATTAACTGGTGAAGTTCATAACAGCACATTACAACAAGCTATTGATAACGCAGACGCAATTACAGCTGAGTTTGAACACATTCCTGATGATGTACTTACATTATGTTGTCAAAGCAATAAGTTTTATCCGGGTAAAGCGGCAATTAAAACAGGTGGCGATCGCGCACTTGAAAAAGCATTACTTGATAAAACAGATGTTGAATGCGCGCCTTACCAGCTAATTACAGAAAAAGCGCACCTTGTTGCTGCCGTAGAGCGTTTAGGCAAGCCGCTTGTGATCAAAACTTGCCAAGCAGGTTACGATGGTAAAGGTCAGTGGCGCTTAAAGTCTGATGATCAAATTGACCAAATCTGGTCAGAAATGGCAGATTTCATTGCATCAGGTACCGAAACTGCGCCGCATTCTATTATCGCTGAAAAGATGATCCCATTTGACCGTGAAGTATCTATCATTGGTGCACGCGACAAAGCGGGTAACACTGTTATTTATCCATTGACTGAAAACCAACACACCAATGGTGTACTTACGCTTTCAGTTGCCGGTAAAGAAAAAGCAGCAATTCAAGAACAAGCAGAGCTTGCTTTTAACAAGCTTGCGCAAGAGCTTGACTATGTGGGTGTATTAGCAATTGAGTTTTTTGACGTACAAGGTACGTTATTAGTTAACGAAATTGCGCCACGCGTTCATAACTCTGGTCACTGGACACAGCAGGGTACACATTGCTCACAGTTCGAAAACCACATGCGCGCTGTTGCAGGTTTACCATTAGGTAGTACAGCGTGTCTTCGTCCTACTGCCATGATCAACGTACTTGGTCAGCCTTCAATCCCACACTCAGTACTGGCAACGCAAGACGTTACAAGTCACTGGTATGGTAAAACGGCTAAACCAGGTCGTAAGATGGGTCATATCAATGTATCGGCTGATAACCTTCACCAATTAGGTGAACGTTTAGCGGCACTGGCTGAAATTCTACCAGAGCAAGACTACCCAGGAGTTGCTGATACCAGCACTCAACTTATTTTAAACTAATCAGTTTAAATTCTAAAAGCCGAGTTTATCTCGGCTTTTTAATTACCCGCAAACTTCGCTAATTTTGTACCTCTTGTCTCAAAGCACTTGCGTCAGGGTCATCTTGCTATAGACTAATATTTTTATATTAATATTAGATCGTTATGTTACATCCTCGATTAAGAACAGTCGTATTTGCGTTCTTTATGGCGCTGTTTATGTCTGGATTTATGTCTTTAGTGATCAGCATTTTTAACGTTGGTTTAATCGATAACATTGCAACCATTTGGCTTAAAGCATGGGCTTTTGCATTTTGTGTGGCGTTTCCTACTGTTATATTTGTTGCACCTGTGGTGCATAAGCTAACCAATAAACTTATCAGAGCACCGTTGTGATAGCCGAACGCCCAAAGCAGTTTCTATTTATTGCACTATTTTTAGTATCAGCATTACCATTTGTTGGCTCTGCTACGGCACTTGTCGTCGGTGCTTTATTTGCCATGATATTAGGCAACCCATTTGCTTTGCAGTCACAAAAAATAAGTAAATGGATGCTAAAGTTGGCGGTGATTGGCTTAGGCTTTGCTGTTGATTTTAATCAAGTTATAGAAGTAGGTCGCAGCTCTATTGTGCTTACTATTGTTAGTATTACCGCTATTATTGGCCTTGGTGAAATTTTATCTCAGTTATTTAAGTTAAATAAAAACACCGGTGTACTTATTTCTTTTGGTACCGCCATTTGTGGTGGTAGCGCCATTGCAGCAATGGCGCCGGTTATAAAGGCCAAAGATCACGAAGTAGCTATATCACTCGCTGTGGTGTTTTTATTAAACGCCCTTGGCTTAGTGTTATTCCCAATGATTGGTCATTACTTTGGCCTGACTGAGCAACAATTCGGTGTTTGGGCTGCACTTGCTATTCACGACACCAGTAGTGTAGTGGGGGCTTCCGCTGCGTATGGCGCATCAGCACTTGCTATTGCCACAACCATTAAACTAACTAGAGCGATGTGGATAATCCCTTATACAAGCATTGCGGGTGTGTTTTGGAAATCAGACGAAAAAGCCAGTATCCCATTGTTTATATTTGGCTTTTTAGCGGCGGCACTGATTAATTCAAGCTTTCCTGAATATCAAGCATTGTGGCATGCACTTAATGTTGGTGCTAAACAAGTGTTAGTAATGACCTTATTTTTGATTGGTAGTGGTTTATCTATTTCAGTCTTAAAACAAGCGGGCATTAAACCTTTTATCATGGCGATGATCTTATGGATCATTGTCAGCAGTATTATTTTACTACTTATAGTAGACGGATTTATTTCATGAAAAACGCTTTATTAACTTCTTCAATAGCACTGGCCATGGGCCTTTTTGCTAACAATATATCGGCGGCTGATTTACGTGTTGCTACCTTTAATGTGAGTATGGATGCCACTAACTATGCTAAAAAAGGCGAAGCAATAGATAAAGATGCTCTAAGTAAAGCATTAGCCAGTAACCACCAGCAAATTCGTAACATTGCCGAAATTATTCAGCGCGTAAGACCTGATGTAATTTTACTCAATGAGTTTGATTATATTGATGCCGACAAAGGCATTAACGTATTTCGTAAAAACTACCTGCAAGTATCGCAAAATAAGCAAGTTGCCATCGATTACCCGTATTACTTTATTGCACCTGTTAACACTGGTTTACCTACTGAGTTCGACCTAGATAACGATGGTGTAAAGGGGCATTACAAAGGCGACGCACACGGCTTTGGCTTCTTTGAGGGGCATTATGCAATGGCAGTATTGTCGCGCTACCCAATCGATTTAGATAAAGCGCGTACATTACAAACATTCAAATACAAAGATATGCCAAATGCACAAATGCCTATCGACCCCAAAACAGGTAAAAACTGGTATTCAGCTGAAGAGTGGCAAGCAATTCACCTAAGTTCTAAGTCTTTTTGGGATTTACCAATAGATGTAAAAGGTAAAACGTTTCACTTGCTTGCATCGCACCCAACGCCGCCTGTTTTTGATGGTGACGAAGACCGTAACGGTAAGCGTAACCACGATGAAGTACGCCTAGTTGCAGATTACATCAACAATGCTAACTACATTTACGATGATAAAGGTCAAAAAGGTGGCTTAAAAGCGAAAAGCCGTTTTGTTATTGTTGGTGACTTAAATGCTGCCCCAGAAGGAGGTAAGGCACGCCCGAATACCACAGACCAAATTTTAAAAAATCCATTAGTGAATACCTCTTTTACGCCAACAAGCAAAGGTGCAAAAGAATCGTATAAAGAAGATTACGCTAAAAACTATACCGCTTATTGGCAGGCTCGTGCTGATTACGTTTTACCTTCAAATTATGGTATTGAGATAAACGATGGTGGCGTTTTTTGGCCACAGAAAAACTCTGAACTGTTCCGTTTAATTAAAGATCGTAACGCATCATCTGATCACCGTATGGTATGGCTTGATATCAGCTTAAAATAAGCTGTTATTAAACGGAAAAGTTTGGCTGTTTATCCTATAAAAATTGCTATTTCATCAGTGCTTCTGCTTAAATAGGGCGAATTATAATAACCCGTAAGAAGCACTATGAAATTCAAAACCACTGCTAATAAAACGTTAGTGGCTCTCGCAGTCGCATCTAGCTTCATGCTAGCAGGTTGTCAATCAACCGCCTCAACGCCTTCTGAAGAACAAGTTACCAATGTAGCACCAGTAGTTGCTACTCCTGCTGATACAGGTTCAGCTGAAATCACGTTAGAGCAAGCAATGGCTCACCCTGATTGGTTAGGCCGTCAGCCTGAGCGTGCTTTTTGGAATGGTGATTCTAACAGTATCGTTTATGCACAAAAGCAACAAGGCAATGAGTTACGCGATTTATACGTTCAAGCGGTAAATAGCCAATCTGCATCACAATTAGCGTTAAACAAACTACACACTGTAGGCGCTAAAAATGCCGTTTACTCGGCAGATAAAAAACAACAGGCTTATGCATTTGAAGGTAATATCTTCGTTAAAAACCTAAGCAATGGGCAAATTACACAAATCACTCACGATAGCGCACAGCAATCAAAACCACAGTTTTTAACTGATGGTAGCCTTGCATATCGCCAAGGTAATGCATTTTATAAAGTTGATTTAGCAACGGGTCGTCAAGTTGAATTAGTTAACTTACACCTCGACGATGCACCTAAAGGTGTACAAGAGCCAGACACTTACATTGCAAAAGAGCAGCACAAACTAATTGATTACATTGCGCTTACGCACAAAAACAAAAAAGATAGTGAAGAGCGTAAAGCACAAATCAACGAGCAAAACGACAGCATTGCTAATGCACAATTTTATTTAGGTAAAGGTAAGCGTTTAGCAGATGTACAGCTTTCACCAAATGGCCAAGCACTTGTTGCAGTAACCACAGAAAGCCGTTCATGGCGCGATGAAGGCGATATCATGCCTAATTACATTGCCGATGATGCACGCGTAAAAGCAGAAAAAGTACGCCGTCGTGTTGCTGATGAAAAACCAATCAGCTCAGACGTTGTTTACATCGACCTTAAATCAGGCGAGCAAACAACGCTTGCATTCGATACCTTACCTGGTTTTGATGAAGACGTACTTGCAGCTGTTAAGAAAGAAAACTACGCCCGTGATGGCAAAACTTATAAGTCTGAAAAAGCACCACGTGCCATCAACTTAATGATGGATTGGGGTTGGGACCAAAGTGCAATCCAATGGAACACAGATGGTTCACAAGTGGCTCTTATGCTAGAAGCATGGGACAACAAAGACCGTTGGTTAGCGACTGTTGATACACAAAACAATAAACTTGTTTCACAACACCGTCTGCATGACGATGCGTGGGTTAACTATGCATACAATGATTTTGGTTGGTTGAACAACTCAGACACGCTTTACTTCTTATCTGAAGAGTCTGGTTACAGCCACATTTACAAAAAGCCTTTAAACGGTAAAGCAACGCAGCTTACTAAAGGCCAATTTGTTGTTTCTAACTTAACGTTAACAGCTGATAACTCAGCGATTTACTACAAAGCCAACGTTGAGCACCCAGGTCTTTACGAAATCTATCGTGTAAACCCTGCAAACGGTGAATCTGAGCAAGTAACCAACCTTGATGGTATGACTGATTACCAGTTAAGCCCAGATGAAAGCAAACTATTGCTAACTCACTCAAAAGTTATGTCGCCGCCTGAGCTTTATGTTGCTGATGCAAAAGCAAATACTCAAGCGACGCAGTTAACGCACACGGTTTCTGATGAGTTTTTAGCCAAGAAACTGATCGCACCTAAGATTGTTGCTGTGCCTTCAAGCCACACTGATCAGCCAATTTACGCAAAAGTATATTACCCAGCTGATTATAAAGAAGGCGAAACAGGTAAAAACCGTAAAGCGGTTATCTTTAACCACGGTGCTGGTTACCTGCAAAACTCACACATGGGTTGGTCTGGTTACTTCCGCGAGTTTATGTTCCACTCACTACTGGCTTCAGAAGGCTATGTAGTAATGGACATGGACTACCGCGCATCGAAAGGTTACGGCCGTGATTGGCGTACAGCCATTTATCGTCAAATGGGTACACCTGAAATCCAAGATTTAGCAGACGGCGTAAGCTGGATGGCAGACAACGCAAACGTAGATACACAAGCTGTAGGCACTTATGGTGGCTCTTACGGTGGTTTCATGACGTTTATGGCGCTATTCACACAACCTGATTTATTCAAAGCAGGTGCTGCACTTCGCCCGGTAACTGATTGGGCTCACTACAATGGTCCTTATACGTCTAACATCTTAAACCACCCAGATGTTGACCCAATTGCCTATGAAAAGAGCTCACCAATTTACTTTGCTGAAGGGCTTAAGAGTCGTTTATTAATTAATGCGCCTATGGTTGATGACAATGTATTCTTCCAAGATTCAGTTCGCTTAGTACAACGCTTAATTGAGCTTGAAAAAGAAAACTTTGAAACAGCGATCTTCCCAGTTGAGCCGCATGGTTTTGTACAACCATCAAGCTGGTTAGATGAATATCGCCGTATTTATAAGCTATTTAAAGAAACGCTTTAATTCAATAGCATAAATTAAAAACAGCCACTTTAAGTGGCTGTTTTTATTTGTAATCGAATTTATCTATAAAGGGTTATTTGCAGTAAAATTCACTCACACCGAGTACTGTCTTACCTTCTTCTGAGTCGTTTTCAAAAATTAAACTATCACCCTCTAAACTCATTTTATAGTCTTTCATCCATGATATATTAGCTATTAACTCCAATTCATAGCGATTAAACGAAACAGGGCACTTTAAATACACATAATGGTGAGCAGTTCCAAAAGCTCCAGGGTCTGATGTGTAGACATAAAAGGTGCGATATTCAAATGCTTGTTCTTGGTGAACGTAATCAGTATTTGAGTTAAACATGATGTTGAATAATATAAGTAAACCAATGCCAAAGAACATTAAACATGAATACAAAATACTAAGAATAAGGGTCAAATGAGCAATAATTTTATTCTTAAACGATTCTTTAACGATACTGTATTTTGCTAACAACAGACAAAACCCAATACAAAGTGAGCAAAATACTATGATGTAATAAATATTATCAAGGCTTGCCATAAACGTTGGTGAAACAAATTTTAAGTTTACCAATTGGCCAAATAGCCCAGCCAATAGAGGCCCTTAAAGGCAAAATAGGATAATGCGAAGGTAAATATCTCCTTTATTTTCATTCATCTAAAATTCCTTTTCTAGTTAACAAAGAGCAGTTGTAAATAGCGAGTAAGGTTACCCGCGCTTTTTTATTATTTTAATGAAGACAGGCAAAGCCAACAGTGTGCCGCCAATTGCGCCGATAAAGTGGGCATCAATGGCAACATTAGACGCGATTAGCTGACTCACCGATTCACTCGGGCCTGCTATTTGCTCCCAAATCACTTTAGCCCAGGTGCCCGCAAACAATAACCAGCCTGAAAACATGCCTGCTTGTACATCTTTAACTGCTCCCCAAATGATCACACCGTGTAGTAGGGCACTTAATCCGGTGTAAATTTGGATATCTGGGCAAAATAGCCACACACCTAAGCCACACCATAATGCAAGAATGGCAATATTAAACGCATAACGAGGCGGGCTTGTATGCTCAGCGTGTAGAGCCCAAATTAATAAAATTCCGGCGCAATTTAAGCCTAAATGTGGCCAATTAGCATGCACAAATTGGCTAGTGAAAATGCGCCAAAATTCACCATTTGCAACTAACTCACGGTTAAATTCAAGATATTCATTTAAGTTAAACGTAGCAAATGAGGAACTTAGTATTACTAAACACACTGGCGGCAGAATATATTCTAGTTTCAGGGGCAGGTTTATCATGTTATTTTTGGTGTATCTGAGATTGTCGCCTATTGTGCACGTTTAATTTTAAGATGCCAAATACACTACGGGATTAAGTTTATTTATGTTATTCAAAACCAAAGCGCTGTTAGCTCTTTCCACCTCATTAATTTATTCAACTGCTATTTTCGCAGCCCCTGCAAAAGTTGAAACTCGCGAACCTGAAGCTGCAACGGGCTTTGCTCATAAGCAGGTTGTTGAGGGCGATAAATACATGGTCGCTGCAGCAAACCCTTATGCAGTAAAAGCCGGGCAAAAAATGCTTGAGCTTGGCGGTTCAGCGGTTGACGCTGCTATTGCAACGCAATTAGTTCTGACACTGGTAGAACCGCAATCGTCGGGGATCGGTGGGGGTACATTTATGATGTACTTCGACAACAAAACCAAAAGCCTAACTAGCTTTGATGGCCGAGAAACGGCTCCAAGCAATGCTGATGAAACACTATTTTTAGATAAGCACGGTAAAGCCGTAAAATGGATTGAAGCCGTTGTAGGTGGTCGTTCTGTTGGTGTACCGGGTATTTTAGATGCCTTTGCCACAGCCCATAAGCGTTACGGTAAGTTAGAGTGGCAAACCTTGTTTGCCCCTGCCATTGAATTGGCTGATAAAGGCTTTATCGTGTCGCCGCGTTTACATCAATTATTGGCTAAAGAATTAAACCCAGGGGTTACCAAGCTACCTGTTATTCGTGACTACTTCTTTCCTGATGGTAAACCGCTTGCTGTAGGTACCGTGAAAAAGAATCCTGAACTTGCCGCGCTTTATAAAGATATAGCGAAACAGGGCATTGATGCATTTTACAAAGGTGAAAACGCTAAAGAGCTTGTGCATGCAGTGCAAAACTCAGCAGTCGCACCGGGTACATTAACGGTTGAAGACTTAGCCAATTACAAAAGCAAAGAGCGTGCACCTGTGTGTGTTGATTATCGCCAGTACGAAGTGTGCTCAATGGCACCACCTAGTAGCGGTGGTGTAGCTGTGTTACAGATTTTAGCCTTACTTGAACATAAAGACATGGCTAAACTTAAACCAAACTCTGTACAGGCGCTGCATTACTTTACCCAAGCATCACGTTTAGCGTTTGCTGATCGTAATGTGTATATGGGTGACCCTGACTTTATGGCAATCCCGACACAAGGATTACTCGATAAAAACTATATTGCTGGTCGCGCAAAACTTATTTCTGAAAAAGATACTCACGCAGAAGCAGGCACACCGCCAAACTCAGTTGCATACGCGCAAGATGATGCATACGAGCTGCCATCAACGACCCATGTTTCGATTGTCGATAGCCAAGGTAACGCTGTGTCGATGACAAGTTCTATCGAAATGGCGTTTGGTTCAACAGTAATGGTGAACGGGTATATCTTAAACAATCAACTAACTGACTTTGCTTTATCGCCAACTAAAGATGGTAAGCCATTGGCTAATCGTGTTGAAGCAGGTAAACGTCCGCGTAGTTCTATGTCGCCAGTCATGGTGTTTAACAAAGACGGCAGCTTACGTTTAGTGGTTGGTTCGCCGGGTGGTAGCCGTATTATTGATTATGTAGCTCAAGTGGTTGTAGGTGTGCTTGATTGGAACCTAGATGCGCAAACAGCCATTAACTTACCGCGCATTACTAATCGTAATAATTACACAAGCCTCGAAAAGGGCACTGAGCTTGCCAACGCTGAAGCTGATTTTGTTAACCGCGGACACACAGTTCGTATCCTAGATTTAAACTCTGGTTTACATGCTGTTGAAGTTAAAAAGGGTAAACTTTATGGCGCAGCCGATCCGCGCCGCGAAGGCATCGCTTTAAGTGATAAAAGCCACTAAAAACAAGCTCAGCAGCCTTAAAGCTGCTGAGTTTTCATGTATACTATCTGCTATGCTATTTAGAGCATAAAATTCATTTTCTTCAATGGTCTGACAAGGTGAATTGTCATTGCAATTTCGCCTTCAAGAGTAATAATGTCAGGTCATAATTATGACGCATCAAAGCTTGGAAATATGACTACAAATACCGATCCAAATTATCTTTATATTCCTTATTCAGGCCCAGGTCTGATTGAAACGCCACTATTAAATAAAGGCAGTGCTTTTTCACAAAAAGAAAGGGAAAATTTCAACTTAGCCGGATTACTGCCACCGCGTTATGAAACGATCGAAGAACAAGTTGAGCGTTGTTACCAGCAGTATTCAAGCTTTAGCGATAATTTAAATAAGCACATCTACCTACGTGCTATTCAAGATAACAACGAAACACTTTACTACCGTTTAGTGCGTGATCATCTTGAAGAAATGATGCCTATTATCTACACGCCAACGGTAGGTGACGCTTGTGAAAAGTTCTCAGACATTTACCGCAGTGCCCGTGGTCTATTTATTTCTTATGAAGATCGTTTCCAAATTGATGATATTTTACGTAATGCCACTAAAGGCAAAGTAAAAGTAATCGTTGTGACTGACGGCGAGCGTATTCTTGGTCTAGGTGACCAAGGTATTGGTGGTATGGGTATTCCAATTGGTAAGTTATCACTTTATACAGCGTGTGGTGGTATTAGCCCTGCATATACGTTACCAGTGATGCTTGATGTTGGTACGAATAACGAAAAACTACTTAACGACCCTATGTACATGGGTGCTCGCCATAAACGTATTTCGCAAGAAGAATATGACGAATTTTTAGATCTATTCATTAAAGCAGTTAAACGTCGTTGGCCAAGTGTTTTACTTCAGTTTGAAGACTTTGCACAACCAAATGCAATGCCATTATTAAAACGCTACCGTGATGAAATCTGTAGCTTTAACGATGACATTCAAGGTACTGCTGCGGTTACTGTAGGTTCTTTACTCGCTGCATGTCGTGTTAAAGGCGCGAAACTTTCTGAGCAAAAAGTTGTGTTTGTTGGTGCAGGCTCTGCAGGCTGTGGTATTGCTGAGCAAATCATTAGTACTATGGTTGCTGAAGGCATTAGCGATGAGCAAGCGCGTTCGCAAATTTTCATGGTTGACCGCTTTGGTCTACTTACTGAAGGTATGGAAGGCTTACGTGATTTCCAACAAGCACTTTGCCAATCTAAAGATGGCTTAAGTGAGTGGACTTACAGCGGTGAGTACGCATCACTATTAGATGTAATGCACTGTGCGCAACCAGACATTCTAATTGGTGTATCTGGCCAGCCTGGTTTATTCACTGAACAGGTTATTCGTGCAATGCACGCATCTTGCCCACAACCGATTATCTTCCCGCTAAGTAATCCGTCTAAGCAAGTTGAAGCACTTCCTTCTGATGTTATTGAATGGACAAACGGCCAAGCAATTGTTGCTTCTGGTAGTCCATTTGATCCGGTTGAGTATAACGGCCAAACATTCCCAATCCCACAATGTAACAACAGTTATATTTTCCCGGGTATTGGTTTAGGCGTTATCGCTGCTAAAGCAACGCGCATCACTGATGCAATGCTAATTGTATCAAGTGAAACACTGGCTGAGTCTTCACCACGTGCAAACACAGGTAAAGGCAGCTTATTACCAGCACTCACGGAAATCCAAGCGTTAAGTAAACGTATTGCATTTGCGGTTGCGAAAAAAGCGATGGAAGAAGGTGTGGCACTTGAGCTGAGCGATGAAGCGCTATGGGCAGCAATCGAGAAAAACTACTGGCTTCCAGAATATCGCAACTACAAGCGCCGTAGTATCTAAGCTATAACGCTTTTAGTGAATGAAAAAACAGGCTTTTTATGCCTGTTTTTTTATATCTGTAAAATGGCTTGTTCATATTCAATTAACCCTTTAAGGTGATAATGAACGGAGTTTTAAATTAAGGAACAGTATTATGCGTAAGTTAGTTTTTACCGCTATGGCAGCAGCACTTAGTTTTAATGTGTTAGCACAAGCAACACCTGATGCGCCACATATTTATATACAAGGTAATGCAACGGTTAAAGCGATCCCTGATAACGTTAAACTAACGGTAGGTATTGTTGAAGTAGATAAAGATTTAATTGCCGCGAAAAACAAAGCCGATGCAACCATGGCGAAAGCGATTAAGCTCGCTAAAAACCAAGGCGTAGAAGAAAAGGGCATTTATGCGTCTAATATCTCGATTAATCGCCAAACAGAATATAACCGTGAAACGGGTAAGCAAGAGTTTGTAGGTTATAGAGTAACGCGTAGCCTGTCTGTAACTTTAACTGATATAAAAAAATACCCAATTATACTTCAGCAACTAGTGAATTCGGGCATTAATGAAATTAATCAAACGCAATTTGTATCAAGCAAGTACGAAGAGATACAAAAGCAAGCGCAAAAGCTAGCCATTAAAGATGCCCGTGCTGCGGCGAAAGAATTTGCCAATGACTATGGGGTTGAGCTTAAAGGTCTTTATACAGCTTCAAGTAGCCCACTTGATACAGGTAGCCAACCTTATATGCGTGCCAGCAAAATGGTTATGGCAGAAGCTGCACCAGATAACTATGTACCTGATGCATACAATGGTGGTGAGCTTACGATTACCGCAAGCAGCTATGCGGTTTATTTAATCGAAAACTAAGTTAACTTATTGATTGCTGGCAAACCTTGCCAGCAATTTTTCACCTTGTTGCTCTGAAATACGAGCAATCGCTTTTAGCATATTAGTGATTTGCTCACGGTCGTACTCATTACTAATATGTTTATCTATATCTTCAATAATTGCCCCTAAATAAACAAATAGGCTATCAGTTGCTTTATTGTTATCAGATGCTCTAAACAATATGTTTTTAAATGCCTCAAGCACGTTAACCATTACATAAGCGTCATTTTTTGCGTAGTTACGAATTGGTGTGAAGTTATCATGCAGCAGCTCATCGAATGAGGTTTCGTGAATAAACAGGTGCGGTTGATTGTTCTCGCAACGTTTAAGCGAGTAATTCACATCGTAAATGTCTAAGCGCAATATCAGTAATATGCTCAACATATCTATGGCTTTTACCGCAGTACCGGGATCGTTAATACCCGGGCTCATAGCTTTAACAGCGATTTCTGAAATTTGTGTCATACCGTAGCGGTAATGGTCACTAATATATTCTTCGATATAAAAGATAAAACAGTCTAATAATTGTTCTACCAGTTCAGGTTTGTCAGATAAGTCAGTATCACACTTTAAAAACGGGTATCCCTTTACTGTAAAGAAACCTTGTTTAACCGAAATATAAATTTTAATACCGTGCTGTTGGCATAACGCACACAACTTATCGCTATGTGCCCCTTTAAAGTAACCTTCTGTTTTACTTTTAACACTATGCCAGTCATCAAACTCAGGAAAATGCTCAACAGGATTTTGTTGTTGCATGTCAATTATGTATTTAAGCTCGCCTTTGGTATTTTTAAATAAGTCGTTTAGTACATTATCGACTTGAATTGCTTTTGAAATTGAGTGAATAAAAAACACAAAAAAACCAAGCGAAATTAAACCAAACACCAATGAAAAGAAGATACCAAGCGATGGAATACCCATATCTCCATCACCAATGGTACGTATGTTTATCAGCATTAATATGGTGTAGATAATACTACCAAGATAAAACCCCAGTACTAATTGGTGCGACTTACGGGTAATAAGCCCCGGTAATACACGCGGCGAAAGACTGGCACTGGCACTATTAAGCACCACCATAACCATAGAAAAACTAAAAACCGTTAATGAGATAATGCTGCCGGCAAGTGTGCTGAGGATGGTACGGGCATTCTCTTCGCTATCGACCAATAACACACCAATCAGCTTTTTAAATTCCATTGATAATGACGAGTACTCGACCGCAGTAGTAATTAATCCAAAAACTAAAAACATCACAGAGAGCATTGATGGGTAAAATCCGATACTACTGATCATTTCGCGGTAGTTATCGGCGATTTTTCTTGGCGTAAACATGCACTTCCTTAAGAACTGTTAGACATTAAATATCATACTGAGCTAACCTAACTACTTACTTAACAGCCTAGCAATAAATTATGCTAAGCGTCTAACTTTAAATAAAAATTGGAAAAACTGTGATTGTTTCAACGTTTGCTGCCATCTTGGCCATTTTATACATTCAACTTAGCTTTCGCGTGATCAAACTACGTAGAGCAAAACGCATTTCACTTGGTGACGGGGGAGACAAAAGCCTACAAGCAGCTATACGAACTCATGCAAATTTCATTGAATATGTGCCTTTTTCGTTGATCCTGCTATTTTTATTAGAGTACCAAGGCCTCCCAAGCCATTATTGCTATATTTTAGGTGCAATGCTGGTTGCTGGTCGTTTTTGTCATAGTTACGCACTTGCTGATAATCTGATGAAATTACGTGTATTAGGTATGATGCTTACTTTCATTACTATTTTGATTAGCGCTGTGATGTTATTAGTTACACAGGTTTTCTGATATGCTAAAAATTGTTTTTCCATGTTTGTTGTTCTTATTTTCAACTTGTTTATTTGCCAATGTAAAAACAATTAATGCCAAGAAAAATCGCGTCACACCACCAACCACTTTACATGTTGTTTATCCTAAAACAATGGATAGCTTAGACGAAGAAGTACTTTATCCTTTAATACTTCTTCGTACAGCTTTAAAAAGAAGTGGTTATAAGTTTACCTTATCACCCGCACCTGAATTATTAAGCCAAAATCGTGTTTTAAAAGAAATTGAAGCGACTGGATCTATCAATGTTACTTGGAGCATGACAAACCAAGAGCGTGAAGACACTTTGCTCCCTCTACGAGTTCCTATATTTAAAGGCTTATTTGGTTGGCGATTAATGTTTACTACAGAAGATAAGTTACCGAGGTTGAAACAGCTAAAATCTCTTGATGATTTAAAATCGATTAACTTAGTTCAGGGTACAGATTGGCCAGATACACGAATTCTAACAAGTAACGGTTTAACAGTGGCAACGGCAATGGACTTTGAATCATTGTTTGTAATGTTAGATAGAGGAAGGGGGGATTTATTTCCTCGTTCAGTATTAGAGATCCAAGATGAACTTGCGTATTTTAAAGAAGAAATGCCGTTGGTCGTTCTGCCGCATCTAATGCTCAAATACAAAAGCCCAATCTATTTCTTTTTTAATAAACATAATACTAATATTGCTAAAGCCGTTTCTCAGGGGATTAAGGTTATGCAGCAAAGTGGTGAATTTGACGAGTTATTTTTTAAGTACAACGGAAACTTTATAAAAAACGCCCACCTACACGACAAAATTGTTATAGAATTGCATAATTATGATTTACCAAGGTTAACCCCAGTCAACGACAAATCGCTGTGGTTAGCATTTGATCAGGTGCCATGAGCTCTAAAATTTTTATAATCGGTTTACCACGAACCGGCACAACTAGTATCTGTAACAGCTTTTTACAACTCGGTTATAAAACCGCTCACACAGCCTATACCCAACAAGCAATTACAAGTGCAGATGTTATTGCTGATACTCCAGTTTTTAGTGAATACGCCTTGCTTGATGAGCACTTTGCAAATAGCCGTTTTATCAACCTCGAGCGCGATTTAACTAAATGGTTGCCATCTATAAGGCAGTTATTAGCACGCATGCACACTAATTTAATGCGCCCTGATGGTGGTTTTAATAGCCATTTAAAGCGCTGTTATTTTGATGTGTTTGGTCAGTATAGCTTGGCAGAGTTAGAATCTGATGAATACTTAACAGCGTGTTATCAGCGTCACCAACAGCAAGTGGCAGACTACTTTAAAGGGCGTACAAACCAGTTATTAACGCTTAATGTAGCAGACTCAAACAGCCCGCAATTACTTCAGCAGTTTTTAAACACTCAGCAGCCAATTAGCTTTAAACAGCTGAATATGGGTGGCAAAGTCACAGCGTGGAATGACATAAAACACCCAGATAAAGTGTCATCTACCCGAAGTGGTAAAATTGATAAATCTCTTGGTTATAATCACACATAAAATACGTTAAAATCGCCGCCATTATAAGTTTAGTTGTTCCTCATCATGTTTGAATTGAAATACCACACGCCATTTGAATGGACAGAAGGTGTCTTAGCTGACTTCGATACCTTTTTACAAGATCATGCTGCAGCAGAGAAAAAAGCATCAGGCATGGCTATGTCTATGCTTTCTCATTACCCAGACCGTCGCAAGCTTGTTAGAGCCATGACAGACTTAGCACTGGAAGAAATGATCCACTTTAAGCAAGTTTTGAAGCTATTAATGGAACGTGATGTATCACTTGGCAATGACCAAAAAGATCCTTACATCAAACAAATTCGTGCGGTATTTAGAAATGGTCGTGATGAATTCTTAATGGACCGTTTATTAGTAGCAGGCGTTATTGAAGCACGCGGACACGAGCGCTTTTCGCTTGTTGCAGAAGCTTTACCTGCAGGCAAAGAAAAAGAGTTTTATGTCGCGATTGCAAAATCAGAAGAAAAACATAAAAACTTATTCGTTGAACTTGCTTACGAGTATTTCGATAAGCAAGAGGTTGATACACGCCTTGAAGAAATCCTTATCGCAGAAGCCGAAATCTGTAAAAATATTCCATTTACAGCAGCGCTTCATTAACTTGATGCTTGTGTATTAGGCCTTTTAGCCTAATACACAAATTTATGTTCAAACCCCAAAGCAGTAAATTAGGGACTAAAAACAATAATTAAGTATCCTGCAAATAGTTACGCTAATTCTAATTGATTAAATAAACAGCATACATTCATCTTTCTCTCCTATAGTTAAATTAGTACCTAACTGAGAGGAATAGAGCATGAAATGGATGATGACTCTTACGACGTTGTCGTTAATAGGGATTGTATTCACCGGTAATTCTATTTATACCGAAGTGAAGCTCTTTCGTTCAAACGATAAGCCAACCGAAATAACTGCTAGTATGTATCGCTCGCTTATTTGGCATAGTGATATTTATAAAGACGATGAATTTCTACATACCGCACAAAGCTACTTTAGCGATGGCAAAATTGATACGCGTGAATACAGTAAACTAACTAGCCTGGCAAGCAAAACTGCTGGCCCAATCATCTACATTCAAGAAACAGATGAGCAGTTGTGGCATGCAAGACTAACCTACAAAAAATACCTTGAAGAGAAAACGGTCGAACGACTGGCAAGTTTACATTGATGAAAACTGCTTGATCAGCGTGCTAAGCTCAACAATGGTGGGCTTACCGCTGAGGTAATTAGTATCAAGGTGGTAACTATTGCCAAGCCAATAGGGCTTTTTGGTTGTGTTATGACCATGCACTGAAAAGTCGATACTTGGATTTATTAAAGGTTTTTTCGCTTTGGTTAAGCTCCTATCCCAAAGCAAAGTGCCAATCGCTTGTTGTATATCTTGAGTAGGATTTTGCCAATCCCAATCCGCATGTGTTGTATGTGATAAACCAACTTTAATTTTGCCGTATTCAACATAGTAAGAAAGCGGGCAGTTAAGTAGCTGCTTACAGACAAATGCGAGCTCTTCATCAGTTGCATCTAAATGCCAACGGCCGCCATTCTCAACCCATAAACGGTAGTAACTTTTATCCTTTGCAAGTAAAGACTCAAGCAACATATGCTCGTGGTTACCAAGGCACATATGTACACCAAGCTCTTTAAAACGAGAAAGTAACGCAATGCTGTGCTCCCCCCGATCAATCACATCACCCAGTGAAAACAAAATATCTTCGCTTGGATTAAAATTAACAGAGCAAAGCGCCTGTTCAAATTTAGTTAAATCTGCATCTAAATCGCCAATAACAAATACACGTTTACTTTCATTAATTTGCATCTTAACTTGAATGGGGTTTTGCGAGGCAAGAGGGCTTTTAACTAAATTCAAAATACATTCCTTTAAGCAGCTAATAATTTAAGACTATCATAACTCGTTGCTATTTGAGCACAGGGTGGTTATTATCTAGCCTCACTTTTTAGGAGTTACCGCCAACATGAACAACTAAACCTGTTATCCAATTTCATTTTTATCTTTTTGGACCAACAGGGTTAGTAGGCGTTGCTCACTATCACTTTTATAATATTACTTTTCGTGTGATCAAGCGCTTATGCCCCTGTAGTACAGGAGGCACTATGCCACAACTTCAAGCTTTTAATTTATGTTACCAACATGGCAATGGCGATGTTGTATTTAACGACCTTTCATTTTCACTCACTGCTAAAGTCACCGCATTAGTCGGCAGGAACGGCTGCGGTAAATCTATTTTAGCATCACTACTTGCTAAGCAAAAAGAGCCTAGCTTTGGTACGGTTGTTTGTAATTCAACCCTTGGCTTTTACCGACAAATGAACGATGTAAATCAGGCTGATAACCAAACTATTGCAGAGGCTATTGGGCTAGAGCCTGTGTTTAATGCCCTTGATGCTATAAACCAAGGGCATGTTACAGAGCAAAACTTAATGTTAGTTGAGGGTAATTGGGACTTACCAGAGCGCTTTAATGCAGAACTTGTAAGGCTTGGCGTAAACAACAAAACCCCTTACTCACTAAGCAAATATTTAAGTGGTGGTCAGCTTAGTCAATTAAAACTTTGGACACTATTTACCTGCATAAAGCCCGACATTTTAATACTGGATGAGCCATCAAACCACCTAGATGCAAAAGGCAAAAGCTGGCTTATAAAGCAAATACAAAGCTTTAAAGGGCAATTATTACTAATAAGTCACGACCAAGAATTATTAGAACAAGCCCATGAAGTTTGGGAGCTAACAACCCTTGGTTTAACACAATATGGTATCCGTTTTTCTGAGTACCAAATACAAAAGCAGCAGCAAGTTGCTGCCCTTGAAAATAAATTAAACCACATTGTTAAACAGCAAAGTAAGCTTAAGGCAGCTGAACAACTACAGAAGCAAAAAGCACAAAAACGAGCATGTCAGGGCGCAGCCTTAAGAAAGTCAGGCAGTCAGCCTAAAGTGTTGATGGATGCTAAAAAAGACAAAGCCAGCGCTAATTTATCATCTAAAAGTAAAAACGCCGTTAAGCGAGAAGGTGAACTCATTCGTAATAAGCAACAACTTTCTAGCAAGCTTGAACAAACTAAAGCGCAGCAATTTTATTTAGTGCAATCAGATACAGCCAAGCACCATAAAGTACTTAGCCTGGAGAACGTTGTATTAGCATACGGAACACAAAAGCCGCTTAATTTTCAGGTGTTCAATGATGATAAAATTCATTTAGCAGGCGCGAATGGCACTGGTAAATCAACCTTACTTAAAACCCTGAACTACGACATACCAGTAAAAGCAGGGCAGTTACATTGCAATCAAGCACTCTATTATTTAGACCAACATTTTACATTAATAAACAACGAGCTAACCCTGCTTGAAAACGTGATGACTTACTGTAAAAGCCTAGATGAAAGCACCACACGTACTCTACTTGCCAGTATTGGCTTTAGAAAAGACGCTGTTTTTAAACATGCCGCACTTTTAAGTGGCGGTGAAAAAATGAAGCTCGCCATGTGTATCGTCAGTAATATTGAAAGTACTGCATTCTTGTTACTCGATGAGCCAGATAATCATCTCGACCTTGAATCAAAACAGCTCTTGGCTCAGTCATTACAGGGCTTTAAAGGCGGGTTTATACTTGTAAGCCATGATAAATACTTTGTAGAAAGTATCGGCTGCAATAGGCAAATTGGTTTATAAAATAGTCATTTATAAATAAGCGTGCTAGGGTGGTTGTAGGTACTTTATACCAATCCGCAATAATACTTAATCATTTTGAGGGATTAAACCTGTCGCTATCTGCGTTAAAAATTTCTGATTTAGAACAACTAAATAACGAAATTTTTGCCTTGATATCAACGAGGTTTTATTGCCTCAAAATAGACTACTTAATTAAGCGAATTGGTATTACAAGGAATGACTATGAATTTTACAGCCGCTTACCGCATTTTTACTGCTTTATTCATGCTGATGATAACTATTGGTTTAGGGATGACACTGAATGATTTTACTTCGGTAGTCTACGTGTTCGTGCCGTTATTACTAATGCTAGGCAGTTCATTTATGCCATTTTTTAAACAGCGAAAACTGCGTTTAATACTTTTTTCAGCCCCAATCATTATTTTTTACTGCTTTGGCTTTTACCCTTGGATTACAAATTTCCAAGAAGTCGCCGTTTCATCATCTACCTCAACCCTCGATTTTATCATCATCCCAGTTTGGGCCACCTTATACGGCGCGGGTTTTGTCGTGCTGCATGAAATAGCGCTGGGTGTTGCTAGGGCGTTTGATTGGGGGAAATGAATTTCCAAAATGGTTTCTTCATTTAACAACTCTGATTCGTATTCGGGCACAACTTTATCATTCGCTTCACTACCAAAACGGTCAGTTATGAAGTTGCGCAAATTGCTCATAAGGCGTGTGAGGGTGTTTATATGAGATTATAAAGTTACTTTATCAATTCTGAGTTTATTTTAACTGTTTGAGCCTTTACTTCACTTCGATCATATCTGAAGCGATCAAAGTGTTTCTTATATTTTGTATCATGTAAGTTTGCATGGATTATTTCTCGGTGAGGTATTGCAATTGCAAACTTTTTATAAATATCATTTGGTTCTATTGTACTCGATGAATCATCATTATCGAGTTCCTCATTAGCTAAATCAACATCTGTTGTTCCATTACCTTCAGTACATTCCTCTTCAAGGATATGCCTAATTACAGGGCTATAATCAATCAGATATACAAGATCCTTTGTATCATCACATCTATAGCCACTTAAAATTGGCAGCAAATGTATATCATTGCTATCAATACCAATTTCAGAAATATAACCTATATATACTTTATTGTTAGACAGAGTTAAAGCTACGGGTAACCCGTATTCCCATGAATTAAATGCTAAATGAGTAAACTCGGGAGTTAAATCTTTTCTCGCGGCTGCCTTCCAGCTGTTGTAAAGAGGTGAGTCTTCTCGGAAAGAAGCAACAAAGAGTTTAAGTTTAGGCACAAGCCAACTGAAAACAATTGTGAAGAATAATACTGAAATTAAATTAACAATTTCAAAATTTTGACCAACAGAAGGGGTCAGGATGCTTAATTTAGAACTAAACCAAGCTCCTATAGACTTGGCAAAACTATAATGAGAAACATAAGTCACAAAAATATATGAAAACACAAAAAGCAACATGCCAGTTGACGCTGCAAGTAAAAAGGTATGATAACCCTCTGATGCCTCGTATTTTGGATATAATTTATAGTTAGTCTTTCTGTAGATATGGCCAGCAATAGTGATAACCATAATAAAAATAACTGTAGGTTTAATCATAATTTCCCTATAAAAAAAGCGCCACTAAGGCGCTTTCCTCAACTAGCTCTTTTTACATAAGACCTAGCTTGCTTTACTTGCTGCTTGACAACTTCACTTTTCGAAAGTGAGTTTAAATCAGCTATAAAATACTTACCACCTGAAACCTTAACTTTGATTTCATCAGTATTTGGTTTATATGTAAAGAATTTTTTAATAGAATCAAACATTTGTCACCTCCTCAGGGAAGTGTTCCCTTAATAGCCCTTTGTCATCAATTCCTGTGTGACAGTCACAACAAAAATATGTGACTTGTTAGTAATATAATCCACAAAACGATCCCTTTCAATAATTATCATAATTCATTGGGAAATTTATAATTATTTAACCAAAGCTTTAATTGTATTTTTTCATATCATCGACAAAGCTATCAAAAGTAGAGCTCATATCGCTTAAAAAGCTTCCTATTTGATCAAAATCTAGCGGCGTTAATTCTAATTCTTGCCTTATGGCAGATATAAAAGGGGGGAGTGCCTCACTTACTTCATCATGTTTTTCTACACATAGTTGAGAAAAGGAAAGCTGGTCATCAACTATGCTACTTTCTAAATCGTTCAATCTATTCTTGATTTTTTCTGCATCGGCTTGACCGCATTCATTTAACTCACTTGTTAGTGAATTTATGAGTTCGATTTTATCTAATATTGGGATTCTAGCTTTCATTAGTTCAAGAGTTCCCTTGTTAAAAACCCCTAACACTTCAAGCACGCTATTAACAGTGTTAGTATTTCCAACAACTTGAACCTTAGAAATAGAAAAACCTACATACTTTAGTTCGTCATTAAAATGTTTTGCTGAATATGTAAAGTCACAAAACATGACAAAACAATTTGAAGCTCTGCTTATAGCTTCCATTGCTTCACAATAGATCTTGATTTTTAAGTCTTGGTGTTTGTTTTTAGTGGATAGTGCAAGTTGGTAATTTTGTTTAATTTCTTCTAACTTTTTTGCATGTTCTGTTTTGACGGTTTCGACAATAGTCGTAATTTTGTCTATGTCTTGAGTTGTAGCTAAGTTTTTACCTTTCTCTGAAAGATATTTTCTAAAATATAATGGAATACAAACAGTAATAATTGTTAAGCATAAAAGAAGAATATCTGTCAGAGTCATTTTAGTTCCTTGCAGAATGACTTATTTTTTTAATAACTTTAGAATTGGTGATAGGTCAACTTCTACGTTACCATTTTTCCCAATTTTTTGAATTCTACTTACCTTCAAGAAACCATTAAAAAACTCTGCTTTTTCATCTGACTTTAAACTGTTTATTAGTAGTAACTCTGAGTTTTGATCACTTAAAGCTTTATTTGTAATTTGGTAGCTGGATATAACTGCATCTTTCATTTGTATTTGTGTTTGCAGGTGTTGAACTTGCATTTTCAAGGATTGAAATGAGAGCATTTCAGATTGTGATGAATTAGGTTCTGGCGGAAGTAATTCAGCATAAGGGAGTGATAAATACTGATAAAATAGCTTTTCTATATCTGAAATTAATTCAGGACATTCATTAGGAGAGACTATAAGCTGAGTTTGGTTTTTGCTGTGATTGGTTGAAACATTAGCATCTATACCTAAGTTCTGTAGGAATTCACCAAACCATATTAAATATTGAGAGCAGATGTTTTTATATTCAGGAGGAAATTCAAAAACTTTGATGAAAACATCATCTCTGGTTTTTTCTGTCAAAAATTTATGAGCCTCTACCGAGCTTTCTTCAATAAAGTCTAACGCTTTTTTTACATTAGCTAACATACTTTGATTTTTATACTCTAAGTTATCTAAATCAAGGTCTACATCTATTTGAAAATTATTATAGTTCAATATGCTAAAAGGACCTTCCGATAGAATGCCTTCTAATACTAAATTAAAATCTTTAAAAGGGTAGTTGTTGGCCCAAACTTCCAGATCATATTTAACACAAAGTCCTAGGTGATTCTCAGCAATGCTCAAATCTATAGATGCCCCATTAATTTCGAAATAATCTTCCTTGTAATATTCAAAATCCAATGGGATTTCTGAATATTCTAACTTTAATAGTTCGTCAATTTCATCATTATCTAACTCAAAGTCATTTCGCAATGTATAAGAATAATCAGTATTTTTTATGAAGAAGCTAACCTCCTCACCATTAATAAGAAATGAAATCCCTTCATCAGTTTTTTTAAACTCTATTGTCATTATTCAACCTATTTAACGAAACTCAATTTATTCATATAAAATCCCTTTAAAGAGGACTAGTCTATTTTACGTGCTCTTTGTAGTACACGTTCTACACGGCTAAGTACTGTGAAGCGCCCGGATTGGATGTCGTCTACCACTACAAAGAAACTTGAATAGGCTGTGTTGTCGCTGGTGACTTTGAGATATTACACTAAAGATTAATGTTTATTCAATCGGACTGAGATAAAGGGTGCATTAGTTTATTTCTCTTAATATCTTAAGGTAAGGGTAGGGCATGAGAATCGATGCAAATTCTATAGACTTATTTTTCATTGTTATTGTGCAAATTGGAGGCGCGTTTACCTTCGTGCGGCAGTAAAAATGAACTTTACTTAGATAAACAAGTAATCAAAATACTCGGTGAAAATATAACGAAACTACAAGATAAATATTGCTATCTGAGGCATATTTAAAGTTCGTTAGACCGAGTAACGCTTATGAAGCTAATCCCAATGCCTAGCTTAAATTAAGTGGACAAATAGATACTTTGAGTAGACTTTGATCTGGAAATAACATTAAGTTAAATTTACAGTTAAGTATACGGAAAAACAGTACACTAAGGATAGTTTTGAATAAATTCATAATTTTTCTCTTTTTATTGCCCCTCGCTATTATCTCTTTTGGTGCTTCAGCAAACGCAGGACTACCTATGATTATGCTTGCAGTGCCTGTGTATTCGATCTCTTTGCTACCAATAATTGCTATTGAAGCAATATACCTTAAAAAGAGTTTAGATTTAACCAAAGGACTATCGGTAAAAACAGCATTTGTTTCAAACTTAGTATCAACAATTGTAGGGGTTCCTTTAACTTGGGTTATTCTTGTTTTAATACAAATGCTGACAGGTGGTGGCGGAGCGTATGGCATAGATACATTTGTCGGTAAAATGTTAGCAGTAACCTGGCAAGCACCTTGGTTAATCCCTTATGAATCTGACTTACATTGGATGATTTTATTTGCGGGGTTATTCCTACTTATTCCATTTTATTTTGTATCATGGTGGTCTGAATTTTTAGTTTCAAAGAAAATGCTAGCAGATACAGGGCTTAGTAGTAATGACATTAAGATTAAAGTTAGGAATGCAAACCTAATCACATATAGTTTGTTAGCATTTTGGCCAATTGGCTGGTACATAGTTGGCTACGTATTAAAGTAACTAGCAATTTATGAAAGTCTAAAATTAATAAATCATTTTTATATTCAGAATATTGTAAATTCTTACAGAGAAGTTAATCACTCATTTTGATTAAGTCATTACCAATAATTTTTAGTGTTTCACTGGCTTCAACTAAGTCATACAAGTGTTCAATTTGGGCTTGTAGGGCATCTACATGACTTTCGTTATAACGAACAGCTTGTTGTAGAAACCAGTCATACTTAATGAACTTAAAGCCATAACGGTTACAGGCAGTGAAAAAAATTGGTTTTATATTTTTCGGAAGCCGTACAAGAAAGGCATTTCAAATCTAGGTTAGTAGAATTCACAGTTGTAGTCTTATTGAAATGAAGTAAGTTTGGTTGAAAATTTACAAAGTAAAAATGAGCAGTTCATAAAAAGCTATAAAACCGTGAAAACCCAAATTAAGCAAAAAAGGGCTAAAAAAACCTTAAAATCTAACGACTAATGAACCTGCTTATAAAGACAAATACACTATTTAACATAATATAAATTATAGGAAGTTAAGTATCTATACATAGCTATACCTATTCTCTGCGCATATTAAGTCCAATACTAGACGGTATCGGACATTAAGGTGGTGTTTTATCATATTATTCATTTTATTAGTGCTTGTTTCTTGAGCTTAGTTATCTCATGACTTATATTAAAACTATCAACTTGAGATGTAACGATAAGATGTAAACGATATGGAATTTGTGAAGCCGTTAGAACCTATTCTGATAATCGATGATATGCAAGATATCCGCGACTATCTAAATCAAATTTTAACTGGTCTTGGTTTTGACGATATTTTAGAAAGTCGAGATTTTGAATCAGCTAAAACCGTAATTGAAGAAAAGTCGCCTAACGTAATCTTTCTTGATATTGAACTACCTAACACTGACGGTACACAAATTCTTGAATACTTAAATGACCACCATCCTCATACGCACGTTGTTATGTGCTCTGGTCATAATAGTCTTGAGAATGTGCAAAACACCTGGGAATTAGGTGCTAAAGGTTTTATCGCTAAACCATTCAACGCAAAAAAAGTCGACTCAGTTATGAAACGTCTAGAATTGATGGAAACCATAACAAATTAAGTAGTTTATGAATTCGACAATCCAACTCATTATCGATGACCTATCAACGGTCATTTTTGGTAAGCAACAACAAATCAAACTCGCCCTTACGTGTTTATTTAGTGAAGGCCACCTGTTAATTGAAGATTTACCAGGTATGGGCAAAACCACTTTATCTCATGCACTTGCCGCAGTTCTTGGCTTGTCATATCAACGTATTCAATTTACTAGCGATTTATTGCCTTCTGATATTCTTGGTACAAACATCTTTGATGCTAAAAAACATAGTTTTTCATTTCATCAAGGCCCAGTATTTAGCCAAGTTGTTTTAGGTGATGAAATTAACCGTGCGGGTCCTAAAACACAAAGTGCACTGTTAGAAGCAATGGAAGAAAAACAAGTGACGGTCGATTCGGTTAAACACGCCCTACCATCACCATTTTTTGTAATTGCTACGCAAAATCCTGTACATCAATCTGGTACTTATCCGTTACCTGAGTCGCAATTAGACCGCTTTTTTATGCGTATTAGTTTAGGTTTTCCTGATAAACACGCTGAGAAAAACCTCATTTTAGGCTTAAACAATCGTAATTATGATGACTTACCTGTGCGCATTAACCCTGAGCAACTTGCTGTTATTCAAAAAGAAATAAACACTGTAACGATAAGCAACGCGGTGGTTGATTATATTCTTGAGCTCGTTGCGTTTACTCGCCAAGATAACCATTTTGTAAACCCATTATCACCAAGAGCGAGCATTGCGCTTGCCCGAGCTGCAAAGTCATGGGCGTATATTGAAGGTCGTGATTTTGTAATGCCTGAAGATGTACAAGCGGTTTTTCCAAGTGTGACTGATCACAGGCTTGGCTTAAATGCTGGTGACAGCGGCTATGCACTTAAACATGTGCCCGTAAGCTTATAAAACATGTTTAAGCGCCCTGCTTTTGTTAATCAATTTCGTCAGTCAGTTTTTAATAAGTTATTAAAAAACAAGCATAAAACTAACGAAATTGAGCTTCAGCATAAAACAATTTATGTATTACCCTCAAAACTTGGTGGGCAGTTTTTACTAATTGCCTTACTGAACTTTGTGATGGGCATTAACTATCAAAACAACTTGATTTTAGCCATGGCGTATTTAATGGTGGTTGTTTTAGTATTTGCGATACTCACCGGCTATAAAAATGTGCGAGGTTTGTCGGTTAAATACCAATCAGTTAATGAAAGTTATGCGCCAAAAGCCCCTTTTGCGCGTTTTCAAATTCACGCACGATCATACTGTGAGCTTATAAAACTGGTTAATGACAACCTTGAATCTGAAACTGTATCACTGCAAAACAATGAGAAAAAGACCGTTGAAATAGCGCTTAAATGTAGTGAACGTGGTGCTTATGGCTTTGATAGAATTAAAATCATTAGCCACTTTCCATTTGGTTTAGTGTCTGTGTGGAGTTACATTGAACCAACCGAAACCGTGTATGTTTACCCACAACCTATCACCGCTGAAAAGCTTGATACTCAGCTCCATGACAATGACGAACACGACGGTGATAACGCTCAAGTTAAAGCGGGTAATGATAACTTTTATCAACTTACCCCTTTCGTACAAGGTACAGCACTTAATAAGGTATCGTGGAAACACTTCGCTAAAACTCAGCAACTATTAACGAAAGAATTTACCAGTGATGCATCACAGGAATTAGCGCTTAATTTCAATATGTTAAGTGGCAATAATGAGCACAGATTAAGCCAGTTATGTTTTTTAGTTAATCAATTAACTGACCAACACATGGCGTTTTCGTTAACCTTACCCAATAAACACATTGCAAAAGGCCAAGGGATCAATCATCAAACAACCTGCTTGCAAGCATTAGCGGAGTCTTAACTATGAATACGCCGCTTATAAATACTGTTTTATCACTGCTGTTTATTGTTACCAGTGGCTTTTTGTTTACTGAAGTAGCGACTCCATTCTTAGCCATATTGGCAGGCCTGAGTTTTTTAAACCTGTTTTTAGGTAAGTTTTATAAAAAACTAAATGGATTGCTGGCGAATATTTTGGCTGCGGTTTGCTTAGTTGCCTTATTTGTTCTGGTTGGTGTGGGCGATACGGTCAAGTTATTTGTCTCGATGATGCTACTTGCTAGTAGCTTTAAATTGCTTCAAGCGAAAATCGTTAAACAGTATCAAACCGTGTGTTTACTGGTGTTTTTTAACCTTTCAACGGTGTATTTGTTCCATCAAGGCTTGTTCGAAACCTTGGTGGTGAGTGTACTTTATATTGTTAACTTTGCTGTACTTGGCTATTTAACTAGCCCACAAAGCTTTAAGGCTGCTAACAAACAAAGTTTTAAAACCATATTATTGGCCTTACCCATAGCAGCATTTTTGATTTTATTTTTACCTAAGCTACCCGCATTTTGGCAGCTACCGGGGCCAAAACTTGCTAAAACGGGGTTATCAGAGCAGGTTACCCCCTTTTCGATTGCGAAATTAGCAGAGTCAGATGACTTAGTTTTTCGGGTAGAACAACAGCCAGAGCAAGCTTTACAAGCACCCTATTACTGGCGCAGCCTTATTCATGATGAGTTTAATGGCAGTGAATGGTTAATATCGGACATTTTGAAATCGCAACAATATAACCCAATTCGCCGTACTATTACTCAAAGTAATGGTGTTAATTATCAGGTTATTGCAGAGCCTTCATCTTCTAATTGGCTTTTTGCAGTTGGCTTTGCGCAAAGTGATAATTCTGATGTGCACTCAACCTACAATGGTTTGTTAAAACGCAAAGGTAACTTAAACAAAAACATTAAATACGCGGTAACGAGTAGTGAGGCTATGCTGAGTCTAAATGACTTTGAGAAACGCTTATATACCCGCTTACCGAAAACAACTAATCCACAAACAACGGCACTGGCAAACCAGTTGGCTGCTGAGCATGAAAATGCGCAAGCTTACTTTAACGCACTACTTGATTACTTTAATCAGCAGCAGTTTGCTTACACATTAACACCTACACCCATGTATGGTGATAATACGTTAGACCAGTTTGTGTTTGATACCAAACGTGGCTTTTGTGGCCACTATGCCAGCACCGCTGCATTTATGTTTCGTGTTGCCGGTTACCCTGCCCGTGTTGTGTCGGGTTATTTAGGCGGAGAACAAACTAAAGCCGCTACGCTTAACATTTACCAATATGATGCCCATGCTTGGGTCGAAGTGTTCTTTGATGAAAAGTGGCATATTTTTGATGCTACCTCTGTTGTTGCCCCGGAGCGTTTAAACGGTTCGTTATCACAACTGGGGGATTTAAACGATAGCTTTAACGACAATCTTAACTTTGGCCTAAAGCGCTGGAGTCATTTTAAAGCAATAAACTGGCTGCGAATTCACCTTGAAGAGCTCGACTATAAATGGACTAACTGGGTGCTTACGTTTGACCAAGAATCACAACAAAGTTTATTTGATTCTCTGTTTGGCAATAAGTCAGCATGGCTAACACCTTTAATTGTGTTAGGTACATTATTACTGAGCTTTACTGGCTATTTCTTATATAACAAACGCCCTATTCGAAGTAGAGAGCCGCTGGTTGATGACATCACTAAGCTTTATCTGTGGGCAAAAAAGCAAGGCATTGAGCTAGTTGATACCAACACACCACTACAAAATATTGCTTTAATTAAACAGCAAAAGCCTAGTACAGAGGCATATTTAAGTGAGTTTGAGCAAATAATCATCGAAGTACGTTATCAACAGCAATCATATAACCAAAATCGCAAAAACCGCGTACGAGTTCTGTTAAACTCTCTCAAAACAGCCAAATAGAGAACAATATGAATGCAGTAATTGTCGGCGTTATGTTGATGCTGATCCTGACACTTTGTCGAATTAATGTCATTGTGGCGATGACGGTAAGCGCAATTGTTGCGGGTTTGACCGCAGGCCTTGATTTATCACAAACCGTAAATGCATTTAATGATGGCTTATCGGGCGGCGCTGAAATAGCACTGAGCTATGCGATGTTAGGTGCATTTGCGGTGGCTATTTCTAAGTCGGGTTTAACCCGTATTTTAGCGTCTAAGTTACTAAAACAAGTAAACGACAATAGCCACAAAGGCGAAACGACGCTTAGTTATCTTATATTGAGCATTATTTTGTTGTGTGCGATCTCGTCGCAAAATTTGATACCCGTGCATATTGCTTTTATACCAATTCTAATACCGCCCCTACTTGTTGTTTTTAACAAGTTACGCCTTGATAGACGTGCCATTGCGTGTATCTTAACCTTCGGCTTAGCCACCTCTTATATGGTGCTACCTTATGGTTTTGGTGGCATTTACTTATACTCGATACTACACAAGAACCTCACTGAAAATGGCTTAGAGATTGTTAATACTCAAGTGCCGATGGCAATGATCATTCCAGCCATTGGCATGTTATTTGGTTTATTGGTTGCGGTGTTTATATCTTATCGAAAACGCCGTAGTTACGAGTCTCACAGCCTAACAGAGCAACAGCAAGAGGTTGTCATTGAACAGCCTAAAAAGGTGTTAGCAGTGGGAATTACCGCCGTACTTTGTTCGTTAGTGGCACAAAATATTAGTGGCTCTATGATCCTAGGTGGTCTTGTTGGGGTAGCTATATTTACCTTATTCGGTGTTGTAAAACTTGAACAAAACGGCGATGTATTTAGTAAAGGCATTGCTATGATGGCGATGATTGGCTTTATTATGATTTCGGCGCAAGGTTTTGCTTCAGTGATGAAAGCAACCGGTGATGTAGCTTCATTAGTTAGCTCTGCCGCAGGAATGATTGAGGGTAACAAACCCCTTGCCGCTGCGTTAATTTTACTCGTTGGCTTATTAATCACCATGGGCATTGGTAGCTCGTTTTCGACAGTGCCAATTATAGCCACCCTGTTTGTACCACTTTGTATGGAACTAAACTTTTCTGTTATGGCTACTGCGGCACTGGTTGGAACTGCTGGTGCGCTAGGTGATGCAGGCTCCCCTGCCTCTGATTCAACACTTGGCCCAACATCTGGCCTAAATGCAGATGGGCAACACGACCATATTTGGGACTCTGTCGTGCCTACTTTTATCCATTTTAATATTCCACTACTGATTGCTGGCTGGGTTGCGGCAATGGTGTTGTAAAATTAGCATTGTTTATTTTAAAGCCCCAATTTGGGGCTTTTTTATTGGCTGAATAAAATACGTAAAGCACGATTTAAATCATGAAATCTGATTGGTTTAGTAAGCACTTTGTCCATTCCTGCTTCTAAGCAAGCGCTCTTATCTTGTTTAGAAGCATTTGCAGTTAATGCCACAATAGGTATGGTGAGGTTTAGTTTCTCGCGCATGTACTTAGTTGCACTTATTCCATCCATAACCGGCATCATCATATCCATAAGAACCAAATCAAAAGTACTTGCTTGCACTTTTTCAATTGCCTGCTGGCCGTTATCTGCAAGTGTTACATGATGGTTAAGTTTTTCTAGGAATGTCTTAATTAACACCTGATTCGTTTTATTATCTTCTGTTACTAAAATAGAAATCGGCTCAAGTGACTGTTCTTGTTCCTGTGTGTGAGTGGTCTCTTTTACCAAGGTAAAGGGTATCACTATCGTAAATTTAGTGCCTACGTTAGGCTCACTAACAACAGTGATAGTTCCTTTCATAAGATCGACCAGACTTTTTGTAATACTCAGCCCAAGACCTATCCCTTCAGCTTGCCTGTTTACGCCATCATCATGTTGTTTGAAAGCGTCATAGATTGTCTCAAGTTGAGACTGAGACATACCTTGCCCTGTATCCGAGATCTCAAAAATAAGTTCTTTTTCGTTACTATCAACTTTAAAATTAACAGTACCAACTTTAGTAAATTTAATCGCATTATCTAAAATATTAAATAGGATCTGTCCAACGCGAGCACTATCTATATCGATAGTTTTAGGTAATTCCGTTTTTATTTCAGATGAAAAAATAACGCCCGTGCTTTGGCTTGTTTCTAAGAATTGAGAAGCGATATTTTTAACCAATGTATAAATGTCTGTCGCTTTGACATCAAGTTGCAGTGAGCCACTTTCGATTTTTGAAAAATCTAAAACATCGCTTATCAGATCTAGAAGAAGGTCTGCACTAGTATTAGCGTAATTTAACCACCTACTCTGTTTTTCATTTAACTCAGAGTCAGCGAGTAGTTCTAACATGCCAACAATGGCGTTCATTGGGGTTCTTATTTCATGCGACATAACAGTTAAAAATTGCGATTTTGCAAGACTGGCTTCTTCAGCCTTGTTCTTCGCTAGATTAAGTGCATACTCTCTGTCTTTATTTACTGTTATATCTTTTGCAATACCCATATAGCCTTTGAAATGGCCATTTGCATCATATTGCGGTTTACCACTAAAAGACACCCAAGCTTGAGGTGATGAATTTATCTCAAATTCAAAATCTATAAATTCATTTTGTTCTGACAATAAGTGTTTAAATTGAGACCACTTTTTTAACTGCGTTTGTTCATGTTCAGTTATTACATCGTCAAATGTTTTATTCAGGAAATGCCTTTTGTATAGATTGTTTGCTTCGTTTGAGGTTAATACGTTTGTAAACAGATTATTTTCTGTGGTTTTCCAAAACCATTCACTGGCAAAGTCATTAAATAGATTTGAAAGCTCAGCTAAACGGCTTAATAGTGAAGTCGAATGAAATTTTTGCCTGTTAAGCCTCGTTTGATGTTCTAATTGATGTGCAACTTGTTGAAGTAAAATTTGTAATGGCATTGATTCAAGTTCGTTAAAACAAGCTCCTGGTTCAATAGATAAAAATACCAGGCATTGAGCTTTACCAAATCCTGTTTTTACTTGAAAGACTAAAGCACTCTCTACATTGCTTGGGGTTCTAAACATGCTGCTATTGTTAATCTCAACCCATAACATTGAGTCATCAATCAAAGCATCAATAAACAATGTTTCTTCAAAATCGAAATACTTCATAGTACGCATTTCGACTGATGCTTTATTGTTTTCAATATTAATTAAACAAAGCTCATTAAAACTAAAATAAGGATTAAGTAAAACTTGAAGTTCTTTTTTAACAGTTTGATTTTCTGTTATTCCATTAAACTGTCTTAGCACAATTGGTAATTGCTCTAAGTTAATACCCGCCATGGCTTTTCCTATCAAAAATTGCATCGCATAATGCAAATATAGAAAAAAGAATTAGATTCATCCATATATTTTTTAAAAAATTATCGATATTTCATCATATTAGCTAAATCTTAAAAATGGTATGCCTTATGCTTTTAATTGGTATGAACTAATTAGGGTGAATCAAATGAAAATTGTATGTATTGGTGGTGGCCACGGCTTATCTCATATGCTTAGTGCAATTAGACCACATTGCGCAGAACTCACTGCAATTGTCGCAACAACTGATAATGGTGGTAGTACAGGAAAACTAAGAAATAGTCAGGGGGGCGTTGCTTTAGGTGATATAAGACGTTGTTGCCTACAACTTGCCGATGATGACTCATTAGTACATAAAGTATTTCACCATCGCTTTGAAGGCGGTGAGTTAGATGGTCATAGTTTAGGTAATTTAACACTGCTAGGGTTATCACAACAAACTAACTCTGCGACTCAGGCAATTGCGTGGTTCAATGCGATGTTGGGCAATTCTGAAACCATTTTGCCAATGTCTGATGAGCCAACCGATTTATTAGCTGTTTTACCAAACGGTGAAAAAATTATTGGTGAATGCCAGATAGACTCGCTAACTCAGTTACCTGAATATGTCACTCTATCTCAAAATGTAAATGCGGCTCCAGGTGCTGTTGAAGCAATACATAATGCTGACTTAATTTTAATTGGTCCTGGTAGCCTGATAACCAGTGTTATGCCAGCTATGCTTGTAGAAGATATCGCTCAAGCAATTAACATGACTTCAGCGTGTCGAGTGTTTATAGAAAATATTGCAAAAGAAACAAGTGTAATTAAATCATTAGATTTAAAACCCGTTGATTGGCTTGAAAGTATGCTGGGATATTCATTTTGTGATTTAAGTATTTCACACGACGCACTTAGCGAAATTGTTTCACATTTTGATGATGTGATTAAAACACCAAATCAGCAACATGATATTGAACAACTTAGTACTGTTTTTGGTGAGATACTTAAAATGCCATTAATTTTGGAGGCTGATAAATCAAGCCGAACTGATCAAGCTGTCTCCATGCTTTAGTGTTAGTGAAAATTGGTCTTGCAGTGTCTCGATTAAATCATGCAATTCATGATCGAATTGTTCAGCTTTGGCTTTGTGCTCAATTTGTTCAGCAATAGAACCTACAGAAAGCGCGCCATAGCTTCGGCTACTGCTTTTCAGACTATGAGCATTTAAAGAAATAGTTGCTTGTTTTGTTGTATCAGCAATATCGTTAACAATTTGTGTGGATTCAGTGAGGTACACTTGTAGTAGCTGTTTTGCTAGGTCTTCACCAACATCCTGTTGCAATTGTGCAAATGTAGCAGTATCTATCATGTTTTTTCCTTGGAGTAGATATGAAGTACAGTGTTATTTTATTTGTAGATTCAAGCATCATTGGCGGCATCGAAAGCCATATCATCGCCCTATGCAATTTGCTTGAACAATATAATATTAAAAGCTCAGTTTTGTTTTATCAAGATCATAATAACATCGCATTTTACAATCGTTTAGATAATGCAAATATTGACTACCAATTTGCGGGCGGATGTTTTTTAGATTTATACAAAATTATCAAAGAGTTACCATCTAGCTCGTTACTTCATACTCATGGTTATAAAGCAAGTATATTAGGCAAGCTCGCTTGCTTAATGCAAAATCGCCGTTGTATATCTACTTACCATGCCGGTGAGCAAGGTCAGGGACTCGTTTATTTATATAACAGGCTTGATAAGCTTTTAAGCTACTTTTCATTTAATTTTGCCGTTTCAGATATTCTTTCAAAACAGATTTACAAAGCAGAACTACTGGAAAACTTTATCAGTTTGAATAATAAATCTAAGTACTCAATAAACATTGAGAGAGAGCCAATTAACGTTGGCTTTGTTGGCCGCTTATCTTACGAGAAAGCCCCTGATATATTTATTGAGACTGCTAAACAGTTTTCATCTGAATATCTTAATTTTCATATGTTTGGTGATGGACCAATGGCAAGTGAATTAGATTTAACAGCAATAACTTATCATGGGCAATGTGAGCCAGAACAAATATGGCCACATTTAGATGTATTGGTTGTTTGTTCAAGGGCTGAAGGTTTACCTATGGTTGTTCTTGAAGCAATGTCTAATGGTGTACTAGTGATTTCTGCACCTGTTGGCCAACTTGTTAAAATCATTGAGCATTTAAAAAATGGCTTACTAATGTCTGATTCAAGCACTGATGCATTAGTAAACCAATTAAATTACTTACGATCACTCAGTGCTGAGCAAAAGCGCAATATGCTCAAAAATGCTAAGCAATTAGTTGAGCAACGTTTTTCAGGTAAACAGCAATTTGAACAATTAAATAAGGCTTATACCGCTAGCTTACCTGCATTTCCTCCCAACTCTTGATTTTTCTGTAAAGTGTTGAAGGACTCACATCTAACAAGGCCGCTGCTTTTGGAATATTGTTATCACAAGCATCGATAGACTGTTCTATATAGCGTTTTTCAACTAACCAAAGGGGTTCTATATCTGACTGAGAAAACTCTGCTGGTTTTTCATCAATTGAAATTATTTCTGAAGATATAGGCGTACTATCCTCAAATTGTGTTTTAACCCTATGACTTGGTTCAGAAGCTGCCGTTTCGACTGACTGGTTTTGGCTATGAGGTAAAGCAGGGATCATATTTGTTTCTATATAATCCTCATTGTGAAGTACGAGAATATTTCTAATTGTATTTTCTAGCTGTCGAACATTACCCGGCCAACTGTATTTTAAAAACATGTTTTTAACAGCATCAGACATGCCCCTGTAACTTCGCCCTTCCTCTTTACTAATTTTTTTGAATAAGGCATCTGCTATCTCAATAACGTCTCTGCCACGTTGATTAAGAGGTGGTAAAGTGACAGGAATAACATGTAAACGATAATATAGATCCTCGCGGAAACGCCCTTCTTTAACCTCAAGCAAAGGATCACGATTTGTTGCACAAACAAAGCGTACATCAACTTTAACCTCTTTTTCACTCCCTACTTGCTGATAACAACCAGTTTGAATAAAGCGCAAGAGTTTACTCTGAAGATTAATATCCATTTCGCAGAGCTCATCTAAAAATAAAGTTCCTCCATCAGCTTGGCCGGCAGCCCCTTCACGGTTTGCAATGGCCCCTGTAAATGCGCCTTTTAAATGTCCAAAAATCTCACTTTCAATTAAATCTTTAGGAATTGCGGCACAATTCAAAGCAACAAAGGGTTTATTTGCACGCGGAGATGCTAGGTGCACTGCACGGGCACATAATTCTTTTCCTGTACCACTTTCACCAGTAATAAAAACGGTTGCTTTGCTTGCTGAGGCAGATTTAATAATTTGGTAAACAGATTGCATTTCAGCAGAGCTGCCAATCAAATCAAAGTACTGTCCATTCTCATAGGTACTTTTGTATGTTTTTACGGTTTGCTTTAAGTCTTTTAGTTTTAATCCGTTATTTACAGTGATCCGAAAACGATCCGCTTCAATGGGTTTTTCTAAAAAGTCACTCGCACCTAATTTAATTGCTTTAATGGCCATTTCTTTTGTTGCATGGCCTGTTAAGACAATTACCTGCGGAGAGTTCTCAGCATTTAATGATGATAAAATATCAAGGCCATTCATATCCGGCAGCATGACATCTAATATGATCAGGTCTGGTTGAAATTCTTCTAAAGCAGCTATCGCCTGCTCGCCGGTGTAAGCGATGCGCGTATTTACACCCGTGGGTATTAAGTATGACTGGTACATTAAAGCCAGTGACTCAGTATCTTCAACAATGAGAATTTTAGGTGGCATTGGTATGTCCTTATTTTAATAGCTGTTGAGATAAAGTGATTATGATACAAAACCTTACTAATAGCTTAGTGTGAAATCGCTCAGTTTGTAAACTCAAACTTTAGTGTTTGTTGATCACAATGAGTGATGCATCATCAACTTCTTCAGATAACTTCACTTGACTGGCTTGCCATAAACCATATGCAAAATCTTCATTGTAGAGTTTGTTTGCGTTTAATTTCGATATTATTTGATCCACTTCATCTAAGTGCTGGTTATCTAACCAACCATCTGTAAAGATTAATATGTGCTCAACCTCAGCTAGTTCATATTGGTAATGCTTAAATTGATGTTGATCATTAAGGCCAAGCAAAGGATCTGTGCCAACTAGCTGCTCTAAACGGCCTTGTTTATTAATAACACAAGGCGCAGGATGACCCGCATTGAACCAATGTAAACGGTTATCTTCGATATAAATTATCAACAAGGTTACTAAGCTCGATTTACATAAGCGCTGCTCAGAAAGGGCTCTATTCAACATAGGTAGTACGGTCTCTAAAGGGATCTCTGTTGCTAAACAACCACTTAAAAAACCTTTAATAGCAAAGCTCTCTTTTAAAGCGACTAGACCATGTCCCATCATATCGCCAATTACCACGGCGTTGCTATGCTGGTGGGGATACAAACAAAAATCTCCCCCCATTTGGCTTATAATTGAGCCAAAATTATAAGCGTTATACGTTTCTAGCTCACGTTTGGTTGGCGCTCTGTCCTCATTAACAAAGTACTTTAAAGCAGAGAACCGATGAACAATTCTTTCAATACTTTGCAGTAATCTAGTCTTGGTAACAGGTTTAACTAGATAATCATCAACGCCGAGCATATTAATTCTTTTGATCAACTCTTCACTGTCATCCCCCGTGAGCATAACAACTGATAAATTAATTTTTAGATTTGACTGGTTTAGTCGTTTTAATAGCGGCTCACTCGTACCATTTTTAAGCTTGTGGTCTAACAGTAAAATCGTCGCACCTGAGGTCAGGATCTCTTGCCAACCTGATTCAATGTCTTCGCAACAAATTACTTGAAAATGTTCGGATAAATAGGCTTTAAGCAGAGCCAATTGAGACTTATCATCATCAATGTATATCAATGTTGGCCGCTTATCGATATTGTTTAAACAGAAAGAAAATGTATTAAATTGATGATGAGTATTATAGCTAGCATTAGGAAAATAATGCTTGATAAGCGCAACCCCCATCCCCCCTTCAACAAGCTCACCGCTGTCTATTTCCCAATTTGATGAGTGATTATTAAAAATATCATAACTTTTAAATGAATCTTTAAATTCAATTCGTAACTGCTGGTTTGATACTTTAAATATACTAAATAACAAAGGCTTATCATTTTTCTTTGTGTGGCGTAGTAAATTAGTTAAATACTCGGTTGCGACAAGGCCTGCAGCATCAATGTCTTGGTGCTTGACACTAATTGCAGTAAGGATATGTTTTAAAACATGCCGTATCTCACTCACTATCGGCCAATCTAGCGTATAACTCTTTTGATAAAGGCAGTCCATTTGTCTCTCAATATGCAGTAAACAACCAACGTTGTTTAATTATTTTATTTATTAGGTAATTAGAAAGTTTAGGCCATTTATGTTGGCGCGTTTTAAGTGACTCAATCAAACGTGTACCCAGTGGAGCAAAGTTATGCTGTGCGACTACAATTTTAATCTCAGTCAATCCTGCTTGCTCTAGATTTGTAATGCCATGGCACAGTGCTTCTTCATCATTTAAACCTAATGAAACAGTCAAAAATGTCATGTCAGTACATAAGCTTAGCGCATGTAATGGTACATTGCCTCGATTACACTTAAGTGCTGGGCTCATATCGATAAACACATAGTCATATTCTTGTTTTATTCGTTCAATTGCATCGTTTAGGATTGATTTGTTTTTAACTGATTCCAGCTCATTTAGATGCTGCATAGTTAAAATATCAACGTGATCTGTGCTAATAATATTTAATTGACAACTTATATCACTAAAGCACCATGGCCCAACGTCAGTATTTTGGTTCTGATCAAGTTTAAAAGGCGAAATTGGGTTCAAGTCAATGATCAAAACTTTTTTTGATTGATTGCATAGTCTTGTTGCAACGCTAGTACATAAGGAAGTTGACCCCTCACTTCCTGTTAAAGATATAAAACAAATACAGCGAGCTTTAAGGTTATCAATTTCATTACAAACTGCTTCAAGCTCTTGGTACTGAGAAGGTATCATTTTCATAGGCCCACCACTAAAGCGATTACTGTTATGAAGTCGAGAAAGTTAGATTTAAATTGGCTAATTAAATCCTGACCTTTATCTGGCACATAAAGCGTATCGCCGGCACGTAACACAGGGATATACGCTGAATTCGGATTCTTAACAAACTCTTCTAAATCAAATACACGAGACTGCTCTTTACAGCATGAATGATTAACCACCACAATTTTGTCTATGAGTGCAGAGCTTGATGGACCGCCTGCTTCTGCTAGTACGTCAAGTACCGTCATAGTGTCATCGAAGCTGTAACGACCAGGCTTTTCAACAGCCCCCATAATACGCACTACTTGCTCTTTAGGGGTACGTAACCAATCTTTATCTTTTTCAGGAATGTAGATGGTATCGCCTGGTAAAACGTGTGGAAAGAGTGTTTCATCGCCTGTTTCAAAATAAAGTGCGAGGTTTAACTTACTAACCTTTGCAGTGTTTCCATTACGATGGGTAATACGAATATTACGTAAATCTGCATTATCTGTAGGACCATCAGCCGCGGCTAAAATATCAATAAAATGCATATTGGTATTAAATGCATAGCGGCCTGGAGAACCAACTTGACCCATTATATAAATAGATTTACTTGATTCTTGGCGGATCCATTGCGATTTATTATCAGCAGGATCAACTGGCAGTTCCTCAACAATGATAGTGTCGCCAGCAATCAAGTTGGGTAATTCATAGTTTCCTGCATCATTAATTGTATACTGCTCTAAATCGAAACGTTTAGTGACTTCACCGTTACGAACGATCTTTATATCATTGATATTTGCGCCTTTAGTTGGCCCGCCTGCATGCGCAAGTAAATCTGTGAAATCCATTTCGGGACTCCATTCATAACGGCCCGGTGATTGGATTGCGCCGATAATTTTAATTGCGCGTTTTGGTGGCACTTTCAACCAACTTTTTTCATTTTGGTCAGTCTTTTCTGGAACAAAAATCACATCTCCTGGGTTTAAGTTAGGCACTTTTACAGTCACAATTCCTTCACTGTAGCCTTGCAGATCGAATAAAATACTTTCGCCCGATGGCGTTAAAATCTTAATCTGGCGAGTTTCTGCAAAGCGAGTCGGCCCGCCGGCATTCGCAAGAATATCTAAAAAGCTGGTACTATCGCCGGCCTCATAAGCGCCCGGCTTTTGTACTTCACCCATGATGTAGACGGTACGTGATGTAGTGTTTACATCATCAACCATGATAGGCACGTAAATCGTAGAACCAGCTTTTAGTGCAGGCATTGTATCGTTGTTAGGTTTATCCAAATACGCTTTTAGGTCAAAAACAACAGGTGTTTTGTCTACGATAACGCGAATTTTGGTTACATCTGCGTAGCGAGTTACGCCTTCAGCTCGCATCAATGCATCTAATACACTCATATTTTCTTTGAATGAAAAACTACCTGGATTGTGGACTTCACCAAGTAAGGTGATTGCACTGTTATCGCTGGCATCACCGGATGCACTTAATGTTTGCGCATCAAAATCGATTTGTACATTGCCTAATAGTGGTGATACAGGTACGAATACTGTGTCGGCACTTTGTAATTGGGGTAATAAGTCAATGTTGCCTGAATCTAAATAGGCTTTGTAATTGAATTCTATTACATCGTTACCGCGACGAATTTGTAGTCTGTCTAGCTGTGCCCCTGGTTTTAAGCCACCTGCACGTGCAATGACCATTTGGATATTACCATCACGGGGAATACTTACTTGAGATGGGTCGTTCACATAACCCATAACATTAATAAAAATATCTCTAGAACGAATTTCGAGATAAAAATCATCCATCGCAACATAGACTTCGCTTAATGAAGCACGTAGTTGCTGTTCAATTTCAGCAAGTTCAGCGCCAGTTACTTTAAACTTACCAAGCTCAGGTAAAGTGATGGTGCCATCTTTGGCAACTTCAAATGGTTCATCGAACTCTACTTCACCCGGTAAGTATAAATATATTTTGTTTCCGACTTGAACTTGCTCTGCAACAGCGAGTGTTGAGAACATAAGTAAGCATATTAAAATTAATTGTTTCATATTATTGCCCCTTAGGACCATTTAAAACTTTGGTCCAACTGGATAATGCATGTACTTTTTTGTTCGTATCTTTGTCAGTAATATCAATAACTATCGCTTCTACACGTCTATCTGAGTGGCGTTTAGCATTTGAGTCGGGCTCATTGCTATAAGGTGATAAACTACCTTGTGTGAGCGTTGTAATTGTAGCTGGATTAACCCCGTAAATTCCTAACCAATGTTTAACCGTCTCTGCACGTTTCAATGCTAATTCATAGTTATTGGTTTGTTGCCCGCTAATATCTGTATGCCCTACTAGTAATAAATTGATTTTATCTACTTGTTTTATTAAGTCAGCCGCTTGTGATAATCGAGAGATGTATTTAGGTGTTACTTGAAAGTCATTAAAAGAGAATTGATTGTCACTATTTAGCAGCTCAGTGATCTGCTCTTTCAATGATGCAGTCATCACCTGCTCATTTTCCGTTGGGCCAGCACATTGCGTCATCGCATTAACTGTTTCAAAGTGTTTTGATAACTGGTTTAGGCCGTGGTAATGGATCAAAAGATCATGCTCTGCGTCTTCCCACATTTGGGCTGCGATTAAACGACGTATACGATTTTCATAAATTTGAGCTTTAAGCAATTGAGCGGGCATACATTGTTTGATACCTTGAGCTTTCAACAAATCTAATTTCAAAACGTGATGTTCAAACTCACTCAAAACCACTGTTTCTTGTGTATCGTAAATAAGCTCATTTTGTTCATCGGTTAATGGGTAATTTTGGTATTTTTCGGCCCAGCCTCCTTGTCCTTCATCAGGCCAAGAAGCACATCCGCCAATTATAATCAGTAAAACTGTTATTAGTATGTGCTTCATAACTCACCTCACGCGATGTCAGCTTGCTCAATGAATGGGATGGTTTTATCTACTCTTAGTAAACTCATTAATTTATGTGGTTGACCTGAAACGTTCAGTAAAGAAAGCTTTTGGCCTTTTTTCTCAATTCGTTTATATAAAAATACCATGGCACCAATACCTGAGGAGTCGATGAAGGTGGTGTCACTAAAATCAAGAACCACATTAGATTGTTCACTCGTGGCTACCGTTTCGAACTGATCTTTGAAGCTATCGACTGCTAAGCCAGAGAAATCATTTGGTAAAGTGATGAATGTGGTATTTGCATCAGATTTAGTTGTATTAGTCATGATTTTCTACCTTTAAGATGGTTTGGTTAATCTTACTGTTACAACTTAAATGCCAGAATATAAGATATTGATAATTTTAATTTTTTATTTACTTTGTGCATAATGCAATTAATTTGTAGGAATTAATTTGCATTATGCAACTGATTTTGACCATAAAACTATTGGCCTTTTCCTGTAAAAACAACCATTAGCGTTTTGACAATTATTGAGCATTCTAATTTTAGCCATGCTAATGGCGTAGACATACTAAGTGAATAGGCATAATCCCAACCAATTTTACTGCGAGCATCTTCTATTGATTCGTCGTAGCCATTCATTACTTGGGCAAGACCCGAAATACCAGGTTTTACTCCATAAGTTCGTTGACAAAAATAGGGGATATTTTTTTCTAACTTTGCATAGAAAACTGGACGCTCTGGTCTTGGACCAATTAATGACATATCCCCTTTAAGAACGTTTATTAATTGCGGTAACTCATCAATACGCGTTTTTCTCATAAATCTGCCAATAGGAGTAATTCGTGGATCATCCTTACTCGCCCATACGGCACCTGATTTTAATTCAGCATCAACAACCATAGAGCGAAACTTATATACATTAAATAATTTGACAAAGTCATCTGAGCTTTCACCGACACGAAGTTGGCTAAAAATAATCGGGCCTTTAGAAGTTAATTTAATTGCGATAGCGGCAAATAAACAAATGGGCCAAACGAGAGCGATTGCAACTAATGCACCGATAACATCACAGCCACGCTTTATAACCTTCACAACCGACTTACCAGATATCTCACAAGAAGAACGATTCACATTGTTATCCCTCACACGTCGCCAAGGGGCATTAAAGTACCCTAGCTCGTAGCGTATAATTCCATATAAAGACAGAAAATAACTGTTTAAAATATAGTTTGCTTTATCCAAAATGGGTACGCGTATTTTAATATTAAAAACACTCTTTAACAGCTCAACACCGTGTAAGCTTAAAATGCCTATGGCTAAAAACACTGCCCATGTGGTTTTCATGAATGCAGCTTCGAATAAAATACACAAGTAGATACACGCTAAGATAATCGGCATCACGCCGCGCAGTACTTTATGCGAAAAAAAGTTTAAACTCGTCCAACCAAGTTGAGGCTTTAGAAGCTGTTTTAGGGACTTAATTTGTTGCCAATTCCCTGCTCCAAGGCGGATACGACGTTTGTAGTCTTCTTGTTGTAAATCGCATTCACGCTCATAAATAACAACGTCTTCATCTAATACTGCCTTACCACCTTGTGCAAGCGCATTCATAGATAAAATAAAGTCATCATTAATAGTGTTATCATCAAGCTCTATTGCCGATGTTGAACGCATCGCAAACATGGCACCAGGCACACCAATTACTGCACCTAGCTCGGACTCAGATAGTTTTACTTGATTTTGATACTTCCAATATGCTTTTTGTGCATCTGGAGCCCTATCATCAAGTGTGTACACTCCCGTAGAAATTGCAACTTTTGGATTACTAAATTTATCGGCGACCTTATTTAAAGCATCAATGCTCAATAGCGCACTCACGTCAGTGAACAATAAAATATCATTTTGAAATTTTGCTAACCCCATTAATGTATTTAATCCATGCACTTTACCTTTGTTCTCTTCCCTGACATGGAAAAAACATTGCACACCATGGCTCAATAAAACACGTTGAGCCTCATAAGCTCTGTTTACCGTCGCATCTGTGCAACCATCAAAATAGACATGTATGCTGTAATGATCATTGTCATATAACAATGAGGCTAAGTTATGTAACTTTTCTGCTATGTGGTCTTGTTCGTTATACGCGCACATTAAAATACCAATATTTGGCTGATAGGTTTTAGGGTCAGCCTTGCTATTTTTGTGTTTAGATTTGTGACTTTTTGCAGCCCAATTAACCATGATTGGATATCCAACATGGTGGTAAATTGCAACGAATACTAATACTAAAAATACGATACTGAAAATTGTCATCATAGCCTCCCATCACGCTAACGCTGTGTATAAATTGTCATATTGACTGCTCATGGTCCGTGCATCAGCAACAGCAATAGCATGATGACGAATAGGATTTCCGTTTGGTAATTGCAAAGTACGTAATATTGCAGGGGCAATTAGCTTGTAGTTATTTGCTGCAATCAACTCCCCCTCTTTATCAGTTACAACTTCGTGAATACCACCTACATCAGATGCGACAATAGGTACTCCACATGCCATCGCTTCAATGATAGACAGGGGCAGACCTTCTCGTTTCGAGTAGAGACACATAACATCGATGCTAGAGTAAAAAACTCTCATGTCGTGTATGTTTCCTAAGAAATGTACTCGCGATTTTAAATCATAGCTTTCAACAGCTTTGTGGAGTAAATCTCTCTGGTCACCATCGCCTGCAAATACAAGGTGATAATTCTCAGGCAAATAAATGAGAGCATGTATTAAGTCTTTATGCCCTTTACCTTCAATTAGTCGGGCTGCACACCCGATCAACTGAACATTTTCTGGTAAGTTTAACTGCTGGCGTGCACATGATTTATCTATTGCTTTAAATTGCTCGCAATCAATACCATTTAAAATTGTCTGTTGAGGTATGATTGACGTTTTTGATTGAAACTCATTGGCTACGATGTTTGCATCTGCTACCCAATGAATATGTGTTAATAAGTTAAGAGCTCTGGTGAAAAAACGTTGCTTAATATTGTTTAAATACCAAGCATCATGAATAGTCGAAACATGGCGAATACGCTTAGTTGTTAATGAACACACAATACCAGCGTACAGTAATGGACCTATATGATGACTATGAATAATATCTATTTGCTGCTCTTTTATAAGCGCCTTTAATTTTTTTATAACCGAACCTTTAAAGCCAGGTGCTTTATTTAAACAAAAAACACTGCTTTTATAATTGCTAAGTTCCGGCCATTGTTTGATTGCTGACTCCTTATCACCTTCTAACGAGACGATGATGGTTGTTTGGCTATATTGACTATTCTTTAATAGCGTAATTGCCATTTTTTCTAGGCCGCCAACTTCTAAATGCTGTACTAAGTGCATTACCTTCATAAAGGTTCTCCTTCAATATGCTTGTTAGATGCACTGCTGTTTATAATTGGCAGGACAGTTACTACGTGTGCATTACTAAGCTTTTCAATAGTTTGAATATCTTTTAGATGGCTGTCGCAAAGTGAAGCAACAAATACACTTGCTCCACCTGTAAACATTCCAAGCACAACTCCAATCACGATTGTCATGACTAAAGAGGTATTGATTGGTTGCGTTGGGCTATAGGCGCGTTCAATTGTTTTTACTTTGTCTGGGCCTTCATATTTAACAAGTTTTCCTGTTACTTTTGCCATTTCGTATCGGCTTAACATATCTTTGTACAACGATTGTTTAACTTCGTAATCTCGTTCTAATTTTCTTAGCTGTTTTTCTACATCGCTGGTAATTAATAATCTCTCGCTTACCTCTTTTACCTGTTCTTCTAGCATTGCAAATTCTTGTTCCTGTTGAAGCAGGCTATTTTTAGCCTCTTCCAAGGCAAGCAGCTGAGAAACTAATACACTGGATTCTTTATTTTCACCCGAAGGTAAGGTATTAACCATTTGCCAAAGTTGATCTAAATTCGAGGTATCTAAATCTTCGCTTGATTCAAGTAATGACTGCTGACGCGCTTTTAAGTTTTTTAAAGTACGTGTTTTTTCAATAACTTTACTGTGCTTATCTGTATAACGAGTGCGCAGTAGACTTAATTCAGATTCTGTACGAATAATTTTTTCTTCTAACTTCCCTAGGATTGGATTAGCTTGCCCTACTTTATTTTTTAGTGCATTGAGCTTTGCTTTAGCACCAGAAAGAGCAATTAATTTCTGCTGTTTTTCCGATAATAATTTATCGAATGTTTCGCGGTTGCTATGTAAAACCGTTGGTAATGTATTGCTATTTTGGCTTTTAAATTTAGCAAGAGATTCTTCAGATACTTCTAACTCTTGGCGTAACCCTTCAAGTTGTTGAAAGAAAAATTGTTCTGACGTATCTAAAGAGGCTTTAGTTGGCGCAAGTAAGCGTTCAATAAATTTCTCTACCACTTTTTCAAGTACAGGTTTCATTTGACTTTGGTCGTACCATATAAAGTTTATACGCACTAATTCATCGCCGATTAATGACAAAGAGAGAGCTTTAGAGAGCTTTTGATGAATTTCTTCAACTTGTTTTGGCGTTGCATCTTCTGCGATTAAATTAGTTTCCTTAGCGACAGCAATAAGTACTTTTCTGCTTATAACTAAAGTTCTAAGTGCTGCCATACGATCTGATAACTGAAATGAAAAAGACAGATCATCTAGGTACGGATTTAAAAGTGCAGATTCTTCAATCAAAATGGTTGCGTGGTTGGTATATTGTTTTTGAGCAGTCAGCCCCATGAAAATAACAACAAGAGGCACAATGCAAAACGGAATAATAAAAAGCTTAATACGCGTGTAAAGCGCATAAAGCCCTAAATATATTAATCGTTTGATCTGCTCTTTAACTAACATGGAGTTACCTATTGCTTTGCAATTTGCAAAAAAATGCAGTTATATTTGCATTTTGAAAAAAATAAATTGCGATAATTTCAATTAGTTATTCTGTTGCAGATCTTGTTCCAAAAATAAAAAAAGCTGCGTTAATGCAGCTTTTAATAGATGAAGTTAACCAAGCCCTAGCTCATCACTTATTTGTAGCGCCTTAACTTGCCAACTGTGATTTTTTGCGTAATCAGCTTGAGTTTGTCGCCAATTAAGCTTTTGCTCATCGCTTATGCTAATGGCATAGTCCACACGCTCAATGAAGGCATTCATAGAGTCTGCGATCAGCACAGCCTCTTGATAGGGTCTCACTGCAGCAAAATTAGTTGAAACAATGGGGGTTCCTGTCGCTAGATACTCCTTAAGTTTAAGCGGATCGCATGCTCTAATTTGCGCGTTATCAACAAATGGGAGAATCGAGACATGCCAATGTTGAGAAAAAGTAGCAAGTTTATGGTGCTCTACTGCGGGTACATGGGACACATTGTTAAGGGATAATAATGAATCAAAGTTTTCAATAATGTTACCAATTAACATTATTTGGTATTGAGGCCGTTCAAGTGCCAGTTTTTGCAAAAGCTCTATGTCGAGCCACGCATTTAAAGAACCGTAAAAGCCAATAACTGGTTTATTTATATTACTAAGTTCAACTGCCTTCTGCTTTTTATTATTAAATAAATCAAAGTCAACACCATGAGATAACAACTTAACTTTATGCTTTGGCATTTTGCTAGAAAGAAATTCACTTACTACATAAATGAGGTCGGCTTTAAGAATAAGCTCTCTCTCTAGTGGTTCAACCATTAAATGATCAACACCCGCTAAAGCCGAAAAGTCATCGCCACAATAATAAACAATCTTGTCTATGGGACGTAAATTAATAAGGTATATGGCAGTAGGAACACTAACCCAATAGATAATTGGTTCATTATCAACAAAAGGCTTTTTATTAAAAATCCATTTATTAAATGCTTTTACAAGCTTATTGTCATGCCAAGGTAAAATCGGCAAAGTATGATCTTTAAGTTTGCTGTGCTTGTCTGCAGATTCTTCAGTATGCCTCTTTTTCAACACTAACGATTTTAGTTTGTAAAAAACTCTTTTTACATCAAGCAACTTTATTGTTGGCTTTCGCATACCGATTGAATTTATCCATACAATATCATGGCTTTTCGCTAATTCTTTAAAGATATGTTGAGTACTGCTTGGATGGCTTTGCCAATCTTCACCAAAAACGATAAATTTCATGACTCTGACTCCAGCTTCTTAACAACTTTTGCAGGGTTTCCAGCCACGATCGTATTTGCAGGTACATCTTTTGTAACAACACTACTTGCAGCAACTATTGCGCCCTTTCCTACTGTTACGCCAGCAAGGATTGTCACCCCCGTTCCAACCCAAGCCCCTTGCTCTATAATGATGTCTCCGACTTGCGAATCATCATCAGGCTCACCTAAAGCGCGCCTTTGCGAGTTTAAAGGATGGCCTGGAAAACCAGCTAGAAAAACCCGTCCAGCAAGCCTAACATCATCTTGCAGAACAATTTTACCAGCCACTGAGAATGAGTTTTGCCAACCAATATCGACATTGTTACCAATGATAAGTTGCGATTTGTTTAACCCATGACTACGACCACAAAAAGTGCTAATACCACTAATACGAGAATTATCTTGGCACGTTATATCTAGCTGCCCTAAAATTTGTGGCATACCAGAATAAAGATATAAATTACGTTTTGAACCTTTAATTTGGCTTTTAAAAATTGGCGTAAAATAGAAGATACGTAATAGTTCACTGAAAATTGTTTTAACAAGTAAATGCAGTTTGTATAGGCATGTATGGAAACCTGGTATTACAAACATTTGCGGATTGCGAATGAGTTTTGCAATTTGAAAAAGTGACTTTGCAAAAGGACTGTCACTTGATTTTAACCACTGTTTTAAATTCTCAGTCATAATGCCTTTCCTTTTGTTTATCTATAACAAGCTTTTCAAGAGCAATAGTTAACGCCAAGATGATGTATATAGGCCAAGTAAAAGCTTGAGTTAAAAAGGTTCCTGACACCATAAAGCCTATCAGCCCGCCTTTAAGTGCTTTCGCATTCACTGCTATTTTTTCATCGTTAAGCTGTTTATTTATCAAGAAAACACGGTTTAAACTTCGGTAAATACATGTGATCAGGGCAATGAATATGAACATCCCAACAATGCCTGTTTCGCCAAGTACTTGAAACCATGTACTGTGTACTGCATGATTCTTGCCATCCCAATGTGGACTATAGAAAAAATAATTCGCGACAAAATTATTTACACCTACCCCAGTCAATGGATTAGACAGCGCCATGTTAATTGCCGCATGCCAAGCATAGATACGGCCCATTGCAGACTCATCGACACCATCTTCATGAGCACCACCACTTTGTCTATCTGATATCCCTGCAAAAACAATCATCGCGAGCATTCCGACAGCACCTATACAACCAACAATGATTGGATTTTTAATTTTTTGATAGATAAAAAAGCTTAATACTGCTGCAATCCCCAGTAATCCCCCACGACTTTGAGTAGCAATAACGCCACTAATCGCAACTATTAGACAGATGAGTGCTATAAAACGTCTTATTTTATGGGCGCTACTATCAAAAACTTCAGCTGCAAGAAAAGACACTGGGAACATCATGACAAGTGATAAATCATTCGGGTCACCGAGTTGTGAGCGAAGTTCTCGCGAAATAGTCACACGAGTTCCTTCAACAAGACCGATCCCATTCATTTTATTACTTAAGGCTACAAGCGCGATGGCTGAGCCTGAAATCATAATACCAATGCGGATAACATTAAAATGTTGTAGAGAAGTCATCCACCATGAAATTGCAAACACCATTATGAGCACTTTAATCAACACACCTGACCAATACTCAAGCGCTAAACCACGGTTAGCCGCGCTGAATACGCAAATAGTTAACCAAATAAACCAAGCAAAAAATATAAGGTGATTTGTATGCCAATGAGGCTTTAATTTCTGCGAAATAAATAGATGCCATGCAATCCCTAAAAGAGATGCTAATGCCAAGAGCTTAGGAATTTTTAATGGCATCAAAACAGGAAATGCTTCGTGTAGCCTAAAATAACTAAAAAGAATAAATAAGATAATAAATGCAACACTGACTTTCACTGCTGTAAACGCTGCAAAAGGAAGTAGTAATAAAGCAAAAACGGCGATAGGACCTAGTAGCGAGTAAGTCGAAATAACCAGTACGGTGACAACAATACCATTTATTACAAGTTGATTTTGCTTATAGTAATTGAGCATATTTACGCTCCTCTACCGTTTTTTTGATAACTCGTAAAATGATGCTCTTGTACTGATTAATAAATACAAAAATGTACGCTAACAGGACACCTAATTGTAGAATTAAATTGCCAGGCATAAACGAAATACCCGCTATGATCAATAAAGCAAGCCAACTAGGAACAAGTGAAGATAGTTTAAAAGTTAGCGGAACAAATTTTTGGCTAGTTAAGTAAAAACATAACAGTTTAAAGGTCTGCATAATAATTAAAGATAAAATCGCTCCTTCTACAGCAAACATTGGCACCAGAAGATATAAAAGGCTCAGACCGACTAATGCAGTTAAAAAATTAATAATGGGTACCCAGATCCCATTCTTATGCGTATAACAACCTATATTCAAAATATCGCTATGGTGCCTAATAGCAACCACAATAATTAACAATACTAACCAGTGCTCGTTGCCGTGGTAATTATCAGGTAACACTAAATTTAAAGTGATTGGAGCAAGAACAGACATCACTACGCAAAGCGCTAAACCAACATTCAAACAGAGAATGGCTTTACTTTCGTATTCAGATTTATTGTTTTTAACTAGGCTAAAACGTTTAGCAAACCACCAAAGCCGTATAGGCTCAAACGTAAACGAAGTTAATACTGCAAACTGCGCCGCCACGTAGTAATTCGCTAACAATGTCTCATCAAAGTTTGCAACTATAAACCAATTTTCAGCGCCGTTTCCGGCATAAATAAATAAACTAGAGATAACAATAGAAATGATAAAAACAGTCTGTTTCCCTTGTATTCGCCAAGAAAACTCTGAGTAACTTACATTAATAACCTTTAAAATATCAAAATAGCTAATACATACAATAAGTAAACTACTCACTACCCCCGACACCATAACTCCAGTGATACTGAAACCTAAAAATAGTAAGGTAATCGTTAATGTTGTTTGGACTAAAGCATGAGAAATGCATAAATAACAATATGTTCTCGCATTATTAGTCAAGCGGTAATAAATGTACGGAATACCAATTAGCGCCGATAGTACAAGGTTAACAATTAATAGCCTTAAATCTAGAGGATCAACTTTGGCCGGTAACTGATGTGCTATTTGCTCAGAAAAAATCAAAGAACAACCTGCAAAGAGTAAACTAAATATAAAGGTTGTTATTACCGCGTCACGAAACAGAGCAAGTTTTTCAGTATGAGTATTGTACAGTTGTTTAAGTAAAAGCTCTGGTAAGCCTATTGATAAAATAAGCGAACACAGCGCAGAAACAGTTACTAGAAAATTTAACTGACCAAACTCTACTTGACTTAGGAATCGTGTGCTAATTGGTAGCAATAAAAAGCCTAGTCCTTTTACTGATAATACTGCGACGGCAAAATAACCTATTTGTTTTAGATTACTCATAACTGTTCCTTACAAAGCTTCAACCCACTTTGATAGTTGTTTAGCCTGGTTAAATGCATTGTAGTGCTGATTAACATGTTGTTTTGCATTTTGGCCGAGTAAATAGCGTTTATGAGGTGACAACTGATGAAATTTATAAAGCATCTTGCTAATACCAGAGATACTGCTAGGCATACATTTCATGCCAACATTAGGCGTAACAATTTCATTCGCCCCCATTAAAGTGGTTGTTAAAACAGGTAAACCACATGCCATTGCCTCTTTTAAAACAAGTGGCCCTGTATCTCGGTCACCATTTTTAGCAACACAAAATGGGGCAATCAAAGCTGAATAATTCACTAGGTTTTCACTTACCCAAGCATGAGGTTTTTCACCTAGAAACCTGACTGACTTTCTTACGCCAAGCTCTTCAGCCATATACATTAGGTCGTTGATCATTGGACCGTCGCCAACGATATCTAAAGTAATACCAAATTCTTTAGGCATATGTTTAAGAGCTGGTAATAAGAATTGAAGCCCTTTCTTTTCGACTAGCCTACCTATAAAAATTAACCTTACAGATTCGCTTAATGATGAAGGTGTTTGGTTAAATTTTGTAGTATCGATACCGCAGTGAAGTAATTTCACGTTACTTTTTTCGCATTTTTTAAACTGCATAGCCATTTCTTCACACACAGCGACAGAGAAATCACATAAAGCTAATTTCGAGTTTAAATCGGCACTATTCACATAAACATCATGGCCATGCCCTATCGAAGAGACAGTGATATTTGCCATTTTCGCAGCAACAATGCCATATGCTAAAGGGCCATGCATAAAATGGCAGTGCAAATGATCTATTTTGGCAACTTTAAGGTACTGAGCAATTTTGTAGCCATAGCCAATAAGAGATTGTGTAGATATCGAGCGAAACTGGATTGCAGTATTTATTGCTTTACTGAGTTTCACAACATTAAACATTGCGGGAAGTATTTTTTTAAAGTCAGGCTTTTCAATCTCTTTGACTTCTATTGCACTTGATAAATTAATCAACACAGAGGTTTTTTCAAAAGTGAATACCGTCACTTTATGTCCAGCATCTAGAAGTGCATTAATTTCTGTGACAACAAATGTTTCTGATGCAACTGGGAAACTCGGAACTAAGATAGCGATGTGTTTCATAAAATGCTCCTACTAAAATATATGTAGAAACAAGGGCAATAACCATACCTGCTTTTTATGGGGTACTTTTCTCAATTTGAGACGTCAAATCTATAAATAATTGCAAAATGCAACGCACAAAAAGAAAAATCAGAGAATTATAGCCAATATCGAGCTAATAAAAGTGGCTTCTAAATTGCGTACTACAAGAATAATATGTTTAAGTTTTTGGAGTAATCTTATGTCTACTCAAGTTAGTGTAATCATCCCTAATTACAATTGTCTCAAGTATTTAGAGACATGCATAAACAGTATTTACCAACAAAATGATGTTAATTTTGAAATTATTATTGTTGATGATGGGTCTACTGACGGAAGCATAGACTACTTACAACAACTCGCTAAAACAAATAAAGAAGTACGTTTATTTACGCAAAATAGGAAAGGTGTCGTGGCAGCAAGAAACTTGGCCATCACACAAGCAAATTCAGAGTATGTTGCATTTTTAGATGCAGACGATTACTGGTCAAAAGATAAACTAGCTAAACAGTTAGCCTTTCATAACGAGCATCCAGAGTGCGTACTAAGTTTTACAGACTACATGCACTTTAATGAAAAAAATGAAGACATAATCAGCTGTTTTGACTACTGGCCTGAATTCGACAGCAATAGAACGAACACAGAATTTCATTTGCTGAAAAATCCAATAAGTCAAATGATAACAACTAACATTGTTGGCACTTCATCTGTAATGGTTAAACGTGCCTCTTTGATTGACGTAGGCGGATTTGATCACAAATTAACAAGCGCAACAGATCTGGATTGTTGGTTAAAAATAGCTAAGCAAGGTGATGTAGCTTACAGCTCTTTGTGCGCAATGAACTACTTGATGCGAGCAAACTCAATAACTGCTAATAGAGAAAATCGATTAGCCGCAATGGTTGAAATTATACGCAGGAATCAATACGGGGTCACAAAAGGAGAATTAAAGAAAATAAAAGCACGTTTAAGTGAGTGTTATGGTGAGTTTTATAGAGAATTAGGCAATTACTCGAAAGCACTATCCTATTCAAATAAGGCATTTTGGCTATTTCCTCATAAGCGAAATTTTAAACATGTTCTTTATGATCTAAAACACTTATTGGGTGCAAGCTAATGAAAGAAACTGTATTAATAATTGATGATGATGAGGCAATTTTGCGCTCATTAAAACGACTGCTAATTAGTAACTATTCTGTAGTTTGTTACAGTGATCCCTATGCAGCTATTGAATATGCGAAACAAAATGCGCTTGACCTGGTAATTTGTGATCTATTAATGCCTTCTTTGAGTGGTTTAGCTGTACTTGAGAAAATTAAGGCAGTAAAACCTTACAGTTCGCGTATGTTATTAACTGGCTATGCAGAGATGGAAGCATCTAAGCATGCAGTCAAAGATAAAGTCGCAACAATGATTACGGCAAAGCCTTGGGATAATTTTGAATTAAGTATGTTAGTAGAGATATTGATAGAAAATAGTAAATTAAGACAACTTCACTGTTTAGATAGTTTAACTTCATAGGTAAGCGACCTGTGGTCGCTACCTTTAACGAAACTAGTATTAATATTAGTTAGCCTAATTTTCTCACTTGCAATGCAATGGTCAATAGGAAGACCTAAAACTGGTAAGCCATTAAATTGAATTTTAGAAGGCCAAGTTACATAAAATCCACTACGATCAAAGCAATTATTATCAGCTTCAATAAAATAGCGCGACCATGGAACCGTGTTAAAATCCCCTGCAATTAACCAATTCCCTCCTAAAGTTTTAATTTCGTTTTGCACTTTACTTAAAACAGAGTTGCGTTGCGTCCATAGAGTTCTACCTCTTGGTGATGGAGGATGAAAAACAAGGCTATTTAACATAATGTTATTATGCAAAAAACTAAGTTTTACATAGCCTAGTTTTGGGTTATCAAAACGTTTAATTTGTTTTTGGATAATCGGAAGTTTTGAGATAACGATTATACCAAAAGGCGCGCCTTCAACTTCAGCATAACCAAACAAATGATATTCTGTGTTGAGATTATCAAGAACATGACGTTGTGTATCATTAAACTCTAATAACACCAGGATATCATTTTTCTCTTCTATCATTTGGTTATAGATAATCTGTTGTAAGTTAGGGTTACTATATTGTAGGTTTATTTGTGTAACCTTAATATCACCGACCTCCCTCTGATTAGATGAGTAAGGTTTAAAGTGCACTAAAGTCAAAATTGTACTTAAAACTAATAAGCTTGATGCCATCTTTTTACTGTAAAAATAGCATAACCCTACAAGTAAAAAGCTAACTAAAATTAACTGACCTCTTAGCGCTGCGATTAAATCCAGCATATAAGAATCTAATTGATTAAAAGCTAAAAATAAAAGAACGCCATAAAGAACCAGAATTAGTAAACGCATAGCCACCCTCCCTCTGATTACTTATAGTCCTATTTCTTAATCTTTGCTGAGATAATATTTACATAAATTTAGTATGATGTGTTCTTTTGTGTGTAAAAATAAATACCCGCAGGTACTTATTTTTTAAGTTTAATACCAATTCGCTTAATTAAGTTTTATTGCGAATTGGTATAGCCGTGCTTTATTCGAAACCGTTGATCATTTTATCGCAAACAACCGGTGTTGGCCTGTGATTATCATCAACAGCTACAAACGTGAAACTACCAGAAATAGCTAAATGCTTATCGTCTTTGTGCATTGTTTCTAAAAAGATTTCAACGTCTACTTTAAGGCTGGTGTTTCCTACATGCACCACTTTAGAAATTAGCTCTGCAAATGTACCAGCCGGAATGGCTTCTTTAAAATCTACACGGTCAGACGAAATAGTTACAAGTGGCTTACGACAAAAACGTGTAGCAGCGATAAACGCGACCTCATCCATCCAAGCCAACGCATCACCGCCAAATAAAGTATTGTGGTGATTGGTGCGGCCAGGAAAAACAGTTTTTGTTACCGACGTTGTTGAGTCAGCAATACGCTTTGCAATAATAGCGTCACGATCGATTGGTTGTGTCATAATCTCTACTTTTTATTAGCTAATGTGTCTTGCATCATTAGCGCAGGGTCAAGGCGTTCATTTTTCCAATTAAAACGCCAGTCTAAATGAGGGCCAGTTACGCGACCGGTTGCACCGATCTCGGCAATTTTATCGCCACGCTTAATTTCATCCCCTACTTTTACATCTAATTTGCTTAAATGAATATAAGTAGAGGTAACACCATGGCCGTGGTCAAGAATCAAGGTTCCACCAGAGTAATATAAGTCAGCATCAGCAAAAACAACTGTGCCGCTTACTGGTGCATACACTGGACTACCCGTTTTATTGGCAATGTCTAAACCAAAGTGCGGGCGGCGAGGCTCACCATTAAAGTAACGCTGGCTACCATAAACACCTGAAATACGGCCCGTTGCAGGCTTATAAACAGGATCTAAAAAGTACCGTAGGTCAGAATTGACTTGCCTCGCTTTGCGTACGGCAACAGCTTCACGGCTAATACGCTCAGACACTTCTTTAGGTGGCGAGACATATTTTTTTGCAACACCGGTGATTTTGTCAATTTTGTAATCACGCTTAGTGATCACAATTGCTTGTTCGTGGCTTACACCCGCACTATCAACCCAAGTAAGGCTATGATTTGTCTTGGCATCACGACCAAAGCCGAACACAAAATCACCATTTGTTGAAAGCTTAAGAGACTCACCATTGAAGCTAACACTTTTAGCGCCTTCAATTTGGCCTGTTACTAAACCGCCTTGAGTTAAATGTCCTTTTAATTCAACAGCACTTGCAGTTAAAGAAAACAATCCTGCAAATGCAGCTATTAGTAATCCTTTACGCATAACTGATTGACCCCTTACCAACCCCTTCGTAAGCTGTAATTTTAACTTCTGAATCAGGGTATTGGTTTTTAACTTGTGAACTTAAGTAGTCTGCAATGCACTCAACCGTAGTATCGCAAGGTAAAATGTCGCAGCGTGATTTGTCTATCGCCATTTCAAAATAGCCCTGCTGTGATGTGTAAGCAAAGCACACATCGTTCTCTTGTGCAGTTACATGCTTAAGGTCTGATTTATTGATTTCATCTTCAGCTGTTGCTAGATAAATGTCTTCCCATTTATCTGCCCACTCTTTTTGTAAGCGAGGCATAGCCATACCATCAAGGCTAATACCAATCTGAGAGCGATGACCATGAATAATACGCTGACAATTACCATCGTGCTTTTTAAGACCATGGCTGTAATGATAATAAAAACTTTGGCTATGCTCTGGGTATAAATTAATTTCAATCTTTTCAATGTTGCTAGGTAGCTCAGGCATAATTGTTTTAATTAAAAACTCGGTTACCGACTTTTCATCAATAACATCAGCATCGATTAAACAATATGCTTGGTTAGGAGCGCTCATAGCTAAGTGATAATTATCACCAAAATGACAATCTAGCACGCTGTGCTCAGCATGCTGTGTTAGTGAACCGTTTAGTGTGGCAGGCACAGCAAGTTTATGGTCGATACAGTTATCAATAATGCCCTTGATTTGCTTTTTAACTAAGCCAAAATCAAGCACCATCGACTCATCATTTAATTGACCGTGCAGAGTTAAATCCACAATCCAGCTCTCGCCAACTGCGCCGCGTTTATTACACAAGTAAGAAAAATCAATCACTGTCAGTGAGTTTACAAAAAGGATCATAAATTTCCTTTAGACTGGTTAAAGAATCACAGCAATTATAATGATTTTTACTTCACAATGCGCGGTTTTATCTCCCTTTATCAGCGACAGTTTAATTAAATGGTCATAAAACAAGCGAAAAATAGCAAATAATTAACTGCTCCGAGTTGTTTAGCGTACAAGTGTACGCTAAAGTACGGGGCAATTTCTAAGCGATGAATGAGAGTTATGGAACCTAAAAACAGCTATACAAAAGAAGAATTGGTCCTTTGCGGTCAAGGTGAAATGTTCGGTGAAGGCAACTGTCGTTTACCAAGTGACAACATGTTAATGATGGACCGCATTATCTCTATCACTGCTGATGGTGGTGAGCACGGTAAAGGCCAAATCGTTGCAGAACTAGATATCAACCCTGATCTTTGGTTCTTCGACTGTCACTTTAAAGGTGACCCAGTAATGCCTGGTTGTCTTGGTCTTGATGCTATGTGGCAATTAGTTGGTTTCTTCCTAGGTTGGTCTGGTGGTCCAGGTCTTGGTCGTGCACTTGGTGTAGGTGAAGTTAAATTCACAGGTCAAATCTTACCGACTGCTAAAAAAGTAACTTATCGTTTAGACATGAAGCGTGTAATTAAACGTAAATTATTTATGGGTATGGCTGATGGTACTGTAGAAGTAGATGGCCGCGTAATCTATGAAGCAAAAGATCTTAAAGTAGGTCTTTTCCAAGATACATCTGCATTCTAATATTGATGTGTAGATACAAAAAAGCCCCGAAGTGGGGCTTTTTTGCGTAAATACGGTGCCTATTTTAAGTTTTAAACATATTTCGGTTTTCAATGGCTTCTCGCCAGCCGCCTAACCATTCTGATTTAGGGTCTATTTGTTGATAAGGGCATTGTTCTTTGGAACGGCCTGCCAAGCCTGCTTTATAACCTTGAGAATGAGCTCTTTCTAAACGATCTCTTTTCTGTCTCTTCATAGGTAATATCCTCACCTTTTATATTTATAGATATGTAGCGAAATTGACATCTACATTTAATGAATAGTTAATAAAACTGTTAAATTCAAATAGCAAAAAGCAATTAAATAAATTGACAATAACTAACGTGCTGATGCTCAAATGAATTAACATTTTAAATGACTAGGTGGTCGTACCTCTTTAACTAAAACCATCTATTAATACACTTAAATTCAGCTAAAAACGATACAGCTCTTTTAGCTTCAATATTTGTGACCTAGCCTATTTCTACAAAGTTCCCAATTAAATTGTAATCATGACAAATTTGTGATGATTACAATTTAGTCTATTTATTACTTGCATATTAAAAACCGATCGGTCTAATATGGTGCTCATGGAAACAAATATCTCTGTGCCGAGCCGTCGTGGCAGGCCACCAAAAATAGCGCGTTCAAATGCAGATACGCGTGCCCTACTAATTAATACAGGGTTAGCCGTATTAACTGAAAAAGGCTTTAGCGCAACCGGCATTGATTTAATCTTAAAATCAGCACAAGTACCTAAGGGATCTTTTTATCATTACTTTAAAAGTAAAAATGATTTCGGCTTGGCACTCATAGATGCTTACGACAGCTATTTTCAGGCAAAGTTAAAACGCCACCTAGCAAACGATGCAACAACCCCTCTTGAAAGGATTGTACTGTTTGCTAATGACGCTAAACAAGGCATGGCAAAGTTTGAGTTTAATCGCGGCTGCTTAATTGGTAATTTAAACCAAGAGCTCAGCTACCTTAATGAAGCAATGATTGCACGTATTAAGCAGGCTTACACCAGCTGGCAAGCTCTAATTGAACACTGCTTGATAGACGCAAAGCAGCAAAAACAAATACCTCAATCATCAGATTGTAAAATGCTTGCTGAGTTCTTCTGGATTGGCTGGGAAGGCGCAGTGATGCGCTCTAAACTTGATAAATCAAGTGAACCGCTTACCCTTTATACAGCACAATTTTTACGCTTAATTTTATAAAGCCGTTTTAATACGGTTTTATTTTAACCATTAAAAGACGATCGGTCTAAAAGGAGTCAACATGACAACATCAGTAAAATCGGTAGTTATCAACAAAGATGATCAAGGCTATCGTGCCGAATACACAGACTTTCCTGTAGAGAGCATCCACCAGCACGATGTAAATATTGATGTTGACTACAGCACTTTGAATTACAAAGATGCTTTAGCGATTACGGGTAAAGGCCCTGTGGTAAGAACATTTCCAATGATCCCAGGTATTGACCTTGCAGGTACAGTGACTGAGTCTAAAAGTGATGAATTTAAAGTAGGTGATAAAGTCTTGTTAAATGGCTTTGGTGTTGGGGAAAAATACCTCGGTGGTTTAAGTGCAAAAGCATCTATGAGTGCAGATTGGCTTATCCCCCTTCCCGCTAATTTAACACCAAAACAAGCAATGCAAATTGGTACTGCGGGGTATACCGCAATGCTTAGTATTATCGCTTTAGAAAAACAAGGGATCACGCCTCAAAGCGGTGAAATTCTGGTCACTGGAGCCAATGGCGGCGTGGGCAGTTTTGCTATCTATTTACTTAATAAGCTTGGCTTTGATGTTGTTGCCACAACAGGCCGCATGAACGATGCAGATCATCTTGAAAAATTAGGCGCAAAACGTGTTTTATCTCGCGATGAATTCTCAGCACCTGGTAAACCACTGGCAAAAGAGCAATTCGCTGGTGCAATTGATTCTGTGGGTAGCCACACCCTTGCAAATGTGTGTGCATCGATTAAATACGGTGGTGTTGTAACAGCCTGTGGTTTAGCACAAGGTATGGACTTTCCGGCAACGGTAGCGCCGTTTATCCTTCGTGGCATTAGCCTAATGGGTATTGATAGTGTAATGCGCCCGAAAGCTGACCGAATTGAAGCATGGCAACGTTTAAGTGAGTTAGTTGAGGCGCAGTACCTAGATACTATTTCACAAGAAGTCCCGCTTTCTGACGCCGTTGCAAATGCAGAAGCCCTATTAAAAGGTGAAATACGCGGCCGTGTAGTAGTTAATTGTAAGTAATAGATTTAAAGGCTCTAAACACCTTAGAGCCTTTTAAAAAAAAGAATTTAAACACCAAACGCCGCAAGCTTTTCGTTTAGTTCTTCCTTTGAAATTAATTGCATATCGTACTGTTTTTTAACTTTACGAATATTATCAAAATTATCCAATTTAAGCTGAGCTCTAGCTAATTTATCCTGCATCTCTTTTTCTGTTAATACATCCAGTTTCACAGCTTTCTCTAGCTTTTCTTTTTCTTCATCAAACTCACGTTGAAAAATTGCTTTTTCTTGTAGAATTATCTGATCTTTTAATTTTTTCTCAATTTCTACTGCTTCTTTCTCAAGCTCTATTTTTTTCTCTAAAAGAGGCTCTATTCTGTCGAGTGTATCTTTTAGAACAGCTTCAACATTTTCACCCTTATTATCGACTAAATTAGATACATACTTTTTACCAATGTCTTGGTAAGCAATATTTAGTTGCCCGTTAATTGAAGTAATTTCAGAATTAATCGCTGAAAGCTTTGATTTTTCTTTCGACGCAGTAGAGATATCACTGGTTAGTTTAGAGGTTGATTCACTAATATTTGTTCCAATTGTATTAGCTTGTGTTTTGATCTTATCAAAAAGTCCCATTTATAGATTCCTTAATCAATTTAATAAATTAGCCTCATGCCAATTCAAGCGCATAGATTACCCATATAAGGTAAACATGTAAACTTTTAAAATGGTTCGTATATCAAATTGATAAGCGGTATCTAAATTAGATCTTTCAAATTATAATTAACTAATTACGTAAACAATAAACAAGAGCATGATATGAGTAATAAAGAAATTTTCAGCAATAACCCGCTACAAGGTGTTGGTATTGAGCAAGTCGTAACAGAGCTTGTCGAACAATATGGCTGGGAATTACTCCACGCCTATATGCGGTTGAACTGCTTTAAGAATAATCCAGATGTTAAATCTGCGGTTAAGTTTTTACGTAAAACCCAATGGGCTCAAGAAAAAGTCGAGAACTTTTATTTGTATCGTCTTAAAAACTTACCACGCCCAGACAATGTCAACTACGAATTACCGCCACGCGATCGCGTGATCCCTGCTGATCAAAAACCAGGTGAACCGTGTGAGTTAAGTTTTACCGACGCCAAACGCATTCACGCTAAAAAAGAAGCTAAACAACTTGCTCGAGCTAGAAAACAACGTTCAAGTGCGAGTAATCCTTGGGGTAATTGATTTTTAAGCTTTGAGCTGTAAGATGAAATAAGCCGCCTGTTTGGGCGGTTTTTTATTTGGGTTAGCAAATTAAGAACTGAAGATTTGTCTTAGCACATCAAAAATATTTGTTATTAATTTAAGGGTAACGTGAATATGTTAGACTAATTACATTACCAGAAATATCAGCTAAAAAGGATGTGTATGTCTAACTACAACGAATCACCTGAACAAATCGCAACCGCTACGCAAGGTTATGTAATGCAACAGACAATGTTGCGCATTAAAGATCCAAAGCCTTCTTTAGATTTCTATCAAAATGTTTTAGGTATGAAGTTACTTGGTAAATATGACTTCCCTAAAATGGAGTTTACGCTGTACTTTTTAGGTTATGAGCAAGACATGCCAACAGGCAGCGATAAAGAAAAAGCACAGTGGGTATTTCGCCGCCCTGCTCTTATCGAGCTTACACATAATTGGGGCACAGAAAATGACGACAGTTTTACAGGTTACCATAGTGGTAATGATGAACCAAAAGGCTTTGGTCATATCGGTATTAGCGTGCCAGATGTGTACGCAGCATGCGAGCGTTTTGCAAAATATGATGTTGAGTTTGTCAAAAAACCAGACGATGGCTCAATGAAAGGCTTAGCCTTTATTAAAGACCCTGATGGGTATTGGATAGAGATACTCTCAGCTGAAGGGATCACTGAGATTATTGAAGAGCATAAGTAAGATTACACCTTAATTAACCTGCTATTTAGCAGGTTATTTATTTAACGAATTAAAACTTAGACTCTAATTCTCTAATCGTTAGAAAAGCCATAACTCTCATAACCACTTGATACTATAACTAAAAGCTATACATTCTTACATGTTGTTACTAAGTAGCATCAAAATGCTCAAAACACTTAGGAAGATATCCCCAAATTCTTATTGTTGTTTTACCTTTTTCGTAAGATAAACCTATCTTATCTAAAAGCTCAGTTAAGCTTTCAGAGTGATCAAACTCTTTAATACAGTGAAGCCTTCTGACATCTACTACCTCTTCTATACAGCATAAATCTAGCCACTGAACACCAATAAAAGGAAATGGTAAATGATAGCACCACTCACTATCCCATTCTGATATATGCCCAGTTACCCATTTCGAACGAAAAGGTGGTTGCCAATTTTTCCATTCTCGAACTTCACAGATGAGCTCATTCCACTTTGTATTGTTTGCAGCTCCTACAAAATTCTGCATTTTGATAAATCTTAATGCATCAATTTTGTCTTTCTCACTAGCTGAAGCATCAGCCATAGGCAGAAGGCTCATATGTCTAACACTCTTTTCGGATCTCTTGGATAAAACTCATCGGGCTGTTTAGTGCACAAATCAAATTCACGGGTATTTTTGTAAGGTAGCTTCATAAAGCCTGCCACACCTACATCTGTGATACTAACCGCGTATTGCATAAGCTTACTCAATAAGCGTTTAAATTCAGGCTCTTTACTGGCATCAAGCAGACGATAGTAATGATGTATTTTCATCCTATCAGGTAAGGCTTCAAAGATGATACAGCCCGTATGGTGTATTTGGTTTAGCTCAAATACGCACTTTATAACCTTTTTAGGGAGCTGTAGTTGCTCATCAGGGTCTTTACCATCTTCAAAGTAAGAGTGTGGCCTGGTTACGTCTGATGCTTGTACATCCATTACTTCGTAATCAAGCTCAGGCAAATGTTCAAATTTAAACGCACCGGTGCCATCACGCTCGAGCTGAATGGTTTTACGCGCATCAAACAAGCAACATTTAAAGAGACCTTTTTGTTCAATCCCCTGTGCTAACATCACCGTGTTGTTAATCGCATCGGTAAACGCAGTGCCAAGCGTTTCATCATGCAAAATAAGAGAAGACTCAACAAACAGTGAGTTTTCTTTCCAATGAAAACTCAGGCCCCCAACTACTGGGTATTTTGCTAATCGGCTAATTGAGGCCAAAAATGCTTTTTCGGTGTCGCCGGTATCAAATAAAAACTCTTTGTAGTATCTGTCGAGTTGGGCGTCGTTAACATCTAGTAATTGTTGATTATGGTCCGCTTGTCTTAAAAATTGTTTACGTGAGCTATAAACAACCGTGTCTGGGTGCTCATCAAACTCACTAAACCAGTAAGGAATATAAGGGCGAATAACTTTACGGGGCAGCTCAGGTAAGTAAGCTTTAGCCATTGTAGGCATGTTCCGCATAAAATAATCACCCGCCCCATCGCGAGAGGCTTTATCTTTAGAAAGCATACCGTCAATAACTCGGGCAAGCTCCATAGGTAAATTAAGACTTGTAGCCGGAATAACCGCAGCACCAAATCGGCAAGATTGTGCAGAGGCCAGTGCATAAAGAGTTGAGGCAACACCTTGCTCATCAAAACGTGGCGATGACTGCCCGCCCGACATTTGTTCATCACCTATAAAATACACATCCCCCATACGTGCATTGGTACTACTGATATCTGCAGACATGAGATCCATAAAGTTGCTGGCAACCGGATTACCATCAGCATCTATTTGTGCATAAACAGAGCTGCCCCAGTCTACCAATGACAATTTATTGGTTTGTTCATCATAAACAATGTTAGAGGGCTTGATATCGCCATGCACAATTGGTTGCGGGCTTAAGCCATTTTTATGTTCACGTAAATCTACGAGCACATTACGTAGCCTAAGAGCCAGCGCCATAATTTTTGCTGCGCTGAAACGCCCCTGTTTGATAGAGATTTTTTCTAAGTCTTCACCTAGAGCACGCTCCATCATTAAAATGCCTTGCTTTTTAATGCGCTCAAAGGCATAAAATTTTGGTACGAGTGGGTTTTTAACTTGCGAGAGCATGTACGCTTCGTCTTCTAAACGGTCACGTACACTTTGTGCAAGGGTTATCCGTGAAAACTTAAATACCCAAGGTAAGTCTTCATCATCGACACCGGCAAAAACAAATCCAAACGCACCAGAACCAATTAATTCAACGTCACTGTAACCAAGCAAAGTAAGCTGTTTAATACAAATGTTAAGCCATTGACGGTGCTTTTTAGCATCATGGTGAGACAGCAAATAAACAGACTGCTCTTCATTGATATAAAAATTGCGGATTTGTTTGGGATTCACTGCATCTCTCAAAGTTAAGCGGCTTTTAACCGCTTAATTATTGAATGCTAGGCAGTTAATTACAAGGCTTTTGCTCTTCGATGATCCAGCCTTGATCTTTCATAACCAGTTCTGATACTGCGAAAGTTAAGCAACAAAAGATAACCAACTCTAATAAGGTAAGAATATCAGCGGCAAAACACCAACCTAAAACCCCTGCAAGTAAGAATGGGATTGCTTTTAAATACCAAGCAATTTTTCGGGTTTTACCGTATGTGAGTTGATAACTGTGAACTAGCTTGCCCTCACATTCTAATGAAATAACAGAAGAAAACTTTCTTAATAAAGTCACTGAAACTGTTAATTGGCAGGCTTTACCATCAATATTAAACTCATGAACAGATTTCGTTTTAAAGTTACGTGATTCTGCTATTAATTCACCGTCAACTTTCAGAACTTCTTTACCTGAGTAAGCAGAACCCCAGTATTCAATTAAATGTTCACCCAGTTTGAAGTTGGCTTTAATTCCCTTGCTCATTGATACTGTAATGCCATCAGTGTTCATAACAAATCTCCTTATCATTATGAATTTAAAATACTTTAAAAATAAAAAAACGGCAAGCTATGCTTACCGTTTTGGTACTTTCAATGGGTAAAGGGTTACCATTTCAAACTAAAGGCGGATACCGCCATCAATTTCAACAACACGACCTGTAAAAAAGTCGTTCTCTACAATGTATTGTGCTGTTTGAGCAATTTCATCTGCTTCACCAAAACGACCCACTGGCGTTACCGCCATCATCCGTTGTTTTGCTTCTGGTTTCATTGCATCTGTCATTGCTGTGCGAATAACACCTGGTGCGATTGCACCAACACGGATACCAAAGCGACCTAGTTCTTTCGCCCAACCCGTTGTCATCGCAACAACACCGGCTTTAGACGCAGCATAGTTTGTTTGGCCAATATTACCTGCACGAGCAACACTCGACATATTAACGATAACGCCGCCTTTGCCAGACTCAATCATGTGACTCGCAGCTTCACGTCCTGCTAAGAATACACCAGTTAGGTTCACATCAATCACAGATTGAAATTGAGCCAGCGACATTTTATCTACAACTTTGCCTTCTTTTGCTTTGATAAACATACCATCGCGTAAGATACCTGCGTTATTAATTAACACGCCGATATGGCCAAAGTCTTTGTTAATCGTGTTAAACGTTGCTACTACAGCGTCTTCATCTGTAACATTAGCAGCATACGCCATGACTTTTGTGCCATGCTTGGCAAGCGCTGATACTGCAGTATCTAGTACATCTTGTTGCATATCGATAAGGGCGATGTTCGCGCCAAGGGATGCAAATTTCTCGGCCATAGCAAAGCCTAAACCTTGCGCACCACCGGTAATTACGATGTTGTTGTTTTTAATTTCCACAACAATCTCCTACTTCGAGAATAATTTAAAAATAGCACTAAAATCATCACTACCCGCACCTTGATGCTGAAGCATAGTGTATAGATTCTTCGCCATTGACCCCATTGGGGTAGATGAATTACTTTGCTGAGCCGCTTCCATAGCAAGACCTAAGTCTTTCGCCATTAAATCAACCATAAAGCCCGGTTTATAATCATTACTTGCTGGCGCCGTTTCCATTACACCAGGGCATGGGTTGTAAAGCTCAAGTGTCCAGTTACGACCAGAGCTTGCGCTCATAATGTCACTTAACACTTTTGGATCAAGCCCGTTGTTAATTCCCATTTGTAGTGCTTCGCTAGTACCAGCCATTAAAATGCTCAGCAGCATGTTGTTACAGATTTTTGCTACTTGGCCTGCACCAACATCACCAGCATGGAAGATGTTTTTACCCATATCCACTAAAGCCAGTTTGGCTTTTTCAAAGTGGCTTTGCTCACCACCGACGATAAAGGTTAAAGTACCTGCTGTTGCACCTGCAACACCACCTGATACCGGCGCATCAACAAAATCAATGCCTTTTTGAGCAAGTTCGCTACCCACTTGACGCGCTGATTCTGCATCAATGGTTGAGCAGTCAATCACTAAGGTTTTGCTATCAAGTAAGTTGATAAGACCTGTTTCGCCTAAGTAAAGTGATTTAACGTGTTTGCTTGCTGGTAGCATACTGATAAAAATATCAGCGCCAATGGCACACTCTGCTGCATCGTTTGCAGCAATTGCACCTTTATCGGCAAGCTCACTGACCGCTGCTTTATTTAAGTCAAACACACGAACTGTATGCCCTGCATTGACAAGGTTTGCCGCCATTGGGCCACCCATGTTGCCTAAACCAATAAATCCTATTGTTAATTTAGCCATTTGCTTACCCCTTGGACTTAAGATGACGTTAATGAGTTAAGTGGGTGAGATTGCTCATCCCAGCGTGCTGTAAAGAAGCTATCCACAACTGTTTCGTCGATATCGCTAATCGATTTAAACTGCCAGTTTGGTGCACCGTCTTTGTCGATTAGTAGCGCACGAACGCCTTCTTGGAACTCGCCTACCTCGCCACAACGAACCGACATGCCTAACTCCATTTTGAAGCAATCTGCTAACGTCATCTCTTTTGAATTAGCTAATTGACGTTCTACCAGCGCACAACTAAGCGGACAACCATGCGCTAATGACTTTTGCGCACGAGTAAGCCATTTGTCTTCAGTTTGTAAAGCTTGAATGTAGTCAATTTTCCCCTGCAATGAATCAAACTCAGCCAGCTTTTGAATAACCGCTAAGTTATCTTTTACATTGCCTTTAGGAACACGGCCTGAAATATTATCAATAGAGATTAGAATATTTGTCAGCTTTTCGTGGTTTAATGAGGCTGTTTTGCCCCACTTTTCAGCGGTGATAGCCGTTAAAATAGCGTCATATTTATCTGCTGTTGCATAGTGATCAGCAAGATTAACAAACAAGGCATCTTCAGCATTGATAGACGCCGCAGTTAACCCTAAGAATAGACCCACTTGCTCAGGCATTTTATGTAAGAAATAACTGCCGCCAACATCTGGGTATAAACCAATGGTTAGCTCAGGCATTGCAATACGCGATGTTTCTGTTACCACTCGGTGACTCGCCCCAGCCATTAAGCCAAGGCCGCCACCCATAACAATGCCATTACCCCAAAGTAATATTGGCTTTTCATAGCAGTGAATTAGGTAGTCTAATTTGTACTCAAGGGTAAAAAAGTCTTCAATGTAGTTAGCAGGCTCACCTGTGCTCATTGCTTTATGTAGGCTTACTACATCGCCACCAGCACAAAATGCTTTCTCGCCAGCCCCTTTTAGCACGACCATGGCAACGGCGTCATCGTCAGCCCATTTTCTAAGCTGAGGCTCAAGCAGTTGGATCATGTCGTAATTTAAAGCGTTTAACGACTTAGGTGCATTGAGTGTCGCAATTGCAATAAGGCCACTCTCGGCCTCTGCAGTTTCAAACACCACAGGCGCATCTTGATGATTTAGTAGTGTTACGTTAGTCATTAGCCATTTACCCAATTTGCTTTACGCTTTTCTAAGAACGCATTCACGCCTTCTTTTTGGTCTTGCGTATCAAACAATTGTACAAATAACTCACGCTCTAATGGCAACGCATGAGCCATAGGTTGTGTGCGACCTTTTTGAATAAGCTCTTTACATGCCGTCACAGCAACTGGGCTTTGCTCGCCAACTTGGTTAGCAAGTTTCATTGCTGCAGCTAAGCTCTCACCAGTGCCAACAACTTCTTCAACAAGGCCAATTTCGCGAGCTTTGTCTGCTTTTAGGCGCTCGCCACATAAGATCATGCGTTTTGCCCAGCCCTCACCAACAAGCCACGCAAGGTTTTGCGTACCGCCAGCACAAGGCAGTAAGCCAACTTTCGCTTCAGGCAGTGCCATTTGAGCTTGCTCTTCAGCTATACGAATATCACAAGCAAGAGCCACTTCAAGACCACCGCCCATGGCATAACCATTAATTGCCGCGATTGATACACCACGGAAATTGGTTAATGCTTCAAATGCATCACCAAACACTTTTGACATAGTGGCAGCAACGCCTTTGTCACCGCTGGCAAACACGTTTAAATCAGCACCTGCACTAAAGAACTTTTCACCTTGGCCTGTAATCACTAATGCATAGACATTTTTGTTAGCATTTAGCTCAGTTACAGTGTCTTTAAGCGCGGTTAATGTATCTTGTGTCCAGGTATTCGCTGGCGGGTTATTCATAGTTAAAACCGCTACGTTACCTTCAATATTTAAATCAATCGATGGATTAGACATAGGTTGCTCCTTATAGAATGTCGCCAGCTGACTCAGCTAAGATACGACGTGCGATAATCACGCGCATGATTTCGTTTGTGCCTTCAAGAATTTGATGCACACGGACGTCTCTGAAATGACGCTCTAATGGGTATTCTTTGATGTAACCGTAACCGCCGTGAATTTGTAGTGCGTCGTCACAGACTTTAAAACCAACATCTGTAGCAAAACGTTTTGCCATCGCGCAGTAGGTGGTTTTTTCGCTGTCACCGGTATCTAGTTTAAATGCGGCTAAGCGTACCATTTGACGAGCGGCAACAAGCTCGGTGTTCATATCAGCAATCTTAAATTGCAGTGCTTGGAAAGCAGCTAAAGGCTTACCAAATTGCTCACGTTCTTTTAGGTATTCGCGCGCAGTATTAAGAGCTGCTTGTGCTGTACCTAATGAACAGGTAGCAATATTAATACGACCACCGTCTAAGCCTTGCATTGCAAACTTAAAGCCTTCGCCTTCTTGACCTAATAAGTTAGCCGCAGGAATTCTGACACCTTCGAAGCTAATTAAACGTGTAGGCTGTGCATTCCAGCCCATTTTTTCTTCAGCTTTACCGTATTCGATACCTGCTGCGTCAGCTGGCACAACAAATGCCGAAATACCGGCAGCGCCTTCACCACCAGTGCGCGCCATAACTACAAGTAAATCAGTTTCACCAGCACCCGAGATAAACATCTTAGAGCCTGAGATCACATACTCATCGCCCTCTTTAACCGCTTTGGTTTTTAGCGATGCCGCATCAGAGCCAGAGCCAGGCTCTGTTAAACAGTAAGACGCAAGTAACTCACCCATTACTAATTGTTCACAGTATTGAGCTTTTACTTCCTCAGTACCAAAGCTTGCAATCATCCAGGTTGCCATATTATGAATGGTCAACATAGCGGTTGTTGCGGTACAACCCATGGCAAGCTGCTCAAAGATAATGCTTGAATCTAGGCGAGATAAACCTAAGCCGCCCGCTTCTTCAGGGGTATATAAACCACAAAAGCCTAGCTCACCGGCTGCTTTAATGGTGTCTTTAGGAAAAATGTGTTCTTGGTCCCACTTAGCAGCATGTGGAGCAAGTTCAGACTCTGCAAACTGACGGGCTGTTTCAGCAAATGCTTGCTGATCTTCGGTTAAATTAAAGTCCATAGTAGACCTCTATTTTGTTGTCTTATTCTTGTGTGAATAACGATTGTTGTCGTTTAAATGTGTGTTCTTTGAGCGAGCATGTGCTCGCTCAGCAGTAAATTAATTACGGCTTATTTAAGGTTGATACTCATGTTCGGACCTGAGGCGATATCATCCTCGAACCAACGTGAAGTAATTGTTTTCGTTTCTGTGTAAAAACGAATACCTTGCTTACCATAGGTGTGTTGATCACCGTAGAATGAGCCTTTCCAACCTGTGAAAGAGAAAAACGGGAGTGGCACAGGAATTGGCACATTGATACCAACTTGACCTACTTCGATTTCATGTTGGAATTTACGTGCAGCAGCGCCGCTTGATGTGAATAACGAAGTACCGTTACCGTAAGGCGAGTTATTGATAAGCTCAATCGCCTCTTCTAGAGTATCTACAAACATACAAGCCAATACAGGACCAAAGATCTCTTCTTTGTATAAATCCATCTCGGTGGTTACATCAGTAAATAGCGTTGGACCAACCCAGTTACCTTGCTCGTAACCTTCAACAGTAAAGTCAGAGCCATCAATTAAGCACGTTGCACCTTGCTCTTTACCACTTGCGATAAGTGATAAAATACGGTCTTTAGCAGCTTTTGATGTTTGTGGGCCGTAAGCCGCGTTGGCATCATCCCATACACCTGGGCGTACGTTTTCAAAGCCTGCTTTAATTTCGTCAACCCAGTCTTTTGCTTGACCAACAAACACAGCAACCGAAATACCCATACAGCGCTGACCCGCAGCACCTACAGACGCACCGACTAGGTTGTTTACAACATGCGATTTACTTGCATCAGGCATAATAACCATGTGGTTTTTTGCACCTACACAAGCTTGTACGCGTTTAAGGTTTGCTGTGCCTTTTGAATAGATGTATTCACCTACACCACACGAACCAACAAATGAAATAGCACGTACTGCTGGGTCTTCTAATAAACGGTCAACTTGTGGTTTTGTACCGTGAACAACTTGTAACACCCCTTTTGGCGCGCCCGCTTCAACAAATAGTTCAGCTAAACGCATCGGTGTTAGTGGATCTTGCTCTGATGGTTTCAGAATAAAGGTGTTACCACACACAATAGCTAGTGGGAACATCCATAAAGGGATCATCGCAGGGAAATTAAATGGCGTAATACCCGCACATACACCTAGTGGTTGCATGTAAGAGTAAGTATCGATTTTACGCGCTACGTTTTCCATTGTTTCGCCCATCATCAGAGATGGTGCATTGGCTGCTTGCTCAACCACTTCAATACCACGCCAAACATCGCCTTTGGCATCTTCAAATGTTTTACCCAGCTCATGACAAATAATCGTCGCAAGTTCGTCATGGTTTTCTTTTAGTAGTGCTGCGTATTTCATCATAATGCGCGCACGCTCAGAAATTGGCACTTCTTTCCATGTTTTAAATGTTTCTTTTGCAGAGGCAATGGCTGCATCCATTTCAGCATCCGTTGCACACGGAACTTGGGCTAACACTTCTTGGTTTGCAGGATTGATAACATCAATCAGCTGCGATGAACTTGATTGGGTAAATTCGCCGTTGATAAATAAAGGTACTTGGTGCATGAGGCACTCCTCCCCAGTGGGTATAAAGAGGCCGCAACATGATAGTTTTTAAAATACGTTGCGGCTGTGAGAGATTAAAATTCTAAAGCGATTAAATAGCTTCAACAGCCATAGCAACAGCTTCACCACCACCGATACACAGTGAGGCAACACCTTTGCTAAGACCACGATTTTTTAATGCATGAATTAAGGTAACTAAGATACGCGCGCCGCTTGCACCAATAGGGTGACCAAGTGCACAGGCACCGCCGTTTACGTTTACTTTGCTTTCATCAAGTTTTAGCTCGTTAATTGCAAGCATAGTCACCATGGCAAACGCTTCGTTGATTTCCCATAAATCAACATCATTAACAGACCAACCGGCTTTTTCTAAAAGCGATTGCATTGCGCCAACAGGTGCTAAAGTAAATTCACTTGGTGCTTGAGAATGTGTGCTGTGAGCAACAATACGACACAGTGGTGTTAAACCTTGTGCTTTAGCATCTGATTCACGCATTAACACAAGCGCTGCTGCACCATCAGAAATTGATGACGAGTTTGCAGCTGTAATCGTACCGTCTTTTTTGAATGCAGGACGTAAACCCGGGATTTTATCAGGACGTGCATTGCCTGGTTGCTCATCAATCGCAACGGTCACATCACCTTTGCGTGTAGAAATAGTGTGCGCGGCAATCTCGTTTGCAAATGCGCCGGTTTCAATCGCACTATTCGCTTTAGTTAGTGAGCTAAGCGCAAAGTTATCCATTTGTTCACGACCAATTAAATACTGATCAGCAGTGTCTTGTGCAAAACAACCCATTGCTTTATTGTCGTAAGCATCTTCAAGGCCATCACACATCATGTGATCTTTTACTTCACCATGACCCATACGCATACCTGAACGTGCATTTGGTAACATATAAGGGGCATTACTCATGCTTTCCATGCCACCAGCAACCGCTGAGTTGATAGAGCCTGATTTAATTAAGTCATGGGCAAACATTGCAGCCTTTAAGCCAGAGCCACATACTTTATTGATTGTTGTTGCGCCAGTACCTTGATTAAGACCCGCTTTTAACATTGCTTGGCGAGCAGGTGCTTGACCAAGACCAGCTGGTAATACACAGCCCATGATCACTTCGTCAATCTTATCGGCAGATAAACCGGCTTGCTCTAAGCTACTTTTTATAGCAGTAGCACCTAAATCAGTTGCGTGTGCACCACTTAGTGCGCCCATAAAACCACCCATAGGGGTACGTTTTGCGGCAACAATAACAACGGCTTCAGTAGTCATAATTGGCTCCATGTAAGTGGTTATCATCATGTGTTCAAATCATGTGTAACCAAACAGTTAATTTGTTATAGTTTAATTTCGATTTAATTCAGCATACATAATATTTACGTTTACGCCAACGTAAATCTAAAATCAACATTTTTGCGGCCAGTAAAACTGTAAACTTATCTGTATTTTGTTGTATGAAAAATCGAACATCTGCTTACAAGGCTAGATAAATAAAGCTTTTCAACAAATCCAACCAGTTATCTTTATAAGTCTAAAGTATAACTCCTAAATCACCCTTTACCTTTACGTAAACTTCACTTATATTGGTGTTATTCGAATGAGGTAAATAAATCATGAAACAAGACAATCAAACAAACTTTGAAAGCGCAGCAGTTGAACCTGCTAGCAATGAGCAAACGTTTAGTATCAGCGAACTAGCAAAAGAATTTGATATTACCACCCGCTCTATCCGCTTTTATGAAGACCAAGGCCTGATCTCACCTGATCGCAATGGTCAAACCCGTATTTATTCAAAACGCGACAAAGTAAGACTAAAACTTATTCTACGCGGTAAACGCTTAGGTTTTACCTTGGCCGAAACGGGCCGTTTGTTTGAACTGTACGACGCAGATAAATCAAGCGCTAAGCAGCTAGTGACTATGCTTGACCTTATCGCAGAAAAAAAAGCAGACCTAAGCCAACAGATGGACGACATTAAAGTTGTACTGATGGAATTGGTTACAGCAGAACGCCGCTGTCGTGAAACCCTTAATAATTTAGACGAATAACCTGACAACAATCTCGTCAACAGACTCTCACAGGAACACACATTATGAGCACTATTTCACTATATAAAGAAATGAACTTCGGACTTGGCGAAACAGCAGACATGATCCGCGATCACGTTAATAGCTTTGCGAGCCAAGAAATTGCCCCACTTGCAGAACAAACAGACGTAGACAATGCCTTCCCTAATCAACTTTGGCCACAGCTTGGCGAAATGGGATTATTAGGTATGACAGTACCTGAAGAATTTGGCGGTGCGGGCCTTGGTTACCTTGAGCATGTTATTGCAATGGAAGAAATTAGCCGTGCAAGCGCATCGATTGGTTTAAGTTATGGTGCTCATTCAAATCTATGTGTTAACCAAATTAACCGTAATGGGTCACAGGCTCAAAAAGAAAAATACCTGCCTAAGCTTATCAGTGGTGAGCACATTGGTGCCCTTGCGATGAGTGAGCCAAATGCGGGTTCTGATGTTGTATCAATGAAATTAAAAGCCGAGAAAAAAGGCGATGTGTTTGTACTTAACGGTAACAAGATGTGGATCACTAATGGTCCAGATGCCGATACCTTTGTTATCTATGCAAAAACAGATTTAAATGCCGGCCCTAAAGGGATCACAGCGTTCATCGTTGAACGTAACACACCAGGATTCTCTACTGCGCAAAAGCTAGACAAACTTGGTATGCGTGGCTCTAACACCTGTGAATTAGTGTTCGAGAACTGCGAAGTACCAGCAGAAAACATTCTAGGTAACTTAAACGAAGGCGTAAAAGTACTTATGAGTGGCCTAGATTATGAGCGTGTTGTTTTAGCTGCAGGCCCGCTTGGCATTATGCAAGCATGTATGGACATTGTGGTTCCTTATATTCATGAGCGTAAACAATTTGATAGCCCTATTGGTCAGTTCCAACTGATTCAAGGCAAAATTGCTGACATGTACACGCAAATGAATGCAGCTCGTTCATATGTTTACACAGTAGCTCGTGCATGTGACCGCGGCGAAACAACGCGTAAAGATGCCGCTGGTGCTATTTTATATGCAGCAGAGCTGGCGACTAAGATGGCCCTTGATGCTATTCAAATCTTAGGTGGTAATGGTTATATCAACGAATATGCGACAGGTCGTTTATTACGTGATGCAAAACTATATGAAATTGGCGCAGGTACTTCAGAAATCCGCCGCATGCTAATTGGTCGCGAATTATTCACTGAAAGCCGATAGGGACCTTGTTATGACGATTTTAAAATCGAGTGTAAATCCACACGATCCGCAATTTTTGCAAAATCACGACAACATGGCAGCGCTCGTAAGTGATTTACGTGAAAAAGTAGCTGATATCCGTTTAGGTGGTGGCCCTGCCCTGATTGAACGCCACCAAGGCCGTGGTAAGTTGTTTGTTCGTGACCGTATTGAAACGCTACTTGATGAAGGCTCGCCATTTTTAGAGATTTCACAATTTGCTGCCTTTGGCGTGTATGAACAAGCTATTCCATGTGCGGGTGTTGTTGCTGGTATTGGTCGTGTGAAAGGCGTTGAATGTATGATCATCGCCAATGATGCAACCGTAAAAGGCGGCACATACTTTCCACTAACAGTGAAAAAACACCTGCGTGCCCAAGATATCGCAGAGCGTTGTCATTTACCGTGTATTTATTTAGTTGATTCAGGCGGTGCAAACCTGCCTGAACAAGATGATGTATTTCCAGATAAATTACACTTTGGCCGTATTTTCTATAATCAGGCACGTATGTCTGGAAAAGGCATTCCACAAATTGCAGTAGTAATGGGTTTATGTACCGCAGGTGGTGCTTATGTACCAGCAATGGCTGATGAAAGTATTATTGTAAAAGAGCAAGGCACAATTTTCTTAGCAGGCCCGCCACTGGTTAAAGCAGCTACGGGTGAAGAAGTGAGTGCTGAAGAGCTCGGTGGTGCTGATGTTCACTGTAAAACATCTGGTGTTGCCGACCACTATGCTGAAAACGATGCCCATGCACTTTCTATCGCTCGCCAATGTATTGAACGAATTAACTATCAACGCCCTACTGCACCGTTACTTGATGATGTTAAACCTCCGCGTTACGACATTAACGAAATTTACGGCATTGTGGGTACTGACCTTAAAAAGCCATTTGATGTACGCGAAGTAATTGCCCGTGTTGTTGATGATTCATCGTTTGATGAATTTAAACGCTACTTTGGCGAAACACTAGTAACCGGCTTTGCAACAATCTTTGGTCACCCTGTCGGTATTGTTGCCAACAACGGCATTTTATTCAGTGAATCAGCGCAAAAAGGCGCGCACTTTATACAGCTATGTGCACAACGCAAAATTCCTTTGGTGTTTTTACAAAACATTACTGGCTTTATGGTTGGTAAAAAGTACGAAGCCGAAGGCATCGCCAAACATGGTGCAAAAATGGTAACCGCTGTGTCATGTGCTGATGTGCCAAAATTCACAGTTTTAATTGGTGGCTCGTATGGTGCAGGTAACTACGGTATGTGTGGCCGTGCGTTTGAACCTACCATGATGTGGATGTGGCCAAACGCCCGTATCTCTGTAATGGGTGGTGAACAAGCAGCAGGCGTTCTTGCACAAGTTAAACAAGACGGTTTAGCCCGTAAAGGCGAAAGCATGACTGATGAGCAAGTCAGTGATTTTAAAAAGCCAATTATCGAGCAATACGAAAAACAAGGTCATCCATATTACGCCAGTGCCCGCCTTTGGGATGATGGCATTATCGATCCTGCTGATACTCGCAATGTATTAGGGCTTGCCTTAAGTGCAGCTAAAAATGCACCAGAGCGCGATTCGCAGTTCGGCGTATTTAGAATGTAATGGAGGCCTTATGTCAGTAACACTCGAAATAACAAAATCAAATGTGGCTGTACTGGTACTAAGTCGCCCTGAAAAACACAATGCATTTAACGAAGAGGTCATCAGTGAGCTGATCCGTTTAATTGAACACGCAAATAGCTGTGATGTGCGCGCACTGGTTTTAAGAACCGAAGGTAAGCACTTTTCTGCTGGCGCTGATTTAAACTGGATGAAGTCGATGGCTGGCAATGACTTTGCAGAAAACTTAGCGGATTCTATGCAGCTAGCAAAGCTTATGAAAGTCCTTGCTACCAGTCCTCATCCTACAATTTGTGCCGTACAAGGTGCTGCATTTGGCGGTGCGTTAGGCTTGATTGCGTGTTGTGATATCGCGATTTGCCAAGACGATGCACAGTTTTGCTTAAGTGAAGTAAAGCTTGGTCTTATTCCTGCGGTTATCAGCCCTTATGTCATTAAAGCTATTGGTGAGCGCGCTGCACGTCGTTATTTTTTAACGGCAGAGATTTTTGACGCGCATACAGCCAAGCAACTGGGTTTAATTCACCAGATCACCGGCGATTTACAAACAGCGCTCGACAAACACTTACAAAACCTTGTCAACAATGGTCCTGTTGCTGTTAAAGCAGCAAAACAGCTAATCAATGATGTCGCTGGCAACGTAATAGATGATGCACTGATTGAGTTAACCGCAGAACGCATTGCACGCATTCGTGTATCTGAAGAAGGCCAAGAAGGCCTGACTGCATTTTTTGAAAAACGTGCCCCTAACTGGCAGAAATAGGAACCATTATGACAACAAAATCATTGAAAAAAATTCTCGTTGCCAACCGTGGTGAAATTGCCTGCCGAGTTATGCGTACAGCAAAGCAAATGGGCTTAACTACGGTTGCAGTGTACTCAGATGCTGATAAACATGCTCAGCACGTAAAGCTTGCTGATGAGGCGTATCACATTGGCCCTGCGCCAAGTAAAGATTCGTACTTAGTAGCAGACAAAATCATCGATGTAGCTAAACAAGCAGGTGTTGATTGTATTCACCCGGGTTATGGTTTTTTATCTGAGAACTGTGACTTTGCACTCGCGTGTGAGAAAAATGATATCGCCTTTATTGGCCCGCCAGCATCAAGTATTGAAGCCATGGGTTCAAAAACCCGCGCTAAAGAAATTATGCACCAAGCAAATGTACCATTAGTGCCAGGCTACTATGGTGACAATCAAGATACAGATTTCCTACAAGCTGAAGCTGAAAAAATTGGTTATCCGGTACTGATTAAAGCGGCCTTTGGTGGCGGTGGTAAAGGCATGCGAGTTGTTGAACACGCAAAAGACTTTATCGGTGCACTTGAAGGCGCAAAACGTGAAGCAAAAGCCGGCTTTGGTAACGATTTAGTACTGTTAGAGCGCTATGTCACCAAACCGCGCCATGTTGAAGTACAAGTTTTTGCCGATAGCCATGGTAACTGTGTGTACTTAGGTGACCGTGACTGCTCTTTACAGCGTCGTCACCAAAAAGTAATTGAAGAAGCCCCTGCTCCGGGTTTATCTGATGCACTTCGTAAAGAAATGGGTGAAGCAGCAGTACGTTGTGCCCAAGCGATTAACTATCGCGGTGCAGGTACGGTTGAGTTTTTATTATGCGGTGATGAATTCTTCTTCATGGAAATGAACACCCGTTTACAAGTAGAGCACCCAGTAACAGAAATGGTAACCGGTGTTGATTTGGTGAATTGGCAAATCAATATTGCGGCAGGTGAAGCATTACCACTTAGCCAAGCAGATATTCAGCTACAAGGTCACAGCTTTGAAGCGCGTATTTATGCAGAAGATCCAAGTAATGACTTTATTCCGTGTTCTGGCCACATTGACGCCCTATTCACACCGAACGAATCTGAATTTGTACGTATAGATACAGGGATTGCAGCGGGTGATGAAATTAGCCCGTTCTACGATCCTATGATTGCTAAATTAATTGTTCATGATGATAACCGTGAGGCAGCGCTTGGGCGTTTATCAAAAGCACTAGAGCAATTCCACCTTGCAGGTTTTAGCTGTAACGTTAATTTCTTACATAATCTTGCTAACCACGCTACTTTTCAAGCAGGTGCACCCGATACGCACTTTATTGAAGACCAAGGTGAGCGCCTTGTTGCTAAAAACGAGCAACAGTCTGTTATTGCAACCGTGGTGGCAGCCTATACGTATGCACATCAACTAAAAGGTGAAAGCAGCAGCCCATGGCAACAATTAACAGGCTTTATGCTAAACAGTGACGCTAAGACTACGATTCCGTTTGTTGATTTAAACGTTCATGCGGTTAAAACATCTGAAGGCTTTAAAATCAACTTAGATGGGGTTGACTATACAACCTCTGGAAATGTTGAAAATGGCCTTGCAAACTTAGTTGTTAATGGCGAAAAAGTCGTGGCTCATATCAATCAAACAAACTCTCACATCACAGTGATGTACAAAGCACAGCAAACGGTGCTAGAGCTGATTGATAAACACTATATTAGTGAACACGAAAGTGATGCACTACCACTTGCTGCACCACTCAATGGTACTGTTGTTAAACATTTAGTTGAAGTGGGTAGTACTGTTGCTAAAGGTGACGCTGTTGTCATCATCGAAGCGATGAAAATGGAATACACGCTTAATGCCCCACATGATGGTGTATTAACCAGCTATTGCTTTGCTGAAGGTGAACTGGTGAGTCATGGTGATATGCTCGCGATTGTTGAAGAGCCGGAGGCGTAATGGCACAGTTTCCTGATTTTGTTCGCGTTGTAGAAGTTGGCGCCAGAGACGGTTTGCAAAATGAAGCCGCCGTTAATACCCAAGATAAAGTCGCTCTTATCAACGCCCTTGCAGATGCTGGGCTTAAAGATATTGAAGCAGGCGCCTTTGTGTCACCTAAGTGGGTGCCACAAATGGCTGACTCTAGCGATGTAATAAGCGCATTAAATTTGCCAGACGTTAACTTAAGTGCCCTCACCCCGAATTTACGCGGTGCAGAGGCGGCAAAACAAGTCGACATTCAAGAATTTGCAATCTTTACAGCAGCAAGTGAAGCGTTTTGTCAAAAGAACATTAACTGCTCTATTGATGAAAGTATTGACCGTTTTAAGGATGTTATGGATTTTGCCAAAGCGAATAACATTCGTGTTAGAGGTTATGTTAGCTGCGTCATGGGTTGTCCATATCAAGGTGATGTCGACTACAATGATGTATTAAAGGTATCAGAGCGATTATTAGAGCTTGGTTGTTACGAAATTAGCCTTGGCGACACCATTGGTGTAGGTACGGCGAAAAAAGTCGATGAGTTATTAGATTTACTCTTGCAACATATTGATAAATCTAAACTCGCTGTACATTTTCACGACACATACGGACAAGCGCTCACAAATATTTACACCGCCCTAAGCCGCGGTATAGCAACGGTTGATAGTGCTGTTGCAGGCCTTGGTGGTTGCCCTTATGCCAAAGGCGCGTCAGGAAATGTTGCCACTGAAGATGTAGTTTACTTACTGCAAGGACTTGGCATAGAGCATGGAATTGATTTAGAAAGACTGGCGAAAGCTGGTTGGGCTATTTGCAGTGCATTAAATAAACAACCTGTCAGCAAGGTATCACTTGCTCTAAAGAACACTCAGAATAATTAAGGAGTAGGCTCATGGCCGGTTTCGATAAAGTGGTTTCAAGTTATGAAGCTGCAATGGAAGGTTTAAAAGATGGCGATACAATTATCGCTGGTGGCTTTGGCTTGTGTGGTATTCCTGAGGGACTTATCAGTGAAATTAAGCGTAAACAGACTAAAAATCTAACTGTTGTTTCGAATAACTGCGGTGTCGACGATTTTGGTTTAGGTGTTTTACTTCACGATAAGCAAATTAAAAAAATCATCGCTTCTTATGTGGGTGAAAATGCGCTTTTCGAAAAACAACTACTCGATGGCGAAATTGATGTTGTTTTAACACCACAAGGTACACTCGCTGAGAAGATGCGCGCCGGTGGTGCTGGTATTCCTGCGTTTTATACTGCTACAGGTTACGGCACTCCGGTTGCCGAAGGCAAAGAAGTTAAAGAATTTGATGGTCGCCCATATATCTTAGAAGAGTCAATTACAGGTGAGTTTGCCATTGTTAAAGCATGGAAAGCCGACCGCTACGGTAATCTTGTATTTCGCCACACAGCTATGAACTTCAACCCGATGGCCGCGACAGCAGGAAAAATTACCGTTGCTGAAGTAGAAGAGATTGTTGAACCAGGTGAACTTGAGCCAAGCCAAATTCATACCCCAGGTATTTATGTTAATCGCGTGATCAAAGGCGACTTTGAAAAACGCATTGAACGTGTAACAACTCGCGATTAAGGAGCAATAAAATGGCATTATCACGTGAACAAGTTGCAATGCGTGTTGCACAAGAACTACAAGATGGCTATTACGTAAACCTAGGTATTGGTATCCCTACTCTGGTTGCTAACTATGTACCTGACGGTATCGAAGTTATGCTGCAGTCGGAAAATGGCTTATTAGGTATGGGTGCGTACCCAACCAAAGACCAAGTTGATGCAGATATGATCAACGCGGGTAAAGAAACCGTGACAGCAGCCACAGGTGCAGCAATATTTAATAGTGCAGATAGTTTTGCCATGATACGGGGTGGTCATGTAGACTTAACAGTATTAGGTGCATTTGAAGTTGACCAGAACGGTAACATCGCATCGTGGATGATCCCAAAAAAGCTAATTAAAGGCATGGGTGGCGCGATGGACCTCGTTGCTGGCGCGAAGAATATTATTGTTACGATGACTCATGCAAGCAAGCATGGCGACTCTAAGTTATTAGAAAGTTGCACTTTACCGCTAACTGGGGTTAACTGTGTAAAGAAAATCGTAACTGATTTAGCCGTATTAGAAGTTAAAGACGGCGCATTTCATCTAATCGAACGCGCTCCAGGCGTGTCGGTAGATGAAATTATTAGCAAAACGGCAGGCAAATTGCTTGTTGAAGGTGATGTTCCAGAGATGGTTTTTTAAACCACTCACATCCCATGTACCGACCTCATTCCCAGTGCCAATGGCGCTGAGTTACCCAAAATCCCTCGCAAGAGGGATTTTTTTTATCTAAAGTCAGCCTTTCGCCGCACCATTTTGTCACATAAATAGTATAAAATGCCCTGCTTTAGTGAATTGGCAGTATCTAATACTGAGACTATGACGAAATAGCTAAAACTGCTAAGATCACTTTTTTACTAAACATTTGCCTAAACATAGATTAAACGAGCGATTAAAGGCTGTTTTTTATACAATATGGCAAGAGTTAGCTATATTCATTCTTTACTCTCTATTTTTTACATTTTGGGATAATAATTGCTTAGCAGTTAATTAACTAACAAGCGCTATTGAGACTTACTGAAATTAACTATGCAAACACCTATTCGTGGCCTACGCTCATTTTGTTTTGCTGCTCGCACCCTTAGCTTTAAAGATGCAGCAAACCAGCTTTACCTTACACCGTCTGCCGTAAGCCATCAGATCAAACAATTAGAAGAACAATTGGGTATTGAACTATTTGAACGTCAAACCCGTTCAATTCGCCTAACAGCGGCTGGTAAGAATTTTTATGACTCTGTATCACCGCTTATTAAAGCGCTAGAAAAAACCATTAATGAGTTTAGTCAGTTACAAGAGAACGTTACGATCAGTATTACGTTACCTGAGTTTTTCGCCAGTGAGCTTTTAATGCCAAAACTGAGCGAATGGACCAGTGAGCACCCAAATACAAACTTACAGCTTAATACCTTAAAAACGCGTAAAGAGCTGACTAAGCAAAGCGATTTGTCGATTGTATTGTCTTCATCTAAACCGCACGAAGGCGTTGTACATGAGCTATTTTCGCTATCGTATACACCAGCTTGCAATAAAGAAAACTGGCAAGCATGGCAAGAAAACCCGTTTCAGGCTTTAAATGAAGTTCCTCTTATACTTCATAAAGCGCGTCCTTGGGCTTGGCACCAATGGGCAGAGCATGCTGGTATTGATGACTTTGCACCAAAACAAATTATTCAGGTTGATAGTATGTTTGGTGTGGCACGTGCCGCGCAACAGGGTATGGGTATTGCCCTAATCCCCTTGCCTATCAGTCAGACTTGGTTTGATGAGCAATGGTTATTTAATTTCACCGATATGCCATTAAAAACGAAAGATAAATATTACTTAGTTCAACACGATCCTAGTGAAACTAATGCACAATTAGAGCTATTTATAAAATGGATGCTTGATACTTTCAAACATCTAAAATAATAGATTAAAGATCCTCAATTTTGTTGAGGGTCTTATATTGCTAATTTAACTTTTCGACTTGGTTACTAAAATACTCACTTTGTTTTCACCAATTTCGAAAGACGCTTGTTTACCATATTCCACAACAAAAGAAGGTGTAAAATAGCTGCCAGCGAGTGTGATTGATGTTTCTACAGCTGCCGTATTATTTTGTTGTGGTGTAACTTTAACTTCATAACTAAACCCCTCACCTATAGAGATGGTCGCAGGTTGTTTTTCTTCCACCAGCATTACTGGCGATGCTAGTAGCTCATTCGCTTTATAAACAGATGTTTCAACTTGAAAACTATCAGCTGCGAAACAACTTGTTGATGCTAAAAATACGCCTGCTACTAAACCTAACTGTTTTTTCATATTTATTTCCTTATCTCATTTATAGGGTTTGTCCGTAATTAATATCAGTTAGTACGTTTATTTGATACACGGAAACTTCAGAATGTTAACTTTCTCTATCAAAGCTCTCGATAATACACATCAATGGTATGTGATATAGCTTCATAGCTGTTATTTTCGTGTTTAAAACACGCTTTTCTTAGTTCGTTCTCTTCGTAGTTTTTACCTGCCACGACGACTTGATCTAGAGTTTGTGAACGTGCACAGAAATGCTGTTTTGAAATTGTTTCTATTTTAACTGATTCAGCTTTTGAGCGCGGTAATGAACTAGGCTTAGGATTTTGCTTCATGCCTTCAAGTAACTGAGCTTTAGTAACAGGCACAGTATCTGACCCTATGCCTGGAATATGCAATGTTTGTCTAATCGTATAGTTTTTACTTAATAATGGCGTAAACAAAGATACATCATTGCTCAAATAAGCCTGCTCAAAATTAAGATAAACAGCGACTTTATCTTCAGCTGCATTGGCAACGAATGGGCATAGTAATAAACACGCAAGTTTAAGCTTCATAGTCTTTTTTATTTTTTACCTATTTAACAACTATATATCACCTTAAAGTACCGATTTAGCCATTAATAAACAACTATTTGTTTAATTTATGGCTCTCCCTACCTATGATTATTTATCATCTTGCTTTTGTTTTTTACGTTGCTCATGCTTTGCTTTAGCAACGTTTTCGAACACGGGCGGCGGTATCGGAAGTAATGAGATAAGCGGAAATAAAGCCATAAAAAGATAAGCGCCTTTTGGCATTTTTTTAGCCCAACGTACCATATGGGACAAAATGATAAAGGCTATAACTAGGCTAACAAAAGCAACGATAACTATAAGTAAAAGTGTAAGTAAGTCCATTTTCAATCCATCAATAGGTGACTTAAGATTAATGGGTCCTTATGTACGTTTTTTAAACCGTTAAATTGTTAATTGATAGCTAAAGCCAATTTCAGCAATCGGCATAAGATCAAATAACGAAAAGCTTCCTCTATCTAACTTCAAGCTTCCCCTCTAATTCCAATTCATTACATTAGACTAAAGTCTATAGGTTAAATTTCTTCATCTATTAGGTCATTTTTTATCGTTTGTTGAATTTGCAGTGTTCAATTAAAGTTCATTTGTCGGCGATTGATACCGACTCAAATAGAGGAAATGATTATGTTTAGTACACTTATGAAACGCGTTGCAGTTAGCTCATTATTAACTTGTTCAGCTATGGCAGTGGCTGATCAAAGTGACTACAAATTAATGGTTATTGATCAATCTACACAAGCAACAGTAGAAACAAACCGCCAATACGAACTAGCATTTAACCAATGTGCGTTAAGTGTTCAAGCAAAGAATTTTACAGAAGCTGAAACACTTTGCTCTAAAGCAATCAGCTTGCTTAGCAAGAGCAAGGTACCTGCTTATAAACGTCGTGAATTAACCTCATTTGCATTAAGCAACCGCGGTGTAGCTCGAATCATGTCTGAAAACGACACTGCTGCATTGTCTGACTTTTACGAAGCAGTACAAATTTCAGGTAACGAGTTAGTAGAGCACAACTTAACGCGTGCGAAAAAGAACTTAGCATTATAAGTTCTCACAGAATTGTGTTGTCACAAAACCCAGCTTCGGCTGGGTTTTGTCGTTTAGGTGTTTCGTTTTTTAGTCTTCCGCTTTTATCAATAAATCAAGTTCTTTTAGCAATAGGCTCTCTACTGTCTTTTTATTCATTTTAGCCAATTGCTCTAAGCTGTAATTCTTGCCAATTTCTTTCGCTAAAATATAACCTAGGTAATAACCTCTTCGGTATGGCAGCTTTGTCTCGTCCTTTGCGAAGTTGAAAAATGAAGAATATATTTCAGTTTTTTTTGAGTAAAACTTTTTCTTAAGGTCAACGAAAGAATCGAGCTGCCTTGCGCGAATCTTTTTCACCAAATTGCTAGGTATGTTTAGCATCAATTCATCATCACTGGCTGACGGAGTTAATTTATGTGAAACGTAAGTAGCTAATCCCTCAGTCCAAATAGAGCACCATAGCTCATCCTTACATTGAAATAATTTTTCATGATAAACGTGAAATAACTCGTGATGAAAGAATGGCGTATCGTTTTTCCAGGTATGATATTTGGCCATAAGGTCTACACCAAACATTAAGTAAGTCTTACCATTTAACTCTCGCGTTGCCCCATTGAACCTTCCTAATGAGTGAAGTATGTAAATGGGGGTTTCAGATTTGAAATCAGGGAAAGTAGCAATAAATGATTCCATACTGCTGTTTAACTCTTTAGATAAACGTCTATTTTTTGAAAAATATACTTCTTCTATTCCACTGAAACCCTCAATAGCTTTAACAAAGCTTTTGTCACTATAAAAAGGCGCAAATTGAGAGGTGAAATGTTGAGAAAACTGCTCTGCTCTATTTTCTGCAGTCAACGTCTTGCTTGACTGATATAAAGTATAAAAATCATCAGCGAGATTAATGACTTCAAAATCAGCTGACTGCTTGTTAGCAAGCGCATTAAATGAAAGCACACCAAATATGAAGATAGAGAGTAGAAGAAATTTAGAGAATATTTGCATAATTATAGTCAGAATTATTTGTTAGGATAAAGTCGAATATGTTGAAGATTCGATAATTCATGTCTAAGTGGTTGGTTGCTCAGACAATGCCTGTTTGTAACTTAAATCAAAATGTTTGAGTAACTGATTCAAGTAGTTCAGATTTATCTGGTTAGGTTTAAAGCTTTGCCCCTTTTCAATATTTGCTATGTGTTGTTTTAGTTTTGCTTTGTCTTTATTCCAAAAAGCGATGTTTCCTAGTACAAAGTCATTCCAATACATTTTTGAACCACTTAGCTTTTCATCGGGATCCAATACTTTTTTAGCGTGAAAAACCGCTTGTTGATAGTCACTCGCTAACCCTTCCATTTGAGCTAAATGCCAAGTTAATGAGCTTTCATTTGAATTATTATGAGAGATATAACTTTTTATCAGAATGGCAGCTTCAGCATGGCAACCTGATTTTTCTAACAATCTAAAACCGGCATCGTACGTCTGATCAAATTGTTGGTATGTTAGGCTCAAATCGTCTTTTAACCTTTCTTCAAGCTCAACTTTACAGTCAGCAAAGCTTACATTTGATATAATTAAAAACCCGATTGATAAGAGTCCTGTTTTCATAATTCTGTCCTTAAATTTGCTAATGCCTGTATAAGATAACACTGCAATCAAACGCAAGTTCACTACAAAATAAAAGTAGTTGGTTCCATGTAACCTTTAAATTGTTGTAAATTTTCTATAATTCTAAACGAATTATTACACAAGATGATCTTAAATCACCAGAATATACAAATAGACATCCTGAATATAGCTTAACGTGCCAATTCATAAGATAAATGTAATTCGTAAACGTGTGTTCTTCATTAATGGCTATGAGAATGAAGATGAAGAGTATCTATACTTGAGCGCCTAATACAATCGTCATCTAACACTGTGTACTTATAGACATGAAAGCAGCCATACAACCCTGAGAGAATAAATAAGCTATTGCAGATACTAAAGAGCCTATTACAACTTTTGTTTAACTTGGAATAATGGTAAAACACCAGCAGAAAAATTAGGCATAGCGAAAGGTCCTTTGCCCTTGATTGAGCCATATTTTTATATAACACGGAGGACACAACTTAATGGAAAGCTTTTTATTTAAGTTTGCATGTTTTGATTGCAGAGTTTCTTTTAAGAGGCCTGCTACCAATAATATTAAGGAATACAGTGCCCACTTGCCAGAAGCTGTACTATCGCATAAATGCATGATCTGCGGTAACAAGATGGCATTTATGGGTAGGCAATTTCAATCACCACAAAAATCAGACTTAAGTGGTTGGAAATCTGCTCAATTATTATGGGAGCATGGTTTTAGGTTTGTTGGAAATGGGTTTCACAATTCACCCGCATTACCAAAGAAAAAACCTGATACATTAGCTTTTATTTCGGAAAACAAAGATCACAATCAAAAGGTGTCATTTTCAGTAGATTGGGAAGTATACAAAGCAATTACGTAAATAATTCAAATAATAACAAGAGCAATTTACGCAGCCACTTGTTACACGAAAGGTTAATGTTAATGGCTTAGTTGAAATGGCTTTTTTTAGCGTCTGCTTTGGTATTCCGGACGCCCAGTAGCTTTTTGAAATAAAACCGTAAATTACTTCAAAATCGAGATCAGTTTTATCTGTGCTAATTCTATATCCTTGCACCAGTATTCCTTCTTACGGTTTATCATGATAATTATGAATTTATTGCTAGTCTGCGTACCACAATAAACTATTGTTATTTAAGATGTTTAGTTTTAACAAAGTTACTAACCAATTGCTACTGTCCAAACATTAAGACTGTGCCCCTTTGACCTAAATATATTTTAAACCACAATTTACGGACCCAAATAACATTTCTATATAAGAGACAGCATTAAATTTATCAGCACTCAACTCAGCTAATTTGTAACTTTCAATACAGGAATAAAACAGCTTCACCTCCTCTACATCACAGTAAAATTTCGAATCCTGAGTAATTACTCTATAGATTAAATTTCTTCATCTATCAGTTTTAATTTAATCGTTTGTTTAGCTTATGGGAATATTTTAAAGTTCACTCGTTGGCAATAAACACCAACTTATTCAGAGGAAAACTATCATGTTAAAAACACTTGTAACCACTATTGCACTTAGCTCTTTATTAACTTGCTCAGCGATGGCAGTAGCCAAACAAGCTGATTATAAACTGATGGTTATTGAGCAAGCTCAAACGAACAATAATGCAACTAGCCAATACGAAACTGCCTTCAACCGCTGTGCATTAAGCGTAAAAGAAAAGAATTTTTCAGAAGCGGAAAGCCTGTGTACACAAGCAATTTCTCTTCTAAGTACAAGTAAGGTACCTGGTTACAAACGCCGCGAATTAACTTCGTTTGCACTTAGTAACCGTGGTGTTGCCCGCATCATGTCTGAAAAAGATACTGCTGCACTTTCTGACTTTTATGAAGCGGTGCAAATTTCAAAAAATGAACTTGTTAATCACAACTTAAGTCGCGCAAAACAAAACCTAGCGCTTTAACAGTTCCCCCAACCAAATTGTTGTCGAAAGCCCGGTTCTTGTGTGTTCTGACCGGGCTTTTTTTATTTAATGTTTGGCAAATAAATCTGACATCCCCTTCATTGTGATGCGATCAAATTGAATTTCTACAGGTAATCCTTCTATATGGTATTCTGCTGGAATATCTACTTGCAAAATAAGTTTTAAAGCGGCTTTTTCGCCTTCGAATGGACCTGAAAGCTGCGGGGGTATCTTACTTGTAAGCTCTGTATATTCATTAATTACAGCATCAAATTTTTTACCATTTGGAAGTTTTACAGTCGCTTTTTGACCTATTTTTGAATACTCCAAAAATTTTGGTGCAAGATAAGCATGAACTCTTAGTTCTCTGCCGGTATCTACTGAAAATAATGGTGAGTTTTGATCTACAAACTGACCATCTTGCACAAAGATATCGTTAATATTTCCCGAAAACGGAGTTTTAACAACAAGGTTTTGTTGCAGTGCAGACAACTTTGCAAATTCAATTGAAAGATCTTGATAGCGTTGCCCCTTTAATCCATACAAGCGTTCCATTTCTTGCCGCTCTTTTTCACGCAAGATATCAACTTTTGTCTGTTCGTAACTTAATTGAGCACTGTTAAAAGCAGCTATTGCGCTTGCTAAATCAGAAACGGGGACTATTCCGCGGCTTTTATAATCTTTATACGTATTAAGTAATTCTTGCTGCCTTTCAACGCCTTCTTTTGCGACTCGCTTTCTTTGTTCTAGCTGCGTCATAATTGTTTTGCTAAATGGTATCTGTTGTTGAGTTAGATTTAATATTTGTCGGTCAACTTCTTGATACTGCCCTGTCAATTCAGGGTTATATAATGTGAGCAATATTTCATCTTTCATCACAGAATCACCAAGGTTAACGTCAACAAATTCAATAGTTCCTTTACTTGGAGCTTTAATCAGAAGCGGTTCAGTCGTAATGATACCAACAGCTTCAACCTTAAGTTGTGGCACTAAATAAATCCATGCGACAATACAAATAGGGCTCAATGCAATCAGAATTAAAAAATACCAGCGTAATTTATGTGATGTTCTTTTTGCTCCAGCATATGGAACTTTAATTCCTTTTTCTTCATTCGGATTGTTGACCTTTGCAGTGCTATTAAAATGCAATTTCATATTATTCCCTTAATCTAAAATTTTTGACCACGTTTAAGCACCCACCAAGGTGCCATACTAGACTCTTCATGCGACCGCCGGAATACTTCATTAACCAGCGCAAAGCAACATACTAGGCGCATTATAAATGCATAGATGGGATAGAGAGGTAACCAGAGGAATAGTGTAAAATCTTGCTTAGGCCTTTCTGAAACACTAACTAAAACTAACAAATAAAAATAGCCGATAGTTAGAAGGTATAAGGCATAAATGACGAATATTAATGCTAGTGAGAATTGCCAAGGATAAATAATAGCAACCCCAACAAAATACACAAAAATGACAAATGGCAACATAACGTTTTGCAAGTAACCATAAAAAAGTGTAAACAAAAAATTCTTCCAGCCTAAAAGCTTAGGTGAAAAAGCTGGCCAATGTTTACGCAAATATAAAAACAGCAAGTCCCCGTCCCAACGTAATCTTTGCAAGACAAGCTCTTTAAATGATTGAGGTGCGTCTGTATGTGCAATCGACGCAGTCGCGTAAGGTATTTTTAAATTAGGGTAGCGTTTAAAATACTGTTTGATACGAACTGTTAGATCTAAATCTTCTGCAGTATGAGTATCCCAACCTCCTATTTGTTTTAAGAAATCACGTCTAAATGCACCAAATGCACCTGAAATGTTGTTAATTAAATTACATTGAGCTAAGCCAGTTTTACCACCCTGCATCGATATTAAGTATTCGATTGCTTGCATTCTAGTCCATAAAGTTTTATTCACATTACGAACTCTTAAAGCACCTCCCACAGCAGGTACATTAGGGTCTTCAAATAACCTGACTAAATTTGCCATCATATCATTGTCAAATGAAGTATCCGCATCAACATTGACGATAATTTCACCTTTAGCATAGGATAAGCCTGCGTTTAAAGTTGAAACTCGCCCTCCCCGCTGCCATTTTGGTAATAAAACAATCTCACGATTTTTGCGTTTAAATAACTGCTTACATTCTTTAGCTACATGGTAAGTGTGGTTATTTTGAACAGCACCATCTATTACAGCAATAATTTCAATTTTACCTGGGTAAGTTTGTTCAACGAGTGACTGAATGGTTTCTTTAACTGCATCCCCTTCTGCATAACAAGTAATAACACAGCTAACTTTTGGTAAATAAAATAATTTAGTATTGTTTATACGTGTCTTTTCTTTAGTCCATTTAATTATGCCAAACGTGATTATTAAAAATAGCGGCAACTCATAGATAAGGTATAAAGGAATAAATTTTACTAGAACTAATACATTACTTTGTACATAAAACATAATTTGTTCAGTAATATGTATTAAAGTGCTGAGCGTACTCATAAAACACTCTCCTGCTGAGCTGCAAATTGTTGCTCAAGCCAAACACCTATTTCATCTGGCATTTCTTTTGATGGAAGTGGAATGCCTTTAATCGAAAGTGAGAAATCGCTATTTTTATTGAGTAAAGAAATCCCTTTTAATTTTTGATAAACAAAGGATAAATGTTCAATTGTTGTATTAGGTAACATTAAAAGTAATGTATGCTCTCCTGCTAAACAGCAAATATCCGTGGTCCTGATACTCTCGTTAATTCTGCTCTCAAATTCGTCTATTAATTGAATAGCACGTGCTTCACCATTTTCTGCAATAAATTGCGCGAGGTTTTTTAACTCTATCTTAACTATTGAGTGTGTTTGCTGGTGCCTTACGGCAAGTTGGTTTTGCCACTTAACCACCCATTCGAAATGTGAATAGTTAATAGAGTCAGTGCTGGTTAAATTAAAATTGTCAAAACGCTCACCAAGTCTAATTAAACTTTTACCTTCCATTGATATGTTGTAACTATGAATGTTCTGTACTATTAACTCATCAACTTGATTACTGGTCTGACAGTGGAAGCATTTAGCAATAACGTCAGCATCTACAAAGCTAGTATGGCATTGGTTACATTTCTGGTTTTCTATTGGGCGATCATAGTCAACGCCAATGTGTCTCAATTTTGTATGGCAATTAGGGCAGCTTAGCCCGATACCCTCTTTAAATTTAGATTCGCCATTTACATGACCACAGTTAAAACAGTGCAAACTAGATACACTGGCAATATCAATACTTTGACAACTTGGGCATGAATCAACATAATTTAAGTGCCCTGATTGGCAGTGTCTACAGTAGCGAACACGGTCGATTAACTTATCTGTCTGTAAGAGTTTTCTTCTATGGATACTCGACAACCATGACATCGCATCTTTAGTGTTAACCCCGAAACACTCTAAAAGCGGATAATAATAAACACTATTAATGCTTAAATCATGAACAGGTAACAAGCTATTATCTTTATAAATCCACATAAAAGACAAAAGCTTAGTTAAAGCTGAGTCGACTAAATTAAGACTTAGATTTAAACTAGTTGCGCGCGTTATTACGGAGTTATAAAAATCATCACTTTGTTTATTAAAAAGACCATTTGCAAGAGCTTCTGATAAATAACAAGGCGTATTTACCAAAATACAGCTTTGCCATAACAGTTCGTGCTTACGGATTTTCTTGAGCGCTTCGCCTTGGTTTACAATGTTGTCAGCAAAAACAATAAGTGGAAAATGAGATTGAGCTTCAAAACCGGAAAAAAAGTGCTCTACGTCGTTAAATACTGTGAATTCGTGTCCGTAAACTAAAAAATCAATATCCTTAAGCTCACCAATCCAAATTTTTTGTAACGAAATATCATTTAATTGCTGTTTATTCATTTACCCTCCATGAAATGAACTATTGTATTCATACCGCATTTTAAACTGTTTTTATATAAGGTACGATCAGACTTTTCATATAACTGGTAATTTATGGTTTAAATTAACTAGTCAATAGCTTATAAAAATAAGAAGGTATGATTGAAATCTATATTTAAAATAATATTTTATTGTTATTAATTGAAATATAAACTTTATGTTAATAAAGAATTGTATGAGGTAGCTTTTAATATAAAAGCCAGCTCTGAAAGCTGGCTATAAATAAGTTCTAACTTCTTAAGTTTCATCTCTTGGCACAAAATCAAGCACTGTTGCATTAATGCAGTACCTGTCTTTACCTCTTGGCCCTTCACCAGGGAACAAATGACCTAAATGAATACCAGAGCTTTTTGATTTAAGCTCAATACGCTGCATGCCATAACTGTTGTCTTCATGCATAGTTACACTGTCTTTAACTGGATGTGTAAATGAAAGCCAGCCAGTGCCTGAGTTAAATCTATCTCGGGTATCAAAAAGCGGCGCTCCACTTAGCTTATCAATAAAAATACCGTCGGGTGTATTTTTAAAGATATCGTACTGCTTACAAAATGGGCTGTCAGTTCTGGCATGAAATGCAACTCTAAAGGCTTCACTGTCACCTAGTTTAAATGCGCCTAAGGCTTTGTAAAACTCACCTTTACTGACATAGCCTTGGCGACCATAAACCTCTTCGCCATTTTCTATAAATAATAACGTGGGTGTTGCCCAAGTCGGCGTTTTAATCGTTAAACCATCAAGTTGATCAGCATGTCGGAAAGTCATAGGAATTGTCCCCATGTACTCATTAGCAACCTCTTTTTTAAACTTTTCACAGTATGGGCAATAACCTTTAGCATCTATCACTACAATTTGCTTACCTGCCAATAAGGCTGTGTTATCAACCTGCTGTTTTTCTACTGGTGTGAATACAACGCCCGTTGAATGATCAGGGCAATAGCCATTGGGGTTTTTCTTTAAATAATCTTGGTGATAATCCTCAGCAGCATAAAATGCGTCAAGCGGTTTTATTACAGTCACAATCTCGCCGTAGCCTGCTGCGGTTAATTTACTTTGGTATTCATCTTTAAGTGTATTAGCAACCTCGAGTTGCTCATTATTACTTACCAAAATTGTTGAGCGGTATTGAGTACCAATATCATTACCTTGGCGATTTAGCTGGGTTGGATCATGATTTTCAAAATAATGCATTAACAGTGATTGTGTTGTTAACTCGTTGCTGTTGTATGTCACTTTAACAACTTCTGCATAATTGTTTTTATCAAAGCGTCGCGAGCTACGTGTTATGTTCTTGTAGGTCGCTTTAAAACCATGCCCATCGGCATAGCCAGATACCGCATCCAACACGCCATCAAGTGCTTCGTAACGTTTTTCTGCTCCCCAAAAACAACCTGAACCTAGCACAATGGTTTCAATATGCCCTGTTGCGTTATCTGGCATTGTTTCAGCTTTAATTGGGCTGGTGGTAAAAATGGCACTGCAAGTAAATAGTGTCAGTAACATCGACTTAATTGTCATACTAATTTCCTCTTAAAAGCCTGTATTTAAGACAGACCGCGCATAGGTATTAATAATTTCAACTTAAACGCATGCAAACAGCGATTCACCGCTAACAATTTAACTCTTAACCTTATTTACGGTAAAACACAGCTTTTTAACATTGGGATATTAAAAAATGAAAATTGCACACAGCTTATCTGCTATTGCATTAGGATTAACACTTGCTACGCAAGTGAATGCCGCAGAGTTCACTTTTGCAAAATCAATTAAACCGAACGACAACACACTAGTTTTATTTTTAGATACAGATAGCCAAGTTGCTAATTTTAATTATTTAAAGCCAGAAACCCAAACTCACCTAAATAAAGTCATTGAATTTAGTTACTTTAAAGCAGGTTATGGAAAAACGTTAGAAGTTATCGCACCAAACGGTAGCGACCATCAACGCATCTTACTTGTTGGCTTAGGAGAGCAGCCAAAACTAGATGCAGCAAAAATGGCAAAACTAGGTGGTAACGTTCACGCTAAATTGCAGTCGGCTAAACAAGCAAATGTTAGCCTTGATTTTTCAGAGCTTAAAGACAGCGCAATCAATGCTAAATATGCAGCAGAATTTGCACACGGCGCAAATTTACGTGACCACCGTTTTGAGCAATACAAAAAAGAACAAGACAGCCACGTTGTTAACTACACATTAGATGTTGAAAATTTAGACCAAGCGGTCGAAACCCATAAATTACTACAAAGCATTGAAAAAGGTGTATTTTTAGCACGTGACTTAACGTCTGAAGTTGCAACAGAAATGACACCGGTTGATTTTGCTAAAGCGGCAAAAGAGCTTAAAAAGTTAGGTGTTAAAATTACAGTTTTAGAACCTAAGCAAATTAAAAAGCTTGGCATGGGTGCACTTGAAGCAGTTGGTCGTGGTAGCGAAGAAGGTGCACGTTTAGTGGTTGCTCATTATCAAGGTAATAAAAACACCCCTATCGCGTTAGTGGGTAAAGGTATTACCTTTGATTCTGGTGGTTACAGCCTTAAAACAGGTGCTTCAATTGCCCGCATGAAATCAGACATGGCAGGTGCAGCTGCAGTACTAGGTACTGTTAAAGCAATGGCACTGGCTAAAGCCGACACAAACGTCGTTGCTGTCATGGGCATGGCTGCCAATATGGTATCGCAATTTGCTGTCGCGCCTGGCGATGTTGTAAGAACCGCTGAAGGTTTAAGTGTTGAGATTGTAAATACGGATGCTGAAGGCCGCTTAGTACTGAGTGATGCAATGTGGTATGCCCGTGACAAGTACAAACCAAGTATTATGGTTGATGTTGCGACCCTAACCGGGTCTAAAATTCGTGCTGTAGGTAATGAATACGCGGCGGTTTTCTCTGATGATGATACTCTTGTTGAGCAACTAACTGTTGCGGGTAAGCAAGTAAATGAAAACCTATGGCGTTTACCTCTAGGTTATGAAGATGCATTAAAGTCAGACATTGCTGATCTTAAAAACATCGGTTCACATGGCCCAGGTGCTACTACAGCAGCGAGTTTCTTACAAAACTTTGCCGGTGACACACGTTGGGTTCACATTGATATTGCAGGTAACGCGCTAAACTCTAAAGCAAAAGATGAACTAGCTGAAGGCGGTACAGGCTATGGCGTACGTTTACTGTCTAATTGGTTACTAAATAACGCACAGTAATTAGACATTGCACTTTATCAAGTGGTTATAAACTATTATAGCCACTTGATTGTCTTGAGTTTTTCTAATTAACACTAAAGACACATTTACATCATCAACAAACAGCCTATATGCTAATAAGCATTAAGGGATAATAATAAGATTGATACGCAATGACGACGACCAAAAGTACACCTAAAATTATGGCGCTCACTACGCATAGCATCTTTTTTGATGCCTATGAAACAGCAAGCGACATACTCACTACGCAAAAAAAAATATGGGCATTAGCCCAATATTGCCAAAGCAGTGATGACTTTGTTGATGTAGTCCCTGCCAATAATAATTTAACACTTTACCTGAAAGAACCCGCTCAACTTGCTAGTTGGCTGCCACGATTACTTGAACAATGGCACGAACTTAAAGCCACTGACTTTAACTCACGACATCATAAACTTGCGACTCGTTATGGTGGTGAATATGGGCCTGATATAGCACATGTTGCTAAACATCATAATCTGTCTGTTGATGATGTTGCTCAAATGCACAGCAGTGCCAAATACCACGTGCTTTTTTTAGGCTTTAAACCCGGTTTTGCTTATTTAGATGGTTTAAATCCACAACTTTTCACACCTCGACATGCTGAACCAAGGCTCTCTGTTCCAAAAGGTTCTGTTGCTATTGGCGGCAATCAAACCGGTATTTACCCTGAAAGCTCCCCTGGAGGCTGGCAAATTATTGGTCATACAGATTTTCGTCTATTTGATTTCAATGCAGCCTCGCCTTGTGCTATCGAACCCGGTGATACTTTAGAGTTTGTTGCTCAGGAGGTGTTAAAATGATCACCATCATCAAACCTGGTATGCAAATGTCTATACAAGATCAAGGCCGCACAGGCTCTCGCCATTTAGGCATTGGACAATCAGGGTGCATTGACCCTTATGCTCAAGTTATTACAAACCGTTTAGTCGGCAACGACGACAACAACCCCGTCATTGAAATCACTTTGGGCCTGGCCGAAATTAAGTTCGATAACGATTACTACATTGCACTGCACGGCACAGATATGAAAGCCACAGTGAATGGCAATGCTGTTGAACCAGGCTGGAGCTTTTACATAAAAAAAGGTGATGTATTAAAGTTTAATGCGGCGCGTCATGGTTTTAGAAGTTACCTTGCGATTGGCGGCGAGTGGCATTTACCTGAGCCAATTTTAGATTCTTACTCAACAGATATATTAGCAGGTTTTGGTGGCTTGACCGGTCAAGCATTACAGGCTGGCGATAGTTTTGATATAACGCCAAGGTACAATACCAAAATTGGCTTAGGCGCTATGCTACCACCTAAAAGTACACAAATTCGTATTCATGCCGCACCACATGCAGCACTGTTACCAAAAGACACCATCGTTAACTTTATAAATCATTCATGGCATGTATCGCCTAATAGTAACCGCATGGGCACACGGCTATTAAGTGATGAGTGTGATATCAGCCATGATGTTTCATTACCCTCTATGGCTGTTGCTCCAGGCTGTATTCAGCTTCCGCCAAATGGTGAACCCATAGTGCTATTAAACGATGCGCAAACAACGGGTGGTTACCCATTGCTCGGTACCGTGATCGAAGCCGATCTTCGTCATTTTGCACAATTAAAACCTGGAGACTTCTTGCACTTTAAGTTTGTCACACTTAAAGAGGCCCATGCAGCACAAGAAAAGCTAACTGCGCACTTAAATCAACTTGCGATAGCACTAAACTATATTAATAAATAGCGCTTAATTTATTGATGTTTAAAATGCGAGCAAAGAAAGTCTTTGCTCGCGTTACCTTCATGGCTTGTCTATACATTTAAAAAGGTAAAAACCCTACGCATTCCTTTGCACCAAAGCTGTGCAGAGAATTTAGTAACAAAAGCCTTTATTCCAGACTCATTATCATCCAATTTGCACAAATCAAGCATTTAAACTGCTCACCCTTTAACCATCTACCCCATACTGGTGCAAAGAGGTAACCGCAGGTGCATATTTTATTCTCAATTAATTAAAAAACCTGTGTGACTTAGGTAATTATTTCTGTTAAAACAAACATTCGCAGTTATATAAATTCTGTTAACTGCGCACATATTTGGAATGAGGAGTCACTATGTGTTCAATTTTTGGGGTATTAGATATTAAATCTGATCCCGCTCAATTGCGTAGCCAAGCAATTGAGATGTCAAAACTATTAAGGCACCGCGGGCCAGATTGGTCTGGCGTGTATTCATCAGATAAAGCTATTTTAGTGCACGAACGTCTAGCGATTGTTGGCGTATCGAGTGGTGCACAGCCTTTGTACAACCCTGAGCGTACAAATATTCTAGCTGTTAACGGTGAAATTTATAACCACAAAGAGCTAGCTGCTAGCTTAGAAACTGATTTTACTTTTCAAACTCAGTCTGACTGTGAAGTTATTTTGGCTTTATATAAACAAAAAGGCCCTGAGTTTTTAGATGATTTAAATGGTATTTTCGCGTTTTGTTTATACGACGAAGAACAAGATGCCTACTTAATTGGTCGTGACCATATCGGGATTATTCCGCTTTATACGGGTCATGATGAGCATGGTAACTTTTATGTTGCCTCAGAATTAAAAGCATTATCGCCAATTTGTAAACATATTGAAGAGTTCCCTCCGGGTCATTTCTTGTGGAGCAAAGATGGTCAACTTCGTAAGTATTACAGCCGCGATTGGCAAAGCTATGACGCAGTAAAAGACAACGAAGCTAAATCAAGCGATGTTAAAGAAGGCCTAGAGGCTGCTGTTAAACGTCAATTAATGTGTGATGTACCATATGGCGTTCTATTATCTGGCGGTTTAGATTCATCTGTTATCTCTGCTATCACACAGCGTTTCGCTGCAAAACGTATCGAAGATAATGACGAGTCTGATGCTTGGTGGCCAAAGCTGCATTCATTTTCTGTGGGTCTTGAAGGGTCGCCAGATTTAGCAGCTGCACAAAAAGTAGCTGATATGATTGGTACGGTTCACCACCCTATTCACTTTACTATTCAAGAAGGTATTGATGCCCTTCGTGAAGTGATTTATCACATTGAAACGTACGACGTAACAACTATTCGTGCCTCAACACCGATGTATTTAATGGCGCGCCAAATTAAAGCCATGGGTATTAAAATGGTGTTATCGGGCGAAGGTGCTGATGAGCTATTTGGTGGTTACCTTTATTTCCACAAAGCACCAAATGCGCAAGAGTTCCACGAAGAGCTTAACCGTAAAGTCTCTAAACTGCATATGTTCGATTGCTTGCGTGCTAATAAATCAATGGCAGCATGGGGCGTTGAAGCGCGTGTGCCATTCTTAGATAAAGAATTTGTAGACGTAGCAATGCGTATCAACCCAGAAGCGAAGATGTGTAAAGACGGTAAAATCGAAAAGCACATTATTCGTGAAGCGTTCGACGGCTACCTGCCAGACGAAGTACTTTGGCGTCAAAAAGAGCAGTTCTCTGATGGCGTAGGCTATAACTGGATTGATACGTTAAAAGAGTATGTGAACGAACAAGTTAGCGATCAAGACCTTGCTAATGCTAAATACAAATACCCGATCAATACGCCTGATTCTAAAGAAGCGTATTTCTATCGTAGTATTTTCGAAGAGCACTTCCCTGGTGATGCAGCTGCGAAATGTGTTCCGCATGGCAAATCAGTTGCTTGTTCTACTCCTGAAGCACTAGCTTGGGATGCATCATTCCAAAACAATGCTGACCCTTCAGGTCGTGCTGCTGGCGTTCATAACGACGCTTACAAAAAGTAGTAACTTTGTGCTGCAAGCCCTGTGTTTGCAGCACTTTCCTCTCAATTGAAATAATTTGCTTTGAAATAATACTGTCATCAAATTATTCCTTTCGCTGCCTAATTTGTTCACAATTCCAACAAAAAACGTAAAAAACTGCATTTATTCGGCTGTTTAGGGACAAAACCATTTACATTTTTTTTCGAACTCCTACACTAAAGACTAAACTTTGGTACAAATTTAATTAGTCTACAAACTATTTTTGGGTTTGATACGTAAAAATAAGATAGTCAAGCTTGTGCCATCCGGCCGTTTAGCTTTCTGCTAAATATAATCACAACAAGAGGTATTCATGAGCGAACATCATGATAAGTACAGTATCGACAATACCGACTACACCGTCGGTCAGGACAATGTACAAAAATGGGGTTTTGATGTGCATAACCCTGTATTTGGCATTAGCGCTGGTTTAATTGCCCTATTCTTAGTGGCAACACTTATTTCAGATGCTGAAACAGCAAAAACAACTCTGAATGGAATTAAAAACGACATTATTAATAATTTTGATGGCTTTTTTATGTGGTCAGCAAACTTATTCGTATTGTTTTGCTTAGCGTTAATTGTTTCACCATACGGTAATATTCGCCTTGGTGGTAAAGAAGCACGTCCAACTCATTCACGTATTTCTTGGCTTGCAATGTTATTTGCTGCAGGTATGGGTATAGGCTTAATGTTTTGGGGCGTCGCAGAACCTGTCGCCTACTTTACAGGTTGGTACGAAACACCACTTGGTGTTGAAGCAAACACGCCGGAAGCCGCTAAACTGGCAATGGGTGCAACTATGTTCCACTGGGGTTTACACCCTTGGGCAATTTACGCTGTTGTTTCGCTTTCACTCGCATTCTTTTGCTATAACAAAGGTTTGCCGTTATCTATTCGTTCAATTTTTTACCCAATTTTAGGTGACAAAGCGTGGGGCTGGCCTGGCCACCTTATTGATATTCTAGCTGTGCTTGCCACTCTATTTGGCCTTGCAACATCTCTTGGTTTAGGCGCACAACAAGCCGCTGCTGGTATTAATCACGTATTTGGTACTGATAGCGGAATTGGCTTAGAAATAGGCGTTATTATTGGTGTGACGTTACTAGCTGTTATTTCTGTTGTTCGCGGTATCGACGGCGGTGTAAAACTGCTTAGTAACGTAAACATGCTTATCGCTTTTGTATTACTCGTATTTGTTGCACTTGTTGGGTTTTCTGCAGCATTTGGCAACCTTCCTAATACAGTAATGGGTTATGTTGAAAACATTATTCCACTGAGTAATCCTCATGGTCGTGAAGATGAAACATGGATGCATGGCTGGACTGTATTCTACTGGGCTTGGTGGATTTCATGGTCACCGTTCGTAGGTATGTTCATTGCACGCGTATCTGAAGGGCGTACAATTCGTGAGTTCTTAATTGCTGTATTACTAGTTCCTACTGTTGTGACTATCTTCTGGATGTCAATTTATGGTGGTATCGCTATTGAACAAGTGATTGATAAAGTAGGTGTACTTGGTGAAAAAGGCTTAACTGATGTACCACTAGCTATGTTCCAAATGTTTGAAGCCCTGCCAATGTCGCAAGTGCTTTCATTCATTGCAATTGTGCTAGTACTCGTGTTCTTTATTACGTCATCTGACTCAGGGTCATTAGTAATCGACTCAATCACCGCTGGTGGTAAAGTTGACGCGCCAGTGCCACAACGTATTTTCTGGGCTACAATCGAGGGTGCGATTGCAGCTGCACTTGTTTGGATTGGTGGCACACAAGCAATCGAGGCCTTACAAGCCGGCGCCGTATCTACGGGCTTGCCGTTTACCTTTGTATTGTTATTAATGTGCGTGAGTTTACTCCTAGGTTTACGAACAGAACCAAGACACTAAATACGCTTTGAAATAATAAAAAACGCCGCATTTTTTGCGGCGTTTTTTTATTGATAAGCTTTGCTCAAATAATTTAAATACCCGACATAACGTCGGTGCTACGAGCGCTATATGAGTAATTCGCTGAGTGGCGTATCTGGGCGGTAATGGTAAGCTATTTGCGCTTGTAGCAACTCTGCAGTGGCTGTAGCATCATTGAGCGCATTGTGGTTTTGATACGCTGGTAACGAATAACGAATGCGAGAGTCTGCTAAGCGCACAGAATCAAGCTTAGAATTAAACAATCGCCCCAGTAACCCCTGCTTTGCTTTAAGTGCGCGTGTTTCCAGATCTAGCGTGTCTATAACGGCAAATTCAAGCCCTTCGCCTAAACGGGCTTGCAACGCTTGATATAAAAAGTGCCGTTCAATGGGAGCAAAATGCACCACAATCACTTTGCCTTTTAATGCTGCTAACAAAGGCGCCATAATCGTTGAAAAGTCAGGTGCATCGCTCACTTCTGAGTGAGTTATACCATGAATAACAATTGACTCTTCAGCAAGCTTGCGCCTTGGTTGAACAATCCAATGTTGGCTATCTTTACAAAAAATACGCTTGGTATTAAATGGAATTAAACCAACACTGACTATATCGTCATTTTGATAATTTAGACCGGTTGTTTCAAAATCAAGTGCTACTAAGGGAATATCACTAATTGGTGTGCTTAAATCACAAATAGCTGATTCATAAAACGCTTTGATTAGTGGCTGTTTGCTCTGTGCTAATAACTCTTGATACCGAGTCGGCCAATCAAGTTTTGCGCCTTGTTTTGCCATTACTTCATCCCTGAGTTAGCAAAGTATCTGAATTTTAGGAAATTCTGCGCTTTATCTAAAATGGCAAACGCCTCTTTAAGATTGCGCTGCTCAAAAGGAGAAAGTAAATGAGGCTCTAAGTCGTTATCTGGCGCTTCATCAAGCTTTTCTATTTGCCACGCTTGGTGTCTTATTCTGATCATGGCAATGTATTCTAAGGCGTCTCGTAAATCTTGTGCTTTGCCTTCAGGGAGTAGTTTAGCTTCGATAATATCTTCTAAACGCTCGAATGAATTTTGTTTACGACTGCCTATCGCTAATGCATGCACGCGTATTACGTCAGATAAAGGCGCAGTACCGCGGCGTTTTAAGTTCATAGAGCGCTTGTGTTGGCCATTATGCTCTAACACAAAGTCTTTAAAGAATCCTAAAGGCGGCGTTCTGTTACGCGCATTCGCAGCAAGGTTTGCCAAGAAACGCTTATTCTTACGCCCTTCTGTTGCGATAAAGCGTTTGAGCTCATCGGCCCATTTGTTTTTACCGTAAACACCATCTAAATCAAAAAAGATCGAGCTATGTAATAAAGCCTGCGGTTTAGGTTCGGCCATCCAACCTGCAAATTGCTCTTTCCACTGCTCGCGTGTTAAACGCCACTTTTTAAATGACGCCATAATTTCACCTTCACAGTACTTATAGCCACACTCAGCTAAACCGTCACAAACAAAATCAGCCAAATTCTGAAAATACTCGTCATGTAATTCCTCGTTAAAACTATTATCAAGGATAATGGCGTTATCTTGGTCGGTCACAATTAATTGCTCATCACGCGCCATTGAACCTAAAGCGATGAAGCAATAAGGAACCGGCGGTGGGCCAAACTTTTCTTCGGCTAAATCAAGTAAACGCTGTTTGAAGGTACGCCCTATTACAGCCATTGCGGTACCAATCATGTGAGAGTTAGCATCTTCGTTAACCATACGAACGAATACATTAGGTAATTGCCTTGCATAGTGAGCTAAATCTTCAACCGATTGCTGAGCTAATATGCCGCGTACTAACAATAAACTACTTTGTGACTCGTAGCGTAAAATATCTGATAACGAAATAACGCCAATCGGCTTTTTCTTAACAACCACAGGCAGGTGGTGAATGTTATCTCTGAGCATGGCCAGTACAGCTTCAAATACATAGGCATTACTATCGAGTAGTATTAAGTCTTTTTGCATTATTTGCGCGGCTGGCGCTTCGTAACTTAACCCTTCAGCAATTACACTGGTGCGTAAGTCACGGTCGGTAATTATGCCAACAACTTGGCCGTCATCGTCATCAGGATCATCACTGATTGGTTTATCGGCATCAGTAACAAGCACAGAAGATACCGACTCTTGCGTCATTAATTGCGCAACCATTTGCACAGAGGCATCTTTTGCCACAGTGACAACATCTCGGTGAAGAAGCGACTTGACCTTGGCGGTTGTTAAATCGTTGCTGTCTGCCTGTTCAACAATTGCCTGATGAAGGCGCACATTACCATCGGCTTCAAAAAAATCAGCAAATGTTTCGTATTCGTCGCAGTATTGATTAAACAACTCAACATTAATGCAATAAACTAAGGTGTCTTCGAGTGCCTTTGCCGGAAAACGCACTTTGCGGTTCATCAGAAGGCCCATTTGCCCAAAAATGCCGCCGATAGTTAAACGGTTGTATAAATCACCATCACGACGATATATCTCTACAGCACCTGTTCGAATAACAAATAAATCAGCGATATCCTCGCCATAATTTAGTATTTCAGTGCCTGCGCGAAAATAAGCGATTTCTACTTGTGATGCGAGTTTATTTACCGCCTCTTCAGGAAGATCATCAAAGGGAGCGTGATCAGAAAGAAATTGGGCGATATCGACGTGTTCGGCTTGCATACGCGTACCTAGTTTTAAACATTTGATTTAATTGTGAGGGTAATTGGCTATTTTTTCAAAGAAAAAATAGCCAATTAAGTAGGATTAAGCCTTTTCTAACTCTTCAGCCAGAAGTTTCGACTCATCACCTCTTGGTTTAGTAAAGCGAGCTAAACCAAGGTAAATAACAGGCGTTAAATAGAGGGTAAATAACACCGCCAGTGCTAAACCGCCAAATACTACCCAACCAATGGCGTTACGAGCTTCAGCCCCTGCGCCGGTAGATAAAATAAGAGGTAATGCACCCAATAAAGTTGAAACCAGTGTCATCGCGATTGGGCGAAGACGAACCAATGCGGCCTCTTCTACCGCAACTCTAACCGAGCGGCCTTGGTCACGTAATTGGTCGGCAAACTCCACCAGCAAGATGGCATTTTTAGCAATTAGACCAATCAGCATGACTAAACCAATTTGCGAGTAAATGTTTAATGATGTACCTGTTAGATACAGTGCTAAAATTGCTGATGTAATACCAAATGGTACAGTGATCATAACAACGATTGCACTATTCACACTTTCAAATTGCGCTGCCAATACCAGAAGAACAATTAAAAAGGCCAGAACATAGGTCACCAATACTTCATTGGCGGTTTCTTCAAAGGTTAATGCCTCACCTTTAAACGCCAAGCTGATACCCGCAGGCAAAGATTGCTCTGAAATATCACGGATTTTTGTTACCAGCTCAGCAATAGTTACGCCCTCTGGCATTTCCATACTCAGTTCAATAGCACGGCGTTGTGCATGGCGCTCAAGCTCAGCGGCAACACCTTCTTCAGTAATCGTTGCCACACTACTCAATGGCACTAATTGACCATTACGGCCACCAACATACAAGTTAGCTAAATCGCTCGGGTTTGTGATGGTTTGGTTTTGTGCTTGCAACATAATCGGGATTGATTGGTCACCAATGTTTAAATCGGCAATATCATCACCATTGATTGCAGCACGTAACGTTACTGATATATCACTGAGCGATACGCCTAGCTCTTCAGCACGACGTCTATCAATATTAACCCGTAATTGTGGCTGTGACGGCTGATATGAAATACGTACAGGGGCCACTTCTGGCACTGCTTTTTCTATTTCAGCAGAGAAATCTTGCGCAGCTTTAAATATCTCGAGGTAGTCTTGGCCCAATAAGGCAAGCTCAATACCACCGCCTTGACCACGCAAGTTCAAGCTATTTGAACCACCAGGGTAACCAGCCGCACCAGGAATATTCCCTAAGGGCTCACGTATTTTATTGATAATTTCTTGCTGACTAAAATGACGTTCGTCCCAATGTTTTAGCGGCACAGTAATAAATACAATATTTGGATCCCATTGCCCAACCACAGTGTAAATAGACTCAATATCACCACTTTCAACATACGGCAGTAAGATATCTTCCATTTGCACCGCTTGCCTGTCCATAAAGTTCAAGCCAACACCATCAGGACCACGGGCAAAAATACGAATTTTACCGCGATCTTCTGTTGGTAATAGCTCGTTATCTAAATTGAAATACAGTGCCCCAGAGCCTGCAGCGACCAACAAACACGCAAAAAAGGTAAGCCATGCATGTTCAAGTACACCATGTATTGTACGCTTATAAACAGCAGCTAAAACATGGCCAACTTTCGCAAATGGATGAAAACCGCCCTGCTTTAATTTCAGTTTTGATGTCAGCGCAGGGACCAAAGACAGCGCTACAAAACTTGATATGATAACGGCGCCAGCTAATACCCCACCAAACTCTCTAAATAGTCGTCCTGCTGTTGATGGTAAAAAGGCAATAGGCACAAACACCGCAGCTAATACGGCGGTTGTTGCCACAACAGCAAAGAATACTTCACGGGTACCAACCACTGCAGCTGCACGGCGACCAAGACCTAAGCCCCGCTGACGTTGTATGTTTTCACTAACCACAATGGCATCATCTACTATTAGGCCAGTAGCTAACACGAGTGCAAGCAAGGTAAGAATATTAATTGAGAAACCAAGCGCCCAAATAAGTGCTAAAGAGCCAATTAATGCAACAGGTATCGCAAATGCAGGAACCAGCGTTGCGCGCCATGAGCCAATAAACACCCACAGTGTGATCACCACTAGTAGCACGGTTAGTAAAAGTGAATTAATAACTTCATCAACTGAGCTTCTGATAAACTGCGCATCGTCAGAGGTTAAAGTAAATTCCATTTCAGGAAAACGCACTCGCATACGTTCGATTAAAGTTAGCACTTCATCTGAAATTTCAATGGTATTAGATTGCGCCTGACGAATAATTTCCATGCCAATCACAGGTGTGCCATTCAGCCTTACGAATGAACGCGGATCAGCTGGTCCAAAGTAAACAGCCGCAACATCGCCAATACGGGTATCGTCTCGTACAATGATATCGGCTACTTGTTCTGCAGAGATTGACGTTGCATCAGCACGAACGATTACCTGTTGGTCGCTTGATTTTAAACTACCCGCCGGCACATCAAAGGGAGCCTGACGAAGTACGTTGGCAATATCTGGTACGGTAAGGTTAAAGCTGCTTAGCTTAAGTGGGTCGATGCGCACTCTAAGAACCCGTTCACGGTCGCCATTTAAACGAACATCGGCAACCCCTGGAATGGTTAAAAACTGCGGGGCTAAGTCAACATCAACACGCTCTGTCAACGCCTCAAGGGATAAGCTATCACTTGATACCGTTAACGATACAACCGCTTCGGCATCATTATCGGCTTTAATAATTGATACCCGTTCAACTTCTTCGGGTAATTCTCGCTGCACACGGGCTACCGATTCGCGTGTTTCGTTTGCAGCATCATCTAGATTAATACCGGGGCGAAACTCAACCACGATACGAGCATTGTTTTCTTCACTTTGCGCACGAATCGACTTTACACCACTTACCCTCGCAACCGCCCCTTCGAGCTTACTAGTTACTTCGGTATCTACAGTCTCCGGTGAACCACCCGGAAAAGACGCTGATACAGTAATACGTGGTCTATCAACATCAGGAAGCTCACGTACTTCAACCCCTGCTATTGCAGCGATACCGGCAATAATAATGAGTAAGTTAAGTACCACAATTAAAACAGGGCGACGTATCGCCATTGATGGCAAGTCTTCCATCATAGGTTGCTGTTTCATCATTACTCCTTGGCTAGCTGCTCTTCATTGATGAAATTAAGCTCTTGATTAGGTCTTAGGCGCTGAACGCCTTCTGTCACCAATAAGTCACCTTCGTTTAAGCCACCAGAGACTAACAAACGCCCTGCTAAACGCTGCTCAATTTTAACATCAACGCGTGTGGCTTTTTTATCGACACTCTTCCATACGTAAGGGCCTGCTGCCCCCCACATCATGGCTGCTTCGGGTACGACCGTAAGCTCTTCACCTAGAATATTTATGTGTACACGAAAGCTCATACCGGGCATAAATTGCTGGGCATTATTATCAAGTTTGGCTTTTGTTCTAAGAGTGCGGGTTTGCGCATTGATACGCGAATCAAGCTCTGCCACCTTAGCCGTGTAAGCTTTATCGCCTAACCAAGGCACCACTTCGACCGAAGATTTTTGTTTAAGCACTGAGATAGCGGCCTCTGGGGCATTAAAATTGATATAAAGCTCTGAAATGTCATCGATAGTGGCAATGGCTGTTTGGGTTGTGATCCTATCGCCTACTTCGACGTCAGTTAAACCCATAACACCACTAAAAGGAGCTCGTACTTCACGGTCTTCACGCTCTGTTTTGGCTTGCATTAACTGGACTTTTGCAAGCTCATAAAGCGTTTTCGCATCATCTAAATCACTTTGCGGCACAGCACCACGGGCGTGGCTTTCTTCAAGCCTTTTCATGGTGCGCTCAGCATCTTTTAAAGTAATTTCGGCTTCGATCAACGCTGCTTTTTGTCTACGTGAATCAAGCTCTAATAATAAGTCACCTTTGGCAACGTTATCGCCTGGTTTAAAGTAAACAGCAGTGACTCTGTCCCCAACGGCTGGGTAAAGAGTGACTGAGTGAATTGCTTCAGCATTACCCACTGCTTTTATCTGTTGTTTAGACTTTTCAACAGATACTGATTCTACAACTACATTAGCCGCCTCAGCGACGGAAACACAACTAATACAGGCAATTAAAGTCCATGTATGTAATTTGCCAATTGTCAAAATTTCACCTAAATAAGAATCGTTTTAATTGTTACGAAGTGTAACAGCTTTGTGATCAATAAAAAGCTGACTTCGTTTAATAAACAATTAGCCAAGGTGAAATAAACCCATACATCGCCTTTGTTTTCCAATTAGAAACAACAATGTGATGAATCGACCTCTTTTAAGTGTGCTTCGCTTGCTATGGTTACCTCTACACAATCAGATTGATTAGTTATTTGTTCCTTTTGAATAGACATAAAAAAACCCCAGACAATGCTGGGGTTTCTATCAATTCATAAAGCTAACAATTACTGTTGACGCTGTGCTTCTTTTTGCGCTTTTTTAGCTTCTTTACGCTTACGTAGAACTTCTTGCGCTTCGTTACCGATGTGCCCTTCGCCACGCGCTTGTGCTAACTCGATTTGCTTTTGACGCTCAGCAAAACGTGCGCGTTGCTCTTCTGTGAGGCTGTCGTGACAGTGGTGACACGAAACACCTTCCATGTACTCAGGCTTTTGCTTTTCTTCTTCAGTGATAGGCATACGACATGCGTGACATTGGTCGTAAGAGCCTTTTTGTAAATCGTGATTTACCGCTACACGGTTATCAAAAACAAAACACTCACCTTCCCACATGGTTTCTTCTTTTGGTACTTCTTCTAAGTACTTAAGAATACCGCCTTCAAGGTGGAATACTTCGTCAAAGCCTTGCTCTTTCATGTACGCAGTTGATTTTTCACAGCGAATACCACCGGTACAGAACATAGCAACTTTCTTGTGCTTTTCTGGGTCTAGGTTTTCTTTCGCCCATGCTGGGAATTCACGGAATGTTTTAGTGTTTGGATCAACCGCATTTTGGAAAGTACCAATCTCGATTTCGTAATCGTTACGCGTATCGATAAGAATCACTTCAGGGTCTGAAATTAACGCATTCCAATCAGCTGGTTTTACGTATGTACCCACTACTTCACGTGGGTCGATACCTTCAACACCCATAGTTACGATTTCTTTTTTCAATTTTACCTTAGTACGGTAGAACGGGCATTCGTCATCGTATGACTCTTTAGTCACAATGTTGTCTAGGTTTGGTTGTGAATCTAACCATGCAAGTAGGTTATCGATACCTTCACGTTTAGCAGAAACAGTACCGTTGATACCTTCAGCCGCAAGTAACAAAGTACCGCGTACTTCATTGTCTTCCATTACTTTAAGTAGTGGTTGGCGAATCGCTTCAAAATCAGGAAGGGCTACAAATTTGTAAAGTGCGCAAACAACAAAGTGCTCGCTAGTTACATTGTCTTTATGAACAGCAGTCATGGTTTTACCTTTTGCTTTAAATGCCCATGTGGGGCGTTAACCGAATCGCAAATCCGGCGCATTGAGGGCGCATATTTTACGCGAATTAGCGATAATTGCAAAAACTGATGCGAAATAGCTGTGTTTTTACTGTCTCCAAGTGAGGCAAGTGCGTTATAATGAACAGGATTTACAAATTTTGCTCATCGGAGATTACGCATTGCATTTTACTGAACTTGGGATTGATACACGCCTTGAAAAACAACTTGCGCATCAAGGCATCACCCAGCCCACTGACATTCAAGCTCACGCGGTACCCACAGCTATCGCAGGCCATGATATTTTTGCACAGTCAAAAACAGGATCGGGCAAAACGCTGGCGTTTTTATTACCTGCTGTACAGCGCGTAATGAAACAAAAAGCACTCAGTAAACGCGACCCTCGCGTTTTGATCGTTGCGCCTACCCGCGAATTAGCAACCCAAGTGTACAGCCAATTAAGGCTATTAATTGCCGGTACAAATATTAGTGCTGTAAAAGTACTGGGTGGTGAAAACTTTAATGACCAAATAAAGGCTCTTCGTAAAGACCCTCATTTTATAGTGGGTACTCCGGGTCGTTTAGCTGACCATTTGAGTCAACGCTCATTACAGCTTTCAGGCTTAGAGCTTTTAATTTTTGATGAAGCTGACCGTATTTTAGATTTAGGCTTTACCGATCAAGTTAAAATGATTAACGAGCTTGCTGATCACCGTTTACGCCAAACGTTATTGTTTTCAGCAACCCTTGACCATGCACAAGTTGATGCTTTGTCACGTAACCTTTTACGATCACCAAAACAAATTCTGTTAAGTGCATCAAACGAGCAACATAGTGACATTACTCAGCAACTTTATTTAGCTGATCACTTAGATCACAAAGAAGCCCTACTTGAGCACTTTGTAAAACAAGACAATGTTGGCCAATGCATTATTTTCACCGCAACACGTGCAGATACTCAACGTTTAAGCCAGCTATTAAATGATAAAGGCTTTAAAGCGCAAGCACTTGCGGGTGACTTAACACAGGCTAAGCGTCTTGAAATTATGGATGCCTTTAGCCGTGAAAACTTTAAAATCTTAATCACCACAGATGTTGCATCACGTGGTCTTGATTTATTAAGCGTGACTCACGTTATTAACTTTGACCTACCAAAACATGCTGAAGAATATGTGCACCGTATTGGTAGAACTGGTCGCGCAGGCTTTAAAGGAACTGCTATTTCGTTAGTAGGCCCGAAAGATTGGCCAAGCTACAAAGCAATTAAAGCATTTTTAAATGATGAATTAAGCTTTTTCACCGTTGACGGCCTTGTTGGTAAATTTAAAGGTCTGCGTGAGAAAAAACCAAACACAGTTTGGAAAAAAGCAGAGAAAAAAGTGGCTGCAAAACCTGCAAAACCAAAACGCAAAGCAGCCCCTAAAAAGCCTAAAGCCCCTATTCAAGCACCAATTGATGTAGATGGTTTTGCTCCAATGCGCCGTAAGAAAAAGCCAGAACAGGAATAACAATGAGTATTTTAGGAACCACACAAACCCTTTTCGTTAACGAAATGTCTAACGAAGGTGCTTATTTAGATGGCCGTGATTTAGGCGAAGTATTCTTACCAAGCAAAGAAATTGATTACGAACTAGAAGCTGGCGACAGCGTGCAAGTATTCATTTACCTAGATCACGCAGGTCACCCAACCGGTACCACAAAAAAACCTTTAGCTGAAGTGGGCGAATATGCCCTACTACGTGTTAAAGCAATCAATAGCACCGGTGCGTTTATGGATTGGGGCCTCGAAAAAGACGTACTAGCGCCATACAACGAACAAAAGCCAAAAATGAAAGACGGCTTTTCTTATCTTGTACGCTTATATCTCGATAATGCCAGCCAACGTATTTGTGCATCGAGCAACTTTAATAAATTTTTATCGAAAGAAGAACCAACGTACTCAGTAATGGAAGAAGTTGACTTAATCGTTGCCGGTAAAACAGACCTTGGCTACAAAGTACTTGTAAACGAAGCCCACATTGGCGTTGTTTACTACAACACGGTATTTAAAAAGCTATTTGTTGGCCAGCGCTTAAAAGGCTTTATTCAAAAAGTACGTGAAGACGGCAAAATCGACGTACTACTTGAAAAGCCAGGCATGGGTAAAGTAAACGACTTAGGCGAAAAAATCTTAGCTAAATTAAAAGCCGAAGGTGGCGTACTTCACCTAGGTGATAAGTCAGACCCTGAAGCAATTAAAAAGACCTTTTCAACCAGTAAAGCAAACTACAAAAAAGCCATTGGCGGTTTGTTTAAGCAAGGCTTGATTGAGATTGAAGCGACTTCGATTAGGCTTAAGTAAGCTATAAGCTAGTCTGTATTAAGTGATTAAGAGAAGAGTAGAGTGAAAAGCTTTACTCTTTCGTCATAATATTACTTTACTACTAACTCCCCAAAAACTTGCTTTTGAGCAGAATAAAACGGCCTCAAAACTCCATTTATGCATGATAACTCTAACTCTGCAAAATTCTTAAGGGAATCTTCATCATCAAGTAAACTATCGACTATTGTAATCAGTTGTTCTAGCCAGTTTCTTCTCCACGTTACCAAAATTGAGGCATTTAAGTTTAATTTGTATATTGTCAACCTAGCCTTTGCTTTCTCTCTTCTTTTAAGGCTGAGTTTTGGTACAACTTTACCACTTATTTCATAATGAAAATAACCAGAGCAGTCCTCTAATAGTGGATGAATAAATCCATCAGCAGAGTACCAGTCCTGTCTTGCGTGACCACCAAAAACATCTGCCTTATCCATTGTTTTAAGCGAGTCTGAAGAAATAGAGCTTAGTATCAAGTTAAAATGGTCAAAAGTTTTTTCAGGTTTAAAACTCTTAGGGATAATATGCTCGAGGTGATTTCCTAAGCAAAAGCCTATTTCAGTGGCAAGGTTAGCAGTTAATATTGGAGTTAAATATTCTAATTGTACCTCACTATAACCACACAAACCTTTTTGTTCTTGAAAGCAATACTCCATAGTTTTGTTTCTACCATCCCCTCTAAATTTCCCCCAAGCATTAGCAGCTGTTTTGGAGCATTTAGGTGGAGTGGCATTTCGTCTGCTTAGCTTCCAATGCGCATTATTTTTTTTGATGAAGTTCAACCTAAGATTTTCCTACGTCGTAATACCATATCAAGTTTGATCATTTCTGGATGCTGGGAACCCAACTCTTTTTCTAAAATCGACTTTAGTGAATCTATCTTTGTAATTATGGACTCTGATTTTAAATCACCTTGTTCAACAAGTTTTCTATATTGATCAAGCTCATTAGTAATAGGTAGTTTAGGTATACTGGAAACCTTCATCACAGACTCCAAAACATCTGTACTTGGATGAGCTAAAGTCTCATTAATAGGCATCGGAGCAATTACTTCATCCTCAATATTTTTACCAATTACTCTTATATGATCCCTTTTAATTGTAGATAAAATTTGTGGGCTATGAGTTGTTAAAATAAATTGTAAATTAGGAAAAGTTGTCCGTAAACTATGTAAAAGTGATAATTGCCACTTGGGATGTAAATGCATTTCTATCTCATCTATTAGAATGACACCTTGCCCTTCTAGAGGATTATCTAAAGATGGATTTAATTGTATCAGTCTCCTAGACAAATCAGCTAAAATACCGATTATAACTTGTTGACCTTGTGATAAATTTTTAATTACGATTGCATTATTATCAATAATAGCTTGAACTTCAGCTCTCCCCGTTGCGGTTTCGACTCTTAAGCCACTGATACCTGGTACACCATTAATCAAAGCCTCTTCTACTAACGATTTAAACTTGAGATATTCCTTTTTTTGCTCATTTGTCTTTACTTTTTTTAAACTTTGTATTTTTTGTGCAATTTCGTCCAAAAATCCTTTTAATGGATGAGTATCATATGTCACAACTTCTTTAAAAGATTCATACTGTTTTTCTAGTTCTTTTAAAGGCATATCACCTTGAGGGCTGTTACAAATGAATGTTAGAGCTACATACCACTCTAAAAATGAATCTAGATTGGAAGACCCATCTACAGCAGAATTATCAATTGCATCAAAACGATTAAGATTGGTAAATTGAGGAAGAGACTCTAAGTCATATGACAGTATGTCTTTTTTGTTATAAGTCCTTAAAACAGAATATGATGCAAATAGAGGAAAGTTAACTTCATCTTTACCTCGCATTTTTTGTACATCATTTGTTACTCGATATAAGGACGAAAATTCATGATAACTATCTAGTTGACTAGTCTTTGCTGAGCTTATTCCATCTACAGACCTTACCAAGTTACAACTATAAACTGTATTTTTACCTAACTCTAAGGAAGTAAAAACTTCTGCACTTGTTTCACAACCGGCACGGATGTCACTTCGAGTTAAAGTTTTACCACTTCTCCCTTGTTTTATAAATCTTGCATTAATAAATGAAATTGTTTTAGTTAAAGCATCAAGTATACTTGTTTTTCCTGAGCCATTTGGGCCAATAATTACTGTAACTTCTCTATCAAAATTTATTTTTAAATTTTTGAATTGCCTAAAATTTATTAGATGCAACTCTTTCAGGAAAATCTTATTTTTTGGTTTACCAGACTCAAAACCAGAAGCTTCATTCACGCAGAAATTTAGGTAATCTATTGACTCTTCAAGCTTACCAACTTCATTTTTAGCCTTAAACAGGTCAAAAGCAGCGGAGATATCTCCACTTTCATATTTTGAAATTTTACTATATGAGGTATTGTCATTCATTTTTTATCCATTATTTCATTAAGCACAACTTCTCCATACTTAGATTTTAAAGATATAACAAAAGATGGTTCAATATCACTAGCAAATGCAATTAAACCCTTTAAATGGAACGTTGTTGCTTTATCTATTTTAGATTGTGTAAATTGGTATATCAAATGCTTAATATACCTCTTCCTTTTTCTTCCTAATGATAAATTACCCTCATTGGTTATAGTCACACCTGTAACATGGCGGTTATGAGCCTTTGAAGAAAAAACTGTTTTTGAGTAATTTATTGAAATAGCGCTCCCGAAAAGATAGAAAAGAAGTGATTCTATAAAATTTGGGATATCAAATAATATTTCTCTAATATTCGTTGAAAAAGTCATGTCATCAGCGTAACGGGTATACGTGATATAACTTTTTTGACAAAAATCAAATACTATCTTATCAAACTCTAGCATACAGAAATTTGAAATCTTAGGTGATGTTGGAGCGCCCACACTTAAAACTAATTCTTGGTTATCCCTGTGCCAAAAAAGTATATTGTTTATTAAATAAGTGTCAATTTCAGTAGGTTCTACTTTAAAATGCTTAGAAAAAGCGCCCCAAAAAATTTCTGGCGTTATCGAATTAAAAAATTCAGCTAAATCCATTTTCAACAAAAATTGGTTTTTAGAATGAACTATTGCATTTTTTTTTATGCTTGTTCCTTTCTCATATGCCATTGCAGAAGTGTGATTAGGGAAATTAATTACCTTAAGTAAATATTTTTGGATATTTTTTAACTTTTTTGAGGGGTGAGCAATTATACGTTTACCGTGACTTCTCTTTGGTATCGAGTAGACTTTGTATTTATTGGACCCATTGATAATAACTTTTAAAAGTTCTTCTTCGGTTAAACCTGATTTGTTCGAGAGTAGGTTAACGATCTCCATTTAGAATTCCCTAAGAGTATACGGCCCATTATTGGGCCGTATTAGAAGGCTGCCTTTTACTAGATGATGCGATATCTGCGCATCCAAAGTGAGGAACGAGCTTTGGATGCGCAGATATCGCATACAATCCCGTTCAATAAATTAGAGTCTGGCTTTACACCCGACTTGGCACAAATGCCATATTCACTAAAAGACCTGGTAATTTTAAGACAATATAAATAATTTAACAACACTCTAAAATGACTCTTATTTATTGAAGACTTAACTTTTGAGATTATTAGTTTCCTTGAAGTAATTACATAGTCTGTAGATTGCCGAATTGAGCTAACCAACAACTAAATTTTCAGATACTGTCTCTACGGGCTATTTCTAGTGATATTATTCGCCTTGATGCTCGACACGTACTAATGAGCAAACAAATGTTAATGATACACACATAAAAAATTAATTATAAGATCAATCATAGATTTTTAAAACGTTCTATGATGCTTTCCCAATCATCATGCCAAATTTTATGTTTAAAAAGTTAATATAATTCAAAGTTCATTAATCCTTATGATTCAGTAATTTCATTAGATAAAACAGTTATGGAAAGTTTTAATAAGCATTCCCCACAAATCTGTAGGCAATAATCGTGGTTCTAGGAAGGTATGAGGTTTTACATAAAACATTCTGAGTATCAAAAAAGAGCATTGTATATAGCGCGATATAAATCACGCATACAATGCTCTTTGAAGACTATTTTAAAATAACGAGGTTATTTTAGTGAGTCGTTAATTTCTTTTAGTGTTGCAACTGGATCTGCCGATTGAGTAATTGGGCGGCCTACAACTAAATAGTCGCTGCCATCTTCAACGGCTTGTTTTGGTGTCATGATGCGCTTTTGATCACCTGCATCGCTGCCTGCTGGGCGAATACCAGGAGTAACTAGTTTAAAGTCTGCGCCGAGTTCTGCTTTTAGCTTTTTCGCTTCTTGTGCCGAGCACACTACCCCATCAAGGCCTGATTCTTTAGCAAGGTTTGCTAGGTAAATTACTTGCTCTTCTGGTGTTTTATCTACACCTAAACGAGTAAGCTCTGCGGCATCCATACTGGTTAGTACAGTTACTGCAATCAGTAATGGTGCGTCATCACCAAACTGCTCTAAAGCTTGCTTTGCTTTAGTCATCATTTCAACGCCGCCAGAGGCGTGTACGTTAACCATCCATACACCCATTTTTGCAGCTGCGGTTACAGCTTTAGCCACTGTGTTTGGAATATCGTGAAATTTTAGGTCTAAGAATACATCAAAACCTAAGTCGATTAGTTCCTTAACAAAGCTAGGACCAAAATACGTGAACATTTCTTTGCCTACTTTAAGGCGACACGTATCAGGCGATAATTGCTTTACAAACGCAAGAGCTGTTTGTTGATCATCATAATCAAGGGCAATTAATACTTTTTTTGAATCTTCGACAGACATAACTTTCCTAAAAACTAATGGACTAATATGAATTAAAAACCGTCTATGCCACGGCTTGGAACAATTGTTTCCCAGTGCTTACAAGATGGACATACCCAATAAATGGTATGACTGGTAAAGCCACAGTGTTGGCACTGAAAATCAGGTTTGGTTGCGATATAAGATGTTACTAGCTTATCGATTTGATCGAGTACATCTTTAATATCGTTGTTTTGTTTAGCAAGTAGCTGTAATAAAAAGCTAAAGCCACGAATAGTCGGATGACGCTTTAAACTATCCGTTAAAAATTTAATTGCTTGCTCGATGTGGCCTTGCTCAAGTAAAGCTTGGCAGTGTTTTATTTTTATTAATACACCACCTTTATCGAGCAATTCATTGAGCAATTCGTAAAACTGATGCGTCAAATTAAGCTTTTGATAGCTCAGTGCTAATTCTTCAATAAACACTGGCGCAAAAAACGTGAACTGGCTAATCAGCTCACGCCAATAGTAAATTGCTTTTACATAATCTTCTTTAGTAAAAGCGCTGTGGCCAAGCTCATACAAAGGGCGAATAGCTTTATGGTTTAAGCTAATAGCTTTACGCATAATTTGCGTATCGTTATCTTGTAAGGCTGCTTCACAGTAAAAATTGGCAATCGCTTTTACATGCTGAGGTTTAGTGAACAACTCACTGTGAGCCTCGTACATGTTAATGCCCTTTTCCCATTCACGTGTTTGTGAATAGAGATTAATAATTGGCTCTAACGCTTCTTTATAACCTGCCTTAACAAGCCATACTAAATGCTCTTCTGCACCATCTAACAAGCCTGCCATTATGTAGTCTTCAGCGAGCTCTAAGCGGCTGGTTGCAGCTTGTTGTTCATCAAGACTCGGGTGTTTTAATAGCAGCTCATGAATTTTAATAGCGCGGTCAAGTTCGCCACGGCGGCGGAACATAGTGGCAAGCGTTGAATAGTGTTCAACTGAATCAGCGGCAACTTCGAGTAGATTAATAAGGTGTTCTAAGCCTTGGTCTTCTTCTCTGTCTAAGAGAAATTTAAGGCCTTTAGAATATTCAGAGGTAATTTGGCGATTAAGCTGATGAGCTTGGTTTTTAGCGCTGTTTTTACCCATTATCCAACCATAACCGGCTGCAACGGGTAAAAGTAAAAACAGAAGCTCAATCATGATTAGGTGTCTTTATTAGCAACAAGCTTTTTATTGTTTTTTTCAGGCGCTAATTTTTTCTTTAAGCGATAATTTTGCCACTTTAACTGAGAAAACAGTGTAAAGCTTATAAAACAACCAATTGCGACACCTAAAATAAAGCAGATACTTATTACTACAGCTAAGGGCAAAGTATTACTGGCAATTAAATAATTGATTTGCACCAATTGTGGATTCTGTGAACCAAGTACAAACGCAATAAATAAACACAGCGCAATTAATACAATTTTTAATACCCTAAACAAGTAACTACTCCTGTATAAAACTAGGCAATACTCGCATTTACGCGGTCACGTAATTCTTTACCTGGTTTAAAATGTGGTACGTGCTTACCGTCTAACTCAACTGTTTCGCCAGTCTTTGGATTACGACCTGTGCGAGGAGAACGATAATGCAATGAGAAACTTCCAAAGCCACGGATCTCGATGCGATCTGAGCTAGATAATGAGCCGGCCATTTGTTCAAGAATTTCTTTAACGGCATTTTCAACATCTTTCACAGGGATGTGTGCGTGTTGCTCGGCAAGTTGTTCTATCAATTCTGACTTAGTCATAGCGTTTCCTTAAAGAGTGGTAAAGGAAGGGCAAAACTGCCCTTCCAATTTTAAAAGACTAGATATTAGTCTTTTTGAGCATTTTTGAATGCTGCAGCCATAGCGTTTTCGAACGCTGGCTCTTCTTTCTTAAGCTTCTCTAGTACTTCTTTCTCTTCTGCTTCGAAAAGAGCTTTAACAGATAAGCTTAAAGTGCGGTTCTTACGATCAACACCAACGTATTTCGCTTCGATTTCGTCGCCTGCAGAAACTACAGTAGTAGCATCTTCAACACGCTCTTGAGCGATATCAGCTACACGGATGTAACCTTCAACGCCTTCGATTAGCTCAACAGTTGCGCCTTTCGCATCAACTTCAGTCACTTTACCTTTAACAATAGCACCTTTTTTGTTTGCGTCCAGGTAGTTATTGAATGGGTCAGCTTCGATTTGTTTAACACCTAGAGAGATACGCTCACGCTCTGGGTCAACTTGTAATACGATAGCAGTGATTTCGTCGCCTTTCTTGAATTCACGTACAGCTTCTTCGCCTGGCGTGTTCCAAGAAATGTCTGAAAGGTGAACAAGACCGTCAATACCGCCTTCAAGACCGATGAAGATACCGAAGTCAGTGATTGATTTGATCTTACCAGTAACTTGGTCGCCTTTGTTTTGTAGACGAGCAAATTCTTGCCATGGGTTAGCAATACATTGCTTAAGACCAAGAGAAATACGACGACGCTCTTCGTCGATTTCAAGAACCATAACTTCAACAGTGTCACCTAGTGAAACAACTTTTGAAGGGTGGATGTTCTTGTTAGTCCAATCCATTTCAGAAACGTGTACTAGACCTTCTACGCCTTCTTCGATTTCAACGAAACAACCGTAGTCAGTAAGGTTAGTTACACGACCAGAAAGCTTAGAACCTTCTGGGTAACGACCAGCGATAGCTGCCCATGGATCTTCGCCAAGCTGTTTAAGGCCTAGAGATACACGAGTCTTTTCTTTGTCGAATTTAAGAACTTTAACTGCGATTTCGTCGCCAACATTAACGATTTCTGAAGGGTGCTTAACACGCTTCCACGCCATGTCTGTGATGTGTAGTAGACCGTCAACACCACCAAGGTCAACGAACGCACCGTAGTCAGTAAGGTTCTTAACGATACCTTTAACTTCTTGACCTTCAACAAGGTTAGCAAGAAGCTCTTCACGCTCTTGTGAGTTCTCTGATTCGATAACTGCACGGCGAGAAACAACAACGTTGTTACGTTTTTGGTCTAGCTTGATTACTTTGAACTCAAGCTCTTTACCTTCAAGGTGAGTTGTGTCACGTACTGGACGAACATCAACAAGTGAACCAGGTAGGAAGGCACGGATTGAATCAACTTCAACAGTGAAACCGCCTTTAACTTTACCGTTGATAACACCAGTAACAGTCTCTTGCTCTTCACATGCTTTTTCTAAGCGGATCCACGCTTCGTGACGCTTCGCTTTCTCACGAGAAAGGATAGTTTCACCGAAACCGTCTTCGATTGCGTCTAAAGCAACATCTACTTCGTCGCCAACAGCAACTTCTAGTTCACCAGCAGCATTTTTGAATTGCTCAGCAGGGATTGCACTTTCAGATTTAAGACCAGCATCAACAAGTACGATGTTGTTCTCGATTGAGATAACAGTACCTTTAACGATAGAGCCTTGCTCTGCTTCAAAACCCTTAAGGCTTTCTTCAAATAACTGCGCAAAATTTTCTGACATTATACGTCTCTAAATAATTAAATAACCAATTAGCAACCATGCTGCATGGGGTTGTTAAAATAGCACTGGCTTCCTGCCGGCACCTTAATAAATTACTTTTAAGCTTTTGGAAGCTTTCCTGCAAGTACGGCTTCGTCGAGTAAAGTTACAACTTTATCAAACACTTGCATTGCATTGAGCTCGCTAGTATCGAGCTCAATGGCGTCTTCTGCAGGAACAAGCGGCGCAACTTCACGCGTCATATCACGGTGATCGCGAGCTTTTATGTCCTCAAGTAGACCACTTAGTGTAACATCAAGACCGCGTTCGTTCAACTCAGCAAAGCGACGACGAGCGCGCTCTTCAGCTGATGCGGTTAAATAAATCTTCAATGGTGCATCTGGGAACACAACTGTGCCCATGTCACGACCATCGGCAATTAAGCCGCTCTCAGTACGAAACGCACGTTGACGACGTAATAATGCTTCTCTCACCCGCGGTAATGCAGCAATTTTTGATGCCGCAGCACCCACTTCTTCGTTACGAATTGTGGTTGTGACGTCTTCGCCTTCCAAGACAATTTTAGAAGTATGCGTTTGGCTATCGACCAAAAACTGTACATCTAAGTTTGCAGCTAGCGGAACTAGCGCATCTTCATTATCTAGTTCAATTTGATGATGAAGCGCTGCAAGTGACAGCACACGGTAAATCGCTCCACTGTCTAATACATCCCAACCTAATTTCTCGGCTAACAAGCGACAAACAGTTCCTTTACCTGAACCACTTGGGCCATCGATGGTGATTACGGGCATTGATAACGCCTGCATTTATAACCTCCTGCAATGCACACCAAAATAAAACCGCGATATTATACGCCAGTTCTAGAAATAGATCCGCATTTAGAATGTAACTTTTTATATTTTCTTCTGTTTTATTGACTTGAGACAGACTCTAGTACTTTGAAAAACGTTGGAAAAGTTTTGTATGTACACTTAGGATCGTTAATGGTTATCGGCTTTCCGCCAACGGCAACCATTGCAAAACACATGGCAATACGGTGATCGTTATAGGTATCAATCGCTACATCGTTAAATGTGTCTGGTGGTGTAATTTCGATGAAATCTTCACCTTCAACCACTTCTGCACCAACTTTACGAAGCTCAGTCGCCATGGCATATAAACGATCTGTTTCTTTTACACGCCAGTTATAGATATTACGAATTGCTGTTTTACCTTTAGCGAAAAGCGCAACAGTGGCGAGTGTCATTGCCGCATCAGGGATTGCATTGGCATCAATATCGACCGCGTTCAGCTCGCCTTTACGAACCACCAGCTTTTCATCGTACCAATCGATTTTAGCGCCTACTTGCTCCATCACTTTGGCAAAACCAATATCACCTTGAACAGATGCCGCACCTACCCCGTTAATTTCAATTTCACCACCTGCTATTGCAGCCGCCGCAACAAAATAAGAGGCGCTTGATGCATCACCTTCAACCATAATACGCTCAAGTGCTTGATACTGCTGACAGCCTTTAACGTAAAATGTTTCGTAATTGTCATGGCTTACAGTAACGCCAAAGCGCTTCATTACATCTAGAGTGATATCAATGTAAGGCTTTGATACCAGCGTGCCTTTAATGGTGATTTCTGTATCGCCATTGAATAATGGTGCTGCCATTAGTAACGCTGTTAAGAACTGGCTAGAAATGCTGCCATCAATTGCAACTTTACCACCGTTGATTTTGCCGCCTTTTATGGCCAGAGGTGGATAATCTTTATGCTTAAGGTATTCAACATCACCACCCAGTGCTTGCAATGCATCTACCAAATGGCCGATTGGGCGCTCTTCCATACGAGGCTCACCCACCAGCTGGTACTCGCCTTCTACAGCAGCTAAAACCGCTGTTAGTGGACGATAAGCAGTTCCGGCATTACCTAAAAATAGTGGCTCACTCGGAGTTTTAAATTTACCTGCAACACCCTCTACGGTGGCCACTGTTTTATCTTCATTTAGCGATACATTTACCCCTAAAAGATTTAATGCACCTAGCATGTGGCGAATATCATCACTATCTAATAGGTTTTCAACAACCGTTGTGCCCTCTGCTAAAGCAGCTAGTAACAAAATACGGTTTGATAAGCTTTTTGAGCCTGGTAGTGTCACACTACCATTTACCTTTGCAATCGGTTCAAGACGAAGCTGTTCCATAATTAGCTATTCTCCTTGGCGAATTTTTCCATAAAATTAACCAAGGCTTGAACACCTTCAAGTGGCATCGCATTATAAATGCTTGCGCGCATACCACCGACAATACGGTGACCTTCAAGGGCTAATAAGCCTGCTTCTTTTGACTCACTAATGAATTTATCATTCAGTGATTCGTCGCTTAGCCAAAACGGTACGTTCATACGCGAACGGCAATGCTTAGCAACTTTGTTGCTGTAAAAATCTGAGCTATCAATGTAGCTGTAAAGAAGTTCTGCTTTTGCGATGTTTTGTTCTTCCATCGCTTTAACGCCGCCGTTTGCTTCAAGCCATTCAAATACTTCAGCAGCTAAGTACCACGCAAATGTCGGTGGTGTGTTATACATGCTGCCTTGTTTTGCTTCTAAGGCGTAATCAAGAATACCTGGCTTTGCAAGACCTTCACGCTCAAGAAGCGTTTTGCGAATAATAACAATCGATAAACCAGACGGGCCAATATTCTTTTGTGCGCCAGCGTAAATAAGATCAAACTGATTTACGTCAAACTCGCGCGATAAAATAGTCGATGACATATCAGCCACTATCGGTGCTGATGGGTGTGATGGTACGTCAAAAATTTCTATGCCATCTACGGTTTCATTCGGACAATAGTGAATGTATGACGCATCAGCTGGTAATTCCCAGCTGCTTGCTGGTTTTATAGAGAACTGGCCATTTTGCTGCTCATCATCACGTACATTGATGCTTTCAACTGCAGTGAATTTTGCCGCTTCTGAAGTAGCCCCTTTAGACCACACACCATTTTCACAGTACACAGCTGGCTTATCATCAAGGTGAAGGTTCAGTGGTACAGCACTGAATTGACCACGGCCACCGCCGTGCATAAATAACACTTCAAACTCATCGCTAATATTCATTAAACGACGCAGGCTTGCTTCACATTTAGTGGTAAGCGCTAAAAAGTCGCTGCTGCGATGGCTAATTTCCATCACAGAGACACCTAAACCTTGCCAATCTATAAATTCTTTTTGTGCTTTTTGCATAACTGCCGGCGGTAGCATTGCCGGTCCTGCACAAAAATTATACTTAGTCATTACTTTGCCTCATTCCAGTAATTATAGTGCGGATAAAAAAAGCGGCCGAAGCCGCTTTTTAAATCAATGTTATTCTGAAGGTGGGTTATCACCCGTTTCTTCAGTATTGGTATCGACTACTTCAACGGCCTCGCCTTCGATGGCTTCTAGCTCATCAACTTCGATTTCTTCGATACGTTGTAAACCAACTACTTGCTCTTCGTCAATAGTTCGTATCAAAATAACGCCTTGAGTATTACGACCAACCGTAGAAACCTCATTTACACGAGTACGTACTAAGGTACCGCGATTCGAGATAATCATGATTTCGTCGTTATCGTCAACTTGTACTGCACCAACCACAGCGCCATTACGCTCGCTTACTTTGATTGATACAACACCTTGTGTTGCACGGCTCTTCGATGGGTAATCTTCAAGTGCAGTACGCTTACCGTAACCGTTTTCTGTCACAGTTAGGATTGCGCCATCTGACTTAGGTACGATTAACGACACAACGCGTTGGTCGTCAGCCATCTTAATACCACGAACACCTGTTGCTGTACGACCCATTGGACGTACACCTTTGAAGCGGATTTCTGGGTTACCGTTTTCGTCTAGAACTGGGTTACCATTTTCATCAACAACTTCTGTCTCTTCTGCTTCTTTAAAGCGAACAACTTTACCAGCATCAGTGAATAGCATGATTTCATTCGTGCCATCAGTGATATCAACACCAATTAAGCTATCGCCTTCATTTAGGTTAACAGCGATGATACCGCTCGCACGTTGACGGCTGTATGCTGTAAGTGGTGTTTTCTTAACTGTACCAAACGCAGTTGCCATGAAGATGTATTTATCTTCTTCGTACTCACGTACTGGTAAGATAGCAGTAATACGCTCATCAGCTTCAAGTGGTAATAAGTTAACAATTGGCTTACCACGGGCTGCACGGCTTGCTAATGGTAATTGATAAACTTTCAACCAGTATAAGCGACCTGCTGTTGAGAAGCACAGGATTGTATCGTGTGTGTTAGCAACTAATAGACGTTCGATGAAGTCTTCATCTTTCATCTTCGTTGCTGATTTACCTTTACCACCACGACGCTGTGCTTCGTAATCCGACAATGGTTGATACTTAACGTAACCTTCGTGAGAAAGCGTTACAACAACGTCTTCTTCATTGATTAGGTCTTCAAGGCTAATATCGTGAGCTGCTGCACTGATTTCAGTACGACGTTCGTCACCATATTGCTCTTTAATTTCTACTAGCTCGTCGCGGATAACTTCCATTAAACGCTCTGGGCTTGAAAGAATGTGTAAAAGCTCAGCAATTAGATCAAGAAGTGTTTGATACTCGTCTAAGATCTTCTCATGCTCAAGACCTGTTAGTTTGTGTAAACGTAAGTCTAGAATTGCTTGTGCTTGTTGCTCAGATAAATAGTACTGACCGTCACGGATACCTAAATCAGCCGCTAACCAATCAGGACGTGCTACGTTATCTTCACCTGCTTTTTCAAGCATTGCTTTAACAGTGCCTAATTCCCAAGAACGCGCTGTTAGTGCCGCTTTTGCTTCTGCTGGTGTTGGTGACTTACGAATAAGCTCGATAATTGGATCGATATTCGCAAGTGCAATCGCTAAGCCTTCAAGCGTGTGAGCACGGTCACGGGCTTTACGTAAATCAAATACAGTACGACGTGTAACAACTTCACGACGGTGTACAATAAACGCTTCAAGCATTTCTTTTAAGTTGAAACACTTAGGTTGGTTGTTATCAAGTGCAACCATGTTCATACCAAACACAGTTTGTAACTGAGTTTGTGCATATAGGTTGTTTAAGATTACTTCACCAACATCACCACGTTTGATTTCGATAACGATACGCATACCGTCTTTATCTGATTCGTCACGTAGTGCGCTAATACCTTCAATCTTCTTATCTTTAACAAGCTCTGCGATCTTTTCGATAAGACGTGCTTTGTTAACTTGATAAGGGATTTCGTGAACTATGATTGTTTCACGACCGGTTTTTTCGTCAACTTCGATTTCAGCACGAGCACGGATATATACCTTACCACGACCTGTTAGGTACGCTTGCTCAATGCCTTTTTTACCATTGATAATCGCCGCAGTCGGGAAATCCGGACCTGGGATATATTCAATAAGATCAGCAATTGACATATCAGGGTTTTGAATAAGCGCTAAACAGCCATTGATAACTTCTGTTAAGTTATGAGGCGGAATGTTCGTTGCCATACCAACCGCGATACCTGAAGAACCGTTTACTAGTAAGTTAGGTACTTTTGTAGGTAATACGTCAGGAATTTGCTCAGTACCGTCGTAGTTCGGTACGTAATCAACCGTTTCTTTTTCTAAATCAGCTAATAATTCATGTGACATTTTCGCCATACGGACTTCCGTATAACGCATTGCTGCCGCAGAGTCACCGTCAACAGAACCAAAGTTACCTTGGCCGTCAACAAGCATGTAGCGTAATGAGAAAGGCTGCGCCATACGAACGATGGTGTCATATACCGCGCTGTCGCCATGTGGGTGGTACTTACCGATTACATCACCAACAACACGTGCTGATTTCTTGTAAGGTTTATTCCAATCATTATTGAGTTCGTTCATTGCAAATAGAACGCGGCGGTGAACTGGCTTTAAGCCGTCACGTACGTCTGGCAATGCACGTCCTACGATTACACTCATCGCGTAATCAAGGTAGGAGTTTTTTAATTCATCTTCAATATTGACTGGCAGAATTTCATTGGCGAGATCAGTCATTTGATTTCACATTCCTTCAGTATTGACTCATTAAGAGGCAAACCGCCGTCTTAAGAGCTTTAGTTATTATTTCCAGACCATGCTATCACAATTTATTTAGATTTACAGGCGCTAAATCTTTGCGATTTATTAATTTCCCCCTATATAATGGCCTCAGATTAACGAGGAAGTTTTTTATGACCGAGCATCAAAATGTAGATAATGCAGAAATTGCAAAGTTTGAAGCCATCGCAGAACGTTGGTGGGACCGCGACGGAGAGTTCAAACCCCTTCATGAAATAAATCCTCTGCGTTTGGATTTTGTCGCTGATAAAGTAGGCGGCTTATTTGATAAGGAAACCTTAGATGTTGGCTGTGGTGGCGGCATCTTAAGTGAAAGTATGGCGCGTATGGGCGCTAAAGTAACCGGTATCGATATGGGCCAAGAGCCACTCACCGTTGCTAAGTTACATAGTTTAGAAACAGGCGTGCCTGTTGATTATATAAAAGTACCTGCAGAGCAATTCGCTGCTGAGCACCCTGCTCGCTTTGATGTAGTGACTTGTATGGAAATGCTTGAGCATGTTCCAGACCCTGCTTCTATTATTCGTGCTGTAGCAGAACTTGCTAAACCGGGCGCTGATGTGTTCTTTTCAACATTAAATAAAACACCAAAAGCCTACTTGTTTGCTATTGTCGGTGCTGAAAAGCTTTTAAAAATGGTGCCTGAAGGTACGCATGACCATAAAAAGTTTATCAAACCTGCGCAGCTTATTGCATGGGCAGAAGAAGCAGGATTAAAAGTACGCGCCAGTACCGGCCTTCACTATAACCCGTTTTCTAAGCAGTACAGCTTAAATGATGATGTAAGTGTTAATTACATCCTTCACTTTGAGAAACTAGCCTAATGAGTGGTGTGCAAACACCCTCTATCGATTTTGATGCGTTTATCTTTGATTTAGATGGCACACTACTCGATACCGCGGATGACTTAGGTGGTGCATTAAACCGCGTGTTAGCAGACGCCAATGTGGCGCCTGTTGCTGAGCATGTTTATCGCCCTGCTGCGTCTAACGGTGCAAATGCATTATTAGAAGTAGGGTTTGGGGATAATTGGCCCGAACTTGAACAACTAGCCTTGCGCCAACAGCTTCTTGACTATTACGCCGAGGATATTGCTGTGCACAGTAAATGCTTCAACGGCATCGAACAGCTTTTAATTGCACTTGAGCAAAACAATATTAAGTGGGGCATTATGACTAATAAGCCCGGCTTTTTAACTGAGCCCTTAGTGCAGGCTATTCCCTCCTTGCGTGATGCAAAGGCAGTTGTGAGTGGTGATACATTAGCTGTGTCAAAACCATCACCGGATCCACTATTACACACCGCTGAGATCTTAGATGTTGATCCGAGACGTTGTTTGTATATCGGTGATGCTGAACGTGATATTCAAGCTGCAAAAGCGGCCAGTATGTACAGCGCAACAGCGTTATGGGGTTATATACCCAGTATAGACGCTGCACTTGGCTGGCAAGCGGATTTCAATTGGCAAACGCCGATTGATGGTTTAAACCATATATAGTGTTATTTGATAATTGAAACACCATATATTGTGATTTGATTTACTTTTGAGCATTCATTGATGATAAAAAAATCAGTCAAAATTTATTTTTCAAAACGGTAAATTTTCTGGATCTTTTGTTGATTTCTACAAATTTCGTCGTCTATGAATGTTCAAAGGTTAATGGTTACTAACACAATGCGCTTATCCAATAGTTATCCACAAATTGGGGCAATTCTATCCCTTGCAAAACAACTCAGACCACACTATCTTGTGATCTGCAATTTAAACAACACCAGATATTGTGGCTAAATGTTATTCAATTAGTTTATCTTGGTGTTGAATAATAATAATTACATTAAAGAATACCTTTGTCTTACAACTAAAATTTCCCAAGGAATACAGGCAAAACTATGAACCAACAGCTATCTGTAAGCAAACGTGACGGCCGTAAAGAGTCACTTGATCTAGATAAGATCCATCGCGTGATCGCTTGGGCCGCAGAAGGTCTAGAGAATGTGTCTGTCTCACAAGTTGAATTAAAATCACACATTCAATTTTATGACGGCATTCGTACCGATGACATTCATGAAACAATCATCAAAGCTGCAGCTGATCAGATCTCTAAAGATACGCCTGATTACCAATACCTAGCTGCTCGCTTAGCTGTATTCCATTTACGTAAAAAAGCGTACGGTCAATTTGAGCCGCCACGCTTATACGATCACATCACCAAATTAGTTGAAGACAAGCGTTATGATCAACACCTACTTGTTGATTATACCGAGCAAGAAATTGACGAGTTAGATGCTTACATCGATCACAACCGTGACTTAAACTTCAGCTACGCTGCTGTAAAGCAACTTGAAGGTAAGTATTTAGTTCAAAACCGTGTTACTGGTGAAATCTACGAAAGTGCACAGTTTTTATATATCTTAGTGGCTGCAAGCTTATTCTCTGATTATCCAAAAGAGACACGCCTTGATTACATCAAGCGTTTTTATGATGCAGTATCTACATTCAAAATTTCATTACCGACACCTATCATGGCAGGTGTACGTACCCCTACACGTCAGTTCAGCTCATGTGTACTTATTGAATGTGGTGATAGCCTAGATTCTATTAATGCAACATCGTCTGCGATTGTTAAATATGTTTCGCAACGTGCAGGTATTGGTATTAATGCCGGTCGCATCCGTGCCCTTGGTAGCCCTATTCGTAACGGCGAAGCGTACCATACAGGTTGTATTCCGTTTTATAAGCACTTCCAAACAGCAGTTAAGAGCTGTTCACAAGGTGGTGTTCGTGGCGGCGCAGCAACGCTGTTCTACCCACTTTGGCACTTAGAAGTTGAAAACCTACTTGTTCTTAAGAACAACCGTGGTGTTGATGATAACCGTGTACGTCACCTTGACTACGGTGTGCAGTTCAACAAATTAATGTATAGCCGTTTAATCAAAGACGATTACATCACATTATTTAGCCCATCAGATGTACCGGGTCTATACGATGCGTTCTTTGAAGATCAAGCGAAGTTTGATGAGCTATACATCAAATACGAGCAAGACGAGTCAATTCGTAAAAAACGTATTAAGGCGATTGAGTTATTCTCAATGTTTGCACAAGAGCGTGCCAGCACAGGTCGTATCTACTTACAAAACGTTGACCACTGTAATACGCACAGCCCGTTCATCTCGACTGTGGCACCAATTCGTCAATCTAACTTATGTTTAGAAATTGCATTACCAACTAAGCCACTTAGCAATGTAATGGATGAAGAAGGTGAAATTGCACTTTGTACGCTGTCGGCGTTTAACTTAGGTGCAATTGAATCACTTGACGAATTAGAAGAACTTGCTGAACTTGCAGTACGTGCCCTTGATAACTTACTTGATTTCCAAGACTACCCTGTTCCTGCGGCGAAAAACGCGACTATGGGTCGTCGTACGCTAGGTATTGGTGTTATTAACTACGCGTACTACTTAGCGAAAAATGGTAAGCGTTACTCAGATGGCAGCGCAAATGCCCTGACTCACAAGACATTTGAAGCAATTCAATATTACCTAATGAAAGCATCAAATGAGTTAGCGAAAGAACGTGGTGCGTGTCCTAAATTTAACGAGACAACCTATTCTCAAGGCATTATGCCAACAGATACTTACAAACGTGACCTAGATCAGTTCTGTGATGAGCCTCTTCACTTAGATTGGGATTCACTACGCGAAAGCATTAAAGAGCACGGTATGCGTAACTCAACGCTATCTGCCCTTATGCCTTCAGAGACATCATCGCAAATCTCTAACGCGACAAATGGTATCGAGCCACCACGTGGTCATATCAGTGTTAAAGCAAGTAAAGATGGTATCTTAAAGCAAGTAGTGCCTGATTATGAAAATCTGAAAGATAACTACGAGCTACTGTGGGATATTCCTTCAAACGATGGTTATCTACAACTGGTTGGTATTATGCAAAAATTCGTTGACCAAACGATCTCTGCAAACACTAACTATGATCCATCTAAGTACGAAGGCGGTAAAGTACCTATGAAGGTGCTATTAAAAGACCTACTGACTGCGTATAAACTTGGTGTTAAAACTCTGTACTATCACAACACACGTGATGGTGCATCAGACTCTCAAGATGAGTTAACACCAGAGGTAGAAGATGACGGTTGTGCAGGCGGCGCTTGTAAAATCTAATTAAATTAATAACATAACAAAAGCGGGCTCATTAGCCCGCTTTGTCCTGACTGTTTTTTGAGAAATCACTATGTCATATACAACTTTTAGCCGAAATCATAATAACCAATTACAAGAACCGATGTTTTTCGGCCAAACGGTAAACGTGTCACGTTACGACCAACAAAAGTACCCTATCTTCGAAAAGCTAATCGAAAAGCAACTTTCGTTCTTTTGGCGTCCTGAAGAAGTTGATGTAAGTAAAGACCGTCTTGACTTCCAAGCGTTACCAGAACACGAAAAGCACATATTTTTAAGTAACTTAAAATATCAAACGCTTCTTGATAGTGTACAAGGCCGTTCACCTAACGTTGCGTTATTACCTATTGTGTCTATTCCTGAGTTAGAAACTTGGATTGAAACATGGGCGTTCAGTGAAACCATTCACAGCCGTTCATATACGCACATTATTCGTAACGTTACGCAATCTCCTGAACTTATCTTTGACGATATCGTAAGTAACGATAAGATCAGTGAGCGTGCTGATGCGGTAACTAAGTACTACGATGATTTAATTAACATGATTTCTGTTTACAACCTATATGGTGAAGGTAAACATGTGATCAACGGTGAAGAAGTTAAAGTCAGTTTATTTGACCTTAAAAAGCAACTTTACCTAGCAATGATGTCGGTTAACATCTTAGAAGCGATTCGTTTCTATGTAAGCTTTGCTTGTTCATTTGCTTTCGCTGAGCGTGAATTGATGGAAGGTAATGCAAAAATCATCAAGCTAATTGCCCGTGATGAAGCGTTACACTTATCTGGTACACAGCACATCTTGAACATTATGCAAGAAGGTAAAGACGACCCAGAAATGGCAATCGTTGCAGCACAATGTCGTGAAGAAGCAATTCAGATGTTTGTTGAAGCAGCAGAACAAGAAAAAGATTGGGCAGAATACCTGTTCAAGGATGGTTCTATGATTGGTCTTAACAAAGATATCTTATGCCAATACGTTGAATACATAACTAATGCACGTATGACTGCGGTAGGCCTACCTGCACAGTTCGAAAGTAAGAGTAACCCTATTCCGTGGATCAACTCTTGGTTAGTATCTGACAACGTTCAAGTTGCTCCACAAGAAGCTGAAATCAGCTCTTACCTTGTTGGTCAAATTGACTCTCAAGTTGATGCATCTGACTTTGGTGACTTCGACCTGTAATGAGCTCAAACACCACTGCAGAGGTTATCCTTGCAGGAACAGACAGCCAGAATCTTGAATTTGATTCTGGCTGTTCATCTCTCCTTGAATGCCTAGAACAACACAAAATAGATGTCCCCTACCAATGCCGTGAAGGTTATTGTGGCGCATGCCGTGCAAAATTAGTCGAAGGTGGTGTGAGCTATAATCAAGAGCCACTTGCTTTTGTTAGAGATGGCGAAGTGTTACTGTGTTGTAGTAAACCCAATGGGAAAGTAAAAATTGAGCTTTAATGCCAAATAAGCTCACTGGTTTGGTAGAAATTTTCTTTATCTGACACACTTACCATTTGCTGATCTATCGTAACATCCCACTGTAAGTTTTTAGTTAGATGACTCGCTAATTCCTCAATGAAGCTGTCATCAAACGCAATTAAATGGCCATTATTGATCAGATCCAACTGGTGCTCATTTTCTTTAAGCCAGTCGTTGTTTAAGGTTGTCACGACCCACAGTTCATCAACCCGCTTCGCGATTTTATTAAGCTGCACAATATCCGGTTGGTCAACAGCAAGCCATGTTTGATAGTGGTCATCAAGCGCTTTTATTGACACATCCGGTTCAGCATGACTGAACCTTGCATTCAATATGGCTGTTTCGTTGTGTGAAAATAAGCAATAACTTAAAAGCTTGAGTACAAAGTGTTGATAGCTTTCACGACGGTCACAAGCAGTGGTAAACACCTCTTTGTGATTACGATGCTCTCTTAAATCAGCAATAGTAAAATTTGCTTTGAATACCCTATTTTTATCAGACATAAGATTCAGCCATCTCAGTGTAACAGTCTAAGTATAGTGTATGGTGATAAAATCGCGACTTAGGGTTAAGGTATAGGTAAAGTTATAGTATAACGTTATTGCGATTAATATTTTCATCGTTATAATATAACGCAACACTCAACAACAAACTTAGAAGTAGTAATGATGAAACAAGTTTCAATTCTTTCTAGTGCTGTTGCCGCTGCGCTGTTTTCTCAATCAACAATGGCTGCTGTGATCACAGGTCAAGTATTAGATAAAAACCAACAACCTATCAGTAATGCTGAAATACATGTACACGGCAAATCACAAAGCGTTGTGACTGACAAACAAGGTCAGTTTAAAATTGATGTAGACAATAAAGGTCAGCTTCACATCAGTAAAAACAATTTCATCGATAAGCGTATTGCTATTAATGGCGAAGACCAAAATGTTGTGGTTACGCTTACACCAACCTCAGTTGAAACGGTTGTTGTTTATGCATCAGCGCTTCATAAAAATAGTCTTGAAATGATTTCGCCTGTGAATGTTTTAGCCGGTGATGAGTTAAAAGACAAAGCAAAACCGACATTAGGCGAAACACTAAAAGGTTTACCAGGCGTTAATGCTAGCTACTTTGGCCCAGTTTCATCAAGCCCAATTATTCGTGGTTTAGATGGTCCGCGTGTGAAGATCACCCAAAATGGCCTTGATAGCAGTGATGCATCTCGTATAGGCCCTGACCACGCAACATCAAATGACAGCCTAGCGGCAGAGCAAATCGAAGTACTTCGCGGCCCTGCTACTCTACTTTATGGCTCTGGCGCTATCGGTGGTGTGGTGAACGTTGTTGATAACCGTATTCCTACCGATAACATCGAGTCTTTAACCGGTGCTGCTCAATATACACACGATACAGTATCTAATACCAACACCTATGCTGCAAAACTTGAAACCGGTAATGATGGTTTCAACTTCCATTTCGATGGGACAAAGCGTAAAGGTCACGATTACGACACACCGAACTTTGAGCTTCCTGAGGAACATGAAGAGCACGAGGAGCATGAAGGTGAAGAGCATGAAGAACACGAAACAGCTAACAGCGTAGAAAACACCTTTATCGATAGCCAAACAGTTAACTTTGGTACTAGTTACGTGGGCGATCACCTAACGCTAGGTGTGTCATTCGGCCGCATCGAAACAGATTACGGTATTCCTGCTCATGAGCATCATCATCATGAAGAAGAGGAAGATCATGATGAACATGAAGGTGAAGAAGAGCACGAAGAATCAGTATTTGCACAGCTAGAGCAAGACCGCTGGCAAGGCTACATGAGCTATGCACTTCATGATAACTGGATTGAAAATATCTCACTACGCGTTGGCTACACAGACTACAAACACGCTGAAATTGAAGATGGTGCAGTGGGCACCGTGTTTACAAACAAAACAACCGAAGCACGTGCAACCGTTGAGCACAAGTTAGGTCTTTGGCACGGTATGGCTGGTTATCACTACACTGAGTCTGACTATGATGCAGATGGTGAAGAAGCCTTTACGCCAGCAAGTGTCACTAAAACAAACGCGTTATTCGTTCTTGAAGAGCGCCAGTTTGGTGATGTGACCATTGAGCTAGGTGCACGCCTTGAAGATTATCAAATCGATTCTGCTGTAAGCATGGCTGAGCATCATCATGATCATGAAGAGGAAGAAGAGCACCATGACGAAGAAGAAGCTGAAATAATTAACTACAGTGAAGATTTCACAAATCTAAGCTTATCTGCAGGTGCAATTTGGCAATATCAAGAAGGCCAAAGTGTTGCTCTGAGTGTATCACGTTCAGAACGTGCGCCGCTAAGTGCTGAATTACTTTCAAACGGTATTCATATCGCAACAGGTACTTATGAGCTAGGCCTTGGTTATCATATTGAAGATGGCGAAATTCATTTTGAGCCAGAAGATATCAAGCAAGAAACTGCAACTAACTTTGATTTAAGTTTCCGTCGTTTTATTGGTGACTTTGGTTACACAGTTAACTTCTTCTATAACGACATTGAAAACTACTACTACCAGCAAAATACTGGTTTAGTTTTTGATGAAGAGCATGGCTTAGAATCAGCAGCTGATGCCGATGAAGATGCAATGGCGGTTTACCAATTCACAAGTAAAGATGCGAAATTATACGGTATTGAATTTGACGTACATTATCAAGTGACGCCAAGTGCGTTAGTTAAAGTGTTTGGTGATTCAACAACGGCTAAGCTAAAAGATGATGAAGGTTACTTACCTCGTATTCCGGCTAATAAACTGGGTTCTGAATTACAGTACACAGTGTCTGATTGGAAGTTTAGCCTAACCGGTACTCATTATTTTGAGCAGTCTGACATTACTGCTTACGAGACAAAAACTGACGGCTATACCCTATTTGATGCATCAGCTAACTACCAACTTGACTTAGGTCCTGTTGATACACAGCTTTATATTAATGTTGACAACTTAACCGATGAACTTGGTTTCGTACACAGCTCATTCATTAAAGAAAAAGCGCCACTACCTGGTCGTAACTTCAGCTTGGGTATTCGCGGTTATTTCTAATCGCTTTTAAGAGTTATAAAAAAACCCTTTCACTTTAAAAGTGAAAGGGTTTTTTATTAAGCTTAGACACTTAATAGATTAGGTATTAGCCCTTTTGTTCAATCTTTGCCCATGAATCACGAAGACCCACAGTTTGATTGAATACTAATGTTTCTGCTTTGCTATCACGACAGAAGTAACCTGTACGCTCAAACTGAAAGCCCTGCTCTGCTTGTGCATTTGCAAGTGACGGCTCAACTTTCGCATTTTCAAGAACCACAAGTGATTCAGGGTTTAGTGTTGCGTTAAAGTCTTCTGCTGCCGCTGGGTTTGGCACGTTAAATAAACGGTCGTATAAACGAACTTCAGCTGTGATAGATTCACTCGCTGATACCCAGTGAATTACACCCTTAACCTTACGGCCATCACTTGGGTTTTTACCCAAAGTTTCAGGATCGTAAGAGCAGAAGATAGTTGTAATTTCGCCGTTTTCGTCTTTTTCAACGCGCTCAGCTTTAATTACATACGCACCACGTAAACGTACTTCTTTATCAAGAACTAAACGCTTAAACTTATTGTTTGCTTCTTCACGGAAGTCTTCACGCTCGATATAAAGTTCACGAGTGAAAGGTACGTCACGGCGACCCATCTCTTCTTTATTCGGGTGATTTGCTACAGACAATGTTTCTACTTTATCTGCGTCATAGTTTTCGATAACAATCTTCACCGGATCAAGAACAGCCATTGCACGAGGTGCATGTTCATTTAGGTCTTCACGGATACAAGCTTCTAGCATGCCCATTTCAACCATGTTTTCTTGTTTAGTGATACCGATACGAGAACAGAACTCACGCACTGATGCAGGTGTATAACCACGACGACGTAGACCAGCAATCGTTGGCATACGTGGGTCGTCCCAGCCTTCAACATGACCATTTACTACTAAGTCGTTTAATTTACGCTTAGACATAATGGTGTACTCAAGATTTAATCGTGAGAACTCGATTTGTTGCGGATGACACTCAAGGCTGATGTTATCTAATACCCAATCGTATAAGCGACGGTTATCTTGGAACTCAAGCGTACATAATGAATGTGTAATACCTTCTAGCGCATCTGAAATACAGTGCGTGAAGTCGTACATTGGGTAAATGCACCACTTGTCACCTGTTTGGTGGTGATGAGCAAAACGTACACGGTATAAAATTGGATCACGCAATACCATGAATGAGCTTGCCATATCGATTTTAGCACGCAGTACACATTCGCCTTCTTTGAACTCACCATTACGCATTTTTTCGAATAGCGCTAGGTTTTCTTCAACTGGCGTATCACGGTGTGGGCTATTTTTACCCGGCTCTTTTAGAGTACCACGGTATTCACGGGCTTGATCTGGCGATAAGAAACACACATACGCTAGGCCTTTTTCGATAAGCTCAACAGCATAGCCGTATAACGCATCGAAATAGTTAGATGAATATTTAATTTCACCATCCCACTGGAAACCTAACCACTGCACATCTTCTTTAATCGAATTTACGTAGTTGATGTCTTCTTTTTCTGGATTCGTATCATCAAAACGTAAGTTACAAAGACCTTGATAATCTTGGGCGATACCAAAATTCAAACAAATAGATTTTGCATGACCAATGTGTAAAAAACCGTTTGGTTCTGGTGGAAAACGCGTGTGTGTAGACGCATGCTTACCGCTTGCTAGATCTTCGTCGATACGCGTTCTAATAAAGTTACTTGGGCGATTCTCAATTTCCGCCATAGGAGCATAATCCTCTGAATATTGCATGGTGACAAAACTAATGCATTATTACAAAAACAAACCCTAACATACAGTGGTTGCATCATGTTTATTGAAGATATTACGTCGATTGTTGAATACATAGTTCACAGACTGGACAAAATCGGTAAAAAAATTGTTCTAACGCAATAAAATGATCATTGACTAGCGATATAGTGCCGTCAGTTTCACTACCAATAAGGAAAAGAGATGGCTTCGCTCAATCAACATCGAGTCTATATTCCAAGCTCAGCACGTGCAAACCAGTATGTGTTAGTTGAATTTAAACCTACTGATGAGTTTTTTGCCCAGTTCACCAACGTGAGCTGTGCTTATAAGCGTCTTGCAAGGGAGTTATTTGCACTATGTGATGAGTATGAATTACATAATGTACACCTAATCGCCAACGATAAACTGCCAGTGGTTCGTTACCATGATGAGGCATATAGCTTAGAAACCGCTAAGCAAATTTTGTTTTTCTATAACCCACAATACCATGAAGCACATAATGTATTTGCTGATGGTGAGCAAAAATGCAAAAAAATTCGTTTATTATTCTTAGCGACCGGTGAAGATATTCGCGCTCATGCGGCTAGTTTTCATCATAATGTGCAAAGAGTGATCAACTCACTACAAGAAAAGCTACTAAGCGGCCAACCACCTCTTAAAATTCGTGACCACCAACACCTAACTTATGATTTATTTGCTAAAGCAAAAGGTCACAAAGAAAGCTATGGCTATAAATTACGTAGCTTATACCCACGTTACCAGTCTCGCCAATGTCATGTGCCAAATGAACACAGTGAGATGACATACGCTGGGTTTTCGATTCCAGTAACTCGTGCCATTAAAACGCAATTTCAGCATATGTTGAATGAAGAGAATTATACGCAGTTTTATCAATATATCTTTGATGCGTTCAAACGAGCATGTGATAAACGCGGCTTAACACTCGGCGCTTTCATCGCTAACGGTACCCGCCCTATTGTTCGTAATAGCAATATTGATAACGCACAAAGTAACAGCGAACTGCAAAAACTAACCTTTGATTGCAGCTCTGAGCAGGTGCAATTACAACAGTACTGGGATGCTGATCAACTTGTAGATTCGCTACATTTTGTGATTGCCGCAGCCGATAAAGACAAGCATGACATTGGTTATGGTAAGTTTATGAATCAAGTGCAAAGTGCGATAAATGAAGTTACTGACGAGCTGGCATTTAATCCAACTCGCCAAGATTTACGTGTGCGTTTTTATCAGCACATTAACTATCAATATTAAGAGTATACCCAAGCCCCTCAATATGCTGAAACTCGCACCTTGGGGTGGTTTGGGTATATAAGAGGTGACACATGCGTCACCTCTTATTACCTAGCTTAGTTAAATCTAGACGCAATACTTTAGAGCGGCGTTCATGGTTATAAAGCGCTTTTTTCTTCGCAGGTAGCTCCTCAACTGTCACTATTTCAAAACTTTGCTCTAAAAACCAGTGAATGCTGCGTGTAGTGAGAGCAAATAAATGCGAATAACCTGCACGTTTAGCCTTATTAATAATAAACCTCAGTAGATAACTGCCGCGGTCGGCATCTCGGTACTGAGGGTGAACAGCCAAACTTGCAAACTCCCCTACTTGTTCATCAGCAAATGGATACAAAGCCGCACAGGCAATGATTAGCCCATCACGCTCGATAACCGTAAATTGTTCAATTTCGATTTCTAGCTGTTCACGAGAACGGCGCACTAAATAGCCTTGTTGTTCAAGGGGTCTAATAAGGTTAATGATACCGGTAATATCAGCAATACTTGCACTTCGTAATTGCTCAGAGCTTTGTGGTGCGATTTGTGTACCAATACCATCTAAAGAGAACAACTCTTGTAATAATGCGCCATCCTCTTTGTAACTAACAAGATGGCAACGATGTACGCCACCTCGACAAGCATCAATTGCAGCTTGTAAGAATACAGTAGCACTTAAACATGAATCTGGTTGCTTGCGATAGTTTACTAGTAGCTGCTCAGCTTCATTTGGCATTAACTCTGCAATCGCTTCACCATTTTCATCCAAAATACCGGCTTCTTTACAAAAGCCAAGCATTTTATCGGCGCGAAGCTTGAGCGCTACTTGCGTAGCAATTTCTTCAGCAGTTAAGTTAAAACTTTCACCTGTAACAGACGCCGCTATTGGCCCAAGCAGAACAATTCCGTTGTTATCTAACTGGTGGCGAATACCCGCAACATCAATACGTCTCACTCTACCTGAATGATGATAGTCAACACCTTCATCAACACCCAAAGGCTGAGCAATAACAAAATTACCACTCACCACATTTAAAAATGAGCCAGACATAGGTGTACTACTTAAAGACGTAGATAAACGCGCGGTTATATCAAACTGCATTGCACCCGCAACTTTTTTAATTACATCAAATGTTGCGTTATCAGTTACCCGTATCTCATTATGAAACTGACTAGTTATGCCAACTTGTTCAAGCGCTGCGTTAAACTGTGGACGAGCACCAAACACTAAAACAATCTTAATACCAAGACTAGTTAATAACGCGACATCGTTGATGATGCTGCGACAACCAGACTGATCGATCGCCTCTCCGCCAAGCATAACAACGAATGTTTTACCGCGGTGAGCATTAACGTATGGAGTTGACTGGCGAAATCCATCTACCAATTCTGTGGTACGCACGTAATATTTACCTTATTAAAGTCGAATGTTTTAATAAAAACAGATATACAAGCCACAAGTGTAGAGAATTTATATTCACAAATAAAGCATTATTATTCTTAATTTGTAGGTGGAATTTTCGTGCGAGTTATAAGAAAGGGATAAATACAAAAAAGGCCCGCATTAGCGAGCCTTTTTTAAGAGATTAGAACTGATTACCAGCCTGTTTTCTCTTTAAGTGCATTACCGATATCAGCTAATGAACGTACAGTTTTTACGCCAGCAGCTTCTAATGCAGCAAATTTCTCATCAGCAGTACCTTTACCGCCTGCGATGATTGCACCAGCGTGACCCATACGCTTACCTGCAGGTGCAGTAACACCAGCAATGTAAGAAACAACAGGTTTAGTCACGTTGTGCTTGATGTATTCTGCAGCTTCTTCTTCTGCAGTACCACCGATTTCACCGATCATAACGATAGCTTCAGTTTGCTCGTCTTTTTCGAACATTTCTAAAACGTCGATGAAGTTAGTGCCAGGGATTGGGTCACCACCGATACCAACACATGTTGATTGGCCGAAACCAGCGTCAGTAGTTTGCTTAACCGCTTCATAAGTAAGAGTACCAGAACGTGATACAATACCTACTTTACCAGGCTTGTGGATGTGACCAGGCATGATACCGATCTTAGTTTCACCCGGAGTGATAACACCTGGGCAGTTAGGACCGATCATACGAACACCAGTTTCATCAAGCTTAACTTTAACGTCAACCATGTCTAGTGTTGGGATACCTTCAGTGATACAAACGATTAGCTCGATGCCAGCATCGATAGCTTCTAAGATTGCATCTTTACAGAAAGGTGCTGGTACGTAGATAACTGATGCAGTTGCGCCAGTTGCTTCAACAGCGTCACGTACTGTGTTGAATACTGGAAGACCAAGGTGCGTTTGACCGCCTTTACCTGGGCTTACACCACCAACCATTTGCGTACCGTACTCAAGCGCTTGCTCAGAGTGGAAAGTACCTTGGCCACCTGTGAAACCTTGACAGATAACTTTTGTATCTTTATTGATTAATACAGACATTATTTGCCCTCCGCAGCAGCAACAACTTTTTCAGCTGCGTCTGTTAGTGATTCAGCAGCGATGATGTTAAGGTCAGAACTAGCTAGTACTTCACGACCAAGTTCAGCGTTAGTACCTTCTAAACGTACTACTACAGGAACATTTACACCTACTTCTTTAACTGCACCGATGATACCTTCTGCGATCATGTCACAACGTACGATACCACCAAAGATGTTAACTAAAACAGCTTTAACGTTGTCGTCAGATAAGATGATCTTGAATGCTTCAGATACACGCTCTTTAGTTGCGCCGCCACCAACATCTAGGAAGTTAGCTGGCTTGCCACCGTGTAGGTTTACGATGTCCATAGTACCCATCGCTAGGCCTGCACCGTTAACCATACAACCAACGTTACCGTCTAGTGCAACGTAGTTAAGTTCGAAGCTTGCAGCGTGAGCTTCACGCGCGTCTTCTTGTGAAGGATCGTGCATTTCACGGATTTTAGGTTGACGGTAAAGCGCGTTACCATCTACACCGATTTTACCGTCTAGACAGTGAAGGTTACCTTCGTCTGTGATTACTAGCGGGTTGATTTCTAATAATGCGAAATCGAAATCGTTGAACATGTTTGCAAGACCCATGAAGATCTTAACGAACTGTTTCATTTGAGTAGGGTTTAAACCTAGTTTGAAACCTAATTCACGAGCTTGGTAAGCTTGAGGACCAACTAGTGGATCGATCTCAGCTTTGTGAATTAATTCTGGAGTTTCTTCTGCAACTTGCTCGATTTCAACACCACCTTCAGTAGATGCCATGAAAACAACTTTACGAGAAGCACGATCTACTACAGCGCCAAGGTATAATTCGTTAGCGATGTCAGTGCAGCTTTCAACAAGGATTTTAGCTACTGGCTGACCATTTTCGTCTGTTTGGTAAGTAACTAAGTTTTTACCTAACCAGTTCGCAGCGAACTCTTTAACTTCGTCGATTGTTTTAACTAGCTTAACACCGCCAGCTTTACCACGGCCACCTGCGTGAACCTGTGTTTTAACAACCCACATATCACCGCCGATTTTCTCAGCAGCTGCTGCAGCTTCTTCAGGTGTATCGCAAGCGAAACCTTGAGAAACTGGTAAACCATATTCGGCAAAAAGTTGTTTTGCCTGATACTCATGCAAATTCATGATGCTTTATCCAATTTTTTATACTAAAAGAGCTGAATATTTATGCAAAATAAACAGCTATCCCAAATTGCGCACTTAGTATAAATCCCAAGGCTCCACATGAAAACCCCAGTTAGACCAAAGGCGCAAAAAAAAAGCTGTGAACGAGGTTCACAGCTTAGTTTTCATACAACCAGATTAAACATCTAGTAGTAAACGAGTCGGATCTTCAAGTAACTCTTTAATTGTTACTAAGAAACCTACTGATTCTTTACCATCGATTTGGCGGTGATCATAAGATAACGCTAAGTACATCATCGGTAAGATTTCAACTTTACCATTTACAGCCATAGGACGCTCTTGGATTTTATGCATACCTAAAATTGAAGACTGTGGTAAGTTGATGATTGGTGTAGATAGTAATGAACCGAATACACCACCGTTAGTGATAGTGAAGTTACCACCTGTCATATCATCAATTGATAATTTACCGTCACGACCTTTAAGCGCTAGCTCACGGATACCTTTTTCGATTTCAGCAACTGATAGCTTGTCACAGTCTTTAAGAACTGGAGTAACAAGACCACGTGGTGTAGAAACCGCGATGCTGATGTCGAAGTAGTTGTGATAAACAATATCATCACCGTCGATAGACGCATTTACTTCAGGGAAACGCTTAAGTGCTTCAGTAACTGCTTTCACGTAGAAAGACATGAAACCTAAACGGATACCGTGACGCTTTTCGAAAACTTCTTGGTACTGCTTACGAAGATCCATGATTGGCTTCATGTTAACTTCGTTGAAAGTCGTTAACATTGCAGTTGAGTTTTTCGCTTCAAGAAGACGATTAGCGATTGTTTTACGTAAACGAGTCATAGGAACACGTTTTTGCGTACGGTCACCCATAGGTGCTGCTGGCGCTGCTGCTTCTGCTTTAGGCGCTGCTGCCGGTGCTTTTAAGAATGTATCAACATCTTCTTTAGTTACACGGCCATTTTTGCCAGTACCTTTGATTTTTGATGCATCAAGACCTTTCTCAGCGATTAAACGACGAACTGACGGTGTTAATACGTCAGAGCTGTCATTTGATTCGCTTGCTGGTGCTGCTTCAGCTTTAGGAGCTGCTGCTGCCGGTGCTGCACCCGCTTTAACTGTACCAATTACTTGCTCACCAAGTACTGTTTCGCCTTCAGCGTGAATGTGCTCACCCATGATACCGTCTTCTTGAGCAACAACTTCAAGAACAACTTTATCAGTTTCGATGTCAACAAGGTTTTGGTCGCGTGTTACCGCTTCACCTGGTTGAACGTGCCAAGTAGCAATTGTCGCGTCTGCGACTGATTCTGGAAGTACAGGTACTTTAATGTCCACTTCTTTACCTTCTGATGCTGGTGCTGATTGCGCCGCTGGCGCGTCTTCTGATTTAGCTGGTGCAGAGTCGTCACTTGCTGGTGCAGCATCTGCATCACCAAGTAATGCAATTACTTGTTCGCCAAGTACCGTTGCACCTTCTTCTTGTGAAATTTCAGTTATTACACCGTCATTTGGTGCAACAACTTCTAAAACAACTTTATCTGTTTCGATATCTACTAAGTTTTGGTCGCGGCTTACTTTGTCGCCAACACTTACGTGCCATGTTGCAACAGTAGCATCAGCAACCGACTCAGGAAGTACAGGAACTTTAATTTCTGTGCTCATTGCTTATCCTTTCTTTTCAATAGTAAGCGCATCTGCAACGAGCGCTTGTTGTTCTTTATTATGCACTGACATGTAACCACACGCTGGTGATGCTGATGCTTTACGACCTGCGTAAGTTAATTTAGCACCGGCTGGGATTGCATCAACAAAGTGGTGTTGAGAACAATACCATGCACCTTGGTTTTGTGGCTCTTCTTGACACCAAACAAAATCTTTAACGTGTTGGTAACGCTGCATGATTGTATCCATCTCAGCGTGTGGGAATGGATATAATTGTTCTACACGAACAATAGCAATGTTATTTAATTCTTGCTTACGACGCTCTTGTAGTAGCTCGTAATAAACTTTACCGCTACAGAATACAACGCGTTCTACTTTATCTGCTGCAATATCATCAATTTCATCGATCATATTGTGGAACACACCTTCAGATAACTCTTCAAGTGAAGATGTTGCCAACGGGTGACGAAGTAGCGACTTAGGCGTCATAACAATCAATGGACGACGAAGTGGACGTACTGATTGACGACGAAGCATTGCATAAACTTGCGCAGGTGTTGAAGGAACACATACTTGCATATTGTGATCAGCACACAACTGTAAGAAACGCTCTAAACGTGCCGAGCTATGCTCAGGACCTTGACCTTCGTAGCCGTGTGGAAGTAAACATGTAAGACCACATAAACGACCCCACTTCTGCTCACCTGAACTTAAGAATTGGTCAAATACAACTTGTGCACCATTCGCGAAGTCACCAAACTGTGCTTCCCACATTACAAGTGACGTAGGTTCTGCTGTTGCGTAACCATATTCAAACGCAAGTACCGCTTCTTCAGAAAGAACTGAGTCATACACTTCAAATGCACCTTGCTTTTCGCTGATATTTTGCAGCGGCAAGTAGGTTGATGCATCTTTTTGGTTATGAACAACAGCATGACGGTGGAAGAATGTACCACGACCTGAATCTTGACCTGTTAAACGGATATCTGTACCCGCATCAACAAGCGTTGCATAAGCAAGTGTTTCAGCCATACCCCAATCAAGTGGTTTTTCACCTGTTGCCATTAACTTACGGTCGTCGTAGATTTTCTTAACGCGCGACTGTGCTTTGTGGCTTTCTGGGAAGCTTGCTACTTTTTCGCCAAGCTCTTTTAACTTTTCAACCGATACTGTTGCATCGTACTCAACATCCCAATCGTGACCAACAAACTTAGCCCAATCAGAAGAGTGCGATGTCTCTAGTTGAATTTCTTCAACAACACAGTTGCCTTTGTCTAAACCGTTACGGTAATCATCAGCAAGTGCTTTTACTTCATTTTCTGAGAACGAACCTTCAGCAACTAATTGGTCTGCGTAAATTAGACGAGGTACTGGATGCTTTTTGATTTTTTGGTACATAAGTGGTTGAGTCGCGTTCGGCTCATCCGCTTCGTTATGACCATGACGGCGATAACATACTAAATCAATCACTACATCACGTTTAAACTGGTTTCTGAAATCAAGTGCGATTTGAGTAACAAATGCAACCGCTTCAGGATCGTCAGAGTTAACGTGGAAAATTGGTGCCTGAACCATTTTCGCAATATCAGTACAGTATGGTGTAGAACGTACATCAGACTGTTTAGACGTTGTGAAACCAACTTGGTTATTTACAACGATACGGATACTACCACCACAACTAAATGCATTAGTCTGCGATAAGTTAAATGTTTCTTGTACAACACCTTGACCTGCGATTGCAGAGTCACCGTGAATAGTAATTGGTAATGCTTTAATACCTGACTTATCACCTAGACGGTCTAAACGAGCACGTACCGACCCCATAACCACTGGGTTAACGATTTCTAAGTGAGACGGGTTAAATGCAAGTGCCATGTGCACGTTGCCACCCTTAGTTGCAAAGTCAGATGAATAACCCATGTGATATTTAACATCACCTGAGCCTAATGTGTCTTTGTGTTTACCAGCGAACTCATCGAATAATTCTGATGGGTTTTTACCTAAAACGTTCACTAGTACGTTCAAGCGACCGCGGTGAGCCATACCAATAACAGCTTCTTTTTGTCCGCTTTCACCTGCACGATGAATTAGTTCTTTAAGCATTGGTACTAACGCATCACCACCTTCAAGTGAGAAACGTTTTGCACCAGGGAACTTAGCCCCTAAATATTTTTCAAGACCATCTGCAGCTGTTAATCCTTTAAGGATACGTAGCTTTTCTTCTTTAGAGAACGTTGGACGTGATTGCACTGATTCTAAACGTTGTTGTAACCAACGCTTTTCTTCAGTTGAAGTGATGTGCATATACTCAGCACCAACCGACCCACAATAAGTCGTTTTGAGTGCTTGATATAGCTCACCTAATGGCATGGTTTCGCGACCGACAGCAAACGAACCCACATTGAATTCACGGTCAAAATCAGCTTCAGATAAATCGTGGTACTCTAATTCTAGATCACGAACACGTTCGCGTTGCCAAATACCTAATGGATCTAGGTTGGCATTTTGGTGACCACGGAAACGGAAAGCATTAATAAGTTGTAGCACCTTGACCTGTTTAGGATCACCAGAGCCACCCTCTGCTACCACTACTTCTCTATGCTTGTTTTTAGCAAGCTGTGCAAATTGTGAACGAACTTCTGAATGTTTAACGTCAACATCCACACCATCAACTTTTGGTAATTGTTCGAACACTTCTCGCCATTCTTCTGGCACAGAAGTCGCATCATCTAAGTACGCTTCATAAAGCTCTTCTACGTAAGCAACGTTACCGCCGTTTAAGTGAGAAGATTCTAGCCATGCCTTCATCACACCTTCGTGCATTTATAAGCCCTTTTCTTTAGCGCAGAAATTAATTGTTGTAAAAACAAGGTGGTTAATCACTTAACCACCTTACATATTCAAGCTTTAAACAGCGCGGTTTAAAAGCATTGATTTGATTTGTCCAATTGCTTTGGTCGGGTTAAGACCTTTTGGACACACGCTAACACAGTTCATGATACTGTGACAACGGAACACGCTGAACGCATCGTCAAGGTCAGCAAGACGCTCTTCAGTCGCTGTATCGCGGCTATCAGCCAAGAAACGATACGCATGAAGAAGGCCCGCAGGACCGATGAACTTGTCTGGATTCCACCAGAACGAAGGACACGATGTTGAACAACATGCACATAAGATACACTCATATAAGCCATCTAACTTATCACGTTCTTCGATTGACTGAAGACGCTCACCCGCCGCTGGCGTGTCGTTAATTAGGTAAGGCTTAACTTTTTCGTATTGAGTGTAGAACTGACTCATGTCAATAACAAGGTCACGTACCACAGGTAAACCTGGTAATGGGCGAATTACGATTTTACCTTTGCCACCTTTAAGTAGCGTTGATAAAGGCGTGATACACGCTAAACCATTTTTACCATTCATGTTGATACCGTCTGAACCACACACACCTTCACGGCATGAACGACGGAATGATAATGTTGGATCTTGCTCCTTCAATTGCATAAGGGCATCCAATACCATCATATCTTGGCCTTCTTGCGTTTCTAGCGAGAAGTCCTGCATACGTGGTGCATTATCAACATCTGGATTGTAACGATAAACCGAAAATTGTACTTGTGCCATCGTCTCGCTCCTAGTATGTACGTGCTTTAGGTGGGAAAGCTTCACGCAGTTTCGGCGCGTAGTTTACATCACGTTTGCTCATTTCTTCGCTCTTAGGATCGTAGATTGAGTGACATAACCAGTTTTCGTCATCACGATCTGGGAAGTCAAAACGAGAGTGTGCACCACGGCTTTCTGTACGGAAGTTTGCAGCTACTGCTGTTGAGTAAGCTGTTTCCATCAAGTTATCAAGCTCTAGACATTCGATACGCGCAGTGTTGAACTCAGTCGACTTGTCGTCAAGACGAGCGTACTGAAGACGTTCACGAATTTCTTTAAGCTCTTTAAGACCTGTTGCCATTGCATCACCTTCACGGAATACCGAGAAGTTAAGTTGCATACACATTTGAAGGTCTTTCTTGATTTGTACTGGGTCTTCACCTTGGCCAGCTTTAGAGTTTTCCCAACGATTAAAGCGTGCAAGTGATGCTTCAAGGTCTGAATCAGACGCATCTTTACCTGCTTCAACACCGTTAAGGTACTTACCTAAGAAGTTACCAGCTGCGCGGCCGAATACAACTAAGTCAAGTAGTGAGTTACCACCTAGGCGGTTAGCACCGTGTACAGATACACATGCAATCTCACCAACAGCGAATAAACCTTCAACTACTTTCTCTTGGCCGTTTGCATCAATTTGTAATGCTTGACCATTTACGTTAGTTGGAACACCACCCATCATGTAGTGACATGTTGGGATAACTGGAATTGGCTCTTTTGCCGGATCAACGTGTGCGAATGTTTTCGCAAGGTCACATACGCCTGGAAGACGTAAGTTAAGTGTTTCTTCACCTAAGTGGTCAAGCTTAAGCTTGATGTGTGGACCGTAAGGACCATCGCAACCACGACCTTCACGGATCTCAGTCATCATTGAACGAGCAACAACGTCACGAGACGCTAAGTCTTTTGCATTTGGAGCGTAACGTTCCATGAAGCGTTCGCCGTCTTTATTTAGAAGGTAACCACCTTCACCACGACAACCTTCAGTTACAAGTACACCGGCACCGGCGATACCTGTTGGGTGGAACTGCCACATTTCCATATCTTGCATTGCAACGCCAGCGCGTGTAGCCATACCAACACCGTCACCAGTGTTGATGTGTGCATTCGTTGTCGATGCATAGATACGGCCTGCACCACCTGTTGCTAAAACAACAGCTTTTGATTTGAAGTAAACAACTTCACCAGACTCGATGTCGATTGCTGTACAACCAACAACGTGACCGTCGCTGTTTTTAACTAAATCTAGTGCGTACCACTCAGAGAATACGTTAGTTTTGTTTTTAACGTTCTGTTGGTATAAACAGTGTAATAGCGCGTGACCTGTACGGTCAGCTGCTGCTGCAGTACGTGCAGCCTGTTCACCACCAAAGTTTTTCGACTGGCCGCCGAAAGGACGTTGATAAACACGGCCATTTTCAAAACGAGAAAATGGTAAACCCATGTTTTCTAATTCAGTAATAGCTTCTGGGCCTGTTTTACACATATATTCGATAGCGTCTTGGTCACCGATAAAATCGGAACCTTTAACAGTATCGTACATGTGCCATTCCCAGTTATCTTCATGTGAGTTACCCAGCGCAACCGTAATACCACCCTGTGCAGACACAGTGTGAGAACGTGTAGGGAAAACTTTTGAGATAAGTGCACAGGTTTTGCCTGATTCAGTGATAGCTAGTGCTGCGCGCATACCCGCACCACCGGCACCAATCACTACAGCGTCAAATTCACGAACAGAATAATTCACTTAAACACCCCATAAAACGATTAGACCAATTGCTACGTAAGCAACAGCCATAAGGTTTAATACAAAGCCTAAAACAGCACGTAATTTAGCGCATTTAACATAGTCAGTAAGAACTTGCCAAAGGCCGATACGGGTGTGAACCATGATGCAAACTAGGGTAATTAAGGTAAACCCTTTCATTGCTAGGTTAGAGAATAGGCCTTGCCAGGCTTCGAAAGTGACTTCTGGCGTACATAAAAAATAGCCGATAATAAAAATCGCGTAAGCGCTGATTATTAATGCTGTTGCACGTAGTGATACGAAATCTTGTACACCATCACGTTTAAGAGTTGCTTGATTTAAAACCATATCCACACTCCTGCTAGAATTGCAGCTACAACACCTAAAGCTAATGCAACTTTAGCGCTGAAGTTACCTGATTCAAGTTCTTCCCAGTGACCCATGTCCATAATGATATGACGGATACCACCAATTAAGTGATACGCCAATACAGAAATGGTGCCCCATGCTATGAATTTGGCAATGAATCCGCTGAACAGACCCTTGACGAATTCAAAACCTTCTGCAGAAGAAAGAGACTCAGACCAAGCCCAAATGACAAACGTTAAAGCAAAAAATAATGCAACACCGGTGACGCGGTGTAAAATTGATGCTTTAGCCGTTGCCGGCATAGATATAGTTGTTAGATCTAGATTTACAGGTCTTTGCTTTTTCACAGTTACTTGCCCATCTTGCCCTTATCGGGCTCATCTACTTGTTTTTCTAAAACCCATCAAAATGAATTTCGATGGAACTATCTAAGTAAACCGTGTTGATACACAAAAAGTTCACACTTATGCAAAACTCAAATGTAAAAATAAAGTTTACCTACAGACAATACGGTATAAAACCTTGGATAGTATATATAGCCAAAGGTCTTTTTACAATTCTTGTTTAGTAAGAGACGTTTGCGAATTAGCCAATAGTATAATATTTAATCCTGACAGAATATTTATTATCCATTTGTGCATAATGTTTATAAAAATTGACTTTATACCCCTCTTTCACGTTAAAATGAAAAGAATGTGCTTAAACAGATTCAGAACATAACAATCAGAGTTGTTATCTTAATAGGAGATAAATAGATGGCGGATAAGAAAGCCACGGTCCATATTGATGGTCTTGATCCAATCGAACTTCCAATTTACCAAGGCACTGCTGGCCAAGACGTAATCGACGTACGTACGTTAGGTTCACACGGTCACTTCACTTACGACCCAGGTTTCATGTCGACCGGTTCTTGTGAATCTTCAATCACTTACATCGATGGCGGCAAAGGTGTTCTATTACACCGTGGTTACCCAATCGAGCAATTAGCTGATGAATCAAACTACATCGAGCTTTGCTACTTACTATTAAACGGCGAATTACCGACTAAAGAACAATACGAAGCGTTTGCTCAAGAAATCACGCATAACACAATGCTTGATACTAAAATCGCAAACTTCTTCCAAGGTTTCCGCTTTGACGCTCACCCAATGGCAATGCTGTGTGGTGTTGTAGGTGCTCTTTCTTCTTTCTACCACGAAGATTTAGACATCACTGACGCAACACAACGTAAAACAAGCGCAATCAAGCTAGTTGCTAAATTACCAACTATCGCTGCGATGGCTTACAAATACAATGTAGGTCAACCGTTCGTTTACCCACGTAACGACTTAAGCTTCGCTGAAAACTTTTTACACATGATGTTCTCAGTACCAGCTGAAGAATACAAAGTAAGCCCTGTTCTTGCTAAAGCAATGGACAAAATCTTCATGCTTCACGCTGACCATGAGCAAAACGCATCAACGTCAACTGTTCGTCTAGCTGGTTCTTCAGGTGCTAACCCTTACGCGTGTATCGCGGCTGGTATCGCATCTCTATGGGGCCCTGCGCACGGTGGTGCTAACGAAGCATGTCTTAACATGTTAGAAGAAATCGGCTCTGTTGACCGTATCGACGAGTACGTTGCTAAAGCTAAAGATAAGTCTGATCCTTTCCGTCTTATGGGCTTTGGTCACCGTGTATACAAAAACTTCGACCCACGTGCGACAGTAATGCGTCAAACATGTCACGAAGTACTTGCTGAGCTAAACATTCAAGATCCACTTCTTGATATCGCTATGAAGCTTGAGCAAATTGCACTTGAAGACCCATACTTCGTTGAGAAGAAACTTTACCCTAACGTAGATTTCTACTCAGGTATCATCTTAAAAGCAATCGGTATTCCAACAAGCATGTTCACTGTAATCTTTGCAATGTCACGTACTGTTGGTTGGATCTCTCACTGGGATGAGATGCTTTCTCAACCTGGTCACAAGATCAGCCGTCCTCGTCAGTTATACACTGGTGAAACTTCACGCGATTACGTGCCAACAGACAAGCGTTAATACGAATTTGCGTTTAAAAAAGGCCGCTATGCGGCCTTTTTTGTTGCCCTGCACTTGTCTATTTGTGCAAAGTAATTAAAATCGTCGCATTCTTGTAGCTTAAGGCCTTTCATGTTCGATATCACAAAAATACGTGCTGACTTTCCAATACTGAATGAAACAGTCAATGAGCAGCCTTTGGTGTATTTAGACTCAGCAGCGACCTCTCAAAAGCCCCAGGCAGTTATTAATGCTCTTAGCCGTTTTTATAGCCACGAGAACGCCAATGTGCACCGCGGCCGCCATACACTCAGTGAAAACGCGACACGCCAATATGAGCATACACGAACGCTACTTGCAGATTATTTTTCTGTAAAAAATAATGAGATAGTGTGGACCAAAGGGGCAACCGAATCGATTAATTTAATCGCAAATGGTCTGGCTTCGAGGCTTAATCCTGGCGATAAAATTGCCCTATCTGCTATTGAACACCACGCCAACATAGTCCCTTGGCAACAGCTAGCTCAGCGTACCGGTGCAGAAGTCATTATTTTGCCGATAGAAAATGATTTAACTATTAATAGCGTGCACTGTAGTGAATTTATCAAGCAACAAAAGCCTAAAATAGTAGCTATTACCCATGCATCAAATACCCTTGGGAATATTACTGATTTAGCGCCAATCATTAGCGCATGTAAAGCCATTAATGCTATTTCGGTTATTGATGGTGCGCAGGCAGCGATGCATTTACGCCCTAATTTACAAGAAATTTCCTGTGATTTTTACGTGTTTTCTGCCCATAAAATGCTCGGGCCGACAGGTTTAGGAGGCCTATATGGCCGATTTGAGCTGTTAAATTCGCTCGATGTATATCAAACCGGTGGCGAAATGATCGAAACAGTGAACCTAACACACAGCACTTTTCGTGATGCGCCGGGTAAATTTGAAGCAGGAACACCCAATATTGCAGGTGTCATTGCCTTTACTGAGGCAATAAATTATTTAACATCGTTAGATTTTCAGCAAATGCGTCAACATGAGCATACAGTTTTTGACTATGCGATAAAACAATTATCAGCTATCGATGGTATTAATATCTATTCAAACCAAATACATAACATTGGTAACATTAGTTTTAATTACCGCGATGAACATCCGTTTGATTTAGCCACCCTACTGGATGGATTTGGTGTTGCCGTGCGTAGTGGCCATCATTGTACGCAACCTATTATGAGCCATTTAGGCATACCAGGTACTGTAAGAGCAAGTTTTGCGTTATATAACACTAAAGCTGATGTCGATGCCTTTATCAGTGCCGTTAAAAGTAGTATCGAGTTATTAGATTAATTTTGGATAAGTTATGAATTCAGCGTTTGAAGCCGTTAGTAAAAACATTGAAACAGCTGCTGGCTGGCAGCAAAAATATCGTCAAATAATGCTTTTAGGTAAGCAATTACCTGTTATGCCTGAAGTGCTCAAAGTAGATGATGCCCTAGTTAAAGGCTGTGAAAGTAAAGTGTGGCTATATATCGACTTTGATCATACTGAAAACAGCCTGGTTTTAGCGGGCGATTCAGATACTCGCATCGTTAAAGGGCTATTGGCTTTAATTTTAGCCTTATACAATGGTCTAACACCGGAGCAAGCAACGCAAATTAATGCCTATGATGAATTTGAACGACTCGGTCTAATTAGCCATTTGAGCCCTTCTCGTGGGAATGGTATTAAAGCCATGGTTGATAAAATTCAAACCATGGCTGAACAAAAACAATAAGTTTTATAAACTACACTGTTTTTTATCGAGGTATTTTCTAATCGCTTTGGCTGCAACAAAAAAGCCAAAGCTGCCTGTTACCATGGTTGCAGAGCCAAAACCATTATTACAGTCCATATTCATTGAACCATCTGCACCTTGTTTTGCTTGGCAAACCTCACCTTCGGAGGTTGGATATACAAGCTGCTCTGTAGAATAAACACAATCGACGTTAAATTTTCGCTTTGGATTGCTACTAAAGTTGTACTGTTTTCGCAAAATATAACGTACTTTTGCAAGCAATGGATCATGAGTTGTCTTTGCAACGTCACCAAAACTGATTTGACTAGGGTCCGTTTGCCCGCCTGCTCCTCCGGTGGTAATAACCGGTAGTTTTATGCGTTTACAGTGAGCAATAAGCGCTGCTTTTTCTTTTACAGCATCAATACAATCAATTACATAGTCAAAACCTTTAATATGCTCACGAATGTTATCTAGCGTAATGAAATCGTCAATAACATTAATTTTGATATCTGGGTTTATCAACTCACAACGTGTTTTCATCGCTCCTACTTTTGCTTCGCCTACGGTGCCAGTTAAAGCATGAATTTGACGATTAACATTGGTTGCACAAATATCATCTAAATCAATGAGGGTTAATTGCCCTACACCCGTTCGAGCCAATGCTTCAGCAGCCCAACTACCTACGCCACCAATACCAATGACACAAAAATGTGCTTGTTGTAACCAATCAAATTGTTGATGACCATATAAACGTTTAATGCCACCAAAACGGATGTCTTGTGTTGTTTCTTTCATTTACCAATCCAACGTCCAAGGAGCTGTCCACTCTTTGAATTCGTCTGAGTTAAAAACTTCATTAAGATGAGCACCTAAAGTGTAATCGCATCGATATTCTTTAAGCTGCCCTTTATAGCTAAATTGTAGTGCATAGGCATGCAAGTTTGTGCGCTCGTCTTCACTACCCGCATAGGTACTATCACCTAGAATTGGCGCACCTAAGCTTTTCATTGCGACTCTAAGCTGATGTGTTTTACCAGAGAATGGCTTTAACAAGTATGCACGAAGCCCTGGTCGAATACTTTTTGAATAAAAGCGTGTGATAGCAGGATTCGTTTGGCTCTTTAACAGCTTAAATGCACCACGACGACTTTTTTGCATATCCCCTTTTATCCAACCTTGCTTTTTCTTAGGCTTAGCATCACTAACGGCCAGATAAAACTTATTTATTTTATGATCAGAAAATAGCGAAGTGAATTCGGCTGCAGCTTCTTTGTTACGGGCTAATATAATTAAACCTGATGTCACTTTATCTAGCCGATGAACCGGATAGAGCTTCTCATTAACAAGCTCTTCAGCAAGTACGACAAAACCAGCACATTGTTCACTATGAAAGCTCACACCTGCTGGTTTATAAAAAACAAAGAAGTCATCTTCAATGGCATGAAGATGAACATTGTTTACATCATGCATTTTTTAGTTGCCAAGCACTGCAATAACGCGCGCTAAATCTTCAGGAGTATCTACGCCTGCTTGCGGTGCACACAGAGCTTTTGCGATTTTAATTTTGTGACCATGATAAAGTACACGAAGCTGCTCTAATGACTCTAAAAGCTCTAATCGAGATTCTGGTAATTCGATGTAGTCTTTAATGAAGCCTGCACGATAAGCATAAATACCAATATGGCGCGCAAAATCAGCAAGATTTAGCTTATCTTTGTCATCATTCATCATCGCATCACGATGATAAGGGATTGGCGAGCGCGAAAAATACAGTGCGTTGTTGTCTGCATCGTTAATGACTTTCACGCAATTGGGATTAAATATATCGTCAATCTCATCAATGCTGGTGCTCAAAGTCGCCATTGGCGCATCAGAATCAGCAAGTAGCATGGCAACTTGAGATACATTTTCGCTTGCCAATAAAGGCTCATCACCTTGCACGTTGACAACAATAGTGTCACTTTCGAGTTTTAACTGTTCAACAACCTCAGCTAAACGTTCTGTGCCTGATTGGTGATCTTCTCGTGTCATCAATACATTATCAGTAAACTTCTTTACTGCATCAAACACTGTTTGATGATCAGTCGCTACATAAACTTGTGATGCACCTGAAGCAACCGCTTTTTCATAAACATGTTGGATCATTGGTTTACCACAAATATCAGCAAGTGGTTTACCTGGTAAACGCGTCGATGCGTAGCGAGCTGGGATAACGACTACGAATTCCACTTATCAACCTCTTCTTGGCTTAATTCACGGGCTTCATTTTCTAAAAGCACCGGGATATCGTCTTTGATTGGGTACGCTAATTTCGCAGCAGTACTGATAAGCTCTTGATTCTCTTTATCAAGACGTAATTTACCTTTACACACTGGGCAAGCGATAATTTCAAGTAATTTTGTATCAAAGGCCATTGAGGATCCCTTTTTGTTTTAATAATAAATTAAGTTTTTCGATAACTGCTGCTGTTGGCTTTGCATCAACAGGTAAATAATACCAATTTGGTTTAGCAAAACTAAAGCATTTAACTGCATCTTTTTCTGTCATAAATACAGCGTCATCTGCAAAATCGCTAAAGTCATTTGCTTGGTAGGCATAATGATCACGAAAATGATGAGTCGATAGTAAGTTAATGCCTTGCTGCTCAAGACTTATTTCAAAGCGTTTGGGGTTACCAATAGCACTGACCGCATGGCCTTTATCTTGAACTGAATTGGCAAGTTCTGAATTACTTACGGTCCGAAATGGGCTTGATGCTAAATCATAGCGGCTTTGAGCGTTGCCACCATTTTCTATGACTAAATCAACCGATTTTAAGCGCGCTTTGGTTTCACGAAGTGGACCAGCAGGCATTAATAAACCGTTACCAAATTGGCGTTCACTATCAACAATACAGCACTCGATATCACGCGCCATTTTATAATGCTGCATGCCATCATCAGAAATAATGACATCGATATCATGTTGCTCTAACTTTTTTATACTAGCTTGTCGGTCAGGGCCAACCATTACAACACAACCTAGGCGGCGTTTAATAAGTACAGGTTCGTCACCTGCTTGCGTTGTCGTCGTTTGTTCTGTCACTAACAGTGGATACGAATCAGACTGACCACCGTAGCCACGACTGATCACAGCCACTTTTAAACCTTGCTGCTGTAAGTACTCAGCAAGCCAAATTACAAAGGGCGTTTTGCCGTTTCCACCCACACTAATGTTACCAACAACAATGACAGGAAGATGCGCTTTAAATGCTTTTAATATATTAAGCTTATAAAACAAAGCACGAAGCGTTGAGATTAGCCAAAAAAGCACACTGAAAGGTAACAGCAGAACGCTGAGTAAGCCTGGTTTTTTATACCAGCTTTTTTCAATAACACTCACTACTGCTCACCAAATTGCATCTTACATAACGCACTATAGGTACCGTCTTTTTCAAGAAGCTCGCTATGTGTGCCCTTTTCGATAACTTGACCATGGTCGATGACATAAATGCAATCACTGTTTTCTATTGTTGATAAACGGTGTGCTATCACAATCGATGTTTTTTCTTTCATTAAGCTATCAAGTGCTTGCTGGATAAGTTTTTCAGATTCAGTATCAAGCGCAGATGTCGCCTCATCAAGAATCAAAATAGGGGCATCTTTTAATATTGCACGTGCTATGGCTATTCGCTGACGCTGGCCGCCTGACAACATAACGCCGTTTTCACCCACCATGGTATCTAACCCTTCTGGTAAGTCTTTAACAAACTCCCAAACATGGGCTTGCTTGGCAACCGCCATTAACTCCTCGCTTGTTAATTCGCGGTCAAGGCCATAGCAAATATTATTCGTGATGGTGTCGTTAAATAAAACCACTTGCTGTGAAACCAGTGCAAATTGCTTACGTAAGTCTGTCAGTTTGTAATCAGCGATGTTGACGCCATCAAGCAAAATTTCACTGTCACCTTCAAGCTCATAATAACGCGGCAATAAATTTGAGATGGTCGATTTACCTGAGCCAGAACGGCCAACCAATGCGATGCTTTCGCCGGCATTAATCGAAAGTGATAAATTCTTTAATACAGGCTCATCTTTCGTTGGGTATTTAAAGGTCACATTGTTTACTTCAATTTTCCCAGTTACTTTATCAACGCTGTAAGTGCCAGTGTCTTTTTCTACTTCTTCATCAAGTACTAAAAAGATACTTTGCGCTGCCGAAATACCACGTTGTAAATCACTATTAACGTTAGAAAGTTGCTTCAGTGGCCGTAATAACATCATCATTGATGAAATAAGTAATACGAAGTCACCTGAACTGATGGTATCAATCATCGACGGCATAGAAACAACCCATAAAATCACGGCCATCGCGCTTGCTGCCAAAATTTGGATAACAGAAACGCTTAACGCTTTAGTTGCATCCATTTTAATGCGCTGCTGACGATTATGATTATTAATAGTCGAGAATTGCGATATCTCTTGCTGTTGACCACCAAAGCCATGTATCACTTTATGACCAGATAGCATTTGCTCTGAGCTGCGAGTTACTTGGCCCATAGCAGATTGGATTTTTTTCGAAATCATACGAAAGCGTTTCGATACAAAGGCAACGATCACGGCCACAAGCGGAATAATAACTAAAAATATTAGTGATAGCTTCCAGCTGGTATAAAACATATTAAAAAGTAAGAAAACAACAAACGCCCCTTCTCTAACAACAATTAACAGGGCTTTGGTAATGGCTTGTTGAACCTGCTCAGTATCAAAGGTGATTTTAGAGATTAAATCGCCATTTGAATTTTTATCATGAAAAGACACCGGCAGGTGTAAAATATGTTCGAATAATTGTTGGCGCAACGTTCTTACAACTTGAGAGCCAACATAACTTAAACAGTACGACGACATATAGTTAAACATGCCACGACCTAATACCAATGCAATCACAACAAATGGTGCATAAGTTAAAACATCAGTGTTACGATCATTTAAACCTTCATCAATGAAGGGCTTCATTAAATTGATAAACAATGCATCCATGGCTGAATAGCCAATCATGCCTACAATGGCGAAAAACGCGATTAACTTATAATCACCCACATAACTGATTAATCGCTTATAGATTTGGGATGTAGTTTGATCCATAACACTCTCTTATTCATAGACTTCGACTATTGTAGCCTTTAGGGGGTAAAAACAAAACGTCAATCTTGTTCGAACCAATAACTTTCCTGCTCTCGCGCAAATTCTAAGCGATATTTATCTTCGTAAAATTTTATGCGTATATGGCCATACTTTGCCGTCGATAACTGCTGTATATGGTGTTGGTTATAACGATTTACAACCTCTGGGTGAGGAAAGTGCCATTGCCCTTGGTAAGCAGATGAATGGATAACTACTTCAGGATTTACTGCATCTATAAATTCATAACTGGAAGAGGTATTACTGCCATGATGGGGGCTTATTAAAATAGTCGCTCGTAAATCCACCTCCTCTTCAATAAGTTTAGCTTCTGCCGCTGCTGATATATCTCCAGTTAGTAAAAGTGAATAATTAAAACCTGTTACTTTTAATAAGCAAGACTGGTCATTGCGACTCGCTTTTTCTACCTTTGCTGTAAAACTTCTGATATTGAGCTCAGCAAGTTTGAGGTTGGTTGTTTTGCACTTATTTAACAGTCCCTGAGGATGAAAAGTAGCTAAAGTGTGTTGATAGCCAGCCACTTTCCAACTTGCTAAACCACCAGAGTGGTCGTTATCTAAGTGGCTTACTATGGTGGCAATCACAGATAGCTGCTGTTTATTGATGTTGTTAAGTAATACGCGGTGTACATAATCATAACGGCCAAAATACTGTGGGCCTAAATCATAAATTATCGCTTTATTTTTGCTGCTTACCATCACCATTAAGCCATGCCCGACATCAAACACATCCATCCGAAAATTAGCTTCTGGCTGTAATTCACTATCAACGGCATATATACAAACAGGAATTAAACACACATATTTATTAGGGCTAAAGTACAACAGCAGAAGTGTTATGTAACTGATGATCAATAATGAGAAATTAAACTCATTGAACGACAACCAACGCCAGTCATTAGGGATAGAAAGCAATAGTTGATAACTAAAATACAGGGCACTGTCGATCAGTGATAACAGACCTGAAATATCCAGTAGGCTAGAAATCAGACTATAAAAAATCAACAAAGGCAATAACAGCACACCAACCAAGGGCACAGCAATAAGGTTAATCAATAAACCTATCACGCTAGTACCTGAAAAGTAATATAAGGATAGCGGTAGTAAACCAACAAATAAAGCGCATTGAACTTGCAGTAGCTGTACAAATCGCTTTAAAAAACTAAGTGACAAATTAATTGTTTTTTTAGTCAGTAGAAAGATGATCGTAACGGCCAAAAAACTGAAATAGAGCCCAGGATTCAACAGCGTAAATGGGTCTATAAACAACACCACACTCAAGGCGTACAAAATTGAACGCCAACGCACTGGGTTTTTTCCTAAGTTATAGATTACAAGGTAGCAGCCTAACATTAGCAGCGCCCGGCTTGCAGAAACTATAAAATCACTTAAGTAAACATAAACGAGCGAGCAACTGAACCCTATTACAACAAATAGCTTATTTAATTGAATTGATTGGCTTACACGAAAGTGACTCACTCTTAACAGCCACTTACTACTATAAAAACCGACTGCGAAGATAAGTCCGATATGAAGACCCGAAATAGCAAGTAGATGAGACAATCCTAATTCACGCAAGTGCTTTTTATCTTCATAACCTATTTTACTTTTATCACCGGTTAAAAGTGCATAATAAAGCCATTGTAATCGTGTGTTTGCCGTAATTTTATCAATATAAGTGCGGTAACTCACACGCAGGGAGTCATATTGATGATGATTTAAATAGCTTATCTCTCCTACGCTTCGGCCTTTATAAAATACTCGCTCAAGTAATGCTTGCCGTTCTCTATTAAAACTGTAGAAATTTTTTACTGACCGATAAGGTTTAAGTTTGAGTACTGCGCTTAATTCATCTCCACTAGTAACAGGTTTATCTGAAGTAATGCTGAGCATTGCATTAGGAGCAGGTCGGATGCTTGTAGGGCAAGATTCAATATGTTTCAGACTTGCTTTAATGTAGTAAGGGCTTTGTTCACTGTATGTTTCAACTACCTCAAATCGAACTAATCGGCTTTGTTGATAATCGATTTCGCAGTCAGAGATTGAGTAAAAGATGAAGTAATGAAAAATCACTACCAAAATAGCGCAAATAAACCCTGACAATAGAGTTAAAAAAGGCTTAAAATAGGCACCTGCTAGCAATACAGCAAAACTCATTATATAAAACGCCGCAGTGTCAAATGTATATAGGGTGAAAAAACAGCCTATGACAAAGCCGCTGCATAACCAAATAGATGTAAATGGTTGCTTTAAATGGCTAAGAAAACGATCCAACGCTTTTTACCTGATCATAACAAGGTAAAAGAACACAAGTATTTAAGAATTTTTGGTCGTTTATTGCATGATGCCAATTTATGGCACTTAAATAGACGCTCAGCACGCGGTGCATTTGCTGTTGGTTTATTTTTTGCGTTCATCCCTGTTCCTTTTCAAATGGTTCTTGCAGCCGCCCTGGCTATTCCATTTCGAGTAAATTTACCGATTTCTGTTGCAACCGTGTGGATCACGAACCCACTAACCATGCCTCCTATTTTCTATTGTTCATATATTGTAGGCACAATTGCCCTTGCTCAGCCACAACAGCACTTCCAATTTGAACCAAGCTGGCAATGGTTTATAGATAGCCTTACAACAATTGGCCCAGCCTTTTTAGTTGGCTCACTTATTTGTGCTACTGCTGCTGCTATCATCGGTTATTTTGCTACCGACATGCTTTGGAAACGCTCAGTCCGAAAAGCATGGATACATCGCCATAAAAAATAACTGATTTCAGTATAGACAAAAAACCCAGCTTAAAGCTGGGTTTTTTAATATTGATTAGTAAGTCTCGATTACGAAACGATTACTTTTTAAAGAAGCGACGTGCAGCTGCAAATGGTAATAGCAATAAAGCATACCATGGGAAGCTTGCTGATTGACGCTCGTATTGTTCAATCTCTTCTGCAGGACATTCCTCAACACTGCCATCAATTGGTGTTAACTTAACAGCAACAGCAATACTTTCATATTCGATATTGCCATCAACATCAACTACAACATTACCGAATGAATCTGTCTTTTCAACAGTTTTAGTCGCAACACCAAAGATTTCATTATTGTTGTTAATTGATTTCGCTTCAGCAACCGTATATTTAAAGCGAGTCTCACCATCTTCTTCATAACAAGGTAACAAGTCATTGAGATTAACTATAGAATCATCACCCACCGTATAAATAAAGCCTTCTCTACGACGAGTAGTGGTGTTATAGATATCTGTTTCACCTTCACCAACAATAATACCGTTATCATTAATATCGTTTGCAACTGAGCTAGAACTAGAGAAATAATCAGATGGGAAAACTACACTATCGCTTTTTTTATCATAATAAAAAAACTTAGTGCGTGTTGCTGTGTCAATTCTTTTAGCAGCATAACCAACAATAATATCATTATTATTTACAGCTAAAGCTTGTCCCGAAGTCCAATCATCGTCTTGGTCTATAAACTGTTTTACTTCACCATTTTCAAAGATAACTGGCATTGTAATTCTAGTATCGGTGTCTTTGTAACGAACATCTGATGTACCCACAATTAAACCTGAGTCGTTCAGAGTTATTGCGTTGCTACGAAAAGCGAAATCTTCATCATCTTCTGGTGTTAAACCTAAACCATACAATTCTGTATTAGTGATGTTTAAAGAGCTATCTAACGTCCACTTAACAGCACGCTTGTTAAAAATACCCGCCGTATAGCTTCGATTGTATGTTTCGACACAGTCTGAGACTGGTTCATCTTCACCATCACAGTTATCAGTAATATCATCGAGAGGATCAACTGCGATATCAATTGAAACACTACCTACAACCTCATAGCCGTTAGTTGTTTTGATAATATCATTTGCTGTACTAATACCGCCGTACTCGTCGAACTCTGGTGCAAGTTCAACTTTTACACCGTCTTCTGTAATTACAATAGCACGACTAATAAAATCTCTTAAGAAATGTGTTTCCTCTTCATCTTCATCAGTTTGTGTAAACGATGTTTTTTCATATGGGGCACTCCCCCAACCAACCATAACACCATCATCACTAACTGCATTTAGGATGTTCGTAGTTGAACGCGTTAAGCCATCATAATCTAGTGATTGCTCATCGAATAATACCTGTTCCGAAACACCCTCGGAGCCGTATATCGTCGCAGCTACACTTGATAGTTTCTGATACTCTGAATTAGTTAAACGGTTAGATTGAGTGTCTGTAATAAAATCAATCATAAACTGATGGGCATCAGCATTGGTATTCACTGCATCATTATTTTCAATATCATCTAATGTAAAAGTAATCTCTTTGTCTATTGATTCAAAATATGATTCACGAGCATCATAGGCATTTTTGATAGCAGAGTCTGTAAAATCAATATATGAGATATCAATTGGTAACCTATAAAGAGAATTGGCTATACCTATAATATGACCATTCTCACTGACATCTGTTACGTAATTATGTTTTGCTCCGTCTAGCCCACCTAATTCTTCTAATTTATAGGTTGCGCTCATCGCTGAGGTACTTAGGGTGGCTAAAATACTGGCAGCGAGTAATTTGTATTTCATTTTAATCCTTACTACTGATTCTTTAAATCTTCGAGTTCTTCCCAGCGCTCAAAAGCGACTTCAAGCTCAGACTCTAACTCGGCTAAATGGTTCAATGCTTCTGTTGTAATTGCAGCATCTTGCTTAAAAAAGTCAGGGTCATTAACCACAACTTGCTGAGCGTCTAACGCTTTTTCAAGTTGTTCCACTTTACTGGGTAATTCTTCTAATTCAAGTTTTAATTTGTAAGAGAGTTTATTACTTTTCTTTGGTGTTTTATCTTGGCTAACAACGGCCGGCTTTTCTTGCTTAATTTGTTGCTGTTGTTGTTTTTCTTGCTCAGCTAAATGAGCGGCATAGGCTTCATAGTCGCTATAACCACCAACAATGTCGGTTATCTTGCCGTTACCTTCAAATGCCCATACAGAATTACAGGTATTATCAATAAATTCACGGTCATGGCTTACAATCAGCACGGTGCCCTGATATTGGTTGATGATCTCTTCTAAGAGCTCTAAAGTTTCAATATCGAGGTCATTGGTTGGCTCATCGAGAACAATAATGTTAGATGGCTTTAAAAATAACTTTGCTAATAATAAGCGGTTTTTCTCACCACCTGAAAGTGCTTTTACTGGCGTACGCGCTCTTGCCGGTGGAAATAAGAAGTCTTGTAAGTAACCAAGCACATGACGTGAGCGCCCGCCCATCATCACTTCTTGCTTACCTTCAGCTACGTTATCTTGTACTGTGGCTTCTTCATCAAGCTTTTGACGATACTGATCAAAATAAGCAAACTCTAAATTAACACCTTGCTTAACACTGCCGCTATCTGGTGTTAAGTCACCAAATAAAATTTTAAGCAGTGTTGTTTTGCCAATACCATTGGGTCCGACAAGGCCAACACGATCGCCACGCATAACAAGGGTCGAGAAATCCTTCGCGATCACTTTATCTTTAAATGCATGACAGATGTTTTTCGCTTCGAATACTAATTTACCTGAACGCTCCGCTGTTTCAATATTGAAATCGGTTTTACCGACCTGATCAACACGCTGCTTACGCTCTTTACGTAACTCTTTTAAAGCGCGCACACGGCCTTCATTACGCGTTCTACGTGCTTTAATACCTTGGCGGATCCACGCTTCTTCTTCTGCTAAGCGTTTATCAAATAGTGCGTTTTGTGTTTCTTCTACTTTTAAATCATGCGCTTTTTGCTCAAGGTACGTCGCGTAATCGCCAGGGTACGAAACCAGCTTACCACGGTCTAAGTCAAGAATACGGGTTGCAACTGCTCGAATGAATGCACGGTCGTGAGAAATAAAAACGATACCGCCTTTAAACTCTTTTAAAAACTGCTCAAGCCAAATAACACTACTCATATCTAAGTGGTTGGTAGGCTCATCAAGTAGCAGTAAATCGGGTTCACTAACCAAGGCTCGTGCAAGGGCAACTTTACGTAGCCAACCACCCGATAATGATTCAAGCTTGGCTTCTGGATCTAGCTCTAAGCGAGATAAAACGAGCTGAATACGGGTATCAAAACGCCAGCCATCAACGGTTTCTAATTGATTAGATAAACGCTCTAATTTGTTAAGCAATTTATCGTTATAGTCAGTTTGCATTTGATTACTAACTTGGTGATATTCTATCAGTAAGTTAGCGATGTCAGGCATACCCTGCGCTACATAATCAAATACTGAGCCTTCCGCCCCTTTTGGTGGATCTTGCTCTAAACGTGAAATGCGAATACCGCCTAATTGGTTGATTTCGCCATCATCCAATGTCACTTGGCCATCAAGCACTTTTAGTAGTGTTGATTTACCTGCACCGTTTCGACCAACGATACAAACACGCTCACCTGACTCAATAACGGCATCAGCATCATCTAGTAGCGGATGCGTACCATAAGCAAGTTGAGCTTTGGCTATTCTGATTAAATCCATCGTGATTACTACTCTTATTCTTTATTATCAGCAATAAATTGCGCTAATTGCTCAGCATCAAAAGGCCAAAATAATTTCTCGCCTTGATGAGATTCCACAACCGGAATACTGGTTTGGTAAAGTTCAATCAGCTGTTCACTGTCCATAATGTCTTTTGCTACAAACGAAGCGTTTGCAGCAATTAATAATTCATCGGCCATTTCACACAGATGACAGCCATCAGTGTGGTACAGGGTAAAATTAGCCATGAGTAATAAGCCAGCTATTATGAATTTGCTTATTACGTTTAAAGTCTGGTGATAAAGTCTTGTCAGAAATGTTTTCTGCTTTTAAACCCAGCCCCATTAGCCCTACTTCATCCATGTTAAAGCCACGCTTATTGTTTGAGAATATAAGCGTACCGTTCGGGCTTAAAATCTTCTTAACCCAGGTAAGAAGTTTGATGTGGTCGCGCTGAACATCAAACGCATCTTTCATACGTTTTGAGTTTGAGAACGTCGGTGGATCTAAGAAAATTAAATCATATTGGCCTTGTGCATACTCAAGCCACTTCAAGCAGTCTGCTTGCTCAAAACGATAACGTGTATTGCTAATGTCGTTAAGGGCAAAGTTTTCTTGTGCCCATTTTAAGTAGGTTTTTGACATATCAACCGTGGTAATCGCTTTGGCACCACCCACGGCAGCATGCACAGATGCGCTGCCCGTATAAGCAAATAAGTTTAAGAAGCGTTTGCCCTGTGCGTTTTGTTGAATATAACGACGAGCTAAACGGTGATCTAAGAACAAACCAGTGTCTAGATAATCAAATAGATTAACTTTGAATTTAGCGCCAAACTCTTCAACGACTTGCGTACGATTTTGTTTTGCTACCTTGGTATATTGTTCTTCACCTTTTTGTTTTTTACGCACTTTAACCGCAATGTTTTCTGGTGCGATATTTAACTGCTCTGCAGTCAGGCTGATCACATCTTGCAAACGTTTTTGAGCCGTATTATCGTCGATTTCTTTCGGTGCAGCATATTCAAAAATAACCGCAGAATCATCGTACACATCAACAGCTACGTTATATTCTGGAATATCCGCATCATAAACACGGTAGCAGCTCACTTCATTTTGCTTTAACCAGTTCTTTAAATTTTGCTTATTTTTCTTTAAACGGTTTGCAAAGGCGGTTGAACCTTCAAAGTTAAGAGCTGGCTTATCTTCTTTGCTAAGTTCTACTTGTTTATCGTCTAGTTGGTAAAGATTTAATACAACATCTAACGGGCCATTTTTAAACTTATAGCGTTTTAACTTAACTAACTTTAATAACTTAAATAAGCTTTCGTCAGTGCCAAGTAAAGCAAGTTTCCAATGATTAAAGTGCTTTTTGAAGCCAACACCTAAGCTACGGTGTAAGTTAACCAGCTCAGCCATTGAGCCTAAACGTTCACCATAAGGTAAGTTTGAAATCACCACACCAGGTAGTTTCGCAACGGAGGTTAACTTAGTGGCATCGCTTTGTTTAAACTTAATCACATTAGCAAGGTCTGCACGCTCTGCGTTTTCTTGCGCTTTTGCAATCACACTTCCGTCAATATCATGGCCAATAAGCCAAAGTTTAGGATCTGTAATTTGTGCAGTTAGTTCTGCTTTTAATTCTTTGTACTTTTGAATACGGAAACTAGGCAGGCGCTCAAAGGCAAAACCTTCACGGAATAAGCCCGGTGCTTCATTGCGAGCCATGCTTGCGGCTTCAATTAAAATGGTACCCGAACCACAACATGGATCGAATAAAGGTTGTTGCACCTTTTCAAGCCAACCACTTCTTTTTACAAGAGCTGCAGCTAAATGCTCCTTAATCGGCGCTTTACCTTGATCTTGACGATAACCACGCTCAGATAAACGCGGGCCAGAATAATCGATATAAAGCGCAACACCTTGACGGTTCAATCTTGCTACAACTCGAACGTTGGCATTGTATTTATCAACATCTGGACGTTGTTCGAACAAATCAGCGAAGTAATCAACAATCGCATCTTTTACAACTAGACCTGAAAATTGCGTATTTTTTAAGTCGTTATTTGTACCACTAAAATCAACAGCAAAGGTTTGTTTAGGGCCAAACCACTCCTGCCAAGGCTGCAAGCGTGCGAATTGATAAAGGCTGTCTTTGTCTTTTACGCCTTCTTTTTCTTCTATCAGCATCATGATACGAGTCGCAAAACGGCTCGATAAACAAATCTTTTGTGCTAACAAGCTATCTGCTTCAAAACGTACAGAGCCCACGGTTTGTTTTGAGACTTCGGCACCGAGTGCTGTAAGCTCATCAACAAGTAAATTTTCTATTCCGATAGAAGTAAGTGCGATAAATTGCAAAGTAAAAACCCTTAAATGCTAATTGCGCAGGATTATAGCATAGCTTGGCGAACAAAAACGCCAACATTTGCAGGGATAGTAGGGCGTGTTGACTTTTTTTGATTAATTTTGCAGCAGTGTGTTTGGTATTTTGGCAAGGCAGAGCCTATGTAGTGTGATTGTTTCCCATAAATAGGCGATAACGCAGCATAAATGCCAAACACGCGCTGCCCTTCGGGTTCTTCCTAGGGCCGATTAACTCTTTGTTACCTACATGGATGTAGGTAAGGGGCGTGAGCATGACGCGGTAGCTTTGCTCGGTTTTTACTTAGCCCACTAGGTCACAAATCTCGCGCCGCGATTAAATCGCCCCTAGAGTGAACAAATTTTAATTCACAAAGGTCAACACGCCCTAGGCTGATTTGAACTGTTTTTGTTGAATATAAACAGGATGGATACGGTTATTTAAAACCTTAATAGCTTCAAACTGTTCAAGAGAAAGGTTTTCATCTAGTTGAAAGTGTTGGCTTAAGTTAATACATACCGAGGCTTCGCTTGAGTGGTCAACAATTAAAAACTCACCTTCTTGTGCCTGCGAGCACAATTTAACCACTGCTTCAACACTTGGCTGGCTGCCATGATACTCATGAAAGAACCAACTTTTTGCAAGTACAGGCTTTAAATGAAATTTGACCGCAGTGGCATTTAGCGCGATTTGGCAAAGCTGTGCAGGGTTCCACAGTGAGAATGTTTCGAGGTATTGATAAACTTGCTGATAAAATGCAGCATCTTCAAGGCTAAAGTTTGGCTCTTGTAAAACAGCATCAGTAAGTTGGCGAAGTTTGTAAGGCGTGCACAGTTGCATATCTTGGTCAAGGTCAACCAAAAGACGATTATTTTTCGCACAAGCAAGCCATTTCCATTGCTTAGATGCTTGTAACATGTCTCCTCCCTAACGAATAAATACTGTGCGCTTAATCATAAATTATAACTAAAGCAGACCATTAATAAAATGATTTCTTAGAACATTTTATTAATGATCAATTGCTTAGATAACTGATCCTTATAAGCTATTTAGGATCGTTTTTACCAATTCTGGGCCTTTATAAATGAATCCAGTGTAAACTTGTACAAGGTCTGCACCAGCTGCAAATTTCTCTTTTGCAGAATCCGCATCATCAATACCACCCACACCAATGATAGGTAGTTTACCTTCGGTTAAACGCTTAAGCTCACTAACCACGTGGGTTGAACGCTGACGAACTGGTTGGCCAGATAAACCGCCCGCTTCGTTTGCGTATTGTTGACCTTGTACCATCGCGCGCTCAAGCGTGGTATTTGTAGCAATAACACCATCGATCTTATTGTTGATCAATGACTCACTAACTTGGCCAATTTGAACTTCATCAAGATCAGGGGCGATCTTAACTAGCATAGGCACTTGTTTGTTATGTTTAGCAGCTAGATCAAGTTGTTCATTCTTTAAGCTTTGCAATAAGTCATCAAGCGCTTCACCATATTGTAAGTCACGAAGACCTGGGGTATTCGGTGAAGAAATATTTACTGTGATATACGATGCATGCTCAAATACTTTACGCATACAGTGAATGTAATCATCTTTACCCTGCTCGTTAGGTGTATCTTTATTTTTACCAATATTAATACCTAGAATACCGTCGTATTTCGCTGCTTTAACATTGTTAACTAGGTTATCAACGCCCTTATTGTTAAAGCCCATGCGGTTAATAATCGCATTTGATTCAGGTAAGCGGAAAATACGTGGCTTGTCATTACCCGCTTGAGCACGTGGTGTAACAGTACCTACTTCAACAAAACCAAAACCCATTTGCGAAAATGCATCAATACACTCGGCATTTTTATCTAAGCCTGCCGCTAAACCTACTGGGTTTTTAAACTCTAAACCTAAAAAGTTAACGGGTTTATTAGGGACAGATTGAGACCACGCAGCACTCAATGGCGTATGAGCAAATCGGCGTAAATTATTAAGTGCAAATTCATGAGCCCACTCCGCATCACGGGTAAACATAAAACGGCGAGCTAGATCATAAAACATGGTTTGTTCCTTAGGTAAAAATAAACAAGGTAGCCGTTTATAAACGGACCATTGCAAATTAAGGGCAAAAAAATACCCCAGCGAGCTGGGGTATGTATTTTAACGACTTTTCACTTATTTGGAAGTGTCACAGTTGTGGCTTAACAACATTAGTTCACGAAGTGCCACTGAGAATTTCGCAAAATCATGGCTTTGCGATGTTTTGAACTCAGATAGCATCTGCTTCCAACGTTGTAATAGTAGATCTTGGTTATCCATCCACTCATCAATTTGTGCATCAATGTCTTTGCTGTCTGCAGCAAAGCTATTAAGTACCACAGCTGATAATGTGCGTTGTTGCCAATCCAACTCTTCACGGTATGAAGCACGAGCAAGTGCTTGCCAGTGGTTCGCAACAGGTTGGTTGGTGATTTGGTCAAGGAACCAATGTAAGCCCATACGCGCACCAAGCTTGAAGTAGGTGTTAGAAACCATATCAATACTACGCTCTGAATTATCTGCGATTTCAGCTAAGTCCATTACAGAGAATAAGCTTGATAGTGACACAATACGTGTTGCAAGTGCTTTTGGTACATTGCTGTCAATTAGTTTCTCTGCCGCTTTAACTAGGCGATCGCTTTCTTTTTCAACCATGTAGCTGTTTAAGTTTTCACTTAAATCAGCAAATGTTGGTGCAAAGAATTCAATTGCTTGCTCAATCGTTTGAGCTTTATTGCGATGACGTAAGAACCAACGTGTTGCACGACGAACCGTACGACGTAATTGATATAGCATTTCTGTTTGTACAGCTGCTGGGATCTTATTATCAAGTGCAACAATTGATGACCATGTTTCTGGCATCTGGAACACTTCTTTTGCAATTGAGTAGCAAAGTGCGATTTCAGCTTCGTTAGCACCTGTTTCTTCGTGCATACGAATCATGAAGTTAAGACCCATATCGTTAACGATGTTATTTGCAAGTTTCGTTGCGATAATCTCTTTACGAAGTGGGTGGTTATCCATTGCATCGTTGAACTTCTCACGAAGTGGCACTGGGAACGACTTAACTAATAACTGACGGTAGTAAGGGTTTTCAGTGATTTCATCAACCACTAGAGACTCTTTTAATACCATCTTCGCGTAAGAAACAAGTACAGAAAGCTCTGGACGAGTTAAATCTTTACCCGCTGCTGCGCGCTCTGCAAGTTCTTCATCCGTTGGGATGAACTCGATTGCACGGTTAAGCTTGCCATCTTTTTCAAGGGCATGGATGAAACGTACTTTTTCTTTAAGCGTTGATGTACCTTTTGATTGAGTAATCGATAAGGTATGCGTTTGACGATAACAGTCTTTTAATACTAACTCAGACACTTCATCAGTCATTGAATAAAGTAACTCATCACGCTGTTTACGTGTTAAGTCACCTTCAGCAACTAGACCATTAAGTAAGATTTTGATGTTTACTTCGTTATCTGAACACGCAACACCACCTACGTTATCGATGAAGTCAGTGTTAACGCGACCGCCTTTAGCAGCAAATTCGATACGACCTAATTGAGTTGCACCTAAGTTACCGCCCTCACCTAAGATCTTCGCACCAAGCTCAGAACCGTTAATACGTAGCGCATCATTTGCGCGATCACCCACATCAGCATCAGTCTCTTTAGAGTTCTTGATGTAAGTACCGATACCACCATTCCAAAGTAAATCAAACTCCATCATTAGAGCCGCTTTGATTAACTCGTTAGGTGTCATGCTTGCTTTCTTAGTGCCAAGCATTTTCTTCATTTCTGGGCTTAAGCTAATTGATTTAGCCGCACGAGAGAAAATGCCACCACCTTGTGAAATAAGGTCTTTGTTGTAATCTTCCCAAGAAGAACGCGGTAGATTAAATAAACGCTCACGCTCTGGGTAAGATGTCGCTGCATCTGGGTTTGGATCAACAAAGATATGCATGTGGTTAAACGCTACTTGTAAGCGAATGTGCTTAGAAAGCAACATACCATTACCAAATACGTCACCCGCCATATCGCCGATTGCTACAACAGTGAAATCAGTTGTTTGACAGTCAATATCCATTTCACGGAAATGACGTTTAACAGATTCCCACGCACCTTTAGCAGTGATACCCATTTTCTTGTGGTCGTAACCTACTGAGCCACCTGATGCGAATGCATCACCTAGCCAGAAGTTATATTCATTTGCGATGCCGTTTGCGATATCAGAGAAAGTCGCAGTACCCTTATCGGCAGCAACAACTAAGTACGGGTCATCCTCATCATGACGAACAACATCAACTGGTGGCACAATCTCACCACGTTCAATGTTATCTGTGATATCTAATAAACCACGGATGAAAATCTTGTAGCACTCTTGGCCTTCTTTGAAGAATGCTTCACGGTCTGTCGGTAGCTGTTTACATACGAAGCCACCTTTCGAACCAACTGGCACGATAACCGTATTTTTAACTTGTTGCGCTTTAACAAGACCCAGTACTTCAGTACGAAAGTCTTCACGACGGTCAGACCAACGTAAACCACCACGAGCAACTTTACCACCACGTAAATGCACACCTTCAACACGCGGCGAGTATACAAAGATCTCAAACGCAGGCAGTGGTAATGGCATTTCAGGGATCATAGAAGGCTGAACCTTGAACGATACGTATGACTTAAATTGGCCATCCGCTTCTTTTTGGAAGAAGTTCGTTCTAAGAGTTGCATTGATCATATCAACGTATAAACGAATGATACGGTCATCATCTAGGTTTGCTACGTTTTCAAGCTCAAGATTAACTTGTGCAACTAGCTTCTCAAGTGTCTTTTCACTACCTGGGTTCTTAACTGAGAACTTTTTAGTGAATAAGTTAACGATTTGCGATGCAATGTGTGGGTAATTTGCAAATGTGCTTTCGATGTAAGTTTGCGAGAAAGTTACACCAATTTGACGCATGTATTTAGCGTAGGCACGAAGAATAGACGCTTCACGACCTGTTAAGCCACCCATTAATACTAAACGGTTGAAGCCATCATTTTCTAAACGGTTATTCCACACGTTCGTTAACGCTGCACGGAAACGCGCTGACACTTTATCAAAATCAGCAATGCCCTTGTTGTCAATTAGCATGGTGAAATCCATGATCCAATTAACTTTACCGTCAGTCGTTTTCACTGAGTAAGGTGTTTCACCAACTACGCGTAAACCAAAGTTTTCTAACATTGGCATAACGTCAGACAGGTGGATTGGCTCATCTTTATGGAATAAGCTTAAACGAACAACATTAGTGTTTGCTTCTTCTTGTGGACGGTAGAACAACATTTCTAGTTTGTTCTCGTCATTCAGAAGTTCTAGCTTTTCAATATCAACAACCGCTGCACTTGGTAAAACCTGATCTTTATACGCACTTGCAAACGCTTGTGCATATTTACGGTTTAATTCTTTACCGCGTGCTTCACCTGCGCTTTCAAGTAGTGCAGATTGGAGTCTATCTTCCCAAGTACGGGCAGCTTCAATTAGGTTGTTTTCGATGTCTTTCACGTTATATTCAATATTATTGTCAGTCACACGCACCGTGTAATGTGTACGGGCTAATGTTGACTCAGAGAAGAAAGTAGTAAATTCGACTTTATCGTCAGAATTAAATGCATTGGCTAAGATACGTTGCGTTTCACGACGTAGTGCTGTGTTATAGCGCTCACGCGGTACATAAACCATGCAAGAGAAGAAACGGCCATATGCGTCTTTACGCACAAAAATACGGCACATATCACGCTCTTGTACTTGTAATACACCCATGGCAACTTCAAGTAGTTCAGCTTCACGTGCTTGCACAAGCTCATCACGTGGATACGTTTCTAAAATATTTAATACCGCTTTGTATGCATGGGTGCCTTTAGCAAAGTCACACATTTCCATAATGCGGTTAATTTTACTTTTCAGTACAGGTACATCAGCGGCGCTGTTGTTGTAAAAGCTTGATGAGAATAAACCAAGGAAGCGGTCTTCACCAATTACATTGCCCTCATCATCAAAACGCTTAATACCTACATAATCGATATAGGCTGGACGATGTACACGAGACACTGAATTTGTTTTCGTTAAAATTAATAGGTTACTGCTACGCGCTTCTTGGCGCGCTACTTCAGGTAACTCAGAAAGTAAGCGGCTATGCTCTTCGTCTGTGTTTTTCATAAGACCAAGGCTGGTACCTTTTTTACCTTTTAACTGGTAATCACCCTGCACTGGCGAAAGTTCATACTCACGGTAACCCATTAGCGTAAAGTTATCTTTAGCTAACCAATCTAAAAACTCTACCGTTTCTGCAACTTCGCTTTCGTTATTGTTATGGTGGCGTTTTGGTAAGTCTTTCGTTACCGCAATAAGCTTTTCACGAATTGGCTGCCAATCTTCTACAGCGATAGATACATCAACTAACACAGACTCAAGTTCTTTTTTGAAAGACTCAATTACTTTTGCATCTGTTTGACGATCAATCTCGATAAAGAACACAGTTTTTGTCGACGTTGATTCTTGCTCTGCTTTTAAGCTTGAAATACCCGTGATTTTAGCATTTTTATCACGTTGGATTTTCAGCGGAGAGTGAAGTAATAAGTGAGAAGCGATGTTTGCGCGGGTCATGGCCATACGCACAGAATCAACGAGGAAAGGCATGTCTTTCGCGATGATTTCAACAATGGTGTGCGATGACTGCCAGCCATCTTTTGCTACTTCAGGATTGAAAACACGGACAACCGCGTCATCAGAATTATTTTTTTCTAGCGAGTTCCATAGGCTTAGTGCAGCGCCATATAAGTCACTATCGTTGCGATGAGCCAAATCCTCTTTAGACATATTGCTGTACAAGGCTTTGGCGAATTTCTCAACGAGTAACACATTATCAGCGTGAACTTTTTTCTGGATCAGCTTACAGACATTATCTAAGATAACCGAGGCTTGCCCTTCATTTCGTGTCATTGTATGTTCCTTAATCTATACTACTTATCGATTAGTAGAATATTTGTACAGCCATTTATTAGCGTGGAGTCAGGTAAATTCTAACTCTTTTACAGCTAATAAACAGCCTTTTCGATGAAATCATTTTAAGCTTTTCAGCTATTTGGTCATCTATTCACAAAATATAGATATAAATGGCCATTACTGGCCATATTGGAGCACAATTATTCACATTATTTTTTCTGGTCAGTCCAGAGGAAGCTACCAATTGCAGGTAAAAGTAGTACTGCACCCAACATGTTAACCAAAAACATGAAGGTTAAAAGAATACCCATATCCACTTGGAACTTCAGATCAGAGAAAATCCATGTACTAACACCAATGGCTAAGGTAATACCTGTGAACAGCACTGCACTACCTCGCTCTGCTAATGCATTACGATAAGCGACTTCCAGTGCCACACCTTGTTTTAGCTGCCCCATCATTGATGAAAGTATGTAAATCCCGTAATCGACACCAATACCAACACCTAAAGCGATAACTGGTAATGTCGACACTGTTAAACCTATTTCAAGTTGTACCATCAACGCTTGCGCTAAGGTTGATACGATGTACAGAGGTAATACAACCGCGACCGTTGCCTTCACACTTCTAAAGCTAATTAAGCATAGCAGGATTACGGCGCCGTAAACGTAAAGCATCATAGGTAGCTGTGCAGCTGATACCGATTCGTTCGTTGCGGCCATAACACCGACAGGGCCTGACGCTAGCTTAAACTTTAATTCATCGGTTTCTTCTGCCTTAGCAAACTCTTTAACTTTCGCTACCACATGGTCAATCGTTTCTGCTTTGTGGTCATTTAAGAAAATAATCACAGGCATTACTGAGCAGTTTCCATCAAGTAAACCTGAGCTTGTTTCAACCCGTGAAGTGGCTTGCACTAAACTTGCCGTATTGCGCGGCAGGCTTTGCCATTTTAAGTTACCTTCGTTAAAGCCGGCGTTCACAGATTGCGCAACTGAGCTTAAGCTCACAGCCGATTGTACCCCGGCAACGTTTTCCATCTGCCATTGGAAACGGCTAATACGCTCCATAACATCATGCTCAGTACACGCTGCAGGATACGCTTCAACGATCACTTTTAGAATATCTGATGAAATAGTGTATTTATCAGAAATCAAAAAGGTATCTTGGTTATAGCGGGCATCTTGATGCAAAGAAGGCGCACCAGCATGCAAGTCACCAATACGCATTTTGTCAGCTTGCCAGTAACCCACTGCAAATAACACAGCCGTAAAGACGATAATAAAACCCGCCGTTTTACGGTCTGTGGCTTTTACTAATAGCTCGCGTAACTTGTCTAGTAGATTTGGTTTGTCTGTGTGAGTACCGGCTTGAATATGCACAGAGCCTTCAAAGCGCATGTACGATGCCCATACAGGTAATAAAATTAAATTAGTGAAAATAATTACCGCTACACCCAAACTTGCGGTGATAGCAAGTTCACGAATAATACCAATATCAATGGTGAGTAAAGTTAAAAAACCAATTGTGTCTGATAGCAGTGCAATACCACCCGGGATCAGAAGTGCTCTAAAGCTTGCCTGACAACAAACCCGAGTTGAACTACCCGTAGACACTTTTTTGCCGATGTCATTGATCATTTGCACGCCATGGCTTACACCAATCGCAAACACTAAAAACGGCACTAAAATTGACATAGGATCTAAACCAAAGCCTAAGCTTGAGAGCAAGCCTAACTGCCAAACAACGGCAATGATTGAACAGGCAATCGGTAAAATTGTCAGTTTTAAAGAGTGGCAGAACAGCCAAACCATCACAAATGTGAAAGCAATGGCAATAGCAAAGAATAGCAGTACGCCCTTAGCGCCCTCTGCGACATCCCCTGCCATTTTAGCAAAACCGATAATATGAATACTAACCTTGTCAGTACTGAGGGGTTCACGAACTTGCGTTTCTAGCTTTTCTGCAAATGCTAAAGTGTCGAGTTTTTCTTGCGTTTGTGGATCAGTCTCGAGTAGCTGAGCGGTTACCATTGCACACGAATAGTCACTGGCAATCATGCGACCAACGACTTTTGCTTTTTCGATGTTTTCTTTTACAACCGCAAGACCACGTTTATCAGCAGTGAAGTTTGCTGGAATAATTGGGCCGCCAGCAAAACCATCTTCAACTACTTCAACAAAACGTGCACTCGGTGCAAAGATTGAATTAACTAACGGACGATTTACACCTGGAATAAAGTAAAGCTGGTCGTGAACTGCTTTAAGTTGGGTGAAAAATTCCTCATTAAAAATATCACCATCTGCATCACAGACAGAAATCAAAATGCTGTTAGCGCCACCGAACTGTTTTTCATGTTTGGTGTAAACTTTCATGTAGTCATGATTAAGCGGAATATTTTTATTAAACGACGCGTCTAATTGAATTTGTGTTGCTTTGAATAATAAGAAACAAGTGATCAACGCAAAGGAAATAATTGCGAATAAGCGATGACGAAACACCGCTCTTTCTAAAATATCTAAAAAACCACGCATTACGGATTCAACTCCTTCACTTTAATGCCATTTTCTGAAGCCATAACTAGTTTGTCTTGAAACACAACACCATCAAGTAACGATTTACCATCGGCCATTTGTTGTTCTGATAATTGGCCATCCTCAATTTGGAATATCACCCCGCTATTGGCAAATAATAACCACTGGTTGTTGTATTTAATCGCGCTATTTACGGTTGCATAATTGTCGTGTGGTATTTGTTGCCACTGTTCGCTGCCTGCTTGGCGAGTGAAAATGTTGCCTCGAAGGCCTGCAACTAGGTCTTCCCCACCTTGATCCGCAGTTGACGCAAACGTAAAGAAAGAGCCCATATATATCTCCTCAAGACGCTGCCAGGTTTGACCATTGTCGACACTTTGTGCCATTAAACCCATTTCACCGGCTAGAAATAGACTCTCATCGGTTTTAACTATGCGATTAAAGTGCGGCAGTATTGAAGCAGTTTCAATTTCATAGCCTTCTGGGTCACTGTCTTTTAAATCATTGAGGTATTCACGGTCTTCTTCAAATAACAGGCTATCTAAAAAACGTTTCTGCCAAGTTTGGCCACCATCGTTAGTTTCATAAAACATTCCATATGCACCGACTGCATACCCTTGTTTGTCTGTAGTAAATAAAATGTCTAAACATGGCTTATCCATGTTTGGTAATGATTGCTGTAATTGCCACGTTTTACCTGCATCTACGGTATTGATGATGGTAGCATCATGGCCACATGCCCAACCTAAATCGCTATTATAAAAATCAACGGCTGTTAGCAGCACTTGAGTAGGCACACTGGCTTGTTGCCAGGTTTGAGCGTCTGTACTTGTGATAACCACACCGTGTTTGCCAACTGCAATGAGATTTGGGCCAGCTAGTTCAATGTCGGTGAGAAGAGTTTTGTTTGCGTTAACAGCGCTAATCGCTTGTTGCGGCATAGGCATGTCTTGAGCAAAACATGAAGCACTATAAGCAAGACAGGCATAAAGCAAATACTTCATAAAGATAAATCGCCTTCGAAAAAATAAAAAGAGAAGTCAAAAAAGTCACTGGGAAACCTAATGCGTGTACTGATGACTTACGCGAATTGCAAAAGGCACCTGGAGTCAGGTGCCTTAAATGGATTAACGACCTTCGCGGCGTAATGCGCTTGAAGTAAACTCGTTATCGTTGAATGATTGTGAGAAATCATACATTTTTTCTTGGTTGTCTAAACCAATTGCTAAATAACGACGAGAGTTAAGGTCATGATAAACTTCTAACGTACTCCAATGAGTTGGTACTTCATAGTAGTTAAGACCATGTGCCATCGCTACACGATACATTTGATCACGGTTATCATAGATATCCGCTACATGTACTTGCCAGCTATCCTCGTCAATATAAAAGACACGTTTCTTATAAATATGACGCGTGCCCTCTTTTAGGTTCGCTTCAACCACCCAAACACGGTGTTTTTCATAACGAACATGCTCAGGGTTGATATGACCTGCTTGTAGAATATCATCGTAGCTTAGTTTGTCGCTGTGAAGCTTGTAGCTGTTATAAGGAATATAAAGCTCTTGCTTACCTTTTAATGTCCAGTTGTAACGATTCGGAGAACCATTGAACATATCAAAGTCATCAGTCGTACGTAAGCTATCAGCTGCTGTTCCCGGTGCATCGTAGGCAACATTTGGAGCACGACGAACACGACGCTGGCCTGAATTGTATGTCCATGCTTGGCGTGGTGTTAAAATTTGATCCATGGTTTCATGTACTAATAACGCAGTACCAGCAAGACGAGCAGGCTCAGTTACCTTTTGCTTAAACTTAAACAAGATATTAGATTCTTGAAGCTTCTCAGGTGTTGCTTCAGGTGATGAGTACTCAACTAACAGTTGCTCATCAAAACCTACATAGTTATATGAACCAGAGGCTGTCGGTGCAGCTTGACCACCAGAACGTTCAATTGATAGGCCACGGAATCGCAACAAGTGGTTCCAAATAGCTTCTAAACCATCTTTAGGAATTGGGAAAGGTACACCCACAGCGGTATTTTTAATACCGTTACCACCTTCAACTAATTCAGCTGTCGTCGCATATTTTTTAGTTGCATCATATACAAACTGTGGATATGACGCACTACGACGGGTTGGGTAAATGTTCATTTTGAACGTATCAGGATAGGTATTGAATAATTCAATTTGACCTGGGCTCAAGTAGTCTTTGTACTGGGCAACGTTCGATTTATCAATCGTGAATAAAATTTTATCATCAGCATATGGATCTGGATGGTGCATACCCGGTTTGTAACCTGCTGGCGGTGTTGTGATACCACCATCCCAAGCTGGAATAGAACCGTCTTTATTCGCTGCTTTTTCAGCGCCAATTGGCGTTAAATCACTGCCTAAACGTGCCGCTTCATCAGCGGTAATTTTTGCAAGTACACTTGAGCTTGCGAAAACGCCGCAAAACGCTGCAGCAATGAGGGTAGGTTTTCTAATAATCATAATTTACCCTTAGATTGAATATTTAATATTAAATGAAACATAATCGCGATCAGAGAAAGTATTCGTCGCGCCACCACCCCAGAATGAGTTGTAGCTAAAGTCGAATGACCACGCATTTTGGTAATTGAAGTTCATAGTAACACCGAGTGATTTACGGTCTTCAATAAATAAATACATTGGATCTGGTGTAATACCATTCACATCGTGTGAGAAAACAAAACGAGGTGAGAAGTTTACGCCACTAAAAATATTGTAGTAATCACCCTTAGCGATAAGGCGATAGCCCCATGCAGACGCTGTTGGGAATGGGTTTGTTTCAGGACCATTAGACAGACCTAGGTGAAGTGTTGAATAATCATCACTTAATGGGCCTTGCATAATGCCGCTTCGACCAGTACCGGAAACGTTTAAACGGAGCTCGTCATAATCCGGCATATCGTTAATTCTAACGCCACCAACTTCACCAACTACCGCCCAGCTATCAGCACCTAATGATGGACCAAATAAGTGTGTTGCAGTAAATTGTAATTGAGCAGTGTTACGAAGAATAAATCCTTGTGCTACTTCACCAGGACCTACAACGCTAGTTGCATCACCCGGACTCATTTGCGAAATACCTGCAAAATCAGGGCGAATACCTGCAACAGCCAATTGCTCTGGCATACCCGCGTAAAGTAACTCTACGTCATCAATTTGCAGAGGCTCATCTTGACGGAAAGCAAATTCCCCAGAAAAAGCCGTTTCACCAATTGATGTATTGAAGCTCAAGCCATAAAGCTTAATGTCTTCTGGGTATTCTAGCTGGCCTTTGGTAAATGCTTGTAAACTAGTTACATTATCTTCAGTGATATCTGTTGTTAATAACATACCGATATCAGCAGCGATTGCCGCATCAGTGAAGTTTGATACCTGGCCTGAAATCACAGGACGACGGCTATGGTAGTTAATGTGGTATAACGCCACTTCAGTATCGTTTAACTCAGGTAAAAACATACCCAAGCGTAAACCGTATTGACCACCATCATCAGGTTCATTTTTACCTGCACCGCCCTTACCTTTCAACGCAACTTTGGTTGGGTAAGCGAGATACATTTGCGACATCATCGCTATGCCTTGTGCTGATGTAGGGTCAACACCTTGCGAGCGAACAATATCATCTAAATTATTTAAGCTTTCTGTTAAGAATGCTAAATCGATATCTGGGTTAGACGTGAAGCCTAATTGAATATTCTGCTGATAGCCATTTTCTGACGCGAAATCGTTCGTCGAGAAGTAAGTACCAGCCGCTGGAAGGCGTGTTTCATGCCATTCATATTGGTAGAAACCTTCTAGCGTTAAGTTATCTGTGATGCCTAGTGATGCCCAAAGCATACCAACAGGTATGAAAGCTTCTTTTAACTCTGCACCTGGCGCTTTTAAACGATCGATATCAACAGGGTTAACGTTAATACCATGAGAAATCAAAGTACTCTCACCCCAGTTCACAACTTGTTGGCCTAAACGAATAGACAGCGGGTTACGGCCTTCATTTAAATCAAAATTTGCCCAAACATAAGCGTCAAGTAAACGTAAATCAGCACATACTTGTTCTTTAGTGTCGTCATCATCACAAGGGTCAACTTTTTTACCCGACGTTGGATTGGTATAAGCAAAGTCACCATCCATTAAGGCAAAATCATAAAAATACATAAAGCGAGTGAAGAAACCAAAGTTATCTTTACTGATAGAAAGCTCATGAGTGCCTTTTAATAACTTTGAGAATGAATCTCCACTATCAAAGTTTAAGTTTCCGGCATCACCATTATTTGAGTAAGCACCTGGTTGGTTCCAAACATCAGCTGAAGAATAAATAGGGTTTAGAGCTGAGTGATAACCCGTCCAATCAAATGATGGATTATTACTTTTACCTATGTGTTGAAAGTCTCGGTCTTCAACACGAATGCTTTGACCATAAGAAAAGTTAGAGTCAAAACGTATGTCAAAGTCACCTAACTCGAAATTAGCCGCGTGCAAAGATGTGCTTGAGAGACCTAGTGTTGCTGCTGCAAGCCCCAAAGCTATTTTGTTTTTAACAAAAAGCGATCGTTTTATCATTGTGTTCATCCCCCTGTAACGGGTTGTTTTGTGATCAAATTGTTGTTTTTAGTATCTTTCTAACGATAGAAGCGAAACAGTAAAATTACAATATAGAACGCGTCTAATCGGTTAATATTTATTTAAAAATGTGACGTTTACGTATTGGTAAGACGTCATACCAGATAATTTATACACGTAAATTAACAATAGAACAAATCGAATTAACAAAAATATAATAAATTTAGCGAATTGGGGATAGATAAAATTAGTGTTTTTTATGAAAAATCATCAAAAAAAAGCAGCCGTAGCTGCTTTTTTAACTAATTTTCTCGAGTTTTAAAAACTGATTTTCAGACGTTAATGTCAGCCTAAAGCGCCCTCTTATTCCTAGCGAAGAAATAAAAGGACGCAAATGGTGAGCATCAAAGCGAACTGTCTTGCCACCATCCTCTGTGACTTGCACTGATTTATATTTACCATGGTAATAATCAAGACATTCCGAGTAACTCAGATACAAGGCAAAATAATATTCTGTCATTAACTTTCGAGTGCTTTCTCTACTTTTTCAAACAGATCATCACTAAGGCCATCTAAATCAGCTAAACGTTGCAATTGTGCTTTCATTGCCGCTGAACGATTTTCATCATAGCGTTTCCATGACATAAAAGGTGTCAGCATGCGCGATGCATTTTGCGGGTTAATATCATTTAGTTTCACTAATAAGTCACCTAATAGCTGGTACCCTTCACCATCAGCTCGGTGGAACTGAGTGATATTAAAGTGACTAAAGCTACCAACCAAAGCACGCACACGGTTAGGGTTACCAAAGTCAAAACTTGGATGATCATAAAGCGCTTTGATATCGCTGATACTCGTTGCTGAATCTTTCATCGCTTGCAGTGCAAACCATTTATCCATAACGAGTACATCATGACGCCATTTAGCATCAAACTCTGTTAAAAGCGTATCACATAGTGAGTGATTTGCTTTTACAACAGCACTTAATGCAGCAAGGGCATTGGTCATATTATTACTGTGGGCTGACTCTCTGATGAGGCTATTAACATCGCTGTGATTTGTTTTCGCTAAATAGTATAAACAAAGTTGCTTAAGAGCACGTACTGCAACGGCTGTAGCGGATGTTGAACCATCATCTTCAAGCACGTTATAACAATTAACCAATGATTCTGTTAGGAAGTTGGCAATTTGCGATTCAAATGCATTTTGTACAGCAATAATGTCATCAACAGGGATGACGGCATATTCTGCTGCAAGAGTATCGTAGCTAGGCAGTTTTAACAGCTCCGCAATCAGCGCAAGGTCACCTTCACGATTATCAACTAGTAGCTTTAATGCCGACAAGATATCATCCGATAAGCAAGCTTCACCACTGGCAATCGCCGCTTTCATTTCATTAGTAAATAAGCGCTGCTGAGCATCCCAACGTGAAAAGTCACTGCGAGCAAAACGCATAATATGTAACAGATCCGCTGCAGATGTATTTTGATTAACGATGCATGGCGCAGAGAAATCTTCTAGTAGCACTGCGACTGGGCGCTGTTTAATGCCCTCGAAAACAAACTGCTGTGTTTTTTCTGTGACATTCAATACCGAATCTTGTGGCTGATTATCAATCACAAGTGGTAGCGATTGCCCTTCACTATCTAAAAGTTCAATAGCAAAAGGAATATGCAGTAAGGCATTGTTAGGCTGATTATCAGGTGCAAACTGCTCAATGCTTAATGTGAAAGTTTGGTTTTGTTCATCATGCGCTTGCTCTACATTGAGCTTAGGTGTACCCGCTTGACTATACCAGCGCTTAAATTGCGTTAAATCAATGCCAGACGCATCACTCATGGCAGCGACAAAATCATCACAAGTAACTGCTTGTCCGTCATGGCGATCGAAATACAATGCCATACCTTGTTGGAACTTTTCTTCTCCAAGTAAGGTGTGCATCATGCGAATAACTTCAGCCCCTTTGTCATACACAGTCACTGTATAAAAGTTATTCATTTCAATGACTTTTTCTGGGCGAATTGGGTGCGCCATCGGCCCTGCATCTTCACTAAACTGGTGAGTACGCATGACTTTAACGGCATCAATACGATTAAGCGCACGTGAACCTAAGTCGCTACTAAACTCTTGGTCACGGAAAACCGTTAAGCCTTCTTTTAACGACAGTTGGAACCAGTCACGGCAAGTCACACGGTTGCCGGTCCAGTTATGGAAGTACTCGTGCCCTACAATAGATTCAATCGTATGGTAATCTTTGTCTGTGGCTGTTTCTTGATTTGCAAGAACACATTTAGAGTTAAAGATATTCAGGCCTTTATTTTCCATTGCGCCCATGTTGAAGAAATCAACGGCAACAATCATGTAAATATCTAAATCGTATTCAAGGTTAAAGCGCTCTTCATCCCATTGCATTGATTTCTTAAGAGATGTCATGGCATGAGGCGTTTTTGATAAATTACCTTTATCAACAAACAAAGCTAATTCAACTTTTCGTCCAGACTGCGTCGTGTAATGGTCACGTAATACGTCAAAATCACCGGCGACTAATGCAAATAAGTAGCTAGGCTTTTTATATGGGTCTTGCCATTTTACAAAATGACGACCGTCATCTAAGTTACCTGATTCAACTTGGTTACCATTGGACAGCAAGTGAGTGTACTTTTTGTCGGCAATAATAGTGACATCAAAGCTGGCAAGTACGTCTGGGCGGTCAAGGTAATAGGTAATCTTTCTAAAACCTTCAGCCTCACATTGAGTACAATAAGCACCACCCGACAAGTACAAACCTTCTAGAGAGGTATTCGTTTGCGGATCAATATGGTTTTCAATTTTCAGAATAAAGCTTTCAGGCAGGTTATGAATTATCAGCTTTTCATCTTCAAGCGTGTAATCATCATACGCTTTGTCATCAACCATCAATGAAATTAGCGTTAAATCAACACCATCAAGCAAAAGATCTGCATTGCTTTCATCGGTACGATTGATTGTCATGGTTGACTGCACTGATGTTTTTAAAGGGGCTAATTCGAAGCGTAAATCGATGTGCTGGATTGAGAATTGTGGGGCTTGGTAATCTTTTAAATATTGAGCTTGAGGTTTACTCGTAGCAGGCATTACTGACTCCAAATGGCCCTGCTTAGCAGGGCCTAAATAGTTTATTCGGCGTTAGCTTCTTGTTTAAGATGTTTTGGGGTAATACGTAAAATTTTAATACCAAAATAGGCATAAACAACCGCTAAGAATGGATTAATTAAATTAAAGAACGCGAACATTGCATAGTCAAATGGATTGATTAGTAAAACACTTTGCATGTAAGCACCACAGGTATTCCAAGGAATAAGTGGGCTAGTAATTGTGCCACCATCTTCTAATGTGCGAGATAAATTTACAGGCTTTAAACCGCGTTTTTCATATTCGTCTTTAAACATACGTCCAGGAACGACAATCGCGATATATTGGTCAGCTGCAACCGCATTGGTACCAATACAGGTTGCAATCGTTGCTGTGATAAGAGAGCCCGTGCTTTTAGCAATTTTTAAGATGCTCTTAACGAACATATCAAGTAAGCCAGTTTTTTCCATGATAGCGCCAAACATCAAGGCCGTCATAATCAGCCAAGTTGTTGTTAACATGCCAGCCATACCACCACCGCTCAATAATGAATCCATTTTTTCATCGCCAGTGTCGATGCTGAAACCATCAAAGAACGTTGTCCAAACTAATTTGAAGTAACCAATTGCTTGGCCTTGTGATGCATCAATTTGGCTATTGATTAAATCAGATTGAAATAACATAGCCCAAATCGCGCCTAGCACCGCACCAATTGAAATAGCTGGGAAAGCTGGCATCTTACGAATTGCTAAAAACAACAACACAACCAGTGGCACTAGCATTTCAAAACCAATATTAAAGTTTTGCTCTAATAAATTAACTATTTCATCAATACGGCCCGCTTCTGTTGAACCACCGGCATTAAAGCCCATAAAGATAAAAATAATTAACGCAATAATGAAGCTTGGCACTGTAGTCCAAAGCATGTGATGAATATGCTCAAATAAATCAGCCCCAGCCACTGCTGGCGCTAAGTTTGTTGTTTCAGAAAGCGGGCTTAATTTATCACCAAAGTAGGCACCAGAAATGACCGCACCTGCTGTAACAACTTGTTCAAGACCAAGACCAGTTGCAACACCTAATAACGCCACACCGATAGTCGCAGCTGTAGTCCAAGAGCTACCAATACTCATAGCCACAATGCCACAAATCAAACAGCTAGCGGCATAGAACCAGCTCGGATTGATAATTTGTAAGCCATAGTAAATTAGAGTGGGTACAGTTCCTGATAACAGCCAAGTACCGATTAAGGCACCCACCATTAACAGTATAATGATTGCTCCAAGAGATAAGGTGATCCCCTCAATCATGGCTTGTTCTAGTTTCTTCCAGGTGTAACCATTTTTTAAGCCAATTAATGCCGCGGTAAATGTAGCGAATAATAAAGCGATTTGGTTAGGACCAGATGATGAGTTATCACCGAATAAATAAACAGCAGCGCCTAGTAGGCACACGAGCACAGTAATTGGGATTAAGGCATCTAAAAAACTAGCCTGTTTAATTGGCTTCTCTTCAATTGAATTCAAAAGATAGTCTCCTACACGTCTTATGTGGCGTGTTTAATTATTATTGTAAGCTTTGACGCAAAACTTCAGTGGCCTTATGCAGCCAGATTTTGTGATTATACCAATCTAACCTGTTTTAGGTAGCAAAAAAGGCGCTTAAGCGCCTTTTTATTAATCAATATTGCTAATTAATTGCTAATTATTTCTTAGCGATACGACCATATTTTATATAATCTTGGGTGATTAATGCCGCTTCTTCTAAGAAAGGGTCTAGCTCGTCAAGGCTATCAGGTAAATCGTCAAGCTTCTCAACTGGCTTTTCACCAAGGCGAACAAGTCGTTCATTAGCACGTTCTAACGCGCGTTCTTCACCTTCGTCTTTCTCTTTTAGACGCGTCGCTTCAACCAATGAGATAGTCTTACGGTCTTTCTCTTCTTGATAGCGTTTAATGTCAGCAAATACATAGCCAAACTCAGGCTCGTCTGCAATACGGGCATCATGAAGCTTATTAACGTAAGCAATCGCTGGTTTGAGGTTATCAACAGAGTTGTACTTAGCACGTATGATGCTATCCCAAGGTAGCGCGTTGTCTTGTTGACTCTCACCCCACTCTGATGGCTCAATTGCCGATGGGAATGATACATCTGGGATCACGCCTTTGTGCTGTGTGCTTCCGCCGTTAATTCGGTAGAATTTTGCAATGGTATACTGCACGCTACCTAATGGATGGTCGTATAAGTCATAAGCACGGCCAAGTGGCTTGTGCTGCTGTACAGTTCCCTTACCAAAGGTTTGCTCACCAATCACAATAGCACGGCCGTAATCTTGCATTGCTGCTGCAAAAATCTCTGAGGCAGATGCACTGTAGCGATCAACCAACACAGTAAGTGGGCCATCATAAAAAGTGACGCCGTCACGGTCTTTTTGCTCTTCAATACGATTATTTAGCGTATGAATTTGTACTACAGGACCTTGATCGATAAATAAGCCAGAAAGTTGCGTCGCTTCGTAAAGTGACCCACCGCCGTTTTGACGTAAATCGATAATGATACCGTCAACTTTGGCTTCTTTTAATTTTGCAATTTCAACTTTTACGTCTTGCGATAAATTGTTATAGAAACCAGGGATTTCAATCACACCAATTTTGCTGGTTAAGTCTGAATATTTTGCTTCAAATACTTCAGATTTTGCAGCACGGTCTTCTAAGCGAATTTTATCACGCGTGATTTCAACCACTTTTGGTGTACCGTGAGCATCCGCCCCTTTTAAGTATTGCAGGCGAACTTTTGTCCCTTTCGGGCCTTTGATTAAATCAACGACGTCATCTAAACGCCAGCCAATCACATCAACAAACTCTTCACCTTCTTGCGCAACACCAATAATACGGTCATCTGCTTTTATTTGTTCAGACTTATCAGCCGGTCCGCCTGGGACTAAGCTACGGATTACCGTGTAATCTTCGTCATAGCTAAGCACCGCACCAATACCTTCTAACTCAAGATCCATGTCCATCTTGAATTGCTCAGCGCGACGAGGTGATAAATAAGAGGTATGCGCTTCAATGCTTCGTGCGAATGAGTTCATCACAATTTGAAAAGCATCTTCACTGTTCGTTTGTACTAAACGCTTTTGCGCGTTGTGGTAGCGCTTGGTCAAGACTTCTTTAATGCCTTGCCAATCTTTACCAGTCATTTTTAATCGTAAAGCATCGTATTTAACGCGCTGACGCCAAAGTTCATCAAGCTCAGCTTGGCTTGTTGCCCACTCAGCGTCTTCACGGTCAAACAGGTACTCATCTTCTTTATCGAACTTCATTTCGTTTTCAAGTAACGATAAAGAATAGTCATAGCGTTCAAAACGACGTTTTAAACTTAAATTAAAAATATCAAAAGCAAATCCCAATTTACCTGTCGACAATGCATTATCAAACTGGTCTTTATATTGCTCAAACGAGGCAATATCAGAGGCTAAAAACACATTTTTATTGTAGTCGAGAGATTCAATGTAACGATCAAAAACCTTCTCAGATAATTCATCGTTAAATTTAATTGGTTTGTAGTGTGCACGAGTAAATAAGTTTGTCACCCGTTTGCTTGCCGTACTATGTTGGCTTTCTTGCTTGAGTACTGGCAGGTCTTTTTCAGTCAAATTGTCTGAAGATGCCAATAATGAACCTGAAAACAGGGCAGCGACTAACGGAATGAGCGTAAACTTTTTACTCATACACAACTCCTTTATTTTTTACAGCTATTAAATGATATACAGGCTGTCTGCTTTGGTCTTAACTTGCATCCCTGTTACTAACTCAACGTGAACTTCATCTTTATTCACTTCAGTAATAACCGCGTTTACAAGTGCTTGGCCAAGTTTAACTTTAACTTTGCTATTAACCTTGACCTCTGAGGCAGGTAAAGGTTCAACTTTTCCTGAACGTTTTGCAGGAGCAGCTTTAGCAGGCTTATTATTTACTTTAGCGCCTTTTTCGCCAGATTTAGCGTGGTGGCCACTATTCTTTTTGTAAGATTTTGTGTCACCGTCTTTACGTGGACGTTGTGGCTTCTTACGCTTTGCCATTTTAGCGCGGCTTTCTTCTAACGCTTTTTGTGCGTGCTCAATGTGCTCTTGTTCTACTTTTTCATCTTGATTACCATCAAGATCGATACGGAACTCAGACTTAGTCACAGCTTCTAAATAGCGCCAGTTTGAGGTGTACTTTCTTAGTGCTTGACGAACCTGAGTTTTACTTACTTTCTCAGAACCTTCAATACGCTCAGCGATATCTTTAAAGATACCTACTTTAAGCGGCTGAATACCGTCTTTTTGTTTAAAACATTGTGGAAATTCTTGGTATAAGAAATCCAATACTTCATTAATATCTTTTAGCTTGTTTGTGGTTTCCATGTTAGAACCTTTTATTACATCTTTTCATCAAGTGATGAATCGACATAGTGTGTTACCCAGTCGGTCAACTCTTCGAAGTCCGCTTCAATAAGCGCTAAATCACCACGAAGGTGTTCCCAAATACCATTTATAATTTCATCAATTGATTCACAGTCAAGGTCATCTGGTAGACGCTCCCATGCCATGTGAATCAAGTCGTTGAGCCTTTCGGCAACAACTTCTTCTTCCCCTTCCCAATCACCAACATCATGGATTGCAAAGAGGTAATCTTGCACATTTAGCAGATCTTTCATTTTAGATTTGCCTCAAAGCATTTTACCAATGCTTCTAAACCAGCTTGATCATCAGTATCGAATCGCGCAATGCTTGGGCTGTCGATATCAAGTACAGCAAATACTTTACCGTCTTTGAAAATCGGCACAACTACTTCTGAGTTAGATGCAGCATCACAGGCAATATGACCAGCAAATGCATGCACGTCTTCAATGAGTTGTGTTTGTTGTGTTTGCGCGGCAGTTCCACATACCCCTTTACCTACTGGAATACGGATACATGCAGGATTACCTTGAAACGGCCCTAGCACTAATTCTTCAGGTGAATCCATTAAATAAAAGCCCGCCCAATTGATATCCTCTAAAGAGGTAAATAACAGCGCACTAATATTTGCCATGTTGGCAATAACATTTGATTCACCAGCGATTAGCGACTCAGTTTGTTTAACTAATGACTGGTAAAAATCTTGCTTTTGCATACCAAACTACTTCTTATTAAACATACAGTAGCTAAAGGTACTCTTTGTAGACGACAAATGAAACCTTTTAAGGGCAAAAAAAAACATTTTGCCGTCAATTTCAGTCAGCTTGATTAAATATTCTGCTATTGATGAGAAGATTGTGTTGTAAGGCCCTGTCTTAAACCAAATAAAAACAGTCCAGCTGCCAGAGCAGACATCATAGCATTGACTACAAAAGCCATACCTGTTGTAGCGCTCAGTAAGTAGCTAAAAATAGCGCCACCTAGTAAGCCAAGTGTCAGAACACCTGAATAATTAACCTTTGCATATTTAAACATAAGTAAATAACCAGGCACTACAAATGCTGCCATAGTTAAGCCTACTATGTGTGCATTGGCAATTGCGCTAACAAGTAAGTTAAAGAAAATGCTAAAACCATTTCCTTCAAGTTTGAATGCATAATAAAGGCCTAAGATACAACCGATGATCACAGGCGATAATAAAGAAAGTCCTACACTCTTTGCTAAACGATGTTTCATAAATTCCCTAATGTCACAAAGATAATACGAGAAGTGTTAAGCATGGACTAACTAGTTAAAATGCGAAATATCGACAATAGTCGTAATTTGCAGAACAAATGAGAAGCACAAGAAACAAAAAAGCCGCTGAATAAATTCAGCGGCTTCAATGATGGTGGAGAGATAGGGATTTGAACCCTAGAGGGGCTACAAACCCCTGCCGGTTTTCAAGACCGGTGCATTCGACCACTCTGCCATCTCTCCGAATGCGAAAACCTACCGGCTTACGCCAGTAGTAAAAATAATGGTGGAGAGATAGGGATTTGAACCCTAGAGGGGCTACAAACCCCTGCCGGTTTTCAAGACCGGTGCATTCGACCACTCTGCCATCTCTCCGACGGCGTGCATAATAGATAAGGCAGCCGTGTTTGTGAAGCTTTTTTTCAAAAAAACTGTTTAAGTGATTAAAAAACAATTAATTTGCTCAGCATTAGTACAACAATGTTTAGATTGTGCGCAACATTGAACTTTTCAATTATTTATCTTGTCTATTGATCCACAATAGTTTGCCCAAATATATAACTCTTGATAGGCTTAGTTCAGTTTAATAATTGGAACTAACGAACGTATAAGTTCATTTAAAGGAGCTCTAACAATGGCGTTTAATCAATCGTACAATACTGCAAGACCAGTAATGTCGACTATTGAAACCAATAAAGTTTTAAAAAATACCTATTTCTTACTTGCCATGACACTGGCATTTAGCGCAGTGACAGCAGGTATCTCAATGGCAATGAATCTACCTTATTTTATGGGGTTAGTATTTAGTTTGATTGCATTCGGTGTCCTGTTTGTTGTTAACAAAAAGGCCGACAGTGCATCAGGTGTTGCTTGGGTGTTTGTATTCACAGGTTTGATGGGCGCAGGACTCGGTCCAATGCTTAACTACTATGCTGCAATGCCAAATGGCCCTATGCTCATTATGCAAGCGTTAGGCTCTACTGCGTTAATCTTCTTTGGTTTGTCTGCTTATGCACTTACCACGAAAAAAGACTTCTCATTTATGGGTGGCTTTTTAACTGTGGGTTTAATCGTAGTGATTATTGCAAGCCTAGTTAACTTATTCATCGGCAGCTCAATCACCTTTATGGTTATCAATGCTGCAGTTGTGCTAATTATGTCTGGTTTAATCTTATTTGACACTAGCCGTATTATTAATGGCGGTGAGACCAACTACATCCGCGCAACTGTTGCTTTATACCTGAACGTATATAATTTATTTACGTCTCTTCTTCACCTACTTGGTGCAAGTGATGACTAATTAAATAGTTCTGCTAAAATAGCCCCTTTCTAGGGGCTTTTTTATTGGATGCGTTTTGGCACAATTTGTACTTTCTCTTCATACCGCGCCGACCGATCACGACACAACTCAACGGCTAATTAAATTTGCACAGGCCTGTCTTGACTCTGGTCACTCAATTGCAGCTATCTTTCTTTATCAAGCAGGTGTATACCACGCAAGTAACCATTTAGAACTTGCCAGTGACGAGCTGCCAATTAATCGTTTGTGGCAGTCGTTGAGTCAGCAAGAGGTCCCCCTACTGCTATGTGTCACTGCTGCTGAAAAACGAGGCTTAGATATTGATAACACAAGCGTGTTTACCGTCGCTGGGCTTGCAGAATTTGCGATGCTTGTCAGTGAAGCGGATAAATGGGTGCAATTTAAATGAAAAACATTTTAGTGATCAGCCAGCATGGCCCATTTGATGATCAACATATTCGTGAATCACTCGACACCACACTAATTTTTGCTGCTATTGAACAAAACATTAGTTGGCTACTCAGTGGTGAAGCTGTTTTAGCTTTGAAGAAAAACCAGCAGCCAGAGCAACTTGGCATTAAAAACTATTTTAAAACCATTAAAACGCTTGAATTATACGATGTTGAAAATATATATGTATGTGAAAAGTCGTTGATGGATTTTAACCTCACACAAGAAAGCTTAATTATTGATGTTAAAGTAGCTAACTTTGAGCAACAGCGTGAATTAATTAGCCAGCAACATCAGGTGGTGACACTATGAGTACCTTGCATATTTTTTCAAAACCTTTATCGCACTACTGCAATAATATGTTGGCCAATCTAATTTCTTCAGAAGATACAGTGCTACTTGTTAGTGATGCTTGTTATAACAACATGCAGTTTAAACAGTTCTCTTCAGCAATTCATTTACTTGAAGAAGATGCTGCAGCTCGTGATATTTCATTCAATCAAGGCGATATCGCAATAAACTATACACAGTTTGTAGAAATGACTTTAAACGCAAAAAACACGATTACTTGGTAAACCATGCTTGAATTTAATAACAAACAGATTGAAACAGACAAACAAGGCTATTTACTTGATTCAAATGATTGGTGTGAAGAGCTTGCACCCATTATTGCTGAGCAAGAGAACATTACCTTAAGTGAGCAGCACTGGGAAGTTGTGCATTTTGTGCGTGACTTTTATATAGAATACAACACCAGCCCTGCTATTCGTATGCTGGTCAAAGCAATGGCCCAAAAGCTAGGTGAGGAAAAAGGTAATAGCATGTACTTGTATAAACTATTCCCTAAAGGCCCCGCTAAGCAAGCGACTAAAATTGCAGGTTTACCTAAACCGGCTAGGTGCATTTAATGGTTAACAAAGCCAATAGCAAACCACGTCGCAGTAGCGGTCGTACTTATTCAAGACCTACTCAAAAACGCCAAGTTAAAAAGGCAATTAGTCCAGAGCAGCGCAAAGTGGTGCTATTGAACAAACCATTTGATGTGCTTTGCCAATTTACTGATGATCAAAACCGCAAAACGCTTGCCGATTTTATTACTATTAAAGACGTGTATGCAGCAGGACGCCTAGACAGAGATAGCGAAGGACTGTTGCTCCTTACCAACTGCGGTAAATTACAACACACACTTACTGAACCCAATAAAAAAACAGCTAAAACTTATTGGGTGCAAGTAGAAGGTGATGTGACTGATGAGGCTATCTTTGCACTTAACAAAGGTGTAGAGCTTAAAGATGGCATGACCAAGCCTGCTAAAGTTAGGCGTATTGACGAGCCGTCAATTTGGCCGCGTACCCCGCCCGTTCGCGAGCGTAAAAACATTCCAACCAGCTGGTTAGAAATCTCTATCACTGAGGGGCGTAATCGCCAAGTTCGCCGTATGACAGCCCATGTTGGCTTCCCTACTTTGCGATTAATTCGTTACAGCATTGGTAACTATACCCTTGATGGCTTAGACAGTGGTCAATTTAAAGTAGTGAACAACCCAGATGCATAAACCCAATGTCACAGTGGCCGCCATCGTCACATGCCAAGAAAAATTTTTACTTGTTAAAGAGCGCGATAAACACACAGGTGAGATTTGCTATAACCAGCCTGCCGGCCATTTGGAAGCCAATGAAACCTTAGCTGAAGCAGCTCATCGTGAACTTATTGAAGAAACAGGGATTAGTCTAAATGCTAGTCACCTTGTTGGTATCTATAATTTACACGCCACGAATGGCATTCACTATATGCGTTTTAGCTTTGCTTTTAATAGCCCAGAGCTGTTTAAACCATCTCCCAAAGATGATGACATTCTCAGCGCAGATTGGTTTAGCCTTGAGCAAATTAAAAGCCTGCCGCTTAGAAGCCCTCTGGTTTTAAAATGCATTGAAGATCATTTAGCTGGTAAAGCCTACCCACTTAGTTTGATTTACCAATAAGCGCTGTGATTTTGGCTGGTTTGGGCGTCTAAAAGCATGCTATAATATCGGCCTTTCCATAGCAGTTAAAAAAATGACAGCGAATATTATGAGCGAAAATAGTCACATTAAAGTCATCGTGGGTATGTCCGGCGGTGTTGATTCTTCTGTATCAGCGTATTTATTAAAGCAACAAGGCTATCAAGTTGAAGGCCTGTTCATGAAAAACTGGGAAGAAGACGATAATGATGAATATTGCGCTGCAGCTGAAGACCTAAAAGACGCACAAGCTGTGTGCGACAAGCTAGGTATTGAGCTTCACACTGTAAATTTTGCAGCCGAATACTGGGACAACGTGTTTGAGTACTTTTTAGCAGAGTACAAAGCAGGCCGTACGCCAAATCCAGACATCATGTGTAATAAAGAAATTAAATTCAAAGCATTTCTAGAATTTGCAGCACAAGCACTTGGGGCTGATTACATCGCGACTGGCCACTATGTTCGCCGCGAAAAACGTGGTGATAAATTTGTAATGTGTCGTGGCCTCGATGACAACAAAGATCAAAGCTATTTCTTATACACTTTAAGCCATGAGCATATTGCGCAAACACTTTTCCCTGTTGGCGATATTGCTAAGCCTGAAGTACGCCGCATTGCTGAAGAGCAAGATTTAATTACGCACGATAAAAAAGACAGTACTGGTATTTGTTTTATTGGTGAGCGTAAATTTAAAGACTTCTTACAAAAATTCTTACCAGCACAGCCAGGTAAAATTGAAGATACCGATGGCAACGAAGTGGGTGAGCACGAAGGCTTGATGTACCACACACTTGGTCAACGTAAAGGTCTATTAATTGGTGGCATGAAAGAAGGTTCGGGTGAACCTTGGTATGTAGTTGATAAAGACGTTGAGCGTAACGTATTAGTGGTTGGTCAAGGTAAAGACCACCCTCGCCTGTACAGCAATGGTTTAAATGCAAACCAGCTGCACTGGGTTGACCGCGAAGGTCCGAAAGGGACCACACGCTGCACTGTTAAAACCCGCTATCGCCAAGAAGATATCAGCTGTACTTTACTTGTTGGTGAAGATGGTATGGCGCGCGTACTATTTGATGAGCCACAAAAGGCAGTGACACCGGGCCAATCAGCTGTATTCTACGCTGACGAAGTCTGTTTAGGTGGCGGCATTATTGATTCGGTGATCAAATAATGACAGAGCACCAAGTCATGGCTTTAGCTGCCATGTGTCAAGTTGCTAAACAAGTACAAAAAGTTGCGCAATATGGCCAAGGCAGTGATCACGAATTAGAAAAATTACTAAACTGTATTGTTGAAACATCACCAAATAGCCCTGAAGACGTGTATCAGGGTAAGCATAATTTACGTGAAGGCTATCGCATTTTGATTGCACAGCTTTCGGCTGGCGCCGACAAAGACGTCGAAATCGTGAAGTATGTAGGTGGTTTAATGCAATTAGAACGTGCATTAAGTTCAAAACAAAACAGCTTAAATGAATTAGGTCGTCGCATTGATGATGTTAAACGTCGCCTCGACCATTTTGCTATCACAGATGATACTGTAGTTGCAGCGCTTGCTGATATTTACTCATCGGTGCTAAGCCCCCTTGGGCATCGTATTCAAGTGTATGGCAAGCCAGAGTTATTAAAACAGCAGCTCACGCAAAACAAAATTCGTGCCCTATTATTGGCCGGAATTCGTAGTGCCGTGTTATGGCGACAAATGGGCGGTAAACGCCGTCACTTTTTCTTTGCAAAAAGAAAAATCCTCGCCATTGCTAAACAATCAATTTAATTATCGTTCAAACTAGACAATTTAGGAGTCATTATGGAGCTTTCAGCGTTAACCGCTATCTCTCCGGTAGATGGTCGCTATGGCAGCAAGACCACGGAACTACGCAGCATTTTCAGCGAATTTGGTTTAATCAAATACCGTGTAACTGTTGAAGTTCGTTGGTTACAAGCTTTATCTGCAGCTAGCGCAATCAAAGAAGTACCGGCTTTTAGCGACGAGGCTAATGCTTTACTTAATGCCATTGTTGATAACTTTAGCGAAGCGGATGCAGCACGCGTTAAAGAGATCGAGCGCACAACTAATCATGACGTAAAAGCAGTTGAATACCTACTTAAAGAAAAAGTAGCTGATAACGCAGAGCTTAACGCAGTTAACGAATTCATTCACTTTGCATGTACTTCAGAAGACATCAATAACCTGTCTCACGGTTTAATGCTGACTGAAGCGCGTGACAAAGTATTACTTCCATACTGTGACCAACTTCTAAATGCATTAAAAGAAAAAGCAGTTGAGTACAAGTCAGTTGCGATGATGACACGTACCCACGGTCAACCAGCTACCCCTTCGACAATGGGTAAAGAGTTTGCAAACGTCTACATGCGCTTAAAGCGTCAACGTGACCAAATTGCTAGCGTAGAAATGTTAGGTAAAATCAACGGTGCTGTAGGTAACTACAACGCTCACCTGAGTGCATACCCAGATTACGATTGGCACAAACACGCTGAGCAGTTCGTAACGAGCCTAGGTTTAACATTCAACCCGTTCACAACACAAATCGAGCCACACGATTACATTGCTGAGTTATTCGATGCAGTTGCACGTTTCAACACTGTATTACTTGATTTTGACCGTGACGTTTGGGGCTACATTGCACTAAACCACTTTAAACAAAAAACAATCGCAGGTGAGATTGGTTCATCAACTATGCCTCACAAAGTAAACCCGATTGATTTCGAAAACTCTGAAGGTAACTTAGGTATTGCTAACGCTATCTTTACTCACCTTGCGCAAAAACTACCTGTTTCTCGCTGGCAACGTGACTTAACTGACTCAACAGTGTTACGTAACCTAGGTGTTGGTATGGGCTACACACTTATCGCTTACCAAGCGACATTAAAAGGTGTTAGCAAGCTTGAAGTAAACGAAGAGCGTTTATTAGCAGAACTAGACCAAAACTGGGAATTACTAGCAGAGCCAATCCAAACGGTTATGCGTAAATATGGTATCGAAAAGCCATATGAAAAACTTAAAGACCTTACTCGTGGTAAGCGCGTAAACCAAGAAATCATGGCTGATTTCATCGATGGTCTTGAGTTACCTGAAGAAGCAAAAGTAGAAATGAAAAAATTAACTCCGGCTAATTACATTGGTCGTGCTGTTGAGTTCATCGACAACTTAGCTTAAATTCAAATTAAGACTTAAAAAAGCGAAAGGCCTTCCTTTCGCTTTTTTTATATCAATTCGCTTAGGTCATGTTATGTATCAATTAACCATCAATTCATTAACCCAAGAGCAATTTTTAGCTGAGTATTGGCAGAAAAAACCATTACTTATAAAGCAAGGCTTCAAGGATTTTGCAGATCCGATCGAGCCCGAAGAATTGGCCGGTCTTGCCATGGAAGAAAGCATTGAATCACGTATTGTGACCAATCACTCAGATGATTGGCAAGCATACCATGGTCCTTTTGAAGACTTTAGCTTGCTAACTGAAAAGCACTCAACATTACTGGTGCAAGCAGTTGACCATTGGCATAGCGATGCAGCGCAACTATTGGAGCCATTTCGCTTTATTCCCAACTGGCGTATCGATGACTTGATGATCAGCTACTCTACCCCAGGTGGTGGCGTGGGCCCGCATTTAGATCAATACGACGTGTTTATTATTCAAGGTGAAGGTAAACGCCACTGGCGAGTTGGTTTACCTGATGCGAACTTAAAGCAATTTGCACAAAATAAGAGCCTGTTACAAGTTGAGCAATTTCCTGCCGTGATCGACTGTGTGTTAGAGCCGGGAGATATTCTCTATATTCCACCAGGTTGCCCACATGAAGGTTACGCAGTTGAAAATGCACTTAATTACTCTGTGGGTTTTAGAGCGCCAAATCAACGCGATTTATTATCACAATTTGCCGATCACCTTATCGATACTGAGCTTGGTAATCAACGATACGGTGATGCAGAGCTTAAGTTGCGCTCATCTAAAGGTGAGCTTAACCAAATTGAAGCAGAAAAAGTAAAACAACTTATGATTGCTGCAATTAATGATGACGCAGTATTCAAGACTTGGCTTGGTAACAGTATGAGTCAGCCAAAGCATGACATGGATTTAGCGCCTTTAGAAGAGCCATATACTTTAGATGACGTAAATGACTTACTCAATGATGAAGACGTTGTTTTTGAGCGTTTAGGTGGTACCCGCGCTATCTATCAAGTAATTGACGATAAAATACTTTTAAGTATTAATGGCGTTAATTACATGCATGATTTAACTGACCTTGAATTAATAACAAAGCTCACCGATCAGACATGGGTGACCGCTGCTGACATAAATAGTTCAAAAAATAATCACATTTTCTTGAAAACCTTTACTACACTTTTAAATGAGGGTATTTGGTTTTGTTAGGAGTGTGTGTTTATGGGCTATCAAATAGATGAAGTTGAATGGAGTATCGACAAGGAACTCTTACAACAAATCCGAGAGCGGGTATTTGTATATGAACTACATATCCCAAGACACATTGAGTTTGACCATCTAGATAAAATAGCACATCACGTGCTCGTTACAGATGAAGGTAAACGCCCAGTTGCTACTGGGCGTTTATGTAATGATGGCCTTATCGGCCGTATTGCAGTTTTACCAGAACACCGTAATCGTTCAGTTTATAAATCATTATTGAATTACTTAGTTAATTTGGCTGAAAAGCAAGGCTGTGATTGTGTCAGCATAAATTGCATATTGAATGAAGTAGATAGATTCAAACAAAATGGTTTTTCGGCTGATGGTTTAGTGTTTATGGAAGCTGGTATTCCAAGGCAACGAATGCTCTGCCCTATTAAGCAATTTGATACGCGGCCATTCACTTTGGTGCATTAAGGTACATGTAAAACAAAAAAGCTGAATAACATTATTCAGCTTTTTTCTTAGAAGGTATGCAGAGTTAGTTATGCTGGCTCGTTTTGCCACATTTCTTCTTTTTCAAATAACTCATATAAGCCATGGGCACGGTTGATTAACAGATTAGCAAAATCAGCTTTGGTTTTATCTACCGCACCTGATTGCATTAGCTGATCAGCCTTCATTTGCCACTGCATTGAGAAATAACGTAATACTTCACGTGCATTGTTTGCTGCACTTGCTTCAGCGTGATCGGTTGGTAAACGACCTGTGATCACCCAATAGCTCTTACCGTTTTGTGCTTTAAATTTCCAAATAGCTACTAATGGCGCAATAAAACGGCTTTCTTTTTCTACAACAGTTTGCGGAATAACGCCTTTTTCAGCTAAATGCTTTTGTGCATTTTCGAAACATTCTCTTTGCCAAATAACACTTTGTTTTTGCGCTTCAGCTTGTTCTTCTGGTGTTAATGGTCTTGCTTGTTTTTGTTCCATGGTGGTTACTCTTTTACAACATTTCTGACACTTTAAGGTTTAAAATGGCGCTGTGCAAGTGTTTACAGGCAATCAAAGAGCATTTAAATTTACTTGCGTACTATTCAATCAACCTAGAAAGAAGAGTTAGGCTCAGTTAAAAATTGCAGTTCTTCAGGAGTTGATTCGCGACCTAAAATCCTATTGCGATGTGGGTAGCGACCAAACCTATCAATAATCACTTTGTGCTTTAGTTCAAATTCATAATTACTCATGCCTTTAAACAATTGCTCAGCCTGCTGGTGAATGATTTTAGATTCACTGTGCATAAACGGCATGTAAATAAACGCAGCTTGAGAGCTAGGTAATTTTTTATCAAAGCCAAGTTCAATTGCTCTTTGCGCTAAGCTTAGTGCTTGTGGATCTTGGCTAAAAGCCTGCGCCGTATTACGGTAAATATTGCGTGAAAACTGATCTAACACGATAATTTCAGCTAAAGAGCCTAGGGCATCAACTCGCCAGTCTGCATGCTCGCCAGCGATAACCTGTAAAAGGCATTCTAAAAACTCAACCGTAATCAAGGCATCAACTTCATCAGATTGCTGATACCAAGCTTCTGGTCCTAATTCATTAAACCAGAAATCGATAATCCTTTGCTTATTCATAAACACTCCTTAATTACCAAGAACTTTTGCAGGATCAACACGGGTTGCTTGCCACGCAGGATATAATGTTGCCAAAATAGCGAGAACAAAAGTCACAATCACCGTAATAACGATATCTTGCCAAACTAATTTACTGGGTAAAAACTCAATAAAATAAACCCCTTGTAACGGGTTATCGCCAAATAAATTACTTGCCCAAGTGAACAGTTCACTGATGTTTAACGCAAGCATCACACCGATAATCGTGCCTAGAATTACCCCGATTAAAGCTTGTGTAAAACCTTGCATCACAAAAGTTGCTAAAATGGTGCTATCTTGTGCGCCCATGGTTTTTAAAATTGCGATATTTGCCTGTTTTTCACGTACTTCCATCACTAATGACGAAACAATATTAAAACTCGCTACCGCAATTATTAAAAACACCACGATATACACAATCGTGCGAACCATTTGAATATCTTGATATAAGCTACCCTGGGTTCTAAACCAACTCGAGACATAGACATAATCTGGTATAACTTGCCCCACACGCATCGCCGTTTGATGGGCTGCGAACACATCAGCTACTTGTAATCGTAAACCGGTTACTTGGTTTTCATCGAAACCAAGTACACTTTGCGCTTTATCAAGGCGAATAAAAGCCGCTGTTTCATCAATTGGCCCCCCCATTTTTATAATACCCGCAAGATTCAAGCTAACACGCTTTGGAGCCAATAAAGTGTTACTTTGCTGGTTTATCTGTGGGATTAATAAGGTAACTGGGTCGCCAATTTTAAGGCCCAATCGGTTGACTATTTGTTGCCCTAAAAGCACATCTTCTTGTTGTAGCTGGCTAACTAAGCGCCCTTCTGTGAATTGGTTTAACGCCGACACTTGGTTTTCAAATTCAGGGCTAACACCACGCACTTCAACTGCTTTTAACTCACTTTTATATTGTGCCATGCCGTTGACACTTATAAACGGCGCAGCACCTGTTACACCGGCTTGAGAGCGTAGTAGAGCAACTTTTGACTGCCAATTATTGATTGGTTTGTTAGGGGCAAGATATTCAACCTGCGGAACTACCGATAAAAGTCGATGTACTAATTGCTGCTCAAAGCCATTAATCACTGACAAAGCAACAATTAACACGGCGACTCCTAAAAGTATGCCGATTGTCGATGCTTTAGCGATAAAGCTAACAAAACCGTTTTGTCCGTCTTTTTGGCCACTATGGGCACGAAATCGTTTAGAAATAAAGGCACTAAGCAACATGCTGAGACTCTTTAATAGCAAGCTTACCATCATCTAAATAGGCAATTTTGCCTAGTTTATCTGCAAGTTCTAAATCATGGGTTACCACAACAAAACTGGTTTTTAAGCTAGTATTTAATTCTTTAATCAAATCGTAAATTTTAATAGCGTTTTGTTTATCTAGGTTACCTGTAGGTTCATCGGCTAGCACTAAAGCAGGCTCAGTAACTAATGCACGTGCGATTGCAACCCGCTGCCTCTCACCACCTGATAACGCCGAAGGTTTATGTTCGCTACGATGAGATAACCCAACTTTATCTAGCATGTTACGGGCTTTTTCGGTTGCCGCTTTTGCGCTTAAGCCTTTAATTAATAATGGCATTGCAACATTTTCGATGGCAGTAAATTCCATTAAGAGATGGTGGAATTGATAAATAAAGCCCAAATTTTCATTTCGGAAACTGGCTTGTTGTTTACGGTTTAATTTAGAAACTTGCTGGCCTTTAATTTCAACCTTGCCTGAGCTTTCGTTATCTAAGGTACCCAATATATGCAGTAAAGTACTTTTTCCTGAGCCTGAGCTCCCTACAACGGCTAACATTTCGCCTTGATTAAGTGCTAAATCAACCCCTTTTAATACCGCAACCTCGTTATCGCCATCTTGATAGACTTTATTTAACTGCTGACAATTGATAACTAAATCACTCATAACGTAATACCTCTGCTGGATTCACTTTTGCAGCTTTTCTGGCAGGATACAAGGTAGCTAAAAAGCTCATCGCAATACTCCCTGCGGCAATAAAACTCAAACTCATCACATCAAATTTAACGGGTAAACTCACGCCCGCTAGTAAATTGATGCCTAACATATTCAATAATTCATTAATGTTGCTACTTAACAGCACACCAAGTAACGCACCAACACTAGTACCGATAAGGCCGTTATATAAGCCTTGAATCATAAACACGTGCTGCACTTGTAACGGAGTTAAACCCAGTGTTTGTAAAATAGCGACTTCACTTTGTTTTTCGCTCACCATCATGGTTAATGCCGACACGATATTAAACACTGCCACGAGCACGATTAAGCCAAGTAACATCGACATAATACGCTTTTCCATTGCCACAGCGGCAAATAGTGTCCCTTGGCTAGCTCGCCAATCAGTCACTTTGTAATCGTTTAAAATAGCTAACTGAGATTGTAATACTTGCTCAACAGCAAATGGTTCATACAGAGATACACTCAAGTTAGGTGCTGCTGACTTTGCTAGTTTCAAAACTCTGCCTAACGAATAGCCACTGGTAAATGCCAATGACATATCAATTTCTGACTGTGTTTCATAAAGTGCAGCAACGGTAAACAAGCGCTGACTAGGTACTCGACCAAGGGGAGTATATGAACTGGCATTAGGCATGATCACCCGTACTTTATCCCCAAGCGAAATACCCAACTTTCGACTCAAGTAGCGGCTAATCGCAATATGGTAGTTGCTGTCCATTACTTGTGACCAATTGCCGGCAACAATTTTATCTTTTACGTTATAGATGGAGCTTCCTTCATCATAAAGGCCTTGTAACAATACGCCGTGCAAATCTTGGTTAGTTTGTAAAATGGCTTCGCCATGGCGGTATAGGTTAACTTGTTTAACATCTTGAGAATTTGCTAGTTGCTGCTTTAACTGCAGCATGGTTTCTTTCGAATTATCTTCGGCTGATACTTCAATATGAGGAATTAAACCTAGCATGTTGGTTTTAAGGTTATTTTCAAAGCCATTCATTACTGAACTAACTGTAAACAAGGCCATTAAACCAATAGCAATGCCCGCGATAGAGAAAAATGAAATAAATGAGATAAAGGCATTGCCCTTTGAGGAGCGACTATATCTCAGCCCTATAAAAAGGCTAACAGGTTGAAACATAATAAATTATGGGTATTCCAAGGGCTAAATATGCGCTCATGTTAGCATAGATTTAGCTAGCATGGGATGCGCGAAATTGTAAAAAATAATTATAAATCTGATACTTGAACAGTAGCAACCAAATGGTCAAGTAATGCTTTTACATTGGTTGCAATAAACTGCCTTGGTGGATACACCCCCCACACCCCTTCAGGTTCAGGTGCAACATTCGAAAGAACAGCAGTCAACCTGCCATCGGCTAAGTGTTCATTGACATAGTAATCTGGTAATTGCACGATGCCTAACCCTTTGATAGCAGCGTCAACCAATGCCCAACCACTGTTACAGGCTAAACGCCCAGCCACTTTGATGTGCTTATCTTGGCCCTGCTCTTTTACCCGCCAGTAACTGTTATTACCGATAAGGCAATTGTGCTGATGTAATTCACTGACACTGTGTGGTTGGCCGAATTTATTGATATATTCAGGGCTACAACAAATAACAAGCCTGCGCTGACTAATGCGCCGTGCTTTTAAAGATGAATCTTTTAAATGACCGAGGCGAATAGCCAGATCATACCCATCTTCTAATAGATTAACTTGCTCATTACTTAAATGGCTGATCACTTCAATATCTGGGTGCTTTTGCATAAACGAATGTACCGCAGGCATGATAAAACTTTCACCGTACATAACAGGAGCTGTTAGTTTTATACTGCCTTTAGGTGTCAATTGCTGCTCTGCAAGTAATGCCGTAGCATCATCCATGGCATGCTGTAATTGTTTTGTTTGATGCGCAAATACCTGCCCCTCTTGCGTTAGAACCACTTTACGAGTGGTTCGGGTTAGCAATTGGGTGTTTAATCGCTCTTCTAATTGGCTCACATAGCGGCTTACATGGGCCACTGACATACCCAATAGCTTACTTGCTTTTGTAAAACTGCCTGTTTCTGCTACCGCTAAAAACTCATCAATTCCGTGCCAACGACTCATTATTACCATACTGTAAAAGTGTTTTAATAAAACGAAGATTATCATTCATTGAGAAACAAATAAAATAGACTAAGTTTAATACTTACTTCCAACAACTATAAGGGAACGTTATGACTGATTTTATCAAATCAAAAGCGGCTATCGCTTGGGGTCCAAATCAACCACTATCAATTGAAGAAGTGGATGTAATGATGCCTAAAAAAGGCGAAGTGCTGGTAAAGATTGTTGCTACAGGTGTTTGTCATACCGATGCATTTACTTTATCTGGTGAAGACCCTGAAGGTATTTTCCCAGCAATCCTTGGCCATGAAGGTGGCGGTATCGTTGAAGCCATCGGTGAAGGCGTAACACATGTTGAGGTTGGTGATCATGTTATTCCTCTTTACACTGCTGAATGTGGCGAGTGTAAAATGTGTAAATCGGGCAAAACAAACTTATGCTCCGCGGTACGTGAAACGCAAGGTAAAGGGTTAATGCCTGACGGAACAACGCGTTTCTATAAAGATGGTCAACCAATTTATCACTACATGGGTTGCTCTACCTTCTCTGAGTACACTGTATTACCTGAAATTTCACTTGCTAAGGTAAGCAAAGAAGCGCCGCTTGAAGAAATTTGTTTACTTGGTTGTGGTGTAACAACCGGTATGGGTGCTGTTACTAAAACAGCAAAAGTTCAAAAAGGCGATACCGTCGCTATTTTTGGTCTAGGCGGTATCGGTTTATCGGCGATTATCGGTGCGAAAATGGCGGGCGCAAGCCGTATTATTGGTGTTGATATCAATACCAGTAAGTTTGATCTTGCGACTAAACTAGGTGCAACTGATTTAGTCAATCCAAATGACTTCGACAAACCAATCCAAGAAGTTATCGTTGAAATGACTGATGGCGGTGTTGATTTCTCCTTTGAATGTATCGGTAATGTTAATGTAATGCGCTCAGCTCTTGAGTGTTGTCACAAAGGTTGGGGTGAATCGGTAATCATAGGTGTTGCAGGTGCAGGCCAAGAGATCTCAACACGACCATTCCAACTAGTAACAGGTCGTGTATGGCGCGGTAGTGCATTTGGTGGCGTTAAAGGTCGCTCAGAACTACCTGAAATTGTTGAGCGTTATATGAACGGTGAGTTTGCTTTAAATGATTTCATCACACACACCATGAAACTTGAAGATATCAATGAAGCTTTCGACTTAATGCACGAAGGTAAGAGCATCCGCTCAGTTATTCATTATTAATCTTTTATTTGGCGCTAGGTTGATACCTAGCGCTTTTGTTTCAAGGATATGGTTATGCTAGAAAACATAAGCTCAACAAAAGTCAGCGGTGGCTGGCATAAACAATATACCCACCAAGCGAGCAGCACGCATTGTGCTATGCGCTTTGCGATTTTTTTACCGCCCGGTGCCAGCGAAACCAACAAAGTACCCGTCATGTATTGGTTGTCAGGTTTAACCTGCACTGATGAAAATTTTATGCAAAAAGCCGGAGCATTTAAAAAAGCGGCTGAACTAGGTATTGCGATTGTCGCTCCAGATACTAGCCCGCGCGGTGAAAATGTGCCTGACGATGACAATTACGATTTTGGTCAAGGTGCTGGTTTTTATGTCAATGCGACTCAAGCGCCTTACAATGTGCACTACAACATGTACGACTATGTTGTTTCTGAGTTACCTGCACTTATCGAAGCGCACTTCCCTGTGACGACCAAAAAAGCCATCGCCGGTCATTCTATGGGTGGTCACGGCGCATTGATGATTGCACTTAAAAACCCTAAACAATACGTCAGCGCCAGTGCTTTTAGCCCGATAGTGAACCCGATTAATTGCCCTTGGGGTGAAAAAGCGTTCAGTAATTACCTAGGTAGTAATAAAGCAAGTTGGCTTGCATACGACAGCTGTGAATTAATGAAAAATGCCGTCACTGATGATTATTTACCCATGCGTATTGATCAAGGTGAGGCCGATAATTTCTTAGCTGAGCAACTCAAAACCGAGCACTTATTTGCTGTCGTGAACGAAAAAGATTACCCAGCCGAAATTAACATGCACGCGGGTTATGATCATAGTTACTTTTTTATCAGCAGCTTTATTGATGAACACCTAATGTTTCATCAAAAGTATCTGTGATTAATACTTAATTTTTAGTGTGAGGGCTTAGCTTCCTCACACTCTTTAATACTGCGTGTGATTTGCCTGCAAACTAATTGCGGTTGTTCTTCATTTGGTTTGAGTAAACCAATAACAGCGCTATCAATTTCGAAGCCTAACTTTGCGAATGAAAAGCCGTCGGCATCGGTTACAGTACTGTTAGTATGATTTGCATTTGTAGTTGCAAGATTTGTTGGTTGTGAGTTTTTTGCATAGCCATCGACTATTGACCCCGCCACTGTACACCCCACTAATTGGTAGCTAATTAAGCAAATAACAAGTTTTGAAAAGTTAATCTTCATTAAAACTATCCATTAATGTAGGTCTTTTTTTTGGCTCAGCTTTGACCTCAACACATTCCTTTACTGTGCGACTTATTTGGCGGCATTTAAGCTCAACGTCTTTGTCTTTACTACCGCTCTCCAAGCCTTCAATAATCGCTTTGTCGATTTCATAACCTAGCATCGTCATGGTCATACCATAGTTCACTCGGTCATTATCTTTTTTATCTGCATAGGCACTGGCAGGCTGTGCTTGGCTAGCACGCCCACCAATACCATCAGCAACTAGGCCAATTGCAGTACAGCCACTGAGCAAACTAACAGAAAGTAATAGATACAGAGATTTAAGCATTGGTCCTCCAATACACTTAAGCTTATTTTATAAGCATAATAACAAACGCGTAGTTTAACTGTAAAAAACTGTAAATTAATCACAAATATCGCGAATAAACTCTTTTAAAAACCCAACCAACTGCAATAGAAATATTAATAAGAAAGGTAAAGCGCCTAAAATTGCAACGCTACGATTTAACGGCTCATCTTGTAACATTAATAATGCAAAGCTGCATAGGAATAATGCTAAACACCATGCATAGAGGGTTACGCGGTTATTTTGCTCAGAGCTAACCAGTTCTCTTATGACTAATATTGCAGAGTCAGCGGATGTGGCAACAAATATCAACAGTAATAATAAGCTGGCCCAAATAAACACGGTTCCTTGCCAGTCTAGTTGATTAAAAAATACAAATAAGCCTTGGCTATAATCCTGTTTTATTGCGACTAAAATACCTGCTTGATTGAGTCTATCCCATTCAATTGCTGCCCCCGAAAAGGTCGCAAACCAAATTATAGTGACTAAAGTTGGAATACACACAACCGCCAAAATAAATTGCCAAACCTTGCGCCCCTGACTAATTTTGGCTAGGAACACACCAACAAATGGCCCCCACGCTAACCACCAAAAGTAATAATTATATGTCCAATGAGTGGCCCAGTCAGGCGTTTTTAACTGGCTATCAAATTGCCAAGTGCCGGTTGCAAGCAACTGTAAATAGTAGCCAGTTCCATCAAATGCAATCTTTATAATAGGCTCAATTGGCACCACTAGTAGCAACCAAACAAGCAGACTAAATGCTAAAAGTACGTTAAATATACTCAGTGACTGTACCCCGCGTCGTAATCCAAATTTAACCGACAGCGAATAAATAACTGCTAACAAACAAACGATTAATGAACCTACTAATAAAGTTGAAGTAACCCCCAACTCAATTTCTACGCCTTTACTTATCAATAAAGTTGAATTAGCTATGGTGCCGACGACCCCAAAAAAAATAGCGATTACCGCAATTAACTTAACAATAAACGACACAGTAAATTTTGCAGACTTATCAAAGCGATTACCAAGCGCCGTTAAAACAGGGGCACAAATATCTCCTGATTTACCACTGTATTGCGTTAATCCCCCAAGCACGAGCGCAAATACTGCATAAAGTGCCCAAGCATGGGCGCCCCAATTAACCAAGGTTAAAGCGAGGCTACTAGCTAGTCTATCTGGGTATAAGCTTTGTTTAAGTGGAGGGTCGAGAGAATGTAATGCAGGCTCTGCTACGCCCCAAAAAACCAAACCAGATCCCATTCCTGCTGCAAACAACATGGCAAACCAACCAAAGTTTGAATACTCAACAACAGCGTGTTCGCCACCTACTTTACGGCTACCGAGTGGGCTAATGGCTAAAATAATGATGGCAAACAATAAAAAATTCACCAATAAGAAAAAGCTACTACCAGTCCATTTTAAAATCATTTGTACAAACGGCTGAACTTGCTCAGTGATAACATCAGGCAAAATCACAGCAATCAGTGCACCAAACATACACAGTGCAAGCGCGGTTTTTTCAAGAGAGGAGATGGAATGTTTCAATGTGAAGCCTATTTTGTCAGCGTGTTTAGCATACTGTTAGCATGGCTGAAATTCAAACAGCCAAAAGGCTGAAAAAATGACATAGCACTGCGTAAAAATCGCAAATTATAGCAAGCCCTACTTTTTAAAACCCGGCTACATGTCCCTATTTTCCTCATTTTATTCAATTTGTTGATCGGGTATTGAAATTGCAAAGCTATCATAATCTAGATAGCAAGGAACAAAGCATGGACTTTAATATTGATTGGTATGAAATTCTCGATAATTTAATTCACCTAGGCATTGCCTACTTACTTGCCCTTCCTATGGCATTTGATCGAGAAAAAACGAGTAATGGTGCAGGTCTTAGAACATTTCCATTAGTCGCTGTTGCATCTTGTGGTTATGCATTAGTGGGTATGTCTGTTTTAACAAGTTCAGAGGCAGAATCAAAAGTACTCGAAGGGATCATCACGGGTATTGGTTTTATTGGCGGTGGTGCCATTTTGAAGAATAAGAATTCAACGTATGGAACAGCCACAGCAGCCAGTATTTGGAACATGGGACTCATCGGCATTGCTGTGGCATTTAGTCGCTACGAAATCGCTTTTTTAATGGCGTTGATTAATTTCGTAACGCTAAGGTATGTTAAGCGCTTAAAGTAAACGATTAGCTAGCGTCATATTTAGAGTTAACGATGGCATAGCCAGTTTGTTTCACTTTAATCTCAGCAGGGTTTGCAGATTTAACTAATAAACCGCACCGTCTGCTTTGCTCATCAATAACGTATTTAACCGATTCACTCGCTTCAAGGTCAATGACTTGATCAGCACAGCGGATCTGTAATTTAGTGACATCGCTCGCGCCTTCAATTTTGATTGAACCGCGAGATAAAGATAAATATGACAGCTTATCTTTTGAAACATTGATTTGTGAATTAATCTGCGGTGTGCGCGCCAATAAGTCATCAATTTGCTTGATGGTGGCAAGTTTGTTTTCTTCTGAAAACTGTTTACCCTCGATATTATCTAACGCATAAATAGCATTGTAAGCAAGATTAAAATCGCCCTTAAAGCTGTACCATTGTAGCGCACTTTTAGCGACTAAATATTGTATATCCGTTGGCAACTTAGCTCGCAGTAAATAGGCTACAGACAACTGCTCATCAAAGCCAAACCATTGTTGTTGATGATAATAATATTGGCTTTTCAACCAAGCAAACAATGCCTGCTCAGAGGTGTTTTTAGTATGGTCTTTGTATAACTCAGCCAATGCTTGCTCAGCTTTATTAAACTCTTTTGCTTGTAGCATTTTATTGATTTCATCGTATTCATTAATGAAACCACGGCTCGCTTTATCATTTGAGTAACCATTAAAATACTTACCTACTTCAAATGAAAATAGGTAACCCCCTTCTACGGTTTTACCTTCTTTTGTAGCGGGTGCAAACTCTAAGTTGGTTAAGTATTTCTCTGCGTTTTCTTCGCTGCCGCGAGTATCAGATGCCATGATCACTTCAATATCTTTTGCCTTACCATGTGTATCAACCACATAAGACATTAATGCCCAACCTTCAAGGCGAGAGCCATTATAACTACCTGGGTAACGTTTGTTTGAATTTTTAACAATGTAAGCTGATGTGGCGGCCTGTAAATCAACACCTAAGTCGTTGACATCTCGTGCTAAAGCCTGTGTTGGTAATGCGATAAGTGAACAAAGTGCTGCGAGTTTAGTGAATTTAATCATGACAATGGCTCCAATTCCCTTTGATAGGAACATTTATAGCACTAAAAAAGGCGCTTTAAAAGCGCCTTGCTGTCAAGAATGTGCTTAAACATGTCTTGAACTTAAAACATATCCTGATAAGGATTTGGTTTAGATAATAAAACTTTTTTATCAAAACCTGGGATTGTCATTGAATCTTCACTAATCTCAATGTCATTTTCATCAATTAAGCCATCACCAAAACGATAAATTAGCTCATATTGACCTAAATCTGCCTGTTGCTGATAGTCAGTTTGTGCTTGGACTACCTGAGTATGACGGTCATGATATTGCGCTATTACCGCATCACCGTGACGCCTTGCGAGCATTTTTAATGTAATTGCCGGTGATAAAACTGTCGCAGTAGCGTTATTGCCACCAAAGCCTTTTGAGTTAATGAAGGCAATATCCATTGCATCACATTGATAATGTTCAGTGCGAATATCTAAATGCTCGCTATAAACATCATCTGCCACTTTATCAATTGTGGTTATACCCGGCATAATATTGTGACTAAACACACCTAATGCCATAGCTAATTGGTCACCACTGGCAGGAGCTATAGTATGGCCAACATACGCTTTAGGTGCTGCAACCTTCCAATTATCAATTGCAAAAGTCTCTGCCACTTTATGATAGATCAGTGATTCTGTTACGCGGTTTTGTGGTGTACTTGAGCCGTGAGCTAAAATGAAACTACGCTTTTGTACTGCTTCTTGGCCAACAATACTGCTTGCTAGTGCAACAGATTTGGCCATCGTAATGTAGTTACCAGGGCCCGGAGCTGTAATTGATTTTTTAATGCCATCGGCATTTACAAACACATCTGCAACACTGCCTAACACATCTGCACCTAACTCTAATGCCAATGCATCATCCATTAATATAGCAACTTGTGCGCCTTCACCAATTGTAAAACCACAGTTTTCACCAAATGGACGGCTGGTACGGCGATGATCAACCACATCTGTATTATCAAGGCGCTTTAGGCCCTCTTCATTAGCAAGTGCGCTCATATTGCCAAAACCTTCAACGATTTCAGGTGTAATAGCACACTCAACAGACGCCACAATAGCTACACGCGTACGTCCTGCTTGAATATCGTTTACTGCTGCACGTAGGTTATATAAAAACGTGGCACATGCCCCTGATGTAGTAAAAGTTGTGCCCACATTGCCTGTTACATAAGCATTGATAAAGTCAGTCGACATGGTGTTTAAGCCAAGTGCAAGCTGTTTTGTACTCACACGGTCGCCCTGCTGACGCGCACGAATAAGTCCACCAAATCCTTCATCATCAACTTGACCAGCCACAGAAGCTGAGTAAGTGCCAATTTGATCAGGCTCAACGCTATTCATTACCTGCTGCCACGCCAGACCTGTCGAACGAATTGCATCGGTTGCGGCAAAGATAGTCGCTTGCAAGCCTCTTGGTTGATAACGGCTGTTATACATAGCCGAAGGTTCAAAACCTGTTGGTAATTGACCGGCCGCTTTAATTGGGTTATCGCGCGTACTGTCATGTTTAATAGCAAGATCAGCACTAATTGTAACTTTCACTTTTTTATCAGTTAATTCTTCAACCTGCCAAGCACTTGGTACTGGAGTTGGTAAATCACGGCGGCGCGTTTCAAAAACAATCTGCTGTTCATCAGACGCTGTTAACGTCATTTTTTGCTGCCATGGCGTTGCATCAACATCGAAGTGATTTTTTTCAATTTTACGAATAAGTGTACCAGCTAAAATTTGTTCACCGAACTTAGCTTCGATGTCTGATTCGGCAATGGTATTGCCGTCAGCATCTTTTAGTAAACCTTCAGTAAGGGTGACTAAGTTCATTAATGTCGCTAAGCCTAAGAATGTCTCCTGACGGGCTTTAGCGTCCAAGCTGTCTAACACGATACGACGATAACCTTGATGAAAAGAAGTGCGGCCAGCGGCATTAATACCACCCATACCGACAATAACGGGTAATGCTGTCATAAAAAACCTTGAGAAAACGTGTTATGAGAATTAAGCCAAGTTTAAATGGATTAATTAACACGCTTTATGCTTAAATAGCCAAATAACCTGCATAACAGGCCAAAAATAACTGGTCGGAGCAATTAGAGTGACGAAACTTCAACAAGTAAAAGCTATTGAAATTAGTATTTTGGTTTATCCCCATTTATTAATAACCAGTTTAACCCTGCCTATCGAAATGCTCAGAGCTGGCGAGGCCTTTGCTAAAAGCCATCGTCAGCAAAACGAATTTAAACCCTTAAACATCAATTTAGTTGCAAGTAGTCTAGAAGCGATCCCCAATCGTACTGGGCTTTCAATTATGCCCGATTGTGAAACCGTCACAGCGCCTGTAAGTGACTTAATTATCGTTCCTGGGATTTGGCGAAACCCGCGTCCAGTAGTAAGCAAACAAAAGAGTTTGGTGAACTGGCTTGGTGATTCTTGGCAGCAAGGCAGCCATATCATTGGTGTTGGCACAGGTAATTGTTTAGTTGCCGAAGCGGGATTACTAGATGGCCACCCTGCTACCACTCACTGGCACTACGCAGAACAATTTAAACGTGACTACCCTAAAGTACAGCTTAAGCCTGACTTTTTCATCACACAATCTGAGCGCATGTACACCGTTGCGAGTTTAAATGCCCTTGCCGATGTTATTGTGCATATTATTAGTCAATACTACGGCCGAGAAGCGGCGCAACATGTTGAGCGTAATTTCTCCCATGAAATTCGTAAACCCTACGAAGATCAGCGCTACCTTGAAGGTGCCGTTGATAAACACCCAGATGAGCTCATTGCACAAATTCAATTTTGGCTGAAAAACAATTTAACCTCAGAATTAACCCTGCAAGAAATTGCAGCGCAATTTAGTTTAAGCTACCGCACCTTTACGCGCCGCTTTCGCCAAGCCACCAGCCAAACTCCTGTTGAGTATTGGCAACAGCTTAGAGTACAAACTGCAAAAGAGTTATTAGCGTCTTCAAATTTATCTATTCAAGAAGTTGCCCTGGAAGTAGGTTATAACGACCAAGGTCACTTAACACGAGTTTTTAAGAAAGTGCTTTCGCAAACACCCAGTGAATATCGCACAGTTGTTAGACGAAAATTATTTGGCTAAAACTAAAGTATCTAAATATATTTCAGGCTAAGTCAGATTAATCATATTTAAGTTGCTGAATTCAAGATTATTACTATCCTTTGACTTGTTGTATTAGTAATTGAGTAAATTTGATAAATGTATCAGCCAAATTATGATGAGTTAGTGCAAAGTTGGAATAAAACGCTCGCTGTTTTAGCCCTGATTGCTGAAGTGCCCGTCGCATTAGTAATGAAAATAGAAAACAATATTATTAGTGTGTTTTCAAAAAACGATAACCAAGCAAATCCTTATGAAATTGGTGACAGCGAAGAGTTAGAAGATTCAGGCCTCTATTGCGAGCATGTCGTAAAAACGCAGAACTTACTGAATATTCCAAACGCACTTATTGATGATGATTGGAAAGAAAACCCTGATATCAAGTTGAATATGATTTCTTATTTGGGTTTACCAATCTGTGCTGGAGATACTACCCCATTTGGTACTATTTGTATCCTTGATAGTAAACCCCATGAATATAATGAGCCAATAATAAAGCTACTCGAAACCATTAAACAAAGCTTCGAGACGCAACTAAAATTATTACATCAGCAAAAACAAGCGTTTGAGCAGCAACAGTTTACTGAGCTCGAGACCTTAATTCGAGGCATTGCTCATGAGATTAATACTCCTTTAGGTAACTGTATTACAACCGTTGATGTAACCAAACTTGCCTTAAATGACACTAAATCCCTACTAGTAAAAAAACAATTAAGCCAACAAGCACTACAAAACACATTAGATACATTAGAGAACACTAATGAACTGCTAGATAGAAATTTAACCGCATGTGCACATAAAATACGAATTTTACAAGATTTGCTGTATACCAAATCACAATCTAGTAAAACTATCATTACCTTAGCTCAGCTTTCAGAATCACTTCAAGAACACTTTAAAGAGCAAATAAAATATCGTGCAATTAAATTAGACATTAATTATCAAAACCCACATAGCCAATTTGAAGTTGAAATAGAGCTACTCAAGCAAGTACTCATTATTTTGCTACAAAACTCAATGGAGCATGCGTTCAACAATATTGCAGACCCTGCTATAGAAATTAATATTTTTAATTTTGATGAGGTGTTAAAAATTCACTATAAAGATAACGGCAACGGTATCAGCAGCACTGAACTAAGCTCAATTTTCACCCCTTTTTTTAAAGGTAGCAGCAATCAATCAGGTTTAGGGCTAGGCCTGAGTATTGCGAAGAAAATAGTTAGCCAACAACTGCAAGGCGATATTTGTGTACAAGAAAGTGATGCAGGCGCCCATTTTTTAATTAGTTTGCCTAAGTAAGTTGATAAGTTTAAATGTCTTTCGTAAATAAAATCTTACTAGTTTGTTGGCTGCCTCTGTCTTCATAACCTACAATTGAATAGCCATTTTTGATAAGCAGACTCAGCATTGCAGGAAAACGGTTCATCGACTTAACCTTAATGGTTCGGTAATTGTTGGCTTTAACCCATGCTTCTTGCGCGTTTAATAAAGCCTGTGCAATGCCCTGCCCTCTACATTTTGGTGCAACCGCACCAAGCCAGCTATAGAAAGTGTTTGAATCTAACGCATAACCCAGTTTGTAGGCCACAGGCTCATTATCGATATAAGCCACTAAAGCTAGGTGGTCAACATCTGCACACTGTGCTTGTAATTTACTGAGGGTATTTCGGCCATCAAACTCTGGTATTTGACTATCTATAAACAACAAATCTTCTAATCTAGCTGGGTTTATTACGTAAAGAGGCTCCATGAATAACTCTAATCTGATATCTAATGTCACTTTTCTTTTCGATAATACAACTTTGAGTAGCGTTTTACACGGGCATGCACACCACGACCTAGGCTCTTAAATTTAGCTTCAAGAACATCTACGCCATATAAAATCCCCACCACTAGCACTGATAGCTTTATCGCAGCGAGTAAGTTGTCAGTGGCAATGACAACACCAATTGATGCTAATACCCAAATCGTTGCAGCGGATGTTACACCAACAACCGCACCATCTTTTGCAAGCATCACCCCGGCACCCAAAAAGCCGATACCAGTAATGATCTGGCCAACGACACGTGAATGATCAATATCTTCACCATGTAACATAAACGCTGTTGATAGAAACAAATAAGTACCCAACACAATGAGCGCTGAAGTACGAATGCCCACAGGTTTGCCGCGTAATTGACGCTCCATACCAATAATTGCGCCGCAAAATGCGGCGCTACCTATTGCTGACCAAGAATAAGGAGCAATATCAAATAAACTACTTAGTTTCACTGCACTTCCAAATCAAACTAACAATCAAAATTATAAATAAAAGGCCATCGCAGTACTGAGACGCGATGAACCAAAACTCGCCATTTTAGTAAAATCGGCTTTAGCTATTGGCACATGCTGACAATCAATCGCCAATTGCTTTTCGTTCTCACAAAACGGGTCATGCACGTACAAGCAATGCTCATCAATATGGGTTACACACACCCAATGCGGTGACTTTTTACCATCAAATCGATAAGTGCTGATCAATAACACCACCGCTTTACCCTCAGCAAGCCAATCTTCAATGGAGGCCAAAGTTAACTCTTGATACCTCACTGGCAGCTTTGCAGCTATTGCTTCGGCTACAAATTGATTGTGTACGGTATGCAAAATGGCTTTTTTCTTTTCGCTTCTGACACCATCAATAAACAAGGTATCACGGGTATTTAAAACTACATCAGCTTTAAAACCACGTTTCATTGCAGCAAGTGCTAACCCTAGAGGATGACAACCGCCATGCCCTGAAGTCATGAAGATAGTCGTGGCTTCACGCCATATATCCAGCTCTTTGTGTTGGCTCATTGCGGTATCATTCAAGGATGACATTGCCATTAATAACGCCGCTGGGCCACAGGTAAATTCGGTAGTTTGCTGGTACCAAGGCGTGTGTTTATCGGCATTAAATTCGCTATTACGACGAATGTTTTTTTGCATTCGATGGGCGTCACTGTGGTCATCATAGTAATCACTGTAATGACCAAAAACTTGGTAGCCCAGTTTTTCATATAAACGAATTGCTGATTGGTTGTTTACCGCAACTTCTAAGCGCATGTATAAACGGCCCCGTTTAGCCGTTTCACTTTCAAGCGCAAGCAGTAACTGCGCAGCAATACCTTTACCTTGCTGAGATTGCAAAACCGCCAGTGAATATAACCGAGCAAGGCGTGTCCCTTTGTGACACCACACTAAGCCATATCCAACTAGTTGATTATCTATCTCGGCCACCATCAGTAAGCCGTGAGTTGCGCTGATCCAGCGTTTTAAACTACGGCTACTTAATCTATCTCGGCTAAAGCTTTGCTCTTCAATGGCAACAAGAGCCGTCAAATCCGTGGCCTGTGCAAAGCGGATTTGACAAACAGATGCGTTCATTAACCGCGGCCTCTTGCTTCTAGGCGTTGTTTAAACTCATCCATAATGATCATATAAAGCTCATCACCTAAATAGGCATCTTCGACTTTATGGTCGATACTTGGGTTGTCATTCACTTCTAACACGTATGCTTTACCTTGATGCTCTTTAACATCAACACCATACAAACCTTTACCCACGGTTTTACAGGCTTTTAATGCTGCATCGAGGACCACTTTAGGTAGCTCAAAGGTAGGCAAGGTTTCAAAACCACCTGAGAAGAAGCGTTTTGCATCATGGTTGTAAATTTGCCAGTGATTACGCGCCATTAAATAACGACATGCATAAATTGCACGACCATTTAACACCCCGACACGCCAGTCGTATTCGGTATACATGTACTCTTGCGCAAGCACAAGTGCACTGAACTCAAACAGCTCTGTTAACTTAGCAACTAACTCATCACGATTAGCGACTTTAAATACGCCTTTCGAAAAAGAGCCTTCTGGCATTTTTAATACCAGCGGATAGCTAAAGTTTGCTTCTAAATTGTCAATTGTCTCTTCACTTGTATCAGCAACAACATGCGTTTTTAAACTCGGCACTTTTTGATAATTAAAGGCATCGTGCAAATACACTTTATTACAACAGCGTAGTATTGACTCAGCATCATCAATGACCACTAACCCTAAGCTTTGTGCTTTACTTGCTAAGCGATAAGTTGGATGGTCGATAGCCGTTGTTTGACGAATAAATAACGCATCAAATTGTGCAATATTGGTTATTTCATCAAATGTCAGTGCTTGAGCATAAATACCATGTTTAGCGGCTGCTTTGATGAATTTAGCAATGGCATCTTTATCACTTGGTGGCACTTTTTCTTGGTGATCAACCAAAATAGCCATATCCCAACGGTAACGACGTTTTTTATCGTGAATACGCCATACTGACTCTGTAAAACTACTGAGCTGTTTTACAAATTCTGTAAAGGCTGTGTCATCTAATGATGCAATCGTACCTTGCTTAACAACTCCTTGCTCATCACACACTAAAATAGGTGCGGGATATTGTGAGAATAGTGCTTTGGTTGCTTTACTATGCTGCTCTTGATCTGTATGGCCAAAAAATACAGTGCCACCAGCAAGTTCTTTATGACGCGAGCTGTGCTCATCGCTACGTAGCGCATTAATTGTTTTTACACTCGGTAATACCTGATGCTTTCTCGCTTCAGCAAGCAAAGAACAATAATAACCTTTACTTAAATACTGCCCTGTATCACACAAGTTTAAAATGCGCGTTTTTGGCTCATTATGTTTTGGATAATCACGTAAGTAGGTGTCAAAGGTAATGACATTTTCGAAATTTTGAGCAATACGTTGCTCATTGTTATCAACCACTATCAAGGTTTTAAACACGACTTTTCCTAAATTAAGTCTTATGAGAAAAATGAAAACACCCAACCAATTAAGTGAACGCATGAGGCTAAACTTCACTTAACTAGATGGGTGCTTGAAATACCAAAACACAATAATTGGTAATTAAGCGTATTGGTATAAGCCTTAAGCTTGATGTGATTTATAGAGGTTTTTTTGCTTTGTGACCAACGAGATATTTTTTACTTGAAGATGAAATTTACTGATTAAAAATACCAATAATTAAATTAACTGATCTATGCTGTACAGTTGTTTATTGCCAGCTATTGAGAGTTCAACTTCATCATCAAGGCTCTTTCCAATCAATTGTTTACCTAACGGCGCTTCTCGGGTTACAACATAAATAGGCTGCTCTTTTACGGTAACCACTAAGCCACCTGCACTTGGGCCCATAAAAAACCACTTTGCGTTATCTTGCTCATCGATAAGACACACTAATGCACCTTCACGAACCTTATTAAACTCGCTTTCTTTAAACACCGTATTGAATGACTGAATATCACGGTAGCACTCATTAACTCGCTCAGCTTGCCCTTGCGCTAAATAAGCGGCTTCTAAACCCAAGGTATCGTATTGAGTTTCAGCGACACTTTCTTCGTGAGTTGCTGCATCATGGGCCGCTTTTGCCGCTGCTTTGGCGTTTTGCAGTTGTGCCTCTAGCGCAAAGCGTAAATGTTCAATTACGTGTGTTTTATTCATATCAAAGTAGTTAAAAAAGAAAAGCCGCTATTCTATGGAAAAATAGCGGCTGATGAAAGTAAGTTATAAAACTGGCTTACGGCATATCCATATAGGCTTTAGTTTTATCATCCAGTGTTTGGGTGTAATTTTCTGAACTTAACCCCAATAACTGCGGCAAGGTCGCGGCGATACAAATCGATGAGAAGGTCCCTACCACAATACCCACAAATAACGCGATAGCAAAACCCGTTAATGCAGCCCCTGCAAGCAGCCAAATACAAGCAATGGTCGCAAGTGTTGTGCCTGAGGTGATCAATGTACGTGTTAACGTAGAGCCAATTGCATCGTTAATCACAACATGGGTATTTATGCGTTGATTGTCTGGCTGAATACGTAAAAGCTCTCTAACTCTGTCGCCAACAATAATTGAGTCATTCAATGAATAACCAATAATAGCCAGTAAACTCGCCAGCACGGTTAAATTAAACTCAAGACCAAGTAAGGAAAATAAACCGAGCACTAAGATTAAATCATGTAACAGTGCAACCACTGAACCTACCGCGAGTCGCCATTCAAAGCGCACAGCAAGATAAACCATAATTGCAATCAGCGCTGCAAATAAAGCTAAACAGCCCTGTTCAAAAAGCTCATCACCCACTTGTGAGCCTAAAAATGAGCTAGATAAAACGGTATAGTCTACCCCTTGCTCATTCAGCTCTGCTTGCCAAGTACTGGCTTTACTAACCTCTGGTGCTTCTCTTAAAACAAAGTGATATTCACCCGCTTTACTTATAGTTAATTTACTCGCAACCTCAGGGCTTAACTTTGCCTTTAAATCTGTAATTGTTGTGACTGACGCTGTGTTAATTTCCGTGATGTAGCCACCTGTAAAATCAAGACCAAAGTTTAGCCCTTTTACAGATAAAACACCTAAGCTCGTAATGACTAAAACACAACTAAGCAATAATCCTATAACGCGCGCTTTACTCGCTGCAGTTAATGTTGACCAACTCATGCTTTAGCCCCCGTTAAATTAGTTAGTTTAATGTAGAGTGTTTGGCTAAGCGCTTTCGAAATATAAACGCCAGTAAAGACACTAGTTAATAGCCCAAGCGCCAATGTGATTGCAAAGCCTTTCACCGGCCCATAACCAATGGCATATAAAATAATTGCCGTGATCATCGTAGTCACATTGGCATCAAAAATGGTCGAAAATGCTTGGTTATAACCTTGCTCTATCGCTTGATAAGTAGGCCGGCCTTTACGCTTCTCTTCTTTTATTCGCTCAAAGATAATCACATTGGTATCAACTGCCATTCCTATCGTCAGTACAAGCCCAGCAATACCCGGTAAGGTCAGCACAACCCCCGGTAATAACGACATTAAACCAACTAAAGCCGTTAGATTAAGCAATAAAGCAATATTGGCAATCAGCCCTAAGCGACGATACCAAAGCGCCATAAAGGCAAGGGTAATTCCGATACCCAGCATTAACGCTGCTAAACCGTGTTCAATGTTTTCACTGCCTAAGCTTGGGCCTATGGTTTGTTCTTGAACAATTGTCACTGGCGCTGTGAGCGACCCAGCGCGTAGTAAAAGCGCTAGATCATAGGCTGCTTGCGGGCTTTTCATATTAGTAATGCTAAAACGTGAACTTAAATGCTGGGCAATGTTTGCTACATTTATCACTTCGCTTTTTTTCACAACGTCGCCATTTGCATCCCGCGAGTATTCAGAATACACCGTGGCCATAGGCTTACCTATGTTGTGCTTAGAAAATGCAGACATGGCATCGCCACCTTGCGAATCTAAACTAAGCTGCACTAAAGGCTTGCCCCATTCATCTTTGCCAACACTGGCATTATTAATGTGATCACCTGAAAAAATCGCAACAGGATTTAAATTAACAACGCCACCACCTTGCACATTAAACGCTTTACCACCTACTTCGACGACTTGGTAAAAATCAAGAGTCGCAGTTGCACCAATAATACGTTTCGCTTCTGATGGGTCTTGCACACCGGGTAACTCAATGCGAATACGCTGCTTACCTTGTCTTTGCGTTACCGCTTCAGTGATACCAAGCTCTTCAATACGACCACGCAGTGTTGTTAAGCTTTGCGCCATAACTTGTTTATTAAATTCGCTTTGGCTTTGCTCATTAAAATGCAGTAATACCGTGGTTAGGTTATTCGTTGTTGATTTAGTTTGCATCAGGCCTTTAAATTGACCTTGTAACGTTGAAACAAGCCCTGCGAGTTGCTCCTCGCCGCTTGGTAAAATTTGTAGCTCAACCCCTTCTTTTACAACACTTGCCCGAATACCACGAATTTTGTCTTTACGAAGCGTTAATTTAGTTTGTTGATAGACACTGTTTAAGTGCTCTTGCATTGCTTTGTCTAGGTCAACATCAAGCACAAATAACACCCCACCATTTAAGTCGAGTCCCAACTTAATCGGTGAAAGCCCAAGCTGTTGAAGCCATTGTGGGCTTGTCGCATGCTCAACAATTTTAGTCTCTAGCTGTGGGTATTGCGTTTTTATAAAGCTCAACGCATTGGCACTTTGAGTCGGTTCAGCTAATAAAATAGCCAGTTGTGCTTGGCTATCATTGGCTTCAGTCACTTCAAAACCATGTTGATTTAGTGCCGTTGTCACACTTTGCAGCGTCACAGTCTGATCTGGCAAGCTAATGTGCAACCAAGATTTGTTAGGGTAAAGGTTAGGTAGTGCGCTAACCGCTAATAAAATACACGCCGCTATCATAGCGACATAACTCATTTTTAGACGACGCCATAGCGCCGGCTTTGATTTATGTGACATACATGACTTCCTTCCGGCATTGTCAGCCGGTAAAAATTTAATTCCAAAAAATAAAAAGTAACGAAGGAAGTCGTTTAGCTATGGTAGGTCGTATTGGCTTTGTACAAGAGATTAGCGTCTTTCCAGCCACTAATGCGGGATTTACGTTGAGTGGCTAATGCAAACCATGGGATCACACGCACAGCACCTGGCGGCGCTAAAAAGTGCTCTTTCCCCCAATCTTCAGCAAAGAATTCAATTAATAGTTCGTAATCAGGATCAACCTGACTATGATAAAGAAATAATGATGAATTACTGGCAGTTAAACGCGGCATAAGGGTATCAAACCCCGATGGTTCATCCGGTTTAGGATGCTCAGCTGTATGAGTTTGGGAAATAACTGGTGTTTTAGTCAGCTCGACTTGGAACAATTTAGTTGCAGAAAAGTGTGACTGAGTGTCAGGCATAGCCATGCTCTGTGCACTAAAGAACACAGTAAAGAGCAAGATAATGACTGAGAAAAACCGTAACAAGAACTGACCAATAAATTAAGCGGATGACAGGGATATAATGAGGGTAATAAAATAAAACACAAGGTATTACTTAAATAAAAGTGACTAAAACAAAAAGCGGGCCTAATTAGGCCCGCTTAGTCATTTAACTTTGTTAAACTTCTAATGATGACATGTCGATAACAAAGCGTGAGGCCATATCACCTTGCTTTAATTTATCGAATGCGTCGTTAATTTGGTCCATTTTGATCATTTCAACTTCTGGCAGAATATTATGTAACGCACAGAAATCGAGGATCTCTTGGGTTTGCGCTATACCGCCAATTAATGAGCCAGCAACACGGCGACGCCCCATTAATAACGGCACTGAGTTAGTCTCTTCAAGTTCACCTACTTGACCAACCAATACTTGCGTACCATCAATATCTAAAAGCGGAATATACGGCGTAAAGTCGTGTTTTACCGGAATAGTATTGATGATCACATCAAATTGATTAGCATGCGCTTGCATGGCATCTTCATCGCTCGATACCAATAAATCTTTTGCGCCATAAGATAAAACCTGCTGTTTTTTCTTATCACTGCGGCTAATAGCTGTAACATTTGCGCCCATTGCAGCTGCGATTTTAATTGCCATGTGGCCTAAACCACCTAAACCAATCACACCAACACGGCTACCAGGGCCGACATTCCACGTACGTAATGGCGAATACGTTGTGATACCCGCACATAGAATTGGCGCACACTTAGCAAGGTCTAAGCCTTCTGGCACACTCAATACAAACTCTTCACGCACCACAATGTGTTTTGAATAACCACCTTGAGTGAGTTCACCACTAATACGGTCTTGTCCTGAGTAGGTCCCTACCATCCCTTCGCGACAAAACTGCTCTTCACCGTGATGACACTGGTCACAGCTTAAACAGCTATCAACCATACAACCCACAGCAACATTATCGCCCACTTTGTATTTAGTAACGCCGCTACCTACTTCAAGAACACGACCAACGATTTCATGGCCTGGTACCACTGGGTACTGAGTCCAGCCCCAGTCGTTTTCTGCCGTGTGTAAGTCAGAATGGCACACGCCACAATACAGAATTTCAATTGATACATCTTCATCACGAAGTGCACGGCGTTCAAAATGATACGGCTCTAATGGTTTTTCAGAATCATGTGCTGCATAACCGACAGTTTTCATGCTTACTCCTTAATTTTCTTCGTGTTTAACTCATGCATTTAACTAATTTGCTAATGCGCTGGTGTATACTGCACTCAGTATAGAGGTAATTTAGCAAAGTACACTTGCCTAAAACACGAAAGCTTTTGCCTATTTTTATCAAATTGATTCAAGAGAGCCCAATGCGTGGAATGAGCCGCAAAGAACAGGTAACGAGATCGCCTGATGCAATGAACCTTTCACAAAGCATCAAAACACTTTGGCCCTATTTAATGACCTTTAAAGGCCGCGTTATTTTAGCCGTCTTAGCGCTTATTGCTGCAAAAGGCGCCACATTGCTGATGCCTTGGGCACTAAAAGAAATAATTGACGCGGTTGATGCGAGTATCAACCCGCTATTAAGTGTTCCTATTGCCTTGCTGATCGCCTATGGTTTACTGCGCTTTGCCAGTGTATTTTTTGGTGAAGTACGCGATGCATTATTTGGCCGTGTTACAGAGCACGCTATGCGCCATATTGGCCTAAAAGTTTTTAAACACTTGCATAGTTTAGAGCTTGCTTTTCACCTGGATAGGCAAACAGGTGGTATCAGCCGCGATATAGAGCGTGGTACAAGTGGCCTCAGCTTTTTAATGCGCTTTTTAATGTTTAATATCGTGCCAACCCTATTTGAAATAATCACAGTAGCGATTATTTTTGCGACCTTGTTTTCACCATGGTTTGCACTGGTCACATTAATTGCGGTTGCTACTTACATTGCTTTTACTGTGATAGTAACTCAGTGGCGTAACCGATTTATTCGTGAAGCAAATGCTGCCGATAACAACTCAAACACCCGTGCAATCGACAGCTTACTAAATTACGAAACCGTTAAGTACTTCAACAATGAACAGTATGAAGCGAGCACCTACGACGGCTTTTTAGCTAAATGGGAGCAAGCGAGGCTTAAAAATCGTTTATCGTTACTGGCGCTTAATTCAGGGCAAGCACTTATTATAGCCGCAGCTATTACAGCGCTAATGTGGCTCGGTGCCAGCTCAGTGGTCAATAAAGAGCTGACAATAGGTGAGCTTGTAATGATCAATGCTTATATGATCCAGTTATTTTTACCACTTAACTTTTTAGGTTTTGTTTATCGTGAGATACGCCGTGCGCTGACCGACCTTGAAAACATGCTCGGGCTGTTAAATCGCAAAGCCGCCATTTGTGATGTCAAAGATGCAAAACCATTAAAAGCAACCAAAGCAGCTATTCGATTTGAAAATGTGTCGTTTAGTTACGACAAACAAAGGCCAATTTTAAATAACTTAAGCTTTGAGGTTACTTCTGGCAGCAAAGTGGCGATTGTGGGTGCCAGTGGCGCAGGTAAAAGCACTCTAAGCCGCCTGCTCTACCGTTTTTATGATGTGGATGCGGGTAAAATTTATATCGATGAGCAAGCAATCAACACAGTGACACTTGAAAGTTTGCGCCAAGCAATTGCCATCGTACCGCAAGATACCGTGCTATTTAACACCAGCATTCGCGAAAACATCGCTTACGGAAATCCAACGGCAAGCGAAGATGAAATTGATAAAGCCATAAGCCTTGCCCATTTAGATGGATTTATTGCCAGCCTAGATAAAGGCGATAAAACCCTTGTTGGTGAGCGCGGTTTAAAAGTGTCGGGCGGTGAAAAGCAGCGCATTGCAATTGCTAGAGCCATTTTAAAAGGTTCATCCATTTTATTATTTGATGAAGCAACATCGGCGCTAGATTCGCATTCAGAGCAAGCCATTCTCAGCGCGATGCGTGAAGTCGCACAAAGACATACCAGCTTAGTCATTGCGCATCGTTTATCAACAATTACTGACGCAGACAAAATTATTGTTATGAAACAAGGACAGGTTGTTGAGCAAGGTCAGCACCATCAACTGCTTGCGGCGAATGGTGAATACGCACGAATGTGGCAGTTACAGCAAAGCGAAGAATAAACACTGTTAACTAGTAGGTTAAATGATTAGAATAACCGCTTTATTTTATCTATAACAAAAAGGCAACACGCAGATGGGCAGAGCTTATCAAAACAAAAAAGACTCAATGGCAAAAACTGCGGGTGCAAAAACCAAAGTTTATTCAAAGTACGGAAAAGAAATTTATATCTGCGCTAAGAATGGTGGTGTTGATCCCGATGGCAACTTAGCGCTTCGTCGCTTAATTGAGCGTGCTAAGAAAGACCAAGTACCTACGCATGTAATTGAGCGTGCAATCGATAAAGCCAAAGGCGGTGGCGGCGAAGATTATGTAGCAACTCGCTATGAAGGTTACGGCCCGGGTAACTGTATGATCATTGTTGACTGTTTAACCGACAACAACAAACGTACATTCGCTGACGTACGTGTTTGTTTTACTAAAGCAAATGCAAAAATTGGCGCGCAAAACTCAGTATCACACTTATTTGATCACCTCGCTATTTTTGTATTTGATGGTGATGATGACGAAGCTGTTTTAGAAGCGCTAATGATGGCTGATGTAGATGTAACAGATGTAGAAGTTGAAGACGGTAAAGTGACGGTATTCGCGCCACACACTGAATACAACAACACCCGTACAGCACTTGAAGAAATGGGAATTACTGATTTCCACGAAGATCTAATTGCTTTTGTGCCGCAAGTAGAAGCACCCATTGAAGGTGAAGACGTTGAAGTCATGGAACGCTTTTTAGCCATGCTAGAAGACTGTGACGACGTACAAAACGTTTACCATAACGCACAGTTTTAATTAAAAAGGCCAACCAAGTTGGCCTTTTACCTTTTAGCCCAAAGGAATCAACATTGAATACCCTCGAAGAGTTAAAAGCCGGTTCTCTACAAGGTTGTACACGGCTTCAGCTTGTTGCAGAACTAACCGAATTCCCAAAAGAAATTTATACTCTAGCCGATACGTTAGAAATCCTCGATTTATCTAATAACCAGCTAAGTGATTTACCTGACGATTTTTACAAATTAAAAAATCTCAAACGGCTGTTTTTATCATTTAATCAGTTTAAACATATTCCAGACGTGCTAAGACAATGCCCAAACTTAATCATGGTGGCATTTAAAGGTAATCAAATTACTGAATTTAAAGCACACTGTTTGCCAACGCAGATTGAATGGCTGATCTTAACGGATAATCAAATCCCCGCTTTACCTGATTCATTTGGTGAGTACAGCAAGCTTAAAAAGCTCGCACTGGCAGGTAATCAGTTAACTCATTTGCCAGCTTCAATGGCTAATTGTAACGAGCTTGAGCTAATACGTTTAAGTGCCAATAAGCTTACAAAACTTGAAGATTGGCTTTTAGCTTTACCGAAACTTGCTTGGCTTGCCTTCTCTGGTAACGATTTAAATCGCTCAACTAGCTTACACTGTGAGCAGTTTAGCAAAATCACACTGGATGAAATCGAAGTTAAAAAGCAGATTGGCCAAGGTGCGTCTGGGGTTATTCATTTGGCCAATTGGCATCAACGTCCTGTTGCCCTTAAGTTATTTAAAGGCGAGATCACCAGTGATGGCTATCCACTCGATGAGCTAAATTGTTGTTTAAAAGCCAGTGAGCATCCAAATCTCATTAAAGCATTGGGCTATGTCGATGAAGAGTCACAACTTGGTTTAGTGATGGAGCTTATCAGTAAAGAGTTCACGAATCTTGGTTTGCCACCTTCCCTTGTAACTTGTACTCGTGATACCTTCGAAGACAACTGCCAGTACGCGCCAGAAATGGTGCTAAAAATCGTCAAGCAAATGGCAAGTACCCTCGCTCATTTGCATCAAAAGCAAGTAAGCCATGGTGACATTTATGCCCATAACAGCATGATCAATTCACAGGGCGAGTTATTATTTGGTGACTTTGGTGCAGCAACCGACTTATCCATGCTGACGCCTGATCAACAGCAGCGATTAGAAGGCATTGAAGTACGCGCCCTTGGTTATTTCATCGATGATTTACTGACTGTAGTCACTGAACAAAACGACATTACCACGATGCTTGCTGACGTAGTTCAAGAGTGCTTAGGACTCAACTCAGACAAATGCCCTCGCTTTTCTGAGCTAGTTTCGCGATTATGAGTGTAGTGTAATTATAAATAAAGCCTCTGTGAGGCTTTATTTTTGCTTTTTAAACGGGAACACCTGCTGCTTTAACATACCTTCGGGCATGTAATCGCCAACCACACCATATTTATCGGGCCACTCTGCTTGACCTTTCACAGCAGTGCCAAATAGATAATCTAAAAAAGAAAAATGCGCAGCATAGTTACGGTCAATGGCCGCTTTATCAGATGAATGATGCCAATGATGAAACTGAGGTGTAACCAGCAAATACTTTAGCCAACCAAACTTCACCCGAACATTAGCGTGGTTAAACACAGCCTGAAAGCCAACAATAATGACATATAAGCTAATGACATCCGATGGAAAGCCGAGCACAAAAATTGGCGTAAGCACTAAGCTGCGCGTCACGAGTATTTCTAAGATATGTTGACGAGAGCCAGCAAGCCAATCCATCTCTTTTGCACTGTGATGCACGGCATGAAAACGCCAAAGCAGGGGCACTTCGTGATAAGCCCTATGCACAAAGTACTGCATTAAATCAGCAACTAAAATGATTAAAAATAATTGGATTAAAAATGGCAGTTGAATAATAAAGCCTTGCACTGTATCAGACACAGCCCAGCCAAAAGCATGATGCACGAACTGATTGGTTGCCAGCAACACAAAACCAATAATTAAGTGATTAACAAAGAAATGATTTAAATCACCCTGCCACTCAGTACGGAGAATTTTTTGTTCTTTACGGTGCGGCAGTAGCTTCTCAATTAGAATAAAAATCAGTGTGGAGCCAAGTAAGTCAAGAATGAACCAATCCAGCCCCAAGTACGGCGTATTATCTTTAAAGTCGCCCACTTCAACATTCGGACCGCCAAATGCAATTGCCACAACTATAAATACCCAAGCCGTTGCACCCAGCCGTTTATTAGTATTACGAACAAAATTCAAAAGCCCTAAACTGCCCGAAATAATTAATGCCACAAACATTAGCTGACGTAAAAACTCAACACTGTAGTTTTGCCTGAGCTCTGGGGTCGTTAAGTACTCTGGAAAATGAAAAGCTAATACTCCTAAACAGGATAACACCGCTAAGAAACAAGCAATATAACCGCTAATATTCCCTTCACCCACTTGAAACTGCTCAGCTCTAAATAGCCGATGATAAAGACGTGTCATGATATAAAAATCCATTTATCAATTTTTTGCAGCATAACACAGAAGAATTTAGGAACAAATATTGTAAAGTAAGACATTATAAAACAGCGTGAGTGTTTGCTAGCAAGTATCGATAGAATCAAATGTAAGTAGCCAACTAAAATACAAACGAATCCTCATTGACTTAAAATGAGGAACAAACTAACCTGCACAAGTAAATTATTTTTAAAGGAATAAAAATGTCTACTTTCTTAAAAGATAACCTATCTTGCGATTTACCAAACAATTCGGCTGATTAACTTAGAGTTTTAGCAGCAATTATTGAAGTACCATACTCGATAGTAATTAATTACAAAAAATGAACTTTAGTCGATTTTGTTCAAACCTTTGAAGATATTTACAATCAAGACCATCTCTATTATAAGGATATAAAATGTTACAATTTAATGATTTATGGGAAAACTTTCCTGAAAAAGAACTGATCAGAGCAAGATGTCAAAATAAGCAAACTAATAGCTCTTCCCCATTTGGAAACTATCGCGCTATTAACTTAAGTGACGCATTAATTAAATCTGGCGTATCAACTGCAGGAGCTAAAGTTAAGAAATGCTGGGGACACGCGGGCATGAAACATATTCTTTTAGCAGAAGAAATGGCCAGTTGGCTTAAAACTTCAAACTTTAGTTGGTTAGGTGATCTACAAAAAATTAATCCAAAAACTTTCCAAGATGACCTAGATGGTAAAACTGGAATTATATTTTTTAAAGATTATTGGCAACGAGGCAGTGAGTCTGTTACTAACCGTAGTGGAGACCACATCGATCTTTGGAATGAAGATCAAATTACTAGTGGTGGTATGCTGACAAGATCAATATATGAATTCTTTGGTGTAGTATCAGATCTTAACAACAGCAAAGATATTTGGTTTTGGGAGATTAAATAACTATGTCAAAGGCTAAGTCATATATTTTGAATATAAGTCTTATTTTAGTTAGCGCATTCGCGAATTTCATGTTGTTTTTAGAAGCTTATAAGAAACTCTCTATTCCATTTATGAATGAAGAACAAAGAGTAGAAAATGCTCCTTTGCTTTTTATTTATGTACTTCCTTCATTTATATTTCTTTCAGTTATAGTTTTTTTCCTATATAAAAAGTTACTCAAAAATCAGAAAAATAACGCATAAAAATGAAGCTGACATTTAAGGCGTATTTTTTAAAACCAAAAAAGCCACGATAAACGTGGCTTTGTTGGATAAAGCTTAAACTTTTACTGTTCTATTATAAGAACTGACCTAGCGCTTTAACTTGGTCTAACATGCGGTTTGAGAAACCCCACTCGTTATCGTACCAAGCCATCACTTTAACAAGCTTACCATCTACTTTAGTTTGGGTAGAATCGAAGATTGAAGACGCTGGGTTGTGGTTAAAGTCGATAGAAACAAGTGGTAGTTCGTTGTATTCAAGAATACCTTGCATTGCACCTTCTGATGCTGCTTTAACTACTTCGTTAATTTCTGCTGCAGTTGTTTCGCGCTTAGCAACAAACGTTAAGTCTACTAAAGAAACGTTGATTGTTGGTACACGTACTGCCATGCCGTCAAGTTTACCCGCAAGTTCAGGAAGTACTAAACCAACTGCTTTAGCTGCACCTGTTTTCGTTGGGATCATTGACTGAGTTGCGCTACGTGCACGGTATAAGTCTGGGTGATAAACGTCAGATAAGTTTTGATCGTTTGTGTAAGCATGAATTGTTGTCATGCTACCTTGCTCGATACCGACTGTGTCGTTGATTGCTTTTGCAATCGGTGCTAAACAGTTTGTTGTACAAGATGCATTTGAAATGATGTTGCTGTCAGCGTTTAATACTTCGCTGTTAACACCGTGAACAACTGTTGCATCCATGTCAGTACCAGGTGCAGAAACAATAACTTTTTTAGCACCCGCTTCAATGTGTTTAGCCGCTGCGTCACGTGAAGTGAATAAACCAGTACATTCTAAAACGATATCTACGTTTAGTGCTTTCCAAGGTAAGTTTGCAGGATCACGCTCTTGCGTAAGGGTAATTTCGTCATTACCAATTAGCATAGTGTTTTCAGCAAGTGTTACTTTTTGAGAAAATTGACCGTGTACTGAGTCAAATTGAGTTAAATGCGCGTTAACATTTGCTGGTGCTAAATCGTTGATTGCAACGATTTTGATTTCGTTGTTTTGAGCTGACTCATAAAGGGCACGTAATACGTTACGACCGATACGTCCATAGCCATTAATTGCAACATTAATCATTCTAATATCTCCCGTTAATTATTTTACTTCACTTGCTTGGCGAGCAAGCGCTTCAATGGCTTGCCAGTCTTTGTTTTCAATAAGTTGTTTATCTAACATCCAAGTACCACCTACACAGATTACATTTTTAAGTGCCAGGTAATTAGGTGCTGTTTCAAGGCTAATACCGCCTGTAGGGCAAAATGTTACTTGTGGTAAAGGACCACCAATTGATTTCAGCATTGCTGTGCCACCCGCTGCTTCTGCAGGGAAGAACTTTAAGAACTTAAAGCCATGGCTTGCTAATTTCATTACTTCACTTGGTGTTGCTGCACCTGGTAAAAATGGAATATCAGTGTCTTTAGCCAGTGCTAATAATTCGTCGTTTACACCTGGGCTAACCATGAAGTCAGCACCGGCTTCAACAGATGCATTAAATGTCGCTTTATCAACCACGGTACCTGTGCCAACGTATGCTTCTGGTACGGCTTCTTTCATTAGCTTTACAGCTTCTGCCGCAATCGGCGTACGTAAAGTAATTTCTAGTGCTTTTAAGCCACCGTTATAAAGCGCACGTGCAAGTGGTGCTGCATCTTCAAGTTTTTCGATAACAACAACCGGTACCACAGGTGCCGATGATAAAATTTTCTCAATGCTCATTGTTTGTTCCTCATAGCCCAGTAACGGCGTATTATTATTCTAAACCAAAGGCACTTGCGCCAAGGTCTGCACTACTTACTATATTTCTGAAACCTGCGAATAACTCTCGGCCTGTACCATATGTTTGGCTTGGTTGGCTAAGTTGTAATTCACGTTTTGCTAATTCTTCATCGCTTACGTGTACTTTCAATACACCCGCTGGTGCATCAAGCGTCACTAAGTCACCTTCGTGAATTTTTGCGATTACACCACCTTCAACCGCTTCTGGTGCTAAGTGGATTGCAGCAGGAACTTTACCTGATGCACCCGACATACGACCGTCTGTCACAATCGCCACTTTGTAGCCTTGGTCTTGTAGTGTTGCCATTACTGGCGTTAATTTGTGAAGCTCAGGCATGCCTTTCGCCTTCGGACCTTGCTCTTTAATTACAGCAATAAAGTCTGTATTTAACTCACCGCGGCTATACGCTTCTTGTAACTCACCTTGTGAGCTAAATACTTTAGCTGGTGCAGAAACAACTTGGTGAGATTCAGCCACTGCAGATACTTTGATAACGGCTTTGCCAAGGTTACCTGTAAGAAGCTGTAAACCACCCTGCTTGCTAAACGGGTTATCAATCGGACGTAATACTTCTTCATCATGTGACTTTTCAGGACACGCTATCCATTTAACTTTGCTTGGGCCTGTGCTGTTAGTCATGATCACTGATGAATCTTTATCTAGCATTGGCTCTGTGGTGTATGCTTCTAAGCCATCACCTACAATCGTTTTCACGTCGTTATGTAAGTAACCTTTGCTCAGTAGTTGCTTCATTAAAAAGCCCATACCGCCGGCTGCTTGGAAGTGGTTTACATCTGCTGAGCCGTTCGGGTAAATACGTGTAAGAAGTGGCACAACTTCTGATAAGTCAGCCATGTCTTTCCAAGTAAGGATTACACCCGCTGCTTTCGCGATTGCTACTAGGTGGATTGCGTGGTTTGTTGAGCCGCCTGTTGATAACAAGCCAACTAAACCATTAATAATTGTTTTTTCACTCACTACGTCAGCAAGGCAGTTAGCATCTTTTGTTTCGATTAACTGCTTTAACATGGTTTCGACAGCATGACCTGTTAAACCATCACGAAGTTCTGTGTAAGGGTTAATGAAAGAGCTACCAGGTAAATGTAGACCCATGATTTCCATTAACATTTGATTCGAGTTAGCGGTACCGTAGAAAGTACACGTACCCGCACTGTGATACGATGCGCTTTCAGCTTCTAACAGCTCTTCGCGACTTACTAAGCCTTGTGCAAATTTTTGACGAACACGGGCTTTTTCTTTATTCGGGATACCCGATTGCATTGGACCTGCTGGTAAGAAATACGTTGGTAAATGACCAAATGATAAGGCACCAATTAAAAGTCCAGGGACAATCTTGTCACACACACCTAAACAGAAAACACCGTCGAACACGTCATGCGATAAAGAAACCGCTGTAGACATTGCAATCACATCACGTGAGAACAATGATAGTTCCATACCATCACGGCCTTGAGTAACACCGTCGCACATAGCAGGTACGCCGCCAGCAACTTGTGCTGTAGCATCGAACTTAGTGGCAAGGCTTTTGATGATTTCCGGATAATCTTTGTAAGGAACATGCGCAGAAAGCATGTCGTTATAAGCGTTGATGATAGCTAGGTTTGGTTGCTCGTCTGCTTTTAAGCGAGCTTTGTCATCGCTGCTACAAGCAGCCATAACGTGTGCAATATTACCACAGCCTAAACCTGCACGAACTCTTGTTTGTTTTTTTGCGTGCGCGATTCGCTCTAAATAAGCTTGGCGGGTCTCTTTACTGCGTTCGATAACGCGTTCGGTGACTTCTTGGATACGAGGATGCAACATATAAATTCGACTCATCTCTATAGTTAGAGGATAAAGGCTCAGTAACAATTACAGACTCCACGAAAATAATTGTACTGAGCAACTTTGATTTACCCGTTCAAAGGTACGCTGACAGGCTGTCTCTCACAACCAACCTGACACCGGTGTCACTGTATTAACTCATGACTGTGACACCGGTGTCAACCTTATCTGTTAAATTTAGTTTAATTTTTTTAAATGACCAAATAATGAACAATATAATTTTAGTAGAATATGAGTAGAATTCATGTGAAGTACCACTATCAAAGGCCTATAGACAAGACAAGCTTGGAGGTTTGTTTTAATTAAAAACAGTAACTTATAGCGTTTTCATAAAATTTTTTAGCCTGAAATAAAAAAGCCCGAGAACGCGTCACTCATTCTCGGGCTACTGTGAAAAAACAAGATGAAATTTATTTAATTGCTGCTGTTGACTCACGAGTAATGAGTTTTGCTTCAAGGGTTACTTGATAAGGCGACTCTTGTGGATCACCAATATGAGTGATCAATTGCTTCACTGCTTGCTGAGTCATTTCTTCAACTGGTTGTGCAATGGTCGTTAACCCTGGCCAAATATGACGTGCAATTGGTGCGTTATCAAACCCTGCAATAGAGATATCATCAGGCACTCTTAACTGCATTTGCGTAGCAAGCTTTAATACCGCCGCTGCCATGTAATCATTTGAGGCAAATACTGCTGTTGGGCGAGGGTTTAAATCTAAAATTGTACGGGCACTATCAACACCAGAGTGATAACTGAAGTTACCTTCTTCAACTAAGCGTTCATCAAACTCAATACCATTTGAGGCAAGTGCTCTTCGATAACCTTTAAAACGCTGCTCTGTGGCACTGTGATCAGGGTGACCTTTAATGAAGGCGATTTCTTTATGACCCAGCTTAATAAGATGCTCTGTTATTTCAAAAGCCCCTTGTTCGTCATTACTTCTTACCGAAATAGAGTCGTCTTCAAGTACCGCAGAGGCGACACGAGCATACGGGATCTTCTTCGACTTTAAAAAGCTTACAAGTTCAGGAAAATCTGAAAATGGCGGGGTCAATACAATACCGTCTAAACGAGAAGTTTGAATTAATTGCTCAATGTTACTAATTAATTCATCACCGCGTAATTCGCAAGGATGGATCAATAAGTTGTAGTTAAGTTCATGGCACGCCGCTAAGGCACCAGTTTGCACCCGGGTAATATAGCTTTTACTCGGATTATCGTACAAGCAACCAATAATAAAACTACGGTTTTGTGCTAAACCTCTAGCGATTGGGTTTGGCGTGTAATCGAGCTCTTTAAATACTTTAAGTACTTTTTCGCGCGTTGCATCACTCACGTTTGGCTCATTGTTAAGCACGCGAGATACTGTTTTTTTCGATACACCGGCATAGCTGGCGACACTGTTGATGGTTACTTTCTTCATCCGCTCTACATCCAACTGCTAATTACGCGTTACTTTTAACATGTATACACGCAGCAGCACCAATGAATGGAATGTTGTCTTGTGTTACAAGCGTAACAGGGATCTGTGAAGTATATTGCGACATAATGCCTTTGTCTGCAAAACGTTCAACAAATCGACTAGATAATAAACGTTGTTGCATACGAGGTAAAATACCACCACCAATAAATACGCCACCTAATGCGCCAAATGTCAGGGCTAAGTCCCCTGCTACACTACCAATCCAATCACAAAATTGATTGAGTGTTGCATCACAGACTTCGCATTGACCAGTGGTTGCAAGCTCGCTAATTTGTGCTGCATCTAAATTCTTCGCTTCAACGCCTTTTACCGCAGCCATAGCGCCATATAAATGAGCAATACCAGGGCCTGAGAACACAGTCTCCACAGAAACATGATTTAATTGCTTTTTAAGCTCAGTAATTAGCCTACGGTCTAAGTCTGTGACAGCTGCAAGGGTAATGTGCCCTGCTTCACAGCTAAGAACAGCACTGCCTTGTGATGTGCGAACTAAACATGCAGCACCAAAACCTGTACCAGGCCCCATAACTGCGATATTCGCATTTTCATCCGCCTGACCTGCTTTAACAGCCATATTTTGCGAATCATCTAAATAAGGTGCCGCATAAGCAAATGCTGCAAAGTCGTTGATTACTTCAAGTTGCTCAAATGAAAACTCAGCTTTTAAATCGGCAACGTTAAAGTGCCAGCCAAGGTTAGTTAAATGAACTTGACCTGCTTTAATCGGGCCAGCTACTGCTAAACATGCACGGCTTGGCTTTGGAAACGAAATTTGACTAAAGTACTGGTTAATCGCACTTTCTAAAGAGCCAAAATCTGCACTTGGAAAAGTTAAATTGTGCTCGATAACAAACTGGTTAGTTTGTGCATTAAAGTCAGTGATTAAAGCGAAACGAGCGTTAGTGCCGCCGATATCGGCAACAAGAATAGGAGCGAATTCTGTGGTTGTCTGTGTGTTCATGATGTTTTCTCTATTTGTCTAAGCTAGTTGCCGCTTATTGTTCTAGTTTTCAATGGCAAAGCCACTGTGTCTGCTAAACTTTGGGTCATTGCCTCAAAGAAGCTATCTTTTGTATTAAAAAAATGCTGCCCAAATGAATGGGCAGCCAAATACGTTTTGACAACAAAATGATAAAACAGTGACATTATGACACCGGTGTCAGATTTGGATCAATAAAAATTTTCATTATTTGTGCATGCATACGTATTTATTGATAAAACCTGCGTATTAAGTATCGAAAAAGCATTTATATACGCATAAAAAATGCCTAGCTGTGTACAGAACAGCCACACTCTCGCTGCTTGTCACAAATAGCTTGAAAAAAATATTAAATAGCCGAAAATGGCAATTACTAGTTCTGTTATTTGGTAACCATATGAAAGGTAAGGCGACATCTTTTGACATTGCACATTATGCGGGTGTGTCGCAGTCAACCGTGTCTCGCGCGCTGCGAAATAGCCCTTTGGTCAACGAAGAAACCCGTCGACGTGTTCATGAGGTAGCAAAGCAGCTCAACTACAAAGTTGATAAAAATGCCAGTAACTTAAGAACACAGCAAAGTAGCACCCTCGCCCTGTTATTATTTGAAGATCCCACTTCGGATGAATCACAAATAAACCCTTTCTTTTTGGCGATGCTAGGTAGTATAACCAGAGCCTGTGCAAAAGAAGGCTACGACTTACTGGTATCGTTTCAGTCGAGCAGCTCTGATTGGCAAGCCGATTACGAAGACAGCCATCGTGCAGATGGCTTAATACTGCTTGGTTATGGTGATTACCTTGATTATCAACCTAAATTTAAAACCCTAATAGATCAGCACACTAAATTTGTCTGTTGGGGTGCCAGTGTAGATAACCGCCCAGATTTAACTGTGAGCTGTGATAACTACGGCGGTGGTAAATTAGCGGCTGAACATTTACTCGCAACAGGAAGAACCGATTGTGCATTTATTGGTGATGCTTCTGAGCATAGTCCAGAATTTTTTGCTCGCTACCAAGGCTTTAAAGATGCATTTCTAGCCAAAGGCGTGAATTTAAACGAACGTAAGATGGCAAATGCTATTTCAACAGAAGAATCAGGCTATCACGCAACTCGTTCACTCTTAGCAAATAACATTCGTTTTAACTCATTATTTGCTGCCAGTGACCTTATTGCGATTGGTGCTATTCGAGCATTGAAAGAAGCAAAAATAAAGGTTCCTGATGATGTGCACGTTGTTGGCTTTGATAATATTGCGGTTTCGAGCTTTGTAAACCCACCACTTACCACCGTTCAGCAAGACACCACCCTCGCCGGACAAATGTTGGTCGATAACCTGCTCAAACTTATTCGTGGTGAAGATGTAGAGAATACCCTTTTACCACCTCGGTTAATTATTCGTGGTTCAAGTGTTTAATTTTTAGCGATAACAGCTTTGTTATCGCTTACTCCCTCCCTAACCAGACACTTATTGCATTAAAATTAGTTTTTTTTCGATTTACCCAAGACTATTACTTCGAAAAAGCAGATAATTACACCTATTATGTTGAAAATGCTTATCTGGCTAACAATGCTTTAGATAACAACGCGCACAAAGGTGGAATTTTTTAATGGAAATTAAAGTTAATTTTCTCGACAACCTCAGACTTGAAGCCAAGTTTGATGATTTCTCTGTCATTGCAGACCAACCTATTCGCTATAAGGGTGATGGCACTGCACCAAGTCCATTCGATTACTTCTTAGCATCTTCTGCATTGTGTGCGGCTTACTTTATTAAAGTGTATTGTAATTCTCGCGATATCCCGACAGATGGTATTCGTGTTGCGCAAAACAATATCGTTGACCCTGAAGACCGCTATAACCAAATTTTTCAAATTCAGGTTGAGTTACCAGAAAGCCTTTCAGAGAAAGATCGCACAGGTATTTTACGCTCTGTAGAGCGCTGTACAGTTAAACGTGTTATTCAGACTAGCCCAGAATTTAAAATCGATACTGTTGAAAGCATCGAAGCTGATGCGCAAGCAATGTTGATGTCAAAACCCGGTGATGACAGCAACACATTTATTTTAGGTAAAGATTTACCACTTGAAGAAACCATCGCAAATATGACGGCCATCCTTGAAGAGTTAGGGATGAAAATCGAAATTTCTTCTTGGCGTAATATTGTGCCAAATGTATGGTCACTTCATATTCGTGATGCAGCGTCGCCTATGTGTTTTACTAATGGTAAAGGTGCAACGAAAGAAAGCGCACTATGCTCAGCTTTGGGCGAATTTATTGAGCGCTTAAACTGTAACTTCTTCTATAACGACCAGTTCTTAGGCGAAGACATTGCTAATAGCGAGTTTGTTCATTACCCAAATGAAAAGTGGTTTGCACTGACTGAGGATGACTCTTTACCGGAGGGCATTTTAGATGACTATACCCGCGAAATTTATAATCCAGATGGTGAGCTGTGTGGCTCACACCTAATAGATACCAACTCTGGTAATAAAGAACGTGGCATTTGTTCGATTCCTTATGTTCGCCAGTCAGACGGTGAAACGGTTTATTTCCCTTCAAACCTAATTGAAAACTTATTCTTAAGTAATGGGATGAGTGCAGGTAACAATTTTGCTGAGGCAAAAGTACAATGTTTATCTGAAATTTTCGAGCGTGCCGTTAAACGTCAAATCATTGAGCAAGAAATAGTTTTACCAGACGTACCAGAGGACGTTTTAAATAAATACCCAGGGATTGTTGCGGGTATTAATGGTCTTGAAGAACAAGGTTTCCCTGTTGTAGTAAAAGACGCCTCGCTAGGTGGTCAGTTCCCTGTGATGTGCGTAACACTCATGAACCCTAAAACAGGCGGTGTATTTGCCTCTTTTGGTGCGCACCCAAGCTTTGAAGTAGCGTTAGAGCGCAGCTTAACTGAGTTATTACAAGGCAGAAGCTTTGAAGGCTTAAACGATGTACCTAAGCCAACGTTCAATAGTATGGCAGTTTCTGAGCCGGAAAACTTTGTAGAGCACTTTATTGATTCAACTGGCGTGATCTCATGGCGCTTCTTCAGCGCTAAACACGATTATGAGTTTGTTGAATGGGATTTCTCAGGTAGCAATGAAGAAGAAACAGCGAGCTTATTCGGTATTTTAGAAAGCTTAGGTAAAGAAGCTTACATTGCTGAGTTCTCAGATCTTGGTACTGCATGCCGCATTTTAGTGCCTGATTACTCAGAAGTGTATCCAGTGGAAGACTTGATTTGGGATAATACCAATAAAGCACTTAACTTCCGTGAAGATATCCTGAACCTGCATCGTTTATCAGAAGATCAACTTGCAGATTTAGTTGAGCGCTTAGAAGAAAGTGAACTAGATAACTACATTGATATCATCACCTTAATCGGCATTGAGTTTGATGAAAACACAGTATGGGGTCAGTTAACGATTCTTGAGCTGAAGCTACTTATTTATCTAGCACTTGGTGATTTAGAAGCAGCAATGGAGCTTGTTGAAGCATTCTTACAGTATAACGACAATACCATTGTTGAACGCGGCCTATTCTACCAAGCAATGCATGCAACGTTAGAAGTCGCACTCAGCGATGACCTAGAGATTGAAGATTACATTCATAGCTTCACCCGTATGTTTGGTCAAGAAACGATGGATGCAGTCGTTGGCTCAATTAACGGCGATGTAATGTTCTATGGTTTAACAGAAACCAGCATGAAGCTTGAGGGTTTAGACAGGCACCTTCGTTTAATCGAAAGTTACAAAAAGCTACACGCTGCCCGCGCTAAAAAAGCAGGGTTGTAACCAAGAAATATCAAAGCCGCACGTTTTCGTAACCTGCGGCTTTTCTGCTTTACTTAAAACCGTTACTTAACGAAAACGCACACCTGTAATATCGTATTCAGCAATAAAGCGGCCACCATAAGAATCTACAAACATAAACTCCATCTCTATTTTATCTCGTCGACCTTTGTGCTCAAGCAATTCAACAATAAAGTGTGTATTAGAATTAAGGTCATAGGAGCGACCTTTTGTTTCTCGGGTAATATTGAACTTTGTAGGGTTACCTATGCTATCAAAATACTCAAACAGCACGTTTAAACCGCGCGCATAAATTCCCGAGTCTCGCTGTGAGGAATTAGGTCTTTGCTGTGCCAACAACCATGTTTTGTCTTTTTGATTTACAGCCTTAATAAACTCACTTATTAATTGTTGGTGCTCAACAAGAGGTGGCAGCTTTATTTCTTTTAGTGACTCTGTGAGTTTATCGCCCGCTCCCTCGGTTCTTGCTATGTAATTCTCAAAACCAGCGTCTATCGACATATAATTTAAATAGTCCGCAAGGCCATCATTGTAAACCTGTTCAAATGTGCCATATTCTTCCGAGAGAATATTTTCAAGACGATTATATAAAGAAAAAGCATGCGCTGAGTCTAATTTCTTCAGCTCAGAAGTGTCTATTAATTGACCAAAAAGTAGTGCATTTAAGTCAATTACATTTGTTCTATCATCAAACGTAATAATTTCCTTGGCCCATTCTTTATCTGCTGTGGCAATATGCAAATAGTAACGTTGAAAAGGCGCACCATGCTCATCAGTGATGGTAATTTTATTTGTCGAAAAGTCATAAATTTTGGCATTTTTAGTAGGGCCAGTTCTAACACTTACCTTTAAGCCTTTTGACAGTTCGGTAAATTTATCTGACTTTTCAATCACAATTTCTTGAGAAGCAAAATAGTCGTCGGAAGTAGCAACAAAATACTGGCAATGCATTTACTAACATTTTTCATATAAATCCCTTTAAGTTAAAAATCAGACCAAACCCAATAAAGGTACATAAATACCTTAAATGTATACTAAAGTGGTAACTAATTGAAGCTTAGTGTGTATGTTAGGGTTTATATCGGTAATGCCCTGTAATTTTGTAAGTGAATAACATATCTTCCATTTTAGGACCCCAGCCTATGTTATGAACAATCAGAGGTCTTAATTTATCTTTCGATAGTTCATCTGTAACGATACCTATATGAGGCCTATTATTAGGTAGAACCCAAGTCACAATATCACCTGCTTGATAGTCAGCAGCTGTTTTACTAATAACATGACTTTCACCATGTCTTTCAAAAAACACTTGTAGGTTAGGTACCCTGCGATGGTCAATATTGGTATCTGGTTTGGTTAAGCCCCAAATTCGTTTTGAAGGATATAAGCTAAAGTTGTCGCGCATATCCTCATATACAAGCGCCTGTAAATCAATTCCTAAAGCTCTGTAAGTACGTATAACCACGTCGGTACATACACCTATATTCTTAGGTACATCACCATTGGGATAGTCTATTTTTCGATAACTTCCGTTATAAACTACAAAGTGTTCAGTTCGCTCTTTGGCGGCCTCAACAAGTTTAGATTGAAAACTTTCCGCTTGAGAATTAAGAGCAAATAATAAAAGTAACATCCCGGCTGTTTTGATCATCTACAAACTCCATTTTAAATAATTATAAAAACTCGAATAGACTGCTCTCTGCCCATTCTCTTTATTAAGTATTAATGCTGTTCAGTATCAGCGTATTCTGCTAAACGGCTTTCAACTTGTAAGCGCTCTTGCTCAGTGAGTTCGCTATAAAACTTGGGGTATGGCCAGCCATAACCCCAGCGAAAGCTGGTAGGTAAAAAAGGTGTACCACCCACTCTAACACCAGCAAGCATCAATACCGCAATTTCTTGCTCACCCACTTGTGCAACACACTCTTTTAAATCTATATCAGCTTGCTCACGTTGCTTGAAAGTACCGCCTTGCCAATAAGCGAGATCATGGGCAGTGCAGCAAGCTAACCATAAGTTTTTGTGTTCTATCGTTCCATCAGGAAAAGAGCTGCAACCATCTGTAGTGAAGGGTTTAAGTTCAGCTGCTTCAGCTTTAATTAAGCACACAGGTAAAGCAATGAGAATAAGTATAACAAGAATAAAATTTTGCTGATTCATGGTAAATTCCATTTCAAATTTGGCCCTATTATAAACAAAAAACCGCCGAGGTTAATTCGGCGGTTTAATTATTTAATTAGATATTTAAAAGAAACTTACTTAGCTAATGTTTCGGCTGCTTTCTCTGCAAAAAGGTTACCTAGTTTTATATAGTAATTACTTTTATAGTGCCATTTATCTTCAATGAATTCGACAGGCTCATCAAAGGCAACTAAATGAGCATTAGCATTTGATTTAACGTACTTTTTCTGAGCATCCCATACTCTCTCTATATATGGCATCATGCGTGTTTCAGGTGTTTTACCAGAGTCTTCGATTCTGCCAAGAATGATTGGTAACTCCTTATTGCCAAAAGTCATCTTCATATCATTCATCAGGCTTGTTAAATTAGCTAAATAAACCTTAGATGCTTGTTCATGATAGGCATCGGCCTCACCCTGCATCCAAATGATACCTGCTGGTACTAAAGTATCTGCTACACCATCACCATCTATATCATTGTTCGCTAACGCAGCTCTTACGGTAGTTTGAAAGTTATCCCATTGGTTGATCTTGGTGTTGTCAGCATAGTTCTGCCCCCATGTACCAAAACCAGATGCCCCAAGCGCAATAGATGAGCCACCACGCGCATATTTGATAATGGCTATTTTCTTACCCGTTAGCTCAGATAAGCGTTTACCAAAACTCAATTCAGGGCCAAATCTATCAGATAAAATAATTGAATGCTCTGTCGATCTTGCCCCTGTTCCAAAACCAGGCATTAAATTAGTCCAAACACCTTTGCCACCATTTAATGCATCATCAGCAACAGGGTTACCAAAAAAGAATAAGGTATTTTCAACTGGCTTTTTATACTGTGCAGGTAAGTCTTTATTAAAGCCAAAACCTTCCATATTTGATTGGCCCCCCATAAAGTAAAGCAAATAGTCATCCGCTTGACTTTGCGTGCTTATTGCTAACAAACCACATAAGGCTAGTTTTTTTAACATTATTTTTCCTTTTACCAAAAGCAATGCCCAATAAATATTGGGTATGTAATTAAGTTTTTACTTCATAGTTATAGCTTCGTGCTATAAATACCTCTAATACAGGCATTTAGCCTAGAAGAAGCAGTTCGATTCTTTTAATCAATCAATTATTACAGTGCTTGCGCGTTTGTTCTGAACATAAACTCAAGTGGGATTTGCAATCGCTTAGCCCAATCAACTTCTGCATGCGTCGCACCTGGGAAATATTGACTCCGCCATAACGAAGCTGGATAACCGTGTTGCATAAATACATTATCAATTTGTTTTTGAAGATCAGGATACATGGAGTCTAATGTGCCATCTCCATAATCGAAGTAAACTTTTTGTGTTGTTAGTTTGCCAATATTGTCAGAAATATACTGCTTGAAAGCAGTAAATACTTGTTTGTCATAAGTAAAAATCCCTGGCCAATGCGTAGACATACAAATTGCGCCGGCAAACTCATTAGGATATTGAAGTAATGTATACCAAGAAATAAGCCCTCCCATGCTTGATCCTGCGATATACCGATGTTCAAAACCTTTATTTACTGAATAGTTATTCTCAATAAAGGGAATGACTTCTTCAACAACAAAGCGAGCATAGTTGTCTGAATAAACCTTAGAGTAAAACAGCTTTTGCCCTGGATACCTTTCTAACTCATATAAATTTGCTTGTTTTTGCTTTGCTAAACTTTCAAATACTTTTTGTGGAAAATACTCGCTATGACGATTTTCTACCGCATTTGGAATGCCAACAACAATAAATGGCTTAACTTTACCGCTTTGAATTAACTTCGCGGCAACTTCATCAACTTGCCATTCTTGTTTATTCCATGTTGTTTTGGCATCAAACAACATTCGACCATCATGCATATATAAAACATCATACTTACGTGTGTTGCTATAACCTGGTGGTAACCAGATATTTAAAAAACGGCTCTCAACATACTTTGAACTAATGTTTTTCTTAACATCAAGATGCCCTTCTGACACCTCAGGGATTATCACATTTGCAAAAGTGACACCTGTAAATAGCATCAAGGTTAAACAAATTAATTTCTTAAACATAATGTCTACTCAAATTTAAACTAAAAAGCCGCAAATGAATTGCGGCTTATTAATAAGGTATTACTTGAGGGCTTTTTCAACCACTGGGTAATGGTCCCACACATGTTTATCACTCACTGAACGGAGTAACTTAATGTATTCAGCGTGAGTCCAAGCCAGTGGTGTCGCTGAGTTTGTACCCTCACCTAGCTGATAGCCTGCTTTATTGTTGCCTACGCCATCCCAAACTTGTTCAGGTAACATCATGCCTTCATTGGCAAATGCTTCCATACCTTTTACATAGGTGTCTTTAATCGCTTGTTGCTTCATCGCATCTAGGCTGTTGGTTGCGTTTGCCGCAGCGATTTCATAGTGACCACGCTCACCTGTGAAAAACGGCCATACACGACCACGTTGACCAGGGGTGTTATTGCCACCTTCAGCATAGTTGTTACCTGTCACTTCATCTTCACCGTAACCATCGTTACCATAGCGACGGAAGCCTGGGAATGACCCTGAGCCATCAGCAAAATTAAAGGTGTAACGCACTTGCAGATTATCGACTAAGGTTTCGTCATCGTATTCTGGTAATGTTTTTACAATGCTTGGCGCAAGTGCATCACGAACACCATAACGTACAAGCTCTAAGAAACCACCATCAAGGATTTGCTTTTTATCAAAGCCTTCACGACCGTTATTGGCATTAAGCGTGGTTGATGAGTTTGGATCTTTGTCTTGACCAATACGAATGAAATATTCACCATCGCTATTTTCAGACTTAAGGTTACCTTGAGTCGTAAACATGGTGCTTTCAATTTCACTGTTGTAGGTTTTAGCCGTTGCTAGGTAACGCTCTGCATTTTTTGTGTCACCTGCTTTTTTAGCAATATCAGCAGCCGTGACTAAGCCTGCAACAACCGCTGCGGTTGTTGATGGAGAGAAACCATTTTGTTCTTCCCAACGCTCTTGTTGTGTTGCTGGCGGTGTAATTTGCGTGTCGTTCCAAAGAATTTTCGCAAGGCCCCCATCAACTAAGAAATCAGCTGCTGGCTTTAACATTTTGCCATACCAATCTGTGAGCTCTTGATCGCTAAGTACGCCTGCTTGATGTAGTTTCCACGCTAACATAATTGGCATTGCTGTTTGGTCAAGCTGAACACCTACCCACTCAAGCTCACCATCAACGTGCGTCTTTTGTAAAAACCAACCCGTGTCACCACCATTGCCTGGTGTGTTATCTGTTACTTGTACTTTTTCTAGATATTCAAACGCAGTTTTTGCGGTACGTGTGTCACCCATGGCCATAAATGCCATCGCAACTTGATAGAAATCACGTACCCAAACCGCTTTATAACCGGTAGAGCCTGTTTTAGCCGACACTGTTTCACCCCACGGGTTAGACAGTGACGCAATTAAAGCACCAGCATGGGTTTTATCTTCTTGTGCTTTTAACACCATGGCGCTGGTATAAAGCAACTTACCATTATCTGCGGTGCTGTTAGTTAATGTGCTCAAAGGTTCAAGGCTTGCTAAGTAGTCTTGCCAACCAATTGCAGCACCATCACCGTTATATGCAGCAAGCACTTTTTGGTAGCCTTGGTTTAAACTTGCTTGACCTTCTTTTAAACTTGCAGCTTCAGTGTTACCAAAACTTAAAGCTAAATCAAAAGTGGTGTTTTTTGATACTTCGCCAAGCTCTGCAAGTAAGCTTACATTGCCCGACTTATCACCGGTATTTTGGTAAGTCGTTGAGAGTGATTGTGTTGCTTTTAACTCTTTTAAGCCATCACTAACACCTGTAAAGCCAACGCTTGCTTGCTTAAATGGTTGAGCGGCTTGTAAAGATAAAAAGTTATCATCTTGCCAAGCAACTAGGCCCTTATCAGTGACTTTTGCGAAATCGTCTAAGCCGTTGTTATCGATGTAAGGATTCACATTAACGTAGGCTTTAACACCTTCAAGGTCGGTATTAAATACGCTACGAACAAACAATGTTTGACCGTTTGGATCTGTAAAAATATGCTTTTCTAAAGTGAAACGACCTTGTTTATCTTTACTAACGACTTTATAAGCAAGCGATAATGGGCGACCAGCGTCGTCTTTGTATAAATAATCAATGCTTACATCGAGATCATCGCTCTCTGTAACGGTAAAGTCTTTACCGACTACAACAAACTGCATATCTTTGATTTGTGCTTGGTGAATTAAACCAAACATGGTTTCTGTGATCATGCCTTTAGCGATTGAAAACCAAACTTTTGATACTTTGCCAGTAGCAGCTGCGTCGCTGTAGTGGCCGTCTTGGTATTGCTCGTAAGAGGTACCAATACCCGTTTTACCAGAGTATGCCCAAAAAGGCTCAACACCCGGTGCACCTGGCGCTGACACCTGCTCAACTGCTGTATTAGCTGATTGCTCTGAACTACAAGCTGTTAAACCTAACGCTAACAAGCTTGCTGTAATAAGATTAAATTTTTTCATTGTGTGTCCTTATTATTGTTGCTTAACGCGCAGCACAGCGACCGCTGCTAGTACGAATGACACTGCACCTAGCACTAACGCATAAATCGGTTGATTATCAAAAAAGTGACGTAAAATTAGGCCTAATACGCTTGCCGCTAACAGCTGCGGAATAACAATAAAGAAGTTAAAGATACCCATGTACACACCCATTTTTTTACTTGGTACTGAGGTACTTAACATTGCGTATGGTAAAGATAGAATTGACGCCCAAGCAAACCCTACTCCAATCATTGGCCAGATCAGTAAACTTGGATCTTTGATAATAATGAAGCTGACCAGACCCAATGCACCTAGCACTAGGTTGAGAGCGTGAGCCATTTTTAGCCCTACTTTTTTAACGATAACCGGAATACACAGTGCTGCAATGGCAGCAAAACCATTGTAAGCGGCAAATAATACACCAACCCAATCCGCACCGTTATTGTAGGCAAGAGAGCTTGTATCACTGCTGCCGTAGTGGAAGCTAGTTACTGCCGATGTGGTGTAAATCCACATTGCAAACAATGAGAACCAGCTAAAAAATTGTACCCATGCCAATTGTTTCATCGTTTCTGGCATAGTGAATACATCATTCACAACTTGATAAAAGCCACCACTGGTTGCGTTTTTAGCCTTTAAAGCACCAGCAATAAATTGAATAACACCAAAGCTAATCAAACCACCAGCAAGTAAATAAAGCTCTTTTTCAAGCGATAGAGCCGTTACAATACCAAGTACTACAAGGCCAAGAACCGTAAAGATTGCAGCGCCTTTGTTAAAGTTTACATCACTTTGAACATCGCCCGAGTCATCGCTTTGCTCTTGTTCATGAAAGCTTTCAAGTTCTTCTGGTGAATATTCTTTAGTAGTAAAGACGGTCCAAAACACAGCAACAATTAAAACTACTGCACCAAAGTAAAACGAAAATTTTACAGAATCTGGAATTTGCCCAGCAGGCGCTGTATTAGCAATATCGAACCAGTTAGTCATCATCCAAGGTAATGCAGACGCAACAACCGCACCAACACCAATGAAGAAGCTTTGCATCGCATAACCAGTTGCACGTTGTTTTTTCGGTAGGTTATCACTAACAAGGGCGCGGAATGGCTCCATAGTCACGTTAATTGACGCATCCATGATCCATAACATACCCGCCGCAATCCAAAGGCTTGGTGAGTTAGGCATGATGAATAACGATAACGTCGTTAAAATAGCCCCATAGAAAAAGAACGGACGACGACGACCTAACTTATTCCAAGTTTTATCGCTCCAGTAACCGATGATCGGTTGTACAATTAGACCTGTTAATGGTGCTGCAACCCAAAGGATTGGAATATCATCAACATTGGCACCTAAAGTTTGAAAAATACGGCTTACATTACCGTTTTGTAATGCGAAGCCAAATTGGATACCAAGGAATCCAAAACACATATTCCATATTTGCCAAAAGCTCAGCGTTGGTTTGTTTTTATTCATAGTCAGCCTTTAAGGTAAATACTGCACTGCTTAAGCCATTCAGCTGTAGTTGAATTGGCGCATTCGTAGCTGCCTCAGAAATCACAATGTCGGCATGATTTTCTAGGTTATCAATTAACGTTAAGCCACTGTGATTAAGCTTAGGTAACAACGTTTGGTTAAGTGTTAGTTCAACATCTTGAGGGTTTTCTGAAAAATTACTTACGACGAGCACCAGTTGTTGACCTAGCTTTCGCGTGAATGCAATGACTTGCTCTGAGCCTGTCAATTCAATCGCTTGCATGTCACCACCAACAATGGCAGGAAGTGTGTTTAACGACATTAACTTAGTGTAGTAAGTGCGAAGATCAGCTTGCTGCTTTGAAAGCGCACCGCCGTCGAATTTACCATTATTCATCCACGCTTGATGCGCAGGTACACCCATATAATCAAAGATACTGGTACGCGTTGGGTCACCAAAGCCACCGTCCTCAGAGCCATCTTCACCGACAGCTTGACCAAAATAAAGTAAGGTTGGCGAGCGCGACATCAATGTAGATACCACCATCGCTGGCTTACCTTTTTCACTACTACCAGCGAAATCTGGGCTAGCTATGCGTTGCTCATCATGGTTTTCTAAGAAGTGCAGCATATGCTCTTCAATATCCGCCACTTGGCTTTGGATATCGAAAATAGTATCCGCTGATTGCTTGCCTTGCATCACAGCTTTAATCGTGTCGTAAAAACCGACTTTGTCGTAAAGGTAATCCATCTTACCTTGTTGGATATATGGGCGGTAAAGCGTTGGGTTATATACCTCAGCCAAAATAAAGGCATCGCTTTTTTGCATCTTGATTGATGAATTTAAAAAGCTCCAAAACTCAACAGGCACCATCTCGGCCATATCATAACGGAAACCATCAACACCTTTATCTAACCAATAAAGCGCGATATCGCGGAATTTATACCAGCTATTTGGTAGGTCTTTATCTTGCCAAAATGCGTAGTGCGCACGGTAATCTTTATCAGCGTAATCATCCGGTAGCGTCGGGAAGTCGTAGCTACCATCTGGTTTCACACCGTAATTGATTTTAACTGTTTCGTACCAATCATTAATGTCAGGTTTAGCTGCACGGGCCCCATTGCCCGTCCATTTTGCAGGTGTTTCATCAAACTGATTATCTGCAAGAGGATGCGGGTTACCACCTAACACTTGGTAGCTATCGCTGGTAGGAACTTGAAATGACTGCCCTGTTACATAATAAAAGTTATTATCGCGAGCATAGGTTTTCGTCGTGTCATCTTCAGCACCAAAATCCTTAACGCCTTCAGGCTTTGCGACCGACTCATAGTTACGCGCTAAGTGGTTTGGCACAATATCAATAACCACTTTCATACCGTGCTTATGAGTGCGATTGATTAGCTCGACAAACTCTTCTAAGCGGCGCTCAGGGTTAATTGCTAAATCAGGATTAACATCGTAATAGTCTTTCACTGCATAAGGCGAGCCTGCACGGCCTTTTACAACATCAGGGTCATCTTGAGACAAACCGTATTCGGTATAGTCAGTTACTAAAGCATGACGCGGTACACCAGTATACCAAACATGTGTTGTACCTAGTTCTTTAATGCCTTGTAATGCTGCATCATTAAAATCAGCGAATTTACCTACCCCATTTTCTTCTAATGTGCCCCACGGTTTATTGGTGGTGTTAGTGTTACCAAATAATCGAGTGAATACTTGGTATACCACAGGCTTAGAGATAGCTGCTTGGCTAGATTCTGATTGCTGCTTTTGCGTGTTCTGCTGTACTGGCGCATCGTTACCACAGGCAGTTAAACCTAAAACCGAAGCCACTACTAACGCAGTTAGTTTGTATGTTGTCATCATTACTTCATTTTTCTGTAAATATCAGTTCATACTAATGTTAAGGGCTGCATACGGACAGTAAATGCATACGTATTCAGCCTATTAGTTGCAATTATTCAAGCTCTATTAAGCGTGCTTGCATAGCTTTTAAGCGGATTGGCGCAGCAAGATCAACACGCTCTTCGCTGATTAAATCGCGTCCTTTATTATTGCCTTTCAGCACTTCTTGCATGTAGCTTAAATCCCAATCAATAGCTTGTTGGTTTTTGTTAAGAACAACCAATACAGTTTGGCCATTGTGCTCTCTCACATAGCTGTAAACGCCTTGCTTGGGTGAAAAATGCATTAAACGACCTTCGCTTAACGCTGGTTTTTCTTGACGAAGCTCAAGCAGTTTTTTCATGCTAGCTAACATCTCTTGCTGATCAGCTGAAAGCCCCTTACCTGTGAAGGCATTCGCTTTTTGACCTTTAAACCCACCTGGGAAGTCAATGCGAATATCACCGTGATCATTACTAGGTGTGTTATCGAGCAGCAGCTCAGTGCCGTAATAAATTTGTGGAATACCACGAGTTGTTAATAACAGCGTCATGGCTAATTTAGTTTTTGCAAGGTCTTGACCCAGCTCAGTGTAAACACGGCTCATGTCATGGTTATCTGCAAAGACTAAAATGTTATCTGTATCAGCATATAAAAAGTCATTCGCCAGCGATTGATACACTTTAACCCAACCTGTATTCCAGCTTTCTTCTTCGTTAAGTGCTTGGATCAACGCCTCTTGTAATGAAAAGTCCATTACACTTGGTAACTCAGAGGTATAACCATCTTGATTGACTTTGCCACGCTGCCAATAAGATGCAATTGCTGGGTTGGTTGTCCATTCTTCACCAACAATATTAAAGTTTGGATACTCGGTCATAATCGCTTTAGTCCAATCGGCTAAAAATGCTTTATCTGAGTATGAATAGGTATCAACACGAATGCCGCTTAAGTTGGCGTATTCAATCCACCAAATGGCATTTTGAATTAAATACGTTGATAGTAACGGCTGGCGCTGATTTAAATCAGGCATCGTCTCAACAAACCAACCATCATTAAATTGACGTTTGTCGTATTGGCTCGCATGAGGGTCTTGAATTGTTTGTCTGGCGTGACTAGTGGCATTTTTACCGTTTTCAAACTTGCCATCAAAGTTAACCCAATCTGCCGTTGGCATGTCACTCATCCACTGATGCGATGAACCAAAGTGGTTAAGTACCATGTCCATCACTAAGCCGATACCATGCTCTTTCGCTTCTGCTGATAAGGTTTTATAAAGCGCATTACTGCCCATACGCGGATCAACTTTGTAAAAGTCAGTAATAGCATAACCATGATAAGAATAACTTGGCATGTCATTTTCAAGCACCGGCGTTAACCAAAGTTGCGTTACACCGAGGTCCTCAAGGTAATCTAGGCTATTGATAACACCTTGAATATCACCGCCATGTCGGCCACCTTTAAAGCTTGGGTTTGCAGCCTCCTGCATACCTGCAACACTATCGTTACTTGGGTCACCATTTACAAAGCGATCAGGGTTTATTAAATAAAGCGTGTCTCTATTTGTAAAGCCATGACGATTGGCACTTTGCTTATCACGGTCATTTAACGGATAAGTAAAGGTGGTGCCGTCTTCAGCTTTAAAAGTCAGTGTTCCCGCCTTTGCATTCTCGCTGATGGTTAAATCTAAAAACGCGTAGTTAGGGTTATTTGTTGTTGTCACCCCTTTAAACTCAACGCCTTTGTAAGGCACCATTTGCCACGCTTTGTTAGCAATATTGTTATCGTAAAGCATGACTTGTAATGAGTCGTTTTGCATCCCTACCCACCAGTTTTCTGGTGACGCAGTAATTGCAAAACTTGCTGTTGAGTTAAAAAGTGTAAATGCGGTTGTTAACGCTAAAAATGTTTGTGTTTTTTTCATAATTAATTTTGTACTTTTTCTAAGAATTGATTGTGGGTCGGCAACTGCTCGACAGTGCTATTAATCAAGGTTTTTAAATTGCTAAATAACTCATTTAATTGCTCATCAGATAACGCATCTGTTAAAGGATGGTGATCCTCTGCAATAAGCCCTTGCCCTATCATTACTTGCTGCCATGCGATTTCGGCAAAGAGCTCATCGTCTTCTCTAATTAGCTTGCCGCTGGTTTTAAATAGCTCAATTTTCTTTCTGAGACTGCATGGAATATCCATGCCTTTACAAAAACGCCAAAACGCACTGTCATCACGCTCAGTAAGCTTGTAATGAAGAATAATAAAATCACGAATTCGCTCAAATTCTGTTTTACTTTGTTGATTAAATTCATCTACAAGGCTTTGTTTAATACCTTGATGAGGAAAAAACTTAATTAAACGAATGGCTGCACTTTGAATTACATGAATACTGGTCGATTCTAATGGCTCTAAAAAGCCGCTTGATAAGCCGACCGATACCACATTTTTATGCCACTGCTTTAAACGGCGGCCTGTTTTAAACTTAATAACACGCGGCTCTGTCAGTGGTTTGGCAGGTAAATTATCCAAGAGCTGTTGTTTTGCCGCTTCATCTGATAAGAAACGAGAAGAATACACAAGCCCGTTGCCTACTCGATGCTGTAATGGTATTTGCCACTGCCAGCCTGAGTCTCTTGCAATTGAACGTGTATAAGGAATTGCATCCGAAGCTGATTCACTTTGCACCGCAATCGCGCTATCACACGGTAACCAATGCGACCAATCTTCAAAGCCGGTATTAAGTGTTTGCTCTATTAATAAAGCACGCAAACCGGTGCAATCAATAAATAAGTCGCCATCAATTTGCTCGCCATTTTTAAGTAACAAAGAACGAACATGCCCGCTTTGATGGCATTGATTAACCGATTCAATTTTGCCTTCAATGCGTTTAACGCCCCGTGATTGCGCCAACTCTTTTAAGAATTCGCCGTATCGAGTGGCATCAAAATGATAGGCATAATGTAAGCCCGCCAACTGAGTGTTAGGAATGTGCTTAAGGTGAGCAAATTTATGCGCTTTTGCTGCTTGGTAGTTAAGTGAAAAATCCCAAAAGTCAGGCGCGTTTTGTGTTTGATTTGCTTTTAGCCAAAAATGATAAAACTCACAAAACGGAAAATCTTTACCTATTTCACCAAAGGCATGCATGTAGCTGTGATCTTGACTGCGCCAATTTTCAAACTCAATACCGAGCTTAATCGTTGCGCCAGTGGCTTTAATAAATTCTTTTTCAGAAATGCCAAGCGCACCATTTAGATGCAAAATAGGTGGAATACTCGCTTCGCCTACACCCACAGTGCCAATCTCTGCTGACTCTATCAGGGTGATATCAAGCACTTTGCCCAGCACTTTATTAAGTAATGCAGCGGTTATCCACCCTGCTGTGCCACCACCGGCAATCACGACCTTGGTTATTTTTTTTGTTTCCATAGTACACCTAACGCCAATTTCTATTCATTGAGTGTAGCTCACTGATATAAAAAAGCCCTTGTAAAACAAATCACAAGGGCAATTTTCTATCGCTGTTTTAGCTAATTACAGCTTGTAGCTGAAGCCTAACAGGAATGTACGACCGTAGTCTTGGTAGTCACGTACTTGAAGTGAGTTATCACCTTGTAGTGACGTGAACGGCTCTTCTGTGATGTTCTGTACTTGGAAAGTGACAGATAAACCGTCAAGGCTCTCTACACCGCCTTCGCTAAAGTCATAACCAACTTGAGCATCCCAAATTGTTTCGCCTTTAATGTCAACTTGTGTAGTCGCAAAACCTAAACCGTATACGTCACCTTTAAAGTCGCTACGCTTACGCATGCTAGTACGCGCTTGGAAACCGTTACGCTCAAAGTAAACTGTTAAACTATCGATTTGGTCAGATAAACCAGGTAGCTCATAATCGTTACCATTTTGGTCAGTTAAGTCTTGCTCAACACCTGTATGGCTTGCGATTAAACCAAAACCATCAAGTGACTCGCTGAACATAGTGAATGGTAGAGTTAATGAAAGCTCATAACCCCATAGGTCACCAGAACCACCGTTCACTTTACCTGAACCTGTGCCAGTTGAAGTCGCAGGAATTTCACCAGTAGACGGATCAGCTACACCGCTCATGTCGATTTCATAAGTACCATCGAAAATCCACTGAGTGATATCTTTATAGAATACAGCTGCAGCGAAGTAACCTTCTTCATGGAAGTAGTTTTCGTAGCTTAAATCAAAACCAGTTGCTTCTTTTGGCTCAAGCTCAGGGTTACCACCTGATACACTCCAATAGTTACCGTTTTCATCTGGTTGTTGATTGTAAGTAGCGTTAACTGACGCGTTCATTTCGTCTAAGCGAGCACGAGAAATGGTTTTCGCGGCACCAAAACGTACAGTTTGCTCTTCATCAATTGCAAATGATAAGTTGATGCTTGGCAAGAAGTGGCTGTAGTCATGGTTTACATCTGTTGGTGATACAACAACTAAACCATCCACAGTGTTAGCTGCGAAGCCTTGTGAAGACTGTTCAGTTTTCACATAACGCACACCAACGTTACCTGTTACAGGGATAGAGCCCAGCTCTGCATTAATGTCAGCTTGAGCAAAGAACGCTGTTACTTCTTCTTGAACTGTCCAAGACTGTGTCTTGTGTTTTGAATCAGTTAAGCTTTCTTGAAGCAGGCTATAGTAACCATCATTCACTAGACCGTTGGTATCGTAAGCAACCATGTTGCCCATGCCAATGAAATCAAGGCTAGCTGACCCTAAACGGTATTGCTCTGGGATTGATAACATACCCGGGTTTGATAAAGAGAAGTCTTTTAATGTCATGAAGTAACCTTCAGACACTTTGCTCTTTTCACGGTCGCGGTAAGACATACCAAATGACACACGGCTGATGTAAGCGTTATCAAGTACTTTGCTAGCCGCAAGTTTCAATGTGCTTAGTTCATCATTGATTTCTGGCGCATTGATGAAACCATCTTGCGCAGTATTTTGATAAGCAGTATCAGTTAGACCGTACTTATCGTTAAGTGCAGCACTTGCACCCCAAGATAATGGGCCACCAAGTTGAATTAAGTCATAATCGCTGTAATCAAGGTTATGGCTGAATTGTGCGCCTGTGTTACCACCGTCAAACTCATAACCAATCGTATCAGCAACACCATTTGCATCACCACGACCTGTACCTGAGTAGCTTTCGATACTCCAGATTTGACGCTCAACTTCAGAGCGGCTTACGTCAAATTCTACTGACCAATCATCGCTGATGTCGTATTTTGCATTAAAACCAAACTGAGTTAGCTCCGCGTTACGCTCTTCGTAGTCATTACGAACAACAACACGTTGGCCTTCTGTTACTGCGCTTGTGATGAAACCAGAATCTGCGTCAACAACAGCTGAACTTGGGTCAATTGAACCTTGGCCCCATGCAAATGGCACTTCGATACCACGTAAAATTTTCTCATCAGAGAAATCTACATATAAAGCATCAAAGGTCATGTTTAGGCGTTCAGTCGGCGCAGCTTCAATAACAAGCATGGCTGTATCACGTTCAAGCGTTGATGAACGTACGAATGGCTTAGCACCACCTAAGATTGAGTACGTATTACCATCTTCACCTGTAAACTCAGGGTAACCCCATGAATTCCAGCGTTTTTCCTGGTTTGGAGAGCTCATCGTGTTGTATGCAAATGCAACACCGATTGTGTCATCAGCAAATTGATCAATATATGAGAACGTACCACGGAAACCTTGATCGTCACCGTCTGGGTTTAATTTATCAAAACCCGTTTGTTCGTACTGGCCATTGAACATGATAACTTGCTCACCTTTGCTTAAAGGTTTAACAGTTTGCATGTCGATAACACCAGCGATACCTTCTGCTTCAATGCCTGCGCTTGGGGTTTTGTATACCGTTACGCCACTCATAATTTCTGATGGGTAAAGGTCAAATTCAACGCCACGGTTGTCGCCGATTGAAACTTGCTCACGACCGTTGAATGTTGTTGCACTTTCGTTTTCACTGAAACCACGAACACTTACACGACTAGCGCGACCGTCTAGACGTTGTGCTGTTAAACCAGGAAGGCGTGCAATCGATTCTGCAATTGATGAATCAGGTAATTTACCGATATCTTCAGCTGAGATTGACTCAACAACTTCAGGAGTGAAGCGTTTAGTATTAATAGATTCTACAACACTGCCACGAAAACCTTTTACTTCGATAACTTCAACGTTGTCGTTTTTTGTTTTTTGGTCTTCTTCTGCAGCATACACTACAAAGCTATTTAAACCTGCGGCTGTTAAAGCCAGAGTTAATATACTTGGTTTGAACATAGACATGATGTTTTCCCATTACCCAAATTGTAATGTCAACGTGTTGCAGTTATTCATGAACATAATAGCTGTTATTCGCTGACTGATTTTGTTGTCGAATTAAATATTAACGCCCTGGTTATTTTCTTAACAAATTTATGCATACGTATTCAGCGTAGCTCATCATTACAAATATTAACACCATCTTTACAAGTTCACCCCATAACCGATTGAATATAAATGATTTATCAATTTTACTGTGTAAATTAATAGTAATGAAACATTTTCGCTATATTTTCGCCCCCAATTTGGTTACAGAAATAGGTACTAGGCCATTTACCCCGCTTAAATGGTGACTTAACGCAATAATAATAGGAACGCACATGGAACAATGATAATTGGTCTTACCAATAATCACATTGCACCATTCTGGTGTAAGCCAGCTATATTATGCACCACGCTGGCGTTTTGAGTTTGAATAAGACAATTACTTTACTAATTGGTAAATTTTACGGCGCTAAATTTATGCTGCTCAATTTTAAATCAAGTTAATAAGTTTTACTGAGGACAGAGGTGAATTTGGCGTGCATACGTATGCAGAGTTTTTACAGTATCACACCCTTCACGTATGCTTTTGACATTCCGGCAACATATACGACTAATGGTTGCCTTATAGTTTACACACTCTGAGTGTCACGATGGAGAAAAACATGGCTCAAAAGCAGTGGTATAAAGGTGCGGTTATTTATCAAGTGTATCCGCGCAGTTTCCAAGACACCAATGGCGATGGCATTGGTGATATCAAAGGTATCATTGATCGCATTGATTATATTAAAAGCCTAGGTGTTGATGCTATTTGGGTTTCACCTTTCTTTAAATCACCAATGAAAGACTTTGGTTATGACATCAGTGACTATCGTGATATCGACCCATTGTTTGGTAACCTTGATGATTTTGATGAACTCATTGCACAAGCTCACCAACGTGATATTAAGATCATTATTGATCAGGTATTGAGCCATACCTCAGATCAACATCAATGGTTCCTTGATAGCCGTGAAGATAAGATCAACGATAAAGCAGATTGGTACGTGTGGGCAGATGCCAAACCTGACGGTACACAACCAAATAACTGGTTATCTATTTTTGGTGGTCCTGCATGGCAGTGGGAACCGCGTCGTGGTCAATATTATTTACATAACTTTTTGACTGAACAACCTGATTTAAACTTCCATAACCCTGAAGTACGCAAAGCAGTATTAGACAATGTTGAGTTTTGGCTGAAGAAAGGCGTTGATGGTTTCCGCTTAGATGCAATTAACTTTTGCTATCACGATGCTCAATTACGTGACAACCCGGCTAAGCCACCAGAAAAACGTCAAGGTCGTGGTTTTAGCGAAGACAACCCGTACGCTTTCCAATATCACTACTACAATAATACACAACCTGAAAACCTGACTTTTATGCAGGACATTCGTGCCCTACTAAACAAGTACCCTGGTACCGTTGCATTAGGCGAAATCTCATCTGAAGATTCACTCGCAACCATGGCTGAATACACATCAGGTGGTGACAAACTTCACATGGGTTATAGCTTTGAGCTACTTACTAACGACTATAGCGCTGAATATATTCGTACAACAGTAAGTACTCTTGAGCAGCGTATGACCGAAGGCTGGCCATGTTGGGCATTTAGTAACCATGATGTAGAACGCGTTGCTAGCCGCTGGAGTAAAGATAACATTATCAATCCGCAGCAATGTAAAATGCTTACTGCCCTGTTAGCGTCTTTACGTGGCAGCGTGTGTATGTACCAAGGTGAAGAGCTTGGTTTAGGTGAAGCTGAAGTCGCATTTGAAGACTTACAAGACCCATACGGCATTACATTCTGGCCAAACTTTAAAGGCCGTGATGGTTGTCGTACACCAATGCCATGGGATGCAGCAGATGCTGAGCAAGCTGGTTTCTCTACAGTAAAACCTTGGTTACCTGTAGGCAATGCACACAAATCAGTTGCGGTAAACACGCAAGATCAAGATAAAGATTCAATTTTGAATGCGTATCGTGAATTTATGGCATGGCGTAAAGATAAGAACGTACTGCTTGAAGGCGACATTGAATTTATCGAAACACAAGAGCCTGTGCTTGCTTTTTATAGAACGCTTAACGACACTAAAATGCTTTGTGCATTCAACTTAGGTGCAAAAAGTAGCGAACTGACAATCTCTGATTCTGTGTCTTCACAGCATACAGAGATCTCTCATCACACAGCTGAATTAAACAATAATACAGTCACTCTGCCCGGGTTTGGTTGCTTTTACGCAACTCTGAATTAAAAATCAGTTGTTAAAACCAAGCCCTGCAATGCAGGGCTTTTTTATTTCGTGGTATTAGTGGTTCATGGTTTTACTATTAATGTAATCTGTAAGAGCAAACAACACCCCCGACACCACAAACGTGACATGAATTAACACCTTCCAGAGTAACTCATCTGTTGAATGGTTGTTTGAGCTAATAAATACCTTTAAAAGCTCCACAGCCGAGATTGCAACAATTGCACTAATCAACTTCATCTTAAGGCCAGAGAAACCAACCTTGCCCATCCAAACTGGTCTATCTTCATGGTTTTCTATATTTAATTTTGAAACAAAGTTTTCATAACCACTAAAAATAATAATAAGCAAAAGCCCAGCTAGTAGCGCAGTGTCAACTAAAGTCAAAATACCTACCAAAAGCTCTTGGTTTGACGCAGTGAACGTATTTAAAGCCATGCTGTATAAATATTTAAAGAACTTTAGCAACAGTAATACCACAGCGACTAATAAGCCAATAAAGAATGGCGCTAGTAACCAACGCGAGCGAAAAATAAAACTCTCTACAACTTGTTCTAGTTTGGTTGGTACTTTCTTTGTTTTTGAATGAGTCCCTTGTTCAGACATAAGTTAGTTCACTTTTCTTTTAAAATTAGCGCGATAATACGTGTTTTGACCTTACGATTACCAGCATTAGAGGCAAAATAGTGGTTATTTTTTGCTTATCTTTACGATAAAAAAATTTCGTTATCTTTTTTTGAAATTTAGTTTATAAATTCACTCAAGCAAAGTGACATACACATTGCGCACCATTACTGTGCATTTAGCCAGTGATAATTAATTTTTTGATTAGGAATAATTAAATGAAAAAAGCATTGCTAGCACTAATTTTGGCACCTGTTTTAAGCGTGTCAGCAACGAATGCAATCGCTAACGAAGCACCTGAAGCATCAGCTGAAATGATCAAAGAATACACTGAAATGTGTTTAAACTGGGCAAAAGATGATGACATCAGCAACGAAGAATTAAAGCCATACGTATTAAAATGTGTAAACGATGAGCTTGAAGCTGAAGGCTATAAAAAAGTAAAAGACGTACAAATCTAATTTTACGTCTACTTAGAATATGAAAAAACCGGAATGACACAATGATGTGCGTTCCGGTTTTTTATTTGCATCTCAAATTAACAATAAGTTTGCGAGACATTACGCCGCGACTTCTATTATATAATCTGGCGATTTATTTTTTGGCTGCTGTTTTTTTCTTAGCAGGCGCTTTCTTTTTACTTTCTTCTACCCATTTACCATTTTGGTAGTGGGCGGTCCAACCTGTGGCTTTGCCATCTACTTCACTCATTACATACTGCTCTTTATTTTTGCGGCTGTAGCGAACGACTGAAGGATTTCCATCAGGATCTTGTGTAGGTGCGTCAGCAAGGTAATAAAACTTTTCAGAAATACGATCTCTAAAACGCTTTAATTCTTCCACTTTAGGCGCACGCGTTTCACGTGATTTAGGGAAAGTATTAGCCGCTAAGAAAATACCTGATGCACCATCACGCAGTACAAAATAAGCTTCTGACTTTTCACATTCAAGTTCAGGTAAGTGAACTGGATCTTCTTTTGGTGGCGCAGCTTCACCATTTTTGAGTAACTTACGTGTATTTTTACACTCTTCATTACTACAACCGAAGTACTTTCCAAAACGACCAGATTTTAACTGCATGTCTGAGCCACATTTATCACATTCGATAATAGGGCCGTCGTAGCCTTTAATTTTAAAGGTGCCTTGCTCAACGATATAACCCTTACATGCCGGGTTGTTACCACACACATGTAACTTACGTGTTTCGTCAATTAAGTATGAATCCATTGCCGTTTCACAAATTGGGCAACGCTTCATTTGCATTAGAGATTCAGTTTCTACGTCTTCGACATCCGCAGCAATAGCTTCATCGCCTGATACCAAATTCATGGTTGTAGTACAGCGCTCTTTAGGTGGCAAGTTGTAACCAGTACAACCTAAAAATACACCCGTTGATGCGGTACGAATCCCCATCTTACGACCACACGTAGGGCAATCAATATCAGTTTCGACCATTTGGTTTTGACGCATGCCCCCCTGCTCTTCGTCACCTGAAGCAATTTCAAGCTGTGTTGAAAAGTCTGCGTAAAATCTATCAAGTACTTGTGTCCAAACACGTTCGCCCTCTGCGATATCATCGAGACGGCCTTCCATCTTAGCGGTAAAGTCAAAGTTCATCAGATCTTCGAAGTTCTCAACTAAGCGGTCTGTAACTATCTCGCCCATTTTTTCAGCGAAGAAGCGGCGATTTTCAACACGCACATAACCACGATCTTGAATCGTAGAGATGATAGATGCATACGTAGATGGGCGACCAATGCCACGCTTTTCTAATTCTTTAACTAGGCTCGCTTCGCTAAAGCGTGCAGGTGGCTTTGTAAAATGTTGTTTAGGATCTAGCTCAACAAGCGTTAAAACATCACCTTCTTTAACTGCTGGCAGTGATTGATCTTCTTCATTCTTTTTACGAACAGCCGGTTGGACTTTTGTCCAACCATCAAAGCGAAGAACGCGACCTTTAGCTTTTAACTGATATTCGCCAGCACCCACTGTTAAAGTGGTTAGATCGTATTCAGCAGGAACCATCTGGCAGGCAACAAATTGGCGCCAAATTAATTCGTAAAGTTTTTTAGCATCTGCTTCAACACCGTCTAAATGACCAGATAGTACGGTAACACTAGAAGGACGGATCGCTTCGTGTGCCTCTTGTGCATTGCCTTTAGAGCTATAACTAATCGGTGCTTTCGGTAAATATTTTTCACCAAATTGCTCTGTCACGTAATCACGACACATTTCAACTGCATCTTTCGATAAATTAGTTGAGTCGGTACGCATATAGGTAATGTGACCCGCTTCATATAAGCGTTGAGCAAGCATCATGGTTTTCTTAACACCATAACCTAAGCGCGTACTGGCAGCCTGTTGCATGGTTGAAGTAATAAAAGGTGCGCTCGGTTTACTCTTGCTAGGCTTTTCTTCAACGCTAATGACTTTGTAGTCAGCTTTTTCGAGTTCACTAACAGCAGACATCGCCTGCTCTTCATTAACTGGCTTAAAAGGCTTGTCAGCGTGTTTAGTAACTTCTAAGCGTAAAGCAGCTTCTGTATTTTTAACATCAGCGTGGATATCCCAAAACTCTTCAGGAATAAATGCTTTGATTTCGCGTTCACGTTCAACAAGTAAACGTACTGCAACAGATTGCACACGACCGGCTGATAAGCCACGTGCTACTTTAGCCCACAGTAATGGCGACACCATAAAACCCACGACGCGGTCAAGAAAACGACGCGCTTGTTGCGCATAAACCATGTCAGTGTTTAGTTCACCGGGTGTTTCAAATGCCTGTTGAATTGCATTTTTAGTAATTTCGTTAAAAACAACTCGCTTATATTTTTCAGGCTCGCCACCAATAATTTGTTCGAGGTGCCATGCAATCGCTTCCCCTTCTCTATCCAAATCGGTTGCGAGATAGATTTTATCGGCGTTTTCAGCAAGTTTCTTTAATTCTTGAACAACTTTCTCTTTGCCCGGTAAGACTTCGTAATGTGGCTCCCAGCCTTTTTCAGGGTCAATACCCATACGAGCAACTAAATTTTTATAGTCGCGTTGCTTTTTATAGGCAGCTTTTTCTTCTGGCGACATTTTTCGAACTTCAGCAGGGGTTTTCGTCGCTGCAGTTTTTGTTTTGCCTGAACCTGAAGTTGGTAGATCACGCACATGCCCAACACTGGACTTTACGATGAAATCGTTACCTAAGTATTTATTAATTGTTTTTGCCTTTGCAGGAGACTCTACAATTACAAGTGATTTGCCCATAGTTGCCTATTTCTGACCGAGTATTTTAAAAGTTTTTTGCCCTTATAAATGTATATCAATCACATTAAACAAATAAGTATGATTTTTATCATTGGAGCACGAATATTTATAGGTATATCTACAAACACCAATTGTTACAAGCTTTTAATAGAAACTTTTCTTCATTGACTGAATAATTAAACAATTTTTGTTGCTAATTTAGTCAATGTGGTGTTTTAAGGTAATTTCAAGGGGAATATATAGAACAGCAACAAAAATGCCAACCTTCTGGTTGGCATTTTTTAAGATTTAACTTTATTTATCATCGATTATTGAAATCGAGCGGCTCACCGTTTTAGTTCCGCCAAGCTGATTTTCAAATTGGAAAGTTATAGTTAGTACACCATCTTGATCTTGGTTACCATCAGACTCCCTAGCAATTCGAACATCAGAATACATTGTTGAGTCACGATTTGTGCTCGGAATCGTTTCCTCATGCTCAATTATAGAAAAATCTCCATTATCGGCCGTTAGCGAAACTTCAGTTCCAGCAGGAAGTGGATTACCAAACTCATCACTGTAAAAAATACGTACATTGATACTAGATAAACCCACTTCTAAGGTCTCAGGATCTGTTTCATTGGGGTCTGTTGCATCATAGTCTGGGTTAGCACGAGATACTTCAGATAAATCAATAGAGGCGACATCGCACCACAACACATTATCAGATACCTCAAATACACCAGCTATTGTGCTCGAACAATCAGCAGGCACTAAAACCTCATATGGAGCAGATACTACTTCATTGGATTTTAATACAGCAAAGCGAACATATGGATCATCACCAGACATGACAACTTCAATTTGCTTACGAACTTCAATTAAATCACGGGTACACTGGCCTGCATTAAAGGCAGCTTCACTACACAATAAGCCATTATACAAACCATCTGCACCGTCATAAATTCCATTATTATTAAGATCACGCCATGTTTCGTTATGACCACCACGCGAGTTTAATTCAGAACATTGATCTGTGTTCGGATCGTAACTATCACTATCTGCATCACTGCAGTTCGCCTTGTCAAAAGTGCTATTTTCATTATGATCATTAAACGCTTCTGGTAAGTCATATAATGTGTAATATTCGCCAATATCGAATAAACCATTGCGCCTAGTTATTCCATCTGATGACTCTTCATCGACAAAGCTTTCTTGACCTTTTGCAACAGCAATAATACTTGTTCTTCCGCCTCGTATAACACCATTAGGATCGTTTTTAGCGCGAACTAATGTCCCGATACAAGGCGCTGCAGTTTCAAAATAAGGATCGCAGTTAACATCACCCGTCTTAGGGTTTATACCTTCGGTAGTTGCAGAGTTACCATCGATTTCACCAATTCTATTACCCCACTTGTAATCATAGAACGGTCGCTCACCTTGTGAACGCCACGTTACTACACATGACGCGTCAGTAGTACGACACACCGCTTCATTACTTTGTGGACCTACAACGCCTGACTCTGTCAAAACTGTTGATTCGACACCATTACTATTAAATTGATTAAATTGGTCACCAAAATAAACCGTAAGACTATTAGTAATTCCATTGTAATTCAGTGCATTAGGGTTAAAAACTTGAGGGCTTAAATCGAAACTATTTTGATCCGTAATGCCTGAATATAATGCAAGTTGCGATGATACTGCATTGATTTGCTCTGCTAGTGGTACGAGGTGAAGCGTTCCTTCAGGGCAAATGTCATTTGTTGGTTCATCTGCACACAACTGCACCTCATCTGTCCAACATGATAAATCATCACCTTCTGGTAATGCAGCAACATCTGTTTTTGAAACAAAACAAGCCTTAACTACAAGAGGACCAGGCACAATACCTGAAGTGACCGTAGTTTGCACAACACCATCATTGTCTGTATTCGCTGTACGTTGAGTCAAACCAGCTAAACCAGTTGAGTCTGTTAACTTAAAGTCAATTCGCTGCTGTGGCGATACAATGCCGTCGGCATCTAATAATCTAAAGCGAACGACAGACTGTGTAGGTAAGCCACCTTCACCTGGAGGAAGAGCAATTACCGGTTCTGAGACGTCGATAAACTGAATTGATTGTACTGCTGAAACTTCAACAGGGATGATCGTTGAAGCAGTAAAGTTCTTTCCGCCCGTTTCGACTGTAATATTAACAACATCATCAATTCCGCAACCATTGGCTCTATAGGTAGAACTAGCTATACCGCTTGATGATTTTACAGAGGCATCAATACTTGAATTATTGTTATCAACACATGTTGAACTAAATTCTACATCTGTTGGTGTGGTATATAAATTCCCTTCTTCGTCCTTTAAAGTGACCTCAATAATTGTACTTCCTCCAGCTTTAAGAGGAATTACATCACCATTTGAGTCAACATTTAGGCCGTTGTCCACTTCTAGAATTAAATCTGCGATACCTACTGCAAAGTTAGTGCTAATTTGTTCATCTAAAGCAGATACTGTAATTGTTCCTGCACCGCCAGTGTTACCAGGTTGGATTTTCAATAGTGCAACACCAAAGCTATCAGTCAACGCTCGACCTGATGATGGAAGGACTGTCCCTAGATCAGTTGTTACTTCTACTAGTACATTAGCAACAGCGTCACCACTTTGCTGATTTGTTACTTCAATAAATAAATCAGCAAGTTCAGCACTCGATACCGAGTTAGTTATGCTACAGCCTGATGCTATTGAGGTCGGGTCTAGTTTTACGTTACTTCTATTGTCATCCCAAGAAGGGACACAACCAGTTAAAAGAGAAGCTGTAACCGAATACTGTATAGCATCATCAGGGGCTTCATCACCATTAGAAATAAAGCCAGCAATTTTAGTGACTGCATTACCGCTTTCATCTGTATAGGTTGCTACAACTTGACCTGCCCCTTTCGCATCACCACTGCTCAGTGTTACAGAAGCTTCACCATTTGAATCTGTTAGAGCGGTTCCTAAAACAGGCGTAATTTTACCTGTAAAATTAGTGCTAAATGAAATAAGTTGACCTGCAAGGGGCGTCTCTTCATCAAGCAAAGTTGCTGTGACTGTACCTTTATTATCTTTGCTTACAGGGTTATCAACAGTAAACGGTGCTCCAGAAGTGTCTGTAATAGCGAGGTTTAATGTGACGCTGCCACTCACACTTGAATCATCTGATTCTGAACCATCCGATGTGAAACCAAATGTGTCGCTATAGGTATCTCCATCAAGAGCGTAGGTAGCAGTTACTATGCCAGCGCCAGCAGTATCACCTGCCGTAAGTTTAATAGAAGCAACACCATTGCTATCTGTTAGATCAGTTCCAGATACTGGATCTAAAAGACCAATATCGCCGTTTAAGCTAAAGTTAATAACAACCCCAGCAACAGCTTCATCATTATTTGTTAATGTAGCAGATATTGTTAACGGAGAGTCAGCTGTTACCTGATTATCTTGTTCACCAGATGACAGCGAAAAACCTTGTACTGCAATTTCATAACTAGCTTCAGCTGTTGAATCATCCCCACCATCAAGCGAACCACCATCACTTTCCAGTGAGCCACCGCCACCACATGCAGCTAATAATGAGCTGAAAACTATTACACTTAGCCATCGAAATAAAGGCATTGACCTCTCCCTAGTTAGCTATTTCAAACTTTGTTTTATTATTTACCTAATATTAACCTAAAATCAGTCCGAAAATAATCATTTTTTTATTCATTTCTTAACGAATTAATTTAATTATTTATCGAATTTTTCTGTATAAAAATCCTTATGCTGGTAGTCTATGACAAAATTTATAACAAGATAGATTAGGTGTATGTCAAAAGTACGGTCTTTAAGCCTTACATCTCGTATCATGGTTGGTATGGTACTTGGTGTAGTTGTTGGTTTTATCTTTCAAGCCATTTTAGCGGGTGAAGACGATTTCCTTATTCCATTAGGGTTATTCTCTTTACCTATTAAAGCTTTTTTTGTTGATGGTATTTTCCATGTTGGCGGGCAAATATTCATTGCAAGCTTAAAAATGCTTGTGGTGCCTTTAGTATTTGTATCACTTGTTTGTGGAACTTGTAGCTTGAGCGACCCAAAAAAGTTAGGTCGACTAGGTGGTAAGTCTATTTTGCTTTATTTAGCGACAACGGCAATCGCCATTACTGTTGCTATCACCTTGGCGTTATTAGTGAATCCAGGTGAGGGAATCAATTTACCTTCAGATGCTAACTATAGTGCGAAAGAAGCTCCCACCCTTGCGCAAGTCATTATTGGTATGTTCCCAACAAACCCTATTGATGCAATGGCAAGTGGCAACATGCTCCAAGTTATCGTTTTTGCCTTGTTATTTGGTGTTGCGATGGCACTCAGTGGAAAAGCAGGTAAACGAGTGGCCAGTGTTTTTGAAGATTTAAATACCGTAATTTTAAAGCTTGTAACACTGCTTATGAATATTGCACCGTATGGTGTATTTTTCTTAATGGCAAAATTATTTACAACCATTGACTTAAAGCTTATCACTAGCTTGGCCTTATATTTTGGTGTCGTTGTTTTTGCTTTATTATTTCACGGTTTTGTGAATTACAGCCTGTTACTTAAGCTGTTTACAGGTCTAAACCCTATTACATTTCTAAAGAAAATGAAAAATGCCTGTTTATTTGCATTTAGTACATCAAGCTCAAGCGCAACTATGCCTATAACCCTTGAAACAGCAAATAAAAAGTTAGGTGCTCATAACTCTGTTGCTTCTTTTACCGTGCCCCTTGGCGCAACCATCAACATGGATGGTACGGCGATTATGCAAGGCGTTGCGACTGTTTTTATTTCGCAAGTTTTTGCAGTAGATTTAACGATTTCTGATTATCTGATGGTTATTTTAACCGCAACCCTTGCTTCTGTAGGTACTGCTGGTGTTCCGGGTGTAGGCCTTATTATGTTAGCTATGGTATTAAATCAAGTTGGATTGCCTGTAGAAGGTATTGCTATCATCATTGGTGTCGACCGCTTACTTGATATGACTCGAACCGCTGTTAACGTGACCGGTGACTGCATGGTGACCTGTGTGGTTGCAAAATCTGAAGGTGAATTTGATGAGGACGTATTTAACGACCCAAATGCCGCTAAAGATTTAGAAGATTACCATAAATCTATTAATTAATTTCACACTAATTAACTCATAAAAAAAACCCGCTAAATAATAAGCGGGTTTTTTATACTGCTTTCATGTTTTTAAATTTAAGGGTTTAAGCCTTTTAAGCGAGACATTAAAGTCACTCCTGCTTTACTTACCCCTGAACTTAATCCGACGGCGAGCTTATCGCTTAAATTCTTCTTAACACGGTATTTTACTTTAAAGATTTGACGTTCTTTAGCTTGGCTCAATAAGATATCATCACTTGTATCAATCTTATCAACTAAACCTTTATCAAACGCTTGAGTAGCAAACCAATGTTCACCTGTTGCAACAGTATCAATATCTAGAGATGGGCGTTGCTCACTCACAAAGGTTTTAAATAAACCGTGGGTTTGTTCAATTTCTTCTTTGAATTTTTCACGACCTTTATCGGTATTTTCACCAAAGATAGTTAGCGTACGCTTGTATTCACCTGCGGTGATTTGCTCAAAATCAACATCATTCTTTTTCAAGATTTTATTAAAGTTAGGAATTTGCGCAATAACACCTATCGAGCCAACAATGGCAAAAGGTGCTGCAACAATCTCATTGGCCACACAAGCCATCATATAGCCGCCACTTGCTGCTACTTTATCAATAGCTACCGTTAAATGAATGCCAGCATTACGTAAGCGTTGCAGTTGAGAGGCAGCAAGGCCATAGCCGTGCACCACACCACCACCACTTTCAAGGCGAACCAGTACGCGGTCTTTTTCTTTGTCAGCAATGGTTAAAATAGCGGTAATTTCTTCGCGTAGGCTTTCTACTTCGTGGGCATCAACACTGCCATTGAAATCAATAACATATAAACGCGATTTAGGCTCGTCGTTTTGCTGTTTTTTAGCCTCAGTTTTTTGCTGTTTTTGATGAGCCTTGAGCTCTTTTTTAGAAAGGGTATTTTCGATAAAGCTTTGTTTTAGATCATCAAGTTGCTCACTTAAATCATCAATTGTTATCTCCCCTTTCTTCGCTTTTGGTTTCACTGCTGCGCCCATGATAATGGCAACAATCACTGCAATTGCGATGACAAATGTCAGGGTCTTTGCAAAAAACAACCCGTATTCATATAAAAATTCCAATCAAACTCTCCATTTATTAATACTTCGGCACAATTTACCACGCTTTAAAGCAAAAAAAAGCCACAGGATGTGGCTTTTTACTTAATTGGTTATTACGTAATTAATAGCATTTAATTATTCAGTAACAACTTCTGTGTTTGTAACTTGAAGATACTGCCCACGACTTGCTAAGAAAGTCGCGATTTGTAATTGCATTTCTGTTGTTGCTGCTGCACTTTCTTCAGCAGTAGCACCTGAATCTTCTGTCGCTGCAGGTGATAATACAGAGCTGTGATGGCCTTTCGTGAATTTAACCACATAGCTCATTGCATCAGCAGTCGGGCCTTGAGTTTCTGCAACAGTTGATAAGCCCATTAGGTTAGCAAGAGGTAAGCTACCAGCAATTGGGTTGCTCGCCACCATTGGTGGAATAACCATATCAGCATTGTTGTTAGCACCATCGCCAACCACTACACTCATGTACACTGGCGTGCCAAGCGCTGCAACAGAGGCTGCATAGTTTGAAGGATCACCACTATCAAGGGCTGTTTGCGCAGCAAAAGCAAATTGAGTAACCACACTTTGAATGTTTGCTAGTTTTTCTGTTTCGCCTGCTACTGTTAGTGAACCAACATACTCTTTATAAGCACAAGTAACGAAAGCTGTTTGATTAGCTGCAAGTGCACCACAGTTTGATAACGCTTCATTTTGAGCATAAGCACCAAACTCAGCAGATTCAGCTGTACCGGCTGCAAGTAATACAGAGCCTTGAACAAATGGGCCAAATGTATTTGACTCAATTAAGAAGCTTGCGATACCGCCACCACCACTAGCAAGTGCTACGCTTTTAACGTTGAACATTGGATCAACTTGGTCAGCTAGCGGTGCATTAGTAACAGCAACAAAGGCAGGGGCAACCACCGAGCCTAACGAATGACCTAGGAAAGATACGTCCTGTGAGTTTAGATCTGTTGCTGTTCTTAGGCCTAAACGTAAACCAAGTAAATCAGCAACTGATTGACGTAAGCTATCACGCGCTACTAATAATGACTGTAAGTTCATATAGCTTAATACAGAACCAGTAGAGGCATTAAAGTCGTCAGTACCGTCGCCATCTACATCTACACCACGCTCACCATGCATAGGATGATCGATTGCAGCTGTTGCAAAGCCTTGCAGTGTTAATTGTGCAGTAATGGCTAACATATCTTCTTTTTTAGAAGTAATGCCGTGCTGAAGGATAACAACTGGCCAGCCTGTCTCAGGCATGCTCAATGCGTCTAAGCCGAGCTGAGCTCGCACTGCATTAATTACAGGTAAAATTGGTTTAGTAATTTGTACTGGCACATTAGCAATACTTTGTGTTTTTGGAATTGTGTTGTACTTAGTTAAGTGTTTAGTTTGGTCTAAACCTAAATCACGTAACTTGCCTTCACTTAACGCCATACACAGGCCATCAGTTTCGCTAATAGGGTCTGTTGGGAATGAATCACCCGCTGCGGCTGCATAACCTAGTACCGCAACACCGCTATCACATAAACCTTGCCAGTAAGTCGCAGATAAATCATCAACCGTTGTGCCTGTTGGTGTAGCTAAATACATAGGTAACATTACGCTACCTTTTTGATACTGCACACCACCAAACACAGGTGACACACCAGTAATACCTTGTGATGCAAATACTTGCTCAACGGTAATAACGGGTTGATCAGGAATTTGCACCATAGGCGTCGGTAGTGCATCTTGGGTTAAACTTGCAGCAAGAAGCTGCTTAACTGTTCCAAGCACTTGACCTGCTGATTGCATTGTCATCGCTGCTGAGTAAATGATTTCATCTTTTGTGATTGCACCACCTGATGTCACTGCGTTTTCATAGCTATTGATAACCGCTTGAAGTGACTTTTGTGAGTCGGTAATAAGTGTTGCTTCTTCGCTCACGAGTGCATAAGTTGAAGAAGGCTCAATTGAGCGCCCTTCTGAGTCCATTAATGACGTTGTCAAAACATTAATGTAAGTGCTGCCAGCTTTAAATGGCTTAAGTGGGATCACAGCAACCGCATCACCAGAACCTTGTGTGATAAAGTCAACACCGAAAGTCAGTTCAGACACTAATTTACAAGCGATACCAGCTGGTACTTGTGAACAGGTTTCGTCTGTTTGGCTTGCACCCATAACAACTTCAAAAATACGCACAGCGCCTGGTGAAGCAGCAGATGTCATATCAAGAGAGATACCCGAAGGAAAAGTTAAGTCAATTTTAAACGGAGTTTGCGTAGACCAACCATCAAGCGCACCAAGTGCAAGTTGTGGATCAGCATAGGCCGCACGGTCAACACTAACATTGTCGTCGTCTAATTCACCCGGCATATTTAAAGTACCATCAAGCGTACCACTCATAAGTAAATCATTCGGCACTGAGATAACACTATTCGCTGGGTCAAATTTTACTGTCGCGGTTGGGAGAACAGGAGGATTATCATTTTTTACATCTTCTAATGTTTCTCCTCCACCACAGCCAGTAATGGCTGACGCAATGGCTAGTGAGAGTAGCAGTTTTTTCATAATTTCGCTCCGCGCAAATCTTATTGTTATTGTGTGTTCAAAGTTAAAAGTAGTGGTTCTACTACCTTCATTCTAAGTTAATTTAATGTAATTAGGTTATTAATGAGACATTAGACCAGTTAAACTTAACGTAAAGTTTCAATTTTCGCCACCTTAATTTGCAATAAATTCGATAACTTGGCTTTTTGCTATGGTAAAATAGTAAAAAACTTAATCGATGGTACGTTTATGCATACTTATAAAGCCGCAGAGAATGCGCTAAAAGACAAAGTAATTTTAATAACAGGTGCTGGTGACGGCATTGGTCGTGTTGCCGCACTAACTTATGCTAAGCATGGTGCCACTGTTATTTTACTTGGAAAAACAACCAATAAGCTTGAATGTGTTTACGATGAAATTGTAAACGCTGGCTATCCACAACCGGCTATTGTGCCAATGGATTTAAAAGGTGCCACAAAGCAAAACTACCGTGACTTAGCTGCAACCATCGAAATGCAGTTCGGTAAGTTAGACGGCTTACTTAATAATGCAGGTATTTTAGGTTCATTAGGTCCACTTGAGCACTTCTGTGTATCAACATTTGAAAACATCATGAAAGTGAATGTAACTGCACAAGCTATGATCACTAAATTTATGTTCCCTCTGCTTCGAAAATCTGACAGTGCATCTGTTATTTTTACTTCATCTGGGGTGGGTCGCCAAGGCCGCGAACACTGGGGTGCGTATGCTATCTCAAAGTTTGCTGTAGAGGGCATGATGCAAACGTGGGCTTGTGAAGTGGGTAAAACCAATATTCGCGTAAACTGTATCAATCCTGGCGCTACCCGCACATCAATGCGTGCATCTGCATACCCTGGTGAAGATAGGGATAAGTTAGCAACACCCGAAGATTTAATGCCAACTTATTTATACTTGATGAGCGACGACTCTAAAGAAGTGAATGGTCAGTCTTTAGATGCTCAGCAAAAATAAGCCCGAAACTAATATCTAGACACAAAAAAAGCAGCTTTCGCTGCTTTTTTAATTTTTCGATTAAATAAAGCGTTTGATAATAAAATCAACTTTTACACGTTTAGCCTGGCCCAATAGCTTTTTAACCGGCGCAGGGTAGTCATTCATCGTTTCTAAGTCTTGTGGGCCTGTTAAACGTCGACAGTGCTTTAATATAGCTTGTTTTTCGTTTTCTATTTGTTCAAGGATATGCTGCTTAGGGTCGTCAATTAAAATACCATTTTCGATATCTAAGCCCCATGCGCGTGGATTTAAATTGTGCCCACTTAATAAGTGTAATCGCTTATCCGAACAAATCCCCTTCAAGTGGAACGAGTTACTCTCGTGCTTCCAAAGGTAAACATTCAAATTACCATTACTGATGTGGCGTTTTTGTGACTTTAAAAATTTATACAAAATGGTTTCGTATAAATAAGGTAATGCACCAATCTTACTAAACGGCTCACTTGGCGGCAGATAAAAGTCATTGGCAGTTTTATCCCCTACCACAATAGTTACCTGCTTACCTTGCTTTAATAAACGGCGTAATGAACGCATTAATGGTGCAGGAAAGTTAAAGTAAGGGGTATAAAGAACGAGCTCTTGCTCAGTGGTATCGAATAACGATTTAATTAAACGGTTCAGCTTATTACTTCTTCGCCCTAAACCTAAAAATAAACGCACACCCAACTCACCGGCACTGGCTTCTGCAGCGCTTTCGTAACTTGCAGATTTAAGTTCACGCATCAATTGCTTTTGCGCCACTTTAATATCATTAAATTGTATCAGTGGACGCATATCAATTCGCGGCACGGCAACTGAGCTTAACAGATGTGTTTCTATAAATTCGATGACCGAATTACATAATCCAGCTTGGTGAACTAAGAAGTAACGGTCTAAACGATAACGGTCATCTTGCTGAAGATATACATTATTTAAGCTTGCGCCGCTGTATAATAATGTATCGTCAATCACAAAACCTTTTAAATGCAGTACCCCGAAAAGCTCTTTGGCTTTTACCGGAACACCATGTACTTTCACATTTGATTGATACTGCTCTTGAAAATCACAATACATGCTGGCATTGCCATCAGACTTAGCTGCACCAATTAAACCACGTTGAGCTCGGTGAAAATCAACGAGTACTTTTACTTCTAACTCAGGATTAGCAAGTGATGCCTGATGTAAGGCAGTCAATATTTCTCGTCCTGCTTCATCATCTTGCAAATACAAAGCAGTAATATAAATTCTTTTTTTCGCTGAACCAATTAAACGCAATAGTTCAGTGCGATACTCTTTTGCATTGGTTAAGACCTGTACGTCTTCTGTAGTCAGCCCAAAAGCGGGCTTTTCCTGCCAAAATACCATAATTGCCTGTTAGTTTAGTTAGCTCATACCATGAGCTAATATCAAAATTAGCTAAAACATACCAAAAAAAAATTGCTTGGTCATGAATTACCGTACTTTGATCACAGAACAATTTGTAATTAGCCTATTTTATGAACAAAAATAGGTGTTTAAATTGCATTAAGTAAGGATTATTTGACAGCTTCGCAATTTGACTAAAAAAATAATCGGGGCTTTTGTTTACTTCCGCCTTGTTTTTCTTAGAATCGGGCGCATAGACATCGTATTGAAACGTTTTTAGGAAAAACCATGAGTGACGCAAAACACTGTAAACTATTAATCTTAGGTTCTGGCCCTGCGGGCTACACGGCAGCGGTATACGCAGCCCGTGCTAACCTTAACCCTGTTCTTATCACTGGTATTCAGCAAGGTGGTCAATTAACGACAACTACTGAAGTTGAAAACTGGCCTGGCGATGCACACGGTTTAACAGGTCCTGCATTAATGGACCGTATGAAAGAGCATGCTGAACGTTTCGAAACTGAAATCGTTTTTGATCACATTAATAAAGTTGATGTTTCAAAACGCCCTTTCACTTTAACTGGTGACTCTGGCACATATACATGTGATGCATTAATTATTGCAACTGGCGCGTCAGCTAAATACTTAGGTTTAGAATCAGAAACTAACTTCCAAGGTCGTGGTGTTTCTGCTTGCGCAACCTGTGATGGTTTCTTCTACCGTGGTCAAAAAGTAGCGGTTGTAGGCGGTGGTAACACTGCTGTTGAAGAAGCACTTTACTTATCAAATATTGCTGATGAAGTTCACGTTATCCACCGTCGTGACAGCTTCCGCAGTGAGAAGATCTTAGCTGATCGTTTAAAAGAAAAAGCTGAAAACGGTAACGTTGTTTTACATTACAACCGCACATTAGATGAAGTGCTTGGTGATGAAATGGGCGTTACTGGCATCCGTATTAAAGCAACTGATTCTGAAGAAACAGAAAACTTAGATCTTGCCGGTGTATTCATTGCAATTGGCCACAAGCCAAACACTGACATGTTTGAAGGTCAGCTAGAAATGAAAGACGGCTATTTAGTCGTTCAATCTGGTTTAAACGGTAACGCAACACAAACAAGTGTACCAGGTGTATTTGCTGCAGGTGACGTGTCTGATCACATTTATCGCCAAGCAATCACATCAGCTGGTACTGGCTGTATGGCTGCACTTGATGCTGAGCGCTTTTTAGATAACCTATAAATTAGTTGATCTAAAGCACTAAATACTGGGGGCTGTTGTAAAACAGCCCCTTTTTTATAGCTAAAATTTTGTTAAAATCAGAACAAAGAACAACGACAAGCTGATATGATCAAGCAACTGTACCAACTCTCGCCCGAGACTGTTGATTTTCCAGACCCAGAACTCGCCCTTGATGAGCCCGATGGCCTGTTAGCAATTGGCGGTGATTTATCAGTTGAGCGTATTAAAAATGCCTACAACACCGGTATTTTTCCTTGGTTTAGTGACTATGAACCTATCATGTGGTGGTCACCGAGCATGCGTGGTGTTATTGAGCTAAATGAATTTCATGTCAGTCGCAGCTTAAAAAAGCATTTAAAGCGTTTTCCTGTGCGTGTCACCATTAATCACGCATTTCCCCATGTTATTAATGCTTGCCGTGAGCAACGTATCAATGCTGAAGGTACCTGGATCACAGAGCAAATGATGCATGCCTATATTGAAGCGCACCATCAGGGGTTAGCACACAGTCTTGAGATTTGGCATGAAGATGAACTGGTAGCTGGCCTCTATGGCATTATGCAAAACGGTATTTTTTGTGGTGAATCAATGTTCCATCAAGTCAGTAATGGTTCGAAACTGGCGATGTGGGCATTAGTTAATTGGCTTATCAAACACCAAGCCCATTTTATTGATTGCCAACTAGAAAACCCTTATTTAATCACTTTAGGTGCAAAAGTTATCCCACGCGAGGAATTTTTAACTAGACTTAAATTAGCACACAGTTATGTGCCTAAAAAAGATATGTGGCAACCACAAGAGTTGATTAATATTTATGACTGAGCACTTACCCGCTAGGCTTGGTTTAAGCCAGCAATTCGATTGCAGTTATTTACCAGACCGTCAGGAACAACTACTTGTTATACTTGATCCGAGTTGTTATTGCCCTGATAAATTTGAACAATTATTAGCATTAGGCTTTAGACGCAGTGGCGACCAAATCTATCGTCCACATTGCCCTATTTGTAATGCCTGTAATTCAGTGCGCGTTTTAGCCCAACAATTTACTCCTTCAAAATCGCAAAAGCGCAAATTAAATAAAGCAAATAAGGTTTTCACGGTCAGTTATAGTGAGTACGAACGCGCAGAATACTACCCGTTATATTGCAAATACATCACGCAAAGACATCAAGATGGTTCAATGTTTCCGCCTGACCAAAGTCAGTACGAAAGCTTTTTGTTTTGCCAGTGGCTAGCCGTTACATTTATAGAGTTAAGAGATGGCGATAAGTTAGTTGCCGTTGCGGTAACCGACTGCATGACCAATGCCCTATCAGCGATTTATACCTTTTTTGATCCCGATTATGAGCAATACAGTATCGGTAGCATCATGATCATGGAACAAATTAAATTTGCAAAACAACAAGCAAAAGAATTTGTCTATTTAGGCTACCAAATCGACGAATGCACTAAAATGAAATATAAAACCCAATTTTTGCCTGCACAAAAGCACATTGGCGACGAGTGGTTGGCGATTTAATTTACAAAATTGAGCCCTGTAGCTTTACTTATTGCAGTATTTTCGGCAAAATCTGCAGCGTTTAACTATTAAAGAGGTGTTACGCTAAACATGGCGAAAGAAGACGTAATCGAAATGCAAGGTACGGTCCTTGATACTTTACCAAATACAATGTTCCGAGTTGAGCTAGAAAATGGTCACGTTGTTGTGGCTCATATCTCTGGTAAAATGCGCAAAAACTACATCCGCATCTTAACTGGTGACAAAGTAACCGTAGAAATGACTCCTTACGATTTATCGAAAGGTCGCATCGTATTCCGTGCTCGCTAAGTTAGTGCGTTAACGAGAGATTTAGCTTTTTGCTGCTTTGAATGAGCAGGTGTGTTTATTACAAAGAGCTAAAAGCGTTTGTTAAATGGTGTTCAAACTAACTTAGTTTTAATTCCATTTAATAAACAAAAAGCCCAGCAATTGCTGGGCTTTTTGTTTCAGCTTGATAAATTAAGCCGTTTCTAAGCTAGTCTCAAAATCAAAGTGGATTTTCTTGTCCTTAACCGAAACCTTGACTGAACCACCATCGGCTAGCTCACCAAACAAGATTGCATTTGCCAGCGGCTTTTTAAGCTCATCTTGGATAACACGTGCCATCGGACGTGCCCCCATTGCTTTATCGTAGCCTTTATCTGCCAACCACTCTCTTGCTTTGGATGTAAGCTCAAGATTAACCGACTTCTTATCAAGTTGCGCTTGTAACTCAACAATGAACTTATCAACCACTTGCAAGATAATCTCTTTCTCAAGGTGATTAAACCAAATGATGTTATCTAAACGGTTTCTAAACTCAGGTGAAAACACTTTGTTGATTTCACTCATCGCATCATGAGAATGGTCTTGCTCAGTAAAGCCAATTGACTTACGTACAGTCTCTTGAACACCTGCATTCGTCGTCATCACCAATACTACATTTCTGAAATCGGCTTTACGACCGTTATTATCAGTAAGTGTACCGTGATCCATTACTTGCAGTAGAATGTTGTAAATATCTGAATGTGCTTTTTCAATTTCGTCTAGTAGTACAACTGCATGCGGATTTTTAATTACCGCTTCAGTTAATAAACCACCTTGCTCAAAACCTACATAGCCAGGAGGTGCACCAATTAGACGACTGACCGCATGACGTTCAACATATTCAGACATATCAAAACGAATAAACTCAACACCCATACACTTAGCAAGCTGCTTAGTAACTTCTGTTTTACCAACTCCTGTTGGGCCTGCAAATAAGAACGAACCCACTGGTTTATCTTCGTTAGCAAGACCTGAGCGTGATAAGCGAATTGCTGAAGTCAACGCATCGATTGATTGGTCTTGACCAAACACTAGCATCTTCAGGTTACGATCAAGGTTTTTAAGTGTTTCTTTATCGCTTGATGAAACGCTTTGCTGAGGGATACGCGCCATCTTAGATACAATTAGCTCGATATCAGCCACGCCAATTGTTTTCTTACGTTTAGAAACTGGCTGTAAACGTTGATTAGCACCAGCCTCATCAATAACATCAATAGCCTTGTCTGGTAAGTGACGTTCATTTATGTATTTAGCACTAAGTTCTGCAGCTGCTTTCAATGCTTTTTGTGTGTAACGAATACCATGGTGCTCTTCGTAACGCTCTTTTAAGCCGTTAAGAATCTTCGTGGTATCAGCCACACTTGGTTCAAGCACATCAATTTTTTGGAAACGACGTACTAGCGCACGGTCTTTTTCAAAGATATTCTTGAACTCATTATAAGTAGTCGAGCCCATGCAGCGCAGTTTACCACTTGAAAGTAGCGGTTTGATTAGGTTCGATGCATCCATTACCCCGCCCGATGCTGCACCGGCGCCAATGATGGTATGAATTTCATCAATAAATAAAATTGAACCTGGTTTAGCCTGTAACTCTTTAAGTAGCGATTTGAAACGTTTTTCGAAGTCGCCACGGTATTTAGTACCCGCTAATAACGCGCCCATATCGAGTGAGTAGACCACTGCATCGGCAATCACTTCAGGTACTTCTTTGTTTACAATACGATAAGCTAAGCCTTCAGCTATGGCTGTTTTACCCACCCCAGCTTCACCAACCAATAGCGGGTTATTTTTCTTACGACGACATAACACTTGTACTGTGCGTTCAACTTCGTTGTCGCGGCCCACTAATGGGTCAATATTGCCATCAATGGCCTGTTGATTCAGGTTGGTCGTAAAGTTTTCAAGCTTAGTTGGCTCTTCACCTTGCACTTCTTGCACTTCTTCATGAATGTCATCGTGATCTTCACCGCCAATGTCGTCATCTGTTTTAGAAATACCATGCGAAATAAAGTTAACAATATCCAAACGATTAACATCTGATTTTTTAAGTAAATAAACTGCTTGGCTCTCTTGTTCAGAAAAAATTGCCACTAGCACATTCACGCCAGTAACTTCGTTTTTGCCTGATGACTGCACGTGAAATACAGCGCGCTGTAATACACGCTGAAAACCTAACGTCGGTTGTGTTTCTCTGTCTTCCTCAAGATCAGGAATAACCGGTGTTGTTTCGTCAATAAAATCTGATAATTCGACTTTTAATGCGCCCATATCTACGCCGCAGGCGTTAAGCGCTTCCCCAGCAGAAGGGTTATCGAGCAGTGCAAGTAAAAGATGCTCGACGGTCATAAATTCATGACGACGTGTTCTCGCTTCGCGAAACGCCGCATTTAAGGTTAGTTCTAAGTCTTTGTTTAGCATTGGCAACCCCTTACTGAGATAATATTTATATACCGTTGTGACGGGCTAATAAGTTCACCCTACCTTGGTATTTATTCCTGCTCACAACTACATAGCAGTGGATGCTCGTTGTCTCGTGCGTAACGATTAACTTGTTCAGCTTTGGTATGAGCTACATCAGCGCTGTAAACACCGCATATCGCTTTACCATTATGATGAACTTGAAGCATCACATCTGTTGCTCTATCGCTATCCATATTAAAAAACGTCATTAGTACTTCTATCACAAAGTCCATAGGCGTGTAATCATCATTATTTAAAATGACCTTATATTTTCGCGGTGGTTGCAATTTTTGCTTTTCACTATCGCGAACCGTTTCAATAACACCAGAATCTTTCATGCCACTCATAATTAAATATAGTCTTGTCTTTAGAACTCAAGCAAACTTGAATAAAAAAATAAATAAATTGTTAAAAAATAGTCTAAAACACTTGACTGACTGGCTAAATAAACTACAGTCAAATATAGATTGATTAATCATTAGTCAGTCTAGCAAATTACACGGTTTAGAATAACTAAATTAGTCAACTTATAGAAGGATGTAGAAGTATGGCTTGTGGAAAAGTCAAATGGTTCAACAATGCCAAAGGTTTTGGCTTCATCGTAGAAGACGGCAGCGAGACTGATATCTTCGCTCATTACTCAACGATTGTAATGGACGGTTATAAAACACTTAAAGCTGGTCAAGATGTAACATTCGAATTGCAACAAGGTCCAAAAGGGTTACACGCAACGAATATTGCGCCTAACGATGAAATCTCTTAGGTAAAACCTATTCGAGTATCAAGCGAGCGACCTTGTTAAGTTCCTCGCTTACTCTTCCACTAAAATTTATCCTTACACTTACCTTGAAATTCCATTTGTTTACCCCAATTGATTAATTGTTATTAGCCCTTTAGAGCCAAGCTTGTTACACTCTTGTTGCTTAAATTTAGCTTTTTCGTCATTTTGACGTAAGGCTTTTGGCTAATTTCATGATTTGCTTATTTGAGCTATAAGAATTTTACAGTCTGTCAGCTGTGGTTATTTTAATACTTTGTATTGAGTGGCAACAGCTAACAGACTGCTTGCTGTTGTTTTATCAAGGTACCTAAAGCTTGGTAATTCAAAGCTATCTATTGCATTGTTGAATATGGCTAATTAAGGGTTACTGTTAGCAGTCATTACCAAACATTACGCCAACTATCTAGGAATGATGATGACATCAAAAATTATCTATACTAAAACAGATGAAGCGCCAGCTCTTGCGACGTATTCATTGTTACCAATCATCCAAGCGTATACAAACGCTGCTGGTGTTGAAGTTGAAACTCGCGATATTTCATTAGCGGGTCGTGTAATTGCAAACTTCCCTGAGTACTTAACTGAAGATCAACGTATTGATGATGCACTTGCAGAATTAGGTGAAATGGCTAAAACACCTGAAGCTAACATTATCAAGTTACCTAATATCAGTGCTTCTATCCCTCAGCTACGTGCAGTAATCAAAGAGTTACAAGAAAAAGGTTACGCATTACCTGACTACCCTTCAGAGCCAAAAACTGATGAAGAAAAGAAAGTTAAAGCAACTTACGACAAAATCAAAGGTTCTGCTGTAAACCCTGTACTTCGTGAAGGTAACTCTGACCGTCGTGCTCCAGGTTCAGTAAAAGAATATGCGCGTAACAATCCACACTCAATGGGCGCATGGAGCAAAGATTCAAAGTCTTACGTTGCTAGCATGGAAGACGGTGACTTCTTCGGTTCAGAGCAATCAGTCACTGTTGCACAAGCAACTGACGTACGTATTGAGCATGTTGCTGAAAATGGTGACATTACAGTACTTAAAGCAAGCACACCATTACTAGCAGGTGAAGTAATTGACGCTTCGCGTATGAGTGCTGCTAAGCTTCAAGCTTTCCTTGCAAAAGAAATTCAAGCAGCAAAAGACAAAGGTGTGTTGTTCTCATTACATATGAAAGCAACGATGATGAAAGTGTCTGACCCAATCATCTTCGGTCACGCTGTAAAAGTTTTCTTCAAAGACGTTTTCACAAAACACGCTGATCTTTTCAAAGAACTAGATGTTGACGTAAACAACGGCTTTGGTGATGTATTCTCAAAAATCGAAAGCCTAGATGCAGCTAAGAAAGCTGAAATCGAAGCGGATATCCAAGCGGTATACGACAACAACCCTGCTATTGCAATGGTTGATTCTGACCGTGGTATCACGAACCTTCACGTACCAAGTGATGTGATCATCGATGCATCAATGCCTGCTGCAATCCGTTCTAGCGGCCAAATGTGGAATAGCGAAGGTAAATTACAAGACACTAGCTTTGTGATTCCAGATCGTTGTTACTCAGGTGTTTACCAAGCAACTATCGATTTCTGTAAAGAAAACGGTGCATTCGATCCAACTACTATGGGTAGCGTACCTAACGTTGGTCTTATGGCTCAAAAAGCTGAAGAGTACGGTTCACATGACAAAACGTTCGAAGTAGCAGCAGCTGGTACAATCCGTGTTGTAGACACAGCTGGTACAACTTTACTTGAGCATGCTGTTGAGCAAGGCGATATCTGGCGTATGTGTCAGGTTAAAGATGCACCAATTCAAGATTGGGTTAAACTAGCTGTTAACCGTGCTCGCGCAACGAGCACGCCAGCAGTTTTCTGGTTAGACGAAAACCGTGCTCACGATGCTGAGTTAATCAAAAAAGTAAACGCGTATCTGCCAAACCACGATACTGATGGTCTTGAAATCCACATTTTAGCACCTGTTGAAGCAACTAAATTCTCTTTAGAGCGCATCAAAGAAGGTAAAGACACTATTTCAGTAACTGGTAACGTACTACGTGACTACCTAACTGATTTATTCCCAATCCTTGAGCTTGGTACAAGTGCTAAAATGCTTTCAATCGTACCACTTATGAATGGTGGTGGTTTATTCGAAACAGGTGCCGGTGGTTCTGCGCCTAAGCACGTTCAACAATTCGAAAAAGAAAACCACTTACGTTGGGATTCATTAGGTGAATTCTTAGCACTAGCGGCTTCTTTAGAGCACTTAGCAGTTAATGCTGGTAATAAGAAAGCGCAAGTACTTGCTGATACGCTTGATAAAGCGACAGGTACTTTCCTAGCTGAAAACAAATCACCTTCACGTAAAGTGAAAGAGATTGATAACCGTGGTTCGCACTTCTTCCTTTCGTTATTCTGGGCACAAGAACTTGCTGCACAAAATGATGATGCGGAATTAAAAGCACAGTTCACACAAATCGCTGCTGATCTTGAGTCTCAAAAAGACCAAATCGTTGCTGAATTAAACGATGCACAAGGTCCTGCTATGAGTGTTGGTGGTTACTTCCAACCAAATGATGAGTTAGCATTCAAAGCGATGCGCCCAAGCTCTACATTTAATGATATATTAGCAAAGTTAGTTTAATCTCAAACTAAGCTTACGAAAAAGGGTTATCAATTTGATAACCCTTTTTTATTGGACTCTGATCGGGAGCCATTTAGTGAGGTTAATTAGAAAAAACATTACATAAATAAGTGCTCTTTTGCTGAAATAATAGCTTGTTCTATAGCTGTATTTTTAACAGGTTTAGAAACAAACAAGTCCATACCAGCTCGCTTACATGCAGCCTTATCATCGGCTGAAGTATTAGCTGTCAAAGCAACTATGTAAGTTTTATGTACCGGGCAAATTAGTTCTTCTCTTAAAATACTAGTTGCTTCAATACCATCCATTTCAGGCATTACACAATCCATAAATATTAGATTGTAGTTATTTTGTTTGCACTTATTTATCGCATCAATACCATCGCATGCATAATCGGCAGTTAAACCTAACTTTTCTAAATGGGCTTTTAGAACAAAACGATTAATTTGATTATCATCAACAACAAGTATCGACAATGGCAAGGTTGAAAAGTCAATATTTGCGGCAGTAATAAGGTCAGACGTCTGAGCTACTCCCCTTTTTAAAGTTAATTGAATATCAAAACAACTTCCTTTGCCGTATTCGCTAGTAACTTTAATAGAGCCGCCCATGTAGTCAATAAGTTCCTTAACTATTGCAAGGCCAAGCCCTGTACCACCTTTTTTACGCTCTTTGTTTACTTCTTGTGTAAAGGGAGAGAATAGTGACTTCATAAAAGATTCTGACATGCCGACACCACTATCACTTACCCGCAGATTTAGAAGCACATCATCACCTTGTTGCTGTGCGACAGCGCGCAATTTAATATCACCTTGCTCAGTAAATTTTAATGCGTTGCTTAACAAGTTAGACACTATTTGGGTGATCCGCGTGTTATCACAGTAAGTCCAGCACTTATCACTGATATCAATATCAACTTCAAAATTTAAGTTCTTTTCTTGGTATAGCGGTAAATATAACGAAGCAAGGTCAACAAAAATTGTCTTTAACAAGAAATGACATGGCTCTAGTTTCAGCTCTCCATGGTTAATTTTCGAAAAATCGAGAACTTCATTAATAATATTAAGCAATATATCGGCGCTACGAAGCGCAACTTTCAACTTCTCTTCACGCTTTTGCTCAGATTTCTCATAAAGCAAAGTCGTCAACATGCCAGTTATACCATTCAACGGAGTACGTAATTCATGACTTATTTTTGCAAGTAAAATACTACGATCTTCTAAGGTGCGTTCTGCGTCAGCCTTTTGCTTTTTAAGTTCTTCTCGCAATAATACCGATTTAGTAATATCTTGAAATGTACCTATTAATCTTACGCACTTTCCGTTTTTGAATTCAGGTTCACCAAAAGTGGATACCCATATAGGTTTACCTTTCGCTGTGATCAATTCAATTTCGATATTCCACTGTTTTCCATCTTCAATAGCTTCTTTCACAGCAAGCTCAATGGCATCCCTACTTGGCCCTTTTTTGTAATATTCTATGGCATTATCAAGTAAGGGAGTAAAATCTTCTGGTACCTCATGGATCGCTTTTGTTTGTTTACTCCAATAAAGGCGATTTGATGCAAGATCTAACTCCCATGAACCAATCTTCGCAACTTTCTCAACTTGAGCAAGCATAGAGTTCTTTTTTATTAATTTTTTTGATGCTGAATTTCGTGCAAACTCATTTCCAAGCCATTGCGCAAAAAGCTCAACATAATCATGGGCATCATCATTAAAAGGCGGTGAAGCTTGCGGTGCAGAAAAGTTAAGAGTACCAAAGACTTTATTACCTACAAAAATAGGTGCGCCAATATAAGATTCAAGTTTGAAATTCAGATAACAAGGATGCTCTGCAATAGTACTTTTAGAGGCTTGATGAAAAGATATCGCTTTATTCGCTGTGAGCGTATGGGTGCAATACGTACCCGATAGTTCAAACTGAGTACCAACAGCAATTGCATCATCTGGAGCAATTACGTGTATGACCGTGTAAACATTATTTTCTACACGACTAATTATCGCAAAATCAAGATTAAATACATCTAGACCAAATTTTAGTAACTCAGTTATTTTCTCTGAGAAGTCAGTATTTTGATCAGATACGATGTTGTGAAATTGGCGCAGAAAGTTCAACCTAGCTCCCTAGTTACACGAATTTTATTTTGCTTTAATAAGCATACCAAGAATTTCAAATAACAACAGTAGTAATCATAATTTATGACTGTATTTAAATTATTTATAATGACTTGCTCCTATTAAAAAAGCCCCTTTAAAAGGGGCTTTTTTCGCTATTTTAATCTCTGTATAGTCGCCTTCTATAAACAAAAGGTAACAAAGCAATGAGAAATACAAAAACGCCACCGCTACTAGATTCAGCTTTATCACTATTGCTAGTAGTAGGTACATTTTTAACAGTAACTTCTATCGATTGTTCTGTAGTTCCTTCCCCATCCGAAACTGCTACTTTGAATTTGAGCAATGAATCCTCTGAAACAGCTGGAGATTTGAATTTTAACGTTGCCGAATTCGGTTGAAGAATATCAGCTTGAAGACCTTGCGTTTGTGTCCAATTGTAAGTTAACGACTGTGATTCCTTATCTGTCGCAGAAACGGTAATTACACCGTCTGCATTCTCATTAACTGTATAACTACTAGCAAGTTCAATAGTTGGCAATTGGTTTACATGCACGAATAGAACAGATTGTTCATGAACAAATTCCTCATAACCATCGTTAATGGTTAAAGAAATTGTCCCTTGCTTTGACTCTATTAGCTCTGACACTTTTAAGATTGCTATACTTTCATTTTGGTTTTCGATAGTAACTTCAGGTATTGAAATAGACCAGTGATACGTTAGCTCATCTGCGTCGCTATCTGACGTGCCTGACGCATCTAAAACGAAAGTATGCAGCTCTTCTATCGTTTCAGGAATAATAAGAGACAATGTTGGTGCGCTATTAAGACTTTCTTGTGCAAGTTTTGCGACAACCTCAACAAAACCATTTTTCACGCCGTCTAAGTCAAACTCACTACCATCTTCAATCCTAATCACTGAACAATTGCTGCACTCAGCACTAAACTCGCTGTTTTCAATTATCTCTACCGATTTCCAACCATTTAACGTTAGTACGCGTGCTTGTAGCTCATCGCTTAATAAAGCGTTTTCGAGCATTGGTAAAGCAAGGTCTACTGATTCTGTGCGCTGTGCAAGCTCAACATTGATGTTTATCAAATCGCTTTTCAATTGGAAATGAGGATCTTCAACCCTCATCTCGGTGAAGGCATCAAGCAACATCTCTTCAGAGACATTCATATTTTCTATGAAGTGCTCACTGTGAGTGCGAATAACGTCACCTGCTCTGATGATATGGAAAACATTGTTCGTATATACATAAGAGTCAGATGCGAGTACCCCTTTCGCGGTGTTTGCTGAATTATCTAAGAAATCAACAATCCCATCACCATCACTGTCGCCTATCCACTCTACAATATCAGGGATATTATCACCATCGGTGTCGACGCTTTCATCATCAAAGTTAACATTATTAATTAATGGCACGGTCTCAGTTTTAGTCAGAACCGACTCTCCATTTTGTAAAATGTCATACTGTAAGGTAATGTCTCCTTGCCAAGCATCTTCAATACCAAAATAGCCACTCCAAATTGATGTGTCATACATATACACGTCAACTTCATTGATGACTTGTTCAGCAGATAATAATGTTACTTTTAGCTCTAAACTTTCATAATTTGAAAAGCCATATACTTGAATAGAAAGGTCGGCGCTATTCCCTTTGACCAAACTTGCCATTTTCTTACCATTTTGTTTATAAGTAGCACTGATAGTACGTGGAGCATCTTCATCTAAATGAATTATTTCAGATTTACTAAACTCCCCTGTATAACCGCCGTCGTATACTTCAAGCTCAATTGAATCGATTGACGATTCCACGATACTTGGGAAGACTACATTCTTAATCCCTTCAATACTGTAGTCACCAACATAATGGCTATAATTTCCAGCAGTTAAATTTAACCCCAAATAATCATATAGCGGTTTACCTCTTACATTAAGCGCAACGACGGGCAGAGCATTTCGATAAGCATAGGTATAAGGCTGAATATCAATACGAGGATTTATATGTAGGTTTATTGTGCCTGAGGCTGTATTACCTGCATTATCGCTTGCGATAATATCTACAGAGTAACGCCCTGACTCAAATTCTATATCTAACCCTGATTCGACAGTTATTTCTTTGATACCTGAGACCCTATCAAAGACAATAAATTGCTCTAGCAAGGTTTCAAACAATTGTTCTTCAGTAAATTCGCCGTTCATAGCGACGACATCGTTTCGGATGGTTGGAGCCGTCGTATCAGTAACAAAGAATGTTTGCACAGCTCTTGCGCTATTCCCTGCAATATCTTCAGCGACCCAAGTTACTTGATTCTCGCCATATACTAGCGTTCTAGATAAAGGGTATACCTCAACTGCTGCTCTATTGTTATCAGTAACCTCAGGATAAAGACTTCTAGGAATAGATGTGTTTTCATAGACACCTTCAATTGTCACAGCTGTCAAATCAGAGAAAACAGGTGGTAAATTTTCTCCTAAATTTGGATCATCTGGATGACTATCCTCACTATCAACCACACCATCTGAATCAGTATCTTTAGCTGTTGGGTTTGACCCTATTTCAAATTCAGTTAAGTTAGTCAAACCATCTCTGTCTAAATCTTGACTTGCATCGTATGAGTCAAGAACATTTAAGCCAAATTGATACTCCCAGAAATCTGGAATGCCGTCATTGTCGCTATCTAAACGAGTATCAACCTCTGAAACCCACATAACTCTATCAATAAAGAATGGGTCATAGCGGTAAAAATCAGCATCAACTAGATTAAATTTAATGACGTTGTAGCCATCAGTGACAGGTATAAGTAAACGAGACTCATTATATTGAACGTGAATGTTTTCGTTGTTTAGTTGAACATTAAAGCGGTCATATTTGTTAACTCTATAGTCAATTGTGATAAAACCCTGCTCAAACAAGCCAGCAATAGCAAAACCTGCATTTACTTCTGTATAATTTTCGCCATCAAACTTAGGATTGAAAGAAAGGCTATTCACTCCGTTAGAAGACCAAGTATCACTTGAAATCCAGTCAACATTATTTGCTGCTAACACCGTAAAGCGGTTAGGTAATCCTGCACTTTCAAAGCTTTCGAAAAGGTTATTAATTGCTGAAGGCGTTGAAGCGTATTCTGAAGGCGAGCTTTGTGCATAATACTCTTGTACGTCTGTATAACCATCTTCATCTAAATCAGCACCAGTAACATTTGCATTAATCGGTGAGGTCATAAGTACATTTACTTCGTAACCGTCAGGAAGTTCATCTCCATCACTATCCGAATGCCTAGGATCTGTTCCAATACCATACTCTTGCAGAGCTGTTAATGCGTCATTATCGTAGTCAGAAGATGCATCATTAGCATCAGTTAAATTAAGCCCATTTTCAACTTCCCAAAAATCTGGCAACCCATCACTATCTGTATCAGCATCGCTCGTTTTAGCAATAAACTTAAAATTATCTAGCCAAACAGCATCCTCTCCAGTAGATATTGATCCATCTTTTGAATATGAAAACTCAATAACGTTAACACCTTCGGGGATTTTAACAATTACCGACCCTTCTTTAGTCCCTGCGATCCACTCAATATCACTGTTTGAACCATTTATTTTCATTATAAAAGAGTCGCAACATTCTTCAGACTCTATTTTATAGTCAAATACAAGGTATGCTTCAGCGAAGACGCCTGTAGCACTGAATGAGCTCATTTGACCATCTGAGATTTTACCGGAGCGAATGCTTTGCGAACCATCTGTAGCAAAGCTATTATCAATGTACCAATCTGCGTTGTTCTCTGATGAATGGTTAAACCATTGAGGTAGTTGAGAGTCTTCAAATGAACTAGTTAGATTCAATTGCTCTGGAAATGACTCTGCATCCTGCGGATCAGTTTGTAACTGAAACTCGGTAAAGTTGCTAAATCCATCGTTATCACTATCAAGCATGGCATCAGTAGAGTCTGTTAAATTTAGACCATACTCATATTCCCAGCCGTCTGGAATTTGGTCTCCATCTGTATCAAGGTTATTGGGGTCTCCCTGATGTAAAAACTCATTTAGATTACTCAAACCGTCATTATCATTATCTAGTAATGCATCATCTGGATTTGAAGGATCTAAGCCTTGCACAACTTCCCAAGAGTCAGGTATTGAATCACCATCATTATCAGCAAACTCATTACTGATATAAATGTTATCAATGAAGACAGTATCTAAACCGGATGATACAGAACCATCTTTAATATATGCGAATTTAAGTGTATTTAAGCCTATAGGAATGACCTGCTCGAAAGAGCGCCAATCGGTAATACCAGAATCAATAACAATTAATTGCTCGTTTAGGTATACATACAAATGGTCAAAACCTGCTTCTGTAGAAAGTTTATAAATGAAACTTAAATACTTAGTCTGGTCTGTTACAAAGCTGTATTCAAAACTAGTTGCTTGACTATCGTCAATATCATTATTAGCCAAAGAGAAGCTATAGCTTTCATCTATTTGTGACGTTACCCATGGCGTAGAAGGATCTGTAAAATTAAAACTTTCAGGAACAAGATTATCGTTAAAGTTAAAAGAGATTGTTGCAGGAATTGAAGGCGTAGAGTCAGCATCAGTTGGGTCTGAACCTAATAAAAATTCAATTAGGTTAGTGAAGCTATCTTGATCTAAGTCACTTTGTGCATCTGCACTGTCTAGTGGATCTAACGTAAAATTGACTTCCCAACCATCTGTCATTTTGTCGTTATCAGAATCTGGATTAGTTAAGCTCGTTTGATATTCATGATGTTCTTGATAGTCCGTTAGGCCATCGTCATCTGTATCAGAATTATTTGGCAACGAATTTAATCTGTATTCTTCTAGGTTGCTCAATCCATCTTCATCAAGATCACCTGCTGCATCTGTAGGGTCTGATGGATCGAGTGAGTATAACAGCTCCCAGTTGTCATCCATTTCATCGTTATCATTATCAATAAATTGGATGTTATTACATACAACGCCTACCGTATTGAATGCATCAACAACCTCATTTGCTGCATAACCTAAATCTATGGCGCTGTTTATTGCACCACATGCTCCATCAATAAAGTCAGTTGAATTAACCCAATAATTTTGGTTTGCGTAAAGCATAATTTGAAAAGCTTTTCGCGGATCCCACTCAGGCTTATTTGCAAGTAAATAAAATGCTCTGTTAAATACACCACTACTGTAATGGACATCAATGCCAGAATAAAACTCTGATGCATGGTCTATTGAAATACCATCATTTGACGGTGTTTCAAAATAACGCAATGCAGTTCTATTTTTTGTGATGTCGGCACCCGACAACCAATCTGTAGTGCCTCTGACAAAGTATTCAGCAGTTTCACCAGCCATGTCTGAAAAAGATTCATTTATCCCGCCTGATTGGTCAAAATAAAATAAATTAGAATTTTGTTCTGTTACACCATGACTTACCTCGTGAGATACAATATCCAAAGATACTAGTGGGTAAAAGCTATCAGCACCATCACCAAAACTCATCGCAGAGCCATTCCAGGTGGCGTTTTCCCATCCATCTCCTTGGTGAACACGCAGTAATAATTTAAAGGTCAGGGGCGCCGTGTTGTACCATTGCTCATACATATCAAACACTGAGGTACCAAATGCATGCGCATCGTTTAAAGGCGAATAGGCACCATTGACCTCTTTGTGAGTATTTCGATCACACGGGAATGAAAACGCAGATGATGGCTCACTGCCTGACTCCATCGAAACAGTTTTCACTTTATCATTCTCTAAAAAGCATGTTTCTCCTACTTGAGAAACTGCAAAGGCAGGATAATCTTCGCCATATTCATAACGGCCAACTTTCTCATTCCCCCCAGGACCCATCGCCTGTGTGTGCTTAATATTATTCCACGCTTTATACACTTCATAAGTATTTTCACTGATGATAGCTGAAGGCTTTGACTCATGTTCGGCATTTAAAATTTCAAGTTCAATTAAATATGCGTAATGAGCTTTATCATCCTTAACATAAATATAACGTTCTGATTTTATAAGCTTATATGGCAAGTCTAATGACAATTTAGCAGCTTCAAGTACTGCGTTAACTGCAGTATCTAAATCAAATTGATTGTTCGCTCTTAATTGTAATTGCGCATCATTGATGCCGGTCGCAAAAAAGCCACTCATGTGCTGTGACTTCTCTTGAACACGAATTTGCTGACCCCAAATAGGAATACCAGAGTAATACTGCTGCAGAATTTTATTTGATGAGCTTTTTCTTAACACACTATTAGAGTGTTGGTGAGTAGAAGTAATTTCTTCAAAATAAGAGCCTTTTATTTGGCTTTTTTGAAGAGTCTGATTCATTAACAACAGGTTTTGAAGTTGAGGCTTGTTAGATGGACTTACCCTTTCGACTGTTGCAGCTTGAAGAGAGTATGCACTGAACATACTAAAAACTGCAGCACCTGCAATTAATCCCTTATGCATAATAGTTCCTTAAATACATTTTTTACTTATTATCGGGACCAAAATACCAAAAATAAACACAATCTGCACCAATTTGTTAAGCTCACATTAATGAATTAGCTAAAATTTTGAATCCATATATCAAAACTCAAACTGGTAAAATACTCAATCTCAGTCAATACTTTATCATTAAAGGTTAGTAATTTTAGGCTGTCGCAATTTCAATGTCGCTGAGAATTAAATTCATCTTTTTGCTATCTACCATTTTTTTAGTGGTGGTAGCCAATACCTTCATTATCTATGTATTAGATAAACAAGGTCAGGCTAAGCTTGAGGCAGTGATCCATACTCATGATGTGCTCGATGAATCAGAAAAGCTCTACAATCAAATAACGAACGCAGAAACCGGGCAACGTGGTTATTTATTAACGCAGGATCTGAACTATTTAGAACCCTACTACGCGGCACTTGAACAAGTTAAACAACATTTTTTAGCCATCAATAGACTAACGCTAAGTAACCCCGAACAACAAAATACACTTGCAGTAATAGATGAGCTAGTCGACAAAAAGTTAGCGGAGTTAGCGTTAACTGTCACACTTGTAATGCAAAACACGCCATATGCAATCGAAGAAGCAAAAGCGATTGTTTTGACGAATGAGGGGAAACAGTATATGGACCAAATCCGCAAGCATATTTTACTGTTTCAAAATATTGAACGTGCCAAGCTAGAACAGCAAAATGCTGACTACCAAAGAAACAGACTATTCATAACTCGGTTTGTTACTTTGCAAATACCACTAATAGTGACCTTGTTAGTTTTTTGTGCTTTTTATATTAATTCAAGGCTTTTTAAACCTCTTAAGTTGTTAATTCAAAACACTGAACAACTAGAAAAAGGCGAAAGACCTAAAATGTTGACGATTAATTACAACGATGAAATTGGCTTTGTGTTAAAACGTTTTGCACGCATGAGTGACATTGTTTATAAACGAACGAGCAAGTTAAATTTTCAAGCTAGTCATGATCACCTTACAGGTGTTTTGAATAGAACAGAACTAAAGCCTGCATTAAAGCAAGCCATTTCTACTTGCTCTAAAGACAGTAAGCTGGCCGTTATATTTATAGATATCAATAAATTCAAAAAACTGAATGATGAGTATGGTCATTTAATTGGTGACCAAATTCTCATTGAAACCGCAAAACGAATTACGTCATCTGTTAGAGCTGATGATGATGTATATCGTTATGGAGGAGATGAATTTGTCATAATTACACATAATATTGCCAAATACAGATACGTTAATGCGATGATCACTCATTTATTAGCACGTTTTGACAATCCTTTTGTACTCGAACAGCTGACATTAAATATTTCATTAAGTATTGGAGTAGCCCTCGCTCCTGATCACAGCCTAAATCATCAACATCTACTTAAACTCGCTGACCAAGCAATGTATCACGCTAAGCATGAGTCAAAGAATAGTTATCACATACACAACAATCGCGGCTAGAAGACTAATCTAAATTACTGCTTTATACGTATAAATTTGCAAAAAGCCCCATCACTATGTATAAAAAACACACACAGATTTTAATTAAGGTAGCACTATGCATATTTTATTAACAGGTGGAACAGGCCTCATTGGTAGACATTTGTGCCCTTTCTTACTTAATCACCACAAGGTTACTGTGCTAACACGCAATCCGATACAAGCTGCTGTGATACTGACTCATCAGGTACACACAGTTAGGTCGTTAGATGAAGTCAGTTTTGAAGAGATTGATGCTGTCATTAATCTTGCAGGAGAGCCAATCGTCAATAAACGTTGGAGTGAATCGCAAAAGCGCACTTTACTTAATAGCCGGATTAATCTTACCCAACAAATCTCAAAAGCGATTAGCCGCTGTGAGTCCCCTCCTCACACATTCATTTCTGGCAGTGCCATTGGTTTTTATGGCCGTCAAGAAAACCAGCCAATCGATGAAAGCTTTAATGATATTTACCCTGAATTTAGCCATGTCCTTTGTCGTGATTGGGAGCATGCCGCAACGAAAGCGCACGGTGATCAAACTCGCGTTTGCTTGCTGCGTACAGGCATCGTTTTAGCAAAACAAGGGGGAGCTTTAGGTAAAATGTTGCCAGCTTTCAAGTTTGGTTTTGGTGGCCCTTTAGGTCATGGTCGTCAAGGGATGTCGTGGATCCATATTGACGACATGATCCAACTCATTCTTTTTGTGCTTTCACATCAAGAGATTCAAGGACCAATTAATGCCACCGCGCCAAACCCCGTTGATAATAATGAATTTAGTCAAACACTTGCGAATGTAATTTCGCGTCCTGCCATGTTGCGTATGCCTAGTTGGGTTCTCAAATTGATGATGGGAGAGATGTCAGATCTTCTACTTCATGGTCAATTTGTGCTTCCCAATAAATTACTTAATCACAATTTCCGCTTCCATTACCCAACATTGAAGCCCGCATTAGAAAGTCTGAAATTATAGTTACAATGTACTGGTTGATAAGATTCAACTAATACATAATAATTAACTTGATTTTAGTCGAGTGATTATCCAGGGAAAATCATGATGCATTTACCCACCATAATCAGCATTTCAATTTTATTGAATGTGATTATTGGGGCATTTCTACTGTCTTTATATTTCTTGAGACAACAAGCAAGCTATTTATATTGGGGTAGTTCGTGTTTACTTTTCGTATTTGCGCAGATCACCGCATCTCTGCGTGTTTTTATCGACTTCCCTTTAATTACCCATTATTTGGCTGATTTACTCATTATTTCAGCGCCTATAGCTGCAATTTTAGGGATCCATGCTTTCAGTCAGTCAGATAAAAAATATCATAAAGCCTGTGCATTTGTAGTGATTCTATCCATGCTGATATTGCTGCCAGTGCATGACTCCCCGTTAAACCAAATAATCACCACGGCCATTATCGCCATATGCTTTAGCTACGCTGCTTTTGCCCTCAGAAAACTACAGGTTGAGCGCATCATGCATCTTGCTTTACTAAAACTATGCTTTGTAATTCATGCTTTAATTATGCTTTTACAGTTTTCGCTTTTAGTTTCGGATTATCAAGACATTATTGATACTGATTTAACTCACATTCTCGCGGTCATTCTGATAAGCCATATTATAATTACCACTCTAACCGCCATGATCTGGCCATTAATGATGTTTTTAGAATCAGAGCAAGTACTAAACGATCTAGCAAATCGAGATCCACTCACTGGATTATTAAACCGTAGATCATTTATAACAATTAGTAACAGCTACTTAGAACAAGCTAATCATAACCTGACTGAACTCTGCGCTTTGATGATTGATATCGATTTCTTTAAAAAAGTAAATGACCAATATGGACACGAAACAGGAGATGAAGCACTCAAATGGGTTGCAAAAAAGATTAAAAGCCAACTACGTGAACACGATTTGGTGGCCAGAATCGGTGGTGAAGAATTTGCAGTTATACTACCTAGCACCACTCAAACTCAAGGCGAAAGCCTATCTGAACGAATTCGTTTAGCGATACACAACGATCATTTCTTTTATCAAAACCAAGCTCTAAAGCTTACGATCAGTGTCGGTATTATTACACATAAATCGGGCACCAATAATGTCAATGAATTGCTCGCAGAAGCCGATAAAGGTTTGTACAAAGCCAAGTCAAATGGCCGAAATCAAGTTGTAACTATGGCATTTTAAATGCGGTAGTTAGAAGCCTTAATTTAAGCTTTCATTGAGTAGGTTTAGCTCATTAGTGACCCACTGTTTATTTAAACATTGTTCTAAATTCAACTGAGCAAATTTTAAAAAGCTACGCGCCGCATGCGATAAATGGCGATCGGTGCGTACCACAAAATACCAATGACTAGCTAAATTGACATCTTTTACATCTAACATACAAAAACTTGTATCATGGGGTGGCAATACATGGCGAGAAACAACACCTAGCCCCATTCCTGAACCAACCGCAACCCGAATAGCTTCGTTACTTGCCATTTGTACTGTGTTGCTTAATACAAAGCCTCTGCTTTGCAGTTCACTTTCAAACAGCATTCGTGTGGCAGAACCAGGCTCTCGAAGCAAAAAACGTTCAGATACTAAGTCTTGTAATTTGACCTGAGTCTGACTCGCGAGCGCATGGTTGGTTGGTGCAATAAACACTAATGGGTTTTGTAAAAACCGTCCTGCTTTTGCATGTTCTAATGAAGGTGGATGACTAAAGACATAAATATCGTCTTCGCCTCTTTCAAAACGGGCTAGCACTTCAGCCCGGTTACCTATTTCAAGGGGTAATTCAACATGAGGGTGTAAATTACTATACGGACCAAGTAACTTAGGCAAGATATATTGCGCGGTGTTAACCATGGCTATTTTACAGCGCCCTCTCTCACCACCTCTAAGCTCAGCAAGATAATCTTGATAGTCATCAAAGTGACCAAACACCTGCTGACAAGTTTGAAATAAGGCAAAACCCGCTTCAGTAACATGAATTCGCTGCTGATTAACCATCACTAAAGGCTCATTGACTGTTTCTTGTAAGCGCTTAATTTGCTGCGAAACCGTTGGTTGCGTTAAATGTAATTGCCTTGCTGTTTCACTAATTGAGCGTGTTTTTACAACGCACATGAATACCTCGAGTAAACGAAAAGAAATATGCCTTAAATCCATAAAATCAAACCCATAGATAAAAACCTATAGGATATTATCATTTATTTTATTATTTACTATGTGATTTTTTATCTAGAATAGCGGCGCTTTTTAATCAAGAGGAGAACAAAGTGCCTGATATTGTTGTAATGTTTTTTGTTTTAGGACTCACTGCCGGATTACTTCGCTCTGACCTAAAAATTCCGCAAGCGACCTATGAAACTCTTAGCCTATTGTTAATGCTCACCATTGGCTTAAAAGGAGGTATGGTGCTGCATGGCAATTTGCATTGGCAACTTCTACCAGAAATGGGCGCTGTATTACTACTTGGTGGCTTAATACCATTGATGCTGTTTCCTATTTTAAACAAACTGCTAAACCTCTCTGTTGCTAATAGCGCAAGTATTGCTGCCCATTACGGCTCAGTAAGCGCAGGTACATTTGCAGTTGCTTTAGCCTATGCTGAATCGAATTCACTTAATGTAGGTGCTGAAGTCACTCTGTATTTAGTAATGCTTGAGTTACCTGCGATTATTGTTGGATTGTTACTCTATCGCCGCCTTGGTAATGGTTCTGGACAAAACCTTTCTCTAAAAGCACTTTGGCATGAAACACTTACTAACAAAAGTGTCATTCTGCTAGTTGGTGGTGTAATTATTGGCATGATGTACGGGACGCAACAAGGGAGCCAAGTAACGAGTCTCTTAACGAACAGCTTTAAAGTTGTGCTGGCACTATTCCTACTTGAAATGGGTTTAATGGCTGCACAAACTCTGCGCCCTATTCCATGGCATCAATGGCGATTAGCATTATTTGCTCTTATAACACCAAATTTATTAGGTGCAATCGGGGTCTGCGTTGGTACTGCATTACAACTAGAGTTAGGCTCTGTGGTAATACTAGCAAGCCTAGTTGCAAGTGCCTCTTACATAGCAGCCCCTGCCGCGATTAAAGCAGCCATACCCGATGCAGACATTGGTTTAGCCATGTTATGTTCTTTGGGCATTACCTTTCCTTTCAATGTATTAGTAGGAATTGGCTTATATCATCAAATAGCCTTATTTATGGGCTAAAAAACGGTCACACCTTAACTTTATTAATGAGATCTTCTGAAAAGTCGTTTAATATAAACAAAAAAGCAGCGCAAGGACATGCTATGTTTAATCAAACGCTCAGCACCGAGCAACAGCATGTGAGTGATATTTTTAAGCGCATATGTACGCTTTGTAAGGTGCAAAACTATGCTGAATTAGAAAGGCACTTATCGTTAACATCAGGTTTTTGCGAGCAAAGTATTGAAGTTGCTGCAGTGCCTTATGAACTAATTGATAACGTGGCTAAAGCTTCTGAAGTTAGCTTTGATTCACTACTTAATGGTAGCGAACAAACCACAGTGACACTTGATGGGGCGTTACTACAAGCAGTAAGTAACGGTATTATTAAGAGTATAAAAAAGCTTTCTATGGCAGGGCTAATTAAAGGTGATAACCACACTCATGAAGCCCTTAGTCAGCTTGCAGATATTCAGCTAAAACAAATAAAAAATGAGCTCAAAATACAAAGCCAGGTTAAATAACCTGGCTTTTTACTAATTCTTACCTTTGTACATTTTATCGTAGATATCGGATATATTATTTTGTTTATCGTAGTAGCGCTGCAGCTCCCCAAGCGATAACTCTTTTATTTCATTACTATCAAGCCCAACAGGCTCTGCTAACTTAAAGTCTGCAGCTTGCGGTGAATTACCCATTAAGGTGGCAATTTCACTCTTTAACTGTTCAGCTTTATTAAATAGTTTAATTGCTTTGCTGATATCTGTTTCATGCTCAGCTTGTAACGTGCACCAAACTACCTCAACTGATTTAGATCTGATTTGATCTTCAAAGATATTTTTACGCGCAATCAACCATGTACTTGCAACAAGCAAGATGGCTAAAACGACAATGGCTATGTAAATTAGTTCAAGCATTACGATCCCTCGGTAAACTAAATGTTACTATACACCCAAACTTGGTTCGCAATACATCAGGAAAAAGCATTATAAATGAAGTTATAGGACTGAAAAACATCATAAATTAATGTTAACTTTTTGTTCCAAAAGGCCAGCTTGGACTAAGTAATAGTTTTAATTTGGTTTTCAAAAGACCTGGAAACAACATTACAACAGCAAGGACAATACTAATGTAGAGCACAATAAAACTATACATGTAGTGTATGTAGGCGTGTTCAGCTTGTATGTCTAACACAACAAACTTAAACCAAAGAATAAAGTGAGCTATAGAAAGGACAACTGTTAGCTTGATAACACAAAAGAATAGCAAGCCAAATTTATAGCTAAATTTTGTATGTATTAGATAAAGAATGTAAATACTAATTAAATTAATTAGGCAAGCTACAAAATAAATATTCTGCGTATTGCCAATACTTTGATTTTCGGCAATGAAAATCAATACATACTCCATCAATAAAGATGTTACTGCATATTTTACTACAACTGTCGCAATTGATAGAAAATCACTAAATAGTTCTTTATTCCCGATAGCTCGAAACAAAGATGTAGCAAAAGCTAAAACATACATAGCTGCAATAATTGCTTGCATTGAAATCACTTGATGATTTTCTGTAGCAACCATTAACTCTCTATATAAATTTTGAATAGGTTCAAACATTTCTTACCCTTACACGAAGCTATAAGGGTAAGATGTAATTAAGAAAAAGACCAGCCAAATTGACCTTTGATTTTTAATTTTCTTTCTTTTTCTCTCTTACAATTACAATTCCACCTGTTCCATTAAGTTGTTGTTCTTCTTTTTTCTTTTCGCGAATAATAACAATCCCACCAGTACCTTGAAGTTTTGTTGTATCAAAGCTAGGAGCTGGTGCTGCGTCGAATGCTAAAGTAGATAGTAATAAAGCTGATAAAGTCATTTTTTTGTTCCTTCATTGTTAAAGATAGCTTTCGTTAGCAAATACCGAGCCACTACAATAAAAATTTAGGTAAAAACTAACGACTAGACCCTATATAAGCATAAAACCTAGCCGTTAGGCTATTTTTTATACCGCACAGGTATATAAAACGACCACTAAACAGCATCAACACCTTTAACTCTATAAACTAACAAGTCTCTATGCCATAATTCTGTCAATTCAAAAATAAGTCAAAGCGGCCCTACGCTTAGCAAGGTTTAATGCATGGCATATCCAGAACAACAGCAACCAACAATTTATTGGCACGACTACGAAACATTTGGCGCAAGCCCGCAAAAGGACCGCCCAAGTCAATTTGCAGGTATTCGTACCGATCTCGATTTGAATATTATTGGTGAGCCGTTAATTGAATATTGCAAGCCTGCAGCCGATTACTTGCCGCACCCTGAGGCGTGTTTAATAACGGGTATTACCCCGCAAGTTGCAATGCAAAAAGGCTTAGTTGAAGCTGAGTTTATGGCAAAGATCCATGCTGAATTTAGCCAACCTAACACCTGTGTTGCGGGCTATAACAGTATCCGTTTTGATGATGAAGTCACACGTTACAGCTTATACCGTAATTTTTATGACCCTTACGAGCGAGAATATAAAAACAATAATAGCCGCTGGGATATTATTGATTTAGTGCGTGCCTGTTATGCACTGCGCCCAGAAGGTATTGAATGGCCGCTCAAAGAAGACGGTACACCGAGCTTTAAGCTCGAGCACTTAACCGTTGCCAATGGCATTGAACACGCTGCTGCTCACGATGCTTTAAGTGATGTAACGGCAACCATAGCGTTGGCAAAATTAATAAAAGAAAAACAACCTAAGCTGTATCAGTTTTTCTTTAGCTTACGCGCTAAAAAAGCACTGGCTGATTTAGTTGATGTATTTAATATGACACCACTTGTGCACACCTCGTCACGAATTCCGGCAAGCCAAGGCTGCACCAGCTGGATTGCACCAATGAGCTTTCACCCAGTCAATAAAAACGCCATTATTTGCTTTAATTTAACTGAAGATCCGCAAGTGCTATTAGATTTATCTGTTGAAGAGCTACGCACGCGTCTTTACACAAAACACAGCGACCTTGGCGAAGACGAAGCACCGGTAGGCTTAAAACTCGTGCATTTAAATAAGTGCCCTATTCTCGCACCAGCAAAAACCTTGTTACCTGAGAACGCAGCCCGTTTGGGTATTGACCGCGAAAAATGCTTACAAAATCTCGCTATTTTAAAAGCCAACACTGAGCTTCGCGACAAAGTAACCGAAGTGTTTAACGAGCAGCGTGATTACGGCGAAACCACCAACCCTGACTATCAACTTTATGATGGTTTTACCAGCCATGCAGATAAAGCTAAATTTGCCATTATTCGAGATGCAAGCCCTGAGCAATTAGCCACAATGCAGCTAGATTTTGATGATAAAAAGTTTGCTACCTTGCTATTTAGATACCGCGCTCGAAACTGGCCACATACACTTAGCCAAGATGAATTGGCAAAATGGCGCCAGTATTGCCAAAACAAGCTAATGCACGGTGAAGATAGCCCGTCGATCAGTGGCCAAGATTTCATGATCACTCTTGAGAATCTGGCTCATGAAAATGATGATAACGAGAAAAATCTGCATATATTAAAAGCGTTGTACAATTACGCACAAAGCATGTAATAAAAAACGCGACAATCATTGTCGCGTTTTTTATGGATATTACTTTTTATGTAACGCTTCGATACGCGCTAATAAACTAGATGTGTCGTACCGACCGCCACCTAACGCTTGTACATCGGCATAATATTGATCAACGGTTGCCGTCATCGGCAAAGTTGCGCCGTTTGCCTTTGCCTCATCCAAAGCGATGCCTAAATCTTTACGCATCCAATCAACAGCAAAACCAAATTCGTATTCGCCAGCCCACATTGTTTTGTAGCGGTTTTCCATCTGCCATGAACCTGCAGCGCCTTTAGAGATGGTTTCAATTACTTTTTCACCATCAAGGCCAGCTTGTTTTGCAAAGTGTAACCCCTCAGCCAAGCCTTGTACCACACCCGCAATACAAATTTGATTTACCATTTTACAAAGTTGACCAGAGCCTACTTCACCTAGTAATTGGCTAAAACGGCTAAAAGCAGCCATAACAGGTTGAACAACATTAAAATCAGCTTCGTCGCCACCAACCATCACGGTTAATACACCATTTTCTGCCCCAGCTTGACCGCCAGAAACAGGGGCATCTAAAAATGCAATACCTTGTAGTTTTGCCTGAGCGCCCACTTCACGTGCCACCTCAGCAGAGGTTGTAGTGTGGTCAACTAAATAGCTGCCCTCATGCATGCTTTCCAGCACACCATTTTCACCATAAACAACTGAACGTAAATCATCATCATTGCCTACGCACATGAAAACGATATCAGCCCCTTTTGCTGCTTTACTTGGTGTTTCAGCGTATTCACCTTGATACTCAGAAACCCACTTTTGCGCTTTAGCCGTTGTGCGGTTGTAAACTGTCACGTTGTGACCTGCGTTGGCAAGGTGACCCGCCATTGGGTAACCCATTACACCTAATCCGATGAAGGCGACTTTCATTGACATAAAACTGACCTATTTGAGTGATAAATTAGTAACAATTTCATTATCTCAACCGAATAACTAAAAAGCGAATGAAAAAAAGTTCATTTAAACCGTTAAAAAACACACAGGTAAAACATGGATAGTATATATCGTTTCAATGCCCAGCTTGCATCTGGTGAAAACTTTAGCCTTGAATCGCTACAAGGAAATACAGCGCTTATCGTCAATATTGCCAGCAAATGTAATTTTTCAGTGCAAATGGCAAGCCTTGAAAAACTCTATCAAGAATATAAACAGCAAGGATTTACCGTACTCGGTTTTGCCTGTAATCAATTTGGCCACAATGAACCTCTAGATGGCAATGAACTTAAAGCCTTTTATCAGCAACACTTTGATGTCAGCTTTCCCATTTTTAACAAGGTGTTAGTCAACGGCCCAGACGCCCACCCGTTATTTAATTATTTAAAGTGCCATACTCGAGGAATTGCGCAAAACCGCGCAATTAAATGGAATTTCACCAAATTTCTTATAAACTCAGAAGGTCAACTCGTTGCGCGATATGCCCCGCGCACCAAACCCGAAACCCTCAAAATGGTGATAGAGAGTAATTTAAATGATGAAACTGGCCTTATTCAGTGCGCAAAAGTATGAGCAACCGTTTTTTGAAAGGAATCTAACTGAATACGCTGAGTCTGTTTCGCTCAGTTATTTTGAGCAATCCTTAAACAGAAATACCACGCCCCTCTGCCAAGGTTTCGATGCAGTGTGCGTGTTTGTTAACGATACGGTCGACAAACACGTCATTGCAGATATGGCGGCTGTTGGCATTAAAGCAATCTTGTTACGCTGTGCAGGCTTCAATAATGTAGACCTTGATGCTGCCAAAGAGCATAACATCAAGGTTTGCCGCGTCCCTGCATATAGCCCAGAAGCAGTAGCAGAGCATTGTATTGCACTCATGCTAACGCTCAACCGAAAAACCCACAAAGCCTTTAACCGCGTGCGTGAAGGTAACTTTGATTTAAACGGTTTACTTGGTTTTAATCTGTTTAAAAAAACGATTGGGATTATCGGATGTGGCAAAATAGGTTTAGCACTGGTTAATATTTTAAATGGCTTTGGAGCTAAGGTACTCGTTTGCGACCCAATGGCTGGTGAAGGCCCTTATACCCTGTGCGATTTAGACACATTGCTCACCCAAAGTGATGTCATCTCATTGCACTGCCCGCTCAACGAGCACACCCATCATTTAATTGATGCTAGCGCATTTGAGAAAATGAAAGACGGTGTCATGCTGATTAACACCTCTCGTGGTGCGCTACTCGATAGCCAAGCATGTATTCAAGCACTTAAGTCTAAAAAGCTCGGACACCTAGGCCTTGATGTGTACGAACAAGAGTCAGAGTTATTCTTTAAAGATCACCGTGAAGAAATCATGCAAGACGATATTTTTTCACGCCTTATTAGTTTTCCAAATGTGTTAGTGACAGGCCACCAAGGCTTCTTCACCCAAGAAGCACTGAGCGAAATAGCCTGCACCACATTACAAAGTGCCAATGAAATAAGCCAAGGCTTAGCATTAACTAACGAAGTTATTTAAGAAATGGCCTTGATACTTCTCATCAGGCCGTTAAGCTCATCAATGCTCGTTTAACCTTTCATTGTTATCGAGCATTTTTACTGGTAATTGGTGATCAACCAAAAAGTCGTAAAATCGTAAATCTTCAATTAGATCGGAAGATGCTAGCTCGAAATCTTGGTAAGTTAGGTTTTTATAACTAAACCTCACTGTATGTTCGAACCTTTTAGTTTGTGAGTAAAGAATTTCAGTTACTTCGGAAATATCTATTTTAACACCTAATAATAGTAACTTTTCACCGTCTATTGACACCTCAACTGAATTTTTTGGCTCTATCATCCAATAATCTACAATGATAGAAATGATGCAACATACAACTATAAAGCCGAGCTGCATAAAAAATGGTTTTTCTGCAAATTCAGTTAAATAATAAGCAAACATACCACCAAATAACAATCTGTATAAAAAGCTGTTGAGCAATTTAAAGCTAACCTTCTTCCTTTTTCTTCTAAACACTTGCAAAGCTAACCATCCTTTATTAACTTATTGATTTTATGGCATTTTAATAAAATTATATTTCATTACTTTTGAGATAACTCTTTGAGTGCATCTATGAAGTGTGTATGGTTGTATGAATAACTGCCATCTTCCTCTTCAACAAGCGAAGGGCTATTTAGTAATTCAGTGAGGAGCACTAAGAAATCATCAAGTGACTTTGCAAAAACACACTTATCATCTTCGTCTCGGCCAAAATTGATAATTTGACCTTTCGTTCCTGTCGGGCCTGGATCAAAGTCCACCCCTATAAAATTACCTCCTCCATCTCCAAGTAGAGGTAACCATTTAGTATTCGCATATTCAATTTTTATAGCGCTAGGTGTTAGGGATGAACAACTCTCATTTAACCCTTCTAATCCTTGGTCAATAATCTCTCGCCAAACATTTAACTCATGAATAATTTTTTCTGTACTTAATAATGAAAGGCCAAAAACGAAACCAGCCTTAGTGCGGAATTGACCATCACAATTTGCATATATTGATACAAAAGATTGAGGTAAAGTATTACCAACCAAATCTGCAATTTTATTTAATGACTCAACGTCCGACTCATTATTAATAACATCTATCAGAGCTGGAAACTTTGATTCTATTTTTTCTCTTAAAACAATCCATTCGGTCATAATATATCCTTATTTTAAATGACTTTACTTAAGATGATCTAATTAAGTAAATGTGAGTATTAGTTTTTTATTTCAACAACGCCACGTTCACGAATACCGCCGTCATTAATAACGGGCAGATAAAGCGAATGTACTGGGCAAACCAATAATGAGGGCCGCTCGATACTTGATGCAATTTATTACCACGCTGCCATAACCAACCAACAGTAATGAAATAGAACAGCCCCATTAAAGGTAATTGGTACTGTGTAAGCACCATAATAACTAAGCCAAATAACCAGTCAAAGTTTAAGATAATCAGTGATGAGGCAATAAACACGATTAGGGTTACAAATAAGGTCGCTTTTTTGCGCTCAATACTGTGATTCTCAACTAAAAATGCCACTGGAATTTCGGTCGATGAGATGGTTGATGTCACTGAGGCAATCGACATTAAAACAAAGAATAATAAGCCAACGAGTAAACCCACTTGGCCCATTGTGCTAAACAGTTCAGGTAAAATCGCAAAAATTAACTGCCCTTCACCAACCAATTTACCGCCGCTAAATACCTCTACACCGTTATGTTGGGCAACAAAAATAGCCGGAATAATCAATAAACCCGCTAAGAAGGCCACACCGGTATCAAGCAGTGCCACAGTGCCGGTTAGTTTAGGCAGGTTGGCATCTGGCTTTAAATAAGAGCCGTAAACCATCATACAGCCAACACCTAACGACAGCGAAAAAAACGCTTGCCCCATTGCCGCAATAATTAAGTTTGCATCAAGAATTTGACTAAAATCTGGCACTAAATAGGCTGCAAAACCATCCATTGCACCATCTAGGGTCGCGATATAAGCAATTAAGGCCACTAATAACACTAGCAATAATGGCATTAAGCGGCGTGACCAAGTTTCGATACCTGATTTAACACCTTTTAAAATAATACTCGCAGTAAGAATAAGCATCAGTGGCGTAAACACAAAATTACGTGCCATGGAGTCACTGTGCAAAAAGTTACTTAACTCAGTAAAACCAAAGAAGCTTGCGACTGGCTCGAGCGCATAAGCGAGCATCCACCCAGCAACTATCGAATAAAAGCTAAGCATTACAACCGCACCAAAGAGGCCAATATAGCCTGCTGCAGCGCCCACTTTAGGTGCTGTGTCTTGCCATGCGTTAGATAATGCTTTTACTGGATTCGCTTGTGCTTGGTGGCCTAAATACAGCTCAGTATAAAGAGCCGGAAGCGCTAATAAGAAGATAACAATGAAGTAAACAAGTAAAAATGCACCGCCGCCATGGTTTGCCGCTTGTGTTGGAAAGCCCCAAATGTTACCTAAACCTACCGCTGCACCAGAAGCTGCTAAAACGAAACCTAATCGACTTTGAAAGCCGTCACGAACTTGTGCCATACATCTACAAATCTGTTATTATTTTTCCTCATTAAACCATAATTACAGTCAACTGCGTAAACTATTTGCGTTTGTTCATGCCTATAAAAGTGCATTTGCTGTAAAAATAAACAAAACTAAATTCAAGCCCCGTGTAAGCGTTAAACCATGAGCAGTCACTACTTTTCGAATACTCTTATCATCGAGCAGCAAAGCCAAACAACGGCCAAAAAAATTATGCTAATGCATGCAGCACGTATTGATGTTGCAAGTTTACCCCTTGATAAATTACTTAGTGAGTTTGAGTTAAGTGTGCTTGAAAAACGCAAAGTGCCTAGTGCAAAGCAAGAGTACTTAGCGACTCGCCTAACGTTAAAGTATTTGTATCAACATGCTTACCCTCATGATGATTTAGCGCTCAGTGAAATATCGAGCCAGTTTGATGACAAAGACAGCAAGCTAAAATTACATACCCCGGTTAGAGAACCTGTGTGGGCTTGTTTATCACATTCAAATGGCTTGATTGGCGCAGCCCTTAACCCCGAACAGCAGCTATTTGGTTTTGATATTGAACAAAGCAGTAAGCCTCGCCCTTTTATCAAACTCGCAAAGCATTTTTATCATCAAGATGAAGTTGACTTAATTAGCCGTTTTGACGCTCCCGATGAACAGGCACAGTGCTTTTTTAGAATTTGGACATTAAAAGAAGCGCTTGCAAAAGCAAGTGCTCAGCCGATTGCGAAACTACTTGCTCCTAATGTATTTGAAGAATTGAGCAAACATAATTTCAGCGCGAGTAGTAACTCTGTTGAAGGCTTTGATATAAGTGTTGTGGCACAAAAAAGCACTGACTGGCAGTGCTCTTTTATTAATTTTAACGACTTACGCTGCGACTTGGGTTTCTAATAGTCGGCTGTGAATAGCCTGCACGACTTCATCTGACTCACTTTGCTCAACTAAGAAGCACAGGTTATGTTTACTTGCACCGTGGCAAATTAAACGAATATTAAAATCGCTTAATACCTGCATTAAGTTCATTTCTTGCTGACGTAATTGAATTTCAGAACCAATTAAAGCCACCAGCGTTAAGTTATTCTCAACCGACACATGACAAAACTCAGAAAGCTTATCTAAACAAGCTTGATCAAGCTCAGGGCGTGATGCATTTGGTGCGTTATCTAAAGTGATTGCAACACTTATCTCGGAGGTAGTAACCAAATCAACCGAAATATTAAACTCACTTAAAATGGTGAAAACACGCGCTAAGAAACCACTCGCTAGGAGCATTTCTGGGCTTTTAACCGTTAACAGAATTTGGTTTTTACGCTGCGTTACCGCACGAATACCTGGTTGCTGAGATTTTTCTTTTTCAATCCATGTACCACCTAACTGTGGTTCACGGCTTGAACCAACAAACACACTAATATGGCTACGGCTTGCAGGTAAAATGGTTGCAGGGTGCAGTACTTTTGCACCAAACGTTGCCATTTCTGCCGCTTCATCAAAGCTTAAGCGTGCAATTGGGCTTGCTTTAGCGCATAAACGCGGATCAGTACTGAAAATACCCACAACATCGGTCCAAATATGCACGCTTTTTGCGTTAATTGCTTCAGCGAGTAATGCAGCACTGTAATCTGAACCACCACGGCCTAAAGTGGTCGTTTGATTGTGCTCATTGCTACCAATAAAACCTTGAGTTACCACAACATGGTCATCAAGTAGCGGCACTAAATGCTCTTTAGCAGCCGCAGCGGTTGCTGCAACATTTGGGGTAGCTTTAGCAAATTGGCTATCTGTTTTTAGCACTTTACGTACATCAAAACGCACCGCATCAAGACCTTGACCGCGTAATACTTGAGTGAATAAATACGATGATAAACGCTCACCAAAGCTCAGTAGTTCATCCTGATCTGCTACTGACTGAGCCCCGTCTGATGCTAGCTTTTGAAAAGCCTTAAGCGTTTCATTAAAGCCATGTGCTAAATCAGCATCAAGCGACAGCTCTGCCAAGATTGCTTCTTGAATGGCGACAACGCCAGTAATGTGCTCATCACGTTCAGCCGCACTCAAATCAGCTTTACATAATGCAACTAAATGATTGGTCACGCCTGCACTGGCACTCACAGCAACTATACGTACTTGATTATCAGCACAAATGATTTCAGCGCAGCGGCTCATAGCATCAAAGTTAGCTACACTGGTACCACCAAATTTTGCAACAACGTAATCTGATTTTGTGTTGGCGGCTAATTGGGTATTCATGTCGTCTCCTTTTGTGGAAAACTATCCACAGTAATTCAAGAAGAACTCGGCAAGGGGGTGCTTTGAAAATAAAGAGTAGTCCATGCCAGAAGCTCTCCACCTAGTTTGGTGACAGTTTTGAGGATTCAGCCCCATAAACCGAAAAATAACCGTGACGTCCGGTTAATTTTCTCGGCGAGTACTTCCCTCATTAATGGTCATCGGCGTTCGTCACCTCACATTAATTACCTAAGTATCGCACCTCTTCTGAATGTTAAGTTAACACCTGGTTAAAATAACAAAGCCTGCTGTTAAAAGCAGGCTTCGAAAGTTAACGTTTAGACGTCTAGCTGTCAAGTTGTTTTATGAAATTAAACTGCCCGCTAAGTGCGAACCATAATAACCAACGGTATAAGCAATTAATAAATAAACCGACATTTTAAGATAGCTCATAAAGGTCAGTGCTTTTACCTTACTCATGGCAATAATACCTGCCGCAGAGCCGATAATAAGCATTGAGCCACCTACCCCAGTTGCGTAAGTAAACGACAGCCATTGCTGAGGGCTCATCACTATATCAGCTTTTAAAAGTGCTGCAGTGAGAGGTACGTTATCTACCGCCGCTGATAATAGTCCCATCAAGTAGTTGGCATATTCCGGTGCCATCAACTCATATAAGTGAGTAAATTTAGCAAGCATGCCCACTTCTTTTAATGCACCAACCAGCAATAACACACCAACGAAGAACAATAAGGTGTCGTATTCAATTTCACGAATATAATCGATGATTTTTTTGTTTACGTCTTTTTTGCGCATTAAAAATTGCGCAACCAAAAACATAAGTGATAAACCAAATAAAAAGGTTAACAGCGGCGGCACACTATAAAGCACACTCAAAGTTAACGTGGCTATGATGGTAGAGAAGAAGATAACCGCAATGGTAATATCTGTCTTTTCGATACGACGGGCTGCTTGTTTTTCAAACACAACATTACCCGACATACCCACCGATAACATCGCCGCGAGCAGTGCAACACTTGTCAGTGCAGGGGCAATTAATAATAGTAGATTAGCAATGGTGACTTTTTCGTCTAAGAAAATCATCAAGGTTGTCACATCACCTGTGATCAACGACACCCCACCCGAGTTAACACTAAATACAATTAAGGTCGCATATTTTATTAATTTTTTAGGATCTAACTTAAGTGACATCACCACCGCAAGCGAGATTAAAGTTGCCGTTATGTTGTCTGAAATAGATGAAAATAAAAACGCAAAACCACCAATCAGAAACATCAGCTTTCGTTCACTGATTTGATTTGGCATAATTTTATGAACAATATTCTGGATAAAGCCTTTAGAGTTTAAATACGCTACAAAGGTCATCGCAGCCATTAAGAATAGCCACAAAGTCGCGATTTCTAATATGTTGTGATCCAGTTGATGTTGTATGGTTTCTGGGCTTTGCCCATGAATTGGAGAGATAAATAAGATAATCCAGCATAAAGTGCCAAAAAAAAGCGTCGTTTTGGCCTTGTTTACATGGATAATATCCTCTATAACGATAAGCAAAAATGCCACCGCTATCAGGGTTAGGATAAGTGGGGTTACCATGGTGTTTGAACAACCTTTATAATAATGTAAAAATTGTAAGTCGAGTGTTTCGGCGCGGATTCTAGCAGCATAGAAAGCATAAAACTATTCTCAATTACATAATTTACTACTAATCGCCAACACCAAAGTCTGAATTTACTGGAGCTTTATGATCCCAGCTAAAAAGTTATTAAATACCCTTACTGAACATTGGGGGGTGTTAGAACTGCTATTTAAACGTTTTAAGATGGCTGATTTCAGCTTAAAAGACGTACAAAATGCGATAAAACAAAAACAACCTTCATGGTCAAATGAACGCATTTATAAAGAAACAAATCGTTTATTGAATCAAGATATTATCATTCCACTGGCAAAATCATCACAGTTAGAAATAAACCGCGCGATCGCCGATTTTGCGACTTTCTTGCTACAAGAAGAACACTTAGGTCTTGCCCAAGAAATTAGTGTGCTTGTTGATGATTTAGCTCGCCTTGGTAATCGCCTTGCTAAAGCCGGTGAAATTGAAGATTACGACGAGCTTCGCCGCTTCAGCCGTATTATGGATGATCGGGTACGCAAAATAATGAAATTGTTTGCCCACAACGAAAACGCGATTTTAAATATTGTTGAGCAAGCGAAAGCTGACAACGCGGTACAATCACTGCAAAAACGCTATCAGGCTGTAATTGAAGCATTCGATGAATACATTGAGCCTATGCTTGAAATGGTGGATATTCGTGGTGACTTCCACGCTTGCTTTAATACCATCGAAGCGCAAATTAGCACGCAAATAGAGCAAATTGATCGCCTAGGTAAGTCATATCAAGACAAGCGCATGCTTGAACAATTACGTACCCGTATTTTAGAAATGCATTTAGTTGGTCGTGAAAGTTTACGTAAAAGCGCCGATATGCTGATGCCGCTACGTGAAGAGTTACGCCGTAACAACCTAATTACTCGCCAAGCCGCTAAAGTGCTTGGTTTAGTGCGTAAAAATGGCGTCGATAACATGTTAAGTGCAGTACAGCCTAACTTTGTTTCAGACGCGCAACGTTTTTCACTTGGTCAGCAACGTCATATCGTGGCCTATATGGCAGGCTTAGTTGACTTTGAGCACGATGAATATCAGCTTCCTGAACATGATGATGTGCCCGCCTATCAAAGCCCGTATATTCCTGATTACAACGATGTTAAAACACAATTTAGAAAACGCTTTAAAAAAGCCAGCAAAAAAGCTCAACCGCTGCTTAGTTTCTTAGATGAAAGTTACCCAGATTTAGAAGCTGACGAAATGCTGTTCTTGTATCAAAAATTGATTAGCGATGGCGACCTTGAAATCAGCCAAAGCCAAGAGAAAGTAAAAATAAAAATTGCCCAGCAACACTTCTCTCTTTATCCATTTAACTCATCGATTGCTGACGATAAAAAAGCAACAGAGCAATAACCATGACAGATATTAATTTAGATGATTTAACGCATCTGCAAGCTATTAATAAAAAGCTCACATCAGGCTACCACATTAGCGAACAAGACACGCTGATGTGGCAAGAGCTTGATCAACACATTGATGCTTATCGCGCGTTATTTAACGCCCTTGGCCATGACCTGCAGCACGATAGCCGTGGCTTTTACTATTTTGGCAGCGACGAAAGCACCCCAAATATGGGTAAAATTTCGCGTGCCATCGCACTGACTATCTACATCTTGATTGAGCACTATGCCAATACCGGTAAAGATCCAATGCGTGCCTTGTTTGACGAAGTAAACGACCTTGAACTAATGCAAACCTTAGTGCAAATCAACAAGCATTTGTTTGATCAATTAGAAATTTTCTCAGGCTCAGATTTACGCAAAGACGTTTACCTACGTATGGTGCGTTTAGGTCTAGCTCGCGAAGTAGAAAACGGCTTTATGCTGCAAGCACCTATTTATCGTTATATCGATGCATTGATGGAAGTAAACGAAGAAACCTACCTAGGAGATGACGAATAATGCAAAGCCAAAGCCTATACGGACTCAGCAAACTTGCGCTTTTAAATACCGCTGGCTATGCAAAATGCGTGATCCCGCTGGATAAAAGTAGCTCTATTTGTGCACCGAATAATACCGGTAAAAGCTCGGTAATTAATGCCCTGCAATTTCCACTGATTAATGATTTACGTTTAACAGAATGGGATGGCCATGATTTAGACGAAACCCGAAAATTCTACTTTTCGTCAGACCAATCCTATATTTTGCTTGAAGCTGACCTACCTAATGGCCCTGTGGTGATTGGTGTTGCTGGCCTTGGTAAAATTGCTGGTTACGCGCATCAGTTTTTTTGCTACCAAGGTAAGTTGAACCTTGAACACTACACGCAAGGCAAAACTATTGTAAAATTCACCAAGCTTTTTAATCACTTAAAAGAGCAAGGTTTCAATCCAATTGAATTAAAAGCGCAAGAGCTAAACGCCCTACTCACTGGCGGCGCAACCCCATTTGATGGCGATATCAACTTAAAGATGATCCCCCTCAATAACGTGCAAGACTCAGCGATTTACAAAGAAATTTTCCGCCGTATCCTTAACTTGCATAAGTTAGGTGCCAGCGATGTGAAACGCTTTATGTTACGTGTATTTGAGCGCCATATGTCAAACTCACGGGTTGATTTTTATGAAGTATGGCGACGTTCATTTGATAAAGTGAATCGCGCTAAACGTGAATTAAAAGCCCTTGAGTCAATGCAAGAGCCAATTGCAGCTCTTGAATCTATGCTTGAAAACCAAACGGTTTTAAAAGGTAAGCTTGCTGCTTATGCGCCAAAAATTGACCAAGCACTGATTGACTTTGAAACCTATCAACAAGAGCAACTCACTGAGCTAAATATTGCCCTTGAGGATATCGAACACGAAAAGCACGAGTTCGAACAAAAGCAGCAGCTGTATATTCAGCAATCGCGCGATATTGAGCGTAAACAAACTCAAATTGAACAATGGTTTTTAGACTATCGTGCGCTTAAATCTGAGTTTGAGTTGGTTAATAAAGCCACTTTAAAAGTCAGCCTTACTCAGCTTAAACAAGATTATGAATCGCTATCGCATTCATTAAGCAGTGCTCAAGGGCAAAGCTTGCACACGCTAGATTACCGTATTAGCGAAACACAAAAGCAAATCAAGAGCTTAAAACTGCAGTTAAAGAACCTCGAGTTCAATTTATTCACCCGTATGCGTGAAGATTTATCTTTGAAAGAAGTTGAAGAGATTTCGCGTATTCTGAACCCAGATATCTTATCGTTTGCCACCACCAGCAATGGTGATGTTGAGATCACAGACGAAGATGCCTTTGGGGAGTTCTTAGAGCAGTTATCGGCTAACGTGAAAGGCGGTGTACTGACTCTGCCAGGTGCGACGATTAAACTTAAAAAGCTAAGCCCAGTGCAAATGCAAACTGGCGAAAATAAAGAGCAATTAACTGCGCAACTTGCTGCTCTTGAAAACTCACTGAAAGAGTTTAAACAACAGCGCGAAGTCGCTGCTAATGTCGCCGAAAAGCAAAAAGAAAAAGATGCCTTGTATGATGAGTTAATGGCCTCAGAAGAAGCATTAAAACGTTTTGAACAATTTGAAGTGATGCAACAATCTGTCGATGCACAAACCCTGCTAAAAGAGCAATTAAATGCAGAGCGCGAACAAGTTGACGACTACCTGCAAGACATTCAAAAGAACAGTGGCTCAATCAGCGATCGTCGCTCAATTATCAAGTCGAAAAAAGATTTGCTCGCGCGCCAAGCTGACCGTTTACGCCAAGTTAAATCTGAACGTATCGATCACACGCTTGATTTTTACTCAGGCAAAGTCACTCCATATATGATTGAAATCAGTATTGATTTTGATAACTTAAGTGACCTCATTCACCACTTCAATAAAGACTGCCAAGAGCTACGTAACTTTGATATCAACGTACGTAACACCTATATGCATATTTATAATGCGGGTATTACTAAATTTGATAACGAAAACGATGAGTTTACTAAATACGAAAAGCTTATTAGCGCGTTTCATAACATCGATAACGAGCGCGATGCGGTTGAACGTCAAGGCCGAGTTGCGTTAACCGAAGTAGCCGCCACCATTAAGGGCTTGCGCGAAGACTTAGACCGCCTACGCCGGGAAATGAACAGCTTTAATAAAGGCATTAGTCAGCATCGGATCTCTAACCTTCAAGCATTCAAAATTAATGTTATTCCGCGCAAGATGTTAGTTGATAGCATTGATACTATTATTAGTACCTCAAATCAGTTTGAGCAAGGCGATACCCTAGACCTATTAAGCCAAGAGCCTTATAGCGAGTCTGCGGTAAACGAAGCGAAAGATCATTTGATTAAGCTTGCCTCTGAAAAAGCCGGTTTAACACTGACCGACTTATTTGATATTCGTTTTGAAGTAGTAAACCGTGCTGGTGAAACTGAGCACTTCGAAAAAATTGATTCAGCCGGTTCTAACGGTACGCGTATTACCATTAAGTTACTTTGCGGCATGCTGTTTATTCGTTACTTATTAAGCGACCAAGAACAAAACTTGTATCGTATTCCGATTTATATCGATGAAGCAGCCGATATCGACCCACAAAACCAAAAAGCAATTATCGAAACCGCGCTTAGCTTTGGCTTTGTGCCGATTTTTGCCTCAGTTAAACCACAAGTTAGCTGTGATTACATCGTACCTATTCGCACTGTTAAAGATGGCGCACAAAACTGGGTCGATGAAAAAGACTGGATAGAAGTGGAACACAGTGCTTAATTACAAACTATTACAGTACTTTTTTGTAAATGTGCCATAGTTTTTAAATAATCATTCAGTTGAGTATTTTTTGTGTTATGTTATCAATCAAGTAGTGGAAATTTTGCCAAGGAGCAAACAATATGAAGAACTTATTAATCGCGACGGCTGTACTATTTTTAGCAGCCTGTGCTAAAACGCCTGATTGGGATTACGACAAATCAGCCGATTTTAGTAATTATAAAACCTTCTCTTGGGTACCGAATGCCAGCTTGACTAAAAATGTATCGAACTACCAAATTAGTCCTTTAATGGAAAAGCGGGTTCGTGAAGCCGTTAATGCTGAACTTGAAAAAAGCGGTATGAAGCTAGTTGATTTAGCACAAGCAGATGTGCTGATTAACTACCATGCCTCTGTTGATACTAAAATTGATGTAGATACCTTCAACGTAGGTTACGGTGCACGCTGGAATTACTGGGGTATGGGTTATAACACGCAAACAACTGCTCGCGAATACGAAGTGGGTACGTTAATTTTAGACGTGGTAGACCGTGCTTCTAACCAATTAGTTTGGCGTGGTGCGAAAGAAGGTCGTTTGCAAAAGAACCAATCACCTGAAAAGCGCACTGAAGTTATCAAAGAGACTGTTGCTAACATTCTAAGTAACTTCCCACCAAAACCTCAGCAATAAGCCTTTTACATAATTTTGAAAAGCTCACAAATTGTGAGCTTTTTTGTTTGTGAAGATCAAAGTTTGCTATGATGCTTTAACTTAAATAACTCTAAATGGAATTAGGGGTCTTAGAGAAAAGATCCAAAAAGGAATAAAATGAAATTAACTTGCCCAAACTGTAAAACCATAATTGCGACTAAAGATATAAAAAAGGTTAATACAAACAGCCTCTTCATTGAAAATCAATGCCCTTCTTGTCAAGCATGGTTTTGCTTAAATAAAACACAGACGATTTTAAAAATTTCCGGTATTTCTCTATTGTTAATAACTAGCTTGCTTAATATTTTTAATATTAAAGCTGAATATAGCCTAGCTTTTTCGGTCATTGGATTTATAGGTATTTTTGTTGCTCTCATCATTACTTTCTTTGGTAAATATGACGCGGTTAAAAATAAATAATCAAACTGAAACACACATCTTTTTTAAATAATAAATAGACACAGCTCTTATTGCACAACCGCGCCTTAGCGCGGTTTTTTGTTACCTGCTGAAATCTGGTTGGAGTGGTATAACTCAGTGATTCAGATACAATGCCTGCAATTTCTAGTGCGCTCTTAACGGCCACTGCAACGAGTTAATCAAAATAATAGAGAGTTTTAGATGGTACGCGCAGTACAGCTTACACTTCCCGCTTTATTCGTCACTTGCTCAGTGCTAGCAGAAGACACCAACAATATTGAACAAATCACCGTTGAAGTTTCAGCAACCGCAAATAAAGAGCCTGTTGGTACCTTTGATGCGCCGGTATCAAACTTAGAATATGACCCACGTGTCGATTTGCAATCACGTAACATGGCTGAAGCACAAGCTGATGTCACTATTCGTGGTGGTATTTTCGAAAATACTGGTTTTCGTGTCGGTAGCAGTACGTTATTCGACCCTCAATCTGGTCACTACTTTGCTGAAATTCCAATTGCGCCACAAATGCTAACAGGCCCTTCAGTGCTTACAGGGGCTGATAATGCCCTTTATGGTATGAATAGTTCGGTTGGCACAGTTTCATTTGGCTGGCGCCCTATCACAAGCACTGGCAGCGTTTCACTTGGCACAGGTACAAATGGCTTTAATTTACAAAGCATTCATGCTGCCCATAGCCAAAAGCTGGATAGTAAACCTGATTGGCAATTAGGTTTTGAGGGTGAATACTCGCACTCAAAAAGCGATGGCTCAATTGATAATGGCGACCACGACTTTGAACGTGCTTCAGCGCGCGTTCAAATTGTAAGCGATACCTCGCAAACTGATTTAATGTTCGGACGCCAAGAGAAGTTTTTTGGTTGGCCAAACCTTTACACGCCATTTAATTTTAACGAAACCGAAGATCTTGAAACCAAGCTTTTCATGCTCAATCACAAACAAGTGTATGGTGAGAGCAATACCTTTGAAGTAACTGGTTATTATCGTAAACATAACGACCATTACGTATTGTCTCGTGAAAACCCAGCTATTTTTGAAGCGTTTCACGAAACCACGGTTAAGTCATTGGCACTCTCTGGACGTCACCGTTTAAATGACCGCTATGCTATTAATTATGCAGGGCAATTTATTGCTGATGAAATTGAATCAACGTCTCTTGAAAACAACTTTACGTCACGCAATTACACTAAGCTAAGTATCTTGCCTGAGTACAAGACAGCCCTTACAGCGAACAAAGAGCTTACTGTACGTATTGGTGCAGCATTTGATAATACTAACCATGATAGCTCAGCTACCTCATTGATTGCCGATGCCAGCCTTAAAGTAGCTAATCATAATGGCGGTGAACATACTTGGTATGCATCATACGCAGAAGCAACACAAGTTCCCGGTTATACCGCCATCGGCGGCAGCGAAACGGGCGGATTATTCAAAAGTAACTACAGCCTTGAGCGCGAAACAACCGATAACCTTGAGCTAGGTTTACTGATTGAACAGTCTTCGTGGCGTTTAGATTCAGCTATTTTCTACCGTAAAGATAAAAACCTGACAGATTGGACATATCGCTTTGATGCAACCTCAGCTCGTTTTGCCAACCCGGTTGATATAGACACCTTAGGCGTTGAGTTTTTAGCGAATAAATCGTTTGAAAGCACTGAGTTGATTGCCAGCTACACCTACTTAGAAAAGTCAGAAGACTATGGCGCGGCAGATATTGATGCGAGCTTTTATGCGCTTAACTACCCTGATCACCGTGTAACACTGGGTGCAGTATGGCAACCAATGGATGTGCTTGAGCTACGTATCGATAACGAATGGCGTAAGCAACATAGTAACCGCTTACGTAACTCTGATGATGAAGCCTTCTTCACGCAGTTAACGCTAAAATTCACCCCAGCTCAGCTTGATAATGTGTTTGTTACCTTTGCAGCTGACAACATTTGGGATGAATCTTTCGAAGAAGTCCCGGGTACCCCTGGTCGCGGCGAGCAATATACTCTCAGCGCTACTTATACGTGGTAAACAAAAACAACAATGCCAGTCAATTGACTGGCATTCCTCTATCGCGCTACCGCCTAGACATCTCACGAACCATAACCAAAATTATATTAAATGCTGTGAATAAAAATTTGGTTATAAAAAACACAACTGATCCCAGTAACCGTTAAAAAGTGTTAAAGGTTTAATCTTTTTTAAGTCATCTGCTCAAGCTCGGTAATTAAATACAACGCTTGCTCATTTGTCGTGCCGCACACATCAATAGTGGCAGAAAAGTCACTACACACCTTAGGCCTTGATTCATCACCAAATAATTTACATAGGTTATTATCATCAAGCTGAATACAGCGCTCTCCCGCTGCTTTCCCATTGGGCATTCCTGGGATCGGTGAGCTAATACTGGGTGCAATACAACAGGCGCCACAGCCTAATCTGCATGCCATTTTATCTGTCATTGAGTACCTCTTATAGAACCTTTGTAGCGCCTTTGTAATATGTGTAATGGTTTGTTACATCTTCAAACGCCTTGTAAACACTTTATTGCGTATGCTTAGCCTATCAAATTTATTTTTAATTACCGTCAACCGTGAGGGACTATCCCGTGGCTAGTAAAAAACAAATCATTCTCCCTATCGCCGTATTAGTCGGCGGACTTGGAATGGCATTCGCATTTGCCTCAATGAAGCAACCGCCAGTAGAAAAACCAGAACAAGATCTGCGCCCGCTTGTATCAATCAAACCGTTAAGCTTTGACGCCATTACCCTTGATGTAAAATCATACGGTATCGTTAAACCTAAAAACCAAACTGAGCTTGTTGCTCAAGTAAGTGGTCAGGTTGTGTCGTTATCAGATCAATTTGTACAAGGTGGATTTGTTAAGCAAGGCGACATTCTAGCACGTATTGACCCAAATGATTACGAAGCAGCACTCATTGAAGCAGAAGCAGGACTAGCCCAAGCAAGCTCTGCACTTGAGATAGAACGTGCACAGGTGTCAGTTGCGCAAGCTGAGTGGGACCGCATCAAAGGTGACTCAAACCAAGTTATCCCTTCTGAGCTTTATTTACGTAAACCACAACTTGCTGAAAAACTTGCAAGTTATCGTGCTGCGCAAGCGAGTGTAAAACGCGCTAAACGTAATCTTGAGCGCACATATATTAAAGCGCCTTACAATGCGATTATCGACGAACGCCTGATTAGTCTAGGTAGTGTGGTAAACCCAGGTAACAGCTTTGGTAGCCTGAGCTCAACGTCACTGGCTGAAATTCGTTTACCTGTTGCTGATAAAGATCTGCAATACCTAAATAACCAAGGAATTGGTGCAAGCGTATCAATTAATGCTGAATTTGCAGGTAAACAAACAACATGGCAAGCAACTATCGTACGTAGCGAAGGAGTTGTAGACCAACGTAGCCGCATGAATTACTTAGTAGCACAAGTAGCAACGCCTTATGAGCAAAAGCAGCCATTACGTTTTGGCTCATACATTAACGCCACTATCGAAGGCCGAGCGTTAGACAACGCGATTGTTGTTCCGCACCATTTAGTTAAAGATAAAAAAGTCGCTGTTTTACAAGATGGCGAAACGCTTACTTTTAAAACACTTAACATCGTTCGCGAACAAAATGGCATGGTGATCGCCGATAATGGCCTTGCTAACGGTGAGCAACTGATTACATCGGCACTTGAATACCCAACTGAAGGCATGGCGGTCAAGTTAGATGACGCAACACTGAGTGTGCCAACAACGCAGTTAGCGTTAAAAGAGGAATAAGCCATGACCACGCACAGAGAAAAAGGGCTTATTGCCTGGTTTGCTCGCAACCCAGTTGCTGCAAACTTACTTATGATTTTCATTTTAGTGGGTGGCTTATTGACGGCTATGTCGGTGCGTAAGCAAATGTTCCCACAATTTGAGAGCAATTGGATCAGTATTCAAGCTGTCTACCCAGGGGCTGCGCCGCAAGAGGTAGAAGAAGGCATCACCATTAAGGTCGAAGAGTCTTTAGAGGGCCTCGAAGGCATTAAGCGTTTAATTACCTATTCGAACCGTGGTTTTTCACAAGCTTGGATCGAAATCGAAGAAAAGTACGACCCGCAAGAAGTACTCGATGAAATCAAAATGCAGGTTGATTCAATCAATACCTTCCCTGCTGAGATGGAACGCCCAATTGTTCGCCGCGAAAAGTTTGAGCAAGAAGTGATGATACTCGCGCTGTATGGCGATATGAGTAACTACCAGCTCAAAGAACTTGGTAACGACATAAAAGATGAACTACAAGCTTTACCACAAATTAACTTAGTCAACTTTTACAGTGGCTTAAACTACGAAATTGGCATCGAAATTAGCCCAGATAAGCTACGTGAGTATGGTTTAACTTTCCGTGATATTGCCACAGCCGTTCGCAGTTTCTCTGCCAATATGTCAGCAGGTCAAATTCGCTCTGAAAATGGCTACATTTCGATGCGTGTTGAGAACCAAGCATATCGTGGTAAAGAGTTCGAAAATCTGCCTTTATTACACTTACCAGATGGTGCACAAGTTTTCTTAGGTGATGTAGCAACAATTAACGACGGCTTTGAAGAAGGCTTACAATACTCTAAATACAACGGTAAAAACTCACTGACTTTTGAAGTAAATGCGTCGAAAGATCAAGACATCACTAAAGTTGCTGCGGTATTAAAAAAATACCTAGCAGATAAAGCACCACAGTTACCAGCAGGTGTAAAACTATCACCGATTGTTGATTTAACTTACTACCTTGAAGGTCGTCTAAACATGATGATCGACAACATGATTTGGGGTGGTATTTTAGTGATGGTGGTACTGGCGCTATTTTTACCACTACGCTTAGCGTTTTGGGTAATGATGGGCTTACCTGTGTCATTCCTAGGTGCATTTTTAATGATGCCACTTGGCTTTATTGATATCACTGTTAACTTAGCTTCTTTATTCGCATTTATACTGGTGCTCGGGATAGTCGTTGATGATGCTATTGTCGTCGGTGAGTCTGCCAGTGCTGAAATTGAAAAGCACGGTCATAGCCTAGATAACGTAGTCCGCGGCGTAAAACGCGTTGCTATTCCTGCAACCTTTGGGGTGTTAACTACAATTGCCGCATTTTTACCACAAACACTGGCATCAGGCCCTGGCTCTGCGTTTTCTAAAGCCATTGGTGGTGTAATTATCCTATGTTTAATTTTCTCACTAATTGAGTCAAAACTGATTCTACCGGCTCACTTAGCGGCAATGAAAAATAAACCTGCGAACCCTAAAAATCCATTACATCGCTTACGTTTAGGTATGGATAAAGGCCTCAAGAACTTTGTTGATAATTACTACACACCATTTATTGGTCGCTGTATTCATTACCGTTACACCGTGATTGTTGGCTTTATCTGTGTACTTATTGTTAGTGGCGGTATGTTCGCTGGTGGCTTAGTGAAATTTGTTGCGAACCCTAAAATTCCACATGATTTCCCACGTATCTCGGTTGAAATGAACTTATCTTCTTCTGAGCAAGCAACCCTTGAGACAGCGCAAACAATTGAAAAGCTGATTTTAGATGTCGATAAACAACTTGAAGAGCAATATGGCCAAGCAATGATCCGCGATTTATCGGTTAGTTTACGCGGTCGAACAAGTGCACGCATTATGGCGATTTTGGTTGAACCAGACTTACGCCCTATTGATACCTTCCAATTAAGTGCAATGTGGCGCGAACAAATGCCACCACTGCCAGGTGTGAAAACGCTGAATATTGAAGACAGTATCATGAACGGTGGTCGTGATGACGGTGATGTGAGCTTTCGCTTAGAAGGTAAAGATATCAATAAGCTCAAAGAAGTGGCTGCTAAGTTAAAAGAAAAGCTAAATAGTATGCAAGGCGTAGGTGATGTAAATGACTCACTACAATCTGCAACTGACGAGGTTCAACTTGAACTTAAACCACTCGCTTACAGCTTAGGGTTAACCCTTTCAGATGTGGCATCACAAGTTAGTTTTAGCTATTACGGCCTAGAAGCACAACGTATTTTACGTGACGGTGAAGAGATCAAAGTAATGATCCGCTACCCTCGTGAATCACGTAACGCAGTAAGTGACATCACAGATGCTCGTATCATCACGCCAACGGGTGTTGAAGTACCGCTTGCTGAAGTTGCTAAAGTTAACATTGTTGATGGTGTAAACCGTATTCGCCGTGAAAACGCTAAACGTACTGTAAACGTTTGGGCTGCGGTTAATACTGACCAAGCTGAACCATTTGCCATTGCAAAAGAAATTCGTGACGAATACTTACCTAGCCTACTGAAAAGCTACCCTGGTGTAGAAAGTAATGTGGCAGGTCGTATTCAAGAAGAGATGGACAGTGTGGCAGAACAAGTACGTGACTTTGCTTTATCAATGATGATTATCTTTGCGTTACTTGCTATTCCACTACGCTCGTACTCACAGCCATTTATCATCATGTCGGTTATTCCATTCGGTGTCATTGGTGCAATGTTTGGCCACATGATCTTAGGTATGACAATGAGTAGCCTATCAGTATTCGGTATCATCGCTGTTGCAGGTGTTGTCGTAAACGACTCGCTAGTGATGGTCGACTTTGTCAATAAAGCCCGCGCCGAAGGTGTTGCAATCAAAGAAGCGGTAATGCAAGCCGGTGCCCGCCGTTTTAGAGCAATATTACTGACCTCGATTACAACCTTTATTGGTGTATTACCAATCATTATGGAAACAAGCTTACAAGCAAAAATCGTTATCCCAATGGCTGTATCTCTAGCATTCGGGGTGTTATTTGCAACGGTCATTACGCTTATTTTAATCCCTTGTCAGTACGTCGCGTTAGAAGACTTCAAACGCTTAATTGGCAAGCTAAGAGGTAAAAAAGCAGAGCCAGAAGCAAAATTACAAACAACCAGTCATTAATCCCCTCTCAAAATCCCAACCGAACGCTTGGCAAACTTATTTGCCAAGCGTTTTTTATTTAAAAATATGTTCCTATAAATCCTGTTGTTTTGCTAAGCTTAAATGAGCAAAAAAGAAACAATTCAAAAAATAACTAAATACGTTATAAGGACATAGCTATGAAAATTCTGCGCTACACAGCTTTGCTCAGTTGTTTATCAATTTGTATGCCAGTACTTGCTGAGAACCAATACTTGCAACAACAGCTTGAACCTATTCTGATTGGTGAATCTCACAATATAGAAGGACAGCATATCCATTCCCCTGAAATGACTGTTGCCACCTATAAAGCAAATAGTTTTGAACGAGTATGGGATGACAACAAATATGCCAAACAAGCGCTCAATTTAATTGCGCAAGCAGAACTTGAAGGGCTATCTCCTAACGACTATCACTTTGATACATTAATGGCGCTGGCCAACGAAATAGAGAAGCGCGGAGCAGATGCCGTCGAAGCCCAGTTTGATGTACTGATGACAGATGCCGTGATGACCTATGCAAAACATTTAATTCGCGGAAAAGTAAACCCAAAACAATTGGCAGCCACATGGAACTATGAACAGTTTGATGTTAGCCCAGATGCTGCAGCAACCTCATTACTTAAACATGTAAAATCAAAAAGCCTTGATAAAGGACTTGAAAACCTAAAACCTGTTTTGCCTCATTATAAGCGTTTAAAAGACGCCCTTGTGTTTTATCGAGAGCTTGATGCCACTGGCGAGTTACCTGACTTCGCACTGCAAAATAAGGTATTAAAACCCGGACAATCAGACCCAGCAGTACCGCTTTTAAGACAAAAGTTAAAACGACTAAAGTATTTTGACGGCAGTAACAATGATGCCACTGATTATAACGATGAGCTAGTCACAGCAGTTAAACGCTTTCAAAATGCCCATCAAGTTGCTGATGATGGTGTGATTGGCAATGCGACGTTAAAACTACTCAACAAAGATTACAGTGAGTACGTTAATGATATTTTAGTAAACCTAGAGCGCATTCGTTGGGTTGATAACACGCTCACAGAGCGCTTCTTAGTGGTAAATATCGCAGGCTACTTTCTGTATTTGTTTGAAGACAACAAATTGAAATGGCAAACCAACGTAGTTGTAGGCAGAAACTACACCAAAACACCAATATTTAAAGGGCAAATGAGTTATATCGTGATGAATCCAACGTGGACAGTACCGCGGAGTATTTCAGGTGGCATCATCAAAAAAATGAAAGAAAACCCAAACTACTTAACCGAGAAAGACTTTGTTGTGGTTGATAGTCGCCGTAACCCAGTTGATAGCGAGAGTATAGATTGGCCGAATGCCAGCCGCAAAAACTTCCCATATTGGTTTGTACAACAGCCTTCAGAGAATAATTCATTAGGGCAAATCAAGTTTATGTTCCCAAATAAATACTCAATCTATTTGCACGATACCCCTGCAAAAAGTTTATTCCAGCAAGACCAACGTGCATTTAGCCACGGCTGTGTAAGAGTTGATGACCCATTCACCTTAGCTGAGAAAATATTAGAAACCTCAGATAATTGGAGCCGTAGTGAAATTGATGACGCCATTGCTGCAAAAGAAACTAAAAAAGTCAGCTTATCAAAACCGCTGGATGTACTTTTAATGTATTGGACCGTTGCGGGTAACGACGAGGGCCTACAATTTTATACCGACGTTTATAATCGTGATGGCGCGTTATTAAAAGCACTCACCACACCATTAGCAAACAATACAATTTAGAGGTCACTATGTATTTCAGCCGTATTATTTTTAGTGTGTGCTTAGCGTTAACTACATGCTCTGTTGCTGCCATTGAATTAACTGATTCGCTGCACAGCCTTGTACTTGATGCAAAACAAGTGCTAACAATTGATAACACGGCTGATTTTACTCCAACTGCAGTTTCAGATGTTGAGACAGAGCGATTAGGGCCAAATAGCATTGCCGTTTATGCCCCAGAAAATGCAGGGTTTTATAGCCTAGTACTGAGTAACAACAAAACGAGCAAACGCTTACTCGTTATAGTGAAAAAACCATTCAATGCTAACAATAAGCAATTGAATAGTTATCAAATAGGCCTCTACCCTGCCCCTTATAAAGGCTATACACAATACAGTGCGCCAAACGGGTTTATAGAAGTTTTTGAGAAAGACTTATCACGCCAGCTGACTCCTCATGTGCAAGTTAAAAATGTAATTTGTAAGCAAGTGAGTGGCTTTCCAAAATACCTTTATGTCAACAACGATGGCTTGATGATGCTCGAAGATCTGCTCTCGTTTATACAAAATGAAGGGATTAAAGTCAGCAAATTTGCCTTTATCAGCGGCTATAGAACACCCCACTACAATCGCTCAATTGGTAATGGCAAACACAGCCGACACCAATACGGCGATGCCTTTGACCTATATATAGATGAAGATGGTGATGGCCGAATGGATGATTTAAATGGCGATGGCAAACTAACGATTGCTGATGTTGACGTGCTTTATAAAGTGTTTGAAAAGTTCCAAAAACACAGTCGCTATAATGGCGGTATTGGTCGCTATAAACCTGCCTCCCATCACGGTGGTTTTGTTCACATAGATAACCGAGGATTTACCGCTAGGTGGTAATACAATCCTCTTACAACCCTTGTTCAAATATTATCCGATTGCATTATTGCCGCTTGATTGGTAAGTTGTTGTGATTAATGGAAATACTACAATAACAACAAAGGGAATTATGCGCTTTATCCTCTGCATTTTTTATATTTTAGTCCTCAGTGGTTGTCAGAGTTTTATTGCTTATCAAATCACTCAACCTGTAGAAGAGATATCTTACGGTGGCCCTGACGACCCAATGTTGAATACCGTTTACGAAGGTATACCTCACAAAACATGTAACACTATGCATAACTGTATAGCAGTTAGAATATTTTCCCATAATGATTTAATCGAATATTTTGAGCAAGGTGAACAATTTGGCATAACTTTTCAACTTAAATCTAAAGAGGAAATGGAAACATTTGAAACAACTTTGACCTCTATAAATGGTGCCAAACAGAAAAACGATTCAGCAATTATACTATTCCCAGGTTATGGTGTGAGTAGTTTGATTTATAGCTTTCAAGCCCGCTGGCTTAGCCATTTTACAGGCAAAGATGTTATCCTAATGCCTGCGAGCAATCAGTATAGTGAATTCAAATTTGGCCTAAACAGTCTTGATGTATTAAAGCATTATTTAAATACCAATCAATACCAACAAATTGATATTTTAAGTTATTCAATGGGCAGTATTGCTGCTATGCAACTTGCAAAGCAAATGCCTAATGTAAAGCAACAGATAATGGTTGCACCAATGGTGCATTTTGATACCGCATTAATGTCCGTAGCTAAAAGTTATCACCCAACCTTAAGTTACTTTATAAAAGATAATGATTTTAAAAACGCAGCAAAAAATGTAATTCAAAACAGTGCTATTGATGAAACACAGCTTGATTTAATCGCCCTACTGAACGGCAAACAATCAGCTAATAGAACCACACTCTATGTCAGTAACGCTGACCCAATAAGCCCCGCTAGTTATTGGCAAGCACTTCAAAATAAGAGTGTATCCATAGTGCATTACAGTAATTTAGACCACACCAGAATGGTAAGCCTTATCAATCAAGCCATGCGCAATGAAGTTTTACATCGATTAATGTAACCAACAAATAACAAGGAAAGCAATGAACATATTCTTTAACAAACTAAGGTTGCTTGTAGTTTTTTATTTAGTCGCAATTTCAAGCCTCGCACACAGCCAAAACATGCAAGCAGAAATGGCTGAATTTATTAATGGCTTTCATAACTTTAAGCAGTTTAATGGCAATGTGTTAGTTGCAAAGGATGGAAAAGTACTGTTTGAACAAAGCGTTGGCTATGCCAACTTTGAATGGGATATAAAACATAGTAATAAAAGTAAATTTAGAATTGGTTCAATTACCAAACAGTTTACCGCCATGTTAATTCTGCAATTGGCACAAGATGGTAAACTCAAACTCGATGATCACCTTGCAACATACCTCCCTAATTACAGACAAGATATAGCCACTAAAATTACCATTCGGCAAATACTTAATCACACCTCTGGTCTTGGTAATTATACTCAAGCAAAATCGTTTCGTGATGAGTACAGCCGAAACCCTTACAGTGTTGATGAATTTATTCGCTTATTATGTAGTGATGATCTAGTGTTCGAACCTGGCACTGAGTTTCGTTATAGCAATTCTGGCTATTTTATTTTGGGTGCGGTAATCGAAAAGGTAACAGGTCAAAAATATCAAGACGTATTGCAGAAGAATATTTTAGATCCACTCGATATGAAGAATACAGGCTATGATTCTCACAATAAAATCATTAAATTTCGCGTATCGGGTTACGACAATGGCCTAGCAGGTTATAGCAATACTGATTATTTAGATATGTCTATCCCGTATGCTGCTGGGTCAATGTATTCAACAGCACGAGATTTACTAAAATGGGATCAAGCTCTCTACACAGATAAGTTATTGAACAACGAATATAAAAAACAGATGTATCAAGTTTCTGAGCAAAGAAATTATGCGCTTGGTTGGGAAGTTACAAACCTTGATAAAAGCACCTACGGAAAACCCCTAACACGTATCCAACATGGCGGTGGTATTAATGGTTTTAATGCATTTATAAGTAGAATAATCGAAGACAAATTACTGGTTATTATTTTAAATAACACCGGTGGTGCGCCACTCACACCCATGACTAATGGCTTACTTGCAATCTACTATGGCAAACCCTACGAAAAAGCGACAGAGCATGCAGATAGTAAACTTTATAACGCATTTAAACGTGAAGGTATTGCAGGACTAAAGAATAGCTATCAGCAAATGGTGAGTGAGGGTAATACGCCTAGAGAAAGGTCGCTAAACTACTTTGGCTATGAATTAATGCAGATGGATCAGCTAGACGCCGCAATCACGGTGTTTGAACTCAACAATCAATCTTATCCAGATTCAGCAAATACGTTTGACAGTTTAGGTGAAGCATATTTAGCAGCTGGTGATAAACAAAAAGCATTAGCAAGTTACAAAAGTGCGCTAAAACTTAATCCTGACAGTGAAAGTGCTAAACACGCTATTGAGAAATTACAATAAATAAAGGCCACAAGAGTGGCCTTATTTTTTTACTTACGGCTTAAAGCTTTTAGCAAGCCTGTTTTTGCGTTGCTTGGATATAGGCAACTAAATCTTCAATCGATACAACGGGCATGTTGTGCTCACTGGCAAACTTGCTTACTTCAGGCAAGCGAGCCATTGAACCATCTGGATTCGTTAATTCACAAATAACACCAAACGGTGTTAAACCCGCTAACTGCATTAAATCAACGGATGCCTCGGTATGGCCACGGCGGACTAATACACCACCCGTTTGTGCTCGCAGCCCAAACACATGTCCTGGACGAGACAAATCTTCAGGCTTTGCATTGTCAGCTGTTGCCGCTTTAATGGTGGTTACACGATCAGCTGCTGAAACGCCAGTTGTCACGCCCGTTTTAGCTTCAATGGTCACTGTGTAAGCTGTTTTGTTCTGGCTGGTGTTATGTTCAACCATTTGTGGTAAATCTAGCTGTTTAACACGCTCATCGCCCATACAAAGACACACAATACCGCTGCCTTCACGGATCATCATGGCCATTTGCTCTGTGGTCAGGTGCTGTGCTGAATACACAAAATCACCTTCGTTTTCACGGTTTTCGTCATCTACTACAAGTACGCCTTCACCTTGCTGCAAGGCAGCAATAGCACGTTCAACGCGTTCAAGTGGTTCGCCAAATTGGCTAAGTAAAGAAGACTGAATCATCATTTTTAATACCTATTAAATTAAATATGAAAAGATTCAGGACATTGAAAGGCACAGCAAAAAAGACCACCTGCAGGCAGCCAATTACTGTTTTATAGATAAACTATATTCTCTTTCATCCGGACTATCACCGTCGGCTCTGGCCTCTCACCAGATCTGCTGACCTCTAACCAAAGTTAAAGCGCTCGCGGGCTCACTTAAATTTAAAGTATACCGCCGGTGGGGAATTTCACCCCGCCCTGAGAATGTTGCTTAATCAATAAAATGAATAAGCCAAGCTATTCTATACCTAAAGTAATTAGTTATCGAGTACCCGCTTATCTAATATGCCTTTTTCAATCAGTTGATTGAGAATCGCCTTGGTTTTTTCTCGGCATATATCACGCACTAGACGAACCGCGGGTGTAATGGACTGTCGACTTGGGCATATTAGCCAAAGCTCAGCACATAAGTGTGGATAATTTTGCATCACGGGCACTACCCGTCCACTTAGTAAATCATCACTGATATCAATGCAAGATTTAACCGCTAGGCCTTTACCAGCCACGCACCAACGCCTTACCAAATCACCATCATTAGATGCTCGGCGGCCTTGCATTTTCACCTTAAAACGCTCGGTTCCATCGGTAAATTCCCAGACATTATTGATGATATCTTGTAGTTGATAAAACAGGCCTTGATGCTGATTTAATTCATCGGGATGTGTCGGCGCGCCATGTTCGGCAATGTACTCCGAGGTTGCACATAACAGCCGCGGAACATTACAAATTTTAAAGCCATACAAATTTGAGTCGGATGGCGAGCCATACCTAAGGGCAAAATCAACGGAGTCTCGGTAAAAGTCGACATTACTATCGCTAATATGCGGGCGCATACTCAGCTTTGGATACTCATCAAGTAGCTCATCTAACCATGGGATAATGATGTTGCGGCCTAAATCTGAAGATAATGCGACTCTTAGTTCTCCTTCAATTTCATCATGCTCACCTTTTAACGCGAGTGTGGCTTGCTCAAGCATGAGCACTGCTTGCTGACACTGAGGTAAAAAGCGCTCCCCTGCCGCAGATAAACGCAAATGACGAGTAGTTCTAACAAATAACTCAGCCCCCAGCGCTGCTTCAACACGTTTAATTGCCGCACTGGCGGTAGCGGCTCGCATGTCTAACTTGGCTGCCGCTGTTGTAATACTGCGAAACTCAGCCACCTTGAGGATTAATTTGAGATCTTCAACCAACATATTAACTAAAAATTTTTGATAATGTTTATTCGATTATGCGCTTTATCGTAAAGTATGCAAGGCGTAAACTGCACCTAATTGTTATACATGCGGGAGCAAATCATGACACACCCAATCATTTCTGACTTACAACGCCGTTATACTAGTAAACGTTACGACGCTTCAAAACAAATTAGCCAAGCAGACTTAGCTGTAATTTTAGAAGCATTACGTTTATCGCCATCGTCTATTAATTCTCAACCATGGAAGTTTGTGGTCATTGAATCAGAGCAAGGTAAACAGCGTCTGCATGATAGTTTTGCAAATAAGTTTCAGTTTAACCAAGTTCATGCAAAAGCGGCATCACACACCATTTTATTTGCTTATAACCCAAGCTATAAACGTGCTGATTATGAAAAAGTAATTGATGCCGATATTGCTAATGGCCGTACAAAAGCAGAAAACAAAGAGCAAGCATTTGGCGCCTTCGCCTTTGTTGATTTAAATACTGATGAGCAAGGTGTTAACGCTGCTTGGACTAAAGCGCAAACCTACATTGCCTTAGGTAATACCATGCATACAGTGGCTCGTTTAGGTTTAGACTCAACACCGATGGAAGGTGTCGATAAAGACTTACTCGGTGAGCTATTCGCTGATGAGTTAGATGGTTATGTATGTGAAGTGGCACTCGCTATTGGTTATCACGAGCCAGAGCAAGATTATAATGCTGCATTACCAAAATCGCGTTTAGATAAAGATGCGGTGATTACTGTAGTTTAAAGCCTAAAGATTATGCAGGCTTGGCCTGCATAATTGTTATTTTAGGTCAGTCTTCACAACCACATTACTCGCCATACCTTCACACAAATCTGCAGTTATTGTGGCAACAGCACCATTAATTAATGCTAAATTAGGGGCTACGTGGCCAATGTCGGCATCAACAATAACTGGGAACAAATTGCCTTTAAATGCGAGCTCTATTGCTTGGTATTCATCAAAGTAGCAGTCGTTATTAATTGCAGGGCTGCGGCCAAATACCACCGCATTTACATCAGTAAAAACATCATTCAACTTTAACGATAACAAACAACGTGCAAGAGCCATCGGACTAAGCTCTGCATTTTCTAGGTATAAAATTAACCCCTCAGGCGCATACTGCTTTTTAAATTCATGCAATGCATAATAATTAGAGGGTAACAACAGACCTAACGTATCTAAACAGCCGCCAATTAAGCGTCCAGACACTTCAATTTGGCGTTTATCTTTATAGTTAATACAGCGCCATTGGCTAGGAGCAGTATAGTCAAATTGAGCCTCAGGCTTAGCTTTATAATCAATTTGCTTTTGCTGATAAAAAGGCGAAGCAACTTGATGCAATTGCTGTTTTTCTTCAAGTGACATGGCACTGAATATATTTGCTAAATAAACATCGGGATCGTCAGGGTGAATTTGCATTAAATTCGCAGCGTGCAAGGTTGCCCAGCCACAACGAGTGGTTAATGCACATGCAAACGTGCTGATATCTGAAAAGCCAACCAACCATTTAGGTTTTGCTTTACTTATCGCATTAAAATCGAGAAGCGGTAAAATTTCCATGGTGAGATCGCCCCCCCATGGCGGCATGATGGCTGCGATTGAATCATCAGTTAAATACTGCATGAGCTCATCAGCACGTTGCTTTGCACTATTGTGTGACTGACGTAAGCAGGCACCTTCAATAACAATAAAACCTTTGGCTGTTAAGCCATTAAGTACTATGTCTAAGCGCTCATGAAAGGCTTTATCAACACCTGATGAAAAAGCACATATGGCTATTTTATCACCTTGAACAAGTGGTTTAGGATACTGAATTTTCGCCATTATTACTCCTTCATTGCAACAGTTTGTAGCCAACGTACCGAATAAATCCACGCCTGTAAACAGGCATAAAAAAACCGCAGTGTGAACTGCGGTTTTTCTCAATGCTTGGTTAAGCTACTAAATATACTCAACTTCAATGATTTCGTACTCTACTTCACCGTTTGGCGTTTTAATGATAACGGCATCATCTACCTCTTTACCAATTAAACCACGCGCGATTGGTGAGTTAACAGAGATCAGGTTGTTTTTGATATCTGCTTCGTCATCGCCTACGATTTGGTATTTTACTTCAGCATCGGTTTCAACATTAACGATAGTGACCGTTGTGCCAAAAATAACTTTACCTGTGTTAGGCATTTTAGTTACATCAATGATTTGCACATTTGAAAGCTTCGCTTCAATTTCTTGAATACGGCCTTCGCAGAAACCTTGTTGCTCACGAGCAGCGTGGTATTCAGCGTTTTCTTTCAAATCACCGTGCTCACGTGCTTCAGCGATATCAGCAACGATTTTTGGACGGGTAACTGTTTTTAATTCGTTAAGTTCTTCGCGCAGTAATGCTGCACCACGAACTGTCATCGGAATTGATTGCATATTATTCTCACTTAATCCCAAGAGCGATTGCCTCGCCCTTGGCACATTTCCTTAGTTCATTCGCTGGTGTAGTTCCTGAACTGACGTCACCTTGCTACGGTCATCTGCTTGGTTTGCAGTACAGTTAGCAAATGCCGCGTTCAGAGTCGTTGTGTAGTTAGTCTTATGCTGTAACGCACCACGACGTAACACCTTCGAATCTTCAATCGCTTGGCGGCCTTCAGTAGTGTTTACAATGTAGCTGTATTCACCATTTTTAATTCTATCAAGAATATGAGGACGACCTTCGTATACTTTGTTCACGCGACGAACTGCAATGCCAGCTTCTTCAAGTGCTTTTGCAGTGCCACCTGTTGCATCTAGCTCAAAACCAAGATCAGTCATGGTTTTAGCTAGTTCAACGATACGTGGTTTGTCACTGTTGCGTACCGATAGTAACGCGCGACCACCGCGTGGTAAAGTGTTGCTTGCACCTAATTGTGCTTTTGCGAATGCTTCGGCGAAAGTTTCACCAACACCCATAACTTCACCCGTTGAGCGCATTTCTGGGCCACGAATTGGGTCAACACCTTGGAACTTAGCAAATGGCAGTACCACTTCTTTTACGCTGTAGTAAGGAGGGATTACTTCTTTTGTAATACCTTGGCTTGCTAGCGACTGACCCGCCATACAACGTGCCGCTACTTTAGCAAGTGCGATACCTGTCGCTTTTGAAACAAACGGTACTGTACGCGCAGCACGTGGGTTTACTTCGATTAAGTAAACTTTACCGTCTTTCACAGCAAACTGTGTATTCATCAGACCTACTACGCCAAGCTCTAGTGCCATATCTGTCACTTGCTTACGCATTACGTCTTGTACTTCAGCTGTTAGTGAGTGAGCCGGTAATGAACACGCTGAGTCACCTGAGTGAACACCTGCTTGCTCAATGTGCTCCATGATACCACCTATGATTACTTGCTCACCGTCACAGATAGCGTCAACGTCAACTTCGATTGCGTTATCTAAGAAGTGGTCAAGTAGTACTGGCGCTTCATTTGACGCTGATACTGCTTCAGTCATGTAACGACGTAAATCGTCTTCATCATAAACCACTTCCATCGCGCGACCACCTAGTACGTACGAAGGACGTACAACCAGTGGGAAGCCAATTTCAGCAGACTTAACAATCGCTTCTTCTAAAGAAGTAACCGTTGCATTCTCTGGTTGAAGAAGGTTTAGACGCTCAACAAGCTGTTGGAAACGCTCACGGTCTTCTGCACGGTCGATTGCATCTGGTGAAGTACCAATAACTGGCACGCCATTCGCTTCAAGCTCACGAGCAAGTTTCAGTGGTGTTTGACCACCGTACTGAACGATAACACCTTTTGGCTTTTCAACACGTACGATTTCTAATACATCTTCAAGCGTGATTGGCTCGAAGAATAAGCGATCAGATGTATCGTAGTCAGTTGAAACAGTTTCAGGGTTACAGTTAACCATGATTGTTTCATAGCCGTCTTCACGTAAAGCTAATGCTGCGTGAACACAACAGTAATCGAATTCGATACCTTGACCGATACGGTTAGGACCACCACCGATTACCATGATTTTATCTTTGTCAGATGGATTCGCTTCACATTCTTCATCATAAGATGAGTACATGTAAGCTGTATCTGAACTAAACTCTGCAGCACAGGTATCAACACGCTTATATACAGGCACGATAGCTAACTGGTGACGTTTCTTACGAATTTCGGCTTCAGAAACACCGGCAATTTCAGCGATACGCGCATCAGCAAAACCTTTACGCTTAAGCTTGCGTAAAAACTCAGCATTTAAACCAGCCATACCTACTTCGCTGATTGTTGCTTCGTCTTTTAAGATGTCTTCGATTTGTACTAAGTACCAAGGGTCAATCTTAGTTAATTCGAATACGTCTTCTACGCTCATACCGTGACGCATTGCATCAGCAACGTACCAAATACGCTCAGCACCTGGCTCACGTAATTCACGGATGATTTTTTCTTTTGCTTTCGGATCATCAAGGGCAACAATTGGGTTAAAGCCCGTTGCGCCAACTTCAAGACCACGTAATGCTTTATGTAGCGACTCTTGTTGGTTACGACCAATCGCCATAACCTCACCCACAGATTTCATCTGTGTTGTTAGGCGGTCGTTTGAACCTGCGAATTTTTCGAAGTTAAAACGTGGGATCTTAGTAACAACGTAGTCAATTGACGGCTCGAAAGACGCTGGTGTTTTACCGCCAGTGATGTCGTTTTGTAGCTCATCAAGGGTGTAACCTACTGCTAGTTTTGCAGCGATTTTCGCAATTGGGAAACCGGTTGCTTTTGATGCTAGTGCTGAAGAACGCGATACACGTGGGTTCATCTCGATGATAACCATACGGCCATCAACTGGATTCACACCAAACTGTACGTTTGAACCACCTGTTTCAACACCGATTTCACGAAGTACCGCCATCGATGCATTACGCATGATTTGGTATTCTTTATCAGTTAGTGTTTGCGCTGGTGCAACCGTGATTGAGTCACCCGTGTGAACACCCATAGGATCAAAGTTTTCGATAGAACATACGATGATACAGTTGTCGTTTTTGTCACGAACAACTTCCATTTCGTACTCTTTCCAACCGATTAATGATTCATCGATTAAAAGTTCATTTGTTGGTGATAAATCTAAACCACGCTCACAAATTTCATCAAATTCTTCTTGGTTGTATGCAACACCACCACCGGTACCACCCATAGTGAATGATGGACGAATGATACATGGGAAACCGATACGACTAAGTACATCGTGTGCTTCTTCCATTGAGTGAGCGATTTCTGCACGTGGACACTCAAGGCCAATGTTCTTCATTGCTACGTCAAAACGCTCACGGTTTTCAGCTTTATCGATTGCATCAGCAGTTGCACCGATTAGCTCAACACCATGTTTTGCCAGTACACCGTGCTTGTCTAAATCAAGCGCACAGTTTAATGCTGTTTGACCACCCATAGTAGGTAGTACTGCATCTGGCTTTTCTTTTTCAATGATTTTCTCTACCACTTCCCAGTGAATTGGTTCGATGTACGTCGCATCCGCCATTTCAGGGTCAGTCATGATAGTTGCAGGGTTCGAGTTTACAAGAATTACTCGAAAGCCTTCTTCTCGTAGTGCTTTACACGCTTGTGCACCAGAGTAGTCAAATTCACAAGCTTGACCGATTACGATCGGGCCCGCGCCTAAGATAAGAATGCTTTTTATGTCGGTACGTTTTGGCATTGTTACTCCGGTTAAATTAGTTAGAACGTGCTTGCATCAAGTCGATGAAGTGGTCAAATAATGGCGCCGCATCATGTGGACCTGGGCTTGCTTCAGGGTGACCTTGGAAGCTAAATGCAGGCTTGTCTGTGCGGTGAATACCTTGTAGCGTGCCATCGAATAAAGAAACGTGAGTTGCACGTAAATTCGCTGGTAAGGTTGCTTCATCAGCTGCGAAACCGTGGTTTTGCGCTGTGATCATTACAACATTGCGGTCAAGGTCTTTAACTGGGTGGTTACCACCGTGGTGACCAAACTTCATTTTCACCGTTTGTGCACCTGAAGCAAGTGCAAGTAATTGGTGACCTAAACAGATACCAAAGATTGGCGTGTCTGTTTCTAGGAAAGTTTTAATTGCTTCAATCGCGTAAGTACACGGCTCAGGGTCGCCTGGGCCATTTGATAAGAAGATACCGTCTGGGTTTAATGCCAGTACGTCTTCTGCAGATGTTTGTGCAGGAACAACGGTTAATTTACAACCGCGATCAACTAACATACGTAAGATATTACGTTTAACACCGAAGTCATAAGCAACAACGTGGAACTTCTCGTCTGCTGCTTCTAGCGTTTCAAAGCCTGAACCTAACGTCCAGCTTGATTCGCGCCACTCAAAATTTTCCTTGGTTGAGACAACTTTTGCTAAATCCATGCCTTTTAAGCCTGGGAAGGCTTGCGCAGCTTCAAGCGCTTTATTCTCATCTAACTCGTCGCCTGCAATGATACAACCATTTTGAGCGCCTTTATCACGTAAGATACGTGTTAATTTACGAGTGTCGATGTCGGCAATACCTAAGATATTGCGTTCTTTTAAGTAATCACTTAACGATTGCTCGTTACGGAAATTACTTGCTAGCAGTGGCAAATCACGGATCACTAGGCCTTTAGCCCAGATTTGACCCGCTTCTTCGTCTTCGCTGTTAGTACCCGTATTACCGATATGTGGGTACGTCAAAGTTACGATTTGTTCCGCGTATGAAGGGTCAGTCAAAATTTCTTGATAACCAGTCATAGACGTATTGAATACTACTTCACCGACTGACATGCCGTCAGCGCCGATTGCAGTACCGCGAAACACTGTGCCGTCTTCTAGGACTAACAGAGCGGATTTAGTCAAGTTAACCTCCTAACAGTAAAAAACGGGAGTAAAGTCATTTGCTCTACTGCCCGTTTAAAGCGATTGGAAACACGCATTTATGAATTTTTGGCAAATTGGCGCTATTCTACAGTAATTTAGCTTTCAGATCTAATCTTAATTAATAAAACAGTAAAAATAAGCGTTATTAACTAAAAATTCACTGAAACTGCCAAAAAAGAAACTAAACTACTTCAAGTCAAGCACATCTTGCATGTCATAAAGTCCAGCTGGTTTATTTTTCAACCAGCCCGCAGCTCTTACAGCACCTAATGCGAAGGTCATTCTTGAACTTGCTTTATGAGTTAATTCTAGCCTTTCGCCAGAAGTTGCGAAATATGCAGTGTGTTCACCTACTATATCTCCGCCTCTCATGACTGAATAACCGATTTCATTTTGCGATTTTGCGTGTTCGTCATTGCTTCTATCAAAACGCGCTACTTCATCATGCTGCCAGCCTTTTGCCTCAGCAATTGCTTCACCAATTGCCAATGCAGTTCCTGATGGCGCATCGATTTTGTGACGATGGTGGGCCTCAAATATTTCGATATCCATATCATCGCCAAACTTCACAGCCGCAGTCTGCACTAAGTTAAGCAGTAAATTCACACCTACGCTATAGTTGCGGGCAAAAACAATCGGAATGTGTTTCGCGGCTTCATTAAGGGCATCAAGATCATCTTGGTTAAGGCCCGTAGTACCAATTACCATGGCGATATTTTTTTCGACCGCTGTTTTCAGGTGGTTGCGCATGCCTTGAGGTAAGGTGAAATCTATCAATACATCTGCATCTTTTACGTCTGTTTCTTTACTAAATGATACATCTGCTGATGCAGCGCTGTTTAATTGATTAACCGCACTATCTAAAAGTGGTGAGTTTTCGCGTACGTACGCGCCCGTTAATGTTGCGTCATCTTTTTTTGAGACAGCTTCTAAAAGTGCAAGTCCCATGCGGCCGTTTGCGCCAAATACACCTATGCGGTTCATATAGTTACCTTATCTATTCTTCTTAGCTGGCTGGATTTTATCGAAAACTCATGTAATAGTCAGGTTAGCTTATAAAAAATACAGAGCTAATTTTAGATTTATTAATAGAACAACAATAATAACAGATAGTCTTTGCATTTAGCCATCTATACATTTAAACTTCTTCCTTTGCGCCGATTTGGTCTTTGGCTTGCGGGCGCTGTTGTTGTCTTTTAGACACAACTAAATACAGCTAAAAGAAGTGTTTGGCTGTGTTATTGGTTATCTAACGAGGAATATGATGCAGCCATCATTTAATAAAACAAAAGCAAAACTTTCTTTGCTGCCGCTTTTGGTGTTTGTCGGCTTATTTTTAGGCGCTGGCTTATACTTACAGTCTCAAGGTGTCGATTACGCCTTCTATCAATTGCCTGCTCCTGTGGCAATTTTGCCAGCCATCATGCTGGCGTTTATCTTAAATAAAAATACCATCAACCACAGTGTTGAAACCTTTATTAAAGGTGCTGGCCATAGCAACATCATCACTATGTGTTTGATTTATCTGCTTGCTGGTGCGTTTTCTGCGGTTGCTGGTGCAACCGGTGGTGTTGATGCCGTTGTTAATGCCGGTTTATCACTTATTCCACCTGCTCTGTTACTACCTGGATTATTTTTAATCGCTGCGGTCGTGTCGACTGCGATGGGCACTTCAATGGGTACTATCGGTGCGATTGGCCCGATTGCTTATGCCGTCGCCCAAAAAACAGGCATTGATCCATCTCTGATGGCAGGCACGATTGTATCGGGTGCCATGTTTGGTGATAACTTATCAATCATCTCGGACACAACTATTGCTGCAACCCGCACGCAAGGCTGTGAAATGAAAGATAAATTCCGTGAGAACTTAAAAATCGCCTTACCTGCTGCGGCATTAACTATCGGCTTGTTGTTCTTCTTAACCCCTGCAGCAGAAGCTGTAGAGACACAAGACTTCGATATTTTATTAGTGTTACCTTATGCCTTTATCTTAGTGCTCGCGGTAATGGGCTTTAACGTATTCGTGGTGCTGTTTAGTGGTATTATCTTTGCCGCACTCATGGGCTTTACTGGCAGCTATGAAGGTGCAAGCTTTGTTAAAGATATTTATAAAGGCTTTACTGATATGCAGGAAATCTTCTTGCTATCGATGTTTATTGGTGGCCTTTCAGAGTTTATCCGTATTAATGGTGGTCTTGATTATATTGCTAACAAAATTCAAGCAATTACAAAAATCGTTGCAAAATGGCACCGTAAAGTTGCAGATCAATTAGGGATTGCAGCACTGGTTATGACCAGTAACTTATGCATCGCTAATAATACCGTGTCTATTATAGTTGCAGGCCCGATTGCTAAAAAATTAGCGGATGATGGTGAAATTACAGGCAAGCGTTCAGCAAGCTTACTTGATATTTTTGCTTGTGTTACGCAAGGCTCATTGCCGTATGGCGCACAAGCACTTCTACTGGGCGCAACCTTCAAAATTAGCCCATGGGAAGTCTCTACCTCTTCTTATTACTGCTTTATTCTTGCCTTTACTGCCGTTGCAGTAATTTGCTTACGCCGAAATAAAGCATAAGTTAAATAATTTTTTCTCTCGATACGCCCAAATATGGGCGTATCTGCTATAATCCTCACTTTATATCCCCCATTACACCATCAATATTGAGATATGAACTTGAAAAAGATCCTTTCTGTTGCTGCGCTTTGTGCAGTAAGTACTTCGAGCTATGCCGCTAATTGGAGCTCTACGCAATTACACGTTAATAACGGTGAACACAAAAACCCGTTTTCATTGACTAAGTCAAACACCACGGTTGTATCACTACAGCATGCATCTGGTTATGACTATGGCGACAACTTCTTTTTTATTGATTACAGCAATGACGACCGTCAAGATGGCTATCAAGATAAAGATTTTTACGGCGAGTGGTATTCAACATTCAGCTTATCAAAAATCTCTGGCAGTGATTTCTCATACGGCGCAATTGCTGATGTGGGTTTAACGGCAGGTTTTAATGCCGCAGGTGACTCGAAAGTTCTTAAGTATTTACCAGGTGTAAAGCTCAGCTGGCAAGCACCGGGCTTTAGCTTTTTATCTACTTTATTTACCGCTTACATCGATGACAGTGAAGGCGTAGCACGCGGTGGTGCTCCAACTGAAACGAACAGCTGGATGATTGATGTTGCTTGGGGCTACCCATTCACTATTGGCTCACAAAAGTTCAACGTAACAGGCCATGTTGAATACATTGCAGAGCGTGAAAATGAATTTGGCGAAGATGTTAAAGCGTGGATTTTAGCGCAGCCAATCATTACGTGGGATTTAGGTCACGCAATGAGCATGAAAGAAAACACCTTACTGCTAGGCCTTGAGTGGCAATACTGGCACAACAAGCTAGGTACAGACACAACTGAGTCAGTACCACAACTTCACGTTGAGTGGACGTTCTAATAAGCTGAAAGCTGAAAGCTGAAAGCTGAAAGCTGAAAGCTGAAAGCTGAAAGCTGAAAAAATTAAAGCCCGTAGTCATCACTGAGTACAGGCTTTTTTAATTTCTATAGATATTCTTTACAGTTTACACTGCGGGGTTTTACCCTTTGCTCGCGCCGCTTGTTGGGCTTTTAATGCTTCCGACATATGCTTTTGAAGCTCTTTGATGCGGTTACCCGGTGCTGGGTGAGTCGACATAAACTCAGGTGTACCGCTACTGCCAGCTGCACTCATATTTTGCCAAAGCGAAACTGATTGCTCTGGGTTAAACCCTGCTTTTGCCATTAAATCTAAGCCAACAATATCCGCTTCTGATTCATGTGAGCGGCTAAATGGTAAAACAACACCATACTGTGCGCCTAAGCCTAAGGCTTGCATAATTTCGCCACGATATTGAACATTACCCATATCAAGTGCTGCACCACCAACTTGTAGTCCTGTTTGTAACAGTGCGTTTTGTGATACACGCTCATTAGAATGCTCAGCAATAACATGTGCAACTTCGTGACCTAGTACTGTAGCCAATTGGTCTTGGTTTACAGCGACTTTTAATAAACCTGTATGAACACCAATATACCCCCCCGGTAATGCAAATGCATTTGCTGAATCTTCTTCAAATACAACAACTTCCCAAGACTGCTTGGCATACTCGTTAGGTAAAACCGCAATAACATCATCGGCAATACACTTTACATAAGCATTGACACCTGGATCAGTATTAACAGGCTGTGTTTTTTTCATTTCAGCAAAGCTTGCTTGACCCATTTGGCTCATTTGTTGATCTGAATAAAGTGCGATTTGGGTACGTCCCGTAGGAGAGGTTTTACAGCCAGCTAAAACAGCGGTGGCTAACACTGCCATGATTAACTTTTTCATACTAGTCCTTCAAATACTTTGTGTAATTGAGGCTAATATAGCAAAGCATTGCTTAATTTTATATGAAAATGAACAATCACCCACTCAGTTGTTACCATTTAGTTAATTCTTTTACTTAGCAGGCAAACTAAGTTCACCACAGTGACTCACACTGCTACAATAGTGACCTACTATTTGATGAATGAGTAAACAATGCCTTCCCCTGAGACTTTAAATAAACGCATTTTATTACCTTTACTGGCAAGTATTGTCGCGATTACGCCTTTGGCAATTGATCTATATTTACCAGCGATGTTGGTGATTGCCAACGACTTGCAAACAACCATGCCAAATGTGCAAATATCACTCAGCATTTATTTAGCAGGTTATGCTCTTGGCATGCTTTTTTTTGGCCCGATTGCCGATGAACTTGGCAGGCGATTACTCGCTAAGGTGGGTTTAGCGCTATTTGGTATTAGCTCATTAGCACTTGCATTTTGTACTAACATCGAATTATTTTGGTCTTTAAGAGCTGTGCAAGCATTCACAGGTGCCGCTGCAACCGTTGTAGTGCCGGGTATTATTCGCCACATTTACCGAGAGAACACAGCCAAAGGCATGTCTTACGTCTCGATGATCATGATGGTTGCCCCGTTAATTGCTCCTACTCTAGGCTCATTGATCATGGGTATTTCGACATGGCAGGTTATTTTTATTGCATTGGCGGCCTACAGTTTTGCTATTTTAGCCTTGGTGCAAATTCATTTAATCGATATTCCAATTTTTAAGAGTCAGCAACGTGGCTTGGCATTGTTCTTTAATAGCTATAAAACGGTATTTTCTCGTCGTAGTGCCCTTGCCGATATTGCCAGCTCAATGTTTGCCTCATTCGCATTCTTTTGCTTTTTAACATCGGTACCTTATGTATACCTCGATTTCTTCAAAGTAGATGAGCAATTGTTCGGTGTGTTATTCGCCTTTAACGTGTTGGCTTTAATGTTCGGTAACTTTATGAATACACGTTTAGTGCCGCGCTTGGGTTCTCGTAAACTGTTGTTTATTGGCCTTAGCATTGGCTTTGTGTCTGGTGGGGCATTGTTATTATTCAGTGTGATGCATTTATCACTGTATTTTATCGTAGCAAGCATCGCACCACTGATGATGAGCTTAGGTATTATAGCGAGTAATGCGGACTCATTGATACTGATGCAATTTGAGGAAAAATCAGGCACTGCAACAGCTGTTATTGGTACCCTGAGATTCGGCAGTGGCGCTTTAGTTGGGCCTATTCTTGCTTTTGTTCACCCACAAAGTGCTATTCCATTTTCTGCGATGATGTTCAGCGCACTGATACTTATCTTACTCGTGCAGCTTTTGCATCGAAAATTGGACAAAAAAAATGCCTGTAATTAACAGGCATTTTTTATTTTTCTTTAAAGCTTATTCAGCTTCTTTTGATACCATAACCATTGCAGGGCGTAATAAACGGCCGTTTAATGTATAGCCTTTTTGCATTACTGCAAGAACAGTATTAGGTGCTACATCATTGCTTGGTTGAATTGACATTGCTTGATGGAATTCAGGGTTAAATTGCTCACCCTGTGGGTTAACAATTTCAACACCGAATTTTGATACCGCATCATTAAAGCTCTTAACAGTCATTTCGATACCTTCAAGCACAGGTTTAAGCTGCTCATTTTCTTTATCAGAGAACTCAATCGCACGCTCTAGGTTATCGATAACTGGTAATAATTCGTTAGCAAACTTTTCAAGTGCAAACTTATGCGCTTTTTCTACATCTTGAGCGGCACGACGACGCATGTTCTCAACATCTGCAGCAGCACGAACAACACTGTCTTTTTGATCGTTAATAGTTTGTTTAGCCGCTTCTAATTCGCTGTGTAGTAAAGCGATTTCAGCTTCAGGGCTCATTTCTTCGCCGTCAACTTGTTCAGCTGCTTTTTCTGCAGCTTCTACTTCAGCTTGCATTTGTTCAAATTCTTCGTTTAGTTCAACTTCTTGCTCTGGTGATTTTGTCTGCTCAGACATAGCTTACATGCTCCAATTCTTTACAACTGCGGTAATTATGGGGATTGAATTAAAAGATTCAAGAGGCTGATGAGCCGATTAACTTAAATTCTTGGATGATTGCTTCTATTTGCGCTGATTTTGGACAAATTACGCAAAATCGGCTCTGGTATTCATGGTTATTAAAATAAGGAACGCTGATCACCATCAACTCATTACAATCTGTAAATGGCAATTGTTCTGTGTTTAATACCGATACACCATTTTTAAATGCAAGTTTATCTTCAACAAAATTTAAAAACGATACACCTATATTTAAACTGGTTTGACAATCAACTTGGCGGTAAAGGTAGTTTTCACCGACCACAATACTGTTGTCTGAACCAAGCTTTTGGCTTAATTGCCGAGTCCATTGTGTTAGTGAGTCATGGCAATTATTTGGTGCCGTGCCTGCCATTGCCTGCATACGATATAAGCCTTCCATTAAGGTTTGCTGACTAAACACGGTATTAAGCCAGGTAGCAAACTGGTAACGAACGGCATCAGATGAATCTTCAGGTTTGGTAATGCAAATGTTATGGCTTTGCCCAGCTCTATCTATTAGTAGAATTAGCCAATTGCTACCATCAAAATCAAGTACCTCTACTCGAAAGACCAACTGTGAGCTGACTTGAGGTAAGCCCACACAACAACACACTTTATAACGCTGACTCAAACCATGGGCAAGCTCGACTAATTGTGCTTGCTCAGGCTGCCAATATGGTGCGATTTCAGGTAGAGCAAAAAACTCATCAAGCCAATAATCAAAACCGGCATTGGTTGGTACGCGGCCAGCAGAAGTATGCGGCGAATAGAGTAAGCCCACTTTTTCTAGCCGTGCCATAGCATTACGCACTGTAGCTGAACATACTGCCATGCCTTTTTGTTTGGCAATTCGGGTAGAGGCTACAGGCTGACCTTCCCCGTTACAGTAAAGGCTCATCACAGCTGAAAAAATTTGTTGATCGCGCGGATTTAATTTCATAATTCATACATCTTGCTTCTTGCCAGTGGATATTTGGGCGCAGCAAGTTTATTTCAAGTTATTTTCAAAGCATTAATTTTTAATGTAATCTATCGATATGAAAGTTTAAGTGCAAATAACATGGATTCACCGTTTAAAACCATAGGTTTAATTGGCAAACCTAATCACAGCGGGGCAGCTGCCACACTTGCTCGCCTGCACACATTTTTGCGAGCCTTGGGTTTCGAAGTGCTAGTAGAACAGCGCACTGGCCGTCAACTTGAAGACCTTCCTCAAGAAAACCTAGTTAAATTGGTAGATTTAGGTGAACGAGCAGACTTAGCCATAGTCGTCGGTGGTGATGGCAATATGCTTGGCGCAGCTCGAGTATTAGCGCGTTTTGATGTCGCTGTGATTGGCGTAAACCGTGGCAACTTAGGCTTTTTAACTGACTTAAACCCAGAAGGTTTTGAAGCGAGCCTAGAACAAGTGTTAAGTGGCCAGTTCCTTGAGGAAAAACGCTTCTTGCTTGAAGTTGAAGTATATCGCCATGCCGAACTGAAAAGTGCAAACTTGGCAGTGAATGAAGCGGTACTTCATGCTGATAAAGTTGCGCATATGATCGAGTTTGAGGCCTTTATTAATAACGACTTTGTATTCTCTCAACGCTCTGATGGATTAATCGTTTCAACACCAACTGGCTCAACAGCCTATTCATTATCTGGCGGCGGGCCTATTTTAACCCCTGAGCTGAATGCGATTTCATTAGTTCCTATGTTCCCGCACACATTATCAAGCCGTCCTCTTGTGGTTGACGCTGACAATGAAGTACGTTTAAAGCTTAGCCTCGAAAATACCGACAGCCTACAAGTCAGCTGTGATAGTCACGTAGTTTTAGCTGTATTACCTGGTGACGAAGTAGTGATTAAAAAAGCAGACAAGCGTCTACGTTTGATCCATCCAAAGGAATACTCTTACTACAATGTATTAAGAAAAAAATTAAATTGGGGAAGCCGCTTATTTTAAGTGGCTTTTTTTATCTCAAGCTAATTGCCAAGGCGTATTGATTAGCGCAAAATAATAAGACTAAAAGCTGTATTTTTTAAAGGATTCTAAGGCGAAATGAGTTATATCGTTTTTCTTGCTCTATTATTACTTATCACCTTACTAGGTTGTTACTGGGTGGTTGAGAGCAATCGTCGTAAAGCTATTGAAGCTGAAAAAAAACGTTTTAATCAACGAGTCAAAGAAATCAATAATGACTTTAAAAATAAATTAATTGATTTTAGCGAAGGCAAAATTATCCGCCCTAAGAATATTTCGCGCCTAAATATGATCACCAGCAATTACTTTGTAGTGCAAGCGCACAATGAAGAAAATCTCACTTACCTCGAATTCATTAGCGATTTGCTTATCAACACAATCATAATGGAAGCCAGTAAAGCGCAAAGCCCTGAGGAAATTGATCAGCTCGCTGACAGGTTACAGTATTTTATGGCTGAATTGCCTTACAACGGCATCGAGTACAATAAAGCGTTTTATCAAGAAGCCTTACCATCGCTGATTGAAGTAATTAAATATCAGCCCCCCACCGATTTACAGGACGATCAGCCGCTAGCCCAGAGCACGCAAGCTGCAAATGAATCAGTCCAAGAAAATCAACTGCCAGAATTAAGCAAAGCTTAAAAATTTAATTTGCAAAACCCGAAAACACTGTATAAATTAACAGTTAATTGACTGGATGGATAAACAGTATGTTAATCGGGTTAGAAATTAAAAACTTTGCCATTGTAAGTAATTTAAGTACTGAGTGGCACAATGGTATGACAGCTATTACAGGTGAAACGGGTGCGGGTAAATCAATTGCAATTGATGCCCTGTCATTATGTTTAGGCGAGCGTGCAGATGCAGGTGCTGTTCGCCCAGGTACGGATCGTGCAGAAATTTGTGCACAATTTGATATTAGCCAACTCCCTCTTGCCCAGCACTTTTTAGAGCAACATTTACTCTCAAACAGTGAAGGCGAATGTTTACTACGCCGTGTTATTTGCAAAAATGGCCGCAGCAAGAGCTACATTAATGGCAGCTCAGTTACCGCTGCACAATTAAAAGAGATAGGTCAGTATTTAATTTCTATTCACGGGCAACATGCCCATCAGCATTTATTAAAAGCTGAACATCAGTTGCACCTGCTTGATGCCTATGCCGGCCACAACCAGCTATTAGCTGATGTTAAAGAGCGCTTTAAAGCCTACCAAGCATTAATTAAAGAATTTAATCAACTTGAACAACAACAGCAGCAACAAGCAGCTCAAAAGCAATTACTGGAGTATCAAGTAGCTGAACTTGATGAATTTGCCCTGCAACCGGGTGAGTTCGAAGAGATTGAAGCTGAGCATCATAAACTAAGCCATAGCCAGACTATTTTAGAGTCATGCCAACGTGAGCTACAACACTTATACGAAAGTGATGAGCAAAGTGCGTGTTCATTGCTGCAACATAGCGCCCAACAATTTACAGAGCTGGCAAGCTACGATGAAAGCTTATCTAGCATAGCATCATTACTGAGTGAAGCTGCCGTTCAAGTTGAAGAAGCTAGCCGCGAGATACGCAGCTATGTTGATGTAACTGATTTAGACCCTGCCCGGTTAGACGAAGTTGAAATGCGTTTAACAGGTGCTATGGACCTTGCCCGAAAACATCATATAAAACCAGAAGAGCTGGTAGAATTTCATCAGTCAATCGCAGAAGAGTTAGCATCAATTAGTTATAACAGCGACCGCCTTGTTGCTCTCGAAAGCGAAATTAACAATGCCCTTGAGCAATATAAACAAGCAGCAAAACTGTTAAGTGAAAGTCGCCATAAATACGCAGATACGCTTAATCAATTAATTAGTGATAGCATGGCTAACTTATCAATGGAAAACGGCAGGTTTGCGATTGATATTCAACAAACTAGCGATAAAGCGCCAAGTGCAATGGGTTTTGATACGGTGTCGTTTTTAGTATCTACCAACCCAGGTCAACCGTTACAAGCACTGTCTAAAGTGGCTTCTGGTGGTGAGTTATCGCGAATTAGTTTAGCTATTCAGGTCATTATTGCTCAGCGTGTTACAACGCCGACTCTTATTTTCGATGAAGTAGATGTGGGTATTTCTGGACCAACCGCGTCTGCAGTTGGCAAGCTTTTACGCCAATTAGGTAAATCAACTCAAGTTATTTGTGTAACTCACTTGCCGCAGGTTGCAAGCTCTGGACATCAGCAATTTTTTGTAGCTAAAGAAATTGCAAACGGCGAAACCTACACTCAAATGAATAAACTATCTAAAGAAGGCCGTATTGATGAAATTGCCCGACTACTTGCCGGTGACAATATCAGTAAAATGGCTAGAGCAAATGCCAAAGAGCTTATAAGCGCACACGCATAACCCATTTTTAGCTATGAAACTTAGATTGTTGATGAATTTGATGATATAGAGTTTATAAATGAAAAATAAAAATATACTTACAGCTTTAGGTCTTGCCTTAATAACGCTTAACTCAGGGCATTCGTTTGGCGCAGTGGTTGAGCCACCCTATAACGATACGCAGTTAGTCGTTGCTTTATTTAAATGTATTTTGTTTGTCTTGCCCTCAACTACATTGTTGCTGGTTCTATGGAGTCGCTGGAAGCACTTAAGATTTAAGCAATTATTACAAACAGTATTAAATTATTCATTGGTCATCATGTTAGCTAGCTTGATAATGGTTAATCATCTAACAGCTGGGCTTTCATCATGGTTAGTTGTGTTTGCTGGTATTCATTCATTGCTTGTTGGCATTAATTATTTATTGGTTAAACAACACACTAACAGGATAAAAAATACACTTACTAGTTGCTGGTAATGAAATTACTTTGGCTGCAAAAAAATCGCGAAACAGCACGTTTCGCGATTTTAGTTCTTATTTGCTGATTAGCGTTATTCGATTTCGCTAGCTAAATATATCAAATTCATAAATAAACGGTCTGTCATACTACTAACTCCGGTACCATTGGTATAATTACCAACTTTATTTTGAGAGTTAATAATTGCATTATCTGCGAGTAATATATCACCCGATTTCAAGTCAAAAACCACTGTCGGTAAGCCATCTGGATTGACAGCTAACACTTGGCTTTCTTCTGGCATTACTGAGAAGTATCCCTTTGAACCACCGGCCTGATAAAAGCGTGTAACCTCTCCAAAAGGACCTGCAAATATAGCTTGTTGTATTTGAGAGTTTAAACCTTCTGGGTTTTGGGTATTTGGTCCATCTTTGTAGCCTTCTCTGGTTACTGTATAACCCCACTTTGAATACACCTTCTCGTCAGTCATATCGGAATCTGATGCTATGATGACAACATTTCCTTTCTTCTCTGACCAATTATATAGCTCTGCAATTTCTGTTTCAGTAAAATCACTGTTGTAAAAACTACCCATAAAGAAGATATCAGTGTTATAGCTTTCAATCGTTTCCTGAGTAATTGAGCCTGATGCCGCAAAATCATGATTAACCGATACTGATTTAGCTACAACCCCACTTTCACCAAAATTTTCTGGGCTTGCAAGTTTAGCCATCGGTAAATCAAACAAGTAAGCGTTTAATGTGTAGTTTTGCCATTGTGCCTTTCTTTGCTTATCAATACTCGTAATTACAAGCGACTCTACTCCTGTACTACAAGTAGGCTGCGCATAACATGCAACAGGCTTTAGAGTATTTAGTGCTAAATCGTTTATTCGCACTGGGTATGTCCCCAATGTGCATGTTTTACCCGTTTCGATTGATGCTTTATATAATTTAGTAATATTAAAATTACCTTGATCATTAATGACTTCACGGGAAATTACCAATTCGTCATTTTGATTTAGAGCAGCACCTGTTACCGTCGTTAAACCATGTTCAGATTTTTTTGTTAACTCCAGTGTTTCCGGATCCAATAAAAAAATGCTTGTGGCAGAGATGAGGTAAACCTCACCATTTTTAACAACCATGTCGCCACGCAGAATATCTGAACTACTATCGTAGCCCTTCATATTGCCTAAGAACTGAGTTTCACCTGAATCAATAGCAACCTGGTAAAGCTTACTCCCTTTAGAGCCATAAATAACGTCTTTGTTAGGGTCATAAGCAAGACGGGTCATAGGGTTAGTACGTGCCACTACAGTGTGTTTGCCTGTAGACATATCAACATAGGCGAGTTGTGTAAATCGATACTTGTCGGCTTTTATAGGCAGATCATTTAACTCTTCATCTGATAAGTTGAGAACACTCGTATCCAGTTTATAAGTTAAAGGTCTTGGGGCTGAAACATAATAGAGTCTATTTCGATAGCTATCAAAAGCCATTGCTGCGGATGAGAACTTTGCAGCAGAATGAATGTTAGCCGTTTGCGCTTGCTCATCTAAAGAAAAAACGAAGCCCGAGCTCCCTCTCCCTGAGTTGATTCCATATAACTCGCCCGTACATTCAGACGCGCTAAGGCCAGCAGGTATTAAGCCTAAAAGGCTAACTGTAGATAATAAAAACTTTTTCATTTTAAATTCCTTTCAATGTAAAAATAACTCACTTCCTGTTCAACTTTATTACTATCCTCCTTATAATTTTGAACGAAATTGGTATAAAACTCACAAACAAAATCGCGAGGCCACAAGCCTCGCGATTTCAATTAGCGTCTAAAATTACAATTAATCGATTTCACTCGCATAATTGATTAAGTTCATAAATAAACGGTCTGACATGCTCGATACCTCGGTACCATCAGTAAAGTTGTCTTCTTTATTTTGTGTTGTCAGCATACCGCTATCAGCAAGTATTATGTCGCCTGTTGCAGCATCTAAAACAATTGTAGGCAAGCCATCCTGATTTACAGCTAAGACTTGAGTCCCTGAAGGCATTTCAGAGAAGTAACCTTTTGCGCCACCAGCTTGGAAAAAGCGAGATACTTCACCAAATGGTCCTGCAAAGATTGCCTCTTGAGCTGCACTACCTACTCCTTCTGGGTTTTGTGTATTTGGACCATCAACATAACCATCGCGAGTAACTGTATAGCCCCAAGTCGTATACACTTTTTCTTCAGGGTAGTCAGAATCACCCGCTATTATCGCTACGTTTCCTTTTTTAAGGGACCAATTGTAAGCTTCATTTAATTCGCTATCTGTGAAGTCGCTTTTGTGGAAACTACCAATAAAGAAAACATCGGTGCCATAAGCATCTATCGCAGCTTCAGTAATCGAATTTGCCGCTGCAAAATCATGATTTACAGATACTGTTTTATAAACAGTTCCCTGTTCACCAAAGTTTTCTGTACTTAAAAGCTTCGCAAGTGGTTTATCCATTAAGTGGCCATTTAGTGTATAACCTTGCCAGGTTGCTTTTCTTAGCGTATCAATACTTGTAACAACAAAAGAGTCTGGCTCTACACTACATGTAGCTTGAGCATAGCAAGCAACTGGTTTTGCTGTATTTAGCGCCAAATCATTTATGCGCATCGGGTAGGTTCCCATTGCACACGTTTTGCCAGTCTCAATCGATGCTTTATATAACTTGGTAGTATTATAGTGACCTTGATCGTTTATAATTTCTCTAGAAATTAATAGCTCACCATTTTGATCAAGCGCAGCACCTGTAACAGCAATTAAGCCATGCTCTGATTTTTTCGTTAACTCCAATGTGTTCAAATTAACGGAAAAAATACTCGTAGCACTGATCAAAAATAGTTGGCCATCTTTAAAAACCATATCACCGCGTAAAATATCTGAGCTGTCGCCATAGCCAGTTAAGTTACCAAGTAATGTAGTTTTTCCTGATACAGGATCAACAGTATATAACTTGCTTCCTTTAGAGCCGTACATCATGTCAGTATTAGCGTCATAAGCCAGTCGAGTCATTGGATTAGATCGAGAAACTACTGTGTGTTCACCAGTTGCCATATCAACATAAGCAAGCTGAGTATATTTGTATTTAGCCCCCTTAATTGGCAGATCTTTTAACTCATCTTCAGATAAGTTCAAATCACTAGGATCAAGTTTGTAAGTTAGCGGTCGAGGAGCTGAAACATAATATAAGCGATCCCTTGCACTATCATAGGCCATAGCAGCAGAAGAAAACTTTGCTTTTGAGTGAATAGCGGCTGTTTGCTCTTGCTCATTTAAAGAAAAAACAATGCCTAGATGGCCGCGACCAGAATTAATTCCATACAACTCACCCGTACATTCATTAGCGACTACATTTGTAGATAAAGCACTTGTGATTGCAAGAACTGAAAGTAGCGATTTTTTCATATTATTACACCTAAAAATTAGGCCGACTAACTAAAATAATTAATAAAAATAATTAAATTACTGCTTTAGCATCAGGCCATTACGTTTAAATTTTGTACGCAATAATTTTATTTCGCTACAGTTCAAACACAATCAGAAATTACTGATTTATCTCTATTTATTATAAAAACAGACATAACAATTAGCACCAATTATGTAAAACACACTTTAGTATTGGCAATGGCTAATAACTTCTGATTTTCTATATTCTCAATGTTTTAATATTCTTACTGCTCCATATTTTCCACACATTTTCTCAGTAGCATAACGGCAAACTTGGTCACCGAAATATTTAATGAAGCTAACTGTAACTTTAATTCTTGCTCTTCTTTCTCTTCCTTGTATGGCTAATACAGATCACATACCGCAGATAGAAGAAATATTTGCCTTAGAGCAGAAAGGAAACCTAAAAAAAGCACTATTGTTAATTGAACAACTACAAAGCAATAGCACGCCTGTCGCAAAATCAACGATTGATTTGATAAAAGCCCCCATATTAAGAAAACAAGGGCAATACGAGGCTGCAATAGAGTTACTCTTACCTTTACAACATATTGCTGAGTTGTCCAAAGAAGAGCATTATCAAATCCAAAAAGAGCTTGGTATCAATTACAGACGTCAAGTTAAAACGACCCAAGCTCAGCAGCATTATATGGCAGCACTCAAACTAGCTTACGAGTTAAAGGATAAAAATAAACAGGCACAAAGCCATAGTAATCTGGGTACCTTATATGACACGTTGAATGACCTAGACCAGTCTATGTTTCAGCAATTAAAAGCACAAAAGCTTTTAATTGGCAGTAAAGATAATGAGTTAATCGCCACCAATTTTTATAATTTAGCAAACCTTTCTCATCGCCTAGATGATCTTGCTCAGTCTGAATACTTCTACAAAAAAGCACTTGAGTTTGATATTAAAACAAAAAATCAAATAAACATTGCAGATACCAGCTTACAGTTGGCAAAGTTAGTTTATAAACGTGGTGACTATGAGCAAGCTTTACCCTTATTAAAAAATGCCTACTCACGCTTAGCTGATTTAAATGCTTATGAAGGAATGGCAACAGCAAAGCATACGCTAATGCAACTATATTTAAAGCTAGAAAATAAACATATGGCTTTAAGTAGTGCAGATTCAGGCCTCAGAGCAGCACTTAAATCTGGCTCAGCATTGAGTCAAATATATTCATATTTCAATTTAATTGAACTCCACCTGCCACTTAAAAACTCACAATTGATTGACCTCTATTTGAGTCGTTCAAAAGAACTTATCGAAGGAATTGATAATCGGTTACTAAATAAAAAGCTGCATGGCTACACCGCAGTTTATGCCGAACTTATCGGTGACTACAAACTCGCAACTGAGCAATTGAAGCTTGAAAATAAACTAGCCGAGTCTTTGTTTGAAGAACATTTAAATCAAGCCGTTGAAAAAAACAAAAAGCAATTAACAGCAATCGAGCAACAGCAACGTATTGATGATGAAGTGCAAAAAAATAAGCTCACTACTGCACAAATGAATAACCAACGACTAGAAAAACAGATTTGGTTATTGTCTGCGGGTATTGTTTTGTTGTTCACGACTCTTGCGCTCGTGCTTTATTACTTCAAGCATCGAAAAGCGCTATTTAAAGCAAAACTTTATCAATATAACCTGCTTGAAAAAGACAAAATGCTTGCTGATATATCCCATGAATTACGCACCCCTTTAAGCGTATTAAAACTGCATATAGAAGCACTTGAGCTCGATATTCAAGAAAACCGCGATCTAGCCTATAGCAAAATTAATGGCAAAATAGCGCAACTTAACAACCTAATTTCAGATGTGTATCAGTTATCTCAAGCAGAAAACAAGACTCTCGCGCTAAATCTCCAACGCTTAAATGCTGCAAATGTCTTTGCTGAGTACGAGCAAGACATGCGTCATTATGTTCGCAGCCACCACCTGACATTTTTTTCAGACATTATTATTGCTAATGATGTTGAGATCACGGTAGATAAACAAAAGCTCGATCAGATCCTTAATAATATTTTTACTAATGCCTGCCTATATACCGACAGCCCAGGTCATGTTCGGCTCAAAGTGAGAACTAACAAGCAAGAGCTGTTTATTCAAGTCGATGATACTTCTCCGGGTGTAGGTAAAGCCCATATAGGCAAACTCTTTGACCGTTTATATCGTGTTGAAGAATCTCGAAGCCGCGCATCAGGAGGCTCAGGTTTGGGGCTATCAATTTGCCAAAGTTTTGTCGAATTAATGTCTGGCAATATCAGTGCATTACCGGGTAAGTCGGGTGGATTATGTATCCGAATTTTACTGCCTTTAAGCAATAAATAAGCTTCTCCATTTTTCCACCATATTTTATTGCTTAAATAGCATAATAAACTACTGTGGAATGGAACCATGTCAGAGTCATTAAAGCATGCTCAATGGGCAAAATCTGTTGAGCGTAAACACCGCCAAAGCAAAGTTAAAAAAACCAAAAAATCACCTCTTCCTATCTGCGCCGCGCTTGCTTGTGTGCTATTGAGTGCTGGGTTTTATTATGCGAGTTATGAAAAACCGAAAGAGTATCCACCGTTATCTGCAGCGGCGAAACAGCGTATCTCGCAATTTTTTGCCAAACAGTTTTTACTGGGGCAATGGCGCTTAAATAAAATTAACTACTCATCTGATGCAATTCAGGTGTATGTGCAAACGCCAAGCAAAATTGCTCTAGAAGGTGAAGCTTTGAGTCAATATTTACATTACGCTTTATGCCCTGTGGCTAGCAAACGCATTTGGCAAGATATCAAAACGAGGGAATTATCAGTGTATGTGTTTAGCCATTCGATTCGAAAAGGTGATCGAACAGTATGTAATTTAGAAAGCGATGAACGCCAAATCAATTGATTTGACGTTCATCATAGCGATAGCCAGCACCATAAACGGAAGCGACTATCTTAGGAGAGAAATCTAAACTCTTAAGCTTTTTGCGAATATTTTTAATATGGCTGTCGATTACCCGATCGGTAATATCAAAGTTGTTTGGTTGGATATGGTCAAGTATCTGCTGCCTAGAAAAAACACGCTTTGGGGCTTTGTACAAAAGTTTAAATACGTCAAATTCCACTTTTGTTAAACCTAAAGAGACACCTTTAATTTCAACTTCAAGCGCATCTTCTATTAAGCAAATTGCATCAGTCGCTTGCACTACTACATCGGTACTAGGTGCTGACGCACAACGCCTTAAAATAGCTTTAACACGCATCACCAGCTCTGCACCGCTAAAAGGTTTACAAACATAGTCATCGGCACCATGTTCCAATCCTTTTAACCTGTCAGCCTCTTCGACTTTCGCGGTTACCATAATAATCGGCACCATAGAAAAAGCGCGGATCTGCTTCATGCACTCCACGCCATCTAAATTGGGTAACATTACATCTAAAATTATCGCATCCGGATTATTTTCTTTAACCCACGACATCACAGCACTGCCATCAGTGATGTGGTGAGTGGTAAAGCCAGATGCATTGAAGAACAACAGCACTTGTTCTGCAATATCTAAGTCGTCTTCAACGACTAATATCTGCGGCATTTCTATTTCCGTTTATATTTTTTTTATTGTTCTAAGTTGTTGCTTCACCATCGCTTTAAGCGTATCTGATAAGGTTTCATCTAATAAAACCATAGTCAGAATATCGTGCAGATCTTCACTATTCATAACCTCATTGAGTAAATCATTTTCAGATTTCGAATTTGGCTGAAAAAAGCTTAACTGCTCGTCATTTGTGTGTTCGCAAAACATTTTCTTTTTATCCATGTTGTTAGCATCAAATATTAAGATGGGCTTCTGCCTCTACTAAATATTAAAACGCAACAATATGGAGCAAATATGGAGTTAGTACGAAATAATGAATTTTTTCTGTTCAACAGTTAGATTCATTCCTAAATTTTAGGTAATAAGCGCTATTTTTTCATTATTTTTCTAAAACTAGGTTAAATTTTCGTATCAATAAAATGATAGGCAATAAAAAAGCAAGCTCGGTAGCTTGCTTTTAAAAGTGTTGAATGGCGCCTTAGAATTAAACGCCTAAATAATCCATAATCCCTTCTGCGGCATTTCGGCCTTCGAAAATAGCCGTTACCACTAAATCTGAGCCGCGGACAATATCGCCACCGGCAAAAATCTTAGGGTTGGTTGTTTGGTGAGTAAATTCACCTTTTTCTGGTGCATTGATACCACCCCAATGATTGATTTCAACACCGTACGGTTCTAACCAATCCATTTTATGAGGTTTAAAACCAAACGCCATGAGCACTTTAGTTGCTTCAATAACATGCTCAGAACCTGCGACTTCTTCAGCACGACGACGACCATTTTCGTCCGGTTCACCAAGTTGGGTTTTCACCATCTTAACACCAGCAACTTTCCCTTGCTCGTCAACCACAATGCCTTTTGGCTGAACGTTAAAGGTAAACTCAACGCCCTCTTCACGAGCATTTTTAACTTCGCGCTTTGAGCCTGGCATGTTTTCTTCGTCACGACGATACGCACAGGTAACCTGTGTAGCGCCTTGTCGGATAGAGGTTCTCACACAGTCCATTGCTGTATCACCACCGCCTAACACGACAACTTTTTCGTTCGCCATATCGATATAAGCTTGCTTGTCTTCTGCATAGCCCATAACACGGTTAGTGTTACCAATTAAAAACGGCAGTGCATCAAACACACCCTCTGCATCTTCATTCTCAAGGCCTGCACGCATACTTTGATAGGTACCCACCCCTAAGAATACGGCATCATATTCAGCCAAAATTTCATCAAGGGTAATGTCAACGCCAACTTCAGTGTTTAGCTTAAACTCAACTCCCATTTCCGTGAAAATTTCACGACGCTTTTGCATTACTTCTTTTTCAAGTTTGAATGAAGGAATACCAAACGTAAGAAGGCCACCGATTTCTGGGTGACGGTCAAACACCACAGGCTTAACACCGTTACGTACTAAAATATCCGCACAACCTAAGCCCGCTGGACCTGCACCAATGATAGCCACTTTTTTGTCAGACCATACCACATACGACATATCTGGTTTCCAGCCCATCTTAAAGGCCGTATCAGTGATGTATTTTTCGATATTACCGATAGTGACAGCACCAAACTCTTCTTCAAGTGTGCAAGAGCCTTCACACAAGCGATCTTGTGGACAAACTCGTCCACACACCTCTGGTAAGCTGTTTGTACGGTGAGACAGCTCTGCCGCTTCTAAAATACGGCCAGTACGAATGAGTTTTAACCATTGTGGAATATAGTTATGCACTGGGCATTTCCATTCACAGTACGGGTTACCACAATCTAAACAGCGATCCGCCTGTGAGTTAACTTGTGTCTCAGAAAACGGCTCGTAGATTTCTACGAAAGATTGTTTACGTGCTGAAATTGGCTTTTTACGCGGATCAACACGTTGTACATCGATAAACTGGTATACATTTTCGCTCATACTACCCCCTTACTGAGCCTGAACACGAAGCTCTGCGCTGCTGCGCGCTCGGTGTCCGAGTAAACTTTTTACATCACTAGATTTTGGCTTAACTAATTTAAACATTGGCATGTATAAATCGAAGTTAGCTAAAATCTGCTCAGCGCGGTTTGAGCCTGTAAGCTCTAAATGCTCAGCAATGAGTCCGCGTAAATGTTCTTGATGTGACGCCAACCCTTCAAGGGTAACAATTTCAACAAGCTCAGGGTTAATGCGTTTCTCAAAGTCATTGCCTTCATCAAGAATATAAGCAAATCCCCCTGTCATACCTGCACCAAAGTTGATACCCACTTTGCCAAGTACGCAAACCACACCACCTGTCATGTATTCACAGCCGTTGTCACCAACACCTTCTACAACCGCTTGCACGCCTGAGTTGCGCACAGCAAAACGCTCACCTGCGCAGCCTGCAGCAAATAATTTACCGCCCGTTGCACCATATAAACAGGTATTACCGGCAATGGTTGCTTTGTGGCTTTCGAAAGATGAACCCAGCGGTGGGCGAATTACTAGCTTACCGCCAGCCATGCCTTTACCAACATAGTCATTAGCATCACCAACGAGTGTCATTTCAAGGCCACCAGCATTCCACACACCGAATGATTGACCCGCTGTACCATGAAGCTCAATAGAGACAGGATCAGCAGCCATACCTTGGTTACCATGTTTAGAGGCAATATAGCCAGACAACATAGCGCCCACTGAGCGATCAGTATTGCAAATACGGTTAACCAGCGAGATACCTGATTTTTCATCGATTGCTTGCTTGGCTTTTTCAAGCAAGGTTTCATTTAGCTGACCTAAGTAGTGTGAGCTATTTGGCGCACTACAATACAAGGTTTCACCCGTAGGGTTATTAGGCACAGCAATCACAGACGACAGATCGACTTTCTTTTGTTTTTCTGTATTGCCTTCAATTGCTTCAAGTAAGTCCAAACGACCAATTAAATCAGTTAAGCGAGTTACACCTAAGCTTGCCATAATTTGGCGTGCTTCTTCGGCTATAAACTTGAAGTAGTTCATCGCCATTTCTGGCAGGCCATGATAATGCTTTTGGCGCAGCGTATCGTCTTGCGTTGCAACACCGGTCGCACAGTTATTTAAGTGACAAATACGTAAGTATTTACAACCTAGTGCCACCATAGGGCCAGTACCAAAGCCAAAGCTTTCAGCACCTAAAATAGCCGCCTTAATAATATCTAAGCCAGTTTTCAGACCACCATCTGTTTGTAGGCGAATACGGTGACGTAAACCATTTTCTACCAGCGCCTGTTGTGTTTCAGCAAGACCAAGCTCCCAAGGGCTACCTGCATACTTAACAGAAGTAAGCGGGCTTGCACCTGTGCCACCGTCATAACCAGCAATGGTAATTAAATCTGCATAGGCTTTAGCTACGCCAGTTGCGATAGTACCTACACCCGGCTCAGAAACGAGTTTCACCGAGATCAGTGCATCTGGGTTTACTTGTTTTAAATCGAAAATAAGCTGGGCTAAATCTTCAATCGAGTAAATATCGTGATGCGGCGGTGGAGAAATCAAAGTCACACCTGGCACTGAGTAACGTAATTTTGCAATATACGGCGTTACTTTTTCACCCGGTAATTGACCACCCTCACCTGGTTTTGCACCTTGCGCCACTTTAATTTGTATGACATCAGCGCTACGTAAGTAATGTGGTGTAACACCAAAACGGCCCGAAGCAACTTGCTTAATACGTGAGTTTTTCTCTGTACCGTAGCGAAGCTTGTCTTCACCACCTTCACCAGAGTTTGAACAACCACCTAAGCGGTTCATTGCAATCGCGAGTGCCTCATGTGCTTCTGGCGATAATGCACCAATACTCATTGCTGCTGAGTCAAAACGTTTGTAAAGCTCAGTTGCTGGCTCTACGTCATCAACACTCACACCTGTATCAGGAATTTTCACCGCTAACATGTCACGTAGATTGGTAATCGGGCGGTTATTTACTAAATCAGCATATGCCAAGTAGTCTTTATAATCCCCAGAGCGCACTGCCTTTTGCAGTGTTTGAATAACATCTGGGTTATAAGCATGGTACTCACCACCGTGAACATATTTTAGTAAGCCACCATGGCTTAATAACTTACGTTTACTAAATGCCAACTTATGAAGTTTACGTTGATCATCATCAAAATCAGTGAAACAAGCCCCTTTAATACGACTAGCTACACCGTTAAAACAGGTTTCTACAACCGCATCTGATAAACCAACTGCCTCAAATAACATTGAGCAGCGGTACGAAGCGACAGTACTGATACCCATTTTCGACATGATTTTATACAGACCCTTATTAATCGCATTACGATAAGCAAGCGTTACTTCGCAATAGCTCTTGTTCAGGGTCTTTTTGTCGCTCATTGCAACTAATGATTCATAAGCAAGGTACGGATAAATTGCCGTTGCACCAAAACCAAGTAATACCGCAAATTGATGCGCATCACGAACACTGCCTGATTCGATGATGATATTAGATTCACAACGTAAGTTATTATCGACTAAACGCCTTTGAATTGAACCAACCGCCATCGCAGCCGGGATCGGTAAATGCGTTTCGCTAAAGTTACGGTCACTTAAAATGAGCATGACACAGCCTGACGCTGCTTTTTCTTGTGCTTCATCACAAATACGTGTGATTGCGTTTTCTAAGCCTTCTTCTAGTGTGTAAGTGATGTCAATTTTACAGTAGCTGTAATGCTCATCGTCAGCATTGATCAACTGTTGCATATCAGCGTACATCAAAATCGGCGTATCAAACTGTAAACGCTTAGCATGGCCGGTTGTTTCGTTAAATACGTTTTGCTCACTACCAATACAGGTTGCCAGTGACATCACGTGATTTTCACGAAGCGGGTCAATTGGTGGGTTGGTTACTTGTGCAAATTTCTGTCGGAAGTAATCGAACAGTGAACGATGACCTTCTGACAATACCGCAAATGGCGTGTCATCACCCATTGAACCTGTTGCTTCTTGACCATTTTCACCCATAACACGAATTACGCTATCAAGCTCTTCGTTGGTGTAGCCAAACATTTTTTGATACTTAAGCAGTGTTTCGTCATCAAAAGAACGGTTACCCGCATCTTTTTCTGCAAGCTGTTCAAATGGCGTCAAACGCTTAACGTTTGCTTCAAGCCATGCTTTATATGGATGGCGTGACTTAAGATCTTGGTCAATCTCATCTGAATGCCAAATTTTACCTTGATGAGTATCGATAACTAATAACTCACCAGGGCCAACACGGCCTTTCTCAACCACTTCGTCTGGCGCGTAATCCCAAATACCGACTTCTGAGGCAAGGGTAATAAACCCATCTTGAGTGATTACATAGCGCGCAGGGCGTAAACCGTTACGGTCAAGGTTACAAGCTGCAAAACGACCGTCAGACATTACAATACCAGCTGGGCCATCCCATGGTTCCATATGCATTGAGTTAAAGTCGTAGAATGCACGTAGGTCATCATCCATAGCACGGTTTTTTTGCCATGCTGGCGGCACAAGCATACGCATTGCACGGAATAAATCCATGCCACCGGCTAAGAACAACTCAAGCATATTATCTAAGCTAGAAGAGTCTGAGCCGCTTTCGTTCACGAAAGGCGCTGCTGATTGCAAATCAGGAATAAGTGGTGAGGCAAACTTATACGCACGGGCACGCGCCCATTGGCGGTTACCTTGAATCGTATTAATTTCACCATTATGCGCTAAATAGCGGAATGGTTGCGCCAGTGGCCAACGAGGTTGTGTATTAGTAGAGAAACGTTGGTGAAATACACAAATCGCACTGGTCATGCGAATGTCAGCTAGGTCTAAATAAAAGTTAGGTAAGTCTACAGGCATCATTAAGCCTTTATAGACAGTAACTAAACCAGATAAGCTGGCAATATAAAAATGTTCATCGTTTTCGAGGCGTTTTTCAGCACGACGACGCGCTACATATAAGCGACGTTCTAAATCTTTTGGACGCCAGCCTTCTGGTGCGCTTACAAAAATTTGTTCAAAGCCGGGTAGTTGTTTTTTTGCAATTGGCCCTAAACATGATGCATCAGTCGGTACTACGCGCCAGCCTTGAATGCTCAAGGTTTCTTTTTCGAGTTCTTCACTCAACACATCTTTAGCTGTTTGCGCAAGTACAGGATCGGCATTTAAAAATACCATGCCAACGGCGTAGTTCTTTCCTAGATGCCAATCATGTTCGCTGGCAATAGCACGAAAGAAGCTATCAGGTTTTTGCATTAATAAACCACAGCCATCACCTGTTTTACCATCAGCAGAAATACCCCCACGGTGTTCCATGCGATCTAAGCCAGTGATTGCTGTTCGAATCAAGCGGTGACTCGCCTGACCATTGACCTGGGCTATTAAGCCAAAGCCACAATTATCTTTTTCTAATTTTGAGTCGTATAACATAGACCCCTCCCCTTGCTACAACGACTAGCGGTTCAGTCTTTTGTGACAGTGCTAGCAGACGAACAAAACTATCGCCAAATACCTCATGAGTCAATAGAGTTTTGAATACATATTCATATTCATGAATATTTCTCACTTAAGGCACTTTTTAAATTCTATGCTATTTTTTTACATTTAGTCGTATTTTACCCGTTATTTTTTTATGACACTGGTGTCAAATTTAACAACTTGTAAAAAAACAATCTAAAAACCCGCTCCTTTACGTTAACGTAAACTGCACTTTATTTTGAATAATTATTCACTTTATGAATATCAATGCAGTTTTTTACGGGGTCTCGCCCAGCCTAACTGCATCATTATTTACTCTTGGCTTTAGCATAGTTACAAACTATGTATCTGAGCAGACTACCTTAGTCGCAATGACTGAGTTCTTTACCCTTGCGTCAACAATCAGCAATTTAAAAGTGTCCGCTGCGGACACTTTTTCTGTCCGCGGACAGACATTAACTCACTGATGAAACATAAAACCATTAAAAATCAACAAATTAAAAATTGGCACGCTACTGGTATAGATAAGACATCAGCGAAATTGAGGATTTCAAAATGTTCACTATCAGTTTGTTTATGGCTTCTCCACTTACCATGCTTGCCGTTGGCTTCATGATTGTGTGTTTTGAGAATCGTAAGGAGTTATGATGATTAAGGATACCAGTGCCCAAGATATTACCGTGGCTAAGAAAAACACCATTAAAAAGCCACTAATAATAGCTGCAGGTGTAATACTTGTTGGTGCGCTCGGCTTTCAAGCATTATTTGCCAGTAACGATGGCAGCATTTCGGTTGATGTAGCAAGCCTACAAATTAGTGAGGTAAGCCAAAAGACACTCACCAGAGATGTGGCAGCGAGCGGTAAAATCGTTGCAGCTAATGCGCCAAAGGTTTACAGCCCTGAACGCGGCTTTGTCGATTTAAAAGTAAAAGCCGGTGACAGCGTTGAAGTAAATGAAGTGATCGCAACCGTAACCAGCCCTGAGCTAACTAACGAACTAAAACAGCAACAATCAGTATTAGCGCGATTAGAAGGCGAATTACAACGAAAGCAACTTGAAGCGCGCAGACAAAAACTAAGCCTGACTAAAGCGCTCGATTTAGCGCAAGTTGAACTCAATGCCGCAGATAGAGAAAACCGCCGAGCTAAAATCTCAATCGAAAAACATTTAATTAGCCAAATAGATTTAGAAAAAGCGGTTGATGACTTAGCTCGAGCCAAGCTTTCATATAAGCACGCCGAGCAAGAAGTCAGCTTAGCTAAAGATACCCTCGCATTTGAGCTAAAAGCAGCAGAGCGTGATCTTGCACGTCAGCAACTAATTGTTGATGACTTACTCAGACAAGTAAATGAACTCACTATTACCGCGAGTGTAAGCGGCATTGTGGGTAACTTATTAGTGCAACAAAAAGAAGCGGTCACACAAAGCCAACCACTAATGACATTGGTCGATTTAAGTAACTTTGAAGCAGAACTGCAAGTACCAGAAAGCTACGCCAATGAGCTGGGTCTTGGTATGCAAGTTGAGCTTACTTTAGGTGCTCGTCATGTCACAGGCACGCTATCGGCTATATCACCTGAAGTAAATAATCGCGAGGTCACAACCCGCGTACGCTTTGACAATGAGATTTCAGGCATTCGCCAAAACCAACGCTTAACCGCACGTATTTTACTAGAGAATCGCGACGATGTATTACAAGTAAAACGCGGCGCATTCTTACAACAAGGTGGCACCTATGCCTATAAGGTTGACGGTGACATGGCTTATTTAATCGATATAAAAACCGGTGCAAGCAGTATCAATGCTGTGGAGATAATTGAAGGCGTAGAGCCTGGCGATAAGTTAATTATCTCAAACTACGATCGCTTTAAAAAAGCACCCACACTGGTTTTACGATAACAAATAAAAGGAATAATCAACATGCTTACAATGAACAACATCAGCAAAGTGTATCAAACAGATATGGTACAAACGCATGCCCTTCGCGACTTTAATCTACAAGTAGAAGAAGGTGAGTTTATCGCCGTTACGGGCCCAAGTGGCTCAGGTAAAACCACATTTTTAAACATCGCCGGTATGTTAGAACCATTTAGCGAAGGCCAATACATGTTAGACGGTATTGACGTGGGTAAGCTAAACGACAACCAGCGTGCAGATCTTCGTAATCAAAAAATTGGTTTTATTTTCCAAGGTTTTAACCTTATTCCAGATTTGAACCTCTATGAAAATATTGAAGTACCACTGCGTTATCGCGGTATCAAAGCGGCCGAGCGTAAGCGCCGAATCGAGCAATGCCTAGAGCAAGTTGGTTTAGCTTCACGCGCTAAACACTTACCGCAACAACTTTCTGGTGGTCAACAACAACGTGTGGCTATTGCCAGAGCCCTTGCAGGTGAACCGCGCTTTTTACTTGCCGATGAGCCAACCGGTAATTTAGATAGTTTAATGGCCCGTCAAGTAATGGAGCTACTTGAACAAATCAACCGGGATGGCGCAACTATCATCATGGTTACCCATGATCCAGAACTTGCTCGCAGAGCACCACGTAATATCCAAGTTGTTGATGGCCAACTAGCTGACTTCACCTTGTACCAAGGCACTCAAAATCTAAAAGCGGCTGGAGTGTAACCATGTTCCTTCATTATTTAGATTTAAGCTGGCGCAGCTTTAAGCGCACGCCACTTGTGAGCTTTTTAATGGTATTGGCCATAGCCATTGGTATTGGCGTAACCATGACCAGTTTATCTGTGTATCACATGATGTCGGCAGACCCTATTCCTGAAAAAAGTAGTGACCTTTATACAGTACAGCTACAAACCATGGATGAAGGCCGTACGTGGTGGACAGTCGATAACATGCCACTGCAATTAACTTATCAGGATGCCGTTAATCTTAATCAAGCAAATGCGGGTGGCAAACGTGTCACTATGGTTAGAACGGGTTTTTCGGTTTATTTAGACTCAGATAAAGTTAAACCATTTATTGGTCAAGCTCGCCTAACCACGCCTGATTTTTTCGATATGTTTAACCTATCGTTTATTTACGGTGGGGTTTGGAGCACGCAACAAGAAGCCGATGCCGCCCCTGTTGTGGTGATCAATAAAGAATTAAACGACAAGCTATTCGCAGGTGAAAACCCGGTAGGCAAAATGGTGTACCTCGATGATGCCAGTTACGAAGTTATTGGCGTGATTGATGATTGGGATATCACCACCAAATACTATGATCTGAACAACGGTGCATTTAATAAGACCGAGCAACTATTTTTACCATTTAGCCTAATGAAAGCACGCCAGCTTGAAAACTGGGGTAATACCAATGGTTGGAAGCACGAAAAAACCAATACCTTTAACGATAAGCTCAATTCTGAAATGGTGTGGTTACAATTTTGGGTTGAACTAAAAACACCTGCAGAAAAACAAGCTTACCAAGACTTTTTAATGGCCTATATGCAAGAGCAACAAAAGCTAGGTCGTTTTAACCGCGAAAAATTAACCGCCACCTTACGCGATGTAAATGAGTGGATGCAGTACAACAATGTCGTTAGCGAAGACAACGAAATTCTGGTTGGCCTTAGCTTTATGTTTTTAGCGGTATGCCTTGCCAACATTTTAGGTTTGTTACTAGCGAAGTTTTTACGCCGCGCTCCTGAGGTCGGTGTACGCCGTGCATTAGGTGCCAGCAAACGCCAAATATTCTTTCAACATATTGTTGAGGTAGCCATGTTAGGTTTCTTAGGTGGCATCTTGGGTATTATTTTGGCGCAAGTGGGTTTATTAGGCGTACGTCAAAGCTATAGCTACTACCAAAGCTTAGCCACTATGGATTTAACCATGCTACTCAGCGCACCGGTGATTGCAATTAGCACCTGTGTGATAGCGGGTCTGTACCCTGCTTGGCTGGTATGTAAAACCAACCCTGCTATTTATCTTAAGAGCCAATAAGGAAGACACCCATGTTAGAAATTAAACCTATCTTTCACGCCTTATGCCGCTCAAAAGTTGGCGCTATTTTATTACTGATCCAAATTGCCATCACCACTGCAATTGTTAGTAATGCGGCGTTTATTATCCAAGACAGAGTTAGCTATTTAAGCCAAGAAACAGGCTACCCTGAACAAGACATTTTCGTTTTTAATGTCATGATGTTTGGCAAAGATGTGTCACCGTCTCAGCAATATGAGCTTGATGAAGCCATGCTTCGTCAAATACCTGGGGTAGTCGATGCTGCTTATTCGAGTAACACACCGCTTTCGGGCAGTGGCTCTTCGTCAGATTTTAGTTTAAAGCCAGCACCTGAAGAGAGTAAATCAGCCCGTACTTCATACATGTTTATCGACGAGCATGGTATCAATACCTATGGTGTAAAACTCATTGCTGGGCGTAACTACACCGAAGATGAAGTGATTGTCACCGATAACTATGATGAGCTTTCAAAAGTAACCGTTGTCACTAAAACTCTTCTCGATGAGCTGTTCCCTGAAGGCAATGGTTTAGGCCAAACTGTCTATTTTGGTGATATTCCAATGAAAATAATTGGTGTAATTGATCTTATGAAGGGCCCATGGCTTAAAGACAGCCGCCCAGATAACGTAGCACTGCTGCCTTTTATTAAGCCTGGTACAAATGCACGCTTTGTGGTTAGAACAGAGCCAGGTCAACGTCAATCGGTCATGAACCGTGTTGAAGAAGCCATGCTGAAAAACTACAACAAACGTGTTATTTCTCGCATTCGTGGCTTAGATGACGATAAAGAGTCATACATGGCAGAAGATACATTAATGATGCGCATGTTGATTGTACTTATTACTATTTTAGTGTTGGTGACGGCCCTGGGTATTTTCGGCCTAACGCTATTCAATATTAGTAAGCGCACTAAACAAATAGGTACTCGCCGCGCTTTAGGCGCCAGAAAATCGGCCATCATCAGCTACTTCTTAGTTGAAAACGCCATGATATGTATAGTTGGTTTAGTGATTGGTGTGATTGCTGCCGTGTATTTAGGGCAATTACTGATGCAGCACTTTTCAATTTCTCAGCTTGATATTAGTTACGTACTTGCTACAGCGCTGGCAGTGTTCGTTATGAGTTTATTAGCGGTACTTGCCCCTGCAAAACGGGCTGCGAATATCTCACCGAGCATTGCAACTCGAACAATTTAGTTCTCCCAACCTATGCTACACTGGATTAACAGTGTAGCATTCATCTTGCACCCTTATTAGGAAAATAACTAAAACAATAATATGGAAAAAATACTTATCGTCGACGATAACCCAGCCATTTTGGATGCATTGTCGTTATTACTCGAAATTCACGGTTTCGATGTTGTTACAGCAAGTAACCCGTTTGAGGCAATTCAAGCCGTACAATACCAACGCATAGCGCTTGTTATTCAAGACATGAACTTCACCGCCGACACCACTTCCGGCGAAGAAGGCAAAGAACTTTTTTATGCCTTACGAGACATAAATCCTCACCTACCGATTATTTTGATCACCGCATGGACAGAGCTTTCTACTGCCGTTGAACTTGTCAAAGCAGGGGCTGCTGATTATTTACCAAAACCATGGGACGATGCCAAGCTACTTACTTGTGTAAATAACCTAATCGAGCTGGGTAAAGCAAAACAGCAAAACGAGACTTTTACCCGCCACCAGCAAGAACGTGACGCATCTGTGCAACAAGCAAATTTGGTGGGCTTGGTTTATAAAAGTACCGCTATGGAGCACATTGTTAATCTTGCGATTCAAGTGGCTAAATCGGATATTTCAGTACTGATCACAGGCCCCAACGGCAGTGGTAAAGAACGCATTGCACAAATAATACAGGCCAATTCATTATTAGCTGATAACCCCTTTATCACTGTTAATGCCGGTGCTTTGCCAAGCGAACTTATTGAGGCTGAATTATTTGGTGCAGAAGCGGGCGCCTATACAGGTATTACTAAACAGCGCATTGGTCGCTTTGAAGCGGCCGATGGTGGCACCCTATTTTTAGACGAAATTGGTAACTTACCACTTTCTGGGCAAATGAAATTATTACGCATTTTACAAACTGGTGAATTTGAACGTTTAGGTTCGACACAAACACGTAAAGTGAATGTGCGGGTGATTTCAGCAACCAATGAAGATTTAAGCCATGCAATTAAAGCAGGTCAATTTCGTGAAGACCTTTACTACCGCTTAAATGTAATTGAGTTAAATTTACCAAGCCTTGCCCATCGCCCAGATGATATTTTAGCTTTGGTCGCACACTTTTTACCTGAGCGCACACTGTCGTTAAGTACAGAAAAAGCCCTGCTCGCCCATAGCTGGCCGGGTAATGTTCGTGAGCTTGAAAATGCCTGTAAACGCGCTGGCGTTTTAAAACCCACAGGGGTGATTGAGCTTGCTGATTTTGGCTTACAAGTTGAAACAAACAGCCCAACACAAACAAGAGCAGAGCCTAACAAGCAAGAGATTGAACTTGCTATGCGCGAGTACAAAGGTGTGATTGCTAAAGTGGCTCGCCATTTTGGCTTAAGCCGCCAAGCGCTTTATCGCAGGCTTGATAAATTTAAGATTGAATACTAATGCGTTTTTCGTTTCGATATAAAATCATAACTTTGTGTATTGCAGCGTCTGCATTGCCACTTGTGTTGGTGTGTTATTTTGCGGGCATAAGCTTGCTTTACAGCCTATTAGCCCTACTCGCTTGCACCTTGATCAGCGGATTTTTTGCCGCACAATTATCATCTCCGCTCATTGATGGCATGAACTCGCTCGAAACCGGGCTGCTTAATTTTAAAGATGGTGAGCTGGCTACATTATTAGCCTATGATGGCAGTGATGAGCTAGGTGATTTATGCCGGCTTTATAACCAAACCGCAAAACAGCTTCGCCAAGAAAAACAATGGATTTATCAGCGTGAGTTGATGCTCGACAAAGTATTACAAAGCTCGCCACAAGCTGTGCTTTTGACTAACGATCAAGGCTTTGTTGTGTATAGCAACCACAGTGCCCGCAGCTTACTTGATGCTAAATCTGCCCTTGAAGGCGCCAAGCTAGAAAACTTATTAGATTCAAGCTGCGAGCAATTAACGCGTGCCATACACAAAGGTGTTGATGGCTTATTTACCCTCGACAAAGCAGATCAAGAATCGCAAACTTGGCATATGGCAACAGGCCGATTATTACTTAATAATCAGTTTCATCAACTGTATGTTTTTAAACAACTGACTCGTGAACTAAGCCGCCAAGAAGTAGAGGTATGGAAAAAAGTTATTCGTATTATTAGCCATGAGCTAAACAACTCCCTAGGGCCAATGTCGTCGATGCTTCATAGCGCGCAACTTTTAACAAAAGAAGTCGATGAACCACGCTTAAAACGGGTATTTACCACCATTGAAGACCGCATAAAACACCTTAATGAGTTTGTACAAGGCTATGGTAAATTTGCCAAGTTACCCACCCCTCAACTATCAACGATTAACTGGCCTACGCTGATTGAGCAATTAAAAAGTCAGTGGCAAGTCGAGGTTTCACTTGATGAGCGTGTAACAACTGACGCTGATCACACTCAGCTCGAACAATTACTTATAAACTTATTAAAAAATGCCTATGAGTCAGGGTCAAACCCCGAAGATGTCAGCTTAACAGTACAACAAGAAGCAAGTGGCACACACATCACAGTGAGTGATAAAGGCAAAGGTATGAGTGAAGCTGTAATGGCTAACGCACTTATACCCTTTTACTCCACTAAAGCAACAGGCAGTGGCTTAGGGCTAGCACTGTGCAGAGAAATAGTTGAAGCACACCACGGGCAAATTAGCTTACATAACCGCGAGCAAGGTGGATTAAGCGTGCATGTTTTGCTGCCCGCGTAATACAACAGATACAAAAAAGCCGCAATCAGCGGCTTCTTTCAACACTAAATATAATTATTCAGCGTCTTTTTCTTTGTACTTTGCAGCTGTTTCAGTGATTAGTGGCTGTAATTCACCACGTTGAAACATTTCGATGATAATGTCACAACCACCGATAAGCTCGCCTTCTACCCATAACTGTGGGAATGTTGGCCAGTTTGCGTATGCAGGTAACTCTGCACGGATATCTGGGTTAAGTAGAATGTCAACGTAAGCAAACTGCTCACCACACGCCATAAGTGCTTGTGATGCTTGTGAAGAAAAACCACAGTTAGGTAACTTTGGTGATCCTTTCATGTAAAGAAGAATTGGATTTTCAGAAATTTGCTGTTTAATTTTATCGATGGTTTCCATTTACAACCTCAAAAAAGACATTGGCTTACTACATTGGCCTTGAAAAAGTTTCACTGTGGCCTCAGATATATAACTTAAAATCGGCATTCGTAGCCACAATTTTAAATAGTCTTTAGCAATAGCATTGCTGTTTGCTAAAACTTGAGTAAAATACTCAACAATTATAGTAACACTATAATACCACTTGGTATAGGGAAGTACGCTGTTTACCTTGCTATTACCTATAACTGAGTGGACTATCAACCAAGAAGATGGAGATAAAAAATGGCATTTGAACTACCGTCACTACCATACGCAATCGATGCATTAGAGCCACATATTTCAAAAGAGACTCTAGAGTTTCACCACGGTAAACACCACAACACTTACGTTGTGAAATTAAACGGTCTGATCCCAGGCACAGAATTCGAAAACAAATCTCTAGAAGAAATCGTATGTTCTTCAGAAGGTGGCGTATTTAACAATGCTGCACAAATCTGGAACCACACGTTCTACTGGAACAGCCTATCTCCAAACGGTGGTGGCGAGCCTACAGGCGCAATCGCTGACGCGATCAACGCTAAATGGGGTTCTTTCGACGCATTCAAAGAAGCGTTAAACGACAAAGCAGTAAACAACTTCGGTTCAAGCTGGACTTGGTTAGTTAAACTAGCTGACGGCACTCTTGATATCGTTAACACATCAAATGCTGCAACGCCATTAACTGATGAAGGTGTTACTCCAATCCTAACTGTGGATCTTTGGGAACACGCTTACTACATCGATTACCGTAACGTTCGTCCAGATTACCTAAAAGGTTTCTGGGCATTAGTTAACTGGGACTTCGCGAACGCTAACTTCGCTTAATCTTCTGTTACTAGCAGTAATCAAAAAAAGACGCTTCGGCGTCTTTTTTATTGCCAGTGCACGCCCCTTCTAAGTCGCAGCCAAGCCCTCAGCCAAAAAGCGTAATCAAGATGAGCTTTTTTCAATTAAATTCTTAATTTTCTTGCGCAAAAATTCAAAATCGTGACTAAGCTTTAATTAGCCTTTGCTTTTCTCTTAATCTAATTACACGTCATTTTAGCGGGTTTTCGGAGGTCTCTATGAGTATTTTTGAGCATTACCAATCACGATACGAAGCAGCGCAAGAAGAAGAATACAGTATTGAGGAATTTCTCGAGATCTGTAAGAAGGATAAATCAGCTTATGCCAGCGCACCTGAGCGGCTATTGATGGCCATCGGTGAGCCGGAGATTATCGACACTTCAACCGATGCGCGCTTAAGCAGGCTGTTTTCTAATCGCGTAGTCGCACGCTACCCTGCATTTCACGATTTTTATGGTATGGAAGATGCCATTGAGCAAATCGTTTCTTATTTAAAACATGCTGCGCAAGGCTTAGAAGAATGTAAGCAAGTACTGTATTTACTTGGCCCAGTAGGTGGTGGTAAATCATCCATTGCTGAAAAACTAAAATACTTAATGCAGCAGGTACCTATTTACTCAATCAAAGGCTCGCCTGTTAACGACCACCCTTTAGCGTTATTTGACCCAAATGAAGACGCTGAACTTTTAGAAAAAGAATACGGCATTAAACCGCGTTATTTAAAAACGGTGATGTCACCGTGGGCTGCAAAACGCTTAAGTGAATTTAATGGTGATATTAGCCAATTTAGAGTGGTTAAGCGCTTTCCATCTATTTTAAATCAAGTCGCGATTGCGAAAACTGAGCCCGGCGATGAAAACAATCAAGACATTTCAGCGTTAGTTGGTAAGGTAGATATTCGCCAGCTTGAGCACTTTGCACAGAACGACCCTGATGCCTACGCCTACTCAGGTGCACTTTGCTTAGCAAACCAAGGCTTAATGGAATTTGTGGAAATGTTTAAAGCGCCAATCAAGGTGCTACACCCACTGCTTACAGCAACGCAAGAAGGCAATTACAACGGCACAGAAGGCATTAGTGCCCTGCCGTTCAATGGCATGATTTTAGCTCACTCAAATGAATCTGAGTGGCAAACATTTAAGAACAACAAAAACAATGAAGCATTTTTAGACCGTGTTTACATCGTCAAAGTGCCTTATTGTTTGCGTGTATCTGAAGAAGTTAAAATTTACAATAAACTACTCGAAAACAGTGAATTACATGATGCGCCTTGTGCACCGGGCACACTAAAAACACTGGCGCAATTTACCACCCTTTCGCGTATTAAAGAGCCAGAAAACTCAAGTATTTATTCAAAAATGCGGGTGTATGACGGCGAAAGCTTAAAAGATACTGATCCGAAAGCGAAGTCGTATCAAGAATACCGCGATTACGCGGGTGTTGATGAGGGCATGACCGGGCTTTCTACTCGCTTTGCGTTCAAGATCCTATCGCGGGTATTTAACTTCGATACCACTGAAGTGGCAGCCAACCCAGTGCACTTATTCTATGTTCTTGAACAGCAAATTGAGCGAGAGCAATTTACCGCCGATGTTGAAGAGCGTTACTTAAGCCACTTAAAAGGATACCTCATTCCTCAGTATGTAGAGTTTATCGGGAAAGAGTTACAAACAGCCTATTTAGAATCGTACTCTGAATATGGGCAAAACATCTTTGACCGCTACGTCACTTATGCAGATTTCTGGATCCAAGATCAAGAATACCGCGACCCAGATACTGGCCAGTTATTTGACCGTGCTGCGCTTAACGCAGAGCTTGAGAAGATTGAAAAACCTGCGGGTATTTCAAACCCTAAAGATTTCCGTAATGAGATAGTTAATTTCGTACTGCGGGCGCGTGCCCACAACCAAGGCAAGAATCCGCTTTGGACCAGCTACGAAAAACTTCGCACAGTTATTGAGAAGAAAATGTTCTCAAATACCGAAGATCTGCTGCCGGTTATTTCATTCAATGCGAAAACCTCTGCAGAAGATCAGAAAAAACACGAAGACTTTGTCAATCGTATGGTTGAGAAAGGCTATACCCAAAAACAAGTACGTTTACTTTCTGAATGGTATTTACGCGTTAGAAAATCGCAGTAAAAAACGTTTGTTTTAAGGGGGTTGTTATGGCGCATTTTATTGACCGACGCCTGAATGGAAAAAACAAAAGTACCTTGAATCGTCAACGATTCATCAGGCGTTATAAAAAACAGATTAAAGAAGCGGTATCTGATGCCATTAATAAGCGCAGCGTAACCGATACCACCAGCGGCGAAAGTATCTCTATTCCGCAACGTGATATCAGTGAGCCTATTTTTCATCAAGGACGTGGTGGCGACCGTGAACAGATCCACCCAGGCAATGACCAGTTTTCTACGGGCGACAAAATCAAGCGCCCGCAAGGAGGCGGTCAAGGTGGTGGTAGCGGCGAAGGTGAAGCCAGTGACTCTGGTGAAGGACAAGACGACTTTGTATTTTCTATTTCAAAAGATGAATACTTAGACTTATTGTTCGAAGATCTTGAACTGCCCAACCTGCAACAAAACCAGCTCGATAAACTGGTGCAAATGAAAACCCATCGCGCTGGTTTTTGTAACGACGGCATGCCAAGCAATATTGATATTGTTCGCTCATTACAAGGCTCGCTTGCTCGAAGAGTGGCGATGACTGCAGGCAAAAAACGCCACCTTGCAGAGCTTGAAGGTCAGCTCGCTCTGCTACAAGCTGAAGAGCAGCCAGACAAGGCAGCCATTGCGTTACTTGAACGTCAGATTGAGGAGCTGCAAAACCGCATAAAAGCAGTGCCATTTATTGATAATTACGACTTACGTTTTCGTAATTATGAAAAGCAACCACACCCAACAAGCAAAGCTGTGATGTTTTGTTTAATGGATGTGTCTGGCTCGATGGATCAAGCCACGAAAGACATGGCAAAACGCTTTTATATTCTGCTTTATCAATTTTTAACTCGTAGCTACAAAAATATAGAGGTTGTCTATATTCGTCATCATACCCAAGCGAAAGAAGTTGATGAGCAAGAGTTTTTCTATTCTCAAGAAACGGGTGGCACCATAGTATCAAGTGCATTAAAACTGATGAACGAAATCATCGCTGAACGTTATAACCCTGAAGAGTGGAACATTTACGCAGCGCAAGCCTCTGATGGTGATAACTGGGCTGATGATTCGCCAAACTGTGGCGAAATTTTACGTAATAAACTGTTAAAGGCGGTGCGCTATTACGCCTATATCGAAATTACCGCTCGTGCTCATCAAAGTTTATGGCGAGAGTATCAATCAATAGTGCAAACCCACGACAATTTTGCCATGCAACACATTCGTGGCGTTGAGGACATTTACCCTATTTTCCGTGAATTATTTAAAAAGAATCGTCAGCAGCAAGGCGCCGCATAGCCTTGCCAGTGAGGTAAAGTATGGCCGATAAACGTATTAGCGACGGTCCTGATTGGACATTTGATCTATTAACAGAGTATCAAACTGAAATTGAACGGGTAGCGAAAATTTATAAACTCGATACCTACCCTAATCAAATTGAGGTGATCACTGCTGAACAAATGATGGATGCCTATTCGAGTGTGGGTATGCCGATTGGCTATAGCCACTGGTCGTATGGTAAAAAATTCATTCAAACAGAGCAGAATTATAAGCGTGGGCAAATGGGCCTCGCTTATGAAATTGTTATTAACTCAGATCCTTGCATTGCCTATTTAATGGAAGAAAACACCCTGCCAATGCAAGCCTTGGTAATGGCCCATGCCTGTTATGGTCACAACTCATTTTTTAAAGGCAATTACTTATTTAAAACCTGGACTGATGCCAGCTCAATTATCGATTACTTATTATTTGCCAAAAACTACATTGCCAAGTGCGAAGAGAAACACGGTATTACCGAGGTCGAAAACCTGATTGATTCATGTCATGCATTAATGAATTATGGTGTTGACCGCTACAAACGCCCGCAACGTATTTCACTTTATGAAGAGCAAAAACGCCAACAAGAACGTGAAGACTACCTACAATCGCAAGTCAACGAGCTGTGGCGCACAATCCCTACTTCGCAGCAAGAGTCGAAAAAGCGTGAGCGCCGTTTTCCTGAAGAGCCACAAGAAAACATTTTGTATTTCATCGAAAAAAATGCGCCGCTGCTAGAGTCATGGCAACGAGAAATAATTCGAATTGTGCGTAAAATTTCGCAATATTTTTATCCACAAAAACAAACGCAAGTGATGAATGAAGGTTGGGCTACGTTTTGGCATTACACCATTTTGAACCACTTGTACGATGAAGGTAAGCTTACCGATGCCTTTATGCTCGAGTTTTTACAAAGTCACACCAATGTGGTGTATCAACCACCCTACAACAGTAATTATTATTCAGGCATTAACCCCTATGCTCTTGGCTTTAACATGATGGTTGATATTCGCCGTATTTGCGAAAACCCAACAGAAGAAGACAAGAAGTGGTTTCCAGAGTATGCCGGCAGTGATTGGTTAGAAACCTTGCACTTTGCAATGCAAAACTTTAAAGACGAGAGCTTTATTAGCCAGTTTTTATCGCCAAAAATTATCCGTGATTTTAAGCTCTTTACCATTATTGATCATGAAAAAGAGCCAACCCTCAATGTCGGTGCCATTCATGATGAAATGGGTTATCACCAAGTTCGTGAAACCCTGTCGGCACAATACAACCTAAGTAATCACGAACCAAATATTCAAGTCTATAATGTTGATATTAGAGGAGATCGTTCACTTACTCTGCGTTATGTACCCCATAACAATATTCCTTTAAACAAGTCTAAAGATGAAGTACTAAAACACCTTTACAGGCTATGGGGCTTTAAGGTAAAACTGGAACAAGAAAGCGCAACAGGTGAAGTTTCATTATTGGGTGAATGCCCAAACAGTGATGCCCGACACACAACAGAGTAACCAAAAATGAATAAAAAGATATTGGTGATCATCGACTCAACGGCCGATGCTAAAACATCTATATTACATGCAAGACAAAAAGCCAAAGGCATGAAGCATATTGATATTGTTGCTTTTAGCTACGAAGACACCAATAACATTTTATTCTCTATTCCACCTGATGAAGCGCTGGCTATTCAAGACAAAGAGCTTGCTAAAGTACGTGCAGCACTTGGTCCACTTATCAGCGAGTATTTAGATGATGGTAGCTATACTTTGCAAACCCTGTGGCATGAAAGCCCAGTACAATGGCTAGCCAATGAGCTTGATACGTCAGATTATGAAATGGTGATTAAAACTCGCCACATCGACGAAGAAACGCAATTTACAGAGCTAGACTGGCAGCTTATTCGCTTTAGCCCGCTGCCACTTTATTTGGCCGCCGATAACAAATGGCGTAACAATACCAATGTGCTGGCAGCCCTTGATTTAGGCAGTGAGAAGGCGACTAAATACTGTTTAAACGAAGCAATTATCAAAGCAGGCTTAGCCTATGCAAAAGACTACGACAGCGAGTTTTATGCCTGTTATACCGTACATGTATCACCGTTTTTACGTGATTTAGGCATTGTATTTTCAGATGAGCAAGTGATTAACGCCTTTGAAAAGCTACCCGTAGCACAGCGAACCTTAATCGAAGCGCACGACTTAAAAGACAAGCTTAAAATCAAAGCCGGTGTGGTTGAGCAAGTGATCCCAAGTGTTGCAGCTAAATTAAATGCTGACTTAGTGATTATGGGTTCGGTGGGTAATACAGGTATTAAAGGTCATTTAATTGGTAATACCGCCGAAAAAGTCATGAAGCTACTTAAAACAGATATTCTTGTTTTACCGCCACTTGGGGTTTAATCTGCTTAACTGAATAGAATTACTATGAAAAAGGGGCTTAATTGCCCCTTGTTTGTTTATAAATCTGTGTAAGCTGTGACCTTGTTACGGCCGTTTTCTTTTGAGTGGTATAAGGCTTTATCGGCGGCTTCAACCCACTTTTCGTAGCGATCAAACTTCTCGTCGAAGCAGGCAAAGCCAATACTGACCGTCAGTTGAATTTGTTTGCCATCAAAGTAAATTGATGAGTTCTCAATGAGTGTTCTTAATCGCTCAGCAAATATATGTGCACCTTCATGATCAGTATCAAGCAAGGTTACCGCAAACTCTTCACCGCCATAGCGACCTGCTAAGTCTGTTTCACGCAGAGTTTTACGCAGTAAGTCTGCAATATGACGCAGCGCCTCATCACCGCCGCGATGGCCATGTTCATCATTGACCTTTTTAAAGTGATCAATATCAAACATTAACAAGGTGCTGCACCCGCCACTGCGCACTATGCGCATGTATTCTTTGCGTAGCTTTTCTTCCCAATAACCACGGTTAGTAAGCTTAGTAAGTGCATCGGTACGGCTCATTTGTTCAAGCTTGCTATTCGCTTCTTCTAGCTCTTTTTTATTTACCGCTTCATCGGTTACATCATAGATAATGATACAGATATGCGATACTTCACCTGTGGTCGTCGTCAGTGGAATAAAAGTGGCATTTTGATACATATGATCCGCTTTACCGGTAATTGGGCGGTAATTCTTAAAACGGAAAATATATGGCTGCTGCTCCCAAATAGTAAATGAGCGATTATTTAAAATGAACACAGACTCAGATTTGCTGCGAAACCACTTTTCATCGATTGATGGAAACAAATCAAACAGGTCTTTATCTTTCACCGCGCTTGGCAATAGGCCAGAATGGTTTTCCATAAACCCATTCCAGATGCATACTTTGTAGTCTCTATCGAGCACCACTAGGCCTACATCAACGGTATTAAACATATCCATTAACCAATGGAGTTCATTCATATTAAAATCGGCTGCAGGCATAGTTTAGTCTTCTAATAAATAAGCTACTTTGTACTTAAGGGTTTTTAATGAGTCCTCGGTGAACAGCAACATCAAATCACAGTTAATATTGTGATTTTCGATGCCATAGCTGATCTCAATCGCCAGCGTTCGTTGCCAGCGAGATTTATTCGCCTTTACTAAATCAGATACATCACAGTGTTGTCCCAGCACCACAGGATGACCTTGGCTAAAACGCATATCTAATTGGTGCGACAGTCCTGTCAGAATAGCCCCTATTAATATGTTACTCACATCCATTAATAGCTCTAATTCAACTTTATCGTTGAGCTCACCCTCATAATTCATTAACGAGGCGATTTCTTTAAAACTTGAATCATTTAACAGCAATAGTGCTTCGCCAGAAACACCGCCGCCAATAAAACCCTGACATACACCTGAGGTTGCGGCATTGGCATCAATCGAGCGCAAAGCCATATCTAGTTCATTGACTTCTAAAACATTTACATTAGGAATAGGAAGCTTTACGAATACATTAAGAAGACGCGCTAATAAGTCTCCAGCTTGCCCCATTGCGACATTGGTGAGTTCTTGGTAGATATCACGCACATCGGGATCAACTTGCTCACCTAGCTTATTAGCAAGACGCTCACGCATGGCTTTATCTTTAATACCATGATGTTCAATAATACTCGCTAGTTTCTCGGCGGAACAAGGTTTTTGAATAAAGTCGATTGCGCCTAACTCAAGCACACGTCGATGAGCATTAGGTTGGATGTCTCCAGATACAACAACAGTGAGAACATGAAGGTCTTGTTCTTGAATGGCTTGCAGTACTTCGTAACCATCCATTTCAGGCATGTTTAAATCGAGAAATAAAATTTCCGGCTGAATTTTTTTGATTTGCTCAATACAGTGAACACCATTTTCAGCAAACTCAATTTTTATATCCCAATCATCGGGTAAAGAGCGTGCTAATTGTCGACGTGCTAACTTTGAATCATCACAAACTAATACCGATGTTGACATATATTCTCTCTAAATCCACACTTTCTAACTAGCAAAAACATTAACTAGTAACTTTATTCTTATTTTTATATGTAAAAAATAGGGTCACAGGCACATGTTAATCAAACTAATGGTTATTTACAATTTTAAATTGTACTAATCCTTGGAGCCTCTTCATGAGTATAATACACTGAAGTTAAATGCGTTAATTTAAAGGAATTTTATTATGTTACGTCCGCTAATGTTTGCATTAGGCGCTGTGTGCACGTTTAGTTATGCAGGTGATTTATCAGAAAATAGTTTAGACGCAGGTAAGGTTTCAGCCCAGTCTAAACCGGTTACTTTACTAGGGCAAGGTGTTGAAGTTGGCCAACAAGCGCCTAATTTTAAAGTAGTAGATGGCAACTTTACCCCCGTCACACTAGACAACTATCGAGGCCAAGCCGTGCTTTTAAGCGTTGTGCCAAGTTTAGACACAGGTGTATGTAGTATTCAAACCAAACACTTCAATGAAAAAGTAGCTTCAGAATACCCAAGTGTGGCGATGCTGACCTTAAGCGCAGATTTACCGTTCGCACAGAAGCGTTTTTGTAAAGCCGAGAATATAGACAAAATAGTGACCTTATCTGACTCTGTATGGCGTGACTTTGGTAAGAACTACGGTTTGATTATCAAAGATATGGGCTTGTTAACCCGTGCCGTATTTGTGCTCGATAAAGAACATAACATCGTTTACAAGCAGCTTGTCGATAACCTTTCAAAAGAGCCTGATTACGACAGTGCTATTGCGGCATTAAAGAAACTGTAAAAGCGCAATTTTAACTTGCAGTGATACAAACACAAAAAAACCGCCCAGAGGCGGTTTTTTATTTGTGATTCTAAAAGGTAAATTAACCTAAAAGCTCACCAAGTTGTTGGCTAACAGCTTCAACAGCTTGAGTACCGTCTAATTTGTGGTACTGAGTGTTGCCTGCTTTCGCTTCAGCTTGGTAGTAATCAACTAATGGTTTAGTTTGGTCGTGGTAAATACCTAAACGCTTACGAACTGTTTCTTCAGTGTCGTCATCACGAATGATTAGGTCTTCACCTGTGATGTCATCTTTGCCATCAACTTTAGGTGGGTTATAAACAACGTGATAAACACGGCCAGAGCCAGGGTGTACGCGACGGCCGCCCATACGCTCAACGATAATTTCATCAGCAACGTCAAATTCGATAACGTGATCAACTACCACGCCATTCTCTTTCATTGCATCTGCTTGAGGAATAGTACGAGGGAAACCGTCTAGTAAGAAACCTTTTTCGCAATCAGGTTTAGCAATACGCTCTTTAACTAGACCGATAATAATTTCGTCAGATACTAATTGACCTGCATCCATTACTTTTTTAGCTTCAAGACCAAGTGGTGTACCTTCTTTGATTGCTGCACGCAGCATATCGCCCGTAGAAATTTGTGGAATACCGTATTTGTCCATCAAAAACTGAGCTTGAGTACCTTTACCTGCACCCGGCGCGCCCAAAAGAATAATGCGCATATCATTGTCCTCTGTGTGATACTAATCTTAAAAATGGTCGATCAGTGGAGTTTTGTTTTTAGAGCCTGAATTCTTCCACAACTAAGGCTATACCTCAAGTAACTTATACCAATTGCCTATATTAGCGGCAATAAAAAAGGGAGCCTTGCTCCCTTTTCAAACTCATTGCGCTAAAACGCTTATTTGCTTAAATCTAGCATTAGTTTGTTCAAACGAGTTACAAAGCCTGCAGGGTCTTTTAACGTACCGCGCTCAGCCAGTAATGCTTGATCTAGAAGCACTTGTGACCACTGGGCAAACTTGTCTTCATCTTGTTCAACATTTAAGTGTTTAACAAGCTGATGCTCTGGGTTAAGCTCAAAAATTGGCTTTTGCTCAGGCACTGTTTGACCAACTGATTCCATTAACTTTTGCATTTGCGAGCTCATATCGTGCTCATCAGCAACAACACATGCAGGCGAGTCAGTTAGACGGTGCGTAAAGCGTACGTCTTTAACGTTATCACCTAGTGCAGTTTTAATGCGCTCAACTAGGCCTGCAACTTCTTTTTCTGACTCTTCTTGCGCTTTTTTCGTTTCTTCGTCATCCATGTTGCCTAAATCTAAGTCACCACGGGTAATTGACTGGAATGATTTTTCGTTGAACTCTGTTAAGTAGCTCATCATCCACTCATCAACACGGTCGCTTAGAAGCAATACTTCGATGCCCTTCTTACGGAAGATCTCTAGGTGTGGTGAGTTCTTCGCTGCAGCGAATGAATCAGCAACTACATAGTAGATCTTGTCTTGCTCTGGCTTCATACGCTCAATGTATTGCTCAAGCGATACATTTTGAGTGCTTTCATCAGTATGTGTAGAAGCAAAACGCAGTAGCTTAGCAATGGCTTCTTTGTTAGCCGCATCTTCAGCTGGGCCTTCTTTTAACACCTGACCAAACTCGTTCCAGAACGTTTGGTAATCTTCTTCGCGGTTTTTCGCCATACGCTCAAGCATTTTAAGTACGCGCGATGTACACCCTTTACGGATTGCTTGCGTTACTTTGTTGTCTTGTAAGATTTCACGCGACACGTTTAGTGGTAAGTCGTTTGAATCAAGTAAACCTTTCACAAAACGTAAGTAGCTTGGCATGAACTGCTCAGCGTCATCCATGATGAAAACGCGTTGTACATACAGTTTTAAACCTGATTGACGCTCACGGTTCCATAAATCGAAAGGTGCTTTTTTCGGGATGTATAACAAACTAGTGTACTCAGTTTTACCTTCAACCTTGTTATGTGCCCAGCTTAGTGGCTCTTCCCAATCGTGACCGATATGCTTATAAAACTCTTTGTACTCTTCGTCTGTTACTTCTGACTTGTCACGGGTCCATAGTGCTGTTGCGCGGTTAATACCTTCCCACTCGCCTGGCTGTGCAGGAATTTTCTCGCCGTCAGGACCTTCAGATTCAGGTACTTCTGCTTTATACATCTCAACTGGAATAGAAATATGGTCTGAATATTTAGTTACGATGCTACGTAGACGGAACTCATCAGCAAATTCTGTTTCGTCTTCACGAAGGTGAAGAATAATTTCGGTACCGCGTGATGGTTTATCAATCTCTTGTAATGTGTACTCACCTTCACCTGCAGATTGCCATTCAATACCTTGGCTTTCACCTGCTTTACGCGTACGCACTGTTACTTTGTCAGCAACGATAAATGCTGAGTAAAAACCAACACCAAATTGACCAATCAATTGTGAATCTTTGCTTTGGTCACCAGTTAGGTTTTGGAAAAATTCTGCGGTGCCTGATTTTGCAATTGTACCTAGTGAATTGATCACATCTTCACGGCTCATACCAATACCATTATCAGTAATGGTGACCGTGTTTGCTTCTTTATCGGCACTGATACGTACTTTTAGTTCCGCATCGTTTTCGTATAAATCGCCATTAGAAAGCGCAAGGAAACGTAATTTATCTGCCGCATCTGACGCGTTTGATACAAGCTCACGTAGGAAAATCTCTTTATTAGAGTAAAGAGAGTGAATCATCAGGTTTAATAGTTGTTTGACTTCTGTTTGAAAGCCTAATGTTTCTTTTTGTGCTGCAGTCATTGTGTAAATCTCCAATTAACAAAGTGTCTAATCTGCACTATGACTCTTTATATGGGGCAGGCTTTTTGAACTTCAAGGCAAAAAATTAAATTTACGGCTAAATTGGGGGGCTACACACAAAAAAGCCTGCTTAAAGCAGGCTTTTGATACCATATTAGGTATTAGTTTTGGTTTACGGCGCGTCGTCCGCTAAATGCGTGCATCAATGTCATACCATCAAGTAAGTCGAGCTCACCACCAACAGGGACACCGTGAGCAATACGAGAGGCACCTACCTGATACTTATGGCAAAGCTCAGCAATGTAGTGGGCTGTGGTTTCCCCTTCAACACTTGGATTGGTTGCGAGGATCACCTCATTAATGCCACCTTGTTGCAACTTGCTTTCAAGAATATCAAGGCCAATTTCTTTTGGCCCTATGCCATCAATTGGCGACAAGTGACCCATTAAAACAAAGTAAAGACCTTGGTATTGACCAGTTTGCTCAATAGCGAGTACATCGGTTGGTGATTCGACCACACACAATAAACCACTATCCTGGCGTTTAACACTTGAACAAATATCGCATACCGCTTGCTCTGTAAAAGTACGACAAGATTGACAATGCCCTACTTCATCCATTGCTTTGGTTAATGCATGGCCAAGCTGTTTACCACCTTGACGGTCACGCTCAAGCAAATGAAAAGCAATGCGCTGTGCCGACTTAGGGCCTATGCCCGGCTGGCATCGTAGCGCTTCAATTAGCTGTGTTAAACTAGGAGATAGTTGCATACAAAATCACTTAGAATGGCATTTTCATACCTGGTGGTAATTGCATACCGCCAGTTACTTTGCTCATGCGCTCTTGTGTTTCTTCAGCAACACGACGTACAGCATCGTTACACGCTGCCGCTAATAAATCTTCGATCATGTCTTTGTCGTCTTCCATTAAGCTGTCATCTAATTCAACACGACGAACATTGTGGTTACCAAGCATAGTTACTTTAACTAGGCCTGCACCTGCTTCACCTACAACTTCAAGGTTTGCGATTTCTTCTTGGGCTTTTTGCATGCGCTCTTGCATTTGCTGCGCTTGCTTCATCATGTTACCCATTCCACCTTTAAACATAACTGTCTCTCTTTCTAAACTACTTTAATTGGCATGAAGATAAGGGCTATTGTAACTAATTACAATGCCTGAATACTGTTTTCATCGATTATAGCGCTAAACAACTGCTGAAATTGCACTATATTTTCATCACTATTTATTACATCAATCGCTTGTTGATGACGTCCCGCATCAATTTTTTGTTGAATCAAATACGGTGAATCAATTACGCCATCAGCAAACTCGATACTAAGCTCTACATTATGGCCGTAAATTTCACTTAATGCAGCATTGAGCTTTTGTCTAAGCACAGCGCTATCTAAATGGCGCTGTGATGAATCAACTTCAATATGCAGCTGATTATTCTGCTTGGTAAAGATTGAATGCAGCGCAAATTGGCGCATGCGACCACCCAGTCCCATGCGCTTAATTAAATACGCCCATTCGTCTTGTTCGTGTGCAAATTTAATACTGCTGATCGGGCTTTCAAAATCATCAGGTATCGGAATACTGGCTTCTTCAACTACTGGCTCTGGCGCTTTTTGTGGATTGATCTGCTCAAGTAACTCTGGCGCTAAGTTTTCGGTGATTGTTTGATGCTTTTCTCGAAAGTCGACTTTTTTTACTTTACTACTGCTCTCCCCCGTTTGCTGGGGGATGGGCTTTTTTACTTCAGCAGCCATTGCTTGCTGCTGAGGCTGAATGTTGGTCGCGGCTGTGCTTTGTTGCACTGGCGGCTCTGCTTTGGGCTTAGCTTCAGGCTGTGGTTCTGCTTTAGCATGAGTTTGCGTTGCTGCACCACTTAAACGCCCAGCACCTGAAATATTGCGATCTTGTAAAATACGAGCAATGGCCGACTGCGCCTGACTTTGCTGCTGTTGTAATTGTGCTGGTGCTGTTTGCTGTTGCTGAGGCGCAGATGCTTCATTGGCAGTAAAGCCCTGATCATAGGCGCGATTCATCACATCATCGTATTGCGCTGCAAGTGATGAATCCATTTCGGCATCATCATCCATATAATCTTGCGAAGAATACTCTGGTGATGAGTACTCAGCTGCTGGCACTTGCTCTGAGTGGCTTGGCTCTTGCTGTTGTGGCGCAGGTTGAACTTCAGCAACCATTGCAGTTTCAACAGATTGCTGAGGCTGTTGACCAGCATCAGGCTGCTCTACTGCTGTTGCTTCAACTTGCTGGGCAGGCTCATGGCTATGTGCCGTTTCTGCCTTGGCTGCTTGAATAGGCTCAGCTTGTGTTGGCTGAGGCTCTGAAGGAACAGCAGTTGTCTGTGCAGAGCTATGTGCAACTGGTGCTTGCTCTGAAGCAGCTTGCTCACGTCGCACCGTAGATTTTTTCAAAATATCACGCAGTGCACCGGCACCACTTGGCTTAACCTGTTGCTGGGTATTCGTTGGTGTTTGGCTTTGTGCAAATTGCGTAGGTTGGAATGCAAGCAGTCGCAACATGATCATTTCAAAGCCAAGTTTAGCATCGGGTGCCCATTGCAAATCTTTTTTACCATTTAATAGCAATTGGTAGTAAACCTGCATCTGCTGTGCATCAGTGGTTTGTGCCACCTGCTCAACAAAATCTCGGTTAGTATCATCAAGTGCCGCTGCACTAGGCACAAGTTGCACAAGCTGAATAAGATGCGTCAGGGCAATTAAATCGTCGAGCAAGGCTACAAAGTTAGGGTTTCGGCTAACGACTGCTTTTACTTCTTGAAGTAATGCATCGCCATCTTGGCACAGTAACGCTGCTAACATGGTTTGGCTATATTGAGTATCCATCAAGCCAAGCATAGTTTGCACAGCCTGATGATTAATATTGCCATTGGTTTGCGCAATTGCTTGGTCTGTAAGACTCAATGCATCACGCATACTACCATCGGCTGCCTTAGCTAAAATAGACAATGATTTATCATCGAAACTTAGCTGTTCTTGATTAAGAACATGGGCAAGCTGATCATGAATTTCTGATTGCGACAAAGCATTTAAATTAAACTGTAAGCAACGCGATAAAATCGTCACGGGTAGTTTTTGCGGATCGGTTGTCGCTAATAAAAACTTCACATGCTCTGGCGGCTCTTCCAATGTTTTTAGTAATGCATTGAAACTGTGCTTTGACAGCATGTGAACTTCATCGATTAGGTATACCTTGTAACGACCACGTGTTGGTGCGTATTGAACGTTATCAAGGATTTCGCGGGTATCTTCTACTTTGGTACGTGATGCCGCATCGATTTCTAATAAATCAATATAACGGCCTGCTTCAATGTCAGTACAACTTGAACATTGGCCGCATGGCTCAGCAGAGATACCCTTATCGCAGTTGAGACTTTTTGCGAATATACGTGCAATGGTTGTTTTACCCACCCCACGGGTTCCAGTAAAGAGATAAGCGTGATGGAGTCTATTTTGTGTTAATGCATTAACTAATGCTTGTTTAACATGAGACTGCCCCACTAACTCGTGAAAGGTTTGTGGTCGCCATTTCCTTGCTAGAACCTGATAACTCATTAATTATTCGCCTTCGAATTCAACCAACTTTAAGATTTTGATGCCCATATCAGCAACTCGTTGCTCACCACCCAGCTCAGGTAAAGAAACAACAAATGCCGCATCAGTTGCGTTACCGCCAAGTTTAGCAACTAATTTTGCCGTTGCTTCGATTGTGCCACCTGTAGCCAGTAAGTCATCTACTAGTAACACTTTATCGCCAGGGACAATTGCGTCTGTATGAAGCTCAAGAATATCTTCACCATACTCTAATTGATAACTTTGTGAAATCACTTCGCGAGGAAGTTTGCCTGGTTTACGAACAGGAATGAATGGAATACCTAGTGCGTAAGAAAGTGGTGCACCGAAGATAAAACCACGAGATTCAGTACCGATGATTTTTGTAAAACCTTGGTCTTTATATGCTGCAATAAAGCTGTCGATGGTTGCTTTAAATGCGTCAGCATTAGCCATTAAAGTAGTTACGTCGCGGAACATAATGCCCGGCTTTGGGTAATCAGCGATCGTTGCAATGCTCTGTTTGATGAGCGTTGAAGTTGCTTGAGTCATAATTATACTGCTCAAAAAGTTTATCTAACAAAGCTCGAGAGTATAACATCACCTTAGTAGAAAGTCGGTAGCAAGTTTCGAAATTAATCACTTAACAAGAAATATAAGCTATAAAAAAGGCTGCATAATGCAGCCTATTGTCTTTAATTTGCTTGCGCAGATTAAGATAAAGAAGTGATCCAACCAAGAATAGCGTTTAGACAGCCAATGCCACCGAATACAGCTAAAAACGCAATGAAATAAGTTGCATTGAACGGATCTTTAAAGTCTTTATCATTCGACATAATTACTACCTTTATTTAAGCACGACAAAATAAGGCGCTCATAATAGTCGAACTAAATACATCAATAAAGACTTTTAGCTGATTTTTAAACCAAGGTATTAGAAACCACAATGCCACGTTCTGCCATTGCACTCAAGGTATTGAGGGCTCCCTGATACAGCTGCTCTTGGCTAAATTGAGGCGCATGCTCTGCAACTGCTTGGCATACATCATTTAAATCGGCACCTGGCTGAGATTCTATGATATTAAGAAGTAATGCGGTCATCGCATTTGTCGATAAAAATTGTACTTCGTCATCGCTATCACGATAAACCACAAAGTAACTGGGTTGTGCTGCCGGTTCACTTGGTTGATTATCTGCACTGATGGTATGAACAGGAAAACTGTAACTCAAGTTACGGGCAAGTGAACTTAAGAATAATGCAGAGCTTGTCACTTGATGAGCCGATAAACTGACTTCTTCTGCCACCTCTTGAGCAACCGATACATCAAGCTCAACCCATTCATAGTGCGCTAGCTCTAACATAAACGCGGGATCATCGCTTTGCACTTCATAGTCATTAGCAAGAAAAGCCAAAAACTCCCCTGCAATATCTAAAAAATAAGGTGATTTACAATCATGCTGACTAAAAAACTGTCTAACGAGGGCATGCCAAGCTTGCTCTGAATATAAACTTTTTAGTACTGGATACGCAGAGCTAACAAAGCCATCCACATTATTAAAAAATAAGTCGCGGTAAATCGCCATCCGACGCTCTTCAACATCGCTAGGCTTAGCATGTTGCTGGGGGTCGCGGATATGCGCCATAAACGCTTGCTGTACTTGAGTAAAATGTTCAGGCACTGTGTTTCACCCTTGCTTGGTTTTGCTTGCTCGCTGTTTGCTGCAGTGCTTCAATGGTTTTTAGCTCGGTTAACAACTCACTCATCGGCGGAATATTAAAATCACGCTCTAATAAGGTGGGAAATACGCCATGAACTTCATAAGCTTTTTCAAGCAATTGCCAAACAGGATCGATAACTGGCGCACCATGGGTATCAACCAGTAGATCTTCAGCCTCAGTGTAATGGCCCGCAACATGCCCATAGGCAATCCGTTTTGTTGGTAATTCAGCTAGGAATTGCTCAGCGTTATAACCATGATTAATCGAATTAACGTAAATATTATTCACGTCGAGCAGCAGTTTACAATCAGCTTCTTCTAAAACAGCATTAGTAAATTCAAGTTCTGTCATTTGTTGCCCGGGGGCGCCATAGTAAGACACGTTTTCAATAGCAATTGGCTGTTCTAAAATATCTTGTACTTGCCTAATACGAGAAGCAACATGCTTAATAGCATCTTCAGTAAATGGTATAGGCATTAAATCGTACATATGTCCTTCGCCCGAGCAGTAACTTAAGTGCTCGCTGAATAAACGAATATTATGCTCTTTAAAGAAGGTTTTAAGCGATTGCACAAATTCAATATCAAGCGCTGCTGGTGAGCCAATCGATAACGATAAACCATGGCAAACAAAGGCATGTTGTTCGGTAAGCTGTTTAAATTGTTTACCAAAACGCCCCCCAAGCTTTAGCCAGTTTTCAGGTGCAACTTCTAAAAACTCAATAGGTTTAGGAACATCAATGAGCATTTCATCAAGCATTTCTCGGCGCAAACCTAAGCCAATCAGCCCAAAATCAGCTACTGATTCATTTAACATACTACCTCCTACTAAAAAGGGCCTTTACGGCCCTTTTAAAAGCTAAATGAGCGCTTAGTGATTAGAACCACATTTACCTTCGCCACACTTACCTTCTTTAGCTTTCTTTTTGTCTGCGCCACATTTACCTTCGCCGCACTTACCTTCTTTGGCTGCTTTTTTGTCTGCGCCGCATTTACCTTCGCCACACTTACCTTCTTTGGCTGCTTTTTTGTCTGCGCCGCATTTACCTTCGCCACACTTACCTTCTTTGGCTGCTTTTTTATCGCCGCCGCATTTACCTTCGCCGCACTTGCCTTCTTTGGCTGCTTTTTTGTCGCCGCCGCACTTACCTTCACCGCACTTGCCTTCTTTTTCAGCTTTTTTATCGCCGCCACATTTACCTTCACCGCATTTACCTTCTGCGGCATCTAGTTGATAGCCTGCTTGCATTTGCTGAAATTCAAATGGGTTTGCACTCGCATCAGTTGCTACAAAACTTGACGCACCTACTACAACCGCACCTAATGTTAATGCAATTGAATTTTTCTTAACTGTGTTCATTCGATGACTCTCTTTTTTATAAAGGGTTATTAAACAAGACCCGAGAACTAAAAATTACTTTCAAAATTTTTATAATTATTTTCTGAAAGTGCCAAGAATGCAAATTACGATTTATAAAACAATCCAGAAAAGCTAGAATACGCGTCCTAATTTTTGATGAGTTAACAGGTATCATGCGACTAGTTTTAGCACCGATGGAAGGCGTTGTGGATTTTAAAATGCGACAACTCTTAACTGATTTAGGTGGATTTGATTTATGCGTAACAGAGTTTGTTCGTGTCGTTGAAGACACACTGCCCGAACGCGTGTTTCATCGCTATTGTCCTGAGCTAAAAACAGGTGGCTATACCCGTGCAGGTACGCCAGTGCGTATTCAGTTGCTAGGTCAAGTTGCTCATGCTTTGGCAGCAAATGCCGTCAAAGCAATACGCCTAGGCTCCCATGGCATTGACTTAAATTTTGGTTGCCCAGCTAAAACAGTGAACAAAAGTAAAGGTGGTGCGGTACTGTTAAAAGACCCTGAGCACATGTACGAAATTATTAAAGCCGTACGTGATGCTGTTGATCCTTGCCATGAAGTTAGTGCCAAAATTAGGCTTGGTTTTGATGATGATAGTAATAGCCAAGAAATTGTTGATGCTGTTGTTAGCGCGGGTGCTTCAAGTCTTGCTATTCATGCCAGAACTAAAAGAGATGGCTACAACCCTCCGGCATACTGGGAAAAAATCCCGCCGTTGATCAAAGATAAAAATATTTCGGTCGTTGCTAATGGCGAAATTTGGCAAGTTGAAGATGCCATGCTTTGTCAAAAGCGCAGTCATTGCCAAGATTTAATGCTTGGTCGTGGTGCATTAGCGATGCCTGATCTAGCAAAACAAATAAAATCTCATGCAGAAAACGAGCATTACACTCCGATGTTATGGGAGCATGTGATATACCACATTATTCATTCATCTATGCACCAAGACGAGAGCAAATGTGAAAAGTATTTTGCTTCTCGTACTAAGCAATGGCTCGGCTATTTAAAGCGCCAATACCCACAAGCTAACGCACTTTTTGATGAGATCCGCCGCCTTAAAGCCAAAGACGAAGTTGCAGATGTACTAAGAAAGTACGCGAAAGCGCCGAGTATTGATACAAATCATAATTAGCAAATCGATTTTGTTTGATAATACCAGTATTGCCCACTTGGAAGAAAAGCGATGAACAATACTGAAATTCAAACAAAGTTATCTGCGGAACTTGCGCAGGTTCGACAACGTTTACTGGATATGCTGGCTAATTCTGATCAAGCCTATCATCAGCAACTGCTATCGCAACTCAAGGATCATCCCCCTTCAGACTGGTTAGAGCTGACAGCAAATAATCTCGGTTCTGAGTATCAAATATTGATTGCTCGAATAGAAAAGTTAGAAGCAGCACTATGCCAAATCGATATTGGGCAGTATGGCTATTGCTGTGATTGTGAAGAAAAAATTGATGACGAACGTTTACTTGCAGATCCTGCAAGCCAACGCTGTCGGCGATGCGCTCCATAGAGCGCAGCGCTGTACTAATTTATAAAAATAAAGCTCATCGCAGGATAAAGCACGATATCCTCAATTAACCAATCAGCTTGTTGCTGATTTACCCCTAGACGCTTCATCAAACTAACACGTGCTTGCTGTTCACTCCATGTGTGATAATGAATTCCTAAGTCGGTTTCCATCATAACTTGCCAGAAGTATTGCTCATCTTTTGTTAATTTACGCTTACTTTTGAGCGGGTCGAGATAATCAAGCTGCCAATCAAGACCTGTGTGCTGATGACTTTCTACAAAATAGTTCATTACTAATGGTTTAGCGTGAGAGTCTGATACAGGTAATACAAAATCTGCATTCTGCGATTGCTTTAACGAAGCCTGGATTTCACTTAACCAAGTTAAAGGCGGCTTAGTCTCACCACTAAAGTAATTAAGTTTACTTTGATACCAATCTTTACCATTTGCCAAACCGACTAAACCAAGTTTTGTACGCGGTTTATATTGAGTTAAATATTGATTAAGTTTGTTTAGTGCTGCTTGTACACTGTCATCGCTATTATCAAGGTGCGATTTGACCATATTATGTAAAAGCGTTAATTCGATTTTATTTAATTTCAGATTGCTTTGCTCAGCTGCAATTAGCTGCGTTTCAACTAACTCTAGCCAGTTAGCTAATTCATTTACTGAATAGTCATCTACTAAACGAGCTTGGTTAATAACATCACGTTGTACAGGCCACACAAAGTAACGTTCGGGATAACGCTCAGCAATAATTAAATAGTTCAATTGCGCCTGTTGTGACACATCTAACGTCGTCGTTTTTAATCCTTGATAAGCTTGATGACGTGCTTGCAAATAACTTTCTGAGAAAGGCCAGCTAGCAGCTTCACTTTGCTGTTCTTGAGTCGATAATAAATTATTAATAGTTTGCAGCGCTTGCTGCCCTTCACTAAATGTTTTGAAACCTGATGTTTGCTCAGAGCAAGCTATCAGCATCACACTTGCGACAACTAATAATACGATCTGTCTTAGCATTTTAAAATTCCATAAAAAAAGCCCCAGAGGGGCTTTTTAATTTAAAACAACATCAATTAGATTTTTACACCGTTACGAGCGGCTTTATCTTTGATGAAGGTCGACCAGCTCTTCGCAAACTTGCGAGTGCGCGGATCGTCCATTGCTTTAGTGATAGCGTTATAAGCTTGCTTATACTTCTCTTGGTAGTAATAAGCTTCAGCTAAATCAGAGTAAATAGTTCCTTTTTTGTCAGAACCTAACTCTATTGCCTTGTTCAAACGAACAACGGCTGCACTATAATTTTGCGATTGTAAAAGTAATGAACCCGCTTTGCGGTAAAGCTCAGCATCATCATCAAATTTAGCCGCTTCTTCATAGTATTTAGCTGCTTTTTCAATATCTTTAGAACGGTGGTAGTTAGATGCCACTGCACTGATATTTTGCTTGTTACGCTTAACTTTTTCTTCGTTGATTGCCTTTTCAAGCACAACTGCTGCTTTGTAAGGGATATCATTTAACGAATAAAAGTTAGAAAGTACTTTGTATTCAACTTCGTTTTCAAAATAGCCATTTTTATAGGCAACTTCCATGGTCGCTAGACCTTTCTTGAAGTCTTCGGTTTGAAGGTAGTATTTACCTAAACCAACCCAGGCTTTTTTGTCTTCAGGCCAAACACGAACAATTTCTTCAGCAACACCTACCATATTTTTGTACTGTTTAAGTTCAAAATAGGCAGCTAGCTTTAATTGGTAAGCAGCCTTTGCAGGTTCTTTTGCCAATTCAATTGCTTTGTTTGCAGCAGGAAGTACGTCTTTGAAAAGTTTTAACTCGTAGTTTGCTTGCGCAATACGTGTATAAACCTTGTCGTCTTCCTCACCTGTGAAGTCCATCCAAGCTGCATAAGCTTCTTTCGCTTTTGCATATTGCTCAGTACCCGCGTACATATCACCTAGAAGTTTTAAGCCTTGCTCTTGGTCAGCAAAATTTAAAACGTCAGGCTGAACTGCCGCTGCGATATGCTTGATAGCCAATTGATACTGCTCTTTTTGAGCGTACATTTGACCTAAGTAACGATCGACTGTTGCCTTATCAAATTCATCCGAAGGATCGATTTCTTTAAGTAACGCAATCGCTTCATCAAGCTTCTCTTCATTGTACAAATCAAACGCTTTAATAACTTTTTTACCAACGCGCTCGCCCATTACTTTAGTTTTTGCTTTTTTACGCGCTTCAATCTTCGCGTAATCTGGCGCTGCTAAAGCAGGTGCAGTGAAAGCTACACCCGATAGAGACATAAGAAGCGCAAGTGCAGTTACTTTAGATAAATTTCTCATTACTCGCCTCCTTAGTTACCTTGGTTAAGTTTAAAGTCTAGTTGTACTTGAAGACCAAATTGCTTCTGTGGTTTGCCGTCAATGATTTTCGGACGGTACTTCCACTTACGTAGCGCACGTTTAGCTTCGCGGTCGAAGATACGTTTAGGATCGGCGTCGATCACTTCAACATCTTCTACACCACCCACTTCATTGATAGTGAATGAAAGTTGTACCCAACCTTCTTTACCATCACGCGCTGCTTGCGTAGGGTATTTTGGTTCAATACGAACGATAGGTGTCGCGTCACCATCACGTCCAAATGCACCTGGACCACTTAGGCCACCAGCTGTGCTACCCACATCGATGCTTGGCATATTAAATGACAAACCACCAGTGTTAGGGTTGCTGTTTTCCGGCTGAGGCGGCTGCGGTTTAGGCGGCTGCTTTGGCGGTGGCGGAGGCGGAGGCGGAACACGCTTCCTCTCCTGCACCTTAGATTCAGGCGGATTCGTCATAATTTCGACTACGATCTGTTCTTTTTGTTCAGTCGCACGGTCAGCTCCACCGGAGATGAGGTACGCCATGAAGTAGAACAAGCCGAAAGTAACTGCCCCACCTGCAATCAGTGAAAACAGAAAACGAATCATTACTGATCTCCAGCTATTGAAATTTTAAGGTTATCACCCGTCGCTTTGATCTGGTCCATAACTTTAACTACTACGCCGTGTTTTGCTTCTTTATCAGCTTGCAAAATTACAACTTCAGTAGGTTGTTCTGCTAATAAACTTTCAAGTTTAGCTGATACACGCTCAACGTCTACTTGTTGTTTATCAATCCAGATCGCACCGTCAGCGCGGATAGCAACAAAAATGTTTGCATTTTTTTGCTTCGTAGCTGCAGCTGCTTTAGGTTTATTGACTTCGATACCAGCCTCTTTAACGAACGATGTAGTTACGATAAAGAAAATAAGCATGATAAATACGATGTCAAGCATTGGCGTCATGTCAACCGCTGCTTCTTCTTCTTCACGAAAACGTTGTTTACGTGCCATATTTAATTCTCTCTCTAGTGATGAGGCATGCTATCTACAAGTTTAGCTTTCGCCATTCTCGCTCTCGCTTCAAGACGTGAGCTAAAGAATACTCCAGATAGTGCCGCAACCATTCCAGCCATTGTTGGGATTGTTGCCATTGAAATACCTGATGCCATTAAACGTGCGTTACCAGTACCTTGAGTAGCCATGGTTTCGAAAACCGCGATCATACCCGTTACAGTACCTAATAAGCCGATTAAAGGACAAACAGCTACTAATGTCTTAATCAACAACATACGCTGATCTAATTTTTCAGACGCTTCAGAAATCCATGCTTCACGGATTCTGTGTGCGTACCAAGACGTAGTGTCTTGGCGGGCATCCCACTGAGCTACAATGTTCTTCGTCATACGAGGAAACTCAGCTAGTAGGAACCAATAGCGCTCAATCATTAAAACCCACATAAGAAAGAGTGCTATCGCGACCACGTATAATACCTGGCCGCCTGTGCCAACAAAATCCCTGATAGATTCCCAGATCTCCATCAGGACTAGCATTAGGCTTTCTCCTTCTCCGCGTGAGCAGCGATGATACCAGCGCTTTGCTCATCAAGGACATGTAGAACCGACTTACTACGACCCGCAACAATTGAGTGAAGTAGGATAAGTGGTAGAGCTGCAATTAGACCTAACGCTGTAGTTACAAGTGCTAGAGAGATATTACCAGCCATGATCTTCGGATCACCTGTACCGAACAATGTGATTGTTTGGAACGTAAGGATCATACCGATTACCGTACCTAGTAGACCTAGTAATGGAGCGATTGCTGCCAAGATCTTGATGATGTTGATACCAGCTTCGATGCGAGGCGTTTCACGTAGGATTGCTTCGTCAAGTTTAAGCTCAAGGTTTTCAACGTCTTGATTCTTGTTGTCAGCGTAAACCTTAAGAATACGACCCAGTGGGTTGTTTGTATTCGGAGTAGAAAGGTTCTTAAGCTGGCTCTTAATCTTAGTGCTAGTAAGCGCAAGATCAATGAAACGAACGATGAAGATAAGTAGACCAACAACTAATAATAGTGTGATGATGTAACCTACTTCAGCACCTTGCTCGTAGTATTCCATTAGTGATTTCTTCTGCGTGTTGATACGTAAGATCGCGCCACGAGTCGGGTCGATGTATACGCCAGCATAGTTATCTGCAGAAGTACCTTCTAAATCGCTGATACCCGCTAGGATGTAGCTATCAGGTTGCTTACCTAGAGGTTGAATCGCTTTAGTTTCTGGAGAATAGATTAAATAACCGTCGTCAGTTACTAAGTTGAAGTTACCGATACGCGTTACTTTCTTCACAGAAGATGAACCGTCAAGACCTGCAACTTCAGTTTCGAAAGTTGAAACTTTAGCAGACTCAGTCATTTCAGTTTGAAGAGAAATCCAAAGCTCTTCTAGTTCACGAACAGTTGGAAGTTCTTTCGCAGCAGCTAGTGAGCGAAGTACTTCAGCACGTCCTGGTTTTTCAGCAGAAACAAGTGATGCTTCGATTGAACCGATTGCATCAGCAGCTGCACGACGTACAACACCGAACATCTCACCTAAAGTACCTTGAGCATTTAAAAGAGCTTGCTCTTTTTCTGCTAAAGTATTTTCGTTTTGAGCATATTCTTTAGCTAAACGGTCACCACGTGCTTTTTCAGCAGCTAGGTCGCTTTTAGCTTTGTTAAGTAACGCTTGCTTGTCAGCACGAGCTGAAAGGAACTCTTGTTCACGTTGCTTATTTAATTTGCCTTCAGAGATACGTTCTTGCTTAACTTGCTCAAGAATTTTGTCTAAAGCATCAGTGTTTGCGTGTGCATTAAGCGCGGTACCTGCAGAAACAGATAGTACTGCTGCAACAGCAAAACCTTTAAATAGTTTCTTCATTATTGATTACTCCGCGCCAAAAATTGGTAGTTTAACAAGTTCTAATGTCGCTTGTTTACGCGCCATACGGATAACTTCTTTAACAGGTTTTAGGTATTCTTCACCTAATTCTTTCCACTGTTTAGTGTTGTTATCCCACACCCACGCGTGCTTAAGGTCAAAAGACTGAGCTACGTAAGTGATACGACCTAAACGACCGAAGTCAACGTTGATGCTCTTACCATCGATCTCAAGAGTACCTTGAGAAGCAGTTACAGCTGAGCTGTATGCAGTTTCAACAGTGTAAGCTTCAAGAACTTGGCGGAATTTTTCAGATGTAGTAACTGAAGCTGACGCCATGATGTCACGAAGTCTTTCAACACGTGCTAGACGGTTTTCAAGATTGAACGGAACGTCCGCTTTGATGAATTGCTCAAGCGTATCGATCATGCGATACATCAAAGGCACAACGTTTTGTTTCGTGTTATCGATAGTTGCGATTTGACGGTCAAACGATTCGATTGAAGCGTTTTGGTCAGCGACCAAACGTGCTACGTGATCGTTGTAAACCTTCATTAGCTCAGTTTCGTCAACAACGCTACGGTACTCAGCGATTAGCTCTTGAGTTTGACCATATACATTGTCAATTTTAGTTTGAGACTTAACAGCAGCCTTTTGAATTTGTTGACCTGCATCTTGCACATCTTTCAAAGGATCTGCAATCACATTGCTGCTTGCAAATGCAAAAGCGCCAACCAACGCTGATGCTACAAGACTCTTTCTGATTTTAACAGACATAGTTCCCAACCAATTAAGTAATGTTACTTTTATAATTTAATTACCCTCCGAAGAGGACAACCCTGATATCTTTTAATAGATATCAACCCTCCAATAATGCTAAATGCATCTGAGTCTGTCAACTTGATGTTCGGCTTTCATCGGAAAAATTTGGTGACTCGTCGTTGATATGAAAATAACCAAAACAACGAATTAACAAAAATATAACAGCCACACATCTGTAAGGCTTCTATAGCCCTTTAGTAACAATCATCACATTCATATTCCGTTCAAACTTAAACATAAATGTAACATTTATTGAAATCAAAAAGCGGTAAAGAAAAATGAAAAAAAAATTCAGTTTTTTCATCTAAAAAATCTAATTAGAAGAATTTTTATGCATTTACAGGCAGGGAATGTTTAATAAGCAAGCAAACTGCTTACTAAACATTAAACGGGATTTAATCTTGACTTATAACTGCCGCCATTAGAACACGGCGCGGTCTTTTACTAGCTTAGCTAATGAGATAACTGAATCAACCTCAAGCTTTTCAAATATTTTTGTTTTGTAAGTACTGACGGTCTTGTTACTGATGAAAAGTTTTTCACCAATGTCTTTATTCGATAGCCCTTGCAATAGGTAATTCATTACGGCGAGTTCACGCTCAGTGAGTAACTCGTCAATGTCTTTTTCAGAAGCAATTAAATGCTCTTGCGGAAAAAAGGTGTAACCACGCAAGATCATTTCAACTGCAGAAGAAATATCTTCAAGGCTTTCAGCTTTGTTAACGAAGCCTTGCGCTCCCAACTTTGCTGCAGTGCGTATAATATGCTTATCTTGCTTAGCTGATAAGAATAACACTTTGCCAGTAAACCCTGCACTAACAGCTCGCTTGTATAAGCTAAAACCATCTGAGTCTTCTAACTCAATATCTAATATAGCTAACGCTACATTATTAGCTTTTAAAAATTGTAGTGCTTCTTTTTGACTTCCAACAGCTTGAACTTCGTTAACTAAGGTCGATTTGGATAAAACCATTTTAATTGCTGTTGCCACCATCGGGTGATCGTCTACCAAAAGTATATTATTTCCTATGCTCATCAATTAGCAAACCTTCATTATATCTATCAAACGAGTATTTTATTGCTCATTTAAATTACCGCTGTCTTATATATCACTAAGTTTAGCGGGAAATTCAGATGTTGGTAAAAAAATCTACAATCTCTGAAAATGAGTACTAAATTTTCTCGTTAGATCAAATTCTTCACTTACACAACGATCAATGTCATGTTTAATTAACTAAGTCTAAGAGCATATAGTACTTTAGATACCGAGAGTAGCTTTAAAGGAATAGTTGAGAAAGTTCTAGAAGAATTACCTATTAAAAAAGGCTAACACAATACTTTTGGTTTAAATAGGTTTAGGTACAACTGTATGATATTTGGGGAGTAAATGAATTTTGGTGAAACAGAAACTGTTTCACCAAAATGCTTAGGTTCACATAATAAATTATGCTACTTCTACGTTCTCAGCTTCAGGGCCTTTTTGACCTTGTTTGATGCCGAAAGATACTTGCTGGCCTTCGCTTAGAGTGCGGAAGCCTGTACCTGTGATAGCGCTGAAGTGTACGAATACATCAGGGCCATTTTCTTGTTCAATGAAACCGAAACCTTTAGCTTCGTTGAAGAACTTAACTTTACCAGTAACCGTGTTTGACATACCAAATTTTCCTGTAAGTCAATTATTAAAATTCAGCCATAATGGCTCTATCCTCCCTGAGTGAATGCCCAATAAACTTGGGGTAAAGTACAGGAAGAACCAATAACCAAACCGGTAACCGTACAGCCGCACATTATCCGTAAATTCAATACGCAAAAACTCAAAGCAATTTAAGACTAACACATTAAATAGCTTTTAGCTCTATTAATCGAAAATAATTTTAAGGTCAACCGCTCAAACAAAAATATATGACAGTACTATTTATAAACAATTAATTATAAATGAAAAAAGCCCATCAAATAGATGGGCTTTTTATTCTCGATTTAGACCTTGCTAAAACTTACTTAACTTGCCAGTCCATTTGTGCTTCTGCTTTGATTGGCACCACTTCTGAATCGCCTAGTTTATAGCTAGCTGGTACTGTCCAGCTCTCTTTTACTAGTGTAATGGTATCTTGGTTTCGAGGCATACCGTAAAAGTCAGGACCGAAGTGACTCGCGAAACCTTCAAGCTTGTCTAAAGCACCCGCTTCTTCAAACGCTTCAGCATAAAGCTCAATAGCTGCATGTGCAGTATATGCACCAGCACAACCACAGGCCGCTTCTTTTTTGTCTTTGTAATGTGGTGCAGAGTCAGTACCTAAGAAGAACTTTTTGCTGCCGCTTGTTGCAGCACCAATTAACGCTTGTTGGTGAATGTTACGCTTTAGAATAGGTAAGCAGTAATAATGCGGGCGAATACCACCTGCTAGCATATGATTACGGTTATAAAGAAGGTGATGAGCAGTAATGGTTGCAGCAACATTCTCTGGTGCATTATTAACAAACTCTACCGCATCTTTTGTCGTGATGTGCTCAAGCACAATTTTAAGACTCGGAAAGTCATTTACTACATCCGCTAAAATTGTATCTAAGAAGACCTTCTCACGGTCAAAAATATCAATTGATGAATCGGTTACTTCACCATGTACTAACAGTAACATCCCTACTTCTTGCATTGCCTCAAGTACAGGGTAAATATTCTTAACTGATGTCACACCAGAATCTGAGTTGGTCGTCGCGCCAGCTGGGTACAGTTTAGCAGCAACAATTTTACCTGTTGCCTTAGCTTTTTTAATTTCTTCTGGCGTAGTTTTATCTGTTAGGTAAAGCACCATTAATGGTTCAAAGTTACCTTGTGGGCCCGCAGCTTTAATTCGCTCATAGTAAGATAATGCAGTGTCTGTACAAGTTGCCGGTGGAACAAGGTTAGGCATGATGATTGCTCGCCCCATGTAACGGCTTGCATCACGAACGGTATCAACGAGTTGCTCACCATCACGTAAATGAATGTGCCAATCATCTGGGCGTGTAATTGTTAGAGTTTGCATCGAATTTAAATCTGACATTGCTTGTTTCCACGGCTAAAGTTAGGGGGATAGCATAAACATTGAGCAAATAACCTCGCTTATTTACCCAAGTTCATTTTCAGGTGCCTAGTTTACACCAGTATACGTTTTTTTTGAAAATAACTTTGTGGATAGTTTGATAGTAGGTTAACGTAATAAATTAATACAACATTTTGGTTACCTTTTATTCTATGCCTAAGAGTTTAGACACGGCTTTTGCACTTGAAGTCAAAACAGACCAATTACATATTATTAATCAGTTCTCATCATCTCTAATGCAGTTAGATACAGTTGAAGAGTTACTCGAATATGTTACATCAGAGGTAGTGAGCCGCCTGGGCTTTATAGAGTGTGTCATTTACCTAGCAGACGATAAAACACGTACCCTAAAAGAAATGGCGTCTATTGGCACGGCAAGTAGCCATGATACTTACCATATCGACCGAACAGAAATTAGCTTTGATCAAGGTATTACGGGTTATGTCGCAAGCACTGGCAAACCCTTAATGATTGGCGATGTCAGTCAAGACCCGCGTTATATTGCCGATTCTCGCCCTGCTCTTTCTGAGCTTTGCGTACCATTAGTTTACAAAGAAAAAGTACTGGGTGTCATTGACTGTGAGCACCCGCAAAAACATTACTACAATGATACGCATTTAGAGATTTTATCAACTGTCGCCCACTTACTCAGTGCCAAGATAAATCAAGTTCGCACCGTAGAAGACTTACAGCAAACTGTGATGCAGTTAAATGATGCACAAAAGCTAGAACGCTCGATGCTGCAAATCGCTAACTTAACCTATCAATCAAGCGAGCTAGATAGCTTCTTTGAATCTTTACACGGCATTATTACCTCTTTACTGAGGGCTGATAACTTCTTTATTGGCCTGTATGACAAGCAACTCGATGTGCTTGATTTAGTTTATATTATCGAAGAAGGCGTGCGTTCTAACGCCCATAAGAAAATATCGAAAGAACAACTAAAAGACACCGCATCTTATTATTTATTAAACATCGACCAATCCTTACTTTTTACGAAAGAAGAATTTCAACAACACATTGATGCGGGTCATTTTAAAATGGTTGGTCGTCAGGCCGAGTCTTGGCTAGGGGTGCCATTTAAAGTAAATGAGCGTATTAGTGGTGTTATCGCCGTACAAAGTTACAGTAAAAGCTATCACTATGACGAACATGATCGTGCCTTACTCACGTATGTGAGCCGCCAAATTAGCATGGCGATAGACCGCCAATTATCAAGACAAGAGCTTGAGCACCGAGCTCTTCACGACGAATTAACCGGCCTTGCTAACCGCTCGTTATTAATAGAGCGTATTAAACATGCGATCCTTCGTCTGGCAAGAGCAGATAAGCGCCACCAACATGCCCTGCTCTATCTAGACTTTGACCGTTTTAAAAGTATCAATGATTCATTAGGTCATGAGGTTGGTGACCACTTTTTGGTCAAAATCTGTGAGTTAATCTTAGGTACCATCCGCAATACCGATACCTTTGCCCGCTTAGGGGGCGATGAGTTTGCCATTTTTATGGAGAACATCACCGATAAACAACAAATTAAAGATGCCCTTGAACGAATTCAACTGGTTCTCGCTGAGCCTCTTGATATTGATGGCCACTTACTTCAGGCATCCACAAGTATTGGTGTTGCGTTTTGTGAAAGTAGTCGCGATCAAGCTTATAAGCTATTACAGCATGCTGATGCTGCAATGTACGAGGCGAAGTCATCAGGCCGCGGTAAAGTTAAGTTTTTTAACAATACCATGCGTAAAAAGCTCAAAAATCATGCGGATATAGAAAATGATTTACAGCATGGTATTGAACATGACGACTTTGAACTTTACTACCAGCCAATTTTTACCATTCAAGATGCACAGGTTGTCGGCTTTGAGGCGCTTGTGCGTTGGCACCACCCAAGTAAAGGCTTTGTCTCGCCAAATGATTTTATACCCGTTGCAGAAGACACAGGCCAAATTATTAACTTAGATTTACACTTGCTTGAACTCGCGGCAAAGCAAATCGCACTGTGGGCAAGTAAAGGTAAAGCGTTTGGCCGAATTACCGTGAATGTGTCATCACGTCATTTTGCAAGTCTCGACTTCGTCGCGCAAATCCATGCTTTGTACTCTAAATACAAGCTCCCTTTAGGCTCGCTGTGCTTAGAAATCACTGAATCTGGGCTAATTGGTAATTTAGAGCTAGCAACAAAAATTATTAAAGGCCTTGAGCCTCTTGAAGTTAAACTGTGCTTAGATGATTTTGGTACTGGCTACTCCGCGCTTGGTTATTTACACCAATTACCTATCCATATTTTAAAAATCGATAAAAGCTTTATCGATCATTTAAATAAAGCACACAACCCCTTGGTGGATGCCATATTATCGTTAGCACAGTCGTTAAAACTCGATGTTGTTGCGGAAGGGATTGAAACAGAAAAACAATTGGCAATCTTAAAACAAACGCAATGTAAGTTTGGTCAAGGCTTCTTAAAAGCGAAACCCATGCCAGCCAGCGAAGCAGAAAAAGTCATCACTCACGGATTGGTATAAGCTAGTATAAAAAAGCCTTGCAAATGCAAGGCTTTATTTATTTCAACTTGGCAAGAAGTTACAGCTCTCCGGGGGCGAAATTATCAACGGCTATCGCTTGTTTACGTAGCTCATTGGCTTGATTCATACGCTCTGCAACGGTTTCGTTTATCAAGTTTTTCTCTGCCGCTGCGGCAATTGCACCCTCAAGTTCAAGGTTTTTGGCAATAGTGCCTTCTTTTTGCCATTTACGAAGCTGCTTAAAGTCTTCATGGGTGTCAATCATGGCTAAAAAGGCATTTTCCATGACACCCGTGCCTGCATTTTCATCAACATAACAAAGATGGGTTAATCTGTCTCTAAAGACCCCTGGTTTGCTCATGTGCTCACACATTGTTTGTGCTAACTCATCGCTTGGACGGTGGTAATGATTACCCAGAGGGAACACAATACGTTTTAGTAAAAAATTAACCACTGGGTTAGAGAAGTTTTTAAAGAAGCCATCGAATGCTTGACCAATGCAGAATAACGAATGCTCAACGGCATATTGCACAAATGGTAGGTCAGCTTGCTGACGCCCTTCATCTTCATAACGTTTCAATACACATGAAGCAAGATATAAGTGGCTAAGCACATCACCTAGACGCGCCGAAATCATCTCTTTGCGCTTTAACTCACCACCTAATACTAGCATCGCAACATCAGTACAAAATGCTAAACCACGACTCATGCGGCTCAACTGTTTGTAGTAAACAGTGGTTGCGCCACACACAGGAGCTTTAGCGAAGTAACTGCGCGTTAAACCGTGCACAAATGCCATACCAGCATTACTGCCAGCAAATAAAATATGTTGCAGCAGTAATGAGTCAAATTCTTTTAAAGCAACATCTTGGTCTTCCATTGCTGCTGCTTCCATTTCTTTTAAAACAAACGGATGACAACGGGTAGCGCCCTGACCAAATATCATCAAGTTACGAGTCAGAATATTTGCACCTTCAACGGTAATCGATACCGGGATCCCCATATAGCCATGGGCTAAATAGTTATTCGGCCCGACTTGAATACCTTTACCAGAATGAATGTCCATCGCGTCGTTCATAACTGTACGGCCCATTTCAGTCATGTGGTACTTAGCTATAGCGGTAACCACAGATGGACTTAGTTTTAAATCAATCGCCCCTGCGGTCATTAGCCTCGCTGATTCTAAGGTGTAAGTTAAACCACCAATGCGAGCGAGTGCTTCTTGAACACCTTCAAATTGGCCAATCGACACACCAAATTGTTGGCGAACGGTTGCATAGGCTGATGTCATTCTTGAAGCCAAGTGACCTGTTGCCGTACTAAGTGCCGGTAACGAAATACCGCGGCCCGCACTTAAACATTCAACTAACATGCGCCAACCTCTACCTGCGCCCTTTTCTCCACCGATGATCCAATCAAGCGGAATAAACACATCTTTACCGTACGTTGTGCCATTCATAAATGCCATGTTTAACGGGTAATGACGCTCACCTGTTTGCACACCTTCGTGATCTGTCGGAATAAGTGCACACGTGATGCCAAGCTCTTTTTTATCACCCAATAAACCTTCAGGATCGTACATTTTAAATGCAAGACCCAGTACTGTGGCGATTGGCGCAAGGGTGATATAACGTTTTGACCAGTTAAGTTTTAAGCCAATCACTTCTTCACCGTTATGCATGCCCATACAAACCACCCCAGTATCAGGAATACTGCCTGCATCAGACCCAGCCTCAGGGCCCGTTAATGCAAAACAAGGCACATCATCGCCCTTAGCTAGGCTTGGCAACCAACGCTCTTGTTGCTCTTTGGTACCGTAATGAAGAAGTAATTCGCCAGGACCTAAGCTATTGGGGACCATAACGGTGACCGCAGCGGTTAAGCTCTTAGTGGCAATTTTCGATACAATGGTTGAATTAGCAATGGCTGAAAACTCTCGGCCACCAAATTCTTCAGGAATGATTAGTGCAAAAAATCCTTCTTTTTTTAGGTAGTCCCACACTTCTTTTGGTAGGTCTTTATCTTTTTGCACGATTTGATAATCATCAAGCATGGCTAGCAAAGTTTCGACTTGCTCACCCATAAATGCGCGCTCTTTTTCGCTGAGTTCAGGTTTAGGAAAACGATGCAGCTTTTGCCAATCAGGGTTACCACTGAATAACTCACCGTCCCACCAAACATCACCCGCTTCCATAGCTTCACGTTCTGTTTGCGATAACGGCGGCAAAACTTTTTTAAATAGTCTAAACGTAGGTCGTGTGACAAGATTGATGCGAATGTCTTTCACAGCAAAAACTACAATCACAGCAACTAGTAACAGAATGATTACGGTCGTCATTGTGCAATCCTTTTATTTTATTTAACTGGTTCAAGTATGACTGATCGTGCCATAAATACAACGTAAGCAGCGCTTACTTAGCTTGTTTTCAACTAGGCAGTTTGTTGTTTACTAAGACACTGCTATTATGCATGGGCAATAAATAACAATAAACTTCTAGGGAACGTTATGAAAAAGACTCCATTTAAGCTCAGCATCAGCGCGCTTATGGTCGCCAGTGCACTTGCACTTACAGGCTGTAATGATGACGCTGCGAGCACTAAAACAACGACTGCTGAAGTCAAAACAAGCCAAGTAACCGCACAAGATGCCGCTAAATTTATCGCCGATACTGAAAAAGAATTAAGCGCGCTTTATTTAGAAGCAAGCCGTGCTGAGTGGATTTATGCCAACTTCATCACCCATGATACTGCTGAACTATCTGCCGAAGTAAATCGCAAAATGACAGAAGCTGTGGTTCGTCTTGCTAATGAAGCCGCAAAGTTCGATAGTTTAGAGCTTGATTACGATGCACGTCGTAAACTCGATAAACTTAAACTCGCACTTACCTTACCTGCACCACAAGATGCTGAAAAAACAGCTAAGCTCTCACAATTAGTGGCTGAGCTAGGGGGTATTTATGGTAAAGGTAAATACTGTAAAGAAGATGGTAGCTGTTTAAGCCTTGGCGAGATGACTGCTAAAATGGCAACGAGCCGTGATTACAATGAATTGCTTGATTTATGGCAAGGCTGGCGACAAGTTTCAAAACCTATGCGCCCGCTTTATGAGCAACAAGTTGCACTCACCAATGAAGGTGCAAAAGAGCTAGGTTATGCAGATACAGGTGCTATGTGGCGTAGTAAATACGACATGCCAGCCGATGATTTTGCAAAAGAACTCGACCGCATTTGGGGCCAAGTTAAACCGCTATATGATTCATTACATTGTCATGTTCGTGCCAAGCTAGGTGAAAAATATGGCGAAGATAAAGTCCCGCAAGATCAACCTATCCCAGCTCACCTTCTAGGTAATATGTGGGCCCAAACATGGGGTAACATTTACGACGTTGTTGCACCAGAAAATGCCGATCCTGGTTATGACGTAACAGAACTATTAGCTGAACACGATTACGACGAACTTAAAATGGTACGTGGTGCTGAGAAGTTCTTCACCTCAATGGGCTTTGCACCACTGCCTGATACCTTCTATGAGCGCTCGCTATTCACTAAACCGCAAGACCGTGACGTACAATGTCATGCATCTGCATGGAATATTGATAGCAAAGACGACCTACGTATTAAGATGTGTATTCAACGCACAGGTGAAGAATTCTCTGTTATTCACCATGAACTAGGGCATAACTTCTACCAACGCGCCTACAACACACAGCCTATTTATTATCAAGAAAGCGCGAACGATGGTTTCCACGAAGCGATTGGTGACACCATTGCACTTTCTGTAACGCCAGGTTATTTAAAAGAAATTGGTTTATTAGACGACGTGCCTGATGAATCTAAAGATATCGGCCTGTTAATGAAAATGGCATTAGACAAAGTAGCATTTATCCCATTTGGTTTATTAGTAGACCAATGGCGCTGGAAAGTTTTCTCAGGTGAAGTAACGCCAGAGAACTACAACAAAGCGTGGTGGGAATTACGTGAAAAATACCAAGGTGTACAAGCGCCTATCGCACGTAGCGAAGCAGACTTCGATCCAGGTGCTAAGTATCACGTACCAGGCAACACGCCTTACACACGTTATTTCTTAGCGCACATTTTACAATTCGACTTCCACAGAAGTTTATGTGAAATTGCCGGTAACGAAGAAGCGATTCACCGTTGTTCTGTATACAACTCTGCTGAGGCAGGTGAAAAACTAAATGCTATGTTAGAAATGGGCTCAAGCCGCCCATGGCAAGAAGCACTTGCGACAATCACTGGTAAAGAAGAAATGGATGCAACAGCAATCTTAGATTACTTTGCACCGTTACAAAAATACCTTGATGAGCAAAATGAAGGCCGCCAGTGCGGTTGGTAATGATAAAAACGAAAAAGCCCGCATAATGCGGGCTTTTTTATATCATCAAATTAATGATTAAAACTGTAAGCTTAGGTTTGCAAAGTATGCATCATAGTCTGAGTCATCCCAGTTGTTTGCATAACCAGCTTTTAAGCCAACGTTTTTATTAAAGAAGTGCTGTGCACCAAAGCTGTAGTCATCTTCTTTATTAAACGTTACAAATACTGATGTTGCTTTAGAGAAGTAGTAGTTAGAACCTAGTTCCCAAGAGCTACCACTATCATCAGTATCAGCAATTGTACCTTCAATCGTTAGGTAATTACCTTGTTGAAGATCCATAAAGTATTTAGCGCTAACCGCACGATAATCAAACTCGTCGTCTGCAGTGAACGTGAAACCTAAGTAATCAGTGCTGTTAATTTGATGATTGTACTTAAGGTCGAACATTACATAGTTATCACCATCTTCAACGTCAGTGAAAGTCGCTTTTAGAAGAAGGTTAGGGTTAAAGAAGTAACCCGCAGACACATTGAATAAATCAGTGTCTGAACCGTAATCGTAATTGCTGTAACCCGCACCGATTACAAAATCTTGTACGAAGTACTCACCGCCGATGTTAGTCACATCACCAAAGTCATCATCTGCGTACGAACCAAACACGTTAGTTGTTCTGTTGATGTATTCAAACTGGTCGTATGGACCCATTGTTTTCTTTGGTGCGAAGTAATAAGTTGAATCAACACTTACAGTGTCGTTGCCATCGGTGTCCTTGTATCCTAAATGGCTAATTGATTGGTAACTATCCGCAGCAGTCGCGGCAGTTGACAGAAGCATACTCGAAATAATAACTGCTAACTTTTTCATAAACAGATTTCCCTATTAACATTGTTTCATTGCTGTTGAAAACTAGCCTGATGGCTAAGTTGGGCACATGCTAACGTCAGAAAACTGAATGGAAACTTAACTAAGCGTTTGTTTTTACTTGATTAATTGTAATAAAGTGTCGGTAAATGTAAAGAAAAAGTTGGCCGAAACTTTCATCTTTTAGCCAACTTTTAATAAAAAAACAAGATTTGTCAGTACTTTATAAAGCAAATTGACTTATAATTCTATAAACCTCATTAATGTTATCTCCTGCTTTAAAGTCTTTACTGATTGGCGTTGGATCTGAACCAACCCAAATTTTCAGTTCAGCATCTAGGTCAAAATGCCCGGCACTTTCTTTACTAAACTTAGTAATTTTTGAGTAAGCAATACTCAGCATTTCAACTTTAGAACCGGTAACACCTTGTTTATCTATGATAATTAATCTTTTATTAGTAAAGATGAACATATCACGAATAACTTTATAGGCTTTTTGAACTGTTTCACCATCAATCAATGTATTAGCAAGCAGCTCTTCTAAGTCGTCGTTATCGACTTCACTTGCATTACCCATTAATCCACTTAATAGACCCATAACTAGCTCTCCTTATGAAAAATTTGATTTTCGAGTGTGTGACCATTTACCAGTTGACGATACTGCCAACCTTGCTGATAACAAAATTGTAGAAGATTGATGTCAAAAGGCTCAGCGGTTTTCTCAAACTCGATCACATATTCTTTTGCTTGGCTCATATAAACATGATGTACATCGGCAAGGCCAGCAAGCTTTGCTTCTACATCATCATAGTGTTGATTTAACTGCAGCGTAATAAAGTGTTTATTATCTTGCGTGCTAGAACGGGCTTGATGCTCACTTAACACCCCTTTATCGAGGTGTAAAACTTGTGAGCATAAACGCTCAAGCTCAGTTAAATCATGGGAGCTTAAAATAAATGTTGCTTCGTTACTTAAAGAACTTACCAGCTCCCTTACCTCACGAGCATGAATTGGATCAAGGCCTGCAGTTGCTTCATCAAGCATCACTATTTCAGGTGAGCCAATTAATGCCTGTGCAATCGTCACTCGCTTACGCATACCATGAGAAAGATCATCTGGTCGTTGCTTAGCCACTTCTGATAAACCAACCAACTCTAAGACGCGAGCCGTTTCTTTTTTACGAACCGCACCACTGAGCCCTTGTAATTGGCCATAAAAGTTAAGTTGATGCGCAATACTAAAACGAGGATCAAGCTGGGCATCTTGCGGTAACGCGGTTAGCTTACCAAATAACGCCGCACTGCCTGGGGTATACCCCATTACCGATAGCTTTCCTGAGCTAGGTAAAATATAGCCACATAACAAACTGAATAACGTTGTTTTACCTGCACCATTAGGACCAACTAGCGCTACCGGTGCCCCTTTGTTTATCTCAAAGCTAACGTTATCGAGCGCTCGCTTAGCCCCGTAGTTTTTTGACAAGCCTTGTGCTTGAATTAAAACGGTCATAATGAGCTCCTTGCAAAAATTCGTTCACCAGCAACCAGTAGCACTGCCGTTTGTAAAAGTGGTAAACCAAGAGCCAGTGTCACACCTGCACGTTGACCTGCCATTAAATCAAGTTGATAGCCCGGAAATATGTAATTTAAAACTTCAAATGCAGGCCATTGCCATGTTAGTAAGCCAATCACAATATTACCGCCAGCAAAAAACAAAATAGCCAAAACAAACGCAAGACGCGATGAACGGGCAAATGTATTTAAAAAGCTCATCAAGGCAATAAATGGCATAACTGCAACAAGCAAATAAAATAACAACATAAAGCTTCGCGATAAGCCAGAAAGCAGTAAACTTGGCTCACGATAGCCAAGCATTGCAACCGTTGCCATCAAGGTAACAAACAACAATGCCGCTAAGATGAGTAGCTGTCCTAAAAAGCGGCCAATAATAATTTCTGAACGAGTAGCTCTAAGTGATAAAAAGCGTAACGTACCTCGCTGTCTGTCGCCCACTGTTTGGTCACTACATAAAAACAAACAAAAGCTTGGGAAACTAAATAAGGCAACCAGCCAATAAACGGCAAGTTCAGATTCAGGCCAATCAAGTAATTTACTGATGCCAATGGCGCCAAATGCTTGCCTTGCAAAGTCGGCAAAATCAGGTGAGCTAATCAAGGTCACAGATTGGGCAATGGGATAGCGTAAAATAAGTAGCCAACAAATGGCAAAAGCGGCAACCGCCAACAAACCACGTTTGGTCAGAAATAGTCGTACCAGCTCAAATTGGGCAATTTGTGCAAGACGTTTAGGATGTAACTGCGTCACTCATAATCCTTAATGAATTTTATTATTAGAATTACACTAAGTTGAAACAGCTTGAATTACCAGAAAAAAAAGACCCGACAAGCGGGTCTTATGTAACAAAGTATAAACTTTTAACCTAGAGGTGGCTTTCGTACACTGCAAGCGCTTGGTCAAGATCGGCTAGTAAATCAGCCACATCTTCAAGACCAATGTGTAGCCTTATTACCGGGCCTTGTGACCAACCTGTTTCAGAGCGAAGCCCTTTCATGCTCAGGTTTGCCGTGACCAAGCTCTCATAGCCGCCCCAAGAAAAGCCCATTTTAAAATGGTGCAGGCTATCTAAGAACGCATCAATTGCTTGTTGATTACCCTGCTTCATTACAAATGAAAATAAGCCGTTACTGCCATCAAAGTCTCGTTTAAAGAACTCATGACCCGGGCACGTTGCAAAAGCGGGATGGCGAATATGATCAACCAATGGGTGTGTTTCAAGCCATTTAGCCACTTCGATGGCGGCTTGTTCATGCTGTTTTAAACGCACAGCCATAGTACGCAGACCACGTAGCGCTAAATAAGCATCATCCGCAGAGGTGCATTGCCCTAGTAGGTATGAATTTTCTCGAAGGGTTGGCCAATACTTTTTATTAGCGACCGCCACACCCATCATCACATCAGAGTGACCAACAATGTATTTTGTCGCTGCTTGAATACTAATATCTACGCCATGCTCAAGCGGTCTAAAATGCAGACCATTACCCCAGGTGTTATCTAGCATGGTCATTACACCGCGCTCATTAGCCTTAGCAACCATGGCTGGCACATCTTGTACTTCCATAGTGATTGAGCCTGGTGATTCTAAAAACAATACGCGAGTGTTATCTTTGATAAGCTCATTAATTCCTGCGCCAATTCCCGGTGGGTAATAGGTTGTTTCAATACCTAATCCAGCCAGTATTTTGTCGCAAAAATCACGGGTTGGCTCGTAAGCGGTATCCACCATTAAAATATGATCGCCTGTTTTTACAAACGATAGCAGCGCATTGCTTATTGCAGCCGCACCTGATGGATAGAGCGCACAGCCTTCGCCGCCTTCAAGTTCAGCAATCGCTTCTTGCAGAGCAAAATGTGTCGTCGTACCGCGACGGCCATAAAATAACGTTTTGTCGCCTCGTTTCTTCGCCGCTGCTTTTAAATCAGCCACTGAATCGAATACCACTGTTGATGCACGTTGCACCACAGGGTTCACAACCCCTTGTGTATATGCTTTTTTACGCCCTGCAGAGACGATTTGGGTATTTTTATTTGTCTTTGTCATAATTTGTCCAAGCTGTGCTTTACAGGTTGCGCCAGTGCTCAACCAAAAATCGAGAAATAGAATCTTGTCGGGTTAGTTTAAGGTGGCTGCCCTGCTCATGCCATTGGCCAAATTCATTAAGTTCAGCACGGCTAAACCATCTTGCATCGTCTAACTCGTCTTTATCTACCTGAATATCTTCTGAAACCGCTGTGGCCATAAAGCCAAACATGATTGATGATGGAAATGGCCAAGGCTGTGACGCGATATATTGAATATCTGTCACCGCAACACCGGCTTCTTCCATGACTTCGCGGGCAACGGCCTGCTCTAGTGTTTCACCTGGGTCAACAAAACCAGCAAGAGTTGAAAAAACACCGTCAGGCCAGCTTGCTTGACGGCCTAGTAAGCAGCGCTCAACTCCATCTGAAAAGGTTTTAGTCACGATCATAATCACCGCAGGATCAGTTCGCGGAAAAGTTTGATGCTGGCAAGTTTGGTTCTCACATAAACGTGAATGCCCTGCTTCAACCATGTTATTTTCATGACCACAACGACCACAAAAACGGTGCGTTGCGTGCCAAAAACACAAGCCCCTTGCCAGTGCGGCAATCGAGCCTTGTTTTAGCTCAACTTGTGGGCCTAACTTGCGAATATCAACAAATTCAGCGCCATTAAGCATAGGCTCAATGAGTGAGTCTGGAACATGGCTGACATCTAAAGCAAAATGCGCCACATCATCGTCGTCTAAACCCAATAAAATGCCTTTTGATAAATCGAGATGATCCACTTGAGATAAGCGTAAATAACACACTTCAGGACTGTCTTTAACAAATAAACTTTGATTGTTATTGACCAATAACCAGCGACTCTGAGAATTCATTTGAGCCTTTAACCACTTTGGATCTTTACGGCGATTTGATGCACGATCCAATGGCATTTGAGAGTAATTCAGCATGGCGTTCCTTGAAAATAGTTTACTCGCTAAAACTACCATAAGCGGATAATAAACCCAATTTATTACAGGCATAAAAAAAGCCCAAACTGGGCTTTTTTATTCTCTCTCACAATTTTACAAGGTCGCTAGATGCGCTTGTAGTTTTTGGTTCTCAGCTTCAATATGCTGATAGAACTCTAAATCTTCTAATTTACTCGCGGCAGCTTTATCAATGATGATCACCGCATCTTTATGAAGTTGCAGTGCTGAAGCTGGGCATTTAGCCATTAACGGGCCTTCTACCATGGCATGAACGGCATCCGCTTTACTTGCACCCGTTGCTAAAAGCACAACTTTTTTGGCTTCTAAAATAGTGCCAATGCCCATAGTGATTGATAAATGCGGTTGATATTCGCCTTCTGCAAAAAATCGTGCATTGTCTTCAATCGTCGCTTTCGTCAGTGTTTTTACACGGGTGCGTGATGTCAAACCTGATGAAGGTTCGTTAAAACCGATGTGACCATTACGGCCAATACCAAGTAGTTGTACGTCAACACCACCAGCCGCTGTGATTTTTTGCTCATATTCAGTACAAGCAACAAGCGGATTTACTGCATCACCCGGCGGTACATGGGTGTTTTGTTTGTCGATATCAACATGGTTAAACAGCTGCTCATTCATAAAGTAACGGTAACTTTGAGGATGCTCGCCAGTTAAACCTAAGTATTCGTCTAAGTTAAATGTTGTCGCTTGGCTAAACGAAATATCGCCAGCTTTATTTTTTTCGATCAGTTGTTGGTACAAAGCAACAGGTGTTGAACCTGTGGCAAGACCGAGTACCGAGGCTGGTTTTTTTAGTAATTGTTTAGCAAAGATGTTGGCACCATACGCTGCAACTTGGGCTGCATCATCAAGAATCACTATTTGCATATCGATTAGCTCTAATTATAAGTTGGAAAAAAATGGGACCTAAAACCCAACCCCACGTGCAATCGAGCTGGGTTTTAGATCAAACCACTGCCAGGATACGATGCAGTAGCTACAACCATTATGACAACGCTGTCATTATCACTTCTAGTTTTATCTTTGTAAAGTAAAAGTGAATAAAAAATTACTCTTTTTGTTAGTGTTTAATAATTATCAAACACTAACAAAGATCTTACGGCGATACATCCAATGCAACACCAGCATTTGTACTGCTAATAATGCAATTACCGCCATCAGGGGTTGCCATGCCGCTGGCACAGCTCGAACCACCCCACCAAATACGCTTTGGCTTACATAACCCCAATTCACTAGACTTGACGCTAAATAAATAATAATCGAGTTTGCACCAATGATCACAAATAGATACGCAGCGCGTTGCCCCGGTAAAATATCAACCAGTGCATAAAATACGGCGAGCAATATGGCACTCCAGCCAACGGTTACAAGCACAAATGAGCTGGTCCAAAGTTCTTTATTTACTGGGAACTGTAAATCCCATAACCAGCCTAAGCATACACTTACCACACCTGCGGCGAACAATAAGGCGGTCATTTTCCACTCGCCAATTTGCTGAGCACGTGCCACTAATTGACCTGCAAACACGCCCATTAATGCATTAACTATCGCAGGGATATTCGACAACACACCTTCTGGGTCTACTACACGGTTTTGATAACTAATCCCCGGCAGTAAGTGTGCATCAAACCATGCATTCCAACTCCCTGCTGCTGAAAGGTCACCAGCACTGCCACCCGGCACTGGAACAAAACAAAGTAGTAACCAATAACCCACTAAAATAGCCGCAGCGGTAATAATTTGTGTTCGTAAACCAGTATGCCAAACCAACATTGCACAGAAGAACCACGCAATAGCGATGCGGCCAAGCACACTGGCATAGCGAATTTCATCTAACGCCATCGGCATCCCTGTGCCCCAGCCGTGGTTATACAAAATACCTAATAAACACAATAGTAAAAGACGTTTACCCGCCTTACGGTAATACACTTTGCGCTCATCAAACGGTAAATGGTCAATGCGTTTCGGGGCTAACCCCATCGCAACACCCGATAAGAATATAAACAATGGGAAAATCAGATCGTAAAATGTGAAGCCATGCCAAACGCTGTGCACTGTGTGTGCTTCAAAAACTTTCCAGCCAGTCCAGCCAGTTAAAACGAAGAGCGCTGCGAATAGTGACTGTCCGCCTAATATCCAAAACATATCCATGCCGCGCAGTGCATCCAGCGATGCCAAACGTTTTCTTGTTGGTTGTGTTGTTGTCATTGTATTACCTTAAATAGAAAAAGCCCCGCGATACAACGGCGGGGTTTTTACCAGGGAAGCTTGTTATAGCGCTTTTCCAGCAATAAAGGTGGCTTGTACATTTTGCTGTGCGTCTAACACCACAAAGTCAGCGTCAAACCCGCTCAGTAAGCGACCTTTTTTATGTAAACCTAAATATTGTGCAGGATAAAGTGATGCCATACGTAAGCTCTCAGCAAGGCTAACATCCAATGTGTTCACTGTGTTGCGCACCGCACTTGCCATATCAAGTACGCTGCCTGCTAATTCACCGGTCGTTGAATTTAATCTATCGCCAGTACGAATAACTTTACGACCATCAAAGAAATCAAACTCCATATCGTCAGTCCCCACAGGTGGCATTGCATCTGTGACTAACATAATTTTTCCGCGCTGTTTGCTGCGAATTGCTAATTTAGCTGATGATGGGTGTACATGGTGACCATCAACAATTAAACCGCACCAGCTGTTATCATCCCAAAGTGCAGCACCCACAACACCCGGCTCTCGCGATGTAAATGCTGACATAGCATTAAATAAGTGGGTAAAACCATCTGCCCCTGCAGCAAGTGCAGCATTTGTGGTCGCAAAGTCTGCATTGGTGTGGCCAATTGATACTTTTACACCACACTCAACCAAGCACGCGATATCATCAGCACTGACATTCTCAGGTGCTAAGGTAACCATTTTAATGCCTAAGTCTTGGCGGGCATAAATTGCAAATTCTTGCTCTGTAATAGGGCGAATAAATTGCTCGCTGTGGGTGCCTTTTTTCGGCAATGAAAGGTGCGGTCCTTCGAAGTGCACACCCATTACGCCCGGAACACCTTCAGCAATTGCTTGTGCAGTTGCATCGGCCGCTTTTGCCATGACTTCGACTTGGTCAGTGATCAGCGTTGGCATAATCGCTGTTGAACCAAACTGACCGTGTGCTTTGGCTATTCTATCTAAGCAATCTGGCGTTTGTTCAGCGTTAAAAAACGCCCCGCCACCGCCATTCACTTGCACATCAATAAAACCGGGGGCCACTAACCCCGTTAATGCAACGGCATTAGCATCTGCTTCAACACGGTTAAATACACCATTATCGACGCTAAAATACACATCAGATAAAAATTCGTCACCGGTAAACAATGAACTTGCATGATAAATCGTCATTACAAACTTACCTCTTGGTTTTGTTCAAGCACAGATTGCTGAGCAAAATACACAGCGCCCATTTCCGGTGGTTGAATAGGAGATTCAACGCGTTTCGCAATATCTTCTGCAAGCCATTTATTTAATGGCTCAGCTAAACCGCCAATCATAGATAAACGTGGCGGGTTATTCTCTAATAAACGCTGCGCTAATTTACTGACGTAATCAGCCCCTTCTTTCACAATCGAAACCGCAACTTTGTCGTTGTTATTGGCTGCTTCAAATACATAGCGGGCTAATTTGGCAAAACTACTCGAAGGCTGACCAGACATTTTTTCAACAATCGCCATCGCATTGTCAGCTGCAAAATGCTCTGTGATCACGTTAGTTAGGTTTGTTGATTCGCCTAAGCCATCAAGGTCTAGTAATGTCGCTTTTATTGCTTCAAGACCCATCCAGGCGCCACTGCCTTTATCTCCCAGAGCAAAGCCATGACCGCCAAAGTTAGTTGTGCGACCATTTACACATGAGAAACCACATGAGCCAGTGCCTGTGATGATCACCGCACCATCACTCCCTTCGTGTGCGCCGATACAGGCTGTATGTAAGTCAGTAGTGAGGAACATTTGTTTAAATGGATGTTCCCATTCCATAATCTTGTCGTACAAACTTGGTAGGTTTACGCCTGCTAAACCTAAGCCAGCATAAAGCTGATGAACGGTTTCAAGCGGTAAACCCGCATCACGAAGTGCTAATTGTGTTGAGACCATAATTGATTCGAGAGTACGTTCCAAACCATGTAATGGATTTGCAGGACCACCTAGGCCTGTTCCTAATACACCTTGTTTAACAGAGTAGATAGTTGCGCGACATTTCGTTCCGCCACCATCAATACCAATAAACAATTGGTCCTCATTCACACTCTTCGCCATCATTTAACGACCCCTAGCCTTCGTTTAGTTTTTGTCTAAATCGCATTATTTTTCTTATCAGAATGCGAAATCATCTCAACCTTTGTTGATTTAATGTTACACAACAAATGACAGCGTTGTCATTATATTTTTTATAAAAATTCGTATAACTTTCATATTTATTTTTAATTTATTGAATTAAAACGCTTTATTTAACAGACAAGAAAATTAGAAATCACATCAACAATGTCCTATTACACCTTTATTTATGCTTTTTTGCATAATTTAGTGCGTTGTGCGTGACTATTCCTTTATTTATCATCAAGTGTAGCTAATGTTAGCTTAGCTGAAATAATACTTTAGTTAAACATTTTATTTTTATAGGAATATTTTTTACCTTGATAGTAGCAGTGAATCGTCAATACAATGAAATTCAGCAGCAGATTGCTTTAAGATATCAGCGGTGAGGTACTCTGCCCCATAGACATCACACGGTAGCTGATACTTATTCGCTAAGTGACCTAGTAATAATGCAAAATCACCATCACCCGAAAGTAATACCATTTTATCGAGCTGCTTAGCATGCTCTAGCATATCAATGGTTATGCCAACATCCCAATCCCCTTTCGCACTGCCATCTTTGCGTTGAATAAAAGGTTTCAGTTTTACCTCAAAACCAATTGCGCGCAGAATATTTTGAAACTGCGATTGCTTTTCATCCCCACGATATATTGCATACGCAATGGCGCAATCAATTTGATAGCGTTCGCTCATTTGTGCCCAAAAGGCATTGTAGTCAAAGTTTTTCTTGTAGCTTTCTCTACAGGTGTAATAAATGTTTTGTACATCTACAAAAATACCGGCTCTTGGCTTATCAGCTGCTGACATAGTTTTCTGTTCTTTAGTGATTTGTGTTCACTGTAGCATATCTAGGTTGATATTTACGAAAAAGTAACCTAAATTGGTTACATAAAACAAAGTAACCAAATTTGGTTACTTATCGCGATGTAACTAAATTAAGTTACTTAATCTAAGGGATCATAATGATTGCGGTGATCAGCGGTGATTTAATTAAATCACAAAAAATTCCACAGCAAGAATACGACGCCATGCTTTATCAGCTTGATCAAAGCTTGCGCTTTGTTGCCAAGCGTTTTAATGCAAGCTTTACCATTTACCGTGGCGATGCATTACAAGTACAGCTAACAGAGCCAGAACTGGTGTGTCATGCAGCCATCTTGTTGTATTTGCAAATGAAAGCAGCCAATTACGAGCTGCGACAAAGCTTGGCTATTGGCTCACTCGATAACCCCCGCGCCGATATTAAAACAGCCACAGGCAGTGCTTATACTTTATCTGGCCGTGGTTTAGATAACATTGGCCAGCAACGCTTAGTGTTGAATATTGAAAATAACCCCCTTGAAGAAGCCTTTGCGCTTAATATTGCGCTTGTTGAAGTCCTGCTTGAAAAAATGAGTCAAAAGCAGGCCAATGCCCTGTTTTATTATTTAACCGCCGAGAACAACAGCCATGCAGAGCTTGCTAAAGAGCTTAATACTAGCCGAGAGAATGTCACTAAGTTACTCAACCTGGCGCATTATCAACTTATCGAGCGCTTTATAAATTATAGCCAAACCACACTCAAAGGATTGTTATGACCAGTTTTGCTCTATTACTCACCGCGTTAGTACTGGGCCACTTACTTGCAGACTTTTATTGGCAGCCAATGAGCTGGGTACACGACAGAAACAACCGTCACTTTCGTGCCAGTAAACTCTATTTGCACGTATTAACACACGGCGTGACTTCTTTAGCGTTGCTCACACTGTGGGAATACACCTACGGCTGGCAAGAGTTCTCTCGTGTATTGTTAGCAACGGTTGCGGTTATGCTAAGCCACTATGTCATTGACTTGGCAAAGTCATATTCAAATAAAGGCGTAGTGCCGTTTTTACTCGACCAGTTGGCGCATCTTGTTGTGATTGTAATGCTGAGCGTTTGGCTTAGTGATAAGAATGAATTTTATAGCCTAGCGTGGCAAAAGCTGATTGCCCTCGATACCTTGTTTGTTATTGCAGCTTATTTATTGGTGCTTAACCCAAGCTCTGTGTTTATTCGCATGATGCTAGAGAAAATCAATATTCAGATTAACAATGAAGGTAGTATTCCTGCTGCAGGGCATTTTATAGGCTTGCTCGAGCGAGTGTTAATGTTGAGCTTTATCTTGCTAGGTGAATACGGCGGCGTGGGCTTTCTGCTGGCGGCCAAGTCTATCTTTCGATTCGGTGATTTAAAAGAAAGTAGCGAAAAACAACTCACTGAATATGTCATGCTGGGCACTTTATTAAGTGTCACCGTGACACTCTTTATTGGTGTCGCTACCTTATATTGCATTAAACTCGTTTAATCGCTTAGAAAAACAAAAACGCGCAATTGCGCGTTTTTTGTTTTAACTGTTATTAACTATCCGCAGCGGGTTTACGTCTTGGGCGAGATGGCCCCGATACACGCTGGCGATTACCCGCAGGTTTATTACCTGTTGGTTTAGTGTTATTTGATTTATTCCCGTTGTTAGCGCCTTTTTGGTTTTGGCCTTGCTCTTTACCCTTACCCTGCCACTTACCTTGTGAAGGACGCTTTTGCGATTTTGGTTTTAGCTTTTGTGCAGGTTTTGCTGCACCTTGACCATCTTGAGCTGGTGCTTTTGGCTTTTTCGGTTTCTTTGGCTTTTTCGGCTTGATTGGACGCGTATCTAGCGGCTTTTCAGCAACCGCTTTGCTTGGCTCAAAACCTGCTTCTGTTGCACGCGGAATAAGCTCACCAATAAAGCGCTCAATACCATATAAATCGTCGGCATCATCTACTGTTACAAACGAAATAGCATGGCCCGATGCACCCGCTCGGCCTGTACGGCCAATACGGTGTACGTAATCTTCATAAATATTCGGTAGATCGTAGTTAACAACGTGCGGTAGCTCAACAATATCAAGACCACGGGCAACGATATCGGTTGCAACTAGTACGCGCACTTCACCGGATTTAAAGCCTTCGAGTGCTTTAACACGAGCGCCTTGCGATTTATTCCCGTGAATGGCAGCGCCGACAATATCATCGCGTTCAAGCTGCTTAACTAAACGGTTTGCACCATGCTTGGTACGGCAAAATACTAATACTTGTTGCCAATCATTAGTACGGATCAAATGACTAAGTAATGCTGTTTTACGTGATTTATCTACCGCATAAACAGATTGAGCAACCGTTTTAGCTGTGGTGTTTTTTGCCGCGACTGAAATTTCAACGGGGTCGTTAATGAGCCCTTTTGCAAGTTCACGAATTTCGTCAGAAAAAGTCGCTGAGAACATCAAGTTTTGACGTTTAGCAGGCAATTTAGCAATGATACGTTTGATGTCATGAATAAAGCCCATATCAAGCATACGGTCGGCTTCATCAAGGATCAGCACTTCTAAATCATCAAACTTAACAGCATTTTGATTGTGTAGGTCTAATAAACGACCAGGTGTGGCTACTAAAATATCAACACCTTTACGAAGGCGCATCATTTGCGGGTTAATTTTAACGCCGCCATAAACAACAAATGAGCTAACATTTGAATGCTTAGCATATTGCTCAACATTTTCGCTTACTTGTAAAGCCAGCTCACGGGTTGGTGCCAATACTAATGCACGTACTTTGTTGCCACCCGCTTTAGGGCCTTTTGACAAACGCTCAATTAACGGCAGCGTAAAACCTGCAGTTTTACCTGTGCCAGTTTGCGCTGCGGCCATAACATCACGGCCTTCAATGATCGCAGGGATAGCTTGTGATTGAATAGGCGTAGGTGCTTCATAGCCCTTTTCTAAAACTGCATTTACTAAAGCTGGTGATAAACCTAACCCATCAAAACTCATACTATCTCTCTTTAAAAATTTCAGCCGATTCGGCGAAGTGCGCGCATTATACCTAGGATAGTCAATAATGCATGGAATTATTTGCAAACTAGCGCTTAATAGCGAACTGAGCAGCCTAATTTCAGGCATAAAAAAAGCGGCTCAAATGCCGCTTTGTCTTATATACCCAAATCACCTCAAGGTGGTTCGGGTATAACCAATCTTTACTTAACACCAAGTTCGCGTAAACGCTCTTGTAAGTAGCTGTCTGCTGTGTAACGCTCAGAAAGCACAACATCAGGACGCGGGTGTAAGAATAGCGGTAACGAAATACGTGATTTCGTTGACGCTTTACCCGTTGGGTTGATCACGCGGTGAATCGTTGATGGAAAGTAACCACCTGACGCTTCTTGTAACATGTCACCAATATTGATGATCAGGTTACCAAAATCACATGGTACGTCTAACCAACCACCATCTGTTTTTTGTACTTGTAAACCTGGCTCATTTGCCGCAGGTAATACAGTTAGTAGATTGATGTCGCCATGCGCTGCTGCACGGATTGCGCCTGGTTCTTCATCACCTGTCATTGGTGGGTAATGAAGAATACGCAGAAGTGTTTGCTCAGAGTTAGCAATCATATCTTTAAGGTCGATAGAGAACTTAGCGCGCACCTCTTCTGGTGCTTCAGCTTGAACCCAGCTTAATAATGTTGCTGCAAACTCATTCGCTAAACGGTAGTACTCACGGATTTCTTCTTCTAGCTGTGCTGGAACGCGGCCTTTTGGATAAACGTGGTAGTACTCTTTAATATCTTTAACGGTAAAGCCTTTTGCAACTTCTGACACTGATGGTGGGAAGTAACCATCTTGTGTTTCTTTTGAAAATAAAAACTCGTGCTTTTGCTCAGAATTAAAAAATTCTTGCCAATTTTTGTAAATAGACTCAACTAATGACTGAGGGATTGGGTGATTTTTTAGTACACCGAAACCTGTGTTTCTTAGTGACTCAACAAATTGAGCGGCCGCATCGCTCGCTTTATAATCAACGGTAGGTAAATGTTGCATTTGTCTTTTCCAGTGAATAAGGTTCAAGAAGTCTGTGCTAAGCATAGCATTTCTTCATTATAGCGCTTCGCGAGGATAGAGAAACACAGGTAAAAACATAAGGACTTATGTCCGCTCAACCTTGCTTAGCTCCTTAACTTTGATACAGATCAAGCAACAAATCATTTGCTATTTATTAGCAAGTAAAAATGCGTTGAGCTCTTTACTCATTCGTTCTACAAGCGCTTTTGGGCCACCATCATACATATCGTTATGGCGCGAATCTTTAAGCTTAATTTGCGTCACTGGGTACATAGCAAGTTCTTGCGGCGTTAGCAATACGTTGCCATCTGCTGGGTAATCGCTACCGCGTAGTGTCAGTACAGCAATATTATTGTTTCTTGGGGTCAGCATACGGCGATGATCAAGGGTGATCAGCTTAGCCACCTTAGCAGGATAAATAGCGGCATATAACGCTGCAATATCACCGCCATTTGAGTGCCCAAATAAAGTGAGCTGATTAAAGTCATACGCAGGGTATCGCTTTGCAAGTTCTACGGCTAAAAACTCAAGGGTTTGTACACCGCGGTGCCAGTTTTCCATGCGTGTAGTCATGTAGGGTGGCTCAGGGTTTAAACTCGGATCGCCTTTTAACTCATGAGCAACTTCAACCGTTAAGTAACCATGCTGATGAAAGGCCTGCTGGGCAAATTGATAGTCTGTATGTGCCATACCGTAGCCTGCCCCAATAAACGCCACAGGGCATTTTTTCTTTACCGTGCATTCGCTATCGGCTGCTGTAATGGTCACCGGAATATGGCGGGCTCGCTCAGTATCAAACAGTATCTCTATTTGATTTGCAAAGGCTGCCTGCCCGCTTAAAGTTAAAGCGAGCACTAGCGCCGGCTTTTTAATATTTAACATGCTAATTTGAATTCTAAGCTACGTTTAACCATCGGCCACTCACCATCAATAATTGAAAACACCACGGTGTCGCGTACGCATCCATCAGCCATTATTTGGTGATTACGAAGCACCCCATCTTGTTTCGCCCCTAAGCGAGCAATGGCATTGCGCGAAGCCTGATTATGCCAATGAGTACGAAACTCAACAGCAATCACATTAAGTATTTCAAATGCATAACTCAGTAGCAGTTTTTTACAATCAGTATTAACCCCAGTACGCTGAAAACGCTTGGCATACCAGGTATAGCCAATTTCTAAACGGCGGTTTTTACTGTCGATATTACAAAAGCGAGTTGAGCCTATCACCTCATCGGTGTGTTTATCGATGACAGCAAATGGTATTGCGCGACCAACTGACTGTTGTTCAAACGCCATATTTAAATAATCGTCAACACGTTCTTCATTGGGCACTGAGGTAAACCAAAGCTCCCAAAGCTTTCCATCTGAAGCGGCGTTTACTAAAGCATCACGGTGCTCAAGCGTTAACGGCACTAATTTAACAAATTGACCTTCTAAGGTGATGGGGCTTAAATCCATAACTTTCCTTAACCTTAATTAGTAATAATATTTAATCCACCAGCTCTATATCGAGCCCTGCTAATAAATCCAAAGCGGCATAACGTTCAAATTTGGCCTTACTGATATTGTTAGCTGTTATATCAATGGCGAAATGACTGGCACCAATAAAATTAGCTTTACTGAGGTTGGTTTGTTGAAACAAGCTGTCACGAAAGTCCGTATTAGTAAAATCAGCTGATGTTAAATCTGCATGTCTAAAATCAACATCTTTGGCAAAACAGCTACGCATTTTTAAAGCTTTTAAACTAAGTTCAAAAAAGCTGCTGTGGCTAAGTTCACAGCCAACAAAACTCACTGGAGCACGGCTGGCGAGTAGCGGCCAATCAACATCAGTAAAACGAACACTGGTTAATTTACACTGTTTAAAGCTTACTTCTTCAAGCGAGGTGTATCTAAGCTCAAGCGCAGCTAAATTACAATTTTTAAACTCACACTCTATAAACCGGCAGTTTTCAAACTGACTATTGCTAAAGTCACAGTCGATAAATTCACATTGCTCAAATTCGCAATGCGAAAATGTTTGCCCTGCAAGGTTTGCTTCAAAGGTGTGTTCAAAATAAAGGGAATGGCTTGCGATCACGCGGTGGTCTCAATATCTTGTTTAAGCGCAAGTACAGCAATAAAAATAAGACCAAACAATGGAATTAACGCTAGTAACCCACCAATAACGGCCACCATGATAGGCGTGGAGGTTTTGCGCTTACCCAAGAAATAGCTGATAGCGGCAAACAGTGGGAACAGAACAAGTACAAAATAACCTAAAAAAGTTGCACTGATATTCATACTCTTTCCTTGAAGAACATACCAAATATTCATTTAAGCACAAAAAAACCCTAAGGCATACACCTTAGGGTTATTATTCATTAAGCCTTATAATTCAGGTTATTATGAATTATTCAGCGTCTTTCGCTACAACATCAAGTGCAAGCTCAGTTAATGCATCTGCATTTGCTTTGCTTGGTGCATCTGTTAATAAACATGATGCTTGCGTTGTTTTAGGGAAAGCAATAACGTCACGAATGTTATCAGTACCGCATAACAGCATAACTAAACGGTCAAGACCAAACGCAAGACCTGCATGCGGTGGCGTACCGTATTTAAGTGCATCAAGTAAGAAGCCAAACTTGTCTTGCTGCTCTTGCGCTTCGATACCTAAAATTCTAAATGCTGTTTCTTGCATTTCTGCATTGTGAATACGTACCGAACCACCACCAATTTCGTAGCCGTTTAATACCATGTCGTATGCATCTGATAGTGCACCAGCTGGGTTTGCTTCAAGCTCTTCAGGAGAAATACCTTTCGGTGCAGTGAATGGGTGGTGAACCGCATGCAATGTACCTTCGTCGTCTTCTTCGAACATTGGGAAGTCAACTACCCATAATGGTTTCCAGCTATCAAGATCAGTAATACCTAAATCAACACCAATCTTAAGACGTAGCGCGCCCATCGCTTCGTTTACAACGTTACGCTTATCAGCACCAAATAAAATGATGTCGCCAGATTGTGCGTTAGTACGCTCAAGTAACTGGTTGATCACCTCTTCGTTTAAGAACTTAGCGATTGGTGACTGTACACCTTCAACGCCCGCTGCACGGTCGTTCACTTTCATCCATGCTAGGCCTTTCGCGCCATAGATACCGATGAATTTAGTGTAATCGTCGATTTGTTTACGAGAAAGCTCAGCACCGCCTGGTACAGTTAATACAGCAACACGGCCTTTTTCGTCATTAGCAGGACCAGAGAATACTTTAAACTCAACGTCTTTTACTAAATCAGCAACGTCTACAAGTTGCATTGGGTTACGTAGGTCTGGTTTATCAGAACCATATAAACGCATTGCTTCGCTGTATGGCATTACTGGGAAGTCGCCTAAGTCAACGTCTAGTAATGATTGCCACATTTCGCGGATCATTTTCTCAGTCATTGCACGCACTTCATCAGAGCTCATGAATGACGTCTCTAAATCGATTTGTGTGAATTCTGGCTGACGGTCAGCACGTAAGTCTTCGTCACGGAAACATTTAACAATTTGATAGTAACGGTCAAAGCCCGACATCATTAATAATTGTTTAAATAACTGTGGTGACTGAGGTAAAGCGTAGAAGCTACCTTTATGAACACGGCTAGGTACTAAGTAGTCACGGGCACCTTCTGGTGTTGCTTTTGTTAGTACTGGTGTTTCGATATCTAGGAAACCGTTGTCATCTAAGAAACGACGCACAAAGCTGCTCGCTTTTGCACGAAGTTTGATACGGTCGCTCATTTCAAGACGACGTAAATCTAAGTAACGGTATTTTAAGCGGCGCTCTTCAGAGTTTTGCTGATTAAAATCAAGTGGTAATGGCTCAGAACGGTTGATGATAGTTAAGCTTGTGCCTAAAATTTCAACTTCACCTGTTGCCATGTCTTTATTTACTTGGCTATCAGGGCGTGCGCGAACAACACCTTTTAACTGCACACAAAACTCTTGACGTAGTTTATTCGCAGTATCCATTAATCCTTCTACTTCAGGATCAAAAACAACTTGTACTAAACCTTCTCTGTCACGTAAATCGACGAAGATAAGACCACCAAGGTCACGGCGTTTGTTGATCCAACCACATAGTTCAACTTCTTGATCTACGTGAGATTTATTTAGCTGTCCGCAATATATAGAGCGCATAGTATTCCTGTCAGTTAAAGACTTATAGCCGCCTGCTCTTAAGAGTTCGCTATTTTGAGAGCAAAAGCCACTATACAAAGTAATCATTTAAGGCAGAGCATTATACCCAAACCATCGCAAAATGCGAGTGCCAGCAGTGCCTGTCGGGGGCTAAATATACACCCCGACTTCTGAGCAAACATTTCTTTTGATACACTAGCTAAAGTTTAAATTTATTGGTTGATTTAATGCTGTATTTAGGTTGTCCGCAGTGGTCTAGCACCGCATGGAAAGGAAATTTGCTCTCTAGTCACTGTAAAAGCGCCGACATGCTCAGTGAGTATGCGCAATGCTTTAACTCAGTCGAGGGCAACACCAGTTTTTATGCTGACCCAAGTCATGAGTCATTATTACGCTGGCATGATGCGGTACCCGAAGACTTTAAATTTACGTTTAAGTTTCATCGGCGTTTTAGTCACGAATTACAACTGACGAATATAACTAGTGAGCTTAATGCATGGCTAAACTTATTTGAGCCAATTTTTGCTAAAACGGGGCAAATCATGTTACAGCTACCCCGCGCCTTTGGACCAGATGCCCTACCCCTTCTTGCAAATTTTATTGCACAACTCCCCAAGCAACTTAGTTACGGTATAGAAGTCCGTCACCCCGGCTTCTTTAATAAAGATGATGCAGAAATTCGCTTAAATCAGCTGTTAATTGAAAATAATATAGATCGCATCAGTATGGATACCCGCGCTTTATTTGCCGTACCCGCCGATACCGATGCACTCATTGATGCGCAAAAGAAAAAGCCTTATTTACCTGTGCATGCCATTGCAACAGGAAATCAGCCTATGCTGCGCTTTGTGATTGCCAGTCTTGAACATGAATACAACTCGTATTACCAGCCATGGCTGAAAAAAGTAAAACAATGGCTTGATGAAGGAAAATCACCCTATTTGTTTTTTCATACCGCAGATAATCGCCAGTCACCACTTTTAGCAAGACAGTTTTGCCAAGATTTAGGTTACAATCACCCCGTGCTTGCGCCTTTTATAGGTGAACGCGAAGCAAGCCAAAGCAGTTTATTTTAGCGCCCGATTTATCAGAGAAAATATGAAAGATTACAGCCGTTATTTTCAAGGTTACCCGCCTCAAATCATTGAGCAAGTGTTACAGCTATTTAATGGCGACAGGGCCGCAAAATACCTTAAAGGCAAATACCCTGATGCGCATAGCATTACCAGCGATAAAGCTTTATACAATTACGCCACTGAACTAAAAAAGCGCTACCTTAAAAATGCCCTGCCTTTTGGTCGTGCCGCATTTAAAAAACAAGGCGATATGGTCACAAATGCCTTAGGCACCCATACTTTTCGTATGCAAGGTAAAACCCGAAAACACGATCTTGCCATTAATAGCGACCTGCTTCGCGCACCTGAACCACTTCTCAAAGCACTCGTCGTACATGAGCTGGCTCACTTTAAAGAAAAAGACCACAACAAAGCCTTCTATCAACTTTGCTGCCACATGGAGCCGCAATATCATCAACTAGAACTAGATTTAAGAATATTCAGTGTGTTGGTAGGTGAAGGGAAAAATCCGTATTAAAACTATCAGCTAAAAACTGACGACTGAAAGCTGACAGCTAAACTTCTGAAACCTCAAACCTTCTTTGCCCTATCAGCTGCCCAGACTCGGTAACCACTTTGACGACCCATTTCCCTGCAGCATTAGCAGGGAAATTCGTTTTATGGCTCCACGCTCGATAGCCCTCTTTACGACCACCAGAAATATCCAAGGCTATACGGTCAACTTCTTTTCGATTATGCACCCAAACGTGGAAGATTTTCTCATTTAAACCTCGCGGTGCTTTTACCGCACTAAAACTATATAGACCGTTTTCATGTAAGCTCTGCTCAGTGAGTTCTGTTATTGGCGAAAGCGGTTTACGAGCTTGTGCATCTAGCTGATATGACATACTCATATCGGTTAAACGCAGTGCTGCAGGTGGCACAAAACTACGTAATTGCCAAAGCCCGGCACCTAATGAACAAAGCAATAACACCAACAACGGAAAACGCCACCATTTAGCATTGGGCATCAAATTGCCAAGACTGGGGACCGTTAAAATAACAGCTGTTATTAGTGCAATTTCAAAACTTTGGCTAGTCGTTAACTTTAATAAAATAGGCAAGGTAACCGACAGCACGACAAACAAAGAAAAGCTATGAAACACACTAAACCAGACACTGTGCCTTGCAAGCTTTTTATAATAGAGAGGATCAACAACAGAAACGAACGCACAAAGTATAATTAAAGCGGTAAACGCGGCCTGACCATGGTCCCAAGTAGTCACCGCTAAGAAAAATGGTAAAGCAAAAAACAAACTTTCTTGCTGCACAACTTGCAGCGCAAAGCGCATCACATTAGGCGACACCGCCACACCAAAACGCTCCTCTACTTTATCTCTAAGCCAGTTATCTATTAACAACCACAACCAAGTGACTAATAACAAAATAGAGATAAGCTGCGAAAACGATTCTTTTCGTTCAACAAAGACATAGCTTGCTACACCACTACAAAAAGCCAACACCGCCATCAACCCCGGCCGCTTCTGCATCATGAAAACAAATTTAGTTATAAAGTTTTTTAAGTAATTCATGCAATCATCAAATCCATTTAAGGCTTTATGAGTAAAGCATAAATTGGATGAATGTAGGCTTTAAAACGAGCTTTAAGTTCAAAGCTTTAAGCTGTAAGGTATTTAGATGAAGTGAACAAGCATAGAGTATTTTCTAAAAGGAAAAAATGGAATGTTATATAGAGTATTGATAATACTTTTATTAATTTCTAAGTGTACAACTGCAAACGCATTTGAAGATTATAGTTTTCTAAATGGTGAATGGTTTTGCAAAATGAAGTCTGTATTACCAGACGATGCAATACTAGAAGTTGATAGCCACGTAACGACTTCAATTAAAGATTTAAACTCATATTCAAAAAGCTTTTTTAAATTTTATTTTAAGCAAAACCCTGATTTGGTCTCTGTTATCTCTGTTGAATCCTCAAAAAAAATGGATTTCGAGGGTGATATCATGATCAGCTTTAATTCTAAAACCCATAAAACAAATTTAATAAAAGACGATCTAAATATCTTTTCACCAGAGTCTGTGAAAAGCTTCACTCGAGGGCCTTCAGTGACAGTTAAATCGAAAATCAAAAAAATAGACGATGAGACTATTAAGTTAATTGGGATCCCTGACAAAGATGTTATCAATTGCTCTAAAGCACAAAAAAGCGCGGTCTGACCCGCGCCTCTATTTTATCTGACGGCTGAAAACTGATAGCTGACAGCTCAAGTCTTTGGGTTACAAACCAAGTTCTGCCATAAAATCATCATCTGCATCGTCTGCTTGTGATGATGCTTTTTGCTTTTCAGCTTTTTGTTTAGCTTCGTTTTCGATGATGTCATCCGGGTCAACCGCTTCTGAAATATCAAAGTCATGTAGTTTGATAAATTCAGTTTTATCCATGGCTAATTCTAGATAGAAGATATTTTGCTTCGCTGTGGTGAAGGTCACACGGCGTGCTTGTGGTCTATCCATAGTGGTATCAACAGAGATTTGCACCTGTTTATTAATTGCCATCATCTTAGGTTGGTTTTGCGTGATAGAAGTATGCAGCTGGTCGCGTACTTTTGACGTAAAGTCACCAACGATTTGGTTCATCAGTTCGCCAAGTACGTTTGCCACATCATCTGATAAATGGCTTTGTGCAATTTCTTCTTCTGGCATTCCCATGTTACGCATGTAGTCATGGTAAATTTCCATGGCAGCTTGCGCTGTGAAGTTTGTTACCACAAGACCGGTAAAGCCACCATCGAACAATACAAAACAGCCAATATCTGGGCGCATACAGGTGCGGGTAATTTTTTGAACCATGGCAGAATAACTAATACTGTTACCGCTTGCTGAAGACAGAACTCCAGTCACTGAATGACACAGAGTTGATAAGATATCTTCTGTACTGATCACTTTGCTTTTTGTCATTAAACTTCTCTTTTTTGTACTTGTTATTGATAATTCTAGCCAAGCTACTGAATTTATCACTGACTATCCAGTTAAAAATGCTAAAATAGCGGTATTATTTTTCAAAGAGACTGTTCACGTGACGCAAAAAGACAGTATTTATGCCACTGAGCAAGCGGTTAAAGACTTTAGCTTTGACCAACATGTAGTAGAAGTTTTCCCTGATATGATCCAGCGCTCAGTGCCAGGTTACGCAACCATTGTTAGCACCATAGGTAAACTGGCTGGCGAGTATGCGCAAAGTAATTCAAACCTATACGACTTAGGCTGTTCACTTGGCGCTGTAACGTTAAGTATGCGCCGTAATATTCGCACCGATAACTGTAATATTATTGCCGTCGATAACTCAGAAGCGATGGTTGAGCGCTGTAAATTACATTTACAAGGTTTTCGCTCTGACGTGCCGGTGACTGTTACACTAGGTGATATCAACGATTTAGCCATCGAAAATGCCTCTGTGGTTGCGATGAATTTTACACTACAGTTTATTCCACCTGAAAAGCGCCAAGCGGTGCTTGAAAAGATTTACGCAAATTTAAAACCTGGCGGCGTTTTGCTACTTAGCGAAAAAATTAGAGGTGAAAATGAGCAATGCGATAATTTGCTCATTGATTTACACCATGATTTTAAACGTCACAACGGCTATTCGGAGCTTGAGATCAGCCAAAAGCGCACCGCTATCGAAAATGTCATGCGCCCAGATCATTTATCTACCCACTTAAACCGATTAAGTGAAATTAGTTTTAGCCAAACGCAAGTGTGGTATCAATGTTTTAACTTCTGCTCGATGATTGCAATCAAGTAATCATCACAACGATATAAAGAGTATTTCATGTCTCAATGGTTTAACCAATTTTACGCTGCGATTGCACAAAGCCCGCTTAGCCACTGGCTCGAAACTTTGCCTGGTCAATTAAAACACTGGGAACTCGAAGCCAGCCACGGCGATTTACCGAAATGGCAAAAAGTGCTGAAAAACTTACCTGAGGTAAGCACAAACCATGTAAATCTTCAGGATAAAGTACAAATTGGCACCGGTGATGAGCTATCTGAAGGTCAGCAAAAACAGTTAACGCATTTATTAAAGCGCATGATGCCATGGCGTAAAGGACCCTTTAGCTTACACGGTATCGAGATTGATACTGAGTGGCGCAGTGATTGGAAATGGGATCGTTTACTACCTCATATCGAACCGTTAAAAGGCCGCACTGTGCTTGATATTGGCTGTGGCTCGGGTTATCACTTGTGGCGCATGCGCGGTGAAGGCGCAAATTTTGTGGTGGGTATCGATCCATCCGATTTGTTTTTATGCCAATTCCAAGCGATAAAGCATTATCACCAAGATGAAAACGTGCATTTATTGCCATTGGGTGTTGAAGCTCTGCCAGAGCTAAAAGCATTCGATACAGTTTTTTCGATGGGTGTTTTATATCATCGTCGTTCGCCTATCGACTTTTTAGCGCAATTAAAAGCACAGCTTCGCCCTGGTGGTGAGTTAGTCCTTGAAACACTGGTTGTTGAAGGTGATGAGCACACAGTTTTAGTGCCAACTGACCGCTATGCAAAAATGCGTAATGTATGGTTTATCCCAAGCACCGCGGCATTAAAACTATGGATGGAACGCGTTGGCTTTAAAGATGTACAAGTTAAAGACTGTGCAATCACAACGCTTGAAGAACAACGCAAAACCCAGTGGATGGAAAACGAATCATTAGTCGACTTTTTAGACCCTAATGACACCAGCAAAACCATTGAAGGTTACCCTGCCCCTCTTCGCGCTATTTTAACCGCGAAAGCTTAACAAATAGTGAGAAGTTTCGAGTTTCAAGGTTAAAAGTTCATTTGCCTGATACTTTTGCCTTGGAACTTGAAAACAAAAAACCGGACAACTGTCCTTGTCAAGTCGGTTAAAGTGATTTTTCAACTAGCCGCGCCAGTGCAATTGTTGTAAAATACGCGCGTTTCTAAGCAACCCACATGCAACTTTTTTGAGGAAAACCTGTGAGCGAACAAAAACAGTCTCTTAGCTATAAAGACGCGGGCGTAGATATCGATGCCGGTAATGCACTTGTTGAGCGTATTAAAGGCGTAGTTAAAAAAACCAGACGTCCTGAAGTAATGGGCGGTATCGGTGGTTTTGGCGCACTTTGCGAACTACCAACTGGCTATAAAGAGCCTGTACTGGTTGCTGGCACAGACGGTGTTGGTACAAAACTACGTTTAGCAATCGATCTTAAAAAGCACGACACAGTGGGTATCGACCTTGTTGCTATGTGTGTAAACGACCTTATTGTACAAGGTGCAGAGCCACTATTTTTCCTTGATTACTATGCAACGGGTAAATTAGACGTAGATACTGCGGCTGATGTTGTAACAGGTATTGGTAAAGGCTGTGAGCTTTCTGGCTGCGCTTTAATCGGTGGTGAAACTGCTGAAATGCCAGGTATGTACGACGGCGAAGACTACGACATGGCTGGTTTCTGTACTGGTGTTGTAGAAAAATCAAAAATTATCGACGGTACTAAAGTTGCTGCAGGCGACCAATTAATCGCACTTGCATCAAGTGGTCCTCACTCAAACGGCTTCTCATTAATTCGTAAAGTTCTTGAAGTATCTGGCGCAGACACGAGCGCTGAGCTTGAAGGCAAAACACTTGGCGATCACCTTTTAGAGCCAACTCGTATCTACGTTAAACAACTACTTGAGCTATTCAAGCAGGTTGACGTACATGCGTTATCTCACATCACGGGTGGTGGTTTCTGGGAAAACATCCCGCGCGTACTTCCTGAATCTGCAAAAGCAGTAATCAAAGGTGACAGCTGGGAATGGCCTGTTGTTTTCAACTGGTTACAAGAAAACGGCAACATCACAACACACGAAATGTACCGTACATTCAACTGTGGTGTAGGCATGGTTTTAGTTGTTCCAGCTGACAAACTTGAGCAAAGCTTAACAATCCTTAAAGATCTTGGCGAAAATGCATGGCATATCGGTGAGATCCAAGATGCGAAAGCAGGCGAAGAGCAAGTAGAAATTTTAGGTGGTCGTGACTAATGACCCCTTGTCGTCTTGTTGTATTAATTTCTGGTAGCGGTTCAAACCTTCAAGCCATCATTGACGCGAGTGCGCGTGGTGAGATAAAGGCCGAAATCGCCGCTGTAATTAGTAATAAAGCCGACGCCTATGGCCTTGAGCGAGCAAAAAATGCAGGTATACAAACATGTGTACTAAGCCATAAAGATTTTGACTCGCGCGAGGCCTATGATGCTGAGTTAATGGACATTATTGACAATTTTGAACCAAATCTAGTTGTATTAGCTGGTTTTATGCGTATTCTTACACCTAGCTTAGTGCAAAAGTTTAAGGGAAAAATGTTGAACATTCACCCTTCTTTGTTGCCTAAGTACCAAGGGCTGAATACCCACCAGCGAGCGATAGATGCAAAAGATGAGGTTCATGGTGTTAGTGTTCACTTTGTCACAGAAGAGCTAGACGGCGGTCCCGTTGTTCTTCAAGCCAAAGTGCCGGTACTCGAAAACGATACCGCAGAGACACTCGCACAACGTGTTCATCAGCAAGAACATATAATCTATCCGTTGGTGGTCAAGTGGTTCAGTGAACAACGACTCAAGATGGAAGCAGATTATGCAGTTTTTGACGAAAAGAAACTTCCTGCACACGGCGCGCACTACCCAGAATAAAAATCTAAGTGCCCTACTCGCTTGTGTGGGCACTTTATTACTTCCTACCAGTGTATTAGCTGGCGACCTCACTCAATACGAAGCCAAATACGATGTACTTCGTAAAGGCGAAACCCATGGTAAAGCAGTACGCGAGCTGAAAAAAGCCGCAGACGGTAACTACGTGATCACTTATCACAGTGAAATCGAATGGATGATTTTTTCAGACTCACGAAAAGAAACATCCATGTTTACTTATCATGATCAGAAAATTTCTCCGCTAAGTTACACTATGGAGCGTTCGGGCACCGGGCCTGATAAAGAGTACAGCTTAAAATTTGATGCTACGCAAAAGCAAGTTCAAAGCAGCCAAAGTAAATACCCTCTTAAAATTGATTGGTCAGATGATTTTCAAGATTCACTGTCTTATCAAGTGCAAGTACGCGAAGAGCTAAAACAAGGTAAAACGCAATTATCGTATCCACTGATTGATAAAAAAGGCAACCTTCGTAATTATGACTTTGAAGTTGTCGGCACAGAAATGATTTCGCTACCTATTGGTAATGTAGAAGCGATTAAAGTAAAACGATTATACGATAACGATAAGCGTCAAGCGCTTGCTTGGTTTGCCCCAGAAATGGACTACATGCTAGTTCGTATGTGGAAAGGTGAAAAAGGCGTAGAGCAATTTGAAGTACAGCTTAATTCATTCACCGTGACCACGCCTGTTAGTGTTCCAAATGAAGTGCAACAAGAAGTGAGTAATGAAGCGCCTGAGTAGCGCTTCATCTTTTATTTAAATCTTTTCGCCCATTTTAAACAGTGCAAACTCACCGGGTTCCATTTTCTGCCAGCGTTCATCATTGGTGAGCGGCCTTGTTGCAATCACAGTAACCACATCGTTCGGTGTGGTTTCTTTTTGAAAATCAATCACCATGTCTGCATCAATTAATGTCGCTTTACCAAACGGTGCACGGCGTGTGATCCAATGTAGGTTATTGGTGCAATAAGCTAAAACATAAACACCATCAGTAAGCAGCATATTAAATACGCCTTTTTCACGCAGTGTGTGGGCAAGCTTGGCAACATAACGAAATACAGAAGCCATATTTGATGGGCGTTTAGGGTATTTTTCGCGAATTTTATCGAGCAGCCAGCAAAACGCCAGTTCACTGTCTGTATTCCCCACAGGTCGATAGTAATCTGGTTTTAAATCATGATAATTCGATAGTTGCCCGTTGTGAGCATACGTAATTTCACGGCCCCATAACTCGCGAGTAAATGGGTGGGTATTTTCAAGACACACTCGGCCACGATTACCTTGGCGAATATGGCTTATCACCGAAATACTTTTTATTGGATAGGCTTTGACGAGTTTGGCAATTTCTGATTGGCAACTTGGCTCAGGATCTTTAAATGTACGACAGCCTTTGCCTTCGTAAAAAGTGATGCCCCAGCCATCTTTATGCGGGCCAGTATTACCACCGCGTTCTAATAATCCTGAAAAACTGAAACAAATATCCGTTGGTACATTGGCCGACATGCCAAGCAACTCACACATAGAACTCTTAACCTATAAAACTAATCGAAGGAAGGCATGATGGGCTGATCCCTGCCTGCGCTCATTGTTAAACATACCGCTAAGGATGGCAACTGCTGTGCTAAGATTTTCAGAACTATCTGAGCTATTCACAACTAATCGTAAGTATAACGACGCTGATTATAAGTAATTACTCAACAATTCCTCATCTGCTGTAAATGTTTTTGCACTGATAGCCATTTTTAAAATAATAAAACTCACCAAACAAGCCGTTTTAATCCTTGTTCCCCTCTTGATAATTCGCTTTTCTAGCGCTACTCTAAAAGAGGTGGTCTGACCTCTATTAAGGAATAATCAATGACTCTCATATTTTTACTTGGTTTACTCGTGCTGCTTAGTATTGCGAGTTACCACAGAGCAAGCTGGAATACCTGCTTAGGTATTGCCGTTGCGACTTTACTTGTTGGCACATTTGCTGGCGCGTTTGGCGCAATTAGTTGGCTACTATTCTTACTTATCGCTGTGCCACTTTCTGTGACTGGCGTTCGTCAACAATACATCATCAAACCTATCTTCGCTGCTTTCAAAAAAGTAACCCCGACGATGTCGGATACTGAAAAATCAGCAATCGATGCCGGTACGACGTGGTGGGAAGCGGATCTTTTTTGTGGTCGTCCTGACTGGAACAAATTGCACCAATACCCAGCACCTAAACTGACTATCGAAGAACAAGCGTTTATTGATGGTCCAGTTGAAGAAGTGTGTAGCATGCTAGATGACTGGCACGCAACTCACGAACTAACTGATTTACCGCAAGATGTTTGGCAATATCTAAAAGATAATAAATTCTTTGCCATGATCATCAAAAAAGAATTTGGCGGTTTAGAGTTTTCTGCTTATGCACAATCATGTGTACTGCAAAAGCTAACCAGTAAATCGACGCTACTTTCTTCTATCGTAGGTGTACCTAACTCATTAGGTCCAGGCGAATTACTTCAGCACTATGGTACTAAAGAGCAAAAAGATCATTACTTACCACGCTTAGCAAGTGGTCAAGAGATCCCATGTTTTGCTTTAACATCACCAGAAGCCGGTTCTGACGCAAGTGCAATTCCAGATTACGGTGTTGTTTGTAAAGGTCAATGGAACGGCGAAGAAGTTGTTGGTATTAGCCTAACGTGGAACAAGCGTTACATTACTCTTGCTCCTGTTGCGACTGTACTTGGTCTTGCATTTAAACTACAAGATCCAGACGGTTTACTAGGTGATGATAAAGAGCCAGGTATTACCTGTGCGCTGATCCCTACAGATACTCCAGGGGTCGAAATTGGCCGTCGTCACTTCCCGCTAAACGTACCATTCCAAAATGGTCCTACTCGCGGTAAAGACATCTTCGTACCACTTGATTACATCATTGGTGGCCCGAAAATGGCTGGTCAAGGCTGGCGTATGCTTGTTGAATGTTTATCTGTTGGTCGTGCAATTACATTGCCGTCTAACTCAACAGGTGGCATTAAAACAATTGCGCTTGCAACAGGCTCTTACAGCCGTATTCGCCGTCAATTCCGTTTACCAATTGGTCAAATGGAAGGTATTGAAGAATCAATGGCAAAACTTGCAGGTTACGCATATAGCTCTGATGCTGCAGTGAGCATGTCTACAGGGGCTGTTGACCTTGGTGAAAAACCATCGGTTGTATCTGCGATTATCAAATACCACTTAACTGAGCAAATGCGTGAAGCAACGATTCACGGCATGGATGTTCATGGTGGTAAAGGCATCATGCTTGGTCCAAACAACTACTTAGGTCGCGGTTACCAAGGTGCGCCAATTGCAATTACCGTTGAAGGTGCAAATATCTTAACGCGTAACATGATCATTTATGGTCAAGGTGCAATTCGTTGTCATCCATTTGTGTTAACTGAGCTAGGTGCTTGTGCAATTGAAGACCGCGAAGAAGCGCTTGCAGTATTCGATAAAGCGTTAATGGGTCACGTTGGCTTTACTATTTCGAACCTTGTTCGTACTAAGTGGTTAGCATTAACAAATGCTCGCTTCACAAGTACACCATACAAAGACGAAACAGCTGAGTTTTATCGTGTTGCGTCACGTTTCAGTGCATCATTAGCATTAATGTCAGATATCAGCATGGCAGTATTTGGTGGTTCATTAAAACGTAAAGAGCGTATCTCTGCACGTTTAGGTGACTTACTAAGCTACTTATACCTTGTATCTGCAACACTTAAACGTTACAACGACGAAGGCCGTAAAAAAGAAGATTTTGCGCTTGTTCAATGGAGCTGCCAAGATCACCTTTACCACTGCCAACGTGCACTCGCTGACTTAATCAATAACATGCCATCTGCACCACTACGTGCGATGCTAAAAATCATGTTATTCCCATTCGGTCGTCCAGTACGTAAGCCTACTGATAAGCTTGAGCACAAACTTGCTCACTTATTACAAGTACCAAGCGAAACTCGTAACCGTTTAGCTAACTACATTTATCTTAAAAACGAGCCACTTAACCTTGTTGGTCGTCAAGAGCAAACGCTTAAAGACATCCTTGAAGTTGAGCCTCTGTTTGACAAGGTATGCCGTGAAAAAGGCGTAAAACTGCCTTTCTTCCAGCTTGATAAAGTAGCGCAAATGGGCCTAGAAGCAGGCATTTTAAGCCAAGCTGAAGCCGACAAACTAGCTGCTGTTGAAAAAGCCCGTCTTGACGTTATTAACGTTGACGACTTTGACCCTGCAGACTTAGTTGCAGGTAATGTTGCCCGCGGCGAGAGCGATAAAAAAGCAGACGCCGCTTAAGCTAGCAAAACAATTCCAATTGTTATGAAAAACCAAACCAGCGCAAATTGCGCTGGTTTTTTTTGCGCTAAATATTGCTGCAATACACACCACACTGCCCCAATAGGGATGTAAATCAAGTTAGTGCCAAGCATGCTTATAACGACAATGAAAGCCACAGAAAAAAATATAAAGCTCGGTAAAAACTGGCTTATATAAAACGGCTTATCTTGGTTATTGCTTTGAAAGAACAGCCGATATTTTTTAAAAACAGCCAAGCAATCGAACTGCAGCGAGCTCGTTAGCAACACGCATACTGAAAAAGCCAAAGCCAGTACCAAGTCGCTAAAGTCATTACGCACTGCAATTAGCTGTAATAACGCGAGCAAGCATGCTAGCAAGAGTGAACCACGCCATATTAAGCTCCAGCTATGCTGTATAAAGTAACTAAGCCAAAACAACGCAAGCGAGTGTACTTTTAACTTATGACTTATTCTTACAGGTGGGAGTAAAATCGAACAGCCGAAAATTGCAATAAAACTTAGATAGTATTGCAGTGAAGTTAAACTAGCAGGCAGTAATATCAAGATAGAACTGAGTAATAAACTATAAAAAAGTGCACGTGGCCTATAAAGAACAAATACTCCACATAGCCACTGCAACAGCATAAACAGTATAAAATGAGGCACTTGTAGCCATTGCTTTAACGATAGGTCGACTGCTATTAGTAAACTGGCAATAAGCCAAGCATTACTTAAAAGTAGTAGCTTGCAGTCAACACATACTCGCCAAGAGGATTTATATAGACTTCGCTGAAATGCCCTATTTTGCTCATTTTTAATGGCTGGTGCCATGGCCCATAACATTACTGATTCAAGTAAAAGATAAATTACTGCTAATTTTGCACCGTAACCAGGTGCTGCATGGCTATCGACTATTTTACCAAGTCCTAGAAACAACAATAAAACCATACCAAGAAAAGCTGGGCCCAGTACCAATGCAAACAACAAGCTAAAACTCTTTAATTGAGACAGCATGCTCTTGAGGGTGGTCGTATATGCTAAGTATCGAAAAGAAAGGAATGAGAAGTAACTTGCAAAGGAATTTATCATAGTGATGTGCACTCAAAACCGTGCTGTATAAACACTTCTGGTTCGTGGTTTGTTATAATAATTTGCCCATTAGGTTTATCATCAAGGTAGTCATCAAGTAAGGTCAGCAAAAATTTTATACTTGTTTGATCAAGTGCAGCACTCGGTTCATCTAATAGCAAAAATGGAGCTTGCTTTAAAAAAGCAGTGATAAGCTGACACTTCTTTTGATTGCCACTCGACAAAGCACTAAAGCGAGTATTGAGGTGCTCTTTAAAGTTAAATCCAGTAATGAGTTGCTCTGGCATGTCTTTCTTTAACGCCTTGCAACTAAGTTCAATAACTTGTCGCGCAGTTAAAAAATCTGGCAGAGCAATACGGTCGCTAGCAATTGAAACAATGTTTTGCGGCGATTTTAATGCTTGATTATTATATAAAACCTGCCCTGATTGCGGCTTTTCAAGGCCAGCTAGCATCATCAGTAATGTTGTTTTTCCTCTGCCATTCGCTGCCTGTAAACAAACTCGTTTACCTTGAAATTGCTTATTATAGTTTTCAAAAACATGGGCTGAAGCAAAGCGCTTATTGAGGTTGTTAATTTCAATCATGTTTATCCCTTTAATAGTGAAAAAATAGTAACACACTCATATCTCTTATTAGTTACATGATTTGTAACAAATATCGAACGGGTAAAACTTGCGTTTAGATTATGAACAGGCAACACTTTAAAACGAAAAATTAACAAGGAATAATTACAATGAAACCGAGTTTTCAATTAGCAGCTGTTGCATGCGCACTTAGCCTTGCACTTGCAGGATGTTCACAATCAACCCCATCAACGAGCAGCACCGAAAGCGTGCAACAAAGCCAAACTGTTAAACAGTATGACGCTGAAACCTTTTTTGATACAACCTCAATTATGGGCAGCAGCTTTTCACCAAAAGGCGACAAAATACTCGTTAGCAGTGACGAAAGCGGTATTTATAGCCTATACGAAGTAGATATAAAAACCGCCAAAAAAACCCGCTTAACAGACTTTGAAGACAGTACGTATGCTGTGGCTTATTTCCCTAAAGATGAGCGCGTACTATTTACTAAAGACTCTGGCGGTAACGAGCGTTATCACATCTATGTTCGCGAAACAGACGGCACAGTTAAAGATCTTACGCCAGGTGAAGAAACCCGTGCAGGATTTGCAGGTTTCACAGAAGACGGTAAACACTTTTTTATAACCAGCAATCAGCGTGATGCTAAGTTTATGGACCTATATCGTGTTGATGCTAATAGCTATGAAGTAACGCCTGTTTACCAAAATACCATGGGGCTAGATGTCGGTGCGATCAGCCCTGACGGCCGCTTTATTGCTTTATCGAAAAACAATTCGAACAAAGACAGCGATGTGTTTATTCTCGATACGCGTAAGAAAACACTGAAACCAGAGCTCATTACCCGTCATGACGACGACGCTAAGTATGGCCCAGAAACCTTCTCCAGAGACAGTAAATCATTATATTACTCAACCGACGCCAAAGGTGAGTTTGCAGAAGTGTGGCGCTATGACTTAACGACCGGCGAGCACAGCCCTGCCCTCAAAGATGAGTGGGATGTGAGTTTTATCTACTTCTCTAAATCTGGCCGTTATCAAGTAAGCGGTGTTAATGCTGACGCAAGCACTAAAGTGTCGATAATTGATACCACCACAGGTAAAGGTATTGCCATGCCATCGCTGCCTGCTGGTAACTTACGTGGTGTGAACTTTTCAGCTGATGAAAAGACCATGGCGTTTTATTTAAATTCAGATACCTCGCCAAGTAACCTATTTGTGTGGCAACTCGGTGAATCAAAAGCTAAACAATTAACCAACACATTAAGTGATGCAATTAATCAAAATGACTTGGTTGAAAGCACAATTGTGCGCTTTAAAAGCTTTGATGGTTTAGAGATCCCCGGGGTTTTATATAAGCCTAAGCAAGCTAATAGCAACAACAAAGTACCAGCTTTAGTTTGGGTGCACGGCGGTCCTGGCGGCCAAAGTCGTACAGGATATAGTGCAATGCAGCAGCATCTAGTCAATCATGGTTATGCCATTTTTGCAGTTAATAACCGTGGCAGCTCAGGCTATGGTAAAACCTTCTTCCATTTAGATGATAAAAAACACGGCACTGACGATTTACAAGATATTGTTTACGGTAAAAAACACCTGCAAAGCCTAGATTGGGTTGATGCTGATAAAATTGGCATCATGGGGGGCAGCTATGGTGGCTTTATGACCGCCGCAGCACTTGCCTTTGAACCTGAAGAGTTCAAAGTAGGCATTAATATATTTGGTGTAACAAACTGGGTTAGAACCTTAAACTCGATTCCACCATGGTGGGAAAGCTTTAAAAAGGCGCTGTATGATGAAATGGGCGACCCAGCGACAGACGGTGAACGTCACCGTGCCATTTCGCCACTATTTCATGCTAAAAACATCACCAAGCCATTAATGGTGATCCAAGGTGCTAACGACCCTCGAGTTTTACAAGTTGAAAGCGATGAACTTGTTGCCGCTGTAAAGGCAAATGGTGTGCCTGTCGAATATGTATTATTTGATGATGAAGGCCATGGTTTTACTAAAAAAGAAAACCGCATAAAAGCCTCAAATGCATACCTTGAGTTTTTAAATACCTACTTAGATAAATAGCAAAATTGCAAAGCTAAAGAGCCGGTATTATGCCGGCTTTTTTATGCAAAACACCTGTATAGAATCAAAATTTAGCAGTTTACACAGTACTGTATAAAATACTGTATATCTTTAATGATAAATTTTTCACCTTTTTCCACCTTCAAACCAAAACTATAAACCATTGTTAAATAACAATTAAATTGTTTTTATTAAAATAAAACTGAATCATTGGTTAAAAAATAGCAAAAAAGTACTTGCGCAAAAACACTGTATAAACTACTGTATACACATACTGTATAAACAACCAGTGAGTGAAAGTTATGTTACAGCCAATTACCTTAAGAACAGTTAAAAGCTATCAACAAGATAACGACAAAGCGTCTGTTAATTTAATTCAAATTGAAGACGAAATTTCAGCAACCTTTGAGCTATTAAAAGTATTGCATCATTACAATAGCCAAAATGCATGGACACTGCTAATTGCTCCTGATCATGTTCCTAGTAAAGCCTTACTAGATTCGTGTTCGATTGATACCAGCAAACTTCTTGTGATCAGACAAAAACATTTAGTTAATCTTGAGTATGTTCTTAGTTCAGCATTACATAACGGTAATTTTGCTGCTGTGATCACATGGACAGATATTGTAAACAATCATCAACTTGATTCGATGAACTTAAACCTTGAGCAGGCATCTGCTAAATTTTATTGTTTTACAAAAAGCGCTCAATTAAACAATTTAGTACCGCAGCCACAATAGGCTTGTTAAAATAACAATTTATAGTTTTAGGTAAGTTGTTATGACATCACTCACACACTCCCTTTGTCCTTGTGGCAGCGAATCGACTTACGAGCTTTGCTGCCAGCCTTTTCATACAGGTGCAAGCCAAGCTGATACGCCAGAGCAACTTATGCGTTCTCGTTTTAGTGCTTACGCACTAAAAGATGCAAAATATGTATTTAGTACCTATGCACAAAGCCAGCAAGCCGCTAACCCTGTTCGCGAAATTAAAGATTTTGCTAATAGCTGCCGTTTTACCAAGCTAAGTGTTTTAGATACTGAACATAACGAGCAAGAAGGTTTTGTAGAATTTAAAGCTAATTACTTTTATCAAAACTTGTATTGTGAGTTACACGAGAAGTCGCGTTTTATTAAAGAAGATGGCCTATGGCGTTACCTAGACGGTGATATAACGCCAGTTGCAGATATTAAAATAGGCCGTAACGACGAGTGCCCTTGTGGGAGCGGCAAAAAATATAAAAAGTGTCACGCTCTTTAGTTACCATTAACCTGGTAAATCCAGTCTAAGGCTTGGGTAATCGTTGTTGGGAATGCGGTTGCATGGCGTGCCTGAGGAATAACAAATAAATTTGTTATAACCAGCGCGCCGCTTTGTTTATTAATTTTAGCTGCTAATTGCCTTGCGCCCGACACCATTTTTTCACCTTCGCTTTCTTCAAGTTCACCCACTGCGATGTAAACTTTTGTTGTGTTGGCAGCTGGTTTTACAGCCATAGCTAATATTGAGTTTTCTTTAAACCACACTGAAGGACTGCCGATAATATAATTTGAAAAAAGCGAAGGCTCAGTGAATAAGGTATAAGCCGCAAATAAACCGCCAAGTGAGTTACCGACTAACGTACTTTTTTGGGTTGTTCTGTAGTGAGCCTCAATATGAGGCAATACAGTATGTTTTAGGTAGTTTAGATACTGACTTGCTCCGCCTGTTTTACGCTGCCAATTTTTATCTTCAAATGGCGTATAGTCATAAATACGGCTATTGAGCCCAGATACACCTTTTTGATATCCAACTGCAACGATAATTACCTCCTCTATAGCCCCCGAATTCATCATAAAGCGACTAGCACCAGAGGCAATTGGCAAACTGTAGTTTGCATCTAATAGGTAAACAACTGGGTGGCGCTTCTGGTTCTGCTTTTGGTAGCTGCGTGGCAATTTAATCGTAATGGGGTATTCGTTTTTGGTATGTTTATCTTTAAGTAACACAGTATTAGTACGTGGCAAAGTAAACGGCTCAGCATTGCTTACAGAGCTCACACTCAAAAAACTGATCACAATAACTAACAGTAAATAAGGCATAGTTAATCCTTTAGCCACTTCTTAATTGGTAACAGCCACTCATCTTTTGGTTTATAAAATGCGCCATGGGAGAGCCCTGTATTAATGCTTATTTCTTCGAACTTGGTTACGTCACTTCTATCAATTAAAAATTGGCAAGAGCCAACCTGATCTGAGCGCTCAAAGATAGAATACACTTTGCCATAAGCCTTAACTGATGTGTGATTTTTTATAAGGCCTGCACAACCTGCCAATATAATTAAGTTAATATGTGTACGTTTAAGTTCATTAGCCGCCAGGATCGACAATGCCCCGCCCCGTGAAAAACCAACCAAACTAATGTTCGACTCAGCAACACCGGCACTGATCAATGCTTCAACATCTGCAGCGAGTTTTTTCGCAAACGTAAATGGCTCAGTACCTTTTGGCCTGTGATAGGCAATTAAATGATAGCTCTCATCTGCCAGTGCTTCTTTTACAGCCACAAAATCATAAACCCCAAAGGTTTTGTGAACAGGCTTAGGGTTTGTCCCTTCAACGATAAAACCATGTGAATAAAAAACGTAGTGACCATGCGGGTCAATCTCTGTAGGAAACTGGCTGTAAATAGTGCCAGCGCAAACAGGCAAAACCCAGCATGCACAGAGTAAAATTACGGTACGTATCACAAGCATTCCTTTAAAAATCACGTTACACCTAATAGAAGATAATAACACCTAAAAAATAATATCTTAGCAAACAACTAAACCCTACTCTCAGTAATTTTAATTAAATATCAAATTACTAATCGCAAGCTGTATCACGATTTAAACTGCAAGTTTCAACTTGAGGTAAATTCATGGAATTTCATAGTTAAACTACAAAAAACCTTATGACAACGCTGTCAATTATTTATAAAAAGGCGTATTGTAAAAAAGCAGTTAAAATAACCACATATTTTAGACGTCTAGACGTTGAAAAAATAAATTCTAAGGCGTAGTATGTTCGTAATCTGAGTTAGACTCACATTTTCCATGAGATTTTTTAAAGATGATTGATATAAAGCACCTAAAAACCATAGCGACCCTTAAAGAAACAGGCTCTTTGGTCAATACCGCCCGTGAGTTGTTTTTAACTCAATCGGCTTTATCGCATCAAATTAAAGATCTCGAGAATAAGTTAGATTGCCAGCTGTTCGAACGTAAAACACAGCCTGTGCGTTTTACTCCGCAAGGTATGCTACTTCTGGAGCTTGCTAATGAAGTATTACCTCGTGTTGAGGCAACAAAATGTCGGTTAAAAGAAAGCCTTAACCAGCCAATCTCAAATTTACGTTTAAGCGTTGAGTGTCATGCCTGCTTTCATTGGTTGCTCCCAACCATCAAAGAATTTAATAATTTTTGGCCTGATATTAAAATTGATTACGAGCGCGGCTTTAGTTACGACGCCATTCCAGATTTAATTAATGATGAATTAGATCTAGTGCTGACTTCTGATATTCGTGAACCCGATCAGCTTGAGTATGCTCACCTATTTGATTTTAAATTAAAGCTGATAGTCGCACCGGATCATGAGTTGGCAAAAAAAGCCTATGTCACCGCCCTTGATTTAAAAAACGAAACAATTATTTCGTACCCTATTCCCCGTGAGCGCCAAGACATCTTTAAACATTTTATTCAAAATGCACGCTTTGATGGCACGCTTAAAACGGTTGACCAAGGCTTATTGATATTTCAATTAGTGAGTGCAGGTATGGGGGTTGCAGCATTACCAGACTGGCTAGTCACTCCTTATGAAAGCCAAGGACTCATTAAGTCTATTCCGTTAGGTGCACTAGGCCTTACTCGCCCTATGTATTTAGCGATGAAAAAGAATATGAAAGATAACCCAGTTTATCGCCACTTTTTAAATACGTGTAAGCAAAATAACGGTCGCTAAAACAAGGCAAAATAACTAACATAGCTGCATAAATTACTAATAATGTTAATACCCAAACCACCTCAAGGTGCGAGTTTCAGTTGGAATTAAAAGCGATTTAGGCAAGGCATTGATTGCAAACAATAGTGGTTCTATGGTTAAAATCAATAACGCAGTATAATTCGCTTTTAAACCAACCCTTTGGGCGCTTCACAGGTGCTTACTCTCATCGTTGTTACTTCTTAAAAGGGGCTGCCATTTTTGCAAAGTAACGCCTTGATATTAAGGCACCTGTGAAACGCTGAATTCTGTACCTTGAGGAGGCTTGGGTATACATGTTTGAAATTAAAAAGATCATTGGCTCATTATTAATGCCCCTGCCGTTGCTGGGGCTGCTTACTTTAGTGATGGTATTTTTAGCCATTGCACATAAACGCAAAGCACTCTATTTTGGCTTTGCTAGCATTTTAACTTTAATGCTGATAAGCACGCCATTTATTGGTCAGTCACTGATAGCTGCAAGCAATAACCCTGCATGGCAATTTAACCAAGCAAAACACCCTAAACTCGATAATATTGTGGTACTTGGTTGCTCAATAATGCCCAACTCGCGTCTTCAAGCAAACCACCAGCTAGGCGATTGTGCGCTTGCTCGATTACTTGAAGGTGTTAAGCTTGCCCATCACTACCCAAATGCCACCCTCTATGTATCAGGAGGCGGTTTTGCTAATACCACCAATAGTCAGCTTATGTTTGAAACAGCAAAAGCGCTTGGTATATCTGCAACGAGAGTTAAACAAAACCCTCTCGCTATGGATACCGCAGAAGAGGCGAAACGACTTGCCATTTATTTAGTCGATAAAAAAACAGCGCTTGTCACCTCAGCGAGCCACATGCCACGTGCGAAAGACTTATTTAATGCACAAGGCATTGATGTGATACCAGCGGCAACCGACTTTCAAGATTTTAGTCAGTATCCAACGTATAAGCAGTTTATACCTAACATTGCAGTACTTGTTGCAGTGACCAGAGTCGCGCATGAGAAAATTGGCAGTGCTTGGGTGAGTGTGCGCCGCTGGATTGATCCAGAAGCGCTGTAGAACAATCAGACTGGATTGTCGATATCGATAAACGTCACATCAAAACCATGCTGCTCAGCTAAAAGCTCGCCTAAGGCTTTAATGCCATAACGCTCAGTAGCATGGTGACCAGCTGCAAAAAAGTCGATACCTTGCTCGCGTGAACTATGAATCGTTTGCTCAGAAGCCTCACCTGTAAGATAAGCATCAATCCCTTGGGCAGCTGCTAAATCAATATACCCTTGTCCGCCACCGGTGCACCAAGCGATGGTTTCAATTTTCTCTTTTCTTACCAAACTAGCTAATGGTGCACGGTTAAGTACTTGGGTTATTTTGGCGGTAAACTCTTCACCACTTAAAGGGGTTTTTAAACGCCCTTTTACCGGCACACTATTTGGACCAGATTCAAGCCCACCTGTGAACTCAATATCGAGTAACTTAGCCAGTTGCGCGTTATTACCAATTTCAGGATGTATATCTAGCGGTAAATGATAGCCATATAAGTTAATATCATTATTTAAAAGCGCTGCAATACGGCGCTTTTTCATGCCCGTGATTGGCTGCGATTCCCCTTTCCAGAAATAGCCGTGATGTACCAAAATAGTATCTGCATTTTCTGCAATAGCGGCATCAATCAATGCTTGGCTAGCTGTGACACCCGTCACTATCTTTTTTACTTCGCTCGCACCTTCAACTTGTAAGCCATTTGGGCAAAAGTCAGCGATAGAATCAGGTTTAAGAATGTCGTTTAATAATTGAGTAAATTGTTTGCGTTGCATATAAAAATCGTCCTTCAACCCTCTATTTTGTGCAAATTTTGGCGTTTATGAGTGAAAAATGGAAGGAAAATCGCAAAAAATTGAAAAGTAAGCTGAAAATAGGTATAAATATATATTCTTAATCTGTGTTTACAACGTATAGGGTCTCTGATGAGCAAACTAGACAAAACAGAAGTGTTAAATGCCTTCGAAGCAGCATACGAAGCAGCGAATGGTAAGAAACCTGAAATCACAACAAAACCTGGTTGGTATAGCATCGACGGTGGCAAAAATATGCGCCTTGCTGATGTTGCAGCACTGACTGAAGAGCTCACTTCTGGTAAAACAGCTGAGCCTAAAGCAGAAGAAGCACCTAAAGCACCAGCGAAAAAAACCAAAACTAAAACCGCTGCACCGGCTAAAACAGCTAAGAAAGCATCGTTCACTGTTGTTACAGCAAACGATGACGGTTACAAAGCTGAAGAGCTTTGGATTGTTAACCTAGCTGAAAAAGACCACGATTGTCGTTTACCGCGTGGTGTTGTGTAATCAAATTACACTTAGCAATTTTAAAAACCGCTACTCGTTAGCGGTTTTTTTATGGCTGATCATTTGGCTAGTTATAATCCATTGACTAAATTGGCCAAACAACACAATAAATACGGTTCCAATCAATACAGGCATCACTAAAAAATCCCAGCTTTGCATAGATTGCATTATCAAAATTGGGTTTGCGCCTGCAGCAGGATGTACTGTGTCCGTCAACATCATTAGGCTAATTGCCAACCCTGTGGCTATAGCAATTTCAACAGGCCCTACTCCGACATAATTTACATATACGACACCGATTAGTGCAGTTAAAAAGTGCCCACCGATAACATTCTTCGCTTTCGCAAGCGGACTATGTGGCACACCAAATACCAACACCGCAGTTGCTCCAAATGGGGCCATCAACCACACACCAAAACTTCCTAATTGCTGTAAATAGGCCAACACAAAAATTGCCATACAAGCAAATATACCCGCAATGGCCGCCTTGCTTACTTTATTCTCCATAAAACCTCCAATAGGTAGACCGACTTGTCTACCTGGCAAATAGTAGACAAGTCGGTCTACTTCTGTCAAGCTGTCATTAGTCACCCAATGAGGCCATGTTATGGATAAACGAACACATATTATTTTGACCGCCCTGTCACTTTTTTATCAAAAAGGCATTCATAGTGTGGGGATAAACGAAATTATTAGTGCGGCGGGTGTCGCCAAAAAAACCATGTACCACCATTTCACAAGTAAAGATGAATTGTTACTCGCGTGCCTTAGTGAGCGACATACCCGATTTTTAAATTGGTTAACGCATACCACCAGCAAGCTAACCACTGTTGAAGAGTTTAAAGTCGCTTTGATCAGCTGCCATGAAGCTTGGTTTAATTCTGAGGTGACTGAGTTAGGTGATTTTAATGGCTGTTTATTTATTAACACCGCTGCTGAGTTTGCTGATCCTGCAAGCCCGATAAATCAAGCCTGCAAAGAGCATAAAATGGCAGTACAGCAGTTAATTAAAAAGCGTCTATCAGCGTGTGAAAACATGGAAAGCTCGCAGCTAGATTCGCACAGCCACTATTTGATGACGCTTGTAGAGGGCATGATCTGCCAAGCAAAACTAGTAGGAATTAAACAGTTTCCTCACTTAAAACAATGAATAAATAATAAAAAAGCGGCACAATGGCCGCTTTCAGTTTAGATTTTTGCTATGTTAGATTTTTTCAAAATATAGCTTTTCGCGTTTTTTCTCACCCACTTCGTTCATGGTTGCAGCATCAAATAAACGACCATTGATCATAGTGTAATCGATTTTATCTGTATCACGAATGTTAGTTAGCGGGTTACCGTCAATAACAATTAAATCGGCAAGTTTACCCGGCTCAAGAGAACCGATGTTGTTATCAAGGCCAATGTATTTAGCAGGATCTAACGTTGCTGCACGAATAGCTTCAAGTGGTGTCATACCACCTTGCGCAAACATCCAAATTTCCCAATGTGCCGCTAAACCTTCACGTTGACCGTGAGCACCAAGGTTTACTAATACACCTAAGTCTTGCAGCTCTTTGGCAACACGGGCATTGTTGAAGTGGTTATAGTGATGATCGGGCGCCTTAACACGACGCATTGAGCGAGGCAAAAGCTGATTCTTTGGTACAAATTTACTTAAGCGTGGGTGATTCCACACATCTGTCTTGTCGTACCAATAATTTTCACCCCAAATACCACCGTAAGCTACACCCAGTGTCGGCGTGTAACCCACATCGCTTTGTGACCAAAGCTGGCGAATATCATCGTAAATATTGGCAACAGGAATTGAGTGTTCAATACCCGTATGACCATCAACTACCATAGTTAAGTTATGCTGCAGTAATGAACCGCCTTCTGGCACAACCATCATTTCAAGTTCACGACCTGCTTCAATAACTTGTTGGCGCTGTTCACGACGAGGTTGGTTATAGGATTTAACACTAAACGCACCTACTTTCTTTAAACGCTCAAGATGGAATTTAGCATCTTCTAACGAGTCAATATGCGATGTATAACCTGGCATATTTGCACCATATAAAATGGTACCCGTTGAGAAAATACGAGGGCCGACAATCATGCCCGCTTTTTGCATTTCGCTTGCAGCAAAAATCTCAGTGGTGTCGTTTGATGGATCGTGAATCGTTGTCACGCCTAACGCTAAACCCGCTAAGTTCTTCCAGTTTTGCTGTGGAATGATCTCATCGCTGCCTTGCGAGCCGTGCGCATGTGCATCAACAATACCCGGCATAATTGTCTTCCCAGTTACATCAATTACTTCTGCACCTTTAGGAATAGCAACACTGTCTTTACTACCAACTGCTTTAATATGCTTACCATCAGTAACAATAACGCCGTTTTCAATAACCTGCTCACCGTTCATGGTGATAATACGCGCACCAGTTAACGCAAAGATTGATTTAGGCTCCGCCATGGTTTTTGTAAAACCGATGTTGTCGCCGCTTTTAACTTTAAAGTCAGTCTCTGCATTTTGGTTAATATCAAATAAACCCGCTAGGCTGGCATGATATAACTCTGGGCCTAAGCTCCAATAAAGTTTATCGCTTGTGCCACTCCAACTGATGTTTTCACCCGCGCGAACAGAAAGCTGCTCAATTGGGAATTGGCTATCTTTCGGGCCAATATTAATGGTTTTGCCACGCTCAACAAATGGCGTAACAAATACTTTAAAACGCTCTGCAAACGCTAAGTATTGGCCATCTGGTGATACTCTAAACTCTGTAGCATGTTCTGACTCGTAAAGTTTACGAACTTGCTTTGATTCAAGCTCAACAACACTTAATGTTGGTTTCGGCCAAGGGCTCATCACATAAATGCGGTCATTCGCTGCACCAAATTGCGGCTGATAGCCTGATTTAGTGATTAGCGTCGCTTTACCGCCTTTAGCACTTACTGAGTAAATGCCTGGCTCTAATGACCATGTTGGGTTAAGGATACTACCGCCAGACGCTTTACGGTAAACAACTGTTTTGCCATCAGGGCTGAAAGTTGGCTCTACATATTTACCCGGCTCTTTAGTAATGGTATCGCCACGGCCACTGCGCGCAGATACAACACGAACTGAGCCCTGTTCGTTATCATCCCATGTGGTATAAACAATCTTCTTACCATCACGAGAGAACTGCGGGAATAATTCAAAGTGGTCGTCTTGCTTAGTCAGGCGCTTCACTTTGCCAGACTCTAAATCACGTTTATAAATATGACCTAGCGCTTCAAATATAGCCGTTTCACCATCCGGTGAAATTTGTACATTGCGCAGCATTTTCACATCAAAATTATCGCTATCAATGTTTTGTGTAAAACGCACGGCTTTTTGAATTTGCTTATTGGTCTCAACTTTAAATGGAATAGTCGAGACAGACTTATCATCCACATCTAGCTTATGAATTGACCCACCCGCCCAAAAGACCAGTTGTTCGTTATCTGGTGTCCAAGCAATTGTTGGGTATACGCCATGAATTGCCCATGTCTCTTGCATATCACGCTCAAGCTCGCCATACAGCTTAGTATGCTCACCGGTGTGAAGATCATATAAGTACAAGCTTGTTTGGAAATCATCGCGCTTAATATACGCAAGCTTTTTACCATCTGGTGAAGGTGTTGGTCGAATAGCCCCACCCATGCCATCAATAATTGTTTCAATCTCGCCAGTTTCACGGTCATAGCGTTTAATTTTATAAATACCCGCTACAGAATCTTTAGAGTAATGGAATGTTTTACCCGGCGTTGCATCATGCGAGAAATAAACATAACGACCATCCGGTGAGAACATTGGTTCGCCTAAATCTTTTTGGTCGTTCTCACGTGCAGTTAGTTGCACACCTTTACCACCCGCTTTGTGGTAAAGCCATACTTCACCAGCCCCTAGAGAGCGGCTTGCTGTAAAGTGCTTACGTGCAACTAAGTAGTCACCATCTGGGCTCCAAGCTGGGCTGTTTAACAAACGAAATGTTTCGTTCGTTACGGCTTTTTGGTTTTCACCATTTAAATCCATAACCCAAATGTTATCGCCACCACCTTGGTCTGAAGTAAACGCAATGTGCTTACCATCAGGGCTAAAGCGTGGTTGCATTTGCCATGCAATATCACTGGTTAATTGCGTTGCTGTGCCACCTGACATTGGCATGGTATAAATATCGCCGAGTAGGTCAAACACCACTGTTTTACCATCAGGGCTAATATCTACGTTCATCCACGTGCCCTGCTCAACACTAATTTTAGCGTCTAGGAATTGGCCTTTTGGTGCGTCCACCTGCCACTTGTCGTCATTTGATTGCTCAGCTGCCGCCACTTGCCCAGTTAGAGCAAGTGAAATAGATACAGCGAGCGCTGTATGAAGCATTTTCTTCATTGAAATCTCACTTTTTATTGTTTTGCTTATATGCACACGTTTAAGATTGCACCAAATAGCATAGCAAGATTCCAGTGATTCGTGTTAAACAGACGTAAATAGTCGACTAATGCCACGCAATCGGATCAAACTGATAAAAGCCAACCAGTAAATGATAAATTTCTGGGTCAAACTGCCTTAGCTCAGCGGGTTTTTCTAAAAAGGTTTCGGTGATAACAGCAAAAAACTCTGCCTCATTAGTCGCGCCATAGCTATGAATAACATGAGGCATGCCATAAGCTAAATGAGTTTTCAGTTGATTAAAGGCGCGGCTAAATACTTTTGCCCACTTTTGGTAATCCTCGTTACTCGCAAGCAGTGGTGTACCCGTGGTTTTGCCGGTTTCTTGGTCGAGCTGATGGGCAAATTCATGAAACACTAAATTATGGCCATCGCTTGGTAAACGGTTCCCCTCAAGGACATCATGCCAACTCAATACCAGTGTTCCGCCTGGCCATGATTCACCTTGGCGCACCGTATTGTGATAACTAACAAGTCCGGCATTATCGCGGGAAGTTTGCGGGGCATAATACGCGCTTGGATATAACAGGATCTCTTTTACATTACGATACAGTGGCCATGGTTTATTAAGCACTAAAACACAGGCATCGGCTGCCACAATCAGCTTCATTGCATCATTAAGCTTAAGGCCATCACAACCGATAAAGCGTTTTTCATTTAAAAACCAAACGATATGACGCTCCAGCTTTTCACGATCGGCATCCGTCATCTTTCGGTAGATAGGCATATATTTTAACAGCAGATCTTTTTGCTGAACATTGAGGGAGTTATTTAGGTATTTTTTCTGCCAAAAGTGATTACGGATATCGTCCCAGCGCCAGTAACACACAACAAAAATTATTAAAAAAAGTATCAAAACCAGGTTAAGCATTACTATCGCCTAAAAAACAATCTTGATACTTAAATGTGTGCAAACAAAAAAAGATCAATTGTTTACACACATATTTATTTTAAAAGCTGATTAATCGTGCGTGATACAGCCTTGATTATAAATACAAATTTGGTTTCGGCCGTTATTCTTCGCATTGTATAAAGCGTTGTCGGCGTGTGATAGCAAGCGGTCGTAGTCTGCAACTTGCGCGTTATCTGCCACACCAAAACTTACCGTTACAGAAAGGCTATCTGCTAATTCTGAGAAATCGTAACCCGCTATCTCTAAACGGATAATTTCACACAATCTTGCGGCCTCTTCAGCGTTTTTGTATGGAAACAACAGGGTAAATTCTTCACCGCCCCAACGCGCCGCATAACCTTCATCAGGGAAGTTCATGCGCAGTAAACGAGCAATTTCACAAATCACTTTATCACCAATTAAGTGCGAGAAATTGTCATTAATGAGTTTGAAGTGATCAATATCCATAATGGCAATACTAAGCGTTTTATTATCACGTTGGAACTGACTAAAGTTTTCAGACAACCATATATCAAAGGCACGTCTATTCGGTAATTGCGTTAATTGGTCATGATTCGCTAAATGAGCAAAGGCATCGGCTTGCGTTTGTAAATCATGCATTTGCTGTTCAACTTTTTCAGTTAACTCAATTTCAATGCGCTTGTAATGATATAAGCGGTATTTATAAATGGCATAAGCAGCAAAAAGCACTGCAACTAAGATAAATAATTTAAAGCTGGTTTTCTGCCAAAAATAAGGGGCTATTTTAAACCGCAGTACTTGTTCATTATCTTGCCAATCACTATTTGGATACCCAGCGCGCACTTTAAAGGTATAGTTACCCGGTGGTAAATTAGTGTATTCGGTAATGGCCAAGCGCCCCCTGTCTACCCATTGTTGATTGTAACCACTTAATTGCGTTTGGTAGTTTAAACGCCCGGGCATGATAAAACTAAGCCCAGCGTAATTAAACGAAACACGAGAAACACCAGCAGGTAAGCTCAACACCTCACTTCCAACGGGTAAAGTAATGGGTTTGCCATCGACTTCGAAGCTTTCAATAACCGTCGATAGTCGGCGTTTACTGGCTTCTTTTAAACGCTCTGGTGTCGCGATAGCAACGCCTTTTGCTGTGGCAACCCATACTTGTCCATCTGAATGAAGTACAGCAGCAGGGTTTGAACCACCATTAGCTTGCGCGCTAAGCATGCCATCGCCTTCATCATAAAGCTGCATCGAAACACTCATTGGCTGAACTTTTTCAGGGTTATCTAGCAGTGCTACTAGCTGAGCTTTATTGACTTGAATAACACCGCGGTTACTGGTCAGCCACAGTGAGTCACCTTGTTCAATGACTTGGAACAGCTTATCGACAGGTAAACCTTGATCTCGACCAAATAAGCTCATTTTATCTGTACTGAGATTGTAACGAACGAGACCTCTATCGGTTGCAAGCCACATTTTATCGCCATCTAAGTAAAAGCCGAATGCATACTCAGTGCTGAACTGCGTTGGAAACTCAAGTGTTTTAAACTGCTCTGTAACTGGGTCAAAAATAGACACACCGACGCCCGTGCCAACCCATAATCTACCATGGTCATCCTCATTAAGTGCCATTATGAAATCACCGGCTAGGCCATCCTCCGTGGTAAACGAATGAATTTGCCCTGCAGGGTCTATCTTGGTTAAGCCTGCAGCGGTACCAACCCATAGATTATCAAAAGCATCAAACAACACAGCGCGAACTTCGTTACTGATCAGGCCATTACTGCGGTTTTTTACTGGGTAAATTTGCCCATTAACCACTTTCATTAAACCGGCAGTATAAGTGCCTAGCCAGACTCCGCCCTGCTTATCTTCAGTTAAACTTAAAACGGATAGTGGGTCTTTTTCATAGGCTTGGGTAAGGGTTGTGAGCTTGCCATTTTCAATACGATTTAAGCCATTACTACTGCCCACCCATAAGCTGCCATCAGAATGCGATAACACGGTACGCACATAATCAGATGCAAGCCCACGACTTTGGCTCCAATTCGTAAATGGTGCTTCGCGCAGGCGGAATAACCCGGCATTCGTGCCAACCCAAATACTTTTTTCCCGATCGAGCAATAAGGATAAAATACGGTTGTTGGGTAAGCCATCATCTGCCGCTAAGTTTTCAAGGCCTAAACTGCTAAGTCTAAATACCCCTTTATTGATGGTGCCAAACCACAAATCGCCTTGTGCATCTTCGAGTAAACTAGCAATTGATTCGTTGTTAAGGACGGGATTAATAGCAACAAACTTATTATTTTTCTTTTGCCATGCCCCTTTTTCAGTGCCGACAATTAAAGTGCCTGACTCCGTTAGTAACAAGGTAAACACAGAAGCATTTGGAAGCCCTGAGTCTTCATTGATCTTACTAACTTGCTTATTCTCAATTTGATAAAGACCATCACTGGTCGCAGCCCAAATCACGCCTGTTTTGTCTTGTAAAAGGCGGTAGGCACTTAACTTATCAAGCAGTTTTTGCTCAGTGGCAGTTTCAGAAGCGCGGTATACAATACCTTGCCCTTCAAGTGCCAACCAAAGCTCACCTTGTTCAGTAACAAGTGCATGATTAACCATGGCTGATGAGCTTGGTAATGCGCGCCACCCTCCTTGTGAGCGAAGCGCAATGCCACCACGGGCGCCCACGATATATAAATCGCCATTTTCCATTGCAATAAGGCTACGTAGGCCAGAATCAGGTAAGCCAGGTATTTCTGTTCGAGTAAAGAGTTTAAACTCGCGACCATTAAAACGGGCAAGCCCTTCCCAAGTTGCTATCCAAATGTAACCATCTTTGGTTTGCGCTACACCATTGATACTATTGTGAGGAAGGCCGGCGCGAGTACTCCAAGTCTCTGTAAAATAGTCACTTAAAGAGAGGCGTGCAGATTCTGCAACCGCGCTGAAACATAAAAAAAGAAAAATACAACTAACTACCCGCACCATTAAACTAAAACCCTGATATTTATTATCGTTCTATTCAGTGATGTAGTTATGCGAAGTAAAGTCATCCCTAACTTCAGATAATACTACATTAGTTGCAATTTTTACTTACTTCGATAACATTTAGCAAGAATCAATTACAGAAATTAGTAATTTTTTCTTGCAGTATTTTCACAAATCTTGCTACATGCAGGCCATCCATCAAAGCATGATGCACATCGATTGAAAGCGGCATCTTGCCAGTTTGTACGTCATATTGGCCAAACACAAACTTGGGTATACCTAGACCATGCCCTTCACTCACCGCATGCGAGAAGCCGGTAAAATTAAGCCATGGGAGCACTGAGATATGAATAAGATCAGGCTGCCCTTCTGTTGCAGCAAATGCATCAGAGAAAAATGGTTTTGCTTTACTTGTTTTACCCACAGCAATCGCGTGCTTTGAAAAATCTTCCATCGACGCTTGTTTTTCAAAATAACTAAAACGAAAAGTTTCATCTTCTGCAAGCTCTACCACACTGCCTCTTACAGATGACAGTTGTACGGGCAACAAATCAATAATACGTTGACGCATTGGTGCATAGTCATGACATGCTTCAAGTGTTAGGTAAACATAGCTGTGAAAGAACGAATACGGTTCTGCTTTGCACTTGTTATATAGAGCCGCCATATCGAGTGAAACACATACATTAAAATATGGCAGAGAAAATTCTTTGAAAAAAGCGAAATGCTGCTTACGAGGCCAAGTATCAAGATTGATTGGGGTTATTTCACAAGGCTGAGTTTTCATTAGGCGTCCTCGAGATTTAAAAACCGAGTGTACCGAGATAGTTAGCCTTCGTCATTTTGTTGCGATAAATAACAGAGACAAAAAAGGTGCGACTTGCGCACCTTTTTACCTGTAAATTTATCGATTTACTAAATTATAAGCCGTTTTCGATGATTTCTAATGCGAGTTCATCGGCAATTAAATGCGTCGACTTTTGCTCTTTTTCAGAGCGAGCAAAGATTTCTGTTAGCGTATCAAAAATGCCTTCAACGTGCTTCGTTGATGCTTCTGCACTATAACCTTCTGGTGCAGTTTCGTAATAAACATTGATGATACCACCTGCGTTAATGACGTAATCTGGTGCGTATAAAATACCTTTTTCGCGGATGATCTCACCGTGACGAGACTCTGCTAATTGGTTATTCGCACAACCTGCAATAATTGTTGCTTTTAAACGCGGGATAGTCGTGTCATTCACCGTTGCGCCAAGTGCACATGGTGCATACACATCAACATCTAAGTCATATATTTCATCAATACCCACAGCCGTTGCATTGAAGTCATTTACAACACGCTCAACAGCTTGTTCGTTGATATCTGTTACAAATAATGTTGCGCCCGCTTCATGTAGGTGTTTACAAAGGCCATATGCTACTGCACCTAAACCTTGCACCGCTACTTTGATACCAGCAAGATCTTGATGACCTCGTTGATGTTGTAACGCCGCTTTAATACCTAAGAATGTACCATATGCTGTGAACGGTGAAGGGTTACCACTTTTACCTTCAAGGCCTAATACATAGTTAGTTTCTTTATTCATGATAGCCACATCATCACAAGTGATGTTTACATCTTCAGCTGAATAGTAGCTACCACTTAAACGCTCTAACTGACGACCAAATGCACGGAAAAGTTGCTCTGATTTAATTTCTTTAGCATTACCGATGATCACTGACTTACCGCCACCAAATGGTAAACGTGCCACAGCATTTTTGTAGGTCATACCTTTTGATAAGCGAAGTGCATCAGTAACAGCATCTTCATCAGTTGTGTAGTCCCACATTCTGCAACCACCAACCGCTGGACCTAACTTGGTATTGTGAACCGCGATAATAGCTTTTAGGCCTGATTCTTTATCTGAACAAAACACCACTTGCTCGTGGTTATCAAAGTCGACTTTATTAAATACAGCCACAGTTAAATACTCCGAAATTTTCTTACCCTAAAGGGTGTGAGCGCTGAAAGTGCCGAGACTTTATCACTTCGTATGCTCCCTTACCACTAAATGAGATGATAAAACTAAGCAAAGTTCTCAGGCCGAAATAACAACTCAAAAACTAACACTTTATGGAAAAAATATACCAGTCAACTTACGCATTAAGCATTGTTAATTCAAAACAAAATATTAACATCGCCAACTTTATTACGTGAACGTAAAGGTAAAGTATAGCGTAAAGAAAAAATGACAAAAAAATTATGCCGATAAAGCCAAGTAAAATCAGCTTTTAAAGAGATGTTAGAGAAATAGCTGAGACTGGTCAGAGCTGAAAAAAACGGCGCAGGTGCGCCGTTTTATGAAAAGAGTTTCAAGATGGTTATTTTAATTTGCCATCAAGTTCTTCGATTTTTGCTTTCCAAATAGCAGGGCCTTGCGTATGCGCATTGGCACCTTCACTATCAACAGCAACGGTTACTGGCATATCTTCTACTTCAAACTCGTAGATTGCTTCCATACCTAAATCTTCGAACGCAACAACGCGTGCTTTCTTGATTGCTTTAGATACAAGGTACGCTGCACCACCTACTGCCATTAAGTAGATAGATTTATTGTTTTTGATTGATTCAACTGTAGCAGGACCACGCTCTGCTTTACCAATCATACCGATGATGCCCGTTTTTTCTAACATCATATCAGTGAATTTATCCATACGAGTCGCAGTTGTAGGGCCAGCAGGACCTACCGCTTCATCACCCACTGCATCTACAGGGCCAACGTAGTAGATAAACTTGTTATCAAAATCAACGCCTTCAGGTAAACCTTCACCTGATTGGATCATATCTTGTAAACGTTTATGCGCGGCATCACGACCCGTTAAGATAGTACCAGACAGAAGAACCGTTTCACCCATCTTCCATTCTTGCGTGTCTTCTTTAGTCAGTGTGTTTAAATCAACACGACGTGTACCTTCACCGACTTCAAACGTAACTTCTGGCCAATCTTCAAGTTTAGGCGCTTTAAGATCAGCTGGACCTGAACCATCTAATGTGAAGTGAACGTGACGAGTTGCCGCACAGTTCGGGATCATAACCACTGGTTTTGATGCTGCGTGAGTCGGTGCCGTTTTAACTTTCACATCAACTACGGTTGTTAAACCACCTAGGCCTTGTGCACCAATACCTAATTTATTAGCACGTTCGAAGATATCGATACGCATTTTTTCTTCAGTTGTTTCTGCGCCGCGCTCAATAAGCTCGTGAATATCAACCGGATCCATTAATGATTCTTTAGCAAGTACCGCAGCTTTTTCTGCAGTACCACCAATACCTATACCTAACATGCCAGGTGGACACCAGCCCGCCCCCATTGTTGGTAATGTTTTTTCAACCCATGCAGCCACATCATCAGATGGGTTAAGCATAACCATTTTCGTTTTATTTTCTGAGCCGCCGCCCTTCGCTGCCACCATTACTTCTACTTCAGCGCCTGGCACTAAGTCGATGTGAACAACTGATGGAGTATTGTCTTTGGTGTTTTTACGCGTACCAGCAGGGTCTGCAACAATTGATGCACGTAATGGGTTATCTGGGTTTAAGTATGCGCGACGTGTACCTTCATCAACCATTTGCTGAACAGTCATGTCTGTTTTATCCCACTTAACATCCATACCTACTTTTACGAAACAAGTAATGATACCTGTATCTTGGCACAGTGGACGTTTACCTTCAGCAGACATACGAGAGTTAATTAAAATTTGCGCAATGGCATCTTTTGCCGCTTTGCTTTGCTCTTTGTTGTAAGCTTTTTCTAAGGCTTGTACGAAATCGAGAGGGTGATAAAAAGAAATGTATTGCAATGCATCTTCAATGCTATCAATGAAGTCTTGCTGACGAATTGTACTCATTACGGGTTCCTTAAGTTTTTATCGCGTAGCGCTGTACGTGATCCTGAGTAAACCGGTGACGAAGATTTACTCTACGGGTTAGTCATGGCATCACTATAAAGGAAATCATAACGCTGCCAATCAAATTTAACTTATGATACCCTCCTCGCCCGTTTCGGGCTAGTTATTCAGGGCAATGTAGATGATAAACGATGAAAATTTGTGCATAAAATTAGATTTAAGTGGTGATTGCATCGCGCTATTTAGTCATTTTGCTCATTTGCCCCATGCCGTGTTGCTCGATTCAGCCAATAGCGAACATGTGAATAGCCGCTTCAATATCATCGCTATTGCCCCATTAAAGCAATTAGAAGTGCGTGAAAATACCTGCTTTGTCGACGGCAAAGCACAATCAAGTGATTGTTTTAGCTTGATGAAAGAAGGCCTTCAGGAATTTAATCACACAGCAAACGCTAATAACCTGCCTTTTACAGGTGGTTGGCTTGGCTATTTTGGTTATGATTTAGGTCGCGTGATTGAAAGCATGCCAACTACTGCCGAAAACGACATTAACATGCCGCAAATGGCTATTGGCCTTTATCCAGATGCCCTTATTTATGATAAGCAACAGCAAAGCTGGTTTTACGTCTGTCAGCCAAATCATAATCGCTTAGCGCTATACCAGCAGCACCTAAACGAAACACCAGCAAGTGCAGAATTCGCGCTACAAAGCGACTGGCAATCAAACATGAGTAAAGCCAGCTACAGCGAAAAGTTCGAGAAAATTCAAGCTTATTTAAAAAGTGGTGACTGCTATCAGATCAACCTTGCACAGCGTTTTAAAGCTGAGTTTTCTGGTTCAACATGGCAAGCCTATAAACAACTTCGAGAAGCGAATAAAGCACCGTTTTCAAGCTATATAAATCACCCTGATGGCGCTATTTTATCTATTTCACCAGAGCGTTTTATTTCGATTAATCAGGGCCAAATAGAAACCAAGCCAATTAAAGGAACGCTCCCTCGTTTGGCTGACTCTGAACAAGACCAAGCGCAAGCAACTCGTTTACAGCAATCAGAAAAAGACCGCGCAGAAAATGTCATGATTGTTGATCTGCTGCGCAACGATTTAGGCAAAGTGGCTCGTCCAGGTAGTGTCACCGTACCCTCGTTATTTGCCATTGAAAGCTTTCCGGCTGTACATCATTTAGTAAGTACTGTACGCGCAGAGTTAGCAGATGGTAAAGATGCCGTTGACCAAATTCATGCCGCTTTCCCGGGTGGTTCAATTACCGGAGCACCGAAAATTCGCGCTATGGAAATTATTGAAGAACTCGAACCACATCGCCGAAGTGTGTACTGCGGCTCAATTGGCTATTTGAGTGCTTGTGGCAACATGGATACCAGTATCACAATCCGTACTTTAGTGTGCCACAAAGGTGCAATCTATTGCTGGGCTGGCGGTGGCATTGTGGCTGATTCAAAGGTCGACTTGGAGTACCAAGAAACTTACGATAAAGTAAATAAAATACTGCCTTTATTAAAGTAAAAGTTGAAGTAACTACCTTGAATAGCCAGCAAATAATTGCCCGTTTTAGTTTAAGTCAAACCACAGAGCGCCCAGCAACCATACGCTTTAATGCCGAAAAGCGTGCCAGTGCCGTAATGTTACCTCTGCTTGATGTTAACGACGAAGCGCATTTGTTATTGTGCAAGCGACCTAGTTATTTACTTCATCACCCCGGGGAGATTTGCTTACCGGGTGGAAAGTATGAAGAACAAGATGACACTTTGCTGCACACAGCCCTTCGAGAGCTCAATGAAGAGCTTAATATTGGCACACATCAAGTGACTGTCCACGGTAAATTACATCAGTACGTGACCCTAACCGGTTTCACTATTGAGCCTTTTGTGTGTGTGCTTAGTGAAGGCACAACATGGCAAGCAGATCCCAACGAAGTTGCTGCCAGCTTTTTACTGCCCTTATCTTATTTAAGTAATCAACGAAATTGGCAACCCCTTCCCTTTGTGCGAAATGGTAAAACCATTACTTTGCAAGGTTTGATGACCCCCCATGGACTGCTTTGGGGAGCAACAGCGAGCATAATTAATAACTTTATCAAGCAGCTCGCCCTACCAGTTTAATTATCCTGCTTTTAGGGTTACACAGACACGTTTAAACGTTATCATGTGGCACCGTTCAAAGGCAGGTAGTATGCCGTTAATAGAAAAATGAGTAGCAAATTATGATCAGTGCATTCGATATGTTTAGTATTGGTATTGGCCCATCGTCATCTCACACAGTTGGTCCGATGCGCGCTTCGCGTTTATTTGTAAACGAACTAGAAGAAAAAAACTTACTTGCAAACGTCACCGATATTAAAGTTGAGCTATTTGGCTCACTCGGTCAAACAGGTATTGGCCATGGCTCTGGTAAAGCTGTGATCTTAGGCCTTGCCGGTTATGATCCAGAAACCATTGATGCTGATTTAGTCGACGATATCCTCGCAAAAATCGAAAAAGAGCAGGTTATTTATTTAAACCAAAGCCATAAAGCCAATTTCCCTAAGCAAGGTGCGATTGTATTTCATCGTCGTAAAACTCTACCAAAACACTCAAATGCAATGGAAATCATTGCTAGCCAAAATGGCGAAAAGTTATTCAGCAAAGTGTATTACTCAATCGGTGGCGGCTTTATCGTCAGTGATGAAGAGTTCGAGAACGAAAAACAAAAAGCACTCGAAATTCGCGAAGAAAACCCAGCGCCTTATCCGTTTAACACAGCTAAAGAGTTATTAGAGCTATGCCGTGAATCAGGGTTTAGTGTATCAACACTTATGATGCATAACGAAAAAACCCTGCGCAGCGAAAAAGACATCAAGGATGAGCTGTTTAATATTTGGCAAGTAATGAAAGCCTGTATTGAGCGTGGTATGCGTACAGAAGGGATTTTACCAGGCGGATTAAAAGTAAAGCGCCGTGCCCCTAGTTTACACCTTAAATTAAATATTGAAGTAAACAACGACCCATTACGTGCGATGGACTGGGTTGATTTATTTGCCCTTGCAGTAAACGAAGAGAACGCTGCCGGCGGCCGTGTTGTTACCGCACCAACCAATGGTGCTGCAGGTATTTTGCCAGCAGTATTAATGTATTATCACACTTTCATTAAAGAAGTAGACCGTGATATTGCAACACGTTACTTATTAACGGCGGCAGCAATTGGTATTTTATATAAAAAGAATGCGTCAATTTCGGGTGCTGAAGTTGGTTGCCAAGGTGAAGTGGGCGTTGCTTGCTCAATGGCAGCGGGTGCACTAACTGAAATTATGGGTGGTAATGTTGTACAGGTTGAAAACGCCGCTGAAATCGGCATGGAGCACAACCTAGGTCTAACTTGTGACCCTGTTGGCGGTCTTGTACAAGTACCATGTATTGAACGTAATGCAATGGGCTCAATTAAAGCAATCAATGCGTCACGCCTTGCTATGCGTGGTTCTGGAGAGCAAAAAGTAACCCTTGATAAGGTCATTAAAACCATGCTCGATACAGGTAATGATATGAAAACGAAATACAAAGAAACCGCTCGCGGTGGCTTAGCAGTTAATATCATCGAGTGTTAATTTAAGCATAATAAAAAGCCGCTTTAAAGCGGCTTTCTTATCTCTATTTTACTGGTAACTCAATGTTTTCGAAGAGTTTATCAACATCTTCTTGGTTACGTAATAAACTTGCTCGTTCAACCAGCTCTTTCGTTAAGTGCGGGGCAAAACGCTCAATAAAATCATACATGTAGCTGCGTAAAAAGCTGCCTTTTCGAAAACCAATTTTAGTGGTGCTCGCTTCAAATAAGTGACTTGCATCAATACAGACTAAATCAGTATCTGTTATTTGATCAATCGCCATAGACGCCACAACACCCACACCTAGCCCTAAACGAACATAAGTTTTAATGACATCAGCGTCCGTTGCAGTAAAAACAATATGCGGCTCAAGGCCATGAGCATTGAAGGCTTTATCTAATTCAGAACGACCAGTAAAACCAAACACATAAGTTATCAGTGGGTATTTAGCCACATCGGCAACCGTTAAGTTATCAGCCTTTTGCGCAAGTGGGTGTGTTTTTGCCACAACAATACTGCGATTCCAGTGATAGCACGGCAACATAACTAAATCAGAGTATAAATGTAGTGCCTCAGTCGCAATGGCAAAGTCAGCATCACCGCGTGCTGCCGCATCAGAAATTTGCTGTGGCGTTCCTTGATGCATATGCAGAGAAACTGCCGGGTACTTTTTCATAAAGCCTTGAATAACATTCGGTAATGCGTAACGAGCCTGAGTATGAGTAGTCGCAATGTTAAGTTTACCTTGATCAGGCAAAGTATGCTCATTAGCAACCGCTTTAATACCTTCAACTTTCGACAATATCTCTCGCGAAATATTAATTATTTCGTTACCGGCACTGGTTACATGGGTAAGGTGTTTGCCACTACGGCCAAAGATCTGTACGCCCAGTTCGTCTTCAAGCATACGAACTTGTTTCGAGATCCCCGGTTGCGAGGTAAATAAACTTTCGGCTGTCGCTGAGACATTCAGTTTATGATTTTGGACTTCGACTATATATCTGAGTTGTTGTAGTTTCATGGCTGCATTGTAAACGTTGTTATTGTTTATTTATAAAAGCTGCAAAGCGCAATGCCAAGCGATATTTCATCGCGCTATACATTTATATCGATTGTTTCTAAGGCTAACACATTAAATTAATGCTCGGTAGCCGTGTTTACTCGCAAAATATTCAATAAAGATGTTAGTTTAGCGCTATACTCATTATAAAGTAGTAAACTTAATAAGTTTATTCGAGATAACTACCGCAAAACTGTTCAGATCTAATCTTTTTAAGGTAATATAAAAAAATTAGATAGTTAAAACTGAGATTTAGTAATGATTGTTTCTATCATCATCATGCTCATTGTTGCATTAATTGTGATCGCATTATGGGTCAGTGCTGTGCAACAACACAAAGAAAAACAAGAAGCAGAGCGCCGCAAAGAGTTAACTAAGCAAAAGAAAATCATTGAAGAAGCAGAAGACGTGCTGCTTAACAGTGCCAATATTCCCATGTCTGAGAATATTCTACGTATTATTCAGCGCCGTATATATGATGCGCTTGCAAGTATGGTACAACTCTCTCCAAGTTCTAAGGAACTCAAAAGTCGCTTAAATGAAGCTAAACAGCGTTTAGGGGGTCCAATTGAGGCGAATAATAGCGACTCATTAGTGTTACCAGACAACGATAAGCAGCTTATTTCTTTAATTCAAGGAATAAAAAAACTAAGGGCAGTGCTACGCTCTGAACATAGTAAAGGTAAAATCGAGAGTCAAATATTTGTTGCCGAAGATAAACGCCTTGAAAAACTACAACTTCGAATCAACGTAGAAAGCCAAATTAAGCGTGGGCTTTCAGCTCGCTCAGCAAATATGGTAGGCTCTGCCAGACAGTATTTCGAAAAAGCACTGGCAACGCTTAACTCAGTTAGCTATAGCGATGAATATGTAAACTCGAAAAGACAAGAAGTTGAAGGTTATTTAGAAACGATTAGCTCTGAGTTGAAAGCATCAAATGCGACGTCACTAAAGAAGAAAGCAGAACAAGAGCAGGACGATTTAGACGTGTTATTCGCACCAAAGAAAAAGTGGTAAACCACTTTTTCTTTGCTTTGTGAAAATTAAGATAAAAACGCAAACTTAACAATAAACAGCGCTGTTAATACCCACACACTAATACTGATTTCATCTTTTTTACCACATACCAACTTCACGGCAGTATAAGAAATAAAACCAAGCGCAATACCGTGAGCAATCGAGAAAGTTAACGGCGTCATTAATAATACTACGCTCACTGGAATGGCATCTGTCATATCATCCCAATTTACCAGCTTTAAGTTTTGCATCATTAACACAGCTACATATAAAATTGCACCTGCCGTTGCATAAGCTGGGATCATGCCAGCAAGTGGCGCAAAGAACATCATTAACAAGAAACAAATGCCTACAACAACAGCAGTTAGACCTGTACGGCCGCCCACAGACACACCTGCAACTGATTCAATGTAAGACGTTGTTGTTGACGTACCAAGCATTGAGCCTGCAATAGTAGCTGTACTGTCGGCACTTAGTGCGCGACCTAAACGAGGCATTTTACCTTGTTCATCAGCAATACCTGCTTTTTGCGTTACAGCGACTAAAGTGCCTGAAGTATCAAACAAATCAACAAATAAGAACGCAAAAACCACTGTTAGCATTGAGATTTCGAATGCTGCTGCAAAATCCAATTGCATAAAGGTTGGTGCAATTGAAGGCGGCATTGAAATAATTCCTTGATACTCCACAAGGTCTAAACCAAGCGCAATTGCGGTTACTAGTAAAATACTAATAAGCACGCCGCTTTTCATATCGCGATATAACAGCGCAGCAATAACGAAGAAGCTAAAAATTGCAAGTAGTGGACCTGGGGCCGTGATATCGCCTAACTGCACTAAGGTTGCAGGGCTTGCTACGATAATCCCAGCGTTTTTCAATGCAATAAGCGCTAAGAAAGCACCGATACCTGTGGCAATAGCTCGCTTTAATACCAGTGGAATAGCGTCTATGATCCACTCTCTCACCTTAAATAGGCTTAAGAATAAAAAGATACAACCAGACATAAAAACTGCACCTAATGCAGCTTGCCAAGTGTAGCCCATGCCCAAAACAACACCATAAGTGAAGAAGGCGTTTAAGCCCATACCCGGAGCCAGTGCTAATGGGTAGTTTGCCCATAAACCCATGATAAAACAGCCAATTGCAGCAGCAATACAGGTTGCTACGAATGCCGCACCTTGATCCATTCCCGCTTCTGCAAGCATTGCAGGGTTAACAAATACAATGTAAACCATGGTAATGAATGTTGTGATGCCAGCAATAGTCTCGCGGCGCACAGAGGTGTTGTTTTCAGTGATTTTGAAAAGTCTTTCGAACATGTTGAACTTTAAGTTGAGATTAATTGGCTAATTTTATCATATTTTATCTCAATAAGAGGACATTTTACCTTGCAATGTTCTAAACTAATAAGGTCTTTTATTTCAAGAAAATAACTAAACTATGTCTGATAATTCGCCAGTAGGCTTAGATTTAGAGCAACAGCTTGATAATGTACTTGCCTTTATTACCCAACCCGATAAAGGGTCGGCGCCAAATAAAAGTACTCAATCTGTTGAAAACGTACTAAACAAAGCTTTGTATTATTTAAAAAATGAACAGCCTCCCCTTGCTGCCAAATGGATGCGCTTAGCAGCTATGGCAGGTAACCATAGGGCGCAATTTTATATGGGGCTGTTTTTCATCAAAGGGCAAGGTGTACCACACAGTGTTTTTCATGGCGCGGTGTGGTTAAGTCTGGCAAGTAGCCAAGGTTATGAACCTGCAACGGCTGCACTTGATGATCTTAGAAAACACATCAGTACGCGCAGATTACATGATGCGCAAAGCTATGCAGCTACCCTATATGAACAAATCCACCAGCAGCAATTTGCACATTTAATTCCTCGAGATCCTGACGCAAGCTAACACGCGTCAGGTTCTACAACTCATTAATGCACTCTTGTCAGTTTACTCTCTAATGTTATGAGACCTGCACCAACTACAAGCAATAAGATACCTATAAACTCAAGCCACACATGGCCTTTATGGGGCTTGATAATAGGTGTTTTTGAAGTAAGGCTATATAAGCGCCTGCCTTGCTCGCCAGATTCTACAAACGAAATACCTTTATAGTCCGCTGAAATAATAAATTTAAAATCATGCCTGCTAATCATTTCTCGACGTTTAGCATCTATTTTCTCGCGGCTTTGTTCTACGAGTAGCGTTCGCCAATCATGAAAAATGCCATCTGGTTCATTATCTTTCACTACACCATATGATTTGTACTCATAGAACGTTGTATTGAATAGCTTTTCTTGATGCCCTAAATAAAACATGGCACAACCTAGCGCACTTAACAGTATCGCAATATAGATTAATGAGCGCTGTTTAATGAATTGCTTATTACTTTGTTGCTTATACCAAGCTTCAATGTCAGGCACATTAATCAATCTCGCTTTATCTACAGAATGTTTTAATGGCTCCATAAAGTCGCAAATTGTTAGATTGAGCGCCGTTAATATTGAACGAAATGTGTCGTTTGAAGGCACTGATTTATCGTTCTCAAGTTTTGAAAGGTAGCTTTGCTCTATTCCAACTTGCTCAGCAAATTCTGGTTGGCTTAGTTTTAGCTCACTGCGATAGTGTTTTAGTTGTGTTCCGAATGTACTCATAACGCATTTCCTTTTTGTTGTGGAGCCGCCATTCTTTGCTATTCATGCAGATATAAGAAGCTGAATAAATAGGAATAATGAAGAATATTAGCAAGATAGGAAGAAATTTACGAGATACGAGATACGAGATACGAGATACGTTGTCAGGATAAGTAAATAGTAAAGTGTAATGTAAAGACTTATATAATCATTTGCTTGAGGAAAACAAATGGCGGAGTGGACGGGACTCGAACCCGCGACCCCCGGCGTGACAGGCCGGTATTCTAACCAACTGAACTACCACTCCGCAGTGGTATGTGCATGGGGTAATGCACTTAATTTGTTTATGATATCAAATGGCGGAGTGGACGGGACTCGAACCCGCGACCCCCGGCGTGACAGGCCGGTATTCTAACCAACTGAACTACCACTCCGCAGAGATATCATTGTTATTACTTAATTTGTTGGCGGAGTGGACGGGACTCGAACCCGCGACCCCCGGCGTGACAGGCCGGTATTCTAACCAACTGAACTACCACTCCGCGATACAAATTTTGTAATAAAATAGCGTTTAAATAGTGGCGGAGTGGACGGGACTCGAACCCGCGACCCCCGGCGTGACAGGCCGGTATTCTAACCAACTGAACTACCACTCCGCAGTATTTAATACTATTTATTTTTCCTATTGGCGGAGTGGACGGGACTCGAACCCGCGACCCCCGGCGTGACAGGCCGGTATTCTAACCAACTGAACTACCACTCCGCAAAGGAAAATGTTTTACAACCATAAGTTGTGCAAGTAATTGGCGGAGTGGACGGGACTCGAACCCGCGACCCCCGGCGTGACAGGCCGGTATTCTAACCAACTGAACTACCACTCCAGCGCATACTTACAAATTGTCGAAAATTGGCGGAGTGGACGGGACTCGAACCCGCGACCCCCGGCGTGACAGGCCGGTATTCTAACCAACTGAACTACCACTCCACATTTTCGTTGCTGACTGAGTCTCCCCTGACAGCGGCGTGAATAATACGAATCACCCTCTAGTTCGTCAAGGGGTTTTTTGTATTTTTACAGGTTTTTTAGTCATCTGACATCGAAAGGTTTAAAATTTCACCTGATTTATCATTTTTTGAGCCGTTTTTGCCAACTTCATTTTCATTCGTTGCTTGCTCATCATTTTCGGTTTGATTTTTTTTCTTTAAAAACGGTAAAGAAATTTTAAATTTCAGCGGTTTCTTCTGAACAAAAATTCTAATTGCCAGCCAACCTAATAAAAGTACGGTTAAATTTCCAACAACAATTAAGGTCACCATCAGCATGGTGGACGCTTTTTGTTCTTCTTCAAGAATTCGTTGTTGCTCAGCTTGCGCTTCTAAATCAATTTCAGGGCGAACAATTTCTGGAACAGCTTCAATTGGTCGCTCAATTTCAAATTTATACGTCGGTAACGTCGCCATAAATTCACGGTCATTTATGTTGCTACCAAATACAGAGAGCTCAACACTGTATCGTCCCCAATCATAATTTTTAATGGCCAGTTCCCGTGTCTGCGATTTATCAGCATCTAAAGAGAACATTTGCTCTTCATTATTGGGGTAATAAATTTTCCCTTGAATGAGCACAGTTTCTGGTTTGACGATTTCAGGGTTTAAGGTGATTGTTAAAATGTGGTCATCTTCATCTTGCTCAGCAAGGGCTATTTCATAATCAAAAGGCGGCTCATGCACGACTATCGGTTTTTGCACCACGGTACGCTTTAGTATAGGTGTTTCTATATATAGCTCTGGCTGCCACTCACCTGCCGGAAAGACCAGTTTAAACTCACCGGTAAACACACCATCAAGCGGACGCTCATCAAAGCCACGGCCATCATCTTTAAAGTCAGTAACACTTTGCGTACCGGCACCAAAGTTTGCGTAATCACTATTATTAGTGCTGACAAAATCAACGTGCAAACTAATCACATCTCTAAACTGACCAACTTCTATTGGCTCACCGTCATTTAATACGCGGCCCGTTAGTTTTACTGTTTCGCCACGAAACAGCATGGGCGGGAGTGGATCAACATTAAGCTCTATTTCACCCAGCACCATAATACGGCTATCAGGCAAGATATTGCCGACCACTTGCCAAGGGCCTGGCATTGGGTTGCTTATCGTTACCAGGTCATAGCTCAATTCATCATACCAGTCGAGGTCATCATTTTTAACTGAGTCAGTCGCATAATACTTAGTGCCGTCAGGGCGAACTAACACAACGGCAGGGGCACCGCGCTTACGAAAGAAGAGTAAAGTTACTTTATCGATTTTGTGATCGATACGAAAACGGTTCTCTAGCAGGGGAATTTCATTTTGCACCCCATCACGTTCTAATGGGGTTATTTTATTTTGCTCATTGGCAAATCCCGTGAAGGGAATTAAACACACTAATCCTGCTAGTAGTTGTTTTCTCATTTTATTACCTTATTCTGCACGCCATAGGCATTGGCCACCCTTTGCAACCAAGTCTAAACGCTCTTCGTGAGCGGCGTGCTCTTGTTCTGTTGCTCTTAATACTACAAGTGGTGCTCTATCAGCACTTAGTCGGCGAATACCACCAGCTTGTTGAGTTGAGCCTTCATCTTTATTTTGATTAAGATTCAGCTTTACTTGCCCTCCCGTCATCGACAGGTAAACATCGGCTAAGATCTCAGAATCCAGTAATGCGCCGTGTAAAGTACGCTTTGAGTTATCTATATCGTAACGACGACAAAGTGCATCAAGGTTATTCTTTTGACCTGGGTGCAAGTCACGCGCCATCTTTAACGTATCAAGTACACTACATACATCGGCAGTATTCGGAAAACCTTGATTTAACAATGCAAACTCATTGTCCATGTGGCCGATATCGAACGCTGCGTTATGAATAACAAGCTCTGCACCACGAATATACTCTAAAAACTCATGGGCAATTTGGTGGTACAGGGGTTTATCACGCAAAAATTCATTGGTGATACCGTGTACGTCTATTGCTTCTTCTTCTATTTCACGTTGTGGATTGATATACACATGAAAGTTGTTGCCAGTAAGACGGCGATTTACAAGTTCAACACAACCGATTTCAATAATGCGGTGGCCTTGCTTTGGGTCAATACCCGTGGTTTCTGTATCTAAAACTATTTGTCTATGTGCCATATCGTCTTAAGCCTGACTCTGGTATCTTTCTATATTCACTTTATTGTACACAATATCAAGGTAAAACAGTGCAGAAAACCGTAGAGATTTACACCGATGGATCATGTTTAGGAAATCCAGGGCCTGGAGGGTATGGCATCGTGATGCGATACAACGGTCACGAAAAGCAATTAAGCCAAGGCTATACCCTAACAACAAATAATCGGATGGAAATGCTCGCTGCTATCGTTGCACTTGAAACCCTCACCCGCTCTTGTCACGTCATTTTGACAACCGATAGCCAATATGTGAAACAAGGTATTGAGTCATGGGTTGATAATTGGAAAAAGCGCGGCTGGAAAACCGCGGCTAAAAAACCAGTTAAGAATGTCGATTTATGGAAACGACTCGATGCGGCCTGCCAACAACACAGCGTAGAGTGGCGTTGGGTAAAAGGCCATAGCGGCAATAAATACAATGAGATTGTTGACGATCTTGCCCGCGAAGCAGCTGGCAGCGATCAATTACTTGAAGATACTGGTTACGACGGTAATTAAAGCCCCTTGAAATAAACTTGGCGCAGGTCGTTTTATATTTTTGTTATATGTTATAAGATTTGGCTATAACAAAATATAAAGGATTCATTATGGCTCTGCGCATTCACTCTTTTTTTCATCAACAAAGCGCCACTCTCTGTTACTTAGTCAGTTGCGAAAGCACTAAGCAGTGCTTGCTGATTGATGCGCCAGCTGATTTTGATATGCCAAGTGGTGAGTTAAGTTTTATCACAGCCAATGAGATCATCAGCTACATAAAGACTGAGCAGCTGACATTGCAATGGCTCCTTGAAACTCATGCCCATGCTGACCATATCACCGCAGCAAGTTATATAAAGCAGCAATTACACGACACACACCCTTGTAAACTCGGCACGGGTGAAGGGATCACACAAGTGCAACAGCACTTTAGCCAACTTTATAATCTTGATATGCCATGTAATGGTGAACCTTTTGATGCTCTATTTACTGATAAAGCACAATTTCAATTAGGTGATTACACAGTAGATGTAATTGCCACACCGGGCCATACCCCTGACAGCGTGTGTTTTCACATTGATGGCAATGTATTTGTTGGTGACACCTTCTTTATGCCAGACAGTGGCACTGCCCGCTGTGATTTCCCAGGTGGCAGTGCCGGTGAGTTATATGACTCACTACAGCGAATTTTAGCGTTTCCTGACGATACGGTACTTTGGATGTGTCATGACTATCAACCAGATGGCCGTCCGCTGGCGAACAAAACCACAGTGAAAGAGCAGCGTGAGCAAAACATTCATTTAAAAGGCGATAAACAAAGCTTTATTGCGACTCGGGAAGGCCGCGATGCAACCTTGGCAGTACCAAAGCTGTTGCACCCTTCTATTCAATTAAATATTCGTGCAGGTCAGTATCCAAGTAAAACAGACACGCAACAACACTATTTAACTATCCCGCTCACAGTGCTGCTTTGATGTTTGCCTGAGCCCAGCTCCTTTCACTGGCGAAAATTGCGGCCTTGCATGCCATTTAGGTTTAATTGGTGTCAGCGGGGCCACACGTTTTCGAGCCACCAGCATATACACACTGCCCATTGGCTTTAAATATTGCTGGCCAAAACTGCGCCACGCCGCAAAACGTGACAAACGGTTGCCTCTTGCAAGCGATGAATGGATAAATCGCTCGTCCGAAATAATCTCAAAGCCTAATAGATTCAACCAGTCTTTTACTCGTGATGGCGTAAAAAAGCGCCCTGTCCAAGGTAACTTTTGGCGACTAAAAGGTAAAAGCTGCGCCAAGCCACACAAGCTAAACGGGTTAAAGCCCGTGATCACCAGATAGCCACCGGGAATTAAAGTACGGTGTGCTTCGCGTAAGATATGGTGTGGATCAGAATGATATTCTAAGCAATGCGATAATATGCAAGCATCAACACTGTGCTCATAAAAAGGTAGCTCGTCTACATCAGCAATAACACCGGTAAATAACCCCTGCTCTGCGACGCAAACTTGATGCTTTATAGGACTTTCACTGGTTGCCAGCTCACCACTTAAATTACCAAGTTTGAGCATGTGATAGCCAAACATGCGAGGCAGCCATGGTGTTAGCTTACGTTCAATTTCAGCACGTAAATAGTCACCATGAGGGAACTGCTGCCAAGTGTATGGCTTAGGACCCTCTTGAAAACTAAGGGCTGGTTTCATTTTCTGAGCTCGTTATACTGTGTGTTAACTATCACTTTATAGAGCAATTAAACATGGTGCAAGTTAAAGCAATTAAAGCCTTTTCTGATAATTACATCTGGTGCATCAGCAATGAAGCTGAGCAAACAGCCTGGGTCGTCGACCCGGGTCAAGCAGAGCCTGTTTTAAACTATCTGAGCGAGCATAACTTAACACTTAGCGGTATTTTGATTACTCACCACCATTATGACCATACCGATGGTGTGGCTGCACTGGTTAAGGAGTTTCGTGATATTCCGGTTTATGGGCCAAGACACAGCCCTTTTAAAGGCATTACTCATGGCGTATCAGAAGCGGATAAAGTCACTGTGTATGATTACACCTTTACCGTGCTTGCAACACCTGGTCATACCCTAGACCATATTTGTTACATTAATGATGAATTAAGTTTTACTGGCGACACCTTATTTAGTGCTGGCTGCGGACGATTATTTGAAGGCAGCGCAGAACAAATGTGGCACTCGTTATGTAAGCTAAGAGCCCTGCCAGATGAGTGTAAAATCTACTGCACCCATGAATACACGCAAGCCAACTTAGCCTTTGCAAAAGCCGTTGAACCAAACAATGAGTACTTACTCAGCTACAGTGATGAAGTTGATACTCTGCGCGCCAAAGACGAAATAAGCTTGCCAACCCAGTTAGGCGTGGAAAAACAAATAAATCCATTTTTACGTAGCAATATAGCAACAATCACTGATGAGCTGCCTGATGAGCTAAAAATTAATTTGGATCTGAATGAACCTTGGCAACGCTTTGCAGGTCTCAGAGCTTGGAAAGATAACTTTTAAAAAACGTAAACGCCGGTAGTTACAATTTTGTATATTTAGATCAGCATCTTGCAATAATAAGCTGACATAAACTGGTCATAAAGTGGCAATATGTTCTCAGAGCAGGTAATATTCGCCGAGTTTTTTTACCTGATGTATGGGTATATATGTATAAGTCTCCTTTAGTTTTATCACTTGCGCTGATTTTAAGTGGCTGTCAATTGACAGCTTCTGATTCAGCAAGTACAGATGTTGCGAGCAATAATGTTGAGCAACAATTAGACGGCGCAAGTCCGAGCGATATCAATGATGCATTGATGATCAACGCTCAATATCAACAATTAACCGATATTGATGAGCCGCCTCCTGTATTTGATGATGTATGGGAACGTATTCGCTATCAGCTTTCGATTGATGTACCACAAAACCGCCCAGTTGTTGCTGAGCGTAACTATTATGCGCGTCATCAGGCCTATTTAGATCGTATCTCTAAGCGAGCTGAGCCTTACTTATACTTTATTGTAGAAGAAGTCGAAAAGCGTCAGATGCCAATCGAAATCGCACTTTTACCTATTGTGGAAAGTGCGTTTGATCCATTTGGTTATTCACATCGCAGTGCTTCTGGCATTTGGCAATTTATGCCACAAACCGGTGAGCGTTTCGATTTAAAACAAAACTGGTGGTATGACGGTCGCCGTGACATTGTGCAATCGACCCGTGCAGCGCTAGATTATTTATCATATTTACACAAAACCTTAGAAGGCGATTGGCTAAATGCCATTGCAGCCTATAACTCAGGTGAAGGTCGTTTACTTCGTGCCATTAAAAAGAACCGTAAAAAGCATTTACCAACGGATTTTTGGTCACTTGATTTACCAAGAGAGACCACTGCCTACGTACCTAAGCTATTAGCCCTGTCTGATCTGGTAAAACGCAGTGACGAATTTGGTGTTAAGTGGCGGCCAATAATTAATGCTCAAGTCGTTGAAGCAGTTAATGTAGGGAGCCAAATTGATTTAGCACTTGCCGCTGACATGGCAGGTATTAGCTTAACAGAGCTTTATCGTTTGAACCCTGGCTTCAATCGTTGGGCGACGGATCCAAATGGCCCACACTTTTTATTATTACCGTCTGATAAAGTTGAAGCGTTTACTGACAAGCTAGCTAAAACAGAGCAAAAAGACCGCCTACGCTGGCAGCAATATATTGTTGCGCGCGGTGACAGTTTATCTGTGATTGCGAAGAAGTTTTCGACAAGCACAAACGCGATTAAAACACTGAATAAGCTTTCATCGAATACTATTCGTGTTGGTCAGCAATTACTTGTGCCACTAAGCGATGGTGAGATTAATAGCCAGCATTTACCAAAGTCAGTGCGTATGGCAGCTAATAAAGCAACACGTAAAAAACTTAGCCATAAAGTGGCCAGTGGCGATACACTGTGGGATATCAGCCGTGAGTACGATGTCACCATAGCTGAACTTGCAACATGGAATAAGCTGAAAAAAGACGCGGTACTGCGTGTTGGTCAAAAGCTAACTGTGTATAAACAGGAAAAGTCGCAACTTGCTGCTACACAAATCAAAGAGCGCACCATTACCTATAAAGTTCGTCGTGGTGACTCGTTAGCGCGCATTGCTGCTAAGTTTAATGTGTCTGTAGAAGATATTATTAAATGGAATTCATTAGCTGGGCAAAAATACATTCAACCTGGGCAAAAGCTTAAATTAAAGGTTGATGTTCGAAGCGCTTAATTGCTTAATATAATATCAAAAAAAAGAGCGCCTAATGGCGCTCTTTGTCTCTCTCATTTAGTATTTATGCTTCAAAGTCCATAAGTGTAATAACTCATTGGCAATGGTCGCTGCAGCAATCGCTGTTAGTTCACTTTGGTCATAAGATGGCGACACTTCAACCACATCCATACCGACCATATTAATGCCTTTCAATGCACGAAGTACTTTAAGAACTTTATCGCTGGTTAAGCCACCACACACTGGAGTGCCTGTCCCTGGAGCGAATGCGGGATCAAGGCAGTCAATATCAAAGGTTAGATACACAGGTAAGTCACCCACACGTGCTTTAATTTGCTCTGCGATATCTTGTGCAGGCAAATCATTAGCTGCCATTGCATCAATCACTGCAAACTCATGTTTGCTTTGATCAAAATCAGTACGAATACCGATTTGAATACTGTGATCAACATCAATAAGCCCTTCCATCGGCGCATGATAAAACATGGTACCGTGATCATAGCGAGAGCCATTGCTGTAAGTATCTGTATGGGCATCAAAATGCACTAATGCCATCTTACCATGTTGCTTAGCATGGGCACGCAGTAGCGGCAAAGTCACAAAGTGGTCGCCACCTAAACCTAATAATGTTTTACCTTGACGAAGAATTTGCTCAGCGGCTAATTCTAACTGCGCGGTAAAATATTCTGGGTCGCCTACTGGGTAAGTAAAATCACCCGCATCAGCTAATTTTAAACGCTCAAACAACGGAAACGTCCATGGGTACTTGGTTTCTTCCCATGCCAGGTGCACTGAAGCTCGACGAATTGCGTCAGGCCCTAAACGTGCACCAGGGCGACCTGAGGTCGCCAAATCAAAGGGTAAACCTAGCACCACTACATCCGCATCGATTGCAGTGATGTTTTGCACCATCGGCTGACGTAAAAACGTCATGCCGTTTGAATATAATGAATGATCTGTGTGGTCAAACAATGTCGACATTGCTTATAACTCTTCTAAATAAGTGTAACCATTTAAGCCAGTTTGCAGCTCATCTAATACGCTTTGCTGCTCAGTTTCTGGCAATTTAGCTGCCACCAGCTGGGCGTAAGACTGCTGGAAGCTTTCTACATCTAAATGTACGTAACGCATCATGTCTGCAACGGTATCACCTTCGTTAACTTCAGTGATTTGCGCTTGACCTTGCTCATCCATTTTTATAATTGCACTGTGTGTGTCGCCAAATAAGTTATGCATATCACCTAAAATCTCCTGATAAGCACCCACTAAGAAAAAGCCCATTAAGTAAGGTTTTTCTTCGCTAAATGCTGGCACAGGTAATGTGCTTTCAATACCTTGACCGTCTACATAGTGCTCCATAGCACCGTCTGAATCGCAGGTAATATCAAGTAACACGGCGCGTTTTTGTGGTGCTTCTGTTAAACCACTTAATGGTAGAACAGGAAACACTTGGTCAATACCCCATGCATCCGGTAATGACTGGAACAATGAAAAGTTCACAAAAAACTTATCTGCTAAACGCGCATTTAATTCATCAATAATCGGGCGATGAAAACGGTTTTTGTTATCCATATGTTTGTTAAGTTCATAACATACACGTAAGTTAACTTGCTCCGCCCATGCTCGCTCTGTTAAATCTAACAAACCAAGTGCAAACTGATTATGTGCTTCGGCTAAATCGCCTTGGCTATCGTGATAGATTTCAATTAATGCACGATCGTCATTGTCATCACTTAACTGTTGCCATGATGTCCACATGTTTTTTAATAATAGTGGTGCATCAGCGGCTGGCGCTTGAATGTCTTCAGGTACATAGCTTTCGGTGCCGATAACATTCGAGATCAATACAGCATGGTGCGCTGTTAACGCACGACCTGATTCAGAAATAATGCGCGGCATTGGCTGCTCATATAACTTACAGGTATCACCGATGGTGTATACAATGTTATTAGCGTATTCACTTAGGCTGTAGTTCATTGAGTTATGAGACTGGCTGCGTGTACCGTCGTAATCTACCGCTAAACCGCCACCCACATCTAAACAGTCAATTTGTGCACCTAACTTGCGTAACTCACAGTAAAAACGCGCAGCTTCACTCACACCTAAACGAACATCGCGGATGTTTGCCATTTGCGAGCCAAGGTGAAAGTGTACAAGTTGGATCAGATCAAGTTGATCAGACGCTTTTAAGCGATTAACCACACTGAGTACTTGCGATGCCGACAAACCAAATTTTGATTTTTCGCCACCACTTGCTTGCCACTTGCCCTTACCTTGCGACGCTAAACGTACACGAATACCAATGCGTGGCTTTACGTTTAACTCTTTTGCTTGGCTAAGCACCATGTCTAGCTCAGACAGTTTTTCAAGAACAATGTAAACCTTGTGGCCTAGCTTTTCGCCAATCAGTGCTAAACGAATGTATTCTTGGTCTTTATAGCCATTACACACAATAACAGCACTGGTTTTTTCAGCCATCGCTAATACAGTTAATAGCTCAGGTTTACTGCCCGCTTCTAGACCCAATTGTTTCTTTTCAATATCAGCTTGGCTTGCAACAATTTCTTCAACAACTTCACGCTGTTGGTTTACTTTAATTGGGTAAACAAGCAAATAGTCTTTCGGATAACCATAATTTTCAATCGCCGTGTTAAATGCCTGACATAAGCTATGTACACGATGATGTAAAATTTGTGGAAAACGAACTAGCGCAGGCAAGCTTAAGCCTTTGTCTTGTAATTGCTGTGCGATATCGATTAGTGCAATGGTTTGCTCTGGGGCATGGGCCTTTGGCGCAACATACACATCACCTTGATCATTAATACCAAAGAAACCTTGGCTCCAATGACGAACATTGTAACTCGTGCGAGCTTGTTCTAGTGATGTTGTTTCTTTCATCTATCTTTCTCTTTTATTTTAGTAATGCCGAAATCGGCAAGGGTTGTTGCCGCGCATTAAAAGAAAAATAGTGACTCAAGTCCAACAAGAATTTTTACTCGTAACGAGTGATTTTTGATGTGAAAAGCTAATCAACATCCCTGAATGTTTTTAAACCCTATTTCAAGGGACAGTCACTGAAAATAGTATTTAATAGGATCACATTTAAAGGGACAGTCACTGTAGAAAATATATACGGGTAGATTACCTTTTCATATTGATTTTAATGGGCTGGTATTACTTTTGTGATTTCATCAGCGGCTGAAGAATTTGACCCTAACCGTCTCCACGCTTCATATTGCTTATTATCATGCCAAGTAATACCTATGTACTCTTGCCAGTTTTCGAAGTCTTTTGTGCGATATTTTTCAACCCCGCAACCTCCTGCGCCAAAAGAGGTGCGGCAAATTCTTACAGTAAGATAGGTGCCATCAAAATTCAGCTGCGATTGCTTATCAGCGCAAATACTTAAAGGACGAGTAGGAAATATAAGAATAACTTTTGTTTTTATAGTGCCATTATGGTTGAAGACACCAGAAAGACTGTAGCATGAGTTTAAATAGAGCTTAGTACTATTAATAATAAGGTCTGGTTGCCTACTCTGAGAAGTAATGGATACCTGTGAACTATCACCACAAGCAGCAATCAGAAAGAGCGTAACAAAGCCCAATAGTTGTAAGGTGAATTTATAAATTAAGACGACCTCACTAAAAAATGGCTTAACACTTAAATTACTGGTTAAGCCCTAACTCCATAAATAAACTTTGTGGATTTTCACTGTAGTTACCAAACGGACCACAACGATTAAAACCTAAGTTCTCATATAAGCTAATTGATTCTGTTTGTTTAGGACCTGTTTCAAGACGAATAAGCGGTATTAGTTGCTCACCGGCTTGATGCAATAATATCTGCATAATTCGACGTGATAACCCTTTACCACGGTAGCTTGGTTTTACATATAAGCGGCGGATTTCACCATAAGGAGGGTTGCCTTCTTGCATAACGATTGCGCCACATGCAACGATACCATCTTCATTTTTTAAGCCTATAGCATAAACATTAGGCTCAGCTAGCTCTTCAACACTTAAAGATTGAGCGGTAGCAACAGGGTATAGTGAGTTTATGAGTCGGTCTATATCAGAAAACACGCTTACTACTTCAGGATCATGTGGATTTAAATCGACTAACTGCATAAAACTCCCATTTTTATATGTCTTTTTTGTTAACTATGTGAACAATAGTATCGGATATTTCCATTATCCTCTACTGTAGTTTTCAATAATGATTTTATAGGTACTGTTCGGACCGACATACTATCTCTAAGTTCAACAGTATGTAACCAAAAAAAAGCCAAGTTGATAAAAACTAAAGTCTAAACTACACCACACCATTCAAGGTTAATGATTTATACCTATAGATTTTTTACCAGAGGTCACTTCAGAGTTCGTAAAGCCTTTTTAAAGGGACAGTCATTTAAAACCAACAACCATTGTATTTTTAAAATCTGAAGGCAGTGATTTAAAAATATAAAGGTTGAGTCAAAAAAATTACTAAACTTATTCTGTAATTATGTTTAGCGAGTGTGCTTCAGAGAGAATAGAGCTTTGACTTTAGCCTTTTAGGGCTAATTATTTCAAACAATTAAATTTAAAGCGTGAAGATACTAGCGATTTGAAATTACGTTAAAATAAACCTAGAAACTTAACTCGCTAATAAAGTTCGGCTATTTGTAATGTTACTTCGTCGCTTGCGAGCTGTTTTAATACAATAACTTTCAATAGCACCCACTCGACCTGCAGCTCCATGAAATAAGTTTTCAAACTGAGTTGTTAGCGTTAACCAGTTTTCAGCTTCGAAACTCAGTCTTTCAAGAATAGGAGGTAAATGATGCTCTATATATCCAGGCTTATCCGCGCTGATGCAACGCCCAGTTTGCTCCACAAGTAGCAGGTATGACTTTAACTCAAAAGGTATTCCCTTTGATTTATACTTACTCATGCCACCAATAAAACGAGCTAGTAATTTAGGTTGCTTTGACTCCTTCGCGCTTTCGCATCGCTTTTTAAAACTGGTATAGTCCGATTGCTCCGGCGTGCTCGCAGCTTTAGCACGAACAGGGTTTAAATCAACATAGGCCATGCAGGCTAAAAGCGCTGATTCATCAAGGATAGCTTGGCTTTTAAAGCGCCCTTCCCAAAAATGCCCAGTACATTCATCTTCTTTATTTGCCCGTCTGGCAATATATTCATTTAGCATTCGCATGAACCAACTAATGCTCGAAAGGCGCGCTCTGTATTCTGCAACCTCTTTATTTAAGAAGACTTGTTGACCATCACTTAACGGCTCACCATGAAGGGCTTTTTGAACTAAAGGCGTCATTTTACTGAGCTTAAACCAGCGTAAAAGGATGGCTTTATCCGATAACCTATTTGCTTTTTTATCATCAACATAAAGCACAAGATGCGTATGATTGCTCATCACCGCATAAGCACACACATCAATGCAAAATACCTTTGCAAGAGCAAGCAGACGCTGTTCAACCCACCCTCTGCGGTGTTCATATGATTTACCTGTGAGTGTGTCTTCTCCACAAAGGTAGGCACGTCTAACACAGCGAGATACACAGTGATAATATTTGGTATTCGACAAACAGATTTGCCGCTTCCTTGCTAAAGCCATCGTCCACTCCTTGAACTGATAATCTGAAATGCATTAGCTGTGATTAAAGTGTAGACAAAGTTTTCTGTGCCGCAAGAGCAATAAATACAGTGACTGTCCATGTAAAGTTAAATTTTATTAAGAATTAGAGTGCCTATCCGACTTAAAGTGACTGTCCATGTAAAGAGTTAAACACTTTGTTACGGAAAAAAGCTGTTCAAATATCGTCAAAACCCTATACTGCAAACAACAAGAAATAAGATGAGGTTTTCTCGTGCAGTTCACTCAAGGTATGGAATACTTCTTTTCTGGCTTTAAGTTAATTAGCCAAAAGGGGTTGAAACGTTTTGTACTTATTCCTTTATTAATCAATATTCTGCTTTTTGGTAGTTCGCTGTTCTTTTTGTATGGCTGGCTCACCGATGGCTTTGCTTACATGAACTCGTTATTACCAGAATGGCTTAGCTGGCTCGAGTGGCTAATGTGGCCAATTGCTGTGCTGGTGATTTTATTTAGTTACAGTATGCTCTTCACAGTTATAACAAACTTTATAGCAGCCCCATTTAACGGCCTACTCAGTGAAAAAGTCGAACTTTATCTCACTGGGCAAAAAATTAATGACGATAGTCTTTTCGATACAATGAAAGATGTGCCACGTATGTTAGGTCGAGAATGGACAAAACTTTGCTATTATCTGCCGCGCGCTATAGGCTTTTTTATCTTACTGTGGATTTTACCTGTGATCGGTCAAGTTTTATGGGTGTTATTCACTTGCTGGATGTATGCAGTGCAATATGAAGACTATGCGTTCGATAACCATAAAATTAGTTTTAACGAAATGAAAAATGACTTAAAGCAAAAGCAAACATTATCTTATGGCTTTGGTTTAGCTGTCATGATTTTAACTGCTATCCCATTCGTAAACCTAATTGTTATGCCCGTTGCTGTTTGCGGTGGCACACGGTTATGGGTTGAAAACTATCGAAGCCAATATCGAAGTTAAAATGTTTGAAAAGCCAGTAGAAAACTATTGGCTTTTCAATACACTATAATTTAATTTAACTGGTAAAGGATCTGATAACTCGGTGCCAAAGCGAGGTTCATCAAATTGCCTAATAACCACCGTAAATCTTTCTTCCCCCATATTGAGTATAAATGGGGTCCCTATCTTTGCTAGCTCTGAAATTTGTTTGTGTTTATTTTCTAATAAAATAGTGCCTGAACCTTTGTTTTTAACTAAAAGTACATGTGCGTTATTCCCTAAAACAATCCTAGCTTGATGTGATTCGCGATATTCAGCCCGCCATTGCCCTCTTTGGTATAGAGTGTATATGATTGAGATCCCATCGGGTTCAACGATACGTCCCTCTTGAATTTTACAATGTTGGCAACCAATTACTGAGCCTGATTTCCAGTTTACTGGTTGCCCATCATAATTTAATCTAGATGACATATGCCATTGAGGTTCAACATCTGGTGTGCATGCAACACAACATATCAACATAAAAAATATAACCAGATACTTCACTACTTAATCCCTTGCTTTTCTCTAGCAGCTTTAATTTCACTAAGAAGTTTTAAAGGTGGCGCTTGCTCTTCAATCATTCGTTGTTGTATATGCTTCGACACATCCTTTTGATCGCTATCTTGCTGATGAACACCGAAGCGATTGCCAGAGAACAAGGTATAAAAACGAAGTTCAATCAAACTCCACTCATCAACATCATTTAGCACTGTTACGGCGGTATCATCATTCGTATCTTGGCTTAGAGTTTCAGTCGAATCTGCATTACAATTAAAATCTACAGCAGCAGAGCCGGGATACCTTAAACCATTAGCCTCTATTATATTATTTTCGTCTATGGAACTTCCGAGTCCATGCGAATAAGACATTACAAAATTTTCAGGAGAGTCAAATGGGCTATTAGTCAAATCCGCAGTTTGTACGGCACAATTGGCATTCTCACGATAGCGACTCGAGTAATAGCGATCTCCCTCATTATCCCCTATCGTCGGTAACCCTCTCAACTGATAAAGGTAATTCATAATACTCAAATGATTTGGTTTATAGTTTGTACTTTCATCACCACCATGCTCTAAACCTAAATTATGGCCAAGCTCATGCATTATCGTTGATGCTTGGTAGTTGAAGGTTAAATTTCGAGATATTTCGTTATCAAGTGATAACCCCCAATTCCCCATACTTATCATCAAATCATTACCACTTAATTCAGCAACCCCTGAAGAACCCGCACTGCCATCAATGTTTCGACTATTAGCCATTAACATATAATGAAATATCGGCTTACGTCTCATGTCAAAGTTTGCCATTTTATAATGAAACAAACTCTCAACACCTTGGTTAAAGTTATAAGGTGTATATTGTCTAAAGGTTACTTGATCACCCCCACCTAAATCATGATCTTGTACAGATATTCCCCCTGCTTGGTGGTACAAATCCCCCACATCAAAGTGAACAACAATACCTTGCTCAGCGAACGAGCTTACCACTTTTTCCAATGCTGTTTGGTGCGGTATTATTCCCGCATCACTGCTATCCATAAAATCCACTTCAATAAAGATATCTTTTTGATTAACTCTAGCTCCCCAAGCATGCAGAGGTAGTCCAGAAAAAGTTGACCCAGGGAGTTCTGAACAGTCAGGAATACCATCTTCATCACTGTCATCTTCGCAGCTAACATCATTAACACCCGCCGGTGTCGTAAATTGGCTATAGTGCCAATCAGATGATGAATTAGTATCTGTGTTATCTATATCTCTTTTAATACTTGAGCCAGTTACATTAGAAATGACAGGTGCTGAGCCTGTTTGCCATTGTCCTGCCGTCAGAGGCTCAGTAGTGTCATTGCCAAATCGAACAAAATCCACAGTGCTTCCCGAGTCACGCGTTAGCAATTCAACAAACCCATTCAAAAACCAATAAGGGCGAACCGTGGAGTCAATATCACCAATAAAAGCGATAGATTTATTTTGCTCAGTTGTATCGTAAAATAATTGATCACCAAAACCACTATGAACTATGAGATATTCCTCAGGAGCAATCACTTGGTCAGGCAAATTAAAAATTGTTGCGGCCGAAATACTATTATCAGAACTGTCACGACTTTTTACTCGTACACTGTAATCAGCTAAATTAACACTACTATCGGTTCCGTTATAAAGTTCAAACCAAGGCGTGTCGTTGCTAAAACGAATAGCGACAACCTCAGTTATCTTTAAATCATTACTTCCAGTTGTAAAAGTAGAAACTACTTGGGCTAAAGCAGGTGTATCAGCAAAATTAACTAAGTCTTCGGTTAATCTTAACGCATATTCTGTTGCTTGATTAAAAGCAGCTGTAAACTCAATATTGTTAAAATATTCATTGTCATTTCCTTGTGGTCCCGTCATCTCTAATGAGTCGATTGCTAAGCAAGTTTCAAAATTATCAGCTGATAATTGCACACTTCCCTCACATACACCATTGGCGCTATTAACAACTAAACTCGATGACTTCATCACATCAGACATCGATAACATAACTCGAGCATTTACACTCACAGCAGAGGCTGCATCTTCAGGGCTTACATTTACAACAGTGGCTGCACTAGTATCTGTAATTGTCACGCTCACTGTCGCTTGGGCACTCTGAGTTCCATCCGATACAGTTACAGTAAAAGGCGCTTGCGATATGCTATTTGATGCAGGTTGATAAAGATAACGAAAAGTTGTTGCATCAACTAAAGTGATACTCGCCCCAGCTAACTGCTGAGAAAAACTAATAGTTAACTCATCCCCATCAATATCACTCGCGTCTATAGTAAATTCACTACTTTCATTAAACTCTGTAGTAATAGCAATATCAGACACTGTGGGTGGTTTATTAACATGAATGATCATAAATGTGAGGCTTGCTGAAGATATTGCTCCTTGATCATCTACCGCAGTGATCCGAAATATCACCTCGGTATTTTCAGACACTTCTGGCGCTGTGAAAGTAATAGTTTCGCCATTTTGCACAAAATCTACTGATGGTCCACTTAATTGCTGCCACTCAATATCTGCTATAACCCCGTCGCTGTCTGTAACAACCACAGAGACAGAAGCTTGCGTTAACTCAGTAATATCAGCAATCGCATCGAGGGTAATGACAGGCGCAAGATTTATGTAATTTTCAACCACAACACTAAATTCTGCAGAGCTTGTAGCTCCATCATCATCAGTTGCTGTTACTTGGAAGGTAATTTCATCATTTGTTTCTACTTCAGGGGCCGTATAATTTATTAAATTATCAGTTGCAGTAAATTCGGTAATCGGGCCTGAAGTTTGCACCCAGCTATAGCTAATAATACTACCATCACTGTCTGTTGCCGTAGCTGTTAATACTCCTTCAGCCCCTTCTTGAATATTTTGCGAACCAGTTATACTCACTGATGGAGCACTGTTTGCGCTTACATCTATAGTAAAAAGCGCCGTGCTTTGTTCACCAAAACTATCAGTAACTGTCACCGAAAAAACAAGCTGAGTTAAGGTTGCAACATTTGGTGTGGTAAAACTAATTGTGCTCGATCCATTTTCAAACTCTACATCTGGACCAGCCGTTTGCTGCCAATCATAACTAATAACCTCTCCATCAGAATCTGAGGCATTTGCACTAAGAGAAATATTGTTACTAGAAGAGGATATCTGAGGACCAGCAACCGATATTGTCGGGGCTTGATTAACATTAATAATGGTAATAGTGATACTGGTTGTAGCTGTTGCGCCTTGATTATCAGTAACGCGCAAAGAAAATGAGACATCTGTGTCAGTATCTACTGCAGGAATTGATACATTGATTTGTTGACCGTTTGCTGCAAAATCGATAGAAGGACCACCAGTTTGCTGCCAAGAAAAGTCGGCTATAGAACCATCACTATCGTTGGCTGACGCACTTAATGAAAGTGTTGCCAGCTCATTGACCTCAGTATCACCAGAAATACTTACTTGTGGCGCTTGGTTCTCAGCATTATTAGACTCTTCACTCCCTCCACCACCTCCACAAGCCGTTAAAAAAATGGAAAATAAAATACTAAGCCCAAGTAACTTTATTCTATTCTCCATTTTTAAGCCCTCGCGATTAACTGTATAAACTTTGTGGCACCTTAGTTACATTTAAATGAACCGTGACCTCTTCACGGTCATGGTATAAGTGCTTAGCTTGTAGTTCGTAACTTACGCCATATTTATCAAGCTCTTCTTTAATCATTTTTAAGCACTCGTAAACGCTATCAAAACGTTTTTTCATCGGTAGTTTAAGATTAAAAATAAGCTCTTTTGCGTAGGCGTTTACCGCCCAATCAATCATAAGGTTAGTCACTTTTGCTGGCTTTTCCACCATGTCACAGACTAACCATTGAATATTGCGCTTTTCTGGACGGTATTTAAAACCATCGACCCTAAAATGCTTAACTTGCCCTGTTTCCATCAAGTCATCGTTCATAGGACCATTATCAATTGCGCTTACAAACATACCTCGGCGCACCAATTGATATGTCCAGCCCCCTGGGCAAGCACCTAAATCAACACCTCGCATGCCAGGTTGCATACGTTCTTCAGCTTCATGAGGTGGAATAAACACGTTAAAGGCTTCATCAAGTTTCAACGTTGAGCGGCTCGGCGCATCACTCGGCATACGTAAACGCGGGATACCCATAAAGAAAGGCGAATTATTGAATGTATATGAATAGCCAACATAAGCACTGTCGTTTGCTAAAAATAACACATGCATAACAGGTTTTTTCTCAGCAATTTCGCGTGTTACCTTCGAGCGCTTTTCAAGCGATTTTTTCAGAGGTGTAGAAATCTTTTTGCAGAACTTACTCAGCTCTTTACCTTCGTTGGTATCTGGCGTTTCTACGCGTAGGTCACCACATTCAGGAAACTCAGCGGCAGCATCAACAATAGCACTAACGCGATCTTCAAGTGGCATGTTATCGACTAAGGCGCCAGTAAACCATTGGCGAGCAAATACCATATTTTTGAAATCGACTTTTTTGATGATTTCTTCACCGTGGCTTGCATCAAAACATTCGTAAACAACAATGCCCGTATTTGGTTTTGTTTTTACGTAACCTGCAAAGCCTTGTTCAGCAGCCTGAAAAGTAATTTCAGCAGCGGCATCATTTTCAAAACCACTGCGACAATAAATAACTACACTCGACATAGATAACCCTTAAAACTTATATCGTGCTGCTTGAACTAACAAAATAGCCCAACCAATAATAAAACAAACACCGCCAATTGGGGTGATAGGCCCAAGCCACTTCATGCCCGTTAGAGCGAGTAAATACAAACTACCGCTAAATAACACGGTACCTGCGATAAAAAATCCACCAGCCCAGCTTAAGTTCATGCCCCATTTAATTAAGATAGCAATTGCTATCAATGCAAGGCCATGCACCATTTGGTATTCAGCAGCGGTTTTAAAAATTCCAATTGCGTACTCAGAAACGCGGCTTTTTAAACCATGAGCAGCAAATGCGCCAAGCATTACCGAAAGCATGCAAAATAAGCTACCAATCATTAAATAGAGTTTGATCATTGCGTATCTCCAGCCGCTAAATTCAAAATAAACTGCGCTGCATAATCTGCAGCTTGCTGTAAGTTTTCTTGTTCTGAAATGCCACTTTTTTTGCGAGGTTTTAATGAGTGGTCACCATCTTTGAGAAATTTAATCTCTGGCGGATTAACCATTTTAAGTTCAGCGAGTTCTTGCTGATCACCAAACGTATCGCGCTCACCTTGCAGCACTAAAAATGGGCATGGCATATCAACAAAATGATCTATACGCAGTTTATCGGGTTTACCCGGTGGGTGAAACGGATAGCCAAAAGCCACAACACCTGCAATTTGAGCTTGGTCTTGCTCAGTACAAAGCATCGAAGCCATACGCCCACCCATAGATTTACCCCCAATAAATAGCGGCAATTCTGGCTGGCGCTCGGCTAAAACTTCACCAAAGTAGGCAAGTAACTTAGGAGCACGATCGGGTGGTCTACGCTTGCCTGTTTCTTTTGCAATTTGCATATACTGAAAATCAAACAAGGCTACATCAATCCCATGCTGACTAATCAAGTTAGCCATTGTTTGCATAAACTCAGAATCACTGCCTGCCCCTGCACCATGGGCAAATATAAACTGTGCACGCGCCTTGCCCGTTGTACTTTTAAACCACTGTAACATGTTAATACTCTTGTTCTTGTTCAACTAAGCTCAGCATCCAGTCTTTGAAAGACACTATTTTGCCAAGCTCTGTTTGCGATTCGCGGATCACTAAATAGTATGCATTTTTACTTTCTAATGAGTGATTAAATGGAATAACTAGACGACCCGCATCAATATCAGGTTTTGCTAAAACGCTATTACCAATGGCAACCCCCTGTCCATGCACCGCGGCTTGCAATACCATTGATGAGTGACTAAAAATCGGCCCTTGGTTAACTTGTACATTACGCACACCAGCCGTTTTCATCCAGGTTTTCCAGTTTTTACGGGTGGTATCATGCAATAAGGTATGATTTGCTAAATCACTGGGTTGATTAAGTGGTTTAGGGCCCGTTAACAGCAATGGGCTACATAACGGCACTAGATATTCAGTATGCAGCTTATATGTCTGTACCCCACTCCAGTGGCCACGACCATAATAAATAGCAATATCTACATCGTCAGAAAGTGAGTTTTCATCCTGATCTTGTGCTTTAATTCGCACGTCGATTTCTGGATGTAATTCATTAAATAAACTAAGTCTGGGTACTAACCATTGAATAGCAAAACTTGGCGTTAAACTTACCGTAAGTGACCCTTTCGCACCTCGGGCTAGCAGTTTTTCTGTGGCATCAATCAGCTGAGTAAAAATTTCTTTTATATCTAAAAAGTAACCTTGCCCTTCTTCAGTTAACAGCAAAGAACGATTCTTACGTAAAAACAGCTTTAACCCTAAATGCTCTTCAAGGGTTTTAATTTGATGGCTCACCGCAGCCTGCGTTACATATAGCTCTTCTGCTGCTTTGGTAAAGCTCAAATGGCGGGCAGCGGCTTCGAAAGCTTTTAGTGCATTTAAAGGAGGTAAACGACGAGACATAAACACCAAACTTAGAATTAGTTTTTCTTATGCGTCGATTATAGCGATACAAATAAAAAAAGGCGACCATGGTCGCCTTTTTCATACTTAAATACTTATATACTTAAATTATAAATCGCTTGCGCTGGTATCGAGTGGTGCAAAGCTCTTAACTAAGTCATCAACCGCTTTCATTTGCGATAAGTAACCTTCTAGCTTGCTTAGTGCGAGAGCACATGGGCCGTCACATTTTGCTTCATTCGGATTAGGGTGCGCTTCAATGAATAGACCCGCAATACCTAATGCCATGCCACTGCGAGCAAGTTCTGCAGCTTGTGCACGGCGACCATCTGCAGAGTCAGCTCGGCCTCCTGGGCGTTGTAATGCGTGCGTTGCATCAAAGATAACCGGCGCCATAGGCTTCATGTCATCCATACCAAGCATATCAACCACAAGGTTGTTATAACCAAAACTAGTACCACGCTCACACAGTGCAACATTGTTGTTGCCCGCTTCATTAAACTTTTTAATGATATGACGCATTTCGTGTGGAGCTAAAAACTGTGGCTTTTTCACATTGATAATAGCGCCAGTTTTTGCCATGGCTACAACTAAGTCAGTTTGACGAGCAAGGAATGCCGGTAACTGAATTACATCAACCACTTCAGCCACAGGCGCAGCTTGATGCGGCTCATGTACGTCGGTGATCAGTGGCACATTGAAAGTAGATTTAATTTCTTCAAAGATTTTTAAACCTTCTTCCATACCAGGGCCTCGGTATGAATTAATTGAAGAGCGATTCGCTTTATCAAAAGACGCTTTAAAAACGTATGGAATGTTTAGCTTTGATGTAACTTCTACATAATGCTCCGCAATTCGCATCGCTAAATCACGTGATTCAAGTACGTTCATACCGCCAAACAATACAAATGGTTTGTCGTTGGCTAATTCAATCTCGTTAATTTTAATTAACTGGTTGTTCATTTCTATTCCTTAAGGTGCAACAGCTTGTAGCATTAATCCACAAATATAAGCCATGTAAGTACCAACACCATAGCCTAAAACAGCAAGTAAAACACCTACTGGCGCAAGTGATGGGTGGAATGCTGATGCAACAACAGGTGCTGATGCTGCGCCGCCTACATTGGCCTGAGAGCCTACCGCCATATAAAACAGTGGTGCTTTAATTAGTTTCGCCACAATAAGCATTAAGCTTGCGTGAGTAATCATCCAAATAACACCGAGTACGAAGTACATTGGTGAATCAAAAATCGCGGTAATATTCATGTGTAAGCCAATTGAAGCAACAAGAATATATAAAAAGCTTGATGCTACTTTTGACGCACCAAAAGCTTCAATATGGCGAACTTTAGTAAACGATAAACTAATACCAATTGTGGTAGAGATAACGATTAACCAGAAGAATTTACTGTTTAAACTATACTCTTGTGCCCACGGGAAGTTAGCCCCAAAAAACGGACCTAAAAAGTCAGCACAAAAATGTGCAAGACCAGTAATACCAAAGGCAATTGCGATAATCGTCATGTAATCATTTAGAGTTGGCATGCGCGCATGCTCAGCATGATACTTTTCTACGCGCTCTTTTAAATCTTCAATTGCACGCGTATCTGCGCCTGTTTTAGCATCAATCGCCTTATGGTTTGCTGCCATTAATAACAGTACGGCCATCCATAAGTTAGCCACAATCACATCAACAGTCACCATTGCAGAGAAGATATCGCCGCCTACTTCAAACATTTCTTTCATTGAAGCTTGGTTTGCGCCGCCACCAATCCAGCTACCGGCGATAGTCGTCATACCACGCCACACTGCGTCAGGGCCATGGCCCCCCACCGCTTCTGGGTAAACGGCGCTCATTACTAAGATAGCCAAAGGGCCACCAATAACAATACCCAAGGTACCTGTTAAAAACATGATTAATGCTTTTGGCCCAAGGTTTAGGATCGCTTTTAAATCAATACTGATGGTAAGCAAGATTAAGCAAGCTGGCAGTAAATAGCGTGACGCTACAAAATATACATTCGAAGAATGACCATCAACAATCCCAAAAGTATTGAGTAATGATGGTAAAAAGTAGCAAAGCAATAATGCTGGTACATATTTATAAAATTTTTGGCAGGCAGCATTATTACTGTGCGAGGTTTTAAAAATAAACCCCAAAATAACGGCAAGCAAACCAAGTACGACTGCGTCATTGGTAATTAGCGCACTGTGGGCGTCAGTCATAAATGTTCCTTTAAATTAGTGGTGTGTATTATTGTTGTCTTCTATTTCAGCTATCTGGTGCTGAATTAATTCGATAGCGGGATCATCTGGGCACTCATTAATAAAGTACTGCAAATCATCACGCGCCATTTTTGGGCAATCTAGCTGATTAAGTAAATAGCCGCGGTCACGACGCTCATAAGGGTCATCACCAAGTAATTCCATCAGCATATCAACACAATGCAATGCATGACCAAATTTACTTTCGCTGATGAACGACCATTTTTGCTGTGCTAGATACAGCTTATAAAGCTCTTCTTCAAAAATCAGTTCAAGCGGTTCTTGCTCATCGCCATTTTCTTCACAGGCATTCTCAGGTGTTATATACCAGCTCTGCTGACCTGTGCTTGGCTCAATTAAATAGCCCTCTTCATCACTCATCCCAACGTGAACGTGCACGTCTCCCTGACTAAGTGTGACCGTGGCATCAAGTTCAGCATGCTGTAATAAATGACAAAGTAAAATTGCCAGCGTGGTTTGCGTGCCACTGCGCATAGTAATGGTATAGCTAAAGCTATTTAACGTGTACTCTGGCACTTTTAAGCTTGATGAGCTAAACAGCCATTGCTGATAAAAGGTATCAAGTAACTTATCGAGACGCTCATGTGGCTCTTTTAATTCGGCGCAAAGAGCTGTTACCGTATTTTCAAGCTCATTAAGGGTGTCATAACAGGCTGTTAAATCAGCTTGTTGATCCCACTTTAATTCAGCGTCGATACAACGATAAAGCACTTTAGAAGAAAATGCGTCAAAGGCCTCATCTTGATAGGATTCATTTTGATCTTCAAACCAAGGGGTGGTCATTTATACTGCTACATCTCTTTCAAAAACGAACAGCTAGTTTACCTACTTTTGCTTTAAGTTACCAATACTGAGCGTTGAGATATAAAAAAGCGGTACGACAGCCAATGCAATCAAATACCGCTCAGAGATTTGTTATAAAAGAAGTGCTGTTTTTGCAGATGCTAAATAACCAATTGCTAATAAAATAAGCGTGGTGATCGCAAGTAATACAAGCTTCGCGCTATTTGCACTTTGCTTAGCGGCAACCACACCGAGTACAATATAAGCAACCACTAAGATTATCTTTTCTAATAACCAAGATTGTTCAAGCGGGTTAAAACCGGCCATTACAATTAATGCCACTGCAGAAATAAGTAATAAGGTGTCGATACTGTGGCTGCCAATAAACACTACTTTGTTTTTTGCCAGAACGCCCGTCTTTAGGCGAGAGAAAGAACGAACGTAGAATAAGATAATACTCAACACGGCAAATAACATGTGAGTATGTTTTACTGCTAAATAATCCATATGCCCCTAATTTTATTTTAATTAATCTGGATAACGTACAAGTACGTCTTCTATTTCTTTAATTCGCTGATTAAACACATCAATCAACTTTGGATCAAATTGTTTGCCCTGTTGCGCGTTAATTTCTTTCACAACATCGTCAAGCGACCACGGCTCTTTGTAGCAGCGCTTATGACGTAGTGCATCAAATACATCAGCTAAAGCAACGATGCGACCTGCAATAGGAATGTCTTCGCCTTTCAACCCTTTCGGGTAGCCTGAACCATCCCAACGCTCATGGTGTGACAACGCAATCACTGCGCCAGTATTAACAATGTCACGATTGGAGTCTTTTAAAATTAAATGACCTTTTTCAGCATGAAGTTGCATGATAGCCCACTCTTCATCGGTCAATGGCCCCGGCTTATTTAATATAGCGTCGGGAATACCCACTTTACCCACATCATGCAATGGCGCAGCTAAGCGAATAAGCTCTGCTTCGCGTTTTGATAGACCATAGCCCATGGCAAGTTCATAACAAATGTGCGACACACGCTTTACATGGTTACCTGTTTCTGTTGAACGTTGCTCTAACGCTTCACTGAGCCTAAATACTAACTCTTGTTGTGTTGCTTCGATTTCAGATTGTAACTGTACATTTTCATACGCCAGCTGCACATTTTGCGAAAAGATTTCAATCAAGTGACGCTGAGTGTCGGTTAAATGCTTAGGGATACCTGAAATAAACAACATGGAATTATGATTATATTCACTACTGCAATAGGCAAATAAATAGTTCTCACGATAAACAATGGTTTTTTCATTTAAAGCTTGCTGACAGGCTTGAAGCTGATCGTGACTTAACACCTCTTCAATCGCCTTGCCTTCACTGCGTTCAAACTCACCTCGGCCCGAAAACACCACTAGCTTCTTTTGGTTATCTTGCGGGTTACTCGCAACTAAACTGGTTGCATACATGGCCTGATCAACGGTTCCTAATAATGAGGTAAGTTGTTGCATCACCCCTTCAATAAAGCTTTCAAGAGAATGAGTTGAAAAGATATCACGTGAAGCTTTAATAATTTTTTCAAGGCCTTGACGAGATTGTTCTATCGACAAAATATCACGATATGAACGCAAGCTCGACATCACTACTGTGAACAGTTTTTGTGCTGTTAATTCAGTTTTTGATTTGTAGTCATTGATATCGTAATTAACGATGACTTGACGCTCTGGTGCTTGCCCAGGCTGACCAGTGCGAAGAATGATACGAATATGATTATTTTTTGCGGTTTCACGAATAAACTTGGCAACTTTAAGGCCGGCATCGTCGGTTTCCATAACCACATCGAGTAATACGATAGCCGCATCTGGATGCTCTTGAATAACCTGCTTAGCTTCTTCACCCGAATAGGCGCTAATAAACTCTAAACGTTTATCTTGAAATTCAAAGTCACTCAACGCAAGCTTTGTTACGGCATGTACTTCTGGCTCGTCATCAACGACGATGACTTTCCAACTACCCTGAACCACCTCATTAACTTCGTCAAGTGCTTCATCCGAAAACAAAAAATCATCCATTCTATGGGATCCTCAAAGGCTATGTACGCACAGTGCGCTTTATTGTTATTTAGGCCATTGTGCTAACGTTACACGGTCATTACCGCCAAGATCTTTAATTGTAAGTATATGGCTATACGACATTTGTGCAAAAAATTCTTGTACCTTCACACTTTGTTTGTAGCCATGTTCAATTAAAAGATAGCCATTTGTTGCTAAATAGTCACGTGCGATAGTAATAATTTGTTTAATATCAGCCATACCGTTGTCATCTGCAACTAATGCAGAGAGCGGCTCAAAGCGAACATCGCCTTGGCTTAAATGCTCATCATCATGTTCAATATACGGAGGATTGCTCACAATTAGGTCAAACTTTTGTGTACTTACTGCACTAAACCAATTGCTCAAGGCAAAATTAGCATTGTTGATTGCAAGTCGCTGTTTATTTTCTTTAGCTAATTCGACAGCATCAGCCACCCTATCAACCCCTGTCACCTGCCAATTTGGCATTTCACTGGCCAATGCCAAAGCAATTGCCCCTGTGCCAGTGCCTAAATCAAGCACGTTTGCAGCCGTAGGTAGCTCAAGGCCTAAGGCATATTCTACTAACGTTTCGGTATCAGGTCTTGGGATCAGGGTTGTTGGATTAACCTTTAAAGGAAGACTCCAAAATTCACGAAAGCCAACAATATGAGCAACTGGTTCACCATTTAAACGACGCTGACATGCTTGTTCAAAATCACGTTGTTGCTGTTCGGTAAGTTGTTTTTCGGGCCAAGTAAATAAGTAACTACGAGGTTTATCAAGAATGGATAATAACAGGACTTGTGCGTCTAACTTAGCACTGTCGCTGCTAGGCGTTAATAACGCCGTTGCAGCAACAATTGCTTGTTCAATGCATTGTGGCACGATTATTCATCGCCCATCGCGGCAAGTAAGTCAGCTTGGTGTTCTTGCATTAGAGGTTCGATAACACTTCCTAAATCACCAGCAACCACTTCATTCAAACGATAAAGTGTTAAATTAATACGGTGATCGGTAATGCGACCTTGCGGGTAGTTATAAGTACGAATACGCTCAGAACGGTCACCGCTACCTACTAGGTTACGACGTTCTGACGCTTCCGCCGCTTGACGCTTTTCATCTTCAGCTTGTTGTAAGCGTGCGCCAAGTACAGACATCGCTTTGGCACGGTTTTTATGCTGTGAACGCTCATCCTGACACTCTACAACCACACCCGTTGGAATGTGTGTAATACGGATTGCTGAGTCAGTTTTATTTACGTGCTGACCACCGGCACCCGATGCACGGAAGGTATCGACTTTAATATCAGCAGGGTTAATTTCAATTGCTTCCGCTTCAGGAATTTCTGCCATAACAGCTACCGTACACGCTGAGGTATGAACACGGCCTTGCGATTCTGTCTCTGGAACACGTTGTACACGGTGCGCACCTGATTCAAACTTAAGCTGACCATACACGCCTTCACCAGAGATATGCGCAATGACTTCTTTATAACCGCCGTGCTCACCTTCGTTAGTACTTACTACCTCTACTTTCCACTTTTTAGTTTCAGCGTAGCGGCTGTACATACGGAATAAGTCACCTGCGAAGATAGCAGCTTCATCACCACCAGTACCGGCACGAACCTCTAAATAGACGTTATTATTGTCTTTAGGGTCTTTTGGTAACATTAGAATTTGGATTTCATCTTCTAATGCAATAATTTGTGCTTTTGCTTCTTTGTATTCTTCTTGCGCCATTTCACGCATATCAGGATCAGAGTCTTTTAACATTTCTTCTGCTGTAGCAACATCATCTTGGGCTTGTTGGTAAGCTAAAAATGCTTTTACGATTTCTTCTAATTCTGAGTATTCTTTAGATAAGGCACGAAAGCGATTTTGGTCGCTGATCACAGAGGGGTCGCTTAGTAGCGCTTGCACTTCCTCATAACGCTCAACTAAGGTTTCTAATTTTCTATAAACAGACTCTTTCATTTAACGACTATTCCTGATCAATACCTAACATTTTCTTTAATTGGCTTAACTCCGCTGCTTCACCTTTTTTAGCAGCATCTTGAATGGCACGGGTAGGTGCGTGCATCAAGCGGTTGGTCAGTTTGTTTGCCAACTCGAGTATTACTTTTTCTGCCTCTTTACCTGCTTGTAGCTGGCCAAGGGCTTTTTCGACAAGTTCTGACTTTATATCTTGTACATCGTTGCGATAATGGCGAATAAGATCCACCGAATCGAGTGAACGCAACCACATAGCAAATTCATCGGTACGTGAGCGAATAATAGCTTGCGCTTGCTCCGCAGCCTGCTCACGGGCCGCGATATTCTCGCTTACTATGGCTTGTAAGTCATCAACTGAATACAAATAGGCTGCATCTAATTCGCCTACTTGGCTTTCGATATCGCGCGGTACCGCAATATCGATAAATAACATTGGTTTGTGGCGGCGCTTTTTCAACGCCTGCTCTACCACCCCTTTACCGATAATAGGCAAGGTACTGGCGGTTGAACTAATAACAATATCGGCGTCGTGTAAACGCTCAGGTAACTGGGCAAGTGCAATCACATCCGCGTCAACCTCACTCGCTAAAGTTTTAGCGCGTTCAATAGTACGGTTTGCCACCGTGATTTTTTGCGGATCGTTTTGGTATAAGTGCTTAGCAACTAGTTCAATCGTTTCACCTGCACCAATTAGCAGTACATTGGTTTTATCTAGTTTGCCGTAAATATGTTTCGCAAGATTAACCGCGGCATAAGCAACAGATACTGCGCTAGCACCAATATCAGTTTCGGTACGAACTTGTTTTGCGACAGAAAATGTTTTTTGAAACAAACGGTCAAAAGTTACACCAATGGCATCGTGAGTTTTTGCATTATGGTAGGCTTGTTTTATTTGCCCTAAAATTTGCGGCTCACCGAGTACTAACGAATCTAGACCACAAGACACTCGCATTAAATGATTAATTGCTTCGTGATCTTCATGATAATAGATATTATTGCTCAGTTCATGTTCATCCAATCCATGGAAACTGGCTAACCAGTGCAACAGGGTTTGGGAATTACGCTCAGCAAGGCTACAATAGATTTCAGTTCGGTTGCAGGTCGAAACAATAACCGCTTCATTAAAATGCGCATGACCACTTAATTGCTGTAACGCCTCAGACATTTGCTCAGGCGAAAACGCGACTTTTTCGCGTAATTCTACGGATGCGGTTTTGTGATTTATACCAAGTGCTACGATGGTCATATGTACCAAATATTGCTAAGCCCAGCTGTAAAGGCATTAATTTTACCAAAAATCAGCGGAATATGGAAAGTAAGGAACGACATTTGATTAAACAATATTTGATTTTATTCATGTTTTTTTTATTTATCGGCGGTTGTGCGCAAAAAATTTCAACAGTTGATTACATTTATCCTGACTGGAAAAGCCGATTAGAACAACAAGCTCAATGGCAAGTGCAAGGCAAAATGGCATTTATTAGTACAGAGCAGCGCCAGTCAGCCAATTTAAATTGGCAACATGATGAGCAATACAGCGACATGGTGCTTACCAGTTTTATTGGTACCCGTATTCTGTCTTTAAAGCAAAATGCACAAGGTGCTGAACTTGAGTATGACGACAATGTATATACCGACCGTGATGCCTCAATGTTGTTATATCGTTTAACCGGTTTTTCAATCCCATTAGATAATGCCGCAAAGTGGCTAAAAGGTACCGTCGAGAGCGACCAAGCAAGCTATGATGAGCAAGGCCGTTTAAAAAGTCTTATTTGGCAAGCTCACAATGGTCAACAGTGGCAAATAACCTATTCAGACTTCATCAAACAAGATGGTTATTGGCTTCCTGTTAAGCTCAGCCTTAAAAACAATAAAATTCGTATTAAAATTCAACTTAATGATTGGCAGTTAAATTAATCATGACACACGCTTCAACCGCCCCGCTAACTTTAATAGCACCTGCAAAACTTAATTTATTCCTTCATATAAATGGTCGCCGTGAAGATGGCTACCATGAACTCGAAACCTTATTTACCTTTTTAGAATTTGGTGATGACTTAACATTTACTGTCAACAACGAGCCAAATATTACAGTAACCGGTGATACAAACGGTATTGAGCTTGCAGATAACCTTATATATAAAGCAGCCCGTTTATTACAACAGCACTGTGATTGCCAACAAGGCGCTTCAATAAAGCTATTAAAACGTTTGCCTATGGGCGGCGGTGTTGGCGGCGGCTCATCTGATGCCGCCACTACCCTGCTTGCTCTTAATAAACTATGGGGCTGTGATTTATCACTTACAGAATTAGCTCAGCTTGGGGTGAAATTAGGCGCTGATGTACCAGTATTTATCAATGGTCACACTGCCATTGCCCATGGGATTGGCGAGCAACTAGAAAATATTGAATTACCGCAAAGTTGGTTCTGTGTAGTGCATCCAGGGCAGCATGTGAGCACCGCGAAAATTTTTACCCACCCAGATTTAAAGCGCGACACACCTAAGCTAAAAGCAGACTGGCAAACAGAAAATTTAGGCAATGATTGTGAGGCTTTAGTTAAAAAGCTCTGCCCCGAGGTTGAAAAAGCCCTGCAGTGGTTGCTAAAATACGCCCCGTCAAAGATGACTGGTACAGGCGCTTGCTGCTTTGCTGAGTTTTCAACCGAGGCACAAGCACAACAAGTTTTAGCTCAATTACCAGAAAAATGGACAGGTTTTGTTGCAAGTAGTGCTACACTTTCTCCTGCTCATACAGCATTAAATGCTCACTTTGAAATGAAGTAACGTACAAGTAAATGTTAACCTGCTTTGGTGCCTACCATAGCCTGTTAGTCCCAAAATTCAGTGCCTGAGGAACCCTACCGTGCCTGACATGAAGCTCTTCGCTGGTAACGCAACACCTGAGCTAGCTCAAAAAGTTGCAAAACGTTTGTATATTGAATTAGGCGATGCTGTTGTTGGCCGTTTTAGTGACGGTGAGATCAGTGTTCAAATTAATGAAAATGTTCGTGGCTCTGACGTTTTCATTGTCCAATCAACCTGTAACCCTACTAACGATAACTTAATGGAGCTTATCGTTATGGTTGATGCCCTACGTCGTGCGTCTGCTGGACGTATTACTGCCGTTATCCCTTACTTTGGTTATTCACGTCAAGACCGCCGCGTGCGTTCTGCGCGTGTACCAATTACAGCTAAAGTAGTTGCAGATTTCCTTTCAAGTGTTGGTGTTGACCGCGTTCTAACGGTTGATTTACACGCTGAACAAATCCAAGGTTTCTTCGACGTACCAGTTGATAACGTATTTGGTAGCCCAGTTCTACTTGAAGATATGAAAGAACGCGACTTCGATGACGTTGTTGTTGTTTCTCCTGATATCGGTGGTGTTGTTCGAGCTCGTGCAATCGCTAAGCTATTAAACGACACAGACCTTGCTATTATCGACAAACGTCGTCCACAAGCAAACGTTTCACAAGTAATGCACATTATTGGTGACGTTGAAGGTCGTGACTGTATCATCGTTGATGACATGATCGATACCGGTGGCACTTTATGTAAAGCAGCAGCAGCGCTTAAAGAACATGGTGCAAAACGCGTATTTGCTTACGCTACTCACCCAGTACTTTCAGGTAATGCAGCTGAGAACATTCGTAACTCAGTCATTGACGAAGTTATCGTAACTGACTCAATTACACTGTCTGATGAGCTTAAAGCAATTGATAAAATCAAAGTGCTTACACTTGCAGATATGCTTGCTGAAACAATCCGTCGTATCAGCAACGAAGAATCTATTTCAGCGATGTTTGAACACTAATCAACATTACTGCAATACTAAAAAAAGCACCGCTTAGGTGCTTTTTTTGTAGTCGTTATTTATTTTCCCTGAAAGGGGTGGTATGATAGCGCGCCTTTTGGCTGGGGACCTTGGTCGCAAAGGCCCTAAGACTATTAATTATTGGAGACATTATGTCAACTTACACATACAATGCAGAATTACGTACAGAAACAGGTACTGGTGCGAGCCGCCGCCTACGCCGTGAAGATAAAGTTCCTGCAATCCTTTACGGTGCTGACAAAGAAGCTGCATCAATCGTTCTTGCACACAAAGATATGATCAAAGCGCAAGAAGATGAAGGTTTCTACACGCACATCCTTACTTTAAACATCGGTGGCGAGTCAGTTGAAGCTATCCTTAAAGATATTCAACGTCACCCGTACAAGCCTAAGATCACTCACTTAGACTTCCAACGTGTAGATGCTACTCACAAACTTCACACTAAAGTGCCTGTACACTTCATCGGTGAAGAGAAAGTAACTAAAGCTGGTAACACTGTTGTTCACCAATTAACTGAAATCGAAATCACGTGTCTTCCTAAAGCACTTCCTGAGTTCATTGAAGTTAACGTTTCAGATTTAGTAGCTGGTGATTCAATCCACCTTTCTGACCTTAAACTTCCTTCAGGTGTTTCATCTGTTGAGCTAACTAAAGGCGCTGATCACGATCAGTCAGTTGTTACTGTTAAAGCTAACAAAGCAGCTCCAGCTGAAGAAGAAGCTTCAGAAGACGCTGCAGAATAATTTTTAAGGTGTAAACACCTTGAATTCTATTCAAATGCTTGTGGGCCTGGCTAATCCAGGCCCCGAATACGCAAACACACGCCATAATGCAGGTGCTTGGTTCATCGAAGAACTGGCTGCACGTTATAACTGCACACTCAAACATGATCCTAAATATCACGGCCTCACCGGCAAAGTGATTATTCAAGGCCAAGAATTTAAATTACTGATCCCTACAACTTATATGAATTTAAGTGGTAAGGCGGTGAGTAGTCTCGCTAATTTCTTTAAAATCCCTGTTGAGAACATTCTCGTTGCTCATGACGAAATGGACTTAGATCCTGGGATTGCAAAACTTAAAAAAGGTGGCGGCCACGGCGGTCACAATGGTTTAAAAGATATTATTGCGAAAATGGCAAACCAAAAAGATTTCATGCGCCTTCGTATAGGCATTGGTCATCCAGGTCACCGAGAAATGGTAACAGGCTGGGTGCTAGGTAAAGCCGCGAAAGACGATCAAGAAAAAATGGACGCCGCCGTTGACGAAGCAGTTCGTTGTATGGAAATACTTGCAAAAGATGGTGTGTTAAAAGCACAAAACAGACTACATTCATTTAAACCTTAATCCGTTTTAATGAAATTACACAAGGTATCTTACTATGGGTTTTAAATGTGGCATCGTTGGTTTGCCAAACGTTGGTAAATCAACTCTATTTAATGCACTAACTAAAGCGGGTATTGAAGCCGCTAACTTCCCTTTCTGTACCATTGAGCCTAACACGGGTGTGGTACCGGTTCCTGATGCGCGCTTAAATGATTTAGCCGCTATCGTAAATCCTCAGCGTATTTTACCAACGACGATGGAATTCGTTGATATTGCAGGTCTAGTAAAAGGCGCATCGAAAGGTGAAGGTTTAGGTAACCAATTCTTAGCAAACATTCGTGAAACAGATGCGATTGGTCACGTTGTTCGTTGTTTTGAAGACGAAAACATTGTTCACGTTGCTGGCACAATTGACCCTGCTGATGATATCGACGTAATTAACACTGAATTAGTACTTGCTGATATGGACAGTGCTGATAAAGCGATTGTTCGTAATGCTAAAAAAGCAAAAGGCGGCGACAAAGACGCTAAAGAGCAAAATGCTGTTTTAGAAAAAGTAAAAGTACACTTAGATGAAGGTTTAACGTTACGTTCTTTAGAACTAACTAAAGAAGAAAAAGCAGCAATTAAGCCACTTAACTTCTTAACAATCAAACCGACCATGTATATTGCGAACGTGGCAGAAGATGGTTTTGAAAATAACCCTTACCTAGACAAAGTACGTGAAATTGCCGCTGCAGAAGATGCGGTTGTTATTCCAGTATGTGCAGCGATTGAATCTGAGTTATCTGAACTTGAAGAAGAAGATAAACTAGAATTTATGGCTGACCTAGGTTTAGAAGAACCAGGTCTTAACTTAGTGATCCGTGGTGGTTACGAGTTACTTAAATTACAAACCTACTTCACTGCTGGCGTTAAAGAAGTACGTGCATGGACAATCCCAGTAGGTGCGACTGCACCACAAGCTGCGGGCAAAATCCACACTGACTTTGAGCGTGGCTTTATCCGTGCACAAACTATCGCATTTGACGACTACATTGCGTTTAAAGGCGAAAGCGGTGCTAAAGAAGCTGGTAAGATGCGTCAAGAAGGTAAAGAGTACATCGTTAAAGACGGCGATGTGATGAACTTCTTATTTAACGTATAAGCATATTTGCTCATTCGATTTTAAAAGGCTCGTTATTACGAGCCTTTTTTATTGACTAAATATTACTAACCCTTCCCTAAATCATCAAAGCATGGTGGGTAATACTTCTGCAGCCTTACCTCTGCTTGTTCTTTTTAGTGATGTACGGTGTTATTTATGCTTAACAGTGAATCATCGTCGAAAGCAAATGAGTGATAACAACAGTTAATTGAGGGGATTTCAAAGCTCGATAGCAATTTTGCGACCTATTGACTGCTCGATTAGCAAATTGTGGGGATTTTAAAAGTAAAAATAAGCCCCCTTAGTGACAAAATAGCCTATATAAATTCATTCGCTTTCGCTTTTTTATGTTTAAATCACCTAAAAGATCACGCTAACTAATTTTGAAACTTGATTTTTGTATGAAAATTAAGCAACTTTAAATGTGCGTTTTAAAACTCTTACGATGCGTTTGGGAATTAAACCCATAGATTGCAGTCAAAAAAACAGCAATTTAAATGAAATTTCGCCACTTAGCTTAATTTTAATGCAAACAAACACTGATAAGCATTTTTTTGCAAAAAAGGTGTTGACGGATTTAGGTCATATCAGCATAATACGCCCCGCACTCAGCGATGAAGTGCTAACAAAAAAGATGGCTAAGTAGCTCAGTTGGTTAGAGCACATCACTCATAATGATGGGGTCACAGGTTCAAATCCCGTCTTAGCCACCATTCTTTTTGTTGCTCAATGAAGAGTTTAAAATAACTACCAGTACTTTAAGTACGAATGATGCGGGAGTGGCGGAATTGGTAGACGCGCTGGATTTAGGTTCCAGTAACTTCGGTTGTGAGAGTTCAAGTCTCTCCTTCCGCACCATGTTCTTGATAAGAACTCAAACTATCAAGCTTTTGTTGGGATATCGCCAAGCGGTAAGGCAGCAGGTTTTGATCCTGCCATTCCCAGGTTCAAATCCTGGTATCCCAGCCACGATGGCTAAGTAGCTCAGTTGGTTAGAGCACATCACTCATAATGATGGGGTCACAGGTTCAAATCCCGTCTTAGCCACCATTCTTTCTTAAGAATGGCTCTGCAGGAGTTAAAGCGCACTCAATGAAGAGTTTAAAATAACTACCAGTACTTTAAGTACGAATGATGCGGAGTAGCGGAATTGGCCGATGTCTTGATTAAGATGCTGGATTTAGGTTCCCTTACTACAAGCGCAAAAGGTATGCGGGAGTGGCGGAATTGGTAGACGCGCTGGATTTAGGTTCCAGTAACTTCGGTTGTGAGAGTTCAAGTCTCTCCTTCCGCACCATGTTCTTGATAAGAACCAAAACTATCAAATTATTCTTTGTTGGGATATCGCCAAGCGGTAAGGCAGCAGGTTTTGATCCTGCCATTCCCAGGTTCAAATCCTGGTATCCCAGCCACTTTCTCAAAGTGTCAAAGAATGCTCAACGAAGAGTCTAAAATAACTACCAGTACATTAGTACGAATGATGCGGGAGTGGCGGAATTGGTAGACGCGCTGGATTTAGGTTCCAGTAACTTCGGTTGTGAGAGTTCAAGTCTCTCCTTCCGCACCATGTTCTTGATAAGAACTCAAACTATCAAATTATTCTTTGTTGGGATATCGCCAAGCGGTAAGGCAGCAGGTTTTGATCCTGCCATTCCCAGGTTCAAATCCTGGTATCCCAGCCACTTTCTCAAAGTGATAAAGAATACTCAATGAAGAGTCTAAAATAACTACCAGTACATTAGTACAAATGATGCGGGAGTGGCGGAATTGGTAGACGCGCTGGATTTAGGTTCCAGTAACTTCGGTTGTGAGAGTTCAAGTCTCTCCTTCCGCACCATGTTCTTAAGTAGAACTAAAACTCTTCAAGTTTAGCGTTGGGATATCGCCAAGCGGTAAGGCAGCAGGTTTTGATCCTGCCATTCCCAGGTTCAAATCCTGGTATCCCAGCCAACTACTTACTTCCCTTTCAAGTTTCAAGTTTCAAGTTTCAAGTTTCAAGTTTCAAGTTTCAAGTTTCAAGTTTCAAGTTTCAAGTTTCAAGTTTATCCAAAGTATATTCGGTAATTTTATACCAATTCGCTTAATTAAGTAGTCTATTTTGAGGCAATAAAACCTCGTTGATAACAAGGCAAAAATTTCGTTATTTAGTTGTTCTAAATCAGAAATTTTTAACGCAGGTAGCGACAGGTTTAATCCCTCAAAATGATTAAGTATTATTGCGGATTGGTATTAGCACAAAAAAAAGGGCTAATTTTCATTACCCCGCTTCTTTGCCTTTTGTAAGATTAATTTTTTACTATTAACTTAATGTCCCGCTAATCGCATACTTTAAAACCCAGTTCTTTGCAGGGCCTGTGTTATTAGCAAGCTTTAAAAACTTACTGCGCACCCAGCTCAGTGGTTTAATCTCGTTTGAAAAACCAAAATAACATGCATCCATCATACTCATCATTAGTAAATTAGCGTGGCGGCGTTTTTTCTCGTAGCGCTTTAATAACGCTTGCTGACCAACATCAGGTTGATCTGCCAAAATATCTGCCAGTGCTACAACATCTTGAAAGCCTAAGTTTACACCTTGCCCAGCAAGCGGGTTAATTGTGTGCGCCGAATCACCCACTAAAACTAAACGTCCGTGCGAGTAATCATTGGCATGTTGGCGTGCAAGTGGAAAAACAGCATGCTCAAGCAACTCAAAGTCGCCCGGTAGTTCAGGAAAATGGTCAATGAGTTTTGCTTTAAGTTGCTCATTCGACATTGTTTGCCACTGCTTTAAAACCGCAGCATCGTGATAACAAATTAAATTAGCATAAGGCGCTTGCATCGGTAGAAACGCTACGGGTCCGGTTGGCGTAAATTGTTGCCACGTTTTTACCTGCTGCGGGGCATCTAATTTGATTAACACGCCCATGCAATGCTGGCCATATTGCCAACCCGTTACACCTAAACCAGCTTTAGTTCGCAATTGTGACTGTCCACCATCTGCAGCAACAACTAAATCAGCGGTATATTGAGTATCGCCATAATGTAAGGTGATTGAATCAGCCGTTTGAGTAAAATCCGTAATGGCTGTTAGTTGCTCTATCACTTCGATATTGTACTTGGCGAATTGCTGCCAAAGACTTGCTTGAATTAAATTATTTTCGATTAAATGACCTAAATGCGTTTCGCCAATTTCATGGCAATCAAACAATAAATTCTCGCCTTGTTGCTGGTAGGCCTCTAATTGTTGATAAGGTGCGATACGATTTTGTCTTAGTAACGGCATTGCACCAAGCTCATCGAGTAAATTTTCTGAAAAACGATTAATAGCCGAAATGCGAATATCTACCTTATCTGAGCTTAAAATGTGATCAGCATCGATAAGGTGCTTTTCGATAACGGTGACATCCCTACCCTGCTTGGCCAGTTTTACAGCAGTAGCAGCACCTACCATGCCGCCACCGACAACAATTACCTTATTTTTATTCATTTAATATTCGCTCATTTGGCTATTTAAATACGGGATAAATTGTAACGTAATTCAATATTGCGTGTCAGTGCATTTACCGCTTATGAATTTCAAAACAGTGACTTGTTTGATTTCACACCACAAAGATAAAAACTATACTTGGATCTGTGCGGGTATCCAGCTAAAATACGCGTCCTTTAAGTCGGCATACTTGCCACTTAATCCTGTTTCTAACACATTTTTGTGTCACTACCGAATTGAAAACGAGGCTATATTTCAATGAGTAAAAAGCTGCATATTAAAACCTGGGGTTGTCAGATGAACGAGTACGACTCTCAGAAAATGGCTGATCTACTAGATGCGACTAACGGCTATCAGTTAACTGAAGAAGCTGAAGACGCTGACGTGATCTTACTCAATACCTGTTCAATCCGTGAAAAGGCACAAGAGAAAGTATTCCATCAGCTAGGCCGTTGGAAACTATTAAAAGACGACAAACCAGAGTTAATCATTGGTGTTGGTGGCTGTGTTGCATCGCAAGAAGGTGATTCAATTCGTCAACGTGCACCGTTTGTTGATGTAATCTTTGGCCCGCAAACATTACACCGCTTACCAGAAATGATTAAGCAAGTGCAAAGTGGCGACAGCAGCTCGGTAGTTGACGTTTCATTCCCTGAGATTGAAAAGTTCGACCGTTTACCTGAGCCAAAAGCGGAAGGACCTACTGCGTTTGTATCAATTATGGAAGGTTGTTCTAAATACTGTACATTCTGCGTAGTGCCTTATACGCGTGGTGAAGAAGTAAGCCGCCCTCTTGATGACGTATTACTTGAAGTTGCCCAACTTGCAGAGCAAGGTGTTCGCGAAGTAAACCTACTTGGTCAAAACGTAAATGCGTATCGTGGTGAAACTCACGACGGTGAAATTTGTTACTTCTCTGATCTATTACGTTATGTCGCTGCGATTGACGGTATTGACCGCATTCGTTATACCACATCGCACCCTGTAGAATTTACGCCAGATATCATTGATGCGTACGCTGACGTACCTGAGCTTGTTGACCACCTACACTTACCAGTGCAAAGTGGTTCAGACCGTGTTCTTAACCTTATGAAACGTGGTCACACTGCACTCGAGTACAAATCTACGATTCGTAAGTTACGTAAAATTCGCCCTAACCTAAGCATGTCTTCAGACTTCATCATTGGTTTCCCAGGCGAAAGCAAAACAGACTTTGAAGCAACTATGAACCTTATCAATGACATTGGTTTTGATATGAGCTTTAGCTTCATCTACAGTGCGCGCCCTGGTACGCCTGCTGCTGATTTACCAGATGACGTAACAGAGCAAGAGAAAAAAGAACGTTTATACATTCTGCAAAACCGTATCACGCAAATGGCGCAGCAAATCAGCCGCCAAATGTTTGATACCGAACAGCGTATCCTCGTTGAAGGTCCTTCTAAGAAGAACCCAATGGAATTACGTGGCCGTACTGAGAACAACCGAGTGGTTAACTTTGAAGGCCCTCACTCAGTGATCGGTCAATTCGTTGATGTACGTATTACAGAAGCATTGCCAAACTCTTTACGTGGTGAATTAATTCGTACAGAATCAGAAATGAACTTACGTCGTGATGTGGCACCTTCAGCTATTTTAAATAAAGCTGCTGAAGCTGAGGCCGCTGCGGCCCCTAACGAAATTGGCGTTGCTACTTTCGTACCTTAGGGTGACACTTGGTGCAGGCACAGCCTGCACCCATCAATAGGAAGCAATTTTGAGTAATCAGTTAAAAACATTAGAGATTTATTTAGAACCCGCCGACAACAAACGCCTATCATCTTTATGTGGTCCGTTTGACGAAAACATTAAGCAAATTGAACGCCGCCTTGGTGTTGAGATTGCACACCGTGATAATTTCTTCAGAGTAACTGGTAAACTGCACCTTGCAGCAGTGGCTGTTGAGATACTAAAAAACCTCTATATTGAAACTCAACCTATTCGCGGCCTGATTGGCGAAATTGAACCTGAAGCCGTACACTTGGCAATTAGCGAATCAAATGCGCTAGAGCAAGATGAAAACCCAGGTGTATATGGCAAAGACATGGTGATTAAAACTCGCCGTGGCGTTATTAAACCGCGCAATGATAATCAAGGCGTGTATGTTGCAAATATTTTGCATCACGATATTACCTTTGGTATTGGCCCAGCCGGTACAGGTAAAACTTATTTAGCGGTTGCTGCAGCTGTTGATGCCTTAGAGCGTCAAGAAATTCGCCGTATTTTATTAACTCGTCCTGCGGTTGAAGCTGGTGAAAAGCTAGGCTTTTTACCTGGTGACTTAAGTCAAAAAATCGACCCGTATTTACGCCCTTTGTACGATGCATTATTTGAAATGCTGGGTTTTGAGCGTGTAGAAAAGCTGATTGAGAAAAACGTGATTGAAGTCGCGCCCCTTGCCTACATGCGTGGTCGTACGCTAAATGACGCGTTTATTATTCTCGATGAAAGCCAAAATACCACAGCAGAACAAATGAAAATGTTCTTAACCCGTATTGGTTTTAATTCAAAGGCGGTGATCACCGGTGATATTACACAAGTCGATTTACCGCGCGGTGCCCGCTCAGGCCTACGTCATGCCATCGAAGTATTAAACGGTGTCGATGAAATTAGCTTTAACTTCTTCCAATCACACGATGTGGTTCGCCACCCGGTTGTTGCTCGTATCGTTGAAGCTTATGAGCGAAACGATGAAGCAGAACGTTTAAAACGTGCAGAGAAACAACGTGCGAAAGAAGCGCAAGCAAATCAACAAGAAGCAAACTCGTGACCGAATTAGATTTACAAATAGCCTGTGAGTTTAACGACTTACCAAGCTTTGAACAATTCCAGCTATGGGCTGACAAGGCCCTTAGCAACTACCGTGAAGATGCAGAGCTGACTATAGTGATCAGCGATGAAGCACAAAGCAGGCAGCTCAACAATGATTACCGCGGCAAAGATAAACCGACTAATGTCTTATCTTTTCCATTTGAAGCACCACCGGGCATTGAGTTACCTTTAGTGGGTGATTTAATCATTTGCCCAGCTATTGTTTTAGCCGAGTCAATTGAGCAAGAAAAAACCTTTCACGACCATTTTGCCCATATGGTTATCCATGGATGCTTGCATTTACTTGGATTTGACCATATAAAGGACGAAGATGCACTTGAAATGGAAAGCATAGAAAAGCAATTACTTGCCGATCTGAACATCGCTGACCCATATCGAGACGATATTTAAATTAACGGAGCAATTAGACGCAATGAGCGACGACAACTCGCAAACTAGCCAGGGTTCTTCTGGCAAAACGTGGCTGGGCCGCATAGCCCAAATGTTGCAAGGGGAACCCCAGAATAGAGAAGAGCTGGTAGAAGTAATTGCCGATGCGCAAGAACGCGACCTTATCGACCCTGAAACCAAAGATATGATTGAAGGGGTGCTAGGTGTATCAGAGCTGAAAGTGCGGGACATCATGATCCCACGCTCGCAAATGGTAACCTTAGAGGTTGATACACCATTAGAAGAGCTATTACCTATGATGGTTGATTCAACACATTCACGTTTTCCCGTGGTATGTGAAGACAAAGACCATGTTGAAGGTATTTTATTAGCAAAAGATTTATTACCACTGATCATCAACAAAGATGAGCAACTGCCTTCTTTACGTGAATATTTGCGTCCTGCAGTTGTAGTGCCTGAAAGTAAACGTGTAGACACGCTGCTTAATGAGTTCCGTCAACAACGTTACCACATGGCGATTGTTATTGATGAGTATGGTGGTGTGTCTGGTCTTGTCACTATCGAAGATATCCTTGAAATCATCGTGGGTGAAATCGAAGACGAGCACGATGAAAGTGAAGACCTACAAGATATTCGCCAAGTTGCAAAGCACGTTTACGCTGTGCAAGCACTGACTGAAGTTGATGACTTTAACGAGTATTTTAAAACTGGTTACAGCACCTCAGATGCTGACACCATAGGTGGTATTGTTTTACATGCATTTGGTCACATGCCAAGTCGTGGTGAAACAATCGAGGTAGAAGGCTTACAATTTAAAGTCACTAACGCAGATAACCGCCGTATCTTACAATTGCAAGTCACCATTCCAAAGGCTGATGATAACGACAGTGAAGAAACTGCTAACTAACCTAAGTCACCTTGCAAAAGATAAAAAAGCCTGGCTCGCACTTGTTGCGGGCCTCTTTTTAACCTTGAGTTACGCCCCCTATAACCTATGGTTTATAACTTTTCTTTCCATTGGTGCTCTACTCTACTGCATTAACCCTCTCGCAAACGGTAAATTAGCCGCTAAGCAAAGTGCTAAATATGGCTTTATATTTGGTTTAGGTTGGTTTGGTGCAGGTATAAGCTGGGTGCATGTATCAATAGCGACCTTTGGTGGCATGCCATTAATCGCATCACTTTCGTTAATGGTGCTGCTTTCTGCTTATTTAGCCCTTTATCCTGCATTAGCTACTTGGCTGGCAACACGCCTTGCTACAGGCCCATACAGCTTTATATGTTGGTTACTTGCCGCTGTAGCTACTACAGAGTACTTACGTGGCACATTGCTAACAGGCTTTCCGTGGTTGAGCTTTGGTTACACACAAACCGATAGCCCACTCAATTTTTTAGCCCCAGTAATTGGCGAGTTTGGTATTACACAGGTATGCGTGCTTATTGCATTTGCTTTATATCGCCTAGCAAATAAAGATGGTAAACCTCTTATCGCCTCTGTAGCCCTATTAGCTGGCTTATATACGATTACAAGCAGCAGCCAGCTACACTACCAAGATAAAACCATTAAAACTGTACTGGTGCAGGGTAATATTAAACAGCATCTTCGCTTTGAGCCGTCTGAGTTTTGGACGACGATGAGCAAATACCAAGATATGACTCGCCTGCATTGGAATGCTGATTTAATTGTTTGGCCAGAAGCTGCTGTGCCGGAGCTTGAAGCATTATCAACCGAGTATTTAACAGGCCTTGATAGTGCTGCAACGTTTAATGACACAGCACTTATTACCGGTATCGTTGATTACCAATACGACACACGTAACATTTTTAATACGCTAATTGTGCTGGGTAAAAAAGAACACAATGACAGTGAAGGTCATTATCAGTATTTAGGTAAAAACCGCTACCAAAAGCATCAGTTATTACCTATTGGTGAATTTGTGCCGTTTCAGGACTTCTTGCGCCCAATTGCGCCACTGTTTGATTTGCCTATGTCATCCTTCACTCGCGGTGATGAAGTGCAAAACAATTTACGCGCAAATGGTTTAAATATTTTACCGGCTATTTGCTATGAAATTGCCTTTGCTGATTTAGTTCGTGGTAATTATCGCAGTGACTCCGACATTTTATTCACGGTGAGTAACGATGCATGGTTCGGTGACTCACATGGCCCGCATCAGCACATGCAAATAGCACGTATGCGCGCCTTAGAGTTACAGCGCCCGCTAATCCGCGTGACGAATAATGGTATTAGCGCCGTTTACGACCCTATCGCTAAATCACAATTAGCTATGCCACAATTTAAAGCGGATGTACTCGAAGCCAATATCACGTTAATTAAAGGCGATAGCATTTATAGTCAATATGGCAATTGGCCAGTATGGGCGGTAGTGATATTATTGAGCGCTGTTGGTGTATTTGTTAGGGTTAAGAAATAACACCTAAGAAATGAACATTAATAATTTTGGTCAAAGCTTAACCGACAACCACCTACTAAGTAGGTGGTTCAAAACCAGAAAACCAATCTCAATACTAGCATTGATAAGTATAAATTGTTCTATTTCCCTTAGTTTCAGTTTTAACAACTCGACAGCCGCCGCCACCGCCACCGCCACCGCCACCAAATGAAAGAATATAGTATCCGAATTTAACCTGCTCACCGCCACCATTTGAAAATACGAATCCTTTTCCATTTACCTGACTACGATTTAGTGGGATGGAATTATTGTCACCATCTCTACCACCTAAGATATTGAATGACTCTGTTGTTTGATCTAACGTTACACTAATAAAGCCATTTCCAGTCTGTGCTAAATCATCACTGTAAAAGTTTATACGGACGTATACCTCTAACTTATTCATATTAGGAAACTTAATTGTTCGCATTGTTTGTGACAATATTCTGGTGAGTCCAGACGTTTTCCCGCCAAAATAAAAATCATAAACATCATTTCGAACAAAACTGTACACTAAAAAATCATACGGACTACCTTTTACATCTATTTCCTTTCCTAACGCATAATTATCATTAGAGCTGGGGCTAGATTGCATGGTCGTATGATTATTTTTCCGCATGTTTGTCCCTTGAGCGAGCATGCTTTTTTCAGAAGCCTGTGTTACCACACGGACTAATTCTTTCCGATATTCGTAAAGGAGCGCTAAATCGTGAAGCTCATTACTGCTCAAGCTAGTTTCATAAACATCTGCAACTGGTTCACCAAAGCGGTCCTCAGAGTAGTAGGTATCGAACTTTGTAGCCCGTTCATTGATCATATCAACAACAATTATTGCTTCAGTATTATAATTAGTACTAAACCTTGCTACTCTTTCTTGTTGGCTCTTTGAACAATTGTTACAAATTTCAACATCTGCCTGACCAAATACAGGCAAAGATACACCAGTAAAAAGACCAACAATCAATAACATTATAATTTTGTTCATAAAAAATCCCTTATATTTTAAAAACGAAATAAATAAAACCATATACATATACATATACATATACATATACAATCAGAATATTCCTAAAATCTGAAAGTCAGCGAACAAAACGATAAATTGCTAAAAAAGATATTTATTCATTAATCTTTATCAACTCTACATCAAATATAAGTAGCGAGCCTGCTGGAATGCTGCCGACGCGTTTACGGCCGTAAGCAAGCTGAGGCGGGATATAAAAGGTAAACTTATCCCCTTCGTTCATTAGCTGTAAGCCTTCGGTCCAACCTGCAATGACTTGATTTAAGCCGAAGCTGATAGGCGAGTTTCTTACCACTGAGCTGTCAAAAACACTACCATCCATAAGCGTACCATGATAGTGAACCTTTACTTTACTGGTTGCACTTGGCTTTGTGTCATTCCCTGAACTTTGCTCAACTTTGTATTGCAGCCCAGATGCGGTTTCATGAACATCATCAGCTTTACCATTATTCGCTAAAAAATCCGCGGCAAGCTTCTCATTTTCAAGCGCTTGAAGCTTCGCCTTTTTACTATTTTTAAAAATTAAAAAACAAAAAATACCAATGATCAGTAAAAGTATTAAATTAATCATTCTGCGTCCTTCTCATCATCATTGTCGCCATTTACAATATCTGCAATATTGGCAAGCCTTGCTAAGGCTAGCGCGTTTATAGAGCCTTCAGGGTAACCTTCTGCGGTCATTTCACCTGCGTCTTTATCCATTAATAAGCTCAGTGCTTGATCAACGGTTTCAACGGCATAAATATTAAAGCGCCCTTTTTCAACGGCATCGAGTACTTCGTCATCAAGCACTAAATTAACTTGGTTTGATTTAGGAATAATCACCCCTTGCTCACCGGTTAAGCCTCGCATTTTGCAAAGTTTGAAGAAGCCTTCTATTTTCTCGTTTACACCACCAATTGATTGCACATCACCATGCTGGTTAATCGACCCCGTCAGTGCAATAGATTGGCTAATAGGTAAGTTTGTAATGGCTGATATAAGCGCGCACAGCTCTGCTAATGAGGCGCTATCACCGTCGATGTAGCCATAGCTTTGCTCTATTGCGATATTGGCACTGAGCGTTAGGCTAAATTGCTGAGCATACTTATTACCTAAGTAACCGGTTAATAGCATCACCCCTTTTGAGTGAATGGCTTTGCCTAGCTCGGCTTCACGTTCAACGTCAATAACGCCATCTGCACCTGCGTACACAGTGGCTGTAATGCGTGCAGGTGTGCCAAATGAGGTATCACCAATATGTAGCACAGTTAAGCCATTTACTTTGCCCACTGCGTGACCTTCGGTTGCAATTAAAATTTGCCCTTCTTTAATATCACTCAGCATGGTTTCTGAAATTTGCCCTGTGCGGTATTGCTTACCAACAATGGCTTCATCTATGTGATGAGCATCAATCACGGTTTGGCCATCTTGTTTGGCATAAAAACTGGCTTCTGCCACTAACTCTAATACATCTGCAAAGCGAGCTGAGAGCTTGTTATGGTGCTCAGCTTGGCGATAACTAAACTTTAATAATCTTGCCATTGCAGCTTCATTTACGGTGCAATTAAGTGTTTGCTGACAATATTCAGTTACCTTGGTAATGAACTGATATTGCAGTTTATCGCTACTTGGTAAGTAATAATCAAAGTCAGCAAGGACACGGAATAACTCTGCAAACTCTTCGTCATATTCACCAATGGTGTAATAAAGGTCGCGAGAGCCTAGCAGCACTATTTTTACATCAAGAGGAATAAGCTGCGGACGTAACGTAAAGCTACTTCCCACAGAGCTGTCTTGATAAGGTAAGTCGTTTTTGATTTGATGCGTTTTTAGAGAAAGCTTAAGGCCATCCCACACTTGTGGGTTCGCCATGACTTTCTCGGCATCCATAATCAAATAGCCACCATTAGCACGGTGCAGTGCACCTGGCTGAATTGAGCGGTAACTGGTGATAAGCGAGCCTTGCGAAGTCGCATATTCAATTTTGCCGAAAATATTGCCAAAAGTCGGATTCGGCTCATACACCACAGGGGCTGCATCGCCCTCTTTGTATTCGACTAGAATATTTGGTGCAAAGAAGTCTGTGAGCATCCCTTTACGGTCAAAGTCTTCTTTGTTTTCGTCGTTTTCATCATCGTCGAGCCATTCAAGTACCGCATCAATGATTTCTTCACGAATATCTTTTAAATAACGCAACACACCAATGTGCGTAGCGTATTTATGTTCAAGGGCTTTAATGAGTGGCTTAGTGGCAAGCTCAGCAGTTGATTTTTTAAGGTTACGTAGTTTTTCGGATGACTCTCGTTTCCAACGAGGAAGCTCTATTAATGCTTCGATTAACGCATCTTCAAGCTTTTCGATAACCTCATAAAATTCGATACGCAGTGGCTCATCAAGGGCTGAAAATTCACTGTCGCTCAGTTGTTTACCATTCACTAAAGGCGCAAATCCCACAACGCCATTTTCTTCAATCAGTGCCACACTTTGTTCAAGTGCTGCAATTTCAACAGCAGTAATTGCCGCATCGTAAGTATCGGTAAACTCACGGTCGATTGATTTTTTCTTGCGTTGATAACCCGGGTTATCAAAAGCTGCTGGGAATGTATCGAGTACTTCGTCGATAAATGAATCTATATCGTCAGCTAACTGCTTTGATTGACCTGCTTGCATAAATAACGCGATTGGCTCGCGGTGGTCATCATAGTTATTAACATACAACCACTCATTAGGCGTTGGGCGGTCTTTTGAATGGGCTGTGAGTTTGTCTTTTACTAAGGTGTAACGACCATGAGCCGCTTCACCCATCACATAAACATTGTAACCCGGTAATTCCATTCCGAGTGAAAAGTCGAGGGCACTTTGTGCACGTTGTTGACCAATAAATGGCAACGCTTCTGGATATGGGTTTTGCATACAAGTCGCAACATGACTTGCGGCAATCTTAGGCGCTAACGCAGAAATAGGTAGAGGGATTAGTTTTTTTGTCATTCTAACTTCTTATTTCCCAGTCTTGACTGGGCATTATAGGTAACGCCCAGCACAAGCCTGCGTCACTGATTAAGGTTGTAATGCCTTACGGCGAAAATAAATACCGCCACATTCAGTACAAGGAGTAATTTGCGTAGCATGGTAAACATCGTAACTATGCTGACAATTTTTACATACTAATGTGCCCATGGCTATCCATTCTCCCTCTTGATAAACACCATTATGTTGAAAATCTTGGTTTAAGGCTTGCCATTCGAGCTGGGTTTTATCTTCAATGTGCGATAACTCATACCAAAGCGATTCTTTAAGCTCTAGCCATGCGAGTGAATCATAGTGACTGTCGTTTTCTTTAATGTGGTCGATATCGCGTTGTAGATAGTCACGATACTGATTGAGCTTTTCTTGCCCTAAGTCTTTAAGTGCCTGCTCTGACTCAACAAATTTTTCCATTGCATCTTTTAGCTCATGATCTTTTACGTCTTTAAGCCATGCACTTAAATCGCTAAGCCAAGATTTATAATCTGCCATCGCTTACTCCTTCAAAAATGATGAAAAATCAACCGTTATTCTAGTTGAGTATAGGTTAACCTGCCCTGAAAATATATTTCCTTGGAAAATTAACAAAAGCGCCTATTTGCCGCTGTGATTAGCATGTATTTTGGGTTATCCTTATCGACAATTTTTTATTAATTTGCAAGAAGTCTGGAATCGTAGATGCAAGAGCAATATAACCCGCAAGACATTGAGTCAAAAGTACAAGCCTACTGGGAAGAAAACCAAGTATTTAAAGTCACTGAAGATGAGAGCAAAGAAAAGTATTACTGCCTATCTATGTTCCCATACCCAAGCGGCCGACTCCACATGGGTCACGTTCGTAACTACACCATTGGTGACGTAGTATCACGCTTCCAACGCTTGCAAGGCAAAAACGTAATGCAACCTATGGGTTGGGATGCGTTTGGTCTACCTGCTGAAAATGCGGCAATCAAAAATAACACTGCCCCTGCTAAATGGACTTACGAAAACATCGATTACATGCGCAACCAGTTAAAGCAACTAGGCTTTGGTTACGACTGGGATCGTGAAATCGCGACATGTCACCCAGAATACTACAAGTGGGAACAATGGTTCTTCACTAAGCTTTATGAAAAAGGCTTAGTATACAAAAAGATGTCAACAGTAAACTGGGATCCAGTTGACCAAACTGTACTTGCTAACGAGCAAGTAATTGATGGTCGTGGTTGGCGTTCAGGTGCCATTGTTGAGCAAAAAGAAATTCCACAATGGTTCATCAAAATTACTGATTACGCACAAGAGCTACTAGACGATTTAGATAAACTTGATCACTGGCCTGAGCAAGTTAAAACCATGCAGCGCAACTGGATTGGTCGCTCTGAAGGTTTAGAAATCGAATTTAAGCGTGCTGATAACGAAGACACATTCAGTGTTTATACAACGCGCCCAGATACCTTCATGGGTGTGACTTACGTAGCAGTTGCTGCAGGTCACCCAATTGCACAAGAAGCCGCTAAAAACAGCGACGCTGTAGCTATGTTTGTTGATGAGTGTAAAAACACGAAAATCGCTGAAGCAGACATGGCAACCATGGACAAAAAAGGCATTGCAACTGGCTTTTATGCGATTCACCCATTAACAGGTAAGCAAGTACCAATTTGGGTTGCTAACTTTGTATTAATGGATTACGGCTCAGGCGCAGTTATGGCTGTTCCTGCACATGACCAACGTGACTACGAGTTCGCATCAGCTTATGGCCTTGAAATTGCTCAAGTTATCGCACCAGCTGCAGGTTCTGAAGAAACGGTTGATTTAGACAACCAAGCTTACACAGAAAAAGGTGTGTTAGTTAACTCTGGTGAGTTCGATGGTCTTGAGTTTGAAGCAGCGTTTAATGCCGTTGCAGACAAACTAGAAGCGCTGGGTGTAGGTGAGCGTAAAGTTAATTTCCGTCTACGTGACTGGGGTGTTAGCCGCCAGCGTTACTGGGGTTCTCCAATTCCAATGCTTAGCGACGAAAATGGTGATGAGCTTGCAGCAACAGAAGACATGCTACCAGTTCGCTTACCAGAAGACGTAGTTATGAATGGTGTGACTTCACCAATCAAAGCTGATCCTGAGTGGGCTAAAACAACGGTAAATGGTGCGCCTGCATTCCACGAAACAGATACCTTCGATACCTTCATGGAATCGTCTTGGTACTACGCTCGTTACTGTAGCCCACGTTTTGACGAAGGCATGATCGAGCCAGGTGCTGCAAATTACTGGTTACCAGTAAACCAATACATTGGTGGTATTGAGCATGCGATCTTGCACTTACTTTACTCGCGTTTCTTCCACAAACTATTACGTGACTTTGGTTTAGTAAACTCAGATGAGCCATTTGAGCGCTTATTATGTCAAGGCATGGTACTAGCTGATACTTTCTATCGTAAAGATGAGAAAGGCGGTGATATCTGGATTTCACCAACAGACGTACAAACTGAAACAGACGACAAAGGTCGTGTTGTTAAAGCGTGGCACAAAGAAGATGGCGAGCCGGTATTTTCTGCGGGCATGAGCAAAATGTCGAAATCGAAAAACAACGGTATCGACCCGCAACAAGTTATCGCCCAGTACGGTGCAGATACAGTTCGTTTATTCATGATGTTCACTGCACCACCAGAGCAAACTCTTGAATGGTCTGATTCAGGTGTTGAAGGTGCAATGCGTTTCTTAAAACGTATTTGGAAATACGCTGTTGATGTTGAAACAGTAGGTTATCAAGCGCTTGATAAATCAGCGTTAAATAACGACCAAAAAGTACTTCGTCGTGAACTTCATAAAGCAATTGCAAAAGTGACTGATGACGTTGAACGTCGTCAAACGTTCAACACTGCAATCGCTGCAATCATGGAAATTTCGAACAAGTTACTTAAAGCACCACTTGCTGATAAACAAGATGTAGCAATTGCTAACGAAGCACTTGAAGCATTACTTATCATGCTTGCGCCTATCACACCGCACATGTGTCACCAGTTATGGCAAGACCTTGGCAAAGAAGGCGATATATTAGATGCAGCATGGCCAACAGTTGATGAGTCAGCACTTGTTGAAGATGAGAAGCTAATCATTGTACAAGTTAACGGTAAGCTACGTGCTAAGTTAACAGTGCCTGCAGATGCAACTAAAGAGCAAGTTGAAGCATTAGCATTTGCTGAAGAAAACGTGACTAAGTTCACTGATGGCGCGACTATCCGTAAAGTAATTTACGTACCAGGCAAACTACTTAACGTGGTTGCTAACTAAGATGGCAGCGCTTCACGCACTGAAAAACGGACTAGCCCTTGCGCTAGTCTGTTTACTGCTGACAAGTTGTGGCTTTCACTTAAAGAAAGCCTCTAACTTGCCTGACGACTTGAAAGTAATCACCCTTGTTGGTGATGATGAAAAGTCAGCCTTATTCGAATTAGTCGAAAAAGAACTGATTGCGAGTAAAGTTGAGCTTAACCAAGTTGGTAAACATCCTGAGTTAAAGATTCATAAAGACCGCTTAGAGCGTCAAATTCTGTCATTGTTTGATAATGGTCAGGTTGCTGAATATGAACTTGCCTACAGCGTAAGCTATACCCTCAAGCGCCCTGGACAAAAAGCGATTAATCAAAGCTTTGAATTGTATCGTAACTACCAAGACGACCCAGACAATGCCCTTGCAAAAGCAAAAGAGCTTGATTTGCTATTAGGCGAAATTCGTAAGCAAGCGAGTCGTCGTATTGTTCGTGAGTTATCACAACTGTAATGCGTTGTTATGCAAACCAGCTTCCTAGCCAGTTAAAAAAAGGCCTCGCGCCTTTTTACATGGTGTTTGGTGAAGAGCCTTATCAAATTGCGCAGTGCATCATGCAAATTCGCCAAGCAGCTAAACAGCAAGGCTTTGACGAGGTAATCAAATTTACCTTAATGCCGGGTTTTGACTGGCAAGAAATTGTTGCTCAATATCAAAGTATGTCACTGTTCAGCGCTCGTACCTTAATTGAGTTTGATTTAAACGAGCAAAAACCTGGTACGCAAGGCAGCCAAATCTTTAAGCAGCTTGTTGAGCTTGCTAACCCCGATACTATTTTGGTTTTAAAAGGCGCCAAAGCCAGCCAAGATATTCAACGCAGTGCTTGGTTTAAAGCCCTCGATAAGCAAGGCTTATTTGTTCCTTGTTACCCATTAACAGGTAATCACCTGAGCCGCTGGTTAGATGAACAATGCTACCGTTTAAACTTAAACCTTCACAACAACGCAAAACAAAGCTTAATTGATGCCACTGAAGGAAATTTACTTGCCTGTCATCAAGAGTTAGAAAAGCTATCTTTGCTTTATGGTAGTGAGCTAATTGACCAGCAAGCTGTGATGCAAGGGCTACTGAATCAGTCAAAATTTGATATTTTTGATTTGAGTGATGCTTTATTAAATGGCCACGCCGAACAAGCAGTTAAAGTAATGACTAAGCTGGCTGCCGATAACACTGAAGCCATGAGTATTTTTTGGGCCATCAATAAAGAAGCAGCTAACTTACTGGCAATGCAACACGGGCGCTTGAATGGTGCCAATATAGCTGATTTATACAAAAAGTATAATATTTGGAAAAACCAACAAGCTGTTGTACAACAGGCCTTAAACCGCTTGAACATCCAAGTACTCGAACAAATTACCAAACAATTAGCCCAGTTTGATGCCGCATATAAACAAGGCAACCTTGTAGCCCCCTACCAAGCATTAATGCAAATATGCTTAGTGTTTTGCCAACCTGTGGCGATACCTTTACCTTGCCACCCGGTCTTTGACTAAGAGTAACAATTCATGATTGCTATTTTTGGTGGCACCTTTGATCCAATTCACTTAGGTCATATTAATATGGCCCAGCAGTGTGTTCAGCAGTGCCAACTCGATACCCTTTACTTCATGCCTTGTGCTATTCCTGCTCACAAAGCCAAGCCAGGAATAAGTGATGAGCATCGTATAAACATGCTAAAACTTGCGATTGACGACAATCCGCATTTTGCTATCGATTACCGCGAACTAAACCGAGAAGGTGCGTCTTATTCTTTGCTGAGTTTAGAAGAGCTTCGTGCAGAAAACCCAGCAGCGCCGATTATGTTTTTAATCGGCATGGACTCATTCAATAGCCTAGATAAATGGTTTAAATGGCAAGAAGTTGTCAAACTTTGTCATATTGTGGTGTACCAGCGTCCGGGGCAGCACTGCCAAGTATCTGGTGAACTTGCAGCTTATAAAGAGAATGCCGTAACAGAGCAACTTAGCCAGCTACAACAAGCCCCTGCAGGTAAGTTATTCTTTTTAAATGGCTTACAAGTTAATGCCGCCTCAAGCGAAATAAGAAAAAAGCTGCATTTAAATAATGATATAGCGGAACTTTTACCTACCAATGTAAGTCACTATATTGCGCAGCATCATCTTTACCAAACAGATGAATAAATACTGCCTGCGTGATAAAATAACAAATTAAGATTATTTATTTTTGAGAAAACACTTTGGATTCTAAACAACTACTCGCATTTGCCCTTGATAAAGTCGACGATATGAAAGCCCGTGATGTGGTACAGCTTGATGTTCGTGGTAAGTCTGACATTACTGATTACATGTTAGTGTGCTCAGGTAACTCTAAACGCCATGTACAATCTATTGCTGATCATGTTGCTAAAGAAGCACGCCATGCTGGTGAAGAACCTCTCGGTTACGAAGGCCAAAACGAAGGTGAATGGGTGCTTGTAGACCTAGGTGATGTGGTTGTGCATGTTATGCAAGACCAAACTCGCGACTTCTATGATCTAGAGAAACTTTGGGGCTAACCCTTAGCAAGGACATAGGTAACCATTTTGAAAATACAATTGATTGCTGTTGGCACCAAAATGCCAGCATGGGTTGAAACCGGATTCACAGAATATCAACGTCGCTTCCCGCGTGATATGCCTCTTGAGCTAATTGAAATCCCCGCAGGTAAACGTGGTAAAAATGCGGATATCAAACGTATTTTACAACTTGAAGGCGAAAAGACCCTAGCTGCGATCCCTAAAGGTAACCGCATTGTAACGCTAGAGGTGACGGGTAAACCAATGGATACCCATCAGCTGGCAAAAAGTATGGAAAAGTGGCAGCTTGATGGTCGCGATGTTAGCTTATTGATTGGTGGACCAGAAGGCTTAGCACCTGAGTGTATTGCAGCGTCTGAGCAAAAGTGGTCATTATCAAACCTGACACTACCGCACCCGCTAGTGCGCATCATTGTTGCAGAAAGCCTATACCGAGGCTGGAGCTTGAATAACAACCACCCTTATCATCGCGAGTAGTAAAGCCAATGCGAAAACACAGACCCACGATTCGAGACCACTCGGCTGAAGCAAACTTGTTTGCTCGCCGAGCATTTGTGGGTTTTGTGTTTGTGACACTGTTAATTGGTGTGTTGTTATCTAACCTATACAACATCCAAGTTATCGAACATCAAGATTATCAAACACGTTCGAACGATAACCGCATCAAAGTTATTCCAATTGCCCCTAACCGTGGGCTTATTTACGACAGAAATGGCGTATTACTGGCTGAAAACAAGCCAGTTTATAATTTAGAAGTAATACCCGAGGAAGTTGATAACCTTGAAGAGGCACTGAGCGAAGTTGAAAAAGTTATTAAAATAACTGAGCAACAAAAAGCTGACTTTCTAGATGACATTAAGCACAATCGCCGCTTTAAAAGCCAAGTATTAAAAGCCCGTTTAGACGAAACCGAAGTTGCAAAGTTCTCGGTTAATCAGCATAAGTTTCCTGGCTTTAGTATCGAAGCGCGTTTAGCTCGCTATTACCCTTATGGTGATACCCTTACCCATGCCCTAGGTTATGTTGCCAAACTCAACAAAAAAGAACTCACCAAACTGGAAGCAGAAGACCAAGCAACTAACTACCGTGCAACCCACGACATTGGTAAGCTGGGTATCGAAAAGTATTACGAAGAACTTCTTCATGGTGTGGTTGGTTCGCAGCGCGTTGAAGTGAATAACCGTGGCCGAGTTATCCGCACTTTAAGCCTCACGCCACCTGAGCCTGGTCACGACTTAGTACTGACTTTGGATATTGGCCTGCAACAAATTGCTCAACATGCCTTAAAAGATATGCGTGGTGCCATTGTAGTGCTTGATGCTAAAGATGGCGGCGTTTTAGCACTTTACTCCAACCCAAGTTATGACCCGAATTTATTTGTCCATGGTATCAGCAGCACAGATTACAAAAAGTTGTTAAACCCAGACCGACCGCTAATTAACCGAACCACGCAAGGCCGTTATGCACCTGCCTCTACAGTAAAACCTCATATGTCGATCCTTGCTCTTGAAGAAGGACTGGTAACCGAGCAAACACAAATTTGGGATCCGGGTTTTTTCCAAATTCCTAACGTGGAGCACAAATGGCGTGACTGGAAACGTTGGGGCCATGGCCATGTTGATGTTTATCGTGCTATTGAAGAGTCATGCGATACCTATTTTTACGATGTTGCTTACCGTTTAGGGATCACCAAAATCAGTGACTTTATGACGCAGTTTGGCTTTGGCGAACTCTCTGGAATCGATATTCATGAAGAAACATCTGCCATTATGCCATCGCGAGAATGGAAAGAAGCCCGCTTTAGAGAATCATGGTGGCGCGGCGACACCATTTCTGTAGGTATCGGGCAAGGTTATTGGACCGCAACACCAATGCAAATAGCTAATGCAACCAACATCTTAGTGAACCGTGGACTCGATCACCCTCCGCACCTTGTACAAGTCGCTAAAAAAGAAAACGAAGTAACGCAAATTAATAATGATGAAAAGCCACCTGTAGTATTAAAAAATCCTCATCATTGGCAAATTGCGCTAGACGCCATGCACAACACCGTACATAAAGTCACAGGTACTGCTCATAAAGCATTTAAAGGGGCGAATTATGACCCAGCAGGTAAAACAGGTACTGCTCAGGTTGTGAGTATTGCTCAAGGTGAGCGTTACGACGCAAAATCACTTAAAGAGCGCCAACGTGATAACGCTATCTATGTTGGTTTTGCACCCTATAACGATCCACAAATTGTGGTCTCTGTGGTGGTTGAAAACACCGGTGGTGGTAGTACAGTTGGTGCGCCTATTGCGCGTCAATTAATGGATTACTACTTCTCAGCGAACCCGATTCAAATAGCCCAAAGTGACGCGCCATGATCCCTTTAAATAAAAAACGCTCAATTTGGCAGCGCCTACACCTCGATTTACCACTTCTTATCGCCCTTATGACGATGATGGTAGCCAGCCTTGCTATTGTATACAGTGCCAGCGGCCAAGACTCTGCAATGATGATACGCCACGCAACACGTATGTTTGGCGCTATCTTAGGTATGTTTATACTCGCGCAGTTTTCACCTAACACATTAAAGAGTATGGTTATTCCGCTCTACTGCGTGGGGCTTTTAATGCTGGTTGGGGTGTTGTTATTTGGGGTTAGTTCAAAAGGTGCACAGCGCTGGCTTGACTTAGGTGTTACCCGCTTCCAGCCGTCAGAGTTAATGAAAATAGCCGTGCCAATGATGGTTGCATGGTATATCGGGCGTAACCATTTACCGCCAAGAATCATTCATTTAATTATTGGCTTTGCGATTGTAATGGTGCCAACCATTTTAATTAAAGAACAACCCGACTTAGGCACCTCTATTTTGATTGCCAGTTCAGGGATATTTGTATTGTTTTTATCTGGGCTAAGTTGGCGTCTTATTGGCTTTTTATCTGCTACTGTTGGTTTGGCAGCATGGCCGTTTTGGCATTACGTGATGCTTGATTATCAAAAACAACGGGTACTGACCTTTTTAGATCCTGAAAGCGATCCGCTTGGCTCGGGTTACCACATAATTCAATCGAAAATTGCGATAGGTTCTGGCGGCATTGAAGGTAAAGGCTGGCTGCAAGGTACCCAATCACAATTAGAGTTTTTACCTGAGCGTCATACCGATTTTATTTTTTCTGTACTAAGCGAAGAGTTTGGCCTGTTCGGGGTTTGTTTATTACTTTGTATGTACTTGTTTATTATTGGTCGTGGCTTATATATTGCGGTAAACGCACAAGATGCGTTTGGTAAGTTGCTTGCCGGCGCATTAACACTGACCTTCTTTGTTTATGTATTTGTAAATATTGGCATGGTTTCGGGCTTACTGCCTGTAGTAGGTGTTCCGTTACCTCTAATAAGTTATGGTGGCACCTCAATGGTGACCTTGATGGCCGGATTTGGCATTATCATGTCTATCGCCACCGATAAAAGGATGCTTTTAAAATAATGACACAGCGAGTCAATTACTTACTTATAGCGTTATTTTCTGTGCTGCTAGCAGCATGTAGCTCTTCATCTCAGCAAGGCCGTTATGCTATGGAGCATGATGCAGCCCCGCTTCGCAAACCAACCGAACTTGAAATGCAAGATGCCATAGTCACGGCGGTTGTTAAAAGTGCAAGCGCTAGTCGCCCTTACGAAGTCCGTGGTAAACGCTACACGCCGATGCTCGATGAAACTGGCTATTCTGAAGAAGGCATTGCTTCGTGGTATGGTCGAAAGTTTCACAATTACCACACCTCAAACGGCGAAGTGTACGATATGTTTGCGATGACAGCAGCCCATAAAACGCTGCCGCTACCGAGCTTTGCCAGAGTAACAAATTTAGATAACGGAAAATCAGTAATTGTTCGTGTAAACGACCGTGGCCCATTTCATGATGACCGGATTATCGATTTATCTTATTCTGCGGCCTATAAATTAGGTTATTACCGACAAGGTACAGCCCGTGTTAAGGTTGAGGCTGTTACCCTTGCCAATTCTGCCCCTCGTTTAAGCTACATTCAGGTTGCAGCGGGAAGTACTCTTGCTAATGTTGAAGCGCTCGCGTTTCAACTTCGTCAGCAATATCATGTGCCAACAAACATTGTTGAAAAAGATGGAATCTATCGGTTACGTCTTGGTCCAATAAAAGATGCCGCAGAAGCACAAGCAGTTTTAGAAAAGCTAAAACAAAACCAATTTCAGAACGCGTTCTTGCTTTACAGTGAGTAAGACCTTTAGAATAGGTCAACGCAACATGTTTAACTTTAACCATTAATGAGTACGATGAAATCTATAAAATATAAAATCTTAAGTGGCGTTTGTGGCCTTGTTTGCACTGCTAGCGTATTTTCTGCAACAGCCCAAATTATCCCTGCCCCACCTCAAGTTAATGCGAAAGGTTATTTCTTGGTTGATTTCACCACAGGTAAAGTGATTGCCGAAGGCGAAGCAGATACAAAATTAGCACCGGCTAGTTTAACCAAAATGATGACCAGTTATGTAATTGGTACTGAAATCAAAGCAGGTAATATTGCACCAACTGATATGGTTACAGTCAGTGAAAAAGCCTGGGCAAAGAATTTTCCTGAATCATCAAAAATGTTTATCGAAGTAGGTAAGCAGATCAGCGTTGATGACCTTAACCACGGTATTATTATTCAATCAGGTAACGATGCCTGTGTAGCCATGGCTGAACACATTGCTGGTAGCGAAAGCGCATTTGCTGATTTAATGAATGCCCACGCTGAAAAACTTGGCATGACTAACAGCCACTTCGTAAATAGCCATGGTTTAGATACTAACGAACACTTCACGACACCACGTGATATGGCAACTTTAGGTGCTGCACTTATTCGCGATGTACCAGATGAGTACGAAGTATACGCGAAAAAATCATTCACTTTTAACGGCATCAAGCAATACAACCGTAACTCATTGTTATGGGATGAAAGCATGAACGTTGACGGTATTAAAACTGGCCATACGTCAGAAGCGGGTTATAGCTTAGTAACTTCTGCAACTAAAGATGACATGCGTTTAATCGCGGTAGTAATGGGCACTGAAAGCGAACGTGCTCGTAAAGTTGAAAGCAAAAAACTATTGAACTACGGTTTCCGCTTTTTCGAAACAATCACGCCATATAAAGCAGGCGACAGCTTTGCTGAGCAACGTATTTGGATGGGTAACAAAGAAAACGTATCGTTAGGTATCTTAGAAGACACACCTATTACGATTCCACGTGGTCAGCGTAAAAACTTAAAAGCGAACTTCGAACTTGATAAAACATTAGAAGCACCGCTTGCTAAAGGTACTAAAGTAGGCACGCTATTCTTACAGCTTGAAGGTGAAGAAATTGCACAATATCCACTAGTTACACTAGAAGAAGTGGAAGAAGGCAGCTTCTTTAGCAAGATCTACGATTACCTACGTTTACAAATTCAGTAATCTGGACATAAAGTTTATAAACGCCTTGCACCGCAAGGCGTTTTTTTTTGTCTGAAAAATGATAGAATGCGCCCCATATCAGTCGCGCTGGGTCGAGTGCGTCGTAATCTAAGTTTGCTTAACGCCAAGAAATGGCAGAGAACACCTCTATTAAGCACACTCACTGTTTGAGGAGTCACCGTCGTGGTTCAACCTGTAAAAAATACTAAGTTTGACGAGTATTTAGATTTCCCATGCCCATTCACATTTAAAATCATGGGCTTAGCTAACGTAAATCTAACAGATCAGATCCTAGAAAAGCTGCAACCAATTGCACCTGGCGATTATGCGCCAAAGGTAAAACCAAGCAGCAAAGGTAATTACGAATCTGTAACGCTTGTAGCAACGGTTACAAGTAAAGAGCACATTGAAGAAATTTATAACGTGATCAGCAACATCGATGACGTACGTCACATGCTATAGGCCGATTACGGAGTAACTCGTGAGCGAAAGAGAATTAATCGTTCGTCAATTAGGTCGTCAGCGTTACATGCCAATTTGGCAAAAAATGCAATCTTTTACCGACACCCGTGATGAGCACACAGCAGATGAAATTTGGCTTGTAGAGCACGAGCCAGTATTTACGCAAGGCCAAGCAGGCAAAGCTGAGCACTTATTAAATACCGGTGATATCGAAGTGATCCAAGTGGATCGTGGTGGTCAAGTTACCTATCACGGACCAGGCCAACAAATGATGTATGTGCTATTCAACTTACGTCGTTTAAACATTGGTGTAAGGGAGCTGGTAACCTGGCTTGAAGAGTGCATTATTGATACGTTAAAAGACTACGACATTGATGCCTACGCGAAAGCGGACGCACCCGGTGTTTACGTTAACGACAGCAAAGTTGCCTCATTAGGCCTTCGCGTTCGCCGCGGTTGCTCTTTCCACGGTTTAGCACTAAATGTAAGTATGGATCTAAGTCCATTCTTACGTATTAATCCATGCGGCTATGCTGGTATGAACATGGTGCAAACAACCGATCTTAACGGTCCGCAAAACCTCGAGCAAGCAGGTGCAGGGCTTGTAAAACACATGATTAAAAAGCTTAATGCTACTGTGGTTAAGCACACTGAAGGGTTTGAAAACGAATGAATAAACCAGTCAAAATGGAACCAGGCGTAAAACTGCGTGATGCAGAAAAAATGGCACTGATCCCAGTTAAAGTTTTACCGACTGAAAAAAACGAAATGTTGCGTAAGCCAGAGTGGCTAAAAATTCGCTTACCAAAATCAACTGAACGTATTGATGGTATTAAACAAGCGATGCGTAAACATGGTTTACACTCAGTGTGTGAAGAGGCTTCGTGCCCTAACCTATCTGAATGCTTCAACCATGGTACTGCGACTTTCATGATCTTAGGTGCTATTTGTACTCGTCGTTGTCCGTTCTGTGATGTTGCCCATGGCCGTCCATTAAAGCCAGATGCAGCTGAGCCAGAAAAGCTAGCGCTGACTATTAAAGACATGAAGCTAAGCTATGTTGTAATCACGTCAGTAGACCGTGATGATTTACGTGATGGTGGTGCACAGCACTTTGCTGACTGTATTCGTGAAATTCGTAAGCACAACCCAGAAATCACGATTGAAATTCTAGTACCTGATTTCCGTGGTCGTATGGACAGAGCCCTTGATATCTTAATCGAGACGCCGCCAGATGTATTTAACCACAACCTAGAAACAGCACCGCGTTTATACAAATTAGCGCGTCCAGGTGCTGACTATAAATGGTCACTTGAGTTGTTACGCCGCTTTAAAGAAGCACATCCAGAAGTGAAAACTAAATCTGGTTTGATGGTAGGTTTAGGTGAAGAAATTAGCGAAATCGAAGAAGTGTTACGTGACTTACGCGAGCATAACGTTGATATGCTAACAGTAGGTCAATACCTACAACCTTCTAAGCACCACTTACCGGTTAAACGCTATGTGCCGCCAGCAGAGTTTGATGCTTTAAAAGATTATGCAGACGAAATTGGCTTTACACATGCGGCCTGTGGTCCATTTGTTCGCTCAAGCTACCATGCTGACCAACAAGCAGCTGGTAAAGAAGTGAAGTAATACTTTTACAATTATTTAAAAGCCCGCATTAAGCGGGCTTTTTTATGTTCTAAAATATCAGCGCCCATAACGCGCTAAGAACATTTTTACAGTTTCGCTTATCACTTTGTTGTCTGAGTCACCTTCTTGGCGCTCAAAGCCATACAGCAACGGATAAAAGATCAGCGACTTTAACTGATACACAAACTGTTTTGCTGCAAACTCAACATCATCAATCGTTAAAACTTGTGCTTGCACACCTGCTTCTAAAAACGCCACCAGATCTTGCATACAGCCCATGTTATTACTGGCTAATGATTTTGCTAAATCAGGCTGCTGTAACATCTGCATAAAAGCGACTTTCGCTACTTTTAAAAACTCTTCAGAGGTCAAAAGCGCCACTTCTTGTTCAGCAATGCGTGTTAACTGCTGTGCAATTGGCACAGCAGCATCAAATACAACCGCTTGCTCTTGGCGGACTTTTTCAAACATAAACACTAGAATGGCTTGAAACAACACATCTTTATTTTCAAAGTGATTATATACGGTACGCTTTGAGGCACCCGCTAAGCTTGCAACCTGATCCATACTGGTATGCTCAACACCTTGCTGAAAAAACAATGTCTCAGCTGCATTCAATATATCTAATCGTTTTCTCTGTGATAATTTCATGGACCCCTCCGATAAGGGTTACTAGTGTAACGCAAAAATAAAAAATGCACTAGATAGTTTACTTTTATAGCAAACCATGAAAAACTACACCGTGTAGTTTACTTATGGTGACGATATGAAATTTCTAAAATGGCTCGCAATCGCCACTCTATGCATCGTGATAGGAGTGTTTATTATGAATAATCAATTAGCCGCTGAAGGTGTGACTGATAACAGCCACTCTGCGCAATTATCTGATGGCAAGTTCCACAATAGTGCTGAGGTAGAAAGACCCAGCTTTAAGAAAACGCTAGGTATCTTCAAACGCTTTATTACAGAAAAGAAAATTGATGCAGAGCCAAAAGGTGAACTGCCTATGCATTCTGTTTCTCATGCACAGCTTGAACGTTTATCTAATGACACAGTGCATTTTGTGAAGTTAGGTCACTCCTCTATTTTAGCGAAAGTGTATGGCGAATACTGGCTATTTGATCCGGTATTTTCAGAGCGCGCTTCGCCTTTTTCATTCATGGGGCCAAAGCGCTTTCAGCCAACACCTATCAGCATTGCAGAGCTACCAAACATTGCTAAAGTGTTTATTTCACACAACCATTATGATCACTTAGATAAAGCAGCAATTAAACAGCTTGTTGATAAAACAGATTCTTTTTATGTGCCATTAGGAGTCGAAAACGACCTGAAAAAATGGGGCGTTGATGAACAAAAAGTCCATAGTTTTGATTGGTGGCAAGAGCAAAATATGGCAAATAGCCAAATTGTATTTACACCAACCCAGCACTTTTCTGGCCGAGGTTTAACAGACGGCAATAAAACTCTTTGGGGCTCTTGGGCTATTAAAGTAAATGACAAGCGCTTTTATTTTAGCGGTGACTCTGGCTATTTTGCTGGCTTTAAAGAGATTGGTAATCGCTATGGGCCGTTTGATATCACTTTTATTGAAACTGGTGCTTACGACAAAGATTGGGCTGACATTCACATGACACCAGAGCAATCAGTACAAGCTCACCTCGACTTACAAGGTGATGTGATGGTGCCAGTGCATAATGGAACATTCGATTTAGCCTTTCATGCTTGGTATGACCCACTTAAACGTGTCGCTAAAAAAGCAGGACAGGAGCAAGTATCACTGAGTACTCCGTTAGTTGGTGAGGTATTTAAAATTCAAGATACCGCCATTGAAAAAGCGTGGTGGTAATTCCTTACGCGAATCAACTCCATACATTACAGCATCCTTCAAAAGAGCTGACTGAACTGAGCAGTCAGCTCATAAAGGACAGTTTAATAATTGTATTATTGTTGCGATCAATAATTTGTCGCTTGGTTAGCTAAATACCACTTGCTAACCATCGCAAATAACTTATCCTTTCATTCATTTTCATTTCGATACAAGAACTTAATATTGAATGGTATCCACTTCCCTCTATTGAATCATATGCTTCAAGTTGACACTCAATTGTATGTGATTCTTCCCATAAAGTTTGTGATTTTTTAAATTTACCAGATAGCTCTGGTGATAATTCTGCGAAACGGGTATGTATCGTTTCGACCATTGACTCCATTGTCTTTTTAGCCGTTAATAAATTCCTATCCCCACATTTATCCATATCTTGTTGAGTTTTTTCACTCAAACAATTTAGACTAAAATATGGTTTGTGGAGCTCCTCATAATTAACTTCTTGAGACCCGTTAACGTTGGAAGTGAAGCATGACAAAAAAGCAAATATGTATTTCATAGTCCCTCATTTGAAAACATTACTCAGGCTCAATTCTAGCAAATAATATTCTGTTTACTAGAGGCTTATGTGGCTATTACTTTATAATAAATATGGAAAATAGTTGTAGAATGAAACTTATCAAGAGAGTGTTCTGCATTATTATCCTTTCATCCTGAATAATTAGTTATTTGTAGACTCTTTCTGGACAGCCCCCCTTCGCGTCCCATATAGTGAAACCCTGTGCAATCAACCAGAAAAACTATGACAACTCACCTTAAGTATGCAAGTTTAGCACTTGCAATCGGTTTATTTGGCTGCTCTGAGCAACCAACGACAAACACTGATGAACCAAGCGCTGAAAGCAATGAAGCCGTAAACATTGCCAATGTACGCTCACATATTAAAACCCTCGCCTCTGATGAATTCTTAGGTCGTGGCCCTTTAACTGAAGGCGAAACACTGACCATTAACTATTTAGCCGATGAATATAAAAAACTCGGCTTAAGCGGTAGTTTTAATGGCGAGTATTTACAGCCAGTTACTATGGCAAAACTCACCCCAGATCAAAACATGACCTTACAAGTGGGTGATTTAAGCTTTAATGCTGGCAGTGATTTTACCGCCCGTACCCAACAAATTAACCCTGAAATCAACATCGATGGCTCTGATGTTGTGTTTGTTGGCTATGGTATCAATGCACCTGAATATAATTGGGATGACTTTGCAGATATTGATGTAAAAGACAAAACAATTATCGTGCTTGTTAATGATCCTGGTTTTGCCACCCAAGACGACGCGCTTTTCACCGGTAATGCTATGACCTACTACGGTCGTTGGACTTACAAATATGAAGAAGGTGCTCGCCAAGGTGCAAAAGCAGTATTTATCGTTCACGAAACTGCTCCTGCCGCATACCCTTGGGGCGTTGTAGAAAGCTCGAACACGGGTAGCAAATACACATTAATCGACCAAGATAAAAATGCTTCTGACATCCCTGTAATGGGTTGGATTGATGAGCAAGCGGCAAATGAAATTTTTGCTCAAGCAGGCCTTGATTATCAAACTGAAAAAGCCAACGCACTAAAAGCTGACTTTAAACCTGTCGACTTAAAAGCGAAAGCAGCGCTGACACTGAAAAGTGATATCTCTCAAGCGCAATCGCATAATGTTGTTGCAACGCTTAAAGGTAGCGAAACTCCTGATGAGTACATTGTAATTGGTGCGCACTGGGATCACTTTGGCACCAAGCAAACTGATGACGGCGTGAAAATCTACAATGGTGCTGTTGATAACGCATCAGGTAGCGCAGCAACGGTTGAAATAGCCCGTATTCTTACTGAAATGCATAAGAAAAAACCATTTAAACGCTCTATTATCTTTGCCAACTTTACGGCTGAAGAAACGGGGCTTATTGGCTCAGAACAATTCGCTACTGGCGAGATTGTACCTACCAAGCAAATGGTTGCGCTGCTTAATATTGATGGTATGAACGTGCTAGACGGCGTTGACTACATATTACAATACGGTAAAGGCATGTCTGAAATGGAAGACTACCTTGCTGATGCAGCGAAAGCACAAGGTCGTCATGTAAAAATGGACCCGCGTCCTCAAAATGGTTTGTTCTTCCGCTCTGATCACTTCTCGCTGGCTAAGCAAGGGGTTCCTAGCTTATTGTTTATGAGTTTAGGTGATACAGATCCAGATTACATCGCGCACAAATATCATAAAGAAGCTGACGACTATTCAGCAGATTGGTCTATGGGCGGTGTTGAGCAAGATATTGAACTGATTGTTGATATTGCCGCCAAACTTGCTGATAACGGCGATTGGCCTAAGTGGAAAGCCGAGTCTGATTTCAAAGCTCGTCGCTTACAAGACAAGCAATAACCTTCGCTTAGATACAAAAAACCGAGCTAGTTGCTCGGTTTTTTATTGTCAGTTTTACTTATTACTCGTTAATTTTAGCCTTAAGTGATTGTGCTTCTTCTTGCACTTCCTCTGGGCCATTGGCAATAACATCTTCAACGGCTTGCAGCGCTGCATCAAAGTCGTCTATTTCGATATATGCCCGAGCTAAGTCCAGTTTTGCTGAGTAACCACCACTTTCGGCATCAACATCAGTTGGGTTATCACCTGCTAGCAAGTCATTAAAATCACTCAGCCCTACATCCATATCAACCTCATCATAAGGTTCATGGTCGAGTGCTTCATCGTCACTTTGTTCAAGTAATGAATCGATATCTACAAACTCATCCGTTGAAGTAGTTTGTTGCTCCTCGGCATCTAATGCCTGTACTTCAGGTTCAACTGGCTGTTCGCTTTCACCCTGTAAGTCTTCATTTAATAGTGCATTAAAATCAACGTCGAATTCACTTGCATCAGCAATATCAGCTTCATCTGGCTCTGCTAGTTCATTTAACAGTGCATCAAAGTCTGTTTGAGTAAGGTCAGCCATAAAATCATCATCGATTTCATCGTCTGACAGCTCACTTAAATCAGCCTCGTCAGCTAAATTAGACTCGATATCAGCTAATGTTTGCTCAGCTTCTACGGCATCATCAAGTTCAATATCGTCCAATTCGAATTCAGGGAACTCTTCTAATTCGTCTTGGCTATCAGCCACCTCATCGTCAATTGGCGCTTCGCTCGTTAACTCTGTTGTGCCTTCACTCTGTGCTTGATCCGATAAGTCGTCCTCATGGTCAAGAATATCATCTTCTGTAAATTCATTATCAAGCAAGATCTCATCATCAAAATCATCGTCTAGCTGATCAAGCTCATTACCCGTTGCTAATGAATTAGCAAGGTCTTGCTCTGCCTGACTTAACTGTAATGGTGCATCTTCATCTAACTCACCAGAAATGTATTCATCAGATTCATCCAATTCAAAACCGGCTTCATCTAGCTCAAGCTCTGGATACTCTTCCAACTCTTGGCTAGGAGTCACCGTATCTTGCTGTAATGGCTCTTCGTCGGCGGTTAAATCAAATTCATCAGTTAGGTCTTCATCTGCTAGCGGATCATCGCCTAAATCAATTTCAACTTCTTCTATGTCTTGCTCTGGTTCATCTATTGACCAGTCTGGTGCTTCGACATAGTCATCTTCTTCACCAATTTCATTTAATAACTCATCAACACTTTTCAGTGACGGATCATCAAACTCGTCAAGGCTATCATCTTCATCTAATAGCTCATCGCTATCTTCATTAAACTCTTGATTAAGCGCTTCATCGATATCAACTTCGTCACTATCATCCGTATCATCAAGCAACTCTGATGCAATCGATTCAACATTCATGTCATCAACCGCTTGATCAGCATCGGCTAAATCTTCTAGCGACTCTTGTAGATTCTCATCATGCTCTGCACTGTCACTCTGTTCATGACTTAAATCTGATATCTGCGCTTCAGTGTCTTGCTTCAGCTCATTTGTTTGCTGAATAAGCTCTTCAAGCTCATCATCAACGTCAGAGTCCTGCTCATCACTAGTGTCTTCATCAAGTAATGAGTCAATATCTGAGCTACTTTCATTTGTTAACTCTGGTTCTTCTGACTCTGCATCAGCCTCATCAAGTAGTGAGTCGATTTCATCAGTATCAAACTCATCGCTTAAATCATCCGTAATAGGCTCTTCGGTAAGCTCTTCAACTGGTTCTTGTTCTGGCTCTTCCTGCGCTTCATCCAATAATGAGTCGATGTCATCGACATCTAGGGCATCATCAAGCTCATCTTCGTCAATTAAATCGCCTGCACTAGGTTCTTCAATTGACTCTTCAAGCAGCTCTTCAGATTCAGGCTCTTCTTGAGTTTCATCTAATAATGAATCAATGTCATCGACATCTAAATCATCATCGAGCTCGTCTTCGTCGATTAAGTCATCTGCGCTTGGTTCTTCTGTAAGCTCTTCTGGCTGCTCCTCAACAAGCTCTGCTTCAGGCTCTGCTTGTGTCTCATCTAGTAATGAATCAATGTCATCAACATCGAAGGCATCATCAAGCTCATCTTCGTCGATTAAATCGTCTGCACTAGGTTCTTCTGCTAATTCTTCAGTTAACTCTTCAGGTTCCTGTATTTCTTCAGGCTGTTGCTCATCTTGAGCTTCATCTAGTAATGAATCAATGTCATCAACATCTAAGTCATCACCGAGCTCGTCTTCGTCGATTAAATCGTCTGCGCTAGGCTCTTCAACAAGCTCTTCAGGCTCTGGCTCTGCTTGTGCTTCATCTAATAATGAATCAATGTCATCAACATCTAAGTCATCACCGAGCTCGTCTTCATCGATTAAATCGTCTGCGCTAGGTTCTTCTGCAAGCTCTTCAGGCTGCTCTTCAACAAGTTCCGCTTCAGGCTCTGCTTGTGTCTCATCTAGCAATGAATCAATGTCATCGACATCTAAATCATCATCAAGCTCGTCTTCGTCGATTAAATCGTCTGCGCTAGGTTCTTCTACAAGCTCTTCAGCCTGCTCTTCAACAAGCTCCGCTTGAGGCTCTTGCTCTGCTTGTGCTTCATCTAGTAATGAATCAATGTCATCAACATCGAGAGCATCATCAAGCTCATCTTCATCGATTAAATCGTCTGCGCTAGGTTCTTCTGCTGGCGCTTCTTCTTGAACTTCATCTAATAGTGAGTCAATGTCATCAACATCTAGCGCATCATCAAGATCATCGTTTTCTAATGCATCGTTAGCTTCAGCGGCTGGCTCTTCTGTTTGTGCTTCATCGATTAAGCTGTCGATATCGAAATCATCTTCATCGATGAGCTCATCCGCGCTTGGTTCTTCGGCTGGCGCTTCTTCTTGAGCTTCATCTAATAGCGAGTCAATGTCATCAACATCCAGCGCATCATCAAGATCGTCGTTTTCTAATGCATCGTTAGCTTCGGCTGCTGGCTCGTCTGTTTGCGTTTCATCAATTAGGCTGTCGATATCGAAATCATCTTCATCGATTAGTTCTGCTTCTACGTTAGTTGTTGAGGCATCATTATTTTCATCGAGTAAGTCATCAATATCGTCTAGGTTTACGTCTTGATTAGAATCCGTGTTGTTTTGCTCATCAATTAAGCTATCAATGTCAAAATCATCTTCAGCGTCATCTTCTGCGAGCTCTTCACTAAGCGCTGCCATTTCATCATTAGCGTTATCTAACGAGTCACCTTCATCAGTATCAAATAGGTCATCAATGTCATCAGCACTTAAAATATCACCCGATGAATCTGCTGGAGACTGTTCACTATCTAGGTCTATTTCATCACCTAAACTGTCGTCATCGGTTTGATCGAAATCTTGCTGTAAAAATGCATCTAAATCATTATCGTCAGCGCTATTAGATGAATCATCGCTAAACTCAATATCATCACTTAAAAGCCCTTCTAGCTCATCTTGATTTAAAACACTGTCATCTTCATCGAAACTATCATCAATGCTGTCGTCAAAAATGATGTCATCATCTGGCAGCATGTCTTGGTCTAAGTCGTCATCTAAACGCACACTCAAGTCATCATTGTCTTCGACTGGATCAGGAACTAGTGGATCAGTTTCTATAATTGGTTCTAAATCATCATCAGCATTATAACTTGGGCTTTGAGGTAAAAATTCATCGTCATCGCTGGCATCTGTATCATCATTGGCGCTGTTGCGTTTTTTCAAAAACATCACAACGGCAGCAATGATCAGTAATGCCGGAATAAACATTAATGCACCGAGAACAAATGGGTTGCTCAGTAAACTCGAAAAACTAAACCCACTGTCCTCTTCAATCTTTTTTGCTCTTTGCTGCTCTATGATTTCATTTTGTTTAGTGATCAGTTCTTTCAGCTGCTTTTGAATTTCACTGTCTTGACCAAGCTGATCGCGAACGGTTTCAAGCTCTTTAGAAATACCACTCAGTTGTTTTTTGAGTTTGTTGTTCTCAGCTAAGATTTCTTCAACATTTTCAACCGACGATTTAAACTGCTTTTGAAGCTCAACTAGCTGCGTACCCTGCTCTGTTTTAATGGTGTTGATTTCTTGCTTAAGCTCTTGCTTTGCTTCGTCTACATCAACTTTACGGGCTTGGGTTACTTTCTTTTGCGATTCATTAATTTCAGCAGTAGTCAGGGTGCCGTTTTTCTTTTTCTCCCATAGCTCATCATCTTGTTCAGAACGTGCTTTTGCTAACGTTGGATTGACCGCGCGCATTTCAGCAATTGTTGGGATTTTTAGGTATGCGCCATCGCGCATATGGTTAAGGTTTTGGTCTAAAAATGACGATGGGTTTTTGTCATACAGAGCTTGCATGACCTGATAAATACTTACAGAGTTGTCAGGGCGAATTTTAGCGGCAATGCGCCACAGTGTATCGGTCGGCTTGATCGGACCAATTGAGCGCCCCTGCGCACCATAATCGACACCTTTAGGGCCTTTAAGTGTGGTGCCTTCATCAGAGTATGTCGGTGTTACCACCAATGCAGACGCTAATATGAAGAGTGTTGCTAAACCGCGCATGCTGATCCTTTATGTTTTAAATGTTAACGCAGCAACCTTGGTTGCTTAAACATCAAGTAATTCTTGCAGAATTGATTCTTAATTATGTTTTCTTGCAAGCTCTATTCCAGCTGCAAACTATAACTTAGTTGCCTTGCAATATCTATTGCAACACCTTGATAGTAAATAGCTTAAATAATAGCGGCTGAGAGGCTTTTTTATTGTTATCGTTAAGTTTATACGCTTTTACAGCGTATGCGGCAATAATTTGGCAGTGAATTCACAAAAAAAGCGGCAAATTGCCGCTTTTCTTAAATTTAGCTCAGCCTAAATCATCAGATTTATAAATAATTTGCGATAAGCTCTTCAGCAATCTGCACACTATTTGTTGCTGCACCTTTGCGCGTATTATCGCTAACAACCCACATGTTTAAGCCATGAGGATGCGAAATATCAGCACGTAAACGACCCACGTATACAGTATCGTTACCACTTGCATCTGATACTGCTGTTGGGTAATCGGCTAAGTCTTCAATAAACTCTACACCAGGTGCATCGTTTAATAGCTGCTTCACATGTTCGATATCTACTGGCATACGCGTTTCAATATTAATCGCTTCACTGTGGCCAAAGAACACGGGAACACGAACACAAGTAGGGTTAACCACAACACTGTTATCACCTAAGATTTTTTGTGTTTCGTTGACCATTTTCATTTCTTCGCGGGTATAACCGTTATCTTCAAAGCTGTCGATTTGTGGGATCACATTAAAAGCAATTTGTTTAGGGAAAACGGCATTATCCATCGGACGCGCATTCATTAAGTTTGCTGTTTGCTTAGCTAGTTCATCAACGGCTTCTTTACCAGCACCCGATACAGCTTGATAAGTTGATACGTTAATGCGGTCAATGCCATAAGTATCATAAATTGGCTTTAATGCCACCAGCATTTGAATCGTTGAGCAGTTAGGGTTTGCAATGATGTTGCGGTTTCTGAAATCCGCTAAGCTTGATGCATTCACTTCAGGAATAATGAGTGGCACATCGTAGTCATTACGAAAGTGTGAGGTATTATCAATTACCACACAGCCTGCGTCCGCCGCAATCGGTGCGTATTTTTCAGAGACACTGCCGCCTGCTGAAAATAAACCAATGTGAGCTTGGCTAAAATCAAACTCTTCAACATCGATTACTTCAATGCTCTCACCGCGAAATTGAATTTCTTCACCAGCACTACGGCTGCTTGCGAGTAAAAATAATTGGTCTACCGGAAACTTACGATCTTCTAGTGTTTCGATAATCTGACGACCCACTAAACCTGTGGCACCTAAAACGGCTACATTAAATTTTTGCGACATGTGTTTTCCTCTTTTGAATAAAGCAAATGGCTTTATTCGTTAATTCTAAATCCCAGTGCAGCTAATGCGCCTTCACATGCACTGTTGGCAGCCACCGACAAAGTACTAAACTCGCGTCGTGGCGGGTAATTCTTACGTAAACTATCAAAGCCTTCGCTTGCTAATTTACTTCGTAAAATGCCATCGTCACGACGCACATCGTAAATTAAGTGCACCAAGCGACCTATATCATCTAGGTTAAAGGTTTCGCCTAACGTAACAGAATGGCTAATTGGTTCTGGCAAAAAATCGTCCAGAGACTTAAGCGCTGCGATGCCTTCAAGCTCACACACTTGCTGATACAGTATTTGTGTACCGCGGGCTTTGCCTTCAAGTGTGTGCCCTGCAATATGCACACTGGCATAACGTACATAATCAAGCAGAGGTGTCAGTATATTGGGTTCGTTTTCCCAAACATCAAGCACACAATCTAATTTTGCGCCTTGCTCAAACAATGCTAGCAATGCTTGGTTATCAATCACATCACCACGGCTTGCATTGATAATCGTCATACCCGGCTTAAGTGCTTTTAAGCGTGTTTCGTCTAGCATGTGCAAGGTTTTATGCGGACCTTGTTTAACCAATGGCACGTGAAAAGTCACAATATCGGCTTGGGCTAGTAATGTGTCTAACTCAATATGCTCTGCAAGCTCACCGGCTTCATGTTTTGGTGGATCACATAACAATACATTCATACCAAGCAAGCTAAGCTTATCACGTAAACAGCTACCTATACTGCCAACCCCCACTATGCCGATGGTTTTACCTTGTAATGAACTGGCATTTTCTTGGCTCAAGGCATACAAGCAACTAATAACATATTCAGCAACCGCCACAGCATTACAACCTGGTGCACTGCTAAATGCGATATTTCGCTCAGCAAGTAATTCGGTATCAATGTGATCAACACCTATGGTTGCTGTGCCCACAAATTTTAATTTATCTGCTTGAGTGAGTAAGGTTTTATCTACATTGGTAACAGAGCGGGTTAACAAAATATCGACCCCGACTAGCTGCTCGGGTTGAAGATTACGGCCATCAAATCGCTCAACATCACCAAAATCGGCAAAGTACTGCTCAACCAATGGCATATTTTGATCTGCAAGAATTTTCATTTGTGTGTCCGAGAGGCAGAAAGTGGCGCTATTGTAGCGAATTTATCAGTATTCGGATAGGTAACAACTAAGACTTTATAACAAATGAAAAAGCCGAGCTATTGCTCGGCTTTAAGCAAATACTGGAGAGGTTTAACCTTTATATTTGCTCATTACTAATGTGGCGTTAGTGCCACCGAAACCGAAGCTGTTAGACATAACTGTATTTAGTTCAACGTCTTTACGCTCAGTTACAATATTTAGACCTTCAGCTTGCTCATCTAGTTCATCAATGTTGATAGATGGAGCAACAAAGTTATGCTCAAGCATTAATAGCGAGAAGATTGCTTCATGAACGCCTGCTGCACCTAGAGCGTGACCTGTCATCGCTTTGGTTGCACTGATCATTGGCGAGTTACCACCAAATACTTCTTGAATAGCGCCAAGCTCTTTCACATCACCAACAGGTGTTGAAGTACCGTGAGTATTTAAGTAATCAATACCGCCTTCAAGATCTTGCATTGCTTGCTTCATACAACGTACAGCGCCTTCACCTGATGGAGCTACCATGTCGTAGCCGTCAGACGTTGCACCGTAACCTGTGATTTCTGCATAAATGTGCGCGCCACGAGCAAGTGCATGCTCAAGTTCTTCAACAACAACGATACCGCCACCGCCAGAGATAACGAAACCGTCACGGTTTGCATCGTATGTACGTGATGCTTTCTCTGGTGTTTCATTGTACTTTGTAGACAATGCACCCATTGCATCAAATTCCATTGCTAGCGTCCAGTGAAGCTCTTCACCACCACCTGCAAAGATGACGTCTTGCTTGCCTAATTGAATTTGCTCAACCGCGTGACCGATACAGTGTGCAGATGTCGCACATGCAGAGCTTAGTGAGTAGTTAGCACCTTTAATTTTGAATGGTGTTGCAAGACACGCCGAAGTCGTACTCGCCATAGTACGTGGTACCATGTAAGGACCAACACGTTTTACGCCTTTTTCACGTAAAATGTCAGCTGCTTCAACTTGCCATTTAGATGAACCACCACCTGAACCCACTAATAAACCAGTGCGCTCGTTTGAAACTTGATCTTCACTAAGGCCAGCATCTGCAATCGCTTGTGACATTGAGATATAAGCGTATGCAGCAGCATCGCCCATAAAGCGCATTGCTTTACGATCAACAAACTCTTTAACATCAATATCGATTTTGCCAGATACGTTACTACGTAGGTTGTAGTCAGCAAACTCTTGGTTGAACGCGATACCACTACGGCCTTGTTTTAATGATTCTAATACTTCTTCTTTGTTGTTACCGATGCTTGAAACAACACCGATGCCCGTAATAACGGCTCTTCTCATGGGTAATTACCTTAGCTCTATACTAAATTGTGTTCTATTTTACGCTGAAATTACTTTCGAAGTGGTCAGCTTTCTAGCGTACACATGTACTCTGAATGTCTAGCTTATAAATAACGCCAGACTATTTCAAAGAAAACACGTAAAATAATGAAAAAAGTTTGTAGTTAATTAGTTAAACCATGATCAAAAACGCACATATTCATTTTAATCACCTTGGTACCCCTGTCGCCGATCAGTTTGACGATGTTTATTTCTCTAATGACGATGGCTTAGCCGAATCACATTATGTGTTTTATCAACAAAACCATATCCCGCAACGATTACAAAATCATGACCGTAACCACTTTGCGATTGCTGAAACAGGCTTTGGTACGGGGCTTAACTTTTTAAATACCTGGCAGCACTTTGCTGCTCATCTTGATAGGCAGCATGCAGAGCAAGAAGTTCAAAATCAACCCGACCATAGTGGTAAAAAAAGTGTTACCCGCTTGCACTTTATCTCTTTTGAAAAATTTCCTATTAAGCGTGATGACCTTGCTCAAGCACTCAAAGCTTGGCCTAGTTTAAAAGATTATAGTGAGCAACTAATTGCTCAATACCCTATTAATCTGGCCGGTTGTCATCGCCTTGAATTTGCAGGCGGCAAACTAATACTCGACCTTTACTTTGGTGACGTGCAAGACAGCATTGACGCCATGAGCTACCCAAGCGAAGGAGTTGTCGATGCGTGGTATTTAGACGGCTTTGCACCAAGTAAAAACCCAGATATGTGGCAACAGAGTTTGTTCAACAAGATGCGTGCTATCTCAAGAGCAAATGCCACACTCGCCACTTTCACTGCCGCAGGCTTTGTCAGAAGAGGACTCATCGAAGCAGGCTTTAGCATGAGTAAAGCAAAAGGCTATGGTAAAAAGCGCGAAATGCTGATTGGCCAGCTCACTGAGCCTAATGAGCAACATTCAGGGCCAGCGTATTTTGCACATCAGCAAAGTGAACTGAGTAATGTTGCTGTTATTGGCGGTGGTATTGCCAGTAGCAGTGTACTGTATTCACTGGCAAAAAGAGGCCTAAAAGCCACGCTTTTTTGCCAAGACGAAGCGCTTGCCATGGGCGCTTCTCACAATGTACAAGGGGCTGTGTATCCGCATTTACAAGCGAAAAATTCACCACACAGTGAAATGTTCGCCCATAGTTTTTTATATGCGATGCGTCTATACCAACAATTACTTGATGATGGTTTTGACTACCCTCACCAGTGGTGTGGTGTATTACAGCACGCGGTTAAACAAGGCCTAGCTGATAAACATCAAAACCTTGCCGATAAAGAACTTTGGCCAGCAGAATTAATGCGCAATGTAAGCGCCGAAGAAGGCGACGAAATTGCCGGTGTAGAAACGGGCTACTCAGGTGTATTCTTTGCAAAAGGCGGCTGGGTAAATCCACCAGCCCTAGTCACAGCATTATTTAATGCGGCAAATTCGTTAACTGCCACTACCAATAATAAAATGGACAGTCACTTTAATTGCCATATTGAAAAGCTCGAAAAAAAACCTGATGGCTGGTTATTACACACAAAAGAGCAAACTTTCGGGCCATTTAGTGATGTGATTAATTGCGCAGGTGAACACAGTGACCAGTTTAGCCAAACTCAAGCGCTACCTATTGTTGGTGTGCGCGGCCAGGTCTCGCATGTGCAAGCAAGCGAGCAGTCAAAACGCCTAAAGACCGTGCTTTGCCATAAGGGCTATTTTACTCCTGAATATCAGGGCCATCATTGCATGGGCGCGACTTTTGAAAAAAACTCAAAAAGCCGTGAAGTTAAAGAGCAAGACAACCACACCAATCGCGAACAACTATTAAGTTTTTACACAAACAGCGAGTTTGCAACGACCTTAGGTGAGATAACAGCGGCAAAAGCAGCTGTAAGGTGCACCTTTATCGACCATCTACCTATGGCAGGTGAATGGGCTGAACAAAGTGATTATGTAAGCGCGTTTGCTAATTTAAGATTGGGTAAACGTTATCAGTACCAAACGTTAACGAAACCTCAGCAAGGCTTGCATGTGCTCACTGGCTTTGGTGCAAGAGGCCTGTGCAGTGCCCCCCTTTGTGCTGAACATTTAATTGCTTGTTTAAACAATGAACCAAGACCATTTAGCGAACGTGTGAGTCAGGCTATTCACCCCGCCCGCTTTATTGTTCGCGACCTAATTCGTAATAAAATTTAAAGGGGCTAAAAAGCCCCTTTTGATTGTTAATTACTTAATCGCTCAACTAGCTCTACGCGTCGGTTTAGCTGACGACCCAAATCATTTTTATTATTGGCAGCTGGCGCATAAGGGCCTACACCATAACCAATTAAACGCGACTCTTTAATGCCGTATTGACTCACGAGCGCTTTAACAACTGCTTTAGCTCTCTTAGATGACAGCCCTAAATTATATTCTGGACTTCCTTTATCATCAGTATGACCAACAACGTACAAATTTAAGCTATTGTTTTTATTTAAAACATCCGCAATCACTTTTAATGACTCGGCTGACTCAGGTTTAATGTCTGATTTATCATGATCAAAGTAAATGCCATAAATGGCTGCTTTACCTTTTTGCTCGAGCTGCTTTAACACTTGGTCCGGATTGGTTTTAACTAAATCTCCTTGTAAAGGCTCTGTTCGAATTATAACAAGTTGCACTCGCGTAGTGCCTTGGTAATTACCCACAAAAAATGCGACAAAGGTTGTTTGATTTTCTATGGTGTTTTTCATTAACTGATAACGCGGCTGACGATAATAGTTATAAACTTGTTTTACCGACAAGTGATCACCAAGTGCTTGTATTGCCTTACGGTCGTCACCACATGCTTGACGTTCGCAACTAAAAACCGTTTCAAAGCCTTCTTTTGTTAAGGCAGACACATAGTTATGAAAAACCTTAAGAGTTGATACTTTTCTAATTTCATAAGTAATACGAGTGATATCGCCTGTCACATCTTCGGCAGGTAGCGCTTTGTTTTTACGGTTAAATATTCCTGTTGGTAGTGAAAATTCTTCGTAATCAATTTGCTCGTAGTCTTCAATAAAACTACCAGGATAACGGCTAAGTAATGGATGATCGCTTGAGCCTCTAATATCGTCTTTAGGTGCTTTGGTAACTGGATTTGATTGCTGTTTTGCAAAAGCAGCTGTATTGGCTTGTATCAGACCTGTTTCAAGCTCCTTAATCGCAATTGAGCTACTCATAACACGCGTTTTACTGTTGTACTGGCCAACAAATAACGACACTGCAAACTCAGGCTTTTCACCTTTAGTGGCAAGCAGATAATAAGGCTTACGATGATAATTATAGAGCTGAAAGTAACCGACTTCCTCTGCAAAATCACTGCTGTCACCGCAAGCATCTAGCTGACAAGAATAAACAATATTAAAGCCATCTGTGAGTAGAGCGTGTTTATAGTTTTCAAATACTTTGAGAGTGGCAACATTGTTTATTTCGTACAAAGTGTGGTTAACATCGCCAATAAAGTCTGTGTAACTAAATCGCTCTGCTGACTTTTTACTGCCATCAAACTGGCTCATTAATTTTGTCTGTTCGCCACTGAGTTTAACCGATTTTTCAACATCACTATTTGGGTAAGGCGATAGCCATTGATTAGCAGATACCGCATTGCAAAATGCTAATGTTATCACCACCAAAAGATTAAAATATATTTTCACTTTAAGTCCTTTTAATTGAGTTTGTACCTAATTCAATACTATGCCAAATAATACTTTTTTATTCAAAGTTTGCTTGTACCCCTTTAAAAATAAATCCACACCCCAAGGTCTTTAGTTACACAGCAATTAGAAGGAGTTTGATATGAAGACCTTAATCATTGGCGCAACGGGCCAAATAGGTAAAATGACCACCGAAAAAATGCTGGCAAGTGGCCATGACGTAGTGGCTCTGGTTAGAGACAAAAGCAAACTGACTGCGCTTGAAAGTAATAATTTAACGATTGTAGAGCAAGACCTCGAAAACGATTTTAGTCGTGCCTTCGAGGGTGTTGAACAAGTAATTTTTAGTGCTGGATCTGGTGGTGCAACAGGTGCAGATAAAACCTTACTGATAGATTTATGGGCCGCAGTTAAAGCGATTAATTATGCGGTAGATGCCAAGGTTAAGCACTTTATTATGGTGAGCTCAATCGGTGCTGATGCCCCAGACAACATTGAAAGCAGTATAAAACCGTATTTAGTTGCAAAGCACATGGCTGACCAACATTTAATCAATAGCGAATTAAATTACAGCATTGTCAGACCGGGCACGCTATTAGATGATGCAGCAACGGGGCGATTAACCACCACGCGCCCTGCAACGCGCCAAGATGCGGTTATCAACCGTGAAGATGTAGCAAATACCCTGCTATACCTTGCTGAACATACACCGAAAAAACCACAAGTGTTTGAATTGTTTAATGGTGATAAGTCAATCTATGACTTACTGGATGCCTAATTTAAACTATAAACTTTAGCTGGATAAAGTTAACTTTATCCAGCTCCCTCCTTAAATACCCACCCAAAAAATTAATTTTTTGTAAGTCGCAATGAATAAAAACTTTATATTTCAATGCTCTAATTATTTTTATTTTAAATTAGCTTACAAATAAGCATTGCTGTGCCCTATTTAATGATAAAGCAGTAATGACATTAAACGCCATATGGAATTAATATATTATTTACAAAAATACAACAATGGTGTCCAATGCATTACACCCTCATTATTCTATGCCTGGCCTTTGCTTCTGTAAGTTATTCCCAAGAAGTTAAGATACAAAGTAATAGTAGTAACACTTCTTTACCCTATAAATTGTTAACCCAAGCAATTGAGCGAGCGGGTTTAAGCTACTCGCATCCATATAATAACTTTAAAGATATTACCGATGCTCGAATGTTAAACGACTTACAAAATAAGCAGCTTGACGTTATCTGGAGCATGACTTCAAGGCAATTAGAGGAAGATTACCAAGCCGTTTATATTCCTTTGTTTCGTGGCTTACTTGGCATGCGAGTAGCATTAGTGAAAGCACAAAATCGCGAGCTGTTTAGCTCGGTAACTAGCTTGCAAGATTTAAAGCGCTACACCGCAGGGCAAGGTAAAACCTGGCCAGATACGAAAATATTAAAAGCGAACCAACTGCCCGTTGTTACCACATTAAAATACCCTAACTTATTCCCAATGCTTGAGGGTGAGCGCTTTGATTATTTCCCACGTGGTGTAAATGAACCTTGGGATGAAATTGCCAATCATTCGGAGCTTGACCTCATTGTTGAGCCGCACTTGATCATAAAGTACACCGCACCTCTTTACTTTTTCGTCAATAAAAACAACCTTACACTACACCAACAACTAAGCGATGCCCTTAACGAGATGATCGATGATGGCACTTTTAACGCGATGTTTTTGGCAGACAGCCAAGTACAAACTGTTTTATCAAAAGCCAACTTGAGCTCGCGTCGCGTCATTGAGCTTGAAAACCCAACGTTATCGTCGAACACACCAAATAAAAATAGCCCTTTGTGGTTTAACCCATTTCAATGAGCGCATAATGAAATCACTAAAATATAAAATGACCTTAGCACTATCTTTGTGCCTTTTCTTAAGCGTGATCTTCGTGATCAGCGCAAACTATCTGCTCGCAAAGTCGAGTCAAACACAACAATGGCAAGACGACATCACTGCCCTTAATGAGCAACTGCAGGTTATTTTAGCTGAGCCGGTATTCTCTTATGATGAGCCGTTAATCAATCAGATTATTAAAGCCTTTTCGCAAAACAAACATATACATAGCATTTCAGTGACAGACCATCGTAATAAGCTTCTTGCCTCAATCATCAAACAAAGTAACAGCGCATCGGTTAGCAAAACTATTGATTTGCACTATTTAGATAATTTAATTGGCCACATTAAAATTGGTTATTCACAACAAGCGCTGCATAGCACCATTGCTAATTCGACACGCACTATGTTTTTTACCCTGCTGGTTTCATTTATCACCCTAGGTACCGTGATTATTTATATCGTGCGGCTTTTAGTGATAAAACCAATCGATAGCGTAAACAGCCTTGTTGATGAAATTGTCAAAGGTGAAGGCGATCTTACAAAACGTATTAGCTATCAATCTAATGATGAAATTGGTTACTTGGTTAATGGCTTCAACCGATTTATAGCGCAAGTACAAGAAATAATTACAGAGTTAGGCAGCACTGCCAGCGAACTTGAAATGATTGCCAGCACAGTAAACGAAGCATCTGTTCGCTCAAAAAATGAGGCCGAACTTGGATACAACCGCACTGATTCAGCAACCAATGCGCTTAGTCAGTTAAGTGAAGCAACCAAAGAAATTGCTCAAGGAGCCAACCAAACCGCGCAGCAAACAACCGATGTACATCGCTTATGCCAACAAGGCGAACAAAACATGAATGCCAATGGCAATATTGTTGATGAGTTAACTGCACAACTAGACCACACTTCAAATGTAGTTAAACAATTAAACGCCAGCAGCAATGAAATTAGCCAAGTGCTCGATGTTATAAAAAGCATTGCCGAGCAAACCAATTTGCTGGCTCTAAATGCTGCTATTGAAGCGGCTCGTGCTGGTGAATCTGGTCGAGGCTTTACCGTGGTCGCCGATGAAGTAAGAGCGCTTGCTAGTAAAACCTATGATTCAACATCTGAGATTGAGTCGATTATTGTATCGCTACACAATAATACTTCTGATTGTGTAACCGCAACGGAGCAAAGTAAGTCACTCAGTGATAAAGTAAGCCAAGCGAATCAAAAAAGCCAAGCGGTGTTTAAAGATATTGCTAAACAAATCAATACCATTAATCAAATGAACGAGAGCGTGGCAGCAAGTTCTGAAGAGCAAACCAGTGTCACCGCTGATATCTTAAATACTATGCAGCTTATTAACCAAGGCGCTAAGAGCCTATCACAAGAAGCTCAGCACCTTGATAACACCATAGGCCAGCTCAATGAATTAGAACGCGGCATCGTTGCTAAATTGGGTTTGTTTAAATACTAAAAGCCATGATCCCCTGCCACGCAAGTTGCAGGGAAAGCACCGATAACACTAAACGAAAAATTTTTTTAAATTTATCTGACGAAATGCGGTGCAATAACTTAAGGCCAAGCCAAGTACCTAAAGCACCGCTCAATATCATGAGCATAACCAGCGGCAACCACTGCCAAAATGCAAACCCCACAGCCCCATATAAAATCGCTTTTAAGGTATGTTGTACTGTCATGCAGCTTGAGAAAGTGGCGGTAAATTTAAGCTTATTATAATTATTTACGTATAAGCAGCTGCCAACTAAAGGCCCACTTGCCCCTACAAACATCGAAATAAACGTGGTCCAAAGCCCTGCGAGAACACGCCATAACTTTGAAGTTTCTCTGAGTTTTGGCGTCACACCCCACAGTAAATAAAGCACAAAGGCAGCGACCACTATTTTCATTAATTCAAGGGGAATTGATGTGACAATCGTTGAGGCAACCAGCGCTCCTATGACTCCCCCTAAAGAGAAGTACACAAACATAGCACCATCAATATGTTTAAACGTGAACAAAAAGCGGTTTGCATTAGAGCCTAACTGCACTAACCCATGAACAGGAATAACCACACTCATAGGAAGCATGGATGCCATGATCACTAGCAGCATTAAGCCGCCACCCGCACCAAAAGCTGCTGAAATCATTGAAGTAAAGCCCGCAACCACAATGAGCATTATAGTGCTGATCGGACTTAATAAATCTCCACCCAAAAACTGCCAACTGATCAAATCCATTGTTACGCTTTAAATAGTGTGTTTGAGCTAACGCTATCATGACTCACCACTATTAGCGATATATTGGAAAATAGTTTCGACTAAAAGACCATATCAACCAAAAGAGAAGTGCCCCTAAATTCACAACTGGTCAGACTTGTTGTTTATTTTGTTAAACCTATGGGTTATAACTATGCCCACAACACAATAAAATTGAAGGCACAGCATGACACTGATGAATGTAAGTACACAAGGATCTGTTGCTATCTTAACTATGACAACAGCTGAAAATCGCCATAATCCTGCTTTTGCAGAGGCTTTTTTAACTTGCCTTGACGAAATCGAACGTAATCCTGAACACAAAGCACTCGTGATCACTTCAAGCAGCGAAAAATCATGGAGTTTGGGCATAGATACCGATTGGCTAATGCCGGCATTAAAAACACAAAAATTTGCAGAAGTAAGTGGCTTTATGCACTCGATGGATGCGGTATTTAAACGCCTATTACTCTTCCCCATGCCAGTAATTGCAGCAATTAATGGTCACGCGTTTGGTAATGGCGCCATTTTATCGTGTGCTTGCGATTTTAGGTTTATGCAAAGCGACCGTGGTTTCTTCTGCTTTCCAGAAGTTGACTTATCAATCCCGTTTTTACCGGGCATGCTCGCCTTTATTAAAAAAGCCATTCCAGACTATCGTTTTAACGAGATGATGCTAACTGGCCGCCGCGTTACCGCAGGCGAACTTGCCACGGATCATGTTATCGAACAAGCTTGCCCAAACAGCGAAGCCTTGTTAAATACCGCCCTCGAATTTGCCAGCCAGTTCGATAAAAAACGCGCGATTTTCGCCGAGCACAAAAAGCGCCTACACAAACACATCATCGACACCATTGATATAGAAAACAAACCGATTATTGATGCCGTTCAGCTGGTTGTTTGATTATAGATTCTGGACTTATTTCGGCGAGTTTTAGAAAAAGTTTTGGCAATAAAAAAGGCCGCTCTGAGAGCGGCCTTTTTCATATTTGGTGGAGCTGGGGGGATTTGAACCCCCGTCCGAAAAGCCTCGACCTTTGGTACTACATGCTTAGTATCGTCTTTTAGTTAACCTTATACAGCTCGGACGAACACGATCTGCAAAGGCGAGGCCGCTTAGTTTTAGCCCTTCAACCCCGGCCAGGGTTTCCGTAGCGAGTCCGTGTAGGGTGACACTTCAGAACCGGGTCCACAGACATACACCGGAGAAGTGCTAGCGGGCTATTATGCCGCTAGAGCGTAGTTATCGTCGTTTGCGATTACTTTAAATTGCGGCTTTTTTACGAGGCCAACCGCACCTCGACATGCACCTCGGGCGTCTTGAATTCCGTCGAATCCTAATCAGCCCCTGAATTTGGTATCTCATTCAGAGTGTTCATGCAGTATAACTGAGTAGCCTATTCAGACTCAAGGCATTAATCAGGAAATTTTTGCTAAGTGCCTTTGAATGCTGAATTTTCAGGCAGGAAAAATCAGTTTTTATACATATTTTCACATTTTAATCATACAAATTCTTAACATAGTACAAAAGTTGTGCTGAAATAGGAAACGTTGTTACCCTTCTTCAAAATAACCTGTAACAACACATAACTATAACAACAGGCAGTTTTTTACAGGGCTTTTCAGATGTCGATGTTTTCATTCGATGAACAAAGTGGCTATGTCACTTTGTGTGAGCATCCTCGAGATGCGGGTTTTCCTACTACGAGTTCTCAATTAATTGAATTACTTGAGCAGTCGCCTTACGCAAATTACGAATATATTGATGCCAATATAGGCAAGTTGTTTATACCTAGCAGCCAATATCAAAACCAATCTTTAGTGGTTGCTAAAGCCGTTGATGCTCACCTTGAAGTAAAAGTCGATGCTAAAAACATGGTGGTTGAAGCAAGCTTAACAACAGCCCGTGGCGGTAAAATTGTTAGCATGGATATGGCGCAAGAGGTGCTTGCAGAGGCGGGAGTGATTAAAGGCATTAGTTTACGTGCCCTTGATACCTTTTTAGGCCAACAATTTAAGCAACCACCCGGCGCCCATTACACCGCAATTGTTGCCCATGGCAGAATGCCTAAAGAAGGCACTGATGCTAAATTTGTACGCTTATGCTCTACAGCACAAGACCGCGTTCTTAGCCCGCAAGCGACCTCTGGCGGTAAAGTCGACATGCGTAATTTAGGTGCCATTATTACCGTTAAGCCGGGTACACCATTAATGCAACGAGTTCCTGCAACACCCGGTGAAGATGGCTTTACTGTGTTTGGTGATGTGATGCCTGCAAAACCTGGTAAAGACTTACCTCTTGAGCCATTCGAAGGAACGCGTATCGATCCTAACAATAGCAATATGTTGATTGCCGATGCGAAGGGGGTGCCTGTTGCCCTACCCCGCGGTATGCGCGTAGACGACGTATTGTGCTTTCATCATGTTGATGTAAGTACAGGCCATGTCGAATTTGATGGCAGTGTCATTATCAGCGGTGATGTAAAAGATGGTATGCGCGTCAAAGCAACGGGTGATATCACTGTATTAGGCTTTGTTGAATCAGCCACAATTGAAAGTAAAAGTGAAGTCACCGTCATGCTTGGGGCTGTTGGCAGAAAACGTGAAAACGTCGAAAACTTTACCTGTAACATCACGGCTTCGCGCACTATCTCAGTGGGTTATGCTCAGTACTGCCATATAAAAACAGAGCAAGATTTATTCATTGAACGCCAAGCTTTACATTGTGATTTAAGCGCTCGCCGCCTTATTCGAGTCGGCAAAGCCAATAACCCGCGAGGCAAAATTATTGGTGGCAATATTTTAGATGCGATGCGAATCGAAACCGGTGAGCTTGGTGCGCCGTCAGGCACTAAAACACGGGTTTTCATTGCTCAGTACTGGCATGATTTACGCCAAAAGCAGCAGCAAATTAATGACTTTGAAAAACTATTAATGACGAAAGCAGCAGCTTTACAGCAAGCACGCAAAAAGGCCAATAAAATACCCGACCCAGCTCAACGTGCGCATTATATTAAAAAGATCACTGCCAGCGAACAGCAAATTAAAATTAAAACAGCCAGCACAAAGAAAAAGAAACACTTAGTGAAAATTAAGATTGCGCGCTTATTAGCAACAAGTCGCTTAAAAGTGAATGAATTAATGCATCCAGGGGTGGAGCTTAAGATAGCGCAAGAGAGTAAACAGTTTTCACGTATTTACCCTCCTAACATGGTGCGTTTTTTTGAAGGCAAAATTACTCAGTCGTTTTAACGGCTGAGTCTTGCTCCTCTTCTGTCGCTTCAGTTTCAGGCAATGGCCAACCGCCGAGTTGTTGCCAGCGATTAACGATTAAACAAAATAGTTCTGCTGTGCGTTCGGTATCATAAAGTGCTGAGTGAGCTTGTTTATTATCAAACTCAATCCCTGCCGCCCTACACGCTTTAGCTAATACTGTTTGCCCTAGTGCAAGGCCTGCCAATGATGTGGTATCAAAGCTAACAAATGGATGAAATGGCGTGCGCTTAATTTTACAACGCTCAATGGCGGCATTTAAAAAGCCGTGATCAAACGCTGCATTGTGTGCTACTACCACTGAACGCTGACAACCCGCTGCTTTTTGTGCCTTGCGCACAGCCTTACAGATTTCTTTAATCGCTTCTTCTTCAGGCACTGCACCACGCAGCGCAGAAAAAGGATCAATACCATTAAACTCAATGGCCGCTTGTTCAATATTCGCGCCTTCAAATGGCTCAACATGAAAATGCACCGTATGATCAATACTTAACACGCCGTCGTCATCCATTTTAAGTACAGATGCAGCAATTTCTAATAACGCATCGGTCTCTTTGTTAAAACCTGCGGTTTCAACATCAATCACAACAGGAAAAAAGCCACGAAAGCGTTTTGCGAAAAGAGTTTGTTCAGTATTTTCCATAGTCTTCTTGGTTTGCCAGTGTAAGCTGGCTATTATGTCAAAAACCACGGCTACTCTGCTAGAGTAAATAGTGTGAAATCGCAGATTCTTACTGAGTTTTTAGGCATATTACTTGCTTTATATTAATCAGCTAGCCCTGTGTTTAGTATGCTGAAGCAATTAAACACAAAAATTGCCAATTATTTGGCATTGATGATTTGTTGGAGAATTACCGTGATGAAGCTTTCATTACTTCCTTTAAGCCTAGGCCTATTAACCTCAGTTGCAAGTATAAATGCGCATGCAGCCATGCGTGAGTATACCGCTAATGCTGATATGTCGAACTGGCAAATGGTTAAAACTTCTCGCTTAGAATGCCAATTAAATCATGAAGTTCCTTACTATGGTGAAGCAATTTTCAGTACCACTGCCAGTAAAAATAAAGACGTAAACTTTAACCTTGATATGGTCGTACGCCCAGACAACTACAGTATTGCTGGTCTAAAAGCCGTACCACCTAGTTGGCGTGCAGGTATGCCTGCTCGCGACTTAGCAAACATGAAGCTATTACGTAAGTTTGACGGCGAGCTTGGTAACAAAACTGCTTGGGAAATGCTGACCGAACTAGAAAAAGGTTACCAACCGACATTTTATTACCAAGACTGGCAAAACAGTGCCGATAAAATTGCCGTTGGTTTATCGAGTGTCAACTTTAAGCAAGCCTATTGGGCGTTTTTACAGTGCCGAGATGCAATGCTGCCATACAGCTTTGAAGATATTTCGTTCACAGTGATGAACTATGAGCCTAATACCAGCAAACTGACTAAATCATCACAAAAACGCTTAGATAAAATTGGCGAATACTTAAAGTACGACACCAACATCGAATCTATTTCAATATCTTCTTACACCGACAGTTACGGTGGTCGCTGGAATAACCTCGAATTATCAAAAAAACGTGCTAAAGCGATTAAAGATTACATTGTTAGCTTAGGGGTTGATGAAAGCAAAGTAGATACCGATGGTTACGGTGAAAAGCGCCATGTTGCTAGCAACGACAACATTTTAGACCGAAACAAAAACCGTCGTTTAGTCATTCAAATTGCAAAAATGTAGCCGCTTAAGCGGCTACTAGCTTTAACTCAGTTCTATTGACTTCACACGCTTAAAGCGCTTAAGCCACTTATCGCCAAACTGAAAAAATGCGAGACTAATCATAATGATGGTCGCGCCAACAATCAGAGCTTGGTCAATGGGCTCATCATTAAGCAAACCACCTAAAGCAATTGCAAAACTTGGTGTGATCAAGGTTGTTAATGCGACCGTGCTTGCGTTCAACTTTTGCAATACATGAAAATACGCCAGCGCACCAATTAATGATCCAAACACGCCTAAGTAAACAATTGAGTACAGTGATTTTGCACTCCACATCTGGCTATTAAGTTGGCCATCTACCAGCAACCAAGTAATAAAAAACAGAGGCGTTACAAAAACCAACGCACCAAATGTGGTGGCCATTGGATGAATAGCAATTCTTACCCGTTTGATCATCACACCGCTCAAACTAAAAAAGCACACTGCCATAAATACATATAACAGGCCACTAAGCTGCTCTACTCCCCCTTGAATATGGCGCTGGCTTACTAAAAATAAACCAATTAAGGCACAGCCAAGTGCGCCAAGCTTAATGGCGCTGAACTTAGGTTCGTTCAAGATCTTTTGCGCAAGTAAGCCCGATAAAATTGGCGCAAGACCAAACATCAATGATATTAACCCTGAAGGCACTGTTTTAGCGGCCATGTAGCTTAATAACATACCGCCAAAAATACCTATGCTTGAATAGCCATAAAGGAATAAAGCACGGCGATGCCAGGGCACTCGGATATTGGCAACAGCAACGACAAACGAAGCCAACACCAGCCCCACCAGCATGCGTAAAAACACAGCCAGGGTTGGTGCTACCGTTTCACTACTCCAAACAATACCCAGTGGTGTTGTTGACCAAATCACCACCATTAAAAAATATGAGGCTTTAACAGGCACTAGCTTATTCCTTTAAAAAGGCGAAAAAAGCGGAAGAAAATTTAAAAGGGAAATAACCAACCGCTTAGAACGCGGTTAGTAAAACTTACTTAATTAACCGCAGCAAATAACAGACCATACGACTGATGAGGTCAGGCGCATACAATTGTTTGTTGGTCGTTGGTTTAGCTGCATCATGGTATTTAATAAAGTAAGTTGAAGAAGCTTAAGAATCCGCCTAAATGGTGATTTTGTCAACACGAATACTCATGCTATTTGGCAAAAAGTTATTTGCTGATTTCAACTGCCTGTTTGCACATGTAAATCATAGGTTACATTTAATTTCTTTGATTTATAACAAAACTATTTAAGTTTTGTTAAACAAGTTATATCTTGCTTGCCTCTCACGAAGTTTAAGGGGCAAAAAGTGCTTAAAAATAAAACAATAGGTAGCATGTTAATTGTTGCTGGCACCACCATAGGTGCAGGGATGCTGGCATTGCCTATCGCCTCCGCAGGGCTTGGTTTCACAACAGCGTTATCACTTATCTTACTTACATGGGTTTTAATGACCTACACAGCATTACTGATGCTAGAGCTACATCAATATGCCGACAGAGATGCAACCCTCAATACGCTAGCTAAGTCATGGTTAGGTAAACGTGGCCAATGGGTCGCTAACTTTTCAGTGATGTTTTTGTTTTACGCATTATGCGCTGCCTATATCGCAGGTGGTGGTGCGCAATTACAAGAAAAGCTCAACAATGGTTTATCGCTTTCTTTAGCGCCGCAAGTTGGCTCAGTTATTCTGGCTGTTGTGATTGGTACTGTGGTGACACTCGGTACCAGCAAAGTCGATAAGCTTAACCGCGTACTGTTCACTATTAAAGTATGCGTACTAGCCAGCTTATTTTATATGCTGACACCTTATGTACACGGCCAACACTTACTTGAAATGCCGATTGAACAAGGTCTGATTTTATCTGCAATCCCAGTGGTGTTTACCTCGTTTGGTTTTCATGGCTCTATTCCGTCGATAGTGAAATACGTGGGTTTAGATATCAAAACACTTCGTAAAGTAATGGTGGCAGGTGCAGCATTGCCTTTAGTGATTTACATTTTTTGGCAATTACTTAGCCAAGGCATGATGAGTCAAAGCGACTTACTACAAAGCCAAGGGTTACCCGGTTTTGTAAGCAGTGTTGCTAGCATTGCTCACAGCCCACATGTTGCCACCGCTGTGAACATTTTTGCTGATTTAGCGCTGGCCACGTCTTTCTTAGGGGTGAGTTTAGGTTTATTCGACTTTTTTGCTGATGCATTTAAAAAAGGTGATGGCAGTAAAGATCGTATCAAAACAGCCTTGATCACCTTTATTCCACCCCTAGGCTTTGCGCTATTCTATCCACAAGGGTTTATTATGGCACTTGGCTACGCCGCCATTGCGCTGGTTATTTTAGCGGTGTTTTTACCGGTTGCTATGGTCTATAAGCAACGAAGCAGCAAACCTGATGCAGGTTACCAAGTTAAAGGCGGCAATATTGGCTTAGCACTGGCCGCCCTGTTTGGTGTGCTTATTATTAGTGCTCAAGGTTTACAAATGGCGGGGCTTATTCCAGCGATTGGTTAAACAGCCCATCAAAAAAAGCACCCTCGGGTGCTTTTTTTGTACCTGTGTTTAAGGTGTAATGCCAATTCGCTTAATTAAGTAGTCTATTTTGAGGCAAGAGAACCTTGTTGATAACAAGGCAAAAATTTCGTTATTTAGTTGTTCTAAATGAGAAATTTTTAACGCAGGTTGCGACAGGTTTAATCCCTCAAAATGATTAAATATTATTGCGGATTGGTATAATTAAAACACCATCGCCTTACCTCGGCCAGATGCTTCAGAAGCTGCATCTAATTTACCGTCTTTATTGATGATCACATGCATATCACCAAAATGGCGTTCATCAAGTGTATAACCCATCTTCTCAAGCGCTTTAACAACCTTTGGTTCAAGACCTGTGTGGTATCTAATCACATTTTTAGGCCATAACTGGTGATGGAAGCGTGGGCTGTCTACCACTTGCTCTGCAGTCATATCAAATTCAACCGCATTTAAAATTGACTCATACACAGAGCTAATAATCGTGGTACCACCCGGAGAGCCAGTTACCATTTTAACTTTGTTATCCTGAAGTAGAATGGTCGGTGTCATTGAGCTCAACATGCGTTTATGAGGTTGGATTTCGTTAGCTTTACCACCAATTGCACCAAATACATTCATCACACCGGGTTTGGCACTAAAGTCATCCATTTCATCATTCAAAATGAACCCTGCGCCCGATACAACCACGCCGCTACCAAAACTTAAGTTGATGGTCGTGGTATTCGCAACGGCATTGCCCCACTTATCTAGAATAGAAAAATGCGTTGTTTGCTCACTTTCGTGTAAACCAGGTTTGATGTTCTCGGTAGTTGAAATGGCATCTGGGCGAATTGTACTTGCACGATTACTAAGATAATCATCTGCAAGTAGAGCTGTTTTTGGCACCTCATAAAAATCTGGGTCACCTAAATATTCAGCTCTGTCGGCAAATACGCGTTTACCAACTTCAGCCAAAATATGAACATAGGTGGTTGAGTTGTGCTCAAGCGTTCCTTCTGGCTTTGCCAAGTCGTACATTTTTAGCCACTGTAAAATAGCAATACCACCTGAACTTGGCGGTGGTGATGTGAGCACTTCGTAACCGCGCCAATTACCTTTAATCGGTGTACGCGATTTAGCTTGATAAGCTTTTAAGTCTTGCTCAGTAATAATGCCGCCGTGTTGCTTCATAAACGTCGCAATGATCTTCGCTGTCTCACCTTCGTAGAAACCTGCTTTACCTTGATCGCGAATACGTTTCAGTGTGGCGGCAAGTTCCGGCTGCTTAAATACCTTATTTGCTTTGGCTTCAGCAAAGTAATCAGCAAAGTTAATGTTTACCGATTTTTTAGCCATTCGCGCAATGTAACGCTCGATACTCGCAGCTAACTTAGGGTGCACAATAAAGCCCTGTTCAGCTAATTTAACTGAAGGTTCTAGCAGAGTCTTCCACTCTAAGCTGCCGTGCTTTTGATGGGCAAGCCACATTCCAGCAACACTGCCCGGTACACCACTTGCGTGAATACCATACACAGACATGTTATCAATAACATCGCCTTTATCATCAAGGTACATATCGCGATGAGCTGCAGCAGGGGCTGTTTCGCGGTAATCAATAAAATCACCTTTGCCATCTTTTTGGATCAGCATAAACCCGCCACCACCAATGTTACCGGCTTCAGGTAAAGTAACCGCTAATACAAACTGTGCCGCAATTGCCGCATCAACGGCGTTACCGCCTTGCTCTAAAATAGCGCGCGCCGTATCACTGCTGTAGCTATCTGGCATCGCGACGGCCGCTTGCTTTGCAAAGCTTGATGGATGAAAGAATATCGCGGTAACGATAAATAGATGTGCCGCGTATTTGACTAAACTTGCCATGGTACTTCCTTTTTCTTGATGTTATTTTAACCATTTAGACATGTGAAGCCCATAAGGTCAATTAGTTACGATTAACTTAGCTAAGCTGCTCTTTAGGACATGAATAAAGTACTGCAGGTAATTCACCTTGCTCATCTTGATGGGTATAGTTTTTTACAAACTTAAGGCCTAGTTTTTCCATCACCTTTATTGAGCCTAGGTTATCTTTAAGTGCTGTGGCACTGAGCGACTTTATTTCTTCTGGCTCGCTTACGGCTTTAGTAATGGCAAGTGCCGCCTCAGACGCATAGCCTTTGCCCCAGCTCATTTTTTTAAAGCGCCAGCCAATTTCTAAATCACTAAAATCAGGCTGTTCAAAAAAGCCCATAGGCCTGACTAATACCCAACCGATAAATTCATTACTCTCGATGATATTTACTTGCCAAAGCCCCCAGCCTTTTTGCTCATTTCGATACGTATTCAAGCGTGGAATAAACACCTCTTTAATGCTCTGCATAGTAGATACTTTGCCGCGAGTGAGATGTTTCATTACTTCTGGGTCGTTATCGAGCTCATAAAGTAGCTCGGCATCATTTTCATCCATTAACCGAAAACTTAATCGTGCTGTTCTAGCTATATTCATTTTTTATTGCTTATACTGCTTAATAGTTAATTAACCATTAGAGAAAAATATGAACAAATTAGCAAGCTTAGTTTTATTAGGCTGTATTGCCTTAACAGGTTGTGATGACGCAGAGCAAGCCAAGAAAGATGCCAGCGAAGCAAAAGAGGAAGTAAAGCAAGCGCTAAATGATGCTTGGAGCGACGTAAAAGACGCCACCAATGAGTTTAACGAAGACTCACTGCAAGAGTTACTCGAAGAAAGTAAAAAGATGGGCTTAAGCATGTATGATGACGGTAAAGAAATTGCCTTAGATGCATGGATTGAGAGTAAAGAAGCGGCTGGTGAGCTTTCTGAAAAAACCAAACAAAAAGCAAAAGAACTGGCTGAAGAATTAAGAGAAGCGCGCGAAAAACGCGAGCAAGAGAAAAATAATTAAAAAGAAAGGGCAAGTATTCACTTGCCCTTTTTTGTTAGTAATTAAAGCTCAAATTCTTTTTTGAATTTTAAGCCAAATTCACTGCGGTCGTTGCTGCGCATTACGCCAACAAAACCAGATTGTTGTAAACGACCCACATCGTATACTTCGTTTAACACGTTCTCACCGTAAAAAGTCACTTCAAAGTCACCGTTCGGGTTTAAGTAAGAGATGTTAAAGCCAACTAATTCACGAGAATCAATGTGTTCACTTTGGTTGTAAACTGATTGACCTTGCATATCGCTACGGTATGAGTAGTTAGCGTTTACTGCCACTGTGCCACCGTTACTTAAATCGATGAAATAAGAAGGTGCGACCATCACAGTCCAACGTGGTGTTAGTGCTGGTGAGTCGCCTTTACCAATACCTAATACACCGTCATCTACTTCTGTGATTTCTGAATCTAGGTAACCAATCGCGCTACGTAGCGTAAAGTCATCTGTAAATGCAATTGTTGTTTCAAGCTCGATACCTTGTGCTTTAGACTCACCCGCATTTTCTACGATAGTAACGAAACCGCCACCTGCAGTTGGATCTGAGAATGGTAATGCTAGGTCTGTGTAATCAGTAACAAACACTGCAAGCATCATAGATACGTCTTCGTGTACTTGACCTTTAAGGCCTAGCTCGTAGTTAATTGCTTTTGTTTCATCGAAAGAAACAAATTGATCAGGACCACCAAATGGACGCGGTGGGAAACCACCTGTTTGATAACCTTTTTGGATTTGGCCATACACGTTCATGTTATTGCTAAGCTGGTAAGACGCATTTAAATCCCATGTTACTGCATCAAAATCAGCACTTACGTATTTGCGTGTTGCAAACGTAGGGAATAAGGCATCGGCTTCTTTTTTATCTTTTGAATAACGCAGACCACCGCCCACTGTTAAATCGTCGCTTAGGTCATAGCTTGCATTGATATAAGCTGCGTATGAGTTAGTCTCTTGGTTGATATCAAAGTAACCATAATCACCAAAAGACGCTGTAGTACCGTCGTTCAAAAGGCCATCAGGTGTATTGAATGGGCTAAATACAAACGGACCAGAACTTGTGAAGCCATCTTCATTAAAGAAGTATAAACCAGACACAAAGTCCATATTATCGAAGCTACCATTTAACTGGATTTCGAATGAATATTGATCTGCACCGCCTTCTTCAGGGAACTCTGATAAGTTAAGGGCAACAGCGTCATCATCAAGACCCCCTTCGTATTCTGAGCTGCGGTAGCTAGTGATAAACTTTGCTGTATAGGTGTTATTGATATCCCAATCAGCAGTTAAAGACGTGCCCCAGCCTGAGTAAGCCGTCGACTCAATGCCCTCTACCGTCGTTGCTAAATCATCAGGATCGCTCGGTAACATGTCTTCTGTAAGTAATGGGAAATCACCATTGAATGGGTCATTCGGGTCAAGTGGCGCCGTTAGCTCAATTGTGTATGGTGATTGGCCTGATTCGTTATCAACACCATCAATTGAGAACACAAAAGATAAGTCGCTGTTTGCTTGCCATTTAAGCGCCATACGACCACTTAACTCTTGCTCTTCACCAATTTCTTTCTCTGGGTTAGCAAGGTTAATCGCTTCACCTACACCATCGCGTTGTTTATAAGACACGCTTGCCGACATGCTTACAGTGTCTGTAAGGCTGTTATTAAAGTAAACGTCACCGGCTAAACGACCACGGCTACCTACTTTTGCATTTGTAGTCACAATGCCTTCATCACCCGGTTGCTTAGTAATAATATTTACTGCACCACCTAATGTGTTGCGACCGTACAAAGTACCTTGTGGACCACGTAATACCTCTACACGCTCAACATTTGGTAATGATAAGTTAGAGCCCATTTGGCGACCAAGGTAAACGCCATCTAAGTAAACACCTACACCCGGATCAGTTGTGATCACATGGTCTTGTAAACCAATACCACGAATGAATACAGATGCATGTGCCGCATTACCTACACCGTAACGAGTGATGTTTAGGTTAGGTACGTATTTGCCAATGTCTTCTAGGTTACTCATGTTCGCTTTATCAATCAGGTTTTCACCGATTGATGTCACTGCTGTTGGCGACTCAAAAATGCTTTCTGTACGCTTACGCGCTGTTACTTCGATTTTTTCGAAAGCATCTTGTTTAGCAGTGGTTTTTTCTTGCTCAGCAAAGGCTGAAGTAGATAATGCAGCAACAATAGCTACAGTTAACTGTGAGAGGTGACGTAATTTCAATTAAAACTCCAAAGGATACCGTGTGTGTGTATTTTTACCCGTAAATTTCAGGCATAAAAAAAGACGCTTAGGTGTAAGCATCTTTCCTCTGGAGGGGTATTATATGTCAGTTTTGTGAAAATATGTATAATTTTTTTAATTTAATGCTGATTATATTAATTTAAACAATTAAATGTATGACAATTTGAATAATCTCTTCATTTAAATGACTATTGCAATTAAAATTATTGCGCAAATTCAAAGAGTAACATAACGGCAGTATAAATTTATCCTATTCCCACGCATTTAGTAGTAGTTAGATTATTCTATCGTAACACTTCAATTTGATTGAATTTCAAACAAGTAATAGTCTATGCTTTTATTTGATCCCATTTTGCAAGGAGCAAATTTTGAAATTACTCACCCCCTTTCGTGCTGCAATTTTAATGGCAGTCGCTGCGGTCTCATTGACCGGTTGCCAGCTTTCTTCAAGCGAACTACCCGCAATCAGTGATTCAGGAACAAAGAACTCAGGTCACGTAGTGTGGCATGATTTGATCACACCTAATTTGGCACAATCTCAAGCATTTTATGCCAGCGTGTTTGGATGGCAATTTCAAGCCGTTAACGACAGCTACACGCTGGCATCATTAGATGGAAAATTAATTGCTGGTATGGCAGAGCTTGATAATAAACAAAATGCCAGCCATTGGCTGAGCCTTATCAGTAGTAAAGACATCGCTGGCGTTAGTGAAAAAACTATCAAAGCCGGAGGTAAAGTCTTAGTAAGCAGTACCGAAATTAAAGGCCGTGGCACTATTGCTGTATTAGAAGATCCACAAGGGGCTGTTTTTTCACTGATCAATACCGTAAATGGTGACCCTGAAACGCATCAAACTGATAACAGCTGGGTTTGGCAAGAAGTATGGAGTGATAACCCAGAGCAGAGTAAAGCCTTTTACCAATCACTTGGTAATTATTCAGCACAAAGTAAACCGCTTAATAATGGCAATTACAGTTACTTAGCCTTAAATGGCAAACCTGCGATTGGCTTTGTAAAAAAACCAGATGCCGAGATTGGTAATACATGGGTGAATTACATTAAAGTAGCCGATATTGATGCAACCCTATTAAAAGTAACCTCGGCAGGCGGCATCGTATTGATGGCACCAAGTGACAAAGTACGAAGTGGCAGTGTCGCAATTATTCGTGATCCAGCCGGTGCTGGTATTGTTATTCAGGAGCAAATGTAATGAATAAAAAAATAATTCGCCTAGCTGCTCTTGCAGCTGTAATATTAACTTTAAATGCCTGCACCCCCTATGCAAGCCTAGATATTAATGCGCCATTTAAAGTAGGTCCTGTGTACGTTAACCCAAGTATTGGCATTGGCGGTACACTTTAATCAATTTCAGGGCGCTGCGTTTTAAACAAAGCGCCCTATTCATTAGTGTTTTACTTTTAAGCGTTGCACCTGGGTCAGCACATCTTCAGCTTTGGCGCCTAGGTAAACGTAAATTGCCAGTGCAATCAACAGACCTACCACAGCAAACATCATCAATACAGCAGGTATAACATACTCAGTTTGCCCGAGTGCTGCTTTAAACATGGTTAGTAAGGCTTCTATCGATACTGCAATCAAAATTGTTGAGATAAAGCGTGTGATCGTACGTCTTGTTGAGCTGTGGCGAAAAATATCCTTATGCATGAGGATTTCTTCTTCTAGAATTGTTTTACCTAAATCAAAAATAGCCAACGCTAAAGTAACAAAGATAATAATAGTAAATGGTTTAAGCGGGTCTGACTGGGTGTCTTCGCTAATCACTAAGTCCACCATTCCAGCAAACACTTTATATAACAGATAGAACACCAAGCAAAACAAATGACAATCAAGCCATAACCTACCTTAAAGTAAGGTGTCATTCTGGCTCGTTTGGTGTCTCCCATAATAAATTCAATCAGTTCTGTTAAACACACATCGATAACCAAAAACTGCTGTTTATCGTTGCCTGAAGGGATTGTTTTGATCACTGAGATACAAAGATGCTTAGTCGCAGTCGAAATATACGGCGAAGTAAAATGCGGCACAAGTGTTGACGAAGCGAGTAAAAAATAAGGCCGAGCACTTAAGTCCTGTCCTGCTCCAATATGACCCAGTTTCTTGCTGTATTGACGCTTAAAGCAGACATTATCACCTTGCTGAATGCCTTGTTCATTCAAGCAATATTGCAATTCTAGAAATGGATATTGATTGACGAGCTGTTGATAGGCATGCTTGTTAGTCAACGATGCCTGAACGCTGGCAAGTATAGAAAGAAGCAGTTCATGAATAAGCTGTTGTTGCTCTTCATATCGTTCTATAGCACTTAAATAACTCATTCTGGCCATCTTGCTTCCTCAAAGTAGTGATATCAACTCTAGTTAAGCAAGGAAGACTCCAATTTTTATTTCAATTAATAATCAATTAGTTAATTTCGTGCACGGGAATGACATTAGAATAAAAGCACTATAAAGGTGCGCATTTTGTTTTATGAAGCACTAAAACGAAAAAAGCTGTAACTCAGTGAGTTACAGCTTTTTAATTTTGGTGCGGATGGGGGGACTTGAACCCCCACGGCCGAAGCCACCACCCCCTCAAGATGGCGTGTCTACCAATTCCACCACATCCGCATACAATTCTGTATGTTGTTAAGCTTTAAGTTTACTTGAGGAATGAAAACTGCTTAACGCTAATTAGCAAAGCTAATTAGTTAGGTACGTCAGACGTTTTATCTTCTGTCGCAGGCACATCAGATTGTGCTGGCGTTACAGTTTCAACAGCTGGCGCAGCTTCTAAGTTTTCCCACTCATCAGTCTTTTTGATTTGACCTGCAGTAAGGTTACCTAGAACAATACTTAGTACGAAGAAGATCGTTGCTAAGATTGTTGTTGTTTTAGTCATGAAGTTACCAGCACCTGATGAGCCAAACACGGTACCAGAAGCGCCAGCACCAAATGATGAACCCATGTCTGCGCCTTTACCTTGTTGGATTAAAACCATACCAACTAATGCTAAAGCAACAATTAAATAAACTACTAATAAAATTTCGTACATCTTATACGGTCCCTTTTGCACTTTCACAGATAGCAGTAAATGAATCTGCTTTAAGACTCGCGCCTCCAATAAGGCCGCCGTCTATATCTGGTTGTGCAAATAATAATTCGCTATTTTTTTCATTTACGCTACCACCATATAAGATGGTTAACTGCTGTGCTACATCGCTATCCGAAGAAGCAATCTTCTCACGGATAAATTTGTGCACGGCTTGCGCTTGCTCAGGAGAGGCAGTCTTACCTGTGCCAATGGCCCAAACGGGCTCGTATGCTACCACAGAATTCTTCAGTGCTGCTACACCTAATTTGCTAATTACAGCATCAATTTGAGCTGCAACCACTAATTCAGTTTCGTTTGCTTCACGTTGCTGCTCGCTTTCACCCACACATAGGATAGGAGTTAAGCCAACTTGCTGCGCTCGCGCAAACTTATCTGCAACAACGTCATCTGACTCACCGTAAATGCTACGACGTTCAGAATGGCCAACTAACGTATAAGCTGCGCCTAGGTCTTTGACTAGCTGAGCATCTACTTCACCCGTAAATGCGCCTGCTTGATTTTCAGAGACTGTTTGCGAACCAAACGTGACGTTTTGTTGCTGCAAAGAACTCAACAATGGGAATGGTGGAAACACCACTATATCCAGTTCATCCGTTTGAACATTTTTAATAGCAGTTGATAACTGTTCAACAAGCTCTAAAGAGCCGTTCATTTTCCAATTACCTGCGACCATCGGCTTACGTGTTGCCATTATTCCACTCCACATTTGAAAGCGGGCAAGATACTAACTCGACTTGCCCGAAGTTACAAGAGGTTATTGTTATGCCTCGGTTTGTTTGCTCACAGTTTCGACAACTTCAGCTATTTTGCGAGCACTATCAAGTACAACTTTTTCTTGCTCAGCTTCAACCATTACTCGAACAACAGGCTCTGTACCTGATTTTCGAAGTAATACTCGGCCTGTATCACCTAATTGCTCTTCAACATGCGCTACCATCTCAACTACAGCTTGATCTTGCGTTGGATCGGTACCTTGTGGGTAACGAACATTGATCATTTTCATTGGGTACTTTGTAAAACCTGCCCCTAAGTCTTGCAACGTTTTATTCTGTGCAACCATTGCCGCTAACACTTGCAAGCTTGAGATAATGCCGTCACCCGTGCTGATTAAATCAAGATTTAATACATGGCCTGAGCTCTCACCACCGATTTTCCAGCCATTTTCTTGCAGTAGTTCCATCACGTAGCGGTCGCCTACTTTACTACGAGCAAAGCCAATACCGCGCGCTTTTAATGCATTTTCAAGGCCCATGTTAGACATAACAGTGCCAACAACACCCCCACCTAAAATATCGTCATTAGCGGCTTGGCAAGCAATGATATAAACAATGTCATCACCATCAAATACACGACCATTGTGGTCAACCATCATTACTCGGTCACCATCACCATCGTAGGCAATACCAACATCAGCATTGTGTTCTAATACTTTGCGTTTAAGCGTTTCAACATGGGTTGCACCACACTCTAGGTTGATATTTACCCCGTTTGGCTCACAAGCATGACAGATAACGTCAGCACCTAACTCACGCATTACTGACGGTGCAATGTGGTATGTAGCACCATTTGCGCAATCGAGTACAATTTTTAAACCTTCAAGCGATAAGCCTTGTGGGAATTGGCTTTTACAAAATTCAATGTAACGACCATCAGCCGTTTCTAAACGACGCGCTTTACCAAGTTTGTCAGAGGCAACGCAGGTCATTGGCTCATCCATCATGGCTTCAATTTCAAGCTCAACATCATCTGGTAATTTTAAGCCTCTGCTTGAAAAGAATTTAATTCCGTTATCATGGTAGGGGTTATGAGATGCACTAATTACAATACCCGCTTCAGCACGGAACGTTTGCGTAAGATATGCAACCGCCGGCGTTGGCATTGGGCCTAACAAAACAACATCGATACCAGCGGCGATTAAGCCAGCTTCAAGTGATGTTTCAAGCATATAGCCAGAAATACGGGTGTCTTTACCAATAATGACTTTTTTGGTACCAATTTTTGATAAAACGCGACCTGCAGCCCAACCAAGCTTAAGCGCAAACTCTGGAGTGATTGGGAATTCACCCACCATGCCACGTACACCGTCCGTGCCAAAATATTTTCTTGTTTTACTCATTTGTAATTCCTTTAGTACATGCTTGCCAAACGCTAAGCACATCAACTGTTTCTTGTACGTCATGAACGCGAATGATTTTTGCACCGTTTTGTGCTGCTATCAGCGCGCCTGCAAGGCTTCCCGCTAAGCGTTCATTGGTATCTCTATTTAATAAGTTACCGATCATTGATTTACGAGATAATCCCGCAAGAACCGGTAATTTGAATTGGTTAAATACATCAAACTTATTTAAGATTTGGTAATTATGAGCCAGTGTTTTACCAAAGCCAAAACCTGGATCTAAAATAATACGTTCAGACTGAATGCCCGCTTTCTCACACACGGCTAAACGCTCTGCAAAGAATTCGTTAATATCAGCAAATAAATCATCATAATGTGGGTTACTTTGCATCGTACGAGGCTGACCTTGCATATGCATTAAACAAATTGCCACCTCAGGGTATTGTGCTAATACCTCTATTGCCCCTGGCTCTTGCAAAGCTCTGACATCATTAATGATATCAGCCCCTGCAATTATCGCTTGGCGCATTACCTCACTTTTGCTGGTATCAATAGAAATAATACAGTCGCTGGATGCTCTTAGCGCTTTAACTAAAGGAATAACGCGATCAAGCTCATCCTCAAGAGATACATCAGGTGCCCCAGGGCGGGTTGACTCACCACCTATATCAATTATTTTTGCGCCTTGATTTAATAACGTTTTAGCTTGTTTGACAGCGCTGTCGAGTTGGCAATAACTACCACCATCAGAGAATGAATCAGGAGTGACATTTAAAATCCCCATAACAACAGGGGAATCGAGGCGTAAAATGCGACCTCGCGGTAATTTAAGAGCGGTCATTTTTACTTAAACTTCCATGCATTTGCTTCACTGGACTCCACTGGAATAGTGAGCCAATTTTATGCTACAAAAAAGCCCCGGCATCCGGGGCTTTTGCTTTTTATATTCTAACGATTATTCAGCTTTGTCATCAAGGCTAGTTTCATCCTTTTTTACTGAATCATCAGATTTAGTTTCATTAACTACAGGCTCAGCTTTCGCACTCGGCTTTTTATCGTCTGAACGGCGGTCATGAACATCACGTGGCTCACGTACAGGCTGACGTGCCATTAAGTCATCAATTTGACCCGCATCGATCGTCTCATACTTCATGAGTGCATCTTTCATCGCATGTAAGATATCAATGTTATCTTTAAGGATTTGCTCTGCACGTTGATAGTTACGGTCTGAGAATAAACGAACTTCGCTGTCGATAACTTTTGCTGTTTCATCAGACATGCTCATAGCACGGCTACCGCCGCCACCCATGTACATTTCGTTTTGATCTTCAGCGTAAAGTAACGGACCAAGTTTTTCACTTAGACCCCATTGGGTAACCATTTTACGAGCAATATCTGTTGCACGTTCAATATCGTTACTTGCACCAGTTGTCACTTTATCTTCACCGTAGATAAGTGCTTCAGCGATACGACCACCGTAAAGACTCGAGATCATTGACTCTAATAGCTCTTTTGAATGGCTTACACGATCTTGCTCAGGCAGGTACATAGTGACACCTAAAGCACGACCACGAGGAATGATAGACACTTTATACACTGGATCATGTTCAGGCACCATGCGACCAACAATCGCGTGACCCGCTTCATGGTAAGCAGTCATTTCTTTTTCCTGCTCACTCATCACCATGGTCTTGCGCTCTGCACCCATCATGATTTTATCTTTTGCAGCGTCAAATTCTGCCATGCTTACAACGCGTTTGTTACCACGAGCTGCATATAAAGCGGCTTCGTTAACTAAGTTTGCAAGGTCAGCACCAGAGAAACCAGGTGTACCACGTGCAATTACCGCAGCTTCAACGTTGTCACCTAATGGCACTTTACGCATGTGAACTTTAAGGATTTGTTCACGGCCTCGAATATCAGGAAGACCAACAACAACTTGACGGTCAAAACGGCCAGGACGTAATAACGCAGGGTCTAATACATCAGGGCGGTTCGTTGCAGCGATAACGATAATACCTTCATTACCTTCAAAGCCGTCCATTTCTACAAGCATCTGATTTAGCGTTTGCTCACGCTCATCGTGACCACCACCCATGCCAGCGCCACGTTTACGGCCTACTGCATCGATTTCATCAATAAAGATGATACAAGGTGCTGCTTTTTTAGCTTGTTCGAACATGTCACGTACACGTGATGCACCAACACCAACAAACATTTCTACGAAATCAGAGCCTGAAATTGTGAAAAACGGCACTTTAGCTTCACCAGCTACCGCTTTAGCTAGTAATGTTTTACCTGTACCAGGAGGACCAACCATCAACACACCTTTCGGGATGCTACCACCTAGCTTTTGGAATTTTGATGGGTCACGTAAGAAGTCTACAAGTTCAGTTACATCTTCTTTCGCTTCGTCACAACCAGCAACATCAGCAAACGTTGTTTTAACTTGGTCTTCACTCATCAGGCGCGCTTTACTCTTACCGAAAGACATCGCGCCTTTACCGCCACCACCTTGCATTTGACGCATGAAGAAAATCCACACACCAATAAGCAGTAACATCGGGAACCAAGAGATTAAAATGCTGGCGAGGAATGACTGCTCTTCTGGCTTAACGCCTTTTACATTAACGTTGCTTTTTAAAAGATCATTCAAGATGTCTTTATCATACATAGGCATGATGGTTTGAAAGCGCTCACCATTTGTTTTAGTACCAGTAATCGTACCAGTGGTGCTTTCAATTGAGACTTCTTGGATAGCGCCACTGCGAGCGTCGCTAACAAATTGAGTGTAACTTGTTTGGCGATCTGCCTGATCACCACCATTAAAGCTCTGGAACACTGACATTAGCACTACTGCAATGACCAGCCAGAGTATTAGATTTTTCGCCATATCGCTCAAGGAGTTAACCTCTTGTATCCAATTAATTTAAATTCAACTTAACGCAGCACAACTGTACTACAGTTTGTAACCTGTCGCCACTATATATACTTCCCGAGAGCGGGCACGTGACGCATCGGGCTTTCTAATTTTCACTGCTTTAAAGCTATTACGTACTTCTTGTAAGTATTGATCAAATCCTTCACCTTGGAAGACTTTGACACAAAACGCACCATTTTTCTTTAAAACTTGGTGGCACATATCTAATGCTAATTCGACTAAATACATACTACCCGCTTGGTCCACTGATGTATTACCACTCATATTGGGTGCCATATCAGAAAAAACTACATCAACATTTTTTCCGTCAATACGTGTTAATAGTGCATCAAGTACCGCTTCTTCACGAAAGTCACCTTGCAAGAAATCAACACCTGCTAAGGAATCCATAGGCAAGATATCACAAGCAATAACCTGACCTTTATCACCAACCTTTTCAGCTAAATACTGTGACCAACTTCCTGGCGCAGCACCTAAATCAACCACCGTCATCGATGGTTTGATTAATTTATCTTTGTTTTGAATTTCGTCTAATTTGAATACCGCACGAGAGCGCCAACCTTTCTTTTGCGCTTCGTGAACATAAGGATCGTCGAAATGTTCCTTCAACCAACGCTTAGAACTGGCTGAATGTTTTTTATTTGCCATAAAATTAATACGTAACTAATTAGTAATATTCTCTAGATGGCGTTAGAATACCCTTAATTCAAGCCATATTCAGCAAAATTTGTAACATGATGAAATTATCGAACAAACAAAAGCAGTTTTTAAAAGGCCAAGCGCACAGTTTAAAACCTGTTGTATTACTTGGTGCAAACGGATTAACCGAAGGCGTTTTAGTTGAAATCGAAAGCGCTCTTGAAATCCATGAGTTAATCAAAGTTAAAGTTCCTACAGATGAACGTGAAACTAAAACATTGATTTTTGATGCAATTGTTCGCGAGACAGGCGCAACAAAACTACAAACAATTGGTCATACAATTGTACTGTATCGTCAAAGCGAAGAGAAAAAGATTCAATTACCGCGCGGTTAATCCTGCCTTGTGGAGTTTCGAATCAGAAAAAGCCAGCAAATTTGCTGGCTTTTTTGTAGGCAAAAATAATTTTCCATTAATTTGTAACTAAACTTTTTTACCTAAGCTATTTTTGCTCTCGCGTGAATTTAAGAACCCGATTGATAAACTCGGTAGTAAGCTCGTTAATTAACCCAGTTTCGGCATTAAGAACTAAGCTAAAGCCGATGTTTAGATGCGGAAATACAACAATATCGCTGCGATAACCTTGTACCCAACCGCTATGGTAGTAAAGCACTTCATCATCATAATTATAAACACGCCAACCTAATCCATAATAAGCATCTTTTACATGTTCACGCCAAACCCTACGACGAGTTTCTTTTTTAGTATGTGTGTAAGGGCGGGTTTGTTTGATCAATGCCTCGAGTGGTAATACGTCAGGGTATTGCCCTAACTGTGCATTCAACCAAATCGCCATGTCATTTGCGCTGGCGTTCACTCCTGCAGCCGCAGGCACTTTATAATAGTTTTTCTTCAAGCGTGATGTATACCATCGTTTTCTGCCGCGCACATGAGGGTGAGCATAATTATCATCTTTCACCATCCCCTCAAAACCAACACTCGCATCCGCCATTTTTAATGGTGCAAAAATATACTCCGAAATCCAGTGTGAGTAATCCATCTGTGTTGATTGATAAATCACAGAATCAATCAAGCTAAACATCACATTTTGATAACCGTAACATTCACTTGGTTTGCAGATAGGCTCAACAGTCAATAGCCGCTCGACAATATCTGGGTAGCTCATACGCGACTCAATTAGGTTATCGTATGCGTTAGGTACCAAGCCACTAGAGTGACTCAATATGTGATAAATTTTTAAGTCATCTTTATAAGCAGTATTAACAAAAGCAGGAATAAACTTACTGATAGGGTCATCAATATTAAACTCCCCTTGTGCTGCCAGTTTTGCGGTTAATGAACCCGCAAAGGTTTTTGAGACGGATGCCAATCGAAAGCGGGTATGTTTATCGACTCTGCGGCCTTTTTCTATTTTTGTTCGACCAATACCGTTAATAAAATCATCATGACCAATATTTACAATTGCCAATGAGCCACCTGGGATCCCTTTACTTTTTAGTTTTCGGGTGAGGTGTTTATTATAATCAGCAACGAATGTTTGCCATTGCTTATCACTCGAAGCAGCTTCACCACTAACAAAAAGCAGTGTTAAAGAAAAAAGAAAGGAAATTAAAAATAAGCTGTACTTCATTATTTATTTTTTTAAGTCTGTTTAGGAAGTTTCTTATAACATAATATCATGAACTTTTGCCTCGACTAACGTACAATACGCTTAATCTTAATTATTTATGGGTAGATTATTTTTTATGCGCTTATTCGTGCTTTTATTTTTTGTTTTAATTTCAGTCGGTTGCGCCCTTAAACCAGAGCCAGCGCCGTTACTTACAATGCCAAAAAAACCGAGCTTACAGAGCCAGCGTTTTCAAGTTGAGTATCAAACAGAGCATGCATCACCTAAAGTAAAATCGGTACAGCTACCAGCTCATACAGTAAGTAAAAATCAAACCGTCATGATAGTTGCCGACAAAACCAGTGTCACAGATACACTGTACTCTCAACTAACTGAGGCACTTACAGCTAAGCAGTTAAAAGTCGTAGCCGAAGGCGCACAAGCAGATTATACCCTATCTATCCATCAGCTTGATCTTGAGCTTATTGAAGAAACAGAATACCAATTGGTGAAACCCAAAAAGCCACTTTCTTTATTCGATGAAGTCGCCAAGCAATACCCTGTTCAACAATGTGCGACTATTTTAGGCCAAGTAAGTATGCGCCTAACTCATAAAAAAACAGGTGACGTTGTCTGGTTTGCAAAATCGTCAATTGATAGCGCAAGCTTTCACCGCGAGCCGCTAATCTACAGCTTTGAGCAACAACAACTAATAAAGAATGAACTTGAAGTAGCCAGTTTTGTGCATGAGCAAAATTCAGAGCAAGCACGTATGGCACGTGTGAATAAAGACGTGACGATACCTGAGTATCAGACCATTACACGCATGGACATGTTAAAAAAAGAACAAGGCCCGTGTACCCGCACTGAAGTTAGTGCTCTTACGCCTATGATGCAATACTATCTTAGCAGTATCTTAATCGATAAAATCAAAGTTCAATAAGTAACTTTCGCTGTTTGTCTGCCCATAGGCAAACAGCGCCCTTCACTATCTCCTCAACATCATTTCATTCGTCTGTTGCTACATTTTTTTACAGATTACAGGAACTCATTAACAATATACTATATGCTATTACCCTTTCTTACAGACAGACAAGGAAGCCACGTTGCGAGCTCAAAGTACCCTATTTTTAATATGTTTAACCTTGCTAAGTACCCCAAGCCTAGCAAGTAATCGCTATTATGCCGACAATACACTAGAGCCTAGCCAAGGCTTTGCATGGGATTGGGGCATAGGCGCTGGGTATTACATTGAAGACTCGTATCTAATAGGCATGGACTCTTACAATGATGGCTTTGAACCAGATATTCACCTTGCCGTTACTTACAACAATTTTTACCTTGATTATGATCAAAGCCAACTTAGTGGTGGTTTGACTCTGGGTTATAGTGTTATCGACAAATTTGAATGGGGCTTAGACCTAGTAGGCACAAATGTTCAATCTGGTTTTGATGATACAGGCTTAACTTTTTACGGTGACGAAGTCATCGCAGAACTCGAAGGTATAAAAAGCCGTAATTATGATTTTGATGTTGGCCTTCGCCTATCACGCCGTTTCGAAAACTCACAAATCTCATTTGAGTATTTACATGATGTTTCTGGTACCCACAACGGCTGGGTGATGAATTCATTTTTTAGTCAGATTATCCCTTGGCGAAATTGGGAGTTCCGCTCTGGTGTTGGCTTAAGTGCTTACTCTAATGATTTTACTGACTATTACTTTGGAATTTCACCATCAGAATCTTTATTAACACGCCCTGTCTATGATCCTGATACCTCGTACAGTTTAATTTTTGAATTCCATGCTGAATACCCTATAAATAGGCATTGGGTGTTTCTAACTGGCTGGCTTTCAACCTGGTTTTCTAAAGACATTCATCAAAGCCCAATTATTTCGCAAGAGTATCAGCATAAAGCCAAGGTAGGCGTGCGTTATGTTTTTTAAGTATTGTGTAACGTTAACAATATTATTTGCAAAACCCGTGTTTGCCCAAGATCAAGCAAATACAGATAATGCGTTAGTTGCATTGCCTGATACATGCGTAGCCTTACGTGAAGGTAGAAATTGCTTTGCCGAGGTGGATATAACCTGGCAACAACATAATACTGGCAATTACTGCTTACGCAACGCTCAAAGTAAGCACATCATGCAATGCTGGTTAATGCAACAAAAAGGGCTATTTAGATACCAGTTTGACTCTGCTGAAAGTGTTGGTTTCGAGCTAATAAATAGTAATAACGGTAAAGTTGTCGCAAGCACAGAAATACAATTGCAATGGGTCTATAAAAATCGTCAGAAGAAACGACGCTGGCGATTGTTTTAACTAGGAGTGAATAATGGAACATTATGGGACCATCTTATTGGTTGAAGATGATATATCTCTTGCCAACTGGGTTGCAGAATATTTAATCGAACAAGGCTACCAAACAACACTATGTCAACGCGGTGACCAAGTTGTTGAGCAAGTACGTAAAACAAACCCAGACTTGGTTTTGTTAGATATTATGCTACCAGGGCAAGACGGTATTAGTGTGTGCCGTGACTTAAGGCAGTTTTATCAAGCCCCAATTATTATGCTAACCGCTCGTGATGATGAAATGGATGAAGTGATTGGCCTTGAAGTGGGTGCAAGCGATTATATGATGAAGCCCGTTCGTCCCCGTGCATTATTAGCACGTATTAAAGCGGCACTGCGCTCTAAAACTGATACGCAAGAGTCAACAGCCAACTCTGAACTAATAAATGTGGGTAAGTTATCAATTAATACTGAATCACGTACCGTTTACTTGGCAGATGAAGAAGTTCATATTTCAAGTGCTGAATACCTTCTACTCCATTACTTAGCAAGTAATGCAGGCCAAGTTGTATCCCGCGACTCTGTGTTTAAAGCGACGAAAGGTCGAGAGTATGATGGCTTAGACAGAAGTGTGGATGTGCTCATTTCATCGTTACGTAAAAAATTTAATGATGACCCACAACACCCTGAAAAAATTAAAACCATCTGGGGCAAAGGCTATTTACTTGTTGCCACGGCATGGCAATAGCATTGAGCGCCTGTGAAAAAGTTTTATCTTTCGCTACTTGGTAGTGCTTTACTTTCAATCATTGTTTTGGGTTGGCTAATTGATGCTTTCAGTCAGCAAACCCAAGCTCCTCAAGATGTGTTTTCTAGCGAAACACAAATGATTAAAGGGTTTGCAAAACAAATCGCCAAGCTTGACGCTAAACAGCGCGAGCAAGCTATCACGGATATTAATCAAGACTTTGCAGTGCAACTTGAGTATCGCCCGACGCAATCGCTTGCGCTACCTCATTCATTGTTAGCACAAATGACCCAACCTAGCGGTCTGATCCTCGAAGATCAACAAGGCTACTATTTACTTTATAGTGAAGCCGCTTTAGGCACGCACCACTTAAAAATGCGTTTAGATAAAGACTTAACACACGAACAAGGCAACGATGTGTTACTCACCTTGTTGTTCTACGCTGGGTTATGCGTATTTATGGGCTTTATCATTGCGCCACTAGCTAAGCGTTTAACCGTTTTAAACGAAGCAGCAAAACGCTTTGCCAAAGGCGATTTAAAAAGTCGTATTCACTTATCTCATTTTACCTATATCAAAGATGTTGAGCTAACATTCAACCGTATGGCTAGCCAAATCGAAAAACTGCTTGATGAGAATAAGTTGATGGCATCGAGTTTATCTCACGATATTCGCACACCTATCGCCTGCTTGCGGTTTGGTCTTGAAGCAGCGCAAGATTGTAGTAGTGAAGAAAAGCGCCTTGAGTATCTTGCTCGCATGGAAAACGACTTAGATCAAATGGAGTCAATGCTAAAAAGTTATCTGGCATTTGCTACCCTTGAGCAAAAAGCGAATCAATTGACCTTCAATCATTCTGATTTAGAAACCTACATCCTTACACTCATTCATCAAATTGAACCTAAAGTAGAACAACATGGCTTACGCATTAATCACCGCGTTGAAGGGGGTGAGATCTTTGCAGATTTACACTGGTTAGCTCGGGCCATTGTTAATTTATTAAGTAATGCTTGCGACTTTGCTGAATCTGAAATTTTACTCAGTGCAACCAGTACCAGTGAACTCGTTACCATAAAGATTGAAGATGACGGCCCGGGTGTTAGCGAGCAAAACTGGCAAAAAGTTTTTAGTCCATTTTTCCAAGAACAGACACACCGCAACCGAGATGGAGAAAGCTATGGGCTTGGCCTTGCTATCGCTGCGAAAGTGGTTGATTGGCATCATGGCACGGTCGAAGTATCAAAAAGTAAGCAGCTAGGTGGCGCTTGTTTCACCTTACGAATTCAAAATAAAAGCCACTAAAGCGGTTTCATTTGTGTTAATTGTTTCGTATTGTAATGAGCAATTGCACGAATTCTACGCTGACAGCTCGCACATAACGAAGAACAACGAAAATGCGGATGATTAACTCTTTTTATTTAGTGTTAATTCAAGTAGATTGTCAGCGCCGTCACAAATAGAGAAGTAACAACAATATGAGCGCATCACGTGGGGAGTTCAGCTCCCGCTTTGGATTTATTATGGCTGCAGCAGGCTCTGCTGTTGGCTTAGGAAATATTTGGGGTTTCCCAACACAAACTGCAAGTAATGGCGGTGCCGCATTTTTAGTGGCTTATTTAGTGTTAGCATTTTGTCTTGCTTATCCTGCTTTAATGGCTGAGTTAGTGATTGGTCGTCATGGTCAAGCTAATGCAGTTACTTCACTTCGAAAAGTAACAAATCAAGCATGGCAAAAAAAGTTTGCCTTCATAGTTGGCTTTGGCGGTATTATTTGTGCGGGCCTAATCCTAAGCTTCTATGCGATAGTGGCTGGCTGGATGCTGAGCGCTACACTTGAACCCGCAGCACAATTAGTGGGGCAAGAGCAAGCTAGCAGTTGGCTTAGTGAGCAGTCACTATCAAGAAACCTTATATTTACTGCTACATTTATTATTTTAACCGTTGCGATTATCTCTAAAGGCGTCGAAAACGGCATTGAAAAATGGTCGAAGCGCTTAATGCCTGCCCTGTTAGGTATTTTGTTTATGCTGATCATCTATGTAATGACTCAAGATGGCGCAATGGCAGGCCTAAAAGCGTATTTAGTGCCAGACTTTTCATCGATTTTAAACCCTGAATTATTAGTGAATGCGTTAGGGCAAGCATTTTTCTCACTATCGCTTGGTACCAGCGTAATGATCATCTACGGCTCATACATCAGCAAAAAAGAAAACCTAGTATCGTTAGGCGCTTATGTGACTTTAATCGATGTGTTCATTGCATTTGTTGCCGGTTTACTTATTATTCCTGCGATGTATGTAGCCCAGGCACAAGGTGTTGAGATTTTCTCTGCAGAAGGTGCACTACTTTCAGAAGATACCTTAGTATTCCAAGTGCTACCGGCGCTTTTCACCAGCATGGGTGATGTGGGTATTTTTGTTGGTTTTGCTTTTTTCGCGTTAATGAGTATTGCAGCATTAACGTCATCTATTTCGATGCTAGAAGCACCTGTTTCTTATGCTGTTGAACGTTTTGCGCTAAAGCGAGTACAAGCGACTTGGATCATTGGCGGTATTATTGCGCTCATTAGTTTTACAATTGTCTTTAACCTAGGCACCTTGTTTGGCTTTGTGATCACCTTAACAACTAAGATTGGTCAACCTATTCTAGGCTTAATGTGTTGTATTTTTGTTGGTTGGATTTGGCATCGCGGGTCGTTACTAAAAGAAATTCAACAAGGGTGCCCAGAAGCTGCTAGTAGTTTCTTTTGGAAAGTATGGCCATGGTATATCAAGTTTATTTGCCCACTCGCCATTGCACTCGTATTCGCGAACTCTTTGTTAAGCTAGTAAGCATTTATGTTTGAAGTGGCCCCATAGGCTACTTCAAACACATATCCTGATGTGGAATACCATCTTCTAAGTAATCATTCCCCACATTTTCAAAACCAAATTGCTGATAAAACCCTGTTAGGTAACACTGAGCACCAATCATAATCGCTTTATCAGGCCAATGCCTCTTACATGTATCAATCGCGGTTTGCACTAGCTTGCTTGCGAGTCCTTCACCACGAAATTGCTCTGCAACCAGTACTCGACCAAATGCGCTAAATTGCTCATTCTTTTTATAACATCGTGCATAGGCTGCCACCTGCAGGTCTTTGAACAAGAACACATGTTGGGTCAGTTCATTGTTATCCACTTCGTCAATTTCTGGGTAAGGGCAAGTTTGCTCTACCACAAATACATCAACCCGCGCCCGTAAAATGGCAAATAACTCATCTTTACTGAGTTCGTTATAACTTTTAATAGAAAACATAATGCTCCTTAATGAAGACAAAAAACCCAGCCGTAGCTGGGTTTTAACTCGCTATTCAGTCGTTAATCTTTAAGCAAATAATCGCTCTAGCTGATCACACAGCTGCGACAGGTTTACATGATCATGCTCAATCGTTAAATCGACATAACCGTCCCCCCTAAAGGCACGGTCAAGCTCGATTAATACATGAGTTTTATGTGCTTCAGGCACAAACGACAACTCAATCTCTTGTAAGCCAAATAGGCTTCGGCTATTTGGGCGATATTCAAGTTCTTGATAACAGCCTGAATGCGATTGAAAAGTAGGTGCTTTTAAATAACCCTTTTCTACATCTGCTTTCACTAAGCTAAAACCAAGTCTATCCATCGCTTCCATTAACGTGCTTACAGCGTCATTAGGATAAATGTGTAATGCATCACGGTCAGTTGGATCAAGGGCTAGATCAATGTCTAAGCCTGTTTCAAGCCAAACATGCGATTGGTTATAACCAGCGTTAATTTCAGTGATCGGGGTTTCAGAATGTAGGCGAGCTTCAAATGGGATATGCTTTTCAGCGCCCGCTGCAATCATGCCAATATCTGTAATTCGCCATTTTTCTATCACATGGTTTGTAAAATACTCACCGTCATCACTTTCAACTTTCACACGGGTCATAAGTGCTAAGTCTAAACCCGAAATTTCTTGATCAACATCACCACCTTTGATGACTATCACGGCATTAAATTTTTGACCAGGTTGTAAATGCTCTGTCTCAAGTACAGTGTCAACTTTTGCTGCACCAATACCTACTGATGCAAGGATTTTCTTAAACATCTATTCTCCTTAAGCCAGCTTCTTAGTTATGGCTTAAATTCCTTTGTTAATGCATCTTAACCACAATTAAAAGCTATTGTCAGCGAAAAAATGTTGCTTTTGGCGGATTAATCAATAAATCATGGATAAGTGCTTATTTTTTGAACTCTTCTTGCTCGATATTGTTTTCCAATAACGAATATTTCGCTACACTGCTAGCAAATGAAGCTAAAAGAACAATTATGGAACTTATCTACTTTGCTACCGCTTTCGTGTTTGGCTTTGCCATTTATCAATTAAAGCTACCTCCTCTCATCGGCTTTTTATTAGCAGGCTTTGCGCTTAATCTTTATGGCTATAAAACAACCGAACTACTAAATACATTAGCAAACCTCGGTGTAACACTATTACTTTTTAGCATAGGTCTAAAACTTAAAGTGTCTAATTTAATGAAACCGCAAGTGTGGGCGCCTGCCTCAATGCACATTGTTCTGAGCAGCACGCTGTTTAGTGGTTTTATGTTACTGCTAGGTGCCCTTGCACTGCCTTTATTTAGTGAACTTACCTGGCAAAGTGCATTGTTAGTCGGCTTTGCTTTTAGCTTTTCAAGTACCGTATTTGCCGTAAAAGTATTGGAAGAACGCGGTGAGATGGCAAGCCTGCATGGTAAAATCGCCATTGGCATTCTAGTTATGCAAGATATCTTCGCTGTTATCTTCTTAGCCATCAGTACAGGTAAAGCACCGAATATGTGGGCACTGGCATTATTAGTGGGATTGCCTATTTTACGTCCAGTGATGTTTTGGGTATTAAATCGCTCAAAACACGGTGAACTATTACCTTTATTCGGGTTTTTCTTTGCATTAGTTTTAGGTTACCAAGCATTTGAATTTGCAGGTCTTAAAGGTGATTTAGGTGCGTTGATTATCGGTATGATGTTCGCATCACACAAAAAAGCAGGTGAGTTATCAAAGTCATTACTGAATTTAAAAGATGTGTTACTGGTTGGCTTTTTCTTAAATATTGGTTTGAATGCCGAACTGACAAGTCACGCAGTGATTGTTGCACTTATCATTATACTCGTCTTGCCACTAAAAGTTGCACTTTATTATGTACTGACAAACGCATTTAAGTTACGTGCTCGTACTTCGTTATTAAGTGCATTTAGCTTAGCCAATTACAGTGAGTTTGGCCTGATCGTTTGCGCAGTTGCAGCTACCAGCAATTTAATTACTTCTGAATGGCTGGCAGTTATGGCTATTGCAGTTTCAATCACATTTGTTTTAGCCTCGCCTCTTAACAAACGATCTAATGAGATTTATGTCAAAATCGAACATTGGCTACTTAAATTTGAAAGTGACAGCCGTCTTGCTGAGGAACTACCTGTTAATTTAAATGATACTAAAATCGTGATATTTGGCATGGGCCGTATTGGCACAGGTGCTTATGAAACGATTAGCCAAACCCATCCAAATCTTGTCGCGGGTATTGATATCAAACCTGATGTAGTAGAAAAGCACATCAAACGTGGTCGTCGGGTATTACTCGCTGATGCAACAGACCCTGATTTTTGGCAACGTGTAAATCATTCACATGTCGGTATGGTAATGCTCGCTATGCCTAAACATATGCAGAATATTTTTGCTTTGGAGCAACTACGAGCCTCAGGTTATCAAGGACAAGTTACTGCAATTGCCAATTATCCAGATCAGCAAAAAGAACTAGAAGATATGGGCGTTGACTCTACTTATAACTTTTATTTAGAGGCAGGAAGTGGTTTTGCAGAGCATGTAAAGCAAAAACTTTTTTCTTAGCACTTAAAATAATTATTGGTACTTAAGGATGGTGCCAATAATTATCTCTAAAATTTTCAGCAAGTTGCATAGTCAGGTTAAAATCACCTGTTTTTTAGTTCCCTTTATTAGGTCAACTCTATTTACAAAGCTTTACATGTAGATTAGCAATCACCAATAAAAAAAGAGTAGAATCCTAAGAGTACTAATAGCTTAGTATCTATTTTTAACACAAAGAAGTGACACAGTATAAGCATATTACGACTAGCATATGCGTAACTGTAAACTGATTAGGGTTGTTTAAATGAAGAATAAGTTTACCAACGAAGTTTTGGCAGACACGGATGATGCGCGTTCTGGGAAACTTTCAGACATTCAGCAGCAGCTTGATGAATTACAACAAAATGGCATGACCCCAATGGATATAAGGGCGGTGCTTTTTAACAAGATGCTCGATATCTATCAGGTACCTAATGATCACTTTCTGAGAGATGCAGAAACACCAGAAAGAATTGATGATCCGTCTATTGCATTGCAATTGCAACAGCTCGGTTTTTCAAAAAAACCTCGATATCAATTACACTAACTACTAGGCATTACTCTAGTAGTATCTATTCTGAGGGCCTACCTCCCTCACTAAATAGGCTGTTTCTTGCCCGTCACAGCCTATTTTCTCTCTTATTTTTACCGTATCATCTAACTTTAAAGTTTCTTTGAGATAAAGATGGATACAGCTGAACTCAAACGTGCCATAAATACTAAGATGCCATTTGGAAAGTATGCTGGCCGCCCTTTATTGTTACTCCCTGAGCCTTATTTAGTTTGGTTTAAACAGCAAGGATTTCCAGACTCTAAATTAGGAGCACAACTGGCGATGATGTATGAAGTGAAGCTAAATGGCCTAGAAAAAATGCTCATGCCATTATTAAATGAAAATAATTAAACTTTTTACGAACTTTTATAAATTGGTGCGGTCTATTACTTTGCTACTTGTTTATTTTTGGTTTTAATCTTTAAAAAGCGCCCTAGGCGCTTTTTTTATGCCTGTAATTTAAAGCGAGTTACTTTTAAATAAATGAATAGTAAATTTAGCTCCACCTAATGGTGAATCACACACCTCAGACTGCCCTTGATGCCAACTAACAATTTTAGCAACAATCGCAAGGCCTAAGCCAAAGCCGCCAGTTTTCTTGTCACGGCTTTTATCTAGACGAGTAAATGGCTTAAAAATACTTTGCCACTCAGACTTAGCTATCCCTGGGCCGTCGTCTTCAACACTTATTTGTATTGAATCACCCAACTCTTCAAGGCTGACATGAATTTTATGGTTTGCGTATTTTTGTGCATTGCCTAATAAATTTTGAATACAACGCGCCATAAAATGCTCGTCACACTCATAGTAAAGCTGCCTAGGCGCACTCACTGCTACATCGATATCAGTAGCAAATTCGAGCTTATTCACGACACTGTTAATAAGCGCTGTAAGGTCACACGAACGTGGCTTTAAGCTTGGTTGATGCGAATCAAGTCGTGCGTATTCAAGCATCTCTGACACTAGCGCTTCAAGCTCAGCAATATCAGCCTGCATATTATCTATATAACTATAAGATTTCTCATTTTCAATTTGCTCTTCAAGCATAGCAACGGCAAACTTTAAACGCGCCAACGGCGTTCTAAACTCATGAGAAACAGAAGAAGTCAGTTCTTGCTGCGCAGCTAGTAGGTACTGAATACGCTCTTGCATAGCATTAAGCGTGCCTGTAATTGGCAAAAAAAATGATTTAGATGCATCACGCAATTCGAAATCTTGCGAGCCGCCTACCGCCTCACAAGCTAAAGTGAGTTTGTTAAAGTCTCGCCAAAGTAACAAGCTCCAAAGACCAATAGGAAGACCAATAATGGCTAGTAATAAAAAATAGGGCCAAACAGAGCTAAAGTTAGGATTTGATATTGAGAGTGGACCAACTTGTAATAGCTGAGTCTCATTAATAGTAATGTACCAAATTACCTTCTGCTGCTGATTAAAAAGATACAAGTAGTGATCATTTTGTAATTGTGTTTTGAGGTCTGTTGGTAGAGCGAGATCAGTTAAATCAATTAGCTCGCTATTAAACTCTTGCTGTAATTTAGCTAAGCCATTATCAGTTTGACTTAATAGCCATAATGATTTACCAAACTCTTGATCTAGAGCGATTTGTTGCTGTGTGTCTTCATAGGGCCATAACTGCTCTATGACCCCACTAACAAGAAACAGAGAAACTATTATGTAAAGATATAAGCTAGCAAACAGTTTCCCCATTAATGATTACATATCCCATGCATCAGAAACGAACAGGTAACCTTGCCCCCAAACTGTTTTAATTCGGTATGGTTTATCACTGTTATCACCTAATTTCTTACGGATACGCGATACACGTACGTCAACGGTTCGGTCTAAACCATCATATTGACGACCAATCATATGTTGATGAACATGCTCACGACTTAACACTTCACCTGCATTTGAAGCAAGCAACCAAAGCAGCTCAAATTCATGAGAAGTCAGTGTAATTTCACTGCCTTTAAGTGTAACAATGCGGCTAGTTTTATCAATGGTTAAATCGCCAAAGCTAAGCTCTTCTGGTGCTTTGTTTGTAGCTTGACCACGGCGTAACAATGCGTTGATGCGCGCTAATAATACGCGTGGTTCTGCAGGCTTAATAACATAATCGTCTGCACCTAGTTCAAGCCCAATTACTTGATCAAAGTCTTCACCTTTTGCTGTAAGCATTAGAATTGGTAAGTTGAATTTATCGCGTACCTGACGGCAAACACTAAAGCCATCTTTACCCGGTAACATGACATCTAAAATCATTAAATCAACTGGATTGTTCTCAAGGTATTCGAAAACTTCATCGCCGCGTTCAAGGACCGCAACATCCAATCCATTATGCTGAAGGTAATCGCGTGTTAACTGCTGTAAGCCGAGATCATCTTCAACAAGTAAAATCTTTGCCATTGGTTGCTCCTGATTTAAAAAAAGCTCCACGGTGAACGTAACCTACGCCTCGTTGTTTTTGCTTCAGTGCTTTGCACCTCGACTTTTGTGGTCGCAACTTTGCTCCCCGTGTGCGGATTGACTAAGGAGTATATTGTTTCAACCTGAACCCGCGCTTTATGGCTATAAAGCCCATTATTACTATCAGTCCAGCATTGAATTTGCTGGTTATTTTGGTATAAACACAGATCTTGAGGTTGAGCAGTTTTCCAGCTAATTTTTAATTCAAGATCACAAAATTCGTGCTGTTGTAATACAACACACACTTTTGGTGTGATATCAAACTGAGTCGCTTGTGCATAGCTTGGGGGAGCCCAAATAACAGCAACAAACACACACAGACTAAAAACAAAATACTTCATATTAAAAAATATGATTGAATCCTATAAAAGCAGTCATCGAATACGTGTGTTCAAAAAGCGGACTGTCATCCACGGCTGAGTAGTCATAATATGCTAAATGAAAACGAAGAGAGTTAGTCTCACCTAGAGGCCAACGGGCGTCGATTTTAGCATAAGGTTGCCAGCTACTGCCAACCTCTATTTCTCCGTATGATGATTCTTCGGCCGATAAACCATAAAAATAATCATTTAATTCGTTCGATTTATACCAAACACCTAAGCTCGGTGCGATACTTAAACGACCTAACTGATGGTGAGATTGCCATTGTAAGGCACTGCGAGCCCCTTTATAAACCCCGGAGACATCAGCTAGAACCTGAACAGAGAATACATGATTACTGCGGATATAGTGATAACTCAAGCCCGCATCTAAAGCCCAGCGTCTTTTTTTTACGTCATTTGTTGTGACAACAGACTTTTCAACTAATTCATCACTACTCGTTGATTCAACAACGAAGCTATTTGACGTTTGCAAGGCAAATACATTACTAGGATGAAAATCTATAAAAAAACGGGTCTCGGGGTTAAATTCAGTGACAATGTTAACAACATGTGTGTCGCTTTCATGAAGGGAATAGCCTAAGCGACCATTATCAAAAAACCATTGTTCACCATAAAAAGCAACCTCTGGTAGCAGTATTAAAGGTAAATTGTCACCTCCATGCAATGGGTTTGTGATTACCCCAGCCCCAGTATTAACACTTAAGTGCCACTGCTCAGTATCAATTTGTTGATTTGCCATACGGCTTTCACGTTCAGTGCGAGTAGAATCATCAGCATACGCTTGACCCACACATACTAGCGCCAAAGCATAGAAAACTACGCAGAACCTGATCGTTAGAAACTTCATTATAATTTTACGACCAAAGAAAATTTTGCAATGTCAGCATAATATCAAGATGTGAACAAACTGTCCGCAGCAGGTTACAAGTATTCACAAATTTGATACATATTTCGATTAAGTTTGTTACTCCTCGACAATCTCTATGCGATTGCGACCATGTTCTTTAGCTAAGTAAAGCGCCTTATCAGCTTTAGCAATGAGCTGTTCAGGGTTACTATTTTTAGCTTTTATCGCAATACCAAAACTAGCCGTTACTTGACTCAACACCTTATCAGAATTTGGCTTCTTGATTTGTAATTTAGCGATAGTTTGGCGAAGTAGCTGTGTGAAATTAGTCATATCACTAATACTTGCAAACTGGGCCGTAAAGCAAAACTCTTCACCACCGTAACGATAGACTTGGCCAATACTGGAAACATGCTTTAATAGCTTAGCAGACACTGCTCGTAAAACTTGGTCCCCTTTTTGATGTCCAAAGTTATCATTAAATGATTTGAAATGATCAATATCTATCATGGTTAATACTGATACTTGAGCTAATTCATTGTTTTTACAAAAACGCTTTATATCCTCATCAAACTTGCCACGATTCAATAACCCTGTTAATGGATCTCTTTGCGCTTTATCTTTCGATCTAATCAACTCTTGTTTTAAGTCGGTAATTTCTGCATAAGCTTGTGCTAGTTGATTTTGAAAGTCCTGTGCCCTACTTTGTAAGGTCGCTGACTCGTCACTTAGACGTTCTACACAATCAAGTACATCATCAAAGCCTGTTTCTTGGCTGATATCTGCATTTTTTAGTTTCAAATGGCATTCTTGAAGCGTTTGGTTAAACTCTGTTGAGTAATTTATTGCTTCATTGATGTCTTGATGTACCTTTCCAACAACATCATTAAAACCACCTGATAACTGATAAAACAATGCTAAATCATCACTAGATAGAAACTGGTTGAACAGCGCTTTAGCATGCTCGTGGCTGCACGTTTTAAATTCATCAATAATTTTATCTAAAGCATCATTAAGTTCGGGGGTTTTATTGCTGACATACGCATACCAAATCGCATAATTTAGCGGTGTTATTGGCATCTTGTACTTAACCATGAGAGGAATAGCTTGTTTTAAACAGTGACTTGAATAACTTAGTGAATGCTCGGCTTGCGCAGAAAGTATCATGATTCTAGGCCATGAAAATTTTATTATTTTAAATTACGTTAACAACACCTTGAAAAAAAGCAATAAAAATGGATTTTATCCATTTAAAACCAGTAAAAAACACGAAAAATAAATGCAAAAACCAATACTAAATAACTATCAAAAATTAAACCTTTTATACCAACATCAAATCGTTAACGCTAAATAGCTTGCTGAGTAAGTGATTGAGCAATGCTCCAGATAGCATTGAGCGCAGGATCATGGCGCTCTTTATTCAAAACAGCTAAACCAATTTCGAAACCAGCAACAGTCTGCTCAGCATCACTTACGATTTGCACTTTATCTTTAAGCGGACTGTTGTCCAAAACTATCTTTGGCACCATGGCAATACCTAAACCTAAGCTCACCATAGACACCATCGCTTCATGGCCTGCAACCTGAGCGTAAATTCGGCCGTGAATATTCTTTTTACGCCACCACTGCTCAAGACGTTGCCTTGATAATCCTTGCTCAGCAACAATAAACTCTAAATCTGACCAATCAATTTGTTCACTGGCAGAAAGCTTTTCGCTGATCGGGCACGCTATTTTTGGTGCTATCAATACTAATGGTGAGTACCCGACACTGGTAAAGGCAATTTGCTCAGGTAGCTTTAAAGGTTTTGCGGCAATTGCCATATCTTCATGGCCATCTAAAACACGGTTTATTGCAAGAGCGGGATCACCGGTATTAAGGGTAATTTCAATATATGGATGTTGCATTCGCAATTGCTCGAGTATTTGATGTAAAAAACTATATGAGGCAGTTACAGAACAATAAATACTGACATTGCCATAAACATGCTGTTGCGGCTCTTGCACATTAGCCTTAAAACGATGCCAGTTAGCCAGCGTCGCATTTGCGTACTCAATGAATGACTCACCTTCGCGAGTTAATTTGACACTGCGATTATCCCGATTAAACAACACCACCCCAACCTCTTCTTCGAGCTGTTTAATATTACGGCTCAAAGTTGGCGCACTGATATGGCAAAGCTCACTCGCTCTGGCAAAGTGTAGCGTCTTGGCTAACGCTAAAAAGTAATTAAGATGTTTGTGATCCATACCGCCACCATTTCATTTTATGAAATACTATAATTCAAATATATCATTTTACGCAAGGTAAAAAATTGCATAGTGTTAATACATACAAAGAACACCACGTCGGTTCTTTGATTTTCTAACAAAATTGTATTTATAGGACACTAACAATGGCGAATTATTTTAATACTCTTCCTTTGAGAGAGCAGTTAGCGCAATTAGCGCAGTGTGAATTTATGGACCCAGCAGAGTTTGCTGATGGTGTAGACGCTTTAAAAGGGAAAAAACTCGTTATTGTCGGTTGTGGCGCACAAGGCCTTAACCAAGGTTTAAATTTACGTGACTCAGGCTTAGATGTTTCTTATACATTACGTGAATCAGCAATTACTGAGCGTCGTCAATCTTTCTTAAACGCATCTGAAAACGGTTTTACTGTAGGCACGTATGAAGAGCTTATTCCAACAGCAGATGTAGTTTTAAACTTAACACCTGATAAACAACATACGGCTGTTGTTAATGCCATCATGCCATTAATGAAACAAGGTGCAACACTTGCTTATTCACACGGCTTCAACATTGTTGAAGAAGGCATGCAAATCCGTGAAGATCTAACTGTTATTATGGTTGCACCTAAGTGCCCTGGTTCAGAAGTACGTGAAGAGTACAAACGTGGCTTTGGCGTACCAACATTAATCGCGGTTCACCCAGAAAACGACCCTCAAGGCCATGGTTTAGCGCAAGCTAAAGCGTATGCAGCAGGTACCGGTGGTCATCGTGCGGGTGTACTAAAATCATCATTCATTGCAGAAGTTAAATCTGACTTAATGGGTGAGCAAACGATTCTATGTGGCATGTTACAAACAGGCTCACTGCTTTGCTTCGATAAAATGGTCGAAAAAGGCATTGATGCAAGTTATGCGTCAAAACTAATCCAATATGGTTGGGAAGTGATCACTGAAGCACTTAAGTATGGTGGTGTAACTAACATGCTTGACCGTTTATCAAACCCAGCAAAAGTGAAAGCATTTGAATTAAGTGAAGAGCTTAAAACAATCATGCGCCCACTTTATAACAAGCATATGGACGATATCATCAGCGGCGAATTCTCACGTGGTATGATGGCTGATTGGGCTGAAGATGATGCAAAATTACTCGCATGGCGCGCAGAAACTGCCGAAACTGCATTCGAAAAGCAACAAAATACCGACCAAGAAATCAGCGAGCAAGCATTCTTCGACCAAGGAATTTTAATGGTTGCAATGGTTAAAGCAGGTGTTGAGCTTGCCTTCGAAACCATGACTGCAGCAGGTATCATCGCAGAATCTGCTTACTATGAATCACTACACGAAACGCCGCTTATCGCAAACACCATTGCTCGTAAGAAGCTTTTCGAAATGAACCGAACTATTTCAGATACTGCAGAGTATGGCTGTTACTTATACAACCACGCGTGTTTACCACTTTTACAAGACTTTATGAAAGACATCGATACAGATGTGATTGGTAAAGGTCTTGATAGTGCAAGCAACCAAGTCGATAACCAAACCTTGATTGCCGTGAATAAAGCACTACGCGAGCACCCGGTTGAAATCATTGGTAGCAAACTACGTGGTTACATGTCAGCAATGAAGAAAATTGTTTAACCCTGGAAAGTAAGTTTCGCTTGTTAGAAACCAAGCCCAATTGCTTATATGCTTTGGGCTTTTTTTTTGTCCCTACATTGATTCGTCATCTGTAAAGTGTATGCTAAAATTACTGACTTAAATGTTGTAAACTAAGACACTTTCATGGCGTTAAATCAATTCACCATCACTAAAAAAATTACCCTACTTGGCAGTTCTATCGCCCTCATTGTTGCTGCGTTAATCGGCGCAACAGCGATATACAGTGCAAAACAAATCATTGAACAGCGAATGATTGAATCGGAACTACCGAGCAAACTACAAGCAATTGATAATTATATTACTCACGATATAAATCAAATGATCAGTGCAGCTGAGCAACTCTCCAGTAACGAGTTTGTATTAGAGTGGGCTAACTCTGGCAATACAGATGATAAAACACTGCTTAAAGAGCTTAACCGCCTTGTTACCCAGTACGATCTAGCAACGGCTTCTTGGGCTAACCGTGAAACAGCACAATATTGGAACCAAGACGGTTTCTTGCGCGTTTTAACTAAAGAGCAAGATGGTTGGTTTTTCGCGTTTACTAACACCGCACAACCCTTTTCGATCAGTATCTATCAAGAGTCACCGACTGATGTAAAAATGTTTGTGAACCACCAGCAAACTAATGGCATTGGTTTAGCAGGCCTTGCAAAAAGTATCGACGATATGCAGGGCATGCTTAAACGCTTTCAAATAGAAGAAACCGGTTTTGTATTTGTTGCAGATAAAAACGGCCTAATTCAGCTGCATAAAGACGAAAACAAAGTCGCTAAAGCTAAGTTGGATGACGTTTACAAAACGGACATCACACGGGCTCTACTAACGCAAAGCGACTTCAATTTACAAGAAATCAACCTTAATGGTGAAGCAACCTTAGTGGCGGCCAGCCCAATTAAAAACACTGATTTGTTTGTTATTGCCCAAGTGCCAAAGCACGAAGTGTTTTCGAGCATTCAAGTTTTACAATGGCAAATCATCAGCTTTGCGATTGTGATTGCGTTGATTGCAAGCTTTGCAGGTTTAGTACTGGCACGTACGCTTTCATCGCCGCTGTCGAAAATGGCTGAGTTGTTCACCCGTTTAGGCTCTGGTGATGCTAATTTAGCGTATAGACTTCCTGACTCTGAGCAACCTGAACTTGCAAACTTATCAGCGGGCTTTAACCAATTTATCTCTAAGATTGAAACTGCAATTAGCCAAGTTGCTCAAGAAAGTAGTGAAATTAGACAAAGCGCCGATCATGTGTTTCAGCAAGCACAAAAGAACTCAGTGGCGCTTGATAATCAAAAAGAGCAAACTATCTCGGTTGCTGCGGCGATTAATGAAATGGGTGCAACAGTGCAAGAAATTGCCTCAAGCGCAGCGAACACGGCTAAGCTCACTGAGAATAGCAAGCAGAACACTGAACAAAGCCATACTCAGGTAACGCAAAGTAAAGAAGCAATAATTGAATTGGCATGTGATATCGATAATATCACCGAGCAAGTAAACGAGCTGGCAAACAAAACACAAGCGATTGCCAGTATTGTCGACTCTATCAGAGGGATTTCGGAGCAAACCAACCTATTAGCACTTAATGCGGCAATTGAGTCTGCTCGTGCGGGTGAGCACGGTCGAGGCTTTGCTGTTGTAGCTGATGAAGTTAGAGCGCTTGCAAATCGCACGTCGCAATCAACAACTGAAATTCAAACCATGATCAGTGAACTAACAAATACGTCTGATTTAGTGGTTAATCATATCAATCATTCGAAATCACAAGCTCAATTGAGCGTTGATGCAATGCAGAGTTCTGTTGAATTACTTAATGCCATTAACGATGCTGCCAATGAAATAAACGATATGGCAACCTTAATCGCAACTGCAACTGAAGAGCAAAGTAATGTAGTGGCAGATGTCGGTCGTAACATTGAGCAAATAAGTGACATTAGTGATAACGTTATGCGTGAACAAATTGATAGTGAACAAGCAATCAAAGACTTAGCAAACAGTGCGCAAACCCTTGATGACCTTGTTGCAACTTTTGATAAACGCTGACACGTTTTGTAACAGTTAACCCTGACCCTTTTTCATTCACGGCCTATACTTTAATGGTATTAGGCCAAGAATTAAGAGGGTCAAATGAAATTACCTAGCATTGTTTTCGCCTCAAGCTTTTGCTTATTAACAGCGTGTAGTAGTACAGAAAATAACACCGCCCCACCACCACTTGCTTTGGTGCAAAGTAATACGTTTACCCAAACCTCAGTTGAAACCCAACAAGAAATTTTTGCATTAAGCAAACATGTCAAACAACAACTTGACAGTACTTTTCCCAAAGATGGTCGATCATTGCAAAGTACTAAAGGCTTACTCAGGTTTCTATTACAAAATGGCGATGCGTCTTTATCTTATCAATCTGGTGCGACCTTAACGGCCAATCAAGCCTACGAAAATTTAAATGCTAACTGTTTATCGTTATCGATTTTAGCCTACAGCCTCGCTGACTATCTTGGCCTCGAAGGGCAATTTCAAAAAGTGCATATCCCAGAGTATTGGGCGCTGGATAATGGTTTTAACTTACTCACAGGGCATATCAATTTGAAAGTGAGTGAATCAACAAAACAAGTGTTAAATCGTAAAGTTATATACCCTCAAGAGCGCTCTTTGGTGATAGACTTTGACCCTAACAGTCGCCAAGAGGCGTTTAAAACCAGCAACATCAACAAAGCCCGCATCACAGCGATGTTTTATAACAATAAGGGCGCAGCTGCGATGTTAAAACATGATTACGACACTGCTTTTAGCTATTACAAAGCAGCAGTTGATATTGATAGCAACTACTCAGGTGCATGGGGCAACCTTGGGGTATTATTCAGATTAACGAGTGACTACCAAAGTGCTGAAACAGCCTATCAGTATGCGATTAGTTTAGATCCTGACAACAACACCGCGCTAGGCAATTTAGCAAGACTCTATAACCTGACCGATCGTAAAGAGCAAGGCCAAGCTATATTAGCCATGCTTGACAAGAAACGCCAAGCAAACCCTTATTACCATATTTCTTTAGGTAATGATGCCTATACGACCAGCCGTTACCAAGATGCCATAAAACACTACAAAAAAGCCCGTGACTTAAATTCAACCCTGCATGATACTGATTTTGGTTTAGCCAGAACCTATTATCAATTGGGTGACTTAAAACTGGCTAAAAAGTATTTAACTATGGCAAACAATAAAGCTGACTTTGATCATGATAAACAGCGTTACGAAAGTAAATTACAAGCGCTTCGCTCGCATACTGCAAAACTTATTGATTACCGCTAGTGCTGCACTGATAAGCACAGGGCACGCTTTTGCCCATACAAACTTAGTACAAGACGTTATAACGCTAACATCGCCTCAATTTGCTGGGCGAAAAACGAATACCGAGGGCGCTAAATTAGCCGCCGATTTCATAGCAGAGCGCTTTGTCGCTCTTGGCTATTCAGTAAATGAACAAATTTTTACTTATCAATCAGGTTTCTTTAGTGAGGCGGTTGGGAGAAACATTGTTGCGATAAAAAACAGCCCTTGTGAAAAGTGTAAAAAAATTATTTTTACAGCCCATTACGACCACCTTGGGCAACAAGGCAGTCGGCTTTACCCGGGTGCCAATGATAACGCCAGCGGCGTTGCAGCTTTACTTTATTTAGCTGACCACTTTGCACAAAGCCCTCAGCGCTATCAGTTAGTGTTTGTTGCAACCGATGCCGAAGAAAGTGGCCTACATGGTAGCGATTACTTGGTATCGACACTTAATACAGACAAAATAAAACTTAACATTAATTTAGATATGCTTGTTGTGAACCCACGTAGACCTCGTATCTATGCATTTTTAGATAAGCAATCATTAGCGCACTACAAAGATGACATTAAAGCTTTGTCTGATGAGCAGCTAACCTTTATGGCAACTAGCTCGTCGGCGAGGCTGAATCGATTATTTGATCTCAAAGTTGATTGGCGCAGAGCAAGCGACCACTATTCATTCGCTAAAGCGAAGATCCCATACATTTACTTTGGTATCGGGCACGATAAACATCATCATCAAACTACCGATACAACAGAACATATCAACTTTATTTTATTTGAAGCTGCGATGAAGAAAATAGCTCTATTTATTGAAAAGCTTGCAAGTTAGCTACTTTGGTAGCTCAGAGGTTAAAACAAACTGCCTTTTTTGCGCTTTGCTAAGCTTTTTTACGCTTATTTCAAGTTTAGTTGCTTCACTACGGTTACCCACTTGCTGTTGATAGATAAGTGTTAAAGGCCCCTTGCCTTTGAGGTTTTTAGCCCCTTTTCCCGCTTGATGCTGCATAAATCGCTTTTCAACATTGGTGGTGATCCCCGTATACCAATGACCCAAACGTGTTTGCACTATGTACAAATGCCACAGACTCTCTGAATTATCATTGTTTTTTATAGGCTGCTGTAAACTTTCTGGGTTTGCTGTGGTCAAATTTGTGCCTCTTGATTGTTAATCGCATTTGTGTAAAAACAATTACTGAAAAGGGTTTTACCTTCAGTGACTAATCGGTATCATGCAGTGTATAAAAAATAAGGATTCAAACAAATAATGCAGTCGTTTAAAACTTTTTCTTTTTGGTTAGTACTTACCCTTACTTTAAGTGCTACAGCAGGGTGTTCAAGCTGGGTTTACCGAATCAACATTCCTCAAGGTAACTTCTTAGAGCAATCAGATGTAGATAAGCTACGTGTTAATATGACCCGCGAGCAAGTACTGTATGTACTAGGCAAGCCAGTCGCTGAAGACTCATTTGATAAAAATACCTGGCACTACCTGTACGTATTCAATCTTGGTCGTAGCAACGAGCAACGTAAATCACTCACTATTAACTTCGAAAACGATAAGCTTGTTTCGTTATCGGGTGACTATGAACAACCTAGCGAATTTAATACGCCGCTTGAACAAGAGTAATAGCAGCGCAAATTATTAAGGGTAGCCTAGGCTACCCTTTTTTATGCCTTATTAAGCGGACGCCCGCCTGTAATTTTATTAGCTCGGCCCTCTTCTTTGGCTTTTTCAGCACGGCGCCTGCGTGCATCCTTTGGATCAGCAATAAGCGGTCGATAAATCTCAATACGATCGCCATCTTTTACTTCTTGATTCAGTTTGCAAGTACGATTCCAAATCCCAAGCGTTAAATTATTTGCGTCTATTTCTGGGCACTTCTCGATAATGCCCGACTTAATCACCGCTTGCTCAGCGGTAGTACCTACAGGCACTTCGACCAGTAAACTGGTTGCTGTTGTTGGTAAGGCGAAAACCACTTCAACAGTGATCATGGGCGAACTCCATATACAGTTTTAGCGCGTTGAGTAAATGCATTAACCATATTCTTAGCGACTTCGTTAAATACTTTTCCGAAAGCCAGCTCAATAAGCTTACTAGCAAATTCAAACTCAAGATGCAGTTGCACTTTACAAGCTTTATCGTCCAGCGGTAAGAAATGCCATTTACCCTGTAGCTTTTTGAATGGGCCATCAACTAGGCGTAGCGCAACCGTTTGCTCATCAATAAAGGTATTTTCGGTAGTGAACCACTTTTTTAAACCTGCTTTCGATATTTCTAGACTAGCTGTCATACCACTGGCTTGTTGTGTAATGATTTTAGCATCAGAGCAATGTGGTAAAAACTCTGGATATGCATCTACATCATTCACTAAATCAAACATTTCTTTGCTGCTGTACATTACCAGCGCACTTTTTTCTATTTGCGGCATATTCACTCCCAACTTTGTCGGCGAATTTTAGCAAGCTTTGACTATTTACCCAAATATTAGTGACGCGAAAATTTCTGCAAAGCCTTAAAAAAGCGATGTAAAAACGCTGTTTTTACGTATAATATGAGTCATTATGGCTAAGAAAAAATCATCTAAATCGACAAGTAATACCATCGCGCTAAACAAAAAAGCGCGTCATGAGTATTTTTTACACGATAAGTTCGAAGCAGGGGTTGAACTACAGGGCTGGGAAGTAAAAAGTATCCGAGCTGGTAAAGTAAACATCTCTGAGACTTATATTCACATTAAAAACGGCGAAGCATTTTTACTTGGCAGTCAAATTCAGCCTCTCAACAGTGCTTCTACTCACGTAATTTGCGATCCTTTAAGGTATCGTAAGTTACTTTTAAATAAGCGTGAAATCGATCGTCTTATCGGTGCTACAGAACGCGAAGGTTTTTCATTAATCGCAACTGCAATGTACTGGAAAAAATGCTGGGTGAAGTTGGAGTTCCACCTTGCTAAAGGTAAAAAGATGCACGACAAACGTGAAGACGGAAAAAATAAAGATTGGGCGCGTGAAAAAGAACGCCTGATGAAACATAAAGCTTAATTTATGAAATGAGCCTAACCTTTTTGTTAGGCTCGTACCCCCTACCAGTCCTGACTCTTACCACTTAAGAACCTTAACACCTTAATAAACCCATACTTTTTTGCTATTTCATTCACCGCTATTTACATGGTATCAATCTTTGTCGTGATTAATTCACAACACTTTCACAATTATACAAGGATTGAAATATATGAAGAACACCCATCGCTTTATACAACGACCTCTCTACGCATTTACAGTTGCCGCATTAGCAGGCACCAGTTTTATGTCTGTTGCTGCACAAGAAGATGGAGCTGAAAAGGTCGAGCGTATTGAAGTTACAGGTTCTCGCATCAAGCGCTCGGACATTGAGGGGCCATCACCGGTTCAATCAATCAGTCGTGCAGACATCGATAACATGGGCTACGACAACCTACAACAACTATTAGAGCGTATGCCTGTTGCCGGTAATGGTACTTTTTCTACTCGCGGTAATAACCAAGACTCTACAGCCAATGGTGCTGCAGCAGTCAGTCTTCGTGGCTTAGGCTCAGACGCTACATTGGTACTTATTAATGGCCGTCGTGTATCTATTAGCGCTTTTGCTGAGAGCATTACCAATTCATTCGTTGATATCAACTCAATTCCTGTCTCTGCGATTGAGCGTATCGATATTTTAAAGGATGGCGCATCAGCTATTTATGGTTCTGATGCAGTTGCTGGTGTAGTTAATATTATCTTAAAGAAAGATATTAACGGCCTAGAGGTAAACCTTGGATATGGCGGCACTGATGGTCCTAACTACGAAGAAAAAACAGCAAGTTTAGTATGGGGTACCAGTACAGAGAAAAGCAGCGCATCAATTATTATTGATTACTTTAACAACACAGCACTCTCATCTGATGAAATGGGCCGCCTAGGCACAGCCAACCAAGAACCATACGGTGGTATGGATTTTCGCTCATCGCGTGGCTTCCCGGGCTACTTCTATGTAGATGGTGAAAAAACCATTGATCCAGCCTGCCCAGCAGAAAATGCAACCGCAAGTGGCAGCTGCTTATTTGACTACGGCCCGTATGGTTACGTAACCCCAGCATCTGAGCGTGTCGGTGCTATCTCACAATTTGAATATAACTTCGACAATGGTATTTCAGCTTTCTTAGAGGTTGCAGTACAACATAATACGTCGCAAGCAGCAGGTGCACCGACCCCGCTTGATGAAGATGCAGGCCTTACAGTACCTGCAAGCCATCCTAACAACCCGTTTGGCCAAGATATCGAAATTGGTCGCTACAGAACCGTAGATGCCGGCCCTCGCCAATGGGATATTGAATCTGATACGCTTCGCTTTGTTGCCGGTCTAAAAGGTGAAATAAATGACTGGAGCTGGGAAGCAGCTGTTCAAAAAGGTCGCAGTGAATCAATGCAAACAGGTAATAGAAGCCAAGGTTGGGTGCGCACTGATTTCCTACAACAAGAAATCGATGCAGGTAACTATAATCCATTTGGTGGCACCTATAATGACCAGGCAGTGATTGACCGTATCACGACAAGCTTAGTGCGCCGTGGTGAGTCTCATATGACCTCATTTGATGCAAATATTAGTGGTGAAGCATTCAGCTTTGGCGATGATGTAGTAATGATGGCTGCAGGTATTGAATACCGTGAAGAAGATGTGAGCGATATTCCAGACGACCAATTCCAGCGTGGTTTAATTTTTGGTACTGAGTCTGTATCAGCCGCTGCTGAACGCGACCAATACGCAGCTTACATTGAGTTTTCAATTCCGCTGGCTGATAACCTAGAACTGCAACTAGCTGGTCGATACGATGACTACAGCGATTTTGGCTCAACTACAAACCCTAAAGTAGCTGTTCGCTGGGCACCAACTGATTCAATCACTGTTCGTGGTTCGTGGGCTCAAGGTTTCCGCGCGCCTTCACTGGCACAAATTGGTTTAGGTCCGTCGGAAGAAAGTCAATTCTTTGTAGATACTTACCGCTGTCAGGCAACAGGGCTTGACTGTAACGCTCTAGATTACAATATCCAATTTGCAGGTAACCCAAACCTTGAAGCTGAGGAGTCAGAGTCATGGAATGTTGGCTTTATCTGGGCACCAACCGCTGAATTTGGTTTTGGAATCGATGTATGGAGCATTACACAAGATAATAAGATTGACGAGCAAGAGTTCGGCCCTATCTATGATGAAAACTGTAATGATCAAAACAGCACAGTCTGCGTGCGTTTAGCACCACAAAATGGTCAAAGCTTAGGTGTGATCCAAAAAGTTTATAGCACCTTTGAAAACGTCTCATCACAAGAAGTATCAGGTGTCGATGTATCGGCTAACTACACACATGCGATGAACGATTACGGCTTCTTAAAATTCAATTTAGAATGGGCTTACCAAAACGAATTTAAGAAAGATGGCCGCGATTACACTGGCGAATATCGTTATCCTGAAAACCGTTGGATTTTCTCAACAAATTGGGAAATGGGTGACTTCAACACGAATGTGAACGTTAGTTACACGGGCGAGTTTGAAGATACGCCAGATATCGACTTTGACGGTAATTTAGACTTTGATAGCAACACATCACGTATGGTTGATTCACAAACGCTGGTTGATTTACAAACAGCGTATAATTTCTCAGAGAAAATTAAACTTTCTGTGGGTGTGAATAACGTGTTTGATGAAGATCCTCCGTTTGCAATCGGTGATGGTGATGGCGACTTATATGGCTATGTATCAAGCGTACATAACCCACGTGGTCGTTATTTCTATACTAAGCTAACAATGCGCTTTAACTAAATCTCATTGAGCTTAAAAACAAAAACCCGCCAAATTGGCGGGTTTTTTAATTCTTTAACTTAGGCCTAAATTATAGATCGCCTTCGTTTTCAGAAAGGAACTTAGCAACACCTTCAGGGCTCGCGTCCATACCTTTTTTGCCTTCAGTCCAACCAGCTGGACATACTTCACCGTGCTCGCTGTGGAACGCTAGCGCGTCAACCATGCGGATCATTTCGTCGATGTTACGGCCTAGAGGAAGGTCGTTAACTACTTGGTGACGTACGTTACCTTCTTCGTCGATTAGGAAAGAACCACGGAAAGCAACACCTGCTTCTGGGTGCTCAACATCGTATGCTTGACAGATTTCGTGTTTAACGTCTGCAACTAGTGCATATTTAACTTGACCAATACCACCGTCAGCAACGGCAGTGTTACGCCATGCATTGTGTGAGAATTGTGAATCGATAGAAACACCAATTACTTCAACGCCACGCTTTTGGAACTCTTCAAAACGCTTGTCGAAAGCGATTAACTCTGAAGGACAAACGAAAGTGAAGTCTAACGGGTAAAAGAAGATAACTGCTTTTTTACCTTTGATAGTTTCTTTTAGGTTGAAGTTTTCAACGATTTCACCGTTACCAAGAACAGCTGCTGCAGTAAAGTCTGGTGCCTGACGGCCAACTAATACACCCATTTTTATCTCCAAATATTTGAGTTTATTTCCAATTGCCTAAGCAATACTCACATAGATATGGTTACTAAAACGCAAAAACCAAGTGTAAGTATTGATAAATTGCAAGATAGTGTAATGAGGTTACAGACAAATGAACAATCGAAAAAAGCGATATGCCTAATCGGAAAAATTGATTTATTAAAATATTACGTAACTCTTGAAGCAAACAATCGCAAAGAGCTGCAAAATCAGCAGCTAAAATCTGATAAAATATGCCGAGCTAAGCAACTAGGTAGAAAAATGAAAGTTTTGATCACAGGTTCAGCAGGTCGGGTTGGCCGTGCAATTTATATCAAGTTAATGAGCAATTATAATGTCGTTGGGATGGATAAAGCGCCCTGCTCTACAGCTGACTTTGTGGGTGATATTCGTGACCAACACTTAATTCAGAGAGCTCTTCAAGACATCGACGTGATAATCCATACAGCCGCTTTACATGCCCCTCATGTTGGCCTGCACTCTGACGACGATTTTTACACTATAAATGTGGAGGCGACAGAACAACTGGCACTGTTAGGTATAGAAGCAGGCGTAAAACAGTTTATTTTTACCAGCACCACAGCGCTCTATGGTTCAGCTTCAACGCCATTAGGTCAAGCGGGTTGGGTAAACGAGGATATTATTCCAAAGCCAAAATCCATTTACCATAAAACTAAAATTGCCGCTGAAGCCAAGCTTGAAGCTATTTCAATAAAGCACAAATTACCAATCACAGTATTACAGATGTCTCGCTGTTTTCCTGAACCTGCAGATACGATGGCGCTATTTCGTAATAGCCGTGGCATCGACGCTCGCGATGTTGCCAATGCTCATTTATGTGCAATCGAGAAAAAACTAAGTGGTTTTAATCGCTTTATTATTTCAGGCGTTACGCCTTATTCAAAAAAAGATTGCCAGTCGCTTTATAAGCAAGCAGATAAAGTCATTATTGAAAAAATCCCAGCATTAGCAGATGCATTCAAGGAGCGAGACTGGCTATTACCAACGAGTTTAGACCGAGTATACGATTCAACTAGAGCGCAGCAGCAACTTGGCTGGCATCCCAAACATGATTTTAATAGTGTTTTAGCAATGCTTGATGATGAAAGCGCTGAAGTACTCCCTGTGCTTAAAAGTAACTAACAAAAAACCCAGCTTTTAGCTGGGTTCTTAAATGAATATTAATTACGGTCGCTTAGTCCATGATATCTTCTGGCATATCACCACGAATTTGTTGCCAAATTTCACCTGTTTGATGACCATATTTACGCATCATTGAAATCGCACCGTCGTGTTCACGACGCTCTGCCAGTTCTGTTAAATCTTTATAAAATTGACGCGCTAATTCACGAGTTCGAGAATCAGAGAAGTAGTGGCAGCCAATTTTTGAGTAGAAACCTTTAAAGCCATTTAGGATAAGAACGTAAATGCGGTTATTACCCGCAACTGCTAATTCATGGTGAACTTTATAATCGTAATCAGCAAATGCTTGCGCACTGTCTTCTAGCTCTTCACTTTGCGATAAAATTTCAATTACACGCTCAGGAGCAAGCTTAATAGCCGCACGGGTATAAATTGCGCTGATATTTGTGCGTGCAGAAAGTAATTGATCTGTAAGCTCTGGCATTTTGTCTTCATCTAGTCGCGCTAGCGTTTCTAAAATGTTCAGGCCCGAGGTTTCCCAGAAGTTATTTACACGGGTAGGTTTACCGTGCTGAATCGTTAGCCAGCCATCACGGGCTAGACGCTGAAGTACTTCACGTAAGGTTGTACGTGTAACACCTATCAGCTCAGATAATTCACGCTCAGCTGGAAGAATTGAGCCAGGCGGAAAGTCACCATTCCAAATAGATTCAACAATGTATTCTTCAGCAAAACCTGCTGGGCTTTTCGCTTTAAAAATTCTCATTCACTTTCCACTTGAGTTAGCAACTACTTTTACCGCATTTGGTGTTCAACTCACTGATTGTACCAGATGATAAGCAACTAACAAGTAAACTAACTCGGCAGTACATAAAAATCTATAAGATCTAGTTAAATAAATGGCCTTTTGGATTAAAAGTACATCAAATAACAATACTATCGATATAATCAATTTCTATTTATTAACAATAATAACCAGCACTGATATAGGTATGGCCATGCAGCAGCGCGTTTTACCAGCTCTATTTAAAAATTTTTTAGGAACTTCACCAAAGTGGTATAAATACACCATTATTGCGTTTTTACTAATCAACCCGGTGTTATTTCAACTTAACCCTTATCTGGCAGGATGGGTATTAGTGTTAGAGTTTATTTTTACACTCGCCATGGCACTTAAATGTTACCCGCTACAACCGGGTGGTTTACTGGCAATTGAAGCCTTGTTTATCGGCATGACAACAGCAGGTCAAGTTGAACATGAGATAGTACAGAATATCGATGTGATCCTGTTACTTATCTTTATGGTTGCTGGTATCTATTTTATGAAAGACTTACTTTTATATATCTTTACAAAGCTGGTTGTTTCAGTACGAAGTAAAACCGTATTATCCCTGTCGTTTACGATAGCTGCCGCATTTTTATCTGCTTTCTTAGATGCGTTAACGGTGATGGCCGTTGTTATTGCCGTCGCGATGGGCTTTTACAGTATTTACCACAAGGTAGCATCAGGCAAAGACTCCAGCAGTGAGCATGATATTAATGACGATAACCAAGTTCGCCCAGTCAATCGTCAAGAGCTTGAAGAGTTTCGTGCTTTTCTTCGTAATTTATTAATGCATGCATCCATAGGTACTGCCTTAGGCGGTGTTTGTACTATGGTAGGCGAGCCACAGAACTTGATCATTGCAGAGCGTGCAGGCTGGTTATTTGGCGAATTTTTCTTCCGAATGTTGCCTATTACTTTACCCGTTATGATTGCAGGTATTGCCACTACTTTCTTACTCGAAAAAACCAAAACCTTTGGTTACGGCGCAAAACTCCCTGCCCCCATCCACACGATTTTATCGGATCATGCTAAAAAGCTTGAGAAAAAACGCACCACACGCGACAAAGTGAACCTAGCGATTCAAGCTTTCATTGCTGTTTGGTTGATCATAGGTTTAGCCCTTCATTTAGCCACTGTTGGTTTAATTGGTTTGTCTGTAATTATTTTTGCCACAGCCAGTGCTGGTATTATTGAAGAACACCAGTTAGGTAAAGCATTTGAAGAAGCCCTACCATTCACAGCGTTACTTTGCGTATTCTTCTCAATTGTTGCAGTTATTATCGACCAGCATTTATTTACACCTGTGATCGCATGGGTACTTACTTTCGAAGGTCAGCTGCAACTGGTGATGTTCTTCATTGCCAACGGTATTCTTTCGATGGTCAGCGATAACGTGTTCGTGGGTACTGTGTATATCAATGAAGTGGCTGCTGCGTTACAGGCAGGTCAAATTACCCGTGATCAATTTGACCTATTAGCTGTGGCAATTAACACAGGTACTAATTTACCAAGTGTTGCTACGCCTAATGGACAAGCTGCCTTCTTATTCTTGCTTACATCAACATTAGCCCCTGTGTTAAGACTATCTTATGGACGCATGGTATACATGGCGCTACCTTATACCATAGTGTTGACGATTGTTGGCTTGAGCATGACCTTATTCAGCCTTTCAGATATGACTGACTTGCTGTATCAATGGGGCTTAATCAATCACCATAGCGGTGCGTTACCTGGCTCATTAGGTGGTCATTAAAACGATTATTTAAAACAAAACTGTTGAAACTAAAAAGCCCGCTTGATGCGGGCTTTTTTGATAGAGCTCTTTTTTGCTAGATTAGATGTTTAATCAAGCACTTTCGCGTCGTTTGCTTTGTTGAGTAAGCTGCGGCTTTGCGTTAAGAAATGTGCAGTTGCATCAGAGAAGTATTCTTTTGCATCAGCAAATGCGGCAATCAATGATGCTTTATCCCCTGCTTTAAGCTTTTCTAGCGTATCTGCAAAAGTATCTTGGTAGTTGGCAAGCAGTGCTTCTACATCGTCGAATTGTGCTAACATGATGTCAGAGTAAAGCTCTGGCGATTGGGCAAATAAGCGCCCGACCATCATTAACTCTAATTGATAAATGGGTGATGAGCAGCTGCGAAGCTCTGCAAGTGTATGGCTTTGCTTGGCAAGAAATTGGCCATATACAAAGGTTGTTAAGTGACGCATAACCTGAATGATCTGCATTGCTTCATCGTGTTTTTTAGCATCCATTTCAACTATTTGGCAGCCCCAAACTTGTAGTTGTGCCATTAACCCTTTAGCTACTTCATGATCTCGCCCTTCACACACGACCACCGTTTGTTTTACCCAATGTGAAATATCTGGGCCAAACATGGGGTGTAAGCCAACTACAGGGCCGCTATGAGCCGCCATAAGTGCTTTTAAAGGTTTTTGCTTAACAGAGGTAATATCAACCAGCAAACAGTCATCATCAAGTGTCGGTAGCGCTGCGACGACTTGCTCAAGTGCATTAATTGGCACACTGACAAGAACCAATTTTGCCCCTTTTAATATCGTCTCACTTTGTGCTTGCTGTGCTTTATCTAAAATACGCACTTCATAACCTGAACGAGTAAATTGTTGAGCAAATAACTGGCCCATGGCACCTTCACCACCCACAATTACAATGGGTGATAATTGGGGTGCAACACAGGCAAGGCTACCTTGTTGGTTTTGATACGCTTCACGCATCATACGACGCAATATATCTTCAACTAACTCAGGGTTAACCCCTTGTGCGACAGCTTCTTGACGACGAGCTGCAAGTAACTCAGCCTCGCGATCTGGGGCATGTAATGGTGCACCGATTTGTTGCTTAATTGCGCCTATTTTTTCTGTAATCCCATTACGCTTTGCCAGTAATGCCACCAATTGCGCATCACATTCATCTATTCCTGCTCTTAAACCAGCTAGATCATTCACTGTTACCACGTTACTACACCTCAAACCCTATAAACGTAAATCTTTATATACAAAAAAGTAAAGCTTTTAATACAAATTATAGTAACAGGATAACAGCCAAAGCACAAAGCCCCAACGTTCTTGTAGCATAGCTTTTAAAGGGATAAATAGGAGTAAGTAGAGAAGTTAAAAGGGAGTATTTCTCAGAGAGGTAAATTATTTTTGTGGTATAAAAACCAAAACGGGTTGCAACCTAAGGCTGCAACCCGTTTTATTTTGCGTTGTAAAACAGCGCGTATTAGTTAAGTTTTTCTCTAATACGTGCAGATTTACCAGAACGCTCACGTAGATAGTAAAGTTTCGCACGGCGAACTGCACCGCGACGTTTAACTGAGATACTATCGATAAGAGGGCTGTGCGTTTGGAATACACGCTCAACACCTTCACCGCTCGAGATTTTACGAACTGTGAATGCTGAGTGAAGACCACGATTACGCTTAGCGATTACAACACCTTCAAAGGCCTGTAGACGCTCTTTGTTACCTTCTTTTACACGTACCTGTACAACTACTGTATCACCAGCGCCGAATGCTGGTACGTCTGTTTTAAGCTGCTCTTCTTCAAGCGCTTTAATAATATTTTGGTTTACTTTTGCCATTATATTTCTCACTTTCCTAGGTGTAACTGTCTTCTAGCCACAAGCTTGTTGGTACTCTTGCTGAAATTCAGCAAGGAGTGCCGCTTGCTCCTCAGTCAGAGCTAGGTTATGCAACAAGTCAGGACGACGAAGCCAAGTTCTACCAAGTGATTGCTTTGTGCGCCACTTAGCGATTTCTTGGTGGTTTCCGCTGAGTAATACAGCAGGCACCTGTTTATCATCCAATGTCTCTGGCCGTGTATAGTGAGGACAATCAAGCAAGCCATTCGAAAATGAATCCTGCTCAGCTGACTGGTTATGACCTAACACCCCTGGTACTAATCGTGCTACTGCATCAATTAGCGTCATCGCGGGTAGCTCACCACCACTTAAAATAAAATCACCAATTGACCATTCTTCGTCAACGTGTGATTCTATGATTCGCTCATCTATACCTTCATAGCGACCTGCAATTAAAATCAGCTTTTCTGATTGTGCAAGCTCGCTTGCACCTTGCTGATCTAATTTGCGCCCTTGCGGGGACATATAAATTACTTTTGCACCATCACCTGCCGCTTTTTTGGCGTCAAGGATAGCTTGTTTCAATGGTTCAACCATCATTAACATGCCAGGACCGCCCCCGTAAGGACGATCATCCACAGTTCTATGCTTATCAGTGGCATAGTCACGTGGGTTCCAACAGTTAAAGTCGATTAGACCATTTTTAACTGCGCGACCTGTTACCCCTTGGGTGGTAATCGCATCAAACATGTCCGGGAAAAGGCTTATCACCCCTACCCATAGCGAACTCGTTTGTGACATTAAAACCCTGGGTCCCAGTCTACGGTAATTTCTCTTGCATCATGTTTAACTTCTTTAATAACAGAATCTGTTAAGAAAGGAATTAAACGCTCTGCTTGGCCAAATGCATCTTTTTTGTTTGCTTTCACAACCAAAACGTCATTTGACCCTGTCTCCATTAGGTCATCAACAGTGCCTAAGTTATAACCTTTATCAGTTATAACAGACATGCCGATCAGATCTCGCCAATAGAATTCACCTTGCGGTAATTCTGGTAGCTGCGCTGCATCTACTGAGATTTCTGCATTGGTTAAAGCCATTGCTTCGTCTCGGTCGTTTACTTGCGCAACTTTAGCGATAAAGCCTTTGTTGTGGCGACGCCAGTCGACCACTTCTAAGGTCTGCCATTTACCTTGTTGCCCTATCAACCATGGGCTGAAATCGAAGATCCCTTCGGGATCATCAGTAAATGAATGCACCTTAAGCCAGCCCTTTATACCATACGGGGCACCGAGCTTTCCTACTGTAATATACGAGGTGTTCTCTTGACTCATGGTTACTCTTACGCCTATTAAGCCGCTTTACGAGCGTCTTTAACTAACTTAGCTACGCGATCTGAAAGAGATGCGCCTTGACCTACCCAGTGATCAACACGAGATAAATCTAAACGTACTTTTTCTTCCTGACCAGAAGCGATTGGGTTAAAGAAACCTACTTTCTCGATGAAGCGACCGTCACGCGAGAAACGGCTATCCGCAACCACAATTTGATAGAAAGGGCGTTTTTTAGCGCCACCACGTTGCAAACGAATAGTTACCATACCGTCCTCTACATTAGATTGACTGTTTTCATTAATAAGATTTACTCCCCAATACGGGAAGCTGGGGAATTGTACGAGTTTTTTGCAACATTGCAAGTAAGAACTGCTGCAAAATGTAAGTTTAGTTGATTAAACACTGATCTGGGCTTTAAATCTTACATGCAGCTAACAACTACGCATAAATTATCTACAAAAAAAGGAGCTATATGCTCCTTTTTATACATTTAATAGACAGTACTATTAAAATTTAGGGCCACCACCCATCATCCCTGGTGGTAACATGCCTTTCATGCCGCGCATCATTTTCTTCATGCCACCTTTGCCTTTCATCTTCTTCATCATCTTCTGCATTTGCGTAAATTGCTTAAGCAGTTTATTGATTTCTTGCACCTGAGTACCAGAACCTGCTGCAATACGTTTTTTACGCGAGCCTTTGATGATTTCAGGACGGGCACGCTCTTTTGGCGTCATAGAGTTGATGATGGCTTCCATTTGTACGAAAGTTTTATCACCCATCTGGCCTTTTACAGCGTCTGGTAGGTTTTGCATGCCTGGCAGCTTATCAAGCATCGACATCATACCGCCCATGTTCTTCATCTGACGAAGTTGCTCAGCAAAGTCATCTAATGTGAAGCCATCACCTTTAAATACTTTTTCGGCAACTTTAGCTGCTTTCTCTTTATCTACTTTCATTTCGACTTCTTCGATTAATGAAAGTACATCACCCATACCTAGGATACGAGAAGCAATACGGTCAGGGTGGAATGGTTCAAGAGCATCAGTGCGTTCACCCACACCCATAAACTTAATTGGCTTACCAGTAATATGGCGAATCGATAATGCAGCACCACCACGGGCATCACCATCGGTCTTGGTTAAGATCACACCACTTAAAGGCAGTGCCTCATCAAATGCTTTTGCGGTGTTTGCCGCATCTTGACCTGTCATCGCATCAACAACGAATAAGGTTTCGATTGGGTTAATCGCGCTGTGAAGTGATTTGATCTCGTCCATCATGTCGTTATCGACGTGTAAACGACCTGCAGTATCAACTAATACCACATCAATGAATTTTTTCTTCGCGTGAGAAATCGCATTGTTTGCGATATCAACCGGCTTTTGTGAAATGTCACTTGGGAAGAACTCAACACCCACTTCATCAGCCAGTGTTTCAAGCTGTTTGATTGCTGCCGGACGATAAACGTCGGCACTCACAACTAATACAGACTTCTTTTTACGCTCTTTTAAGAATTTAGCTAGTTTACCAACACTGGTCGTTTTGCCAGCACCTTGTAAACCCGCCATCATCACGACCGCTGGCGGCTGTGCATTAAGGCTTAGCTCTTCGTTAGCTTCACCCATGGCTTTTTCAAGTTCTTCACGAACGATCTTAATAAAGACTTGGCCAGGGCTTAAGCTTTTTGTTACCTCAACACCTACGGCGCGTTCTTTAACTTGCTTAACGAATTCACGAACAACAGGTAATGCAACGTCCGCTTCCAAAAATGCCATGCGGACTTCGCGTAATGTATCTTTTATATTGTCTTCAGTTAGGCGTCCGCGGCCACTGATATTTTTTAAGGTTTTACCTAAGCGTTCTTGGAGATTCTCAAACATGTAAAGGTTCCGATAAAACGTGTTGCACCTGCAATGTACATAAATCAAACAAGTTTGGTGACAATACAGGCAATATTAAAATTTAATTCCTAGCAGTATACCGTAAATGGTGGTCGACAATACAGTGTTCAAGTGCGCAGTTTGAGTTTCTTTTTACAAACTCTATGCTTTTGCCTTGCTATAAAATACAATGGCATCAAAGAGACAAGGATTTATCGATATAAATTAAGTGGCCAAAACACGATGATTATTAGTTTAACTATTATTGCTAGTTTGTTTTATGTGTTAGCAACGTCACATGTGCTATCACGCCTTTTTCACAAACAAGGTCCAAGCCAAAAACTCACAGTCATTCTTAGCACTGTGGCTATCCTTGCTCATATGCTATTACTGGTTAATTCAGTTTTTCGTGCTGACGGCCAAGATTTAAGTATCGTCAACGTTGCCTTATTAACCTGTTGGGTCATTGTGGTGTCGGTGACTGCTGTGTCTCTCAAATTCCCCGCGACTTTATTGTTGCCAGTTGTGTATGGTTTTGCAGCCTTACTGACCCTTGCCAGCTTGTTTATACCGCATCATGTGATTTTGCAATCAATCGATGTCGAGCTTGGTTTAGTTACTCACATATCGTTATCACTGCTAGCCTATTGTGTTTTGATAATCTCAACACTTTATGCTGTACAGTTCTACTTTATTGATAAGCGCCTCAAACGCAAAGACTTGGCAATTGTACACAGCCACCTCCCTCCTTTAATGGTGGTTGAGCGTCAGCTATATCAATTACTCACGCTGGGTACTATCTTACTGACTTTTGCTCTCCTTTCTGGGTTCATCTTCTTAGAGGGAATGTTTGCCAGTGAGTTTATCCACAAAACAGTCTTATCACTAATTGCTTGGCTCATTTTCACCGTGGTCACTGTAGGTCATTTACGCCAAGGCTGGCGTGGAAAGCCTGTGGTGTTTTCGATCATGATAGCCGCTTTTATCTTGTCACTTGCTTATTTTGGCAGCCGTTTCATCCAAGAAGTGGTTCTAAATAAGTTTTAACTTGACTCAGCAAGCTGTCTCTAGCTTAATATGCACTGATTTATAAAAAAAGGATCCATCCTTGGACGACATATCGACTAGTACCCTGTTTATTATATTGGGATTATTGATACTTATTTCTGCTTATTTTTCTGGTTCTGAAACTGGAATTATGTCAATCAACCGTATTCGCCTGCGTCATCTTGCTAAAGAAGATCACCGTGCAGCGAAGCGCGTCAGCAAACTATTAAGTCGCCCTGACAGACTCATTGGTCTGATCTTAATTGGTAATAACCTTGTAAATATCGCTGCAGCACAGGTTGCAACGATTATTGGTATTCGTTTGTATGGTGATCTCGGTATCGCTATTGCAACCGGCGCGCTAACGCTGGTTGTTTTAATCTTTGCCGAAGTAACGCCAAAAACACTTGCTGCGCTATACCCAGAGAAGGTTGCTTTTCCAAGTTCAATTGTGCTTAAAGGCCTTTTGAAAATCCTTTTCCCGTTTGTGGTTATCGTAAACTGGATGACTAACGGCATGTTACGCTTGTTTGGTATTACCACAGCACAAATTGAAGAGCACAGCTTAAGTAAAGAAGAATTAAAAACTGTGGTGAACGAATCAGGTGCACTATTACCTGCTCGCCACCAAAGTATGCTGACTTCAATTTTAGATTTAGAGCAAGTCACTGTTGAAGATATCATGATCCCACGCAACGAAATTGTTGCTATCGATATCAATGATGACTGGAAGCTTATCAGCCGCCAACTTACTCATGCACAACACACTCGCGTTTTGTTGTATCGTGATCAAATTGATGATGCTGTTGGCTTTATTCACTCACGTGATGCACTGCGCCTATTAACTAAAGAGCAGTTTGATAAACCATCACTACTGCGTGCAGTACGTGAAATTTACTTTATCCCTGAAGGCACATCACTGAACACGCAACTACTTAAGTTCCAGCAATCAAAAGAGCGTATTGGCTTAGTCGTGGATGAGTATGGTGATATTCAAGGTCTAGTAACACTTGAAGATATTCTTGAAGAAGTTGTGGGTGATTTCACTACAACGCAAACGCGTACACCGAGTGAAGAAGTAACAGAGCAAGATGATGGCTCAGTACTTGTTGATGGCGGTGCTAATATTCGTGATTTAAATAAAGAAATGGGTTGGGAGCTACCGATTGATGGCCCGAAAACGCTAAGTGGTTTAATTGTTGAATACTTAGAGGACATCCCAGACTCAAACCTAAGCTTGCGTATTGCCGGCTACCCTATTGAAGTTATTGAGATAAAAGAAAATATGGTGAAGTTAGTTAAAGTTATTCCAAGTAAACGCACTGACTGACTGCTAACTAAACTTAAACAAAAGGAGTATCTTACTACTCCTTTTTGTTACTTATAGCTTAATTACCTCTGAAGATTCACATTTTAAAAGCTAACCCGCACAACCAAACACAAATTCCTCTACTATTATTTTCTTTTGCATATATTGATATAAAAGGGAAAATAATGGACGAAATATCAATCGAGAAAATCTATAACCAAGCCATTGAATTACTGATGCTTTACGGGCCGAAGTTTATTCTGGCAATTTTGGTTCTAATCATAGGTTGGTGGCTAATTGGTCGTATTGCCAATATGGCTGAAAAATCAATGAATAAGGTCAAATTCGAAGTTGGCCTTACGCACTTTTTAGTCTCTTTTATCTCAGTCATTCTAAAAATACTATTACTGATCTCTGTTGCTTCGATGATTGGTATAGAGACCACGTCATTTATTGCAATGCTAGGTGCTGCTGGCCTTGCGGTGGGCATGGCACTGCAAGGTAGCCTTGCTAACTTTGCAGGTGGCGTGCTTATTTTATTCTTTAAACCTTTTAAAGTGGGTGACGTAATCGAAGCACAAGGCTATATGGGGAAAGTTGTTGAAATACAAATTTTTGTCACCGTTTTACTCACCTACGACAATGAAAAAATCATTATCCCTAATGGCACGCTATCAAACGGCTGCGTTAAGAATAAGTTCGCAGAACCTCTACACCGTGTTGCAATCGAATTTGGTATTAGTTACGGAGATGATGTTCATAAAGCACGTGATGTGCTTATGAGCGTTCTTGATGATTATGATTTGGTATTAAAAGACATTGAAGATAAGAAACCATCTGTTCATGTTAGCCAGCATGGTGAAAGCCATATTGGCATGTTGGTATGGGCGTGGGTGGAGTCTGATAACTACTGGCCAGTGTATTTTGGCTTGTACGAGCGAGTTAAAATTGCCTTCGACGCTGCTGATATTACTATCCCATTCCCGCAAAGGGATGTTCATATTCACCAGTTTCCTGGTAAATAACGAAAAAAAGCCCGCTAATTGATGCGGGCTTTTTATTTATGTATTAACTAAATAAACGCTCAAACCAGTTCTTATCTAAATCTGCTTCACATTTTTTAAGTTGAGCGCCATAGCGGCTTGCTCGATGTTTAACTTTATTTGCAACACTCATTAGCCACTTCTTACTTTTGTAAGTGCCTCGCTTATAGCCGCCCCACCCTTCATGATAATTAAGGTACTGCGCATAGGCATCCCACTTTGATATACCATTTACTTTATGGGTTTTGTAAACGAACCAAGCCATAAAATCGATTGCATCGTCAAAATCATCTCTGTCTGCACCGCTATTACCTGTTTCGCGAATGTAATCAGACCATGTTGGGGTTTTTGCTTGTGAGTAGCCATATGCCGAGCTGGCACGGCCGATTGGAATTACCCACAAGAAGTACTCCATTGGCGGCGCTGCATCATGACGAAATGAACTTTCTTGATACATCATGCTCATCAGTACATGTTTTGGCGAGCCCCATTTTTCTTGTGCATCACGGGCATCGTAATACCAATCGGGTTTTTCTTCAAAAATTTTACAAATATCATGAGGTTGCTCAGGAGGAGCCGTTGCACAACCAGCCAATGATGCGGCCAGCGATAAAATAATTATACTTTTTTTCATTTTTTTATGGATCTCGCTGAACTTTTTCTCGTCAGGTCAGTCTGAACTTATGAATGCAGCAGTATAGCATTGTTTCATCCCTGAAGAATCTTTGACGCAGCCTCCCTAGGCTGCGTTTTTTTATGCCTACAACATACTAAGCTTTAGAAAAATAGTCATCTAAAAATGCAGTGAAAGATACACTGTCTGCCGCTTTAACTTCACGCTCTTTAAGCACCGAGTCAGCCGCTTGCTCTGCCAAAAATGCTTGATCATAAAATTGGTAATCTGCATCAAGGTGACTTTGCTTGTACTGCTGTGCAAGTGCTAAAGCGAAATGACCATTATCCTGGTTTTCATTTGCAAGTGCTGCTACATATCTACCAGAAAAGGTTTTACTAGGATCCTCGACCCAAGTTACCATTTCTTTTATAGTTTCAGAGTAATAGCTCACACCGTAAGCTTTATCCATGTACTGTGCTACTGGGTGTAATTTATCAAAAATAGCATGCGCCCACTCAGTTAAGCTAATAGCCCGCCCCTCTTTTGTTAACATTAACTCTGGATCACGACCATCATTAACAACCGCATCTAAATTTGCAGTACTTAATTTTTGCTCTTGCCAATCCATTTCTGGAGATTCGCTTAATAGGCAATAGGTTAAGAAAACATCTAAGAAGCGAATTTGCTGTAGATCAATTCCAGTTTCACTAAACGGATTAACATCCAATGCACGTACTTCTATATATTCTATACCGCCACGTAACAACGCATCAGTCGGTGTTTCACCCGAAGCTGCATTACGCTTAGGACGAATTGGCGAGTAAAACTCGTTTTCGATTTGCAGTATGTTTTTGTTTAGCTGCTTTGGTTCGGCACTTTTATAATCATCAAGATGACCATACAAATCAGAAGATAAGTGGATTGCTTCTTTTAACCCAGCTACATATTCTTCTAATGAGTTATACATAACACGTAAAGACGATTGTGCACTATTTGTGTAGCCAAGATTTCCCAGACGTAGTGCTGTACCGACTTCTAAATAAAGCGTGCCTTTACCTAATTTTTTAAAGGGTAAATCTGTTTCACGCCCTTGTAGAAACGAATTACACAAAGCCGGTGAAGCACCAAACAAATAACTGATAAGCCAAAGCTCACGCTTAAAATTGCGGATCAGACCTAAATAACCTTGTGATATAAAGTCCGACAAGCTTACTTTACTTTCATTTAGCTGATATAAGCTCTGCCATAAGGTTTCAGGAAATGAAATATTAAAGTGAACACCAGCAATCGCTTGCATCATACTGCCATAACGATTTTTAAGGCCTTCACGATAAAGTGTTTTCATACGCCCTATATTTGAATCACCAAACTGCGCCAATACAATGTCGTCTTGATGCTCAATAAAACATGGCATACTAATCGGCCATAGAAGTTCATCATTCATATGTGACAATGTGAACTTTTGTAAGTCTTTTAGCTGGGCTAGGGTTTGCTCAGCTGATGTGCTCACTGGAGTGATAAATTCTAGCAAAGATTCAGAAAAGTCAGTCGTGATATGCTCATTAGTTAACGCACTCCCCACGCCTTTTGGATGCCCCAGCTTTGATATGTGACCACTTGGTTTGATCCTTAAAGCTTCTCGCTCGATACCACGTTTAATCCCATTAATTGCGTTAGGAAATTGAGCTGTTAACGCTGCTAGCGTTTTATTTAAATCATGTTTTATCAAAAATGCTTCCTCGAGCCAGGTGGCTTTAATCCTAAGTGTATGGGGGCTAAAAATAATTACTCAAGAGCCAATTATAAGTTTCTGAAAAGTCCTTACACTGAAAGTTAATCTTGCCACTGTAAGTCATATTATACAATTGCTTTAGTGACCGCTGTGACGAGTATAAATTTTATTAGTGCAAACAAAGACCGAAACAAGATAACAATTCTTTCATCCAATACTAAAGAACTAGAGCAACCATATTTTTTCTGCTTCGTTATTGTTCTAGATCAATTCTCTTAAACAATTTTTAAAAGTTTAACAAAGATCAATCCTCAAGCTCTTCCCTTACATTTTTCTGAGTTTATAATCCGCGCACCATAAAAAAGTATATTTCAAGGACTCATATGCGTCGTGGGCAAGAAATCATTAATCAGGAAGTAACATACTCTGACAATCAAGAGCTTGTCTCTACCACTGACTTACGTGGTGTTATCACATACGTAAATAAGGAATTTTGTGCTATTGCTGGTTACAGCGAAGAAGAACTCCTCGGAAAAAACCATAACATAGTACGCCACCCTGATATGCCTAAAGCGGCATTTAAAGAGATGTGGGAAAAACTAAAACAAGGTCACTCTTGGCGTGGCATGGTGAAGAACCGCTGCAAAGATGGTCGCTACTATTGGGTCGATGCGTTCGTAACGCCAATTTACGAACATGGGCAGTTAGTTGGCTATCAATCTGTACGTACCAAACCAACTGAGCAATTAAAGAGTCGTGCAAAAGCGCTCTACACTAAAATTAATGATGGTAAATCAATCGCATCATTGCGAGAGAATATTTCACTAAGACAAATAGTGTCTGCGATTTTATTGGTTGCAGGTATTGTTGCTTTAGCTGTGGCCGCGTCATGGATGATTGCTTTAGCCGCATGTGCGCTTATAGCGCTACTTTTTGCTCTAAATTATGACGAGCTGGTTGTTACGCCTAGCCATTTAAAGCAGCAACGTGCAGAGTTTGATTCAGTATCAAGGTATGTCTATTCAGGATCACATCCATTTAGCATTGCTGCCTTTAATCAGCAAATGCTGTTTGCAAAGCTCAGAACGGTGCTCGGTCGTGTTAAAGACTCTACTTACTCGTTTAAAAATATTGCCACCAGCTTAGATAAACAATCGTCACTAACTGAGCAAGGCATTGCTGCACAAAGTCAACGTTTGAGTGATATTGCCACAGCAATGACGCAAATGAGCGCAACGATTGGGGAAATTTCTGCTAATACTCATCATACAGCTGATAAGGTTAAGACAACTTATCAAAGCTGTAACGATATCAAACTGCATATTGAAGATAACAGTAGCATGGTGTCTGATCTAGCTAACCAAGTAGAGCAAGCTGCCACTACTGCTAACTCTCTTGCTAGTGAAGCTGACAAAATAGGCCAAGTAATGAGTGAGATTGAAGGCATTGCTGAACAAACAAACTTATTAGCGCTGAATGCAGCAATTGAAGCAGCACGTGCAGGTGAGCATGGCCGTGGTTTTGCGGTTGTAGCAGATGAAGTACGCGCACTTTCTTCACGTACTCAAAATGCGACAGCACAAATACACAGCTCAATTAAAGAAATTCAAGATACTTTATTTAGCTGGTCTAAAGTGATGCAATCAACTAAAGCGCAAGCAGATAGTTGTGTTGATACGACTGCTCACACTCAAACTGAGCTAGCGAGCATCTTCGCGCAAATTGATGAAATATCAGGCCTTGCGACTGAGATATCGACGGCTGCTGAGGAACAACAAGTTGTCAGCACCGATATTCGCGAAAATGTAGAAAGCATAAAAGGACACAGCGAAGAGAACTTAAAGCTTAGCTACAATGTGGCTAAAGATGCAGCGGGGCTTGTTGAAGGCTCACGCAAAGTTAACGATATGCTGTTAACCTTTAAAGTTTAAAGCTGATTAATACAAAAAAGCCGCATCATAAATGATGCGGCTTTTGTTTTTTAGGCTAATTAACGACTCGAGAATACAAGTCCATTCTCATCAGCATCAATATGAATGATGGCACCTGGCTGGTAATCCCCGCCTAATAATCGCTGTGCTAATGGGTTTTCAATGGTATGTTGAATAGCACGTTTTAAAGGCCTTGCACCATACACAGGATCAAAACCACTTTCTGCGATGCGGTCTAAAGCTGCATCTGTAACTTCAAGAATGTAGCCTTTTTCAGTTAATCGCTCACGTAGCTTACTTAACTGAATATCAGCAATTTCTTTAATGTGCTCATTAGCAAGTGGGTGGAATACCACGGTTTCGTCGATGCGGTTAATAAACTCAGGGCGGAACTGGCTCACCAATACACCCATCACTTTTTCTTTCAACCCGGCATAATCATTTGAACCCGCTTGCTCTTGGATAATATCTGAACCCAAGTTAGAGGTCATGATGATGACCGTATTTTTAAAATCAACGGTGCGACCCTGACCATCTGTTAAGCGGCCATCATCAAGCACTTGCAGTAAGATGTTAAATACATCAGGGTGCGCTTTTTCGACCTCATCTAATAAAATGACTGAATACGGACGACGGCGTACCGCTTCAGTTAAATAGCCGCCCTCTTCATAGCCAACATAACCCGGAGGTGCACCCACTAAACGTGCCACCGAGTGTTTCTCCATAAACTCCGACATATCAATGCGCACCATGGCATCTTCAGTGTCAAACATAAAGCTGGCTAGTGCTTTTGTCAGCTCAGTTTTACCCACCCCTGTTGGGCCTAAGAATAGAAATGAACCGATTGGGCGATTTGGATCAGCAAGCCCAGCACGAGAGCGACGAATTGCATTCGCAACAGCGACAACGGCTTCATCTTGACCAATCACTTTGTGATGTAATTGATCTTCCATTTGCAGTAGTTTTTCACGTTCACCTTGCAGCATTTTCGATACCGGAATGCCTGTCCAGCGCGATAAAATCTCCGCAATTTCGTCTTCACCTACTTGGTTTTTAAGCAAGCTCATTTCTTGCATTTCAGCTTGCGAAGCAAGGTCGAGTTTACGCTCAAGCTCAGGTATACGACCATATTGTAGTTCAGACATGCGCTGTAAATCACTAGCACGACGTGCCACTTCTAAATCAAGGCGCGCTTGCTCAAGCTCAGCTTTAATAACTTGCGTGCCTTGCAATGAGGCCTTCTCGGCATTCCACACTTCGTCTAGCTCGCGGTATTGTGCTTCAAGTTCAGTGATCAGCTCTTGCATTTCGGTGCGGCGCTTTTGACTCGCTTCGTCTTTTTCTTTCGCCAGCGCATTGTCTTCCAGTTTTAACTGAATAATACGACGTTCTAGCTTATCTAAAGACTCTGGTTTTGAGTCAATTTGCAAACGAATTGAAGAACCCGCTTCGTCAATTAAATCTATTGCCTTATCTGGTAATTGGCGATCGCTGATGTAACGGTGCGACAACTGCGCCGCAGCAACAATAGCCGGATCGGTAATATCAACTGAGTGATGCAGCTCATAACGCTCTTTTAAACCACGTAAAATCGCAATGGTGTCTTCAACCGATGGTTCATCAACAAATACCTTTTGGAAACGACGCTCAAGTGCCGCATCTTTTTCAATGTATTGACGATACTCATCAAGGGTTGTGGCACCCACGCAATGTAACTCACCACGGGCAAGTGCAGGCTTTAACATATTACCCGCATCCATTGCTCCGTCTGTTTTACCTGCGCCTACCATAGTATGAATTTCATCAATAAAGAGGATGACTTGGCCTTCTTCTTTGGCAAGTTCATTCAATACTGATTTTAAACGCTCTTCAAATTCACCACGGTATTTAGCACCCGCAACCAAAGCACCTAAATCAAGCGATAATACTCGCTTGTTTTTTAAGCCTTCAGGTACTTCTCCATTGATAATTCGTTGCGCAAGGCCTTCGGCAATTGCCGTTTTACCTACCCCCGGCTCACCAATTAACACCGGATTATTTTTAGTACGGCGTTGTAATACTTGGATAGTACGACGAATTTCGTCATCACGGCCAATGACTGGATCAAGCTTACCTTGCTCTGCTCGCTCAGTTAAATCGATGGTGAATTTTTTTAATGCCTGACGAGTTTCTTCAGCATTTGGATCTTCTACTTTTTGGCCGCCACGAATGGCTTCAATTGCAGATTCAATCTTGCTAGAAGTAATATTCAGTGCTTTAAAAATTTCGCCTAATGGACCTTTATCATCACACGCGGCAAGGACAAATAACTCACTCGAAATGAATTTATCTTTTCGTTTTTGAGCGTATTTATCACATAAGTTAATTAACGAAATCAGGTTATTTGACAGCTGAACATCACCACCAATACCTTCAACTTTAAACAGTTTTTCGATTTCTTGGGATAACTTGGTGTTTAACTCATCAGCACTCACACCGGCTTGTGCGAGTAGTGCACGCACGCTTGAACCATTTTGCTGAAGCAATGAATACATTAAATGCACAGGCTCAATAAATTGATGATCGCGCCCAAGTGCTAATGACTGCGCATCTGAAAGCGCAGATTGAAATTTACTTGTAAATCTATCTAAACGCATAAGGGTTTACCTATTAAAAAATCTAATTGCTTAATTAATGGGTATGCTTAGTGATTTGTTCAAGTAAAAGAAGAAAATTTAATCGTATAAAATGCGTATAAAATGCGTATTAATTGCGCCAGATCAAGCTAGCCATTCGGCCTGTTTGTCCGTCGCGGCGATAAGAGAAAAACTGTGATTTATCAGTGACAGTACAGTACTCACCACCATATATTTTAACCACGCCTAATTGTGCCAGTTGCTGACGTGCCAGTAAGTAGATATCAGCCAAGTATTTTTCATGTTTAGCTGTAAAGGCTTGTTGATGCAGTGGGTTTTGCGAACAAAAACAGTCTTTTACTTCTTGCCCGACTTCAAATTGCGAAGGACCAATGGCAGGGCCTAACCAAGCAATAATATCGCTCGCTGGCGCTTGAAAATGCGAAACCGTGTTTGCCACTATACCTTGTGCTAAACCACGCCAGCCACCATGTACTGCTGCGACTTCATCCCCTGAACTCGAACAAAGTAGTACCGGCAAACAGTCTGCAGTCATTATAGCAAGCGGCTGCTTTACTAAACGGGTGTAGAGCGCATCAGCAGAGCGCACGAGGCTTAAATCAGACTCTTCATCAATCACGACTACATCGCTGCTATGTGTTTGGTTTAACCACACAGCAGGGTTTGGCAGCTGATTTGTAAGTAACGCGCGATTTGCAAGCACTGCTTGCTCATCATCACCAACATGTAAACCCACATTAAAACTATCAAAGGGTGCAACTGATACACCGCCCTCTCGGGTCGTACTCAGTGCACTAACAGTGTTTGGGGCAGTCCATGCTGGTGTGATCATAACGCTTAAAACTCAATATTTGGGTTTGCTTTAGTATCAGCGCGTAATGCTTCTGTCATAGCTGCCATATCATCTGGAATAGGGGCTTGCCAAGTCATTAACTCACCCGTAATTGGGTGTGCAATTGATAGTTTTACAGCATGTAATGCTTGGCGTTTAAAGTCGCGTAGCATTTGAAACAACTCTGGCGTCGCACCTTTTGGCGGGCGCGGACGACCACCATACAGTTGATCGCCAACTAATGGGTGATTTAAATAAGCCATGTGTACACGGATTTGGTGTGTACGGCCTGTTTCTAGACGTAAACGTAAGCGTGTATGTGCTCTAAACTTTTCTGCAACACGATAATGCGTAACCGCTGGTTTGCCCATTTCATGCACGGCCATGTGAGTACGCTTTGTCGCATGACGACCAATTGGTTTTTCAACCATGCCACCTGCTGTCATAGTGCCATTACAAATTGCTTCGTATTCACGAGTGAAGTTTTCACGCTTTTGTAACGCAGACACTAAATGTGTTTGTGCCGGAATAGTTTTCGCCACTACCATTAAACCTGTGGTGTCTTTATCTAGACGATGCACAATACCCGCACGAGGCACATTAATGATGTCTGGGTAATGGTGTAGCAACGCATTTAATACCGTGCCATCTGGGTTACCCGCACCTGGATGAACGACTAATCCCATTGGTTTATTAATTACCAAAATATCATCGTCTTCATAAACGATGTTTAATTTGATATTTTGTGCCTCATATTCACGAGGGGCTTCGATGGTTGTTTCTACACTCACCATTTCGCCACCGAGTAGTTTTTCGCGCGGCGTGTTTAATATTTCGCCGTTTACAGTGATTTTATCATCCAAAATCCACGTTTTTATACGTGATCGAGAATAATCAGGGAACAATTGCGCTAATACTTGGTCTAGACGTTTACCGCCAAGGTCAATTGGAACCTCGGCTTGGAGAGAAATTTGCTCTGACATTAGTAACTTTACCCAATTTACCAGTGCAAGCTGTGCTCGACTGGGTTAGAATCGCTTTAATATAATACGTATAGTTTACTCGGTTTTCCTCACTTGGCCTAGCCGAAGACATCGAAGGTAAGAAATAAAATGATAAATAAAATAGGGAAACGTGCGTTCGCCATAGTTTTTTCAGTATCTGTACTTGGCTTAGGTGCCTGTTCATCAGCACCCGATCAAGAAGATATCCAACGCGTTCCTAATAAATCTGCGCAAGCTTTATATGAAGATGCAAAACAAACATTAGATTCTGGCTTATATGCGCGTGCAATTGAGCTATTAAGTGCGATTGATTCTCGCTACCCTTTTGGTCCTTTATCAAAACAAGTACAAATGGACTTAGTGTATGCGCATTATCAAGCAGGTAATACTGAGCAAGCACTCGCAACAATCGACCGTTTTATTCGCTTAAACCCAAACCACAAAGATTTAGATTACATGTACTACATGCGTGGCTTGGTAAACATCAAAGCCGATGAAAACGCATTCCAAGAGTATTTTGGTGTAGACCGTGCCGACAGAGATGCAAACCGCACTCGTGTTGCGTTTACTGATTTATCGACACTTTTAAAGCGTTTTCCTAACAGTGCTTATGCACCAGAAGCAAAAAAGCGTTTAGTATGGTTACTTAATAAAATGGCGCGCTACGAGTTAAAAGTTGCCGAATACTACTATGAGCGAGAGGCGTACCTTGCGGCAGCAAACCGTGGTAAATACGTAGTTGAACACTACTCACAGAGCAGCTACCTTGACCAAGCACTTGAGATCATGGAAAAAAGCTACAACAAGCTTGGTTTACCTGAGCTAAGTGAACACGCTAAAGCAACACGTGAAGCTAATAAGCGTTAAAAATAAACTAAAAGCAAAAAAGGCGCCTAAGGCGCCTTTTTTAATATTTGCGATCGAATATACCCAAACCACCTCAAGGTGCGAGTTTCAGTTGGAATTAAATCGCATCTTCATCTTCTTCAGCGGTACGAATACGTACGACACGCTCAACGTCAGTGACAAAGATTTTACCGTCACCAATTTTACCTGTTTGCGATGTTTTAACGATAACATCGATAGCACGATCAACATCTTCATCGCTTAATACGATATCTAATTTTACCTTAGGTAAAAAGTCCACCATGTACTCAGCACCGCGATAAAGCTCGGTGTGTCCTTTTTGACGGCCAAAGCCTTTTACTTCGCTTACCGTCATCCCTGTGATGCCCACATCTGATAATGCTTCGCGTACATCATCAAGCTTAAATGGTTTAATAATTGCTTCGATTTTTTTCATTTTCGGATTACTTATTATTTCTCGATTGCCTCGATTTTAGACAATCCCATTGCTGATGGCAAACAAAGCTATGAATTACGGTGATTAAATCAGCAATCATGATATTATTAAACAAAGTGATTCAAAATAGAGACAACAATGAAATCATTGCAACAGGGTTTTACATTATTGGAGTTAATGGTCACGATTGCTATTGTAGGTATTATTGCAACTATTGCGATCTGGGATAGCTCAGACCTACTAGAAAATGATAGAGCGGAAAGCTATTTGCAAGAGCTTAAACGCAATTTAAGTTTTGCCAGAGCAAAAGCTACTACTAGCGATGCTGTTGTGGTTGTTTGTAGTGGAAACACGTCAAGAATTGAAAATAATAGACGAGTCCCTTGTCTAAATGATTGGAGTCAAGGCACTTTATTCGTATTTTTCGATTCGAATCAAAATGGTATATACAACCCAAGAGTTGGCGATATCATTTTAAGGGTAATGGAAGAAATACCTGATAATAGTCAGTTAGCATTTTCAGGGGATCGCTCTTTAATATTCGATACCAGCGGTATGCTCACTTCAAACGCAGGAAAATTCACTTACTGCCCTTCTAAAGCTAATGATGATAACAATAAACAACTTGAGATTTTAAAATCTGGTACTGCTTTATATCGCGGCAGTACGACAGATGGCTGTAATTAATGTGCTAAAATTGACAACCCCTCTACTGAGCATATAGTTAAAATAACAGTCATTATTGGGAGTCTTCAAGGATGAGGACACTACATTTTATACGCTGTTGTAAAGGCGCTACTCTCATAGAAAGCATGTTTTTAATAGCGATTTTATCCTTGCTGTTGCATTTTGCGTTATTTGAATTCAAGCCAATGCTAGCAAAAAACCGACTAGACAACCGAGTCCATGAAATTAAAAGAGCATTGCACTTTGCTCGATTAAAAGCACAATCTAGTGGAAGTCGTGTTACCTTCTGTGCGCTCAACAATAATCGCTGCGAAAAGAAACTTTGGCATAAATCGCTTACCGTATTTGTTGATAGAGGAAACATTGGTATCTTTGAGAATAGCGATACTATTTTGCTTGAGCTTGAAGCAATTAACTCACTGGATATGTTTACTTATCCCCGCAACTCGGTAACCTTTGGACCAAGTGGTATACCTATGGCACTGAATAACGGCACGTTTTTATATTGTCCTGAGTATAAAAAAGAAAGCCTCAAAGGGCTTTCTATAACAATTAGTCCAATCGGCAGGGCCAGAGTAATTGATACTGATAAGTGTTGAGGCTACTTGCCCCAACACGTACTCGAATCAGCAGAGCCTTCAGACTTTTTGAGACCTGTATCTGTGATTATTAGCTTTGTGCATTCTGTATCCTTTAGAGGTGGCCCTGATTCAGCAGTAGCCTCAAATTCGAAGGTACCCGCATTATTATCAACACTCGCCTTTAGCTTATAAAAATTGTTTTCTGTTCTCTCAGCGACACCAAGATCTCCTAGAGAAGTCGTGTATTCACGATTATCTACAAAATATTGCTCTTGTTTATTTGCTGCATCAAGCAAAGCAGTGATCCCCTCTGTTCTCGCTGTTCGCTTAACATGTTCAAAATAGTTTGGAATAGCAATGCTCGCGATAATCCCTAAAATTGCCACAGCAATCATAAGCTCTATTAAAGTAAAGCCCTTTTCACTAGTGTTTTGTATTTCATTCATTCTTTATAACCTTATAATCTGCTGAATCCAAACACGATTTCATCATAGGTTTAACACCTACTCAAAGCAACTGACAAGTCACTTATTTATAGCCGTGTTGCAATTAGGCTATTTTGAGCCATCATTAACTTCTCTTTTATAGATAAAGGTTTGTTGAGTTTTAAAGCCAAAACCAATAGGAACAGCGTCACTAACAAGCTTAATTTTACCGTCTTCAACAGTTATACCTGGGCCTAAGATTTCTTGAACCTTAAATGGGTTTTCTTGCCCCTTAATACCAGGTCCAATTGTTAGAAATTGACTTAACTCTTCGACTTTATCTTCAGTATCTTTAATGACATCTGGATTGTCAGGATCAGGTAAGTCATCACAATAGCCATTATTATTATTATCAACACAACTATTCCCCACGCCAAAATACAACTGAGGTGTGTCCGGAACATCATTGGAAGTAGTAAATTTCAGGCTATCGTAAACCTTTGTGCCATAGTGTAAATGAAAGGCATATACGCTTCCTGAGCCACCAGTTAACGAGCACTGGTTAGTTGTCTCGGTTGCAGAAGCAGGGGTATAGCTTGTGAAATAGGCAACCCCCCCTATAACTGTACTCGCAGCAAGTGATTTTTCTCCCACTGACGGAAGGTTATAATACCAGCCTTTATAGGCTCCAAGTTCAACTTCTAGCTTGGTAAATTTATCGACATTATCAAGCGCATTACCAAATGGATCTGAGTCCATATTCATTAAATCAGATTGAGTAATTACCTTAGGTACGTCACTACCTACAAAAGATTGAGTAACTGTATTAATATCTCGAATCATGAAAAGTTGATCCTTAGTTACTGTTGAAGTTGGCTTTGAACGATTACCACTGCCAACTAAAACTGCATCAAAGGGTGTATCTCGTCGAGAAAATACTTTTTTCCCATTAATAGTTGTTTCTGTGACCTTGCTGAACATAGTTCTTGCTATCAGCGGTTTGTAGAAAAAACGCCTATCTTGCGTACTCAAAGAACTGCCCAAACTTGCAAGTTTGAAGTGAGTCCAAGGACTATCAGAGCTATTTGGTTTTTCACTCGGCATATCTATTCGCCAAATATCACCACCTGTGTCAGTTGCATATAAACGGTCAACAAAGCCATCATAATCCGAATCAAGAACACTAACATCAGCCGCAATACTGTGCTTACCTTTAAAACCGTTTTCGGTTGGAGTTAGTGCCCAAATTTTATTTCCTGTTTGCGCATCAACAATATAGATCCCGCGGCCTTCGTTATCATCTGTTCGGATCACGTTATCCTTGTTAGTGTCGTAACCCGCACCAAAAATCAATACAGGGCGGTTTTTATAGCCTTCCATATTAATATAGGTAACCGTAGGCTTAGACCAAGTTTGACCTAACTCTTTGAAGTCACCGGAACCACCTTCAATAGGTTGATTCCAAAGTAAACTTGGTGAGTCGGGGTTTGTAATATCTAAGCCATAGTAATAATTACCACCACGCCTCAAACCAAAAAATGCCCAAACACGATCACTTCCATTTACCACACCATCATTATTTTTGTCATCGAAAAATACAGATATTGGACCATCAACACCATATACTTTAGTGTTCGCTTGATTCTCTCGTAGCGGCTTAATTATTTTGTACAAGCTACTTGGAATAAATGCCCAGCTTTCTTTAAGAACGTCCTTTTTATCTTGGAAAAAGTGTAAAAAGCCTGCATTTGTACCAATTAAAATGCGAATGTCATCATTACCATAATCAATTGTAACGGGTTTAGAATGTAGCGGATCACCGAAAATATCTTGTCGCTGGTCCACTGATGAAGAATCTCCATCCTCGTTATCAACATCTATCCCGCGCGCCCAATCTATTGTTTTTTGTAATTGTGACTTATCAACCCCAAACAACTTCGCGGCTTTTTCATCGCCACCTAAGGCACTCGAAACATTTGCTTTTGTAAAATCTACTAGACTAGACTTACCCGCGTCTGTGTATAACTTTCGCGATGCTAGTTTCGTTAAATGTAGATTTACGCCACCACGTTGCACTGTATTTCCATCAGCTTCTTCATTAGTTGGTAGCCAGAACGTTCTCGCTTTATTAGAAATCAAACCATCTTCATTAAGTGCTGATTTACCTGTTGAATCAACAATTTGATCACCAGACACTTTTAATTTTTTCAAATTTCCACGCCAACGCGCACCCGTTTCAGGGTAAAACATAGCGTAGTAAATCGATTCGCGGCTACGGGTTTGATCAACATTGTTACTCGCGATTGACGGTGAAGTGAAACTATCATTTACTTCACGGATTTGGGTGATTGTATTTTTCAATGCCTCGGATAATTGCTCCGACGTATTCGCATGCAGGTACTGGCCACCGCCTAATCGAGCGGTTTCCGAAAGTAGATTTTTACCGTTATTACTCATCCCACTACCAAAGCCGATGGTATATACACGCCCTGTTTCATGGATATCCGTTGTGGTTGGCCTTAAGTCGACTTCAACATCATCAGTGCCATGTATGATCTGAGCTAACTTGTGTAGAAGAACCCCTGCAATTTTATCGTCATTTGATAATGAGCTACCAAAATACGACTTATATAATGCGCTAATATTAGAGTCTTGCTCATTATCAGATCCTGCAGATGGGTCCCCATCTGTCATGTAGATAATATTAACGGAGTTATCACAGCGCTTTACTTCATCAGGATTATCAAATGGTGAAATATATGAGAAATTAGTGATGACTTCATTTTCCCAACGACACCCCCACCAGTAACATTTACGAACTCTGTTTGTTGTAGTTGATTTATTCTCTACGGAAGTATCACGTAAAAGCTCATTGACTTTTTCACCATAGAATAAGTTTTGCCCTGTAATATATAAGTATGCTTCCCACAAAGTTTCAGTCAGCGGCGTACCACCATCAGCAGGTAAATTGGCAATCGTCGTTTTCAACGTTGACATTGGCGAGCCAATACCAGCAAGTACATAACCACCTTCAGTACTATTAAAGCGCATTATGCCAAAATCAATATCATCGTTACCATCAACCAGTTTAGTAATAGCATCTTGTGCAACGCCTAACCGACTATCTGAACACGGGATATACAAACCATTTGAGAACCCACAACTGTTACCCGAACTAGTAGAAAAGGCCATACTTCCAGAAGTATCGAATACAATTAATACGCGAGGTTTCTCATCGAGATCAACATTATGATTTACATAAAGCTCTATATCTTCTGCTGAACTAGAAAAGCTAACCGCAGCAAAGGCACAAAGAAGTATCCTGTTTACTGTTTTACTAATTTTCATTACTTATCCCGTCACCTTAACGCTATTAATTTAGCGATTAGCTTTGTTATTGCCGAACTTCTGCTTTGTGCTTTTCTGCAGCAGTTGAAAACCTTAACAGTGCGATAAATTACAACACCCTTATGTTTGAGTTGCTGCAATACTTATACAGAACCATAAAAAAGGCTAAAAAGCATTTTATAAAATTCAAACTCACTATAATTATTATAATAAAAAGCTACTACTATTCCACACATTTCTTATCTAAATTAATAATAAAAAAAATAATTAGAGCATAAAAGAGAAATAAGAAAAAAAGACCGGAAAAATAATCCTGAATGGATTGGTAAAACAGCGAAAATAAAAATAAAAGTATAAAATAAACAGCAACTTAACAGAGGATAGAAATATTAATTTAATATAGAAAAAACACTGACAATGAGTTCACCCAAGTTAAGCTTATAAAACGGGTGACTGAGAAAATAAATACTCAAAAACTCATAAAATCAGTGTTCAAAAAAGGATGTTATTTAATCTAGTAACTTCTGTCGTTCTCTTCTTTTTTATATATGTAAGTTTGTTGGACTTTAAAACCTAGAGGCGCATCACTCACTAATTTTATTTCTCCATTTTCAATAGTTAAACCGGGTCCATTTACCCCTTTGACTTTAAATGGGCTTTCTTCACCTACGATTTTGGGTCCAACAGTCATAAATTGGCTTATCTTTATTTGCTCAATTTCACCTTCGTAGTCATCACAATAACCATTGCCGTTTGTATCTTTACAGCTGTCAGTTTCGCCAAAAAAGAGTTTTGGGGTGTCTGGTACATCTGTGCCTGTCTTAAACTTCAAGTTATCATATATTTTTGTACCGTAATGAAGATGAAATGCGTATAGGCTTCCGACACCACTTACAACCTCACATTCATTTACCTTATCTTCTAATGAAGGAGGAGTATAACTTGTAAAATAAGCAACCCCACCAATCACAGTACTAGCTGCCAGAGACTTTTCACCTGCAGACTGAAGATTGTAATACCAGCCTTTAAACTGGGCTAACTCAACCTCAAGTTTGACAAATTCATCAACCTTATCAAGTACTTTCCCGAAAGGGTCTGAATTAACATTCATTAAATCAGCTTGTGTAATATGATCAGGTGCATTACCGATGAAAGACTGTGTAACAGTGTTTTCATCTCGAATCATAAATAATTGATCGTTAGTTTCTAAAGATGTCGGTTTTGCTCGGTTACCACTACCAATTAACACTGCATCAAAAGGAGTATCCACACGTGCCGTAATTACTTTACCATTAACCTTTGTTTTTGAGACTTTGCTAAACACACTTCGTGCAATAGTTGAGTTATAAAAGAAACGTCTATCTTGGCTCTTACCCTCACCACCTAGGCTCGCAAATTTAAAGTGGGTCCAAGGTTGCTTTGCATCCTTCGGGTTGTCAGATGGCAAGTCAACACGCCAAACATCTCCTCCAGTGTCAGTAGCGTATAACCTGTCAATAAAGCCATCATAATCTGAATCTAACAGACTGATATCTGAGGCAATACTGTGTTTACCCTTGAATCCATTTTCTGATGGCGTTAAAGCCCACACTTTATTACCCGTTTCAGCATCAACGATATAAATGCCCCGCCCTTTAGTATCGTTACTACGATTCGAATTATCTTTATTGTGGTCATAACCTGCACCAAAAACTAACAGTGGGCGATCTCTATAACCTTTTATGTCAATATACGTTACTGAAGGCTTAGACCAAGTTTGTGCTAACTCTTTAAAGTCTCCCTGCCCACCAACTATTGGTCCTTTCCACATCAATTTAGGTGAATTTGGCTTTGTAATATCCAACCCGTAATACTCAGTTCCACCTCGTCTTAGACCAAAAAACACCCAAACTCTGTCAGCGCCATTTACAACACCATCATTATTTCCATCATCAAAGAAAACCGACATAGACCCATCTATACCGTAAACTTTAGCCCCTTCTTTATTATCTCGAAGAGGTTTAATAATTTTATACAAGCTTCGGGGTATAAAGGCCCAGCTTTCCTTGAGTACATCATTTTTATCCTGAAACATATGCAAATAGCCTGCATTGGTTCCAATCAAAATACGTACGTCATCGTTGCCATAATCGATTGTTGTTGGCTTTGAATGAAGCGGATCTCCAAAGATATTTGGACGGGTATCATCGGTTGAACCATCACTATTTTCATCATCTACATCGCGGCCTCTAGACCAGTCAATAAGATCAAACACTTCATCTGGATCAGACTCAAAATCCTCTGCAGCTTTAAAACGATTTCCGTAATGGATAATGACCCTATAGTCAGTGAATGGAAGCATTCGACCACCAGAGACATTTGTCAAAACCTTCCTGTCTTTATTCGGTATGCTTGATTGTTGAGATAAATATGAATTGACTCCTCCATATTCAACAGCATTGCCGTCAGCTTCACCGCTACCGTCTGGCCAAAAGGTGTGAGCATCTTTGTTTATTTGCCCATTTTCATCTAGTGCTAGATTACCTTTAAAATCAACGATAGTATCACCCGATACTTTTAATTTTTTCAGATTGCCGCGCCAGCGTGCGCTGGTACTTGGGTAAAACATTGTGTAGTATAATGAATCTCTACTACGTGTTTGATCAGCGTTATTCGAAGCCACCGAAGGGGACGTAAAAGTTCCAGCTTCAGCCCTAAGACCATTAAATGTTTGCTCTAAAGAATCAGCTAATTCTTTTGGGTTTTCTGCTTTGAAGTAGCTTCCCCCCCCTTCATTCGCGGTCTTTTTTAGTAATGCTTCACCTCTTTCTAAAAGCCCATTACCAAAACCTATTGTATTGATAAATACCTTGTCTTTTATCTTCGCTGTTTTTGGAAATATGTCTATATCCACATCATCTGTGCCATGCATAACTTTAGCAAGGGCTGCTAAGTAGCTGTTTGCATTGTAATCATCAAGGATAGGCGTTGCGGGCTTTCCAAAAAATTGCCGGTGCAACAAATCTATTTTATTATTTCTAGCATCATCAAAGTAAGGGGAACCATCGGTAATAATTAAAACATTCACACTGTTATCACAACGTTCATCTTTTGTGAGTCTAGAGTCAAAAGGAGAAAGATATTTTTTACCAATTTCTGCCGAAGTATCGCGCAACGAAGGATCTATAACGCTTGCAAAATCAACTTTTTGCCCAGTTAGGTACATGTATGTTTCCCACAATGTTTCAGTAATAGGCGTGGAACCACCAGCAAACGTATCGCTTATAATTGATTTTAACTTACTATGCTCTGTGCCAACTTTGGCTCTAAAATACCCACCTTGATTTGGCGCAAATCTCACAAACCCGTAATCAAGGTCAGGGTTATTATTTATTGTTTTTATGATTGTATCTTTTGCTACCTTCATCCGGCTGTCAGGACATGGAAACCAATAACCATCGGTCGGGTGAAAACATTTGTCTCCTGTATTAGCAGATTGCATCATGCTTCCAGATGTATCTAAAATAAATATTACACGACCTTTTTCTGTAAGGTCTTTATCGTAATTAACATACAGCTCTGTATCATCGGCATAGCTTTTGCCATCCAAAAATAGAGAGCAAATAACTGAAAGACAAAGTAATAAATTTAAGCTTTTCATAGCGACCTCCTTATCAACCACCCGTATTCAGGCTCGCCATTTCCTGGGCAACCCCTGTTGTAATCGTCAAAGTATGCTTACTTTTAGTGCCATAGGTAATGGTGGTATCAACTTGAACCATGTTGCAGGAGATACCTGCAGTGAAGTTAAATTTACGCGGACAAGGTAAATCAAGAACACCGTTATTTAAATTTGTCATCGTATTGGTTGCGTCGCCAACCTTTCCCATTGCATAGCCACCATCAGGAATTTCTGCCGCTTTCATTAAAAATGCACTGTCGCCACCCGCGGCAGCTTCGTTTGCAATAACTTGCTGAACAGTTCCTATTAATTCATTTTCTGCTGTTTCTCGCTCTTGGGCTGCATTAGTAATTTTAATATCTATGCTACTACTACTCATCAAAGAAACGGCAATACCTGTAACAGCTACCACCATAATCAAAGCAACGATTAACACCACCCCTTGTTGTTTCTTTTGCAAGGTTAAATGCGCCATAAATTTGCTCCAACATTATTTAAACGAATCGTTGTAGTAAACACCGCCCGACGATAATTATCTGTAAATGTTAGCTCTTTTCTGCTCGCATCTTCACCAAGCGTATATTTTTGATTTTTGACTTTTAGATTCGGGTCAGGCAATAGCGATCTAACTAATAAAAACACTTGCACTGTCAAAATACCACGGCGGTTCTCCCAGTCATTGTTCGTCATTTGACTAATACTTCTATAAGTATCTACACGGCTGTTGTTCGTAGTATCTAGACCAAATACAAAATGCATATTCTCCACGCCTTCCATCACGCTTTCAGTTCTCATCGTTTGGCTAGTAGTTAACCTTTTTCGGCGTAAAACAGGGACTTTAATTGATTGATCATTTATCGTGTATGAGTCTTCAACAATATAGTAAACATGGTGTCGATAACGCCATATAGTTGCATTACCATTGATAGATGCGGCCAAAATTGGGCCTTGTCTAAATTCAGCCCGTTCTTGCTCAGCAATGAAGTAATAATAGTCATTGCTCGTCTGGTTAGGTTGGATCTGCAGCCCTTCAAGAAACTTCATCTGTAAAACTTCAGTATTTTTCTTTGCATTGTTGATACAACTAAGCGCAGAACCATCTGAGGTTTCTACAGCATAAACCGAGCGAAAATTACTAGTTGCACTGTCAGCAGGGAAGCTCGCATTATTGAGGCCTTCTGAGCAGTCACCTGTAGGGTTATTTACAGCATTCGTATTGGTATTTTCGTCTGAGAATGAGTCTTCATAGAATGTCCCCCAAAAGCCAATTTGTTCTATATCACGCTGCATGATATTTAAAGCTAACCGACCTGTTTCCTGCAATTCACCAATTGTCATGGTGTCTCGTGTTGTTACTTTCATACTTAAATAAGTAAACATCACCCCACCAAGCACTATGCCGCCAATGAATAAAGCGACCATCATCTCAACAAGTGTAAATCCAGTTTGCTTTTTCATCTTATGACCTTAAGTGTATGTAGCTTTCAAGCACAACTATACGGCGCTTGTCGTTTTGTGTTCCACAATCAATAGCAGCTGTCGCATTATTTGCTTTTTGTTCCTGCCTACCTTGCCAACTGATCACGACCCTTATATTAAATTCACTCGCATTTCCTGCTGCGACTGGGGTGTTATTTATACACACAGTGGCATTATCTAAAGCCCCCGTATTTTCACGAGCTTGAATTGCGCGGATCCATTGTTGTTTATCAAACTCAGCTATATTTTTTGCAGTACAAGCGGAGTTAAAACATGTCTGAGCTTTGTCGGCTGCTGATTGACTACTAAACTCTCCATTGTATAAACCGGCAAAACCCGAAGAGTCGTTTGCTCTCATACGTTGGATTATGTCATTACCAAGTGCCACAGCAGCTGCACGCTGCATTGAATCAAAGCTAGCTTGTTTTGCTTTAGCTTGTAAGGCCACGGCACCTAATAAACCAAAACTCAAAATAACAAAGGCAATAAGCACTTCAATAAGCGTAAAGCCTTTCTGCTCAGAATGTTTAATCATGGTGAAGTTCATTGATACTTTTACATACCATAAGAATATTACGACACAGATAAATAACAATCTGTATATGGACAAGCGGTCATAATGCGCGATAAACGGTACTGAAACTTTCTTCAGAGCAAAGTAATAAACAATAAAGAAGCTGGGACTTTAGGAGATAAGCTGCTGTATTGAGAGTTTTTATTATTTACCCATTACAGCTTTTACATTTTTAAGCTCTCGACGACTAACAGACAAAGGCTCTTGAAACTGCTTCATCGTGACTGTATGTCCACCAGAAGAAGGACTATTAAGGCTTACAATATGGTGCTTATTGACAAGTGTATTACGATGAATTCTGAGTAGCCGCAGAGGATAGGTTTGCTCAAGTTGTTTTAAACTTTGCTCAACAAGTGCCTCACCTTCAAAAAACACCACCCGCGTGTATTTTTGCTCTGCAATACAGCAAATAACATCATCTATATTTACTCTTCTTAATACGCCTGCAAGTTGATAGCAAATATAGTTATTTTCAGGTGTTAATACTTGAGTTCGGTTTAATTTACTAAGCTGCGCCATTGCTTTTGTTAAAGCTTGCTCGGATACAGGTTTAACTAAATAGCCATCTACTGCGAGCTCAAATGCAGTTAACGCATACTCAGGATGCGCTGTTAAAAACATCACTGCTGGGGGGATCGAAAACTGTTTTAGTTCAGCAGCTACTTCAAGGCCCGACTGCTTGGGCATATTAATATCCAGCATCACTAAATCAGGCTGGAGCTGCTTACAAAGTTCAATCACCTGTTCGCCGTTACTGGCTTCACCTACAACTGTGCAAAGTTCGTTGGTAGCTAATAAACGTTTAATACGCGCCCTTGCTAAAGGCTCGTCATCAGCAATTAAAATTTTTATCATGCGCTTCTCTTCTTAGGTATCACCAGTTTCACCCTAAAGATCTCATCACGAACAGTCGTAGTCAGTTGCGCTTTTTGATGATAGAAAAGTGACAAACGCTGGCGGATGTTTTCAAGTGCCATACCGTTGCCTGCTCGTGAATGGCTCCCTTGCTTCGCTACAGGGTTAGTAATAATGAAAGTATAAGCTTTGTTCGATTGATACATCTCGACAGAAATGTTGCCCTGCTCTGCTGGCTCTACGCCATAAAAAACCGCATTTTCAATAATCGGCTGTATTGTTAGACACGGAATATCTATATCTGGTAACTCATCAGGTAATTTCCAGCTTAATGCTAGGCGTTCGCCATAGCGCCAACGTTCAAGTGCCACATACTGCTGGCATAAAGTGATTTCATCAGCAAGCTTTATGGCTTTACCGCTGCGCATTGCGGCCTGCGACAGCGCCGCCAGCGCCAAAATTGCTTGTTCAGCCGCCTCAGCATCATAATGGGTAAGCTCAGCAGCAGTGTTTAAACTATTAAACAAAAAGTGAGGGCGTATTCTTGCTTGTAATGCATCAAGCTCAGCCTGCGCTAACGCTTTCGTTTGTTGCTCTTTTTGATTATGAATAAGCAGGAATTGGCTGAACAACGCGGTGACCAAAAATATGATCAGTAAATTACTGACAATAAAGTTAGCTCTCGACTCCATAGCGAACACATCTGAAAACACAGACAAAAACAGCCAGCTAAAAACAGACGTTAATGCCAGTAAAGTGGATATCAGAATGAATAACTGTTTAGGGTGCGACAGCTTTGTAAGTAGAGCCCGGCATACATACAGTAACGACAAGCTTGAAAGAAAAATTAGATGTAAAAAGCAGCTAAATATAGCTAGACGTAACCAAACATCACCTAAGCTCATTGGTGAAAAGGCGAGTAAAATAGCAATGACTTGGCTGACGATCAGTGTGGCAAGGACACCACGAGATTGAAAAAGAGCCGCAATCAGCAAGCCGTTTGAATTAGGCTGTTTGCTCATGGGCTCCTCTTTTAACTGTTGACTACTATTTGCTTAGATTAGCGTAGCTCAACAGGAACGGCAAATACTATGTTCTCTTCTTCGCCAGGATTTTCAACAACTTGATTGCCACCCAATTCTTTTAGACGAGCAATAACTTGTTGAACTAAAACTTCTGGTGCAGATGCACCTGCAGTAACACCCACCGCATTTACATTGTTGAACCAATCAGCTTCAACATTACTTGCATCATCAATCAAATAAGCCGTAGTGCCCATTTTATCGGCAAGCTCACGTAAACGATTAGAGTTAGAGCTATTTTTAGCCCCAACTACAAGCAATACATCCACTTTATCAGCTAAGTCACGCACTGCATCTTGACGGTTTTGCGTAGCATAACAAATGTCATCTTTACGCGGGCCATCAATTGCTGGAAACTTAGTGCGTAATGCATCAATCACATCTGCTGTATCATCTACAGATAACGTTGTTTGGCTACAGTAAAACAGGTTCTCAGGGTTTTTAACCGTTAAGTTTGCAACATCTTCTGGCGTTTCTACTAAGTAAATACCACCCGCTTCGTTGTCGTACTGCCCCATTGTACCTTCTACTTCTGGATGACCATGATGGCCAATTAACACACACTCAGTACCTTTACGGCTTGCACGTGTTACTTCCATATGTACTTTTGTTACCAACGGGCAGGTTGCATCAAATACTTTAAGGTCACGACGCTTTGCCTCGCTTCGAACAGCTTGTGATACACCATGCGCACTAAAGATAACAATGCTGTCGTCAGGAACCTGATCTAGCTCTTCAACAAAGACTGCACCGCGATTTTTTAAGCCATCAACAACATATCGGTTGTGAACGACTTCATGACGCACATAGATTGGCTTTTCAAAGATATCGAGTGCGCGCTCCACAATACTGATTGCACGGTCAACGCCTGCGCAAAAACCACGTGGGTTCGCTAATAAAATATCCATTAACCTGTTACCTCTAAAATATCGACTTCAAAGGTTAAGCGTTGCCCTGCAAGTGGGTGGTTAAAGTCAATAGTAACTGACTCACCTTGCACTTCACGAACAAGACCTGGTAACTCAGTACCATCAGGCTGAGTAAAGGCAATAATATTACCTACTTCAGCAGGCGTGTCTGCACCAAACTTGCTGCGGTCAACATAGTAGATGTTATCTGGATTTGGCTGACCAAATGCATCTTCTGGCTCTAATGCAAATGACTTACTTTCACCAGCCGCTAAACCGAGTAAGCACTTTTCAAAGTTTGCTGTCAGGCTGCCATCACCCATTCGCAATTTTGCAGGTTTATTATGTACTTTAGTTGAATCGGCTGCTGAGCCATCTTCTAACTTAATTGAGAAATGAAAGATCACTTCAGAGTTTTCACCAATTACAGCTTGGCTCATGCTTGTTGCTCCTTAGGACTTTCGCCTGTGAAGGCATCAAATAAAAGTAATGCGGCACCGATACAAATCGCACAATCGGCAATATTAAAAACAGGAAAGTGCCAGTTTTCGTAATATACATGCAGGAAGTCAATAACATAGCCATACGCGATTCGGTCGTATAAATTGCCTATTGCACCGGCTAAAACTAACGCATAAGCAGAACATAATACCTTGTTAGACGCAGGTAAACGTTTCAGCCACCACACTAAAAGCACACTGATCGACACTGCAATCAAACTAAAGAACCAGCGCTGCCAGCCACCTGAATCACTCAAAAAGCTAAATGCCGCACCATAGTTGTGTACATAGGTGAAGTTAAAGAATGGCAGAATATCTATCGACTCTTGATAGGCCATGGTATTAACGACAAGTGATTTTGTCGCATAGTCTACTACCAAAAGCAGTAGACTAAGCCATAACCAAACCAAGCCACTTTTTCCGGCTAGTTTGCTCACAAACAACTCCTATGCGAACTGACGCTGTTCACCATCGCCGTCAACATTGCTTACACAACGGCCACAGATTTCAGGGTGTGCAGGATCAGCACCAACATCATCACAGTAATGCCAACAACGCTCACATTTTTCAGCGGTTGTTGCGGCAACTTTAATGTATAAGCCATCAATTTCTGTAGCTTGCGTATCCTCTGGCTGCGTAGTCACAGTTTCAACTGTCACGCCTGAAGTTAATAGTACAAAGCGCAGTTCATCACCTAATGCAGCTAATTTCGCACTTAACTCTTCACCTGCATAGATGCTTACGTTTGCTTGTAGAGTTGCACCAATAACTTCTTCTTTACGCGCCGCTTCTAGCACACGGTTTACTTCATCACGAACGTTTAGGATTGTTAACCAATCATCGTTGCTGAACTTACCTTGTGAAGAAGCTTGTAAGCCATCGTACCACACAGAAGTGAATACAAACTTGTCACGCTCACCTGGTAATGCTTCCCAGATTTCTTGCGCAGTGAAGCTTAAGATCGGTGCCATCCAACGGGTCATTGCTTCAGCAATGTGATAAAGCGCAGTTTGACATGAACGACGCGCATGGCTGTCGCTTTTCGCTGTGTATTGACGATCTTTGATTACGTCTAGGTAGAACGAACCAAGCTCACCAGTACAGAAGTTCATTAGCTTTTGCGTTACAAGTAGCATTTGGTACTTGTCGTAAGCCGCTAAGATTTCATCTTGCAGTTCAGCTGCACGGCCCACAATCCAACGGTCAAGCTCAACCATGTCTTCAATAGCAACTTGATCTGTTTTTGGATCAAAACCACTTAAGTTCGCAAGTAAATAACGGCTCGTATTACGAATACGACGATAACGGTCTGCTGAACGTTTAAAGATTTCATCAGATACAGTCATTTCAGCTGTAAAGTCAGTTGATGCAACCCATAAGCGTAAGATGTCAGCACCTAGTTTGTTCATCACGTTTTGTGGTGAAATTACGTTGCCTAATGACTTAGACATCTTACGGCCATTTTCATCAACCGTGAAACCATGTGTTAGCACTTGCTTGTATGGCGCATGACCATTGATAGCAACCGATGTCATCATTGACGACATAAACCAACCACGGTGTTGATCAGAACCCTCTAAGTAAAGATCAGCAGGACCGGTTAAATCTTCACGTGCATCAACCACACATGCGTGAGTCACACCTGAGTCAAACCATACATCCAGCGTATCTTGAACTTTCATGTATTGCTCATCGTCATCGCCAAGTAAAGTAGCTGGGTCTAAGTCATACCAAGCTTGAATACCTGACTTTTCAACTAATTTCGCCGCTTCTTCGATAAGCTCCTGTGTATTCGGGTGAAGCGCACCAGTGTCTTTATCAACGAATAATGCAATTGGCACACCCCATGTACGTTGACGTGAAATACACCAATCAGGACGGCCTTCAACCATGTTTGCAATGCGGCTCTCGCCCCACTCAGGTAACCACTCAGTCTTTTTGATTTCGTTTAATGAATCTTGACGAAGGTTAGCTTGGTCCATACTTACGAACCACTGTGGCGTAGCACGGAAGATAATAGGTGTTTTATGACGCCAGCAATGTGGGTAGCTGTGCGTAAGCGCATGATGATGCAATAACGCATTGTTTTCAGTTAATACGTCAATAACGCTCGCATTCGCTTTAAATACGTGCTGACCTGCAAATATTGGTGTGTCAGGTAAATAAACACCGTTAGCACCAACAGGGTTAGCTACTTCTAAACCATAAGCAAGACCTGCCGCGAAATCTTCTTGACCGTGACCTGGTGCAGTATGAACAACACCAGTACCAGAATCAGTCGTTACGTGATCAGCCACAATCACAGGCACTGTGAAGTCATAGAACGGGTGAGCAACCTGTAAGTTCTCAAGTGCAGCACCTTTTACATAACCGAGTACGTGGTAATGTTTGAAGCCATAACGGTCCATAGCATCTTTAACTAGCTCAGAACCTAAAATTAGACGTTGCTGTGCACCTTCGTCATCAATTTGTACAAGGGCATACTCAAGCTTTTCGTGAACGGCTACTGCACGGTTAGCTGGTAATGTCCACGGTGTTGTCGTCCAGATAACAGTACTAACTGCACCGGTACCTTCATGGCCTTCAGCAAGTTCAAACGCATTGATTACAGCATCTTGATCAGCAAACTGAAAACGTACATCGATTGCTGGAGACTGTTTATCTTGGTATTCAACTTCTGCTTCAGCAAGTGCTGAACCACAATCTGTACACCAGTGAACAGGCTTAGCACCTTTGTGTAAGTGACCATTTTTAATGATGCGACCAAGCACGCGAATTGCGTTCGCTTCAAAGTCAAAGTTCATTGTTAAGTAAGGCTTGTCCCAGTCACCAAATACACCAAGACGTTTAAAGTCTGTTTTTTGACCCTCGACTTGTTTTTTGGCGTATGCGCGACATTTTTCACGGAACTCAGCAGCAGACACTTTCACGCCTGGCTTGCCTACTTTCTTTTCAACCATTAATTCAATTGGTAAACCGTGACAGTCCCAACCCGGCACGTAAGGTGCGTCGAAGTCAGACAAGGTTTTTGACTTAACAATAATATCTTTAAGAATTTTGTTTACCGAGTGGCCTAAATGGATATCACCGTTTGCATACGGAGGGCCGTCATGCAAAATGAAGGTTTTTTTACCTTTTTTAGCGCTGCGAATTTGACCGTAAAGATCGTCTTCATACCATGTCTTAAGCATCTTTGGTTCACGTTGTGCCAAATTGCCGCGCATTGGAAACGCTGTTTCCGGTAAATTCAAAGTATGTTTGTAGTCGCTCATTAATCCTACTTTCCGTATCGGCTACCTAATTTAAACCAAAACACTGCTTAGCGGCGGTTACATCATCTGCAATCTGCGCCGTCAGTTGTGTTAATGTCTCGAATTTTTTCTCATCGCGAAGCTTTTTAATTAGCTCCACGTGCATAAATTGTCCGTAAATGTCTTGCGCAAAGTCGAAAATATGAACCTCTAACAATGCGCGTGTCCCATTAAATGTGGGTTTGTTGCCAATATTTGCAACCCCATATAATTCTTTATCACCCACTTTTGCTCTTACCGCAAATACCCCATTTACTGGGCATACTTGGCGTTTTAGCGCTATGTTGGCCGTTCTGAACCCTAATTCACGACCTTTCGCCCAGCCATGAATAACACGCCCAGAAATCGCATAGCCATGACCTAACATGGTTTTTGCATCTTCCAATTGCCCTGCAGCAAGCGCATGGCGAATAAGGGTACTACTTACTCTATCATTGAGTCTGCGAAAACTTGCAGTACTTTTCACATCCATGTTCAGCTCAGCGCCCATGGTTTTTAGTAACGCAAAATCGCCACGACGACGTTTGCCAAAACAAAAGTCATCACCAACAGTTAATGCTTTAACGCCTAGCTTTTCAACCAGTACTTGGCTGACAAACTGTTCTGCTTCCATGTTGGCAAATTGCTGATTGAAGCTAATACAAATCACTCGTTCCACGCCTAATTTAGCAAGCAAACTGAGCTTATCACGTAGTCGAGTTAAACGCGCGGGTGCATTATCTTTGGCAAAAAACTCTTGTGGCTGAGGCTCAAATAACATCACGGTACTTGGCAATTGATGCTTTTCTGCGTCTTGCAGCAAGCCTTTAATCACTTCTGCATGACCTAAGTGCACGCCATCAAAATTACCAATGGTCAACACACAGCCATAATGCTGCGCGCGAATATTGTGAATACCTCTAATTAACTCCATGCCACCTTTTTGCCTTTATCAGCGAGCCCAAAACATTGATATCGGGCTTGAAGCGCCGATTATAATCTTTTTTTTAGTTTGATTCAGTAGTTGCAACACTTTTTATCGTATTTAGTCGCACACCTAGAATGAATAAGGCCGCAAAGTAAACAAAAACCGCCAGCACTAATAATCCACTCAACAGCAGCACTTGCTCAGTAAAGTGCCATGCTTTCCAGGCAAATTGCTGGCCCACATACCATACAGATGCGGCCATTAATAAACTTGAAAACAAACACTTAAAGGTGAAACCAAGGCTCATCGCAGAAAACTGATAAACGCCTTCTTTACGTAGTTGATGATACAACAAATAGGCATTACAACTGGCCGACATCGCGGTTGCTAACGCTAACCCCAAATAGCCAATAAATGGAGCTAGCATAATGTTAAACACCATATTTAACACCAGTGTTTTAATACCAATTTTTACGGGGGTTTTAGTATCTTGACGCGAATAAAAGCCCGGTGCTAACACCTTGATTAACATAAAGCTAACCAGTCCAACTGAGTAGGCCATGACACCGTAACTTACCGCTTTTACATGATCAATTTCACCGTCCTGAAATGCACCATGATCAAATAAAACCGTAATAATGAGCGGGCTTATCACCATTAAACCAAACATAGCAGGCAAGCCTAAGAAAATAACAAATCTCACCCCCCAATCCAGGGTTAGCTGAAAATCTTTTGTGCTTTTAGTGCTATGTAGCTTAGACAATGCGGGTAAAATTACCGTCGCGATACCGATACCGAATAAGCCAAGAGGAAACTCAATTAAACGGTCTGAGTAGTAAAGCCACGCGATAGAGCCGGTCATCAACATTGAGGCAATCATGGTGTCGAGCAACAGGTTTATTTGACTGATAGACACGCCAAACAAGGCTGGTAGCATGAGTTTTCGCACTTTTTTAACGTTTTCATCTTGCCAGCCCCATTTTGGGCGGCTCAGCATACGGGCACGGTACAAAAATGGCAACTGAAACAGTAACTGCACTACCCCCCCAACAAATACGCCAATGGCAAGGGCATAAGCCCCAACTGAAAATTTATCGTGCAATAAAACTGCGCAGCTAATAATCGATATATTCAACAGCACAGGTGTAAACGCTGCAACAGCAAAGCGATTATAGACGTTCATGACCGCACCGCTCAGGGCAACCAAACTCACGAAAAATAAATAAGGGAAAGTCAGTTTTAACAGTGCACTGGCCAGTACGAACTTCTCGGCATTTTCGCCTCCTTGCCACCAATCAATAAACCAGCCAGTTCCAAATAAGGCCGCTATAACTGGAGAAGCAATAACTCCGAACAGGGTAACAATTAATAAAATAGTTCCTAACGTACCGGCTGCTTGAGCCACAAACAACCGGACTTTATCATCACCTTGTTGCTCTTTTATCTCAGATAAAACCGGCACAAATGCTTGGGCAAAGGCTCCTTCAGCAAATAAGCGTCTTAGGAAATTAGGAATTCGATTGGCAAATAAAAACACATCCGCAGCAGCACTGGCACCTAGCAGATTCGCCACAACCGCATCTCTTACTAACCCTAAAATACGCGAGATCATCGTCATTGCACTAACAATCATCCCAGAACGAAATAATCCTTTTGCCACCTTAAACCCATTATCAAAAAACTTCTAAGATGGGCGATTATGCCTAAAATATCTTTAAAGCACTAGGCTCGAACCCGACCCTTTGTTACAATGGCGATATTAACTGCTAAAGCGGCAAATTGATGTTCGTTATAAGGAGCAGTTTTTCTTGAGATGTCAAAATTTCGTTGACATTCATGATAAAAACAGGCATATTCCACGGCCTTTAAATTAAGCTTATTTTAAGATTGTTAGGAGCAAACCTTGGCTAACATCAAGTCTGCAAAAAAACGCGCTATTACGAGCGAAAAAAATCGTCAACATAACGCAAGCCGTCGTTCAATGATGCGTACTTACTTCAAAAAAGTAGTTGCTGCAATTGAAGCGGGCGACAAAGAAGCTGCACAAGCGGCATTCGCTGTTGCAACACCTATCCTAGACCGTTACGCAACTAAAGGTCTAATCCACAAGAACAAAGCAGCTCGTCATAAGAGCCGTTTAGCAGCTAAAATCAAAGCGCTATAATTTGTTTTTGATGAATATGAAAAACCGGCTTTTGCCGGTTTTTTTTTGTTTGTAATTTAACAAGGCACTTTTCTAAATGCCCCAATAGTTAATTAGCTAGACAATTTCTAGTTCTGGGTAAAACTTTTTCAGCATTGCCGCAATTTTCTTAGGTGTAAACGGTTTTACTACAAATCCTTTAGCGCCCTTTTCAATTGCTTCTTTAACGTTTTCTACTGTTGAATGAGCCGAAACCATCACGACATTCGCTTCGGGCGAAATTTCATTTATTTGCGTGATAATCTCTTTACCATCTCCATCGGGTAATTCAATATCTAGAAAAATTATATTGAACTCTTTCTCTTTACATGCGCTTAAACACTGTGCGGCTGTAGAAGCTTCACGTACATTATCGATACCAAGGTGCATTAATGTTTGATTTAGAAAACTGCGGACCGTACCTACGTCGTCCACAATTAGAATTGAAAGCTGCGTATCCATACTATTCCTCTTAAACTATGAAGATAAACACTCATTGCACTGTAGAGTGTAACGCATTTAAGCTATGAGTGATTTGAATTTGACTATTATATCAAAAACTTCGTTATAATCTCATTATAGAGACCTATATTTAAAAGGCCAGATAAGCTTTATGTCTAATAAAATAAAAAAACAATCTTTACTTGGTAAAGCTCCTGCACGAAAGAAACCAACACAAGCGAAGCGCCAAAGACCAGTAAACCAACAACAAGCGCGCGCACTAGCTGCTCAGCACAGTGCTCCTGAAGTAGAACTCAAGAAAAGCAAAACACGGTGGTATGTACTCGCAGCAGTTGTATTAATTCTGCTAATTACGCCAAAACCCGTGTTAATCACTTACGAAAAGCTAGGTATGGTCTCACAAAGTATATTTTGGCCCGGGGTTTTTGGTTATGGTGCAAACTTATTTGATTCTACTCTTAGCCCCCGTGCAGACCTAAGCCGCAACATTATTTACCTGTGCCAAGATAAGCGTAAACCAGACACCTGTCAGAAGTACCGAGTTACAGAACAAAATGGATTTTTTGCAGCGATGAAAAAGCTGATAATGGATTAAAAAATCTAATCCGAAAATTTAAAATTACTTGGTTGAAAGCTGTGTAAAAGATCACCATAATGGCGCTCCTTTTTCAACACAGACACGATCAGATACGACCATGCTAAACGAGCTAGATTGGCTTTTAAACTTAACGTTACTTGCACTAGGACTAGGTGCATTTTTTATTAACCAGCTTACATTACTGCGTTTTGCAGCGATTAGCGCGTGTAGTTTATTATTTTTATCGTTTAGTTTAGATCTGATGTCATCAAGCGTAATATCAAACATGAGCTTGGTGTTGATCAACACATTTTATTTATTCAAGGTCTACACATTTGGCCAGTTGAATATCAATCAAGGTTAATCTTCCCCTAAGATAAATTGATAGAATAGGCTATATCATCTATCAGCATTTATGCCCAAGCAGTCCCCTGCTTGGGCTTTTTTTTACTTACAAAATGGTTGAACTGAGATACCATAAACGGCGTATATATACCCAAGCCACCTCAAGATGCAGAATTCAGCGTTTCACAGGTGCTTAATATCAAGGCGTTACTTTGCAAGAATGGTGGTCCCTTTTAAGAAGTAACAACGATGAGAGTAAGTGCCTGTGAAACGCCCAGAGGGTTGGTTTAAAAGCGATTTATACTGCGTTATTGATTTTAACAATAGAACCACTATTATTTGCAATCAATGCCTTGCCTAAATCGCTTTTAATTCCAACTGAAACTCGCACCTTGAGGTGGTTTGGGTATAATTAATTTGGAGGTACCTTATGTCATTAAACGACTTCGACTTATTTCTCTCATCTATGGAAGACGTAAAACCTCTTAAGCATGACACTGTTCAATTTGATTCCACCAAGCAAGGCCCTTCTTTAGCGCAACAAGAAAAACGTAAAGCAGCTGAGTGTGATTTAGCAATTGATGAAAACTATTTACGCAGCGAGTTCGTCGAGCTGTTAGATCCTCGTGCCATATTGGCATTTAAAAAAGATGGCGTACAAGGCCAAGTATATAAAAACTTACGTTTAGCTAAATATCAACTCGATGCCACGCTTGATTTGCATGGTCAGCCTCTTCAACGTGCACGTAGTACGTTATTTAATTTTATCGATGACTGTCATAAACGAAATATTCGTGTCGTACTTATTCGCCATGGGATTGGTATCAAAAATAAATCACAGCCAGGTATTTTAAAGAGCTATACCAATAAGTGGCTGCAAGAAATTCCAGCGGTTTTAGCCTTTCACAGTGCCCTTAAGCATCATGGTGGTAGTGGTGCAACGTATGTGATGATTAAAAAATCTGACGAGAAGAAACACGAGAACAGAGAAATCCACTCAAAAAGAAGTTAGTTGAATAAGCGATTAAAGTGCAGCATCTAAACGTGCTGCACTCGATGAGCATGCTATGTGGTTATGATTGACTAACTTCAATGTCCTGAACTGGTTGCTCCGATGCATTAGCTTGGTTAAACCATGCTGACACACCTAAAACGATAACTGACACGACGACCAGACTAAATTTAGCTCCACTTTGATTAGATTTCATAACGCCTCTTTTATTATTGTTTTTTTATTGAGCAACTCCAGAATAGCAAAATTACAGATGTTAACAAGACGTTTATTAAACAAATTTACAATGTGTCAATAACCTTTTGTTCTATCAACCTGATTTATTAGCTCTTTACCTTCAGTTAATCTTTTAGCATTACCTGCAATTTGCAACGAGACAGACTCTAAATCTGAAATTGCAGCACAGTGAGGCGTTAAGGTCACCTTTTGATGAGACCAGTAAGGGTGCGCCTGAGGTAAAGGCTCTTCGCTGAATACATCAAGGGTGGCGCCACGTAATTGCTCACTATTAAGTGCCTCGAGTAAATCTTCATCGACAACATGTTTGCCTCTGGCAACATTAATTAGCACCGCATGGCTTTGTAGTTTACCCAGCAGTGATTTATTGATAATGCCCTGAGTGTGTTGGTTAAGTGGTAGTAAGCACACGAGATAATCAATTTGACCAAGCATGTCATCTAACCCCTGCTGTGAGTAATAGGTGCTTACTTCAACGTCGTGTTTTTCACTATTAGACCAAGCACTTACTTGAAAACCATTTGCGAGTAAACGCTTTGCACTGGCTTTGCCTAATTCGCCGTAACCTAAGATACCCACATGTTGATGTGAATACGCTCGCTTTGGCTTCCAAGTACCCGCTGATTGTTTTAAATAATATTCTTTGAGTCTCAGCTTGTGCGCCAATACATGCCCCAATACATACTCTGCCATATCATTAGCAAGGTTATCATCAACAATTCTAACAACAGGAATATGCGCTGCTATCTTTGTTAAGTCGATGCTATCAACGCCTGCACCAAATGAAGAAACTGCTTTTAAATTTACTAGTTTAGGCCATAAATCAGCGGGCGCATTCCAGGCCAGTACAAACTCTACGGCTTCGTAGTCTGTGCACTCAGACCAAAACTGTACGTCAATCTCTGGTAATAACGCTTGTAATCGAGCAATTAATTGGCTGCAATCTCGGCCTGTTACAGCTACAAGTAAAATCATTGTCTTCTCCATTTTAGCCTCGAACACGAAGCGCTCTTTAAAAAGTCACACAACTGCAACCTAACTGTCACAGCGAACTCTTACCCTAACCTCATCGCTAAATGCGTTTATGTTTGAGGTTTGTATGATCAGTGTTGATAAAGTAATAGAAGCAAATTTACCACAATTAGAAAATTCGCCAAAAGTAAAAGGCTTAGTAAAGAAAGGTCTGGGTTATTTATTACATGAGCAAGAATTTGTTGCCTTTGGTGATGCATACCCACACTTACAGGGGCTTGAATTTGTAGAGCAAGTACTTGATGAGCTAGACTTTGACACGCGCTACAAGCCAAAGCAAATGGAACATATTCCTAGTGAAGGTAATGTCGTTATTGTCGCTAACCACCCTATCGGCTCTCTTGATGCATTAGCGCTGATAAAAGTCTTATCAAGTGTACGTCCTGACTTAAAAGTCGTTGCAAACCGCATGCTGATGTCAATCACTCCGATGCACTCGTTACTCCTTCCCGTTGATAACCTCTCTGGTACGAGTAAAAAGAAAGAACTCGCTAATATCCAGCAACACTTAAAATCAGACGGTGCATTATTAATCTTTCCTGCAGGTGAGGTATCGCGCTTAAGTCCAACAGGAATTAAAGACTGTAAGTGGAACAGTGGTTTTTTACGTATGGCAAAAAAAGCCAACGCACCTATTTTGCCTATTTACATCAAAGCGAAAAACAGCCCGTTATTCTACGGCACCTCAATGATCTACAAACCCTTAGCCAGTTTGTTATTAGTCAAAGAGATGTTCAAACAACGACAAAAATCATTAGAGTTTGAAATTGGCGCGTCCATCCCACCTGAGTCATATTTAATCGAAAATTTAAAAGATAAAGAAATAGCTCAGTTGATAAGAAAACAACTGTATCGACTTATCACAAAAAAACCTCTGCCGTTAAAAACGCAAACCCCCATTGCCAGTCCTGAAGCAACGAAAGACCTTAAAAAAGCCATTGAAGAGTGTGAGCTATTAGGTGAAACCTCTGATGGTATGAAAATTTATTTATATCAATACTGTGGTAGCTCACCGATTTTCCGTGAACTAGGACGACTTCGTGAAATTGCGTTTCGGGCAGTCGGTGAAGGCAGTGGTAAACGCCGTGATATAGATAAATACGACATGGATTATCAACACCTCGTTCTGTGGGATGCTAAGCAACTTGAACTAGTCGGCGCATACCGACTTGCCTGCGCACAAGACATTATAGAAAAACATGGCCGCAAAGGTTTATATACTGACAGCCTATTTAGCTACAGCGATGATATGGCGCCGTATTTTGAAAAGGGCATTGAGCTCGGTCGCAGCTTTGTGCAACCCAAATACTGGGGTAGAAAGAGCCTAGACTATTTGTGGTTTGGCATTGGCGCATTTGTGAACCGGTACCCGCAATACCGCTATTTGTTTGGCGCAGTTAGCGTATCTAACGCGCTCCCCGAGCAAGCTAAATCGCTATTGGTTCACTATTACCAGCATTATTATGGTGCTAAAAAAGTGTTAGCTATCCCCAATAATGAATATCGCCATACCGAATCACAAAAAGAACAATGTGCTCAGTTATTTGCTGGGGATGATATTAAAGAAGATTTTGTTGAACTTAAGCATGTGCTTGCCAATATTGGTGCGCAAGTCCCAACCTTATTCAAACAATACACAGAGCTTTGCGAGCCAGGAGGCGTACAGTTTTTAAGTTTTAGCATCGACCCTGAGTTCAATAATTGCATTGATGGATTAGTGCTTGTCGACTTAGATAAAGTAAAAGCGAGTAAAGCCAAACGATACTTAGGGCAGCCACGCGAATAGTCGTTAAAAATAGCTTAAAAAAGTCGGCATATTCGCCGACTTTTTCTTTTTAATTAAAGATATTTCTAAGCGCAGCTAAGTATATTTGCTCAATAGTTTTTAAATCTGCGATAGGAACATGCTCATTAACTTGATGAATGGTATGGTTTCGCACACCACATTCAATCACTTGCGTGTGCTCATTGGCAAAAAATCGCCCATCTGATGTGCCACCACTGGTACTAAGCATAGGGAAGCTGCCTGTTACTTCATGCACGGCTTGTTCAAGCTGCTGCAACAAGCAATTGCTCGCCTGATGCAAGGTATAAAATGATTCGCACGGACGCTCCCAAACAAGCGTTAGCCGCAATGCTAAATCTGCCAATGCAAACTGAATTTCTTCTTTAACGTCTTTACTTTTGTAGCCATGACTATAACGTACGTTAAACGTGATCTCACATTGAGCAGGCACAAGATTATCGACCACATTGGCTATATTAATGCCGGTCACTTGCAGTGTTGTTGCCGAGCTTGTTTCATCTTTGTGCCAGCTAATTGCCGTTAAGCGCTTTACGACCTCTGCACTTAAATGTGCAGCGTTTATGGTGTTTTCAGGGTAGGCAACATGCCCTGCTTTACCTTGAATAGATAATCGAGCAGACAACGCGCCTCGCCTGCCATTTTTAATGGTATCACCCACATGCTGATGACTCGTCGGCTCGCCAACTAGGCAACCATCAAGCACAACACCTTGTTTGGCTAGACGCTCAGCAATTAACAAGGATCCGTATTCAGCTTCGCCCTCTTCATCTGAGGTTATTAACCAGTAAAATGTGCCGCCTTTATTGCTATTTTGCGCTAAAAAACGTTTTGTTGCGCAAAGCATCGCAGCAACACCGCCTTTCATATCTGCTGCGCCACGGCCATAGACACTGCCATCTACTATCTCGCCACTAAAAGGATCAACTCGCCAATCACCTTCTGCAGCAGGGACCACATCAATATGGCCAGAAAAAGCAACGATAGGGCCTTCACCAAAGGTGATTTTAGCAATTAAATTAGTAACATGATTAAAGCTAAATACCTCACAATCAAAGCCGAGCTGGCTTAAGTTACCTTCAAGCCAATCAATTGCACCAGCTTGAGCGGGCGTTACCGATTTAAATCGGAGCAAGGTTTGTAATGTTTCAACCACCTCAGATTGCACCGACTGGTGCGTTACTAACTCTGCATTTGATATCAAACTCATAATAACCCTAATCAGTTAGAAAGCTTAGGTTATTACAACGAGAGATTATGACCGCAGTGTGAAACTTAAATTAATGATTTCCTTCTTCAATAAGGGTTTCTTGAGTTACCTTGGCAATGTCTTTGTCTTCTTTGGTTAATTGTGTTCGTTGCCAACGACCAGCTGCGAACCAAAGATAAGTAATGATTGCCACAAGTACATTGGTGATAGCAAAGGAATACCATATGCCCTGTGGTCCCAGTGAAGTATGCTTAGACAAAATATACGCGGCAGGAAATTGAATAACACATTGTGAAAGCAGTGACACAACCATCGCATTTAGCATGTTGCCTGAAGCCCTAAATGCAGCGACTACACAAAGCTGCACGCCTATTCCGCCCCAAGTTAAGCACATAACCCGAATGAACTCTGCACCACCCGCTATCACAGACTCATCATCAGGAATGAAAAAGGCCACCAAGTATTCAGCAAACAGATAAGCAACAACACCCACTATTGTCAGGCCCAGCAGTCCCCAAAGTGAGGCTAATCGAGTTATTTGTGCTGCACGCTGTGGATTTCCCGCCCCCATGTTTTGACCAACCAAAGTCGAAACAGCCATTGAAAGACCCATTGCCGGGATCATCACCATTTGTAAAATATTAGATCCAACACCATAAGAGGCAATCGTGTGCGTACCAAAGCTAGCTACCAAAAACGACATAATAATTAAACCAAAGGCTCGCGCAGAGAGTTCAACCGAGCCAGGCGCTCCTAAAAAGAAGGCTTGCTTCATATACTGCCAGTCTGGTTTAAAACTAGAGAGTTTAAGTTGAATGCCGTGACGCCCTCGCAAAAACACCCATACCCCGATTGCAGCCGCTAAGCTTTGCGTGATAAGTGTGGCTAGTGCAGCGCCCATTACGCCAAAACCCGAAAAGTCACCAAAACCAAAAATCAGTAAGGGGTCAAGCACAAAATTGAGTAACACAGTACCGCTTACAATATAGAGCGGCACCTTGGTTTGCCCGATACCACGCATTAAGGCTTGAAACATGGCATAAATAAATACAAACACAACGCCGATAAAAGATACATGCATAAATTTAAGCGCATCACCAAACACTTGATCTTCAACACCTAATAAAGTCAAAAAATATGGTGAAAGCATATAGCCTATTAAGCCAAGTATGGTTGCGGTAATTGTCACCATTAACATAGTTTGGGCAGCAACGTGATTAACCTTATCTTGCTGACCCGCTCCCATGTATTGAGCGGATAAAATAGCGCCCGCCATTGCCAACCCAGAGCCAATAGCAATCACTAAAAAAGTGACCGGCATACTGACAGAAACGGCAGCTACTTGCTCTGCCCCTAAGCGGCCTACCCAAAATGCATCGGTCAGTTGATAAGCCGACTGCAAAATATTGATTAAGATGATCGGGATACCTAATTTAAGTAGCGCTTTTGAAATCGAGCCATGAAGAAATAAGTGCTGAGGATCAGCCATGCAAAACACCTAATAAGCAAATAACACCGTTAGTTTACCAGCCGCAACTGAATATAGAGTCAATAAGAGTCAATCTTTTTTTGATCTTCCCATTTAAAAACTTAATCTAAATCAAAAAATGGCTTCACTTAGTTCAAACATTTTTGAAACTTTGATCTAGAACAGGTTTTGTCCGCTGCAACTTAGTAATAATAGCCTCAACCAAATAAGACAAGTAGTTCGCGGAGAACAACATGAAAACTAAATTAAGCATTGCATTACTTACTTCACTATTAGCACTCTCTCCTGTTGCAAACGCAAACTTAAGCGTGAATGTAGGTGCAATTAATGTAAACCCTGATAACGACAGCTCAAAAATCAATGAAGCGCCAACGTTAGGACTTCGTGGCGATGACAATACCCAATTAGGTATTACGATTGATTACTCTTTTAATGACAACTGGGTTCTTGAATTAGTTGCAGCGACACCATTTAGCCATGATGTTCAAGGAACTGGTGGCTTAGCGGGCAATAAAATTGCCGATATTAAGCAATTACCACCATCACTAATCGCCCAGTACCACTTCTTAGACTCAACTTATAAGTTCCGTCCTTTTGTGGGTGTAGGTATTAACTATACAACCTTCTTTGATGAGAAACCTTCTGCGGCTTTAAAAGCAACATTAGGTACTGACGATGTAGAAGTGAAACTAGATGATTCATTTGGCTTTGCAGCTCAAGCTGGTTTTAACTATATGATGAGTGAAAACTGGGGCCTACATGGCATGGTTTCACTAATCGACATCGATACAGACGCAACAGTTTATGCTGACGGCGCAAAGGCATTAACTTCAACGGTAGAAATTGACCCAGTTGTTGCTATGTTCGGTGTTAAATACAAATTCTAACTTTCATTTTGTGAAAGCCCATACGCACAAAAAGGCCATTTAATGGCCTTTTTTTTCATCTTCATTTAGTCGATTACAAATTTATTCTTTAACTCTGGCATCATATTTGTTAAACCCTAGTAAACAAATTATATTTTTGAAAAAAAACATTTTTTTGAGCTAAACTTCAATTTAAGACGTATTTATTTTGCTAAATTTCAACGGACTAAGAAATATCTGAATTTTCAGAGCCAGCGGTTATTGTTCCCGATAACCAACAAAGATACAATATAGCAACAATAATATTGACCTATGCAATGTAAAAAAAATGATAACGGGGCTTGCCTTTTGAAAGAGATTATCAACTATTTACTTATAATTTCATGTTTAACCTTAACAGCATGTAAAGTGAAAGACCCTGATGAAGATAAGCCGCAAGAGCAAAAGCAAGATTCCATCAGTGCTAGAGAAACTTTACTTGCTGGTAAGGCTGATTTATCCCTATCAGTGGTGGATGAGAGTAAAGCCAATTTAAGCAATGTTGTCATAAAAGTCGCAGGACAAAGCTACACATCAGATGCCAATGGCAAAGTTAACATTAGCGATTTGCCTTATGGTAACCATGCCTTAATGGTGCAACAAAACGGTTACTTTGCAAAAGCAGGGGTTATCGTTAATCAACCAAATTATGCAACTTCTCAAGTACAATTAGAAACAAAAGCTCAAAATAGTAAAAGCCTGATTTTTGCTGGAGATACTATGTTTGGACGCCGTTATTTAGATCCAAGTATATCGACTATGGGAACAAACATCCCCGATGTTAAAAATGCACTTATTCGCCCTGAAACAGCTGGGGCAGATAGTGTTGCAATTACTGCCGATGTTGCTGAGCTATTTTTAAATGCAGACTTTGCTTCTGTTAACTTTGAATCACCAGTAACAAGCAACCCTAGTACCGTTCATCCAACAAAAGAGTTTAGCTTTTTTTCTTTACCTGATTCACTCCAAGGACTTTCAGCCATAGGCGTTGACTATTTGGGGCTCGGTAATAACCATGTGTATGACTATTTACAATCGGGTCTTGAAGACACACTTATAGAAGTAGCAAATGCGGGGTTCTTACACAGTGGTGCTGGAATAAATGACACTGACGCTCTTGCACCTGTGAATGCTAGTCTTGGGGACATTAACTTAACACTCTTTGCTGCAACCTCTATCACTGGAGATGAGCATGAATTTAATTATGTTGCAGAGCAGAGTAAAGGAGGAGCGGCAGATCTTACCAATGCAAATGCAGTAAATGATACTCTACAAGCGCTTGATACTAATAATTTTATAATTGCACAAATGCATGGCGGTGATGAATATAGTTACTCGCCAACAAGTTATATAGACGGTCGGTTCCAAGCACTTTCTTCGCAAAATACTGATTTATTAATAGCTCATCACCCTCACGTTGCTCAGGGTTTTGCTGTTTATAATGATATTCCTGCAGTACTCGGCTTAGGTAACTTTGTGTTTGATCAACCTAGATTAGACACTCTATTAGGTGTTGCGGTGATGATTGACCTAAACGCAGACACACAGACAGTAAATCGTGCCTTTGCTTACCCTATTTACATTGAAGACTACAAGCCTCGTTTTACCACTGGCTTTTTAAGTAACTATTTAGTGCGCCGTCTAGCAGAGTTCTCAGATGACTCGGTAACGTTAATACCGCGTGAAAACTATGCTGAAGTATATTTCTCTAAAGACCAAGCAACAAAGCGTACTTCACAAGTGACCGTTACACTCGATAGTAGCAGTGACATAATTGACTTACGTCAATATGCACCATCATCCGCTGCATACTTGTCTAATATTGAAGTGACTAGTGGTGAGCTTAGCAATAGTATTTTAGGCCGAGACATCATGGTATTCGGCGATTTCGAAGACTGGGATAACGACTCAGAAGCTTTTGAGATAAGTCGCTGGGATCATACTAGTGATAGCGTTTTTCCTTGCACCGATAAACCCTACGCTGGGATTCAAGCTCTTTGCTCAAGCCGCGATGAGTTTGACAATACCCCTTCAATCATTCCTTTTAGACACACTATGCGAGTGATGGAATTGATTGACGAAAATGGGGCGCCATTATTGAGTAAAGATTTCTCATTATATGGCTACTTACAATCTGAGAATGGTGGCAAGCTAGAAAGCTTGTTGACTTATACAACCGAAATTGATGACCTTACTTTTTCGGAAAATGAAGTTGTTATCAGCAACGGAGGTGATAACTCGTGGCAAGTATTTAGCCATGATTTCAGCTTACCTTCTGACGACTTTACCCTTGGCCCAAAAAACTTACCGCCTCGTGGTATTAAGCTTCAATTTAGACAATATGCGCCAAGTAATGGCGAAGCAATAACGCGCTTAGACAATATCGCGATGATCACTTGGCAAAACCCAATCAGTCTTGAAAATAAGCAATGGCAAACCAGTAAAATGCATGGATTTGACTTTTTAAAAGTCTCTGCAAGTAATGATACGAGTATAAAGCTCACTTTCACTTTACTTGACTAAGGAGGAGCAGTGGCTGTATTTCAACAATTGTTACGATTGAGGCACCAACGTGCGTTTTGGTTAACAGTTAGCTTATTTGCGATTGTAATGTTCAGCAATTTACTGAACCTATTTCAGGCAAGTAATGCTTTTTTATACCAAGCACTTGAGCCATTAGGTCAAACACAGCAAACTAATATCGTATTAGTCAACAGTGATAATTTGAGCAATAATCACCAGCAGCTGGTAAGTAAACTTCATGATTATAAACCAAAAGCGATTATTGTCTTAGCCGATGAACCTTTGCAGCCCTTACCGATAGACAATGTATTCTATCCGTACTCAAACAAAAGCTATTGTGTCCCTCATGTAATTGCTTGGGCAACCTATCAGATTCAAATTCCTTCTCAAGAGGGTTTGAATTGCATAAGTATTTGGCAAGAAATATTTGATTATGAAAATAATCAAATAGCCTTGATTGACTTTAAGCTCGCCGTGGCCGCTTTACCAAAATTTAGTGCTCAAAGAGTGCTTAACTTTGATGTTATGAGTGAACAATTAGAAAATAAAGTCATCATTGTGGGTCAAAAAGCTTCCTCATTTAACGTGCAAATACACGCGCCAAAACTTAACGGCTTACATGACCCACTATTACTCACGGCTTACATGGCTGACAGTATTGATAAGAACACTGTAGTAACACTGCTAAAACCAACCTACTCTATTGTTATTGAATTAATTTTAGTGGTGGTTCTGCTTTTTAGTTTTCAGAAACTATCACTCTTTTACTCATTTTTCATTGCCTTCATGAGTATTTTTGTCTGGTGCACAATTGGTTATTTTTTCGTTGAATCAATTCAGATTTATATCCCAATAGGCCAGTACATTATACTTACCTTTATCACCCTTCTCTGGATCCTAGTTGTCCGCAAAGTAACAGAGGATGCAGAGCTTAATGTTGTGGTAAATAATATCCAACAAAAGATGATGGGACGCTTCATACCACAAAGCTTTATAGATCAAGCTTCGCCTTGGGACCCTATTATTCAGTTAATTAGTCAACAATTAGACTTAGAGAAATCAATTTTCCTTGCTCGCAAAGAAGATGATCACCGAGTTGTAGAAATTCGTGCAATGAATTGTAATTTAGATGACATACAAGAAATGCGCAGAGATTATCAACGAACGCCCTACAGTAATGCGTTAAAGTCATTGGGGATAGTGCAAATAACTCGACCTTTTTTTAAACATGTTAGTGCGAATGAAATTGAATTTATGGTACCGCTTGTTTATGCCGGTGATGTACGCGGTTTCTGGGCACTTTCAGTGATCCCAAATACGCAGTTCAATCAACAAGCCTTTGAAAAGAATGTTAATAGATTTGCTGCTCAAGTCGCTGAATTGCTATTCCATTACCATATTTTTAAAGCCACTGAGAGAAAAAATAAAACTCTAATTAACCAACTACTTAACTTGAGACTGCATGAGCCTACGAGCCAGCGAGTTAAGCGCTCTATTGATGAAATGGAGCAAAAAATGACAACTTTAGAAATGGTATTCAGCCACACTCGTTCTGCTAATATTTTGTTTAACTTATTTGGCCAAGTTATTCAGACGAATGCCGCATTAGAGCAATTTGCAAAACAACATCAAATTGCTGTCTTTGAGATGACTGCATTAGATCTATTATGCCGCTGTTGCAAACTGGATACTGAGGTTGCCAAGGGCAAACTTCGTTATGTGACGTTAAACAAAGCTGAGATAAGTTTACCTGCCAAACTTAATAACCGAAACTATACGCTAAGTATTAAAGCACTGAACACCGACAGTTCGCAAACTGCCTCAGGCGAACCATTTCAAGTATCAGGTATCTTATTTGAATTTATTGATAACCATGCTGTCATAGACGAGCAAGAAGCCACTAAAGAGGACCAAAGTTAATGGACTTTGTACTCGCGCTTTTTCCTGCAGGCACAGGCTTAGGCCAGTCTGTTATTACTACCGTATGGGTAGGTACTGCGGTCGTCTGCTTGTTAAATTTGCGTTTTGGTTTCCCTCTGACGGGGCTTGTTGTACCAGGCTACCTAGTCCCTTTACTGATTATTAGCCCAACCTCAGCTGCGGTTATTATTATCGAGGCAATCGTTGTTTATGCATTAATGCGCTTTAGTGCTCATTATATGATGGAAAAGTTTGGCTATGGAGAAATGTTTGGGCGGGATCGCTTTTTCGCCATAATCTTGCTTAGTATTCTTGTGCGTGTCTGCATGGACACATTGTTTTGGCCTTTAATTGCCGCTCAGTTAAGCCAATGGGATATTACTTTTGATTATGCATCTCAGCTTTATTCTTTAGGCCTTATTATTATCGCACTAACAGCGAACGTGATGTGGAACGGAGGGTTTAAGTACGGGCTTAAAGTAACTTTCATTCAATTACTTATCACTTTCTTGCTAGTTCGTTTTGTCTTAATGCCTTTTACTAATTTTAGTATTGCTAATTTGGGCATTATGTACGAAGCCGTTGCCGCTTCAATCATCGCGGCACCAAAAGCATATATCATACTAGTCATCACTGCATTTATTGCTTCCAGAGCAAATATAAAGTACGGCTGGGAGTTCAATGGAATAATGCTACCGGCATTACTTGCACTGCAATTAACTCAGCCTTCAAAGCTTTTAACTTCTTTTATAGAAACGGCCGTTATTTTAATAATTGGTAGCTCATTGGTGCATTTTACTCGGCTAAGACATGCGAACATTGAGGGTGCCAGACTATTAATGTTCTTCTTCACTATAGGCTTTGTCTATAAGTTAATACTGAATTATGTCGTTGTTTGGTATTTTCCTACGCTAAAAGTGACAGACACATTTGCATTTGGCTACATGCTTGCAACTCTACTGGCACTAAAAATATATCAAAAGAATGCGCTTGGATTAGTAATCAGAGCAACATTTCAAACTTCGGTAATTGGCGGCATTTTCGCTATAACTGTAGGTTTCTTAGTGATGTTAGTGCCCTCTTTGCTGTCTAATCAGGATGTACATTCAGATATCGACAATCCACATGTCATCACCTTAAATCAACAAGTAAGCCAATATAAGAGCTACTTATACACAACTCGGACAGATAAAGTAACAGTCAGTAGTTATAAAGCTAATCAAGCAATTAATGATTTCAAGCATGCTGTTTACCAGTTAAATCAAGCACTTGAGAACAAGCAATCCATAGCAAAGTTTGGTTATTTATTTAGCGAGCTGGGTTTTTCGCTTGAAAGTGATGAGCAATATGTTTACTTGGTAGATACCTACGAAAGTCAGCAAAGAGGGCTATTTATTTTTAATAAAACGCCAAAGTCTCCTTTGTTGATAACTATTCCCTATCCAATTACAGAAAGTCTAGCGAGTGACTCTGCAAGCTTGATTTTTCAACATATGAATAATAAAGCAATGTTATTTGGCACTGCTAAAACGCCACAAAAGACGATTGCAACGGAAGATCAACAAAGCTTTTATTATCAAGCTTTCATTGACGCACTACAAAGTGACGAAATCTTACAAATTCGAGAAGCTAATCGCTTCACGGCAGCACTAGTTGAAAAGCCTTCTAATAAATTCGACAGCCAATATTGGATATATAACCAACTACCAACTTCAATTAGCCAAAGAGACATTCACCAATTTATAGGCAGTGAGGCAACTTATTTTGGTGCAGCAACACAAAGCAGTTTGCCAACAGCGACTTACTCGGGCTCTATGCTTGAACTATTTTTAGATAGTGCTAACTATACTAATATTTTGGCTAACATTTATCGCGATAACTATAAGTACAATACCCCCCAAATTAGCGTTATCAATGAAGAAATAAATACTATTGTTGACGAGTTTGCTTATCAAATTAGTAAAAAAGGTAGTTTTGAGTATCAACCTCTATCAGAAAGCCAAATAGCGCTGTGGGAGTATGAAGTTTTAAAGCCACTCTATAAATTAATTACACAGATAGGTAATGCCCCACTGACAGAAGACAAGCTTAATCAGTTAAAGCAAATCAATGGCACAACCGAACTACTTAACTATCAATTGCAACTAATCAACAATAGCAGTGGTCGATATATATTGTTAAGCCCACTTAAAAATAATGAAGCACGCTCACAAGGACAAGGGCTTTACGCTTTTAAATTGACTGCTCATGAAGCTATCACACTCAGTGTACCAAGGCCTTTATTTGAAAGTAATACGCTGAGTTTTGCAGCTGAATTATTCTCCGAGGCAAACACTGCCAATTTATTAATTGCGGGGGCTCACCCTTATGCGCACCCTAAAGCTAATGTACTTGGGGCTGATAATATCGACTCTTTATTTAATGTTATTCATCAAAGCTATTTGCGCTTTACAGCTAATCAGCCTAGTTTACACATTCAAATCCGCAGCCATAGCGCGCCGTCATGGGTACGCCCAAATGCAATTGCATTCTCAGCTACGCGCATCAGCGATGTGGCCTCGCCACTAATGAAACAAATCGACGGAAAACTGAATAACTTAGGGGTTGAATATCAAGTAGTATCAGGACAAAAATCAACGCGAGGTCTTGAAATAGGCAGCTCACCTCAATCAGGATACCAACAATTTAATAGCAATAGTGAGCTGGCAACATTATGGCTGGCATCAGACTTTAAAGAACAATTTTCAATCGACCAAAACAGCGTATTGCAACGATTATTGGCAATATCTACCAATACAAAGGTAAAAACTATAAATCTGGCTACCTTGTCGCCACTAAACTGGCAAGCAATCTCGACTAAAGAAAAGCAACGAATTCAAACTCTCGTTAAAAACTATATAGCTCATCAGCGTTTAACATCATTAAGCGGTTTCTGCGAGCAAATTAAAGACTGCTCTTTACACACCATTAAGCTGGAAAATGCAGACAAGTACGCGCTTATGATTAAGTACAATAACGATATTGTGGCAATCTACAATCCAACCAATAACCAGCTTATTGATCTGAGCTTATTTAATAGCATTATGGCTGGAGGCGCATATGTACTTAATTAAACGCCTACTTGCTATTTTAGCAATCACAATTGCTTTAGTGGCACTTTTTTATTTCTCACGAAACATAATGGTATGGATCGACTCCGCTGAACCCATTGATGCGCGTACTAGTCAAGAAACACGTTCAAATGTACAGTGGCTTAGTAGTCAAAAGCCACTACAGTTTACGTTTTCAAATCAACGTACTCACTCACTACGCATTTTATCAAATGCCGTGTTTGATCAGTCAGTCGTACTTGACCAACCGGTTAATTATGCAATTAAATATGTGCTATATGATCAAGAAGGAGATGTCATTTTAGACAAGGTTTACCATCATGCATCTAAATTGGTTACAAACTCGCAAGAGCAACAAGTAAAACAAATAATTGAAAACAAACAATCATTGAACGTCGCATCTGGTCAATCTTTTTATTTACCTATTAAAGATTACCCTAATGCTGCGAGCCTAGATTTAACCCTTATTCCTGAACAAACTAACCTACAGGGTGTGGTTGTTAGGGTCCACGCTAAAACTCCTGAGCAAAGTATTGATCCGCTTAACAGCTGGCTAAAGCGTCCTTTAGAAAGACGCAGACGAGCAACTGATTACCTTACTATGGGAGAAAATACTTTAACTGATGGAGAGATTAGAAATGCGATGGCCTTTTGGTGGCAAAAGATTGCACCACAGGGAATTCCTGACATAGATTTTAAATCAGACATATTGTATGAAAGTTTACCCTACAATGTAGTCACATATGACTTTAGTGAACAGCAACATGATCTAGGCTCTTATTTCACGAAACCGGGTCTTTGCGCGAGTATTCGCTTAGAGGAAACCGATAGCCTGATATTCAAAACAGACAAACAAGGGCTGCTTCCTTCGTTAATTTGGTATGACAAACTACAGTTTTCCCCTCCTTTACCTGTAAACTTTAGTGCAATAGACGAAGCTAATAGTTATCAAACTGAACCACTTAATCCGGGCTTAGTCACAATCTGCAGCAAAGATAATTTATTAACGCAATGGCGAACATTATCTGGTAATGCAATCTTAACTAGTTACTCAGGCAGTTACTTGGCTAACAGCCAATCCTCTGTCAGTTTTGATATTGAATCGCAAAGCCATTTAAATATTGAAGTTCGAGCTCTTGAGACAAGCCAACTAAATGTCACCTTGTTTGATGAAAGTAACGAGCAAATCGAGAGCTATTCTGTGACATTGAAAGGACAAGCTTCAGAGTTTGATCGTTTGATTGCCGAAAACACGCAACGTCAAGATGTTGGTATGTTAGTAACTTACTATTTGCGCTCGCCAAAGAATGCAAGGCGAGTCGAAGTCAAGGCAGATAAAGATGTCTATGTTCGTCTGAAATCCCGCTTTGCTGATTTTAACTACCAAAGAACCTTAACTCACGGCTTGGTGACAGAATCACCTACAAACTTTCATGATATCGCTGCGTGGTATGAACAGCGCGCCAATAATCATTATGAACTTACATTGATGGGGCACTTTTCGAATATTCGGACTTTCACGCCACCAGCAGAGTTAGATCCACAAGTCACATACTATCAATCTAGGGAACTATTTGATCAGCTACCAATTTCAAATGTAGCACTGACACTAAGCCCCAATAAGTACTATTTACCTAAACAACCCGCTCAGGTTTTTAACTACGGTATTTATAATAAGAATAATTATACGCCGTATATTAACTCTGAAGATAACAGCCTAATTTATCGTTTAAAGGGTAATAGTGCTAAAGAAGCTAATATGGCGGATTTATCTGTTTCACAACTACAGCAAATCCAAGACAGTTCTCGCTCAATGTATCAAAATTGGTATGGTAATCGGCCTTGGGTTAAACAACGCCTGTACCAACTAAATAAAAAGACTCCTCTAACACTCAGATTTGATAAGTATCAGCGCCCTATTAGTCTTGTTTTCAAAGTTGCTAAATCAAATAATAAGGCTCCCGTTGAACTTAGTGTCAAACAAAGAGCAAAATACAAGTCAGGACTCACAAGCGAATACAGTATTAAAAAGCAAAAATATCAGCTTTATCCATCTGAACTAATTAATGCTTTTTTGATTCACCCAAAGAATAGCCGACTGAATAGCTATCCAAGTGTCACGCACTTAGTATCAAGTGATATAGATACTTTACACTCAATAACAATCGAGTCATCAGAAACAATCTGGCTGTCTATTCTCGATGAATACCCTGCTCAAGAGCAAAAAGTAAGGTGGTGGAATAATGAAAATTAATGCTATGTTACTGGTTTTTTGCACTTTTATGGCGGCATGCAGTGCCGAGGAAACTAGCTTGCATGATTTAACAGAAGATTTTCATGCTTGGCTATTAAAACCGAACACTGAACTAACACACTTCAATTACAAGGATGGTGTTTTTAAAGCAAAAAAAACAATTACCTCCGGTGGCGAGATTCATTATAAGAAGACTGGTAATAACTGTATTGCTTATGCACCTCATCGCTATTTTGATAAACACACGCTAAAAATAGCCAAGGCAGTGTTTGCTGAATGTCAGGTGTTACTCACAAATTCAAAACATAGAAATACCCTTGATCAAAGTAATAATAAACTCGATTTTGGCAAATACAAAGTTAGTAGTGCGAATGCATTTATTCTTGCCTATGCTAAGACTGTAGAATCTTTTTCTATTTATCAGGTACATGGGTTTGCAAAGGAAAAGCGAAAAACTTTACAAGGGCGTAATGCAGATATCATTGTTAGCAATGGCTCTAAAACACCGTCAAAAGCAACTGTAAAAATATCTGAATGTTTAAATAATCAAGTAGGCTCTAATGTTATGCTATTTGGTCGTGATGTTTTTGAGCTCGGAGGGACAAAAAATATACTTACCGACATGGCGCCTGTTAATAGCCAGTTTTTTCATATCGAGTTAAGCCGTCAAATGCGTGAGCGTTTAATAACTAATAGCCAACTTTTAAAGCAGTTTAGCCAATGCCTTATATCATAATAGCCTTAGTCACTTTTACATTATTCAGCATCAACATGGTGTATGCTGCTAAGCCTGAGCATGCGGTTCTTGAGCCCCCTATTTGGTTACAAACCACGCCAAAACTGGCCCCTTTAACGTCTACTCAAGAGTTGCAATTTGATGCCAAGCAGCATCAGTATTTATGGCTACCAGAAGGCCATTGGCTTGAGATAAATCCCGATTTATTAAATCAATTTATTATCAGCGCCGGAAACACACAATACATTCAGCAGCGTTTACAAGTTCATCGGGATCTACTTTGTAATTCGAAACGATGCCAGCTTCCGGCAACAGGCCATAATCGTATAATTGCCATTCAGAATCACCTTGACGAAAGCGCTAGCTTTAGGGCTCTTGTCGGTCACTATCAAGCAAAAAGAGATAGTTTTCGACGTGCACTCAAACTAGCAAAACCATCTGTTTTATTGACCACACAGCAAGGCAATGAGCGTTATTATCAACTGCATAAAGATGAAGAAGTTACGCTGTTTTTTCCTGCAGCAAAAAAATTAAAGCTATCTGTTAGGCAGAATATGCAACTTCCTGATCGAAACGGTGTTGTGTACGCCTATGTTGATAACGTTTTAACAGCAAAAGTGAATACGATTAATAGTCTCGCTGTTGAATATTCAGATAAGAATGTTGGTTTAGTTAACTCAGATTATTTGGCTATCGACGCAGGCCAATACCTAACCATTAAAAGCGCAACAAATTCACTGGTTAAAATAGAGCAAAGCCACCGCGCAATTTATGATGATGGTGCAGCCGCAAAAGAACAAGAAAAGCAACTAATGCCATATTGGCTAAATACTGCCAATGATCATTTAAAATCAATTTACCAAGAGCACTCGTTGGGGCCGTTAAGTAACACTGTTTTTTCTGAAAATGACCCGCTTAACGTAAAGCGATACTATAACTTGCTTTCGATGATGAGCATCGATTCACAACTTGTTGGCAGCTATCGAAACCAATTGCCTGTAGAAAGTAAAAGTGAAACCATCACTGAGCTTGCTGAGCTGCGTTTAGTCGATCATCATTTTTACCCTCGTATCAATCATCAGACTAGACTTTTAACAGCTCTGTCTCAATCTGCACAAGTGTTTGACTTAACGGTAAAAGAACGAGCTACGCCTTGGCTTACCCTAATTGCAAAAAGTAACAATGACACACAATTAAAATTCACCGCAGGTGAGCAAAGCTGGCTAGTTAACCTGAAAGCGACAGAACACTTTCAAACATTAACACTCTCTGTGCCTTTAAAAGAAAAATCACTTTCTATACAAGCACTTAAAAACACAACGGAACATATTGATTTTGCACTATACGCAAGAACTCTAGCTGATATCCCCATGGATGAAGTACTCTACCAGCAGCCGAACAAGTTAAGTGCAAAGAGCCCTACCACAGAGCTGATAATTAAAAACTACTTGCACAAGCAGCATGCGGACTATTTAGCATCAATTGAACCTTATACACCCGCACAGCAGCAATTAAACATAACAGATTGGGAACAGCTGCTAATGACTGCTAATGATTTAGCAGAATCTGCGCCATTGGATGCCCTTCGCTTTTTGAAAAAGCTAAGCCAGCATAGTAACCATCAAGTTGCGGAAAAAGCATGGCAAGCAAGAATTGATATTTTGAGGCAGCAAAAACAATTCCATTTAGCAAATAGCTATCTAGAAGGTTTATACAAAAGTGCAAAACAGGCTCAATTGCAGCATTTTGCAAGTTTAGAGTTGATTAAAATTTACCAAGAGCAGCATCAAGACTACAAACTATTTGCCTTGTGCGCTGGTAATTTATCGTCAATTTCCAATTGTAGAAAAATCTTGATCAGGCTTGCTGTTAAACAGCAGAAAAATCGTTTAGCGACGTGGCTAGCTCATCAGTCTGATCAGCAAAACATCGCAGAACCAAGTTTCGCAGCACTAAATTTTCAAAGTTTGGTTTCAAATACTAAACAAAATGACCCTTTATACCACTTAGTAACAGCAGAGCAAGCTGGACTTATTGATGGACAAGGCAAAATACAAAATACCGTGCTAAGTGATAAGAAACCGTGGAAATTTACTGCTACGCACCCTATTCATTTAGCGATCAAAGCTCGGGTAGCTGCGAAACAAAATGGTGAATATCAAACGGCTTGGCTAAAAGCCGATAGCCAATATCAGCATAAATTGATGCCAATTTTTAGTGATATTCCAGCAAATATTCAGTTTGTAGATAATCAGCAACTAGCATCTATATCGGCAACCTTAATTATAAGCTTGCAAGTCGGAGAAACTCTGACTTTGAGCGCTGATCATATGACATATCTTGATGTAAGCCTGCTCCCTAATGATTTAGTTTCACAATTTGACTACCAGTCTGATGCTGCCAATAACCTGACTGCAATAGACTTTATGTCATTAGTTTATTCACCTACCGCATCACAGTATGACTTATTAATTAATGGCTTATACCAATTAAGCAAAAGGCGTTTAAACGACAATCAATACACTCAGCTACTGCAACGTCTAGAGACCTTACCAGCAACAGCTAGATCGACCTTCATTCAGAATAGAATTGAAAGTTTTGGTCAGTGGCAACCTATTGAAAGCATGCTAGATTATGCTGGAACTCGACTATTTAAAATGCAAGCTCCTGCACAAAGTAGCTTTGCTGATCGTTTTACCTTGCTTAACACCCAGTCTGCGTCAGAGCAAGGGTTACAGTTACGACCATTCCATACTTTGCATATTGATTTAGCTCAAACTGCTGGACAACAAATCCGTTTTAAATTTCACTTCTCTACTGCAGAGTTAGCACGAGACAATGTCGCAAATGTTTCACTTCGCCTAGCTAATGAACTGAAAACCTGGTCAGTTTCACAACAACAAAGTGTGCCATTTACTTTTACTAAGCAAGAGCTCGATAACAACATAATCAGTATTAGATGGCTCAACCCTTACCTATCACAATACTTAACAATAGAAGCAGAACAATATCTAGCCGGAAAATGGCAGCACTTAGAGCTACCAACCAAGTTATTATTCTACACGGTAATACCGGACACACCGCTAATAGCAACTTTATCGGCCGACAGGCTAATCAAGTTGGAAGAAATCGACGAACAAAGACGAACAGAACGTCGCTTTTTTCATCCTGCAGGAAAAATCGAAGTTAAAGCTGAAAAGTTGGAATATGTCCGCCTATACAGTTGGCAGTTAAGCGAACATAACAATAAAATTTCTGCTTACTCGCAGACTAAAGCTGCCCTGCCAGAGTTGATCACCTATCAAGCGCCTGAAAAAGTAGAAATCGTTAAGGAGCAAACAGAACTACACGCAGATGAACTCAACTGGCAAGTTTTTGCTCGTTATGATCAACAGCAAATTTTTCAAAGCGCTGAAGATATTCCCACCCGCGAAGAAACTGATATTGGCGCTAGAATTCGGATAAATGATGATAATCAATGGTATCAGTTAGAGGGATATTACTCATTCAGTGATACGCAAACTGATATTATTAATTTAAATGGATATTACTCTTGGGAGGATGAAACAACGCCTTGGTATATTGATAGCCAAATTAATAGTCGCTGGCAAATGAGCCGAGAGCAATTTGATAGTCAATACGCGATTGATGCCAGCATTAGTATTGGCCAAATATGGCGACAAGACTCAGTGCATCGCCATCAATGGCAAATAACTCCTTATGTTCGCTACAGCAGCGCTGATTTAGCTGACTACCTCGCTGATGATAAGCTTAACTCAGGTATTTTTAATTTTTACAGAGAAAATCATTCATCTGGTTGGTTAGGGCTCTACCAATATAGATATCAACCCTGGGTCGATAACTACCTTAATTTTGGTGTTTCTTCCGGTTCTAATGATGATTGGAGCAGTTTGGATTATTTACGTTTTAACTCTAGTTGGAATCAATATTATGAAGGCCATATTTTCCAGGTGGGGCTAGATAGTTATTACCGCTTCGCTGATGAACATCGTGCTACTGCCACATGGCAATATATCTCTCGCTTTGCATGGCAAAAGCAGATTGACTTAGGGGGCTTCTCACAAGGCTGGCTTAAAGTAAGCTGGCAACAAGATTGGGTTTGGAGTAACCACAATATTAGTGTTGAGTTTTCATCTGGCAATAACTTGCATACGGGCTTTACTCCCTATGCACACGATGAAATTATTTTTCCAACACTTCAACTTAACCATTTGTTAGAGCTGAGTGACTATGAGCAGTAAAGTTTTAAAAGAGCGCCTTGAGTCTCTACTATTTGCCGATATAGCCAATTTTTGGTTAGACCTTTATCGCCAAAAGTATAAGCAACTCGTTAACGAATTAAGTGAGTGGGAGCTTATAAAGAACCAGCCAGATGATAATGACGAAGATGATTGGTTGTTACTTCAAGCTATTGCTTTTTTAACTCACAAAATTGATAAGCTGCAAAACCAATTAACCAAACTTGATGGTGATCATCGTCGCTTTGTTGAGCGTTTGAGTCATGCGGAATTAAAAGCCGAGAGGCAATTTCATATCCTTGATTATGCAAAAACATTAGGGGCAAGTGAGTTGCAACTGCAAAAGGATCAAGATGCTTTTCAGCGTTGGTTTGATGAAGGGGCAATGATTAATCGTTACCAAGATAAAACCTCTGAACTTGAGCAATCATTAAAGTTTTTGATAGGAAAGCTCGGTGATTTAACAAACCGTTATTTACGTAATCACCAAAATGACATGGCTCAGTCATGGTTAAGGCTCGATTTAGAAGGCTTCTTTTTAAACCTACTAGAAAAAACTGACAATGAAGCAACACGAAACTCATTATTTAGAGCGTTAGCTAATCAGGTAAATTTGCTTAATGAATATGTCGAAGATCCTGAGTTTAATGCAGATTTAGTTGAAAACTTACTACAATCATTAGAGAAGCCAACAACACCACACGCAGCAAAAGTCGATATTTTAGAAATACTAATTAATCTTAGACCCACTTTTACTCGCTACTTTATGCGCTCTCATATTGATCTGGACGTTGATAAAAACGGCAAAGTAGATCGCCAGCAGTTATTTTTAATTACTTCATTTGCCAAAATCATCAGCAAACAGTTTTCCTTAAATGAGGCAAACCGTAAACTAATTTTTTTACTTGCTAAACATGCTTACCCTCGTGTTCGTCAAAGTGTTATAGAGCAATGTTCCGTTTTGCCTTGGTCATGTGTAACAGATTTACTCAATGAGCGGATGCAACTTGAAAACAGCCCAGCTGTAAGACTAACATTAATTAAACAGTTATCAGACCCGCGCTTTAGTGAACAGCAATTAGGCTTTAAGTTATGGCAACAACTCCTTGAGGAAACTGATAACTTTGCAGAACAACGTCTATTACTTGAACTCACTCCGAGGATCATGTTTAACCTTCAAGTTGATAATGATAATCAAGACTACACTCAAGATATATTTAAAGCGTTTATAAATGTATTAAACCGACAACTTGAAGAAAAAACTAACCTTGCAGTAAAACGTATTATTAGCCGTGTTCGAGAGCAGTTAGTCAGTTTTATGCATCAGCAACAAGTTGCACAATTAGAGGTGAGCTTAAGTTCAGACACATCCATTGACTGTAAAGAAGTAGATGAAGATTTGCTTGGCCGACTACTAAGTAAACAAGCTCAGCATTATGAAGCGTTCAATGTTATCCTGAAGAAAAAGTCATGGCAGGTGCAATTGGGTTATAAGCGTGGCTTTAGAATCTGGCGCTTATGGCATGAATTTAAGAACCCTAGTACCGGAAAAAGACAAAGCTATAACCATTTACAGGCCAGAAAGCCTAGTGCATTTATGCATGTACCAAGTTGTACTGTTGCAGAGATAAGCCAGACAGAAGTACCCGGTGAGCCTCGTTTTGATGAGCATCAATTTAGCTCACGACCACACTTGCCATTACTTGATTTCTTATTAAGTACCTTGTCTCAAGATAATTTAAAAGTGCCAGCTAAATCCTATACACCTGATGGCATTTTGATAGTTTCACCACCAACAAGTTTATTTAAGCGTTTATATGCATACTGTTGGATTTCATTGAACTACGAAAAATTGAATGAGTTACGAAATGGTAGTGAAGTAGAACAACAACACTACCTAGAAAACATTCGCAGTAAGGGCTTTACGCTAGACTTCCAACCATATGGAATGTTGTTTGATGTAGCGTTCCCTGTCGAATCAGGTATTGCTAACCTTTTTAAAAAGCTCGCAATTACACCCTTTATTTTTAACATTGGGTCAAGCTTTAAAGAGTATGCGTATTCAATTTACCAAAACAGCATTGGTCAGCTAATATTTTTTGTCATTAGCTTTATCGCTTACTTTTGGGCGAGACATATAAAAATCAGCCGTCAGATTCAATCTGACAGAGCACTTATTCCTGTATCGATTGGCGGCTGGGGAACACGTGGGAAATCCGGAACAGAACGCCTTAAAGCGGCCCTTTTTAGCAGCTTAAGTCTAAAAGTAGTAAGTAAAACAACGGGCTGTGAAGCTACGATGATTTATGCAAGGGCAAGTGGTGAGCAGTTTGAAATCCCCTTATTTCGTCCATTCGATAAAGCCAGTATTTGGGAGCAAGGAGATGTTTTGCACTTTGCTAAGAATGTAAAAGCAGACGTATTTTTGTGGGAATGTATGGGGCTCACACCACGTTATGTGCGTATTCTTCGCAACTGGATGAAAGACAATTTCTCAACCATAACAAATGCCTACCCAGACCATGAAGATATACTCGGTCCAACAGGTATCGATGTTGCAAACGAAACCAGTCACTTTATTGGCGAGAATAGCTTAGTATTTACCAGCGAACAAAATATGGCTCCTATTTTAGACGTCAATGCCAAGCAGAAGAACTCAAGTTTGATCCAGGTGCATTGGGCCGATGGCTTGCAAATTACAGACGATATACGTTCTTTATACCCGTACCAAGAACATCCAGCTAATATTGCGCTAGTTTGTAAAATGGCACAGCATATTGGCTTAAGTAAAGACTATGTTTACAAAGAAACATCGGCCAGAATCATTCCTGATATTGGTGTTTTACAACATTTTGAAAAAGCTAAAGTGGGTAAAGTAGAACAATCATTTATTAATAGCATGTCAGCAAATGAACGTTTAGCAACGTTAGAGAATTGGCAACGGTTAGGGATCTATGATTTAAATGACAACCCCAAAAAACAGGTTATTGCTTTAATCAATAACCGAAATGACCGTGTGGCTCGCTCAAAAGTGTTTGCAGATATTTTAAGTCACGATTTGCGTTTCGATAAAATAGTTGTAATTGGTACAAACGTTGATGGGTTTTATAGCTACTTTATTAACGCACTCATTGAGCGATTAGATAAAATTATTGCTAATAATGATCTAGAAGAATTTAATAAACTTTTATCTCAGTTCAACTTTTTAACTGAAGAACAATTAATTGCTCGTTTGAGCGACGCATACGATCTAACCCTTGCTAATAAGCTCATAAAATTAAACGGCGACTCGCTTAAGAAATCTAATATTAACGCTCTTTTGAAAGATGCTACCGGTAACTCAAATGAGGCCGAAGCATCGGCTATTTTACAAAATCTATTTGTTTATCAACAACGTCAAACATTAGAGTTGCTTAAGCAAGATATCGTTAACAATAGCGAAAAGCTAAAAGAGGTTATTGTAAATACAATAAAATCTAACGTTGTGTTACATGAAAACAGTAGTTTATCTGCTGATGAACTAACGCGGTCAATTGCCCAATTAGGTTTAGTAAATAACCATCAAGTTATTGTTGGTATGCAAAACATTAAAGGCGCTGGCTTGAACTATGTTTACGCTTGGCAGCAGTGGCAGCGAATAAACCATACTCTTGAACATCTATTTGACCAACAATGTACAGCTAAGGAGTTCAGAACAGCACTAACAAACCTCAACATGATTGTTTCCTTTAATAGGTTAGAAGTGGCCACATTAAAAAAACATTTGAGCACATTGAAAAAAATGCACTTGGCGCAGAATGAGTTCTGCCAAGCAGAAATCACTAATCTACTTGAAAAACTTGAGGCATATAGTTCTGAAGATAACATTGAGAAACAGCAAGCATTGCCTATTCAATATTTAAATCAAGTGGTTGAGTCATTTCTCGATGCAGGAGCAGCTGTTAAACGTAAGAAAAGAGCAAATCAAATTTATAAAGATATAGCTGATCAGCGAATTACCTTAGAAAAGGCGATAAAAATATTAGGCAAATTAAGCCGCAATCAAAAATCAGGCTGGTTTGCTAACAAATCTAAACCCAATTAACTTTTAACCTAGCATAAAAGCGCAAGGTAATCCAAAAGAATTACTTTGCGTTTTTTATTATTTTCCCATCGAAAAATCAGAATTTTCCTACAAACTAAATTCTTATTAAAAATCAATTGATTAATATGAAAAATTAAAAAAGTATAAATTTAGATCTATTCCCTATTTGATAAACACCAGCAAAAAGCAGTAAAATGATACTATTAAATATTAATTTTATGTTAACAACTTCGGAGACTGTCATGAAAAGCTTAGTTTCTAAATTAGCAGTGTTACCTTTAGCTATCGCATCTGGTATGGCAATGGCAAGCACAAACCTAGTTGAAAACGGGTCATTTGAAAATAACACAGTAACTGGCCATGGTGGACAATGGCAGTTATTCAGTAATATCGATAACTGGAGCCGTAGTAACAATGCTAAATTTGAGTTACAAACTAACAAATTAGGTATTGTTCCAGCTCAAGATGGTAATCAACTTCTTGAACTAGACTCAACTGCTAACTATTCAATTTCACAGAGCGTAGCTACTTCAGCGGGTAAAAAGTACGAACTTATTTTTTATTACTCTGCGCGTGTTGAAGGTAATGCGACAACAAACGCTGCCAAAGTTTTATGGAATGGTAATGAATTAGCGACCATTAATAGCAGCACAAAAGGCTGGACTAAATATAGCTTTACTGTAGAAGCAAACGATACTAATTCAGTATTGAGCTTTGCTGGTGCTGGTAAATCGGACTCTTTAGGCGCATTTCTTGATAATGTTTCTCTAACAGAAATTCCAGAACCTTGTGCAGTTGAAACAGGTCTATATGGTATTAATAACTTTGGTTCAGAAACTGAGGGCTATGTTTATCATTTCAACCCAGTTTCAAGCTCTGTCACTATTGTTGCAGGCCTAAATAACACAGCTTCAAATATTGCAAGTAAAGACGGTGTGCTTTATTTCATGGAGCAACTAGATAAGAGCAGCAAAGCATCTAAAATTTACAGCTTAGATTTAGCAACTAACCAACAAGCGGAAGTAGTTGATGCGACTTCATTCCCTATTTACCGCTCAACAGTCACCGCTGATGGTCTTGCTCTTCGTGCAACAAGTAAGACATATATGTACGACTTTGATTTAGAAACAGGTGATAAGACAGTTCTTGGTAAACTATCTTACCCTGGTGATACTTTCTCAGATGGTGATATTGCTTACTCAAATGACTTTAACGTACTTTACGTGTTAACAGGTAAAGCACTTTATACGCTAGATGAAGGTAGCTTAGAATTGACACTTGTTGGTGAGCATGGTGTAAATTGGGCATCAGGTATTGCGATTGCAGATGATGGTACAATTTATGTTTCAGGCCGCGAAAGTGGTGAAAATGCTAAAATCTACTCACTTGACCAAAACACTGCAGAAGCAACGTTTGTAATGGATGGCCCTTCGCATGTTAATGACTTAACATTTGTTAGTGAAGCAGTTTGCGCTGCAGAGTAAACTGTGTTTAAAACCATAAAAATGCCAGCTTAGCTGGCATTTTTTTATTTATCTTGGGTATCACTTATTTGTGAGTTTCTTTTGCTCTAACATTTCTTTCCAGTGCATTACTTCTGTTGGCAAGATAGGAGCTACACCTTCAAACCCAGCAACTTCAAGCATTTCTTCAACGCTCACAACACCTTTCTTACGTTTAAATACCCCTCGTACATAGGCAATCGCATGCAATCCACGCTCAGAGTGAAACTTTTGTTCGATGTAAAAGTATTTATGGTCCCAGCCAACTAAACGCGTACTAACAGTGTATTTTTGCATTGGTTTAATATCGCGAATATAGGTAATTGCAGTCGCATTAACGATCGGGAACCAACGACGTTTCATAATATGTTGAAGCAACCCTACTCTTTCTGTCATCCAAGTGCGCGCCAAATCCATCATTGCTAAATAACGGGAATTAGTCAGGTGCAAGTTAATATCGCAATCAGTCGGCAGTGCTCTGAATTCAATATCTATCGTGTCGAGTAAACCTTGATAGTCACGATTACGTTTGATTTTAAAAAACAATAATATTAGTCGAAAATATAGATTCACAATAAAAGGTCTAACCAGTTGATAATTCACAAAGTGTATCACAGCATATTGCTAAGGCGAATATTCTGCTCTAATCTGTGCATATATTATTATAAAAACAGATAAGCCTAATGAAACTATTCAGTTTGGTAACTCTATTTTCTGCAAGTTTATTTACCGGCTCAGCATATGCTGACTTCAACTTTCCAGGTAACGGTACTTTAAAATACCCAACGGGTGTGGAAAAAGATTTTAAATTTGGTTTTGCTTGGCAACAAACTGCCGAAAAATTCACTATTGGTGATAAAAGCTATGACATGTCTTTGCCTGAGTCATACTCCGTTGCGATTACACTGAGTAAAGACGAACAACAAGTTTGGGTACAAGAGTTTAATAATGGCTTTATTGAAGGCTTCAATTGGCAAATAGCAGATCACTCCTTAAAACTCGAAAAGCGCAAATTTAGCGACTCAGTCAAAGGCGATTATGTTATAAGCCTAGATAACCGAGATTACTTTTTTGCCCGCAATAACATAAGTATTGTTATCAAATTTGACAATGACGGTATCAAAAATATTGCCATTGATGGTGTCACCAAGGATATGGGTACCAAACAGTAGCAAAAAGCTTGGCTTTTCACCCAAGCTTTTTGCTTAATTAACGATTATTGTGGGGGGTTACTTTTAAACCTTCACTGTCTTACGGTTAATGCCATAATCTCGAAGTTTGTTTGCCACTGCGGTGTGGCTCAAACCTAATCGCTTAGCAAGCTGTCGAGAGCTAGGATAAGCCGGATAGAGCTTACGAAGTAAGGTCGCTTCAAAGCGTTTTACCGCTTGATCTAAAGTTCCTTCAAAGTCAGACTCAAGATAACCTAAATCATGAGTAAAGGTTGGTAACTGCAAATGTTCAATACGCAGTTCGTTATCATCTAACAACGACACCGCACGGTAAATCGCATTTTCTAATTGGCGTACGTTACCCGGCCACGGATAATCTTGTAAAAAGCGTAAACAATCTTCAGACATCACAGGCACAGAATGACCATTTTGTTGGGCATACTTTTGAATAAAATGTTCTGCTAACGGGCCTATATCAGCTTTTCTGTCACGTAATGGCGCAATTTCTAAGGTCAAAACATTAATCCGGTAATAAAGATCTTCTCTAAATGTCCCCTCTTGCACCATGGCCGGTAAGTCTTTTTGCGTTGCAGCAACAATACGTACATTCACTTTTACTTCGTTTTCATCACCGACTTTGCGAAATGTGCCATCTTGTAAAAATCGCAGCAACTTAGTTTGCAATTGAGTCGACATTTCACCAACTTCATCTAAAAACACCGTACCACCATCGGCTTGCTCCAAAACGCCACGTTTTGGTGCCGCGTTTTCTTCATAGCCCGCATAACCAAATAACTCTGACTCAGCCACGTCATCAGGTAACGATGCACACGATAAAGCAATAAAGGGTTTTACTGAACGGTTAGATGCATAATGACAAGCCCGTGCAAGTAGTTCTTTACCTGTCCCCGTTTCACCAGTTATCAAAATTGGCGCTTCAAGCTGTGCCATTTTGCGAGCTTCACGAACAACACGACGCATTGCAGTGCTAAAATTATGGATTGTCGCAAAACTTTCTTGGCCATATCGACGAAAGGCACTCACTTGCTGACCAAGTCGACTTTGCGATTTAATGTTAATAACGGCGCCTGCTAACACATCCCCTTCAGCACCTTGTGGAACTGAAATAGGAAGAATATCAGCAATAAAATCTTCGCCAGCAACTTCTACACGCGTTGTTTGACCAAGCACCTCTTTACCCTCTAACCAGCGAGTAAAGTTAAAGCCTTTCAGCAAGTTATTAATATTAGCGTCTATAACTTCATTTTCAGATAGCTGTAAATCGCGACAAGCTGCATCATTGCATAATCGCACCCAGCCTTTAGCATCAATAGATATTACACCATCAGGCAATGCTCGCAGTAATGTATTTAACTCATTATGCTCTCGCTCAGAAGGTAGAAATGCAGTTGTGCGAACATCCATCACGCCGTCAATTAAGCGAATAGAAGGCATGATCTTTTGAAATTGCTCAAATTCAATAGGAGGAAAACTGACATACATACGACAATTAACCGAATCTACTTCAATACCTTTTAAGTCAACCTGATAACTTACTAAGATATTGAGAATCTCTTGTGCGATACCGATTCGGTCAGCACAGTGGATATCTAAACGCATTACATCCTCAAAAAACGGGAACCTATAGTATGAGAATAATACGCTAACTACTAGCGGCTGAATAGTCTATTGTAAACAATTTTGGACAATTTAAAGTACTTGCTCAGCTATCCAGATGCCAAAAGATCCGCTTTCATTGCAATGAATTACACCTACCCAAACAAAAATAACTCATCACATAAACTTAAAATGAATTGTTAAGTATTACTGACAAGTATCAAGTAATCTTAAATTGGTTGTATTTAGTAAGGTTAAGTTAACGCAACAAATGGTGTACCTACCGCAAGATCTTCCCCTGACCAAGAGGTCTATGTATACTGTAGCGCACTTGTAGCTAGGATAAGGGTGTGTCCTATACCCTTAAGTTCATAACTTGAGCAACAAACCATTATCTTAGCTGCATCAAAAAAACATGGCCACTCATTCATCAATATTAATTAACCAATGAGCAAAGCAATAATATAAGGCCAACGACAATTAAAATTAGGAAGTATAATTCATGAGTTCTCTACCAAAAGCTGGTGACTTTATGGGTCACCCGAAAGGGCTCTTCTTACTGTTCGTTACAGAAATGTGGGAACGTATGAGCTACTACGGTATGCGCGGTATTTTCGTGCTTTATTTATCAACAATCGCAACTGCAGCTGCTATGGGCTGGGATATGGCCTACTTTGGTATTGACCCATTATCTGCAGGTGCTGATGAAGCTTACCAAAAAGCATTAAACTCTAATGCATTGAGTATTTTAGGCCTCTATGCAATGTTAGTTTACGTAACACCAGTTATCGGTGGCTGGTTTGCTGATAATGTATCTGGCCAACGTAAAGCTATTATATTTGGTGGTGTTGTGATGGCTTTAGGCCAATTTGCACTTGGTACACCTCACGGTATGATCGAAGGTCTAGAAAAAGAGTTTTTATACCTTGGTTTAGCATTACTAATTGTTGGTAATGGTTTCTTTAAGCCAAACATCTCAACAATGGTTGGTGACCTCTATACTGAAACTGATAAGCGTCGTGACGGTGCATTCACAATTTTCTATATGGGTATTAACCTTGGTTCGATTTTAGGTTATTTCGTTGTAGGCTCAATTGGTGAAAAGTTTGACTATCAATACGGCTTCTTAACCGCAGGTGTTGGTATGTTAATTGGTGTAATTTTACAGTTAGCATTATCTAATAAATATCTTGCCGATATCGGTAAAGTTCCATCAGCTAAACAAGGTGATGACGCACAGGCTGCAAACAAACCTTTAACTTCTGAAGAGCGTGATCGCGTTAAAGTTATATTAATCATGAGCTTTTTCACTATTGTATTCTGGGCTGGCTTTGAGCAAGCTGCAGGTTCAATGAATTTATTTGCAAAGTATAAAACTGACCTTGTTTTCTTTGGTTGGGAAATGCCAGCAAGTTGGTTGCAAGCTGTTAACCCAATCTTCATTATTATTTTAGCCCCAATTTTCGCAAGTGTATGGATCCGCATGGGAGATAAGGAGCCTGACTCTCCGCGTAAATTTGCTCTTGGTATGTTATTCCTAGGGCTAGGCTTCGTGTCTATGGTAGGTGCAGCCTTACAAATTGGTGATGATGCAAATACAAAAGCGCATGTAATCTGGTTAGTTATGGCATACGTATTCCACACAATGGGGGAGCTATGTCTATCACCAATTGGATTATCAATGGTATCTAAGCTCGCTCCGCTGAAGTTTACCTCACTATTGATGGGTATGTGGTTCCTATTCTCTGGTTTAGGCAACTACGCAGCAGCATCAATTGGTCAGCTTGTAGGTGAAAGTGGCCCTCTAAACACCTTTGGTGGTGTAGCAATTATGGCTTTCATCGCAGGTATTTGTTTATGGCTGTTGGCAGACAAACTTGTTGATTGGATGCATGATGCTGATACCTCTCAGGATGAGTTAGAAATTCTCGAGGAAGAATTAGAGATTACTGCTGACAAACAGTAACCTTAAGCCCCACAGTTTATGCTGTGGGGCTACGTACTTCCCGCCGTTAGATCTTTACTAGTTAACTACACTCGATATCATTTCGTACTCTCGACTTCCCTATTTAAATATTCACTGAAATTGACAACCACTAACTTTGTAAACAATTCGATACATTCACTCTAACTTTATTTGGCGAAAACAAAACGAATAAAATACAAAAAAACTTATAAATATCAGTTAATTAAATATTTATTAACGGCGCTTTATTTACTCTTTTTGATCTTTATTTTTACTATTTTCACTTCACATGATGAAATTAAAACCATTGTCTCATTAAATTTACAAAAGGGACTTTGGCTAAATAACGCTGTGATCTTCCCCAAATTGAATTTCTGGTTAATCATCCGCTCATTACATAACAATAATTCTTTTTAGCGCAGTGCTTATAATTGCGGGAGTAATGACAATGAGCGAAGTAAATAATCCGTTAGGCCTAATGGGCATTGAATTCACTGAATACGCAACACCAGATGCAGATTATATGGACAAAGTATTTACTGATTTTGGCTTTTCAAAGCTAAAAAAATTCAAAGGTAAAGACATCGTTTACTATAACCAGCATGACATTCATTTCTTACTAAACAATGAGCGTGAAGGTTTCTCTGCTGAATTTGCTAAAAGCCACGGCCCAGCAATCTGTTCTATGGGTTGGCGTGTAGAGAATGCACAAAAAGCATTCGAGGTTGCTGTTGAGCGCGGTGCAAAACCTGCGACAGACTCAACTCACAAAAGCTTACCATACCCTGCTATTTACGGTATCGGCGACAGCTTAATTTATTTCATCGAGCAATTTGGCGACAAAGGTTCTATCTATGAGTCAGATTTTGAAGATTTAAGCGAGCAAAACATTGTTGAAGACAAAGGCTTCATCCGTATCGACCATTTAACCAATAACGTTTATAAAGGCACGATGGAAACATGGGCTAACTTCTATAAAGACGTATTTGGTTTTACTGAAGTTCGTTACTTTGACATTAAAGGGCAAAAAACAGCGTTATTATCTTACGCACTAAAATCGCCGTGTGGCACTTTCTCGATTCCAATCAACGAAGGTAAAGATAACAACAACAACCAAATCGATGAGTACTTAAATGAGTACAATGGTCCGGGTGTACAGCATTTAGCATTCCTAACGAATGACCTAGTAAGCTCACTTGATAAGCTTGACCAATCAACGATTGCGACACTAGATATCATCCCAGAGTACTACGACACCATTTTTGACCGTGTACCTTGGGTTAAAGAAGACAAAGAGAAGATCCGTAAGCATCAAATCCTTGTAGATAGCCAAAGCGAAAACTGTTATCTACTGCAAATTTTCTCGAAGAACCTATTTGGTCCTATCTTCATCGAGATGATCCAACGTGTAGATGACGGCGGTTTTGGTGAAGGTAACTTCCAAGCCCTTTTCGAGTCAATCGAACGTGATCAAGAGCGTCGTGGTGTAATCTAAACCGCCATATTGCGCTTAAAAAGCAGCGTTTAACACGCTGCTTTTTGTCGTTTTAAATTCTGTTTTAAACTAACTGTTTAAATTGCGTTGATTGCCTCCATATAGATAACTAATAAATCAGCGCGAACCAATAAGGAAAGAGTATGAGCCTAATTAATGAAACCCACGATATTAATCTAAAAAGCTGGGTTGCATCTGCTAACGAAGCGAACTGTGACTTCCCAATTCAAAACCTTCCTTTTGCAGAAGTACGTCGTAAAAATTCAGATGAAGCGTTCCGTGGCGCTGTAGCTATTGGTGATCAAGTTATCGACTTAGCAAAAGTAAATGAACTTGGTTTATTCTCTGGTGATGCACAGATTGCCGTTAAAGCTGCAAGCCAAGCAAAATTAAATGAATTTATGGGTCTTGGTCAGCAGTATTGGTCTGCACTGCGTCTAGCGTTATCAAAAGCACTTCGTGAAGGTGCCAGTGAGCAAGCGCAATTAAGCGAAGCGCTTATCGCTCAAGCTGACATCGAATTTGCACTACCGTGCCGTATTGGTGATTACACTGACTTTTATACCTCTATTTACCACGCAACAGCAGTAGGTAGTCTATTCCGCCCTGATAACCCACTTCTACCTAACTACAAATGGGTACCAATTGGTTATCACGGCCGTTCATCGTCAATTGATGTATCTGGTCAAACGTTCCACCGCCCTAACGGTCAAACTAAAGCGCCAGATGCAGAAGTACCATCATTCGGCCCGTGTAAACGCCTAGACTACGAACTTGAGTTAGGTATTTACCTTGGTAAAGGTAATGAATTAGGCGATGCAATTGCCATTGAAAATGCTGAAAACCACGTATTTGGATTCTGTGTATTTAATGACTGGTCTGCACGTGATTTACAAGCGTGGGAATACCAGCCGCTTGGTCCATTCCTTGCGAAAAACTTCGCTTCGACAGTATCACCTTGGATTGTTACGACAGAAGCACTGGCACCATTTAGAACAAACTGGACACGTGACGAAAACGATCCACAACCAATGGACTATTTAGAGTCAGCTCATAACCGTGAGTTTGGTGCATTCGATATCAAAATGGATGTGCAAATTGAAACTGAAAAGATGCGTGCAGCCGGCGAAGCACCAACACAAGTATCTAAATCAAGCTTCAAGCACTCTTACTGGACAGTTGCGCAAATGGTGACTCACCACACTGTAAATGGCTGTAACTTTCAACCAGGCGATATGTTAGGTTCGGGTACGCAATCAGGCCCTGAGCACGAAGAAGCAGGTTCATTATTAGAGCTTTCTCGCGGTGGTAAAGAAAAGATCACCCTTGCTAATGGTGAGCAGCGTGCTTTCTTAGAAGACGGCGACAACGTAATTATGCGTGGTTGGTGCGAAAAAGACGGTTTTGCACGAATTGGTTTTGGTTCAGTTGAAGGAACCGTGCTACCTGCTAAATAAAAGTAACTCACTATTTTTATTTCCAGAACAAGTGTTAAGGGCATTTTTTGCCCTTTTTTTTGTGCTTTTTCAGCTGAGTTACAATTTTTTGCTGGCTTTTTTAACTGAGGTTGCTATCTTAACTCGGTTATTAGTTAAATTTTGTACGCCATGTTAGTTAAACTTAAGTCTTTTTATCGCACGTTTTTTCCAGCTCGACAGCTGTTGATCCGTCAAAATGGCGAAGTAAAACACTTGGTATTAGCGCCTTGGCTACAATTGACGACCTTAATGGTTATTTTAATAGCCATTGCTTGGCTTAGTATCTCAACACTTCAAATCATTTCACAAGCAGACAAGATAACCAGCATTGAGCAAAAACAGGTTACCAAGCAGCAAGAGTGGAAAAAGCAGCACTTTCAACAGCAAGCTGCCTATGAAAAACAATTAGAGCAACTAGCAATTCTTGAGCAAAAACAAGCGCTATTGCAAAGCATGATTGAATCACTACCAGAATCGATGAACAAACCCACCTTGCCAAACGATGCTGAACCTCTACTTTTACCGATTAAAGAAAATGCTGAAGATTTTCATGCTCCTTTAGAAGATGAGCAGCAACCAAAACAAGTAAAACACTTAGAAAGTATGACTGAGCGTTTAGCACGTCTTGATGCGGCTTATAATCGTAGTTTCGTAGTGCTAGATGAACAAATCAAATTACGCCATCAAGAAATTGTTGCCATGCTCGAAGGGGCTGGTCTTGATAGCAGTCTAGCCAATACCTCAATACTTGAAAACTCAGACACAGCCCAGGGTGGCCCGTTAGACTTGTTTGACGAATCAAGAATTCCTGCTGAATTTTTAGCAATTGCCGACAACTTACTAGCGTTAAACAACCTAGAAAACTTGCTGAGTGAGTTACCACAAACACTCCCTGCTGCTGACTACTATATTTCTAGCAGTTTTGGCCTACGCAAAGACCCAATGAATGGCCGCCGTGCTTTTCATAAAGGTGTTGATTTAGCAGGTTGGCATAAAACCGAAATTTTTGCTCCAGCCGATGGCACCGTACTTCGTGCAGGTCGTAATGGCGGCTATGGCAACTTTATCGAACTACAACACAAAAATGGCTTCGTTACTCGCTTCGGCCACCTTAACAAAATTAAGGTTAAAAAAGGCCAAACAGTAACTAAAGATGATGTCATCGGTTTAATGGGTAGTACTGGCCGTAGTACCAGTACCCACCTACATTACGAAGTTTTAGTGAATGGCAAACATGTCAATCCAGTTAAAATAACAAAGGCGCTTTCTCGTGTTCGGTAAAAAAAAACAATCAACAGCTAGTTCGTCTGGCTCATCATTAAAAAGAACCAACCATACTCCTTCTATTATTTCTGAAGACGTACGCTTAACAGGTAGCCTTACCAGCCAAGGTGAGGTTCAACTTGATGGTCGTATCGAAGGCGACTTACATGTTAAACACTTAGTGATTGGTCACACAGGTATGATTGAAGGTGTTATCGAAGCAGACAGTGTGGTCGTAAAAGGTAAAATCATTGGTTCACTCATTGCCAACAAAGTGACAATTGAAAGTACTGCTGAAGTCCATGGTGATGTATTTCACGACACTTTAAGTATTGAAGCCGGAGCTATCATTGAAGGCAGCTTAAAACATCGTCATGAAGAAGATAATGTGGCGCCTATTAAGCCTGAAGAACAAACGAGTAATTCAATATTGGCTGATGATGACAACGACTTGTCGTTTGTAAACAAACAAGCCGCTGATAAGTCTTAACGTTTTTTGGCGGTTACATACATAGTGATATCCGCGGTGAAGACAAGTTCATCGCGGCTATTGTAAACCTTAACGGGCACTAGCAAATCCTGCTTTTCTAGCCACTCACTCGGCACGTCTATCTGGGCAACAGCACGCATGTCTGTATCAATTTTTGCTAAGTAGTTCACTGTCATGCCTTTTGGGATCCAGCGATGCGTTTTTGCAGGTACCGTTGCATCAACCATTAAACCTGCGCATAGCTCTGCCACATTGCACTGTGCAATTGCATGGATGGTACCAATGTGATTATGGATTGCGCGGCGATTTTTAACAATTGCACTGCAATGCCCAGCAGTCAAATTTGTGATCAATGGCTTTATAGACCCAAAGTATGGTGCTTTAAAGCACACGGCTTTACTAAACAACCAGTTACCTTTCGGCAATGACTGACACTTATTCCAAATTTTTAATAATGATGATGGTGAGCTCACGACGTTTATCCATTATTTTTATGATGTAAGATAAAAAACTAACACATCAGACCAGATAGCGAAATGGAAATTTTTTGTAAGCAGTTTTAATGATTACGTATGTATTACACTTTTAGCCAAGTGAACGCTTTTCTTTTCCTTTAGGGGCACATAAAATACCGTTTTAAAGGAGAGCGAATGCAGTCACGCCAGCACAAAAACCTCAGCTTACTATTTATTCTTGGCCTTCTGGTTATCTTTAGCCCGTTAGCAATAGATATTTACTTACCCGCATTTCCGACTATTGCAGAACAATTCAGCGCTTCAGAAAAGCAAATTCAGCAAACCGTCGCTATTTTTATGCTTACCGTCGGGCTTGGGCAGCTCATTGCAGGGCCATTAGCAGATAAATTTGGGCGTAAGCCTGTGGCAATCACCGGTGTGACAATTTATGGTTTAGCGGCGTTTGGCGCGTATTTAGCACCTGACTTTACAAGCCTGATGATTGCAAGAGCACTGCAAGGTTTGGGGGCCTGTGCCACATTTGTAGTAGCCTTTGCCATTGTAAGAGATAGATTTGGTAGTGAACGCAGCGGCCAAATTATTACTTATCTTAATGGTATCGTTTGCTTTATCCCTGCCCTCGCGCCAATTTTAGGTGCTTGGCTCACAGTACAGTTTGGCTGGCGCATGAACTTTTTATTCATGGCTGTATTTGCACTCATTGGTTTATTCATAACCTTGTTAATGTACAAAGAAACCCGCCCTGCAGATAGTGTATATAGTGGTCATATTCTTGACCTGCGCCGTTTTATGCCAATTATCAGCACGCCATTGTTTTTATTCCATAGCTTAATTTGCTTGGTAACTATGTCGGCTATTTTAGTCTTCGTTACGCTAGCACCTGGCTGGCTTATTACAGAATTAGGTGGCAGTGTTACCGACTTTACTTTCTGGTTTACCTGTAATGCGGTATTGAGCATTGTTGCAAGCTTTATAATGCCACTGTACATCAAACGTCAACCAAAGCGCGCGTTAAAAGCAGGACTCCTGCTGCTTGTAATCGCAGGAGCCTTAATGTTAGCCTTTAGCCAACAACGTACTGCGCTTGCGTTGATGTTTCCGATGTTTATTGCTGCGTTTGGTTTTGCACTGACACTTGGCTCATCAGCAGGTCGTGCATTAAGTTTGTTCCCTAAACAAGCAGGTACGGCTTCAGCACTTATAGGCTTAATGCAAATGAGTGGCGCAAGTTTATTAGTGTTTATAACGCAATTGTTAAATTTGACTACACCAGTATTAATTGGCGTGCACTTTTTAATGCTCATCCCATTTACCTATTTATTGTTCAAACATAAGCATTTGTCATAAAAAGTTTTATCATACTTTTAGTTATATCGGGTAAATGAGAATCGTTATATTCTATTTACCCGTTTAGACATCCTGTTATTTCCTATCGTTATAAAAAGCATCTTTCTAGAATAATTTGTTCCAGTTTTGTGGATTATTTTTCTTGTACCTACTGCCCCATTAAACTATTGTTTACTCTCGTTAACATTTGGTTAACTCAAAAACAGGTTTGGGACACGAATTATGAAAAAGAATAAATTAGCATTAGCACTGATCATCAGTGGACTATGTGCAGCAGGAACTGCAAACGCAGCAAATGATCGTTACATCATCCAAGTCGACAACAATAAAAAAGGCGTAGTTAAAGCCCTCGCTAAAAAGCTTGGTGGTGATATTAAAGTTGATGGTAATGGCTTTATTGCAGCGCAATTTACAGGTCATGACCTTGCTAGTGTAAAAGGCTTACTAAACAACCCTCACATCAAACTGGTTGAAGAAGATCAAAAGCGTGTACCTATGGCGCTTTATAACGATGACGCTGGTAATGCAATGCAACAGCAATTAACGCCTTACGCAGTTTACCAATCACAAGCTGATCAAGTTACCTTCGATGCGAATGCTGGCATGAAAGTATGTGTGATTGACTCTGGTTTAGATGCTACAAACCCTGATTTTGTATGGGGTAACATCACAGGTGATAATGACAGTGGCACAGGTAACTGGTATGACAATGGTGGCCCACATGGTACTCACGTAGCTGGCACAATTGGTGCAGCAGACAACAATGTTGGTGTGGTTGGTATGGCACCCGGTGTGGCAATGCACATCATCAAAGTATTCAACGCTGAAGGCTGGGGTTACTCTTCAGACTTAGCACACGCAGCAGACTTATGTTCTCAAGCAGGTGCAAATATCATCAGCATGAGCCTTGGTGGCGGTGGTTCAAATAGCACCGAGTCTAACGCATTTGCTAATTTCACAAGCGCTGGCGGTTTAGTCGTTGCTGCAGCGGGTAACGATGGTAACAGCGTACGTTCATACCCTGCAGGTTATCCATCTGTAATGATGGTTGGTGCAAATGATGCGGACAACCAAATTGCAGATTTCTCGCAGTTCCCTAGCTGTACATCTGGCCGCGGTAAACGCTCTACTACAGATGAAACTATCTGTGTTGAAGTAACAGCAGGTGGTGTTGATACACTTTCTACTTACCCTGCAGGTATGGCAACGTCAGCTAGCTTAGCAGCTGATGGCGCAGGCTTTGCTACTTCATCAATGGAAAACTCAGGCAATGCATCAGGCACGGCGTATTACATGGGTACTGCTGAAAGCGTAGATGCTGGCGCAGCGGGCAAAATTTGTATGATTGACCGCGGTAATATCTCGTTCTATGACAAGGTAAATAACTGCGAGAACTCAGGCGGTATCGGTGCTGTTATCATCAATAACGAAGCAGGTATGTTATACGCTACATTAGGCGAAACTAACGATACAACAATTCCAGCTGTCGGTGCGGCACTTGAAGACCGTTCAGCTCTTCTTTCAAGCACAACTATTGATATCGCAATTGGTACTAGTGATTATGGTTTCATGAGCGGTACATCAATGGCAACGCCTGCTGTTTCAGGTATCGCAGCGTTAGTATGGTCAAATCACCCTGAATGTACGGGTACAGAAATCCGTGATGCACTAAAAGCAACGGCAGAAGATCAAGGTGCTTCTGGTCACGATGTTTACTTCGGTCACGGTATTGTTAAAGCAGCTGACGCAGATGCATACTTAACAGCCAATGGCTGTGCAGGTGGTGGCGATAATGGCGGTGGTACAACACCAGGTAGCGATGACATTAGCCTTTCTACTTCAGGTTATAAGTCAAAAGGTACAGCATATGTTGATTTAAGCTGGAGTGGCGCTGCTACAAGCACTGTTGATGTGTACCGTAATGGTAGCAAAGTAGGCTCAGTGGCAAACACTAACAGTTATACTGACACTATCACAACAAAAGGCGGTGGCACTTACACTTACCAAGTATGTGAGGCACAAAGCACAAGTGTTTGTTCAAACAATAGCACTGTGACGTTCTAATACTTTCCCCAACCCAAATCAGCGGGCATTGATTGCCCGCTTTTTCTTTTTCTAAAAGCTTGTTAAAATCAACTACCTAGCTTTTTATCTTTGTGCCGATGATCAATCCAGAATTTCTACTGTCGTTTTTAGGCGCCAGCTTTTTAATTGCCGTAGCCCCCGGCCCTTCTAATGCATTCTTAATGGCACAAACCTTTGCCAATGGCCGTAAAGCCGGAATGCAAAGTGCATTTGGTTTTGCCTTAGGTGGTGTGGTCCATACTTTTTTTGCGGTGGTGGGTTTAACTGCTATTTTAAAAGCATCCACAGTCGCGTATACCACAGTTCAGTATTTAGGTGCGGCGTACCTGTGCTATTTGGGCATAATGACGCTAAAGGACACCTTTACACAGCCTGAGTCAGAGTGCGAAGAAAAACCCCATGTAAGTACCAGTAAAAAGCAAAATGTGATGTTTCAAGCAATGATGACCGAGGTACTTAATCCAAAAGTCGCGCTATTCTTTATTGCGTTTATTCCGCAGTTCGTCGATCCGAGCTTATCTTCAACGACCTTTCAGCTCGCTTTTTTTGGTTTACTCTACCCGCTTTTTGCTTTTCCTATCGACTGCACGTATATTTATTTCGGCGATAAGATAGCCAGTTATTTTCGTGAGCATCCACAAACCCAAATTTGGATTGATCGGATCACGGGGCTGGTGTTTATTGCACTAGCAATTAACCTATTGATATAAGAGCACTTATGGAACAAAAACAACAAGCCTTACCAGCCAAAAAGAATATTGCCCTCGTAGCCCATGATGGTAAAAAAGCTGCCCTTCAGGCGTGGTGTGAAAAGCATCAAGACATTTTAAGTAAGCACACGCTATACGGTACGGGCACAACAGGTCATTTAATTGAGCGTACAACAGGGCTTGAAGTGATTAAGCTGCTAAGTGGCCCTATGGGTGGCGATCAACAACTCGGTGCTAAAATTGCTGAACATGAAGTGCACATGCTGGTGTTTTTCTGGGATCCACTTGCATCGCAGCCACACGACCCAGATGTAAAAGCATTACTGCGTTTAGCTGCGGTTTGGAATATTCCTGTTGCTTGTAATGAAGTCAGTGCCGATATGCTATTAAGCTCACCTATGATGGAAACTGAGCTGTGCCGCACGTTGCCAGATTACGAAAAATACCTTGCAACGCGCCAAGTGACTCTTTAGTTCTATAAGTCGATATCTCAAAGTTGGGCGATTAGCTATAAAGCTTATGCGCCCACTTAGTTAAACCTGCAGTCACACTACCAAAGTGATCTCCGTTCAGCATTGCAATATCACCTAAATGGGCTTTTAACGCAGCCTTGATAAGCGGTGATTGTGCACTACCGCCCGTTAGGTAAATAACATCAGGCGTTGTACCTGCTTCTTGAATCGCTTGTTTAGCTAGGCTCACGATCTGGCTTATCGAATCATCAACGGCTAAAGCGAGATCTTTTAGCGTTAAGCACTGCGTTAAGTCTGAATCTAAGAAACGCAAATCTGTAGTAAATTCATTCGCTGATGAGAGCGCAATTTTTGCCGCCTCGCCTTGCTGCACTAATTGATGACCTTGCTTATTTTGCTGCAATTGAATTAAGCGTTTAAAAAGCGCAGGCTCTTTGACTTCACGAAGTTGAGTCAGTAACTCACGATGATGGGCATCGCTATAAAACTGACTTTGCAGATTTACATCATTGATTTTACAAGCTTGCCAAAACGGTTGATTCGGCAGTGGAAGTCCCGATTTAAACTCAGTGCCTAAACCTAGTAATGGCATTAAACCATGAAAGCTCAGCGCAATATCTAAATCATTTCCACCCACACGCTTACCACTGTGAGCTAAAAAGTCATTGTCACGGCACTGTTTTTCACGAAAGCTCGGCCCCATTTGTACAAATGAGCAATCGCTAGTCCCCCCGCCAATATCGACAACCAACACTTTTTGGTCTTGCTGCAATGAGGTTTCATAATCAATCCCCGCCGCTAACGGCTCATATAAAAATGAGACCTCTTTAAAGCCTGCGCGTTTTGCTGCTCGCTCTAATATGCCGAGCGCTTGTTGATTAGACTCTTCACCACCGACTGATTGAAAGTTTACCGGTCGTCCAATTACCGTTTCTGTTAATGTGTCTTGCAAAGATTGCTCGGCGCGTTGTTTAATTTTCAAAATCATCGCAGTGGCAATGTCTTCAAAGAAGTTTATTTGCCCTTGCTTTAAGCCTACTGCACCAAAGAATGACTTAGGTGATTTTACAAAGTAACCTTCTTCAGGAAATTGCACATACTCGCTAATTGCTTCGCGACCTATAAATAAGGTCTCATCACCAGCTTGTATATCGAGATCAGATTTAATCCGAGGAATAGTATTTAAAAGCGCTTGTCGCTCAGTTTTAAAGTCGTGCTCAAACGGGCTACCTGTCAGATGTTTTGTGACAAAATCGACAACTAATGCACTGTGATGAGTATAAAGTGTTGAGGGTAAATACTGTTTGCCTTGCTCAAGGGGTACTAAAGAGACTTGTTGCTCATTATCCATTACACCGATTGCACAATTTGAGCTACCGTAATCAAAGCCAGCAAACATTCTAACACCTATACATCAATAAAAAGGCCGCGAAATTTACCATAGTCGCAGCCATTTTTGAATGACGCTATGGCGTTTCATGCAAAAAGCTTGCAAAACGTGGTAAGCCATTTTTAGTAAAGCCATGATATTTGTAGGTAATGGTACTACCTATCGCAGGGGGTGATGATCTTTGTTGATCGGTAAACCCCGAGCCAATTTTAAATTCGGTCCCATCACTGCTGCGCACTTTAAGTGCACCAAGCATATTTTTAAACTTACCCTTTCCTGCGATATAACCGATTACAACCGCTTCAGCGTCAAAATAAGGCTTTAACTTTAACAATGCATCACTACGCCCTGTACTGTGCTTAGCTGAGGCTAAATGCAGCATGACGCCCTCAGCACCTTGTGCGACTAGCTCATCCATAAACAAACTAAGTTGCTTGTTATCGTTAAAATGTTTTTGCTCAACAGCTTTAATATGCTCAATTTTCAGCTGGTTTACTAACCTTGAATAGTTTTCATAGCGCTGACTAAACGACTTTGCGGCATCAGGCATATCAAATATCATGTAACTGACGGTTTGCCATTCAGACTCTACAGGTGTGACTTTTCGAACAATCCCGCTCACATTGGCAAAGTCTTGGCGCTTAGTCCAAAGCTCTCCATCAAGCCAAACATCTGGCAGCGGCGCGGTAAACCACTTTGGCGCATAAATTAGGTTACCATTTCGGGTTACTAATTGACTCCCAGTCCAAATAGCTCGAACGCCATCATATTTTTCACTAACTAAATAGTCAGATACATTTACCTTTTCGGCTTGATAGACGTTTGCTAAAAGGACTGAAGGAGCTTGTTGCGCCTCGGCTGAAAAGCCTATAAATAAAGTGATTGCGCACAAAAGCGCACGAGTGAATTTAACCATCATTGCTTCCTTGCAAATTTGTGAGTTTTAAAGTGGCTATTCCTGCTTAATCATAACCACTTAACAATAGCTGTTTTGTGATTGCCAGCTAATTATAGTTTAGTTTCTAGCCATTTGAAAAATTCGTTCAAATCAGCAAACACGCCTGCCGCTTTACTAAAATCATGCTCTAACGTGAAATGATTAGGCACAGCAAACACAGCAACACCGGCATTGCTCGCAGCGGTGACACCGGTATAAGTATCTTCAACTGCTACGGCTTCATTAGCTGTAATATTTAACGTATCAAGAGCTAGTTGATAAGGGTCACCAGCAGGTTTAGGATTGTTAACATCATCTTTGGTAACCACACAATCAAACCAATCAAAAATGCCATAGCCTTTTAAAATAGGATAGGCTTCATTTTTTGCACTGCCAGTTACTAAAGCCATTTTTAAACCACTGGCTTTTACTTGCTCTAGCACTTCTCTAGCGCAAGGCATATAGGCGGGTAAATGAGTACTAACAAAATGGCCAAATGCCGCGTACTTATCATCCGTTAACTGCTCTGGATTGATACTAAGCCCATAACTTTCAACAACCTCCTTTGCGGCTTCAAATGTTGGTCTGCCAGAAAAGCGCTTACAAAAAGTAGCTTCATCATACTGCACACCAAAAGGAGCTAATAAATCATTCCAAATATTAAAATGCACACTTTCAGAGTCCACTAAAGTGCCATCCATATCAAACAATACTGCTTTTAAAGTCATCCTCATTCCTTCAAAGTAAAAAGGTGCCATAGGCACCTTTAAATATGATTATTCTGTTAAGCCCGCAGGTGGCTCAGCAAACGCTTCCTCGCCGGTTTCTACATCAACCAGCTCGTAGCCACGTTGCTTTCTTACCACTTTTAAAACCGGCTTAGAAAACGCTGTTTTTAAACGATCTGCATCTGCTTCAAGTTCTTCGACTGTATTACCAAATGGTGCGGCACCGGTTTCTGACCAGTTAGTCACTTTACCATTTAAGTTATATTCAACTTCATGAATTTGATATTGTGCCGCTTCATCTTTTGTTGCTTCACAAAAAATGACACGGTAGTTCCAAAATCCAGCCATAGCTATTCTCTTTCTCTTTAATTAATCCTGCCACTTTAGCAGTTACCAACGCGATTATAAACGAAAAAACCCGCTATACAGCGGGTTTTAATAGGACTTATTTTTCAGCTTAGAAGAAGCTTACTTTAAACTCAGCACCGATGTAACGCTCTTCGTTCACCATTGCTGTGTTGTTATTGAAGTCGATAGCACCGATTGATTGCTGCTCATCGAACATGTTACGAACGAATGCTGATACTTCATATTCGTTGTCGCCTTGTGCCCAAGCATAGCCTGCACGTAAACCAACTTCAGTTAAAGGCTTGCCTTCAAACTCAACTGACTCGTATAAGAAGTAGTTGATTTCACTGCGGTAAGACACGTCAGCGTAAGTGAAGAATTCACCATCAGCTACTTCGCGGCTATAACGTAATGTAAGGTTAGAGATCCACTCAGGTGCGTGCGGTAAGCTGTTACCGTCAAGAACAGCTTGACCTGCGCTGTTTAATGAATTTGTTACAGTACACTGCGCACATACGTCAACAGCTAAGTCTTTATCTTTAAGCTCAGTGTTGTTGTAGCTTAAGTTAAATGTAGCATTTAGGTTGTCAGTTAAAACCCACTCAGTGTCTAACTCAAAACCGTAACCAGTTGTTTTATCAGCATTAACTAAGCGGTTGAAGTTTGCACCACCACCTACAGCTGTTAATTGTTGGTCATCCATTGTGTAGTAGAACACAGTTGCGTTAACACGACCTTGACCGTCAAGTACGTCTGATTTGATACCTGTTTCGAATGACGTCACAGTTTCAGACTCAGCAACAGTAACTTCATCACCGAATAAAATACGACCTTGAATACTTGGTGCACGGAAGCTGTTAGCAACACGTGCGTACCAGTTTACGTCATCGTTGATCTTGTAGTTAGCAGATAAATCCCAGCTAACGTGGTCGTCACTTGGGTTTTCTGTTAGGTATAACGCACTACCACCAATTGGGCTTAAAGTACGGTTTGCAGAGAACTCTTTTTCGTCATCTGAGTAACGAAGGCCTGCAGTGATTTTTAAATCATCTGTGATTGTGTAATCTAATGAACCGAATACCGCCCATGCTTTGGTATCTTGCTGCTGGATAACATAGCCGTTTAACTCACCCGGTGTTGAACCGTATGTATCGTAGCTGAAGTTTTCGATTGTTAGCGCTTCATCAAAGTAGAAAACACCTACTTGGAAGTTTACGTCGCCAGCATAGTTGCTAGATAAACGAAGTTCTTGCGTGTATTGGTCTTGATCTGGAATGCCGTCAGCACTTTCTGACGTAAATGGAATGAAGCCAGGACCCATATCTGGTAGGTAAACGGCACCGTAACCACCGTCGATGTCAGCGCGAGAATAGATTTCAGCGCTTTCCCACGCAGAGATTGACGTAAGAGTTAAATCATTGATATCCCACTCAAGCTTTAAGCTTGCGCCTTGAGATTCAACTTGCTGTGTCGCACGAGAAGCCGCATCGTGATAAACCACATCGTGCTCAAAATTATCTACTAAGTCGTTTGAACCCGCTTTAATAGCGTTACCACGGAATGCGATTGGCTTACCGTCCATATCACGAACGTGGTAGTTGAAAAGACCTATGAAATCGTCACCTTCGTATAAAAACTGAATACGTGCCGCTTTTTCAGTGTAACCACCTAAAACGTCATCTTGTTCAAAACCAGGTGCACGGTTATCAATGTAATCGTCTTTTTCTTGCCAAAGTACAGAAACACGCGTTGATAAACGGTCTGTTAAGCCACCGCCAACAGCACCTTCAAAGTCAACTGCGCCACGGCTACCGTAAGATACTGAACCATAGCCTTCAAATTCTTGTGATGGTTTAACTGTATCAAATTTAACAAGGCCAGCCGGTGTATTACGACCGAATAAAGTACCTTGTGGGCCACGTAGAACTTCTACACGTGCTACGTCAAATACAGGGAAACCTTTTAAGATTGCGTTCTCTTGAACAACTTCGTCTACAACTAACGAAACTGGTTGAGAAGCATTTAGGTCAAAGTCAGTGTTACCTAGACCACGAACATAAAAGCGTGGGAAAGAACGACCAAACGAAGATTCGATTGATAAGCTTGGGATCTTCGCGTTCATAAAACGAATATCCATACCAGCTGAGCTGTAAGCGTCTAAGTTGTCACCTTGTAATGCAGATACAGCAACAGGTACTTCCTGAGCATTTTCTACACGTTTACGTGCGGTGATTTGAATAACTTCTAGTTGGTTGTTTTTTGCTGCTGGCGCTTCATCTGCAGCAAGAGTTGAAAATGAAGTACCTGCTACGGCAGAGAACAACGTTGCATTGATAAGTGTTGCTAACGTAGATCTTTTCATTGCTTTCATGTCGGGTTTTAACCTTTTTTATGCACTCTTATTCAACGGTGATGATGTTGCGTCAATTCATTTGACGGGCTCGGCCAATTTTTCGCGCCTTGTAATAAGCTGCGCGGACCTCTAAATCGAGAGTGCAAAACGAAGTGAAGAGGCTGAACGAACGCTGACGATTATAACACTTTATGACACTTTTACTGCATTAAAAGTTAGAAATATACAAATTTTTTACAACAATTAGCGGCAACATCGGCGCATTTAGAAGATTTTATGCAATTATTTTTCAATAAAGCGGACATATGTCCTGTGCATCTAATTACAACAATGTGTAGACATTATGTACAAATGAGAGCCACTTTCATTTGCTCCTTTTTCAGTAACTAATCGGTAACTCGTGCGAATTCTGGGTTAGCTAATTCGCATTCATGCTCATTTAATAAGCCTAACACTGCTAAATTTAATTCTTCGATTACTTCCATATAAAATGCAAAGTCGACGGTCTCTACGTAGCTTAGTACATCCACTTGTAAAGCCCAAGGCGTAAAGCCTTTAAAGCGAACCCGACACGGTTCAAAGGCGATATGCTTATGTTGTTCTAATAACTCTCTTAGGGCCTGCATAAACGACATAAGATTTTGTTGCTTGGTGTTGGCACTGAGCATCAGTTTAGGTCGATAAGAAATTCGCTCTCGTTCAGAGACGTTCTCAAGCTGCATATCAACAAACTTAGCATTTGCTACATAAATGACAGAGCGGTCAAGGGTTCGGATACGCGTGGCTCTTAAGCCTATTTCTTCCACAGTCCCCAACTGACTGCCAAATTTACATAGATTACCTATTTTTACCGGCGCAGAAATATAAAGGGTGATTGCAGCAATGATATTCTCAACAGTTTTTTGCGCTGCAAGGGCAATAGCAAGCCCACCAATGCCTAAGCCAGCTAACAAGGTAGTAGCATTAAAGCCTAAATTTTCAAACCACATAAATAGCAATGAAATGACAATCAGAGTTTTTGCTACATTGCTTATAGGTCGTAATAAGAAAATCGCTTGTGGCTTATCTTGTTTAATAAAACGCTGGCTTAATCTGTGTTTGGCAAGATCAACTGCCCGTAAACAAATCCAACCCCACGCAATTAATAACACAGTTGCGCCATGGAATAGCGCCATTACAGCAATAGTGACATTTGATTGGTCGTTCAATGAACGCGCCATAAACACAGCAAGTAACAGGCTAATTGGCCCATTAATAAAACCAATAACGTCATTTTCTACAGGTACTTTCAAATGTGCTAGGATAAATGTGATTAAGCGAGTAATGATAATCGCGACTAGCAAAAACAACACAAATGAGAAGGCAAAATAAATCCATTGCCAAAGCATCACCCCCAAAAACTCGATGTCTGGCAAGTTATCATATAGCCATTCACCTACTTTGTTATAACCATACTCTTTGGTGAGTAACGGTATTTGACTTACCGTTGCATTTGATATTTTCCAGATCCGATTATCTGTTTTATCATCAGGTACTAGTTGTAATAAAATTTGTACCTTACCTTGTGATGTACTGATTTCCCCCACCAAATCACGATAGCTAGGCACACTTTCTTTTTGTTTACCTTCAGGCTTATTACTCAAGTTATCAACATCAACCCATAAGGTACGATCCAGTACCACTGATAAATTTTCAGCAAGTTGAATTTTTCCTAATGCTTCAACGTCTTTAGGTAGATTACGATAGTCAAGGTAATGGCTGGCCAGTTCAAAATCGCGAGCGCGAGCCGCTTTTAAGTAACCCTGCATTGAACTACGTGGCGTTATCCGGTCAAAGGCATCATAGGGCAAGTCATCTTCGAGAGGTTCCTGCGCTTTTTCAGCTGTTGAAGGTTTATTGGTTTCTGATTCTTGTTTGACGGGCTTTTGTTCGACTTGTTCTTCCTTGCTGTCTTTATCAATTAAGGATTTAACGGTCACTTCTGGTGTGGTTGTTGCCCATAATGGCGCGTTAAACAACAGTAAAAAACACACTAATAATTTACTAAATTGTAATGAAAACTGGGTATTACAACGGCTCACGCTTTATTCCTTGTTAGATAAACATTAAATCGCTGAAATATTCAGCTAATTAAATTAGAGCATGGTTTGTGTAACTGTACAAAAAATAATTAAAAATCTTTGCAAGTAAGCGCTGAGATGTTAGTTATATAGAGACTAAAGCAAAGGAAAACGATAATGCAGATTTCAAGTTCACTCATTCCTCATTGGTCGTCATTGATGATCCATGGCGCCATTGCCATCGTTTTTGGCTTGTGTGGTTGGTTTGCACCAGAAGCTTCACTAGCGATTCTGATGTTTATTTTCGCCGCTTACTTTTTTGTCGATGGTGCCATTAGGACTTGGTTAGCTATTGCTTCAAAAAATGAAAACCCACTTTGGTGGATGCTATTAGTGGGTGGTTTGATTTCAATTGCTGCTGCACTTGTAACCCTGTTTGCTCCCAACGTAACGGCTATCTTAATGCTCTACTTTATTGCCGCATGGGCCATTGCTATCGGTGTAATTGAAATATTGATTGCGAGTAAACTACGTAAAGAGATCAGTAATGAGTGGCTGCTAATTGGTAGCGGTATTATTTCAATAATCTTTGGTGGCTACCTGATATTTAACCCAGGCGCAGGCATAATCACCCTCCTGTGGCTAGTAGCAAGCTATGCAATCGTGTTTGGCATAATGATGGTGTTACTTGCTTTGAAGCTGAAAAAACTCAATGAACAAGCATAAAAAAGCGGCTTAGCCGCTTTTTTTATTTTTGGCTGTTACGCCTTGTTAAAGCAATTTCACCATCAATATGAATATCGCGCTGCGGGAATGCGATAGTAATGTTGTTTTCAGCAAATACTTTATAGATGCTAAAACGCAGCTCACTGCGCACTTGGCGAAGCGGTGCTTCTGATTCAGCACATACCCAGAAAATAGCGCTAAAAGTTAAAGAGCTATCAGCAAAGTCATCAAACAATACTGACGATGCAGGTGTTTTTAAAATGGCTGGATGCTCATTAAGAATTTGCTTCATCAGCTTTTCAACCAATACCACATCTGAACCATAAGCAACGCCAACATTTACAAACGAACGAGCATTACGGTCAATTAAGGTCCAGTTAGTTACCGTGTTTTCTAATAAATGGCTATTAGGTACCAGCATATGCACACCATCGTTACGACGGATACGGGTTGAACGGGTATTAATAGTCTCGACAACCCCTTTTGCTGTGCCTACTTCTAAAAAGTCACCAATACGAATTGGCCGCTCCCACATTAATATCCAACCACTAATAAAGTTATTAATAATGTTTTGCGCACCAAAACCAACACCGATAGCAATGGCACCAGAAACAAATGCAAACGCCGTCAGAGGAATATTGAGTACTTCAAGCGAGGTAAACACGAGCACAGCAATAGTAACGACAAGATAAATACGCGTGAACAGGTGAACTGTGTCAGGACCTAGGTTTTTTGCCTGCAATGCTTTTTTAATTAATCGACCAATCCAGGTGACCACAAACCACATTAAAAACAGTACCAAAGGTACTTGAATTACTTTTAGTACAGTAATTTGCACATCGTTGTAGGTGAACAAGACAAACGATAGTGCAGATTGCAGATCAGCAAGGGTCATAAATTAACATTCCTAGTAAAAAATGAGTTTGATTCAGTTGTGACTAAGTTTAGCACGGCATAATAGGTGAAAACTTGGTAAATACTAAGTTCTTTATGCGCAATATGCGCTAATTATTAACTATTTTAGACTACAGCTGCTATATACATAGAGAGAGCTTGAGGTTTCACAGGCTTTGAATAGCACGAGGAGAACACAATGTCACAAATGACGCTCACACAAAAACTTGCCACTTTACAACCCTTGGTCGATCTAAACTTATTTGAATCAAGTTTAGAGTACCGTAACCGCATCTTAAATTTACTTGCTGAGCAAGAACACTCACTGACTTTAATTAACAAAGAGTTTGGCAACGCTATGCCAGAAAGCTTTGGCTCAGAGAAAAAGTTTGTGTTGGGTTACAACTAACCTATGGTGATTTATTACCAACAAGATTTAAACTGGCAGCTAGTGCCACTTTTTACTTAAGTGAGCCATTAATACACAATTGATGGCTTTTTACGCACATTTATCCCCTCGATCACATTATTTGCGTTCAAATTCCCCATTCAGACGACAAACTTGATTGTTTCTAGCCAAAAATTTGATAAGTTAGAAAAGATTTATCCACATTTTTGGAGCTCTCATGCGTAAGACCTTAGTAGCAACTACGATTGCTAGTGTGCTTTTATTATCTGCTTGTAGTTCACAACAAGCCGACACTCAAACTCAAGTTGAAACTGCCGCTGAAACACAAACAGCTAATGTTGAAAACGTTCTTTTCAAGCCAAGCCCTTTACAATACATGGCCCCTGAGTTTGATAAAATTTCGACCAAAGATTACGAGCCAGCGTTTGAAGCAGGCATCGCACAGCAAAAAGCTGAAATTGCAAAGATTGCAAACAACCCAGAACCAGCAACATTTGAAAATACCCTTGTTGCTATGGAGTACTCTGGTGAGCTATTAGACCGTACGTCTGCGGCATTTTTTAATTTATCGGGTTTAATCTCTAACAGTGAGTACCAACGTATCGCCGCTAAAATGGCGCCGATTATGTCAGCTCACACAGATGATATTTACTTAAACAAAGCTTTATTTGCTCGCGTACAAAGCATTTACGACAACAAAGCGTCTTTAAATGCTGAAGATCAACGTCTTGTTGATTACTACTACAAAAAGTTCGTTAACGCAGGTGCAAAACTAACTGAAGCTGAAAAAGCAAAAATGCGTGAAATCAACGCAGAGCTTGCCAAGCTTTCAACTGAGTTTTCACAAAACATCTTAAAGTCATTCAAAGAAGATGTGATTTTAGTTAAAGATAAAAGTGAATTAGCGGGTTTATCTGAAGGTGAAATTGCAAGCCTTGCAGCTGCTGCCAAAAAAGCAGGTAAAGAAGGTTACATGATCACACTGGTGAACACGACTCGCCAACCTATCTTACAAAGCCTTGAAAACCGCAAGCTTCGTGAAAAGATTTGGACAACGTCTTCAACGCGTGCACAAGCAACAAACAGCCCTATCATCATCAAAGAAACTAAGCTACGTGCAGAAAAAGCGGCATTACTTGGTTATAAAGATTGGGCTTCGTATGTAATGACTAATCGTATGGCGCAAACAACTGAAAATGTTTACGGCATCCTTGATGACTTAGCACCGAAAGCGGTTGCTAAAGCAGAAGCAGAAGCAGAGCAAATCCAACAAGTAATTAAAAAGTCAGGTGAAACGTTTGCACTTCAACCTTGGGACTGGGCGTTTTACGCTGAAAAAGTTCGCCAAGAGAAGTACGACTTAGACCCAGCTTTAGTTAAGCCTTACTTTGAAATGCAGTCAGTGATCCACGACGGTCTATTCTTTGCGATGAATAAACTTTACGGTATTACCTTTAAAGAGCGTAAAGACCTACCGGTTTATCACGAAGACGTCATGGTGTTTGAAGTATTTAACGAAGACGGTAGCGCTATTGGCCTATTCTACATGGACCCTTACGCACGTGAAGGTAAACGTGGTGGTGCCTGGATGAGTGCCTATGTTAGCCAAAGCGGTCTTAAAGACACTATGCCTGTGATCTACAACGCACAGAACATTCCTAAGCCAGCTGAAGGTCAACCTACACTCATGACTTTCTCTGAAGTAACGACTATGTTCCATGAGTTTGGTCACGCTGCACACGGTTTATTCTCTGACGTTAAATACCCAAGTTTAGCAGGTACAGCCACTGCTCGTGACTTTGTTGAATTCCCTTCACAAGCACACGAAGACTGGAATATTGAACCAACAGTACTGGCAAACTATGCCAAGCACTACAAAACAGGTGAGCCAATTCCAAAAGCGCTTTTAAATAAAGTACTTGAGTCACAAAAATTCAACCAAGGCTTTGATACAACTGAGTATTTAGCTGCGGCACTGCTTGATATGGAATGGCACTCATTTGGTGTTGATGCTGACGTTACAGACGTTCAAAAGTTTGAACATGATGCATTAGACAAGCACGGTATTGCTTACTACCCAGTACCACCACGTTATAAGTCTTGCTACTTCAGCCACACCTTTGCCGGTGGTTACTCAGCGGGTTATTACGCTTACCTTTGGACTGAAGTATTCGCAGCAGATGCGTTTGCACACATGACCGAAGAAGGTGGTTTAACACGTGAAAACGGTGATAATTTCCGTAAAGAGATTTTATCAAAAGGTAACAGCCGCGACTTAATGCAAAGCTACATTGAGTTCCGTGGTCAAAAACCAACAACAGACGCACTATTAAAGCGTCGTGGTTTAGTTGAATAATCTAAAATTATTCGCAAAATGATGAAAGCCCGCAATTAATGCGGGCTTTTTGTTATAGTGCAATTTTTAAAATGACAAATTAATCAAACATGATCTACTTATTTGCTGTAACCCTGCTTTGGGCCTTTTCGTTTAGTCTTATTGGTGTCTATTTAGCAGGCCAAGTGGATGCATGGTTTAGTGTATTAATGCGTATTGGCTTGGCAACTTGCGTATTTTTGCCCTTTTTACACTGGCGTAAAACCCCTAAAGCCTTAGCACTAAAGCTCATGGCAATAGGCGCAGTACAGCTTGGTGTGATGTACAGCTTCTATTACCATTCGTTTTTGTACCTTAGCGTGCCCGAGGTACTGCTATTCACGGTAATGACGCCACTTTACATCACTTTGTTAAACGATTTGCTTGAAAAACGTTTTAATGCCAAGTTTTTATTAGCCGCAATGCTAGCTATTTTAGGCGCCGTTGCTATTCGCTATGAAGGCGTCGATGAAAACTATCTCATTGGTATGTTAATGGTGCAGGCTGCTAATATTTGCTTTGCCACTGGGCAAGTAACTTACAAACGTTTAATGCAAGATGAGCAACTTCCCCACTCTCGGGTGTTTGCTTGGTTCTTTATTGGTGCTTTAATTGTCGCGCTGATTTGTTACGGTTTATTTGGTGATACCAGTAAGCTGCCCACCACAACGACACAGTGGGGCGTGTTAATTTACTTAGGCACGATTGCTTCAGGGCTTGGTTATTTCGCTTGGAATAAAGGCGCGACCATCGTCAATGTAGGTGCCTTGGCTGTCATGAATAACCTCCTGATCCCAGCAGGGATCATCGTTAACATTGTGATATGGAATCGTGATGCCGATATCATCAAGCTTACCATCGGCGCAGCGATTATCTTATTAGCACTTATTATAAATCAGAAACTTAATAAAACTGCCATGGAGCAATGATAGGCTAAACTCGATTAGATTAGAGGAATGCTGTTATGCGCGCACTGGTTTTATGTTGTTTAGTTTTCATTATTCAAGGTTGTAAAAGTCTGCCTGAGGAGCAGGCAGTGCAAGTGGGTGCTAGGCCTTACTATTTAATCGACAAGATGACAGATGGACCTTTAAAGCAGCAACTTGCGGCATGCGCTAATGGCCCTTTCTATAAAACTGATTTTGTAATTGGTCATCGTGGCGCCCCTATGCAGTTTCCTGAGCACAGCAAAGAGTCATATTTGGCTGCTGCAAGAATGGGCGCTGGCGTACTTGAATGTGACGTCGCCTTTACCAAAGACAAACAACTCGTATGTCGCCATTCACAGTGTGATTTACACACCACTACCAACATTTTAGCGATTCCTGAGCTGGCTGCAAAATGCAGCCAACCTTTTACCCCAGCCAAAGACGGCCAACCAGCTCAGGCTAAATGTTGCACCAGCGATATCACCCAAGCCGAGTTTTTAACCTTAAAAGCTAAAATGGATGGCGCCAATGCAAATGCCAAAACGGTCGCAGAATATATGCAAGGCACACCAAGCTGGCGCACTGACTTATACGCAAACAGCGGCACCCTAATGACCCACCAGCAAAGCATTGAGTTATTCAAATCACTAGGTGTAAAAATGACACCCGAGCTAAAAAGCCCAGAAGTTAGCATGCCATTTAACGGTTTTAGCCAGCAAGATTATGCGCAAAAAATGCTTGATGAGTATCGGGATTTAGGTGTGAATAGCGATGATGTGTATCCGCAATCATTTAATCTTGAAGATGTGAAGTATTGGCTAAACAATCACCCTGAATTTGCGAGCAACAGTATTTATCTTGATGGCCGAGATGAGCAAGCAGACTTTGATGCGATGGATGAAACAACTTGGCAGCCATCAATGCAGGCTCTGTATGACGATGGAGTACGCATTATCGCACCGCCAATGTGGATGCTTTTAAGCCTTGATGAGTCAGGTAAAATCGTGCCATCGCTTTATGCTATTAAAGCTAAACAAGCCGGACTGAACATCATTACTTGGAGTTTAGAGCGCTCTGGTCCATTAAATAATGGCGGTGGTTATTATTACCAGTCGATTGCCCGTGTAATTAAACAAGATGGGCAAATGATGAAAGTGGTAGACGTCCTTGCTAAGCAAGTGGGTGTGATGGCTATTTTCTCTGACTGGCCTGCTACTCTTACCTATTACGCAAGCTGTATGCAGTATCCTGCCTCAGAGAGTTAACTGAGCATCAATAAATTTCAAGGGCTTTTACTCGTCCAAAAGGTGGGGCTGAGGTATTATTCGCTAAACCGTTTTTTACAAGGATAAACATGATTATTCAGCACCATAGCCACGACATAGCGACCAACACAGGCGCAATGCGCACCAGTATTTATCGCCCTGTAGAAGAAGGTAAATACCCGTGTATTATCTTCTACTCTGAGATTTTCCAAGAAACAGCACCAATTGCACGCTCTGCGGCAATACTTGCTGGTCATGGCTTTGTCGTGTTAGTGCCAGAAGTTTTTCATGAGTTAAATCCTATTGGGACAGTACTTGCCTATGATGATGCTGGTAAAGACAAAGGCAATGCCGACAAATGGGCAAAACCGCTTGAGAGCCATGACTCAGACACTGACGCTTTAATTGCATTTGCACGTCAGCAAGATTACTGCACAGGGAATGTAGGTGCGATGGGCGTATGTATTGGTGGTCACCTTGCATACCGTGCTGCATTAAACCCAAGTATCAAAGCCGCTTTTTGTTTATACGCGACAGATATACACAGCGATACTTTACCAGCGCAAGCGGGTAATAACTCATTTGAGCGCATGGCAGATATTAAAGGTGAAATTCATTTTGTTTGGGGTAAACAAGACCCACATGTACCAAAAGAAGGCCGCCTTAAAATTTACAAACAAGCGGTGGCAACAGGCATTAATTACCAGTGGCAAGAAGTGATCGCCCAACATGCGTTTATGCGCGACGAAGGCGACCGATACGATCCAGCCCTTGCCATCAGCATGTATCAACAAGCAGTCGCTTTATTTAATCGCACACTTGTTTAAATCGTCATAGTGGCTACTTGATTAGTAAAATAATCCTTCAAGTAATCGAGTAAAACCCGCAGCTTTTTACTTCCCGCCGCCCCTGGCGGGAATACGCCATAAAGTTCAATATCAGCAGTTTTGTAATCATCTAAGATTGTGCGTAACAATCCTGATTTGATCCTTGGCAATGCATCATAAACTGGGATTTTCGCTAAGCCATGCCCAGCTTCTACAAAGGCAGTTCGTGCAGCAGCGTTATTAGTACTTATGCCACCACTAACTGCCACCTCAAAGCGGCGTTTCTCTTTTTCGAGCGTGACAACAGCACTACTTGGTTGATACACCACCCATGTATGCTCTGCTAAATCAGCAATGCTCTTTGGTATAGGGTATTTTGTAAAGTAATCGACTGAGCCACATAAGCAAGTCGCCATACTTGCAAGTTTAGTGGCTTGTAAGTTTGAGCTTTCAAGGGCCACCCCTCTAATCGCTAAGTCAAAGCCCTCTTTGATGATATCAACCACATCATCGCTAAGCTGTAAATCAATATCAATTTTAGGATACAAACGCTTAAACTGAGCCAGTGCCGGTACCACAAGTTGCAAACCAACATTCACCGGACAACTCAATTTAATAACCCCAACCGGTTCACTCTTTAAGTTCTCAAGGTGTAGGTTAGCAGCCTCAGCCTGCTCGGTGATAGCCTGACAACGTTCATAATAAGCCATACCCGCTTCGGTAAGGGTCATGGTGCGCGTTGAGCGATTAAGTAACGTCAGCTTTAATTGCTGTTCTAATTTCTTTAAATGATAACTAACAACAGCCCTTGATAAACCAAGTTGTTGAGCCGCTTTAGTTAAGCTGCCCTGCTGCACAATGTGGGCAAACACCACCATACTTTTTAGCTGCTCAAACGATACTTTCATACAAACTCCTAATCTAACCTGAATCATTGTATCAATAATTAAACCAATGAAGTCAAATTTATCTGCGTTGTTTAATTCAATTCTCACCCCTATAGTGTTATCAACGATGTTTAATTCACAAAAAGGGATTCACTATGTCAGCTAAGAAAATTTTAATGGTACTTACTTCACACGATCAGCTTGGCGATACAGGCCATAAAACGGGTTTTTGGGTCGAAGAATTTGCAGCACCCTACTACGCCTTTATTGATGCTGGTGTAGAGGTAACTTTAGCCTCTGTTAAAGGTGGCCAACCTCCGGTTGATCCAAACAGTGCAGCCCCTGATGCGGCAACCAATGCCACAAAACGTTTTGAGCAAGACAGCGCAGCAAAAACTTTAATGGCTAATACTAAACCTCTTGCTGAAGTTAAAGCCGATGATTTTGATGCGGTATTTTACCCAGGTGGCCATGGTCCGTTATGGGATTTAGTTGATAACCAAGATTCGATTAGCTTAATTGAGCAATTTCTTAACTCAGAGAAACCAGTCGGTGCAGTATGTCACGCCAGTGCCGTATTACTGAATGCGAAAAATGCCGCTGGTAAATCTGTGGTATTTGATAAAAAAGTAACAGGCTTTAGTAATTCAGAAGAAGATGCCGTACAGCTTACCAATGTTGTGCCATTACTTGTTGAAGATGAATTAATCAAACAAGGTGGTCAGTATCAAAAAACTGATGATTGGGGCGAGCTTGCGATTGAAGATGGCCTACTAATCACTGGGCAAAACCCTGCAAGCTCAGAGCTGACTGCTAAAAAACTACTGACCAAATTAGGTTAGACTAGGTCAACATGCCCTAGACCTTTAGTAAACACCTTGCATATCAAGGTGTTTACCTTCACTTTTAATAAGTTATACTCATTCGGTCACATTGATTTAAGAGCTGCCCATCATGACTGAAAAAAAAACTGTCAAAATTCCTCCTATCAGTAGTAAGCGATTCGCAATTTTCGGCATTATGCTGGTGTGCTTGGTACTGCAAATAGTTAATTCCCTACCCGGCATAAATTTAAACGGTTTAGGTATATTACCAAGGCAGATGTCTGGTTTATCAGGGGTATTTTTTGCGCCATTTTTACATGGTGGCTGGGCACACCTTTTTAGTAACCTAGTGCCATTTGCTATTCTCGGCTGGCTAGTTTGCCAATTTAGCGTTAAACGCTTTTGGCTGGTGTTTGCCGGTACTGCGCTCATTGGTGGATTACTAGTATGGCTATTTGGCCGCAGCAATATTCATGTAGGACTAAGTGGTGTTATCTACGGTTTATGGGGCTATTTAATTAGCTACGGCATTATGCACCGCTCATTGAAAGCCATTTTAATCAGTATTGCGGTTGTTGTGTTATACAGCGGCCTGATTTGGGGTGTTTTTCCGCAGCGCGTTCATATTTCATTCGAAAGCCATTTATTCGGCGCAATCAGCGGCGCATTTATCGGTTATATTATGGCAAAACGTGATAAACAAAAGAGCCCTAAGCTTTAAACTGAAAGCTGAAAGCTGAAAGCTGAAAGCTATAAGCTTCTAGTCTCTTAACTTCATTGTCACCATCACAACGCCATGGTCGGTACTTTGATCATCATAGGCAAACTGTGGGTTGATTAAGTGCTGATCATAGGTGTGATAATCAACTACCTCGAAAAAGCTGCTCTGAAACCCGGCATCAAACTCACGGGATAACAAAATATAATCAAATACTGAGCTGCTACTACCAAAATAGTGGGTGGCTTCTCTGTCGTTCTCAGTGACAACATGGCGCTGATAGAGTTGCCAACTATCTTGTAGTTTAAACTCTGAACGACATGGGCTATTTTGGCTATGACCGCTAAAACGAAGGTGGTCAGCGATTAAATGGTTAAGCACACCATCGTGTAACTCATTATTAAAGTCCCCCATCACAATCACAGGGTTATTGGTGTGCGCTCTGCGCTTAATAATTTCAACGAGTAACAGCGCTGCTTCACTGCCACGCTGCATGCTTGATGCCCAGCGCCCAAGGGCTTGTGATTTTAGCTGCATAACTACGTTTTGCTGTTCGCTATGGCTTTCATCATCTTGGTGATGGAGCATGCTGCGTTTAGATTTAAAGTGCACTACATAGCAATCGACGTGTCCTATGTGAGGTACTTCAAGTGTCGCGCGAATAATACTGCGGCTAAAGTTAAAACTAGCGCTCAAGCCCATCGCTAAAATATCATCTTGCTCTGCCTCAACCTGGCTGACAGCAATAATTTTATAGCGTGAGGCAATGGCCACAACCGGATCGCGATAAATAAAGTCATCAATCACCGTTGGCTCATCAACCACTGCAAAATAAGGGTAACCCTCTGCGTTAACTTGTTGTTTTAGTTCATTGATACTGAACACTTCTTGAAAGCCAATAATATCTGGCTGCTGATTTTTAAGGTAATCGGCCAACCAGCGCTGCTTTTTGGCCCACTGCTCAGCGCTATAAATGCGCTGAAAATCATAAAATGCGTCAGGTGGCGCTAAATAATTATATAAATTAAACGTTGCTACCTTTAATTGACTGTTTTTTATCACTTAACTCCTTATTCGTGTAACCACTCAGTGGCAATGTTCGGGTCTTCAAAGTATTTCACTTCGTTCAAGGCCAATGGCTAAACCATGCTTTTTCATGTCATCCTCCTTGTTATTCATAATTAATAACTGTACTTCCCTTGCTCTATCTGATCAACTAGGATGGTAGTCTCGTAATGACATTCATTAAAGCACAATTTAGGAGTTTCAATGAGTAATACCGACAGTTATACGCCACCTAAAGTGTGGCAATGGGATGCAGAAAACGGTGGTGAATGGGCGAAGACTAATCGTCCGGTCTCAGGTGCAACCCACGAGCAAGACTTGCCCGTTGGTAAACATGACCTACAACTCTACTCGCTTGCGACACCAAACGGCCAAAAAGTCACTATCATGCTCGAAGAGCTATTAGAGCTTGGTATTGATGAAGCCGACTACGATGCATTTTTAATTAAAATTGGCGATGGTGACCAATTTTCTTCAGGGTTTGTCAGTGTTAACCCTAATTCAAAAATCCCAGCCTTAATGGATCACAGTACCACACCCGTTACTCGCGTGTTCGAGTCAGGTGCAATTTTACAATACCTGGCAGAAAAGTTTGATGCGCTGATCCCAAGCGATCACGCCAGTAAAACAGAATGTCGTAATTGGCTGTTTTGGCAAATGGGCTCTGCCCCCTACTTAGGCGGAGGCTTCGGTCACTTTTATAGTTATGCACCATTTAAAATGCAGTACCCAATTGATCGCTTCACCATGGAAGTAAAACGCCAGCTAGACGTATTAAACCGTCATTTAAGCGACCATGACTATATGGCTGGTAGCGAATATTCAATTGCCGATATCGCTATTTGGCCTTGGTATGGCAGCTTGGTACTTGGCAATTTATATGATGCGGCAGAGTTCTTAGATGTTGAGTCATACAGCCATGTGATGCGCTGGGCAAAACAAATTGAGCGCCGCCCTGCTGTAAAACGAGGTCGTAGAGTCAATAGAACTTGGGGTGATGAAGCTGAGCAATTAGCAGAGCGCCACTCTAAGGAAGATTTTTAAGGGCTTAACGGCCCTTTTTCATAAAAATAAACAGTATGAAAAAGCTCAGTAAAGAAGATATCTATCAACGTCTTAGCAATACCGAAGATGCCCGTGCCTGTAAAGCGATTGATGAAGCTGCTTGTAAAGTGGTACCCGGCAATTTTATTACTTTATTAGTGAGCCAACTATTTAGTAAGTTTGCAGATGCCCTGCTAAACCCTAAAGTGACTCTGCCTTGGCTACTGCAAAGCATTAATGTACCAAGTAGTTTTATTGCTTGGCTTGTGCCTATTCGTGAGTCAGGCTCAATGTTGCCACAACTGGCCATCGCCAGTGCTATTCGTAGGCTCCCAGTTAGAAAGTGGGTTTGGGTGATTGGCGCCATAGTGCAAGCTTTGTGTATTGTAGGCATACTTATTTGTGCTTTAACACTTCAAGGTGCAACAGCAGGTTTTGCTATCATCGCGATTTTGATTATCTTTAGCCTTGCTCGTGGCTTTAATTCCATTGCTGCAAAAGATGTATTAGGCAAGGTCATACCTAAACAACAACGAGGCAGTATTAGCGGTCTTGCTGCGAGTTTTGCCGGATTTGCAACGCTCACCTTTGGTCTTGGTTTATGGTATCTACAAAGTCTTGGCTATGAAAATGGGGTGTATGTTGCTTTAATGCTGGCCGCTTTAATGTGGCTGTTTGCAGCGCTCAGCTATAGTCGCATTCAAGAATACAAGGGCGCAACCGAGGGCGCTGAAAACGGCTTTTTGCATGCTTTGTCAAAATTAAAACTGCTTTACCAAGATAAACAATTTGCCCACTTTATTATCACTCGTGCGTTGTTGCTATGTTCTGCTTTGAGCGCCCCGTTTTATATCGTTCTTGCTAGTGAACAGGCTTTCGACTTTTCACTACTTGCTACGTTTATGGCGCTTTCTGGGCTTGCCAGCTTAGTCTCTGCGCCAATTTGGGGTCGATTAAGTGATTTATCGAGTCGCAAAGTATTAGTATTTGCTGCAATGCTCGTCACCCTCAACGGTTTCGCCGTTTATTTAGTTGCTTATCTGAGCCCACAAACGCTCAATGAGTCTTGGCTATTACCGCTATGTTATTTTTTACTCACCGTAGCTCATCAAGGGGTTCGCCTTGGTCGTAAGACCTACCTTGTTGATATGGCTGAAGGAAACAAGCGCACTGACTATGTCTCTGTTAGTAATACGGTGATCGGAGTTATATTATTACTGCTAGGTAGCGTCGGCTTACTAAATACCTACTTAACGACTGCTGAGTTAATTTTTTTCTACAGTATCTTAGGCTTACTTGGTGCAATTAGTGCGTGGTTTTTACCCGATGCCTAGACCCTCGGGTAAAAAAAGCGCATAATCGCGCTGATTTTATTTCCAAAAAGGACTTACTATGAAAAAGGCAGCGCTTGCACTTTTTACCCTACTTACACTTTCTGCTTGTAGCACCAGTGTGCCTATTCGTAACTTTGACGCAAACCCTGTACCGCAAATGGCGTCTGGCCAACATGACCTTGAAAGTATCAAAACCAATATTTTAAAAGCATGTATGAAACTAGGCTGGACGTGTCGTTCAAATGCCGAAGGCCAAATCTTAGGTAAACTTGATATTCGTAAACACCAATTACGCGTTGATATTACGTTTAACGAGCAAGAATATTCTATTGATTACAAAGATTCGATCAACCTTGATTACAATGGCAAAAAAATCCACCGCCAATATATCAATTGGGTTACCAACTTAATGCGCAATATTGATGCTGAATTAGCTTATAAATAAAATTGACGCAGAATCAGGTATTAAAAAAGGCGACCTAGGTCGCCTTTTCTTTGCTAATTCTAGTTTTTCAAGTTCTTATCGAAGAACTCTAAAAACGCTTTCAACGTTTTAATTCTGTATGGCTGGTGCGATAAGTAATGATCGCCATCTTCAAGCTCAATGTAAGTAACATCTTTACCTTCGTCTTTAAGTTCATCATCCATTTCACGGCTATGATAAACAGGCACTACATTATCATCAGAGCCATGAACCAATAGCACCGGACGATTAATTTGCTTTGCAAAATTAACAGGCGACACCTTTTCAAGTTTATCGCCATCAGTTCCAAATTGCTTACGCACAATTTCTTTATTAGTAAAATAACGCGCTTTACTAACAATACGCTCAAGATCAGTAACGCCAGCAAAGCTTGCTGCACATTTGAATGTTTCTGGGTGTTTAACCACCGCCATTAATGCAGCATAACCACCATAACTTGCCCCGCCAATACAGATTTTATCTTTATTAGCGATACCTTCCTCAACAAGCCAATTCGCCGCATCTTGCAAGTCATCTTGCATTTCTTTACCAAAACCTTGAACTGCAGCCATCTCAAATTCATGGCCATAGCCACTAGAACCACGGAAGTTTGGTTGCAGTACTGCATAACCATTATAAGCAAGTAATGCAGTCCAATAGTCAAAACCAGCGTAATCACGAGCCATAGGACCACCATGCGGGAACACAATAGTGGGTAGTTTATCGCCTTCTTTGTAACCCACAGGTAAAGTTAAATACCCTTCAATAGTTAAACCATCACGGGCTTTATAACTGATTTTCTTTTTACCGCTGTAAACTGTTTCATTTACATCTGGGAATGCGCTTGCAAATACCGTTAGCTCACTTGTATCGCGATTCCCAATCATGTAAGTTCCAGCACTATCATCACTTGTTAAATAAAGTACATATTGGCGCTGATCTTTACTGGTATCAATGATATCTATGTCAAATTTATCTTTTGGTAAAACAGCGCGTAAACCTGTATAGAGCTTATTTAAATCTTCATTCCAGTAACGGATCCCTTCATCTAATTGAGAGTGTGTAAAGCCTGCTACTTCACCTGTAAGTGGTGAGTAGAAAATATGACCGTCGAAGTCATAATTATCATCGCTGAACACTAACTCTTTTTTCATGGTCGTTAGGTCCATTTTATAAAGCGCATCATAGCCATCTTTAAGAGCTTTGAAATAAAGAATATTAGGGTCTTTATCGAAGCCCAAAACAGTCACTACATCAGGGGTAAATGCTTTATATTTAAATAACGTTTTACGGTTATCTCTATCTTCATCGTAAAGAATATATTCGAATTCGTCTTCATCCATTTTAAGGGCAATACGCACATTACCTTGGCGGTCTGCTGTCCAATCAATCACTTTACTGCGTGAGCGCTGAATTTTTTTCTTACGAAGTGTACTTAAATTAAGTTCATACACGCCAGGGGCATTGGCAACATCAAAGTCACCTTGAACTAAAATTTTATCTTTTTGATTGGGTAAAAAGCTGATGACCTGATCACCAAATTGCGGTTGGCGTTCATTACGATTAAAGTTAGGCTTTATAGCCAGTTTCGCTTTTCCATCACCACCAATGTTATACGCATATAAACGCGTAGATGTATATTTAGGGCCGCCAAATTGACGTTGAATATAGCGTGCACCTAAAAGCAGTACCTCATCATTTGCCCATTCATACCAATCGAAGAAGATAGTGTGATTATCTGAACGAATAACAGCATCTGCTTCTTTAGTTTTGCGGTTATAAACCATTAAAACCAACTCACCATTCACATTTCGAATAAACGATATGTGTTCACCACTAGGCGAAAATTTTACTTGGCTAAAAGCGCGTAAAGAGGCGAATGATTCTACAGGGAGTTGCGTGTTTTCAGCAGCACGGGGCATTAAGCTCAGCACTGCAAAAAATGTAAGCAGTAAGTACTTCATAGTAAAGTCCATTTTTTTATTGTTCCGACAATATTAACATTAAATTACAAAAAAAGACTAACTCAAAAAAACTTAGGCATATCTTTCATTCGCTTAAAACGAACATAACACTCGATTAATAGCATTATTAATTTATTTTTTGATAATTATAATGGCTACACTACTTCAGTTTTCTTAGGTGACATGATGAAAAAAGTACTTGTGTTAAATTCATCTTTAAATGGTGAACAAGGTAATTCAACCAAACTTAGCCAACAATTTGTTGAGCAACTTGCTAACAACCAACAAATTTCAGTAACAACGCGCGATTTAAGCGACAATGCGATTGCTCACTTAACGCAGACAGAAATGGCTGCTTGGATGACTGATGCAAACGAGCGTAGCGATGAGCAAAAAGCACTTGCTGCAATTTCTGACGATTTAATTGCTGAACTTAACGATAACGAACTGATTGTTATTGGTATGCCAATGTACAACTTTGGAATTCCATCAACATTCAAAGCTTGGATTGATCGTATTGCCCGTGCTGGTATTACGTTTAAATACACTGAGCAAGGCCCTGTAGGTTTAATTGCAGACAAGAAAGTGGTGGTACTTGCAGCACGTGGTGGTTTGTATCAAGGCACTGACATGGATACACAAACTAAATACTTAAAAGATGTACTTGGTTTTGTGGGTATGACTGACGTTGATTTTATTTATGCCGAAGGTCTTGCGATGCCGGGTGCAGAGCAAAGCTTAGAAGCAGCACAAAACGAAATAAAGACTTTTGCTGCAGCACTGTAATTAGCAGAGCATAAAAAAGCGGTCATCATGACCGCTTTGTGATTTACGCTGTGACCGATAACAGCGATTCACCTTCAGATAAACCAAACTTTTCTTGCACAGAGGCTAGAATCGCTTCTTTATCTTCTTCTCCCAGTTGATCAGAATATTGCGCTAACAACTCATCTAAATAACTGACAACTTCTTCAGTATCAACCTGCTCAAGTGAGTTACCACTAGGCGGAGGTGGTGGCGGACCAGGAGGACGCTCACCTTCAGGACGACCTAATTCACCGACTTCAGCGGCATCAAAGCCTGCTTCAGCCATAATTGCTTCCATTTCTTGACCCGGTTGAATACCCGCATCTTTAAATGTTTGCATAATAGATTGTGCATCTTCTGCAGTTAAGTTTTCAGGATCAAACTGAGCTAAAGTTTCATTCATTAACTCTGTCTGTTCACTGGTTAACGGCTCTGCTTGCGGTCGTTGCATGGGCTGAAAATTCGCACCCGATGAGACACTGTTGATCATCGTTGATTTTCCTTACGTTTTGGTGGTTTATGGTTGTTGAACTCGTCTTCAGTTACTTCACCATTTTGATCAGTATCCATGTCATTAAAAATGGTTTGCAGCATATCTTCTGGCATAGGCTGTTCACTAAACTCAGTAAAATCAATCACCCCATTGCCATCAATATCAATCGTCGTAAAGTCAGGTCGCTGGGGTGGACCGCCTTGATGGTCGCGAGCAAAGCAAGCGGGCGCTGTGACTAACAACGAAATAGCTAAAACAGAAAGTGCAGATAAATGCTTCATAGCGAACCTCTTATGTCATTCAATTGACCATAAGCATAATCTGAATATCATTCAGAAGTGTGTGGGCAATATGCTACAAATGTGGAAACTTTGTGGATCGTTGTAGCAATTAATCGAAGTTGTAACTTGTTACGTATTAAGAGCAAAACACTTTTTCAACTCCACGTTTATGGCAGACTCAAAAAAACAAAAAGTAAATCTTGTTTGGTTCAAACGTGACCTAAGACTGTCTGATCATCAACCACTTGCCAGTGCGATTGCATCAGAGCTGCCTTGCTTACTCATTTATAATTTTGAGCCTCTATTACTCGACGACCCCCATTACAGCTTAAGGCACTGGCGTTTTGTTGCTCAGTCACTAAAAGACATCAACCAACAACTTGAAAAATACAACGCTGAAATCGCCATTTATAATCAAGAAATGATTACCTTGTTAGAAACCCTCAGTGAAGATTTTGATATTGCAGGGGTTTATAGTCATCAAGAAATAGGCCTAAACAATACATTTGAGCGAGATAAACAGGTCACACGCTGGCTAAACAGTAAAGCAATTCCATGGCACGAAACGCCACTTGGAGGTGTAAAACGAGCGCGGCCAAAACAGTTTGATTGGCAAGCACATTGGCATGGCGTGATGAACCAACGTCTTGTAACGCCAAATTGGCAAGCCTTTAATGCAGTGCTGCCTCATAATTACCAAGCCGCGACCTGTGTTAATGATTTTCTAAAGCACGACCCGCAGTTTCAATATGGTGGCCCTCATGCAGCTAGAGCTTGCCTACAGAGCTTTGTAGAAGAGCGTGCAAAAAACTACCAAAGTGGCATCTCAAGTCCTTCCAAAAGTAGAGGTTCATGCTCTAGGCTTTCGCCTTACTTAGCTTTTGGCAACCTGAGCCTCAGACAAGTTTATCAAACCCTAAAATACTATTTAGTAAAGCAGCCTTTAAGCTGGCGTCGCTCATTACATGCTTTTGAATCTAGGCTTCATTGGCATTGCCATTTTATGCAAAAGTTCGAAACTCAATGCAGCATGGAGTTTGCACCGCAAAACGCGGGCTACCTACACTACCCCTATCGCGATGATGAACTCGTTGCAGAGCACTTAAAGCGCTTTGAGCAAGGTCAAACAGGTATTCCTATTATTGATGCGTGCATGCGTTGCCTCGCAGCAACGGGTTACATTAATTTTCGAATGCGCGCTATGCTAGTCAGCTTTATGACTCATCATATGAACATTCATTGGCAATCAGTCAGCTTTATTTTATCGCGTTATTTTTTAGATTTTGAGCCGGGTATTCACTACCCACAAATCCAAATGCAAGCATCGGTCACAGGAACTAACACCATTCGTTTGTATAACCCAATAAAGCAATCTGAAGACAAAGACCCAGATGGTATATTTATAAAAACATGGTGCCCTGAGCTTAAAAACTTACCCAAAGAAGATCTCCACCAGCCATGGCAACAACCGCCAATGGAAGCCTTGTTTAATAATTTTAAACAAGGCGAAGACTACCCAGAGCCCATGGTCGATATTGAACACGCAGCCAAACAAGCACGTGAGCGGTTATGGTCTTTTCGAGAACGTGATGACGTAAAACGTGGCACAAAAGCCGTACTGCATAAGCATGTGATAAGCCTTAAAAGACAACGCCATGGCTCATAAAAAGCTGAATTTACCCAGCAAAACCTGCCCCGTTTGCGACAGGCCATTTATGTGGCGTAAAAAATGGCAACGTGATTGGCAGCATGTTAAATACTGCTCAGAACGTTGCAAGCGTGAGGCAAAAAGAAATATTGGCGTTTAAGTTGCACTTATATCGTGAACTCACCGTTTTCGGCACAAAACCCTGAAAGCCTTTCACGGTCGTCGAAAAAATTTACAAAGGAGATGACGATGACAATTAAAAAATCTGCACATACGAGTTGGTCTGGTGATATTAAATCTGGCAAAGGCTATATTTCTAGTCAAAGTGGCGCGCTTGAGAAACAGCCATTTGGCTTTAACACTCGCTTTGAAGATAAGCCAGGTACTAACCCTGAAGAACTGGTTGCAGCGGCACACAGTAGCTGTTTTAGCATGGCGCTATCGCTGGCACTAACTGAAGCAGGCTTTGTCGCTGACGACATAACGACCAAAGCAACAGTGAGCCTTGATGAGGTTGATGACGGCTTCGAAGTGAGCCACATTGCACTTGATGTCAGCGCAAAGATAAAAGAAATCTCACTCGAAAAGTTTGAGCAACTTTGTGAGCAAACCAAGCAAGGCTGCCCTATTTCTAAACTGATGAATGCCGAAATATCACTCACCACAACGCTTAATTAATCTCTGTAGGCCAAGCACTGCTTGGCCTTTTCACAAACTAACAGACCCACAACACTTTATTACATTCTTTTTACCGCCTCGTTGTATTATCTTTATAAAGCAAAACCAAATACAACAAGGATATGTATGATTAAAAAATTAGCCCCGATCGCTCTTGCAACACTTGCTTATTCAAACTGCTCAATCGCCACAGAACAACAAGTAAGTAAACAATGGTTCAACAGCATCGACTACACGCACATAGAGAACCACAGATATAGTTTTAATGCTTACCACTTAGTAAGTCATTACTACTTTGAGGAGCAGCAGAGCTCTGGGGTACTTGATGATTATGGCTACCTAGATACAGATTCAAACATCCGAGTGAATTACTTTAATAGCGATTACACTGATTATCTTGGCTTGTTTGGTGAAGGATTTTATAAAAACTGGTTTGTTACTGGTGAAATTTACGATGTTGATGATACTGATGACTATACCTTAGGAATAGGCTACTTATTTGCCGATGCCTTAAAAGTCTCTGTAAATAGGGATGTGCGTAGCTATGGTGATGATTATTTCCGCTTGAAAGCGCAGTATAACCTCCAAATCAACGATAAGGATTACCTTGGTTTTAGTGCAGAAACAGATGATGAACTCGACGTTTGGAATGTCTCTGCCAGATACTTTAATCATTTAAGCGGTAGCCATTACATTACCGTCGATGTTGGCCATCAAGACAGCCTTTATGATTCAGAAAGCAATGCCATGATCAGCTACTACTTCGGCGATCACTATGCCATAGGTGCAGGGTTGGATGATTCTGAACTCGTTTTACAAGGTAAGTACTTTATTAATGATAAATACTATTTAACCGCGAATTACACTGAAAGCGGCTCTGCTGAACTTTATAACCTTAAGTTTGTTGCCCAATTCTAAATAGGAATGAGTCACCAGTTTTAAACAAGAACGCCGCTATAAAGCGGCGTTTTCAGTTTATAGAATTACATATTACCTAGCTTCATCATCATTGCAGTATACATTTTTAAGTTCAGTGCTAACTGCTCTTCAGTAATAAACTCATGCTCTGAGTGACCTGTGTACTTTTTACCTGGCATTGATGGACCAAATGACACCGCATTATCAAACAGCTTAGCATTTGTGCCACCACCAATTGACACAAAGCCCGCGTCCTTATCGCCGGTAAAGTGCTTAAAGATATCGAGTAATGCTTCTGCATGAGGCGCACCATCTAACAGCATTGGCGTACCAATAATAACTTTAGTGTCTTTTAACGTAGCACCATTAGTGGTTTGCCAAGCACTAAGTGCTTCATTAATTTGCTGCTTAAGCACCGCTTCTTGTTTACCTACCGGACGACGCATATTAATCGACAGTTTAATGTCGTTACCGTCGCGGCTTAATAAGGTAGGCGAAACAGTCATCGGGCCCATAAAGTCATGCTTGTAACCAATTTCACCGAATTGCGCGCCGTATAAATCAAGGCCAATTAGTTGATTGATAAACTCAATGGCTTGACCATCACTATTGTTCTCAAGATCAATACCTTTAAAGATTTCTGCAAGGTGCGCAATGGCATTTTCACCCGCTTCTGGCTCAGATGAATGCGCTGAAATCCCCTTCACTTGGACTAACAAGCCATTGTCTTGCTCTGTCATCGCCACTTTGACGTTTTTAAGCTTAGCGACATTGTCGTGTAATTTAGCCACTATCGCCGCATCAGCGTTATGCACTAACACGCTGGCATCTTCAGGGATTTGGCTAACAAAGGCGCCGCCTTTTAAATCACTGACATATAAGCCTGTTTGTGCTGAGGTCGCAGAGAAAGTCGGCGCAATTAGGCTCCAGCCTTTTTCTGCAACAACCACAGGGTATGAAGCATCAATAGTGACAGCATATTTTGGTTGCTGATAGGTTTTCATGAACTCTTCGAGTGGTGCCCAGTCAGACTCTTCTGCAAGGTAAACCATTAATTCAATACGGTTATTTAAAGTAATACCTTTGTCTTTAATCGCCTTCATTGCATGCAGTGCAGTCGCAATTGCGCCTTTATCATCTTCTGTACCACGAGCTATTAGCTTTCCTGGCTCAGAGGTTTTATCCATTTTAAAAGGACTTTGCTGCCATTTACTGGCGTCTGCTGGTTGCACATCACCATGGGTTACTATGGTTACTTTGTCAGCTTGGTTACCCATGCCAATTAACACTGTGTAGCCTAAATCTTGATAATCAAAACCAAACTGCGCCGCTTTCATTTTTAAGAACGACTTAAAGCCAATAAAATCTGGGTTATCAGGAGTCGCTAGACCTTCTTTATTTACCGTTGGATACGAAACTAAATTCTCTAAGGTATGAATTTGCGCTTGTTGATATTGCTCTACCGCGTAGCTAGCCAGCTTTTCACTTTGCTCAGACACAGTTGCCTGACTAGAGAAAGCACTTAATAAAAATGCAGCAAGTAATGAATGTTTCAAGATAAGCTCCAGAGTTTAAGAAGGTTTTTAGAAAGTCGCCTTGATTGTAACGCTTATAACGCCGACATAACATCTCTAATTCAAGCAAAATAGATCGCTTAAAAATACCAACAAGGTACAATAGCCACTCACCCTATTAATTCGTTTGTTAGACTCATGAACCGCAGAAAAAAGATCTTCACTAAACTTAAGCAAAAAGATAAGCGCGCCAATGCAAAATTGCATAAGAGCAATAAACCGGCCTACATCTCAAAGGCAGAACGCGAAAAATTAGCACAGCAAGAAGCTGAGCAGGAAAATTAAAATACCTAGCGGTCAGGGGTAAAATTGTAGGCGCGATTTTATATCGCGCAACACTTCTATGATTCACAAAGAGGATAAGAGACGCTTCGCTTTAGAGAAAAACAAAAAAAGTTTTAATATTACTTCCTCATTTTCTTCTCATTAGTTTCTCTTTGTGCAATTTGTTTTAACGCGAAATAAATTTCACGTCTACGGCAAAGACATTTTTTCACAAAGAGGATTAGAGACGCTGCGCTTTAGAGAAAACAACAAGTAATCCAGTGTTTTACCTCATTGTCTTCTCATTCTTTTCTCTTTGTGCAATTTGTTTTAACGCGAAATAAATTTCACGCCTACATCAAAGACATTTATTTGCACAAAGAGAATATGAGGCGCTACGCTTTAGAGGAAAACAACAAGTAATCCAGTGTTTTACCTCATTGTCTTCTCATTCTTTTCTCTTTGTGCAATTTTTTTAACGCGAAATAAATTTCACGCCTACGTCAAAGACATTTATTTTCACAAAGAGGATAAGAGACGCTGCGCTTTAGAGAATACAACAAGTAATCCAGTGTTTTCCCTCATTGTCTTCTCATTCTTTTCTCTTTGTGCAATATGTTTTAACGCGAAATAAATTTCACGTCTACATCAAAGACATTTATTTTCACAAAGAGGATAAGAGGCGCTACGCTTTAGAGAAAACAACAAGTAATCTATTGTTTTTCCTCATTACCTTCTCATTCTTTTCTCTTTGTGCAATTTGTTTTAACGCGAAATAAATTTCACGCCTACGTCAAAGACATTTATTTGCACAAAGAGAATATGAGGCGCTGCGCTTTAGAGAATACAACAAGTAATCTATTGTTTTACCTCATTGTCTTCTCATTCTTTTCTCTTTGTGCAATATGTTTTAACGCGAAATAAATTTCACGCCTACGACAGCTTATGTCACATTTATATCGGACACGTGATCTGACTCGCTAACTTTACTCTCGTAACTAGAAACTCTGGTTTTAATCTGAAAGCTGACAGCTCTCTTCACTCTTTACCCTAGCAGCTTGCTAACTTTACTCTAGCAACTCGCTAACTCCCTAACCTAAAACCTATAACTCACACTGGCATTATACGAACGGCCTTGTCCGGCAAGTTGTTCAAAACCATTACTCATATCTTGCTTGTAATTAGCAATGCTTACACCGCCAAGTGGCTGTTGGTAATATTCATCAAGTAAGTTGGTAATTGCTAACTTAAAGGTTAAATTTTGCCACGTTTTCTGGCTTGAGATAGCCAGTAACTGATAACTGTCGGTTTGGTTTTCTAAACGGCGCTCATCAACATGAGTTTTACTATCAACCCATTGCCAGCTCAGTGCGTTTTGCCAGCCTTTGTATTCGTGCTCTAGGCTCAGCTCAGTGTGCAGTGGCATAATTTGATATAAGTCTTCATTGCTATCATCACGCTCGCCATGAGTACTAGTTAGTGAGCCTTTTAACTGCCACTTTCCTGCTTGCTTTGTGTTGTAAAGCTCTACCAAGCCCGCCAGTTTTGCACCGTAAAGAATGGCATCTAGGTTCGTAAAGGTAAGAATATTACGCTTGGTATGCGCCATGTCAGTGCGATTAAAGCTCTTAGTCACTTCAGCATCAATATAATCATTTACTTGCGTGTACCAAACATTTGCCGTTACCTGCCAGCTGTCGTCTTTGGCAAGTTTGGTGTAGCTAGAACTCAATGTGTGAGCTGTTTCGGCTTCTAAATCTGGGTTACCAATATAACCATTACCATCGCCAAACCAACCAATCATAGTGGTTGCCATCGTGCCTACACCCCAGCTGTAACGCTCATATAAATTAGGTGCGCGGTTTTTACGAGCTAAACCAAATTGCAGCTCATCATTGTTCGATAATTGATAGCGAGCAAGTAAACTGATATCAAATAAAGTGTCGTCACGTTTACGGTCTAATTGGTTAAATTCCATCGCAGCTTGGGCGTCGGTTTTTGACATATCCATCATTGAGCCCATATTAGCCATACCGCTCATGCCACCTTCGTTATAAGCCTGCACTTCGCCAGTATCTGTGGTGACTTGCTCAACTCGAATACCTGCCGACACCCACCATGCTTGATTTACTTGGTTTTGGTACTCAGCAAATGCCGCAAGGCGGTCACGTTTGCCGTCGTTAATGTTTACGTACTCATTTGGGCCCATCATCATTGACCCTGCAACCGCTGGCCACCAATCATCAATTCGATAACCGTAATATTCTTGCCCTAGCATTAATGATGACTGTTTTGATAAATCAGTGCGCCAATGAACTTGGTAACTGTAATCTTGTGCATCGGTATTCATTGGCATCATGCCGGTTTTCTCATTACTGAAAAAACCCATTTCGTGTTTTACATCATGCGCATTCACTTGCACCTGCAAATCACCATTTTCAAGCTCACGTTGATACTGAGCAACGAAACCATAGCTGGTGTTATCGGTCATATCCATGTATTGATTAGGAAAGCCTTGGTAAGGAATTTTTTGATGCGTCAGTTTAACTACAAGCTGTTGTTTCTCATCACGAACAGCGCCCGTTAACGCATGATTTTGCACTCGATATAAGGTATCAAGTACACGCTCACCATGCCCATCATCATAGCTGTTCGCATCTTCAAAGCTGCCTTGGTAAGACAAGCTAAACTGTTTGCTCGCAAGGCTGGCACCTAGCGCGTATGCTTGGCTGTCGTTAACGCTTTTGTATGCTGCTGTCACATAGCCTGCGTGCCATTTCACTGAGTCTGAATCACTAAATTCAGGGGCAATCGTATTTACCCTAATAACACCGGCAATATTATCCCCGCCACTGCTTACCGGTGATACACCAGCAACGACACTGTAAGAGGCAATTTGGTTTGCCGACACATAAGAGAGTGGCGGGTTCATTTGATTAGCACACGCTGCTGTAACATCAGCACCATCAACTAAAACTTTAACTCTATCGCCCATCATGCCGTTCATCACCGGCAAGTTAGACACCCCTCCGGCCGCTGAAAAATCAACACCTAAATCTTTCAGTAACGCGTCTGCAGAGCCAACTAATTGGTGGTTATTTTGGGCATGACCTTGTACTTCTATCACTTCAATAGAATCATCAGCAAAGGCCGAAATACTTAATACACAGCTAAGTGCTGCAGCAATTTTAGAAAATAAAAAACCAGGGCGAGAAGATTGCGTGTTCATAACTCTTTTAAAATCAAAGCAAATAATTAATGACGCCGATTATAAAACTCATTAATTAGTCTGAACACGTGACATATTGTCGCACCCTGTCACAGGTAAATAACTTAGCGCAACACCACTAAAGGAATACGGCTATCTTCAAGCATTTTTAAGGTCGTGCTGCCTAAAAAGAACTGCCGCCATTTAGAGTGACCAAATGCGCCCATCACCATTAAGTCAACGGCGTGGTCACTTTTATATCGCCACAGCGCTTGGTAAACATCGCCATCGAGCATGCGCGCTCTCACATTAAAGCCATTTTCTGCCAGCCTTGCTGAGGCAGTATCGAGTTTGTCTTGGCAGTGACCGTCTTGTTTATCAACCATCACCAAGTGGCAATCTAAGCCGGATAAAATACCGCCCTTGATAATTTGTGTAATCGCTTTGTCGGTACTTTCGCTGCCATCATAAGCCAGCATAAAGTTTGTGGGCTCATGAAATTGCGGCGGCACAATCGCAACCGGGGTATGTACCTGACGGATCAGCGTTTCAATATGCGAGCCCAGTACTTTAAAATCATCGTAATGGCCTTTACCAGAGCGGCCAATAATCATCACACGGGCATTGTCTTCATGTTCAAGTAAAGCATCAACAAGACTCATTGAAAGCTGCTGTTGCTCAATCTCGTTTAAGCCTGCATGCTCGGCTTTTTTCATTGCTTCATCTAGCAATAATTGACCATGCTGCGACGCTACTTTGTTGCGTTCTTGCTCAAGTTTTGCCAATTGCTCTAACAATGAGGTTTGCGAACCTAAACCAATAATTGCGGTTAAATCATCACTGCCCTGCGGCAAAGGTGGCTCTAATGCATGCAGAAAATTAATTGGATGGCTGGAGCGCTTAGAAATCCAAATAGCCGCTTCTGTCACCGCATCGGTCATGCATGAACCGTCGATACAAGCAAATATCTTTTTCATTACACTCTCCTTCAAACCAATTTAATTAACCAAGTATAGTTGGCTTTTTCTCTGTATTTATTTTGAACAGCAAAGACTTAAGAAGTTCAGGTTATTTTCTTATAGCAAACTAATATAGAACGTTCCAAAAAGTACTGTATCAACCCCATTAATTTGTATTACAATAGCGCTGGGCACACATCTCTACTCCAGAACAAAGTATTTGTTACTGGCACTTTCAATTATCAAAAATCTATTTTGTTTTTAAATTTATTTTAAAGGAATTACATGACTAACGTAGCCAACTCCCAAGGCAACGCAAGCACGTTTACCATTCTGATAGTATTGGCTTTAGGCACATTCATTTTAGGCCTATCAGAATTTTCTATGATGCCAATGTTGCCCCTGATCAGCGAAACATTTTCGTCTACGCCAGCGCAAAGTGGTTATGCCATCAGCGCTTACGCGATAGGCGTCGTCGTCGGTGCACCGCTATTTATGATCACAACCGCCAACATGCGTAAGCGCAATGCACTGTTGATGTTTGTCAGTATGATGTTTTTATTCAATGGCTTAAGTGCTTTTGCAAACTCGCTTGAGCAACTTATTTTATTTCGCTTTTTAAGTGGTTTACCACACGGTGCCTACTTCGCCGCTGCTATTTTATTGGCTGCCGACATCGCCCCTGCCGATAAACGCGCAAGCTTTATGTCAAAAGTGTTTATGGGTTTAACCATTGCCACTATCGTTGGTGTGCCCATGGTCACCTTAGTGGGGCAAAACTTTAGCTGGCGTTATTGTTTGGCAGGCACCGCTGTACTTGCGTTAGTTGCCTTGGTATTGATTGTGAAATACGTACCTAACGTAAAAAATACCGCGCCAACATCGATTCTCGATGAGTTAAGTGTATTAAAGAACAAGCTCGTATGGACCATTCTAGGTATCATCATTATTGGTTTTGGTGGTGTATTTTGTGTTTACACTTACATTGCCGACACTATTTTAGAAGTCACCCATACCCCTGCTTACACTATCTCTATTGCTATGATCATGTTTGGTATTGGTTGTACTTTAGGTAACTATGTATTAGGTAAAGCAGCCGACCACTCACCGCTGAAAACCACAGGGGCTGCGCTAATTGGTGCTGTAGTATTTGCAGCCAGTTATGTAAGCGCAAGCCATAATATTTGGCTGTTATACGCGGTGATATTCTTTATTGGTTTTAGTGTTGGTTTAGGTACCGTGATCCAATCGCTATTAATGGATGTATCACCACAAGGGCATGCCATGATTGGTGCGCTGGTGCAGTGTGCGTTTAATACAGCTAATGCGATTGGCCCTTGGCTTGGCGGCATGGCTATTGCCGAAGGCGCACTCCCTAGTCAAACAGGCTATGTTTCGGCGGCATTATTCTTAGGTGGCTTTTTAATGTGGTCGTTAAGTGCGATGCAGATGAAAAAACAAAGCTGTAAGCTCTCAAAAATGTAGTAGCGATTTTATATCGCGTAGGATAAATGGCGTTTAACCTGAATGATTTAACATTCGGCGTTAAAACGCCTCTTACGCTATCAGACTTACTCATCCTGAAATATCTCTTCGATACTCAGGTTAAATAAACGCGCGGCTTTAAATGCTAATGGCAAACTTGGGTCAAATTTACCTTTTTCAATCGCATTAATGGTTTGCCTAGACACATCCAAAAGCTCTGCGAGTTTCGCTTGGGTGTAGTTGTGCTCAGCACGAAGCACTTTCAAGCGGTTTTTCATTCTTCGCCCTCGTCGTTTAACTGCTTATTCATCATTAAAAGACTCACCAAATAGGTTAAGCCCATAAAGAGCACGAGGTGCGATATATCTTCTTTAAAGCTTATTAAACCACTTGATTGCACCACCGAGTAAGCTAAACCAAATACCAAGCTTGCACCCAAGGTAATGGCCATTGCATTAAGGTTCATACGCTGCTGCAGCTCATCCATTCCTTGTAGTTGTCGTTTGTTCGATAAAATCATCATGATGCCAACTACTACATTGATTAAGATTGCCACAACACTAAAAATAGCCTGCTCTTGCCATAAAAAATGCGGCCCAAATGAGGCAATTGCTAATGTAATCACCCATGCTGATGTCCATTTAGCGAGGTTTAGCGTGTTCTGCTTATTACGTTGTTTAAAGGTTAATCCTGTTTGATTCATTATTCTCACCTTAAAAGTAAAGTAAACTTGACTAAAGATTAACCTAGCAACACAAAAAGTCAAACAAACTTTACAAAAAGTTTTATATACACGACATCAATATGATTTTTTAATGTCAGAAAAGGCAAGGCGCTTGCTGTTGATCTCATAATATTGTATTAATCAAAGTATCCCGTAATCTAATATAAAATCGGTCCAATCGGACTGCGTTTCTAACAATAACAATGAAGATAACACTATGAATACGGCGCTGTTTTTCGTTGGTGAATGGCAAGTTACTCCGGCTACTAATTCAATCAGACGCGGTGAACAAACAAAGCATCTTGAACCCAAGGCGATGGATGTATTACTGCTGCTTTGCGAAAAACAAGGTGAGCTACTAACAAGTGAAGAAATTATCAGCCACTGCTGGCCAAATGTGGCGCTCGGTGACAACCCCCTACATAAAGTGATCACCCAATTACGTAAAGCCTTTGATGATAAAGCAAGCGATCCGCATTACATAGAAACCATTCGTAAACGCGGTTATCGGGTTATTGCCGAAATCAACTTTCCACTCAACGAAGAACAAAAAGCCAGCCAAACCAGTTGGCAAGGTGATTCGCCCTTTGTTGGCTTAAGTGCATTTGCACCAGAGCAAGCCGATGTGTTTTTTGGTCGAAACAAACAAATTGCCACTTTGCTACAGCGGGTATCGGCTCAAATAGAGTTTGGTCGCGCATTTTGCTTAATTTTGGGAGCCAGTGGTTCAGGTAAATCGTCGTTAGTTAACGCAGGTGTATTGCCCGCTTTAATGTCGAGTAATGGCTACGATGGCATTAGAGTACATAGTTACTGCCAACTCGACTTTGCCGATGTCAGCAAAGAGCGCTTACTGCTTGATTTAGCCTCAACCTTGCTCGATTTAGAAATAAACGACGCACCTGTACTTAGCGATATAAGCGCCGATGCGTTGGCTGAATTGTTATTAACAGATCCAGAACAGGTTATTTCCCGCTGTAAAGCAGCACTTGCAACGCTAAATAAAGAGTGCACTACACCCTATTTATTTTTATTTATCGACAGGCTCGAAGTGCTATTGTCATCACCTTTATTTAGCGATGACGAGCGCAACCAGCTGTTAGCACTTATTGAGCGCTTAGCAACAAGTGGCTGCATGATCATTTTTAGTGCCTGTCGTAATGACTTTTACCCGCAAGTAGTGAGTCAACCAAGTTTAATGGCAGGTAAAGCCAACGGCGCACACTTTGATTTATTAGCGCCAACTCGCTCTGAGCTTAAGCAAATGATCCGTTTGCCAGCACTTGCAGCAGGCTTAAGTTGGCAACATCACCCAGAGCATCACACACCGCTTGATGAACAACTTTGTAACGATACTGCCAATAACCCAGATGCATTGCCAATGCTGCAATACACCTTGCAACAGCTTTATTTACAGCGAAGCCCAGACAACGAATTATTGTTTTCTGAATACCAAGCGCTTGGCACCATCGAAGGAGCTATCGGCCAAAAAGCCGAACAGGTATTTTGCCAATTACCCAAAGACCAACAAACTGAACTTGCTGCGGTTCTTTCAAAACTGATCACCTTAAACCCAGATGGCGAAACACTCACCAGCCGTGCAGCACATTGGAGCGAATTAACCAGCCCAGCTGCGACCAAGCTTGTTCAGGCTATGGTCGACAGCCGCTTGTTTGTGTCACACCTTAAAAATGAGCAAGCCTGCTTTAGCCTTGCCCACGAAGCGCTGCTACGCCATTGGCAACGCGCCATAGATTGGGTGCAAGAGCACCAACAAAGCTTAGCAATTCAAAGTCGTGTGCAACTAGCCACCGAGCGCTGGCTGCTTGAACAAAAACACAGCGACTTTTTATTAGCCCAAGGTAAACCGCTACAAGAAGCACAAAGCCTAGTTAAAAACCCTATGTTTAGCTTATCGAGTGACGAACAAGCGTTAATTAAGGCTTCTAACAATAAAGCCAAACGTAAAAAACGCGTGTTACAAATAACGGCAGCTGCACTTGTGTGCTTAACCTTTATTGCCACATTTATGAGCGTGCGTAGCTATCACGCCGAACAAATAGCAAAACAAAAACGCCAAGAAGCGGAGAGTTTATTGGGTTTTATGGTCGGTGAATTTGCCGACAAACTCAGAAGCGTTAAGCGCATGGATTTATTGGATGGTATTAGCAACAAAGCCCTTGAGTATTTTACAAATCAAGACGAAGAAACAGCGTCTTTGTTTGATTTTAGCGATAAACAAGACCAGTTTAATAACCGTTTTCAATACGCTCAAACCTTAGAGGCCATGGGCGAAGTCGCCTACTCTCGCGGCAAAACTGACGAGGCCTTCACCGCCTTTGAAAATGCACGAACGCGCCTAGAATCATTACTAAAAACTCAACCTAATAACCTAGATGTTTTAATGCTCGCAGGGGCCAATGCTTTTTGGCTTGGTAATTTAACTTATGAGCAAAGTAATTACTTAGCGACTGAGCCAATGTTCAAACGTTACTTGGCTTACAGTGAAAAGATGTATCAACTTGCCCCTAATGACTTTAATTCAATTATGGAGCTATCTTACTCACACAATTCTCTTGGTTCGCTGTATTTAAAACAGTTTAATTACGCGCTCGCAAAGCAGAGCTTTACTGAGTCTTTAAAACTTAAAAACCAAGCTCTTGAACTTAAACCTAATAACAAAAATTTATTACGCGATAAGACAGATACCATCAGTTGGATTGCAACCACAGAAGAAAGGCTCGGTAATTTAAACGCTGCACTCGAAATGCTTGAGCGAGCCTCTCAACAGCTAGTCAACATGCTTAAAGCGTCACCGAATGATGCAAGTTTGCAAAGTCATTTAGCAAACACTTATATGCAGCAAAGCTTTTTATTGAGCTATTACCCAAATAAGAAAGCGGCATTTTTAAAAGCAGAAAAAGCAACCAATGCGATTAATCAAGCAAGAATACAAGATCCAAAAAATCAAAACTTTCAGCGCACCTTTTACAGAACGCTTGCATACCAATTAATGCTGTTAGATAAAAATAAAACAAGTGAAAAGGTAAAAGATGTTTTGAGTTACATTGATAACCAAGGGTTTTCAAATACAACTTTAATAAACATTCAAATAGGTGTCATTCATTATTTAATAAATAGAAATCTTTTAAGTGAAGCCGAATCCCATTTATTAAAACTAGAAAGCAACTCAGATTTTATTGAGAGATTGTCTGATACTAAAAAAATAGAAAATAACTCTATTCTAATAAAGATAAACTTAATTAAAGCAAAGCTTGCTAAAGACAAAATAACAAAACAAAAATTATGTCAAGCAACTATAAATACGATTGAGAAGAACAACAATGGCGACAAAAGTATAAAAAGAACTTACCCACTTATTCAAGCCTACACCTGCTTAAATAAAGCAGATGTAGTCGACACAATTAAAAGTAAGCTAATTGAGTTAGGCATTACTAACTTTGATCTATAAAAAACAACTAGAAGGTAATAACAATGAGCGAAAGTCAAACTTACAACTTTACAGTGAATGTTACACTTAACACTGAAAATGAAGCTGTATTCACATACTTCCAAGACGGTCAGCAAGTTTCTGGTGGCGGTACTGTCAATGAAAGAAACAGCCTCGGTATTTATACGCTTGATGACGCAACAGTTGAAGCGGGCTTTCAATTTACAGGAGCTAAATTTGCAAACCTTGAAGGTGATTGCGAGCAAGACTTTAGCTTTAAAGTCACTAACAATGGTCAAACAATTGAGATTGCCGATACAGATGATAATAGCGGTACTGCGTGTATGATTTTCATCGTGGAGTGCAATGGCACAAGCTATGAAAGTGCAGATCCACAAGTAGAAAACAAAGAAGAAAACTAAAAACCTCTTGTGAAAAGCTCCTTTTTAGGAGCTTTTTTACATTACAAAACAACAGATTAAAACCAGAAGATTACCAGAAGGTTAATTTGCACTTTTTTAAGTAACTTTATAGACACCAAAATCGTTTGCATCGGCAAAAAGGAAACGAACGTGTCTACTAATAAAAATGAACAACCAAGCACTGCTAAATCAGAAGCGAAAAACGCACTACCGCAGTCTATCAATTCAGAGCAACTTGCACTGATTGCACAAATGTTTCAGAACATTCCTGAAGGAGTGTTTATCATTAATGGTCAAGGCACGTTTGAATTTGCAAACCCGATGGCGGCACAGCTTTTAGGTGACAACCAAGAAGCGTTAATCGGGCAAAACATTTTACATTACCTACACGACACCGACCGTGATAAATACATGTATACCCTACTTAGTTGGTTAGACCATAAAGACTCGCCGATAAGTCTTGGGCCAAACGAAGTTAAAATAAACCGTGCCGACAGTAAAACCCTTGAGGCGGATTTATGTATATCGAGCCTGCCAAAAAACATTGCCGTTGCAGAAAATTTATTTATTTGTGTATTACACGATTTATCATCACACAAAGAACAATATAACCGCTTAATTAAACAGGCTACCACTGACCATTTAACCGGCCTTGCAAATAGATTAACCCTTGAAGAGTCATTAAAAGAGCATTGGCAAGAAAGCGTACAAACCAATCAGGCTATTAGCACTATATTAATCGACATTGATTACTTTAAATTATTCAATGACCGATTCGGTCATGTAAAAGGCGATAAATGCTTACAAAAAGTAGCAAGTATAATAGCAGAGTCACTCCCTTCTCGCGATTGTTTAGCAGCCCGTTATGGCGGTGAAGAATTTGCTATTATATTACCCCGTTGTCAAAAAGACACAGCCGCCGCTATTGCTAAACATATTCAAATAAAAATAAATAACATGCCATTTACTGACATAGGATTACCGAGTGATTTTAGAATAAGTGTAAGCCAAGGAATTGCTTGCGAGTTCAATAATCAATATCGTACTTCAGAAGCATTAATTTGCGCTGCAGATACTGCTTTATACCGAGCAAAAACAGAGGGCAGAAATAAAATAAGCATTAGCGCGTAAACATAACAGTAACAATAAAAACATAAATTCAACAACAATCATAAGTAACACATATACTATATTTTAATGTTATTTGTTTGTTCCCGTTTCGTATTATAGACTAAATTCAGTTAGATAAGTCAGATGGGAACAATAATGACATTATTCAAAAAATTACCTTTGCAACTTGCAATCGCAAGTACGTTAGCTGCATCAGCGACTGCAATCGCTGCTGAGCAAAATACAGAAGATACAGCAAAAGATATTGAGGTTATCTCTGTTACAGGTACACGTAGGAGTTTACGTAGCCTTTCTGAAAGTACAGTGCCAGTTGATCTACTAACAAGCCGCGACTTAGCAAGTACTGGTCAGCTTGAAATTAGCCAAGTACTTGCTTCACAGATACCAAGTTTTAATTACCCTAGCGCCACTCTTGCCGATGGTACTGATCATGCAAAACCAGCCGTTTTACGTGGCCTTGCTCCTGATCACACTCTGGTATTAGTAAACGGTAAACGTCGCCATGCAGGCGCACTATTAAATTTAGGTGGCACAGTGGGTCGTGGCTCGACGGCCGTTGATTTAAACAATATTCCTACTTCAGCTATTAAGCGCGTTGAGATTCTTCGCGATGGTGCTGCAGCACAATATGGCTCTGATGCCATTGCTGGCGTGATCAATATTGTACTAAAAGACGCTGATGAGGGCGGTAGCGTTAGCTACACTTACGGTGAATACGACACGCAAATGGCTGGCTCGCCGCAACTACTAAGCACAAGCGCTGATAACGATGGTAACTTGAGCTTTGCAAAAGGCAGTGATCGTAAATTAAACGATGGTATTTCGCGAACAGCAAGCGCGAATGCCGGTTTTGCTTTAGGTGATAACGGCTTTATAAACATCTCTATCGAATCTCGCAATAACGAGCCAACAAACCGCTCGGGAATTGATCAACGCGAGCAATACAGTCGTGATGATAATGGCAACCTAAACTCACGTGAATTTGATTTCGACCGTTACAATCATCGTTTTGGTAAAGCCGATATCGAAGACTATGCACTTTTTTATAATCTAGGTTACGAGTTTGATAACTCGCTATCACTTTACTCGTTTGCTAGTTACTCAAACCGTAAAGGTAATTCGGCAGGCTTTTATCGCCGTGCCAAAGACTCTCGTAACTTAACCGAAGTATACCCTAACGGCTTCTTACCCGAAATAGATACGGATGTTGATGACTATTCATTTGCGATCGGTGTTAACGGCGAAACCAATGACTGGACATGGGATGTAAGTACCAATTATGGTCGCAACGATTTCGGCTTAGGGGTCAGTAATAGCTTAAATACGTCGATGGGTGTTAGCAGCCCAACTGAATTTGATAACGGCGCCCTTGTCTATGAGCAATACTTAATTAACATGGATGCCAGCAATACTCTTGACCTTGGCTTACCTGATGATGTGTTTGTTACCGTGGGCGCTGAGTATCGTCACGAAAATTATCAAATCAAAGCAGGTGAAGAGGCTTCATACATCACCGTGTTGGATGACGATGGCAACCCTGTTGCTGCTGGTGGCGCACAAGTGTTAGCTGGTTTCTCTCCAGAAAGTGCAACTGACGAAAGCCGCCATAACATTGCGGTATTTGCTGAGTTTGATACTTACCTAACAACAGATTGGAATCTAGTGTTGGCTGGTCGTTTTGAAGATTACAGCGATTTTGGTAGCACTTTTACCTCTAAACTAGCTACGCGCTACAGCATTAACGAGTCATTGTCGTTACGTGGTGCAATTAGCACAGGTTTTAGAGCGCCTTCACTTGCACAAACTTCTTATAAATCAGTAAGTACTGTATTTGAAAACGGTATTCCAAGTGAGGTCGGTTTATTCCCAGTTGATGAACCTGCAGCCCAAGCTCTAGGGGCACGCAAACTTGATGCTGAAGAATCAGTTAATATGACGGCGGGTTTTATCTTTACGCAAGGCGGTTTTAGCCTGACGCTTGACGCATATCGCATTGAAATTGACGACCGTATCGTATTGTCTGAAAACTTAAGTGGTCCCGAAGTTGAAGCGATTCTAGCTGCAGCTGGTGAGCAAAACACTCAAAGCGTTCGATATTTTACAAACGCTATTGATTCACGTACGCAAGGTGTTGATATTGTAGCTACCTACTCATTAGGTTTAGAAAACTATGGTGATTTACGCTTAAGTGCTGCGGTTAACTTTAACGACACAGAAGTCACACACGTTAAAGAAAACCCAGCAGAGCTAGAAGCACTAGGTGATAACTATCAATACTTCGCACGTCGTGAAATCACTCGCTTTGAAGAAGGCACTCCTGCTGATAAGTGGAACCTATCTGCAACATGGGATTATGAAAACTTTCAGACCACATTACGTGCAACCCGTTATGGCGAAGTCGTTGACACTTCAAGTACGCCTGAGGGTGATGAAATTATTGATGCTAAATGGATCACTGACTTAGAGGTAGCTTATCGTCCCGATGAGCAGTGGAAATTTGCATTAGGCGCTAATAACCTATTTGATCAGTACCCTCAAGATACTGTAAGCAATATCGGTTATAGTGATTTCAATCAAATTTTTACCTACAGTGCATTTACGCCATACAGTTTAGATGGTCGTTTTGTTTACGGTAACATCACTTATAGCTTTTAAAAAATAGGGCGTGAAAGCAGTAATTGCTAACACGCCCTAACCTACAATGATGGGTTGCTTAATTAATCTGAATAGTGTGGTAGGCCAATAAAGTGCCATCGCTATTTTGTGCTGTGTTTAAAATAAACTGCTCATAATCACTACCAAACACATTATCGTTGCTAGCAAGGGTTGTATCTTGTTCACCTCGTGATTTGTACTCGCTGTGAGTAGTACAAATTTCTTTAGCGAACGCATCTGTAAAACAAAACTGACTAATTACATAGTCGTTATTGTTGTTCGACACTTTAAAATGAATATGAATAGTTCGCCCCGAATACCAACCTGGAAAATGCGTTTTAAAGTTCACACGACCACTACTATCTGTGATCAATGAACCTCGGTACCAGGTGCTTCCCTCAGCTTCGGTATCGCCATCAGTACAGAAATCACCCGCAAAACGTGAGCTATCAGAACTACTACTTGTATCACCCGAGTAAATACCGCGGGTATCACAGTGCCAAACCGATATTTCGTAATTTGCTAGTGGGTTACAGTCACTATCAATTAACTTTAAACAAAGCATCATAGGCAAACCGGTTAAGCCATCCGAAATATCTTCGTCTGAATCAGCTTGGAAGTAACAGGGGCCTTCTGTTGTTGCTTTAGTAAGTGCTAACACACATGCGGTGGATGTTTCAAAAATACTGTCATCCGGAAAGTCATCAGTAATAAGCGCTGTTGTGCCCGATACATATTCACTGTCGTTCGTGGTTGTTGTATCGCCTGTATCAGTGCTGATGCCTGTGCCCGTTGATGTGTCGGTGTCTGAGGTTGTGTCCGTTGAAGATATTGTGTCTGAGTTACAGCCTAAAAATGCCAACATAGGCACAGTAGCAAGAGAAACCCCTAATGTTTTTAGCATTTTCCTACGAGTATATAGTTCAGGTTTTAAAGTCACCTTATGCCCCTTCGTTAACTTGAATAATTAGCGTCGAGTATAAAGAACAAATGTAGAGACTTTGTGTAGAAAAAGTGGTGCTTTTATAGAGTGATTAGGATGCACATGCCAAAAAATAGACATTTATAGTATATTCAATTTTGGCTATTACATTTTACTATTATACCTATGAAGTTAATTCACAAACTCTTAATTACGAATCTTATTATTACGTTGCTGCTGGTACTGACCATGTTTGGTCTTAATGCAATAACTAATAAGCGTATGCTCAATAGTGTATTTGAGGATATAGACAACGAAGCATTTAACCTTATAGCCACTGAAATTAGCCAGCAGTACCAGCAAACGGGTTCGATTGGTATGTTTATCGACTCTAAAGCTCTGTGGTATGAGCTAATTAACCGCAATTTTCACTCAAGCCGTTTATTGTTTTCGCCGAACAGACCAAAACCAAGAGAGCCCAGACCTTTTTCACTAGAAGGCCCCCCTCAAAAGCACATGCAAAATGAGGGAATGCCACCACCTCGCAATAAACCGATGGCTGATGACTTTATGCCTTTTGAAAAACGCCTCAGCTTGCTTGATGCAAAAGGCAAAATATTGATTGCAGGCAATACCGATACTGAGGTCGTGAACGAGCAAGAAATCACTCACAATGGTGCCGTTGTTGCAGTGTTGCAGTTGCATGCTAACGGTAACCATGTCAGTGCGCTTACTCAGCATTACCTTAATACACAAATTAATATCAGTTTGTGGACAGCGGGGATTGGTTTATTAATTGCTTTATTGTTTAGTTACTTACTCGCACATCATTTTACTAATCCTATTTCACAACTAAAAGAAGGCGCAAAAGCCCTTGCTGAGCGCAAGTTTGAGACCAAAATTACAGTAAATAGTAGTGATGAATTCGCCACCTTAGCGGAAGATTTCAACCGTATTGCCACAGAGCTTAGGCGTTTTGAATCGCAGCAAAGTCAATGGATTATGGATATTTCTCATGAACTGCGTACGCCTTTAACTATTTTAGAGGGCGAACTTGAAGCAATTAACGATGGCATTATCGAACCCAACCAAAAAGCGATAAGTTCACTACAAGAAGAAGTGGCGCTGTTAAGTCGACTTGTGAACGACTTACATAAAGTCAGCACACTTGACAGATACAGCTTCAACTACCAGATGGAAGAGATTGATTTTAATACCTTAGTAACTTTACAAGCGCATAAATATGCCTTTAAATTTCAATCAAAAAACATCACCCTCAATGCCACCTTATCTGAGCAACCCGTAATAATTTTGGCTGATCAGAATCGTATTACACAAGTACTACAAAACATTTTAGAAAATAATTTACGGTATACCGATGAACAGCAAAAAGTCTGGTTAGATTTAACCGTGTCTAAGCATCATGTATTTTTGTCGATAGAAGATTCTGGCCCCGGTGTCCCCGATGAAGCCCTTGAAAAACTGTTTGATCGTTTATATCGCACCGATAGCTCTCGCAACAGAAAAACCGGCGGTTTTGGCCTAGGTTTGGCGATTTGCCAAACAATTGTTGAAGCCCACCAAGGAAAGATAAATGCAACTAAAAGCCGGTTAGGCGGTCTGTGTATAACGTTAAAACTCCCGCTTGCAGAGGCGTAATAATATGTCAGAAACCATAGCAAAACAGCATATTCTCGTTATTGAAGACGAAGTTAAAATTGCCGAACTAATAGAAAAGTATTTATATCTGGAAGGGTTTAAAACAAGCTTAATTCACGATGGCACCTGCGCACTTGATGCTGTTAATGAGCTAAACCCGGACCTCATTATTCTCGATATCATGTTGCCACGCACTAACGGCATCGAGCTGTGTAGCAAGATAAGACAATACAGTGATGTGCCTATTATTATGCTTACGGCACGGGTTGAAGAAATTGACCACTTAATTGGTTTTGATGTCGGTGCCGATGACTATGTTACTAAACCATTTAAACCAAAAGAGTTAATGGCACGTGTAAAGGCTATTTTAAAGCGCCGCCGTATGCCAACTACCGCACCAAATACGCTCAAAGCGGGCAATATTATTGTTGATCCGAGCGAATACAAAGTACTGGTAAATAATGCAGAGCTAAAACTAACAATTAATGAATTTAGCTTATTAAAAATATTAATTGCCTCACCCAATAAGGTTTTTTCACGCCAAGATTTATTAACCATGACCCAAGGGAAGTACTTTGAAAGCTACGAGCGTAGTATTGATTCACACATTAAAAACTTGCGTAAAAAGCTGACACAAGCCGACCCTAATAGTCATTACATTGAGTCAATTTATGGTGTGGGATATAAGTTTAAAACTTAAACAACCTTTTTCATACTTGCGACGACTAACTAAATAACATAACCCTGTAGGATATCATTATGAATTTAGTACGCATCAGCGCAAGCGCACTCTTAATTGCTGCCACTACCGCTTGTATCGGCCTCTCTAATGCCAGTACAGCGAACGACCAAGGTGATTATCGCGTTATCACTTTTAAAGACTGTAAAAAGGTGAGCGAAATTACCCTCAATAACGAACAGATTGCTGCATACCTAGAGCTTAAACATGAGCAAGTAAAACTAGAAGCGCTAGAGCAACCAATTAGCAACATAGAACAACAAGTGACTGAGTACTCTGAGCAAATAGAAGCGATCGCCGAAAAAGCTGTTATTGAAGACGAGAATCACCTGCGAATTAATAAAAGCTTATTAAAAGAGCAAGATAAGTTGGCTAAAGAGCTCAATAAACTGATGGCTGCTCATGATGCCGATTTTAAAGCGCTAGAGCAGCAAGCAAAGTTAATTGAACATGCCGCTAAGCAGTTTGATAAAACGATGAAACCTTTGATGGAGCAAGGCGATTCAACCCATCTACAAATTTTAGCGCCAGGTGAAGATGAAAAATCTGGGTGTTTTTACACTATCTAAAGCACATTACTAAGATGTGCATAAAGTTTCGCATGTGATTGACGAATGTCTTCTTTATGCACTTGTTTAAACCACTTTAAAGCCTGTGCTGGCTTGCCAGCTTGCCAATTGATTTCAGCAAGGCGTAATTTATAAATAGCAACTGCGTTGCGATCTGAGTCCGTGTCCATGAATTTGAGTGACTGCACATAAACATGATCAGCTTTCACATAATCAGCAAGAAGTTGATGAGTACGGGCTAAGTTACCTAATGCTACAGAAATCTTACGATTATGATTAGTTTTTAAAATCCAATCAGCTGCAATTTGTCGGTTTACAAGTGCACCATCTATATCCCCTAATGAATGAAAAACATTCGCTTTATTCGACGCTAATTCAAAATGAAAAATGGGGTCTTTGCTTTTGCCAAAACGGCGCTCTGCCCTATCAAGAATTTGCAACGCTGTTTCTTTATTACCAAACACAAATTGCAAATTGGCCAGTTCGACCATACGCATCGGATTACCAAACGAATCAAAAATAGCTTGTAGCTTTTCAAACGCTTTCGTCGCATATTTATGACCAGTTTCTGAGTCACCTAAATAGTGTGTTGATTTTGCGTAATAAAAGTAAACTTGTACTTGAAAGACGACTGGCAATTCTTCACTTGTAATAAAAGGCTCAGCGCTTTCCTTTAAAGCTTGAAATTCCATTTTGTCGTAGAAGTAATCTAACTGATACGATTTAATCTCATACCAACGCGCAGAGCCAATCTCGCTGCTGGCAAGCTGCTGATTAATGTAATCTAGACAACTAATTTGCGATTGCCGCTCACAAAACATCTCATGATCACTAAAGTTTTCAGAGGCTGAGGCATTAAAACTAGATAACCCCAGCAATAACATGGCTAACTTTTTCTTCATCCACAATTATCTCAGTGATAACACCTTCAGAAAGCTAACAAAGTTTAATGCTTTATAACAGTATTTTTTAACTAAATTAATAAATGTAACCGACAATAGTTCTAATCCAGTATCTTAATAGAGACGCTAAATAATGAATAAATTCGTTTAGTCACTTGTATAAGTTAGAACAATTCAACTTGGACCTTTGATGGCAAAGCAAAACGTCGTGATATTGGAATTGTAGGTAATTGCAACCAATACCCGTAAAGAAACAGCATAATCGAAATGAAGCTGGCTAATTATCTTAGCCAGCGCATTAACCACTTAAAGTAAAAGAAGACTACCCAGGCCAAGGAAAGTGACAAAACCAACAATATCGGTGACTGTGGTAAGGATCACAGAACCTGAAAGGGCTGGATCAATTTTAAGCTTATCTAAAATCGATGGGATCACCACCCCTGATAACGACGCGGCAACTAAGTTAAGTAAAATAGCGATAGTGATTGTTAAACTTAACATACCATCGTTGAACCAAAAATAAGTGAGTACACCAATCACAAAGGCCCAAACACAGCCGTTTAATGCCCCTACTCTTAGCTCTTTCTTTAACAGTGCTTTGCGGTTGGAGTCGGTAACCTGACCAAGTGCTAGACCGCGTACAATAACCGTTAACGTCTGACTACCTGCAATCCCACCCATAGAGGCAACAACTGGCATCAGTACCGCCAGCGCAACCACTTGCTCTATGGTTGCGCCAAACAAACCAATAAACCAAGATGCTAAAAATGCCGTTGCTAGGTTTATACCAAGCCAAATACCGCGGTTTTTTGCCGACTTAGTGACACTTGAGAACAGATCCTCGTCTTCACGAAGACCACCGGCTTTTGCAGCGGCTTCGTCGGTCACTTCTTGACGCAATTCATAAGCTGATGATACTGACAATCGGCCTACTAGTTTGTTGTCGGCATTAACAACTGGCATCGCCATTTGTTCACTATGAATAACCACTTCAGCAGCTTCGTATAAGTCGTCATCAGCATGTAAAGCCGATACATCAAGGTTCGCGTAATCAAGCAGGCTGTCGTTATCATTGGCTTTGAATAATGCATTAATTGCCACTTCACCAATAAGTGTACCCTTACGGCTAACCAAATAAATCACCTCAGTGTATTGCGGTAAGCCTTTTTGAAAAATTTTACGCGCGCCAGCCACGGTGAGTTTTTCTGATACTTTTAGCGCATCAAAATCGAGCCAGTGACCTAACTGCTCTGGGTTATATTGCTGTGCAAGGTCGTACTGCTTTGTTTGAACTTCATCAAGTTGTTTACGTGCATAATCAACAAAGCGCTCAGGAATAATTTCTTCGAGTTCAAGTAATTCTTCTACGCTCACTTCGTCAAGTAGCTTAAAACCTTCAGCTTCATCTAAGCTTTGCAATAACCAGCGACAGCTATCACCGCCTAAGTTAATGAAGATTTCATGTTGCGTGTCTTCATCGAGTAATTGCCAAATCTCTAGACGTTGTTCTTTAGGTAGCGCTTCAAACAATAACGATAAATGTTCTGTAGAAAGCTTTTCTTTAGCATCAGTAAGTAACTTATTTTTGCGTGTTGTGGTGTCACACTGAAGCAAGTCATCAATTAACTGGGGAAGTTGGTCAACAGGATACTCAATCATTTGAGACCTCGGTTAATTACATCAATAACAATAGTCTAACGCAGCTCGGGAAAAATAACTGCTATGAATTAGCTTTAATTTTCAATGATGCGATTATTCTCAGATGGAAAGCATAGTTTCTACCTAAGCTTTCAAGTCTGAGTCACTACAATTGCATAAAAATGCACAAATAAACGCTATTAAGATCTATTATCATTCGTATTATAATGATAACATTCCCTCCCTTTTGAAATTACCAATAATAAATGCGGGTATAAACATGACTAATAGAATAAAGTATTTACCACTTGTGATTGCATTTGCACTCACTGGCTGTGGCGGTTCAGATAGTAATAATGCACCTGAGTTCACCAGCAACTCAGCGTTCACTCTAGATGAAGATACATCTATTACAGGTCAAGTTGTGGCAACAGGTGATAATGCTGTTAGCTATACCCTCGGCTCTGCAGCAAGTAACGGGATATTTGCTTTAAATGCTGATGGTAGTTTTAGCTATACCCCAAAAGAAGATTTTGCAGGCCAAGACACAGTAACCGTTACCGCCACTGATGGCAGCTTAAGTACTGATGCAGTACTTACTTTTACGGTTAATAACGTTAACGATGCGCCAACACTGGCGAGCCAATCAATCACTGTAACCACCTCAACAACGACTGAAGGCACATTAGTATTTAATGATGTTGACGGTGACACTGTGACTGTTTCTTTAGTAACGGCCCCTGCCAACGGCACCCTTACTCTAGATGAACAAACGGGTGAATTTCTATTCACAGCTGATACGTTGTCAGAAATTAACGACAGCTTTGTTATCGAATTTACCGATGGCATTATTAGCTCGCCTATCAGCGCAACCATTGAATTAAAACCGTCCTATGTGACTAACGAAGATAAACTTAATTACTACTACAGCTCAAATAACTCTCATTTAAAACAAGCACAAGCGATTAGTGACAATATCAATGATGATGTTTACATGGATGAAGTAAACACACAATTAGCTATTGGTTATCTTATTGCAGGCTTTGCTGAGAAAGCAGACGAACACTTCAGCAAAATTTCAGCAATAGACACAAAAGCAAAAGCCTATTTAGATGCAGCTAAATCTCTTGATTTAGTAAGTTTAAGCGAGAGGGCTTTAACGTTTAGACAAGATGCTGCAACTCTTTACAATCAGTACCTTGCTGAAAAAGGCCTAGATAACATCAGCAGCTCAGATCCGGGGTTTTATCTGACTCTAACCAATCAATACAACGCAGCTGGCCAAACCGAATACGCTCAAGCCATGTTAGACACACTTAAACTTTATGCAAATGAGGTTTATACAGAAGAATATAATGCGACTTATATTAGATTTATATCTGCAATCAAAAAAACCGTTGAATCTTCTAAAGATCAATACGCAGCGACTCACACAGAAACAGTAAGAAATGAAGGAGTAAAAGTCACCCAAGCCATGGCCGAGTTAAGTGAAAAAATCGGTTATTTTACTCAAAAATCAGGTGACTACAAAGGCCAACCAACTGAGCGTATGAGAGTGCTTTACATTGCATGGGCTGCTCAATCTTTTATACAGCTCAATGAAGTTGATTTGGCAAAATATTATACGAACTTAGCGCTTTCATATTATGGTGTTGTTGGATTCGATAATACATATAGCTTTACTGCAAGCCCATATGCAGAAGCAACTTTAGCGACATACACCTATCCATTAGAAGTGTTAACAGCAAATATTAAAGCTTTATATGATGTAGAGCTTTCAAATAACCCAGCCTTTGCTTTACTTACAGATCAAGATGACAAAGATGATGCTATTGAATTTTCTTTTGCTTATGAAGTAGCTAACAAACTACAAGCGGGTATCTCCATAGAGGATGCGGTGCAAAACGCTAAAGAATACTTTATGAGTGGCGAAACACCTAATGCAAAAAGTTTCTATCAAACACTTATAACTTCATCAGGCCAACCAGGTGCTGCTGATATTCTTAGAATCAGAGGTGAAAATGAACTTGGCCTAATTCTGACGGATTACGCCGCAAACATCCTATTTTCTGAAGAATACGTGTTAAATGAAACTAACGCATACTTTATCACCGGAATTTTCGGTTGTGGCGGCCTTGTTGACTTTACCCTTAGTTTAGGTGGAGAAGAACAAGCAAGTATTTTCGCACAACGCTGTGCTGAGGTTATAGATTCTTACTTTATAGAAAATAACACTAACTTTAGTACTTCCTCTGCTGCTTATGCTTTAAATCAGCAGTTAGCTATTTTTGGATTTGTATCTCAGAATGACTCGATAGCCATCACCGCAGAAAGACTTAACACTCAAATTAACTTAATTGAAGAAAAACAAACACAAATAGAATGGCGATTGAGTTCACTCGGATACCTTGTGCAAGCTGGGCTAATTGATATGGCGTTAAATTGGTTAGATATCAGTTTAACCACACTGCAATCAGAACAATCAAACCTTGATATTAATGACTATAAAACTCTACTTGATAAAGTACTTTACGCGACACTTAGTAATAGCGAAACAAGTGGTGGACTATTCAAAAGCTATTCTCTCACCTCATCATTAGCTAGATTCCAAGTAAATAACGAGCAGTATGCTTCAGCTTATGCTGAAACAATTGAAATGTTAAAGCCATTCGTAGCCAATGCAAATACGTTTGTACTCTTACAAACCGATAAAGTTATTCAAAGTAACCTTGAAACATTGCTTACTTTTCAGGCCCGACTTGGCAATGATGCCGCAGTAAAAGAATTAATCGATCACTCAGTCAATGCAGAAGCAGATAAGCTATCACTTACAGCCCTTTATGCTAACTTAGTAGCTAAAAAAGATGACTTCCCTGCATCTTCGATCGCAAGTATCGATACAGACCACGATGGCAAACCTAACTTCTTCCTATCCAGCGCATCAGAGCAAGCAATTGCTGAATCGGGCTTAATTGCTGATAACGATGCCGACAATGATGGTATTGAAGATAGTATCGATGTGACTCCTTTAGGAGAATAACACCATCACAATAATGCGAGGTCGCCTTGCCTCGCATTATTATTCAATAACATTAAGAAAAAAATTTTATATTCAATAGAAAGTCAAACTTTAAAACACATCCGAAATCTCTTCGTATGTTTAGCATTGTAATTTTTCATCATTTACTTTTATGTGTAATGCGCAATAAAAGCAGCATTTAAAAAATGCAGCATTTAAAAAATGCAATGAAGCCTTACAAGTCATTTGACTGTTCCTATTTTAATCTAATCACTTGTATTTCAGGAGTTTTACCATGCAAATGCGCTACTTATCAGCGTGTTTGATGCTTTTACTTAATGCCCCTATACACGCTAATGAAGTAAAGCAACAAGCAACAAATCCTCAATGTAATGATAAGAACAATAAGCAATGCTCAGATCAAGAGGTAGAGCGCATTACCATTAAAGGGCAATACATAGGGATTGAAGTACCTGAAGTAATTGGTCGCGCCTATTTAGATAGAAACTTTATTGAAGCAACTCCAAAAGGTAATGGTGATATCAACGAATTGATTGCCTTACTGCCGGGCGTGCAATTAAGTGAAGACTACTACTCGATTGATAACCTTGCGGAAATTAGTGCCCCTGAAATTAGTATTTCGGGTGCAAAGCCTTGGCAAACAGGCTTTATGATTGATGGCATGAACTATAACAATCGTCTTGATCCTGCCAGTGCGAGCCGCATTGGCGCCTCTGAAAATGAGGTGTCAGGCGGTGTGCAAAGCATGAATATTAACAGTCAAATCGTAGAGTCAATTACTGTGTACGATCACAACATTCCAGCAGACTTTGGCGACTTTTCTGGTGGCGTGATTGATGCCGAAACGATATCTGCTTTCTCTAGAGAAACACGTGTAAGCTTAGGTATTCGTGGTAATCGCAGTGATTGGGGGGAGTACCATATAATCGATAATGATGAGCCAGATGACACCGCTGAGGGCAAAGACGCCCTAGAGCCACCAACCTATGAAAAAACCAATATCGATTTTTCAATTCAAAAAGAGTTGACTGACAAGCATGCCTTATTGCTAAGCGTAAGCTATTTAAAAAGTGATATCTCAGATGTTTCGCTTTCAGCACAAAAGGTCGAAAGTAGAGAAAACATCAATGCATTACTTAAATACAGCTATCGCGATGGCTGGGTTGATTCACTTGATCTTAGCGTTATGTATGCCCCTTATACTTCAGATTCATACTTGAAAGACGTGCTTAATAGTGACTACCAAGTCGAAGGAGGAAGCTTTGGTTTTACGGCTAATTTAGGTGAAGAAACACGCTTTGGTCACTTCAGCAGTAAGTTTAATATGAGCCAAAGTGATAACAACCGTACAGGGCCTGCGCATTTTTATACTTGGCTTCAAGCTAAAGGCAAAGAGTGGGGTCAATTAGCCGATCAGAGCCCTGATTCAACTCCTGTTTCAAGATACGGCGGTTATGGCAATCTTGATAACACGCAAACCAGCTTTAATTGGCGAAATTCCCTAACACTTGAGCGTAAAAGTTGGGGCAATACTGAGCACGCAATTCGCGTGGGCGCTGAACTCAACCATCAAAACTATGAGCGTACCCGCCAACAAAACTATTATAAGTATGACTCGCCAATTCAATACTCATCAACCAACGCACAACTAAACTGTAGTGGCTATACCCTTGATTGTGTTGAGCAAAATTTTTATGTTGATTTAGATACCCTTGCCGAGCAATTAGGTGGCAGTATCGATTTTAATAATCCAGAGCACTTACTTGCCTACTCGAATAACGTAGCGACAACAGCTCAGTATTTTAACTCACGTTTGGTCACACCCAGTGAACAAATAGACGTAAGCTTAAATAAAGCGGCACTATATGCCACCGATGTGATCACCTGGAAACAGTTTGATTTTCATTTAGGTGTTAGATACGACTACGATGATTTTTTCAAAAATCACAATATCGCGCCACGCTTATCAATGGGTTATGACGTATTTAACGATGGCAATACACTATTGACTGCGGGTTTAAACCGTTATTACGATGCGGGCCTACTCGGTTATAAAATTAAAGAGCAACAAAAGTTTGCTTATCGTGAGTATCGCCCTATTCAAAACGGTTATTTACAAGCTTGGCTTCCTTCTTCTTACACAGGTAACTTCCGCTATATCTATGACGACGTAAAAAGTCCTTACGATGATGAAATTGCCTTAGGTCTTCGTCACGCGACAGAAGATTTCGGTAACTTTGCATTAAAATATGTGCACCGTAACAAAAAAGAACAATTAGCGAGAAACGAAGAAACCAACCTAAAAAATGACGGTTTTAAATATATTACTATTTATAATAATGGTACAGGTGAAAGCGAGCGTTACTCGCTATCTTGGGATGCCAAATTTGGCGACCATTCAATATGGGCTAATGCATCTTATAGCCAAAACAGTGAAAGCAATAGCGACTACACTGCAACACCCGATAACACGCCTGTTGAAACACTGGTTTACTATGAGGGTGAGCTGATGAGCTTATCTGAGTTAGATACCCTTAAAGCGAATTTTGGTCGCCCTGTAACTGCTAACTTTGGTTGGAATGCCAACTGGACTGATACTTTTTCAACTGGTCTAACAGCAACCTACAGCGGTAGTTATACAACCGCTATTAAGTCTAGTAACGATCAAAGAATAGGCATTGGAAGTGAATGTGCTACGTGTGGTTCGACCGATATATATATATCCAAATATGAAGCTCATACCTTTGACGCTCGTATTATATTTGCCTTAAGTAGCCGTTGGGAGTATCAAGTTAGTCAATCTCAATCTCTTGAAGTTCGCCTTGATATCAGCAACTTATTTAATGCCAGAAGTCACGCTATTACAGAAGGAAATTCAGGTATTGAACCAGGTAGAATGTTTTGGTTAGGGGTATCTTATAACTATGAATAAATGGTTATTTCTCTTAACTTGCGGCATTTTTACAACGAGCGCCTTCACACAAGAGCAATCATTACGCAAGTTATACGCAAAGCCACAGCATGAGTGGCCTGCGATTATTAGCAGTAAAGATGTGCCAGCTGCCCCGCTCAAACCTTTAAAAGCTAAACCGTTTAATCAAAGTGATGAGATCATCACATTAGGCGAAAAGCTATTTAACGATACCCGTTTGTCACGAGATAACACGGTAAGCTGCGCAAGCTGTCATGAGTCTCGTTTAGCATTCTCAGATAGGCGAAAACTAGCTGTCGGCATTGATGGCCAAGTGGGCACCCGAAATACCCAAGCCATTATTGGTGTTGACCATTGGCAAAGTTTCTTTTGGGATGGCAGGGCTAAAACTGCGACAGAGCAGGCATTAATGCCGATTGAAAACCCGATAGAAATGGGCACTTCTGTTGATCTTGTGCTTAACAAAGTAAACAGTGCTGAGGACTATAAAAGCCCAATATTCAATGCCTTTGGCAAAGAAGCGCTTAATAAAGAACTATTGGCTCTTGCGCTTGTTGCCTTTGAACGTACCTTTGATATTCCAGAATCATTATTCACGCGCTTTATCGATAAAGCGCAAACGAGTCCTAGTGAAGCAGTTGCACTTTTAAACGATCAACAACTTGAAGGCTTGCATCTTTTTAGAACCAAAGCAAGGTGTATGACTTGCCATGAAGGTGCTTTACTCAGCGACAATGAATTTCATATTACGGGGCTGCATTTTTATGGTCGAAAGCTTCAAGATTTAGGACGTTTTGATGCCACCCAAGACCCAGCTGATATAGGCAAGTTTAGAACCCCTTCTCTTTTAGCGTTACAACAAAGTACACCTTGGATGCACCATGGTGGCTTTCAAAGTTTGCTGGGGATAGTCAACTTTTATAATGCAGGTGGAGCAAGGCCAAAACCGAGCAAAAAATTTAAAGATGATCCAAACTACCCACAAACAACAGAGTTACTGCATAAGTTAGCACTTAGTAAAGATGAAAAAAATGCGCTTATCGCATTTTTAGAAACCCTTTAACTGCACGCTCGCTCTTAGCGATAAGAGCGGGCTTTCTTACCCCTTTAATTGACTTGGCGTAAGCCCGGTCCAGCGTTTAAATGCTCGTCTGAAATTAGCAATATCATAAAATGATAAGCGCATGGCGACTTGCTCATTGCATTGTTCGCGCATGGCAAGTAGGTAAATCGCTTTGCGCTTACTTTGCTCATCATACAAGGTAGAAAAACGTACGCCATGAGCTTTTAGTTTGCGCTTGAAAGTTGCAGGGCTCATAGCAAATTGGCTGGCGACTTGGTCTAAATTTAACGCCGGATTTTGATAAATTAATCGGCTTACGGCTTCCACAAAAGTGCTATTTGCTGAATCTAATGCCGCTAGCTGCGAGTTAATTTGTGAGAACCGAAAACTACTAAACGCGGGGTTAGTAAGCCTAAGCGCGTGTTTATTTAATACCCAGCGGGTTATAGGCTTTTCAAAAGCAACTTTAAGGCCCAAATGCTGCTCGTATTCTTGGCTATGTCTGGCGCGTTTACAGGCAAACTCAAACTGACAAGGGACTCGCTCACCCGCCACTTTTTTAAGAACTTGGTAAAACGCGGCGCTGTAAATTTCCATAACGTACTGGCTTATTTCATCATCCAAGCCCACTGCATTTTGCAGCACAATGTAATACTGCTCGTTATGTACATAACTGTAACTAAATAACAAAGGGGCTAGTTGCATGCGTAAATTGTGTAACTGCTTTAAAGCTTGGCCGATATGCGCTGCATGTAACACGCCTTGGGCGGCAACAGAGGTATCGTTTGCTAGTTGACTGCCTAATAAAAAGCCACTGTCGGCGGATTTCATCAACTGCTTAAACTGCGTCAATAAGCGTACTTGCTGCGAAATACTAAACTGATGCTGCACACTCATTAAGTCTTGCTCAAACACCCCTGTGCCTCTGAGTAACTTATGCAGTGCAATGCCGCGACTTAAGGCCAGCTCCACCAGCGTGGTGATCAGTCCCTGTGCGGTGAGGTATTTGTCATCTTGATTAAGATACGGCTTCACAATGGCTGACTCTTTGTTGTTTTTGTTGTTGTAACTTAGCGTGTAAACGCGAGCTTAAACTTTGTGGTGTATCGCCATGCATACTGCCCACTAAGGCCGCTGTTACATCTTGAAACTTAGCGTGTTTTTCGCCTTCGACCTTAAATGCACAATGGCTCAGCGCCGAGGTAATTTGCGCCAACAGCTCTTTCGCTTGTACTGCGCTGGTGTTTGGCATTAGCACCATAAAGCAGTCTCCTGCATAGCGGCACACCACATCGCTAAGGCGACAATTCATCAATAAAAGCTCGCTTACTTCACCTAGTAAGCGGTCGCCTTCGATAAAGCCAAATTCAGCGTTAAAATCAGCAAAACCACGAATATCAATAGCGGCCAGTTGCAGAGGCTGTGGCTCACTTAATTGCTCTTTTAACACAGCTTGTAAGTAATCAGCCTTATACAGCCCGGTTATTGAACATACTAACTCATGCTCACGATGCTGAGCTTCACGGCGTTTTAGTTGCCTGTTAAGCACGTATTGCTCTTGGTGCCACTGATACAGCCCAAGGCTTGTGAAAATCATGCCAATCGGCGCAGGCAATGATTCAATCCAAGTAAGCCATGTGTTAGTTGGTTGATGTAACCACTCATCAAATAAATCAAGGGAAGCTGAAAACATAAAAAGCCCAAGCCCAAGTACTAAAAAGCTGGTGACTTTGCCGGGCGGCCTCGAAATAAGTAGCGCAGCTATCCAAGTCAGGGTCATTAGCACAATGCCACCCTCGCCTAAAATATCTAACCATGCGATATCAGCAAAAGGCTTTAACTCTCCTGCTTGTGCGCTTAGCAAAAACGCAATCACAAACAAAGCAATAACGGCATTGGTTAAAAATCGATGATGAGTAAAAGGGTTATATCGCATTCTCAGTACCTAACAATAATTCACGCTGCCATGCTAACTCGTTAGCGCTTAAAGCAGCAGGGTCATATTAGCTCAATGATGTGACAGCAAAACGACAGTCATACCTTGTTAAACCCCTTCAGCACTGTATTTACCTTAAAAAGGTGGGGTTATTGCAGCTCAAAAGCACTTTTAAAACCCGCTAATCACTTGTTTTTACTGGTTGTTAGCGATTTTCTGTCACATTTGCGTCATTTAAGCTGCGTACTTTGCTCATCAAACCAAGGACAACCAGGAGCAAACCCATGAAACAATTTAAAACGAAGGCGTTAGTAAGCGCCCTCGCCTTATGCCAATTTGCCGCTTACGCACAAGACGAACAAAGCAGCGATGAGAAAAAAGTAAAAGTCTCTGAAGAGCTTGTTGTATATGGCGAAATCGGCTATCGCAACCGCTCACAAGAGCTGGCACCGACGCTTGAATACTCACAAGAATACTTTCAACGTTTTGAACCGCTGACTGCCGGTGATGCATTAAAACGTGTACCGAGTGTGACGTTTTTATCGGATGTTTTAGAGTCTGATGGCGCACGTATGCGTGGCTTAAGCCCAGCTTACACAAAGGTGCTTATCAACGGTGAAGAAGTACCTGGTGCAGGTGCTGACCGCTCATTCTTTGTTGACCGTATTCCTGCCGAGCTAATTGAGCGTGTAGAAATTATTCGTGCTTCAAGTGCAAACCGCTCTGCCGATGCCATTGCCGGCACGCTAAACATTGTATTGCGTGACGGTTACAGCCTAGATGGTGGTTACTTGCGTGCAGGTGGCCTGCGTTATGACGATGGCGAATTAAAAGAAAGCTTTGCTGGTGTTTACGGCACTGAGTTTGCTGGCGGCCGTTTACTACTTGGTGCGAACTTACAAGGTCGTTATAACCCAAAACAAAAATCAAGCCTACGCTATGGCGACAGCCCAGAGAATAACGCCAATTACAAAACCGAAGAATTCGATAACCGTGAAGACCAAACAGACACGCGCGATGGTGACGACACCTCGCTAAACGCCAGCTACGAAATAGCTTTTGATGACGGCAGCAAGTTCGATATCAGCGCGATTTGGGTTGATACCGACCGTACTGAAGATGAGCGTTCATTCGAATATGACGATCCAACAGCAAGCAATAACTCAATTGTTGAAGGCGGTAACCTTGAGACCGACAACGCCAATGTATCTTTCATCGATCAAACCAACTACAACATCAACTCGGGTTATGAGTTACCCCTTTTTGGTGGCACCAGTAAATTTAAGCTTGGTTTTGCAAGCTTTGAAGAGTCTGTTTACGAGCAAGAAGTAGAAATCGATACCTCTGAGCTACCTATGGTGTTTGAGGAAGAAGAAGAAACCGTAGACCTGGATGACAAAGAATGGTCATTACAATGGCAACATAGCTTATTTGCAGGCGAGAACAAAACGATTCAATTCGGTGCCTTTGTACAAGGTAAAGAGCGCGATACTGCTGTTTATCAAGCCGAAGGTGAAAGCGAACAAAGCTTTACTAGCTGGGATCAGTTCAACAAAACACCACTGTCACTGGCAGGCTTTAATAACGAGTTTGAAGCAGCCGCTGGTGGTGTCAATAAACTCGAGGAAGACCGCCTAGATGTATTTGCATTAGTTAAGCACGAAGACCAAGACTTCTCATGGGAGTTAGGTGTGCGCTACGAAACAACTGATTCAACCATTACTGACAAAGTAGAAGGTGTAAGCGCTAAAAACGATTATGACTTCTTCTTACCATCGGCACATTTACGCTATAACGTCTCTGAAAACGGCCGTGTTAGTGCATCGGTTGCACGTAGCTTACGTCGTCCTGACTTTGATTACATCACCCCTGCTCTACTTGAAAAAGAGCTAGGCGATAACGACTTTTTAGGTAACCCAGACCTACAACCAGAATCATCGTGGGGTATGGACTTAGGCTATGAATATCGCTTAGGTAAAAGCGGCGTCGTGGGTATTAATGTGTTCTATCGCGATGTCACTGACCTTATCGAAATAGCCAATACAGGCCAACAAGGCTCAGAAGGTGATGGTACTTACATTTTGCAACCGCGTAACACCGGTGATGGCAACGTAAAAGGTATCGAGCTTGATTTATCAACGCCGCTAAGCGCTATTAGCATGCCAAACACAGGGGTATTCTTTAACTACTCATGGCTTGATTCAGAAGTAGATGACACTTTCGGTAGCCGTAAATTCAACGACCAATCTGACTACGTGTTTAACGTTGGTTTTATTCAAGACCTACCTGATTTAGGCGCTTCGTTCGGTGCAACTTACCGTAAACAAGGTGATGCTTATGGTCGTATCGTGGGTGAAGAAGTAACCACACACTACGGTGCAGACCTTGAAGTATTCGTAGAAAAACGCTGGCAAGACGTCACGCTTCGTTTAGTGGGCTCAAACCTACTTGATGCAAGCAAAGACGAAACCTTCAACAAGTTCGACACGGTTGATGACCAAATCAACCGCGACTTTGACGAGTATGAACTGGAGTCTGAAGAAGCAGGCCCTGTTATCCAGTTAATGCTGCGCTACGCGTTTTAATACACATAAGAGTTATTAAGGCAGCGCATTGCTGCCTTGTTGTATATTTGGGGATCCCATGAATTTTAAAAAACCACTTAATCTTGTTGCCAGTGCAGTGATGCTAAGCACCCTATCAGCGTGTAGCCAAACAACGGCAAACGAGGCACCAAGTAAAAACCAATTAACAGCCTTTGGCACAACTGAAAATATGCAAGGCTCACAAGCAGCAGCCCTTGCTGATGACGCTTGGCTATTAAGCTCACAAAGCCAAGGCCTACAACTTATTGATGTCACTGGTAAACAGCACGCATTACAAAAAGGTAACTTCGAAGCGCTATCTGTTAAGGCGATCGACAAAAACAGTTACCTTGTTGCCAGCATCGACAACGAAGCCGACCAAGCGGTGATTTTTAGCTTACAAAAAGCAGCTAAATGGCAGCTAACTGAAATTAGCCGTATCAGCCCACCAAAAGCAAAACCTGAGGCAGTGTGCTTATTTGCCAACCCGACCACTCAAGCCGTGTCGGCATTTGTGGCAGACGCTCGTGGTCTTATCCGCGAAACACTGGTGTTTGATATGGCAAACAAACGCGCGTTAAACCTTGAATTACGTGAGTTTGCTGGCGTAAGTGAAACATCAGGCTGTGCGGTTGATGATAACAGTAAAACTCTTTATTTAAGTGAAGGCGAGCTAGGCATTTGGCAAATTAATGCCGACGCTGAATCACGCGCCGATAAAAAGCCCCTTGCTATGATGTCGCCATTTGGCAGCTTAGCGCCTGAAGTTGGCGGATTAAGCACAACAGAAGATGGCAGCTTATGGTTCACCACTTCTGAAGATAACCAATTACATCGCTACGAAAATAGCACAAAGCGTTTTAGCAGCTGGCAATTTGCTGGTGAACTGGCGATTGAGTCTGCCGCAGTGCGCTTTAACAATAATCAAGCTGACATCGTGTTATACGATGATGAATCAGGTCATTATGTAAAAGGTCAAATAAATGGGCAGGCTAAACAACACACTAGCGCTAAAACAGCGGCTGTTACTTACATCAATGCACAAGCGCAAACCGATGCAGTACGTGCTTTTGGTGATGCCGCCGATGACCCTGCAATTTGGGTAAACCCTAATAATGCAGCTAAAAGCTTGATCTTAGGTACCGATAAACGCCGTGGCTTAATGGTGTATGACCTTGCAGGCAAAGAGCTACAAGCACTAGAAACAGGCCGTTTAAATAATGTTGATGTGCGCCAACATGCCAGTATCAACAACGCAACGAATACCTGGATTGCAGGTAGTAACCGTACTCATAACAGCATCAGTGTTTACAGCGTCGATACTCACAATCAGGTGCAACATTTTGCTGAGCTGCCAACGACTCTAAACGAAATTTACGGTATGTGTATGTACTCATCAAACACAGGCAACTATGTGTTTATGAATGACAAATCAGGCCTGTTTCAGCAATACAAACTAACAGGTGATAATGAGAGCGTATCAGCACAACTAGTGCGCGAGTTTAGTGTTCCAAGCCAACCAGAAGGTTGCAGTGCTGATGATAAAACCGCACAGCTATTTTTAGGTGAAGAAGACGAAGGTATTTGGTTTATTGGCGCTGAGCCAACAGCAGGAAATAAACCTGTAATGCTACAAACCGTGAACGATATGCTGGTTGATGATGTAGAAGGCATGGAAATCTACCACGCAAAAGATGCTCGATATTTAGTGGTTTCTAGCCAAGGTGATTACAGCTATGTGCTTTATAAAATTATTGATGGCAATACCCCAAGCCTTGAGTTTGCGGGTAAGTTTGCAATCAGTAATAACCTAGAGTTAGCAATAGATGGCGTATCAGAAACCGATGGCCTAACGGTCACACCGGCTGCACTACCGGGCTACCCTGAAGGGGTGCTAATTGTGCAAGATGGTTACAACCGTATGCCACAGACACCGCAAAACTTTAAGATTATTGACTGGCGCGAGGTAAAAAAAGCTATTCAATAAGTTACTATGTAGGGTGCTCGGTTTATCTGGGCACCTTTTTTATCTGAACATGTTTAATCAGTAAAATAGATAACTAAAACATCCTACAATTGCACCGTAAATCAGCATAGGCAAAAAGGTTTTCTTAAGCACGGGCCCTTCTTGATTATTCACTCCAACAATACTGGCTACAGCAATAATATTGCTAATGCAGATCATATTCCCCATCGCCGCCCCCGTTGATTGCAACGCAAGCACTAAGGTTTCTGACAAGCCCACTTGCTGTGCAATACCATATTGAATACCGCCAAAGGTAAGATTAGATACGGTTGCCGAACCTGAAAAGAAAGTGCCGAGTGCCCCCAAGTATGAGGCAAATAACACCCAGTGCTCACCGCTTAAATCTGCAAAGGTGCTCGCCATATAAAATATGGGCGCATTATGGCCGCCTTGCATTAAAACATTCACCATCACCAGCGCCCCGATCAAAGCAATACATGGCATAGCTATACGGCCTAAGGTGTCGGAGCACATTTGCTTTACTTGTGGCTTGCTCATTTTAAGTAACGGCACGCAGATCAGCACCACCAATACAAACGGGATCAAGGCTGGTACAAACAAGGTTTTATACGACCACCCCACTGAGGTACCAAATATCTCATGTAAAGATAAGATCAGTGCTTTGCTTAATTCAAATTGTGCGAAGCCCAAATGAATACTCACCCATAGCGTTTCGTCGTTAAGCAATGCTTTAATTCCCAACTGATGAATACGGGTTATCACCAGCACAACAATCAAAAGTAATAACGGGAATAATGCTAAAAATAGCGCTTTGGGTGTGAACTCAGCTTTGCCTTTCGTGCTTTGTGCATTTACAGCTGAGTTATCTAAACCCACTCCCCGACTTGCTAAATAGATAGTGACTAATAGACCCACTGCGCCACCTATCAGTGATGGAAATTCATAGCTCCAGTGGGCAAACAACCAATAAGGTAAGACACATGAAAACACACTTAAATAAATGAATACGCTATTTTGACGCACCTTTTTTAGTGGTAAAACAAGACACAGCGCAATCATAGGAATAACCAAAGCAGCAATAACATGACAAAGCGCCGTCCATCTTGAAATAGCCAGCACTTGCCCATCATCTAATTGTAGCGCTGAAAAGCCAAACCATGTTGGTGTGCCAACTGCACCAAAAGATACGGGGATCGAGTTTAAAATAAGAGTGAAAATAATCACTTTAAAAGGCGAGAAACCAAGCCCGACCAAAATGGGCGCCGCGATGGCCGCTGGCGTGCCAAATCCCGATGCGCCTTCGAGCATAAATGCAAACGCCCAACCAATGATCATCAACTGCGCAACTTGATTACTGCTAATTGATTCGAGCCAATGTTTAATCGTGGTTTCGGCCCCTGATATTGCCAACATGCGGTTAAGTAAAATAGCCCCAGCAATAATCGAAATAGGCGTCATAACAGACAATACACCAGCAAACGAATTAGCAAGCAACAGCCTTAAATCAGCTTGAAAGTAAAACAGTTGCAGTAAAGCAGCGAGTAGCGCTGTGATGGGTAAGGCAATATAAGAGGCGATGGGGCTGCTTTTTACCATCATCCAGATCAGCACCAAAATAGGCAGTGCAGCCACTAGGGTATTCATGGGTCATCCTGTTGTTTTTATTAAGCGCTTTCCTTAATTAAAAGTATAGACAGGATAACCCTAATCAGTATTTTTTATTTGTTAAATGAGTGTATTAAATGAGCGTACTTAGCCACCAAAGTAACAGTACTAACACAGAAATAGCCACTAAGGCTTTGGTTTTGTGCTTTTGAATAATTCGCTCAGCCTGATTACCCGCGTAATAAACAACGGCAGCTAGAGCAAAGTAGCGAATTGAACGCGCAATGACCGTTGCCAGTAAAAATAGAAAAATCGAATACTTAGTAGCCCCAGCGGCAAGCATGGCAATTTGAAATGGGATGGGCACAATACCGAGCGTCAATACAAACCAAAAGCCTTGTGCCTGCATTTTTTGCTTAACTTGCTCGAATTGCTCAGGGTTTGAGAAGGTATTAATCACCCAATCGCCCACTACATCAAATAGATAATAGCCAAGGGCATAGCCAAAAATAGCACCGATTATACAACCTATGGTCGCCATTAAGGCAATTAACCAAAGCTTTTCACGGCGGGCTTGCATTAACGGAATAAGCACAGCTTCAAGAGGAATAGGCACTATGGTTGACTCTAAAAATGATGCCACCGTAATCGATTTAAGCATATGTTTTGAGTCAATAAACTGCCGTGTTTTTTGCTTAAGCTTTTTTGCAATCGCCATTATTCATCCTTAATCGTTTTGTTGCATTTTAGGTTACAACAAAAAGTCTTAACCGTCCCTTACGGTTTATGAACATAGCGACTACGACCCTGATTTTTAGCCAAATAAAGCGCTTGATCAGCACGTTTCAAGGTACTACTAAAGGTCTCAGTAGCACGTTTGATCGCTGAACCAACACTCACGCTGAGCGTTTTACTCGGTGTCACCATCACATTACTGGCAAGGCTCAGCAGTTGCTCGCAGGTAGCATGTAATTCATCTGCATCATCTGTGGCAACATACATTGCAAACTCCTCACCACCAATTCGCGCAAATAGAACGTCTTCTCCTAATGCTTGGTGACACTGATAAACAAAGTCTATCAATACCTGATCGCCTACATCATGGCCATATTCATCATTAATCGCCTTAAAATGATCAATATCGGCGATCACTAAACTATGTGGTTTACTTTGGTTTTGCTGCACATAATGGTAAAAATAACGACGATTGTACGCCTTTGTTAATACATCGGTTTTTAGCTCTTCTTCGAGCTGCTCTCGGGTTTTAGCTAAATCAGTAAGCGCTAAATAAAGACCAAACCCAGTGATAAGCATCCCTAAGGTGCGGGTAATATCTTCGATATAAATGCCGACCCAGATTGGTTGGAACACCAGCTCATCTAAAAAATCAAATGTAAGTCCGACGCTCCAAAGGAAGATACCCACACTTAAAAATAAGTAACTGCGCTTAGCAACCACCGAAGTTTGCACAAACGCAAAAATACAAATCAAAATGAGCAAATTAATAGCATCACTGAGCACACCATTTAAGTAAACATCACTTTCAAGCCGATTAAAGTTATACAAATAAGTCACGACTATCATCAATAAAACGACAACAAAAAAGCTAATAAAGAATTGCTTTACTACAAGAGGTACTGAATTTAACTCAGCCTTTACTTCTGGAGGGGGTGCTTGCTTATTCATAATTAATCACGACAACTTGCTGCAATGAATTAAACATTAGCAAAGCAAATTTAAAAGTGCATGATAAAGCCACTATAAAGGGGAAAAACCAGCGTTTTTACTGGAGTAAATATTCTAAACATAAGCCGTTTTAGTCAGTAAAAAAGTCTAAGTTCATGCCATTTGCCACTAACGGTCGCAATTTTGTCGTTATTTTTTTATTATCCCAGCCAGTTTTAATGACATTACACAAATCTATGAGCAACGCGCGATTCATCCCTTTTCGAAAACACGACATCATAAATCTTTGCCAAGCTTACTTGGGTGAGCCGCAATCAGCTTCGTTTATGGAGTTTGCTACTCTTTTGCAAAGCGTGACTCATTATCAATATCACGAGCTGCTGGAGTCTTTAAAAAACAACTATGCGCCATTTGACCCAAATAGCGACACCCGCACGCTAACACCGATTACCAACGAGCAACGTGCCAGCTACCAATCTGCCTTTGCAAAAGAGTTTGCCAAAGTACTCAATGCTGCCAATTTTGAAACCATTACCAATCAAGACTTACAAGATGCACTGAATGAAGAGTCTTTATTTAAAGTACGTTTAGCCGTTGAGTTTGATGACTTTGCAGAAGTGGTCTTTTACCGTCGCGGCGAATCGCAAAAAACCGAGACGCTACGCAGTTTTTGGGGGCTTAAGAAAAAGCAGATTCAGTTTACTAACTATGACCGCGTTGCCATATTCATCCGCTTTAAAGACGAGCAGTACTTTTTAGAAAAAGGCAAAATGCCGGTAGGCTTTGAGCCAAACTCAACCATCGTCAAATTATTCCAGAATGTGCCAAAAGCCGATTTAGAAATGCTGTTTCCGAATAGCGAAGTAAAAATGCGTCCAATAGATAAACTGATTATTGGTTCATCAGCACTGATTGGTGGAGCTGTGGTGTTGGTAACAAAATTAGGTGCGTCAATTTTACTCCTGATTGCTATGATTGCCTTTTGGGGTGGTTGGCGCAGTGAAGAAGTGCATATGAGTCAGCAACACTTTATTACCTTTGCAATCGGCATGGGGGTATTTGGCAGCTTTATTTTTAAAGAATGGAGCAAGTTTAAAAACCGTAAAATTCGTTTTATGAAAGCATTAGCCGACAACTTGTATTTTAAAAACCTCGATAACAACGCCGGGGTTTTTCATACCCTAGTCGATGCAGCTGAAGAAGAAGATGTTAAAGAAGCGCTACTTGCCTACACCTTTTTACTAAAAAGCGAATCAGCGATGACTGCAGAGCAATTAGATAGTCAAATTGAGCAATGGTTTAACGCGCAGCATCATTGCCAGCTCGACTTTGAAATTGATGATGCTTTAGACAAACTCGTCAAGCTTGAGCTGGTTCATCAACAAAATAACGTTTATACAGCCGTTGATTTAGATAAGGCCAAACAGCGCTTAGATAGTCGTTGGGATGACTATTTTAAGTTTGCCTAAGCCTTTAAAATCAGGTACTAGCAAGTACACATTAACTTCGAGTCAATTCAACTGGGGTAAATGCAACTTTATCTCAATGTGCTTGCGCAGCGAATGCTCTGCTTTTAGGATAAAATTTTACGGCTAAAAAAAGACCATTCCATGCAATTAAAAAAAACAATTCTTATTGGAGCAAGTTTGCTGTGCGCAGCAACGACGGCTCAAGTATATGCTAACGACAAGTTTGTCTCTGAAGATATTTTTCAACTTGAATACGCAGGCGACCCACAAATAAGCCCTGACGGTAAAAAAATCGTTTATGTGCGCAGCGGCTACGACATCATGAAAGATGGTAACAAGCGTAGCTTTTGGCTGTACGATATAAAGTCAGGTCAACACACGCCGCTGTTTTCTGATGAGCATAACTACAGCCAACCCACTTGGTCTCCAGATAGCAAGAAAATTGCTTTTACCAGCAACTCAAGCGGTTCGAATCAACTTCACGTTTATTGGTTAGCGCAAGACAAACAAGCATTATTAACGCAACTACCAAAGTCAGTACGTAACTTAACGTGGTCAAATGATTCTGCACAAATTGCCTTCACCATGAGCATTCCTGAAGGTAAATCTGCGTTCGCTAAATCGGTAAAACTGCCGAAAAAACCAAAAGGCGCTGAGTGGTCAAAACCAGTGAGAGTGTTTGAAAAAGCACGCTATCAAGCTGATGGCGCTGGCTTTTTAGAGCCTTCATATCGTCACGTTTTTGTTATTCCGGTTTCGGGTGGCACACCACGCCAATTAACATCGGGTGATTATCAGCACTATGGCCCACTTGCTTGGGATCCAAGTAACACAAAACTAGCTTTTTCTGCTGATCGCAATGATGAGTGGGAATATCGCACAACTGAGTCAGACCTCTATGAAATCAATGTAAAATCAGGCGAGCTTACGCAACTAACTGATTTACCGGGCCGTGAGAGTAACCCGCGTTACGCTGAAGACGGTGATGAACTAGCCTTTGTTGCGCGTGACAACGCCCCTGTGCCTTACATTAACTCAACACTATCTATGCTCGATTTAGACGATAAATCAATCAAGCATATTACTGAAAAATTAGACCGTTCAGTGGCTGATTATAAGTGGTCAGGCGATGGCGACTTTGTTATTCAGTACGATGATTTTGGTAAGCGTAAGCTTGCTAAAGTAAACAGCCGCGGTAAGGTCACTGACTTAACGGATACGGTATCGGGCACTTCAATTGGTCGTCCGTATATCAGTGGTAGTTTCAGCATGGCCAATAATGGCGCTATTGCGTACACCACAGGCAGCGAGTACCGTCCAGCTGATTTAGGCTACCTATACAAGGGTAAAAGTAAAACGCTAACTTCATTAAATGAAGATGTGTTAGGCCATAAAAAGCTTGGTAAAGTGCACGAACTAAATGTTAAGTCACAGTTCGATGGCCAAGCTATTCAAGGTTGGTACATTACGCCACCTGATTTTGATGAAAACAAACAATACCCATTAATGGTTGAAATTCACGGTGGCCCACACCTAGCCTATGGCCCAAGCTTTACTGCTGAATTACAACGTTATGCCGCTGAAGGTTATGTGGTTGTGTATGTGAATTACCGTGGTTCAACAAGTTACGGTAAAGACTTTGCACTACTGCTAGATGGTAAATACAGTTCAGAAGAAGACTTTGCTGACCACAACTCAGCAGTTGATGCCATGATTGCTAAAGGCTTTATCGACAAAGATAACCTATTTATTGCGGGTGGTTCAGCAGGTGGTATTGCAACGGCTTATGCGGTTGGTTTAACAAACCGCTTCAACGCTGCGGCAATTACCAAGCCTGTGATCAACTGGTTAAGTAAAACGCTTTCAGCTGACAGCTATATTGGTCAAATTCGTAACCAATTCCCTGGCATGCCTTGGGATAATGTTGAGCACTACTGGAAACGTTCGCCACTTTCATTAGTAGGTAACGTCACCACGCCATCATTGATCATGACAGGTGAAGAAGACCGCCGTACGCCAATTTCAGAATCAGAGCAATTCTATCAAGCATTAAAACTGCAAAAGGTAGATACCGTTCTTATTCGTGTACCGGGCTCACCCCATGGTATTGCGGGTCGTCCATCACGTATGATTTCGAAAATTGAATACACCCTTGCGTGGTTCAAACAATATCAGAAGTAATGAATTAAGTAGGAGTGAGGTGCTCACTCCTCTTAAAAATAATGATGACTAAGCGCAAGTTGGGCAGACCCTATCGACTGCGCTTTTTCCCCGCACACACCTAAGCTCACATCACAGCTACGTAACCCACGATTATCTAAACGTGCAAATGCGGCAATTGATAACTGCTTGAGATGTTCAAGTGCTTTACTCGGTAACGGCGAATCAATAATCACAGCTTGCATATCTAATAAACTTAAACTGTTATGCATGGCAATACTGATAGCCTCAGCGGCTTTTTCAAGCCAAGGCTGAACGAGTCGATTATGCGCTGTAAACTGACTGTCTGTCAGCTCATACACAGAAATACCCAACTGCAGCTTATCAAACTCGCTTTGCAGTGAAAGTAATGAACATTGGCTAAGTAACTGTTCACGATCAGTGTTTAGCATTGAGCCTATAGCACCGGCATTACCACTTTTACCTTCGAGAAGCTGATGGTTAATCACCACTGCACCACCTAAAAAAGCCCCCAAATAAACATATAAAAAATCGCAGTAGTTGTTAGGGTTTCCAAGACTTAGCTCTGCACAACAGGCAGCGTTATTGTCGTTACTAATATAAACAGGGAGCTGGAACTGGCTTTCTAAGTAACCTTTTAAGTCAAAGTTTTGCCACTGACTAAGTGTACTGGTTGCTGAGCATGAAGCGGCTTGCCATTGCCAAATATCAAACGGCATAGCGACCCCAAGCCCACACACATGTGAGCGCAGATCAGGCTCTAATTGACTGATTAGCTTTGGGATATGTGTTTCTAAAAATGATTTAAGCTCTTCAACCGATGCTTCATGCACCTCAACAGATACAGACGTCCTTTGCGTGCTTTGTAAGTCAACGAGTATCAGGTCAAAGCGTCGTCGCCCGATTTTCAAACCAAAACTAAATGCACCATCTGGGTTGAGCCTAAACGGCACACTTGGCTGCCCTACTCGCCCTTTAACAGGTGCATCACGAAGCAACAGCTTATCTTCTTCAAGCTTATTAATATTCACTGTTGCCGCCTGAGCAGACAAGGCTAACGCTTTTGCTATTTGTGCTTTAGGCATGCTTTGCTGTTGCCTAATTAAACTTAAGATTGCGCGCTCGTTATTGCTTCTTGGTGCTCGCGATAAACTGCTCTTCATAACATCCTTCTTGATACAAGCTTGATAAGCGGCCTATTAGACCTGTTTGCAGTACTATCTACCAGTCAAAATAATAAATCAACTAGGTTGATTTATTATTTATAGTCGTGAATACTGTCGGCCACAACAATATGAACACATTAACCTGGTGAACTATGCAAACACAGTCCGCTATTGTATCGCGCCAAATGCTTTGGCCTTTTATTCTGCTTACGATTTGCTTTGCTGCTTGGGGTACTGCGGCCAATATGACAGACCCATTAGTGAAAGTTTTTAGCAAAACATTTTCTATGAGTGCGTTGCAATCAGCACTGGTGCAGTTTAGTTATTACGGCGCGTATTTTTGCTTAGCTTTACCGGCGGCCATGATCAATAGACGATTTAATTATAAAACAGGGCTGTTAGTGGGTTTAGCCATGGCCGCTTGTGGTGCCTTATTGTTTTACCCTGCTAGTCAAACCATGCTCTATAGCCACTTTTTATTGGCCTTGTTTATTCTTGCTGGTGGTTTGTCTATTTTAGAAACCTCTGCCAATCCCTATGTTATGCAGTTAGGATGCGAGCAAACAGCAACCCGCAGACTTAACCTCGCGCAAGCATTTAACCCTGTTGGGACTAATATTGGTGTGTTTTTAGCTGCGACGTTGATCTTACCGAACTTAAATCAAGCTGATAGCGCAAGCCGTGCCCTGATGAGTGAAGCGCAATTAAAAACCGTTGTGAGTGCAGAGCTCGATGCTGTGATGGTGCCGTATGTGGGTATGGCCTGTTGCTTAATCTTACTATGGCTATGTATCTTCTTTAGCCGCTCTCCTGCAACAGAAACAAAAGTAACAGCGCAGCCGCGTAAACTTAAAAAGACCTTTCAACATTTGTATCAAAACAAGCATTATCGATTTGGTGTGCTGGCACAATTTTTTAATGTTGGCGCGCAAACCTGTGTATGGACCTACACCATTGGCTACACCATGGAAGCACTTAACACGACAGAAGTTACCGGCGGCCAAGTCTTACAATGTTCGATGTTGGTGTTTTTAGTATCTCGTTTCATTATGACATGGCTAATGCGCTTTATTAGCGGCGCTAAATTACTGCGTTTGATGGCTTTAATTGCAGCCGTGCTGTGTTTTATTGTTACCACACAAGTGAATTTAGTGGGCGTAGTCGCACTTGTAGCTATTTCAAGCTGTCTATCTTTGATGTTTCCAACCATCTACGGCACAGCACTTGAAGGCCTTGGCGAAGATGCAAAAGTTGGTGCAGCTGGTTTAGTAATGGCAATTTTAGGGGGCGCATTTTTACCTCTGATCCAAGCCGCAACCATAGATGCTTTTAACACTGCGGTTTCGTTTGTTGTACCACTTGGATGTTTTCTTATCGTATCTCTTTATGGGCACCACAGCATTAGGTCACCACGACACCAGCAATCATAATTTTTAAAGGCATCTTGCAAAGTCAGATGCCTTTTATAATTGTACTTTGTGGTTAGATAATGTGAAAATCACTATCTTTCTAACTACCTATAAGTGAGTATGAAATCACTTAAGCTTTTTATCTTAAATTACACAGCAAAGCTTAAAAACATGAGTAGCTTTGAGCACTTTCGGTTTTTTTTAATAAAGTATATTTGTTTCTTTTTTGGCTGCTTTATCTGTTTCGTCTTACACGAATATTTTCGTGTTCCTATTGTTGTAGCCGCTGCTGCGACAGGCTTAATCGGTACGTTTTTACCTTTTTCAAGAACGTTAAAATCACACCCTTATGCGGCCATTTACGCTGGTAGCTTTGCTGGCATGTGCTCTTCAAGTTTAATAAACAGTTATTGGGAGCTAAGTCTTATTTCATTGATCGGTGCCAGTCTTTATATTTTGACTATGAATCTATTTGCAGGTTTTGGCGGCCGACTTGGTAGTGTGGCTTTTGCCAGTGTGGCGCTTTATATGCTTGCAAAAGGGATTTTTTGATGAATATATTTATTGCGATAACAGCGTTATTAGGTGCTTACTCAACCTACTTTTTAGCACATCATAATCGCTTCGACGGCATTCGCGCATCAGCGGCCACCAGCATTATTGCATTTGCGATTTTGAGTCTATTCCCCGTTGATGTTGAGCTATACAGCGTGGCATTTTTCGGTGGTACTTTCATCGGTATGAGCGCACCAAAACGCTTTGGCATTTTTACATTAGCCATTGCGTCATTACTATTTGCTTTGTTGTTTGAGTACCTCGTGCCGCGCTTACATGGCTATGGCGGTGCATTAGGGTTGAGTGCGTTTTTATCTGTCTGTGTTTGCCACATCGGTATTTTACTCGGTGCGCCACGAAGCAAAAAGAACAACTAATTCCGATTCACCGATTAAAAACCTATACCTTTTTATTAATATTCATTACTATGTTAACAATATGTTTAAAGGTGTAGGTTCTTTATGCTTCTTCGTTCATTGCTGATTGTTATTATCTTCTGCTTTATCAGTAGTGCTACGACGGCGAAAACACTGACCTTTATTGCCGAAGATTTACCCCCATACCATTTTAAAAATCAGCAAGGTAAAGCCGATGGTGCGCTTGTTGAAGTGATAAAGTCTGCCCTAGCGAAAACAAACATCGCTGGCGAATTCGCAATTATGCCAATGGCCCGAGCTTTTCATGAGTTTCAAAATGACCCAAGCATATTGATGATTTCATTGCTAAAAAATGAGTCTCGTGAATATAAATTCCAATGGCTAGCACAAACCTATTTTGCCGATGCTTATTTAGTTGGGCTTGCCAAACAAAACCACGAAATAAAAAGCTTAAAACAAGCAAAGAAATATCGTGTGGCAACAATTCGTGGCTATTCAAGTGAACATTATTTGAAACAAGCCGGCTTTAATGAAAATAAAAATTTGGTGCTGGTCAGTCATTACCATCAACTTTGGCAAATGCTAGAGAAAGGACGAATTGATTTTGTACTAACCAACACGCTTACCTTACAAAACGAACTCGCGTTATCAGGAGTTCTCCCTAATGACATTAATAAGAGCCTCCACTTAGACGACTACCCATCAGGCCTTTATTTAGCCGCGAATCTAAAATTGGACAAGCAACTTGCTATGCAATTGAGTGATGCCATAAAAGCATTGAAACAAAACGGTCAATACCAAGCAATTTTACAAAAATGGCATCTGCCTTTACCTAGATTATAATGAAAAACACGCAATCACCTTACAAAGGCTTAGCTTTAGCTATTTTGCTTAGCTGCTTATCGCTAAATACCCTTGCTATTACCCCTGAACAAGCTTTAGAAAAGCTTAACGAAGCACAATTGTTACGTAACAGTAATCCAAACCAAGCCACTAAAATATTTGAGCAATTAACTAACGACTCGACCCTTTCCAATGAACCTAACATCATACAAGAGGCATTCGAATCGCTGGCATTTATGAATATGGGCAGTGGCGATTATGACCAAGCTCTTAGCTATGCAGAGCAGCTGCTTAATTACGGGGAAAAGCACAATAACCAGTCAGTAACAGTACGAGCAATGCTTATTCAAGGTTACGCACAAGGCAGAAAAAGTAACTTTCTTAAGGCAGAGCAACACTATCGCGCTGCATTATCCATTGCCAAACAGATAAATAACTCAGTGCTGATTGCCCAGTCCTATGAGCGATTAGCAGCCATTTTACGCTGGCAAGATAAGTACATAGCTGCCCTCAATGAAGCACAAAAAGCAGTCAATATTTTACAAGAGTTTGATGACGATAAATCTTATGCCTCTGCATTGCAGAACTTAGGTATTATTGAAGCAATTATTGGTGACCACCACGACGCACTAGCCAATCTTACTTTGTCGTTTTCTTTACATCAAAAACTTGACGATAAAAAAGGCATTGCTGATGCACTTTATGAAATTGGCGAAGTTTATCGACGTATGGGTGACAGTGCCCAATCGTTAAAGCACTTTAAAATGTCGCACGTTCTGGATTTAGAAATTGGCTCTAAAGTCGATATCGGTAATAGTGCCATGAAGGTCGGCTATGCAGCGCTAAAACAAGGTGAGCTTACAACAGCCACAGACTATGCAGAAAAGTCGATTAGCTATTATCTACCCTCATCTTCAAACACAGGATTGTGCCGTTCATATAATTTAATGGCGTTAATTGCTCTAAAACAAAATAACATTAGTGAAGCGCAAGCCTATATTGATCGCGCCATGGCAATCGCCACTGACTTTAATTTCCGCTCCCATTTAGTGTCTTTAGCGATCACCCAAACACGTATCTATCAAGCTCTTAATGACCATGCAAAAGCAATTAAAACCGCAGAACAGGCCTTAAACCAGGCTAATGAGTTACAAGATGTCGAAGATCAAATTAGCTTAAATAAATTACTCACTGACTCTTACCTTGCATTACAACTTTATAAACAGGCATTTGAATCGCAAAGCCGCTATCAAACCCTTGAAAATAAAACGGGTAAAAATCAGCACGACTTAACTGTGGCCGCGATGCAAAGCCAAGTCGCCTTTATGCGAAATCAGCAAGAAATAAACCAATTAAGTGCAGATAAACAAATTCAAGCAGCACAACTAAGCGAAAGTGAATGGCAATTTAAAGCCTGGTTACTCGGCCTAAGCTGTGTGATTTTATTGATATCAGGCTTTGGTTACCGCTCATTTAAAACGCGTAAACTTGCCAGCGAGCGAGCACAACTATTACAAGAAGTCGTTGATAAGAAGAACCGCTTACTAGCCGATGTATCCCATGAAATTCGCACACCACTCACAGCGCTACAATTGCAAGTTGAAGCATTGCAATACAATATCGCAAAAGACGTTGATGCCTCTTACGATGCCATTAATCGAAAGCTAACCGATATCAATGTACTGATCCGTGATATCCACCAACTAGCACAAGCAGACTCAGATAGCCTATACCTGAACCTAAAACCCTATTTACTTGCTGATGTATTATCCGTTTGGCAGCAAGACTTTGCTGCTTTTGTACAAAGCAAAGGCTTTGAATTTACCAGTGACATTCATGTTACTGCTGATTTAAAGGTGACATGGGATATCGATAAAATTAAGCAAGTACTGGCTAATCTTTTATCAAACAGCACCTTTTATACTGATAAACCCGGCAAAATTAAATTTGTAGCGACAGCCTCAGCGCAGAGTATTACTTTTAGTATTGAAGATACCCCACCCGGTGTGACCGACAATCAGTTAGTTGAAATATTCGAACGTTTATACCGCGTTGATAAATCACGTAGCCGCCAAACGGGTGGCTCAGGCCTAGGACTGGCGATTTGTAAAAGCCTAATAGAAACGCACAAAGGTACTATCAAGGCTGAGCACAGTGAGTTAGGTGGCGTTAAGATCCTCATTTGCTTACCGCTTATTAGTGAACAACAGGTTTAATTAGCATCTCGATTCCCTGAAATCGCCCCAAATCCGGGCGATTTCACGACATTTAGCCCCATTAATGCCGACCAAGGTCGCATATTATTTAATCAAAAACCGCCCTATATTTTTTAGTACGTTGTACAAATCTCTCACTAAAAAGTATAGGAGCCTCACAATGGCGGGCGAATATCAACAACAATACCAACAGTTCCAGCGCGATCCGGGTCAGTTTTGGCTTGAGCAAAGTAAACGAATTCCTTGGTTTAAAGAGCCAAGTGCCCCTTATCAATATGACGATAATGATTTTTACCATTGGTTTGCCGATGGTCAACTAAACACTTGTTATCTAGCCCTCGACCAACATGTCGAAGCAGGCTATGGCGACCGAACTGCACTAATTTACGACTCCCCTGTTACCAATACTAAACAACAATACACTTATGGCGAGTTACAAACTCAAGTTGCTAAATTTGCAGGACTCATGCAATCCCTTGGCGTAAGCAAAGGTGACCGTGTAGTCATTTATATGCCAATGATCCCACAAGCGGTTATTGGTATGCTAGCGTGTGCTCGCCTTGGTGCCATTCACTCCGTTGTATTTGGTGGTTTTGCACCGCACGAACTCGCGGTGCGTATTGATGATGCAAAGCCTAAGCTTGTGCTTACTGCGTCTTGCGGGGTCGAAATCAATCATGTGATTGAATATAAACCACTGCTTGATGAAGCACTCGAAAACGCCCAGCATACTGTTGAACACTGTATTGTCTTTCAGCGTGAGCAAGCCATTGCCGAGATGCAAGATGGCCGAGACATCGATTGGCAATCAGCCTCTGATGCAGCAAGTTCAGTCGATGCCGTGCCGGTTGCAGGTGACGACCCGCTTTATATTCTTTACACCTCAGGCACCACAGGCACACCTAAAGGGGTGGTTCGAGAAAACGGTGGTCACGCTGTTGCAATGCATTACAGCATGGAGACCGTGTATGGCATGAAACCCGGCGAAGTATTTTGGGCTGCTTCTGATATTGGCTGGGTGGTAGGTCACTCATACATTGTATATGCACCGCTTATTTATCGCTGCGCTACCGTACTTTATGAAGGCAAACCCATAAGAACCCCTGATGCCAGTGCGTTTTGGCGTGTTGTAGAAGATTATAAAGTCACCGCCTTATTCAGTGCTCCTACTGCGTTTCGCGCTATTAAAAAAGAAGACCCTACCGCCGAGGGCTTTAAACAATACGATACTTCGAGTTTAAAACGTTTATTCTTGGCCGGTGAACGCCTAGATCCTCCCACTTATGAATGGCTAAAAGACAACACCGGCTTGCCCGTACTTGACCATTGGTGGCAAACAGAAACAGGTTGGGCCATTGCGTGTAATCCAATTGGTATTGAACAGCTTGCCACTAAGGCGGGTAGCTCAACAGTGCCAACACCGGGCTTTGATGTACAAATTCTTGATATGAATGGGCAGCAGTGCTCAGCAAACGAAAATGGTGCGGTGGTAATTAAACTGCCCTTACCTCCTGGCTGCTTACCAACAATTTGGCAAAACAATGAACGCTTTCAAGCGGGTTATTTAAGCGAGTATCCGGGTTATTACCTCTCTGGTGATGGTGGCTATATTGATGACGATGGTTATCTATTTATTATGGGTCGTACCGACGATGTAATTAACGTTGCGGGTCATCGCTTATCAACCGGTGAAATGGAAGAAATTGTTGCAGCCCACCCTGCTGTTGCTGAATGTGCAGTATTTGGCGTTAACGATGCACTCAAAGGGCAATTACCTATGGCGATGATAGTGCTCAAAGACGATTACCTTGGCGATAGCAAAGAAGTCGAGCAACAGCTAGTCCATTCTGTAAGGCATCAAATTGGTGCCATTGCCTGCTTAAAGAATGTTTTGCATGTTGAGCGTCTACCAAAAACCCGTTCAGGGAAAATACTCAGAAAGAACTTACGCCAATTGGTCGATGGTGAAGAACTACAAATTCCATCTACCATTGATGATGCGAGTATATTTGATGAAATCAACCAACAACTTAACAATCGCTGATCTGCGTTTGTAATTTTGTAATGTTACCAAAGGCCTTGTTTAAGGCCTTTATTCGTTTTGGCCTATGGCTTGCAACTTTACTAATAAGTTAGCAAACGAAAAGGTGGTTAACATGGCTATTATTGCAGGTTATTTCCAATTCAATGATTCAGATAAAACTGACTTTAAGTATATAAATCAACTAGCTAATGTATTTAGTAACTATGAAAAAGAACATGTTCGTTTTTTTAATTGCGAGTATGGAGCCATTTTTCAGTATGATTTTGATGCCTATCAGCAGTCGAGCTGGTTGCGAACTGAGTCGCAAATTGCAACACTCATTGGACACCCTCTCATATCAAGCTCTAGAACACAGGACCTAATTACACTTGCGGGCTGCGAGTCTCTCGACTTTTCTTTGCAGCAATGCGAAGGAGTATTTAGCTTTTGTCAATTTGATCTGCAGAGCCAGCACCTAACATTAGCGACTGATCCACTTGGATTAAAACCTTTTTATACCTTACAAACACAGTATGGTTTACTATTTTCCACTAACCTTAATTTATTCAAGCAGTTGGATATCCAACTACAGAACAATCCGGATGCCTTAACTGAGCTTGCCGTGCTTGGTTATCCTCTTTTAGATCATACGCCATTTAAAGACGTAAAATGCTCATACCCAAGTGAAATGCTATGCTTTAATGCAAAACAGGGTGTAACTAGAAAAAGATATTTTGATTGGGTATCACTTGCAAAACAAAAGCTCGTTGCACCAGATGCAATTGAAGGGATCTCAAAGGCTTTTAAAACTTTAGTTGCAAAGGCAAAACATAAAGATAAAACAATTCTTAGCACTTTGTCTGGCGGTTTAGACTCTAGGCTTATTAACAGTGAGTTATTGCGCCAAGGCGTGCAATTGAAGTCGTTTAACTTTTCGCAATCTGATAGCCAAGATCTATTTTGTGCTAAACAATATGCATCACAAAATGCAGTACCATTAGAAGTAATACAAGTTTCAGACACCCAGCGGCTATCTGTCGAACAGCGCCTTGGCAAATATTGGCGTAAAGCGAAACATCAAGATTTCACTAACGTATGCAGACCACAAATAAGCTGGTCAGGAAATGGCGGTAGTGTTGGGATCGGGCTTATTTATTACGGTGATGAAATTTATGCTGCAGCAAAAGAAAACAACTTAGATAAACTAATCAGTGCTTACCTCAAACAACAATACGCTTTTTTACCTAAGTCAGTTGTTCATAATGCTGAACAATTACAACAAAAACTGATAGCTAACTTAAAAATTAGCTTCGAACCACTCGCTGAATTACCACTTGAAAAAGCATTTCAATTATTCTTGCTGCTTAACGATCAACACCACCATTTGAGTGTTCCTAACGAGCAGGTTTGCGAATTTAAAATGGAGTTTTTCCATCCATTTTATTCGTGGAAGGTCCTACAATATCCGTTGGGTTTACCGGTGGAGTACGTTCGCAAACACCGTTTTTATCAACGATGGTTAAAAACCGATTACCCACGAGCTTTACTTGCGCCTTGGCAAACATACCCAGGACACTTGCCTTGCCCAATAACCGTCAAGCATCAAACCCAATGGCAATTGAATAGCGCAAAACTTATGTCGCCCACAGAACTATTAAAGCTATGGTTTAAAATTATGTTTTTTGACCGCCATTTATTGATAAAGCGCTGCCATTTCACTTTACTTTGCATCTTACAGTTAACTCATTTAAAGAATGTTCAGCCTAATTTACGTGTTGCTCAGAAATTCTGCCAATGGTGAATGAAGTTCAGGCCATCATTTTGAATTAATTGCTTTGAAGTAAAAACAGCTTTCTAACAACGAACTTTTCGGGCTAGAATCTATTAGGTTATTAATATCATAAGCTGAGATTTTAATGAGAAAATGGACTCTTACTCTACTACCCCTAATCGTATTAGCAGGCTGCACCTCGGTTAGCAAAAATGAATGTTTACAAGCTGACTGGCATGGTATTGGTTATAAACATGGTGCAGATGGCACTGAGTATCGCGATGGCATAGATGCACTATCACAATGCAGTGAGTATGGTGTAAATGCTGACATTGCTAAATATAAAGTGGGATACGATCAGGGCCTCGCTACATACTGTGAACCAGAAAATGGCTTTACGTTAGGCATGCAAGGCGCATCATACAATGGTGTCTGTAATAGCACAGCGTTTCGTAAAGCATGGCAAGAAGGTAACGATAGATATCAAGTGCAACAAAGGCTGAGTTATATTGATAATCGTATTGACGATATCGACCGTCGATTAAAAGATATTCGTGGCGAGCTTAACAGTAACCAACTTAATAATACTCAGCAAAAAGAGCTTTATCGAGAACGCAAAGATTTAGAAAACGAGCGTAAAGATTTGCGCAAAGAACGCACATTACTTCCGCTTTTGAATAAACTGCCTAGTGTTGAAATATCAACCGAGTGGTGAGACTTTTAGAGCCAATTTCATTTCATACATTTGTTTATCAGCGATGGCCAAAAGTTCCTTTGCACTGTGTCCGTGTAAAGGATACATGGCGATACCAAAACTCGCACTTACCGGCTGAACCGTTTCATAATCTTGCGCTACTTTTTTAACCGCCTGCTGACATCGTAGCGCTATATCTTGGCACAAACTAGCCTTTGTTAATGAAGGTAAAACAATAACAAACTCATCACCACCAATGCGCGATAGCACATCTTTATCTCTCATTTGTAAACGCAATTGCTGACTAATGTCCAGTAACAAATTATCACCCTGTTCATGACCATATGTATCATTAACGAGTTTGAAATTATCAAGATCAAGATAGATCAATGCAAATTGGTTATGCTCTGCTGGCGTTCTTTGTGAGAAAGCACGCAATTGAATATCGAGTCCTCTGCGATTCAATAGCTTAGTAAGTGGATCTTGATTAACTAGCTCATTGAGAAGCTGGCGCTTTTCTACCGCCGAAGAGATATCATCAAATGCACCGATATAATGAGAAACTAAGCCATTTTCATCATACAGTGCATCTATGGATAATTGCTCAGGAAACACCTCTCCTGACTTTCGCTTATTCCATACCTCTCCTTGCCAACAGCCTTTATCGAGCAACTCAGTCCACATTTGTTGATAAAACTCATCTGGTTGCTTCTTTGCAGAAAGTATTGAAGGTTTTTTACCTATTACCTCATGCTTCTTAAACCCTGTTATTTGCTCAAAAGCAGGATTTACATCAACAATCACAGACTCAGCGGTGGTGATCAGAATCCCTCGGCTAGTTGTAGAAAAAACAGCCGTTAATAGTTTAATTCTCTCATTACTTTTAACTTCCTCTGTAACATCCTCAGAATAACCATTCCATTCTACACTGCCATCAGCTCGGGCTATAGGAGATGATTTTGCCGAAATCCAGATCTGTCCTTTTTTGGGGTGGTTAACGCGAAACACTTCACACCAATCAGTTAGCTCTGCACGTGAATGCTCAATACTTCGTACAATACGTTCCAGATCATCTTGATGTATCGCTTGCATAACTCTATCTGCTGATGACTCAATATCTTTGGGAGAGCAGCCATAGATATCAAATACTTTTGATGTAGCAAATGGGAAAAACGCTTCATCTTTATTGTCTATTACATATTGATAAACAAAGCCTGGGAGGTTATCAGTGAACTTTTTTAGTTCTTGATGTAGGAATTCAATTTCGCGTTCTTTTTGCCATTGTTCCGTAATATCAATATGTATTCCAACCATCCATTCTGGATTACCGTTTTCATCCCACGTTTGTACTTGGCCTTTATCAAGCACTTTAACCCAGTGGCCTCGTTTATGTTTCATACGCGCTTCACAGACATATCGCGCTGATTCACCTTCGAAGTGCTCATTTAATAATTGCTCAGATTTCACTAAGTCTTCAGGGTGAGCAAAGGTAAGCCAAGTATCAATTGAAACGGGTTCTAGTTCGCACAGAGAATAGCCAATGATATCTGCCCATTTATCATTAAAAATTGTTTCGCCTGTTTGCACATTCCAGAGCCAAACTCCCACATCACCACTTTCGAGAAGCAACTGTGCAATATCTAGTCCTAGCTGCGACTTTAGTTCATTGTAAGCTTCACTAAATGCCATAATCTGCCTTAATAACTAGCCTAATGATAAACAATTAAGTCTTATTCATTATTTTAGTTAAAAAGGCAAAAAATACTAAAATATAATCAAATAAATATACTCTTACAGATTTATTGCGGATTGGTATTTTTCACTTTGACGGCCAGTCAACCTCATCAACCGAGTCAAAAAGCGTTGTGGTCGTTTGCTCGCCATTCCATTTGCGAATGTAACGTGACAAAGGATCATAAAGCGCTGTTTGCTTATTGATATGAAAGTGACGCCCACCTCTAGGGTCGACACCGACACCCGCAATATATTGCCAATTGCCCCAATTTGCAGCCACATCATAATCAATAAGTTGCTGTTCGAAGTAAGCTGCACCATAGCGCCAATCAAGAGCTAACTCATTAACCAAACAACTTGCCGCAATCTGCCGCGAGCGGTTAGATATAAAGCCTGTTGTGTTGAGTTCATGCATTATCGCATTTACCAATGGAAATGGAGTGCAGCCATTACACCAAGCAGTGAAACGCTGGCTGTTAAACGTTGTTAGCGGCGCATTTTGCTTTTGACCTTTGAATAAAAAAAGCTTTGCTCCCGCTTGCAGTGCATGCCATTTGAAATATTCGCGCCATAGCAATTCAAACTTTATCCAATAGCTCGACTCATTTGCACCGTTTTGATGCTCATATTTTTCAACTTCGTTATACAGTTGTTTAGCACTAATTGTGCCTCCAGCGAGCCAAACACTAAACTTAGTGCTGTTGCTAAAGCCATCTAACTCATTGCGAGTCTCTTTATAGCTGCTTGGTGCTTTTGAGGAAAAGTACGCACTGCAATGTTGCTGAGCTGCAAATAAACCTCCTTTAAAGTTAGCTGACTGGGTAACTACGTCAGCAATATTGTGTTCAGCGCATAACTGTACTGGGTGAGGTAATCGGCTGACCGCAGGTCGCGGTGCAGCTATAAAGGTTGGCTCAGCTTCTACCTTTTTTCGAAAGGCGGTAAAATTTTTTGGTAATTCATCAAGCTGAAAAGGTAAGTCCGCTGCTTTAAACAAGGTATCTTGCTGATAAATTTTCACGGCAGCTTGAGGGCATAAAGCTTTAATTTTTTCGAGCTGTTTTTGCTCATAAACGCCAACTTGCTCGGTACAAACCAATGTTTCAATATTATATTTTTGCAAACGTTGGCTGATTACATACTCAGGCTCACCTGTGATCACATGAAGTGTTTGGCCAAGATTATCAACTGCGTTTGCAAATGCAGATAGGCTCTCAAGTAAAAAGTTGTACTTATGTTCCCCATATGGCTTCTGTTGGTAATTAGTTTGCCTAAACCAACGCGGTTCAATCACAAACACTAAATCAAGCTCGCCAGCAAAATCTGCTAATTCAGATAAAATTTCATTATCAGCTAGGCGTAAATCATTTTGTAGCCAATATAAAACTCGTTTTTTCATGGGATAACTCATATGTTTTAACATACATACGAATACCCTTCTTATCCGGATTTAAATATCAGAACAAAATGATTAACTATAATTTGCAGATAGGTATTAAGCATCTTGCTCTTTACTCATAAGCTCGCTCATGCGCTGCATAAGCTCTTGCTCACTGAGGTCTTCTTTGTGTGTACCTATAGTCCAAATATGGCCAAAAGGGTCTTCTAGAGTCCCTGACCTATCGCCATAAAATTGGTCATGTACTGGACGCAGCTCTTTCGCCCCAAGCGATAAGGCTTTAGCAAAAACAGCATCGACGTCTTCAACATACAGCATAATGCTCACCGGCGTACCGCCAAGTTGTTGCGGCGATTTAAATTGCACATCAGGGCAATTATCAGAAAGCATAATATGAGAGTCGGCTATTTTTATTTCAGCATGCGCCACCCCACCATCAGGCAGAGGCATTTGCATTACAAGCTCTGCATTAAAAGCTTGTTTGTAGAACTCTATCGCCTTAGTGGCACCTTCAATAACCAAATACGGGGTTACCGCATGGTAACCTTTTGGGATTGCAGAAACAGCCATGTTACACCTCAACGTTAAATGTGTGAGTTATAAAGGTAGCAGTTGTAGCTAATTTCACTAATCTAATGATAAAAACGCCAGCGAAACATTTCGCTGGCGTTTTAAATACGAATACCAATCAACTTAACAACGCGGTGTATTATTCAGGCCAGCTTTGCGCCCCATCAATTGCAACTTCTGTTTGATTTAACGTCGTGCAATAGCCAGTGGCAGATGAGGCATAGTAAACATCACCTAATACCGTGTAGTTTTTCGCTTTAACCTGCTGTTTTGCTTTGTCTGACGTTGCCATGCCCCACATGCTGAAGTAGTCGCTCAAATCGAGCTCGGTTGCTTCAGAAAGCGCTATTAATAGCCAATCATTGTTGCCTATGCTTTGTGCCTCCGACAAGCTGTAGCTTGAGAAGCCAAGTGCATCTTTTTGTGCCTGCCAATTAGTCTCGCTGTTATCAGCTAGATTAAACGCACGCTCCAAAATGTGTAAGCGAGGGTATAAATGCCAGCCGTTTTCAAGCTTATTGTGTGCCTGTGCGGCCATCATAATTTGTAAATAAATAGCGTGGCTTTGCGACCACTCTGACATCGCTAAATCTTGCATATAAGCAAATGCGTCTGCGCTTTGTTTACTGGCTTGTAAATGATCGAACAAGTTCTCGAATGGCAAGTTTTGGCACGATGCCGAAAAGCCGGTTTCATCCTCAAACTTCGACTTACTGTAGTAGGAGTAAAAGTTGGTATTTGAATGGCCACCAAACCCTTCGATACGGAAGCGCCCTTTTTCAAGTCCATGCCCTAACTCATGGATATCGCCATGCCCTGTTGGATTAAAATTCCAACCTGCGTCATACGGATTGCCCGAACAGCCCCAACCACAGGTCGGTTGGTCTGCATTCATATGTTTTACAATATCAATTGTTTGTACTTCAATATTGCGTTCACTCGCAAAGTCATGAATTTCGCTAACCACATCGATGCCCGGCCCTTTGAAACCAGCAAGTACATGCGGATAGTTATGGGTATAACGCTCTACAGCATGGGCGAAGTCAGACGCTACAGGCCAATAACCATCGTTAATTGAAATACGCATTTTCTCGAGCTTTGAATGCACCTCAAAACCACCGGTTGCCACCTCAGCCCAATCATAATCCCCTTTTTCAAGCAACTCAGCAAAGCGCTCATCATCACTGCTACTGCGCCAATACGGGTGCTCACCTACATTGCTAAATTCAAAGCTGACATCTAAATCATTTTGATCAAACTCAATTTGAATTGGCCCACCGTAAGGTGACGTAAAATAGACTGTTTCATTTGTCTCTATAGGCACATGAACCGACTGCAATTTAGCGGGTCGATTATAGCCATTGCTGCTCATGTAATGTGTTGCGCCATCGCGCAGAGTATTAACAAACACCTTGGTATTCACTGCTTGATTATCAGTGCGTTTGATAGCAAATGTTTGCCCCGGCAAGGCATACACACCCGTTGAGCGAAAATACGCTTTACTTTGCATATTCACGGTGACGGTTTTAGGTGTTACATGACTAAAATCACTACGGCTGAAATTCCCCATATCAACTTGAAGTGGGTTAACTTTACGTATATTTAATACCGCATGATCAGTAAACAGGGCACGAAAGAAGCTTGTATTATCGGTGCTTAGTTTATCCATCGGGAAGCTCACTACTTGGCGATAATGATCTGCAAGCAGCGCCAGTAACTGATAAAAGCGATAGCCTTGCTCAGTAAAGATATCTGTTTTAGCTTGGTCAAAACCTCTAAACACCGAATTAATGATCGTTGCCGCATCACTAAACTGTTGCTGATATTGGCTTTCAGCTGGACAGCTTCGATTATCGCAAGCACTTAAATCAACACTAAATTCGCTGCTTTTAAAGCGGCTAAGTAAGTCTTTAATAGTTTGCGCATCAGTTGGCAAGCTGTCGTTGATAGCAATTGGGTTCCAATTTGCCAATTCTAACCGGTGCCAGTAGTTATCACCTGCAACGCTCACATGGAGTAATTCAAATAGCGCTTTACCTAGTGCCGTTTGACTACCATCACGCTGAATATAGATCACTGCTATATCGTTTTCTTGCGCTTGCTTTACTGCAGCCACTACATTATCAATATTTAATCCTTCACGCTCATGCTGAGAGATAATCAGGATATCCGTGTCAGATGTTAAACACGTTGCTAAAGCGTCGTTGTCACAACTTGCATTGTCGTTATAGCTCACCATGCCTTCATATTGACTATCAAACCACTCTCGCGTTTTGATCCTATCTTGAAAGTAATAGCTTTGATCTAGTTGTGCTAATACAAGTTTGAGTGGCTGCTCTGCGGTTATTTCTCTGCCAGCTAACCATGTGGTGCTGTTTTTCAAAAACTGAGTCATTTGCTCGTTAATGGTATTTCGATAAGGATTACTACCAAATACCAAGTAACGGCCTTGCTCACCATCACTAGTCCCGACTACAGCAAGATTTCTAATTTTTGTCTCGTAGCCATCTTGCCAACTATTGTTGGTAAGTAGTACCGGCTCATTGAATGGATACGTGGCATTTAATAGCGTTGCATCCCAGGTTGGATACCAGCTTAATTCATCAAGGGTGGAGCTTGAGCCAAACCCAAATAAGCTATTTTTAATGCTTTGAAAGCGCGCTTTGTGGGTATCAATTTCATTAAGTGTCGCATCAAGAAGTAATTCGCTGTTTGGCACAACCAGCGCATTACCCGTTTCGAGTGCCTCGGCCACATAACTTTGAGTAATGTTTAACACAAACTCGAAGCTAGTCTCTGTACGTGAATCAGAGGCTGTGATTGTGAATTTATGTTCACCAAGTTCTTCATTACTCGCGGTGCCTGATAAGATGCTAGTTTGCTCATCAAAACTTAGCCACGTTGGTAAACCTGTTACGGTTAAGCTCACATCATCGTTGTCTGCATCGTTGCTGACTAACTGCACACTCAATGCCTGCTCAGCACGCACTTCACTACTCAGTGGAGAAACCACCGGCGCTGAGTTTGCTCTGGCAGCGATGTTAAATGTTTGCTCTGCCTGCTGCGTCACTTTGCCATCTGAATAACGAAAACGAATTTGCTGTTCGCCCGTATTCGCAAACAAGGGCGTGCCGCTAAAACTGAGGTTAGTCGCATCAAAGCTAAGCCAATCAGGTTTACTAACTTCACTTATTACCACAGTGTCATTTTGTGCATCAGTAAATGTTAGCTGGTAAGTATAAGCTTGGCCTTCATTGCTATCCGATGGTGTAGACGTGAGCGTTGGCGGCGTATTTTCGACAAGCTTGGCTTCTACATTAATATCAATCAAAAGCTGGGCAGACAGCTGCCCATCAGTGACCGTAAACTCAATGTTTGCATACTTACCTGCTTGCTCTGGCGTGCCACTGATACTTGCTGAGGCTTCATTAAAACTTAGCCAACTTGGTAAGTTTGTTACAGACAAAGTAAGAGGGTCATTATCTGGATCAGAGACTTCAGGGCTAAAACTCAAGGTTTCACCAACACGTAAAGTCTGTGATTGACCGCTGATTTGCGGCGCTTGATTTTGTGGTGTTTCGGTTACAGGCGGTGTTGTTGTTTGTTTTTCATCTGAGCCTGAGCCGCCACAAGCAGCAAGTGTTAGCAATACAGCCGAGCATAATAGCGAGCGTTTGCACAAAGAGTAAGGTGCGTTCATTGAGTTCTTATTGGTATGGTAAACAATTTTTTAACATTATAAGCCGATACTACAAACTAATATCTCGGAAAAAATACGTAAATTGATATCGCTGTCATTAATTGTTAAAGCGCAAAAAGCCCCATAAAGGGGCTATTTAAAGGTTATGACGGGTTTGCAAAATCGGGTCTGGGTAACTTTTCGAGTATGGCGTATAAATAAATCACCACAACGCAAAGCCCTCCTGCTACAAAGAACAAGGTTGGGCCATTGTAATAATCTAAAATTAAACCACCTCCGAGTGGCGCTAAAGCAAACCCTAAATCATAAAACGAAGCTGCGCCAAAGTAGGCACCACGAAGATGAGAAGGCGCCAGCCTATCAAGGTGAACGTTCATCGTCGGAAACAAAATGGTTTCGGCCAAACTCATCACCACTATCGCACCAATCCAGCCCCAGAATAAATCGATTGGATTAAGTGCTAGCCAAAACTGTGACACCATCAATAGCACCAAGCCAATTTGAATGCGCACCGTTAGGCTAAATCGCGCCATCATTTTTAACAGCAGAAATTGACTTGAAATGATCACTAACGCATTGGTAAAAATAAGCGCAGAAATCAATGCAAGTAGGTCGGGAGCCTCTGCACGAGTTAAGTATTGTATGAGTGAACTATCCATTTGCGCATAAATAAACATGCACAAAATATTGGCTAAAATTAAACACTGCAACAGCTTATCTGCAAATAAAATACGTAAAATTTGCTTGCCCTTTACAGCTGGTTTTTTCTCTTCTGGCTCGTCGATTGCGGCAGTATTTTTTGCAGCTTTATCACTAAAATTAAAGCCCCAAACAAGCAGCACTAATAAAATAGCAAATGCCCCTGCGGTAATATAAAAGCTCGACTGCTCACCGGTTAAACCTAGCCATACCCCAGCTAATGGGCCCACCGCACAGCCCACATTAACAATAAAGTACAGCGACTGCATGGCCAGCTCACGAGTTTGTGCATCATCAATAATATCGCCAATTGCCGCACTGGTTAATGGTCGCCAAAGCGCAGTCGCAATCGAGCATAAGGTCATCACAATCACATAACCGGCCACGGTTTCTACCTCAGCCAACAGCGAGAAAGAAATGATATACAGCACGCCGGTAATGTACATCAGCGTATGCCGGCCCACTTTATCGGATAGGCTACTGCCAATAAAACTGGTAAACACCGAAATCACCGCAGCACTGGTAAGTACCAACCCGACTTCTGTTGCCGATAAAGCAAACTTTTCGTACAAAATCACCGCGAGAAATGGCCATACCATGTAATAGCTACCACGGGTAATAAACGAGCCAAATAAGAAGATCCACATAAGCACAGGAAACTGCTTAAAGCGCGCTAAAGAGATGTCTGAATTCATTATTTTAATTTTTATGGTGATGATGGAAGCACTATACATTAACAGGCTTTAAGATTGTAAATTGACTTCGCTTTAATCATCTTATTTTACTAATCAACAAAAACATAAATAGAAAAAAGTTGTAATAACTGTAAATGCAACTTGAAAAAGATTAATCTAAATAAGAATAATTATTGATTGTATTTTTCATTTCTGTACTATACGCAGCGTCCCTCAAAGGGATAACCTACAAAAAGAACTGGAACCCTACAATGAAATCAATAAAACCAAGCTTACTGGCACTTGCCATAGCAACACATTTTTCAGCCTTTGCTGATGACGCTAAGCCGAAACAAGATATGGAACGCTTAGTAATCACTGCAACAGGTTTTGAGCAAAAAGTTACCGAAGCACCTGCAAGTATTTCAATTATCACCAATGAAGATATTAAATCTCATGCCTTCACCTCAGTACTTGATGCTGTGCAGTATTTAGAAGGTATCGACATTGGCACAACTCGTGATAAAACGGGCCAAGGCAGTGTGAGTATGCGTGGTTTAACAGGTGAATACACCCTGTTACTAATTGATGGTAAACGCCAAAATAACCATGGCGACATTTACCCAAACAATTTTGGTGGCAACGCGTTTAACCACGTACCACCGGTTGATGCGATTGAGCGAGTTGAAGTAATTCGCGGTCCTGCATCAACACTTTATGGTGCAGATGCGCTGGGTGGTGTAATCAATATCATCACTAAAAAGCACACTGACAGCTGGAGTGGTGCAGTATCTTTTAGCCGTTCATTACAGCAAAACGATGATTTTGGTGATGACATTACCACTGACTTTAGTGTGATGGGCCCGCTAATTAAAGACGTATTAAGTTTAGGTGTGCGCGGCAGTGTTTACGAGCAACAAGCATCATCGCCAACATTTGAACCTGCGACCGATCCTAATGGTGTTGTACATACTCGTTCATTAGGCTTTGGCAGTGGCGGTCGTACCGTTGATAACACAAATGAGCAGTATGGTTTTACGTTAACTTATACCCCGTTTGAATCTCATCATTTACGTTTTGATTATGACAATTCAAGCCAAGTGTACGACAACACACCTAGCTACGACATTGAGTCAGGCACCATTACTTACCCACTTGGTACTAAAGATAACATTGAATCAATTTGGCAAGATCGCCGCGGCCAAGTAAACCCGCGCGCAGGTTACGCCGCAGACCAAGAGTTTGACCGTGAATGGTGGTCACTCAGTTATGATGGCGATCTTAACTGGGCAACGGTAAAAGCCTCTGTGTCTTATGTTGATACGCAAAACAATGGCCGTACTTTACCACTGAGTGTAAGCGAGCGATTAGAGCTGCAAGCTATGTACGATGGTACTGGCGAATACGAAGGAATGGACGAGCAAGCACGTAAAGACTTAGCTGAAGAAACATTCTTACCACGCCCTGCTCGCCCACTTGAAAGCAGCCAATATACCTATGACTTACGTTTTGATATTCCAATCGAGGGACGCTTTGGTAGCCATAACCTAGCAATTGGTGGCCAGCTTATCGACGGTGAATTAAAAGACGGTGTATTTGGTCTTGAAAGTGATCAAGCTGGCAAAGTACAAGAGCAAAACATGTACTCAATCTTTGCCGAAGATAACTGGATGGCAACTGATAACTTCACCTTTACACTTGGTGCTCGTTACGATGACCACGATGTATTTGGCAGCCAAGTATCACCTCGTGTTTACGGTGTATATAACTTATCTGACACTTGGACCTTAAAAGGTGGTGTAAGTACAGGTTACAAAACACCAAAAACAACTGACCTTTATGACGGGATCACCGGATTTGGTGGCCAAGGCACAAGCCCATTTGCAGGTAACCCTGAATTAGAACCAGAAACCAGTGTTAACTCAGAAGTTGCACTTTACTGGACTTCACTTGATGGCGATCACAACATTAACGTGACTTACTACAACACCAAGTTTGAAGACAAAATTGCCAGCGGCGATACAATTTTAAGTTGTGAGCAAACTAACGACGTACGTCCATGTGTGAACTTAGGTCAATACGATCAGCTTGGCTACGATAGCTACAGCCAAAAGATCAATATCGACGAAGTAGACCTTCAAGGTGTTGAAATTGCTGGTCAATACACAATCACTAAAACAGTGTCTGTTAACGGTAACTACACGTGGACTGATAGCGAACAAAAGAGCGGTCCTGAACAAGGTCAACCATTAACTAACTCAGCTGAGCACATGGCAAACCTTACCCTAAACTGGGAAGCGACTGACTTTATGAACCTATACCTACAAGGTGTATATCGTTCAGACCGTTACCGCGGCTGGGATAACGTGCACGATAAAGCGCTGTATTACAAAAACTACAACCTACTTAATTTAGGTGCACAGTTTTATGTAAATGAGTACGTGCAAATCAATGCCCGTGTAAACAACCTATTAGACGAAGATTTCACCTCTTATAGCACAAGCTATACCGACCTAAATGGCGATGGTGAGTACGAATACCTAACAGGTCGCGGTGTAATTAGCGAAGTTACATTCACAGACGACTACAACGTTAAAGATAAAGGCCGTAACTTCTGGATTGGCGTTACCGCTTACTTCTAAGTAAATTCCCTGAAAATAGACAGCATGTAGTCATATGCTGTCTATTTTCCTTACCGTCCCTATTATTGCTCCTGTTATCAGTATTCTTTTTACTGTCACTAAATTGCCAACTTCACACATTAAGCTGATGGTACCTGCGTAAGCCTATTTGTCAGTCTATGGAACATATCCTTACAGCCAGCGGTATCTGTATTAGTTATCAAGATGAAGGCGATAAAAATGCGCCGGTGATCATCTTAATTATTGGCTTAGGTGCTCAATTTACCGTTTGGCCAGAGTCGCTTTATTTTGGCTTGGTCGAAAAAGGCTTTCGGGTTATTCGTTTTGATAATCGTGATGCAGGGCTATCCTCATCGTTAGATGAGTTAGGCAAGCCGAGTCTCGTAAAGCATTGGCTTAGCCGCCGATTACCCATTCGCGCAAAACTGCCCTATTCGCTCGATGACATGGCTCGCGATGTAAAAGAATTAATGGATGCACTGGCTATCAAAAAAGCGCACTTAGTGGGGGCGTCGATGGGTGGCATGATTGCGCAAATTGCCGCGGCAAAGTATAAAAAACGTGTACTGAGCTTAACTTCAATTATGTCGAGTAGCTCGCCGTTATCGTTTTCGGGATCAAACATTAACCTTTTGGTAAAGCTCGCAAAAATACGCCCCCGAAGCAATAATAAAGAAGCCGCGATTGATTACAATGTTAGGCTCAACCAACTCATTGGCAGCCCAGCCTACCCACAAGATGAACACGCTTTATACGCCAACGCTGAACGCTATATTGAGCGGGCCCACACAAATCAAACAGGCTTTAAACGTCAGCTTGCAGCCATTGCCGCAACGCCTTATCGCGAGCAATTACTAAAAAAGATTAAAGCGCCCACGTTAGTAATTCACGGCAGTGCTGATCCTGTTATGCCGCTGTCTGCGGGTATTAACACCGCCCTGTTAATAAAGCGCAGTAAGTTAAGAGTCGTGCCCGGAATGGGCCATGATTTTCCACCCGCTTTAATGAAAAAAATGACTAAGTGGATAGCTAAACATGCCGCTAAAGTCAGCGCCAAAAAAGCCGCTAAAAAACCCTAAAAGCATGATAGAATTATCATACAATTTATAAGGTTAGCGTTTTATGTTACGTGTATTTTTTAGTCTATTTTTAATCATCCCTTGGTTAAGTTTTGCCGGTGTGTCACTGAGCGAGCAGCGCATTATTTATCAAGGCGAAATTAATGCCAAAAACAATCAACATGTTGCACAGCTTTTGGCTGAGCAGCAAAACATAAACAGCATACAAATCACCAGTGGTGGCGGAAACATTGATTTAGGTATGGATCTCGCCGAATTGATTTTGGCGCATAATTTAAAAGTTCATGTAAAACAATTTTGCTTTTCGTCGTGTGCTAATTACGTATTACTTGCAGGAAACCCTACCACCATAGCTAAGAACGCCATTGTCGGTTGGCACGGCGATGCCGCTTCAGCTCGCTGGCGAGATAGCGATATTGATGCCATGGTAAGCCATTTAAAAGAGCCAGAAAAAACAACCAAGTGGCAGGCTTTGCGCACTCAATACGATGAAATAATCGCAAAAGCCATGGCTCGTGAAAAAGCCTTTTATGCAAAACGCGGAGTTAATCATGACTTGCTAACGATTGGTTTATCTAAAGAGCTAAAACCTGCAGCTGTGGCACAAAAAGCCAGAGGCTGGAGCTACTCAAAAAAAGCACTCAATACACTGAATGTGAGTAATATTGAGTTTGCAGATTGGCAGCCCCGCTCAGCAAAGAACTTTCCGTTACTAATAATTAGTGACCTTGGGGATTAGCTTTTGTAATCACGGATATAACGGTAATCAAATTCGGTGTCATCTAGAATGTCGCAATAATCACGAAAATCATTACTCTGCATTTGCTGAATATCGATGATCACCGACTGCTCTGTTACGAGTTTTTTAAAGCTTTGCAATAGCGTACGTCCTTGCTTTGCATCTATATGGCAACCGAATTGATAAATGTCATATAGCCGAGCGAACTGATCACCGCTCTGCCTTGAGCTTGCCATGAGTGCTTCACCACGCTCAAAAGCAAGCATTCTTCCCAGAATAAATTGCGCTCTAGGTTCATTTTTATGTTCAACGAGATAACGTAAAATAGTTTCTGATTTAAATGTATCTTGTGGAAAATTCCCATGATAAACGCCTCGCTCATCAAAGTGACGACCCGAATAGTAGGCAAAAGCATAGCTAAATGCTTTTTTGTCAGACAAGGTTGCAAGAAACTCATCATCTGTTGGAATATGTTTTGCTCTAAACTTAGCTGCTTGATGTTGCTCTTGCTCCACCTGTTTTTCAACAAACAAATACTGCTGGTGAGCAAATGCACCAACGGCGCCTGCAAAACTCAAACATGATGTAGCAATTAGGGTACTCGGTAATACTACCAACCAATGATTTTTAATTTTTTTATACCCTGCCAGCTCCCCCGATTCATACACCTCAGCAAATAACTTATGGTCAATAAATGGAATGCTTTTACGTGCAATAAATGCTGCTGACCAAGAGCCAAGTGCAAATAACAAAGCATAAATTGATAAAGACAATGTACCGCTGATCAAAACCTCTGAACTGAGCGCAACAGCGATTACAGATAGGTATGCAATAAGTGAAATAACTGAAAAGATACGATCATAGCCACGCCCATGAATACGAACGGCTAGGCCAACGAGTACGCCGCTAATCACTAACATTACTGGCCCAATAGCACTTTTAATTGAAAATACTGTGATCCATAAAATAATGATTGGGATACTCCAGCACGCTACGCCGATTGCGGCTGCAAGTGGACTTTGCTTAACTAGTTTTGCTTTAACTTGCTCTCGACTCTGCTCAGTAACAGACATATCAACTCCGTTTTCGTTTTATTATTATTTTCCTGTGAAACAAAGTGATTCTAACTAGAACAGCTGATTATAAAAAGAGGAACAAAAATTTCGTGATACAAAAAAAGCCACCTCGCAGTGGCTATTTAAAATAGACTTTAATTAAACACTAAATTGATGCCATGGGCCTGTTATAGCAAGTGTTTTTGAAGGTGAGTAAACGTTCACAAACAAAGTGCTACCATCGGGTGAAAAACAGGCACCAGCCAGCTCAGTTTGCGCCACTAAGCGGGCAAAATTATAAACTTGGCCTTGGGGTGTCACACCACGAAGATGATTATCAACCACATCGGTGTATTGGTCTTCACAAACAATTAAGTGACCATTAGGTGATACGGTTAGGTTATCGCCAAAGTTGTAGAGAGTTTTGCTAGTACTTTCTACAAACAACGAGATCTTACCAGGTTGCTGTGCTTCTTTATCTGTGCCCTCAAATTCTGATGGCTGATATTTCATAACCTGACCAAGTTGTTTTTTACCACCATTGGTACAGCAAAAATAAAGCTCTTTATCACCCCAGTGAATACCTTCACCGCGAGCAAACAGTGCTGCACCTTGTTTGTATCCGCGCAGGCGTAGGTCGTCTTTCGGGCTTTCAGGATTATCTAGATTGACCCACTCAACCTCAAGCTCTTGATGTAGCCCCATGGCTTTATTATTCCAGTTACGGCTATCGAATTGTGGCTTACCTTTTACCACCATCGCTTGTAATTGCCCGCCTTTATGCAGCTTGCCATATTCATTTGGAATAAAACGATAAAAGACGCTATCACCTTTATCTTCAGTTAAATAAACAATGCCCGTACGCGGATCAACGGCAGCCGCTTCGTGGTTAAATCGACCCATGGCTTTTAATGGCTCAGGTTTAATTAAGCCTTTGCTATTTGCGGGTACTTCAAAAATATAACCATGATCTTGGTTAAATCCATCGGCTTTAGTATCTGTGGTTTCTTCGCACGTAAGCCAGGTGCCCCATGGCGTAATACCGCCAGAACAGTTACGAATAGTGCCGACCAATGACAAGTACTCTTGCTCTTTTTGATGGGTTTTTAAGTTATAAATGATATGACTTGTGCCACCCGGTAACGCCACACCGTCACTGTTAGTATCAAAAGCCAGAGGTGTTTTATGATTGGCAATACTTGCTTCAGCTTTCGCTAAGTCTTTTGGTTTCAGCTCATGGTTTCGCACTAATGCAACACGGTCATTACCAAGCGCTAGACAGCCCATGCCATCAGCTTTGTCCGGTACTGTAAACCCATCAGACATTTTCTCACCTAGGCTTGAAACTACTTGATAACTAAAGCCCTCGGGTAAGTCGAGCAATTTATCTGGATCAGGAATTAACGGACCAAAGCCCACAGCCGTTGTTTTTAAATCACCTAACGACACTTTACCTATGGCACTTTTTGATAATCCTAAAAAGGCTAATGTGCCCGCCCCTACTAAAAATTCTCGACGTGAAACCATGCTAACTCCAAGCTCAAAACCAGCTTTATCATACAAATAAAAAAGGCATTATATAGCAATGAAACTATAAAAAGTTACATTATCACAATATTCACGAAATTGTCATAAAGCACTACTCTTTGATGATTGCTAGTTGCTCATTAGGTAGCAGCACAATTAAGTAACCACGCTGCTCTAAGTTACAAAAATCAAATTCAAAACCGGCTATTTGTAAGTCACTAGCGCAATGAGTTAACGGTATATAAGCTGTTGCTGTTGCTTTAGTTAATTCACTATTAGCAAGTTTATAGCTGTAGTTCGTATTGCCGATAAAACTAACCAGCCTAACCACAGGGTAATCACCACTATCTACAGCCTCAGTGCGTGCTAAAAAAGCCAGTTTCAGCGTTTCGCCATCCATATAAATGATCACATAATTAGCTATATCACTAACAACCCACTTTTGTAGATGAGCTTTTATTTCAGCATCATAAAAAGCTGCAAAGCCAACCTTTCCGACCACAGAACGCTTAAAGTTAAGCTTTTCAAAACCACCGTAGCCATCGATTGATTGTTGGAAGTTCTGCTCCTTATAAATTGCGCTTGTTGGTGTGTTGTTTCGTAGGTTCATCATATAAAAATCAACCGGGTACTCGCTAAAGTTATAAACATAATAGTCACTTTCATAGACACCTTGGTATAAATCGTCTTCGTCAAACACTTCCTCTTCAGCGCTATTGCAACCAGTTAGTAAGAGTAAAATGCATAATCTCAGTAGATAATTCATTGCTCATCCCTTTTTCTAAAAACGATAATTTATAGTTGCAGTGAATTGCTGCTTGGCAGTTTCTCCCACGAGCGGGCTTTTTTTGATAGTTGAGTCAAGTTGCTCATACCGCAAGCTCGTAAAAACAGACCACTGCTCATTAAAAACATAAGTCAGGTTTAGCGAGGTGAATGGGTTAAGGGCTGCACTTGGCTGATATTCATATCTGCCAAACTCAGGGGCGATATTGCCATTAGCTATGCCATACAGGTATTGAGTGTATTTTTTATCTTGCCAATAAAAACCGAGATCAGCACTTAGCTGTAACCCTAATCCTTGGCCATAAATCGGTAGGTTATAGCGGGCAAGAAACGTAAGTCCATCGGAGTGATTCGAAATATCTTGCGCTAAACGAACAAAAAGCTGTTTATATTGCAGCTGAGTTCTGAAAGTTAGCTCACCTTTGCCGTCTTTATAGTCAGTGAAAACCTCATCATCCGACAACTCATCACTAAAGATTAAACTGCTATCGTAGGTTTCATCTCGGAGACTAAGCCCCATTGACGCTTCAAATTCTGCGCCTTGTAAAAAGGCATATTGCACTAAGCCATATTTAGGCCCTATGCGCCAGTTGCCTTTTCGGGCGTTGAAGTATGGCAAGACCATGGTTTGAATATCGTGATCTCGCCATGCTGTATCAATAGCCAATTGTGCAGCACCGACCTCCATTTGCCATTGCTGTGATTGCTCATCGGCCTTGGCATCATCAACAAATAATGCTGCTAAACAATAAGCTACAATCAACAGATAAGAAAAAAGACTATTTCGCAGAAATTCATGTTTGGTCATGATAATGTCCCTATATTGGTGTTTTAATGCAGTTTAACGCCTCACCATTAGGACTGACTTGCTGCAAATGTCACATATTTAATCGTGACATTTGTCATATACATAAACGAATAATTGCGGATTAAACTAAGCGTATGAACAAACTCTTGCAAACGTTGATACATCGAAGCGATTTTATACTCTCAGCAATCACCTGGGGGTTTGTGTTTATTTATACTCTGCACGCTTGGTCGCAAAGAGCAGAGTCAGCGCAGCTAAGTTTTAGTACAATAAATACGTTTTTGATCAGTGTGTTATTTATAAGCTTTTTTGCTTTTTTAATTTATTTTGAGTTTTTCAGATCACGATTTAAGCACTATCAAACCCGTATTTTGAACTTCACTATCGCTAATGTTGTGCTATTGATGTGGCTATTTAATATTGGCTTTGTTGCAATTCTATTGATCATCTTCTTAGTTAAATTCAGCGATTACGAGCCAAACAAAGCCAGCCTCTATTTACTCATTTGCCTGCCCTTTTTGATGGCGCTGACGCTTCACTATGGCTTTGATAAGCAATTTGTATTGCTCAACGGGTTGGCTTTCACTTTATACAATAGCTTTGCCTATCGCTTTGCTACTCGGCTTATTTCTGAGCGTAAAGCCAAAGATCAAGCAGCCCATTTATTACGTGAATTGAAAGCAACTCAAGCGCTTTTAAACGACACCGCAACTCGCGATGAACGTATTCGTATTGCCAGAGATTTACATGATACCCTTGGCCACCACCTTACAGGACTCAGTATTCACTTAGAAGTCGCCAATCACTGTGCTAATCATGAAGCACCAAAACACATAACTAAAGCACAGCAAATTACCCGCTTGTTATTAAATGATGTGCGTGACTCTGTCTCGTCAATGCGAGAAAACCAAACCATTGATTTACATGCATCGCTTAATTCACTGTGCAGCCATGTTACAGGCTTAAATGTCACACTCAATTACGATGAAAATATAAAAATAAGTGATACGTTATTGGCACAAACGTTATTTCATACTGTGCAAGAAGCGATTACGAATTGTATTAAACACAGTGATGCGACCGAGCTGTCGGTAAGCTTAGACCTCCAAGCTGATTCAGTGCATCTCACTATTTATGATAACGGCGGCGAAATGCCCGAGCTGAACTTAGGCAATGGCTTAACAGGCATGCAAGAGCGCTTAGCTTTAGTGCGAGGGGCAATCGAGTTTGAACAAAATAATAATGGGTTTGCGATTGCTGCAACGTTACCTCATAAACTTAATCCACATACTTTGGCGTAAAAAATGATTAGGGTATTACTCGTTGATGACCAAACATTATTAAGAGAAGGCTTAAAAAGCTTACTCGCCCTTAAAGCAAGTATTCAAGTCGTGGCTGAGGCTGACAATGGCCAAACGGCTCTTGAGATGCTCAAGCAACATTCTATTGATGTTGTACTCCTTGATATTCGCATGCCTATTCTAGACGGTATTGGCGTACTGAAAAGTATGCAAGCACAACAGCTGAGGCAACCAGTACTGGTACTCACGACCTTTGATGATAGTGAACAAGTGCTAGAATGCATTCGCTATGGCGCTAAGGGTTATGCGTTAAAAGATATTAATTTAGAGCGCTTGGTCAGCGCCATCGAAACACTTGCTAAAGGTGGCTCAGCGCTAGCTCCTGCGATCACCGAGCGAATTTTGAATAAGCCCACTAAAACAACCGATACTTCTTTAGCAACTCCTGATAAATTAAGTAAAAGCGAGCTTAGAGTGCTCAATTTAATCGCTGCAGGCTATTCAAATAGTGAAATCGCCGAGGCACTTTATAAGTCTGAAGGGACTATCCGTAATCAAGTGTCTTTTATTCTCAGAAAGCTAGATGTACGTGATAGAACCCGTGCAGCATTAAAAGCAATTGATCTAGGTTTGATATAATTACAAATCATTTTTAATCTCATTAAGCTTTTATCATACAAGTAAATCGCTTAAACTAAGGCTTAAATTATTTTTAAGAAGCAACCGCTATGTTCCTAAAATCAAAAACATTTATTGTATTCTCATTGGCGCTTTTAAGCTTTAGCCAGCACGCCTTTAGCTTACAGTTTGGCAATCAAGTCGACAGTGACAAACTCATTAAAATTTCGACGGTTATGGCCTCACCAGACGATTACCTTGCAAGTCCAATTACCGTGGAAGGGACTATCACTGGGGTTTGCGAAAAACGTGGTTGCTGGATGACGCTCGCATCAGACAAACGCTTTGAAAACTTACGTATCAAAGTTGAAGATGGCGACATGGTATTCCCGATGACGGCTAAAGGCAGTAAAGCTATCGTAACTGGTAAGCTCGATAAAATTCAGCTTAGCCTTGGCCGCACTAAAGCGTTACTTGCTCACAAAGCGCAGCAAGCCGGCGAAAGCTTTGATGTAAACTCTGTGACTGAAGCAATGGCTATTTATCAGCTCGTACCGAGCGGAGTTGAAATCATTGAGTAATAAATCAAGTATCAACTGGTTTAAGTTAAACAGAAACTTACACCGCGATATTGGTTATTTTTGTGTTGGTTTAGTGATTATCTTTGCGGTTTCTGGCATTGCAGTGAACCACAAAGATGATTGGAACCCAAACTACAAAGTAAGCCACCAGCAAATCAGTGTGAGCGATGAAACTTGGCAATTAGATAATGACGAGTTGCTGATTGAACAAATTATCTCTCATGCTGATGTAAGCGAGCCGGTAAAGGCCTCTTATTGGGTGTCGCCGCAAGAGTTTAAGGTGTTTTTAAAAAACGGTAACAATCTCAGCCTTAAACTTAATAAAGATATCATAAGCTATGAAGCCATTGAGCCTCGTCATGTATTTCAAGCATTTAACCGTTTACACTTGAACGAGACAACCGCTTCGTGGGTTATTTTTTCTGATATTTTTGCAGGGCTGCTGCTGTTTTTAGCGATCAGCGGCTTGTTTATGATCAAAGGTAAAAATAGCCCATGGGGCAGCCGCTCAGTTTTAGTCATTAGCGGTATGCTGCTCCCCGCTGCTTATGTGTTTTTATAAACTAAAGTTCCCTGTTGCCATTCTCGCAAAGAGCGATGGCAACTTTTTTAATTAATTTAATACTCACCAAATTTGTAACACAGTCTTTCTTAAAATAACTATTCGCAGAACCCTCCCTTTGCTTACGCATTTTATAGCAGCTCAAAGTGTGTTTACTTAGCTCTTAAAACCTCTCACCTACCTATTATTGTTTTTTTAAATGATGGCTTTATTGCTTTTATTTGTGAGCATTTTCATCGAAAAAGCAAAAAATGCTGTCAAATAGAACCTGAAAAAGGGACTAACTTAGTCATAATTTATGACTAAATGGCAATTATTTATTACTAGATAAGTTTAAAAACAAAACACTTTCAACTTATAAAAGGTAATTAAATTGTAAAGTAAATTAATGATTTATTATTATTGATATTGATAATCACTATCATTACGATCCCGATTCAAATTAACCTAGAAGGAATTGAGTCGTGAATCAATTAGCCCCTGTGCTTAATACTCATTCATCAATAAATGTTGATGAACAACCCCAAGCGTTTATTTTTAACGAAAATAATTTACTCAAATATGAGATGGCTTCAATGCAAACAATGTCGCTCATCCATCAAGCGCTGCGTTCTGCAAAACAAGTTCATTCTGGCGTCTGCCACAAGGTGCTCAGTAAACAAATAGCCAGAGTAGAACTAAATCAACCTCTCAATAACGTTGAGCAAGCGCTAAATGAAGTAAAATCGTTGTATTTAGATCATGCTGTCTATTTTCATCATCCAAAGTATGTTGCCCATCTAAACTGCCCCGTTGCTTACCCTGCGGTGATAGCCGAACAGTTATTAACTGCTATAAATTCTTCGTTAGACACCTGGGACCAAAGTGCTGGCGGGACGCTCATTGAGCAAAAGATAATTGACTGGAGTATCGAACGCATTGGCTTAAGTGCTACTGCCGATGGCATATTCACAAGCGGCGGCAGTCAATCTAATTTAATGGCATTGTTACTTGCTAGAGACCATGCAGCAGAGCGCTTATCAGGGCACCTTATTCGCGATTTTGGTTTAGGTCCAGATGCTCATCGCTACCGTATTTTTTGCTCTGAAGTCAGTCATTTTAGTATTCAAAAGTCAGCCGCTTTACTGGGCCTTGGCTATAACGCGGTTGTTCCGGTTACAGTTGATAAAGAGTTTAAAATGGACCTAGCCGCACTTGATGCAGCGATTGATGAATGTAAAGCACAAGGCAATATTCCTATAGCGCTTGTTGCCACCGCAGGCACAACTGACTTTGGTTCAATAGACCCTATCGATAAGCTAAAAACGCGGTGCAAAGCTGATAATTTATGGCTTCATGTCGATGCCGCTTATGGCTGTGGACTACTTGCAGCTGACGATCACCGTCACTTACTCAATGGCATTGAACAGGCTGACTCAGTGACGTTAGATTACCACAAATCATTCTTACAACCTGTCAGTAGCAGTGCATTTATTGTTGCTGATAAAAAGCAATTTAAACATTTAACTCATCATGCTGATTATTTAAATCCGTTTAACGACAACCCACAAGCAGCGCCAAACCTTGTTGATAAAAGCATTCAAACGACTCGCCGTTTTGATGCCTTAAAACTTTGGCTAACTTTACGCATTATGGGCCACGAACAGATTGGCAAAGTGTTTTCTTCTGTTATGGCACTAGCCCGTAGTAGTTATGTGGCACTCAAACAAGACCCTGAATTTGAGCTAATTCACCAACCTGAACTGAGCACCTTAGTGTTTCGCTTTAACGATAAAAACCTCAGTGATGAGCAATTAAACCTGCTTAATTATCAAATTAAAGATGAGCTATTCAAACAAGGTGAGTGTGCCATTGCTCGCACCAAATTTAGAGGTATCAACTACTTAAAGTTCACGCTACTTAATCCAAACACACAGATTGAAGACATTAAAAGTATTGCAGCTGATATTAAAGCCTGCGCCTACAGCATCAAGGCACGCCTAAAAGTTGAGGAAACTAGTCATGAATAAAGTATACGATTTAATTGCCGTAGGTCTTGGTCCGTTTAACCTCAGTTTGGCATGTTTAGCAGAGCCAATTGAAACACTTGATTCGTTATTTTTAGAACAACGTGATGAATTTAATTGGCATCCAGGGCTTATGCTCGATGGCGTTACATTACAAACACCGTTTATGTCGGATTTAGTTACATTGGCAGATCCAACCAATCCATACAGCTTTTTAAACTATGCGAAGCAACAAGGTAAGCTGTATCAGTTTTATATTCGAGAAAGTTTCTTTTTACTGCGCGAGCAATACAACCAGTATTGCCAGTGGGCAGCAAGCCAATTAAGTAACATACAGTTTGGCCATAAAGTCATTCATAGCCAGTTTGATCAAACAAAGCAGCTCTATGTACTCACTGTTGAATCTGCAAAGCAAACTAAAACGCTTTATTGTCGTCACTTGGTACTGGGCACAGGTCCCTCACCTTATTACCCACCTGCTGTTCAGGCTGAAGATACACAGCTCTGCCATGCCACTGAATATCTGTATAAACGGGATGAGTTAGTAAATAGCAAGAGCATCACTGTGATTGGCTCAGGGCAAAGTGCTGCTGAAGTATTTTATGATTTGTTGTGTGACATTAAACAGCATAACTACCAACTCAATTGGGTAACGCGAGCGCCGCGCTTCTTTCCTCTTGAGTACACGAAACTCACTCTAGAAATGACCTCTCCTGAGTATGTTGATTACTTTTATAACCTAGAACAGACAACCAAACAGGAGTTACTAGCCAAGCAACGTAATTTATACAAAGGCATCAACTCAGAGTTAATTAATCAGATTTATGATCAGCTCTACCAACTTGATATTCAAGGGGTAAACCGAGCAAGGTTATTGACCAACAGCGAGCTCATTAAAAAACAAGGCAGTAAGTTAGTTTTTAGACACAGTGAACAGCAGGCTGAGTTTAGCTTACATAGTAATCACGTCATCATGGCTACGGGCTTTAGTTATCAGCTACCCGATTTTCTCAGTGGCTTGATGAGCGAAATAAATTGGCTAGATAACAGGTGCTTTGCTGTTGAGCGAAATTACAGTATCGACAAGCTACAAAGGTTGTTTGTACAAAATGCTGAGCTACACAGTCATGGTTTTGTAACGCCAGATCTGGGCATGGCCTGCTATCGAAACAGCCATATTCTGCGCTCAATCTTAGGTTATGCCCCCTATCCTGTTGAAACACAAATTGCCTTTCAAGAGTTTGGTTTACCCGATGTTGTCAACGAAAAACAGAAGCAAATAGCATGAAACAACCCGCATTAAAGTCAAGCTTGGTGCTGCTGACGATTATATCTGTTGTTTGCGACACCATGATTTTGCCCTTTTACCCGCAGTTTTTTAGTGCCCAATTTGGTTTGCAATCAAGTAATCACATTGGTGCCTATATTGCTGTTTGCTGCATCACCGTGATGTGTGCTTTCCCTGTATGGGCGAAAATAGCGCAGCACGTGCACGAACTGTATTTATGGGTGATCACCCAAATAATTGCAGGGCTATTAGGTGTTGCGTGCTTTTACAGCGAAAACGTGTGGAGCTTTTGGCTGTTATCACAGCTGATGCTGGTATTTAAAGCAAGTTACCTGCTTATTTATCCCTTTGTTCTAAGTATCGAAGAAAAACAACAGCACCTCGGTGTCGTTGCTTTATTTAGCGTGCTTTTACACTTTGGTGGTATTGGCGGTGCTTTATTAGGTGGCTTGATCATTCAAAGTATTGAGCCGCGCTTTTTATATTTAGTGATGGCTGCGGGTGACTGCTTACAAGTTATGCTCTGCTTGTATTTAATTTACTTATTAAAAGTAAGCTACAAGCCGCGAGAATTAAGCGCATCATCAGTAAAACGACAGCGTTTTCCTGGCTACATTATTCGCTTAGGAGTTATATCTATGGGCGTGTACTTCAGCATGTTCTTAGCAACGCCATACTTTACGCTACTTTGGCAACAAGTAAGCAATTTCAGCAATGCACTTTTAGCTGGCGCTGTGTTTGCTATCCCTGCTTGGGTTGCACTTATCATTTTGATTACAACCAAAAACAAAGCCGCAACCAATAAGCACAGTAAAACAATCGCTTATGCACTTGTGTTGAGCAGTATCGGCCTATTTATACAACTTAGTTCACACTGGCAATGGCTTGTGTTCGGCCGTGTTGTATTTGCTATTGGGCTATTTTTACTAACCGTGCGTCTACAAGTCATGTTGTTTGCAATGAGCGAACCACGTTTTTACTCAAGCGACTTTGCCAAGCTTCATTTTATGCAAAATATCGGTGTCATCTGCGCCTCATTTTTAGCGGGAGATTTAGTATCTCGCTTTGAACTTAACACCCCATTACTGACGGGTTCTGTCGGCTTTGCCATCACTTTATGTTTGTTTTATCTGCTTTTTTTACGCAACAAACATACCTCAACAGACCCTATTCACAGTTATTAATTTTTAAGAGAACACGATTATGAAAAACATCTCTGAAACTCCTATCAAGCACGCTTTGCTTGGTGATGTAAAAATCAGAACATTAAACCCTGAACACGATCTAACGACTATTACCCCTTGGCTAAAACACCCCCAAGCTCAGTTTTGGGGAGCAATGGAACATTCACCCGAAGAAATTTTAGAATTTTATACAACACTCAATAAAGATGAGGCTCAACAAGCCTATTTGCTTGAAATAAACCAAACACCCATTGCTTTAATTGAAATTTACAAACCTCAAATACTGAAACTTGAGAACCACCTAGCGCTTAAAAACGGCGATTTGGGCATGCATATTTTACTCGCTCCAAAGCAGTTCTCTGTTGTAGGGTTTAGCCTTGCTGTTATGCAGTCGGTATTAGAGTTTATGTTTAATACCCTCTCATGTGAGCGAGTGATTGTGGAGCCAGATGTAGCCAATCATAAAATTCATCGCCTTAACTTAAAGGCAGGTTTCAGCCATCATAAAGTTATTAAATTAGGTGAGAAAACTGCATTACTAGGTAGTTTAGAAAAAGATCATTTTAATTACTTACAGCATCTTTCGTCTCGATTCGACACTTCACAGCAAGGTCCCGCAGTGCAACAAGCAACGCCATCTTGCAGTACCTCACATCTAGACCAACAAGCGTGGCAATACGCAAACCGTTTACTCATTGCCAAAATGCTCAGTGAGTTTTATCACGAACGACTGTTTAGCTACGACAGTGACAAACCTAACCATTACGTGTTGCATACCATGGGTGGGCAAAGCTATCAGTTTAAAGGTGAATCAATGCTGCTTAATCACCTACAAGTTGAGCCAAATAGCATTACTAAAATGGCGCTTGATCACAGTCAACCATTAGACGCTATCGCGTTTGTGCTTGAGTGTAATGACAAGTTAAACATAGACAAATCAATGCTTGGCACCTATCTCGAAGAACTCGCGAGCACACTCAGTGGCTTTGCATTTAAATTTAAAAATAATCGCTATAGCGCTCAGCAATTAGCAGACGCAGATTTTCAAGTGATCGAAACCCAAATGACTATGGGTCACCCAAGCTTTATTGCCAACAATGGCCGCATTGGTTTTAACTCACAAGATTTTCACCAATATACGCCGGAAGCCGCAAACCCATTTCAAATTATATGGCTTGCGTGTCACAAACAGCATACCACCTTTAAAAGTACCCATGATTATAAATACGAAAGCTTGATTGCCGATGAGCTTGATTTAGCTGAGCGTTTACGCTTTGAAAAAGCACTGACTGAGCAAGGTTTAAAGCCAAGTGACTATCTGTTATTTCCTATGCATCCATGGCAGTGGTTTAACAAATTAGTCCATGTTTATAGCTATCACATCTCGCAAAAACATATTGTCTGTTTAGGCTACTCGCAAGATAGTTATTTACCACAGCAATCAATTCGTACCCTGTATAACATCAGCAAACCACACAAATGCTATGTTAAAACCGCTCTATCGATTTTAAATATGGGCTTTATGCGGGGCTTGTCGAGCGCCTATATGAAAGTAACACCGGCAATAAATCAATGGTTATTCGACTTAGTAAACCAAGATAGCTATTTAAAATCACTGAAGTTTCAACCTTTAAGAGAAGTCGCAACCCTTGGCTTTGATGAGCAGTATTACACTCATCCAGCGCTTGGCGATAACCCTTATAAGAAAATGATGGCGGCTCTTTGGCGTGAAAATCCTGCTCAATACATGGACGAGAATGAAAGCCTTGCCACTATGGCAAGTCTGCTTCATATCGATAGCGAAGGCCGTTCATTTGTAAGTGCTAAAATTGCCAAATCGGGGCTAAGTGCTGATAAGTGGCTAACCCACTACTTACAGGCTTATATGACACCATTGCTACATTGTTTTTACCAGTACGATTTAGTCTTTATGCCACATGGTGAAAACCTCATCGTTCGATTTAACAATCATGTTCCGGTAGGCGTATTCATTAAAGACATTGGTGAAGAAATTGCCTTATTAAATAGTAACATCGAGCTGAATGATGAAATAAAGCGGATTAAGGTAACCATTCCAGAAGGCGTTGCCGTATTGTCTATTTTTACTGATATTTTCGATTGCTTCTTCCGCTACCTTTCGGCAATTTTAGTAACTGATGGCCTACTGACCGAACAACAGTTTTGGCAAGCCGTCGCCGATACAATTGTTCAGTATCAGGCGAGTCATCCTGCACTTAAAGACAAGTTTGCTGAGCATGATTTATTTGCTGAGTCATTCCCATTATCTTGCTTAAACCGCTTACAGCTGCGTAACAATCAACAAATGGTTGATATTACCGACCCAGCTTCAAGCTTGCAGTATGCAGGTGATTTGCAAAACCCATTGGCGCAATATGCACTTGCAAACACAACAGCATAATAAGCTTGAGTTAGCCTTACGTCAGCAGTGCTCACTGCTGACGTTTTTAACTCCAACAATCGATGAACAATGGTTTAGCAGTCAATGTTTAACTAGCAAGCAATTAACAGATTTAGCTAACGCTATAAAATTAAGAGGGACAAATGTTACTGAGGGATATGTCGCAATCAACCTCTATTTACAACTGAGCTGGCAAGTTATTTACTTATTAGTAGCCTGTGTAGAGCACCTTGGTTGCATTCCTGATCTGGTCAATATTAAGCAGCGGGTAACGGGCTCACATATTTATGGTTTGGCTAATTTAAATATCATGGCTCAACAAGACTCTTTTAATAATGCAGATTTGATTGAACTGGCAGCCAATCATTTATTTGACCACCAGCAAGCTTGGTATAATAACGTGCCATTGCAATACAGACTAAATAAAGGATTATTAAAACGTTTACAAAGTGATACTTTCCACGCAGCGTTAATCGCTTGCTGGCCAGACAAATCGATAAAATTTATAGCAAAGCGTTTTCAACCATGGCAAAAGCTATGTGGTAAACATCGCTTTAGTGATCAAAACAATAAACTGACATTTATGCGTAAAACCTGCTGCTTACACTACCAACTTGTAGCCGCTGATTATTGCGCTAACTGCCCGTTAAACAAAAAAGGCACTAGCGCTTGCTAATGCCTTTTTCCAAACGTTTTCTATATAAAGGCTCTAAACCTATTCACTAAGCGCGTTCATCCTTCGGCGATTCCATCACTACATGAGTTGTAATGGTTCGTACTTGTGGGATTGAGCCAAGTACATCAGCATGAAATGCTTTATAGGACTTGAGATCCGCCGTCTCAACTCTCAACAAATATTCAAACGAGCCAGTTACATTGTGGCACTCTTTTACTTCATCAATAAACTCAAGAGCGTGTTCGAATGCTCGCTGAGAGACGGTTGAGTGCTCATTTAAACCAACCCCTACATAAGCGATAAATCCTAGGCCAACAGCCTGATTATTAATAACCGCCCGATACCCCGCAATAACCCCAAGCTTTTCTAGCTCTTGCACTCTACGAAGACATGCCGATGGCGATAAACCCACTTTATCTGCCAGCTCGGCATTAGCAATTCGGCCATTGCGTTTAAGCTCATGCAATATTCTGTCGTTAATTTTATCTTTTTTCATTTTTGATTGTGAACTTTAAATATACACAACAACATTAAGCGCAAAAGTTGCGCGCATTACAACTTATAATTGCATCTTAATTCAAATGGAGAGATAACGATGAGTTTTGAAATTTTAACAGCCTTGGCATTATTTGCTTTGGTATCATCAATTACCCCTGGGCCAAATAATTTAATGTTGATGAGCTCAGGTGCTAACTTTGGCTTTAAAAGAACCACACCACACTTACTTGGCGTAACGTTTGGCTTTATGTTGATGTTAGTTTTAGTCGGCCTTGGCATCATGCAGCTATTTGACTTGTTTCCACCAAGCTATTTGATATTGAAAGTATTTTGCATTGCTTACTTGCTCTATCTGGCGTTTAAAATTGCCACAAGTAACGCACAACAAAAAGCCAGTAGTGAGAGTAAGCCGTTTACTTTTATTCAGGCTGCACTATTTCAATGGGTAAACCCAAAAGCGTGGGCAATGGCATTAAGCGCGGTAAGCTTATATGCCCCAGACAAAAACCTCACCTCAGTGTTAATCGTAAGCCTCGTATTTGGTTTAATTAACCTGCCATGTGTCAGCTCGTGGACTCTACTTGGCGAAAAGCTTCAACACTGGCTTGCCAGCCCAAAGCGCTTAAAAGCATTTAACTACCTAATGGCAATACTATTAATCGCTTCAGTGATGTTTAGTTTGTTTTAAATGATTATTAAGATTGAAATACCAATTCACTTGATTAAGTGAATTGGCTTGGTTCTAAGCTACATAAATTCAAACTGCTCAACAGTTGCGAGCTTTAATTTGTCTATGTCTTTTTTGGCCGCTTTACAATGACGACGTAACTTTGAAGGAACATCTTTATCTGCAACAAGGCTTTTTAGCATAGCTTGATAACGCATCGTTTGTGCATTGGCAATAATTTTACAATAGTACGCGACACCATCTAGCATACGCCCATCGACAGTATATTTATTTTGCCAGAGCTTATTTGCTAATGCGTCTAGGTATTGCTCTTTGTAAACACCGATATTATAAAATTTCTTACCAAGGATTTGAGTTTCGGTACCATCAGCTTGGTTCACTACATCAACAAACTGATAATGTTCTTGGCTATTAACATTATAAGTTAACTTTGAATAAAACTGCCCATCTGCAGGTGACTTAACCATTTGAACACTGCCAAGATCTGTAAAATGAAATATCTGCATTTCAGGCTGGTTATTAAAAAAGCCTTTTTCAACATAACGAATATGATCAGGCTCACCTAACTTCTTAATAATAGCTTCTGCGCTCAGCCCCTGCTCAAGAAAAAACAATGGGTTATCAAATGACTCTGTTGTGATAGCAACCTGCTTTTTAATAGTCGCTTGCGTTTTTGGCGGCTCGGGAAGTACAACTTTGCCCTTAACTAATTTGGCAATTACAGCTGCATTCTTATCAGGATCACCTTTTAAAACCACAGCATCAGATACTTGCTCACCAGCGCTATTTACAAGCCACACAGAAGAAAAGTCACTACTCAAATACCCCTTTACTAGATAGCTTTGCCCTGCTTCTGGAATAAAAGATACATCACCTGTAACAATGTAATTCGTTCCTGAGTTAAACATATAGTTAATAGGTGCGGCATGATGGACCTGCGCTACTAGTGTTAGTGTCATTTCCTCTGCTGGTACTTTTCGACTAAACCCCACTGGTGACAGAACCATACCTTGTCCATAAGTAGCTTGGTTTGTTGCCCTAATAGCGTTATTGACATCTTTACCATTCACTTTACTCAAGTAAAAGAAGCGACCTGTACTAGTTGCCATGGTTCTGAAGGTGTCATCTATAGTTGCTGTTTCGCCCTGATATCCTTGAGGAACAGGGTTATAAGTTGTCATACAAGCAGATAAAGTTGATACAAAGAATAAAATAGCAAAGATTTGTATTAGTTTTTTCATATTTTTAAATTCTATATTTAATAGTAAATTCTAAATTAAAATGCTTAAGCTATGTGCATAGTGAGGCTTTAAGCATATTAAATACAAACAGAGGCATGATTCTATTTTTCTTAAAGAAAACGTGAGGGACTTACTTAAAAGTGGCACAAGTTGAAACATCCATGTTTTGCGCAACGTACTTTATCAGCTTTCAGCTGCTTGTTCACTAAAACCGTATAATCTAATTAACAATTCTAACCGTAATGAATTGAAGACTATTTTTCACACGGCACTAAAAAATCAACATGGTAATGCTCATCATGTCGCACCCAGGATGGTTTAGTCGAAAACTGAATATGCTCTTTTAAATAGTCGGCATACTTGCCTTTATAAAGCCCAGCTTGCAGGCTTGGGTCAAAGATCACGCGCCAAAGATCGTAACCTTTTGCTGTTGCCGATTTATGTAGCTCAACAATATGAGCTGCTAAAGCGGTGTAATCAATCTTAAACTGTTCAAACCGGCCTTGTTTATCAAATTCAATATCGTAGCCAAAACGATTAAATACATGTGTTGGCAAATGAACTGATTGCCCCTTTTCGTTGATAACAGGTGTCATAAAATCAACCGACAAACCATTTTGATGGGTTTTATGCGGGCTAAATTTCCCGCCATTTTCTAAGCCCGTTTCAGCGTATTTGTATCGTTTATCAGGATGGGATTTCTGGAGCGCTTGGTAGGTATCAACAATGATGTTTTTTACCTGCGAATGAACATACGTACGCCCTGCCAGCTCTGCCATTTTGCTGTAACTGGTAAAGTTATCACCCTTGCTGGGTAGTTTTACTGCATTACGCACATAGCCATTGGCAGTCGTTCCACCACAGACGCTATTAGCCAAAGCCGATCCAGAGCAAAATAATAAGGCTAAAACTAAACATGTTTTCATTGCAGTAGCTTCTTTAAAAATTTAAAGCTTAGCGACCTGAGAATGAACGAAAAGTGAAAATAGAACCTACTTTTAATCCTTATAAATCAATCAAATGTTCTAGCCTTTCTAAAATTATCTAGACACTAAAACAGCTTACTCATTATCACTCGGAGAGAAACACTAATTGCTGAAGCTCGGTGTAACCAAGCTCTAACGGAATATGGAGTGTTTGCATATTCTTACGACTCAATGCGGCGTGCAGAGGGAGAACAGCTAACCCTTTTATAGTGATATTAGCTACATCCGGGGTTTTTATAAGTCTAACAACCTCTCTGTCTCCATATTGCGAGATAGAAGGTATAAAAGGACGTAACTGCTTAATTAATTTCTCTAATAAAATTTCATTCACATCACCACCCATAATGATAGTTTGCGTATTTAAAAGAGATTCAAGGGTATGAATTGCAATACGAAGAGGCTCTGATGCTTGCTCTACCCACAGATCTAACTGCTTACTTACAGCACAATGAGCTATAAGCTCTTCTTGAGTTACCCCATTTAGATTTAACATCGTTCTTAAAGACGCCATTGACGCAAAGTCATTTAAACGTCCAAGCTCAGCTGTTTTTTCATCAGTTTCTGGCGTAACAAAAATATCGCCAAGTGCTCCAGTTAAGCCATTTTGACCCAGCAGAATTTGTCTGTCATAAACGACTGCCGATTCGACTCTTAAGCCTAAGTGGATAAAAATAAAGTTATGTAATTGCTGAGCTTCACCAAATAACATATGGTATGCCGCACAAGCAGACGCTGACGTCTCTAAGGCGATGGGTAATTGTAATTTATTAGCGAGCTTGTGCTGCAACTGTTTATTAAATGTATAACCATTTATTGCGCTATCGTCACTCGTTTCTACAGACAAACCAGCACCTAGAATCAATGATTTATCGATATCATCGACTTGAACTAACGTATCAACTAAGTAGGCAGTTTTGTCTAGTAGGTTTTCTGGTTCAACGAGTGTATGTAACCGATTTATTTGCTCACCATTGAGGTAAAAAAGACCTACCTCTAGCTCGTTATTAGCGACTCTTATCGCTATTGTGTAAGCTGCTTTTTTATTAAGGACAAGCATTTTAGAGGGTTTTCCTGCCCCTTCAGCTTTTTTAATCCCTACTTCTTCTACTAGTTTTGCAGCTAAGAGCTCTTCAACCATGTTGGTGATTGTTTGCTTTGTCAGCTGTGTATTTCGCGCTATTTCCACACGAGAAACGGGGCCTTGAGTAACAATTTGCGAGAGCACAAGACGCAAATTTATCGCTTTATTTTGCTTTGCGTTAGATCCTTTCACTTTAAGCCCACCTTTTTACATCTTTTATAACGTCTTACGCAGTTTAAGCCATCCTAGCAGGAAACCGAATAAAAATTAATTAGTAAAAACATTTGACATATTTATATTCATAGACAAATATGATTATAAATAAAACAATTAAGAAATGTTATTTTTACTTTACCTTTACAATACAGAACCAGCTTACCTAACAATTACATATAGTTACAGTAAGTTATTACTATTAAGTAAAAATGCATGAATTAAACAGGACTGTTTAATATGTCTACAAATAGAAAAAACAAAAATCATAGCGCATTAAAATCAGCAAACATCGTCTTTTTGAGTTTTTTATATATACTTTGCACTTACAGCTTTTCTTTATCTGCGCAAAATATACAAGCGATAGACTGGTCAAAAGCCGCTAACTCTAGCGATATCAACCTCTCAGCTGAGCAAATAGACACAATAAAAGATAAAAAGCTCACTGCTGCTCTCGCTTGGCACGGCGCGAGCCCTTGGATCAATGCTGTTAGCCGAGGTGCAGAAGATGAATTTAAAAAACTAGGGGTGAGGGTAATTGCTCAGACAGATGCGCAATATGACCCTGCAAAACAAGTAGCTGATTTAGAGAACATTTCAGCATTAGAGCCTGACCTAGTTTTATCTCTGAGTATTGATGGCATAAGCACAAAATTAAGTTATCAAAAAATACTCGCTGGTGGCGCTAAACTCGTCTTATTAAGTAACCCTATCCCAGGTTTCCAACATAACAAAGACTTCGCCGGAATTGTCACTGATGATATGTTTGGTATGGGCGAAGATGCCGCTGCGCTCGTTGCACAGGCATCAAATGACACAGGGAAAGTAGGGATCATTTTCCATGATGCAAACTATTTTATAACCAACAATCGCGATCAAGCCTTTCGAAAAGCTTTAACACGTTACAGCAATATTAAAGTGATTAGTGAGAAAGGCTTTGTAAAGGAACATGAAACTAGCAATATTGCTGCAGCAATGCTGTTACAACACCCTGAAATAGATACTATTTATGTGTCATGGGATAATGCTGCAGAAGGTGTAATTGAGACACTACGCTCAATTGGCCGTAAAGATATAAAAGTAGTCACTCACGATTTGGGAGTAAATAACCTGCTTGATATGGCCATGAATGGCAACTTATATGGCACGATTTCAGACCGACCATACGACATTGGCAAGACCATGGCTCGCATTGCTGCAGGTGCCGAAATTGGTATTCAAGCACCTGAATTTACTCTGGTCCCTTTCGATTCGGTAACCCGCGAAAATATAGCCTCAATTTGGCACAAAGCATTCAAAGCACCGCTGCCTAAACTACTTGATTTAGCATTAAAACAATAAGGAATGACATGAGCATAAATCAACTAACACTTGATCAAATAAAGGGGCTTGCGTTAAAGCGAGAGTTCTTTATTTACTACATATTTCTAACCGTGATGCTGTTATTTACTGTGACGCTTCATGACAGTGGCTTCTTTAGCCTAACTAACTTCATGAATATCGTAAGACAAACAGCCCCCGTCACTATTATGGCAATTGGACTAACATTTGCGTTAGCTGTTGGACACATTGATTTATCAATAGGCGCTGTCGTCGCACTGTCGGCCTTAGTTGGTGCAATTTTACTACAGCATGTTGGTATTCCTCTTGCGGTAGTTGGCGCCTTAAGCGTAGGGCTGATTGTAGGTCTGATTAACGGCTTACTAATCGAGCGTTTACAGGTCTCGTCTTTGCTTATTACCTTAGGAACTATGGGTGTAATCACTGGCGTTGCAAGACAAATTACTAATTTAGAGTCTGTGCCAATTATTGACCAAACTTTTACCGCTTTTTTTGGTGCCGGCGAGCTATTTGGTGTGCCATCTTTGCTTATTTGGACCCTTGTTATCGCAGTTATTGCCTATGTAGTTTTAACTAAGCTTTCTTTTGGTCGCCACTTGCTTGCTGTAGGCGGTAGTCCAAAAGCAGCACTTGCTATGGGCATTAAAGTAACCCGAATTCGACTTTATGCATTGGTTATATCTTCTTTAGCCGCTGCCCTTGCAGGTCTGTTATATGCAGGTCGCTTACATGGCGCACGTTACACACTCGGTGAAGCAGACTTATTAACGGTTATTGCCGCCGTAGCTATTGGCGGAACCAGTCTTTTTGGTGGGCGCGCTTGCATAATTGGCGCAATTTTAGGCTCTTGGTTAATGGGCATGATCAATAATGGACTTATTCTTTCTGGTTTTTCAACCAATGAACAAATGATTGCACGCGGTGTAATTTTAGTTATTGCCGTAGCTATTGGCGTCAAGGAGTTAAAAAATGGTTAGAACAGCACTCGATCAAGTCGCCTTAGAAGTTCGAAACATTAGAAAAAGTTTTGGCGGTGTTCACGCACTTCAAGGAGTTAATTTTACCATTAATAAAGGCGAAGTTGTTGGCTTACTTGGAGACAACGGCGCAGGTAAATCAACTTTAGTTCGCTGCGTTTCAGGCATTCATAGCCCTGACGAAGGAGAGATTATTGTCAATGGTCATGAGGTCAATATTAACTCCCCTCTTGATGCACGAAACGTTGGAATCGAAACTGTTTTCCAAGACTTAGCTATGGTGCCTGAGTTTAATATTACGGAAAACTTATTCCTTAATCGTGAAATAAAACACAAAAACCCAATTCTTCGCAAACTTGGCTGGCTAGATAAAAAAGCGATGGAGAAAAAAACCAAGAAAGCATTAAACCGGCTTAATAGCCGTATTCCGAGCTTCGAAGAACAAATTTACCGTTTATCGGGAGGCCAGCGTCAAGCAGTTGCTATTGCACGAGCAGTAAACTGGGGAGCTGATATCGTTATCATGGACGAACCAACAGCCGCTTTAGGTGTGGAACAAAGTGCTCAAGTCAACGAGCTTATTAACCTCATCAGTTCGCAAGGTGTTGCCGTATTACTGATCAGTCATAATATGCAGCATGTCGTCGAAACATGCGACAGAGCTGTTGTACTTTACCAAGGTCGATCAGTCGCCGATGTTGCAGTTTCAGAGGTAACTAAAGAAGACTTAGTAAGCTTAATCACAGGCGCTAAAACAGCGGCATAAAGGAGTATGAGAATGAGTATAGAAAAAAAAGTAGCCCAGTTAATCGACACACTTCCCTTAGCCGAAAAAGTTGGCCAACTGTTTTTACTCGCATTTGCAGGAAAAGACTACGATTACGCAAAAACATTAGTCAAACAGTTTCATGTTGGTGGTTTTTATATCACAGATGACAACGCTACCAATCAAAAAGAAGCAACCAACATGGCTGCTATGTTGCAGCAGGAAGCTGCTTTAAGAGCGTGTGATGTCCCATTGTTACTTGCAGTCGATCAAGAAGGTGCCTGGGGCATACTTACACACTATACAGATTTAGGCCCCGGAAACCTTGCGCTTGGGCAGGTAAATGACCGCTCATTAACAGCTGACATGTACCAAGTGTATGGGGAACAAATGCAGCACATTGGCTACAACACTCTGCTCTCGCCTTGTGCAGATGTGAATGCAAACCCTAATAACCCGATTATTGGTTTGCGCTCTTTTGGGGAGGAGCCCGTGGCGGTTGCTCAACATGTCGGTGCAGCAGTTGAAGGGGCAAATAAGTCAGGTAGTCTCTGTTGTGCAAAGCATTTTCCAGGTCATGGAGATACACACAGTGACTCGCATCAAACTTTACCTTCTGTGGATAAATCTTTTACCGCACTCATGCAGCAAGATCTAGTACCATTTAAAGCCGCTATTGAACAAGGTGTTGGGCTTATAATGACAAGCCATATTTGCTACCCGCAAATAGACCCCGACAACCCAGCCACATTATCAAAGATAATTTTGCAGGATATTCTACAGAAACAATTAGGCTTTAAAGGGCTTATTATTACAGACAGCATGAATATGTGGTCTATGAGGCGTAATTATGAGCCAAGCGAGGCCGCAATAAAGGCACTTAAGGCAGGGGCTCATATTGTCATGTTAAGTGAAGAACATTACGAAAACAGTACAACTCCCTACAAAGAAATTCAAGCTGCCACGATTCAAGGTGTTATCGACGCCGTTAACAATAACGAGTTATGTGAAACCGTGATTAATGACAGGCTTCAACACGTATTAGTGTTTAAATATACGCACTTTGCAGATGCAATTAGAACGCCGTATAGCCTAGTTAATAAAGCCTCAGATATTGCAAAACTTGCAGCAGAGAAAGCGATAAAAGTGCTGAGAAATGAAAATGGACTTTGGCCACTCGACAAACACCAATTTACCTTAGCTTTTGCAGCGAACCCGCAAGGTTACGATAAAATAACTAATGACCGAGGGATTGGTCCTAACGATCCCTTATCTGCTCAACATGTCATAGTAAATACACTAAAACAACGAAGTACACCACATACTCTTCTCAGTTATCAACAACTACTGGCTGCGCTTAATAGTGAAGAGTTTCGGCTTAAAGAACCATTAGTACTAGTAACCGAAGATTATCCTTTGCCAGGCGAGTCATTCGATGTTTTAGACCAACAAAACATACTCAAAATGGCCGTTAAAAAGTGGCCAGATCAACTTGTAGTCATTGGGATGCGCTCTGATTACGAACTTGCTAATCACCCACGTTTAAAAACCTATATTTGCGCATACTCTAGCCGAGCTATTAGTGCTGAAATAATTGCAAAGCTGCTTTAACACGCTCATAAAACAACCAAATTAAACTTGACAATTAGTCAAAATGATTTAATAAATAATTAGTAAATCAATTTTATTAAACATAATGATAACAACAAAGGGGTAAACAAATGAAAACCACCGCGGCTTTAAAAACTCATTATTTAACGCTATGTATTATGACAGCGCTATCAAGCACTTCATTATCAACCTACGCTCAACAGAATGAAACTCAAGCGCAAGAAAACAAGGAAATGGAAACCATTGAAGTCCGTGGTATTCGTCGTAGCCTTACTGAAGCATTAAACACCAAGCGCTTCGCAGACTCTGTTGTTGATTCAATTTCAGCAGAAGACATTGGTAAGTTTCCAGATAAAAATATTGGTGATGCTATGCAGCGCATCCCTGGCGTTACGGTAGTGCGTACTTTTGGCGAGGTTGCGGGCGTAACAGTACGTGGTACTGCACCAGAACAAAGCATGGTGTTACTTAATGGACAAAATGTTGCCAGTGTTGGTTGGTTTGACTTAGGAGGTATGAATCGTAGCTTCAACTTTGAGATGCTCGCAGCAGAGCAAATCTCTGGAATGGATTTATACAAATCAGCAGAAGCTGACATCAATGAAGGCGCAATGGGGGGTACTGTTAACCTAAAAACAAGAAAACCGCTTAACCTAGATAGTGGCACCGTATACGCCTCTGTTGAAAACAGCTATCACGCCAACGCTGAAACTTGGTCTCCTGCATACTCTGGTCTTGTTAGTTGGAAAAATGACAACGAAAACTTCGGTATTTTAGTCGCTTATTCAAACGAAGAGTCAAAAGTATATCGTGAAACGTTATCAAACTTTGGCCCAGCGGGTAATGCCACATTTGTTGATACAAATGGTGTCGAACGTCAATCATATGGGGCAATGTCATCAATTCTATTTGATGAAGATAGAGAGCGTAGCAGCTCACAAATCACTCTACAATATGCTCCTAGTGATGCGTTGAGTATGGATTTAAATTACAACTTGTTTGAACTTGAAAACAGCCATGTAAACTCTGCTCAATTTGCCATTGTGGGATTTGGTCAAATGCAAGGTGACTCTGTTGTGGTTAATGACCAAGGTATTGTCACTGCAGCAACGTCACTTGCATCAGGCCCAGGCCCAGCTCCTTTGTTTAATAACACCGTATTACGAACTCCGAAAATGCAAACCGATGCCCTTAACTTTTCACTTAACTACAATGCGGACATTTGGTCTGCTAACTTTGTAGTTGGTCGTTCTGATGCTAAAGGCCGTACTTTACAATCAAGTACTTGGTGGGGCGATATTACAGATACAGCAAACTCGAGTTTCAGCTTTGATGTTGCAGGCCCATTAGAGTTGGTGCCTACGAACCCAGACTACATGAAAGATCATAACAATTTTGCACTATTCCAAGAGTTCACATACATCAACTACAAGCGAGACAATACTATTGACTATGCACAGGCTGACTTTACCTTTCAACTTGAATCGGGCTTATTCACATCTGTTCAAGCAGGTATAAAGATCCAAGAGCAGGTGTTTTCATCGCAAGGTGATTTCCAAGATTTAGATGTAGTAGCGGCACAAGCTGACAACTTAACTTTAGCTGATTTTAATGGCGGTTTTGTATCTGGCTTACACAGCGCTGAAGGTCGAGCAGGTAGTTTGTCAGCATTCCCTGTTGCTAGCACCGCTATCTGGGATTACGCACACAAAAACAAGCCTTCTGAAATTACAGTAAAAGATGCATTCTCAATTGAAGAAGACATCACTGCCGCCTACGTGAAAACTAATTTTTCTGGTGAAGGCTTTAGAGGTAACATCGGCTTACGTTATGTCGATACAGATATCCTCTCAACCGGCAGTATAAATGGCGAGCCTGACAAAATCAGTAAAAACTACAGCAACTACTTACCTAGTTTAAATTTGGCGGTTGATTTATCAGAAGATATGATTTTCCGTTTTGCAGCAGGCTCTGCAATATCACGTCCTGATTATGACGATATGAAAGTTGCCGATATCATTTCACAAAGCTTTCAAACTGCCAATGTAGGTAGTCCAGAGCTAGACCCTCATAAATCAGATCAGTATGACATGGGTGTTGAGTGGTATTTCAGTCCCTCTTCAATTATCGGTGCAACATTCTTCATCAAGAATATAAGTGATTATATTGAGCAAACCACAGTAAAAGAAAACTATCCAGGCTGTGGCCCTGAATGTCTTGTAACGCGTTCAAGAAATGTCGGTACAGCAGATGTTCGAGGCATAGAACTGCAATATCAACAAGATTTTGATAATGGCTTTGGTATACAAGCAAACTACACCTACACAGACAGTAGCCGTACAAATTCAGCGGGAGAAGAAGTTCCAATTGAGGAAGTTTCACAAAACTCATTTAACCTATCTGGTTACTACGAAAATGATATGTTCAGTGCGCGTCTAGCCTACAACTACCGCGATGACTGGGTTCGACAATATAACGGTAGTAGCCTAGACAGTATGAACGACCCATACGATCAATTAGATGCATCCATTGTTTGGCATGCCACAGATTATCTAGATATCACCCTTGAAGCAGCAAACCTATTGAATGAGGCCCTCGTCTTACGTCAACCAAAAGCAGGCAATATTGTTCATAGCGTAGATGAGTTTGGTACCCGTTACTTTGTTGGCGCAAGCATACGATTCTAAAAACCTATTTATGCAGTTATTTGCTTATACCAGGTTAGGTTTCAGCTTCCCTCCTCTGGTCTTTTAACTAACGCAGAGCCCCATGCTCAATCATAAGGCAAGTTGCCCAGCTTGCCTTACTTTCCCACCAAAAGCTAAACCCACCACATTAGTAAAAACATTTGACTTATTATCAAGGTCAACTACCTTTAACCTTGAGGTGAATAAATCGTTAACAAAAAAGCACCTTAAATCCAATTTCATGGATAGCTAATATCATACTTTTTAACTTCTGCAGTAAAGACTAGGTATGTGTAGAAGGCCATGAGTAACAACATTATCAACAGGAATAATCGAATGAAAATTACAAAAACAGCGGCAATAGTTGGCCTACTTCTTACTAGTAACGCATCAGCAGGTACCGGTGTGCAAAGCTTTTTAGATAGTCTAAGGGACTTCGAATCTGGCATTAACCCAAACCTTGCAAACTTTTACAGTGATAATCTAAATAACCCTGTTTACACGTATGCAAAAGTATCGGCACCTGGTCGTATGATCAGAGACTGCGCAACAGGCAGTATGATCCCTGAACCAACCACTATCAGTGAATTTTTTACTAAGCTTGGAATTGACGACATTTACAATCCTCAAACGCCAAACGACCCTCAAATGTTCAAAAACATGCAATACAACTCAATGAATGCATGGGGTTTTGTTGGTTATCAACTAGGTGAAGCGGTCTTAATTGACGCAGGATACTACAGCCCAAAAGTTGTTGAAGTTGATGGTGTCGAATACGACAGTTTCTATGTATTTGTAGATGACTCGACTTGGATTGGCTGTGAAACAGAAGCACTTGTCGAAATTGTTGGATCAGGCGGTAACATGATTCTAGCAACAGACGTAAACAAGTGGGAAGGTAACTTTGTAGGTAAAAATGGTGTTAATTCATTTCAAGATCTGCTCATTCCAGACAATCAAGAATTAGTCATGCGCGATGCAATGCGCTTTAACTATGGTGTTATGACACAGTTATTGCAAGACGCTAACATGACATGGTCACAAGCATTAGCTAAAAGTTGGCCCGGCACTGACGATGATGGTAATGCTATTCAAGTTCAAGCAACTATGTCTGGATTATTAGCTGCAGCTCACCTACGCGGAGCATGGGGAACAGCTAGACTACTTACCAACGATGAAATCACTTGTGATGAATTAGGCACTTGTATTACTAAGTATGTACATAAATTTGGTGGCTACAATACAATTTTTGATACCCCTGAAAATGATACGATTGAAGGTTCACAGTACGATGAAAGACTATCGGCAGGCTGGGGCAATGACGCCGTTATCACAGGCGGCGGAAGCGACATTATTGAACTTCATGAACAAGGAGGATCTATCACTACGCTGACCGACTTTACTATAGGTGATGATTTAATCGTACTGAGAGATTGGCAAACTGCGAGCCCGTTAGCTAACTTAACAGTTGCAGATGTAGCGCAAGGGGTTGAGTTAACATTTTCAGGTCAAACAATCTTAATCAAAAATGCCTCTGCCAGCCAAGTAAATCAGAATACAGCCAATGTTATTGCTGAATCCAAAATATACGAAATAGCTTGGTCAGGTACGCAAACAGTAAATGGCTTTAACCCTCTACTAGACAAAGTTCGCGGCACAGCAGGCATTGGCTTCAAACATTTAAAAGCCTACGAAACTGACACATCGCTTGTTGTCGGTGTTCAAGCACAAGACGGAGGTATTTACAGTTCGATTGAGTTAGTAGGCTTAACTTTGTCTGATCTTACACCTGAAATGTTCGATAACGTGACGGGTGGCTTTGACCGTTTAGGTTATATTGTCCCATTAAGTAACCAAAACTGGGGTTGGAATGTTGAGTTAACAATTAATAATTTTGATATTGATAAAACAGTAATCAGTATGCCGTTATTTAACTACAGTTACTCTATGTTGGTGCTAACACAAGAAAATAATGACACTGTTATTACGCTGAATGAATCTTCATCACAGGGAGATCAAAAACGTTTAATATTGAAAAACATTGATGTTACGAGCCTAACAGCTGCTAACTTCGAGTTTGTGTCTGGTAGCTTTAGTGACGCATCAATTGAAATTCCTGTTTACTTTGATATATCTGCTCAAGTGATTGGCAGTGGTGGCGCAATCTCACCAACTCCTGATGCTAGTAATGTAATTGCCGCTCAAGGTAACCAAGATTTCACTATCAACTTTATCCCTGAAGCAGGCTATCGTGTGGTTTCTGTAAAAGTGGATGGCACTCTTATCGCGAATCCTCAAAGTTCATATACATTCAGTAATTTATCAGCTACTCACTCAGTTGAGGTCACATTTGAATTAGGAAGTAGCTGCCCTACTGCTTGGGACTCAACAGCAATCTATGTAGGCGGAGATCAAGTTACCTACAATGGTCAAACCTATGAGGCCAAATGGTGGTCTCAAAACCATCAGCCAGATTTAGGCGACCCATGGAAACTAGTTACTCCATGTAATTAAGTCATACTCATGCCGAGGCACTTCACCTCGGCATATTTTTAAAAAATAGCTAAAAATTTAAATCTTTTGGAATAAACCTTTCGCCCACTCGTTACCTCTAAGTCAATTCGCAAAAAAGAGGACGAGACAATGACAAATTTAAAACAATCACTTATCGCAATCTGTGTCGTAACTGCAACAGGCTTTTCAGCGGCTTCATCAGCAGCTAACGTGCAACTATCAGTCGCATCTGAACAGCAAACAGCCAGTGATAATCAAGTTTCGACAAGTTCAAATCAAGCATCGTCGAATACGACAATGATGCAATCAACTCAACTGTCAGGCTCGGCAACAACACAAAATTCATCAGTTGGTGTGAATACTGAAAGTTCAAATAGCGGACAAGCAAATAATCAAACAACGATTGAAAACGATGAACAGCAGCCTGCTGAAACAATGCCCGAGCTTGGTTTAACAAACTCAGTATCAAGCGCTTCTCAAGCAGCCAATACCGTAGCGCTAGCAGGTGAGTCAATGCTGTCAACTGCGACAACTGCTGTTAGTAATGTGGCCGTCGCTAACACAAATTCGAACATAACCAACGCAATGCAAAATCAATTGAGTCAGCAAACAGATGTATTAGCGTCTTTAGAGCCTAGTGAGCTAAGCACTGCAGGCTTAAGTCAGGCCTCGCAAATCACTAATGACCTGCAATCATCACTGACTAGCAATGTACAACAAGTTGCAATGAACTCTGTACAAAGTAGTGTTGAGCAAACCATTTCATCAACTGTTAGCAACAGCGTTAACCAACAAGTTGCTGAGCAAATAACCGCAGCGACAACTACCGAAGTCGTTAATAACATTCAAAACAGCCTGAACTTAGGCCTTTAACCAATAGCGTGCCGGGTTATCACTCGGCGCTCCTTTAGGAGATTATTATGCGTACAATTAATAAGCTCATCACCTTAAGTGCGTTAACCACAAGCATTCAAGTGTTTGCTACGGATGCGACTTTTCATGCTGATGCACAAATTGGCTTAACAACTAACTCTGATTTAGCCATTAAAGAGTTAGATGATATTTCTTCACAAAGTGATACAGGTTCAATACTTAAAGCTGGTGTTAGCGCTGAGTTACATGCAACTGACAACCTCAAGTTCACACCAAGTTATCGATATGAGCAAACCAATTATCACCAGCTTGACCAGTATGACTTGGCATTGCATCAATATAGCCTTGATTCTAGCTATAGCATTTCTGGTACTGATGTAGGTATACGTTATGACGGTGCTTTAGCAAAAGTAGCAAAAGAAACATTTTTAACCTTGGATCAGGTAAGTTTGTATGTTGGCCATTACGTTAATCCAACAACCTATCTGCGCACTGCGATTAGGGCATCAGATAAGCAATTCGCCACACAGTCAATGCGCGATGCAAAAGGGTTAGGGCTTGATTCGAACCTGTATTACTTTATTAATCAGGGTAAAACGATGCTGCTTTTAGGCGCTAGTTTAGATAGAGAAAATGCTGATTCAGAGCAATTTAACTTTAAAAGTTGGGGCTTAAATACGGGCATCACTCATCGTTTTAAAGCGTTTGATATAAGCAATAAAGCAGGATTAAGCTGGCGCTATCAAGATAAAAACTACCAAGAAGTTATCAACCAATCACTTACACAAAGCGAGCCATCTCGGGATGAAAGTCGCAGTGTAGTCAGCGCATTTTGGCAGCTTTCTGTTTTTGACTCTTTGCAAATTGTTACTGAAGCAGAGTACGGCGATTATCAATCTAAGCTGGCAGCAAACACCTATACCCAAAGCATTGCTTCGCTGTCATTAAAAGCCAACTTTTAATCAATTACACCATGTCCAAACACCGCATCTTTGCCTACTTCACCTAAATCATTCGCTTGTTGCTGTAACGCGTGGTAAATGTTTTTAGGAGTTGTATTAGGCTTTGCCGCTAAACATGCAGCCGCCGCTGAAATACGCGGCGCGGCAATAGAGGTTCCAGATTCCCGACCAAGATCCCCCCCAGCTTTTAACGTCATGACATTGACGCCTAATGCCGCAAAATCAATATAATCACCTCTGTTTGACCAGCGATAAATTCGGTTTTGGCTATCCAGTGCAGTGACAGCAATGACATGTTGGTATGCCGCAGGGTAAAGTGGCAGCGCAGCAGGTCCTTCATTGCCTGCAGCCGCCACTAAAGTTACTTGTTTAGCCGCTGTGGCATTAATTGCTGCCGCTAAAATAGCGTTGTCGGGCCCTGTAAAACTCATATTGATAACAGGCACCTCGTTAGCAACCAACCAATTAAGTGCTTCAACTATTGCTGCTAATGTCGCCCCTTGTGATAAATCAGACTGCTGATAAAACACCGCCGCGCTGTATAATGTCGCCTCAGTTAATAACGGCATGAGCTGCCCATACTTACCTACCAAAACGCCAGCAACCGCAGTGCCGTGCAAATCGGGTGAAACTAAGTCATTTGCAAGAAATGACTGCATTTTTATCTGTGTGTTACTAAATCCCGGATGAGTCGTATCAATCGCACTATCAATCATGCCAATTTTCACAGGCCAGTCACACATTGCTGTAAGCTTTGATGAAGACGCATCTTGCTGAGAACCATTTTGCGCTTGATAAATATGATTTCTGTCCAATAACGCTGCATCATCGAGTGAAAGTAAACGTTGCAAATGCGCTTTTGAATCGTAATTGGTCGGGACAACAAACCGCACTAATGACAAACCCAATGACGTGTATTGTTTAGTGACGATAATTTGCGCGCCAATTTGCAACAGTTTTTCTTGATGCTGTTCATTCGCCAGCATTATCCATTGCCTTTCAACTGCACGAAAACCATGCTCAACATCGACTTCAACAAATGCAGGAGCCTGTAACTGATTGAGTATCTCTAGCCTTTTGGGTAGCGAGGTCACAATGGCTGTTGCGTCGTCGATTAACTCATGTTTGCGTATGCTTTCTACTTGGCTGGTTATGCGCGGTTCAAGTTGATTAATAACAGGATCTACCTGTTCTATCACACCTTTTATTGGCTTGATAATCGCAGCTGATAGCGTACTTGAAGTAAACAGCAAACTACTTAAAATGACTGATTTCAATTTCATGTTACAGTGACTTCTCATTTAGTTAGGTACTACTATAACGTTTCAGTGAAAGAAAAATTGCATTTATTGGGAATAAAACTTTTTCTTGCTCGTTATAGTAGTGTGAGTTGGCTGAATCATTGATGAGTTATTTCATTAATCGGCCCTTGCCCTAACCAATAAGGGAAACTATGACAAATACAGTAACCAGTTTATTACCAGCGCTGCGACGTTTTGCATTTTCGCTTACCGGCAATCAAGCAGATGCCGATGATATTGTACAAATGACCATCGAGAAACTTTTACAAAAAGGCATGCCCGATGATATTGAACCACTAAAATGGGCTTTCAAGATCTGTCGCAATGTTTGGATCGACGAATACCGCTCGCAAAAAGTGCGCTTAAAGGCAGTTCAAAATACAGAACTTCAAGAACCCGTCTGTGACGATGAACAAGAGAGTTTCGCTACCCAAGAGACTTTGCAGCGGGTAAATAACGCTTTAACAACCTTGCCAGATGAACAGCGCGCTATTGTATCCCTCGTAGCAGTGCAAGGTATGGCTTACAAAGATGTTGCGCACACCCTCGAAATACCTGTTGGCACCGTGATGAGTAAATTGTCACGAGCCAGAGCTGCACTTTATCAATTAATTAAGCCTGATTTCACTAAGGAAAACGCATGAAGATTGATGACCAAACACTCAGTGCTTTTTTAGACAATGAATTACCAGCAAACGAAATGGACGCAATACGTAATGCAATTGCTGAAGATGAGCAACTCGCTTTACGCCTAGCTGAACTATCTGAAGTTGACATGCTCGTTAAACAACACGCAGCACAGATTGATGCAATGCCCTTGTCTGATGAACTTGCACAAACAATCGAGCAACATAATAAAGAGAATGTCGTTTCGCTATCTAAATGGCAGCAAATTAAACTAGCTGGTCGCAAACAAATGGCCGTTGCAGCAAGTATTGCGGTGCTTTTTACAGTCGCTATTGCTAGCTTTGTTCAACAACAAGGTTTGGAACAACCCATTGCCAACGCATTAGATCAACAACTGAGTGGCGACAACACATTATTAGATACAAACAGAAGCCTAACTGCACAGCTTAGCTTTGTTAATACTAATGGCGATTTTTGCCGCCAATACACGCTGTATTCTAAAACTACCCAGCAAACACATATTGCTTGTAAACAACAAGGAATTTGGCAGCTTCATGCATCGAGCGAGCAACGCGCAATGTCAAGCCAAAGCTATCGCTTAGCAAGTAAAACACCTGCGCTTGATAGTTACATCGACGAGCACATTCAAGGCCAGCCGTTAGACCGTAACGCCGAACAACGAGCACTGACTAGCCATTGGCAATAAGCGAGACAATCATGAAACACGTATTATTAGCTTATTTTGCCATTGTATTAATTGGCTGCACCAGCAGCCAACATTCGAATGATAAAAACATTCCTGGCCTAACAACTAAGCAGCTTGCGGATAATCAATATATCCTTCGATACGAAACTCGTCACGGTTCAAAGCGCTCAGCGCTTGAGCAAAGTATGCTGCAAGCCGCCAACATTACGATAGACACCGGTTATGACTGGTTTCTCGTTGCCGAGCAGGCAGTTGATGTTGAACGCGCCAAGCCCACTAACAAACCTCGTTTTGAGCATAGAGCCCATTGCGGTTTATTAACCTGCACAAGTCAAACTTCGCCAGCACTGCATGAGTCAACGTTATTAGAGCGCACAATAGTCGTACAATTAACAATCATTTTAGGAAAAGGCATAAAACCAAGTGAAAAAGCGCATGATGCTTATACGCTAATTGAACAAGCTAATAATTCATAAAATTAATATTTAAAGGTAAAAATTATCCTCATTACATCTTTTTACCTACTGCTGAACTGCATAAGTAATTACACCGTTAATCACTAATACTTTGATCTCACTTAAGTGAAATTAACTAGATAAGCGCTAAACTTACCACAACTTGATTAATTGTAAGGATGTAGCCATGACACACCTAGTTAGTGATTTAATGACGCCAGACCCATTTGCTATTAGCGCGCAAAATACCCTGCATGATGCTCATAATCTAATGAAAGAGAAAAATGTTCGTCATATCCCTGTGATCAATGAGCATGGTGGTTTGGTTGGCATGTTAACGCAAAAAATCATGATTGCTCAGGTAATGAATATCATGGCTAATTACAGTGCCAGCGCCCTCGAACGCAAGGAAAAGCAAACTAAAGTGGTTGATATTATGGCTACCGATTTTACCAGTATCTCGCCAGAGCAACCGCTACACGAAGTTGCTAAGTTTTTTGTTGAAAACCGTCATGGCTGCATGCCTGTGGTTGATAAAGATAACAACCTAGTGGGCATTCTAACCTCATCTGATTTTGTTCGTTTAGCGGCGGCTTTACTTTCTTAAGTCGTAACTTTGTATCTGCACACTGAATTTTTTACAGAAGGTGTGCAGAGTTTTCATACTTCTTCTTAGCTAGTATCACCCTCACTCAAGACTTAAATTAAATTAAACCTTTAAATTCAATATTTTATAATTTAATAATTATTAGGCACAACGCTTGCTTCTGTGTAATTACACATGCTTTTTAGATTAAAAGCGAAAGGAAGTTTACAGATAATCTCGGAGGAGTAATGAGTAATTCATCATCAAAAATCGCAGAATTTACAGCACCGGGTGTTAAAGACCAAGCTGCAGCGGACACGATTGCTATTCTAGACCAACGCATGGTCGCTTTAATCGATTTACACCTCACTTTAAAACACATTCATTGGAATGTTGTTGGTCCTAATTTTATTGGTGTACACGAAATGTTAGACCCACAAGTAAGCGCAGTGCAAGAGATGACTGACACGATTGCAGAGCGTATTGCAACCATGGGCGGCGTACCTGTTGGCACACCTCAATCAATTGTAGAACGCCGTACTTGGCAAGATTATTCAATTGGTAAAGGCTTAGTTACTGACCACCTAACAGCGCTTGATAAAGTGTATAACGGTGTAAATAAAGATCACCGTGCTGCTATCGAAAAGCTTGGTGAGCTAGACCCAGTTTCTGAAGATATGATCACTGGCCAACTGGCTGATTTAGAACAATTCCAATGGTTTGTTCGTGCACATATTGAATCGTCTACCGGCGAATTGAAAGGTTAAACCCCATTTAAAGGTTAAACCCCCTAGGTCTATCCGAAGACCCCTTGCCCAGCATTTGCTGGGCTTTTTTATGCTTTGTTACAACCAACCTTTATGTCTAAAGAACAAGTAAGGTGCAAAGCCAGACAGCAACATAATGCCAATTGCAAACGGGTAACCCCATGCCCATTGCAGTTCAGGCATGCTGTTAAAATTCATCCCATAGATACTGGCGACAACGGTCGGAGGTAAAAACACCACAGAAGCAATAGAGAAGGTTTTTATAATTTGGTTTTGTTCGATGTTAATAAAACCCTGAGTCGAGTCCATTAAGAAATTCACCTTATCAAACAAAAATGTACAGTGAGACATAAGGGTATCAATATCGAGTACAATTTCACGTAGTGATTCGCGGTCTTCTGTCGGCGCTCCTAGGTGGCGCAGTAAAAACGAAATATTCCGGCGCGTATCCATCAAACATAAACGCACCTTACCGTTATTATCTTCAAGGCGAGAAATTCGGCTAACGGCTTCTTCTAAGTCAGAGTCATCCTCTTCAAGTACATAGGCACTGAGTTTTTCTAACTGATGATGCATGTCTTCAAGCATATCAGCGTGGTTTTCGACTTTTTGGTCAAATAAAGTCACCAAAAGTTGCTTTGGATTATCACACGCCACTTGCCCTTTCCGAGCACGTAGTCGTAATAGACGAAAATCGGCTAGTTCATCATCGCGGATTGTCAGCAAACAGTTGTCTTGTAACAAACAAGCTACGGTTACCGTGTTAAAGCGCCCTTCGTTTGGTGACATGAAAAGCGCATGCACATGCAAGCCTTCATGGTCGATAAAGCAACGAGAAGAGGCCTCGATTTCTTCAACATCATCAGCGCCGGGTAAGGTGATATTAAGGGTGCTTGCCAGCGATTGTCGTTCTTCTTCAGTCGGATTTATAGTATCAATCCAATGGGCATTCTTAATAGCGGTTGCAAGAGGCATATCAGCAGCTGGCTCTGTTTCTGTGATCACACCTTGGTCTATAGAAAAAAATCGTAACATGCGCCCTACTTAAAAAATAAAATTATTTAAAGAATTTAGATGTTTCAAAGACAAACAATATATCAGTGTTTTTATGGAGCAAGCCATTAAAATAGCTTGGCAAATGCAAGCTGGTTTCGCCCAGATAATTTAGCACTATACAGTGCATTATCAGCTCTTTTCATTAACGATATTAAGTTTTCTTTATGAGGACGGTCCCAATCAGCTACCCCTAAGCTAACTGTAATCTTTAGCGGTTGCTCAGCGTAATTAATTGTCATCTTTGCGACAGATTTACGGAGCAATTCTAGCTTCTGTTTTGCCTCTACCACTCGCGTGTTTACCAAAATTAGAGCAAACTCTTCGCCCCCTAAACGACCTAGTAAATCCTCTTGCCTTAAAGTTTTCTTGACTAGGTTTGCAAAACTTACCAATACCTCATCTCCAGCAGCATGACCGTATGTATCATTAATTTTTTTGAAGTGATCTAAGTCTAAATAAGCAAATACAACTGGTTGATTATTACTTTGATACATTTGCAATAGTTCATTCCCTTGAGCTAGAAACTCTCGCCGAGATAGCAATCCTGTTAAATGATCATACATTGCTAGTTTTCGATGTGTTTCCTCTAATTTTTGAACTTTAATCATCAAACCACTAATAGACCATGAAACGATTGGCGCAGTAACTGCAGGAGCAATTGTCGCTATAATAAAAATGATAGGCATCATTTCTGTCCCTGTAGCAAGAAGAATCAAGAAAGTAATCAGTAAAGAAATTGCAATACTAATCACAGTAATAAAAAGCATCCTAAGCCAACGGCTTTTTTCTCTTTCTCGATAATCCATTAAAGTTCGTTCTGTTTCATAAAAACGCCTCATGCAAGCCTCCCGCCCTCAAAGTGATAGATGATCGAGTATAATCTAAATTTCATCCAACAAGACTAGCACAAAGAGTTGAACTACGAAGTTACACCCTTAAACACATATTGATTGTGATAACTATTTTCATTTGCATTTAATTAATTATAATAGGGCTACTATCATTCAAGTGAGTGCAAATATGAAATACTTAAGCGTCATGTTATTACTGCTTTCAAGCTCAGTCTTCGCTGAGCAACGAATAGTGAGTGCCGGAGGAACATTAACAGAAATTATATTCGCGTTAGGTCAGCAGCAAGAGCTAGTAGGTGTTGATCAATCGAGTATGTATCCAAAAGCGGCCACAGAGTTACCTCAGGTTGGGTATTACCGCGATCTTGCTGCGGAAGGTGTACTTTCTTTACGCCCAACGGCACTTTTTGCACTTGAAGGAACAGGCAGACCTGAAGTATTGAAACAAATCAGTTCGACTGGTGTAACGTTAAAAACCTACCCTAAGCCAGACTCTATCAATGAGCTAAATAGCTTAATTACTAATTTAGGTAATGAATTAGGTGCGCAAGAGCAAGCACGTGCTTTAAATCAAAAAATCCAAAATAGCTTACCTGAAAAATCTTCGCTTACTGGTAAAAAAGCACTTTTTCTATTATCGGCCAATGATAGAGGCTTAGTTGCTGCCGGTACTGATACCGTGCCGCAAATGTTGTTTGAATATACTGGAATTAAAAACTTAGCGCAGACTCACTCTGGCTTTAAACCATTAAATAGAGAGATCCTTGCTGTAGATCAACCCGATTTTATTATTGCACCTGCTCATGTCGTATACTCATTAGGTGGTAAAGATGCATTTTGTAAGCTGCCCGCTTTATCTTTATTAAAAGCAGCACAAAACTGTAAGTTACTGGTTATGGATAGCTTATTATCATTGGGGTTAACACCAAGAATAGCGATTGCCATTGAGCAAGTTAGTGAATATCGCAATAAGCTATGAACGGTTCAATTACTTTACCAATAGTGCTAAGAACAAGGCTTTTTCCTAATAAATGGATAGTCCTTTGCGTTCTGAGTATTGCCGCCTTATCTTTACTAAGTATTGGTTTTGGCCCCGCCGGCTGGGACTGGCGTTTAGCTATTGCTTGGCTTGCGCCAGAGCACTTTACACAGTTTGACCCGTTACAAATTAATGTTGTTACGCAAATTCGTTTACCACGTTTTATGTTAGCAGTAATGATTGGTTTAGTGCTGGCTCAAACAGGAACGGCGACTCAAGCCCTGTGCCGTAATCCACTTGCCGACCCATCTATTATTGGTATTAGTTCAGGCGCTGCAGTTATTGCAGTGGCATTTATCGCACTGGGTGCGAAATTTGATTTTCAAGCCGATAAATATTTACCTTATGCCGCATTTTTAGGTGCATTGGCTGTCACGCTTTTTGTTTACCTTATCGCTAAACAGGCCGGTCAAGTTAATGTGACGACCTTGATTTTGGTCGGTGTAGCAGTAAACGCTCTTGCCTTTGCATTAATAGGGTTATTAAGTTTTTATGCTGATGATAGTGCGCTGAGGTTAATAAACTATTGGACTATGGGCTCACTTGGCGGTGCTACGTGGGCTAATTTAAATCAAGCATTACCACTGTTACTTATCAGTGCAATTGGCCTGTGGTATTTAAAAGAACCTATGAATTGTTTACTGCTAGGTGAATCACAAGCTCAGTATTTAGGAATAAACACGCAGACCCTTAAATTTCAAATCATTCTTTTAGTTGCATTAGGTGTGGGAGCAAGTGTCGCAATGACAGGTTTAATCGGATTTGTTGGTTTGGTGGTTCCGCATATTGCAAGGCTTATGGTGGGTCCCCATTTACGGGTTATGATGCCTTTGTGTATGTTGCTTGGCATTATCGTTTTATTACTCTCTGATTGGCTCGCACGCACATTAGTAATGCCAGCAGAACTTCCTATTGGGATTATCACCGCCCTACTTGGTGCGCCTTTGTTTATCTACCTTATTTTAAAAAGTAAGCAAGGAGGCGCAATTGCTTAGTTTTAATAACTTAAGTGTTAATTACGGCGAAAAAGCCATCTTGCAAGATTTAACTGGTGAGATTAAAGCAGGTCAATGTGTGGGCTTAATTGGTGAAAATGGAGCTGGAAAATCCACCTTGCTCCACACTCTAGCCGGAAGTCATCCTTATCAAGGTGAAATACTGCTCCACAACCACCCCTTAGCAAAATTTAGCCAAGCTAAACTGGCCCATCAACGTGCCGTTGTTATGCAGTCTCAGCAGCTAGGTTTTGCATTCACAGTGCAAGAGCTTGTTGCAATGGGGCGCTATCCTTACAAAGAAACAACGCAGCACTGTGCTAAAAAAGTAGCTCAATACATTGATTTTATGGAGCTGGGACACTTGAGAGATCGTCGTGCCACGGCTTTATCGGGCGGCGAGTTACAACGAGTGAGTATGGCACGTTGTTTAGCGCAACTCGATGCATTTAGTGATGATGCTCAGCCGAAGCTAATGTTATTAGATGAGCCAACTTCAGCGCTCGATATGCGCCACCAGCATGCTTTATTGGGTTGTGTTAACAAGTTTGTTGAGCAAGGCAATGCCGCCATTATTGCAATCCACGACTTAAATTTAGCAAGTCTTTATACCAGCGACATTATTATGTTGCATCAAAAACACATTTTGGCGTCTGGCAGAACATCAGATGTCCTCACTGAACATAATTTAAAACACATTTACGCCATGCCTTTGTATGTTAAGTCACATCCACTGCATGACGCCCCAATGATTTATTCTCAACGTCAGGAGTTTTCATGAGAACACAAGCCGTCAACGACGCCAAGCAATTGGTATACAAAAAAAATAGCGGAGTAATGTCTACCCTTTCATATAATTTACGCGGCTATCCATTTGGCTCTGTAACTCCTTACATGTGTGATGAGCAAGGAAAACTGTATTTTTTTATCAGCGATATTGCTCAACACACTAAAAACCTAGTTCACGACAAGCGCATGAGTCTAACAATATTTGATGCAGCGCAAACAGGCGATCAAAACGAACATGGTCGAGTAACCATCGTGGGTGATGGCTCATTAGTTCCAGCAGAACATGCTGAAGTATTACTCAACAAATATATTGCTTTATACCCAGAAGCTGACTCTTATCGTAGCGCTCATGACTTTAACTTATGGCAATTAGACCCTGTTCGCATTCGCTATATAGGCGGCTTTGGCAAGATTTTTTGGATTGAAAAAGATGAATGGCTTACATCAGAAAAAGCATGGGATGACAACCAAGAGCTGCATATGATCAATCATATGAACGAAGACCACAAAGATGCAATGTCCTTAATTCTAAACAATCACTACCACGTTGACGACACAGCACCCGTTATGAATGGTTTGCTACCGCAAGGCTGCTACATCAGAAGCCATAACAAGAACTACTACATCCCTTTTAATGAGGTATGTGATAACCCTCAAGCAGTACGAAAAGCGCTTGTTCAACTAACTAAAGATGCACGTGCCACTGTGTAAATATGTTCATTTAAGGAGAATACCATGAAGAAAATTTTAGGCTCTATTTTGTTTATTCTTGCAGCTTCAGCAAATGCTAATGAATGTGAACTAACAATTGAATCAAACGATATGATGCAGTTTTCAACTAAGTCATTAACTGCCCCAAAAAGCTGTAAAGAAGTGACGGTAACACTAAAACATACTGGCAAATTACCAAAAAATGCCATGGGCCATAACTGGGTGCTTTCTAAACAAGCAGATATTCCAGATATCGCCAGCGATGGCATGGGCGCAGGGCTTGACAAAAATTACCTAAAAGAAGGTGATAGTCGTGTACTTGCTGCAACTAAAATTATAGGGGGTGGCGAACAAACCAGCGTAACCTTCGCAAGCAACCTTTTAAAAGAGGGCGAAAATTATGCATTTTTCTGCTCATACCCTGGTCACTACGCAATTATGCAAGGGACGTTTACCTTAATTTAAACCTTATATTTTCACCAATAGATAGCCAGCTAGTTTGCTGGCTTTCTTGACTTAAGTTAATCCCTATTCACCCCAATAGCAGGTATTAATATTGCCGATAGAATACCCAATAAAAATATACCACCAATTGTTAACTGATGTGTTTTGTAACATTTATCTCGTTTCCTTTTGATTTTAAATCACCTAATCTGGGCACATATCTGCAAGGAGAGAACAATGAAAGACTTACAAAAATTAGTGGGTAATTTAAATAAATCAGGCGCGCTGAATGGCTTTTTGGGTGGAGTTGCCGGCGGTGGTCTAACGAGCTTGATGGGCAGAAAAAGTAAAAAGAGCAGTAAAAAAGCCGTTAAATACGGAGCATTGGCTGCTGTAGGTGGTCTTGCCTGGAAAGCCTATAAACAATATTCAGAGCAAAAATCAGCCCCAGTTCAGCAAACGAGTTCACGTGGTTTTGATTTTACTCCCGCCACGCTGCCTGAGCAGTCATTCACTGATGCAATCGACGATAATCACAGTGATGGGCAATTATTACTCATGCGCGCTATGATTGCAGCTGCCTATGCTGATGGCCACATTGATGAAACCGAAAGACAAAAAATCTTCGCACAAGTTGAAACAATGCAATTGTCAGTGCAAGAAAAAGCCATGCTGTTTGATGAGCTAAGAAAACCAATGCAACTATCAGAGTTAGTTGCCGCTGTGCCAAACGCACAAATGGGTATTGAAGTATATGCAGCCAGTGCCAGTGCAATTGATTTGAACCAAACAGTTTCTAAACACTACTTAGACACATTGGCCAATCAGTTATGCATTCCTAGCGAACTGGTAATGAGTATTCATAGAGAACTTAACACTATTAGCTAAACCATTAACATTATTAGTTATTAGATACAAAAGAACGCCAGCAAAAATTAAACTTAGTTCTGTTTATATGGATATTTTGCAAGTGACGTACAGCAGCGTCATCGCACAAAATAAAATATCAAAATACAATCAAAAAAAATGGCCACAATTAACATGTGGCCATTGAAACGCTAAAATACTATAGAGCTTATTGCAGCCACTAATTCATTTTATTGTATTAGTGCTATTTCTTTGAATATCACGAATCCCTTGCTTACCTTCTTTTTCCAAAGCAGCAATTTGTTCAGGTGTACGACACACGCGAGTAGCAATATTGCTGCCAGTCGGTTTTTCCATTTTACAAATTAAGCCATCGTTACTTGCTTGTTCTTTACCTGAGTTTGCGCATCCAGATAAAACTAAACCAACCAAGGCCAACATTAAAAACCTCATAAACAAACTTCCTTTTAAAACTAACTAAAACTAATAGATAATCATGAAAACGAGCCGCCACTATAGCAATTCATTATCAACAAGAAAAACGCTAATGTGCTTTTTTAGTCCCATAACGGATCATATCTTTACCGTTTTCATAAACATCATTCCTTACGTAACGACCCAGTAGCAGCTTATGACTATCATCAAGCACCGCAACAAATGGGCGACCATCACTATTGTTTGTAGCAAGTGCAACTCCGGCTACGTTTTCAAGCCCTAAACCGCCATTTTCAACTAGGCGTAAAAACGTTTCTAACTCATCTAATGTTTCAATTACATCGTTATCGTTAATCATCTCAAATACTCAGTGTTGCAAATGCGCGTAGCATAGCAGGATTCAAAATAAGGTGCTAATTGGCGTGTCTAAGAAACTCTATAAAATGTCGTTTTTTTGCAATATTAAACAATGCATAAGCACTAAGCTCGTTGAAAATATTATTTAAGGATTATTTATGAAACGAGCTAACTATTTTTCTTTACAACCACTGCTAATAAAGCACCTAATGGAACAAGAGCAACTTATAAAACAGGCTGCCGAAACGACTTTCAGCTTAAAAACATGGGAGCTTATTAAATTAAGAGTGTCGCAACTTAATCAATGTGCTTTTTGTATTGCGATGCACACACAACAAGCAAAAGACTATGGTGAAACTACGAACCGTATTATTGGTTTATGTGCTTGGAAAGATATGCCCTTTTACACTAACCAAGAACAACTTGCGCTAACTTTGTCAGAAAAATTGACACAAGCACAGCCAATTGATGATACTTTCTACCAATCGCTAGTTAAAGAATTTACAGACGAAGGGTTAGTCGCTCTCACAATCGCTATTAATGCCATTAATAGTTGGAACCGTATTGTGAAAATGTTTAAACCTGAAGTGGAGTTTAATGAGTAACCACCTTACCTTAGAACTGATGACCCCTAAAGGTGATATTGCCCAAAGTATTCAAGCTATTTGGTTTGCCAAGGCGAATTTTCAAGGGGAGCAATGGCTTGCTTGTGACGGAGCTACAGGTGTTATATTTCCTGTTGCAGGTGAGCTAATGCTTGATGACCATCAGTTGCTCCCCCCTTATGCATTCCAACAAACATCTACACATGCTTCTAAACTTACTTTTTCAGAAAATGCTGTGTTCTGTGGTATTCGTTTTAACCCGACCGTATTACCTGAACTTGAACGCTCTGCACACCCTATCGTCGCAAAGAGCTCATTAAATGCTATAGCAAAAACCTTGCAACAGAGTGCCAACCTCGAAAAGTTTGTGACCTTGGTCAAATCGTATTTCACTAGCCAGCACAGATTAAATCAACATAATAAACACTCAAAACATTTAATCCGTAATCTCATTGAGTTAACGCCTCTCGAAACGGCTTATCAGCGTGCCCCACTGAGTCAACGTCAGCTTGAAAGGCAGGTTAAGGAGCAATGTGGTGTCACACCTAAATATTTTGAACGTATTTACCGAGTAAAACTGGCTAAACAAGCAATTAAGGAAAACCCTGAGCAAAGCTTTGCAGATATTGCAGTAGAATGTGGCTTTACCGATCAGCCGCATTTAATCAAAGAGTTCAAAGCAATAATGCACGTCACCCCGGCAAAATACCGCAAGTTATTAAAAGACGCTCAAACTAAACAAACAAAACTCATTTTGCGTTAGTCATCTTCAAAACGCAGAATATCACCTGGCTGACAACCTAAGTGCTTACAAATTGCATCTAAGGTTGTAAAGCGTACAGCTTTAGCTCGCCCAGCCCTAAGAACGGATAAGTTTTGTGGCGTAATACCTATCGCTTCAGCTAATTCTGTAGATTTCATTTTTCGCTTAGCTAACACAACATCTAAATCAATAATAATCGCCATTAAATCACTAACTCTTGCTCTTCTTGTAGTTGCTGTGCTTGGCCCATAATCCAACCAATAACATAAATAATCAACCCCACCACTAAACCTATAATATCAGTATTTTGTATCGTCACGACTCTTCCCATATCAGTTCCTGTTGCAAAATTAAGAAGAGTTATAAGTAGTGATGGATAGCATACAACTAGTGCAAATTGCGCTAATAATACGCCACCTAACCATTTAAAACATTGGATATTTTCAATAGTGAAAAAAGATCCACATCGGTAAAGCAGAAATAACCGAATCAAAATTATATTGATAAGAAAAAACGGCAGCAATTGCACAAGACCCAGCCATAAAACACTATCAAAGCCATGCTCACCCAATGTCTGAGCGATTCCTTGCCAAGATCCACTGACTTCAAGGCCAATCCACATATGCGCACCGTTACTTTGCGTAAAACTTAACACATCACTGTCACTGAAAAGGACAATAATGCTTGTTACTAACAAACTAATAAGCGTAAAAAGTAGCAAGCTTAGGATCAGCGTACTCATCCACACTATTTTTTTCATGACGATTTACTCAGTGTTATTTGTTTTAAAAGTTGCTCATAGTGAGTCGCTAACTGCTTACCTGTCAACGCATTTGAATGATGCTTACCTTTTGCAATGTAAAGCTGCTTTTGCTGAGATTTTGCATGTTGATATAAATCTTCCGCTAACTCAGGTGGCGTTTGTGTGTCTTTTTCACCGGTGATTATTAATAGCGGTGCTTGGTAAACTTGTAATACTTTTAAATTATCAACTTGATAAATCTCTTCACTAAATTCAACACTAACAAACGGTTTAGCAAACCACGGAATTCGTGCTGCTGTCATCTGCTCAACATTTGTCACACTGCCTTCGAGTACGAGAGCATCGACGTTGCGCTGACTGGCAACATAACCTGCAATCATACTTCCTAAAGAATGACCATGGATCACCACAGGCAAAGTACTTAGATCGGCTCTGCCTTTCACATAATCAAACACCAGTAATGCATCAGCTTTTAGGTTAGCCACACTGGGTACTCCAGAACTCAGCCCATAACCGCGATGGTCCATCATTAGAATATTTACCTGAAAAGGTAAAAGTAGCTTGGCAGGATCCCCGCCTGCGGCACTAACGCGAAACTGGTTGCCACCAAAGTAAATAACTGTTGCGCGTGCATCTGCAACTTTAATTAGGGTGCCTTTAAGAGTGATGCCTTCATCGGTGGATAAAGTTACTTCTTGCTTTTTGGCTGTCGCATCAACATTTTGTATATCCTGCATCGTTATTTTTTTATCCGGATACAAAAAGTGAGACTCCTCAACTTTAATTGTCGTACAACCAGTTAATAACAACACAATCAGCGAAACGATTGCTATAGAACCAAATTTCATTTTCACGATCCTTCTAGTAAAAAAACTACTATGGCACTGAAAAAGTTAAAAAACAAACAAAAATTATCGAAAAACAACAATCAATTAATCCATATCGAACATTTAAAGTCCTTCCTTTGAGGTAAAGTATTGAGCAAAAGCGCTATCTCTGTTCATTCATTATTTCTCTAATTCTGTTTTGAGCGATTTTATTTGCGCTTGGCATTTATCCATAGGATAGTTAACTCAAGCCTACAAAACCTGCTGTAACTAAATAGGATAATCATGAAAAAAGTTTTACTTGCCACCAGCTTAATCGCCTCGTCATTTACTGCATTTGCAGCCAATTTAACCGTTGAGGAACTGCGTATTGAAAAAGCCAGCAAAGCCATGCCAAAGGTGTTGAGTGCTTTTTCTGATGAAGTAAATCAATTTGAAAAACAATGGCAAGCTGCCACCAGTTATCAGCAAGCAAGTGACCTTATTGATGATTACGCCAAACAATTATGGCGCGATGCCAAAGCGCGTATAATTAAAACCAACAGCTTCGACGACCGAGAGCTGTATTGGGCACGTTTACTTTCAAGCAAGATTATTCGCACCAGCAAACCTCAGTTTGCAATGACCGACAGTGAACAAACCGCGTTATTAACCATGCTTGAAAATGGCAGCCGAGGCCGAACCGACCTTGATTACAGTAAAAAAACCGATAAACGCATTTTAATTACAGGTTTTGATCCATTCTTATTAGATAGAAATATTAATCAAAGTAACCCATCAGGTGTTGCGGCATTATTACTTGATGGCCAAGTGATTAATTACAATGGCATTAGCGCAGAGATCAATACGGTGATGGTGCCAGTACGCTACGAAGACTTTGATCAAGGTATTATCGAATCATTACTTGCGCCCTATTACGCACTTAACAATGTCGATATGATTGCCACTATTAGTATGGGCAGCAAAGACTTTGACCTTGAACGCTTTCCAGGTAAACGCCGTAGTGTAACGGCGCCCGATAACGCCAATATTGTGTATGGCGGCACAGCCACTGCACCGAAAATTTCGAGCCTTAACGACCGCCCTCTTCCGGGCAATGAGTTTGTCACTTTTAGCTTACCAGTTAAGCAGATGCAAAAAGCCAAAGGGCCATTCCCAATCAACGACAATCATAAAGTCGTTACGCTTGAAAAAGCATTTGAGCCACAATCTCTTAAAGAATTAGAAGGTGCGATTGCTGTCAAAGGTGGTGGTGGCGGCTACTTATCAAATGAAATTTCGTATCGTAGTATTCGACTGCGTGATGAGCTTAATTCAGACATCCCTACAGGGCATATTCACACCCCACGTATTCAGCAATTTGAGCCCGAGACAGAAGCTAAAATTGTTAAGCAAATTAAAGCGATGCTGGAGCAAAGCTTAGTTGCAATTTAAAACGTTAAGCTCAGCTATTTAGTAATAGCTGAGCTTTTTCCAACTCACAATAAGTATTTATTGTGGGCCTGTTCCGCCATTCACTTTACTGCCCAAAGAATTTGGATCATCCAAGCGGTATGGGTAAAGTTGAACATCACCAAATACCGCTGCTCCGCTATCACGATATTGATCAGTTGCTGATCTTCCAGTGTAAATATTTCCTGAAGCACTAAAATAACCCGAGCCTTGATTCCAGTGCGGTTTTGCTGAATTTTCAAAGTAATTGTTTTCTACTAAAACCTCAGCGCCATTACCTGCACTAATTGAGAAGTAAGTAATGTTCTTCCAGTAATTATTAAACATATGCACACGTGAATTATAGCCATCGACTTTAGGATTTCGCCCTGCTGCTGTATCCCAAAAATTGTGATGCGCTGTTATTTGAGAGTTTCTGAATAAATGAGTATACCAATGCTGGTTAGCGCAAACTTGCGTGTTATGCCCGTAAAAACGATTCCAACTTAAAGTAACGTTTTGACTATTGTCTACATCAATATATCCATCACTTATTTTATTAAATGCCATGTGATCAACCCATACATGACTACTATCATCTATTGAAATAGCATCACCAGCTTCAACAAGCGCAGGGTTAATATCCTCAAGCATAATGTTCTTAATAATAATATTTCGTTGATTACTGATAACGAGGCTGGCACCAATTATTTTCGAGTTTTTACCTAACCCTTGCAGCGTTTTATTTGATTGCACAATGATACGTCTATCATTGCGGGTAACATTCACGGTTGAGTTTGAGCTACTTCCCAACTCACTACAGCTTTGATTACCAACAGGTATTCTGTACCAAGTTTTACCGTAATCACCCCATTGGCCACAATCAAGTGGGCAAGCTGGCACCGTTCTATTGGCGGTTCTACAATCAATCACGGTGTTATCTGGAACCTGAATAACCGCAGCAGAGCCAGAACTCAACGCCGTACTTAAATCATCACAGCTATATACTGTGATGGCTGTGTTATTCCCACCACCGGTCGTTGTGCTCAATCCATCTTGGCCTGCTTGAGATGCAAAACCTATTAAGTCACTGGGAGTGGTACCTGTGCTTCCACAATCATCATTTACAGGGTTAATAAACCATCTTTGTGAACTGATCCCAGCATCATCATTTTGATAAACATTTGCAGTATTATTTGAGCCTGCAACTGTCAAAGATTTACCTGTTAACTTATTAACGATATTGAAGCCGCCCGATGAAGATGCTTTTAACAACCAACGTTGATTTGCTCCTTGCCAATCATCATAAGCAATTATATTTGCACCATTTGATTGCGATGAGTTCAACACATCAAGAACTTTATTATTAAATTTAGAGCGAATAATCCAATAGCCATCTGCTTCTTGAATAAGCTGAAACTTTTGGTTATTTCCACCCCAGTATTCGTAGCTAATAATATTCGGGGCTGAGCTAGAATCACTGGTATTTACATCAAGTGCAAGGCCAGACCCCCTATTAATTACAGAGTATACATTGCCAGATTCTGGCATAGCACTACATTCTCGTGCCTGTAAGGTATGTTGAGTAAAGCACAAAAGTACTATTAATGTTTTCACTAACAACTTAGTTGAGCTGTAAATCTTCAAGACTATCTTCCTTAACTATTTATAATATTAAATTACCTATAAAGATAGACTACCTGCATGTACCCAAAAACACAATTAATGTTTATTTTTTGTAAAGAAACTAATAAACCATCTGAAAACTACATGACTACAACTCCCGACAAAGTCTGTGTTATTTAAAGCAAAAAACTTAATAGCTGATTTTATCGCTAGTCATACTAAAGTTTGATACATAAAAATTGTAAAACTCTTGTTTATATCTAAACTTTAAGTATGAAAAATCATTAGGCCAATTATATGAAAGGTATCGTCTTTACCGAGTTTTTAGAAATGGTCGAAAATGAGTTTTCTTATGAGGTCGCAGACAAAATCATTGAAGAAAACTCACTTACTTCAAACGGCGCTTACACCAGCGTTGGAAACTACGACAATAAAGAGCTGTTAATGTTGGTCAGCTCATTAAGCAATCACATAAATAAGCCCGTTGATGAACTAGTTCATGCTTATGGTAAGTATTTGTTAAAGCGTTTTTTTGTTTTATTTCCACACTTTTTTGATAGTGTCGAAAGTACTTTTGAATTCCTTGATACCATTGACCAACACGTACATATTGAAGTTAAAAAGCTCTACAACGACGCTGAATTACCAAGCTTTGAAACTAAACGAATTAGCCAGAACGAAATGCAAATGTTTTATCGCTCTGGTAACCCATTTGCATGTCTAGCTGAGGGCTTAATTGAGGGCGCATGCGAACATTTCAATGAAGTTATTACCGTTAAAAGCGAGATTGAGGATAACTATCAATCTGCCACTTTTACTCTAACAAAAGAAGCTTAATGTGGATGAAGAACTCTACAAACGTAGAATAGAACGAGAGCGCCAGGCTCGAAAAGAAGCCGAAGCGCTTTTAGAACAGAAGTCCTTAGAGTTATATGAAGCCAATATGACGCTAAAACATGCCGCCGAAAATCTAGAACAAGAAGTCATCATTCGCACCCAGGATTTAAATAAAGCCAAAGAGTTAGCCGATGCCGCCAACCAAGCTAAATCGATGTTTTTAGCGAATATGAGTCACGAAATCCGTACGCCAATGAATGCAATTCTAGGCATGGCCCACCTCGCCCTTGATACAGAATTAACCGACAAACAATATGATTACATTGAAAAAATCCAACTCTCGGCCAAATCACTGCTTGGTATTATCAATGACATTCTCGACTTTTCTAAAATAGAAGCCAATAAGCTCGAACTTGAAAACAGTGATTTTAATCTAAACAACTTTCTCGCTAACCTAGCTAATTTAGCCAGTAGCTTAATTGAGAAAAATAACATCGAAGTCATTTTTGAAATTGACGATGATATTCCTGAATTTTTAATCGGTGATGCACTTAGGCTCAATCAAGTTTTGTTAAATTTACTGAGCAATGCTATTAAGTTTTCAAACCAGCAAAATGTCACGCTAAAAATGACAAAAGAGTCACAAACCGATACCTCTATTTGTATTAAATTTCAGGTCATTGACCAAGGCATTGGTATGTCTCAAGAGCAAGTAAATAGTGTGTTTAAGCCTTTTTCACAAGCCGATGTTTCAACAACACGTAAGTTTGGCGGTACAGGTCTAGGTCTTGTTATCAGTAAAAAGATCATCGAGCTTATGGGTGGTCACATTGAGGTAAAAAGCCAATTAAACAAAGGGAGTTGCTTTAGTTTTGATGTGTCATTTGCGCTATCGGGTATGCAAAGCTGCCACGACACAAACATTTTCAAACATAAGCGAGCTCTTATTATTGAGCAAAGCGGCCAACCTGAAGCTATTCTCCAAAGCATGCTCAACACATTAAGCATCAATGTAAAAACTATTGATTGCATGGATGAAAAACTCTCTGAGGTCGATATTAGCCATAGTTACGACTTTATTTTTTTAGATTGGCACGTACTAAACTGTGAGCAAAATAACATTTTAGAAAACCTCAAAAAGCAGCTTTCTATCGATATTAAAAAAACCATTATTCTCGCATCTTTTGAAAACCAAGAAGTTAAAGACACGCTAAGTACGCTAGATAAAACCGTTGAAGAAATACTTTTAAAGCCGATTATAAAAGGAAACTTACTAAAAACCCTTGAGCATGTGATGGGGATCGCTACTAAAAAGGAAAACAAAGTAGATAACACCTGTTTTAAAACGCTCGCGGGCTCAAAAATACTTCTCGTTGAAGACAACCCGCTAAACCAACAAGTCGCATCGCAAATATTGCGTTCAAATGGCTTTATTGTTGATATCGCCGAAGACGGGGTTGCAGCGATTGAAGCAGTAGAAAAAGGCACATTCGATTGCATTTTAATGGACTGTCAAATGCCAAGAATGGATGGTTATACCGCCGCGAATAAAATTAAACAGCAATCAAAGTTTGCGCATATTCCAATCATCGCCATGACCGCCAACACCATGGAAGCCGACCTAACTAAAGCAAAAGAATCTGGCATGCAAGGCTACATCGCCAAGCCAATAGAAGTACAAACCATGTTTGAGGTCATTGCTGAGCATTTAACGCAAAAGCCTCTGTAACTTTTAGTCAGTAAGCTCTATGATTTTTTGTTCACCTATTGAGTTGTTCTGCTTACGAAACTCGTTAGGGTTAACCCCAACGATGCTTTTAAACACACGGTTAAAGGTAGCAAGCGAAGAAAAACCACTTTCCATTGCAATACTAAGTATACTCCAATGACTTGCTTCGTCTTTTAGTAACAACCCTTGCGCATGCTGTATTCGGTACTGATTAATAAATAAATTAAAATTTGTAGCTTTAAAGTGGTAACGAATTGCCCGGCTGATCTTATATTCAGGTACTGCTAATACTTGGGCAAAATCAGAAATTTTCAAATTAGTTTGCAAATAAACCTGCTTATTGATGAGTGCTTCTATGCCAGTAATAAGCTCAGCCTCTACCTCATTATTTTCAGATTGTTCAGCCTGATTGGTAGCTTTCACTACCTTTTCAGAGTTCAGCACTTCACTATCAACAGCTTCAGGTACGCTGTTGTGGGCACGTTTTTGCAAGAACATTACTAGCTGCATGGCAAATACAATCAACAATGCAGATGAGGTAATTATAAGCGGCTCAAATTGTCGAAATTCGCTCTCACTGAATAAAAATTTAGGCAAAATGCTGGCATTAAATACAGCTAAGAAGTAGCAGCTAGCAAAAATCTTTGCCTGCAACTTTTGCGTTTGTGTTTTACCTTTATAACCCCGTAATGCTTCCCAAAAAGACAATACCAGAATACTTGAAGAGAGCAGTACCGTTATTTCGGCCATACCTTGCTTTAAACGCCACATAAATTGGCTATCAGGGAAAAGCTCTACATCAATACTCACCAAATAATGCCACGTCTGGTTAAACATAATTAACCCCGCAATAGCAGTTGCCACTGCAATATGCACCTTAGAAATAGGCTTTTGCTCTCGAAATAAAGTCCGTGAGATAAGCCAAGCCATATTACAAGTTGCGCAGGTAAATAAGCCAATTAAATAACTGTAAACACCAATACTGGGCGCACTAATTTTTTGCACCCCAACCATGCAAAGCGAGCCACAAAATACAGCAAACAGATAATGAATAAGTTGCTTATCTTTTTTCATGCCATTTAGCAGCATGAGCCCCATACAAACGAAAACGAGTAAGTAATAAGGGGATGTATTTTGCATAACTCTTCATGCCTTAAATTGGGTGATTGATGATTTTTTTACCAATCAGATAAGTGTACTTTTTCAAAATCAACATAGCAAAAAGAGTTTGTTAGTGAATGTGTCAAACCCTGTGTGAGTTCTCATAAATAATCACAATATTTTATTGATCAAATTTCGAATTTGAGAAGAGTTTCTTCTCTAGCCCTTTATATTTGCGGTATTAGAAAAATATAATGGATTTGATGATGTTTAACAAAAATAGCAAACTCACGCCTTTAAAGGCGCTCGAATACAGTAAAAAGCTTTGGTTTATTAGCCTGATAATGGCGCAAACTTGCTTTGTGATTTACCTCATTCTTGGTTATGGAGTGACAGGGTTAACTACAGGTCTTTCTGGTTGGAACCGACTTAATAACACCGCTTATGTTGCCAATGATGCAACGGGGAATTTGATGTATGCAGTGCATGTATTATTTGCTGTCGTGATGATCCTTGGCGGAAGCTTACAGCTGATTGAAAAACTGAGAACAAAATACAGAGCATTTCATCGCTACAATGGTCGTGTATTTGTTGTTTTAGCTTGCTGTATTTCATTTGCTGGCATGTATTTAATGATAGTAAGAGGAACGGTTGGTAATACCTTAATGCATGCGCTGACAATGTTTGGCGGCTTAGTGGTTATCGTATCAAGTCTATTTGCGGTTAAAACCGCAAGGGCTCGTAACTTTAACGCCCATCAAGTATGGGCTATACGCTTATATCTTGCCGCTAACGGTGTGTTGTTTTTTAGATTATTAATATTTGCATGGTTTTTAGTATTTGGCACCTTAGGCGTCGATACCGCCACATTCACAGGGCCTGCCGTGCTTGCTGTTAGCCTTTGCTCTTACTTAGTCCCCCTTTTAATAGCCGAACTTGTCCGCTATGCAGCTCGAACGAATATTACCTTTATCACTATCGGCACCGCCTGTTTGATGACGCTAATATCAATCGTGTTCTTAATCGGCTTATTTGGGGTGACTATGGCAAACTGGTACCCAGCTATTGTTAGCTAACTAAACCTCATACAATAAAGCCACCTGAGTAGGTGGCTTTGTAAGCGAATTTTGAATCACTGTAAATTAATACAATTCAAATAGCGGACGACCATTTTCGTCGTATTTTACTTCCATCACACGAGCGTGGCGGTTTGGATCGTAAAGTGGATCTTTTACTATTTCCTCAAGTGGACGAGTGTCTGTTTTTGGCACCACACTTGGTTCACCAACTGCGTGCTCATAGTCTCGGGCATGGTAAATACACAGTGGTGTTTCACCATCTTCAGCTACTGTAAAACAGTTATGACCTGGACCAAAAATTTTCTTATCAACACTTGTTTCAAGTACTGGCATACGTGTTTTGGTCCACGAATTACGATCAAGTAAATCGCTGTTTTCATCGGCTTCCATATAACCCATGCAATAACATGCGCCTGTTGCACTTGCAGAGAAAGCAATGAAAATTTTACCGTTATTTTTAAGTACTGCCGGGCCTTCGTTTACCCAAAAGTCGACACGCTCCCAATCGTAATCAGGTGTCGTCAGCATAAACTGTGCTGTTTTTAGCTTAATTGGAGATTCCATCTCAGCTAAATACAGGTTGGATGCCGCAAATTGACCACCCGTTTTCTCTGCCCAGCAGAAGTAACGCTTACCGTTATTTTCAAAAATAGTGGCATCTAGAGAAAAATCAGTGAATGACTTTTCATCGCCCTCAGCCGCTTGCATCATGCCAAGCTCAACCCATTCATCATTTAACGGATCTTGACCTTTACACTCAAGCACATACGGGCGTAATGCCCAGATATCATCTTCTTCACTGGCTGCAAAGTAGATGTACCATTTGCCATCGAGGTAATGAATTTCAGGTGCCCAGATATGACGACTCATCGGGCCGCTGTCATGTTTGAACCAAATATCAAAGGTTTCAGCGTCTTTTAGGCCCTCTAATGTCGCAGCCCTACGAAGTTCAATGCGATCATAAGTTGGTACAGAACCGGTAAAATAATAAAAACCATCGCTGTGCTTATGCACAAATGGATCGGCACGCTGCTCTACTAACGGACTATTTGTTTGTAATGTCATCTTGAAACCTGATCGTTAAATTTTAATTTGTATTATTTTATTACTTTTTGGTAAGAATACAAATATAACATTATTTTTAACAGACAGTAATCATAAACCTTTCATACCTTCAAGCAGCACATTTGCATTATTCACTTCACGGCTCGTTTCAGAAAGTCCTACCTTTGTGGCACCACCCACTAGCCAAATTTCGCCGTTTAATGTAACAGCTCCTAAACCGTGGCGAGGTGTTTGCCATTCGAAAGTTTTGCGCCATTGCTGCTTGGTTAAATCATAACTAAAAACCTCACGGTCAACTCCTTGGCTATGTTCACCGCCAAACACAGTGATAGCATTATCAATAACTGCCGCCGCATGCCCTGCTCGTGCTTTAGGGAGTGCTGCATGTGCTTGCCAAGTGTCTGTTTCGGGTAAGTATTCGAGCATGTCAGTGATAGGCTCGCCGCCAACGGTTCTGCCACCTAACACAAACCAACGGCCGTTTACTTGTGCACTCGCCGCACTGTTTCTAGCCGAAGGTAAGGGTGCAGCTTCTTTGAAGGTGAAGCTATTAGGATCAAAGACTAAATGCGTACTCACATCTAAACTATGCTGCCATTGCCCATTTTGTTCACTGTGTGGGCTACGTCCACCTGCTAAGTGCACTTTACCATTAAGCACTGCGCCCACAGTCTCACTTAACGCAAAAGGCAAACTCGCCACCTTTTGCCATGCTTTGGCGCCTTTATCTAGCATTAACACATCACGGCTATTGGTCCATTGGCCTTGACTATTAACAAAACCACCAAAGGCAAATAGCCTGTTTTCTACTGCGATTAAATACGTGTGATGACGCCCTTCAGGCAAACTCGGGGCTGATTGCCAACTAGCATACTCAGGCGACCAAAAATGAACTTTTGCAGTCATCTTACCCGTTGATGCTGGCAGCTCAGTAGAGATGCCCCCAGCAACCCAAATTTGTTGATTCATGACTGTAGGGTAAATTTCTTGTATAGCCTCAGGGAGCTTTGGTGCTAACGGCTCTTTTGCCGATAACGTATAAGGCAAACACACCATAAAAAGCGGTAACAACAGTTTGGTTAAACGCATATAAATCCTTAATAAGCAGTCATTTACCTAAAGGTTAAGCCAGTTGTACCTATTCGTACACTGTCAAATAGTATTACTCGAACAACGATTACTATTCCTAAACGCCCCCTTATTGATATATTATAACAAAACATTAACGTATTTTGTTTAATCTAATTAAGGGTCACTACCATGAGCAAACTTCCCGTCACCGTGCTCTCTGGCTTTTTAGGTGCAGGTAAAACCACTGTGCTCAGCCATATTTTAAATAACCGTGAAGACAAAAAAGTGGCTGTAATCGTCAATGATATGAGCGAAATAAACATCGATGCAGCAACAGTTAAAAACGATGTTTCGCTTAGCCGCGGCGAAGAAAAACTAGTAGAAATGAGCAATGGCTGTATCTGCTGTACATTGCGTGAAGACTTACTCATTGAAGTACGCGCTTTAGCGCAAACAGGCCAATTTGATTATTTAGTTATCGAATCAACGGGTATTTCAGAGCCCCTTCCTGTTGCCGAAACATTTACCTTTGCTGATGAAGATGGCGTGTCACTTTCTGATGTTGCAAGGCTTGATACCATGGTCACGGTCGTTGATGCCGTTAACTTTTTAAACGACTTTAACGAAGCCAAATTTTTACAAGAAACCAACGAGCATTTAGGTGATGAAGATGAGCGAAGCGTAGCCGACTTACTTATTGATCAAGTTGAGTTTGCTGATGTTATTTTAATTAGTAAAACAGACTTAATTAGTGCCGATGAACTTGAGAGTTTAAAAGCCATTTTAAGCTCATTAAATACTTCTGCAGAGCTTATTGCCATTGAAAATGGCCAAGTTGATATCAATAAAATTCTCGGCACGGGCCTGTTTAACTTTGAAAAAGCTCAGCAAGCACCTGGCTGGCTAAAAGAGCTACGCGGCGAGCATACCCCAGAAACCGAAGAATACGGTATTAGTAGCTTTACTTACGAGGCTCGCCGCCCTTTTCACCCTGAAAAGTTTTATAACTTTATTCATAACAATCAACGCGAAGGCAAATTACTTCGTTCTAAAGGCTACTTTTGGTTAGCCTCTCGACCACAATTTGCTTGCCAATGGAATCAAGCTGGCGGCATAGCCCGCTATGGTTTTGGCGGGATATTTTGGAAAGCCTTACCTAAAGATCAGTGGCCAACAGATAGCGACTACTTAGATTCAATTAACCAAGTATGGCAAGAACCCTTTGGTGATATGCGCCAAGAGCTGGTTTTTATTGGCCAAAACCTCAATCAAGCAGCGATCATTCAAGCTCTCGATAACTGCTTACTTAGCGACGATGAACTATTAGCAGGCAAAGCACTTTGGCAAACCCTGCCCGATCCATTTCCTGTTTGGGAGGAAGCATAATGACAGCCTACGTATTAGAACATGACACTGATAACCTACCATCAGCGGCAGCAACAGCGCTAAGCCCTATGGTGTTTTCACAAATTTATAAACCTGAGCATAACATTGCAATTTGGCAGCGTAACTTAGCTGAACAGCTGCAATCAGAAGTAGCTGAGAGTATTACATCCAACCCAGAACTCAGCATTAACGCTGTGATCAATCAAAACAGCATTGTGGCTGACATTGATAAAGCCCTTGAAAAACTACCTCAAACAAAAGAGCTTAAAGCCGACCTAGCTCAGCTTGTTGATATGTTTTGTTATTTATTTGAGTTAAAGCGCACCGGATTACGTTTAAGAGTTCTTGAACGTGCTATGTGCCCACGTTTTCATGTTGATAAAGTCCCTTGCCGCTTAGTCAGCACATATTATGGTAGTGGTTCGCAGTGGTTGCAAAATGCAGGACTTGATCGCACCAAACTTGGCGCTGGTCATCAAGGATTAAGCGATGAAGAATCAGGATTAATGACAGCAAATGCTAAAATTCACTCTCTAAATGTGGGTGATGTAGCCTTATTAAAAGGCGAAACTTGGCAAGATAACGAAGGCAAAGGCCTTGTGCACCGCTCACCAGCACTTGCTGCTGGCGAAAAACGACTACTTGTAACCCTTGACTTTATTGCTTAATACGAGCGTACCTGTTGCGTCTATTGATTTTAATAGGCGCTATTTCATTCAAGAACATACAACAACTGCTCATGGCTTTAAATTAATGAAAAGCATACTAAGCGCACTTGCAATCGCTGATAGAGCAAACATCCTTAGTAACAAAATTAAGACATTCCCTGCACCACCAGCAAAAGTGCCTTTAAAGCTTAATGGGTAGCCATGAAAAACCATTAAATATAATACGTTAAAAAGCCCTACCCGCATCCCGTCAATTTCATGGGTATCACCATTTTTTAAGTGAATTTCACACACATGCAAGGTGGGTAATCTAACTCGTGGTTCGCCAAACTTTCGTTTGCGTTTTAGATCCATCGTATAGTGAAATAACACCTCTGCGATTTGGTTTTTAGCAATGGTGAGAGTGTGATTTTGGTGCTTTTTAAACGTCAACTTATCAATTTTGAGCTCATCCTTGCTTATGCTCATTGCCCATTTAGAACCAAAGCCATACTTCTTGTAAGTCATGATGCGTTTGGTAATAAACACCAATAAAAAGCTTATAAGGCAAATTAAAAAAGCCAACCATGGTTTAACAACATCTACTAAATAAAAACTAGATAACGAAATCGCGCATACCATAAGCGCAAAAAACACTTCGGCCCACCCAGATAACGTCGCTAAACCTGGGAGAGATTCTAGTTCTGTTAATGAATCTTCAGTTAGTGACGATTTTCCTTTAAAGGCTGCATATCGAAACCATTTTTTATCATTTAAATCCAGTTCCAGTGAGTGCTTAGCCATAGAACCCATAAACATCCCTTTTAAAATAAAGCTAAATAAGAACAACCTTCGTTGTTCCTTAAACTTATACACAACCCGACCTTACGAGTAAATACTCAAAGAACTAATAAGTTAGGTTTTACTTGGCATATAATAAGTTCAGTAATTAATCAAAAACGAGCTAAACTACGTATATTAAAGAAATTAATTTGTGTGAGTTGATATGGAGCGCCTTTTTCAAAATAGCCGGTTTTTAGTCATCATCGCGATTATCACTACAGCAATTTCATCGTTACTCGTTTACATTGCCTGTGTAAATATCGTTTTCAATGTTGTGAAAGTCACCATCACCGCACTACCTGACTCAGCAAAAGGAGGGAAAGAGTTAATTGTCGAGCTTTTAAAAATTCTCGACCTATTACTCATCGGCATTACTCTTCAAGTCATTACCATCAGTCTGTACCGGCTATTTATATCGCCCTCAACAACAAAAAGCAGCCAGTTTTTGGCCGCCTTTCATATCGAAGATTTTCATGACTTAAAAATTACTTTAGTGCAGGTAACATCTGTGATTTTGGTGATTCTGTTTTTAGAACACGCCGTTGAGTTTGGCGGCACAATAGAAACCCTCTACCTTGGTATTTCTATTGCGATTGTGGTTGCCGCCTCGACCTTTGCATGGCGCTCAATGAAATAGTGAATACTCACTACGTTAGTTTATTTTTCAGGGTAACGTAGCTGATATTGCTCTTTCATCGCGGCATTAAACCGCTCAAGTAAACTGCCCTTTTGGGGTTCTTTAGCCAGTTCGAGCAAATCAATTTTTAAGTGGTTATGTTCATTAAATTGGCTAGCAAACGTGCCCATCATTGCTGATTCAAACTTACCATCAGTGAGCAGTTCAAGTACCTGATTACCAAATTGAAACGCCTCGTACTCATTAAGTAGTGTTAAAAAATCACTAAATGATGCGCCCGATAAGTTACTCTGCGTTTTAAATGCGCTTAAGTAACCTTTTGCTAATAAGTTTTGCTCTTTAAAGGCTAGCTGAAATTGGTATGCATGGCGGGTTTCGTGTAATAAAAACGCTAATGGCGCATAAACTTCCATCTCTTTGAGCTTATCTGGGTTTAAATAAACTAATCCTGCACCTGGGTAACGTACATCAAACACAAAATTAACTGCTCTTTGCGGATACAAGGTGTTATTTATCACCAAGGTTGGTGCTGTAATAGCAAAGCTTTTAATTTCAATTGCAAACACCTCTGGTAGTAAAGCCATTCGCTGCTCAAACGATAGCGCTTCCCAGTTCATTAACTTTTTATAAAGCGCTTTATTTTGCTTTAAGGCGTTGACCAGTTTTTCTGCATCAAGTTGTCTTTGCTTATGTGCTTGCTCTAACCAAGGAATATTAGATTCACTGAGCGCGTATGCTGTTGGCGTTTGTTTTTGCAATGCTTCATTAGCATAAAACTTTGCAGGTTCTGCATAGACAAAGCAAGATAAAGCTAAACAAGCGCTTGAAAATAAATGGGTAAGTTTCATGGTGTGATTTTTATCGATAATTTATTGCCTAGATTTTACTAGCTTATGCAATAGAATTAAACGTCTTCAATTTTTTAAAAAGGCGTAACAGCTTATGTTACGCCTTTAAATTTAAGCCCTAAAGTGCAAGCGCTAATATTTGCTTAACTTTCGCTAAATCAATATCACCGTGTTCACCTAGAGTAGTTAACTCATTCTTTTCTAAGTTATTAACAACCGCGTCGATTGCTTCTTCATCAAGGTCATAATCAGCAAGGCGTGTTTTCACAGCCATTGCTTCGAAGAAGTCTTGCACTGCTTTAATCGTTTTATCGATTTGTTCAGCTTCATCGCTATAATTAAAACCAAACACTCGCTCACCAAGCTGCTGAATTTTAATAGACTTCTGCTCTTTTTGAACATGCATTAGCGCAGGTAAAACAATCGCTAGTGTTTGTGCGTGATCAAGATTATAAAGTGCTGTTAATTCATGACCAATCATATGTGTAGACCAATCTTGCGGTACACCCTGACCAATCAAACCATTCAGTGCCATTGTAGCCGACCACATAACATTGGCTCTTACATCATAGTTTTGCGGCTCGCTCAGCGCTTTAGGTCCTTCGCTGATCAAAGTTTGTAAAATACCTTCTGCAAAGCGGTCTTGTAATGGCGCATTTACTGGGTAAGTTAAGTACTGCTCAATAACGTGTACAAACGCATCTACAACACCATTACTTACTTGGCGCTCTGGTAACGAAAAAGTATATTCAGGATCAAGTACTGCAAAAACTGGTTGCACACTCGGTGATGAAAAAGCACGTTTCTGCGACGTCTCTTTTTTAGTAACCACTGAGTTGCCGTTACTCTCAGAGCCAGTTGCAGGTAAAGTTAATACTGCACCAATAGGAAGCGGGTTACTAAACTCAGCACCTTTAACAAGGATATCCCACGGCTCACCTGCAAAGTTATAAGCTGCTGCAACAAACTTAGCGCCATCAATAACACTGCCACCACCAACAGCTAAAATAAAGTTAACATTATGCTCTTTAGCACTTGCCACAGCTTGCATCAGTGTTTCGTATGTTGGGTTAGGTTCAACACCACCAAACTCTATAACATCAACATCGGCTAACGCACTCATTGCTTGGTCGTAAACGCCGTTTTTCTTTATTGAGCCACCACCAAAAAGTAATAGTACTTTAGCGTTTTCTGGTAAACGTGACGTGATCTCACTCATTTGACCTTTACCAAACAAAATTTCGGTTTGATTTTTATAAATAAAGTTCAACATTTAAATGCCCCTTAAATTAGGTTTAAATTGCTAGTTAGCTAATTTACTTAGCTAACATTTCTAAAAGCTTTTCTGCTAATAATTTATCTGAAAACGGGTTTTGCCCCGTAATGAGTTCGCGGTCAACAACCACGTTTGGCTGCCACTCACTAGCGAATGCCATATTTCCACCGGCGTTTTCCATTGCCATAGCAGGATAGAACTTAAGCTTTTTACCTTCTAAACTGCTTTCAAAAACACGCTCTTCAGGGTCTGAAAAAATAGTCATTTTATAGCCGTCATAAATCCAGTTGTTGGCCACTGCCTTTTCGCCATCTTTTATCGCTTGATAATAAGAATTTGGCTGAACTTGAGCCGACAACAAGGTAATTGGGCCATGGCAAATTGCCGCTGTTGGTTTACCTTGCTTATTAAAGTGACGCAAAATTTCACCCACTTCTGGGTTGTTTGCTAAATCAATTAAAGGTGCATGGCCTCCAGGGATAAACACAGCCTCATATTGGCTTAAGTCACCCGCTAAAATTTCGCTCAAACTCGCGGTATCATTGATATCAGGAAGTGATGCTACAAAACGCTGAATGCTCTGCATTTTAGCTTCATCACCATCAAAGTAATCGGTGCTCACTGATTTTTTATCTACTTGAGGCGCATTACCTTTAGGTGTTGCAAGTACAAGCTCATAACCCGCATCAACTAATGCTTTTGCTGGCACACCAAACTCATTTAGGTAGTAGCCTGTTTCGATGCTCTGGCCGTCAGCTAAGTCCATGGTTGTTTCACTTGATAAAATAACCAATACTTCGCCTTCACCCGCCACTGCAAACATCGACATAGTTGATGCAGCAACAAGCGTTAGTCGCTGTAATATCTTTTTCATAACTCGTCCTCTTAGAAAGTGAAGCCATCATAGTGGGTTTGCGGGGCGAATAGAATTCGGATAAATTAAGAGGAGCAATCAGAATATTTATGGCTCGTACAGTTACATGTCTTATCTCACGCAATTAAAAACCTTTGTTGAAGTTTATCGTTGTAAAAATATTACGAAGGCAGCGGCTAATTTAGGCTTATCTCAGCCTTCGGTGACTTCTCATATTCAAGCAATGGAGTCAGTCGTTGGTAAATCTCTATTTGAGCGCAAAGCCCGCGGTGTTACTCCGACCGCTGCAGCACATGATCTAGCGCTGCAGGTTTCTGGTCATATCGATATATTAGAGCAAAAAATCATGTCGATACGGGCACGTTCTGATGCCGCGCATGGCACTGTTAATATTGCAGGACCTGCCGAATATATTAGTAGTGTATCGGGGCCACAAATTGCCAACTTACTGCAATCTGGCAATGTAAATCTTGTTCTGCATATTGGTAATAAAGTGAGAATTTTTGATGCCTTGCAATCAGGTACTGCAGATATTGCTATTGCCTCATCAGCGCCTGATCCAGCACTATTTGATAGCCTTGTGCTCGACAAAGAAAAGCTCATTTTGGTGATGAACCGTTTACATGGCCGAGAAATCAAAGACAGCACCATTACCGCAGATTTACTCTCAAGCTACAATGTCGTTGCTTATGATGAAGAGCTGCCTTTGATAAGACAATACTTTGAAGCTGTATTCAACGCAAAATGCCACTCAAACGTCATTGCTATTTGCCCGGACATACGTGCTATTAGCAATATTATTCGTTCAGGTATTGGTTATTCTGTATTACCCGATTACCTTTGTCGCGATCAGATAAAAGCTGGGGAGCTTGTGCAACTAGGGCCCGAAGGCCCAGAAAACATAATTTACTTAGTTTGGAACAAAGGGGCATTAAAACACCCCCGTATTGCATTTGCCAAAGATGTTATTTCGGCCTTTGCAAATATTAATTACTTTGCAAACTAAGCAAGGCTTGCTTTGCGTCTAGCAGTTTTACTCGTGGGGCAAGCGCATTTAGTGCGATTAAATGCAGCATTTCAGATACTGTGGTACTCACATTCGTTAAAACTGCCACATCGTACTCTTTAGCTTGCTCTGAGATAGCTGTATGAGTCACACAGTTTTGCGTCATCATGCCTGCGATCAAAAGTTTTTTAATACCATGCTGCTTTAAAACATCTTCTAAATTAGTTTGATGAAAGCTGTCTGCATAGTGTTTTACAACCACAGGGGCTTCTGGTGCTGCATTTAAAATATCAGGATGAATATCAACACCTTCTGTACCTTCATTAAAAAATGGCGCTAAACCCTGAGAAGGATCAGCAACATGCTGAATATGAATAGGTAAAACCCCGCGCTCTGTGGCTTGTTTTATCACATCGACGAGCTGATCTTTTACTTGTTTAGCCTGCCATAAAGGAAACGCGCCATCCTCAAAGTAATCATTCTGTAAGTCGATAATTAGTAATGCTGTGTTTGTCATTGTATAAACCCTTTTTCATTGTATTGACGCCTAGTTTGCTGAATTTTTAACGTATCAAACAGTGACCCAAACACCATTTATCGATAATATTGGGCCAAAGTGTTTGATAAGGCTTTACCATGAATGTTGCAGTATTCGCATTTCCAAATATCAGTCCATTTCACCTTGCAGTACCATGCATGGTGTTTGGTGAAGGCGCTCGCTCGGCTGGTATCAAAGAATTTAACTTAGCAGTGTGCAGCGAAAGTAAAGCTGTAATGCCCTCAAGCGCGGGGTTTGATATTCAAGCGCATCACTCAATAACAAAGTTTGATCAGGCAGATATTATAATTATTCCGTCTTGGCCATCACCTGAAACAGCCCCCTCTAAAGAATTAGCAACCAGTTTGCTAAACGCGCATAGCCGTGGCGCTATAATTGTAGGGCTTTGTTTAGGCGCTTATGCGTTAGCGCACATTGGGCTTTTAGATAATATTGAAGCAACTACCCACTGGGCATACAGCGATGACTTCAAAGCGCGCTTTGCAAAAGTGAAACTTAACAATCAAGTGCTTTACCTTGAACATAATCGGCTATATACATCGGCAGGAACAGCGGCAGCAATTGATTGTTGCTTATATTTAGTTCGCAAATTTTTAGGAAGCGAGCAAACTAATGCTATTGCCAGAATGATGGTAACTGCGCCGTATCGCACTGGCGGGCAAGCACAATTTATTGCCCTACCCGTCCCGCAAAATGTTGCTGATGAGCGTTTAGCAAGCTTGCTTGAACAGATGCAAAAAAACTTAGCTAGCAACCATACGATTGATACACTCGCAGAGCAAATGCACATGAGCCGACGCACCTTTACCCGCCACTTTCAATCGCTTACTGGGCAGAGCGTTGGGCAATGGCTATTAAATCAACGTTTAAACCACGCGCAGCGACTTCTTGAGTCAACTGATTTACCACTAGAACATTTAGCCGAGCAATGCGGCTTTGGCTCATCTGTTACTTTACGTCACCATTTTCGCTCTCAGTTTGGTTTATCACCGCGAGATTGGCGTAATGCATTCCGCCAAGCGTAAAGCTTAGGTATAATCTGTTTTTCGACTCGATTTTGGTTTTTAAATGAAAAAGCTTTCTAAAGTACAATTAAAACAGCAAGCCCTTGTATTAAATGTTGCCGACGCCCTTGAAGAGCAAGGTCGTGCAGAACTTGAAGGCATGTTGCAATGCTGGTTTGATGTGGAATACCACTTATTCCCAGGCTCATTGCTATTATGTTTTCAATTTGAAAACCAGCAATCACTCGATGCAGCGACCCCAGAACTATTAAAATGGCAAAAGCGCCTAAGTGGCGCAATGCTGAAAAAAGGCGTGATTTTAAAAGACATGCGCAGGCATTTAGTGTTTACCCTAAAAGGCCCAGACGATTAAATGGGATGAGTTGCGAGTTAGCAAGAGTGTAGCCGCTATTTTATACCGCGTAGTTCTCTTAATACTCACAAAGAGGATAAGAGACGCTGCCCTTAAGAGGGATTATTAAAAACAAATTTGATGGTTTTATTGGGTTACTCATTCACTTCTCATTCTATTCTCTTTGTGCAAAAAAATATTGAACCACAAAGTACACCGAGGCACTTCGCGCTACACAGAGAAAAACAGCATTTAAAAATAATATTCACAAAGAGGATAAGAGACGCTGCGCTTTAGAGGAAAAAACAAAATACTCTTTTGGTCTATCTCATTTACTTCTCATTCTTTTCTCTTTGTGAAAAAAATATTGAACCACAAAGTACACCGAGGCACTTCGCGCTACAGAGAAAGCAGGGTTTAATTACAAGAAAATACTCACAAAGAGGATAAGAGACGCTGCCCTTAAGAGGGATTATTAAGAACAAATTTGATGGTTTTATTGGGTTACTCATTCACTTCTCATGGCCTTCTCTTTGTGCAAAAAATATTGAACCACAAAGCGCACCTAGACGATTCACGTTACATAGAGATAAACCGCAAATTACGCGGGGTAAACCCGTTGCTACCAGTTCGGCGTTAGAACGCCTCGTATCTCGCAATCTTTCCCCTTTACTCTTTACCCTTGTAACTCGCTAACTTGTTGGGTTTCACTCCGTTCTACCCAACCTACCGGCTGATGTCTGAAAGCTTTTACTTTTCCACTCCCATTTGCTTCACATGCTCAACCAGCTCAGGGAAAAACGCTAAAAACACCGCGTCTAATTGTTGGTAGTGGCGGGCTATATCGTCAGCGGCTCCTGCAAAGTTGTTGGCAAAGCGAATACGCTTGGCGATGTTATCAAGGGCAAGGCCGACCCCATCGAGTGTTTCATATTCTTTAAACCAATCATTGTTGGTCATACTAGTCACAACTTGCTGCATACGCGAAGGCATCATGGCTTGCCTAGCATTTAAAAGCCCATAACTGTGCTGTTTGAATTCAGCTAATGGTTGGTCATTAAACCGCTGCCAATGCTGAATTAGAAAGTGATCGAACGCTACATCAATGGCGACACTTGCAAAGCGTTTACGTGCTGGCGAAAAGTACTGCTTAGCCTCTTTTACAAGGGGATGTGAGTCAGTAAACCTATCAACCAGATAATGATTTTCAAGGCCATTTTTAACCGTATTGGGTAACTGCGCAGAATACCGACGCCCACCAAAGTCCCCCAGCAAATTACCAAAATGTGAATCAGCCGTCGGTTGTGCTAAATAAAGGTGAGCCAAGTAGTTCAACGCATTCTCTAAAAAAAGTCATTTTATGCATTGTAAAAGAATACAGGTGAAAGGGTCTAGGGGCACGAGTTGCGGATTAGCAAGAGTGTAGCGGCGATTTTATATCGCGTAATCCACTGAATACTCACAAAGAGGAAAAGAGACGCTGCGCTTAAGAGGAATTATTAAAAAATTGATGGTTTTGTTGGGTTTCTCATTCACTTCTCATTGTCTTCTCTTTGTGCAAATAATATTGAACCACAGAGAAAACTGTAAATTACGCGGGGTAAACCCGCTTATATGGACTCCTCCGATTGCACAAGCCTTTTTTACATTAAGCTGATGTGATTGCGTACTTATATACGGACTCTAATGAGGCGCTACCTCGGTCACTTTGATGTTTTCGCGCCCTTGTGCCTTATCTGCTACACGGTATCTTCGTACACTAGCGGGTTTTCAGGCTATCAAGGGTAGGTCTCACCACTTAATGCTCTATCTTGGCTTGCTCAATTCTTCTGCTGACTGCTCTTTTATTCTTTTAATTTAGGCTGTCAGTGCTGTTGGCTCATAATTCGTTCCATTTTTAAGTAAGGCATAAGCTGTTCTCATTGTTTTGTTTGCTAATGCAATCGCCGCGCACTTTACCCCTTTTCTTATCAGAAGGTTTTTTATCCATCGTTCTTTTTCAGTCGAAGCCTCTCTGCTTTTTAATTTACTCACTATCGAACGAGCGCCTAAAAATAGATTTCGCCTTAATGCTCCACCTCGTCTTTTAGGTATACGGCCTATCTTTGCTTTACCGCCTGTCGAATGCTGCAGCGGTGTCACTCCTGCACATGCAGCTGCACTCCTTCCATTGCTAAACTGTGTTGTGTCACCTAAAAAAGACAAAAGCTCGATAGCAGTGATTGGGCCGACTCCTTCGAGTGCCATTAAGCGTTGACAGCCATCATTTTGTTTTACAATGCGCTCGATTTGTTTTTGCAACGCTACTTTGTTTTCACACTGCTGTTGATAAAGAGCGTAATTCAGCGCAAGCGCATGTTTTAGTTCTAATGGCAGTGTGTTTTCTGCATCTTCTAACATATCGGGTATGGCTGCTTTAAATGCGGCCTCACTTTGGTTAATGACAATACCAAACTCAAGAAGTAAACCACGTATTTGGTTTGATAATTGAATTTTTTGTTTATCTGCTAGCGCCCGAACCTTACTAAGAGACTGCAATGCTTGCTCTTCGATGGAGAGAATTTTACAGGTGCGAACATTAGGGACTTTACTAGCAATGGCTATCGCAATAGCATCGTTTGCATCTGTTTTTTGACCTTGTCTAAATGCTTTAACAAATAACGGGTCAAGCAACATAACTTTATGACCAAAAGATTGTGCTGTGCGTGCAAAATATTGAGCGCTTGCGCATGCTTCCATAGCAACAACGGATGGTTTAGCTTTAACTAATAACTCAAGCAATGCTTTGCGGCTAGCTTGTTTATTAGATTTAAGTTTACTGCCTTGAAACTGCGCAACTTGGAAAATATTTTTTGCTAAATCAATAGCAATTAAATTAGACTGTGTCATGTATGGACTCCTTAATTGGTAAAAGTTGTTTTGCAATTCCTTTATACCGTACTCTCCCGTTAATGGGGAGGAGTCCATACATCTGCTACCTGTTCAGCGTTAAAACGCCTCCTACACCTCGCATCTCGCAAACTTTTCAATCTGATAGCTGACGGCTGAAAGCTGATGGCTCCAAACGTTGAGTTTCACCCCGCTCTAACCAACCTACGAGCTAATGAATCAAGCACTGTAGGTCGTCATTTATGGCGACACATAATCGCTAACATTGACGGGCTAAAGCCCGACCTACATCTTGCTTCTGTGGTTTAGATAAGCATCGCGCGAAATAAATTTCACGCCTACGGGTATGCATTTCACTGAAACTGCGTGCAGGCTGATCTGACTTATAGCTTAAAGCTCTGTTGTTTTAATCTGACTTCTAACGACTGATATCTAATATCTTCTAACGCCTCCTACACCTCGCATCTCGCTAACTTTTCAATATGATAGCTGACGGCTGAAAGCTGATGGCTCCAAACGTTGAGTTTAAATCCGCTCTAACCAACCTACCAGCTAATAGCCATACAAATAACTCACCTTTATGACTTTAAATTAAATGCCAACATGACAAGAGCCGACATGATCGCAGAAAGAGAAATTAACCGCATAATAAAAATAACTATATTACCTGCGCCGCCTGAAGTTGTACTTCTGAATAGTAGCGGGTACTCGTGGAATTTTAAAAGATACAGCACATCAAAAAGACCTACTCGCATATTATCTATTGTTACAACCTCGCCATCATTTTTATGAATTTCACAAGCGTGTAAATTGGCCGTTTTATCGTTCACAATATGACCACTTCTACCGTGAAAAGTATAATTAAAAATGATTTCTTGGATATCGCCCTTAGTGATTTGCAAAACTTTTGAAGCTTTACCCTCTATTGCTTGCCAATCTATTTCGAGTGAGTCTTTAGATATACTCATAACCCACTTACGACCAAATCCAAATTTGTTATAAATCACAATTCGCTTGATAACAAATACACAAAGATAACAGCTCACACAAGTTACAAAAGCAGGTATAGGCTGAATCGTTTCTTGAAGCACTAGGCTCATTACAGCAATAGCGATAGTCATAAAGAAAAATAAAAATTCAGCTCCGCCCGACAGTACAGCTAGGCCCGGTAGCGACTTTAGTTTTGTATTAGAATCAGCCTGCAATACTGGCTTTTTATAGAAAGTTGAATACCTAAACCAAACTCGGTCGCTCAGGTTTAAATCTAGGGAGTGCTTCGAAAGTGGCTGATTATAATCCATTATCTAAGTTTCCATTTTTAAAACACAATTTTGCCATTACTTTCCTATTAAGCCAACCTATGTACTTGATAGTATATTTTCTTTACCTTCATGTACTAAACTAACTGCCCAACAAAGTTAACCATATTGTGCGCCACAATTGGAAAAACAAGGCTACCAGTACGCTCTCTTAACCACAGCAAAATAAATCCATAACTCCCAGTTAATACGATTCTGAATGCAGACAAATGCCACTCACCATCTATATGCATAACCCCATGAACTAGACCAAATAATAAAACCAAAAGTAACCCTGCAATGTTTATTGGCGAGCCAAAAAAGTTAATGCGCGATGAAACAACAGCCAACGAAAAACAAAATAATAAAACTCCTCTAAACATTGGTTCTTCATCTAACCCAGGAATAAGAGCTTGATAGAGTAGCGTTTCAAAATCGAAATTTGGTCCGTTACCAAGGCTAAGCGTTACAATAATCTGCAACGCAACAAACAGGGTTAAAACAACGAGTGCAGGCTTAATAGAGCCTTCATTTTGTCTAAGAGTAAAACCAGCGTCCTTGATTTTAAAGTCACTTTTAAAAGCTGCTAATAAAGCCAATACCAAAGCCCAAAGAGTAATAGCGACAATTTTACCTGACCAATTCCATTTGAAATCTGTAAAAAGTAAATCTAAGGAAATGAACTCTTTACCTTTGAATAAAGCTAAGAAATAACAAAATAGAATTAACAGAGTAGCAAGCAGCCAAGTTAAGTTTATAGTTACTTTACTGAATGCTTTTAAAATTAAAACGAGTAATAGAACCACGCCTAAATTGGCGAGTATTCCAAAATACATATCTGGCATAACCGTCCTTGGTGAGTATACAGCTCAAACTTTATTATTGTTTAATTTCTATGATAAACACAAAAACAACCTATTAAACAGATATTTGTTTGAGTTTAAATTCCCATTGAGCATATTTTTATTTTCAAAGTATATGAACCACAGAGAGCACCGAGGCACTTTGCGCTACACAGAGAAAAGTAGGGTTTAAAAATAATATTCACAAAGAGGATAAGAGACGCTGCGCTTTAGAGGAAAAAACAAAATACTCTTTTGGTCTATCTCATTTACTTCTCATTCTTTTCTCTTTGTGAAAAACAAATTGAACCACAGGGTTCGGCGAAAAAACGCCTAAACTCGTATCTCGCAAACTTTTTCGTCTGATAGCTGACGGCTGAAAGCTGATGGCTCCTTCCCCTAGCAACTCGCTAACTTGTTGGGCTTCGCTTCGCTCCACCCAACATACAATAAGAGCTACCCTTTATTCTCCCGCAAACTTTAACATTCGCGTTTGGTCGGTAAGTTCAATATCCACCAGCTCATATGGGGCTTTCGCTGTTTGAGTGACTGCAAAAGGCATGGTGAAACTATCATAGCTATCAATCTGTTTTGCTACTTCAACCGTTGCCAGTTTGATGCGCTCACCTTTATTACCTTTGCCAGTTAAGGTTGCACGAATGGCATAGCGGCCTGAGTCGGTCACTTGCACCGGTACTTTAGCTTGGTATTTGTTATTGCCAAGCGCAGTTACTTTGGCTTTATCCATACTGATGGTTTGTGAGCTATGTACAAACGGCATTTTTATAGAGCGTTTTACCGTTTGGCCATTCACTTTAGTGTCTACACTGGCCTCAAGCTCATAGTAACCATTTATTGCTCCTAAGGTTTCAAGCGGGTAATTAAATACGGCTTCACCATTTTCGTAACGTACATCTAGTTTTTCGCCATCAGGGCTTGAAAGCGTTAACTTCACATCACTATCTTTAAAGCGCTTTTTACCCATACTAAGCTGCATAGCAACACGTTGTTGCTGATCTTTCACTTTAAACTGCGATTTAGCATGTAAAGCATTGCTCGAGCCTTTTTCAATCACATGCAGCAAGTAGGTGTCATTATCGTTAAGCGCTTGGCTTGTTCTTAACATTGCTTTGCTATTTACCTGACCTAGCTTGAGCCCAACACTGCCATCGCTAAATCCTGCATTTTCCATTTGCTCACGTGCAACCATGGCTTGCATTGGCATTTGCCTAAAGTTGTCATCTCGCACCGACAGCTTATCAAGCTGTAAGCCATGAGGCTTAAATACTTCGCCACTATCAAAGCGTGCTTTTGGTGCAATGCGAATAAAGTTATCAGCTTGGTTTACAAAGACAGGCACACCGCGCTTAAGCTCTTTACCCGAAACTTTCTGCCAATATTCAACACTGTCTTTTTCAAGTGTTTGTAGTTGAGCGCTTGATGCTGGTTGAACTTGAGGAAACTGATAAACCGTTTGCTCATTAGCATTTGCGGCTGTGCTTACAAGCATTATTGCAGCTGCAATTGTGGTTAACTTATTAATCATAGCAGGCTCCTAAATTCGGTTTTTAAGCATGTTTGGCAAGCCAAAACAGTTACGTCGACTTTGCTGATGACTTAAAGGCTCACCTCCTTGGGTTCGTGATTTATCGGTAAACCACACCACCCCAGCTAACGACTGAGAACTGCAATTTAAAAAGCCATCTGAGCAGCTATCTAACCAGTTTTGCGTTACTTCAAGGCCCACTTGATTTTGATAACCGCCACAATAGCTGTCGCTATCCCATACCGCTGATTCAACATCACTGCCCACCACGGTTTCGAATCGAGACGGTAAACTTGGGCGGTTCGGTGTGCCATACAGCCACTGTGCGTTATAAGATTCCATCCAAGATACTTGTTGTTGTTTTACTGCATCGCTGCCGTAGCCTAAAAGCCAACCCAAGCTTTGCTCAAACGAATTACCCGCAATAACTGCATCAGCCAACGGCGTGCCACCACTTGAAGGAGCCAAAGCAATGGTACGCGTGACTTTACTAATAATATTTGGATAACGGCTATCCCATGTTGGGTTAGATAAAATCCAACGCACCACATTGCCACCGTTAGAATGGGTGATCAGAGTTAAATCTGTGATGTTTTTATTATTGATAAATGTAGTGAGCTGCCCAGCTAAACAGCCAGATGCCGCATCTGCCCACATGTATTGATCAAAGTCACAATTAATGACCGTGTAATTACTACTATTTGGTAAACCTTGACGAACCGTGTCGACAAAGCTGCCTGTCCAATAGTCATTATACGCATCGCTTTGCTGGCCTGTACCGTGCACAAATGCGACTCCTTGCGCAGCAAAAGCACTGTGGCTGATACCCGCTGCCAACATTAAAGCTGGCACTAGTGAGAGTGTTTTTATTTTCATGTGTGTTCCTGTTGATTGTCATTTTATCTATCAGGTTGGAGGAGTGACCTCCGACCAAAAACATAGACCAAACAGGTACGAAAGCAAGATTTAATTTACATTAATTTAACTTTTGTGTGTTTTTTAAGTACAAATTATTAGGTTTTTTACTAGCAAAATGTGCTAGTTGAATATGTAGAATTGCAATACTAGGTAGATTTTAGGGCTAATCATTAGCTAGAAAAGCCCTAGATATTTTACTTTTATTTATAAATCTTTTTTTAATCCATATCTCTAAATCTACACACAGGATCTTTTACTGATTTATTTATAAGGGTAATTTGGCAATCTAAGTAATAACTAAATAAATCTAAAGTCACTGTGAAAGAACTTTCAGAAAAGGCGGGGGTCAAATAGTCGACTCCAGCAACATCAGTCCTTACATCAACCGCATTCCCTTGTTGATCGGTAAAAATACATAACTGCTTTTGTTTATCCATTCTGTCCAATTTTAGTGTAATACAAGGTTGAACCTCAGTGTTATAGCGCAAATAAGTAACAGTCTCATTTTTTAACTGACCTTTAATTACCTGAATCGGCTGGATATTGTCAACCTTCTCTAAACTCGATTCCTGAGAACAAGCTAAACTGGTAAAAATAGAAAGGGATAGTGCCATTGTTTTAAAATTCATGGAGAAACCTGCATTGTCGATTGTTTTACCGATAAAGTACTTGCGAACTTACTTCTCATAACAAACCTCTGATAAGGCACTGAACTCCACTTAGAGCGATCACTGAATATAAGCTTCAAAGCTTTAATATCTCCTTGCGCGAGTGGTTTTTGTAAGAACTTTCTTGTGGCTCCCGAATAGTCGCCTCGATAAGTTAAATCAACAAAAAGTTCCAATAAAGAACTTGGTAATTGACCCCAATCAACAGCTCCATATGCAGCGACAGTATCTGCTGCAAAACAACTTTTTCTTTCTCTGCATATGCAATATTAAATAAAGATAGCTGTACATTTGGACTAATTTCATAGTCCAATAAATCGTTCTTAATTATAAAAAGCTCTGCCGCCCTTCCTTTAAGCCTTGAAGCTGAAGCTAATAGGTTTGCTTCTATTAAATTAATACCTGCTTTTACAAGTTAGGCTGAAATAAGGCTAGCAGATTTATCTCTCAGATCATAACCTCTCCCTAGTGTTAAACCCAAATTAGTGCTAGGAACAACTTGTTATGTGTACGGCATTCACAGCAGCAGATTATGGAATGAAAATGCCACCTACACCTACGTTCTCGGCCACTTTGGTTTGCAAACCGATACGTACGTAAAACAAGTGAGTTTGAGTTAGCGAGATGGTAGCAACGATTTTATATCGCGTAGGAATGGTGCTAGGTGCTAACAGCGTAGTGTTAGTTGCGCCTCCCCTATGACTTTTTTCGGCGTTAAAACGCCTCCTACAACTCGCATCTCGCAAACTTTCCCCTTTACTCTTTCTAACTCGCTAACTTTTCAATCTGATAGATCTTATGCTCATCGCGCGAAATAAATTTCACGCCTACGGATGAGCATTTCAATTTAACTATGCGCAGGCATAATCCAATCTAACTTCTGACGACTGGTATCTCTTTTTCGGCGTTAAAACGCCTCCTACAACTCGCATCTCGCTAACTTTTCAATCTGATAGCTGACGGCTGAAAGCTGATAGCTCCTTTACCCTTTCCCCTTGTATCTCGCTAACTTGTTGGGTTTCGCTCCGCTCTACCCAACCTACCAGCTGATAGCTCTACGAACCATATAGCGCTTTCATTAATTGACGCAGGTTCTTTTGATTAGTTTCCGTCTTAACCAGTGCTTTTAAACGGCTTTTCACCTCTGGTTTTGACTTCGCTTGTTGACTTAACGCCGATATAGCGGCACTGCGAATATCTTTCGGGTTACTAGCGTCAGCAAAGGCATAAATACTATCGACTTGTTCTGCGTCTAACTCATTATTACCCATTGCCTTTAATATCGCCCCTTGCGCTTTACTATCAGTTTCTTGATTTAGTTGATTACTCAAGTAATTCAAACTGGTTTTACTTGGCATTTTTGCCAGAGCCTCTGCCGCATTTAGGCGTAATCTTGCACTGTCGCCAGCTAAATAATCACCAATAAGCTGTTGATGATCATAGTCTCCACTATTACCCAGCGCGATGATTAGGGCTGATGCTTTTTGCTCCGTTGCACTTGAACTTAATGAATCAGCTAACTTTTGTGTTAACTGAGCTGAAAACTCACTGCCCTGCTGATTTTTTGCAATCGCTCCCATTACCATTAAAGCACTATGAGCCAGCTTTGAATTTTCTTCATCAAGACCATATGACATGGAATACTCAAAAATCGCCTCAACCTGCATGTCAGTTAACGGCTTTTCACTGTATTTTAGTGCCATTAAACTTCTAAAGCGCTGATTTGGAGAAAATAAACCAGGCTCAACAAATACCTCTGTCAGTAACTGTTTTGAGTTAACTGAGTCATGCTTACCTAGGTACATAAACAATTTACTTTCTAAGGGATCTGCAATTGATTTAGTTGAAATAAGCTCTTTTAAGCTCAGCAAATACTGATCATTGTCATAAAGGAATTGCAAAAGCGTTTTTCGGTCTCCCTCTAGCCAATCCATACTTTTTAAAGCAGTGAAAAACGCTTCAGTATTTTTTAAGGGTTGAGGCGGCGCTTTAGGGTACACCCAATCTGTGCTTAAATTTTCCCATTGATTAGGGTCTTCGGGTAATTGCAGTAACCTTGCATCATCGGGTATCGATTGATTTGAGCGATTTAAACTTAGTGTTTGCTGTACTTCAATATTCATACTTCCATCACTACTACTGACTTGAATATGACTATTTCCGAGGGTTTTTGTTAACCAGCACTTATCGTTTTCAAAAGTAAATTCATCACTAATAATGTTCGCCGTTTCTAACTGCATTAGCTTTTTCGCAGCGTTAGTACTTTGCCTAGTGTCAGTTGGTTCTAAGTAACTGAGTTTATTTCGCTTTAGTTTATTATCAGCTAACACTGTGTAGAGTGATTTGTACTGACCGATATCATCTCGCTCTTTAACCCAATACTTATCCCCCTGTAAATTTTCAGGGGGGTTTGCACGGTGAAAGGCACGGTATAAAGCAATCAGCTTTTGTTGATCAGCCGCTTTTAATTTAGCGTTAAACCGATAATCTAAAACTTCACCTGAGTTATTGCTAACTTTCACAGCAAAAGGCACAGCATACTCATTGCTGGTACTCACTGTTTTATTCAACTTTGCTTGAGCTTGGTATAGCTCAAAACCCAACCAGTGAAATTTTTCTGCAACTAACAAAGGCCGATAAATTAACCGCCCTTGCAAGTCAAACTGGCTTTTTGAGGGACTATTCATCGAAACAATATTCGTATCAGCTTTTGATTGAAGTTCACCCCAAACAGTACAATGAGGCACTGCATAAGCAGCCGAAGCATAGCCTAATAAAGTGCCAAATAATAAACTCAGTTTAATTAAACGCATTATACCTATGCCTTCATACTAATAATTTAAGGTTGCTGATTCGTCTAAAATTTTCCAGCTTTTATCGTACAAGGTACTAGTATCGTAGATAGTTTGAGTTTTGGTTTTTGTCTTAACCGTGCAACACCACTTGTATTTAGGGTATTTCACATAAACATAAAATTCGCCGGAAATAGCCTCAATATCATTCGTTACATCAATCCCTAAGGTGATTTTAGAATCAGTGATAGCTTTAGCTAAATCTGCATAAAGTGTGGCATTAAATGTATCTGCAATAATCAAAAAGTCTATACCAACACCGCCACTTGCAATACCTAAGTTTATTTCTGCAGTGGCATACGCATCCATGCTGGCAGTAACAATATCTCCCCCTAAGTCAATTCGGCTATTGCTGTAAGCTAAACCAACCCCTAAATCCAAGCTGCCACTAACACCAGCCTCAACGGTCACCGGAACAATTACAATGGTGAACGTTGTTTCAACCACTTTTTGCTCTTCGCTCCAGCTATATCCTAAAGACTTGTCTAAGGCCGTTAACGTATCGCCCTCGTCAATTAATGTGTCACCCAGCACACTAAAGTTTGCTGCATAAGTAATCTCACCATCACTTACATTTGCACTCGCTTCAGCGCTGGCACTAACCAAACTCGCTGATTTATCAAATAGGTAAAGATCTAAATCTGCTTCAACTAGCCCCTCGGCTGAACCACCATTACTAGAAGAAACATTCATATAGCTATAAAAAGAAGGGCTGATTGCCACAGCGTCACTGTCACCATAGGTAGCACTCCAACTGCCAACTTTGGCTAACGTTGTTGCTGATGAAGCTGTAGTCTGCATCGCTGATGCTGACGCTATTGTTGTTTTATTACTATTTAGCTCTACCGATTCTGCAGTACTCACTTCATCATGATAAAGTGCATAAGGTACTTCAACGGTAATACTATTATTTTCGCTATGAGCTTCAATTTCATCAGAGTTGTCGTGGAAGGTAAATGTCATGCTAAAACTGTTTTCACCACCATCGTGATCAAAATCATCGTGTATCGCTTTTAGCAATACGCCATTTACTGCAACATCCCAAGGAAAGTAATGAGATTGCTCATGATCAGGAAACTTAATACGCATCGTCTCCATATAAGCTTGTGCTTGCTCATTCCATAAGTGAGCATGATAAGTCGTTTCGCCGATAGTTATTGTTGCACTGATATCAGCCTCGTTGACTGAATTACCAAATTTGGTGGCATTAATAAAGCCTATTAAATCAGGTACTTTCTGTGTTGGTTCACCAGTACCTGTGGTATCTCTTTTACCCGGGCCAGGAAAAATAGCAAAGCCGTCGCCTACTTTAAGTTTATCTAAAACAAAATCATGGTAATGACCATCGCTAATGGTTACTGAGCTGTAGGTTGTTTCGTCACCAGACTCAATGCCACGGGATTTATTATCTGTAACATCAACTTCGTTTGAGATCACACCACTTGTGTCAACAAAAGCGGCAATGACAAATTCACCCGATACGAGATCTTCATTTGGCAAAATTAGTGTTGCCGTATGATTTTGCTCGCCTTCTTGTAACTGCTCGATATAAAACTCACCCAAATCGTAGCCATCTGGCTCATCTTCAGTTTCGAGCTCAGCGACTTTATCTCTTTCAATTAAAATAAATGAAACACCAACATGTTCATTCGTTAATAAGGTTGTTTCGGTACTGAAATCAACTGTGATCTGTTGTCCTGGTTGATAAACGTCATCAGAGACTGAGCTCATAGATTTCAACGCTACATTAGCAACAGCTTCTTGTTCGGTAGAGTCATCATCAGAACACCCAACTATTGAAAGTAGGGATAAAGCCAACACAGCACTAATCCTTTTACACTGATTCATATTACGATTCCTAATTATTGATTGTAATTTCGACAAACTATTAATTAATAAAATGCTTACTTCTACTCAAAGTCCGACCGACTTCTTTTCGAAATGGTTAAGCTTTAACCCACCCAAATTGGGGTACAAAAGGTTCATATTTCAAAGGGTAAATCACAATAATGGATGAATTATGGAGGGATAAAAATTTTTAATAGGTGCGAGGGACGAGCAAGGAGATAATAGATATCAGTCGTTAGAAGTCAGATTAGATTGTGCCTACGCATACTTAAATTGGAATGCTCATCCGTAGGCGTGAAATTTATTTCGCGCGATGAACATAAGAGCATCAGCTTGTAGGTTGGTTAGAGCGGAGCGAAACCCAACATTTGTAGCTATCAGATTACGAACACAAGTTTGCGAGTTAGAAAGAGTAAAGGGGAAAGAGGCGAAATTCGAGTCGTAGGAGGCGTTTTAACGCCGAAAAAAGAGTTATTAAATATCAGTCGTTAGAAGTCAGATTAGATTGTGCCTACGCATACTTAAATTAGAATGCTCATCCGTAGGCGTGAAATTTATTTCGCGCGAAATATATTTCACACCTACGGTATCGGGATTAGCCATAGCAAGGTACAGGCACAATCTAACCTCAACCTTATGGCTTAAAGCTCTTTTGTTTTAATCTGATAGCTGACGGCTGAAAGCTGATAGCTCCTTTCCCCTTTCCCCTCGCTAACTTATCGAGCTTCGCAGTGCTCTGCCCAACACGCTGTTATTAATACCCTTCAAACCTTGTTGCACAACCTATGCCTATGCACTCAACACGGCTGTCGAGTTCTAACAGCTCTAAATTATAACTTTTGCTTACATCTACTTTTTTTAGTGGATTATTAAAAAGGCTGATATCTACTAAATTTGCATGTTCACGTAAATCAATGTTTTTTAATTTGTTATTTGACAAAAAGAGCACTTGAAGCATGGGGTTTGCTGTTAAATCGATAGTGCTTAACTGGTTATTACCGGCGTAAAGTGCAGTTAACTTTTTATTATGGCTTATGTCTAAAGCGCTAAGCTGGTTGGCATCTAGGTTTAGTTCGCTGAGCATCTTGAACTTGCTTAAATCTAGGTTTTTTAACTGATTATTTGCAAGCTCAAGGTTACGAATACCACTCGGTATATTTACTTTTGTGAGCTTATTGCCCGACAGGTTAAGTTGATATAGTTCAGAATTAACAAGCGTCAATTCACCTGTCAGCTTATTATCATTAAGATCAAGCCATGTAAGTTTACTGTTAGTGCTTACATCAAGCTTTGAAAGCTTATTACCACTCAGCATTAAAGTCTCTAACTCTTCGTTGTTACTTACATCAATACTCGTAAGGCTATTTTGGCTTAAATTAACATGGAAAAGCTGGCTGTTGTGGCTTATGTCGATTTCGGTCAGCTGGTTTGGCACTTTCTTATCGGCAGGTCTACTTGTAATGCCACCAATTTCACCAACTATGAAGCTATCCCCTTCATTACTGAGGACGAGTTTTGTTAAGTTACTAAAATGCTCAAGCCCTTTGGCTGAGGTAATACCGCGATCTCTGCAATGTATTTTTGTCACCTCACCCACAGTTTTATAGCCACTTTCTTGTAAACACGCTAAGAAGTTAGCATCTGCAACCACGCTCTCTATTGGTGTATCGTCATTAGCCGAAGCACCAGCAACCCCAAGATTTAACACAAGCAAACACGCCAAAGCCATGTTAATGCGCGCAAAGTTCCCTTTTAACATTATTTCACCTTAAATTTTAAACAACACAATCAGGTGGTTAATTAAGAGGTTTCACCACCCAATAGCAAAGCATGCATAATACAGGTTATTTGATGTTTGTACCTATATAAATACACAAATACTTTCGAAGTTGTTTTTTAATGGGTTCGCGCGAAATAAATTTCACGCCTACAGTGCTAGGTGCTAGGTGCTAGGTGCTAGGTGCTAGGTGCTAGCAGCATAGTGTTGGTTTTGGATTGGTAAAGGGGTTAGGCAAAAAGAAAGACTTGACCCGTTGATTCCTATGACCCCGCTGATTCGCTAACTGAGCCGTTATGGTGGTGCCAACATTTGCTCCAAAAATAATACCGGCACTATTTTTAAACGTTAACACACCAGCATTTACCAGGCTTTTGGTGGACCCTTTAACAGATTCTGTGTAACTGCCATTTAGTTAGTATGTCTTTCGATGCGTCCCTCAAACTCGAGGATAAATCGACTCATCGCTTGACGCCTGTATTGAATAGGCAATATACATTTTTACGCTCAATGAAAATATTCAGTACGCTTTTATGCTTATAAAGAAGTTCAATGTTGAGCTCAATTTAATTTACATACAGCATTTTTTAAATTTTTTGCCGCTATTACATGGGCATGGTTCGTTTCTACCTATCTTATTTCTTCTTTTGTTTTTTGCGTTAAAATCTATATGCTTTTGCGGTTTAGGCAAATGCCTCACAATTTCCCCCATCTTTGCGGAGTATTTCCACTCAAAATCTAAAGTAACTCCAAATCTAAAAGAGCAGTCATCAGGGTGGAGACATAAGCCATGCCATTTACCAGCTTTAGTTGTATATTTTCTTCTCTCACAATGATCACCTAGTGACTTTAGTGCTAGCTCTTTAGGGTGAGCATTTGAATGAATGGTAAACCCACAATCCGGCTTATCAAAAAACAATGTCAAATCATGTGTTTTACCGTCCTTTCTGGATAGTAATGTAATTCTATCAATAGCTTTATTGATATCATGGATGGTGTCGCCACTAAGTGAAAGAAGGAAAAATGCGAAGTCTATTATATTGGTGTTTTCTTTCTGTTCGATCTGTTTAATAACGCGATCTATAGGTGTGCCTTCGTACTCGGTTAAAATGCCCTCAGGAGTATCATTGCCGGGAATGCCTCTTCTACGCACCATCATAGCTAAATCTAAGTCAGCACAAATATCATCTCCTAGCTGCATATAAGATAAGTCATCTTCAATCCAGAGGTTCTTTCTAAGGTGGTAAGACAATACGGTTAGCTCAAAAGAGGCATGTACTTGTTTGTTATATCTTGCCCTACGATTTATATAGCTCAGAAAGTGAAGGGGTCTATCGAGCATTTCTGTTAGTGTATCCAAGAAAAACACATCCATTACATATGGTGGTAGAATTTCTTCGGAGACTTGTGTTTTTAGAAACTGGTTTGATTGAGTAAATAACGCAGGATAATGCTCTGATACCAAACAAGTAATATAAACCTCTTTTAATTTCACCCTCCTTTCTACCAGTGTTCCATCTTCATGCTTTAGAGTATATTTATCTGGCTCCAGCATGAATTCAGCACAGGAATAACCTTGGTCATAAGCCGCTTGTACAGCCTTTTCAAAATCATTTTCTAGGTTACTCTTATTACCTTGTCTTGCTTGTAAAGTGAGCTTCTTAGACTTTGCTTGCAACACAATAGCTCTGTCTGCGTATATAACTAAAACATCAATTTCTCCGGCAATGTTGCCATCAGAACCATAAATATTGATGTTCTTAAAAACATTCTTCTCACCAAAAACCTGAGTTATTCGCTCATAAGCAAAGTCTTCAGTGAAGTCTCCTCTATTTTTTAATGCCGTAGACTTATACTTCGAGTCCTCTAAAAACCAAAAAAATGGTGTCTCATAAAATGCCTCAACTAAGGAGTAATATTGAAGTAATAAGAACTCTTCTTCATTTAACTTAATAATCGGATAAGCGTTAGTTATATTAAAACTGTCGATAGAGATATAGGTCTCATTTGAACCCGATGCGGTAAAGCTATTCAATACATTCTTAACGGTATTGAGGTCATGTTTGCACGCGTTAGCTACTTCTTTATAGGTAAATGTGAAGGCAGGTAAAAAAGTCCATTCTGACGGATCTTTTGCTACCATTTCTTCCATATTGCGGTTTAAATGTTGATTTTGAATTTCCTCTAAGCAATAAATAACGTCATAAGCCTGCTGGAGCGTGTAGCCCCACTTCTTTTGAAAGAAATCGCTATCCTTCTCATATTTCTTCAAACAAAAATCTCTGTATTGAAAGTGGAATGCTGACTCGCCGCCATAAAAAATAGCTTCGCGTAACATTTCTCCACTACTAATCATTTCTCCCATTTTTTCCGTTTGAAATTGACCATTTTCAAACAAGTTTTCATGAGATGGCATCATAGAGACATGATACTCGTGCAAAAGCTTTTCAGCCTCTTCTGCGTATTTTTGTAAATCTTGCTGCGTGGGAATTTTGAAGTCTATTCCATGCTTAAATGCTAATCCAATAAGAGCTGATATTTCTGTTCGAACAAGTCGTTCCATTGAAAACTGCTGTAAAACATCTTCACTCTCAACACCTTTATCTAAATTGTATGAAAAGGTATTATCTCTATAGCAAAGATAGGCAATGGCGTGAACAAACCCAGAGGAAGAACACAATTTAGACAAATCTGTAAAAATAGCAGCTTCGTTTCTGACATCATTGTCGATCATAATATCCCTTTACTCGTTTAATTTTGAAAAATCAGCATGTCTTCTTATTGATAATATATCTTTAGCCCTTAAAACACGATAGGCTTAATGAAACCCTTTCTACGTTATATTAGGCCTATAGCACTATATTGTGCGTGTATTTATTGCCTTTTCTATTAATGTTATGTCACAAACTTAATTAAGCATCGGCAATTAAACCTTAGCTACAGTATGAAGATATTGGTCAGGTCCTGCTTTTTGACTTTTCTCTAACTTCTTCGCGCGAAATAAATTTCACGCCTACGGTATCGGGTTTAACCATAGCAATGCACAAGCACAATCTGACTTAAAACTTATAGCTTAAAGCTCCTTTACTCTTTCCCCTAGCAACTCGCTAACTTGGGTATTTTTAATCTGCCTTCTAACGACTGATATCAAATAACTCTTTTTTCAGCGTTAAAACGCCTCCTGCAACTCGAAACTCGTTCCTCAAAACTCGTAACTTTCCCCTTTCCCCTCGCAACTCGCTAACTTGTTGGGTTTCGCTCCGCTCTACCCAACCTACAAGCTGATAGCTCCTTTACTCTTTCCCCTTTCCCCTCGCTAACTTTCGCCAACAAAAAAGCCGTTACATTGCTGCAACGGCTTTTTGGCATTTGAATTTAATCATGATCAGAGTTATTTAAGTCTGGGAAAATGCAGCCTCAAAATGCCTATTTTCCGTCGCCTAATTTTAATTTATAGATTGGGAATTTTTTTGCTAAGAATGAACTCACTATTGTTAGTCATTATTAAAGTTTGGGAATAAGGTTATTGTCTCAAATTATAATACCCTGCAAAGAAATTTACGGTGTTTTCAATAACTACCTAACCGTCATATATGTGCCAAAATCAGACCTTTTTACGTAACTCATTTCTGCCCCAAGATGAATTAACGTAAATGCTCTAAGGGAGGCTTAGAGCGAAACGGACTGTCACTCTCTAGCTAATCTTGGTAGTGCTTTTCTAATGCCAGCAAGAATGTTGCTCCATACAATACGTTCCTTCCAAAGCTTGCCATCAACTACCACTCTATAGCAGTCAATACGATTGGTTTTGTATAGCTCTAATTTATGTGTAGTGGGTACACCCTTGTCATAATCGGTAATTTCAATCACTCTACGTAGCTCGGGAATACGCTGAACTGCGGTATCACTTTGTTCGCATTGTGCCGAGACAACATTTACTTTATTGTATGATTTACGGTAATTTTTTTGAGTCTTATTAGTGCGTCTATACATGCTTGGCCTCCTACCTTACAAGGTAATGAACCTTGCAAGGTCTTGCTAATAAGTTGTTAGGAGATTAGAGGTAATATGAGAGTATCTAACGATGAAGAGCATGATCGATTTGTAAGATTTGTTGATGAAAGATCTAAGCTCAAAGACATGAAAACGCTACAAGAAGTGGATTCCTCTTCATCTCAAATGTTGCAAATTGTCACATATCATTTGGTTTTTGAGTATTTAATAGAGAAATGGATTGACTTCAAAGTAAATAATGGCGAGTCAATGTTCAAAGGCATCGAAAAAATTGGCTTTCATAACAAGCTTTATATTGCAAAAAATATTGGTATGCCAAAAAACTTGTTTAACGCTATTGACCTTATTAACCGAGAGAGGAATAAATTTGCTCATCAAATTTTCAAAAATGGGATGAGTGAAAATGAAATACGAAAAATAGGCAAAGCTGTTGATAGTATAACTGGTACTAATGGTGGGAAGTTTTCTGGAGAGTCAGGGATTAAAGTAAGAGTAAAAGGTATAGTTGGTTACGTTGGTGCAGATCAAACTAATGATTGCGATGTCTTGATGTATATTTTGTTAAGATCGTTACACAACCACCTATCTAACTTTGTTTTCGTGGACATTCATCACTCAAATAGCAGAGAAATCTCCTAACAAACAATTTAAGAGTGATTCAGCACGCTTGGCATTTTTGGTTTGGGTTGAGTTCAGTGGTTACGGTGGTCAAATTAAGTGTTGTGGTTGCGTGCTTCACACCTTAATTGGGCGTTACTTAGGTCTTCCTCTTTATACGGAGCCGTCTTTCGACTCTAACTCATTTCTGTCCATCGACGAGTTACAAATATAACTCACCTTAGCCTCTAAACCATTTAATATGGCTTTAAATCTGCCATTAAATTATGAGTAAATAGATAAGGGGATTGATATTTTGGGGATGGACGTTCTCTTACTTTAGAAAACGCCACAGTATGGATAATTATTCTTCGCCTTGTGCGAAGCCTTACCTTGCAAATTGTGCTTGGTAAACTTGATTCTGCAACTCTTTAAATAGATCTTCTGGGTGCTCAGAATATATTTCGCTATCGATCTCATCTTTCAAGACTGTTGCAATTACCTCTCTAATCTCAAATTCGTTACTGTCATAATTGAGGATTGGCTTTCCATCATAAATTATGTGATCAATTGCATAGCTATCAGTTGGTAACTCATACATTTCGGAACTTAAGGGGTGATTGAACTCTGATCGCATAGTCATGTTTTCTTCACTATCAATCGAAATGTATAGATCTTCAATACAGTCAGATTTTTGTATTTCATCAACTATTTCTTTCTTAAGTTTTTCCCAGCTTGCCTTTGAAATACAATCGCCGATCAATAGAAAATCAGGTTTAGGAAAAAAATCAGGCTGATGAACTTCTATTGGCCCAAAAACCGATTTATTTTCAAAATCAATTTTTAGGGCTAAAATAAACCCTCGCCTTGAAATGTAAGGCAGAGGTGACACGGAAGAAACAGCATCTCTGAATTCTGTATGTAACTTATGACCATCTAAACATGATAGTTCAGCCAATCTTGAGTTAAAGCGTTGGTTAGCCTCGATAGAAGTATCTAACAAATATTTAATACGATCTAATTTGGTTTTGAAATGTGCATCAGTGTTAAATGACTGAGAATAAGCTATGGCTTCATAGATATGTTGATTTTTAAAGCCTGAAGGAAGTAAACGTTTTATTGCTTTAGCTATTTCTTTAACATCGCTTCTATTATTAATAATCATTGATTTACCTTATTTAAGGTATTACATAATAATGCCACCATTTTAAAGTCGTAATACCAATTAGATAAATTTGTATTATTACAATAGACAATTGAAAAGGTTTCTAGACGGTGACGAACTATGGCACCTGAGCCACCACCCATGATACATAGTAAGTCAAGTTATGCAACAACTATTTTTTAGTGTGAGGTAAGGACAATTTGTCCACAGACGAGTTATAAATACAACCCGTCATGAGATAACGCAAATAATCTAAAGCTCTGTTTTATCCAAATACGAGTTTGTCTGACTATCTACTTCTCACACATAGCTGCCCGTCAAAGTTGCTGAATGAGTTTAAGTATCCATTATTCGGCACTTGAAGTTGAGGACTCTATTACGCTGTGTGGCTGTATTTTAGTTTATTAACTGTTTGCTTTATCAATTCGCGGCCGCGAATAGAGTTCATATAACGACGGGGAGGCTCGCCATTAAACAGTAAAACTGGGGTATCTAGCCAGCCATTGAAGTTCTCAATATTACCGAAGTACTTAACACAAAACTGACCTAGCTTTGCAATGTCTAGGACGTTGTCAGTCAGTTGCTTATTGAGCCTTTTTGACTTATGTCGTATCAACATGCCTGATGTTGTGTTTAGGCTCTGAGCGATAACTTCTACGCTCCAGTTCAACGAGTCAGCAAGTGAGCACACACCAGCTTTTGTAACACCTGTATTCGTAAAGTTTATTTCGGCAAGTGGGTTTGAAAACGTTGTTAGCTCACCTTGAGTGACGACAGATAAGAAGTCGCATTTACTTGTGTTGCTAGCTTGAAACTCAGCCATATTCCGCTCACTCATTTGTTTGGTGTCTAATGTTAACTTTAGTGAGCCGCACTCATAACTTCAAGTTTCATCACCAGCCATTCATTCAAGTCGTATAACTGACTGCTCAAAATCTAAAATTGGTAAGTGCTTACGAATAAACGCCATGTCCTTTTGTCTTATATGAAGTTCAGTATCTAAGCCAGCCGAATACCCTTTCATTCGCACACTTTGCTGCGTTAATTGAATTTCTCCATAATAAAACCGTGAATTGATTTGACGACTCACGTTGTAAAGCGATGAATTACGGCCATTGAGCGCAGCCCCATAATGTATGACTGCCAACAGGTCTTCACGTGTAATTTTATCGAGATGAAGCTCTAAGCCGGGCGTCGTGTATCTTTTTAACCTGATCATCATTTCATGAAAGAGATGCATACCTAGACCTGCACTTTCACCGCGCACTAAATCGATAGGCTTAACATACCATGATGCCCTATTACGGTATGCTTTTATCTGAATACATAGCTGCGGCTGGGGAGTTGAAAAGCTCAGTACTTTAAACGCACTCTTCTTCAATTCATCCTTAAAGTGATACCCAAACTTTAAATCAGACTGATAGCTAAGCTTTAATTCAAAAGCCGTGTTACTTTCTTTGGGTATGATGTAAATCTCACCCCACCATGAAATCAAAATATTACAACCAGCAGCTTTAAACTCTTTAAATAGCTGCTTTAAAACGTTTAAGCACTCAGCCCATTCTTCATTTTTAACATCGACACCTGCTCTCCCTCTTGCATGATAACTTAAGATAATGCGACGTTTTCTGGCTTTTTTAAGCTGTGATAAAAGGGCCTGTATATTCATGGTGCCGCCATCAGACGCAGGTAAAAAGAAGCATCACGTTTGCCGACCTTACCTGTTTTTGTAATACCAGCCCCTCTAAAACAGATACGCCCACCATGGTAGTAGCATCCCTCAAACCGCAGGGTCGTCACTATGCCTTTGTCACTCTCAGCATGTGAAATGAAATCACCAAAACCGACATTAAACGCTTTATATATAATGCGCTGTAGCAACTGCTCAATTTCAAGTTCATGCGCTTGAACTTGCGCATCAAGTTGGTTCGACTCTTCAATAACTTTAGTCAGCGCACTATCAGCATCAAGCGACAACTTATTAATACACGCTTCGTCGAGGTTTTTTAACGGCTCCTTGACCTCTTCTAGCTTCCAATACAATTCCGATAGTTCTTCGTATCGCTCAGTTTTACTTTCAAGCTCTTTTATCAGTGATAGAACAAACGGCAAGTATTGAGTATTTCGAGAAAGCGATACAACTTCTGTGTCATCTAATATCACTTCCTCGATATCTACATATGGAGTAATAAAGTGCGCTTCAACTTGAGGTGACATCGTCCCTGAAAAAGCAATTTTCCTTGCCGTTATATGAAGGAATGAATCAACACCGTAGTGAAACCGCTCATGTAAATCATAAAACCAGTTCACTATCGTTGTTTTTACTACAACTTCTTGTAAATTATGCTCAAGTAGCAGTTGCCGATTTTTTAACACGCACTCTTTAAAAGCCTGTGTATACTCAACTAACGCATAACTCGGCAGAGTTAAACGATGAACAGGCTCACTCTCGTGCTCTTTAAACTGATTAACATCGAAGCAAATCACTTGATGACTCATCCATATGCCTCCGTCAGTGCTAGTTTTAGCGTCTTTTTAAGCTTTAACGTATTCAATAAAAAGACCAACCCATCTTGATAAAATACAACAAAACCACCTCTCAACCGCTCTTAAAATAAAACTTTTTGAATGAGTTCAACCATGGCTTATCGTGCTTAAATAACCACACGTATTCTTTGTCAGCGCTGCGGCGTAACAATGTTATTGTAGGCGTTTTAAGTGTATACAATGTTGCAATGAGTGCACGTCTTGCTTGTTGACGATGACGATAAAAACGAATGCGACGCCGAAGCTCTTTAATGATTGGTTGGCCGCTCAAGACTTGCTCGACATCGCCTTTTTTTAAGTTAAATTTATTCGCAATATCAGCAACGTGTCGGCCGATGATGAGCTGAATAGTGATACCTCGGCGAATAGAGTCACTGACTTTTCGTTCTTGTTTTTTTAATGAAATGCTATGTTTTCTGGCGATATTTCTTACTGTCGAAGCACTAACGTCAGCCACTTGAATAATTTGTCGAAGCGGAAGGCCCTGCTTTAATAGCATTAGAGCGGTACTTTGCCTCAGCGCATCTATTTCAGATTGAGGTGTAATTGGCTCAGCATGAACCACTTTCAATGGCTCTTTTTGGGTATAAGCATCAATGAAATCATCAACATGCTCAAACAAAAAGGTGCATATCAGCAAATGCTTTAACGGATGATGATTAGCTTCATCATTGTAGAAAATGCTTGCTGGAAAAGCATACTCTGCGTCGTTTTGTAATAGCTTAAAAACGGCATCATGGCTCATGTACTCATCAAAATACACTCTCATTTGCTCACGCCAGAGACTGTGACGCACAAAGCGCGTAGTAGCCAAGCCTTGATTGATTAACCTAACTGCATAAGCTTGCCTGAGCCGCGCTGGATCAAAATGATGTGCTTGACTGAAAGCGTAATTAAACGATGCGAGTTTATGCTCAAGCGTTGATATAGCAAATGAAGGCTCGTAGCCAACTGATGGAAAAACAAGCCGCTTTCGTTGCTTGGGTATAGAGACAAGCCGGCAGTGGTGCCTGTAACAAGTATTTGATAGCGGTAATTGATGCGCTCTAAGCCAGTATGCTTCACCAAGTTGCTCTTCTTGCTCTTTAGCGCACAGTGGGCAAAATTGATGAACATCGTGACATGAAATGCGATTAGCTAACAGCCCCAGGGCTTTAAATGCATCAAGACTGTTTTCTTTTAGCAACATTGCTCTAGCTTGCGCTCTGACGCTTTCTGTTGAGAATAATGTGTAGTATTGAAATAACGAATGCTTATCGAGAAGCTCATTGTGAGGGCAGTCACAGACTAAAGCTAAGCGATTAATGAAGGACGGTAAGATTGAATCTAACTGAATATTTTTATTATCAAATACATTCAGCATGGATTGAGATATCGATGATGACACATCATTCAGCACTAATCGCGATGCGATGCTATAGATAGTTTCATTATTGTAAATGCGAGGATATATTTGCTTCATTCGCATCATCAACCTCTGCTTATATACCCGTTAGTTAAGCGGCATTGTCATTTATCAAATCAGTTATCTCAATCGGAGAAACAACCTGCGGTACTGGCTCTGTCACGTTTGAGCTGGCGAGTGAGTATTGCATTGATAAATCAAACTCATCTTGCTTTAAAAACAGGTCAATCAGCATCAAGTAAATCATCGGATGAAAGTGTTTCGCAGGGTCTAAAAACCCCATCAAGCCGACAACAGAGTTCAGAGGATACAGCCCAGAAGCCAAAGGTCCCCAGCTAAAATAAGGCATAAAATGAGAGCGATTAAAGCGTTTAGCAAGTCGATTTTGAACATACTGAACTCGCTGCACGTGATACGGATTCTTTCTGTCATAAGAAAAAATACATATTTTTTGATGTATCAAATTCAACGCTCTTACCTTGCGTTCTTCTTGCGGTATTTCTTTCAGCGCATCAACCCAACTCGATAAAACAGCTTCTGTTTTTAAATCGCTCTGAGAGGCGGTCACAGACTCAGCGCCCAAGGGCGGCAAAGAAAAATGATAAGGGTCACTTTTTTCAAGCAGCACATTGTGTTTTCGACAAACACGCTTATAAAAGCACTGATGGGCGACATGAAAATATGTTGTCCCGTACTTTTCATCATCTTCGCGTGCGCAATCGGGACAATAACGCCACGACAAATCTTGCGATACATTCAGTGCGTTATGAAACTTGAATACAGATAGCTTGTTCAGCATGCTTTCGACAGAGCTATCTTTAAAAACTGATTCATCTAAAAACAGGCTGTAGTCAGTGATATTTGTATACTTTTCAATGAAACGTGCGAGTGAGTACTTTGACGAAAATGACTCTGCAAGCATTGAAAATGTTGGCTGCCACAAACGTCTGGGTGAGTCTAATTTTGAGTTGTATTCTGACTTCATCATCGTTTCAAATTTTGTAAATCGCGTCATTTGAAAGTAGCGATACATTATGCTCGCAGCGTGCTCGCCGGACAGCGGCATAGGCGGCTGATAAATCATGACTCATCTCGCTTTTCATAACTTGCCACTATTGAATCAGCATCAATGACTTCGTCGCCTTCATCTATACGCTCAACTGTACTTGCCGGCTTCAAGTGATGCGCGCTCGTTCGTTTTCGCTCAGGTTTTGGTGTGTATGCTTCAGCTTCGTCATAGAACTCATCTACATCTGTAGTAGAAGATGCGCCCGCTTTTTTTATACTTTTATCTAGTGATAACGAAACACGATAGCCTTTCCGAAGATTAGAGAGCGGAGCGTGCCACGTTTCCATTCTAGCTTCATAAACTTGCTTAAGTAGTTTTAAACAATTAACGTGCACGCCTTTTTTCGTGAGCGCGTGGTAATTACGAATGAAGGCACTTGAAAGCGCTGAGATTGCATCAGTCACACCTGTGCACAGAACAAGCAACTGCAACTTGAATTCCTCACTGTAAACATCAGTATCTTTAAACAACGCGGGCTGATAATAAGCTGAAAATAGTTCATTAAAATGTGGCGAGTCAACGCGCCACTGATTGACTTTAATATGTGCAACAGAGCTTAAGCGACGTACAGTTTGCAACTTAGTTGCTTTTGTAAGTGTTTCACTCTCATTTATTTTAAATGTAGACAATGCATCAGCTGTGGTCGAAATAACAATCGGCACCCCCATTTTATTGAAAAGAGCCTCAATCTCAGGCAGCGTTGGTGCATCTTTAAAATTCGTCGAGGGGTTCAACACAAACTGCGCTTCATCTATATGTATCAAACCAATATTGTAAACTAGCGACGCGGTTTGCATTGCGTGAAATAGCTGATCGACTGAGTCCTTCTCTTTGATAAATGTCTTCTTAAATTTTGGGCCATCCTCAATATCAAGTACACGGACTAATTCGTTAAAAAAATTATGAGCGAGTGCTTTTCGACTTCGTGATGCTTGCATATCAAATGACATCCAGACGATTTGTTTGGTGTTAAACACTTGGCCTTGGTATTCAGAGTGCTCAATAACTTGCGGAAATGTACTTAAAACACGACGAATTGATACTGTCTTGCCAATGCCAGCCTTGCCACTTACTAAGATACTAGGCGCTGTGGCAACATACTCCGCAGGCTGCTGCACGTTAAACTTACCTCGCACTTTCAATCGCTCACTCGCAGCATTGACAAGACGACGCTGATCCGCGGCTAACGGGTTGCGATTTAAGTAACTTTTTCGTATTTCTGTGAATACATTTTCATATATCTGGTATGACGATACTGTTGGAATATACACGAGTTTCAAGTCTTTAATGCACTCTGCCGCATCAATCGCAGATAACTCATCAAAAAATAAAGGTAAAGGCTTTAGTACTCGCATTAGTTCAATAAGCTCACTTTCAGTAAGCTCGCTAGGCAGTGCCTCCACCAACGGATTTCCTTGGTACTTGGGAAGCCTTTGCGGCTGATAATTCGCTTTGACTTTTGTTGCGTCCCTCATTAGCAATTCTCACTCTTTGTTACTACATCACTCATTAATAAACACCCTCATAATCATCATCGTTCAAATCTGTATACTGAGTAGTTTGCTCAGCATCTTTAAGCTGCATTAGCGCTTTTTGCTTTTCTGCCTTTTGCCTCTGTTCATCTTCAATCATGATTGCTTTGCGTTCAGCGATGCCGCTTTGTATTGTCTTCTGTGTGTTAGGCGGTGCGTCTTTGAAGTCGTTTTTCAGACGATATTCTTGAACTTGCTCGATTTCATGCTCAAAGTTGACGAGTGCATTTTCTTTTTTGTACTCAAGTACTTTCCGATGACTTTTAATTTCATCGAGCCTAAACTGAGCTTGCTGCGCCGTCATTCCTCTATAAGATTCATACTCATCTTTTAGCGCCAGTGACTGAAGCTCACCGCTGTCGTCTTTGAAATAAATCTCGTCGACTGAGCCACCAAAACTGATGACATTAATACTAAAGCGAGCCCCAACGGCTTTCGCAAACCAACCTTGCGCTTCTGCCCAGTCACTGTGATAGCCAAGACCATTAAGTTTCACTTCAGTCCTCGCTACTGTTGCCACTTGCTTTGGCATAAGTGAGTACATCAATTCCGGAAGCCGCTTTTGTGACATTTTTGGACGACCTAAAAATTCATCATTCATTAGATGTGACCACATTGCTGATGGTGTGGGTGTAACGTCACCCATTGACATCTCAACTGTTAACAAACGATCGCGAGCATGCATCGAGTTATGTATAGATATTGCGCGAATGATAAATCGATGAATATCGTCAATCTGAAAAATAGCTCGTTGCGATGGATGCGGAAGGCCAGCGTCACGGCCTTTTTCAACTGAGCCAGTGACATTTGAAATAAAGCTTTGAATAATGCGTAAAATATTCTCAACAGTGCCCTTAGCTGCGCCTCTAGCAGGCGGACAATAATCGACACAAGAAATACCCAGTTCATCATTTAAGACGCTCATAAATTGAGTTGGTGTATTTTCTCCGCCGTTATCAACGCGAAGTTCTTCGGGAAAATGCTGGCATGGCCAATCGCCATCATCTAGTTGAACATTATATTGCTCAGCATACACTTGCTTGTTTTGTACGCAGTTTATGAGCGCCTCGGCCACGCTCATCCACTGCGGTGCCCCAAAATTGAGTGAATACCCCATGACCAGTTGCGTTTTAACGCACACAACAATGCATATATAGACTTTCCCTACAGCTTCTCGTTTTTCTATGTTTAGCGGATAGGCAACATAAACTGTTAATTCTGTTGAGTCGGATTCACACAGCTGCCCTGCACGCTCAATGCCCTCTGCTGCGTTGCCGGTTTTATCTTTTCTGTTATTTTGATACGCTGACTTACCAATTTTTAATACTTGCTGCTGTTTTGAGTCGAATGCTTTATTAAACAAACGATTAAATTGCTGAGCATTGATTCTTTTTGAAACGTCAATTACAAGCTCAAAGTGTGTTTCATTTCCTCTTTTAACGATTCGTTTAGTAGAGCAATACTCTTTTAAAAACAATGTATGCAAATGCTTTAGGCAAAACTTACCATCTTTCTTGTCAACGCAATTTCTCAATGCAAGACGCTGAACTTTTAAAATATCATCAGAGCGCACCATTCTAGTTGCCAACTCCGGTAAGGTTTTTGGCTTTGGGCCAGTCTTCTTCATATCATCTCGCGGACCTCTATTGCCGCTTTTTGCGTATTCAATAGGTAAAAGTGCATTTTTACGAAAGCCAAATGAGATATAGTAGTTCAAGGGTCGGCGAATAGCTTTTCCGTTCACGTTCAAGTCGATTGCATGTTGCGCAATAGCCCTGCCAGAGTGGCCTAAAAGGTATTCCAGCACAGCTTTATCTGATTGAAACGGCGCCATCAAAGACCATCTAAGATCGCGCTTTTTTAGCCAGTTAGGATGCTCCCTATTTAACTGTTCATCGCTCAAACGAGAGAGCTCATCATACAAATAAAATAAAGCACAACCATCCTCGTCCAGCGACTGCTTAAAGTACTTGTGAGCAGGGTTTCTTGTCAGCGCGAGCGGCTTTTGCGGCTCTTTCTTGCGCTTCATCAACGATAGGTTTGTTATGATAAAATACTCAGCGTACTCATCCGTCTCTTGAATGACTTTCGATACTAAAAACTCATCATCAACAGCAAACTTTGATTTATATTTTTCAACGCCAGCTTGGGTTAATTGCAGTATGTCATTTGCAGCAAACATCAGTCTTAAACCTCTTACTCAACGACAGGGCATAGATTAAGTGGCTTATGTAGTTTAATTTTCTGCGTCAAATCAATTGGTAAAACGTGTTTGAACATTGAGTTTGCAAACAACGTCATGCAATCTGATGGCTTAACTTTGAGTGACGAAGATACGGCTTTCAATGACTCTCTTAATGAGCTGTAAGGATGTTCAATAACATCATCAAGTAAAGCACTTGCAAACTTTCTTAATTCACTATCGCTAAGCTCAGGGTTATAATGGTTGATATAATTCAGTAAGTTATCTGCTTTTACTTTTGAAACATCATCTCTCAAGACTTGCTCTGCTCTCACCCCAAATCGCTTCCAGTAAGCGGTTTCAATATCAAACTTTTGCATTGTGCGTGTTTTACTACGCGCATCGATACTGTGCTTAAATGAGTAAGCAACGCGATATTGAGCGCCTGATTTCTCACGGTAAGTGACGAGTAAATCAGTCGTTAAAACGGTTAGCTCACCTGTTAAATGTTTGCGTGGGTGGATAACGCCGTGTGTGTCAGCAATCTCTTGGGTGCGAACATAATCAAGCGGGTATTGCTCTTTTATTTCAACGACATTTGGCTCAAATAGCTTTGTGATATAAAGATGCTTTTCACCTTTGCCAAGCAATGTGATAACTCGCTTTTGAACCGGACAAAAGAAAATAGATCGCGTGCCAATCGACATGAATGTGCTTCGAACATAAGGAATATGAACACCGCGCTTTTTAGCTTCGTTAAACGCTTTGATTCGTTTTACTGTTGATTCTGATACATATAAATCTTTCACTGTATTTACTCCAAATATCTCTTCTATTTTTAGTAATAACAGCAAATCAAAGTTAAGCAAGTAAATGTCAAAATTTATTTTTATAACCCACTGTTTTACAATATCTTTTTTTGGTTTAAATAGACAAAAACAAAACTAAACACTAACCATCTATTTATTACACAAAAAGATAAAACAGAAATAAAAAACAAATAAATTCAAGGACTTATCTTTTTGAAATATAAAAAACCCCCTAAAATAGGCCTCTTTTTCCTGTATAAAAAACACTCTACAAATCATTAGATCATGTTGAAAAATAAGCTGTATATCCATACATAATAAAAAGTGAGCACTGGAGGTGAAATAAAGCGTTGTACCTTTATTCTTGAGTTCACTACGACTTTTAATTTTTAATTGAGGAATAACTATTATGGCAAAAGGTAGTAGCATCAACGGTAATGGTGATGGCGAAAATGGGGAGAATCAAAGCTATACGATCACAGGCCGAGGAGAAGTATCACGCGCTCAACTTGTAAGAGAAGTTAAGCAAGGCCTACATCCTGATACACACGTTTATAAACGTGATGGTGTCGAGTATGCACGCAACAACCCAAATCACGATAAGCCTGACAATATCAATGATTAAACAACTATAGCTGAAAAGGGATTCGGCTAGTTTATTAGTTATTTCTCATAAATTGGTAAAAATGCTTTTTTAATAATGATTTAGAAACACTTACTTTACTACACCCCAGTTTTATTCCTGCAAAACTTTTGTAGTAGGTATCTCGGACTTTATCAGAAACAACAATCTCTAGAGTTTGCGGTTCAATTGATATTAAAAATCTGTCAAATAATCTATGAATATCAACTCGTAGGCATAAACCATTTTGCAAAACATTAGACTGCTGACCTTTATAAGGAATTATATGCGCAGCTTCAAGTAGAGCCTGTTCCTCACTGCCAGAAATCGCACATTTCAAATAGAAATTATCCAGAATAAGTGCCCTAAATCCTTGTTGACCAACCCTAGTTACTTGACTTCTGGTAACTCTACTTCTGTTATCTTCAGATAACGCATCTAAATCCAACTGCTCTTTTTGAGCAGATTTGTTTAAACTTTCATGTTCATAAAGCTCATCATCTATCTCGTCAAAATCGAAATCCAAGTCAAGAATTTGAGGGTGTTCTAGAAAAGCTTTCCAGTGCTTCTTTTGGTTATCAATTTTATTGGCATAACGAATAATTGCTAAAGCTTCACACGCTGCCGAAACTGAATTAAAGGAGTAATCCCTGTCTTCCCATAAGCTTATAATTCGCCTAAGAGGTAACTGAACTAGTTGCGAGCGACTATATTTTTTTCTATCAAATGGATTAATAGTTTTAATCGATTTTAAGCTTTCTTTGTTATCTTCATGAACAAAGTTATTACCTTTCAACTTACTTTCTAAATCAACAATAGATTCATGATTTAAGTAACTTTTCCACCCTTTATAACTATCAACATTACCATCATTAACATCCATCAGAGCAAGTACTTCTGCTGCGGCTTCTTTTGTGCCACATAATTGATGCCTGTGTAGCCAAACTTGTGAAATTTCATCGAGACTAAGTTCACTTACATCCTCTGGGTCAAAAACAAACAGATGAAGTGGTAACTCATCTCTTTGACTACTTGAGTCGGGATCTTTTTTCTGAAGCTTATCTACCTCGTAAGTGTATGTATGCGATGTTATAAGCGAAGCATCACTGTCTATTTCGAATGAACTACTCAGATATGAATCAAAGCTATCCTTAGCTAGAAGATACCGCTCTACATTAAACTTAGGACCATAACTTTTCGTTTCAAGCTTTTTGCTAGCTAACTTTCTATTACTTTTTTTCTTACTTATTTCATAGTTATTTTTAGCGCGTTCAAAGTCTAATGAACTTAAAAATTCAGTCATAGAGTCAATGGCATATGTATTTTCATAAGCTATACGAAATGCTTTCTTTTCAGCTTTACTTAGCTTAATTTTGCTCTTAGCAAAACACTGAAAGGCCTCATTGATTGCTTTACCTTTTGAATGGAGCGCTAAAACTTCCTGTTTTATTTTTAAAGAAAAATGATCCACTTTTTACCTTCAACTTAGCTCTAAGCCGCTCGATTCTTTTTAAAGTTCTCAGCTTGTTCGAATATCTCTTTATAAACTTCATCACGATCAACAGGTGGGTAGCCAAATTTAGCTAACAACATTATCAGGTCTACTTTTAGTTCAGCTTTTATATCGTCACGTTGGCTCCAGTCAGTGTACTTTGCTTTGTCATCAACAACATCTTTAACTGCTTTAGCTAAGTCTAGAAGTTTGTCTTCTGGGTATTGGAAATCATATTTAATCGCCAATGCCATTAAAATATCGTAAAAAGCTTTTTCTTCTAGGTTTATACCCATATCGGCAAACGACCCCATTTCAGACTTGAGATCTTGATACATATTGATAATCTCATCAGAAAAGTCTTCAAGCACTTCACTGACTAATACATCCTCTTCTTTGCGCTCGTTATATCTATCAACTAATGATTTAAAGCGAGCAGAAAAATCGACAGCTTTAAGCTTGTTTACTTGCTTAAACTCGCCAATTGCCTTTGCCAACATCTGCTGAAGTAGCTTGATTTTGGTATTGGGAAGCTTAATTTTTTCAATTTTTGCCAAATAATCATCATCGAAGATATCAACGCCATCTTCGCCTTGCCCTAGCTTGAAAATCTCTTCTACTCCGTCACTTTTGAGTGCGTCAGAAATCATTTCTCGTACCTTAGCATTCATTTGTGCAGTATCAGGCGCATTACCTTTTGTGAGCTTGTAAACAATAGAACGAACAGCTAAGTAAAAGTGAATGTAATCACGCTCTTCCTGCGATAGTTTTTCACTACCACAGCACACGTCATAAGCGGTTTTCAATCGCTTTACTAATGCCATAAAACGGTGTTCAAGTTTTTGCGTTTGTAACACAAACTCAGCGGCATTATTGAGGCAATTAAGTTGAGCAACAGAGTGCCCAGTGAAGTATGGCGACTCATCAAAGTGATGCATGAGTTTGCCCAATAAATCTAAATGGTCTTTAACAACAATAATTGACTGAGCAATGTCCTCAAAATTGGTTTCATCCGTTTTTGAATACATGGCCAACGCTTTATTCATTTGCGTTTTGATGCCGATATAGTCAACAACCAGACCTTTATCTTTCCCTTCAAACTTACGATTAACACGCGATATAGTTTGAATTAAGTTGTGACGTTGGATTGGTTTGTCGATATAAATAGTATCGAGGAATGGCACATCAAAGCCTGTTAGCCACATATCGACAACAATGGCGATTTTGAAGTTAGACTTTTCATTTTTGAATTGGCGATCTAACTCTTTACGGTACTCTTTAGTACCTAGCAAATCCCACAATTCTTTAGGGTCATCCTTGCCACGAGTCATCACCATTTTGACTCGTTCCATTGGTTTAATTTTTTTGCGTTCTTGCTCTGTTAGCTCTGCGCCAGCTTCGCATTCAAGTACTTCAAACCAATCTGGGCGGAGACCTTTTAATTCTTGATAAAATGAATAAGCAACCTCTCGCGCAGAGCTTACAAACATTGCTTTACCTTTTATGGTAGAGCCTTCTTCAATACGAGATTCATAATGGGCAACAAAATCTTTGGCCAACGCGCTAATACGATCTGGATCGCCCAAAATAGCAGTCATATTAGCGGAAGCTTTTTTACTTTCTTCAATCTGATGCTCATTACTTCCTTCATCAGCACACTGCTGATAATAAGCTTCTATTTCTTCTAATTTCGCGTTATCTAAAATGACCTTGGCCGCTCGACCTTCATAAACGATTCTAACAGTGATCTCATCTTTCACTGATTCTGTCATGGTATAAGCATCTACAACTTGACCAAACACATCAAGCGTGGCATCAACAGGCGTTCCAGTGAAACCTACAAATGTCGCATTAGGTAATGAGTCATGGAGGTATTTGGCAAAACCGTAAGTTTTCTTAACACCCTTTTCCGTCACTCTCACTTTCTGATCTAGGTTAGTTTGACTACGGTGCGCTTCATCAGAGATACAAATAACATTGCTTCTATCGGTTAGCAATTTGGTATCTTCTGTGAATTTATGAATAGTCGTTAAGAACACACCACCACTATTACGGCCTTGAAGCAGTTCGCGTAAGTGATCTCTGCTTTCAACGGCTACGACCGTTTGATCACCAATATATGATTTTGCATTAGAGAATTGTTGTGATAGCTGATCATCCAAGTCAGTACGGTCGGTAATTAACACAATAGTTGGGCTCTCAAACTCAACGCTTTTCATCAACAGTCTTGATAAGAACTGCATGGTAAAACTCTTACCACAACCAGTTGCGCCAAAGTATGTACCACCTTTCCCATCACCTTCAGGCTTTCTAGCAAGCTTAATATTGTGGTGAAGCTTTCTAGCCGCATAATACTGCGGGTAGCGGCAAACAATTTTTACTTCAGCCTTTGACGAATCAGGAAAATAAATGAAGTTGCAAATAACATCGCGCAGGCGAGCTTTATTAAATAATCCCTGCAACATAGTGTGCAGCGAATTAATTCCATCTTTTTCTATCGATTCATTGCCCGTTACCTTGCGCCATGCATAAAAAAACTCATAAGGTGCATAAAGGCCACCCATTTTATTGTTTACGCCATCACTGATAACACAAAAGGCGTTGTAAACGAATAAGGCAGGAATATCTCTGCGATAGCGAGTATTTAACTGAACATAAGCATCATGAATAGAGGCTTCTTCTTCACGAATAGCGCTCTTAAATTCAAACACTACTAATGGCAAACCATTGATATACATAATGCTATCTGGAATACGCTTTTCGCCATCAACGCCTTCAATCTCAAGCTGGTTAACTATCTTGTATATATTGGTGTCATTGAATTTAGCAGGCTGCTTTTCATATTCCGCTGAAGGCTCTGCTACTTTCGGTAGTTCTGGTACGCTTTCTTTTATTAAGTCAGGTAACAGACTTTGAACAACATTGGAGTAATCGACTAATTGGATATAGAGATCTTTTTGAGTATGCGGCTCTCCACTCACTGAAGGCTCTCGCTTTAACAAAAAGCCATCACTTAGCCATTTACAGAAGGTTTTATTACTGTCGTACAAATCACTAGCTGGTAAAGACTCAATTTGCTTGATGATTGAATCAATCTCACCAGCAGTAATATTGTCAGCATTGTATTTATCAGCTAAAAACTGGCGTAAATCATCTTTAATCAAAACATCAGTATTGCTACGAGTAAGCTCATAACCGGGCACGTAAGGAAAACCTTGCTCTCCCAGTAATTCAATAATTGCCGCTTCTAGCTGAGCTTCTGTAAACTTAATCATGATATATCCCTATAATTATGATTTTGCAGCCTTTATTGCATCCGCCATTGCTTTTGCTACAACGCCTATTGCATGCTCATCTACCATCCCTTGAGGCGCTTCATTTTCATGCGCACCATTAAAAAACTTCTCTGACAATGTCTTTTTGAGTTCTTTTTGATCTTCTGGGTCTAGTGAATTAATGTATGGATCAAGCGCTTTAATCTGTAATGCAAACCACCTCATGCGCTTCTCATTATCCCGATGGCGATTGGATTGTTGGCCTGCATATCCAGCACCAAACAAAAGAACACCAGTTAAAGAAAAACTCAATAGAAACTTATGCCAATCAAAATTTGATGTTGCTGGTTTAGCAGTTTGCTTATTATCTGTAGCTATTTTGCTTTCAATACCTTTAGATTCAACCTTAGCATCAATAGTTACCGCAACAGCAGGGGTTGCACTATCTTGTGGTGACTTTACATTCTTATATGCTGAAAAAATCCACCAAGCAGTTAAGCAAATGAATAGTACAGCAACACCACGCCACAAATGAGATTGGAATCTTTCTTTATCTGCAAACTGAGAATAACCACCTGAAATGCTATCGCCAGAGGCTAATTGGAACAAATCTTTAATTTCTTGATGTTTCGCTTTAGCATCACTAAGTATTTGAGTAATTTCTTCATTAGTATTTTTTTCTAAAGATTCAACTTCAGATTGTGTAGTATCAACTAGAGCTTGGGTTTCACTTTTTACTTCTGACTCAACTTTATTACGCCAGTCATTATACGAATCAGCTCTTTTTTCTTGAGCATCAGAGAACTGCTGTTGCCATTGAGATATTTGTTGATCAACCTCTTGTCGCCTTTGCTCAATTGTTGTTTCCAGTTGATCTTTATGTTTAGTTAGCACTTCAACCTTATTTGAAAGCTCATTTAGTTCGCTGGTTAACTCTTCCTTTTTGGTTGATAATGCATTTAAAGACTGGTCTACAGTAGACCGAAGAGAATTAATGGTGTCGTTATGACCTTGCAAGTTTGTATAAGGAACCAGCCAAGTAAGATACTGAATGACAGGGCTTAAATTATTGTTTGTAGTTACAACATATTGAACTTGCTTATTTGAGCCAAATGCATTTAGTTGATTCCAGATGTTTTGATGTCGTAATTGGTTATTCAACCCATCCAACTGTTGGAATGGGATCAATTCAACATCCAGCTCTTTAATTGTGCTAGATATTAGCTCAAGCACATTTTTACAGCGCCTGATTTCAGCAACATCACCGTCATCCAGATCATCTAAATCGACATTCAACCACTCATGTAACTGCTCCAAAGTCTTATGAATAGCGTGACTGTCAAATTGTTTTTGCCAACGACTCATTATACAACTTCCTTATTTATGGTTATTTCGCCTGAAATTAATTTTGGTAGTAAAACATCTCTAGTTTTAGCTAAATCAATAGAGTTCATGTTATTTAACTCTTTTTTGGCGCTAAAATGCTTTACATATTGTTCAAATATTGGTTCAACGAGACCGCCAGAAGTAATGACTTTATGCTGTAAAATCTTAGTTGGAGATGTATGTTTAACAGTGGTTCCAGTAGCTGAAGCAATAATATAGCTTCTATAATTTCTTGAGCATAAGCACCTATAAAGAAATTCAGGTCCGAATCTATTGATATCTTTAAAATCTACTTTCCCTAATCGCTGATTATGATGGAAAGTTAACCCTTCAATGCACGGCACAATAGCAGGATATCCAAGAGTATCGCCTGCCTTGCTTAAATCTGTCATTGTTATGTACAAATCACCTTCAGTGAAAATGTAATCATCCATAATAGGGCCATTGTAAAATTTAAATTTATCACCTTTAAAGCCGCCCCCTATAGCAACATTACCCGGTGTTAGTAATATGTCATTGGTGGGTTCATCACTAAAATACTCGCCTTTATAAGCAAATCCATGTTTTACATTCATAAATTCCGATAATTCAGAATATTTCCAGCCTTTAGGTATCCAACCTGCAAGTCCAATAGTTGGGTCACCTGTTTGTTCAAATTCGCTTGGGAATAATGCGCGGATATCATCAGGTAATGGTTTAAAGTCTGATAACTGCTGGGCTTGCTTGACCTTCTCTGCTTTGTGTTGCAGTGCTTCAGGAATATCGTTACCAGCGGCAAGGGCGTTGTCGATAACAGGGTCAAAATCAACAAACCAGCTTTTAAATAACGCCTGCGCCATTTGTTCTAGGGTTTGGTTGGTGTGGCTATTCAAACTGGTTTTATCATCAATAGCAGAAAGAATGTTTGCTATTTCTTTCCGCTCAGAGGCTGATGGGCATTTGAATTCGAATGCATAAATATCTTTTAAAGTAATGCTGGCTTGGTTTGCGCTACCTTGTGCTGTTGAAATTATATAGTCAGAAAATGTTTTAGACTTAAGTAAATAATACAAGAATAACTGATCATACGGATCTTCACTTTTTACTCGAAACCTAACTGCATTTTGATTTAATAAGAAATTATCGCAATTTTTAGGTACTTTAATAACTTTCCCTACTACAGAAGCAGGGTTTTTAGGCCATGAGCCTACAGTAGCTATAACAATGTCATTTTGTGTTAATTTAAAATTCCTCTTATCCGAAGCAACTTCTTCAGAAACATATTTTAAATCTGATATATCAATTGAATTAGTAGTTAAATTACTAACTCTTACGACTGCAATCCCTTTCTCAACATAGTCTTTAGATTTAAAAGCAAATCCTTTTTGGTGCTGCGCAAATTCCTCTAAGGTAATTGTCTGCCAACTATTCGCCATAACCCAACACCTCTAAGTTTTGACGAATTGCTTTATCTAGCTCTTCAGCCTGATCCATTTGGCTATACAGGGTTTGGCTAAGCTCTTGCATTTTTACCTCAAAAGGGATGCCATCATCTTTCAACTCAGCAGCACCAACATAGCGACCCGGTGTTAACACAAAGTCATTATTTTTTATCTCTTCTAAAGTAGCCGATTTACAATACCCTGCAATATCTTGGTATTTACCGTCTTTTTTCTCACCTCGCCATGCGTGATAAGTTCTGGCAATTTCTGCGATATCGTCTGTAGTTAGTTCTTTATGAACACGGCTAACCATAGCGCCCATTTCACGGGCATCGATAAATAAAGTTTCACCTTGGCGATTACGGAAAGGTTCACGGGCATCATTAAAGTGCTGCTCAGTTTTATTTTTGGTAATGAACCACAAGCAGACAGGAATTTGCGTGGTGTAGAAAAGCTGTCCCGGTAGCGCAATCATGCAATCCACTAAGTCGTTTTCAATTATCTTTTGACGAATTTTACCTTCACCACCAGTGTTCGAACTCATTGAACCATTAGCAAGAACAAACCCAGCCGTCCCATACTCACTAAGCTTTGAGATCATGTGCATGATCCACGCATAATTTGCATTACCGGTTGGTGGTACATCAAAACCGGCCCAACGTGGGTCATCAACTAACTCGTTATCTGCACGCCACTGCTTTTGATTGAATGGCGGATTCGCCATAATGAAGTCTGCTTTTAAGTCAGGGTGCTGATCTTTAAAAAAGCTATCTCCTGCCACATCACCTAAGTTGCCGTTGATACCACGTACTGCAAGGTTCATTTTGGCTAGCTTATGGGTGGTACTGGTGTACTCTTGACCGTAAATTGAGATGTCTTTTTTATTACCGTTGTGACTATCAATAAACTTGAGCGATTGCACAAACATACCGCCACTGCCACAACATGGATCGTAGATCTTACCTTTGAATGGCTCAATCATTTCTGCGATTAGAGATACAACCGACTTAGGCGTGAAAATAATGTCTTTTTCAAGAAAAGGAAAACTGTTACCACACAGTATTTACTGGCTTAGTAAGTGGTAACAGTTTTTTAAGAAATGAGCTTTGAATTTGCAGTGAAATGAAACGAGATGATTGAATCTTGTTACCGGAATCGATGCACATCAACAACGAAGAAATTGACTATCATCTATTAAGCCGAACCAAACACAGCTAAATCGGCGGTGGTTGTTTTTTTAATAAAAAGAGCTGTACTCCCTAACAGTTTTAGGCCCTCATCATTGACTTGAGTAAGGCTTAACCCTGGTTGGACGATAGTAACATTAAACCTTGTCCGAGTGGTTCTTGAGCGTTCTTTAATTGCAGCTAGGTCCCTAATACTCCCTTTGAGAAAACGAGAATAACCTCTTTGACGCCATTTTTCTTCGCGTCGTTTTATGTGGTGATATAAGTAGGACAAGTTTAGGTGCTTCCATCGAATACAACGTTGAGCTTGTCCACATACTTCGTACAAATCTTTTAACCTGGCGCCTGGTTCATCTGAGCCAGAATACTTACAGTGAATTAACGTCAAAAAAATACTGTTGTCTGAAATTTTTAACCCTATTAAGTCCGCCGATTCCCCCTTACCATCGTCATTAATAATGACATCGTAATCATCTTCAATTTCATTAAACCATCGCCATTGTATTGAATCCTGATCTTTGCCGTAACCCATAGATTCTTTACGTATATCTGTTCCAGTCCAATCAATACCGACAATATCTTCCCTTTCAAATAGACCGATATCTTGGCTAACATGGACTATGTGCGCATTGTATGAAAATGAACCATCCGCATAGTGGATCATCACAGGGTCAACTTCCATGTACTCCACTAAAGCTATAGGTTCGTCTAGACCGCGTTGAATAAATATTTCAGGACCAGAAATCAGTTGGTAAGCATAACCTTTTGGTAAATCTTCAGCTGACAAACAAAGCTTGTATTCTGAGCTTGTATGGTCACAGGAGAATATAAGCCTTACACTTTGGTCCTCAAAAATCCCATCAGTAGCCACTTCAACCAAGTATAGGTGGGCTGATATTTCTCCAAAGTAAAAAGTGATCTTATCTTCAAATGCAGTGAGTAAATGCTCTCCCCATTGAGCTGAAATTGGGTAAGAGTGATAAGGTTCAACCAAAGGTACGGGTCGTAAAAAATTACGTGTGAGATTGTTTGCATCTGGTTCTGAGCTAAATATTTTATCCCAAGCCTTTTTTACCCAATCACACCAATCCGTAATACCGCCACCCTTCTGAGGAGACCAAACTTTGCCTTTTTTCTGTGAACATCCCCAAATGACGCGCTCTCCAGATTCATAGCCTAGAGCAGCTATATTGCTTAGATGAGATTGTGACTCTTCAATTCTTGTTAGACCTTCGGTTACGTTAGGTCCAAAATACTGAGTAAAGCTTATAGCTCCAATTTGGGAAGCCCCTAAATTTCTGGCAAGTGGATATTCTATACCATTGAAGACGTTGAATACTTTGTCACCACTGACTAATTCACACTGGTTATTACAAATAGCACTTGCTAATTTATCGACTCGAAAGGTTTTATAATCATTTGAAAATACAAATAACGCTGCTCTTTCCGAGTCCCAGTGAGCAATAAAGATTTTATAGTTTGTATCTTTCAGCTCTCGATAGTTACCCCAACGTACAGAAGTTGCCTGAATAGCTAGTACAACAAGTAAGTTTTCCTCTTCTCCGATTGCATGCCACGATTCCTCAAATTTAGGAAGGGCTTCTAAATATTGTTCGGGTTCCCACTGCTCGCAAGAAGTTTTAAATAGCATTGCAGTATAAGTAGGCTCTAAATTCCAAAGGGAGATTTGATCATGTAAATCTCCCTTGTTTTTCAGTGCATCGACCACCTCCTGCAAACGAACTTCTTTAGCGATTCGGTTTTCAGAAAGGCGTCTAAGTACAGTGTCCCAATCGGCCCCTATAGAATAAAGGTGCTGAAGTTCGCCTTCTACATTGGGATCTGCGACATTCATAACTACACTGGCGTTACCTAATTTTTGTGCGTGATTGACTCGTGTAAAGCGACCTATGAATTGCAGAGTAACAGCTAAGCTTTTATGGTGGTCATGCAGAGCTGCAATTTTTAAATTAGGCAGATCGTAACCTTCACCTAGCATATCAACACAAATTACAATCCTAGATTTTCTAGAAAGAAGCATTCCAAGGCGCTCCCTTACTAAGGTTTTTGAAAAGGTCGAATGCACAACTACAGGATGAAACTCTGATGCTATTTCTTGGTAAATTTGCGCGAGTTCTTCCGCTCTAATTTTACTACTGGTCCGCGCCATGAGTAGGTGGTCAAAATTATTATCCAGGTCAGATTTTAACTGCTCTATTGCTATACCCGCGATTGCTCTATCCATCAAGTCGGCATAATATTCTTCTACCGCTAGTAAATTAACATTAGTGAAATATCCAGCCCTTTGAGCCTCTCCCATTGTGTAGTTGTATATAATTTTTCCACCAAGTGACTTTTTGTCATTTCTAAATGGCGTTGCAGTAAATTGAACCACACGTTTATCAGCAAACCTCTGTTTAATTGACTGCCATGAATTAGCTGAAATGTGATGCGCCTCATCAACAAAAAGATGAGAACAACTTCCACAGAGGGTATTGAGAGCAAGTTCAGAAGAGGCAGAGAGAACGCTGGTCGTTGCGATAATCACATTAGACTTTGCAGCAATATTGTAAACATCATCAATCAGGTGAAGTCCCTTTTTAATGACCGCTACTTTAGGAAGAGCAATATCACAACTAACCACCCCAAGCTCTGGTAAGTAACCTAACTCAATAAACTTCTCTGATATTTGATTTCGAAGTGAATCTGAAGGAACAATTACTAAAACTTTGTTACAACGCTGGTAAATCAATGTTGCTAGCATAGTTTCCGTTTTACCAGTACCAGTCGGTAGCACCACCGTGGCAGGCTCGATCGCCTGATCTGTAGAAAAATATCCAGACAATGCATGCAGCGCCCCCAGCTGAGGTTTTCTTAAGCCAGTTAACCCTTTTTTGAAGTCCTCCTCTTTAAAAAGAAATTGCCCCTGCCATGAAGAGTTGATTTCATTTGGGTCAGTGGAAGAGTACGTATCGGGAAAATTCTCCCAGAGTAATTCGTTTTCTTCATCCCAACTTGCAAGTGTAAAAGTTTTTTTTGCTTTCAATGAAGTGAGGTCATTAGGACATTTCCCCCTAGAATTGGGATCTTTTAAAAAGATAACGTCTAAGGGGGGAGTTAATCCCGTCTCTAACTCGAAATATCCAGGGAATTCACTTTTTTTGACCGTTGCTTTTATTTTAGTTTGCCTAAAAAGCAATTTGTAAATTGAATTACCACCTATTTTTTCTGTTGGAGCGCTTCTCTTTGGCAAAGTTAATTTAATAGTGAGCATGTCAAACAAATCCATATGTTTCAGTTCCTTTAAGTATCGGCGAATGTACTTTAATTTATTAATATTTTATATATTAGTTTATTAGGTAACTGTCAAAAGTCAGCGTTAAGAACTATGCAATAAACAGACTCTCGACTTACTCTTTGTATCAAGGTAATCCTTCGAAAGTCTGCTTATTAATTGCCTCTATTTTAAATTCTTAGTTCTGCAAAAAGTTACTGGCCACAATCCTATTCTAAGGCTTTAACATAGTTTTTAAGTGCTATTTTTTCAAAGCCAGGAAGTTCTAACTGTGTGCCAAAGTGCTCACCTGATGAGTCAAGAATTGATACAGAGATAACTAAAGGCGAAGATTTTCTAGTGTATTTAAGCCAACGGCGAATCGTCTTATCAACTGTACGTGAGTAGTCCAAATCTCTTCCAGAGAGAACTCTTTGTACAAAGTGACTACCAAATGATAATCCTATGGTCCTCAATGCAAATTCAATATTTCTATTGTTCTTTAAAAAATTAGCATCTATCACAGCAGCATTAACTCGCTTATGAGTAAAATCCCAAGGGTCTCGATCACGCTCATCAATAGCAGGCCAATTATCACCACCTATTCGACAACCTTCTTTGTTTAAAATAAGGTAATTTAACCTTGGCGTGTGGGTTACTAGTCTTCGAAGTTGGTTAGTACAAAACGCGGGGTATTCCTTTTTACTTTGCCTTTCAATACTAGATGCCTTTGCTTCGTAAAATGCAACTCCCGATATTGGCCTAGAATACTTTGAGAAACGCCTAGTTATAATAAAAGCAATATCGCCATGAAAGCTTTCTGCACGGCCTGTTAGCTTATATGCTTCAAGATTAAACTTACTTTCAGACAACTCATACCCCAAGCCAGGGACCTTATAATTTAAGAGAATATCTCGTACGCTTTCAATTATTTTGTAAGTAATTAAGTTTTCATTCCAATCTACATCTGGACACTCATTTATAATACCATCCACTGCTCTTTGTATGTGTTGCTCAATATCATAGGGAGTAGTCTTAGGATCGAAGTCCTTTCTAGTATCAAAACATTCGTCTACTTCCAAATCAAATTCAGAATAGTCAAATTTTGCCAATTACTGCTTTCCTTACTTGGGTTAAAAAATAAAAATCACTTTTATATTTAGCAAAGCTCACGTTCGCAGGGATATCAAAAAGGCGAAATAAGTTTACCTGCAACATACGAGTTGATTTTGCTGTTAATCTCAAGGTCATTGGACCCCAATCAGAAAAAGTGGAGTCACCGCTTTTTATTAGATTGTGATAGTACTGATCCGGCAAGCTCTTTTGTATTTGAACTGTACTTATCACTTTGCAAAACCTTAGATGCAAAGTCTTCCATATCAGCTCCTGTTTGTTTGGTCGTCCCTTTCTGAGATAGCGCAGATCCCGCTAATTTTTTTTGCAGTCTTAGATGCGTTTGGATCAGTCAGAACTTTTGCAGCTTTCGAAGCAACATCTTTTGATGTTTTTTTCGTGTTTTTGCTCATTAATAATATCCTACGGTTATTTTTAAAAAACTAAATTGTTAGTTTATGTGCTTAAGTCTTTCTGCAAAATTATTTCTCTCAGCTAACACTTCATCGTACATGTTATAAATTTGCTGAATATGTTCCCACAACGACTCATTCTTAACTTTGTACTCATCAGCTAATGCTTTGTTCTGACTGTTTAAAGTTTTCAATGACTTAATTTCTTTCTTAAGCTTTTCATTTTCTGTGCCTAACGTAATCGACTCAGCTTTATGTTTCTGACGCTTTTGCGCAGTCTTAATATCTGGGATTTTCTCAGGGTTAAACTTGTAGATTGCAGAGTTTGAAACACCTAATCTTTTCGCTACTTGGCTAACATTAATTTTTTCGTTATTGGCTGCCATTTCCGACAAGGCCTTATCAATTTTGTCAGCCATTGTGATCTCAACCGATTCACTCATATTAGGCTTCCTTCACTTTTATCGTTAACTGGTCAATGATGACATTGGCAGCTTCAAGGTTGTCATTTAATGCTGTACTAAAAGCGTTAAACCTTTGCTTTATTTCTGCCGGAAACTTCTCAAATGTAGCTAGTTGCGATTCACATCGTTTTTTAACAACCAGCCAATGCGGCAAGTGTCTAGGTGTTGCTATGTAGCTATCACAATATACACAATGACTCGGATCTGCGGCATTACGAACCTTGCACTCCCCACCCTTAGTGCAATACCCATGTGATACACCCCTGAAATTATTGGTATGCTTAGCAGCGAATGTGATCAACTCTTCCATATTTTTAAAGTGTGGCGCGTTCCCAGTGGTTAGGTCATCTGCAAGAATTTCTGACAACTTGGCTATAAAATTTTGGCCGCCTTTTCCTGCTAATCTGCCATCATTGGCTGCGATAACCATATCTTCCATCGCTTGTGAAATCATAAATTCTGAGAAACTATCAGTTAGTCCAATCAATTCCTCCATAGACTCATAACCTCGCTGGCTGTAAACCAACGTCATCATATTTTCGAGGTGTTTATATTGATATTTAATGTCATCTAGCTCTCCGAGACGGTTAGCAACGATAAACCAAGCGAATGTATGTCTAAATTGGTGAGCGGTGAAATTAAACAAGTCACCCACTGCATAAGGCTTTTTGAAATTTCTATGGTTTGAGCCAACTGATTGATAATTACAGTCCATACGCTCCAGCTCTGAAACATCTTGTTGACTAAGGCGTATACTAAAAAGCTTATTAAAATTATTGAATGAGCTTTTCCCAGATTTAGTATTTAAAGAAAATTCACACGCTTTTTTGTGTGGTATTGTTCCAAATAGAGTTTTAGACTTGAGTCCAAACTCTAGGTTAATAGCTCTTTTCGTTGGTAACACATCGCTATGATGCCTAAGAAGTAATTCTGCTCTTTGGCGATAGATAGAGCAAACCTTTGAGAGTAGATTTACAGCGCGGTAGGTAACTTCATTGGTTATCCACTCTAAACATTGTATTTCATCAGTAGTTTTAGATAAAAAGGACTTTAAGAAATATTTGCCATTACGCTCAATAGCTGCATCATCGTTAAGTGCCAAAGCTTCGTTATAACGCATTCCTGTATAACTAATTACTAGAACAAACGTATATTTACGAAGATTTTTTATTGCTTCGTGATTTTCGTTTAGCCACGATGATTCATAATTACTCAGACCATCTATATGAGTAGATTTTTTAAAATCTGTTTTTGGTAGCGTAGAAATAGAATTATTGAGTTGGGTCTGAAGTAAGTACCAATCATCTATAATTTTCTCAGCGGCATTAAGATGCACTTCACATAGTTTTAGCGCTTGCTTCATGACTTGTATTGGGATGATAGAATGCTTGTTTCTGCGCTGTTTTTTAAGCAACGTATATGGCATAAGATATTCATTGGTTAAGTCAAAAAACAGCTCATTTTTAACCACAGAATATCGTTTCAACCAGTAAAGAGCTGTTAGCAATGATTGAGCAAACGAAGGGTGCTTCTGCAAGTTAGAGACCCGTACGAGCTCAATAATTATGTTGCGTAAACGAAGCTCTGGTAGGGAGCCCAATACAGAAAAACTCTTAATACCATACCCCTCAAGCCATTTAGCAAGTCGTTTCAAATTACTGATATTTCTTCGAATAGTCTCCCAACTAAGGGGGTCCATTCCTTGCCCTGATCCTTGAGTATACATACCAAGTGTTAAAGCTTTTAGTTGATATTGAAATTCTGCCCCGACGCCATTAAAAGTAACCGACAATTTATTACCTTCAGAAAGCCAAGAGTCGTCACCAAAAAGTGTTTTTTGTTCCTTATTTAGGCGTATAAAACTCCATAGCAATATTGAAGAAAGTAATTCTACCCGCTTCTCATCATAAGGGAGTAAGTGGATGAGACCGTCAACTTTCAAACAATGATTTATAGCAGTGAAAGTGTCAGACATTTATCCCCCTCAAGCTGTTAGCTGATGTAATTGCAAACTCCCAAAACGGGTGCATTCCTTTATTCATCAGTAGCTCCTCACCTTTATTTAGTGCAATCTGACTTCTTTTAGCTACTTGAACTAGAATGTCGTCAACTCTTTGTTGTAATGCGTTTATTGCTTCTTGCTGAAATTCGTTGTTATCAATATCGGAAATACTGGCGGACATCTCCGAAAGCACATATTTTTTATAACTTAATAGCTGCCATACATGCTCAGGATCAGCAACTGTTCTAAAGTGTTTGCACCAAATGCAAGCTAGAAAATCGCTACACCATGCGTTGCTTTTTGACTGCTGAAGATGTCGGTGCGTTTTATTATATTGCTTAGCTTCTTCATCATTACCGCGCGATGAGCACTGTCCAGAAGGTGTTTTTTGTGTGCTACCATCATCTACCATTAGCACTCGGATCTCAGAATCTATTTCTCTGCCAGTAAAGTAACGTTGCATCACATCAACTGCTGTGTGTAACGTTTCTTGAGACTTTTGCTCACTAATTCGCTGATAATGTTTGATGAAAGTATCAAACGTATGCAAATTCACTGCCTCATAAGCTCGCATTTGCTTAGCCACATCGCGATAAATATGGTTGGCACCACTTTTTCGAATCCGCATTGAGTTATATGCAACGCGGCAGCCTAACCTTTTCAATAACGCCTTGATGTATGAAACAATGGTTCCACTTTTGATTCGGCTTACATTTGTTTTTTCTTTGGTAATGAATAAGAACGGTTGCACAGCAGGAGTTGCGAGGTCTCGGTAATCTTTAGTAATAGTATCTCTAACAAATAAAATATCACGCATTACGCTGTTTACAGCTCGTCCATCCAAAGAGTAAGTATCAATGTCATACCCTTTTCTTGGCTTTTGCAGCAGTAAAGTTATACTTTTTTGTGTAGTCGGTAGGGCTACATCGGTAATATCACTCAATTCAATATCAACCATTGGCGATGTGTTCCAGCAGCTTTTAATTTGAATCCGAGCGAAGTATAAGGCCAGTAACTGCTTGGAGTTCTGAGCCTCATTAATCCCTTTCTCAATAAAGAATATGAGTTCTCTCAACTCACTGTCGCTGTATAAGTCTTCAATTCTTAACCTCCTAGCGTGACGCTGATGCCTTTTGTAAGATATTTTAAAAGCTTCTATCGTCTCTTGGCCTGTAATAGTCATAAGCCATCGCATAGTTTCCGTATATGATGCGCCACTACGAATACTTATAGATTTACTTTTAACTGCACCTTGTAGTTGCTCAAATATAGCTTTTTGGATAGAGCTCTGGTCCATGCCTAAACATAGAAACCCATGCTCTAAAACTTCTTTTTTATAATTTGGAATCAGATAATTAACTATCAGGCGCTTGAGTTTAGAAAATCTAGTATGAAGAGTTTCGATGTTATAATTTTTTTCAGGCAATAACGCTATTTCTGAACGGTGCAACTGCTCAATTTCGAGCATCAAGCTAGGACAAGTTAAAGCAACCTCACTATAGTCGATGCATCGGAAACTTTCGTATCGTTTAAAATAAAACGGCAATAAATGAGCAATATAGTCATGACGGTGTATCTTCTCGCCTAAATGTTGCTCTACCACCAGTAAAAGCTCTGAAAACTGGTCTTTCCTTAAGGCAGCTTTAGCTTCTTTCAATAGCGAAAAATTATTTGCCTTAAAGTTATCGAGTCCATGCTCTTTGAATGCATCAGGTTTTTCCTCAGAAAACCGACGGATGCTAGTAACAATAGCTAAAAACCGCCTGGTCATAGCCTCAATGCTATGCTCTAAGTCTCCCTTAAACTTTTCAGAATCTGCAACGGCCTGAAGTTGTTTGATTAAAACCGGTTCTGACTGTGCCAAATCAGTTACGTCAATAGACTTTCCGTTGATTGCAATTTTGACTGTTGAAAAGCGCTTTGGGTAATTTACTCTAAGCACTGAAAGTAAAGCTGATTGAAGAACTTTGTTCCGATCTTCTATTGGGTGTTCATGAAAGACATTTTTAAAGTGCTGACTCGATCTAAACCAACTTAAACCATGCTTTGATAATAAATCAGCTAGTTTCGGTGCTTTATCAAACAAGAGATGTAAGCACATCAGCGCTTTCTGTGCATTGAACCTAGTTGTACTACCAGCTAAACCAGACTCCAAGTTCCAGTTAGTTAAAGCCTCATGTAATTCACTTCCTAACTCGAAGTTTTTTCGATACCAATTTAATAGATCAATGTTAGTATCAAAAACAAATACACTACTAGGTCTGGATTTTACTTCACTTACCGTACTGGCAAAATGAAATAAGCAACGTCTGAATAGGACGTCATCTTTAGGCTCAAGATAAGCTGCCTTTACCTCTAACTTGAGCCAATAATCCCTATCGATTAACGAGTTAATGTCCTCAACCAGCCTATGACAATGACTATGTAAAATTTCATATCGCATCAGTATCCGTTTAAAAAATTGGATATGTAATTTTACGCGCTTACTGCTTTCAGCAGTCACATTGTCACTCAACTGAGTTTCTAAGCGAGAGAAGTTTAGAACACCATTAAGCATTTACTTCTCCTGAAAAACCAGGATTAAATGCCGCCTCTTGTAAAGGCTCAACAAGTTCTCCAAATAACTTATCTACCCAACTTGCCATTTGCTTATCAAACGTTAAAGAACGAGCGAAATTGATGTACTTTTGAGTCGTTGAAAAATCTGCATGGCCCATCAACTGCATCAACTTGTATTGAACAAAGCCAATGGGTAAATTTTTGTGGATAAGGAAGCCCGCTAGGTTGGTGGCAAATGTTGAACGTAAGTCATGAAAATCTCGCTTAAGTGATTTACCAAATGGTGCCAACTCTTGTCGTACTTTCGAGATCACATTGCCTATAGATTTACGAGACATGAAATCACCAGAGCGGTTAATAAACAGTGGTGCATCATCACAGTTACCATGTTCAAGCTGCCACTTAGCTAATCTGTCTTGATGTTCATTTCCATTGCGGTATTGCCAAAGTGATGCCATCAATCCTTTTGACACCATTATTGATCGCTCTTTATCATACTTCCCAGTGATAGTTACGTAGTAAATAGATTTATTTTCCAAGGCAGGATCAACAACATGATTAGCACTAAAAGTGGCTATTTCTTCTGCACGTAAGCCGCATTGCACTGCTAAATCCACTCTCAATTTAGCACCTTGCTTTGCGAGCTCTCTGCTAGCATAGAGCAGCTTAAGTTCCTCTTGGCTATAAGGCGATAAACCTGTATCACCTGGTTTCTTTTGCTTGTACTTTTTAGGGATCAGTAAGTCAGTGGTGGTAATGGTAAATCCTTTTTCATCGCTACCGTAATCGGTAAATAGCAAGTCTAAACCGCCGTCCTTACGCTTTTTCTTAATAATCTTGGTTTTGTATTTGAATGGCACTTTATCAATTCTTTTTTGCTTTCTTGCCCACTCGTAGAACTGCCTCACATGATTGATGTACAGGTTTGCCGTATCTCGTTCAATACCCTTTGCAATCACTTGTTCTATAAGATGCTTGCGATACCGATAAACAGGCAACCAGTATTTTGCTTTATCGCTGTCACTCACAGCATAAACCTCTTGCCAGTCCACATTATTCTTCTCAACCCATTGCAAGAATAAACTCATAGAATTCGCTAACGACTGCACGGTTACAAGTGACACACCACCAAGTGGATTCTTGTTTCCGCCTCGCTTAGGGGGCATGAATAAACCTTTATACCTATGCTCAAGGAACAAATTTATTTCAAGAGCATCTTGTAGCCTATTAAGCGATAACACTCTTGGAAAACGCTCAATAAAACGGTCCTCGTGAAACATAACTTCGCGATAACCTTGCTCATTAACATAAGAAATGTAAGGCAGACTACCTAGATTAACGGTTCGATTAACAATGTTAGGGTAGATTACACTCAAATAAATTGCTCCATTAAAATACTGCAAAAAAATATAGCGACAAGTTTTGGTTTAGTCAAACTCAAAATTGCAGTATGCGGTTACTGCAAAAATAAATTGACGTATGCTTTAAGATAATCCACCATTGCAAGATGAATGAAGCTTTCATCAGAGACAAAAAGTTGCGCCACTTAGAGCTATCAAGCCGCGCGTTTTTGAAAGCTTTAAGAAGATGAAAAAGTGTTGGTAAAGATAAAACTGAGACCTTATGAAAGCGAAAAAAAAGCACGTTGCACAGAGCTTACTACTTCACGAACTTGCTGATATTCGCTTGGGGCATCCATTCAGAGGCTCAATCAAGCAATACGAGGATGGGACAGTCAATGTTATCCAGGTTAGGGATACTGAAATAACGGGCGAAATTAACCACGATAGTATTGTTAAAACTCACTTAAAAACTAAAAAGCAACCCGACTGGTTACAAAACGGAGATGTGCTATTTGTAGCAAAAGGTGCAAAACACCACAGCGCTCTAGTTGAAAATATAAAAGAGCAAACGGTTTGTTCGCCTCACTTTTTTCTAGTGCGATTGAAGCCTGAATATCGTGCTTTAATTTCACCTAACTTTCTGTGTTGGCAATTAAATCAACAACCCGCACAGCGCTATTTTAAAACAACTGCTGAGGGTTCTATGTATTTGAGTATTCGAAGACAGGTTTTAGAAAGCGTACCAATTAAGCTACTAGAGATTGAAAAGCAAAACCGGCTCACTGCACTACATCAATGTGGCGTAAAGGAGCAAAAAACACTGAAAAAGTTAATACAAAATCGGCAACAACAATTAGAAGCCATTGCATTGCAAGAGCTAGGCATTTGATTACTGAATAGCCGAAGAAAAATTAAATAAAATTTGGGAATAGAAACACATGAAAAACAATGTTCAAATCAATCAGGACGATATCAACAAAGCGGTATGGGCCGCTTGTGACACCTTCCGTGGCGTTATCAGTGCCGATACCTATAAAGACTTCATCCTCACCATGCTGTTCTTAAAATACATCTCTGATGTATACAAAGACGAATACAACAAGCTCATTGCTCAGTATGGTGATAACCCCGATTTAATTCACGCTATGATGTCGAAGCAGCGTTTTGTACTACCAGAAAGCGCAAGCTTTTGGGATTTATACGAAAAGCGCTATGAAGCAGGCAATGGTGAGCGTATCGATAAAGCCTTACACGCTATTGAAGAAGCCAACGGTAGCAAGCTTAAAAACGTATTCCAAGACATCAGCTTTAACACTGATCGATTAGGCCAAGAAAAACAAAAGAACGATTTACTTCGTCATTTGCTCGAAGACTTTGGTAAAGACATTTTAGATTTAAGCTCAGAGCGTGTGGGCAGCTTAGATATCATCGGTAATGCATATGAATACCTTATCAAACACTTTGCTGCTGGCAGTGGCGCTACCGCTGGTGAATACTATACCCCACCAGAAGTTTCGACCCTTTTAGCAACCGTTTTAGAGCCAGTTGAAGGCGACCAAATCTGCGACCCGTGTACTGGTTCAGGCTCATTGCTTCTTAAATGTGGCGCTATGGTGCGTAAAAACTCTGGTTCAAAAAAATACGCCTTATTTGGGCAAGAAGCAATAGGTTCAACATGGGCATTAGCCAAAATGAACATGTTCCTCCACGGTGAAGATAACCACCGTATTGAATGGGGCGACACCATTCGTAACCCACTACTAAAAGAGAAAGACGGTAACGGCTTACTGCACTTTGATGTAGTAACGGCAAATCCGCCATTTTCATTAGATAAGTGGGGACATGATGATGCCAGTAACGACCCATATGGGCGCTTTAGACGAGGTATTCCACCAAAAACCAAAGGCGACTATGCGTTTATCAGTCATATGATTGAAACCCTAAAACCCGAAACAGGTCGCATGGGTGTGGTAGTGCCGCATGGTGTGTTATTTAGAGCATCAAGCGAAGGCAAAATCCGCCAACAACTGATTGAAGAAAACTTGCTTGATACCGTTATTGGCCTGCCTGAAAAGCTGTTCTTTGGAACAGGTATTCCAGCCGCTATTTTGATATTTAAAAAGCACAAGACCGACAACAATGTTCTGTTTATTGATGCGAGCCGTGAGTTTAAATCAGGCAAAAACCAAAACCAGTTAACTGACGAAAACATCAAAAAAATAATCGACACCTACAAGGCTCGTGAAAGTGTTGATAAATACGCATACCTTGCCAGTTTTGATGAAATCAAAGAAAACGACTTTAACCTAAACATCCCTCGTTATGTTGATACTTTTGAAGAAGAAGCAGAGATTGATTTAGTGGCAGTGCGCACTGAGCGTGTTCAACTGAAGAATGAACTGCAAACCCTTGAAGCTGAAATGGAAGGCTACTTAAAGGAGTTGGGTTATGATGCCTAGTGGATGGGAAAAACACCCTGTAGGAAAGATATGTAGATCTATCGTTCCGGGCAGAAACAAGCCCAAGGAATTCAGTGGTTCAATTCCTTGGGTTACAACACCTGAAATTAAGGGAAGGTATATCCCATCAAAGGTTCAGCAGAATTATGTTTCTACTGAGGCATTAAAAGAATGTGGTGGAAAAATCGTTCCTAGCGGGGCTGTTGTTATGGCAGCAGTTGGAGAATTAGGTTTAGTTGCTATTGCATCAAAAGAAGTAGTATTAAATCAGCAGTTACATGCTTTCGTTTGTTCCGATTCAGTTCACAACGAATATTTAGCATACTGGTTGTCAAATCAAAAGCCATACATGGAAACCATCGCTTCAAAAACTACTATTCCATATTTGAATAAAACAAATTGTGAGAGTATCCCTGTGGCACTCCCTCCACTCCCAGAGCAACTCAAAATCGCCAAAATCCTATCCACTTGGGATAAAGCGATTAGCACTACCGAGTGCCTAATCGACAACAGCAAACAGCAGAAAAAAGCCCTAATGCAACAACTGCTCACTGGCGCTCATACCCAACGCAAGCGCCTACTTGATGATTCAGGTAAACCGTTTGAGGGGAAGTGGGAAGAAGTTAAGCTGTCCAATGTAGCTGAAGTTGTTATGGGATCTTCACCTAAGTCTTCATCATACAATGAAAACAGCGAGGGACTTCCGCTTATTCAAGGAAATGCCGATATTAAAAATCGCAAGTCAGCTCCAAGAATTTATACCAGTGAAGTGACCAAAAAATGCAGTATCGGGGACATTTTATTAAGCGTTAGAGCGCCTGTCGGAACAATTGCCAAATCAGAGCACGAAGCTTGTATAGGCCGTGGGATATCAGCAATTAGCGCTAAAAAACATCATGTTCAAGAATATTTATATCAGTGGTTACTTTGGTTTGAACCTCGTTGGGAGAAATATTCACAAGGTAGCACATTCGAAGCCGTAAATAGTAATGATATTAAGTCATTGCATCTAGCAATACCTGAACATTCTGAGCAGGCAAAAATTGCATCGGTTCTTAGTAATGCTGATCAAGAAATCGAGCTATTAGAACAACAGCTTGCTGACTTAAAGCAAGAGAAAAAAGCACTGATGCAGCAGCTGTTAACAGGCAAACGCAGAGTCAAAATTTAAGATAAGGAATATCGAATGTTAACTCCTATAAAAATTGAGTCAGGTTATAAGTATTTAAAAAGCTATGCTTACTTTGAAAATATTAATTTATTTTTAAAGGTAAGAGTTGCCGACTTCGAATCTAGGGCTGTAATGGACAAAAAATTGTTTCAACAACTGTCTGAAACAATTTTTAGCGGTGAATTAACAAATAATGCCCCCCTTACTGAGTTAATAGATAAAGTTGACTTTAAGTTGATTGCTAAAGGGTTTGAAAATGATAGTTCAAGTAATGAATCTAACTATGTGACAAATTACAAAAGTGCAGAGTCATATAAAGTTAGTAAGGTTAATTATTTTTTTGATGGACCCGCTGAGCTTTGGTTGATAGATATATTATGGACGCTTCATGTTGGCCCTCTATTTGATAATACTCTCTCAAAAGATTGTTATGGAAATAGACTTAAAGCTAAGTGCTTTAGTTTAATTGATCCTTCAAATAGTAGTGACTCTAAAGATGTATTTACCAGTTATATTAATCAATACAATCATTGGCGAAATGGAGCGATTTCGACAGCTAAGCAAGTAACCGAAAAAGGTGATGATGTTGCTATATTAGCTATAGATATTAAACAATATTTTTATAATATCGATTTGAAATTTCAAAAAGTCACGGCCGAAATTGAATCGTTAATAGTCGATGATAAATCGCTAAAATTGGCATTATTTCTTACTAACCTTTTAGAAAAAATTTACAAAAAATACAACGATAAAATAAAGCCGCAATTAAAGTATACCCATAAAGAATGTGAGAATAATTTAGGTTTACCTATAGGATTAACATCTTCAGCGATATTGGCGAATTGGTGTTTAAGTGACTTTGATAGAAAGGTATCTGATATTGTTAGACCAGCATACTACGGTCGTTATGTTGACGATATTCTTTTTGTTTTTAAACGGACTAGACTTCAAAAAAGCAACATCGTCACAAGTTTCATTGAAGATTATTTATCATCTGTAATTAGTATTGAAGATGATAAATTTGGAGTAACTTCAGAGTTCGGTAACTTGGAAGTCCAGAAAGAAAAGATTCAGCTTCATCAATATCACTCTAACCATAGCACAGCAGGGCTAGATGTTATTATTGAAGCACTACAAAAGCAAAGTAGTGAATATAGATTGCTACCTGATGGATCGAGTAAAACAGACTTAAGTAGCTACGCCAACGAATTTCTTTACGATGGACACGAAAGGAACTTAATAAATGTTTTAAAAGCTTCCGAAAGTGAAGGTGGTTTATCTCAGTTTTTGTCTAAGCAAATAGCTCTAGCTCAAGGATCACGCCAAAGCCATCATAGAGATTTATTAATTGATATAACAAAGCTTTTCAAAGGACAAAATATATTGCGTTTTTTTAGACTTTGGGAAAAGGTTTACCAGTTCGCTATAGTCCTTAGGGAATACAATATCGCAGCAAAGTTCTATCAGAATCTTCAAATTGAAATTAGTCTTATAAATAGTGCAAGTATTCAATACCGTAAAAAGCAACAAATTTTTATTGAAACCCTAAGAGATCATATTAATCAATACAATAATATTTCATTTAGTATGGTTGTAGCTGCTTTAGATATAAAATTGCCTCATCAAGATTTCAGTAGTTTTGTGATGACGCCTTTGCCTAGTTCAAATTTTGTAAAGCCAAAAGCAGATTTAGATAAAATTATTGACGAAAATAGACTGAGGCTACTAACTCAAAATATTCGTTCAGCTAACTTATTCAAGCATTACTTATCAGCATGGTCGCTGGCTAACTATACCGATGTTGAAGGAGATTTAACCTGTCAAAGAACCCTATTAGGCGTGGGAGACCTTAAACTAAATAAAACTAAAGTTAATTATACCCCCCGATATATTCATTTTGATGAATGGCAGACTTTTGATTTGTTCAGGTCGCTGAATGAAAACTCAGACCTATCGAGTTGGATTAAAGAATCAGAAGCGAATTACTTTCGAGAAACGGGTAATTCAATTAGTAATTTTAAAGTGTGTGAAGAGCCTATACAAAGAGATAAGGTTCGAACTCACCATATAGTTGTTGGTCAAAACTTTAACAGATCAGAGCTTAAAATAGGGCTAGCTAATTTTGTTGTGCCAGATATTGATATTGCTTCAGCGTTAAGAGCTGATGTACCTACAAATTTAAGTAATAAGCGTCAGTGCTCATTAAATTCAATGTTAAACTCAGCAGTAAGAGATGATGTAGATGTTTTAGTTTTTCCTGAAGTGTCGATTCCTGTGGAATGGTTGCCGAATATGGTTCATTTTGCAAGAATAAATCGAATAGGTTTAATTTTTGGTTTAGAACATTGGGTTGTAGGTGGAATTGCTCACAATCTTATTGTTGAAGTCTTACCATTTCAATCTAATGGTAAATATAACTCTTGTGTGATTCTACCTAGATTAAAAAATCACTACGCCCCTGCTGAGCAAAAACTGCTGCAATCATTGCGGCTTCATCAGCCCCAAGTACAGGAACCCTCCTATCATAGAGTTAGTTGGAATGGAACGAGCCTATCTACATACAATTGTTTTGAGCTTTCAAATATTAGCCATAGAGTGCTATTTAAATCACAGTTAGATTTACTCGTAGCGTGTGTTTGGAATCGAGATACTAATTACTATCAACATATATTAGAGTCAACTGTACGAGATTTACACTGCTATACAGTTCAATCAAATACATCTCAATATGGTGGTTCTTGTGTACTTCAACCAAGCCGAACTGAAAATAAAACTCTGCTGTATGTAAAAGGTGGTGAAAATAGTTCAGTTTTATCTACGAAGCTTAATATTAAGAAACTAAGACAGTTCCATTACCAGCTGAGCTCGACTGAAGCTGATAAGGGTGGATTTAAGCCTCTACCTCCTGGCTTTGATCATGACGAACTAAATAATCGATAGCAGGGAGAGCTAGATGGTACAAACTACAATGAGTTTTAAAGAAGAATTTAGCGCAAAAATTCCTGCGCTTACGCTGCTAACTAACTTAGGCTATACGTTTATTCCACCGAGTGAGTGTGAAGCCCTTCGCGGGAACATGTTAGCAGGTAACAAAAAAAGCACCCATCAGGTGCTGTTGTTACCTGTAATGCGTGCCTTTTTAGCCAAACAGACATTTTCGTTTGCAGGTAAGCAGCATACGCTCTCAGAAGCGGCCATTGATAAGGTAATGCATGAGCTGAACCCTGCTATGAACTTAGGGTTAAAAGCCGCCAACGAGAAGATTTATGATGCGCTAATGTATGGCGTTAGCGTTACTGAATTTATAGATGGAAAGAAAGCCTCACCCACCATTAAGCTTATTGATTGGCACAATATTGATAATAACCAATTCCATTTTACAGAAGAGTTAGTGGTGCAAAATGACGAAGGCACTGGTAATCGCATTCCAGATATTGTGTGCTTTGTGAATGGGTTGCCATTAGTAGTGATTGAGGCGAAACGACCGGATTCAAATAAAGAAGGTAAATCGACCAACGCTGAGGCGATTTCTCAACACATTCGAAACCAAGGTCAGGCTGAAATTCCTCACTTATATGCTTATAGCCAATTGCTCTTAGCGATAAATGGGCATGAAGGTTTATATGCAACTTGCGGCACCCCTGAAAAGTTCTGGGCGAAGTGGAAAGAGGAGCAAATACCTGAAGCGGAATTTGTCGAGTTAAAAAATCATAAACTGAGCGATGAACAATTAAATGGGTTGTTTAATCATCGCCCTGCCAAAGTGAAAGATGACTACCTATCATTGGTTGCTGCGGGTGACTTAACCGTTACTGATCAAGATAGGCTTATTATCAGCTTGCTTCGCCCTGAGCGCCTATTGGATATGACTCGTTTGTTTACCTTGTTCGATAAAAAAGCAGGCAAGATTGTCGCTCGATATCAACAGGTATTTGGCATCAAGGCACTTATTGAACGCATCAACACCTTCGATGACACTGGCTCTCGTGAAGGGGGTGTTATTTGGCACACCACGGGTAGCGGTAAGTCATTTACTATGGTGTTCTTATCAAAAGCGCTTATTTGGCTAGAAGAGCTTGCACAATGTCGGGTGATCATCGTAACAGACCGTGTGGATTTGGAAGATCAACTAAGCAGAACCTTTGCATCAGGCGGTGTATTAACGGACCGAGATAAAAAAGATGCAATGGCGACTACAGGTAAGCGTTTAGCTGAACAAATCGGTAAAGGGAATGAACGAGTTATCTTCTCGATCATCAACAAATTTGGCTCAGCGATTAAGTACAAAGAATGCTACAACGATAGCCCAAACATTATTGTACTTGTGGATGAAGGCCACCGTAGTCAAAACGGTGAAAATAATATCCGTATGCAGCAGACGCTGCCCAAAGCGGCCTATATTGCCTTTACGGGCACGCCACTATTGAAAGACGATAAGACTGAAAACAAATTCGGTAAGATCATTCACTCTTACACCATGCAGCAAGCGGTTGAAGATAAAACCGTTACCCCACTATTGTATGAAGAACGCATTCCAGAGCTGAACGTTAATGACAAAGCCATTGATGCATGGTTTGAACGCAGCACCAGTAAACTTACAGATAAACAAAAAACCGATCTGAAGAAGAAGTTCTCTCAAAAAGGTCAAATCTACCAAACCGAAGGCCGCATTGAGCTAATCGCCTACGATATTGCAGACCACTTCCAAAACTTTAAACAACAAGGCTTAAAAGGCCAGCTAGCTTGTGATTCCAAAGCCTCCGCTATTCGTTATAAGAAGGCATTAGATAAAATAGGCACTGTAACATCGGTTGTGGCGATGTCGGCTCCAGATACTCGTGAGGGTCACGAAGCGGTTGATCAAGAAAGTAAGGATATCGTGCAAAATTGGTGGAAGGCTAATGTTAATAAAATGGACGAAAAAGCCTACACAAAAGCCATTATTGAAGAATACGGCAGAGATGATGGCCCAGACATCATGATTGTAGTTGATAAGCTCCTGACAGGCTTTGACGAGCCAAAGAATACGGTGCTTTATATCGATAAGCCCCTTAAAGAGCACAACCTAATACAAGCAATTGCCCGTGTTAACCGATTACATAGTAAAAAGCAGTTTGGTTACTTAATTGATTACCGAGGCATTTTAAAAGAACTTGATACCACGATAGAAAAGTACCAAGACCTTGCTGAACGCACCCAAGGCGGCTTTGATATTGACGATCTGAAAGGTTTGTATAACCGCATGGATACGGAATACAAAAAGCTTCCGGGACTACACAGCGACTTATGGGCGATATTTGATAGGGTTAAAAACAAACTAGACCCTGCCTCGCTAAGCCAAATTTTGGCACCAAAAATACAAGATATTGACGGCAGCCTTTTAGACACCAATCTGAAAAAGCGTGAAGACTTTTATGATGCATTAAAAGCGTTCTCAAGTTGCATGAAAGTTGCTTTACAGTCAGCTACTTACTATGAAGATAAGTCGTTTGATAATAAGCGTGATCAATACAAACGTGATCTAAAGGCTTTTGTGAGTTTACGTAAAGTTGTAATGGAATTGGCAAACGAAACCATTAATTATGATGAATACGCAGAAGATATTCGAAGCCTTCTAGATAAACATATTGCTGGTATTGAAGTTAAAGAGCCTGACGGTGCGTACTTAGTTGGTAATTTAGGGAAAGACGTTAAGCCACAGGATATGACCGATGATGAGGCTCGTAACCAAACGGACAAAATCACAGGTCGAATCACTAAGATGATTGAGCAAGACTTAGCAGATGATCCTTATGCACAGGAATATTTCTCTAAAATGCTCAAAAAGGCGATAGAAGATGCTAAAGCGATGTTTGATGCACCTGTTAAGCAATACATCCTTTTTGCTGATTTTGAACAGGAAGTAAAAGAGCGACGGGTAGTTGATATACCTGATGAGTTTGTGGATGACTCAGGCAAGTTGAATAAACATGCACAAGCTTACTTTGGCTTATTCAAGCACCTATTTGATGCTGACTTCTTAAATGAAAAATCATTGGACAATGACAAGTTACTTGCCTTGGCATTTAGTATTGATGATGTAGTCAATACGGCTGTTGCTGAGTACTCCATTAATCATGCGGAAATTGAAAATGCAATCCACATGAAGTTATTACCTATGTTATTTGCTGAACTTGGCCTTGATAACGCGCAAAAGCTAATTGAAGAAGTACTCAAGATCACTCGACTAGGCTTAACAAGAGGCTAATGAAAGTGAATAAGCAAGCTGTTTCTTCCGCAATTTGCCGAAAAGAAAGCCGACCAACAACCAATGAGCGTGGTGTTTTTACCTATGGTAACGACACCATTCACTATGATGTTATTCGTAAAACCAAGCCTGCTGATGATGCAAAAAAAACAGCACGCAAGGTAATTATCAAGGTTCATCCTGATCAACGTGTTGTAGTTACTGTGCCTCATGATGCCAGTGATGAGACTATTCAGGAAGCCATTTATAAGCGTGCCAGATGGGTTTGGCAAAGCATTGATGAATTTGCTAAACAAAAAGATACCGTTTTACCTAAGCGTTATGTGAGTGGCGAAACTCAGTTTTACCTCGGTAAGCGCTATGTCTTAAAGATTATCAATGATGCCGACCAAATACCAAGTGTAAAACTTAGTCGTGGCAAATTTAACGTAATAATCAAGCACGAAGAGAGCAAAAACAATCACCCTGATAGTCAAAAAAGTCGTTTGTTGAAGGTTAAACCGTTAATCGACAAATGGTATCAACATAAAGCAAAAGCAATTTTTCATGAGCGACTAGCTGAATTACTTCCAAAAGCGACTTGGGTAACAGGCATTCCTTCATTTCGTGTAATGGCAATGAAAAAGCAATGGGGAAGCTGTTCAACTAAAGGCAACTTGATGCTCAATCCGCACCTTGTTAAAGCGCCTAAAGAATGCATTGATTACGTGATATTACATGAGCTTTGCCATATAGCTGAGCACAACCACAGCGAAAGATTCTGGCGTTTGTTAACCCAAGTAATGCCGAATTGGAAAGAAGTAAAAGCCAAATTAGATGATATGGCGGAAATGTATTTGAATGAGTGATGAGCGGGCAACGCTAAACTAAATTAGACTTTCGAGTCAATTTCTTCACTCATTATTGCAAGGATCTTATCTCTTTTTTCTTTTGGTAATTGATGCAACATAACCACAAAGTTGGCCATTTCTTCCGTTTCGCAAAAGAAAAAATTAAGCGGCACATCCAGCTCTTCAGCTATGCGCTTTAAAGTTTGTAAATCCGGAGTATGCCTACCTTTTTCATAATGGTTCATACGCCCACTCGCCGAACTGGGCTCCAGACCAATTTTAATTCCCAGCGACTTCTGAGAAAGTTTTGATCGAAGCCGAGCTTCTTTAAGCCGGTATGGCAATGGGTTGATGAATTCCAATGAATATTCATAAGTAAATTTATAATACTTAGATTCTCTAAGTTTTATCCTATCATGTATACTTAGGAATACTAAGTTTAATGATGAGTAACACTCTGTGAATAAGCCATATGCGCAAGATACAAAAGATCTGGCGATTAAAAAAATAATGAACAGTGAAAAACGAGTTCCTGAAGTAGCTAGTGAGCTGGGTATTTCCTCAAGTACTCTGTATCGGTGGATAAAGTTAAAAAGGGAGGAGAAAAACAACTCAAAGAGTAAGTTCTTAATGAAAAAGCTGGAATCTAGGTTGGAAGAAATATCTGAGGAGCGAGAAGTATTGTTAAAGGCAGCCTCAATTTTAGCAAGGGAGATCCGCTAATTCTTCAACGTACTCGAAAGTGATTTACTGAGATGATATTAAAGGTAGTTCTTAGCCAAATATAGGTAACAGTTTAGGCAGCGGTTTTTAGGTGGCATTTGCTCGATAAAAACGTAGATGACATTATATAGAACTCACCACCACCTTTTCCTTCATTTGCAGCAAACTTACCGAGGAAATATTCATAAACACGACCAACCAAATCTTCTTCAGTCATGTGACATTCGTTAGCGATGGTCTCTATGTTATTGATAGTATCAACTAATGCTGCAAGCTTACTTACATCGAGTCCTAATCGGGAAAAGTAGTTATCAGGCAATGCACCTTTAAGGGAAGCATTATTTTTCTCAACTGTATGTAAAGCAGTATCAATTTTTACTGCAATGTCATCTTGTTTAGCTTGTTTTTGAATAAACGACCAGCGAGCATCCTCAGGTAAGTAAAAAACATTGTCTTTGGTGTAAAAGTCCACCATGTTGACATAATCACCCATACCCTCTGCGACTAATTTTTCACGCTGTTTTTCAAATTTATCGCTAATAAATTTTAGGAAGATAAGGCTAAGTACAATATGCTTGTATTCTGAAGATTCGACACTACCACGAAGTTTATTAGCTGCATCCCAAAGTGCTTCTTCAAAGCCTTTTGTGTTTTTTATGTCTTTTTTGTTATTAGTTGCTTTAGCCACGATAAATCCTTGTTTTTATAAAAGCGTCCGCTTTTTAATATAACGCTAATAGTATCGGATTTTAAAGCGAAATGTCAGTAAAGCTAAACACTCATAATATTGAATAATTAGATCAAACCTTATTTAAGATGGGGCGCACAAATAAAAAAGGTGAACATTTCTGCTCACCTTTTCAAGAGTTATAGTTTGGGAAAAGAATTCCCAATCTTTAATAACTTTCCCAATCTATAATAATCATTCCCAAACTATAATAACTCTGATCAAATCAAACCTTAGTCACGGTATGTCTCAACCGCAGGGCATGAACAAACTAGGTTACGATCGCCGTATACGTCATCGATACGCGTTACTGTAGGCCAGAATTTGTCTTTTGCTACGCTTGGTACTGGGAATGCTGCGTAGAAACGGTCGTATGCACGATCCCACTCATTGCCTAGTACGTCTGCTTGTGTGTGCGGTGCAAACACTAGCGGGTTGTTTTCAATTGACCATTCGCCAGATGCGATACGGTCGATTTCTGACTTGATTGACACCATTGCTTCGATGAAACGGTCGATCTCAACTTTAGACTCAGACTCAGTTGGCTCAATCATTAGTGTGCCAGCTACTGGGAATGACATCGTTGGTGAATGGAAGCCGTAATCTTGTAGACGTTTAGCTACGTCCATTTCTGTAACGCCTGTTTGCTCTTTGATTGGGCGTAGGTCAACAATACACTCGTGCGCAACGCGGTTGTTACGGCCACGGTATAAAATTGGGTAGTGCTCGCTTAGCTTCTCAGATAAGTAGTTAGCGTTCACGATAGCCATTTCTGTTGCTTGTTTTAAGCCTTCAGAGCCCATCATGGCAATGTATGCCCACGAGATTGGTAAAATAGCTGCTGAGCCGTAAGGAGCAGCAGAAACCGCACCGTTACCGATGTTTGTGCCAGCAACATTAATTACGCTGTGGTTAGGCATAAATGGCGCTAGGTGAGATTTAACACCGATAGGGCCAACACCTGGACCACCACCACCGTGTGGAATACAGAATGTTTTGTGTAGGTTAAGGTGCGATACGTCAGAACCGATTGAACCTGGGCTTGTAACACCTACTTGCGCGTTCATGTTTGCGCCGTCCATGTACACTTGACCGCCGTGCTGGTGCACGATGTCACAGATTTCACGAATTGTTTCTTCGTAAACACCGTGTGTAGATGGGTATGTGATCATGATACAAGATAGGTTTTCAGATACCTCTTCGGCTTTCGCTTTAAGGTCTGCCATATCAACGTTACCGTTTTTATCACAGTCAACAACCACGATTTTCATGCTTGCCATTTGTGCAGACGCTGGGTTTGTACCGTGCGCTGAACTTGGGATCAAACATACGTTACGGTGACCTTCACCGCGTGACTCGTGGTATTTACGGATCGCGATTAAGCCTGCGTATTCACCTTGTGCACCTGAGTTAGGTTGTAGTGAAACTGCATCGTAACCTGTGATGTTTACTAACCAATCATGTAGTTCTGTCATCATGATTTGGTAACCCGCTGCCTGATCAAGTGGGCAGAATGGGTGTAAGTTTGCAAACTCAGGCCAAGTGATTGGGATCATCTCAGCTGTCGCATTAAGTTTCATTGTACATGAACCTAATGAGATCATTGAGTGATTAAGCGCTAAGTCTTTGTTCTCTAGGCGCTTGATGTAACGCAACATTTCAGTCTCGCTGTGGTACGAGTTGAAGTTAGGGTGCGTTAAAATTTCGTCATCGCGTACTAGGCTTGCAGGAATTGAGTTGCTGCCATTTACTTCGATTTCGTTTGCAAGTGCATCAACGCTTAGGCCGTGATCTTCACCTAAGATGATGTCGAATAACTCAGCTACGTCTGCACGAGTTGTTGTTTCTGATACAGAAATTGAGTATTCACCTGCGCGGTTAGACGCAAAGTTAACGCCGTGCTCTACTGCACGTGCAACGATTTCGTCTTTGTTATCTGCAACAACAGTCAGTGTATCGAACCATGTGTCGTGCTTAAGGTTTACACCTTTCGCTTTTAAGCCTGCTGCTAAGATGTCTGCAAAACGGTGGATACGCTCAGCGATAGTTTTAAGGCCTTGTGGACCATGGTAAACCGCGTAGAACGCTGCCATGTTCGCTAGTAATACTTGCGCTGTACAGATGTTTGAGTTGGCTTTTTCACGACGAATGTGTTGTTCACGTGTTTGCATTGCCATACGTAGTGCGTCGTTACCTAAACGGTCTTTAGAAACACCGATAATACGACCTGGTAGTGAACGCTTGTACTTGTCGCGTGTTGCGAAGAATGCAGCGTGTGGACCACCGTAACCCATAGGTACACCAAAACGCTGTGCTGAACCAAGTACTACGTCTGCACCTAGTTTACCTGGTGCTTTAAGCATTAGTAAGCTCATGATGTCTGCAGCAACACAGGCAATCGCTTTTTTGTCTTGTACTTGTGCGATTAGGTCAGTTACGTCAGTGATTTCACCAGTTGTTGATGGGTATTGGAATAATGCACCAAAAATCTCATGATTAGCCGCTTCGCTTGCAGGACCAACTACTACTTCAAAACCAAACTGGTCTGCACGTGTAGCCACAACGTCGATAGTTTGCGTATGTACGTCATCAGCAATAAAGAAGATGTTTGCTTTTTTAGCTTTAGCAACACGCTTTGCAAGGCCCATTGCTTCTGCAGCAGCCGTTGACTCGTCAAGTAATGACGCGCTTGCTAAATCAAGACCTGTTAGGTCTAGGGTCATAGTCTGGAAGTTTAATAATGATTCTAAACGACCTTGTGCAATCTCTGGTTGGTATGGTGTATACGCAGTGTACCAGCCTGGGTTCTCAAGTACGTTACGTAAAATTACGTGTGGTACGTGAGTTGGGTGGTAGCCTTGACCGATGTATGATTTGAACACTTTATTTTTGCTTGCTACTGATTTTAAGTAGCTTAGTGTTTCAACTTCAGTGCGGCTTTCGCCAATTGATAAACCTTGCTCTAAGCGAATGCTTGCAGGTACCGTTTGACCGATCAGCTCTTCAACACTCGATACTCCAAGAGCGCTTAGCATGTCGCTTACTTGCGCTGGGCTTGGCCCAATGTGACGGCGAATAAAATCTTGCTTTTGCTCTAATTGTTCAAGAGATTTGGCGTTTGACATTTGTCCAGATTCCTATGATCCAAAAAAAAGTGGTTACTGCCAATGGGTAACTGGCAATAACTTAAAAACAGGTTGATTCAGTAACTTACAGCGTATGGAAAAGTAAGCTATAAAATCATAAAAGCCCCAGTGAAACCCAAGCTACGCATTTAATTAGCTGGGGATCTAGACGGGGCTTTTAGTCGGCGTGACTAATTAATTAGTCTTCGTCGATTGTGTTAGCGTAGCCTTCAGCGTCTAACAGGTTATCAAGCTCTGATGTGTCAGATGCTTTGATACGGAATAACCAACCGTCAGTGTACGGGTCGTTATTTACTGTTTCAGGCGAATCTTCAAGCTCTTCGTTGATTGCAACGATTTCACCGCCGATTGGTGCGTAGATGTCTGATGCTGCTTTTACAGACTCAGCTACTGCGCAGTCTTCACCCGCGTCAACTTCATCACCAACTTCTGGTAATTCAACGAATACCATGTCGCCAAGAAGTTCTTGTGCGTGCTCAGTGATACCTACAGTAAACGTACCGTCACCTTCGTCGCGAACCCACTCGTGTGAAGTAGCATATTTTAATTCGCTTGGGATATTGCTCATCTTTTTGTTCCTTTGGTTTATATTGGGTGATAACACCAAATTTTTTATAGTTTAGATAACTGATTTGCCGTTACGTACAAAGCAAGGTTTAACAACCTTAACGTTAACCAGTTTTTTACGCATCTCTACTTGGGCTGTTTCGCCAGTTGAACGCGGAACGCGTGCTAGCGCAACACTGTGACCAAGGGTTGGTGAGAATGTACCAGAGGTAATCACCCCTTCACCACCTTCAACGATGACTTTTAAACCGCTACGCAATACGCCTTTTTCTTCAAGCACTAAACCAACTAGTTTGTCTGTGCTCTTATCAACGCGTTGCTGTTCTAATACTTCACGACCGATAAACTTACGATCTTCTGGCTCCCATGCGATTGTCCACGCCATGTTTGCAGCAAGTGGAGAAACACTTTCGTCCATATCTAGGCCGTAAAGGTTCATACCCGCTTCAAGACGTAACGTATCACGTGCACCTAGACCTGCTGGCGCTACGCCTGCGTCTAGAAGTTGTTGCCATAAATCAGCAGCTTGATCGTTAGGCACTACGATTTCATAACCATCTTCGCCAGTATAGCCTGTTGTCGCAATAAATAAATCACCTGCTTGCACACCAAAGAAAGGCTTCATACCTTCAACAGCAGCTTGTTGCTCTGCGTTAAGTACTGTTGCTGTTTTAGCACGTGCGTTAGGGCCTTGAACGGCAATCATTGCAAACTCAGGACGCTCAGTAACCGTTACGGCGAAATCAGCCGAAACTTTAGCTAAATGCGCTAAATCTTTTTCACGTGTTGCTGAGTTAACTACTAAACGGTAGTTCGTTTCTGAGAAGAAATAGATGATTAGGTCGTCGATTACGCCGCCTTCTTCGTTAAGCATACCTGTGTAAAGTGCTTTACCTGGTACAGTTAACTTAGCAACGTCGTTTGCAACTAGCTTACGTAAGAACGCTTGTGCTTGCTCGCCTTGAATATCGACAATAGTCATGTGAGATACGTCAAACATACCTGCATCTGTGCGAACCGCATTATGCTCTTCGATTTGTGAGCCGTAGTTGATTGGCATTTCCCAGCCGTGGAAATCAACCATTTTTGCGCCAGCTTCAAGGTGCTTAGCATGTAAAACTGTTTTAGAAGTCATAATATTCCTTCACTTTTAAATTAACCCACAAGTTGTGGGGCGTGGCCTCAATTTAATGAGGGGGAATAACATGGGCGGCGATTATACATTAGTTGCACAGTTGTCACACCCAAATTGCGATTTTGTAACTAAAAAACAGCTAAACACCCAAGTGCGTAGCTGTTTTAAAAATTTTATGTTTTAAGCAACGTTGGCTAAGGCTAAATCAAAGCCGAGCTGCTGTAAGTGCGTTTGCCATTTATCAAGCTCTGCTTGGCGCGCCACCAGCTGAAATTGCTGTGTTGCTTGGTTATCTATGGCAGTAATAAATACCTCACCGCTTTGTGCACCATAGCAGCTGCGCATGTCTGATAAACGCAGCCCCGGCGTTAGCTTAAAGCTGTCGACCAAAGCATCAAACGCTTGCTCACCACTTAGGGTTAGCGCGCTTAAATCGTCACGCATTACGTAATCAATGTCGTAACGTAGTTGTTGCTCATTAATAAGCGACTGTAATTGCACGCTGGCATCTTTACCTAGCACAAAACGAAATGCGGTTTCGTTAAAGTAATAAAGGGCATAAGCGTAGCTGCTTGTTAGGTCATCGTCTAATGAACTACGTAAGCCTAAACCGCTGGCGGTTAGCTTATTAATATCAAGACCTAGAATAGCCGTTAAAAATGGGATTGCTTCAGTGCCACTAAAATCCATAATGGCAGTATCGCTATTAGCTTGTAGCACGTTGTCTGCTGGGGTCTCAGCTTGGCTGTGGCGAGCAAACATTATTGGCGTAAAAGTCATATGTGACACCTATCAATCGTTAATGCTTGAAGTATATTGCGCCGTGCTGGCAACAACAAATTGTAATTATTTATCAATTGATAAATAATGCTTATATACATAGCCCTATAAATAGAATTTTTTAATGAAAAACATTTCTACCGATAGTTTACGTACTTTAGTCACTGTTGTTGAAGTTGGCGGATTTGCCAAAGCAGGTGAATTATTAGGGCTATCGCAACCGGCTGTGAGCTTACAAATAAAGCGCCTTGAAGACATGCTGGGCCATAAGCTGTTTAAAAAGCAAGGTCAGCGCCAAGTGCTTAATCAATATGGCGAACTGCTCATGCCATTAGCAAAGCAAATGCTGCAACAAAACGATGCCATTTTGCAGCAGTTCACCAGCGAAAACGTGACAGGTAAAGTGCGCTTGGGGATCCCCAGTGAATTTGCCGCACGTATTTTACCGTCGATCATTGGTGACTTCGTGGCCCTCTACCCTGATGTATCGCTCGAAGTGCGCTCTCGTTTGAGTAAACATTTGTTGTCGGTCTCGCGCCAAGACCAATTCGATTTAGTGTTGGCACTAAACGAAGAGCTCGAATCAGCCAAGTTCCCGATTTTTATGCAAGACCAACTCGTATGGGTGGGTGATTTAAACCTGGCACAAAACGATGTGGTAACGCTTGTAACCGCCCCAGAGGGATGTATTTATCGCCGCCGCGCAATCGAAGCACTACAAAGTGCGGGTATTAAATACCGCATTGCCTACAGTAATGCCGACTTAACCGGCCTAACTGCGGCGTTAAAAGAAGGCTTAGGCATTACGGTACTAGCAAAAAGCACCGTACCGAATGAGCTTAACTACCAACTACAAACCAAAGACCTCCCCGAGCTTGGTCAAATCGGTATTAGTTTAATTAAACGCACCGACGACCCCGGCACCGCCGTCGACAAACTCGCCGAATTCATCGCCTTGCGTTTGACGTAGGTGTGAGTTGTAAGATTGTAGCCGCGATTTTATATCGCGTAGGAATGGTGCTAGGGGCTAGGGGCTAACAGCGTAGTGTTGGTTGTGCCTCCCCTATGGCTTTTTTCGGCGTTAAAACGCCTCCCACGTCTCTTATCTCTTCCTTCGGAACTCGTACCTTTCCCCTTTACTTTTGCTAACTTTTTAATCTGAAAGCTGACGGCTGAAAGCTGATTGCTCCAAAGTTGGGTTTCGCTCCGCTCTAACCAACCTACGAGCTAATGAGTTAAGCACTGTAAGTCGTCATTTATGGCGACACATAATCGCTAACATTGACGGGCTAAAGCCCGACCTACATCTTGCTTCTGTGGTTTAGATAAGCATCGCGCGAAATAAATTTCACGCCTACAGGTATGCATTTCAATTTAACGATGTGCAGGCACAATCTAACTTCTAACCACTGATATCTAATATCACATTTTTTTCGGCGTTAAAACGCCTCCTACACCTCGCATCTCGTTCCTCGTATCTCGCAAACTTTCAATCTGATACCTGACGGCTCCAAACGTTGGGTTTCGCTCCGCTCTAACCAAGCTACGAGCTAATGAGTTAAGCACTGTAAGTCGTCATTTATGGCGACATATAATCGCTAACATTGACGGGCTAAAGCCCGACCTACATCTTGCTTCTGTGGTTTAGATAAGCATCGCGCGAAATAAATTTCACGCCTACGGGTATGCATTTCAATTTAACTATGTGCAGGCTGATCTGACTTATAGCTTAAAGCTTACAGCTCTGTTGTTTTAATCTAACTTCTAACCACTGATATCTAATATCACCATTTTTTTTGGCGTTAAAACGCCTCCTACAACTCGCATCTCGCAAACTTTCCCCTATACTTTTGCTAACTTTTCAATCTGAAAGCTGAGGGCTGAAAGCTGATTGCTCCAAAGTTGGGTTTCGCTCCGCTCTAACCAACCTACGAGCTGACAGCTGCATTCATTAAGTTTTACTTAACACCAAACCAAACCGAATATCGTAATACAATACTACTGTATTCCTTATAACCCATTCAATTCATGAACTTACAGTTCAGACCTGTTTTATTACAAATAGGATTGATTCGCATTTTTTTACATGTTTTAATTGCGCCTGTTAAAAATATCTAAACATATACAGGACTCACAATGACACCTAAGTTTATTGTTTCTACGCTTTCGACTGCGGTCGCTTTATCTTTAAGCGCTAATGCTTTTGCAAAAGATGTAACTAAAGAAGAGAAAAACTTCGAGCAAATCACTGTAATTGGCTCTGCATCTGCAATTAACGATATTCCTGGCTCTGCTACTTTTATTGATGAGCAAGAACTAGAAAAGTTTGAATATACTGATATCTCACGTGTTTTAAGTGCTGTACCGGGTGTATATGTACAAGAAGAAGACGGCTATGGCCTTCGTCCTAACATCGGTATGCGTGGTACGGGTACAGGTCGTAACGACAAAATCTCTGTAATGGAAGATGGTGTACTTGTAGCACCAGCACCTTATTCAGCGCCTTCTGCTTACTACTTCCCTACTATGGGTCGTATGGAGTCTATCGAAGTACTTAAAGGTGCAGCGTCTGTTAAGTATGGCCCACGTACAACAGGCGGTGTTTTAAACTTAGTTTCTCGTAGCTTACCAACTGAAGGGTCTAAAGGTTTACTTAATGCTGAACTTGGTAGCGATGGCTTCTATAAAGGTCATGCTTACTTCGGTAAAAAGAAAAACAATGCTGCGGGCCTTGTAGAAGTATTCACTTACGGTGCTGATGGCTTTAAAGATTTACCAGTTGGTAGCGACAACACTGGCTTCGAAAAGAATGATTTCTTATTAAAGTTTGGTTTTGACTTTGGTGATAACGAAGCACACAGCCTAGAAATGAAGTTAAAGTACTCAGACGAACGCTCTGACGAAACTTACATGGGCTTAACTGACGCTGATTACCAAGAAAACCCTTACCGTCGTTATGCAGCATCGCAAAACGATGAAATGAACACACAACACAATGCATACCAAATCAACTATGCATATCGTTTTGGTAAAGGTTACGAGCTACTTGCTACAGCTTACCTAAACGACTTCCACCGTAACTGGTATAAAGCAAGCAAAGTAAGCAGCAGCTACCTTGAGCAATACAGCGAGTTTGAAGCAAACCCAACGAGCGAAGGTATTGAAGGTATTGGCGTAAAAGCGAATAACCGTGATTACCAAGCGAAAGGCTTACAAACTGAATTCCATATCCCTGCGGGCAACCACTACATCACAGTTGGTGCACGTTACCACGAAGATGAAATGGATCGTTTCCAATGGGAAGACAAGTACACGCTTAACCAAGACCTATCAATGACGCTTACAGAAAAAGGCGTTCCAGGTTCAAACAGCAACCGTTTAGATAGCGCTGAAGCAACGACCCTATTCATTCAAGATGAGTGGTCACTTGATGCATTAGTCATTAGCGCAGGCCTTCGCTATGAAGACATCACAATCAAACGTGTTGAATGGGCTAAGTCTGATCCAAACCGTGAAAATGGTTTAACAAAAGATATCAGCAACGACACTGAGATCTTAGTACCATCACTAGGTGCGACTTATACTGTAAGCGATAACCTAACGCTTCTTGCTGGTATTCAAAAAGGTTACGCACCAGCAGCACCGGGTAACGCAGATCAAGAAGAAGAAGAGAGTGTTAACATTGAGCTAGGTGGTCGTTACGATTACGCTGGCATTCAAGGTGAAGTAATTTACTTTAACTCTGACTACACAAACATGCACGGTAACTGTACTGCGGCTGTAGGTTGTAGCGATGACAATATTGGCGACCAATACAACTACGGTGAAGTATCTGTGTCTGGTTTTGAGCTAAGCGCAGGTAAAGTGTTTGCTACAAACGCAGCTTCATTCCCAGTACGCTTAACTTACACTTACACTGATTCTGAGTTCGACAATGCGTTTGAATCAGATCTTTGGGGTAGCGTAGAAAAAGGCGATGCAATGCCATACGTGCCTGAAAACCAATTAGCGCTTTCGATGGGTGCTGAGTTCTCAAGCTTCGTATTCGATACGCAAATGCGTTATGTGTCTGATGCACACGCAGACTTAACAGACTCAGGTCGCAATGCAATCGACAGCCGCGTTGTGTGGGATTTAGCAGCTAAATACCTAATCGACGACAAACAAAAAGTATACCTAACAGTAGATAACCTGTTTGACAAAACCTACGTTGCAAACCGTGCAAACGGCGGTATTCAACCAGGTAAACCACGTACCCTGCAACTAGGTTACAGCTACTCGTTCTAATAAAACGACTTAGCGAAATATCAAAAGCCGTGTGATGAAAATCCCACGGCTTTTTTGTGGGTGTGAGTTAGCAAGTTAGTAGTCGCGATTTTATATCACGCAATTCAATGGATATTCACAAAGAGGATAAGAGGCGCTGTGCTTTAGAGGAAAAACAACAAAATCTTATGGTCTTTCTCATTCTTTTCTCATTGTTTTCTCTTTGTGCAAAAAATTATTGAACCACAAAAAACAGTAAATTACGCGGGGTAAACGCGCTGCTACGAATTCGGCGTTAAAACGCCTCCTACAACTCGTACCTCGCTAACTTTTTCAATCTGATAGCTGACGGCTGAAAGCTGTTAGCTTTAGTTTACCCACAAAAAAGCCGCGGTGATGGGCGAACCGCGGCTTTGCCTAACTTGAAATAATCTACTGGGTTATTTCCAGCTTCTCATCTTATGGCCTTTTAGGGCATAGAATAAAATGAATACATAACTTGGGATCATAACAATGTAAGCGCCTTGTGCGCCAAGGCCTGCTACGTTTCCTAAACCAATTAATAATGGGCCTAGTGCACCACCAGCAATACCCATGATCAGTAAGCCAGATGCAGTGCCTGTTAAGCGACCTAAGCCAGCTAAAGCCAGTGGCCAGATTGCAGGCCAAACCATGGCATTAGCAAAGCCTAATAATGCAATGCATAACAATGGGTCTGGTAATTGTGGGCCACCAAATGGCACTAATAATAGGTTTGAAATAATGAACGAGTCATTGCTACCAAGTACCACTAACAACACGGTGATAATACCGGCAATACCCGACATTAATAATGCCGTTTGTTGGCTCATAAAGCGTGGAATAGTCAAAATACCAATCGCGTAACCAATCAACATACACGCCATGGTGTAAGAGGTCATAACTGAGTAGTCAGCAACGCCAATTTGTAAAGCGTACGAGCCAATGGTGTCTGCGGCAATAACTTCAACAGCAACATATAAAGCAATACCCACCACACCTAAAACTAAGTGAGGGTGTGCTAGGGTTTCTTTAATTTCCCCTTTGCCGTTTGATGTTTCGTCTTCATCAAACACTAAGTCAGGCAATGGTGCAAATTTAGCAAAGGCAGCAAATAACATGATTAAAGCAGCAATCAACACATAAGGCATGATAAGGCTATTTGCCATCATGTCTTTTTGTTCTTGCGATAATTTACCTGCGCCATCAACAACACCGCTTACAACTACAGCCGCAAAAATAACAGGCACAATAACACCCGCAAATTTGTTTAATAAGCCCATGATACACACGCGCACAGCGGCTGATTTCTCAGAGCCCATTTTAACCACGTATGGGTTAACAGCGGTTTGTAGTACGGTTTGTCCAACACCTATCATTAATTGTGCGAACAAGAATATTTCGATCATTTGCAGTTTCGCAGCGGGAATATACATCAGCGCCGATAAAGCCATAATCGCACAGCCAATCGCCATACCATTCTTATAACCAACGCGCTTGATCAGCATCGCCGATGGGATACCGGCAACTGTTACCGCAATATAAAAAGAAGAGATGATAAACGAAGCTTGTAACGGCGAAAGCTCAAGCATTTGCTGCAAAAATGGTGTAATTGCACCATTAAGCCACGTTATACACCCTAAGATAAAAAACATTGAGCCGGCCAATACCATTGGCAGCCAGATGCTTTGTTTTGTGTTGTTGTCACACTCAACCGTTGCTTCCATAATTGTTCTCTTAGTTTAATTATTTTTATTTGGTTGGAAACTAGTATACAACTCAACAGAGCTGTTTAATTTCCATACCAATCACAAAAATTTAATCATACACTAACAAAAATGACAGCGCTATCATTTTGCGTTCATATAAGTGCAAAAAAGCCGCAGCTAATTGCTTAGCTGCGGCTTAAACTAAATAGTAACAACTAGTTAGGTGTTATTTACCAATTGCTTCTTTTGCGAACAAATGTTTAATTGGGCCAAGGTTATCAACTAGGCTTAAACCCACACCACGTACAAGTTTTTTCAATGGGTTAGCGCCTGCAAATAGCTCTTTTAAGCCTTGCATCATAGCTATGTGTTTTTGTGCATCAAGCTTACGAGTACGTTCATAATCACGCAGCGTGCGTGCACTTGCAAACTCGCCTTGCTCATTACTTAATAGCTCAATTAAATAAGCGGCGTCTTTTAGGCCAAGGTTCATGCCTAAACCGGCTAATGGATGAATGGTATGCGCTGCATCGCCCATTAAAACCACTTTGCCCGACACCCACTGCTGGGCATAACGCATCTTTAGTGGAAACGCCATGCGCTCACTTTGAACTTCACATAAACCACATTGGCCATCGAGGGCTGCCATAACCGCTTTATTAAAGTGACTATCATCAAGTGCTAAAAGTGTGTCGCAATGCTCTGGGCTTGTTGACCATACAATTGAGTGCGTGTGTTTATCTGGCAAGGGTAAAAACGCCAGCGGCCCGGTTGGTAAAAACACTTGGCGTGCCGTGTTGTAATGCTCATCGGCAGTTTTAACCGTGGCAACAATTGCGTGATGGTCGTAATCTTTAAAAGTAATTGGCATGTTGAACTGCTTGCGAATAGCCGAGTTAGCACCATCTGCCGCCACTAATAATTTAGCAATCACAGGCTCGCCGCTTTCTAGAGTAATAAACACATCAGAGTCGGTTTGATGAATTTGCTGATAGCGGGTTTCGAACAGTAAAGTAGCATTACTTTGCTTTTCAAGCTCGCTAATTAAAGCGTATCGAATAATGTCGTTTTCGACGATATGACCGAGCTGCGGTAAGTCGAGTTCGTTATGATCAAAATGAATTTTGCCAAGGCTGTCTTGATCACGTACATCCATCGACGTATAGGGTGTAGCACGCTGTTTAATGATCTCTGGCCATACATTTAATGACTCAAATAAACCCTGACTAGCTAGGCTCAATGCGCTCACGCGAAGTGCATAATCATCACCCGGTAAGGTTTGATTTTTACTCGCATCAATCACCACAACACTGATATCTGCTTTTGCTAAACCAAGTGCTAGCGTAAGGCCAACACAGCCACCACCGACAATACAAACTTGTGCTTGTTTCATATCCGTTTACCTTGCTTAACCTGACCCATGAGCTGTTTTGCCAGTGGGGTTTTTAACGAGGAGAATAAATCCATTGAGAAAAGACCAATGCTGCGACCCAGCGCGAGCAATCGTGATGAGTTAGAGAACAAACGCACTAGACTGTCTGTGAGTGTCATCACGGTAGTAATATCTTTACTGCGAGTTTGACTGTAATAACGGGTAAAGGCGTAATCACCAAGATCGCTTCTATTTGCCATATCACACAGTAGTTGCACATCACGCAGGCCTAAATTAAAGCCCTGCCCTGCGATTGGGTGAATAGCATGCCCTGCATTACCAATTAATACCGTACGGTGGCTGCTCAGTGATTCTGCTTTACCATACACAAGCGGATAACTTGCTCGCATACCCACTTTGCTAAATGCGCCGCCGCAGTAACCAAATGCTTTTTGTAACGCAGCTAAAAAGGCATCATCTTCAAGCGCCATAGTGTGCTCAATTTGCTCAGGCTCCATACACCACACCAGTGAGTATCGGTTATTGCTCATTGGCAACAGGGCCATTGGGCCGTGCTCAGTAAAACGCTCAAAGGCATGATGATGATGACCACCAGCCACTTCGATGTTAGCAATAATCGCCACTTGCTGATAAGCGCGGGTATTAAATTCAATATTAGCCAGTTTACGGCTTTGCGAATGAGCACCATCGGCAATCACCACAAGCTTCGCGCTTAACTGCTCGCCCGAGCTTAGGGTGATATTGGCAAAATCGCTTTGGTATTCAAGCTTGGCAACCGTATCAGGGCAAAACAAACTAACATCAGTACGCGTAAGTTGCTGATGCAGGCTGCGCCCAAATGGGTTCACTTCGACCACATAGCCAAGGGCATCATGGCCATATTCTTGGCAATCAATATGCGTTTTACCAAAATGACCACGATCAGACACAGTGACTTTTTTAATCGCTGCCGCAAATGGCGCTTGGCAATCAAACGCATTGATTGATTTTAAGTACTGAACAGACTGCTGAGCCAGCGCAATGCTTCTATCATCAAAGCTTGGGTGATAGTCTGCGCTTACTTCATTTGCTTCAATTACAGCGATTGATAACTGCTTATTGCTCTGTTTTAGGCCCAGTGCACAACTTGCACCCGCCATTCCACCGCCGATAATGACAACATCAAACTGCTTTGCCACGCTTGCTCCTAGCCTTTGTTTGCTTGCATCACTGCTTCAATGTCACTAATGTTTTTTGGAACCGAAATGGTCAGGTTTTCATGGCCATCTTTAGTGACAAGTAAGTTATCTTCAATACGAATACCGATGCCTTTATATTGCTCTGGTGCTTTTGCATCTTCGCTAATATATAAACCCGGCTCGATGGTGAGCACCATGTCCGGCTCAAATACGCGCTCTTTTTCATCAAGCTTATATTCGCCAACATCGTGTACGTCTAACCCAAGCCAGTGGCCAAGGCCATGCATGTAAAATGCTTTGCAGGCTTGGTTTGCCATTAGCTCATCAAGCTCACCGGTTAAAATGCCTAAATCAATAAGCCCTTGTGTTAATACCGTTGAGGCTAATTCATTCGCTTTCGATAAACTACCGCCTGGCTTTACTTGGCTAAATGCTGCTTCTTGAGCTGCTAATACAATGTTGTAAAGCGCCGCTTGTGGTTCGCTAAACTTGCCATTGATTGGGAAAGTTCGTGTAATATCTGCCGCATAACCTTCAAGTTCACAGCCAGAATCAATTAACACTAAATCGCCATCTTTTAGCTCAGCGTCATTTTGTGTGTAGTGCAAAATGTTGGCGTTGTCACCACTGCCGACAATCGTGCCATAAGCAGGATGACGGGCACCATTCATTGCATAATGGTGGTGAAGCTCTGCTTCTAATTGATATTCAGTTGCGCCAGGTTTGGCAAACTGCATAGCGCGAATATGGCCTTGTGCACTAATTTCGCACGCTGTACGCATAATGTTTAATTCTGCGTCAGATTTAAACAAACGCATTTCATGCACTAAACCACGAATATCTTTAATGGTATGTGGGGCTTTATAGCCTTTTTTAGGTGCGCCGCGAAGGGTGTTTAATAAATCCCAAACCTTTGCATCGAAATTTGCGTAAGTGCCTTGTGCATAAAATAAAATCTGCTGGCCGTTCACCAAATCTAATAATTGTTCATCTAGTTCACTAAGTGGGCTAGTTGCGTCGAATAAGTACTCAGATTTAGCTTTTTCGAAGCCAATTCTACGGCCATGCCAAATTTCAGCTAGTTTATCTTTGTTACGGCAAATCAGCGTGCTTGGTGTATCGCTTGACGGGCAAAGCACTAAAACCGCATCTGGTTCGTTAAACCCAGTTAGGTAGAAAAAGTCACTGTCTTGGCGAAATGCATATTCAGTATCACGGCTACGTGTTACTTCTCCTGCCGCAGGAATTATAGCCACGCTATTTTTATCCATCATCGCAAGCAAGCGCTCGCGGCGGGCTTTAAATTCAGCTTTATCGATTGCAATAGACGACATGCTAAACCTCTGTAATTTGATTAGTGAAGGGTCTTCTTAGGGTTTTTATCGGCTGGCTCTTTGCCTAATTCAGCAAAACATAACAGCGCAGAAACACGTACATACTCAATCACTTCGTGCAGTGCTTGGCTGTCTTCTTCGGTCTCTTCAAACATGGTGTCTAGGCGGGTAATTTCACTAAAATCGCTGATCACTTCTTTCACATCAGCTGATAACTTGCCGTAATCTTTTTGTTTTAAACCAAAACCAAGCATAAAACCCGATACCCAAGATACTAAGCCATTGGCTAAATCGATCAGTGTTTCGTCGTCGCTTGGTAAGAATAGGTCAAATTGAAATTCTTCATCGCTAAAGCTGGCAACAACCTGAGAATACACATCAGCAAAAAATGCTTTTAAATCTTTATTGAAGGCTAAGCCATCGTTAAATACATCGCTTAATAAACCTAAGTATTCGTCGGCTTCGATATTGATGCCACAGGCTAATAAACCACTGATCACACCATGGGCTTCTGCTGGTGCGACAAAAATTTCATTCTTTTCTAATAACAATTGGGCTTGTTGGTAATCAGGTAACGTGCTCATAACTTTTTCTTTGTTCGGCTAAGTAACGCCATGCTACCACTCGATAAATCGCAACTCCAATTAATTGTATGATTGAGGTCAAAAAGCAATCTGAAAAGTAAATAACCAGTTAAAGGTGGGGAAAAACTACGCGAACGATCCGCTTTTTTTTATTCTATGGTTTAAGGATTGAAACTTGTCTTATATACTGAAGGTGTTCCCTAGGGTGCAGGAGCTTGGTTAAGTCCCTGAGCCGATAAATTTTATGTTAGGGTTTCTGTTCGTTTACTATTGTGCAAGCTCGGCATGTACCGAGAAGCCTACGGTAGACCGCAGATCCCCGCCCTGAAACCTCAAGGTTTCAGGACTGACACCGGGCACCGCATACTTGGGGAACACCAACTCTTATTAAGTTATTTTCAACAAGAAAACATTATCCGCGACTTCCTCAAACTTTTCACATTGGCGTAAAGCTTCAATACTAGCCTCAGTAACATAAGTTTCTTTAAAATCCTTTTTACTTTTTTTATCTACAATGTAAAGGCTAAAAAAATCTCCGCATTTAGATACATATAGATCACTTACATTTTCTAATGATATTATGTTGTTATCTATTTTAAGTGATGACTCTTGAACGACTATTGTATTAGGCCAACTTAAAAACCTGAACAAATAAACAACAAAAAATAAACTCGTCAAAGGAAAACTAACAATTACTATAATCCGTTTTACTTCTAATGCCTCTTTTGAAGGCATTAAAATGGCAATCGAAAACCCTACCAAACCAAGAAGTAATAAGATTAAGTGGTTTTGAATATTTTTTAGATTCAACTTTTTATTAAACTCTAAAGTCACAACTTCAGCCTTAGCCTCGATTTCATATCTATAATATAGATGTCGTCATTTATAACGACACATAATCGTTTAATTGACGGGCTAAAGCCCGACCTACGACTTACCCGTTATTTAAGAAATATCGCGCGAAATAAATTTCACGCCTACAGTACCGGGTTTAGCCATAGCAATGTGCGGGCACAATCTAACTTTACTCTTTCCCCTTGCTAACTCGCTAACTTGTATGTTTTTCTCTGATAGCTGACGGCTTCAAACGTTGGGTTTCGCTCTGCTCTAACCAACCTACGAGCTAATGAGTCAAGCACTGTAGGTCGTCATTTATGGCGACACATAATCGCAAACATTGACGGGCTAAAGCCCGACCTACGACTTACCCGTTATTTAAGAAATATCGCGCGAAATAAATTTCACGCCTACATCTAAATTCAAAGACCCGCACGATCGACTTAAAGCTTTTTATCTGAAAGCTGATAGCTCCTATGTGTTGGGTTTCATTTCACTCTACCCAACACACATGTTTTCAACCTATCGCCCCCTACTTAAACCATCCCTGAAAGCGCTCCATTAATAGGTAATTAACTGGCACTAATAGTAAGGTGATAAGCGTTGCGAAGATGATCCCAAAGCCAAGGCTTACTGCCATTGGAATAAGGAATTGTGCTTGCGTTGCTTTTTCAAATAACAGCGGCATTAAACCAATAAAGGTGGTTAAACTGGTTAGCATTACTGGGCGAAAACGTGCCGCACCGGCAAGCTTAACGGTTTCAAGTAAATCGCCGCCCTCTTCACGCTTCTTATTAATAAAATCAACCAGTACCAATGAGTCATTCACTACAACACCTATCAAGGCTAGCATGCCAAGTAGGCTCATAATGGTTAACTCCATGCCCATTACCCAGTGACCCATTACCGCACCTATCATACCAAACGGAATAACACTCATCACAATTAATGGCTGCATATATGATTTAAACGGTATCGCTAATAACGCATAAATAATAAAGAATACAAACACCAGGCCCCAAGCCAATGAACCAAATGATTCACGCTGCTCTTTAGCTTCACCTTCGAGCGAGTAATCAACGCCTGGGTATTGCACCATTAGCTCATCTAAGTAGGCTTTTAAGTCTGCTTGCAGTACCGTCATATTGGTATTTGATTTTTCAACATCGGCTGTCACATTCAACGTACGATAGCGATCAATACGATAAATAGACGATGGACTTTGCCCCGGTACTAAGGTTGCCACATGCGACAATGGCACTGTGCCACCCGTTGGGGTTTTAATTAAAATATCAGTTAAATCAGCAACTGAGCGACGTTCTTCAATTGGCAAACGCACCATTACACGCACATCATCACGACCACGTTGAATACGTTGAACTTGCGCACCAAAGAACGAATTACGCACTTGCTGCGATACATCAACACGGTTTAAACCAAGTGCCAAACCTTGCTCTGTTAGCTCAATTTGCAGCTCGTCTTTACCATCTGACATGCTATCAGCAATTTCGTACACAGTTGGGTAAGTTGCTAAACGCTCTTTTACCTTTTCTGCCACAGCTTCAAGAGTATCGATTGAGCTGCCACTTAGCTGCACATCAATAGGGTCTGAACTGCGACCAAATTCAGCACGGAAAGTCACACTCTCTGCGCCCGGTATAATACCGATAAGGTCACGCCATTCACTGGCAAGCTCTCGAGAACCTATATCTGATTCACGTTTTTCGGCTGGTGTGATTTCAAAGCGTACACTACCTGTATTTGACGAACCACCACGGCCACCCGTGGTTGCCAAAATATTTAAAATCACGCTTTGACCATCTTCATCGCGATACTTGTCTTGTAGCTCTTTGGCCTTATCTGACATATCGATGATGTATTTGTTGGTCACTTCAAACGGTGTTCCTGCAGGGAATGTTAGCTCTGCGCGAACGGTTTCACTTGGAATACGCGGGAAGAATATAAACTTCGTCCAACCGCTGGTGATCAGGGTCAAAATGATAAAGAAAATACCTACGAACAAGCTGACCGTTGCTAATTTATTCTTTAGCGCAACATTTAGTAGCGGTTGGTAGTACTTCATAATGGCGTGTTCAAAGCCATCGGCAAAACGCTGCTGAAACTGCTGCAGTTTTGACGGATTACTTTTTTCACTTCGTAGTTTTAAGTACTTTAAGTGAGCCGGCAGAACAAATTTAGACTCTATTAAAGAGAACAGTAATACCGGGATAACGACAACAGGAATTTGCGCAAATAAAGCACCGCGGTTACCTTCGATAAAGGCTAATGGTAAAAATGCTGCAACCGTTGTAAGTACACCAAAGGTAACGGGTGTCGCAACTTCTTGCGTACCACGAATAGCAGCTTGCTCACCACTTTCGGCTGTTTTTAGGTGGGTGTAGACGTTTTCACCGGTCACAATGGCATCATCAACAACAATACCGAGTACCAAAATAAAGCCAAATAAACTCATCACATTAAGCGTAATACCAAAAATCGGCATCGCTAAAAACGCGCCCATGAAAGACACGGGAATGCCAATAAACACCCAAAACGCAATAGCAGGACGCAAGAACAAGGTAAGTAATGCAAGAACTAAAATACCACCTTGAATAGCATTGGTTGTTAGCGTCGCAATACGGCTTTTAACGATTTCAGAGTCGTCATCCCAAAAGCTTAATTCAAACCCTTCAGGCAGCTGGCTTTGATGCTCGGTAATGTAATTTTTTACCGCATCAGCAACTTCAATCGCACTTTGCGGACCAATTCGATACACATCAATAAACGCCGCTTGCTTACCATTGAAGCGAGTACGAACTGGGGTTTCTTCGAAATCATCGGTAATACGGGCGATGTCGCCTAAGCGAATAATGGTACCATCAGCTTGGTACTTCACCACAACTTGGGCAAACTCATCTTTACGATAGGCTTGGCCTTTTGAACGAATGAGTACATCACCCCCTTCCGTTTTTAAGTTACCTGCAGAAACATCGGTACTTGAATTACTAATTGCTGAAGAAATGTCCGATAAGCGTAAATCATATTGGCGTAATGTATCTTGGCTTACTTCAATGGCAATTTCGTAATCTCGCACCCCACTTAGCTCTACCTGAGTGATTTCTGGCAAGCGTAATAAGTCATCACGTACATGTTCGGCATATTCTAAAGTTTCTTTTTCGCCGTATTCACTCGACACGGTTACCGCTATTACTTCACGAGTGCGCTGTGCAAGGGCTACAACCGGTTTTTCGGCATCAACCGGAAAAGTGTTAATGGCATCAACCCGGCTTTTAATATCGGCTAATAGCTCCCGTGGGTCATAGCCGGTATCGACTTCAATTGATACCGAGGCAGAACCTTCTGATGAGCGGCTAGTGATACGCTTTACGCCTTCGAGATCTTGCACCGCTTCTTCAATACGGATAGCGACACCTTTTTCAACATCTTCAGGTGTTGAGCCACGCAGGGTCACACTTACACTAATGCGGTCTGCTTCAAATGATGGGAACACTTCAAGTGGTATTTGCGTCGATACGCTAAATAGCCCCGCTAATAAAATGCTGATCAGCAATAAGTTTGCTGCAACATGATTCTTTGTAAACCAAGCTATCATTATTGCGCTCCTTGCCTACGAGCAGCGCGGCGTTGTTCAATTAATTTTTCAACGGTGGTACCTTGCTCTTTTGCTTGCTTTTCAAGCTCTTCACGGCTTGGACGCTGTGCTTTACCACGCGTAGCTTGATACGCTTCATTTCCCATTACCGTCACTTGGGTACCTGAGCTAACTTGACCAAGCGGCGTAATCACTAAATGATCTCCTGCTGATAAGCCTTCGGCAACCATAGCTTGAGTCGCGTTTTGCCAAGCCAGTGAGATGTTTTTGCGACGCAACACACCTTGCTCTTCAACATAAACATAGGTGCCTTGATAAATAGCACTGTTTGGGATCACAATGGCATTTTCAATCGCCTTGCCGGTAATTTGCGCTTTGATGTACTGACCAATTTTAATTGGGTATTGATTAGCTGAAGTGGCTTTGTAAGGGTCATTAATTTGTGCAACCACATAAAGCTGCTGCGCGCTTTCATCAATGGCACCTTCGGTGCGAATAACTTGACCTTGCCATTGCTGTTTACCAACAAGATCTGAGCTAAATTTAACGAGTGAACCGGCACTATTTTTAGCACCATCACGAAATTGTTCTGGTAAGTTAATGAACGGCAGATCTTTATTTTTGATTGGTAAGCGAATTTCAACACGATCAATGGCATAAATACTGGCAAGTTCCATGTTATTACTCACCACCTGACCTAAGTCTACGCTGCGGCTTAAAACTCGCCCCGCGTATGGTGCCGTGATTTTTGTACGCTCTAAATCAAGTTTCGCTTTTTCAAGCGTCGCTTGGGCAGACAATACACTTGCTTCGGCTGCTGCAAGTTGTGGCTTACGCAGTACCAGGCTACTTGCTTGTTCACCCTTTCCTAAGCGTTCCCAATCGGTAATTGCTTGACGACCACGAGCTTGCTCTTCAAGTAGGCTTTGCTCAGCGGTTAATAAAGCTGCTTGTGCTGATTTTACTTCGGCGCGGTGATCTCTATCATCTAATTGCAACAACACATCGCCTTTTTCGAAAAAGCCACCTTCACGAAATTGCTCACTAATTTCGATAATTTGCCCTGAAGCCTGCGCGACCAGCATACTTTGCGTACGTGGCTTTACGGTGCCAAAACTATCAATCATCACCTGATAGGTTTCTGGTGTTAGGGTCTTAACTGCCACATTTACTTTTGCTTTTGGCGGTGAAGAAAAGCGGTTTGCTTGAGGCGGGTTGCCTTTAATAAACATGACAAGCAGTACCGTCACAACGATCACTACCAATGGAATTAAAATTTTACGTGTCTTGCTATTCATGATTATTGCTCTGCTACTTCGCTGTTTGCTTCACTAAAATCACCACCAAGGGCAATATGTAAGTTGATTCTGTTGATAATTAATTGGTTTTTAAGTTCGATTACCGAACTTTGCGCATTGAACGAGCGGTCTTGTGCATCGAGTACCGTGGTGTAGGTAACTAAACCACTTTGATATTGTTCAAACGCTAATGCCTCTGCGGTAATGGCATTTTCTTGCGCTTCTAAGGTTTTTTCGTAGCGTACTTTAAGCGCTTGCTCTTGGCTGATGGCTGTTTCAACATCGTTAAAGGCATCGTAAAGTGTGGCAAGATACGCCTGCTCTTGGCGCTTAACGTTTAACCTTGCTTGTTCTTCATTGGCTTTTAAGCGACCACCTTCAAAAATTGGCATCGAAATACTACCAATCAGCGACCACGCTAAGCTTGAAGGCGAAAATAAGTCGCTCACTCTATCTGTGCCATCACTGATTGATGCAGAAAGATTTAAGCTCGGAAAACGCTGTTTATGCGCATAAGCAAGCCCAGCGTCGGTGCTAAGCAATTGATACCAGCTTGCCATTAACTCAGGTTTGCGAGTGATAAGCTCTGAAGGTAAACCAAGTGGAATGGCACTGTCGAGTAGAGGTAAATCTGCACTAACGCTTAACGCGCCAGTTGGGTATTGGCCTGTTAAACGCTCTAAATCACGAATTGATTTAGTTAACGTTGCTTGCTGTGCGGCAATGTTTGAGCGCTCAGTATTTAGCTCATTCCGAGCAAGATAAACATCAAGCGCTTCATTTAAACCTTGACGATAACCTGACTCAATAATATCTAAATTTTTTTCTGCGTTTTGCTCACGCTGCTTGTATAGTTCAAGTAATTTGTGATTCGTAATAACATCAAACCAACCCGCTACCACATCAGCAACTAATTGTTGTTTGCTTTGCTCAAATGTGGCTTTTTCAGCTAGGTATTCAAGATTTGCTTGTCGTTCTGAGGCTGATAATTTACCCCATAAATCAACTTCGTAGCTTAATTCTAATGATGCTGAGCTGGCGTTGTTATAACTAACAGGGCGGTTATCTTTACTACGGCTCGCACGTGTTGATAAATCAAGGCTTGGCCATAAATCAGCCCCAGCAGCAATAAGCTGCTGCTCTTTAATCGCGACATCATAGCCCGCTTGTAAAATCGCTTGGTTATGGGCTAATGCTTGCTCAACTAAAGTAAAAACTTGAGGGTCGTGTAATTGCTGCAACCAGTTATCTACAACAGCAAGCGCTTTGTCGCTAGAAGGGAGTTGCTGCCATGCACTTGGTACTGTCTCAAGCTCAGCAACTCGTTCATTGTGAGTCGGCTGACTCGCACATGCACTTAGCAAAATTACACTTAAAGCCAATAAACTCGGCTTATATTGCCAATTCATTCTAAAAACCTGAAAAACATCTATTTATGAGTGTAATTCAAGCACCACGTTAAGTTTTGCTCAACTGACTTTACATAACATTACACTGCCTGACATTTGACGACGATGAATGGTAGGAAAATGGAGGTAAGTTGCAAACTATCAGCTATCAGCTATCAGCTATCAGCTATCAGCTATCAGCTATCAGCTATCAGCTATCAGCTATCAGCTATCAGCTATCAGCTATCAGCTATCGAAAATCTTCCATGTAGTTTTTCTTTTATACAAGTACTTATTATTCTTATTCGCGCGAAATAAATTTCACGCCTACGGCACCGGGTTTAGCCATAGTAATGTGCGGGCACAATCTAACTTTACTCTTTCCCCTTTCTAACTCGCTAACTTATGTATTTAAAATCTGATAGCTGACGGCTGAAAGCTCTTTAAATTTCACGCCTACGGGAAGTAAAATCGTGATTTGGAGGGGGTAAAACAAAAAAGCCTCGCGATTGCGAGGCTTTTAATTAATGGTGCCCAGAGGCGGAATCGAACCACCGACACGAGGATTTTCAATCCTCTGCTCTACCGACTGAGCTATCTGGGCAATATTTAGTTTCATGCAGAATATCCATAAGGATTTTCAATGCAATTCCCGATGGCTCTACCGACTGAGCTATCTGGGCATAACAAAAAGCTAGATGCTTGATGTTTAAATAAATGGTGCCGACTATCCGAGTTGAACGGATGACCTACTGATTACAAGTCAGTTGCTCTACCAACTGAGCTAAGTCGGCACACTGAATTTGTGTGCTATGCACTTAATCACGTTGTGATTATAAATAATGGTGCCCAGAGGCGGAATCGAACCACCGACACGAGGATTTTCAATCCTCTGCTCTACCGACTGAGCTATCTGGGCAATATTTAGTTTTATGCAGAATATCCGCAAGGATTTTCAATGCAATTCCCGATGGCTCTACCGACTGAGCTATCTGGGCAAAACAATTAGCTAAATGCTAACTATTAAAATAAATGGTGCCGACTATCCGAGTTGAACGGATGACCTACTGATTACAAGTCAGTTGCTCTACCAACTGAGCTAAGTCGGCACACTAAAATCGTGTGCGTTGTGCACTATAATCACTTTAAAAGAGATTATCAAATAATGGTGCCCAGAGGCGGAATCGAACCACCGACACGAGGATTTTCAATCCTCTGCTCTACCGACTGAGCTATCTGGGCAAAATTTAGTTTTATGCAGAAAATCAACAAGGATTTTCAACGCAATTCCCGATGGCTCTACCGAGTGAGCTATCTGGGCATTTTAAACTTTCGTTTAAAAATAAATGGTGCCGACTATCCGAGTTGAACGGATGACCTACTGATTACAAGTCAGTTGCTCTACCAACTGAGCTAAGTCGGCACACTAAATCTGTGTGCTTGGCACGATATTGATGTTTAAATCATAAGTTAAACACCAATATACTAAATAATGGTGCCCAGAGGCGGAATCGAACCACCGACACGAGGATTTTCAATCCTCTGCTCTACCGACTGAGCTATCTGGGCGTGCGGCGTATTAAACGGGTTTTGCCTTCTCAAGTCAACTTTTTTTTGAGGATTCTAACTGTTTGCACAGTTTTCAATCAAGATTGCTGATTTCAATAGTTTTTAGCTTATTTAACCAACAACTTTTATGCTTTTAAATTGACTCTCATCATAAAAGAGTTACCTCTGTTAAAAACGTGATGAATTTTTCTTCACAGATGGTAGGATTGTCTAAATATCAAGGAAATGTACCTAGCTGTAAAATTGTTGGATAAGAACCATGCCAAGTAAATCGAATTCACCTGTAAAAGGCTTACTACCGCTTTTTATAATTACGAATCTCGTCATCACCCTGTTAGCGGTCGTTGCTTTTTCGTTTTATCCAACTAATGATGAAGCACCAGTAAAAGAGTTGCAGCCAAATTTAACGGCCATTCAAGTTTCAAATCAATTGCGTGCCCCCCTTGTTAGTGCTTTAACAATGCCAGGGCAAGATAAAGTAAAAGAAGTACTGGATTTAAGCTTACTTCTTAATACTGGCTTTGATTACTATTTATATAGATACGAGTTTAACGGTGATGTTTCTTTAGTTTATGCAAACAACAAAGAGCTTATTCAACCCACTAAAGTCAATCAACAACTAGCTGAAAAAACACTAATACATACTGTTCTTGAATTTAATGACCAGCCTGTTGGCGAGTTAATTGTGAAACAACACCCTATTGAGCAGCCTATTACACAATCTTCTGTGCTTTCAATCGGTCTTGCTGGCTTAACGCTTCTAGCTTTAATTATATTATCTTTTGCGCTGAGTATTTTTATCAATAAGCGTTTTAGTAAAAGTAGTTCATCGTTAAATAAAGAGCTAAAAGCTATTACTGACAATGCGGACTACCAAGGGCAAGTAACTGAAACCCTTGACTTTGGCCTAGACTCTGTCGCAAAGCATGTAAATCAATTACTTAAAAAAGTTGAATCAGCAATTACCGAGAACAAAGCAGCACAAGCTGATTTGCAAAAATTACAAAACAGCCTAGAGACAGAGGTACAAAATCGTACTCTCGCTCTTGAGCAAGCAACTCTAAAAGCTGAACAAGCAAACGAAACTAAAACCACTTTCTTGGCTACCATGAGCCATGAGATTCGCACCCCAATGAACGGTGTTATTGGCACAATTGATTTACTTCGCCAAACAGAGCTTGATGGGGCGCAACATAGACTAAGTACAATTATTCGTGATTCTGCATTTTCGTTATTAGGGATATTAGATGACATTCTCGATTTCTCGAAAATCGAAGCGGGTAAATTAAATATCGATAACATTCCTTTTTCAGTATCTGACACGATTGAAGAAGTTGCCCGTGTTTTATCATCGGTTGCCAAAAAGCGTGACCTTGAACTAGAGCTCGCTATTGCGCCCGATATCCCAACAAACCTAATTGGCGACACGGTACGAGTTCGCCAAGTACTTTACAATCTATGTAGTAATGCAATTAAGTTCACTAGCACAGACGACAAGCAAAAAGGTCATGTAAAAATTTCGGTGGAGGTTGCACAAAACACCACTGATCACTACACATTACGCTTTAGTGTATTAGATAACGGTAAAGGGATGACGCAAGCGCAGCTTCGCGAAATATTTAATCCATTTATTCAAGCTGAAGGGTCAATAACCCGCGAATACGGTGGCACAGGGTTAGGTTTATCGATTTGTAAAAGCTTAACCGAACTAATGTTGGGTACAATTTCTGTAACCAGTGACTTAGGTATTGGCAGTGAGTTTGTCGTTGAATTACCTTTTAGTACGCAAGGTAAAGTTGATTATGCTCACAAACAAGTCATGAAAGATCAAAGAGTTGTTGTGGTCTCTAATCATGACGGTCGAAAAAAATTACTGACACGTTATTTATCATTTATGGGGGCAACACCAGTTATCGCCCAAAACAATGAGCAAATTGAAGTTGAGCAGGACCGAAAAGAGCTGATTTGGATCCTTGATGGGATCGAAACCATGGAAGATATTAACTATATCTTACGTCGCTTACTTTACACTTTAGAAGATAATAATCAGCAAGTTATCGTATTAAGTAGATTAGATGAAGCTGCCGTAAATCATAAGAATATTTTTTATCTAAATGCAGTACCATTATGTAAGTCAAACTTTATGATGTCACTTCTCGTAGCAGCTGGGTTACATAAGCCTAAACAAATTTCTTCTACCAAATCATTTAACGACTACCTAAGTGTTGATAAGGCTCGTGAAGAAAACAAGTTAGTACTTCTTGTTGAAGATAACGTGCTAAATCAGCAAGTGCTGACCGATCAGCTACATCTACTAGGCTATGGTGTTGAAATGGCTGAAAATGGTGAGAAAGGTTTAGAAGCATGGCGTGAAGGTAAGCACTCTATTATTTTAACTGATTTACACATGCCAAAAATGTCTGGTTACGATATGGTAGAAAAAATACGCCATGAAGCATCGCAACTTGAAGATATCAACGCCCAGCCTTATGTAATTGCTATAACAGCTAATGCGCTTAAAGGTGAAAAAGAGCGTTGTTTAAGCATAGGCATGAACGATTACATTACAAAACCTGTTGAGCTAAATGTGCTTGAAGGAACACTTCATAAATGTGCTTATAAAGCAAACCCAGAAGCTGCAAAATTGGAAAGTAAAAAACTTACAACACCAATTGATATGGATGTGCTAGGTAAATATGTCAATGATGAAGCGAAGAAGCTACGTTTCTTTAAGATGTATTTAGAACAGAGTAATCAACTCAGTAAAGAGGTAAACGCTGGGGTTATAGAATATGATTTAGATAAAATTATCACTTCTTGCCATCAGCTAAAGTCAATTTCGAAAACCATAGGAGCAATGAAGGTTGCTGAGCTTGCCGCTGGATTTGAACAAACCTGCAAAGAAGGCGAGCCTACAAGCGACGAATTAATTGCACTTAGAGATAGTTTCGAAATTGAATACTCTAAGGTGGCTCAGTTCTTAAAAGAACAAATTAACAAAGCCGAACAAGAAGCTGAATAATACAGATCAAAAAGGGCCATTACGGCCCTTTTTACTTTTGATTATGCGCTTATTTTTCTGGTGGACGGTAGCCTTCTATTTCTACGTCTTTACCTTCAAATAAGAAACCCACCATTTGCTCTTCTAAAAAAGCACGGTGCTCTGGGTCCATCATGTTCAGGTGTTTTTCGTTGATCAGCATTGTTTGCTTGTGTTGCCATTGGCCCCACGCTTCTTTACTGATGTTGTTGAAAATCTTTTCACCAAGCTCACCTGGGTATAGTTGGAAGCCTAAGCCTTCAGCTTCTTTTTGTAACTTTTGACAAAATACTGTACGTGCCATAATTGCTCTCTACTCTTATTGCGTGATGCTATTGTAATCTATTGCGCTTAATTGTTTAACCAGCTTTTTCGTTGGTGCAGCAAGACCAACCTCAACAGACTCATCAAGCGGATACCAAACCAGTTGTCGTTCATTAATGAGATCTGGAATGCTCGGCAAGGTTAAAACATGTGGATTGATGGTTAGCTCAAAATGCGAAAATACATGGGTAAAGGCTTCAAGTGCTTGCGTATTGTTTGATAAACCATGCTGGGCTAAAAATGTTTCTAACTCAGTTAATTCGCTAAACTCAAAAAAGCCAAACAATCCACCCCATATCCCTGAGCTTGGGCGCTTTTCCATAAGCACTTTATTGTCGCAGGCTAGAATGAGCTGATGGCATGACTTTTTCGGTACAGCTTTTTTAGGCTTTGAATGCGGGAACTCTTTTACTTTACCTTCTTTAAAAGCAAGGCATTTACTATTCAAAGGACAAGGCTCACAGTCAAACTTACTACGTGAACAAAGGCTTGCACCTAAATCCATCATTGCCTGATTAAACTCAGTAACCGACTCTTTAGGCGTTAATTGCGATGATAATGACCAAAGTTGATTTTCGACCTTTTTCACTCCGTACCAGCCTTCAACCATAAAAAAGCGTGCTAGCACTCGTTTAACATTGCCATCTAAAATTGGATGATGTTGACCAAGCGATAAAGACAAGATAGCCCCTGCCGTTGAACGACCAATACCCGGCAAGTCCATTACTTCTTCAAGCGTAGTTGGAAACTCACCTTGGTAGTTATCACGGACTATTTTTGCAGTTTTATGTAAGTTACGCGCTCGGGCGTAGTAGCCAAGGCCAGTCCAATGGTGTAACACCTGATCTTCATCGGCATTAGCAAGCGCAATAATGTCAGGAAAGCTTTGCATAAACTTTTCAAAGTATGGAATAACAGTCACCACTTGAGTCTGCTGTAGCATGACCTCAGAGATCCATACCTTATAAGGGGTTTTATTTAACTGCCAAGGGAGAGTTTTACGGCCGTGAAGGTGGTACCAGTCAACCACTTGGTTTGCAAACCAAGTTGACTCCTTATTGCTTAAATTCAAAATAACATCTTTACTTGCTGAAGCTCATTGCGGCCAAGTCTATTGTAGTTGGTTAGGCCAAGCAAGTCGAACAGCCCCTACTTTGCCTAAATAGCTAGCATATGGCTGCAATATTAATCTCATAAGATAAACAAGCCCAGACTATTGTACTCAAGGCGCAGGTCAGGGATAATACGCACCCTTTTTCTATCGTCAGTATTTTTATCAGGCCAAAATATATGAGTGACTCAAGTAACCCAAACCTCGAGCAAGCAAAGCAAGAGGGTAAATATATCCGCACGATTCGTAGTTTCGTAAAGCGCGAAGGTCGCCTCACAAAAGGCCAAGCGGCAGCCATCGAGAAGTGTTGGCCAACGATGGGCCTTGAGCATAAAAATGGCATGCTAAACCTAAAAGAAGTGTTTGGTAACGATAACGATGTGGTACTAGAAATCGGTTTTGGTATGGGTAAATCGCTAGTCGAAATGGCTAAAAACGCACCAGAGCTTAACTTCATCGGTATTGAAGTTCACCGCCCAGGTGTAGGTGCCTGTTTAATGGATGCCGACGAAGCAGGTGTAACAAACTTACGCGTATTCGAACACGATGCAGTTGAAGTTCTAGCTGATTGTATTGCCGATGAAAGCTTATCTAAGCTGCAATTATTCTTCCCTGATCCATGGCATAAAAAACGTCACCATAAGCGTCGTATCGTACAACCAGAGTTTGCGCAAAAGTTACGTAGCAAATTAAAAATTGGCGGTGTTTTCCATATGGCGACTGACTGGGAAAATTATGCTGAGCATATGCTTGAAGTAATGCAAGTTGCTGAAGGTTACAAAAACCAATCAGAAACTAACGATTACGTTCCTCGCCCAGATTCACGTCCACTGACAAAATTTGAGCAGCGCGGTCACCGTTTAGGTCACGGCGTATGGGATCTAATGTTTGAGCGTACTAAGTAACAAAAGGTAAAGCAGCATGAGTAAGTTAACCAACCCAAGTTTATTATTGCTTCGAAATGAAGACGAACTTGTTGGACAATCGATTTTAGTGGTTAACTTTGAGCAAGATGGCTTCTTACGCGAACTTAAAACGCTAAACCCTGACGCAAAAATTACTGCGTTCAGTTATAACCACGCAAATGCCATGTATGCTAGCAAAATTGCCGGTGTACATGCTGTGGTTAGCCACACTATTCCAGATAATAACTACGATTTAGTTATCTATTATTACCCAAAAGCTAAGCCCGAAGCACAAATGTGCCTCGATAACATTCGTGCTGTTTGTCATCAAGACGCGCAACTATTTGTGGTAGGTGAAAATAAAAGCGGTGTTAAATCAGCAGAGAAACAACTAAAAGATCACTGTGGTTTTAGTAACAAAATCGATAGTGCCAAGCACTGTATTTTGTATTTATTCTCTGAGCTTACGCTAAACGATAACTTTGCTATCGGTCGTTATCATAAGCAATTTCAAGTGAAAGCCGGCGATATTGAATTTACGGCGATTAGTGTGCCGGGCGTATTTAACCACGGTGCGCTTGATGTAGGTACCGCGGTACTTCTAAATAATGCGCCAAGTATTAGCAAGGGTAAAGTGCTCGACTTTGCATGTGGCGCAGGCATTATTGCTACTTATTTAGGAAAAAAGCAGCCTGAGCTTGAGTTTGTATGTAGCGATGTAAGTGCTCTTGCTACTTACGCCACAGAGCAAACACTTGCATTAAATAACCTTAAAGGCCAAGCGGTATTAAGTGATGGCTTATCTGATATTAATGGTAAATTCGACTTAATCATCAGTAACCCTCCTTTCCACACCGGTATTGCCACTGATTACACCATTGCCGAGGCATTTCTTAGCTCTGCAAAGCAACACTTGAGTAAGCAAGGTAAACTGACCATAGTTGCAAACAGCTTCTTAAAATACCCACCTATTTTAGAAGCGCAATTTGGCCAATACAGTACCGATTTCAAAAATACAAAATTTGCAGTTTACTCAGCTAAATAAAAGTTGAGTAAATAGCTTATTCGTAGCAAAAATATTTTTTAAAATATTTAGTTACTTTTAAATGTCTTTGCTAGACTAAACTCTTACTAATAAAATAAAAATTTAGGCTTTCTATAGCGCATGTCAATTTTATCGGCACAAACGAGTATTCGTAAGGCATTAACTAATGCGGTTATGCTTGTTACTGCGTTGTGCTTGTCTTTGTCTATCTCTATTTCGACCTACCTAGATGTAAAAGAACAAAAAGCCTTAATTGTCGATAAAATAACTATTCTATCTGAAATTATTGCATATAACGCCCAGGTCACAGTGTTATTTGATGATAACGAAACTGAAACAGAGCGCCTAAAATCTTTCGAGACAGTGCCGCTCATTAAAAACATTCACATATACGCAATTGACGAATTATCGAATGAGCCTGTTTTTTTCAGCAGCTTTAACGCCAATAGAACTCCGCCAGTTCCTATCAAAGTAAACAGTATCAGCGAGCTGTCTGAGCCAAAGTTTAAAGATGATGTAATAGAATTAATAAAACCAATCAAATATGAAGGAGAAGTGATTGGCTATGCCTATGTTCGTGGTGGCTTAGATAGGCTCAATCAGTATATTAACCGTAAAATCTTTATTGATATTTTACTAACCCTATTTGTTTTAGTGTTGGTGTATTTTGTTGCTCTGCGTATTCAAAAACGTATTGCGAACCCAATTGATGAACTGAGTAACTTGCTTCAAGATGTGTCAAAAAACCATAACTATGACACTCGCGCACAAAAAACTAATGTCGATGAAATTAATCAGCTTTCTAGCAGCTTAAATATCATGCTTGCCCGAACCCAAAAGCAAATCGAGCGCCACGAAAAAGACAAACAAGAAATAAAACAGCTTAACCAAAGCCTTGAAGAGAAAGTAAATCAACGTACTATTGCCTTGCGTGAGGCTAACCAAGAACTACTCAATACACTTGAGCGTATGCATCAATACCAAAATCAAATAGTAGAAAATGAAAAAATGGCCTCTTTAGGGCAAATGGTTGCAGGTGTAGCCCATGAGGTAAATACACCTATCGGCTTAGGTATTACGGGTTCAACTTTGCTGCGTGACAAGCTGGCAGAAATCAACGCGCAGTTTGAGCAAAAAACACTCACCTCAGCACATTTAAAACGCTTTATAACTGATGGCATTGAAAATCTAGATCTTATCTATCGCAACTTAAACCGAGCCGCAGAGCTAGTCTCAAGCTTTAAGAAAGTGGCAGTTAATCAAGATGTCGAAATAACCACTAACGTAAACTTATATAATTTATTAAATGATGTGATTATGTCGATGCGCTCAGAAATACAATATCGCAATCCTAAAATCACGATTAACTGCAATAATGACTTTAGTATTGAGACTAAATCGGGACCATTACAGCAGGTGTTACAGCAGTTATTGAGTAACTCTGTGATCCATGGTTTTAGCGACGAGCTTGATAACGAGATCACCTTTAACGTTGAGCGCAATGAAAGCAGCTTTATTATTCACTATTTCGATAATGGCGTTGGTGTTGAAAAGACGATTCGAAAACGTATTTTCGACCCATTTGTGACAACCAAACGAGGCGAAGGTGGAAGTGGACTAGGTATGCATTTAGTTTATAACCTGGTAACCCAAGCCTTAGGCGGTACAATAATTCACGATGAGTTAAATACCGAGGGTGCTCATTTTATTATTACTCTCCCCTTATCTGAAGGTAATGCATGATGAAAATCATATGTTGCCTTTTTGCTTTTGTTATTTACGCCACCCCGAGTTTTGCAAAATCACCAGAACAAGTAAAATCTGCGTTTTTATATCAAATTGCTAAGTTCACTAAGTTTACTGAAAGCATGGATCCTCCACCTATTTCTTTCTGTTTTTATAATGTAGAAACAGGGCCTGGGTCGTTCCTAAAGGACAAAAGTGAACTGCAAATTAACAAAAAACCTATCAACGTTATTTTAGTGAAAAAAACTCAGCAAATTTCTGAACTTTCTCAGATTTGTGATATCACATACATTGATGAAACATTAGAAAATGATATACTTCCACTTTGGACCGATACAATTTCATTAAATACTTTAACGATAGGTGAAAGTATTCGCTTTTTAGAGAAAGGCGGAATAGCCTCTCTGGTTCAAGAAGGAAATAAAATCCGACTGTATATCAATAAGCAGCACGTATTGCAGCATAACTTTAAAGTGCAATCTCGATTGTTAGCTATGGCTAAGTTTTATCCAAATTGATTTTACTTGTTAACAATTGGATCTAATCCTATAATCTCTAGTATTCGGTTTTGCTTGATAATACCGAATTTTTGTAAATAAAATTTCCGAAAAGGTTAATATACAATGCAAACGCCAGTCATTCTGATCGTAGAGGATGAAGACGTAACTCGACTAAACCTCGTTAGTTTATTTGAAGCCGAAGGTTACAAAGTTATTGAAGCCATTGATGGCGATGATATGCATGACAAGCTTACAAATAATGATGATGTGAACCTTGTAGTTATGGATATCAACCTACCAGGTAAAAACGGGCTTATTTTAGCGCGTGAATTACGTCAAAAACGTAATGTTGGTTTAATTTTCTTAACAGGTCGTGACAACGACGTTGATCGCATTTTAGGTCTTGAAATTGGTGCTGATGATTACATCACAAAACCATTCAACCCTCGCGAATTAACTATTCGTGCTCGTAACCTTATTTCGCGCACAGCATTAGGTGGCGAAGAAGCGAATATCGAAACAAATGGTGTTATTACATTTAACGGTTGGGAACTTGATGAAAACAGCCGTTGTTTAACATCTCCAAGTGGCGACGCTAAGCGTTTACCTAAAGGTGAATACCGCGCACTTCGTTTAATGCTCGATTCACCGGGCCGTATTTTCAGCCGTGAGCAATTAATTAAGCACATGACTGGCCGTGAGCTTCGCGCAAATGACCGCACTGTAGACGTAACCATTCGTCGTATCAGGAAACACTTTGAAAGCGATAACAGCACCTCTGAGCTGATCAGCACCATCCATGGTGAAGGCTATCGTTTCATTGGTAAAATCGACAGCTAATTAGAATTAATCTTCTAACTGTTGTAAGAATAATTGGAGGGCGTCACGCCCTTCATTTATTTTAACTGCAAGTTCATCAAGCCACTGTTGTAACTCTTCACTACTTTCTTCAAGCGCGCCGTGTTCCATCTTCTTAGCATGTAACTGCACATCGTTTAAGCCTACAGAGCCAGCTGCACCTTTCAATTTATGCGCCACCGATTTGTATTCTTCTCTATCATCTTCAGCTAACGCATCTGCTAGCTCAGTTTGATACTGAGGGTTTAACTTATTAAATAACTCACAGCTACGATTAAAAATAACCAGCCCCATTGAGCCTACAAAGTCTTCGATGGTTTCTATATCGAGAAGCTCAACACGTATACCCGATAAGTCTTTTTCCGTCACGGCTTTAATTGGCTCAGGCTGACAATTTTGTTGCTGTTTGATATCAAATAGCTCGCCGAGCATTTTATCGAGTTTTGTGGTGTTGATAGGCTTAGCGAGTGCACCTTGAATATTAATACCCGCAAGTTCTTCTTCGGCACTACGCACGTTGGCAGTCAAGGCAACGATTGGCAGCTTATCAAAGTGCTCATCATCACGAATTTGACGAGCAACTTCATCACCATTGATGTCTGGTAATTGCATATCAAGTAAAACGAGGTCTAAGTCATCTTCTGTGTAGACAAACGACAGCGCATCTTCACCAGTTTCAGCCCAAATAACTTCGTGGCCACGCTGCTCAAGTAAGTTGGTAGCAATCTCAGCATTTAGCGGCACATCTTCAACTAAAAGAATATTTAAGCTGCGTACCGCATAACTTTGCTCAGCTGGCGCAATACAAAGCTTAAGGGGAATTTCGACAACAAAAACACTGCCCTCACCTTCAGTACTGCTGACATTGATTTCACCTTTCATCGCAGTAACAAGTGCTTTAGTTACTGCAAGACCAATCCCTGAACCAATTGCATTGGTGCCTTTGATATCAGGTGCCTTATAGTACATGTCAAAAATACGGTGCAGCTGCTCTTGAGGAATGCCTTGACCGGTGTCGCTTACACGCATCACTAACCAAGGCCCATCAGCGCGATTCTCACGGCGACATTCAAGCTCAACATGACCCTGTTGGGTGAACTTAACCGCATTATTGATGAGATTCCAAACAACTTGACGTAAACGAGTCGGATCAAGTGACGCATAAACGTCTAACGTACCTTTGCGTTTAATATTGAACTCAAGCCCCTTTTGCTCAGCAATTAAGCCTGCAAAGTTCACCACATCATTTATAAAGTCGGCCACATTGACTGAGTCAGCAACAATATCAAGCTGCTCACGATCAATTTTATCCAAGTCGATAATATCGTTAAATATATTGCCAAGGGTTTCGGCACTTGAGAATACCGTGTTACACCAACTACGTTGTTGTTTATCAAGTTCTGTATCTAGCAACATGCGGGTTAAACCCACTATACCGTTAAGCGGTGTTCTTAGTTCATGACTTAGAGTCGCAATGAATTTACCTTTATCTTTGTAAGCCGCTTCAAGGGCCTGAGCCGCCTCTTTACGACTGGTGATATCACGGCCAAAGGCAAGTAAACCAATGTACTCACCTTTTTCATTAATAAAGGGTAACTTACGCATCTCAAACCAACGCTTTTCACCATTAACAGGGTATTCAACGTCAAGTGTAAGAGCTTGGTGAGTTTGAGATACTTTTTTGTCGGTGCGAAGTACCTCCGGTAAATAATCACTTGGATAGATTTCTTCGACACTCTTGCCGATTAACTCATCGCTGCTTTTACCAATCACTTGTTCGAACATTTTATTACAGCCAGCAAACACACCATTGTTGTCGCGGTAATAAAACAAATCGGGAGATGAGTCGACAATAGAGCGTAATAGCATGCCTTGTTGAGCTAGTTCTTGTTGAGTTTTCTTACGCTCAGCAATTTCGCGTCTAAGTTCTTCTATTGCTCTGTGCTTAGCATGAAACGCCATTTTACGTTCATCAATCTCTTCGTTTAAGCGACTGATATTGTCTTTTAGTGTTTGATTGAGCAGTTTTTCTTGTTTGGTTGCGCTATCTAGATAACTATAAGATGCTTCTAACTGGCGAATAGAATTGAGCAGCACTGTTATTAATATCGGCGATACTACTGCGGTAAAAAACAACACAGCTAAAACATCAACTAAAGTTACCGTACCGACTGCTACATAATAAAACATGCACGATAAAATCAGCGACATGACCAGTAATAAGGCATAACAGGCAGCGGCAGTTTTAAACTCACCGTACTTAGAAATAAAGCTTGAGAGTGTGCGAGCCCAGGGACTCAAAGAAGAATCAATCATATATTAAAGCTTAGGCACATAATCGAAAAAAAACAGCATAGTTAATTTTATCACTATTCCTTTAGAAATATTCATATTGTGCGATAAACATAGAATTTTTTCATCAACGCCGCTTTTTTATATTTTTTCATGTAAAATACCGCGCTTTAATAATTGCAAAGAATGAGTATTACCATGCAAACCACAATGCCAGATATTGCTGATACGGCTCCCGCCTTACAAACAGGTAAATTAGACTGGGTTGGCATGGGCGAAATTGAACTTCCTTTCATTTTTGAAACTCGCAATATTGCCCCTGTAAACGTAATTGCCAAGGCACGCGCTTTTGTAAACTTGCATAAAGAAGACGCCAAAGGCATTCATATGTCGCGTCTATTTTTAGCCCTTGATACCTTATCAACCGAGCAGCAAGTTAATCCACAAACTCTCAAGCAAGCACTTGATGCCTTTATTAGCAGCCATGATGATTTAAGTGACCAAGCACAAATCGAATTCAAATTTGAGCTACCACTGCGCCGAAAATCTTTATTAAGTGGCAAAGTAGGTTGGAAAAACTACCCGATTCATCTGATCGCTAAGATCAACCAAGGCATTGTAAGCTTTGAGTTAATGGTTGATGTCACTTACTCGTCAACTTGCCCATGTTCAGCGGCTCTTGCTCGTCAATTAATTCAAAATGCCTTTAGCGAAAAGTTTGCAGAGCAAAATGTTGATAAGCAAACTGTTTTAGAATGGCTAGGCACAACTGACGGGATTGTAGCTACACCACACTCACAGCGTTCAATCGCCAACGTGAAAGTAAAACTCGACAGCCAAATTGACAGCTTTGATGTGGTTGGCTTAATTGATGCTTTAGAAGCTGAGCTAAAAACGCCAGTACAAGCGGCGGTTAAACGTGAAGATGAGCAAGAGTTTGCCCGCTTAAATGGTCAAAACCTCATGTTCTGCGAAGATGCTGCACGTAAAATTAAAGGCTTACTTGAACAGCATAACTACGCAGATTACTGGCTACAAATAAACCACTACGAATCACTTCATGCCCATGACGCGGTAGCAATCGCTGTTAAAGGGGTTGCTGGCGGATACACGGCTTAAAAATTTCGGGTAGCTCCATACAGTTAGGCACGCTAATTGCTATTAGTTTTCAGTGTCAATTTGTTGTTGTGGAGTTACCGTATGGAATTCGCTTTATTATCAATTTTAGTATTAGTCGTCGTAGCCTCTGTTGTTGCGTCAAAGTTTACCGATGAAGGCGGAAACCCTTACCCTTTCACTCGTAAGCAAACTGTTTTTACGCAAGTTGAGAGTGCTTTTTTACACCTGCTAGAACGTGCGGTAGGTGACCAGTACAAAATCGTCAGCCGTGTTAAACTAATTGATTTAATCGACTGTAAGCAAGGCTTATCTGTCAAAGCTAAACGTGCTGCAATGGCTAAAGCCAAAAACAAACAGTTAGATTACGTGCTTATCGACAAGGACAAACTTAGCATTGTTGCCGCTGTTGATTTAGTAAATAACACCAACCGCGACGGCCATAAAGCACAACGTGACTGGTTTGTCAGTGGCGCGTTAGAAGCGGCAGGCATCCCGCATATTCGTATGAAAGTAAAATCAGGCTATCAACCAAGAGAAGTGCGTGACGCTATCATGTTTAAACTTGGTAAACCTGCAGCAGCACCGGCAAGACCTGCACGCAATCGAGTAACTAAACCAGCAGTACTATCACCATCACAAGCAAAAGCACACTCAACGGCGCTTGCAGAAATATAGTCCGTCATAATATTGGCAAAAGCAGACTTTAAGGTCTGCTTTTTTGTTTGTTTTAGACATTTTTAGGTATAATCATCCTATTCAATCTAAGGAATCAAATATTATGCACGTTGGTATTATTGGCGCGATGGAGCCAGAAGTAAAAATCTTACGCGAAGCAATGGTAAACCCAAGCATCATGACTAAAGCTGGTTTTACCTTTTACACCGGTGAATTAGCGGGTAACACTGTTACTTTAGTTCAATCTGGTATTGGTAAAGTAGCTTCTGCAGTAGCAACGACACTACTAATAGACAACTTCAGCCCAGATTGTGTGATCAACACAGGTTCTGCAGGTGGTTTTGAGCCATCGCTAAATGTAGGTGATGTCGTTATTTCTTCAGAAGTTCGTCACCACGATGTAGACGTAACTGCATTCGGTTACGAAATCGGCCAAGTACCACAAATGCCAGCGGGCTATGCTGCGCACCCTAAACTGATTGAAGCGGCAGAGCAAAGTGTAAGCCAAATCAGCGATGTTAAAACCATGATTGGCCTAATTTGTACTGGTGATTCATTCATGTGTGACCCGGTACGAATTGAAAAAACACGCGCAGAATTTCCAACTATGCTTGCAGTAGAAATGGAAGGTGCAGCAATTGCACAAGCTTGTCACGTGCTAGAAACACCATTTGTTGTTATTCGCTCAATGTCTGACATTGCTGGCAAAGAATCGCCGCAATCATTTGAAGAGTATATCGAAACTGCATCTATCAACTCATCTAAAATGGTTGTTGCTCTTTTAGAGAAGCTAACATCGGTGAGTTTATAAGGTGATTGCAAATATTGTTCAAAACCATTTGGACATTATTGTATTTTTTGTAGCGCTCTTAGCTGAGCGCTTCTTTCCTTTGGTTAGTTGGTATCATCCTAATACCTTTTTAAGCGTTATTTTCTCTGCCCTCAACGATCGTTTATACAACCCAACGAATCCTAAAAGCTATCAATATTTAGCCTCAACTTTGGCTTTTACACTCACTATTTTAGTGATAGTGACATTAGTTGTGCTGTTTTTAGAGTTTGCTTTTTATCCTGAGTTATTAAGCGGCTTAATTTTATATTTGTTACTCAGTAGCCGCGCGCAAGAGAAGAAATCATTACGTATTGCCAGATTGCTCAAGCTCAACCAAAAAGCGACTGCTAGAGAGCTACTCTCGAGCCTTGTTGCCCGTGATGTATCACGTTTATCGGCTTCTGGAATTTGTAAAGCAACCATGGAGTCACTGGTGTTACAAAGTGCGCGGCATTATTTTGCCGTTATATTCTTTTATCTACTTGGCGGCGCTATCCTTGCTTTAGTTTATCGCTTACTGACATTAATTCATCAAGCATGGCGAAAAAACCAAAAACCCAACAACCCATTTTTGGCTCCCATTGCTAAGTTACTATTTGTATTGGAGTGGTTACCCACTCGATTAGTCGCTTTAACGATTGCAGCAACCAATGCCAGTAGACAGAGCATTCATTACATTAAGCACTATGGCAGACACTTTTATCAAACCAATACGGGTTGGCTGTTAAGTGTTACATCGGCTGCTTTGCAAGTGCAATTAGGCGGCCCTGCCCTTTACCAAGGTGAGCGCTTTAATAAAATGCGTGTTGGTACCGATCGCCTACCAGATGCCGATGATATTCCCGCTTTAGTGAATCGCTTAAATCAAGCGAAAGCATTTTGGTTACTACTTATCATCGCCATTGAAGTGGCTACGCTGTTTATTAACTAAAAAAAGGCACAAAAAAACCAGCCGCAGCTGGTTTTTATTCTGTTAGCTTATTTAAGCTAAGGTGATTTTAGCAAACTTACGTTTACCTACTTGGTAAATCTGTGTAGTGCCTTTAGCAACTTCAAGCTTAGTATCCGTTACTTTTTCTTCACCATTAATCTTTACAGCGCCTTGTTTAATCATACGCATTGCTTCTGACGTACTTGCAACAAGGTTCGCTTCTTTTAATAGATTAGTGATAAACACAGTGTCTTCAGCAATTGTTACTGTTACTTCAGGGATCTCATCTGGTAATGCATTCTTTTGGAAACGCTTGATGAAATCTTGATGAGCACCTTCGGCTGCTTCTTCGCTGTGGAAACGTGCAATCATTTCTTTGGCAAGCTCAATCTTAATGTCGCGCGGGTTTGCACCATCTGCAACACGTTGTTTAAGCGCTGCAATCTCTTCGATAGATAATGCACTTAATAAGTCATAGTAACGCCACATTAGCTCATCACTAATAGACATCACTTTACCAAACATGTCGTTAGGCTCATCAGTAATACCAATGTAATTACCTAATGACTTAGACATTTTCTGAACGCCATCAGTACCTTCAAGCAGTGGCATCATAAGTACTGTTTGTGGCTTTTGACCTTCGTCTTTTTGTAATTCACGACCCATTAATAGGTTAAAGCGTTGGTCTGTACCGCCAAGCTCAACATCAGCTTCTAATGCAACTGAGTCCCAACCTTGTACCAGTGGATATAAAAATTCGTGGATAGCAATTGATTGACCGTTGGCATAACGCTTTTTAAAGTCATCACGTTCTAGCATACGTGCTACTGTTTGACGCGCAGCCAGTTTAATCATACCTGCTGCACCTAAGTTCTCCATCCAAGTAGAGTTGAATGCAACTGTAGTTTTAGCAGGATCAAGAATCTTAAATACTTGCTCTTTATAGGTTTCAGCATTAGCTAATACATCTTCACGGGTTAACGGTTTACGCGTTACGTTTTTACCCGTCGGATCACCAATCATACCGGTGAAGTCACCGATCAAGAAAATCACTTCATGACCTAGGTCTTGGAAGGTTTTCATTTTGTTGATAAGAACTGTGTGACCTAAATGCAGATCAGGCGCAGTTGGATCGAAACCCGCTTTGATCTTAAGTTTCTTACCAGACTTTAGCTTTTCGACTAATTCGTCTTCAATTAATATCTCTTCTGCACCGCGTTTTATCTCAGCTAGAGCGGTTTGTAAATCCACTGTGTATTACTCCAAAAATTCAGCTACCGGGGCGTGGTGGCCTGTCAGGGTTATAAATATAGAGCTAAAAACTTTAAAATTTAGCTAGTTAGCACCAAAAAGCGACACTAGAAAAAAGCCTAACTTAAATAGTTTAAGAAACAGCCCTGAAGGCAGCGCGCATGATTGTTCTTTATACCGCGTTATTGCAATTTAATGAAGGGACTTTAGTTAACTAATGTAGATTTAGTTTAACCATAGACATCTGCTGCAATTTTAAACAAAAAAGTTTAACGCGCAGGCCAATTCTAGCGTAAAATAGCGCCAGTTTAAATCTACAAAACACTGGTATTTGCTCTATTTTAGGTATATCCTGCGATATTAGTATTTAAATTTCTTGACAGCAGAAAAGGCACGATATGGTTCACGTAGTGCACAAACTTCCCAAAAAACACAAACTGCTTATTCTCGGTTTGGTTTCTGCTATTGTCGGCTTGGCGTTATTGCCTTCTGAAAAAGCCACCGCATCAAAGGACAACAGTGCAAACGCACTTGAAATTGGCAAACGCTACGAATTACAAGTTAAAGTTGATGATAACGAAAAACTAACTGAGCTTAATTCGGAGCAAGCAGCAGCAAAACTTCCAGAATACGAGCTTATCGACCATGAAGTACGAAATGGCGATAATTTAGCACTTATCTTTAAACGTGCGGGTTTCTCAGCGCAAACATTACACAAACTAGTTAATACCAACGCTGAAACTCGTAAGTTAACAAAAATTCACCCAGGCGAAATCTTAAGCTTTGCAACCGCTGAAGATGGCTCTTTAGCGCAGCTTCGTTATGTGATCTCAAAAACAGATACCTTATACGTTACATTAAATGACGAAGGTAACTACGACACTTCTATCGATAGCAAAGAAATCGAAACGCTAAGTAAATCTGCTGGCGGCGAGATCTCTAATAGCTTTTGGACATCAGGCATTGCCGCTGGCTTAAGCGAGCGTCAAATTATGAATTTTGCTGACATCTTTGGTTGGGATGTCGACTTTGCTAATGACATTCGTAAAGGTGACCAATTTGGTCTTATTTACGAAGCTCACTATGTTGATGGTGAATACATTGGCGACGGTAAAATTATTGCCGCAGAGTTTATTAACCAAGGCGAGCGTTACACTGCTATTCGCCATACCGATGGTAACTTCTATACGCCTGAAGGCCGCAGCATGAAAAAAGCTTTCTTACGTGCGCCAGTTAACTTTAAGTATATTAGTTCGAGCTTTAACCCGCGTCGCTTACACCCAGTGACCAAAACGGTAAAACCACATAACGGTATCGATTACGCAGCGCGTACCGGTACGCCAGTTGTATCATCGGGTAATGGTAAAGTGATTAGAGCAGGCTACAGTAAATACAATGGTAACTATGTATTTATTAGCCATGGCACACAGTATGTAACTAAGTACTTACACTTAGACAAAAAGATGGTTAGAACTGGTCAGAAAGTGAAGCAAGGCCAAAAGATTGGTACGGTTGGTGCGACAGGTCGTGTAACAGGCCCTCACTTACACTATGAATTCTTAGTAAACGGTGTACACCGTAATCCGAAAACGGTCAAACTACCTAAATCAGAGCCTTTACCGCGCGATGAGTTAGCTAAGTTTAAACCGATTGCTGATAACTTCTTAGCGCAATTACAACGTAACCGTGAGTTACAATTGGCGTTAAATAAGTAGTTAAGTAAACATAAAAAAGCCGCTTCAATTGAAGCGGCTTTTTTGTGCCAAATAAACCCGGCTAAAACTATTATAGACTTTACTAAAATGAGTACTGATAGCACTGCGGTTTAATACAACTATTACCTTAAAAGAACATAGATAAGTTGAATAATCAGCGAAATCATCACCAGTGGCCAAATGTACTTTGCATACTTTGTCGCGCCATCAAGCCCCATTCTAGACTGATACTTTTCAAGTAGCGGTATTAGAATAACCAAGGCAACAAAAAGGCATAATAAGATAATAAAAACATTCATGGCGGCTTCCTTACACAACTATCATTTAACTACAATTTCTTTAGGGTGACCCTAGTCTATAGGCAAAAAAAAGCGCAGTAAAATTACTGCGCCAGTCGGTTGGAAGTAAATCGACTTAGCCAACAATCGCTAACAGAATACCTGCTGCAACGGCACTTCCTAATACCCCTGCTACGTTTGGTCCCATGGCATGCATTAACAAGAAGTTATGCGGGTTGCTCTCAAGGCCTACCTTATTAACCACCCGTGCTGCCATTGGTACCGCTGACACACCTGCTGCGCCTACTAATGGGTTGATTGGCGATTTAGAGATCTTATTCAGACCTTTTGCCATAAACACGCCTGACGCTGTACCAATTGCAAAGGCCAATGCACCTAACACCAAAATACCGATTGTTTCTACGGTTAAGAACTTATCGGCCGCAAGCTTTGAGCCTACCGCTAAGCCTAAGAAAATGGTGGTAATGTTGATGATTTCGTTTTGTGCACTATTGCTTAAACGATCAACCACGCCCGATTCACGCATCAAGTTACCTAGGCAGAACATGCCCACAAGCGGCGTTGCTGCTGGTAAAAACAAGATGGTTAAACTAAGCACCATTAACGGAAAAACAATTTTCTCTTTCTTCGATACTGTACGAAGTTGCGGCATTTGAATTTCACGCTCTGCTTGCGTTGTTAATGCACGCATAATTGGCGGCTGAATAATTGGCACTAGTGCCATATATGAATAAGCCGCTACAGCAATAGCTCCCAGTAAATCAGGTGCCAACTTAGATGCTAAAAAAATAGCTGTTGGACCATCTGCTCCACCAATAATGGCAATGGCCGATGCATCTTGAAGTGTAAACTCAAAACCAGGAATAAAGTTAAGTAGTATTGCACCAAATAAAGTAGCAAAAATACCAAACTGCGCAGCCGCGCCTAACAGCAACATACGCGGATTTGCTATCAAGGCACTAAAGTCTGTAAGCGCCCCCACGCCCATAAAGATCAAAAGTGGGAACACCCCAGAATCAATCCCGATATCGTACACGTAATAAAGCAAACCACCCGGTTCAGATAACCCGGCTACAGGAATATTAGTTAAAATAGCCCCAAAGCCGATAGGTAATAACAATAATGGCTCAAATTTACGGGCGATTGCGAGATATAATAACCCGCAACCTACCGCAATCATTATTAATGCAGGAAAGGTAAAGTTAGCAATACCTGTCGCATGCCAGAGGTTTAAAACACCATCCATCCTCTGTCTCCTATGCTAGCGCGATTAGCGCATCGCCAGTGGCAACAGAGTCGCCCTCTGCTACTAATACTTCAGCTATTGTACCTGAGTGTGCGGCGCGAACTTCTGTTTCCATTTTCATTGCTTCCATAATGATAACCACATCACCTTCATTTACTGTTTGGCCAGCTTTTACTTTCACTTTGAAAATATTGCCTGCTAACGGCGCGTTTAAGGTTTCGCTAACAGACGCTGAGGCAGATTGAGGAATTAACTCACTGTCTTTTAGAGTTACTTCTTTTAGTTCACCACCTTGCGCTACAACGACATCGTAAACTTTACCGTCAACTTTAACGCTGTATTGCTCTGCTTTTGCAGGACTTGAAGCGGCTGGTTTACTTTCTGACTTAGCAACTTCACCCGTTGGAATTGCTTCAAACGCATCAGGGTTGTTACGGTTTTTAATAAACTTAAGGCCAATTTGAGGGAATAATGCGTAAGTAAGTACATCATCAATCACGTCATCAGCAAGCTCTAAACCTTGCTCTTTAGCTTCACTTAATAACTCTGCTTCAAGCTTCTCAAGTTCAGGCTCAAGCTTATCAGCAGGACGGCAAGTGATTGCTTCAGCGCCATCTAGTACACGTTCTTGCAGCTCTTTATTCATTGGCGCTGGTGTTGCACCATACTCGCCTTTGAGCACACCCGCAGTTTCTTTAGTGATGGTTTTATATCGCTCGCCAGTCAACACATTAAGTACCGCTTGAGTACCAACAATTTGCGAGGTTGGTGTAACGAGTGGAATGTAACCTAAGTCTTCGCGAACACGCGGGATCTCAAGTAATACTTGATCAAGTTTATCAGCAGCACCTTGCTCTTTAAGCTGATTTTCCATATTAGTTAACATGCCGCCCGGCACTTGCGCTAATAAGATACGTCCATCAACGCCTTTAAGGCTGCCTTCAAATGCAGCATATTTCTTGCGTACGTCACGGAAGTAAGCAGCAATTTCTTCTAATTGGTTTAAATCAAGGCCTGTGTCTCGCTCAGTGCCTTCTACAATTGAAACGATGGTTTCTGTGGCGCTATGACCATAGGTCATACTCATTGACGAAATAGCCGTATCAAGCATATCGATACCTGCATCGATCGCTTTTTGATAAGTTGCAGTGCTTAAACCTGTGGTTGCGTGGCATTGCATCGCAATAGGAATAGACACAGTTTCTTTTAAACCTTTGATCAACTGTTCACAATCATAAGGCTTTAATAAACCTGCCATATCTTTGATACAAATTGAATGACAACCAAGATCTTCTAGTTGTTTTGCAAGCTCAAGCCACATATCAAGCGTATGGACTGGGCTTACTGTGTACGAAATAGTACCTTGGGCATGAGCACCTACTTTAACAGCAGCTTTAATGGCAGTTTCAAGGTTACGCACATCGTTCATCGCATCGAAAATACGGAAAACATCAACACCGTTTTTGTGGGCACGCTCAACAAACTTTTCGACTACATCATCAGCATAATGACGGTAACCTAAAAGGTTTTGCCCACGTAGTAGCATTTGTTGCTTAGTGTTTGGCATTGCCGCTTTTAGCTCGCGAATACGCTGCCAAGGATCTTCACCTAAATAACGGATACACGAGTCAAACGTCGCACCACCCCATGATTCAATTGACCAATAACCCGCATTATCGAGTTTTTCTGCCATGGGTAGCATGTCGTCTAAGCGCATACGCGTTGCCAAAAGAGACTGGTGTGCGTCACGCAATACTAGTTCGGTTAGTTTTAATTTAGCCATGTTTAAGCTGCCCCGTTATTTTTGTTTATTTCGAAATTGAGCAATTGCAGCGCTGATTGCTGCAATATGTGCCTGTGGCACACCCTGTTGAGGTTGAATTTTTGCTGTACGCGTAGGTTCTGCAATTGCAGGATCATCAAATCGACCCACTACCTTTGACATTAAAGTGACTGCTGAAATCAAAATAGTCAGAAAAACAAACACGCCTACCATGCCTGTCACCATCAAACTGGCCGCAGTGGTGAGTAATCCACCTATATCCATACGACTCCCCTCGCTTACTTAAAATAAAAAGTTATTTTTGTTAAATAATTATGCACCAATAATAACAAACAAAATTCATTTGTATAGCACCATTGTAAATTGGTAAAACCAATTAAATTTAAAATAACATGACGTACATATAATTAACACCCCACTATTTATGCATTTAAAGCCCCGCTATAGATGATATAAATAATCAATATAGCCAGTCGTTATATGCTGAACTATTAATTAATAGCAACAAAATGGCTAAAAACCACACACAACAAGGTGTTAGAGGTAGCCAACCCAAACAATGTTAAATTGGTCTTACCATTTATTGGTGCATTATCTCTTTTTCTCATGCATCTCAATATGAAAAAATATCACTATGAATAAGTTACATGCTTACTCGTAAAAGTTACCAAATGATGAACCCTCTAAAGAACAACAAAAACACACAACCCATTGAAATATATAAAATAAAAGTTCTGGCACAGAACTCGCTTCAGTTACATCGAACTTAAGAAAATTTAAATAGCCAAGGAGACCACTATGTTACGCTGGACAATTACTTTTCTAGTTATCGCGTTAATCGCAGCAGTGTTAGGTTTTGGCGGTATCGCAGGAGCCGCTGCAGGCATCGCTAAGATTATCTTTTTTATATTTTTAGTATTACTTGTTATTTCGCTGGTATCAGGAGCACTTAGAGGCAACGTCCCTAAGTAGTTAAAAGCAGATAACCACTTACTTTATTTTTAAATTTACAAGGAATTTCATTATGAAAAATTCAACTTTAAAAGCCGCAACTATCGCCCTATTTTCAGGTCTTTTCATCATGGGTTGTGAAGACAACTCTGCTGAAGACGCAGGTGAGCGTATTGACGAAGCAATTACTGATACACAAAATGCAGTTGAAGATGCATGTGAAGAAGTAAAAGAAGGTGTTAACGCAGAAGAAACTAACTGCTAATAGCACACCATACTTAAGAAAAGCGGCCAAGTGCCGCTTTTTTGTTTTTTAAATGATGCATGAGATCTGAGATAATCGTAGGAATGGTTTTAACCGTGAACTTTTGGCTATAGCGTGAGTTTTTCGGCGTTAAAACGCCTCCTAAAAGTCTTAACTTGGGTTTAAAGTCTGATGACTTTATAAACCACCGCGCGAAATAAATTTCACGCCTACGTGAGCCTCAAACTCGCTAACTTGTTGGGTTTTAATCTGATAGCTGACGGCTGAAAGCTGATGGCTCTGACTGCGTCTCCGTTCTACCCAACGTTATCACTCACATACCTTAGTGAGGGGCACATTTGTCGTTACACTTGCTATATGCCATTGGCCGTCGATAAAACTTACTTTTGCGACATCGCTTACAGCAAAATCTCCGGGGACATTTAAACGCGTTAAGTTACTCGCTAACGGCTGCTGACAATATGGGCCGGTATCACCATGCATTACAAGCACAGGCTTCTTAGTGTGCTTTGCAAAGTCGCTGATGGCATCTCGGTATAGTTTAAATGCATCACATTTAGAGCGCTGCGATTCACTACAGGCGGGTTTACTGCTTGGGTGGTAAATATCAGCCTGAAAGCCAAACACATAGGCCTTAGCATCTTGTTGAACAAGTGCTTGTTTTAACCAAATTAAGTTGTACTTATCACGTTTGTCAGCGGCATCAAGTGCTGCGTTTTTGTCACTTTTTAAAATTTGTGAGCGGCCATTAAAAGTGCCCGGTATATGCAAAGTACGAAACTCAATACCATCAAACTGCCAACGGGCATTCTCTAGCATTTCAGCTTGTGTGGCATAACCCTGTAGTTGCTGTGCTTTTTGTGTATAAGCATCGTCGAACATTAGGCCTTTAACAAAGCTTAGGCGCTCAAGCTCATCAAAACGCACCGATAGCTTCTCTCGGTCACAATCGGTCCATTCATTATCACCGGGGGTATAAATAAAAGGCTGTGTGGTCAACGACGTCAATAACGCTTTATTTGTTTGCAAAAGCTTGTTCGTGCAAGCAAGTGCTCCCGATTTCATATCACCAAGGTGCATTAAAAAACCATGGGGTGTTGCTGCGATTGCTTTAGTAATTTTTCCATCTTTGGCGAGATTAATTTCATCAATCGGGGTGTATGGCATATCGCCCATAACTAAAAAAGTATTTGTGGTCATTGCAAGTGCTAATGACATTGAACTAACAAACATACAACTTACACCTAAAAAATACAGATACCTTAAGCTCTCATAATGACAACTAAATGAAAACCAACTGCGGCAGTTTTTTTCTATCAATGTTAAACTGCTGCCAGTCGATTAATTGAGTCCCCAAATGACATTAAGTACAACTTACACACTAGATAAACCGTATTATTACGAATGCTTTGATGAGTCTTTGCCTTATTCATCTCAAGCCAAGCCTAAATACCCGCTGTTGATATTGTTAATAACCTTAGGCTTATTGGCGTTTTATCAATTAGAGAATCATTACCTTGGTAGCTTTATGATTATGCTTGCCGTCGTTGAGTGCTTATCGTTTTATTACAAGCGCCCATGGTGGGTCGCAAGACAAATGATGAGCCGTGCATCAGGCAGCGAAGTGACTATCGTATTTGATGATAATGGGGTGAAAGCCGAAAACCCGCATAAAAGCTACCAATTAAGCTGGCAACAGATTAGTGAGATTATTGAAACTGAGCGAGGTTATATTTTAAAGGCACAGCGCGGTATGCAATATATTTCTAAACAAGCGCTAAATGATGAAATGACAGCCGAACTAAATAAAAGAGCCACTCAGTGAGTGGCTCTTAAAATATCTGTCGCTGATTAAACGTTGCCCGGATTTGGGTTAGATTTCTCTGCTTGAATTCGCATGTAGATTTCTTCACGATGTACTGATACATCTTTCGGTGCGTTTACACCAATGCGAACTTGATTTCCTTTAACACCAAGAACAGTAACTGTTACTTCGTCACCGATCATTAGGGTTTCACCTACTCTACGAGTTAGTATTAGCATTCTCTTGCTCCCATGTTCCAAAAAATTAAAAGATTCCGCGTCAAAAACATTCTAATGAAATCTAGACTTAAAAGTAAGTAAAAACTCTAGATCTTATTCATTTTCGGTTAAAAAAACTTTGTGTAGCGCACGTACAGCCAGTTCTAAATACTTTTCGTCAATTAAAACTGATATCTTTATTTCTGATGTCGATACAAGCATCACTTTGATGTTTTCATCGGCAAGGGCATTAAAAAATAAACTTGCCACACCAGAGTGAGATTTCATCCCTACACCTACTGCAGACACCTTGGCAACATTGCTGATCCCTTTAATAGATTCTGCGCTGATACCATCTTGGTTACTGGTCAAAATTTCAAGCGCTTGCTCAAAATCATTCGTGTGCACAGTAAAAGCATAGTCTATTTTTTCAAAGTTATGATTAACTTGATTAATCATATCTATTTCGATGCCGAATTCTGCAAAAAGTTTCAAAATTTTTGCAAGGTTTTCCGTTCCTTGGTGCACGCCATTGACGTAAATCAAACTTTCGTCACGATTAAAGGCGATACCCGACACAATGTTTGCTTGCACATCCGGCTCCTCAAAACTGATCAAGGTCCCTTGATCCGGGTTAAAACTCGATAACACTCTGAGCGGTATATTATATTTTCCTGCGGCTTCAACACTACGAATATGCAGAACCTTAGCCCCAAGACTTGCCATTTCGAGCATTTCTTCGAAAGTGACATGGCTCATACGTCGCGCATTTGGTTCAATACGCGGGTCGGTCGTGTATACCCCATCAACATCGGTGTAAATCTGACATTCATCCGCATTGATAGCGCCTGCAATCTCAACCGCAGAGGTATCTGTTCCACCGCGACCAAGCGTAGTGATATTGCCTTCAATATCACGGCCCTGAAAGCCCGCTATAATAGCGATACGGTTATGCTCAAGTTCATGCTTAAGACGAGTCGCAGCAATCTCTTCAATCCGCGCTTTACCAAACATGTTATCGGTGCGAATGTTGACCTGATCAGCAAGTAAGCTTACCGCTGAGTGACCACGTTTAATAATAGCCATTGCCAGCAGAGAGACTGACACTTGCTCACCGGTGGTTAGCAATACATCAAGTTCACGAGCACTAGGTCGAGAATCGATTTGTTTAGCGAGTTCAATTAGACGGTTAGTTTCTCCCGACATCGCCGAGAGCACCACCACAACTTGATGGCCTTGTTGCTTGGTTTTTACAACAAGGTCGGCGACGGCCTCAATTCGCTCTATTGAGCCAACTGAGGTGCCACCGAATTTTTGGACGATAAGTGCCACTAGTGATTAAGAACGCTCAGTTAACCAACCAGTTACACTTTCTAAGGCTGCAGCTAGGTTCTCTGGCTGAGTACCACCTGCTTGCGCCATATCAGGACGACCACCGCCCTTACCGCCGACTTGTGCAGCCATGTGATTTACAAGTTCACCGGCTTTCACTTTACCTGTTAGGTCTTTAGTCACACCGGCAATTAGGCTTACTTTGTCGCCATTAGCTACGCCAAGAGCAATAACACCTGAGCCAATCTTCGTTTTCAGGTCATCAACCATGCCACGTAGTGCTTTAGACTCAGTACCTGCAACATCTGCAACCAGTAGTTTAATACCGTTCACTTCAACAACAGAGTCAAGTAACGATGCACCAGCCGCACTTGCTAGCTTGTCGTTAAGCTGTGCAATTTGCTTCTCAAGGCCTTTTGATTTCTCAAGTAACGCCGTTACTTTTTCAAGTACTGTGCTGCTATCACCTTTAACTAGTGCTGCAACATCGTTTAGTTGTTGCTCTTGCTCACTTACATAAGCAACCGCTTCAGCACCTGTTACCGCTTCAATACGGCGGATGCCGGCTGCGATACCGCTTTCTGATACGATTTTAAATAACCCAATATCACCTGCACGCTTAACGTGAGTACCACCACATAGCTCGATTGAGTAGTCACCAATGGTTACTACGCGAACTTCGTCGTCGTATTTTTCACCAAATAATGCCATTGCACCTTTTGCTTTAGCATCTTCGATAGCCATTAGCTCAGTTTCAAGAGCAAAGTTACGACGGATTTCATCGTTCACTGCGCGCTCGATTTGGCGTAATTCGTCTTTTGTTACCGCTTCAAAGTGAGAGAAGTCAAAACGTAAACGCTCAGGGTCAACAAGTGAACCTTTTTGATTTACGTGCTCACCTAAAATTTGGCGTAATGTTTCATGCAAGATATGCGTTGCAGTGTGGTTTTTCTTGATGCTATCGCGACGTGCTGCATCAATTGTTGCCTCTGCTTTATCGTTTGTACCAATACGACCTTGTACACGACCATGGTGTGCAAATGCATTACCAAGTTTCGTGGTGTTAGTCACTACAAACTCACCACCAGCGACTTTTAAAACACCCGTGTCACCAACCTGACCACCTGATTCAGCGTAGAACGGTGTACGGTCTAAGATTGCGATACCTTCTTGACCATCTTCAAGTACAGAAACCGATTGACCTTCAGAGAAAAGTTCAACCACAGTACCTGTGTAATGTTCTGCATCGTAACCTTTAAAGTCTGTGTGTTTTTCAGACTTAAGTTGTTGGTTGTAATCAGCACCAAACTTACCCGCTTGCTGTGCTTGCTTACGCTGAACAGCCATACACTCTTGGAAGCCGTGCTCATCAATCGTCATGAAACGCTCACGCGCAACGTCTGCCGTTAAGTCTGCTGGGAAACCATAAGTATCGTAAAGTTTGAATACTAAGTCACCTGGGATCACATCACCTTCGATGTCAGTTAGGCTTTCTTCTAAAATAGCCAGACCACGCTCAAGTGTTTTACCAAACTGCTCTTCTTCAATACGCAGTACTTTTTCAATAATTTCTTGTTGCTTAGCAAGCTCTGGGTACGCTTGACCCATTTGCTCAATTAGCGCAGCAACTAGCTTGTAGAAGAATGCCCCTTTTGCGCCTAGCTTGTTACCGTGACGAACAGCACGACGAATGATACGACGTAATACATAACCACGGCCTTCGTTTGACGGCATAACGCCGTCAGACACTAAAAACGCACACGAACGAATGTGGTCTGCCACAACGCGTAACGATTTATCATCTAAATCTTGTGCGTTTGTTACTTTAGCCGCAGCAGCAATAAGCGCTTGGAATAAATCGATTTCGTAGTTTGAGTGCACGCCTTGTAAAATTGCAGAGATACGCTCAAGACCCATACCTGTATCAACAGACTGCTTAGGAAGCGGCTCCATTGTACCGTCGGCATGGCGGTTATACTGCATAAATACTAGGTTCCAGATCTCGATGAAACGGTCACCGTCTTCTTCAGGTGAACCTGGAGGACCACCCCAAATTTCTTCACCGTGATCGTAAAAGATTTCAGAACATGGACCACAAGGACCTGTATCACCCATTGACCAGAAGTTATCGCTGGTTGCAATGCGAATAATACGATCTTCACTTAGACCCACTTCTTTATGCCAAATGTTGAAGGCTTCTTCATCATCGTGATAAATAGTAACAAGGAGCTTTTCTTGCGGTAGTTTTACAACGTCAGTTAAAAACTCCCAAGCAAACTTGATTGCGTCTTGCTTGAAGTAATCGCCAAAGCTGAAGTTACCTAGCATTTCAAAGAATGTATGGTGGCGTGCAGTGTAGCCTACGTTTTCAAGGTCGTTATGTTTACCACCTGCGCGTACACAACGTTGTGAGCTGGTTGCACGTGAATAAGGGCGGCTTTCCGCACCTAAAAATACATCTTTAAATTGCACCATACCGGCGTTATTGAATAATAACGTGGCATCGTTACCCGGGATCAGCGAGCTTGAAGGAACAATTTGGTGTTGTTTAGAGGCAAAAAAGTCTAAGAACTGTTGCCTGATCTGTGCGGTAGTCATATGCTGCATGTGAAAATCTCACCCGTTTATTGCTGTGCTTGCATTGCAAAATCAATTTGTTCGTAATTAAAGCCTCGATACATCAAGTAGCGTACACGTTTCGCTCTTTCTTTCTGGTCGAGTTCTTTACCTGAATTTGAAAACTTCTTTAAATATGCGTCCTTTGCGAGTTCAAACCAATCGATTTCGAACTCCTCGAGCGTCTTGTCTAGTAGTGCTCGATCTATCCCTTTTGCCATTGCTTCGCTCTGAATGCGTTTTACACCATGATACTTAGCTAAATGGCGGCGTACAAACCCTTCGCAATAGCGCTGTTCGTTAATAAAGTTGTGTGATTCACACCAATCTAACAAGCGCTCTGTAAACTCAGGTGTCGCCTCTTTTTGCTGTAACTTTCGCGTTAAATCCCGACGCGAATAATCTTGTCGGGACAATAACCAAAGTACGTAATTCTTTAACTTTTGTTCTTTATCATCCATTACGCGTCAAAGCGTCCTGATTGTGACTGTGCTTCAGGTGCTTTTGTTTGGTCATCACCTTTTGGCACAACTGGCATAAAAATGGCCTGAAAAGACACGAAGAAGCTAATGTAACAAATTGGCATTAAAACCAATAGTGGAATAAACGATAAAGGAATACAGATCACCATTAAAACAGCGCAAATTAGGCCATAAACACCAAGTGGCGCCATATTATGGTAAAACACCATGAATGAGGTTTTTAAAACCTGAAACATATTACTTTGCTTTTGAAAATAAACCAAAGGCACTGCATAGGCAAAAGCAGTTAAATACACACAGATCGCCAATAGAAATACCGCAACTTGCCCCATTGAAATGGTTGCTAATAAGTCTGCTATATGTGATTGGTTTTGTGGGTCGAAAGTTTGACTCGAAATAACTGCGTAGGCATCTGCAAAAATGAAATTAGACAATAAGGCTAATAAAATACCTGCCGCCATCTGATACACGGCAACGCGCACTAAACCTATACGGTTTCCCTTATTACTAAACGGCTTAAAAATATCAGCTTGGCTGATAGTCCCGCCTTGCTGCTTTGTTAACACAGCTTGATAAAAACCTGCCATCAAAAATGGCGTCACAAACGCACCAACAACTTGCAGTAAAGGTAGCAGCAATGCCAAAAAGCTAATTATCACGATTAGCAGATGCATTAAAATAAAAGTCAAAGGTTGCAGCTTAAAGATTTCCCACCCAGCTTTAAACCATTTAACGCCCGCATCAGCTTTAAAAATACGTACTTCGATCGACATAGTTTCTCATTCAATAACGACAAAACGCACCGAGTATAACTGGGTGCGCCGCTTGTTTATAGTCACCTGTTGTGAAATTTACTCAGGCTTTTTAATTTTTTTAATATCAAGCATGTGCGAGCCATGTTTGATTTTCGTTTCAAGGTAAGCTCGGTTACCTACCACACCCGCCTTAATGTGCGCATGAGTGCCAACCACTGAATCAACTTCAATACCCGCATCACGCAGTGCTTTGAGCTTATTTGGGTTGTTAGTCATTAACTTAACATGCTTTTGATTTAATGCTTCGAGCATTAATACCGCATCTGAAAAATCACGTAAATCATCAGCAAAACCCAAATGGTTATTTGCTTCATAAGTATTCATACCTTGCGACTGTAATACGTAAGCATCAATCTTATTGTATAAGCCAATACCACGGCCTTCTTGGCGTAAATACAGTAAAATGCCACCCTGCTGGTGCATCATCTCGATACACTCATTTAATTGCTCACCACAATCACAACGTGAAGAGTGAAATACATCGCCCGTTAAACACTCTGAATGCATTCGAATTAAAGGAACATCTTGCTCTGTGTCTGCTTGATTAAACACTAAAGCAACATGTTCTTGGCCATCATTTAAGCCACTGAAAGATACGATTTCTGCAGGGATATCACTGTTTTTGCCAACATTCAGCTGGACTCTTGCTCTTACTTGCGCCACGACAAATCCAAATTAAAAAATAAATGCGATACTGCAAATGTGATTACAACAGCTTGAGGTTGTAAGGATGCAACATACGACGAGTGATAACTAATATTGAGGCAGTTACCAGCAATTCAAGTATTATACACTCAAACCACCCCAAGATACGAGCTTTGCGCCTCGCTTTAGTGGCGCTCATCAAACACTTGAAAACTCGCCGTCATACAGCTACCTAATTGAATTGTAATGCGTTTTAAAAAATCACATTCAAAATATTCGAAAAAATAGATTAGTTTAATCTCGATAAACAGTCAGACCTTGTTCAAATTGTTAATAAAAACATACTATGTATCTTAATATTCAACAGTGACACAGCGAGTGTAACTTGCTACCTTGCACCTAATGATGATAATGATTATCATCAACTAGTATTAATTCCCTTCTCTATCTCAGGGCAAAATAATAAGGAATATTATGACAAAGAGCTCGCTTGCCTTATGCATGGCACTTTTATTTAGCCAGCAAAGCATGGCTAATGAAACGACCACCCAAGAGTTTAACGACACCTACCGCGCTTATGTCGCCGCTGTAAAAAATCAGCAAGACAGTAGTGAGCTTGCAAAAAAAGCGTTTGAACTAGGCAAAAAAGTTTATGGCGAAAGCGCCGACAACACTGCGAACCTTGCTATTAACTATGCAAACAGCCTAGATAAAAGCGAGCAAGAGCAACGCTTTGAGTTATATCGTACAGCCTACGAAATACTAGAACAAAATCACGGTAAACTCAGTGCACAAGTGTATGACTCATTAATCGGCATGGCAGAATCAACACCTTCAGCTAAGCGTGCAGATACGTATTTAGATGATGTCATTGCCATTGCTGAAAAACAAAACTCCGCCAAGCTTGTTGCTGATGCAAAAATGACCGCCGCTCGTATCCTTGCATATAAAGGCACTGGTGAGCGCTATTACACAGCAAAGAAATATCTTGAAGAAGCCGATGATTACTATCAAGAGAATTTACCCAATAACGCTGTCGATCGTATTAGCGCTGACTTTTTAGTTGCCGCATTTGCAGAAAATCAACGTAAATACAGCACCGCCATTGAGCGTTTAAATCACGTGGTAAGCGTATTTGATCAAGAGCTAGACTTTGATCATCAAACCGAATTAAACGCCCATTCAAAGCTAGTTCACCTATACGAAAAAACAGGTAAAAGCGATGAAGCAACTAAACATTGCTTAGCGATTGCGAAAATGGTGCCGTGGAAAGAAAGCCAAGAACAAGAGCCGTTATACCGCGTACATCCTAAATATCCAAAATCAAAAGTTCAACGTATGGAAGATGGCAGTGTCGTAATGGAGTTTGAAGTAACCCCGTCAGGCTTTGTAGACAACATTACTGTGGTTGGCTCTGAGGGTGGCTCTGCATTTGAAAGAGAAGCTGTTAAAGCAGTAAAACAGTGGCGTTATGCCCCTAAGTTTGAAAATGGGCAAGCTATTGCTGCGACTTCTCGGGTGCAATTAGATTTTAAAATCAACAACTAAATAACAGGGTCGCAGTGCGACCCTATCATATCTTGTTAAGTAGTTTATCTGCTGCGTTCTCAATTAAATCGAGTACTTTTTCGAAGCCTTGATCGCCACCATAGTAGGGATCAGGGATCTCGCTTTCCCCTGCGTCACCATGACTTAAAAATAGCGACAGCTTATATTGTAAGTGCTCTGGACACTGGGCTTTTAAATCAGCAAGATTTTGCTTGTCGGCTGCGAGGATTAAATCAAACTCATAAAAATCAGCTTGAGTCACAGGTCGCGAATAAATTCCTTTAAAACTATAGCCGCGCTTTTCGGCTGCTGCTTTTGAGCGAGGATCTGGTGGATTACCTTGGTGATAACCAATGGTGCCAGCAGAATCAACTTTGACATTAATACCTAATGACTTTGCTCGACTACGAAGCACCGCTTCAGCTGTGGGTGAGCGGCAAATATTGCCTAAGCAAACAATCAAAATCTTCTTCATTAAAATGAACCACCTTTATTATTTGCTTCAAAAAATTGCTTAAAACTCATAACTCAAGTTGATACCACCATCAACACGTTTATCATCATCGCTTGAGGCTTCACCGTACCCTAATTCAAACCTCAATCGCCAACCGTCTTGGTTTAAGCCACTGAAATTATAGCTGTAACTAAGCCCAATACCATTAGTGGTTTCTTCATCAAACGCTTCAGCGAGAGCACAACCAATTGCGTTGGCAAATGCTGCTGTAAGTTCATCGCTATTTTGAGATTCATCGCACTGAGTATCTACTTCTCTGTTTCCTAATGCGCCAACCAGCAAGCCGATTGCATGTTTATTATTATCACTTATAGCTTGCTCAAAACCCGCAGAAAAACCATCATCAAGGCCTATCTTATAATTGCCATACCAACGCTGGCTTAAGTCAGCACTAGCAACAGATACTTCAGGTATTACAAAGTACGGATAGCCACCACCAATCGAAAAACTAATATCATTAGCGCTAGCAAAAGTGGGGCCTAGTAGCAGCAACGAGACAACTGTATGTGTTATTTTTTTCATTGTTCACAATCTTTAAAATTTTGACGCAACAAAAAATAAATCAAAACAGGTACAAAGACAACTTTTTAGTATTGATTTAGTATCTTTTCGTCATACTTATCAACATCTAAAGTTAAATTGTACTGCTGCGCAACACTATCAAGCTCAGCCTGCTTAATTGCCAACTCATCCATGGTAATAGTGTTGTCATCAAGCTGCCATAACAAACGTGACCCCGCATAACTGTATTGAATTGCTAATAAAGCATCGGCATTGCCCTCACGCCCTGCTGCTTTTAACTTTGGCATTTTACGGGTGATTTTATTCAGCGCTTTTTTAAGCTCCCACACATAGACAATTTCAGTCATGTAATCATGATTGCGGTACTTATTAAGCACAAAGCCCACCAGCAAACTACACACAACAACACCTAATAGGTTCCAATGAAAATGGCTACCGCTTGGATCAGGAAATAACGCAATTAATGTTTGTGAAATGGCTAAACTGCCAACGGCTAAAGCAATTACACAAGCAATAATTACTTGGTTTAAATGTTTACGGTAACGGGCTTTATCTATTTGAATAAGTTTCATAACAACCTAAAAAACTTGTGAAAAATAAAAAGTGAAAAAAATTTCACCCCTTTTTTATTTGCCAGCCGTTTTAGCTATGAAAGCAATTATCCAAAGAGGAACGGCTATGCATACTTTACCACTAAACTCAGCAAGCTTGAATAACAGCAATGCTGCTTTAAAGACAACCGCAGCAATTATTGGTGGTGGTGTCATGACCTTTGCAGCATTTGCATTTATGCAGTACTTAATTTCTGCTGAGCAAAGAGCCGATGTAAAAACAGGCCCAGACATCACGGTTGAAATTTATGAAGTACCGGAAGACTCAAAAGTACAAGTAAAGCAAACACTGCCGCCACCGCCAGTTGCAAAAATGCCACCAAAAGTGCCACCGCGGCCAACCATTGATACGACCGAAACAGTTGTGGTAGCTGATTTAACACCAACAATGACATTCGATAACATTGGCGACACACTGAGCAAAACTATTAATCAACCAACAGGAGATGCAACGCCAATTGTGCGTATTAACCCTAAGTACCCTCCGGTAGCAGCTCGCGACGGCATTGAAGGTTGGGTGCAAATTAGCTTTAGTATTTCACCGACTGGTGAAGTGATTGATCCTGTTATTATTGATGCTGAGCCAAAACGGGTATTTGACCGTGAAGCAATTCGCGCCATTAAACGTTGGAAATATCGCCCTAAAGTTGTTGAAGGTGTGGCACAATTGCAAACAAACCAAAGCGTTCAACTTGATTTTAAAATAGATGGATAACTGCCTATGCTAATGAGCATCAAGACATGGTTATTTGACAAGCCAAACACAGATTGTTTGGCGCAGTATGCCAAAACGGGCGACAACCGTTACCTTAACCAACTCGTTGCTCAATACGGGAACGATCTTTATCACTATCTAGTTACACAAAGTGATAAAGATCTTGCCCTTGATATATGCCAGCAAACCTGGTTAAAAGTTATTGATAAACGCGACTTTTACAATGATCAGAACAACCCAAAAGCGTGGCTTTTTCGCTTAGCTCGTAATTTATTAATTGATGAATTTCGTAAGCAGCAAAAGTTCGTTGAATTAGAAGATAACCAACTATTTTCTGAATCTCAGGATGCAAGTTATCACTACGACTATGAAGCCTTTGATAAAGCACTTATGGCGCTTAGCTTTGTACAACGTGAAGCGCTGACCTTACAGCAAGAAGGCTTTAGTCTCGATGATATTGTAGCTATCACACAAAGTAACCCAGAGACCATTAAAACTCGGCTGCGATATGCCCGTCAAAACCTGAAACAACAACTAGGAGGCCTCCATGAAGCGTAACGACGAGCAACTCGATACTGATTTAAAAGCACATTTTCAAAAACGTAAGGCAGAGCACAGCTTAAGCAGCGACGAGCTTTCACATATGCAAAAGCCACAGTCGGCAACGCCAAGACCACAGCGCTTTTTAGGCCTGCAAATGACCGGAGTTTTTGCTGCTTTAGCGATTCTTGGCTTTGTCATGCTGCAATATAACAACCGCGAGTTAACCGATGTTTATGCAGTAGATTTATCAAACTATCAATGGCTTGAGGTACACGAGCTCGACGCCAAAGGCAGCTATGTGAGTAATCTTAAACAACAAAAACAAAACCTAGATGCGAACTACCAACAAGCATTAGCCAATCACCAAGCCCGTACCAGCTTCACCGGCCGTCTCGTCAGTGTTGATAACGACTGGTATATCGCCGACTGCGAGCAAAATGTCATAGTACAAATTAAACAATCACTCCTAGAAGAGCTACAAAAACACGGCACCCTAGATACTCATATTCACCAAGGTGACCTACTCGCCCTAGACCAAAACAAACAAGGGCAAATCATCGCACTCAAACAGCTAACCCATGAGGCGAAAAATTGTGAAGCTTGAAAACAGCTGTCAGCTTTCAGCTATCAGATTTAAAACAAGTTAGCGAGTTACAAGGGGAAAGAGTAAAGGAGTACCGTAGGCGTGAAATTTATTTCGCGCGATGGATCAACGAGCCATCAGCTTTCAGCCGTCAGCTCTCAGATTTATGATCTGACCCCGATAAAGTAGACACGGGGTTTAATTAAATTGTTCGTACTGCATGGGACTTTTATACCCTAGGGTGCCATGCCTTCTTACTGAGTTGTAGTATTTTTCAATATAAAAATACGTTTGTGTTGTCATTTCACTACGACTCAGTTCATTTAAATTCTTTATCCACTCCTTTTTATACTGCGCGAAGAAGCTTTCTGAGCATGCGTTATCCCAGCAGTTGCCTTTTCTAGACATACTCACTGTGACACCTCTATTAGTTAACCACTTCACTGTTTCCTTTGCGACATACTGAGCTCCTTGGTCTGAATGAAAGAGCAAGTTCGAACCATCAGGTTTGCGTGCTGACCATGCCTTTCTCAGTGTTTTAATAACTAACTCGGCGTTGTTTATCCGGCTTGTTACCCAGCCAACAACCTTACGAGAATACAAATCAAGGATGACGCATAAATACTGCCAACCATCTTTACAGCGTACTTGTGTGATATCGGATACCCACACGGTATTTGCTGTATCAACATTAAACTGGCGTCGTAGTAAGTTACTCGCTTTGATTGTACCCTCTTTCTTCGCGCGACTTGTATAGCGTCTCTTACCTGATTTTGAACGATAGCCAACGCTTTGTAATAGTCTCTGCACACGCCCTTTACTGCAATCAAAACCATGCGCTACCGCTGCTTCCCAAAGCTTTCTATAACCAGGAATACAGTGCTCCTGGTCGCTAATATGCTTTAGAAACTTAAGTAACGAACTGTTCTCTTTCTGGCGCGTGCTAGGTAATTGCTTTAACCATTTATAATACCCAGCTGGCGATACAGATAACCAACTGCACAACTTCTTCACTGTGCGTTTGGCATCTGTGACCTTGTGGATATATTCGAACCTTATTCTTTTAGGCTGTCGAAGTAGACCTTCGCCTTTTTTAAAACGTCATTCTCCAACTGAGCATCTTCGAGTTGCTTCTCAAGCTTGCGAATTTGGCGTTCTAAATCTGTGTATGATTTGTCAGGGCCTTGGTTCTTTAGTGGCTTTGCCGTTTTCTTTTTCGAGGTCATGTGACTTCTCCAACTTGATAGCATGTCAGGATGAATACCGTACTTATTAGCGACCATCTTAACTGTATCTGTGGTGTCTAACGACTCTTGAACGACTTTTATTTTAAATTCGAGGGAATATCTACGCTGTGACTTTACTTTCATGATTACTGACTCCAAAAAGGTGTCTACTTTTATGGAGTCAGATCAGAGGGCTACAAGAGTAAAGTCGCAAGTTTTGGGTAGCAGCGGGTTTACCCCGCGTAGGCGTGAAATTTATTTCGCGCGATGGCCGCAATCCATACTCTTGTAGGTCGGGCTTTAGCCCGCCACGTATGATTGATAAAACATGTTTCGCCATAAATGACGACCTACGTGACGTTGGTTAGAACGGAGTGAAAACCAACACACTCAGAGCTTTCAGCTATCAGATTTAAAACAACCTAGCGAGTTACAAGAGTAAAGTCGCAAGTTTTTAGGTAGCAGCTGGTTTACCCCGCGTAGTTAGTTTTCAGATGTCAGATCATTCTTCTGACATCTGATCCCTAATATCAATCTCACTCCCCTACCTTCGGCAACATGCTTTTACTAATCACTTCAAATGTATCTAAGTCTACCAGCATAGAGTAAACTTCATCGTTGTTAATAAATACAACGAATAAATTGCCCTCAGCGTTGAGGTTAGACTCTATAATGCGGTTGTAACCTGAAATAACTTCGCTGTAGTTTGAGCCATCAATCTTGCTTAGCGCGAAGGTGCGCTTATCTTTGCCATCGAGCAGTTTGTCGTTGTTGGTATCGTTTTTGATAACTTCGTAAGAAACGGCCTTAGGAGCATTGGCTTTTTGCTCATTGTAAACTCGAGTATCAAACTCTTCGTAATGGCTTAATGCACCAAACTCTATGATCAACTGATCCGTTGTTTTAAATAGCCACTTGGCGTGATTGGTTTTGTCATTAAGAAACAAAATGTTCTTTGAGCGCGTAGGTCTGTATTTATAACCACCGCTAAAATTATTGTAAACTGTTACATCAGCTTTCACCTCGATATCCAGTTTTTCTGATTCCAACGGGATAAAGTAAAAATCACTCCCCTCGACCTTACGGGGGTAACCCAGTTTCCACTTTTCTTGCTGCTTTTCATCTTCAGCTAAGTTTAGTGTTTGTTGCTGAACATGGTTATCGGACTTTAGTAAGTAAGCAACAAAATTATACCCTATTGCTGCAGCTCCAATGATTAAGCCCATAAGTAAAATTAGGCCGTTAACATTCCACACCCATTTAAAAAACTTTTCTGACTTCATACGACTGGTTAAATCCTTTTAAGAATAAGAACTCGCTAAGCTAGCAGATTTAAAACAAGTTAGCGAGCTACAAGGGGGAAAGAGTAAAGGAGTACCGTAGGCGTGAAACTTATTTCGCACGATGGTTCAACGAGCCATCAGCTTTCAAACTGACAGCTGACAGCTGACAGCTAATACTCCACTCTTTACCTCGCTTTTCCTACCAATAATCGCACATTGCTCTAATGTTAATAACAATTTAATGCTGAACCAGCTAGGCTAGTAACATCGTGTTTAAATATTATGGAGTTACCATGAAAAGGTCTTTGTTTAACAGTTTAATCATTACCTCAATTAGCTTGTCGAGCTTGCAAGCGTGCGCTCAGCCGGAGCAAAAGATCCCTCTGGATGCTAGCGCTAATGACTACAAACTAGAATTAGTAAGTGAAAGAATTCCGTGGGGTATGGCTTGGCTTAACGAGCGTGACTTACTCGTTACCGACAGACGTGGCGAGCTTAGATTAATTCGTGATGGCAAACTCGTTGAGCAAATAGTTAAAGGCACACCTAAAGTACATGATGAAGGTCAAGGGGGCTTATTAGACATAGAGCTTGATCCGAACTTTGCCGACAATGGCTGGATTTACTTTTCGTACTCGGGCTATGAAGGCGATGGTGAGGGTTATAACACCTCGATTATGCGCGCCCGCTTTAAAGATATGGCTCTTATCGATCAGCAATTATTGTTTGATGGCGAGCCTAATATTGAAACAACAAAACACTATGGTTCGCGTATTGAGTTCGACAAACAAGGTTACTTGTACTTCTCTATTGGCGACCGTGGCAAAAGAGACGTTCACCCACAAAGCCTTAACTATGATGCAGGCAAAATTCACCGTATCAATAGCGATGGCTCTATCCCTAAATCAAACCCGTTTTATAACCATAAAACAACTCATAAAAGCATTTATTCATATGGACACCGTAACCCTCAAGGTATGGCGATGCACCCAGAAACTGGGGTTATATGGAGTCATGAACATGGCCCCCGTGGCGGCGATGAAATCAACATAGTTAAAGCAGGTGCTAACTATGGTTGGCCTGAGATCACTTATGGGATCAACTACATTGGTACAAAAATTACTGACGAAACCAGTCGCGAGGGAATGGAACAACCTGATTGGTATTGGGTGCCTTCCATTGCCCCTTCTGGAATGGAATTTATCACAAGCGATAAATACCCTCAGTGGCAAGGTCAAATTGCCGTAGGTTCGATGAAGTTTGGTCACCTTGTGTTAGTGAAACTTGATGGTGACAAAGTAACAGGCCACAGCAAGGTTTTTGAAGGTGTAGGTCGCGTGCGCAGCCTTGCCACTCACCCTAATGGTGATTTATACCTTGGTGTTGATGGTGTCGGTGTTTATAAGGTTGTACCTAAATCGTAGGTTGGATAGAGCGAAGCGAAACCCAACACCTCAGAGCTTTCAGCCGTCAGCTATCAGATTTAATACAAGGTAGCGAGTTACAAGGGGAAAGAGTAAAGGAATACCGTAGGCGTGAAATTTATTTCGCGCGATGGCCTCAATCCACACTATTGTAGATCGGACTTTAGTCCGTCACTTTATAAGTGATTCGACATGTGTCGCCATAAATGACGACTTACGTTACAAGCAATAAAAAACCACAGACTCCTCTGTGGTTTTCTACTTATAACTTAAAGCTTTCAGCTATTACTTATAAAACAATTATGCTCGTCACTAGGTAAGCAATAAAAGTTAGCGCACCGCCGAATAAAGCGTATGGCATTTGGGTTTTTACGTGAGTTAATAAATCACACCCTGATGCAATGGCCGATACCGCGCTGGTATCTGAAATTGGCGAGCAGTGATCGCCAAACACACCACCACCTAGAATAGCAGCAATGACCAATGAAGGTGGTAAACCTAATGCTTGAATGAGCGGTACACCAATTGGAATAAGTATTGCGAAAGTGCCCCACGAGGTACCTGTGGTAAATGAAATTACTGCACCGGTTAAAAACAGCACTGGCACAACCAAGTAAATAGGTAAGAAATCACCGACTAGTCCGGCTACAAACACACCAGTACCTAGGTCTTTTAAGCTTGCACCTAAAGTGAGTGAAAGTAATACAATAGACACTAATGGCAGTAACTCACCCATTCCTTTAAAGCCAATATCAACCAGCTTATGATGCGTAAATTCACGCGAGCTAATCATTAAAAAGTAAGCCACAACACAAGCTAAAATAGTTGCATACAGCACTGATTTAGAGCCGCTGCCGCTGGCAATATCGCCATCGCCAGTCCAGA